>QFCE01001155.1_pt1 | contig 1411311 bp, 1374 predicted proteins | sample 5346091 | NCBI WGS metagenome assembly QFCE01 (sample SAMN09062252, study PRJNA434731) | Human gut metagenome, whole genome shotgun sequencing project. | isolation source: stool timepoint A chromium assembly | host: Homo sapiens | collected 2015 | reverse complement strand
GCTCAGAACCTTCTTCTGGGGGAACTCCTTATCCCTCAATGCTTTGCCTCGCAATTTCCCACGGATTTTACACGGAACTCCCACGGATTTTCTGCGTCTTATTTTGAGAGAGCGATAGAAAAACCCGCCGTGAAAAATGCGGTACGGCGGGGGAGAGGGGGACGGTGATGTCCGTGCGAGGTGGAGTTAGAGAAGACTGCGAATTTGAGACAGGATATCGTAAAGGCGTCTTTGATCTTTTTCAGAAAGGCTGGAGAAGAGCTCATAGGCCCGCAAGGGATAGTTTTCTACAGAAGGCATGGGATTGGAAAGAACATCGTCAAAGACAGAGGAGATGGGGATACCCAGGGCGGTGGTGATTTTTGCCAGAGTTTCTACGGTGATGTTTTTCTCCCCACGCTCCACTTGGCCAATGTACGTGGGATGGAGCCCGGCGCGGTCTGCCAGGGTTTCCTGGCTGTAGCCTTTTTTCTGTCGGAACTGCCGCAATTTACGGCCGATGGTCTGCGTCATCATAGAAAGATCCCTCCGAGAAAAGACTATAAGTATTATCTCCCAGAGTGAACAGACTATTGATCTTTTTATGGGGCTGATATATACTATAAGTATTGTTTGGACCAAAACCGATTTTTAGTATAAAGGATGACGTGATATGTTGCAAAAGCTTGGCGGAGGGACACCCAAGGGACGGGTGATGCTTCTGGCCTTTTACAATACCAAGGCGTTGGGGGTGCGGTATCTGGAAGGGGCGCTGGAGCGGGCTGGGTATCAGGTGCAGGTGGTTTTTTATAAGGAGTTTAACAGCCATTGCCCTGGGCAGACCAGCCGTCGAGAATTGGAGCTTCTCTGTGAGGAGGTGCGGCGGGCAGAGCCTGTCTTTATCGGTTTGTCTGTGATGAGCTCCATGTATTTGGATACAGTGGAGCAGGTGATGAAGACCTTGCGTGCGCGGTACGCCATTCCGCTGGTTTGCGGCGGCGCGTTTGCCAGTTTGTATCCAGATTACTTCTTGGACCGGGGAGCAGCGTATGTGATCCGGGGAGACGGGGAAATTCCTATGGTTAACTTGGCGGACCGTTTGATGTGTGGGGAGAGTGGAGAGGACCTCGCCTCTCTTTGCTGCCGGCGCCATGGGGAGACAGTGGTTCAGCCCATTGGCGGGGTATTGAAGGAGATTGATGGGTATGGGATTCCTGTGGTGAGCAGCCCACGGGCCTGCTTGATTGAGAGGGATCGACTGCGGCGGGGGGACCCGCAGCGGCATACGCTGCGGTATGAGGTCATTGCCTCCCGGGGGTGTCCGTTTACCTGTACCTATTGCTCCTGTGCACCCCTTCACCGCCTTATGCCGCGGGGGATCGCCACGGTACGAACCCGGTCGGTAGAGAGTGTCATGGAGGAGCTTCGGGAGGCCAAGCGGGCCTGTCCCCGCATGATGATGGTGCATTTTTATGATGAAATTTTTCCCAATCTTCCAGGATGGGTGGATGAATTTGTGGCGGCTTATCAGCGGGAGATTCACCTTCCCTTTACCATCTGGTCCCATCCCAAGGCGGCCAAACAAGAGGTGCTGGAAAAGCTGGTCCGTGTGGGATTGACGGAGGTCATTATGGGAATCCAGTCTGGATCGGACCGCGTCCGGCGGGAGGTATTTCACCGGTATGAGACCCGGGAGGAGATCCTCCGGGCGGCAGGGTTCTTTCAGGCGGCGGGGGTGCCGTGGGTCAGCTATGACTTTATGTTGCAGCATCCTTTTGAATCGTTAGAGGATTTGAAAGAGACCTATTTCCTGGTAAAAGAGCTTCCGGGGCGCTATGTCCTGCAGCTCCACGGGCTGAATTTTCTGCCGGGAACGGATATCGTTTCCATGGCGGTGGAGCAGGGACTGTTTACCCAAGCGGAGTTGGACCGTATTATGTTCGCCCCTATGGAGGAACAGTTTGGTGCCTATTGGAAGCAGGAGACCTCGCTGGAGAGCCAGCTGTGGTATGCGCTGATCTTCCTATGGCAGTGGGAGGCCATGCGAGAGAGATGTCTGGTCTATGAACAGGACCCTGTGGAGTACAAGCAGGAAATTTTTAAGGCATATCGTCAGGCGCAGGGGCTGTCCCGGCGCAGGGAATGGCGTAAAAAATTGGATATGGCGGCCCGACGATTTGGGCTGCGGTAAGAAAAAACCTCCGGCCGAAGCCGGAGGTTTTTCAAAAGCAAAGCAGAGGAGCCAATTAGTTGGCGCCCTTGGGATTCATGGGATCGGTACGATCCTCGATCCAATACTTGCCGATGGGATCCTGAGAAGCGTCCTTGTTGACGTTGTGGGCGATCATCAGGGTCTGGTTGCGGTTCTCAACCTGCAGGGCGTTGTCGAAGCCAGAAGCGTCGACGTTGGCACGCATAGCCTCCTTGGTCAGACGGACAGCCATGGGGTCCTTGGCGGCGATGACGCGAGCCAGCTCCAGGCCAGCGGGAACCAGGTCCTTGCGCTCGTCAACAACCTTGGACACCAGGCCCAGGTTCCAAGCTTCATCAGCGTTGATGAAGTTACCGGTCAGCATCATCTCATAAGCACGGCCGGTGCCGATCAGACGAGGCAGGAAGTAGGAGGAGGACATGTCGCAGCCGCCGATGCCCACGTTGGCATAGAAGCAGGAGAAACGAGCGGTCTTGGTGCAGACACGAATGTCAGAGCACATAGCCAGAGAGAAGCCACCGCCAGCGGAGACGTTGTCGATCAGGGTGATCCAGGGCTGAGGAGTCTTAGCAATGAACCACTCCAGCTCGCCCAGCTTAATCTGATAGTGATAGAAGCCGGGAACGGTCTGCTCGTAGTCGGTCAGGCCCTGCTTGACATCCAGGCCGGCGCAGAAGCCCTTGCCCTCGTCGCCGCCATACAGCAGGACAACGCGGATGTTGTAGTACTCGTCAACCAGCCACTGGGAGAGCTCGGTCAGCTCACGCACCAGGTCGTGGGACAGGGCGTTGTAAGCCTTGGGTCTGTTCAGGGTGACCTTCAGGATGTTGGGCTCGACCATCTCGAGCAGCAGGTTCTCATAAGTGGGCAACGCTCTGGCTGCGGGATAAACAGGTTTCATGATAAAATCCTCCATCATCAATATTTGGCCTTTAAGAGGGGCCATAGGACCTACTTACCTACGCCAACCGGCCCACAAGGGGCCGGCTGACGGAAGTTACGAACAATCAGCGGAAAACCAAGGATTAGTTGGTGTTTCCGTTGGCAGCGACATACATGCCGTGGATCAGGTACTGGATGTCGCCGGAGCCCTCGATGTTGGGGGCGACAGCGGCGTCTCTCAGGAAGCGCTCTGCCTGATACTCGTCGCAGACACCGTAAGCGCCCATGGCGTTGACGGCCATGGTGGCAACCTTGGTGGCAGTCTCAGCGGCATAGCCCTTGGCCTGTGCGGTACGGGCCTGAACAGCACGCATGGTGGGGATATCATCGCCAGCGAAGTGGTTGTGGTCGCAGTAGTCAGCGGCCTCCAGCAGCAGCAGCTCGGCGGTGTGTGCGTAGGTCAGCATGGTGGACAGACGCAGCTGGGTGGTGGGGAACTTGGTGATGGACTTGCCGCGGTGCAGCTTCTCCTGGCAGTACTTCAGCGCGATGTCAGCAGCGCCCAGAGCGGTGCCCACGAACACGGCGGTGAAGCCCAGCTTACCATAAGCGGTGGTGCCCAGCAGCTGGGTGAAGCCGTCGCCGGGCTTGCCCAGGATCTGGTCCTCGGTGACCTTCACGTCATCCAGGAAGATGTCATAGACCTCGGAGCCGCGATAGCCGATCTTCTCCCAGGGGGAGGAGATGGAGTAGCCCTCGCAGAACTTGTCGATCACCAGGCCGGTGACCAGGTCCTTGCCGGACTCCTCGTCCTTCTGCAGGGCGAACAGCACGCAGGGGCCGTCATAACCAGCGTTGGAGATGAAGCGCTTCACACCGTTGAGCTTGTAGGTGCCGTCGGCCTGCTTCTCCAGGCGGGTCTTCAGCATCTTGGGGTCGGAACCGGTCTCGGGCTCAGTGAAAGCGAAGGAGACGGTCTGCTCACCGGAGCAGCAGGGAGCCAGATACTTCATCTTCTGCTCATGGTTGGCATACAGGTCCAGAGCCTCCAGACCCAGGATGTACACGTCCAGGCACTTGCCCACAGAGGGGGAAACGCGGCTGAGCTCCTTGATGACAATGGCCTGCTCCACGTGGCCCATGCCCATGCCGTTGTACTCCTCGGGGAAGCTGATGCCGATGAAGCCGCACTCAGCCAGCTGCTGATGGATGTCGTGGGGCAGCTGAGGATGCTTCTGGCCGTTGCTGACCTCGGTCATCTCGCCGGCCTCGATCTCGTCGATCCGGGGCTGCAGGACAGATTCCGCAAAGTCCTTGGCCAGGTCGTGGATCATCTGCTGGTCTTCGTTCAGTTTGAATTCCATGATAAAATTCCTCCTGTATAATGATTTCTTACGTAACAGGCATTAAAACAATTGCCTGGGCATGAGAAGAATGCCCACGGCAACGTCTTCCAATACGGGGCAACTTCTACGGTGCTATTATATCATAAGAATTGGGGAGGCGCATGCCATATATTAATTATTTTTAGCGGGTGCAATACTTAATTAGCACTAAGAGAGAAAAGAAAAGTGGAAAGAGATGTGGTTATAACAACCAAAAAACGGGAGAGAAAACTGAACAAAATATACAAAACGTAGGAAAAGGAGGAAAAAGATGTTTGCACAATAAAGCGTATGAGAGAGGAGAAATCCGCCTTCCTTCCGTGGAAAACGCCATGGAACCGGGAAGGGGAGAAAGAAAAAATTGTGAAAATGTCAACAGCAGACCTTGACGAAGCCGGGTTCTTCCTGTAAGATAGGACAAACACAAGCTGAAAATGGCGGGGTTTTTCCCTTCGGTCTGGAGGGGAAGGAAAAAGGCCCCGGTTTCTTTATGATTAAAAAGGCATTTCCGGGCAATCCGGCAAGGCTGATTATTAGATACCCCATCGGGAAATTATCAATGTATTTAAGGAGTTGCAGAAACATGGAAGTTAAGACTGTTGGCGTGTATGGCGCAGGCCTTATGGGCAGAGGCATCGCCCAGGTCGCTCTGGAGGGCGGCTATGACGTGGTCCTGTACAACCACAGAACCCCCACCCTGGAGAAGGGCGTGGCCGGGATCAAAAAGGGCTTTGAGAAAAAGGTGGCCAAGGGCAAGATCACCCAGGAGCAGGCCGACGGCTGGCTGGGCCACCTGAAGGCCACCATCGAGCTGGAGGACCTGAAGGACGTGGACATCGTCTTTGAGGCTATGGTGGAGAACATGGCGCTGAAGAAGGAAGCCTTCGCCAAAATGGCCCCCATCATCAAGCCCGAGGCGATTTTTGTCTCCAACACCTCCTCTCTGAGCATCACCGAGCTGGCCGCAGCGTCGCAGCGTCCGGAGAAGTTCCTGGGAATGCACTTCTTCAGCCCCGTGCCCGCCATGAAGCTGGTGGAGATCATCAACGCCTATGATACCTCCGAGGACACCATTGAGACCGGCAAGGCCGTGGCCAAGGGCTTTGGCAAGGAGTTTGTCACCGTCACCGATGTGCCCATGTTCATTGCCAACCGGGTGATGTGCCCCATGATGAATGAGGCCGCCATCCTGGCCGGGGAGAATGTCTGCTCCTACGAGGACATCGACAAGGCCTGTGAGCTGGGCTACAACCTGCCCATGGGCCCCCTGAAGCTGGCCGACGCCATCGGCATCGATGTGATGATCGAGGTGATGGAGTCCCTGTACCAGGAGACCGCTGACTCCAAGTACCGTCCCGCGCACCTGTACAAGGTTCTCTACCGCGCTGGCCGTTTGGGCCGGAAGAGCGGCAAGGGCTTCTATGATTACACCAAGTGAGTTTGTTCCCATAGCAGGATAAGAGCATACCGCAGGCCACCGCCGGAACCAAGGCGGTGGCCTGCTTTTTTTCGGGAAAGAGCAGGGCGGCCCGCACGGGGATTTCCTGCCCTCTTTCCCATTGTCCCGGGGAGAAAAGTGTGGTATCATACAGGGGATCTTTGCATAGAATGGGAGGACCTTGTTATGCGAATTGCCAACACGGTCAACGACTCCATTGTGGACGGACATGGGTTGCGCTTTACCATTTTCACCCAGGGCTGTCCCCACCACTGCCCAGGCTGTCACAATCCGGACACCCACGATCCCGCCGGCGGCCGGGAGGTTTCCCTGGAGGAACTGATGGCGGAGATGGGGCGCAATCCCCTCATTGAGGGCGTGACCTTCTCTGGAGGGGAACCCTTTGCCCAGGCGGCGGACTGCGCGGCGCTGGCCCAGGCGGCCCATGCCCGGGGGCTGAATGTCTGGACCTATTCCGGCTACCTTTTTGAGCACCTGCGGGACAGTGGGAACCCGGACTGGACTGCCCTGCTGGCCCAGACCGACGTGCTGGTGGACGGTCCCTTTTTGGCCAAGGAGAAGTCCTATGAGCTCCATTTTCGAGGGAGCCGAAACCAGCGCCTGATTGATGTGCCCCGGAGTCTGGCCCAGGGCCGGGTGGTCCTCTGGCAGGAGGAGGACCCCTTGGCCAAGTTCACTGTGCCGGAGTCCTGAGAGGAGGAAAGGATACCATGACCATTGCGGAAATGAAGCACCACTTTACCCACCGGGAGCTGGGCATCCAGGGCGCGGTGGGAGAGTATGCCATTTTGGTCCCCTTGGCCCAGTGGGAGGGAAAACTCTGCCTCCTCTTCGAGACCCGGGCGGAGACCCTGGTGGGCCACCAGCCCGGGGAGGTCTGCTTCCCCGGGGGCCGGCGGGAGAGGGGAGAGCGTCCGGTGGAAACCGCCCTCCGGGAGACCTGGGAGGAGATCGGGATTCCCCCGGAGGAGATTGAGATTCTGGCCCCCCTGGATGTCATCCAGGATATCAGCGACCGGGTGGTGTACCCCTTTCTGGGCACCATCAGCCCCCAGGGGGTGGACCGGCTTGCGGCCAGCGCGGCAGAGGTGAAGAATGTCTTCTTTGTCCCTCTGGACTACCTGATGCACTACCCTGAGGAGGTCTATCGCTACACGGTCTCGGCCCAGGTGGACGATCAGTTCCCCTATGAGCGGATGGGCTTTCCCAAAAACTATCCCTGGCGGACGGGATTTATGGATGTGCCCATCTATGAGTATGAGGGCCATTTTATCTGGGGAATGACCGCCCGGACCGTCCGCTGGCTGCTCCGGGAGCTGCGGGCGATGGAAGGGGAAGGGTGAGCCGTGGAGTCGGTGGAATTTTTGGGCCGGTACCGGCTTACCCAATCGGACGCCTGTTTTAAGCTGGGCCGGGACAGCGTGCTGCTGGCCCGGTTTTGCACCCTGCGCCCCCGGTGGTCGGTGTGTGACCTGGGCTGTGGGGTGGGCTCCCTCCTGCTTCTGCTGTCCCAGCGGGAGGAGGCCCTGGACCGGGTGGGGGTGGAGCTGGACCCTGTCGCGGCCGGCCTGGCCCGGCGGAACCTGTCGGACAACGGCTTGGAGGGACAAGTTCTTACCGGAGACCTCCGGGACCGCACCCTGCTGAAGGGAGACCGCTTCCAGCTGGTGATTGCCAATCCCCCCTATTTTCGGGCGGGGTCCGGCAAGTCGGGGGGACAGGCCCGGATGGACGACACCTGCCCGGTGGACGACCTGTGCCGGGCGGCAGGGCGTTTGGCCAAGACAGGGGGGCGTTTCGCGCTGGTCTACCGCCCCGAGCGGCTGGCGGAGCTCTTTGCCGCCCTTCGGGGGGCCCGGCTGGAACCCAAGCGGCTTCAGCTGCTGTCCTATGGGCCCTCCAGCCCCCCTTACGCGGTTTTGGTGGAGGCGGTGAAGGAAGGCGGGCCCGGCCTGGAGATTTTACCGGTCCACTATCAGACAGAGTCTGCACACTGAGGAGGATGCTGCCATGGCAGGAACATTATATCTGGTCGCCACCCCCATTGGCAACTTGGGGGATCTGTCTCTCCGGGCGGCGGAGACCCTGGAGCAGGTGGATTTCATCGCCGCCGAGGACACCCGGGTGACGGTGAAGCTCCTCAACCATCTGGGGCTGAAGAAGCCTATGGTGAGTTACTACCGCCACAATACCGGAACCCGGGGAGAGGAACTGATCGCCCGCCTGCTGGGGGGCGAGAGCTGCGCCCTGGTCACCGATGCCGGTACCCCCGCCATCAGTGACCCGGGAGAGGAACTGGTGGCCCAGTGCGCAGCGCAGGAGATTCCCGTGGTTCCCATCCCCGGCCCCTGTGCCTTTGTCAACGCGCTGGCGGTGTCCGGTCTGCCCACGGGACGGTTTACCTTTGAGGGCTTTTTGGCCATGAACAAGAAAAACCGCCGGGCCCATCTGGAGAGTCTCCGGGGGGAGACGCGCACCATGCTCTTCCATGAGGCCCCCCATAAGCTCCAGGCCACCTTGAGGGACCTGGCGGAGGCCTTCGGGCCGGACCGGCGAATTGCACTGTGCCGGGAGCTCACCAAGCTCCATGAGGAGGTCCGGCGGACCACGCTGGGACAGGCAGTGTCCTACTATGAGGCGCATCCCCCCAAGGGAGAATTTGTCCTGGTGGTGGAGGGGGCGCCCCCTGTGGCCGAGCAGGCGCCCACCCTGGAGGATGGGCTGGCGCTGGTGGATAAGCTCCAACTGGAGGGCTGGTCCACCAGGGACGCGGTCAAAGAGGCGGCAGCAGCCTGCCGGCTCTCCCGGAAAGTGCTCTATGACCGTGTGCTTGCCCGAAAGAAAGAATCCTAATCTGGACGACAGCGGCCGCAGCGCCTGCCGGAGGCTGCGGCCGTTTGGAAACTCCCACATAGCCCCTGGGTTTGGGGCGGCGGGAGGAACAAGGGAAAGGCCGTGTCCCCTATGTGGGGACACGGCCTTGTTGGTTGGAAAGAGCGGGGTTATTTTTGTAACAGCTCCTTGAGACAGTGTGCGCAGATATTCTTGCCCTTAAAGACAGAGATATCCTTTGCACTATCGCAGAAAATGCAGGCGGGCTGATACTTCTTCAGCATGATGGAGGACCCGTCCACGTAGATTTCCAGGGAATCCTTTTCCGCGATGTTCAGCGTGCGGCGCAGTTCAATGGGGAGAACGATACGCCCTAACTCATCCACTCGGCGAACGATACCTGTTGACTTCATGGTGAAGCACATCCTTTCAGCGTCAGCTGTTTTCTCTCTCTTTTTTGCCGGTGCTACTGGGAATCCCCCAGCTGCCCTGACAAAAACAGCCAAAATAGACAAAAAACTCATGGATTTAATTTGATTATAACAAAATGTGGAAGGAAGTCAATCGAAACTTGTCGTTTCCAGGAAAAAAGAGGAAAATAAGGAAAGGAATGATTTTTCCGAAAAACACATAGGGTGGAACGAGAACAACCCGGGGCAGACGGCGGGCAGCGAGGAGGAGACACCATGGCAATGACGGTGATCTGGACAGGAATGACGGCGCTTTCCCTGCTTTGCGCCCTGGCGATGGGCAACCAAGGGGAGCTGGCGTCGGCGGCGCTGGATGGTGCGGCCTCGGCCATCGAACTGGGGATTTCTATGGCAGGGGTCCTCTGTCTGTGGATGGGAGTGATGGAGGTCATGCAGCGTGCCGGGCTGGCGGAAAAGCTGGCCCGCCTGCTGCGGCCCATCCTCCGGCGGCTGTTTCCGGATTTTGCCGGGGATCGGGGGACCATGGACACCATCGCCGCCAATGTCTCGGCCAACCTGCTGGGACTGGGCAACGCCGCCACTCCCCTGGGGTTGGAGGCTGCCCGGCGGATGAGCCGCCGGACCCCGGGGGTGGCCAGCGACAGCTTGTGCATGCTGGTGGTGTGCAACACCGCGTCCATCCAACTGATTCCCACCACGGTGGCTGCGGTCCGCATGGCGGCGGGGAGCGCCACGCCTTTTGACATTCTGCCGGCGGTGTGGGTGACCTCCGCCTTGTCTGTGGCCACAGGGATTCTGGCGGCCAAGCTGCTGTCCAGGCTCTGGCGGTCGTAGGAAAGGAGGCGGAGCCGATGCAGTTGGTGCTGGACCTGCTGGTGCCGGGAATCATTGCGGGGGTCTCCTGCTATGGCATGGCAAAACGGGTGGATGTCTATGATGCCCTGCTCCAGGGGGCGGCCAAGGGGCTGGAGATTCTGCTGCGGATTCTGCCCGCTCTGGTCACACTGCTCACGGTGGTGGCCATGCTCCGGGCCTCGGGGGCGCTGGAACTGGCGGCGGAACTGTTGGCGCCCGCCCTGGAGTGGCTGGGTATCCCGCCAGAGACGGTGGGGCTGATGCTGGTCCGACCCATCAGCGGCAGCGCCGCCCTGGGGGTGGGGTCGGAGCTCATTACCACCTATGGCCCGGACTCCACCATTGGGCGCACGGCAGCGGTGATGCTGGGCTCCACAGAGACCACCTTTTATACCATTGCGGTGTATTTCGGCGCAGCGGGGATCAAGAAAACCCGGTATGCGGTGCCGGCGGCCCTCTGTGCCGATTTGGCGGGCTTTTTCTTTGCCTCCCTTACGGTGCGGCTGTTTTTGGGATAACAGTGGGACCGGGGATGAGCAGGGCGGGTTTGCAAGGGGGTGGTTGTGTGTTATAATGCAGGAAAGTCCGATGTGAGGAGAACGGGAGCGCGTAGGGAGAAAGCGGGGGGCTGTTGCCCTCAGGTTTACTGCTGTCCCTGGAAAGGAGGCTCCGTTATGGCGGAACGGACGCTGCACACCCCCCTGACAGACCTGCCCGGCGTGGGTCCCGCCCGGGCGCGGGCCCTGGATAAGCTGGGCCTGTCCACAGTGGCGGACCTGCTGGCCTATTTTCCCCGGGAGTATGAGGACCGCACGGTGCGGGAAGGCATTGCCTGGCTTCCGGCGGACACGCCGGTCTGCTTTGCCGCCGTAGTGGCGGAACCCTTTCGCACCAGCTATATCCGCAAGGGGATGGAGCTGACCAAGGGACGGATCGTGGACGGTACCGGCCAGGCGGCGGTTACATTTTTTAATCAGAACTATGTCCGCAAGGCCCTCCAGCCGGGACAGACTTATTTTTTTTACGGGACCCTTACGGGGGAAGGGTACCGCCGGTCTATGGTAAACCCCGCCTTTGAGCGGGAGGGGGCACATCAGCTCACAGGAGGCATTTTCCCGGTCTATCCTCTAACTGCGGGGATCACCAACCGGTTTCTCACGGGGCTGGTCCGGGCGGGGCTGGCCTGCCTGCCCCAGGTGCAGGAGACCCTGGGGGACGACCTGCGGGAGACCTATGATCTGGTCCCTGTGGAGCAGGCCTATGGGAGCATTCATTTTCCCGCCTCTTGGGAGGCCCTGACCAAGGCCCGGCGGCGGCTGATGTTTGAGGAGCTGTTCTGCCTGAACCTGGGTCTGACCCTCATTCGGGGACGGCGGGGAGAACAGCGGGCCTGTCCCTTTGTGCGGCAGGACCTGGAGGCCTTTACCAGCCGGCTGCCTTTTTCCCTCACCCCGGCCCAGCTGCGGTCGGTGAAGGAAGCGGCGGCGGATTTGCGGCGGGCCGTTCCCATGAACCGCCTGCTGCAGGGGGACGTGGGCTCGGGCAAGACGGTGGTGGCCGCGGCCTGCGCCTATTTTGCCTGGCAGAACGGCTGTCAGGCGGCGCTGATGGCCCCCACGGAGCTGTTGGCCCAGCAGCATCAAAGGACCATGGAAACCCTTCTGGCGGGGACAGGCCTTCGGGTGGGGCTTCTGGTGGGCTCCATGACCGCCGCCCAGAAGCGAGACTGCCGGGCGGATCTGGCCGCGGGGGCGCTGGACCTGATTGTGGGAACCCATGCGCTGCTCAGTGAAGGGGTATCCTTCCGGCGGCTGGGGCTGGTCATCACCGACGAGCAGCATCGGTTTGGCGTGGACCAGCGGGCGGCCCTGGCCGCCAAGAGCGGGGAGAAGGACCGGCCCCATGTGCTGGTGATGTCAGCCACCCCCATTCCCCGGACCCTGGCGCTGATGATCTATGGGGACCTGGATCTGTCTGTCATTGACCAGCTTCCCCCGGGGCGCACCCCGGTGGCCACCTATCTGATCCGGGAGGACAAGCGGGCGCGGCTGTATGCCTTTGTCCGGAAGCAGGTGGCCCAGGGCCACCAGGTGTATATTGTCTGCCCGGCGGTGGACCAGGAGGACCCGGAGGGCCTGAAGGCGGCGGAGCAGTATGGCCGCCAGCTTCAGGAAGAGGTCTTTCCCGATCTGCGGGTGGGAATTGTCCACGGAAAGCAGAAGGCACGGGACAAGCAGGGGGTCATGGCGGCCTTTGCCGCGGGGGAAGTGGATGTCCTGGTATCCACCACGGTCATTGAGGTGGGGGTGGACGTGCCCAACGCCAGCTTGATGGTTGTGGAGGACGCGGACCGGTTCGGCCTTAGCCAGCTCCACCAGCTCCGAGGCCGGGTGGGGCGGGGGGAGCACCCATCCTATTGCGTGCTTCTCTCGGACAACCGGAACGAGCTGACCCGAAAGCGGCTGAAAACCCTCGCCGCCACCACCGACGGGTTTGCCATCGCGGAGGAGGACTTGAAGCTCCGGGGCCCTGGGGATTTCTTCGGCGCCCGGCAGCATGGGCTGCCCCAGCTGAAACTGGCCAGCCTGGAAGGGGATATGCGCCTGCTTCACCAGGCCCAGGCGGCGGCCCAGGGAATTCTGGCCCGGGACCCGAACCTGACCTGGGAGGAGCACGCCCCTCTCCGGCGGCGGGTGGAGCAGCTTTTCCAGGAGAACCGGGATATTTTCAACTGAGATTCTGATGGGTGCTTTCCCGTTCGGCCGATCCCTGGGGGGATTGCCATTTGGACGAAGAGAAAGAGAGGAGGCGCCCATGAATCAGCTTTTTTATATTATTATTTATTATAATGATAGGCGGCAACGGGGGATGGGGAGCGCGAACGGCAAGGCTGCTGCCATAAAAATCATTGACCGCCCTGGCCAATATGGCCAGGGCGGTGCTTTTGTTATGGAAACAAGTTGTGTGTCAGTTCCTGGGCGGCTTGATCAGAGATGGCAACATCAAGGGAGAGACCCAGGGTGGTCAAGGTCAGGTAAGGGGCGTCCTGGTAGAGCTGGATCTGACAGAGCTCCCGGAGCTCGTCCCCGGCTTCCTTCTGCCATACTGTTTGGGTTGGCTGCTGAGTGAAGGAGAGGGTTCCGGCGGGACGCAGGCCCTGGGGAAGGTCCGCGGTGGACCAATGATCCAAATCCATGGCCAAGATCAACGCTTCGATCTGGCTCTTTTCGGTCAAGACCTGCGTGGGCGCGGTCTCCCCGGCGGGGATGACGCGGACCTCTTGCGCCTTGTCCAGGTCGGGAAGGCTGCCGGCGGCGGAATCGCCGCCCTGACAACCGCAGAGGAGGAGAAAAAGCATCAGGGGAAGGAGTCGAAACAGACGCATAGAAACCTCGCTTTTCAGAAATGAGTGGGGAAGGGAAGATCAAACTATGTTGAAAAATTATACCCTGGGCAGGAAGAAAGGTCAAGCTGGCGCGGACAGAAATCCTGTGGTATGATGAGAAAAAACACGGTTGTAACCTTTTTTATGTGGAGGAGGAATCCCATGCACTATACCAGTCAGTATCCATCCCCTCTGGGAGAGCTCCTTTTGGCGGCGGACGATGCCGGCCTGACAGGGGTGTGGTTTGTCGGACAAAAATACTTTGCCCGCTCCCTGGCACCGAACTCGGTGGCGCGGGAGATTCCGCTGTTTGCACAGGTGAAGCAGTGGCTTGCCCTCTACTTCGCGGGACAGGAGCCGGAACTGGAAATCCCCATCCACATGGTGGGAACCGCGTTTCAGAAGGCGGTGTGGCGCATCCTCCGCACCATTCCGTATGGGCAGACCATGACCTATGGCGCCATTGCCCGGCAGGTGGCGGAGGAGCTGGGTATCCGGCGGATGTCCCCCCAGGCGGTGGGGGGCGCAGTGGGACACAATCCAATTTCCATCCTTATCCCATGCCACCGGGTGGTGGGGACCAACGGCAGCCTGACGGGATACGCAGGCGGGCTGGACCGGAAAGTCAAATTGTTGACCTTGGAAAAAGCGGAGATGGGTTCCCTCTTCCTGCCCAAAAGAGGAACCGCCCTGTAAAGTAAAAAGGGAAAAACTGGGAAATATGTCGTATTAAGTCGCCAAAGGCCGATACTACTTAATAACATAATATGATAAAGCCATCTGAATCAAAAGGTGGTTTTATCATGACAAAAACAGAGATGGATATTCGTTCCGTCCTTGGCCCTGCTGGTGGAAGTATTCGGCCTCTCGCGGCTGCCTCCGATCTGTTTGCCCGGCGGATGTTTGAGGAGCGAATGGACTCCGAGGATATTTTCCTGACCAAGGACATCTACCCCATCGTGGCGGTGTGGCTGCAGAAGAAACCCGGCGCCACCGGCAGAGCCATCGAGCGGCTGGCCGCCCGCTGCTGGGATTTGGGAGACCGGGGCCGGCTGAGCGAGATTGCGGGGAAGAATCTCCGGGAACCGCCGGCCCCCCGGGACATTATGATCTACTTTGCCTGGTATTCTCACAAGGGGATTCCCTATTTTGAGGCGATGAAGGGAAAACAGCCCCTTCTTTTTTGAGGGAGGCGTCTGTATTCGGGAAAAAGTGGGGGAATTTCCCCTGAAAAGCTGCCAGAAGAGGAGCGCGGAATGATATCCTGTGATATTTTAGAGTGAATGAAACAGAGCCGAGTAAACTTTGCATAAGGAGCATGGCTATGATTTATGATAATGGAATTTTTGTAAATGATCAAATTGGGATCAGTGCAACCTTCAGCTTAGTTGCTCTGGGTGTTTCTATTCTTGGCATGGTATTACAGATTTTGGCAGGTATCCTATTGTTTCGGGGGGCTGCACATATTGCGAAGCAGGAAGGACTGCGGGGATTGGCGGTTGCGTTCCGTATAGTGGGAGCCTGTTCCCTGGCCTTTGGAGGATATAGTGTGATTTCCCTGATTCCTGTGTTCCGCTATCTTTTTGTGATTTGATCTCGTTCTGGCAGGAGATACGACGAAACAAGGGGGAGAGGCGCGCAAAGAAGAGAAGAAGGACGATTTTATGGACTGCGGCTGGAGCTCCGGCTCTGCTGGCGGTTCTGTGGTGCGAAGGGTAGAAAAATAAAACGCTCGCCCCTGTCAAAGTTTGACAGGGGCGAGATTTATTTACGAAGATATGGATTGACTTGGCTATATTGAAAGTTTTTGATTGAAATTCTAATGGAAATTTGTTAAACTAATACTAAAATAAGGGAGATGTCCCCCAAAGACGAATGAAAATACAGGAAAAGCAAGCCATAAAAAGGAAAACCTGTTGCTTGTACCCCTTGTCCATGCAAAAGGAGGAGGATTGCAGTGAAAAAATTACTTTGTATATGCCTGTCTATGCTCCTATTGTTTATTGTTGGAATTTCCGCCTATGCGTTTGAGCCAGGGCCGGAGAGCACGTCTTCTGTGGTGGAATACGATCAGACCATTTCTGGGGAAGCACAATTTAGAAGTACGGAATTCACTTGTGTGAAAGGGAACGGGGATTCTCTTTCCTATGGGTTCGACAATACGGCCGGTGCTGACTGCATGGTTGAGCTCTATAAAAAAGGCCTTATCTGGGACACAAAGGTGAGTTCCATGACAGTGCGCCCGCATGATCCAGGAGGAAAAACAGAGGTTATTAGGGACCCTTCGGACAGCACGTTTTACTTTGTGCTTTATGCTGCAGATGGGGGAACCATTTGCGGGCACCTGAAGGCATACCAGTGAAGCCGTTATAACACCCTTTTGCGATCGTAAAACGCTGTCCCTGCCCAACTTTTTTCGGGCAGGGACAGCGTTTTTTTTATGCCTTGGAAAGAAAAACCCGGATGGTGCCAGCGAGGGAACCGTTGGAAGAGGAGAACGAGATCACATGAGCTCCGGGTTGGGAGTCGTCCACCAAAAAGGCGCGTGTGCTTTCAGGAGGAACGTCGAAGGTGTGCGGCGGCTGCCTCTGAGAATACCGTACTGTGATCTTGGTGCTGGTTTCATTTTCATTTTGGAGCAAAAGAAGATAGGAAGGATACTCCTTTGGTTGGTCCCATTCTACATCGCAGTCACAAAATGTACGATCCTGACAAAAAACATAGTCTTGGAGTAAGACTTTCTCTGAATAAGCGGAAGCGTCTGACAGTGTGAAATTTTGTTCGGGACGATCTCGGAAGGACAACGCACCGAAGCACCCGAAAATAAGAAGCAGAGGGATACTGACAGCAAGAATCCATTTTAACTTGCCGCTCCGGGGATGCGGGTGCGTGGTCATGGTTTGCAGTAAGGTCTGTGCCATGTGTTCAGGCGGACCAAATGCCCGTAAAAGGGCGTCGTAACTGGGACAGGGAGTTTCTTCCAACAAAGGAGACAGGGAGCGGCGGAATGCCGCCTGTACTTTAGAGCGCAGGCGAAAGCCGGAGACCGATTTTCGCAGGCGTTTTTCATAGAGAGAAAGATCAGTCCGGCGCATGGCGTTCCCCCCTTAATAAAATATCATTAACCCCTTGGAAAAATGCTTGATAGGTTTCTAACAATTTCTGGAGGTAGGCGCGGCCGGTCTCTGTAATGGCATAATACTGCCGCAGCCGTCCATCCGGGGCGGTTTTCTTTTTGGTCTCCGTCAGGTAGCCGGATTGGGTGATTCGATAGATGGCAGCGTAAGGAAAGACGATACTGAGAACGCCGTGACTGCGTTTCTCCAACAAGGGGGAGAGTTCGCCAATGTAGTGTTCTTCCTCTCCAAAGAGAAAAAGGATCAACAGTTCGGTCAAGGCTTTTTTCAGATTGTCTTCCAATCCTGAACTATAACGGTTTTTTTGCTCTGCGTCGTGGTGTTTCAAGGGTGTGCCCGCCTTTGCTATTTTCGTACTTATTTTATCATGTTTCATTGTTGCCGTCTACCGGAACGGATAAGAAATATTTTTTTCAAGAAATAAAAATTTTCGTTGACAAATAAATAGAGGGGTGATAAGATTTGGATAGGTTAAAAGCAACAATAATTTCCGAAAAACAACGTAATAAATAGGGTATATTGCGAAGGGGGAAGAGTATGAAACAATGGAAACGGGTTCTTGGTATTGTCTTGGCATGGTGCGCGCTCTCTTCTGTGTGTGCGATGGGCGCGGAATCGACAGTGGAGAAGATGGACCAGGAGAGTTGGAAAGGAACAGAAACCAAACTCATGGCAAGTCATATTGCGGTGGACACCACAGTGACAAAATATGGTGTCTCCTGGTATCAGCCGAAGGAGTACGTTTCCTACCGTATCTGGGTAGATAATACGACGAACAACAGCATGCGTGTAACCATTACGGACCCACAGGGGAGGCTCAGAACATTTTCTGTTCCAGCCCATGGAAACAAATCGTATGTTGGCAATGGTGTAGAGAGCGGGACCTATCGCTTGTCATTCAGTAGCAGCAATGGTGTATTGAGCGGAACGGTGCGGGTGCGAGTGTCTGATGTGGCGCTGTCATGAATGGCAGGTTAGCGAATGATATCAATAGGAAGGAGGGGAGTCCTATGTGGATTAAAAGTTTTTAGGCATAATTAAGAGGATTTTGTAAGAAGGTATATACTACCTTAAAGTTACTGCTAATGAAGGAGGATATCATGAAAAAAAGATTGGCGTCTTTAGTGATTGGGTTGAGTGTTGCGCTTTCGCTGGCAATCCCAGTGGGTGCAGCAGAGATGAAAACTCCTGTTACAGAATTTGAAAGTGTCGCGAAAGAAGAAACGATTATCCATGATGTGGAGTTTTTGTCTGATGCGACAATCACGACGGAAGATTTAGGCAATGACACGTATGCAATTCAGTTGCGGAATCAAGAAGAACCATACATTAACTCTGAATCTGGGGAAAGTAGCAGCACAACAGCCACGATTGTTGCCTTTGGAGAGGAAGAGTTCCAGGAAATTGAACAAAGTGTTCAGGCAGCGGTTTCCAGCGCAAGCAAAAAGAAGGAGAGTGGCTGGATCTATATGGGGAACTCTGCTTATGCCGAAATAACCATCAACTATAATTACAAAAGTTCATCTCGTGGTACACTCTATAAGATGACGAGTGCAACGGTGAAAGCACTGGTAAGAGACGGAACATCACTAAAGAATCGTTCCGTGGAATTCGTGTCAATGATGGCAGATTATAATGGAGGAAGACATAAAGTGTCCGTCCCATCTGGATCATCTACATATACTGCACAGGCACCTTCTTCGTGGCCTTATGTTTCTTCTAATGGTTTGTTGTACGGAGTTTATTTCCACTTCACCGCTGTAAGACCAGGAGGAAGTAGTCAGGCGTATACTTTCTATAATGACCTTTTTGGATGAGAGCCGATCGATAGGGAAGTAAGCGTAGGTGATCTGTATGAGGGCCTTAAAACAAGATGCGAAAGAAAAGCGGTACGGAAGAATTTGTCTTCTGCTGGGTATTATATTGCTGGGAACCGTTGGTTGCTCCCATACAGTTTCAGATACTCCATCCATAGACGCTGAGATTGCCGAATTTCTACAGGTTTCGGAGTCTCAGGCGGAGTCTCTGTGGGAAGGAATCCAGACAATCGACCAGAACTCACGGGCAGAGAAGACCACGGTTCACGTCCGGCAGGCGTTCGGGAATGAACGGGAAATGTATGTCCTGTACGATGTTACGTTCTCCACGGAAATTGATTTGCAAAAAGAGGAGAACAACGGAATCCTACCTACAACGGTGACCCTGTCTGGTGTAGGGGAAGTGTCGAAAGCAGGGAAGGGAGGAAGCGTATATACCATCGGGATAAATGGTCAGACGATCACGTATCTCTCCTATTTTGAGAGCAATTTAGACCAATACCCTGAGGGAGACCTCCTCCTGACTTTGGGGCAGTTTAAGGCAGGTGGAAAAACCGAGGCGACTTCCATCGCCGACGAGGTCCACGAGTTTTCCTGGACGCCAACAACTCATGGAACCATTCTGCAAGGGGATATTGTCACGAAGGAAGGAAAGACCATTGGCAGCGTATCCGTGTCTCCCTTTTCTCTGAGGTTTGCAGCAGATTCCTCGTCCCAGACTGAGTATGAGGACTTTTTACGGTCAATTATGATTATTGATCGGAACGGTACGGCAGTACGTCCGAAAGGAGGCAGTGGGGGTGGTGCGGCAGAAGACCCTCTTGGAAAGGAGCCCTTAACCAACATTGCAGGAAGCATTGATTTTCGTGTGCTTTTGGAACTATCGGATGTAGCAGCGGTTCAAATTGACGGATATACCGTTCCACTCTCAAAGTCATAATGATCCATGACCGCCCGAATCAATATGGTTCGGGCGGTCAATTTTTTAGAGTATCAAATACAGGATTCTTTCCACAGAAACCATCTGCTCTGTTGAAAGAAGGTTAAGGGGATGATATACTGTACACAAACCCAGCATAGCATGGGGGAACCGAAAGAAGGATTGCATACAAAATTTGTGAAGACTGGACCAAGAAAGGAGAAATTCACATGAAGAAGACAATCATTGCCGTGATTCTGTGCTTAGGGCTCCTTGTTGTCTTTGGAGCGGCGGCTGTGGGAGGAGAACCGGCAGAGACCGGGAAGAAAGGCTCGGCTGTGTCGTATGCGGAACAGGACGGAATCCAGACAGGGGGTGTCACGCTGGGCCTTGACAAAGGGCAGACAATGGCCGCTTTGATTGAGACAGTGTTTGGGTATGATCTGCGTTCGTATGCGTATGTCTCCTTTGCGGAACTGTGGAATGGGGAACCGTCCACAGAGGCGCTGCGGGCCATTCGCGGGATTTTGACAGACACATGCGCGGGAATGGAGGCCGGAGAACGAATGCCGGTGGGGTATCTCTACCAGGGACAGGCTGTCTATACCATTGTTGAACAGCCGGACGGCAGTTTGAAGCTGACCAACTATGAGCTCCAGCCGGCGGACAGCGCCGGAGGGCTTGGGGAAACCATCATTCCAGACTATCAGGTGGTCAGCACGGAGCAGCGCCCGGCAGAGCCGCATGAGGTCGCTTTACTCTATCCATAATGTATCAAAAAAAACGTATTCCATATCACGCTGGCCAGCGGGCTGGAGCTCTATCACACGGCGCTGGACCTTCCCCAACCTGGCGTGGAGCACTTCATGTGCAACCTGGAAACAGAGGTATACAGCAGGACAGGCGTTCTGTTGGCCACGATGTAAGACATGGGGAGACCCCTTCTCACCCTGCCTTGGCCGATTTGGCCAAGGCAGGGTTTTTGTCAGGGTGTTATGATAGAGAGGAGGATACGCATTCCGTTGCAAAAGGGAGCAAGATATGGTATGATACAAAAGCCAACAAAAAAACAGAAAGGGGAAAGGAAAAATTAGAAGAATTTAACAAGCAAGTGGAACAGTAGATGGACCACCCTAAGGAGAAAGGAGAACATCTATGAAAAAACAGCGACAAAAATGGGTTTGCTTCCTGGCGGTGCTGACCTTGGTCCTGGCAGGGCTGTGTGCTTGCGGCACGCAGCCGGAACAAGAAGAACCGGCCCCGGTGCAGGAAACAGAACCCAAGGGGACGGAGGCATCCGCCGGGAACACGGTGGATATGGGGGACTACGTCTTGACCCTGCCCAAGGACTGCACCCAGCAGGCCCGGGAGGACGGGGGACTCTCCTTCCTCTGTGACGGCGCCCCTGTGGGCGGCGTCCAGACCCTGGACTGCCCGGGGGCGGATCAAGTGGACTGGGACGATCTGACCGGTTATAAGGAGGTTCTGCCCACCCTCTGGTCCCAGTTTTTGGAGGAGGGGGAAGGAACCCCTGACTACATCGCCTCTCCCGCCGCGGGCAGCGGAGCGGACTTGGAGGTCAGCCTGGTCACCGACCAGCGCAGCGAAAGCCACTACCTTTTTGCTGCAGGGGACCAGGTTTACGATCTCTGGTTCAGCGATCCCAACCCCTTGCCCTCCTATGATGTGAGCGGCACCGTGAGAAGCTTTGCCCTGCAATCGAAGTGAGGAGGGGCTAAAGTGACAAAAACCCGAAGAAATTTAGCAGCAAAGCCGTAAAAGTGATAAAATTTGAAAAACCGCTTGCATTTCTTTTCCGGCGGTAGCATAATAGGGTTAGCACTTAAAGGGTTAGAGTGCTAACCCTATTTGATACAGGAGGCGTTTCGATACCATGGAAAAGAAACAATTTAAGGCCGAGTCCCAGCGGCTGATGGATTTGATGATCAATTCCATTTACACTCATAAGGAAATTTTTCTGCGGGAGATCATCTCCAACGCCAGCGACGCCATTGACAAACTGGCGTATCGGGCTCTGACCGATGAGAAGGTGGGGCTGAACCGGGAGGATTTCAAGATTGTTGTGGTCCCCGACAAGGAGGCCCGGACCCTCACCGTGGCGGACAACGGCATCGGCATGACCCAGGAGGAGATGGAGAACAACCTGGGCACCATTGCCAAGAGCGGCTCGCTGCAGTTTAAGAAGGAGACCGAGAACGCCGACGACGCGGAACTGGACATCATCGGCCAGTTCGGCGTGGGCTTCTATTCCGCCTTTATGGTGGCGGACAAGGTGACTGTGATCTCCAAGGCCTATGGCGGGGAGACCGCCTGGAAGTGGGAGTCCGAGGGGGTGGACGGCTACACCATCGAGCCCTGCCAGAAGGACACCGTGGGCACCGACGTGATCATGTCCATCAAGGCCAACACCGAGGAAGAAAATTACGACGAGTATCTGGCGCCCTATTCGCTTTCGAACCTGATTAAAAAGTATTCTGACTACATCCGGTATCCCATCCGCATGGAGATGGAGCACAGCCGTCAGAAGCCCAAGCCGGAGGATGCCGGGGAAGATTACAAGCCGGAGTATGAGCAGGTGAGGGAGTGGGAGACCATCAACTCCATGGTCCCCATCTGGCAGCGGCCCAAGAGCCAGGTGACCAAGGAGGAGTACAACGACTTCTACAAGTCCAAGTTCGGGGACTGGCAGGACCCCATTCTGTCCATCCATGTGGCCGCCGAGGGCAACTTTGAGTACAAGGCCCTGCTGTATGTGCCCGGACAGGTCCCCATGAATTACTTCTCCACGGACTTTAAGAAGGGGCTCCAGCTCTATTCCTCCGGGGTCATGATTATGGACAAGTGCCCCGACCTGCTGCCTGATCACTTCAGCTTTGTCCAGGGCATTGTGGACACCCCGGATGTCTCCCTGAACATCTCCCGGGAGATGCTCCAGCATGACCGGCAGCTGAAGGTGATTGCCAACAACATTGAAAAGAAGATTAAAAGCGAACTGGTCAAGCTCATGAAGGACGACCGGGAGAAGTATCAGCAGTTCTGGACGGCCTTCGGCATGCAGTTCAAGTACGCCCTGATGAACGCCTATGGACAGAACCGGGACACCATCCGGGACCTGCTGCTGTTCTGGTCCTCCAAGGAGAACAAGCTGACCTCCCTGAAGGAATACGTGGACCGGATGCCCGAATCCCAGGAGAAGATTTACTACGTCTGCGCCGACTCGGTGGAGCACGCCTCCAAGATGCCCCAGGCCGAGCGGGTGTTGAAAGCGGGCTATGAGGTGCTCTATCTCACCGTGGACGAGGATGAGATCGTGCTGCAAATGCTGGAGAACGCCTATGACAAGCCCTTTGTCTCCGTGGCCAGTGAGGACGCCCTGCCGGTCACCGACGCGGAGAAGGCCTCGGTGGAGCAGGCGGAAAAGGACCATAAGGCCCTGCTGGACTTCGCCCAGGAGACCTTGAAGGGAGAGGTATCCAAGGTGCGCATCTCCAAGATTCTCCAGAGCGGGGCGGTCTGCCTGACCGCCGAAGGGCCGGTCTCCCTGGAGATGGAGAAATACTTCCGTAAGATGCGCCGGGACTTCCCCATGAGTGCCCAGCGGGTGTTGGAGCTCAACCCGGACGCCCCCGCCTTCCAGGCTCTGTGCAAGGCCTATGAGGAGGACAAGGAGAAGGCGGCGGCCTATGTGGAGGTGCTCTATAACCAGGCCCTCATCATCGCGGACCTCCCCCTGCCCGACCCGGCCCGGTATGCCGAACTGGTGTGCGGTTTGATGAAGTAATCACGCCCAATGATAAAATAACAGGTCCCGGCCGCAAAAGGAGGCCGGGACCTGTTATTCTGTGCCGAGCGCGTCAGGACGTTAATTTTTCGCGGATGTAGGTTCCCACCTGGCTGTCCTCTACCTGGAGAACAAAAGAGACTTGGTTTGCAATGAGACCCTCCGCCCGCTGAAGGAGGGTCTCATCCGAGGCGCCCAGCTTCTTGCCGGTGGCCAAGAGGGACCGCTTTCTGCGGGAGATACAGACCACCAGGCAGATCAGCTCCCGCAGATCACAGGCTTTCACAATGGTTTGAAAGCTGGCCAGGCGGGCCTTGCGGTCTTCGATCCACGGGAGGGGGTGATCTTTGACGGACAGGATCAGTTGGTCTAATTCCTCCCGGTTGGGTAACCGGGCCATTTTCTCCACCAGCGCGGGACTGCCGGTGGGAACAAAAATGGTGGAGGCCGGGTTGCTGACAGGTTTCAGGATGTAGAATTCCTTGGGTGTGCCTTTGCCGGCGGGGACGTCCAGGCGGATGTCATCCACCAGGCAGACGCCGTTGCAGGCGTAGCGGACGTATTCCCCTTTGCGGTATGGTTCTGCCATGTTGAGGTCCTCCTTCCAAATTGAGATGAGCCGCCCGGCGGCGGGCGGAAGAATAAAAAGCGACCCAACAAGCGGAGGTGCGTTGTCAGGCCACTTATTAAGTACAGTATAGCAAAAAATAGAGGGAATTTCAAAGAAAGATTTGAGGAAAAAAGCAAAAAAGTTTGCAATGAATCAAGTTGCCGCGGAAGCGGTTGTACACTATGCTGTTTTTTAGGAAAAAACTGGGCATGCCGCCTGCTCACAGGCGGCATGCCCAGTCATGTGGAGGGGACCCTTTTGTCCCATTGGAAACCATCCGCGGCCAAAGGGCCGCATGCAGGTTTACAGCGCCTGCGCCCAGGCCACCACGGCGGCTTCGTTGTCGTCCGGTTCACCGTCCACCTTCAGGGGCGGGCAGACCAGATTGGCCCCGCACTCGGTGACCTTCTTGCTGAGGATATCTGCGGCCCAGCAGAAGTAATCCTCATAGTTTTCCTTGTCCCCCAGACCAAACACGGCCACGTTCTTTCCCTTGAGCAGGGCGGGGGTCATTCTGTTTTCATAGTAAGGGATGAAGTCATCCTGCAGTTCGCCCAGACCCATCGTCGAGCAGCCGTACAGGACCAGGTCGGCCTCTTTCACCGCCGTGTCGTCCTTTGCATCGGTTACATAGATCACCTGCACATCATACCCGGTCATGGTCTCAGCGATTTTGTCGGCCACAATCTCGGTGTTGCCGGTGGTGCTGCCAAAAATAATCGTTGCTTTCTTCATGATGGAACACTCCTTTTTTGCTTCGAGATTAGCTTGCGCTAACCTTCTGACTTCTAAAGGTTAGCATATACTAACTACGTTGTCAAGAGAGAGTTTGAAAAAAGTGGAGGGGAGTGTGTGGGGGAACCGTCAAGCAGGGTCTGTTCCGGCGGGGCCGATGGGGGTGGAGGAAGAGAGAAAGATCACGCGATGCAGTTGACAAACTTTTTCTTGCCCCATATAATAAGGAATGGATTCCCCTGAGGGAGTCTCATTTTCGTAGATCAAGTGAGGTGAAACACAATGGACGCAGGCGGTAGTAACGGCACTTTGGCAGGCCGATGTCGAGGACGGAGGGCGGTGGCGCCGGGCAAGGCGTCCATGTGTCCTCGTTAACAAAGCTCGGCCGACCGGTGTGTCTTACTTCCTGCTAAGAAACTGGACGCCAACAGCGTCTTGAAACGAAAAAAGCTGGGAGGAGATGCCAATGGCAGAAAGAACGGTCGTAACGCTGGGAGAGACCCTGGCTGCCCTGGTGGAGGGCAAAAAATACGCCACCCTTCGGGATATTCTTGTCACCATGAACGCGGTGGATGTGGCGGGGATCTTTGAGGAGATGCCTGAGGAGAAGCTGCCCCTGCTCTTTCGGCTGCTGCCCAAGGAGCTGGCGGCGGAGACCTTCGTGGAGATGGAGCCCGAGGCCCAGGAATTGCTCATTCGGGGCTTTTCCGACCATGAATTGAAAGAGGTCGTTGACGAACTCTACGTGGACGACGCGGTGGACATCGTGGAAGAGATGCCCGCCAATGTGGTCAAGCGCATTTTAAGACAGGCCGACCCGGAAATGCGCAAGATGATCAATGAAATTTTGAAGTATCCCGACGACTGTGCCGGGAGCATCATGACCACGGAATATGTGAGCCTCCGGCCCAATATGACCGCGGGGGAGGCCATTCAGCGCATCCGCTGCACCGGGGTGGACAAGGAGACCATTTACACCTGCTATGTGACGGAGAACAACCGAAAGCTTGTGGGTATGGTGTCCCTGCGGACCCTCCTGTTCAGCGAGGACGAGGATGTGCTGGAGAACATCATGGAGAGCAATGTGATCTCGGTCAACACCCTGGAGGACCAGGAGAGCGTGGCCCAGATGTTCACCAAGTATGACTTTGCCGCCCTGCCGGTGGTGGACCAGGAAAACCGCCTGGTGGGCATCATCACCGTGGACGACGCCATCGACGTCCTCCAGGAGGAGACCACGGAGGACTTTGAAAAGATGGCCGGTATGGCTCCGTCGGATAAGCCCTACCTGCGTACGGGCGTGTTTGAGACCTGGAAGTCCCGGGTCCCCTGGCTGCTCATCCTGATGCTCTCAGCCACCTTGACCAGCATGGTGCTCACCGGGTATGAGACCTCTCTGGCCGCCTGCTCAGCCCTGATCGCCTTTATTCCCATGCTGACGGGCACCGGGGGCAACAGCGGTACCCAGGCTTCGGTGGCGGTGATCCGCGGCCTGTCTCTGGGGGAAGTGGAATTTTCCGACACCTTCCGGGTGGTCTGGAAGGAGATCCGGGTGGCGGTTCTCTGCGGCGTGACCTTGGCGGCCTGTAATTTTGTCAAGCTCATGGTGGTGGACCGATTTCTATTACACAACGAAGGCGTCACCGTGCTGGTGGCAGCGGTCATCTGTGTGACCATGGTGTTTACCGTCCTGTGTGCCAAGGCGGTGGGCTGTCTGCTCCCCCTGCTGGCCGAGCGGATTCACCTGGACCCGGCGGTGATGGCCAGCCCCTTTATCTCCACGGTGGTGGACGTGGTCACCCTGGTGCTCTACTTTCAGGTGGCCCGGGCGATTCTGCATATTTAGGGAACAAAGCCACCTGCGGCGCTGTGTGCGCCGCAGGTGGCTTTTCTTGCCAGCGGGGGGTCAGCCCCGGTAGGCTTTGCCGGTGAGGGCGACGGGGTCCAGGCGGAGCACCGCGGTTTTGTCAATCTGCTTTGCAATCATCTGGAAGCCGATCTCCTCATAGCCGGGGTGCTTCTGGGTGACAAAGGCCTCCAATGCAGCCTGCTTCTCCGCCCGGTCCTCCACGAAGACGGCCTGCCCGGTGAGAATGACGCTCTCATACGCAGCGGTGATTTTTTCGGGGATGATCCGGGTGCTGACAATGGCGGAAAAACAGCACTTGGGATTGCGCTCCAGGCACTGGATTTTATAGCCGTAGGGAGCGGAGTGAAGATAGACCTTGTCATGGACAACGATGTAGTTGACGGGGGTGGCGTAGGGGTATCCGTCGTCGCCCTGGACAGACAGGGTTCCGTGGTCCCCTCTTTTCAGGAGCTCCAGGGTCTCATCCTCTGGGAGCTGGCGGCTGGCCTTGTGCATTTTGTGTTCCATGCTTGCGTCCTCCTTGCTGATTTGATAAGATGATCATAGCAAAGACAGCCGGATTTCCCTGTTGCGGCTGCATCGTTTGGACATTATTTTTTACGCCTGAGGGGGAGGTGAGGAAAGATGACTGTGGAGGAGCTCCGTGGGTGCCCTCTCTTCCACGACATTGCGCCTGAGGATTTGCAGGCCATGCTGGGGTGCCTCAGCGCCCGGGAGGCCGCGCCCCGCCGGGGGGACTTCATCCTGCGGACCCCTGACGCGCATCCCCTGCTGGGGGTGGTCTTGGAGGGGGAGGTGGAGATGATCAGCGAGGATTCTTTCGGAAAGAAGTCCCTTCTGTCCGTGCTCCCGGTGGGGAGCATCTTTGGGGAGAGCTACACCTGTGCCAAGGCCAGGAATCGGACCATCGCCTACCAGGCCAGAACCCACAGCCGGGTGCTCCTGCTGGACTATGGGCGGATTCTCCACGCCTGCAAGCTGGTCTGCCGGTTTCACCACCGGATGATTGAAAACATGGTGGAGCTCATTGCGGAGAAGAACTTGACCCTGGTGGAAAAGCTGGAGGTGGTTTCCCGCACCACCATTCGGGAGAAGCTGCTGACCTACCTGGCCCGGCAGGCGGAGGCTGCCGGGGCGCGGACCTTTACCATTCCCATGGGACGCACCGCCTTGGCCGAATATCTCTGCACAGACCGCTCCGCCATGACCCGGGAGCTGGCCCGGATGAGGGACGAGGGACTGATTGACTACACCAAACGGACGTTTACCCTCAGGCAATAGCGCAGCCGGCTGGCACGGAACACAAACCGCCCCGGCCTGCTTTGGGGCAGGCCGGGGCGGTAAATGGGTGTATGGGGCTGGGCTGCTTAAAAGTGGAAGTATCCCTGACCATGCCCGCCGGTGCAGTGCCGCACCAGCAGGGCGGTGGCGGCGATCAGAGCGCCCAGGAGCATCATCAAGAGGGCGGTTTCCCCGCCCTGGCTTGTGGGGCCGGTGGCCAGAAAATAAAGTGCGGAGGCGATGATCTGCCAGCGGATCACGCATTCCCGGGCATCCGCCTGAGACCGGTCCCAGGTGAGCATCACCAGCCCGACCGGCAGCGCGAAGAGGATCACCGTCAAAATCCAGAAGTACAACATGATTTGGCCTCCTTTCCAGGGTCAAAAGAAGGATACACTGCATCACGTCCGTCCAGCGGTTCCCCTGCGGGGGGCGTCTGGAGACGATGGAATCCGGACGCACGCTTTCTGTCTCTATTATATCGGAAAGAAGCGGAAATGTCCACTTAAATTTGTGCGAATTGGAATATTTTTGCCTGGAATTTCACGGCGCTTTGTGGATGAGGCCCAGAAAGCAGAGCGGAGGGTCCGCCTTTACAAATTCCTTTGGCCGTGGTAGGATAAAAGACAGATTCGCGCAAGAGAAAGGAAGATGTCCATGAAGCACGGGTTGGTCATGGAAGGGGGCGCTATGCGGGGGCTCTTCACCGCCGGCGTCATTGATGTGATGATGGAGGAGGGCATTGGCTTCGACGGGGCCATTGGGGTGTCCGCCGGGGCTGTGTTCGGCAGCAACTATAAGTCCAACCAGCCGGGGCGGGTCATCCGCTATAACCTGCGGTTTTGTCAGGACCCCAGGTACAGCAGTTTCCGCTCCCTGGCCAAGACGGGGGATCTGTTTGGGGCGGATTTCTGCTACCGGGAGATCCCCGATCACCTGGACCCCTTTGATCGGGAAGCCTACGAGAGCTCTCCTATGGATTTTTACGTGGTGGCAACAGATGTCCACACGGGAAAACCGGTTTACCACAACTGTCGGAAGGGGGACCGGGAGGACCTGGACTGGTTCCGGGCATCGGCCTCCATGCCCTTGGCGGCCCGGATTGTAGAGGTGGGGGGATACCAGCTGCTGGATGGAGGGATTTCCGACTCCATTCCCCTCAAGTATTTGGAATCCGTGGGCTATGACCGGAATGTGGTCATTTTGACCCAGCCCATGGGCTATGAGAAAAAGAAAAACAAGGCCCTTCCCCTGATGAAAGCGGCCTATTCACAGTATCCCGACCTGCTCAAGACCATGGCCCGCCGCCAGGATGTCTACAACGAGACCACGGCGTATATTCGGGAGAAAGAGCGCCGGGGGGAGGTCTTTGTGATCCGGCCGGAGGCGGCGCTGAAGATTAAGCGGGTGGAGCATGACCGGGCCAAAATCCAAGCGGTCTATGACCAGGGGCGGGCGGTGGCCCGCAAGCGCCTGCCTGCCCTGCGGGAATTTTTGCAGAAGGAGGGGAAAGCAACATGACGGAATCTGCACGGGAGGCCCGTTTGCAGGGCCTTGCCACAGAGTGGCGGACCATGACCTATACCTGGCGGGACTGCGCGCTGTATGCCCTGGCGGTGGGGGCTGGGGGAGCAGAGCCCCAGTATACCTATGAAAGGGACATGCAGGCCATCCCCACCTTTGGGGCAACGCCCTATTGGGGGACCGTGAATGTCACCCCCAAACTGCCCCGGCCCCGGTCCATCCCGGTGCTGGTGGAGGAGATTTTGAAACCAGAGCAGTCCTATGTCAACCTGGCGTATGAATTTTTGTATCACCGCCCCATCCCCCCGGTGAAGGGGAGCTTCGTATACCGGGATGTCCTCACGGACTTGTTTGACCGAGGGGAGGGCCGGGGCATGGCGGTCCGGTCCCAGGTGGAGGTGTTTGATGAGGGGGGAACCCTTCTGTGCACCAACCGGTGTACCACCTTGTTCCCTACCCTGGGGGGATATGGGGGCCGGCCGATGCCCCGGGGGGACAGCCCCATTCCGGACCGCCCGGCGGACCTGGTGGAGCGGGACCACATTGGAGCGGCGCAGAATCTGCTCTATCGCCTGACAGGGGACACCAACCTGGTCCATGTGGACCGGGCGGTGGCGGTCAGCCGCGGCCTGGACGGGCCCTTTGTCCATGATCTGTGTGCCTATGGATATGCCTGCCGCCTGGCCATTGCCGGGCTCTTCCCCGGGCAGCCGGAGCGGCTGCGCCGGATGTATGCGGCTATGAAGACGGTGCTCTATCCAGACACCCCGGTGGAGCTCCACCTGTGGAAGCTTGCCCCCGGCAGGGCGGCCTTCCGGCTGTGCCATGGAACCACCGGGAAGGCAATCCTGGACCGGGGAGAGCTGGAGTGGGACGAAGTAGTTTGAGGCAACAAAGAAAGGGATCTCCCATGGGAGATCCCTTTCTTTGTTGGAGGGGGTCAGGCATGTTCGTGGACCTTTCCGGGGTAGAGAATGAACTTCCGACCCAGGAAATTCCAAAAGAACACCAAAATACTGCTGATGAGCTTGGAGACCATAAAATAGAGCTGAAGCCGGCTGGTAAACAGATACATCAGCACCATGGTGAGCACCAAACCGCCGCCGGAGATGGCGGCGAAGACAAAGACTTCCGCGGTGGGGCCCACAGTGGGGTCCACAGACTTAAAGGCAAAGAACTTCGTGAGCAGAAAATTGCAGGAGATTCCCACCAGGAAGGAGACGGCGGACGCCGGAAGATAATACAGCCCTGCCAGCTCCAGCAGAAACAGGAGGAGAAAATCCACCAAAAAAGAGGAGGCGCCGGTAATCACGTAGCGAAACAGCTGGATGATGGTGTTTTCCGTGGGCTCGGCCAAGAGCGGACGGAACCTTCCCCGCCGCAGCAGCTGCCAGAAAGCCAAGGCGTCCTGGATGGTATGATCTTGGAGCATGCGTTTTTTCATGGGTTTCATGGGAGGTCGGCGGTGTGGGCGGCTTCCTTGCGGCTCTGTTCCAGGGCCAATGCCCGGGGCGGGACATCTTCCAGGTGGAACAGGCCCATATCGTAAAAAATCTCCAGGCGGATTTCTCCCCAGGCCGGGCTGGGGTAGTTTCCCCGCATCCAAGTGTTTTTCTGGTGCACATCCCGGTTGAGAAAGTTTTCCACCAGGTCCAAGGAGGACAGATGGCCGTATTCGTGGTTGACAAATTGGCGCAGGCACTGCTGGAGAAAGGGGAGGACAGCGGGGTCCTCCCGGGTCAGCTGGGCAACCTTGTCGTCCAGATAGAGGTCGGGAAAGGGGAAAGTGCTGGCCTTGGCATAACCGTGCTCCCGGGTCCAGTCCCGGCTGTCGGGATCGGTCCGGCAGATTCCGGCAGGGCGAAAGAGTTCCATCGAGGTACCTCCCTGGAGAAGATTGATTGCGGAAGCAAGTATACTCTCTTTTTTCCCAAAAGTAAAGAGAAGATAAAGAGAATGGGAAAAAAAGGAAAAGTTCCATGGGGACTCCATGGAACTTTTTTCCCAATCAGACGCCGACGCGCTCTTTTCGCGAGAGGCAGCCCGCCAGAACCAGCAGGATCGCAGAGCCCGCCAGAATGGCCAGGGGGACCCAGGCCGCGGTCTCCTCCTGGAAGGTGACCTGTGTGGCCTCTGCGGGAGCGGCGGCCTCTGCTTTCGGGACCTCCGCCAGGGTTTCCACGGCGCCGCCGCCCAGCAGGCCCATGGCCTGGGGCCCCCAGGAGAACAGCGTGTCATCGGAGAGCAGGCAGACGGTCTGGTAGGTTCCTGTGCCGACTGCGGCGGCCTGGGTCACCGCCGGGACTTGGGCGGGCAGAGAGACGGTGGGGGCCGTCTGGTCCAGACCCAGCTGCTGGGTGTCGTTCCGCCCCCAAGTCCAGAGGGAGCCGTCAGCCAGGATCACGGCGGTGTGGCTGGTGCCCGCGCTGACCGCAGTGACGGGGCCGGTGGTGGAGAGGGAAAGGGGCAGGGTCTGCAGCTGGGCGCCGGTCTGGTCGGTGGTGTTTCCCTGGCCGCCGTTGCCCAGCTGGCCGTCGATGTTGCTCCCCCACAGCCAGAGGGTACCGTCCGCCCGGAGGGCGGCGGCGTGGTAGCCGCCCATGCTGACAGCAGTCACCTGGTCCAATACTTTTGCCGGTGTGGACCGGCTCGCCCGGGTGCCGTCCCCCAGCTGACCGAAGAGGTTGTCCCCCCAGGTCCACAGGGTCTGATCGCCCAGCAGAGCGGCGGTGGACCCGGCCCCGGCGCTGACGGCGGCCGCCTGGTCCAAAACCTTTGCCGGGGCAGACCGGCTTTCCAAGGTGCCGTCTCCCAGCTGACCATAGAGGTTATCCCCCCAGGTCCACAGGGAACCGTCTGCACGGAGGGCGGCCACATGGTAGTCGCCGGCACTGACGGCGGTGACCTGGTCCAGAACACAGATGGGGAGGTCAGAGGGGGTGGTACTGCCATTGCCCAACTGGCCGTAGTCGTTGCCGCCCCAGGCCCACAGGGTGCCGTCGGTTTTCAGAGCCACGGTGAAGTCCGCGCCGGCGCTCACCGAGGCCACGTCTTCCATGACCTGGAGCGGCCTGCTGGACAGAGGAATGACGGTTCCCTCCAAATCGGTTCCGGTCTCTTGGGTTTCGGCCCCCAGCTGCCCGGACTGGTTGCTGCCCCAAGTCCACAGGACCCCCTCCTGGTCCACAAACGCGGTGTGGGACAGGCCGGCGCTCAGACGAACGGGGGTATCTGGGGCGCCCATGTCATAGGCGCTGGCGGGGGAGGAGAGAAGAACTGGGAGTAAGAGGGCTGCGGCGATGGAAGCAAGAGTACGGAGTCTCATCCAATCGCCTCCTTTCCATAAAAACTGTGTACCATCAAAAAATGAATATTTTAATCAATATACAGGGAAAAACCCAGTTTGGCAAGGTTTTTTTGTCAAATCCCGTGTGCAATGACTGGAAACGGGCCAGGTGTCAGCCTGCCTTATCTATGGGGGTGGGGAAGCTTCCAACGGTGTGGTGGAAGAACCATCCCCCGATGAGGGCGGGGAGCAGGGGAGAGATGGCCTGCCCGATCCACAGACCGGGATAGCCCAAGGCGAGGGGGAAGGCCAGACACCAACAGACAGGCAGGCGCAGCAGGAAGCTGTCCAAAAGGGCGTTGACCAAGGCCACCTTGGCATGGCCTAAACCAATGGCAAAGGAGTCAAGGAGGTACATGGCAGTGTAGAACAGGCTGTTGACGCCGCAGCAGATCTGAAAGTAGAGAACCCCGGCGGAGAGGACCTCCGGGCTGTCTGATCCAAACAGCTGGAGAATGGGAAGAGAAAAACGGTGCACCAGCAGCAGGAGAATCAGGGTGCTGGCCAGACCGTACCAAAGGCCCGTGCGGGTGATTTTCCGCACACGGTCCATGGCGCCCGCCCCGGTGTTCTGCCCCACCATGGCGGTTACCGCCTGGCCCAGGGACCAGCACGGCATGGCGACCAAGGTATTTACCTTCAGCCCGATGCCGGCCGCAGCGGCGACAGACACGCCGAATGTGTTGCACATGCCCGCTAAGACGCAGTAGGAGAGGTTTACCACCACCATTTGAAGGGCCGTGGGCAGGCCAATTTTGACAATGGCGGCCAGGGGCTGGCGGCGGAGCGTGAAGCGGGGGCGGCGGGAAACCGCCCCATCCTGCCCTCTGCCCAGGGAGAGGGACAGCAGAAGGGAGGCTCCCTGAGAGGCCACTGTGGCGTAGGCCGCGCCCACGGTTCCCAGGGCCAGGATGCCCACCAGGAGAAGGTCCAGCAGGAGGTTGATGGCGGCGGCCGCCGCAATGCAGAGAAGGGGGACTTTGGCGTCCCCTGTTCCCTTGCGGAAGGCAGAGTGGGCCAGGTAACCGAAGGAGAGGGGCGTGCCCAGGCAGAGCACACGCAGGTAGGCGCTGGCATCTGTCATGGCCTCGGAGGGGACCGACAGCAGTTGGAGCAGGCAGGGGGCAGTCAGGGCCCCTGCCACAGCCACCAGAAGGGAGACGACCAGGGAAGCGGAGAAAAGGGTCCCCGCGGTTTCCTCCAGGCCGGTGGTGTCCTTGGCGCCGGCCTGCTGGGCGACGCGGACCATGCCCCCTGTGGTCAGGCCCGTGCCCAGGGATGTGATAAGAAAGCATACCGTGGAGGCGCTGCTGATGGCGGCCAATCCGGTCTCTCCGACGATTCTGCCCACCACCAAAAGGTCCACAAGCTGATAAAAGGACTGCAGCACATTGGCCAGCAGCAGGGGGAGGGTGTAGAGAAGCAGCGGTCTGCCGATGGGCCCCGCCGTGAAGTCGTAGCTTTGTTTCATGGAAATCCTGTCCTTTCAAATACAAAAACGCGGAGAGCGTCACGCTCTCCGCGTTTCAACCAGAAACGGCTGACCCAAGGAAAAACGGCGCAGAGCATCGTCCGGCGCCGTGGTAAAAGAAGACAGCAGAAAAACATCCCCTCCCAAGCAGACAGCTTAGATGGGACCAGTTTTCACTGTGGAATTGTGAACTGGGTCAGGCTCCGTACAATGTGTTTCATTCCCTTGTCCGGAGCCCAGGTCCAGGCCGAGCTTGTTTCCCCCCATGGGGCTCACAACCTTTCTGTGCGACAGCACGTTTATCATACCGTTCTTCCCATGGCCTGTCAAGAGGCGGCACTGTCCTGTGGCGACAAGAAAACCTCCCTTGCCTGGGGCAAGGGAGGTTCAGAAAAGCAGAGCGTTGGGGGATTTAGATTGCCTCTGCAATCCGGCGGCCCATCTCTGCGGTGCCCACCAGGGTGCCCTCCCCGGCAAAGAGGTCGGGGGTCCGGTAACCTTGGTCCAAGACGGACTTGACAGCGTTTTCTATGGCGTCGGCCTCTTGGCCCAGGCCGAAGGTATAGCGGAGCATCATGGCGGCAGAGAGAATGGTGGCCATGGGATTGGCCTTGTCCTGGCCGGCGATGTCGGGGGCAGACCCGTGGACGGGCTCATACATGCCGAAATTGCCCTGGGCCAGGGAGGCCGAGGGGAGCATGCCGATGGAGCCGGTGATCTGGCTGGCTTCATCAGAGAGAATGTCCCCGAAGATGTTGCTGGTGACGATGACGTCAAACTGGCGGGGATTGCGGACCAGCTGCATGGCGGCGTTGTCCACATAGAGATGGTCCAGGGTGACCTCTGGGTAGTCCTTGGCCACCTCGGTCACCACCCGCCGCCACAGGCGGGAGGACTCCAGCACATTGGCCTTGTCCACACTGGTCACGTGCTTGCTGCGCTTCATGGCCATGTCAAAGGCCACCTTGGCAATCCGGCGGACCTCCTCCTCGGCATACTGCTCGATGTCGTAGGCGGCGGGGCCCAGGTCTGTGTCCTTCACGCCCTTTTCCCCGAAGTAGATGCCGCCGGTGAGCTCCCGAACCACCACGATGTCCAGGCCGCCGGCCAGAATTTCCGGCTTCAGGGGGGAGGCGTCCGCCAACTGTTCAAAGAGCAGGGCGGGGCGGAGGTTGGCAAACAGGCCCAGGGCCTTGCGCAGACCCAGCAGAGCCCGCTCCGGCCGCTGGTCCCCGGGGAGGGTGTCCCACTTCCAGCCGCCCACAGCCCCCAGCAGGACCGCGTCGGAGGCTTTGCACACATCGATGGTTTCCTGGGGCAGGCAGCCGCCGGTGGCGTCGATGGCACAGCCTCCCGCCAGGACCTTGTGGTACTGGAAGGTGTGGCCAAATTTTTCCCCTACCTTGTCCAGCACCAGCAGGGTCTGCTCCACCACGTCGGGGCCGATGCCGTCCCCGGGAATGACCGCGAGTTTATAGTTCATGGCTCTCAGCCCTCCTGTCTCTTCTTGATATCGGCCATAAGGCCGCCGGCCTGAATGATCTCTTTGATGAAGTCGGGGAAGGGGTTGGCCTGATAGGTTTCCCCCTTGGTGGCGTTGGTGATAAGGCCGGTGTCAAAGTCAATGGACACCTCGTCCCCCGCCTCGATCTTTTCGCTGGCCTCCGGGCACTCCAGGATGGCCAGGCCGATGTTGATGGCGTTGCGGTAGAAGATACGGGCGAAGGTCTTGGCGATGACGCAGGAGATGCCGGACTCCTTGATGACCATGGGGGCGTGCTCCCGGGAAGAGCCGCAGCCGAAATTGAAGCCCCCCACCATCACGTCCCCGGCCTTCACCGCGTGGACAAAGTTTTTGTCGATGTCCTCCATGCAGTGGGTGGCCAGCTCTTTTTTGTCGGCAATGTTCAGATAACGGGCGGGGATAATCACGTCGGTGTCCACGTTATCCCCGTATTTGTGTACAAATCCCTTTGCATTCAGCATGAAATGATTCCTCCCTGGTCTTAGTTCCGCGGGTCCGCGATGAAGCCGGCCACGGCGGAGGCGGCGGCAACGGCGGGGCTTGCCAGATAAATTTCCGAGGTGATGCCGCCCATGCGGCCCACAAAGTTCCGGTTGGTGGTGGCGACGCACTTTTCTCCGTTGGCCATGACTCCCATGTGGCCGCCCAGGCAGGGGCCGCAGGTGGGGGTGGAGACAGCGCAGCCAGCCGAGATGAAGGTGGACAGATAGCCCAGGTCAATGCACTGCTGGAAAATGTGCTGGGTGGCAGGCATGACGATGCAGCGGACATGGTCGGCCACCTTCTTGCCCTCCAGGAGCTTGGCCGCCACGGCCATGTCCTCCAGCCGGCCGTTGGTGCAGGAGCCGATGACCACCTGGTCGATTTTGATCTGTCCCACCTGGGAGATGGGGTGGGCGTTTTCCGGCAGATGGGGGAAGGCCACGGTGGGCTCAATCTGGCTCAGGTCAATCTCCACGGTCCGCACGTATTCGGCGTCGGGATCGGCCTCATAGGCGGTGTAGGGACGGTTGACCCGACCGTCCAGGTAGGCCCGGGTGATGGCGTCCACGGGGAAGATGCCGTTTTTGGCGCCGGCCTCAATGGACATGTTGGCGATGCACAGCCGGTCATCCATGGACAGGGCGGCCACACCGTCCCCGCAGTATTCCAGACTCTGGTACAGGGCGCCGTCCACGCCGATCAGGCCGATCAGGTGGAGGATGACATCCTTGCCGCTGACCCAGGGCTGGAGCTTGCCGGTCAGGTGGACCCGGATGGCCTCAGGGACCTTGAACCAGGTCTCCCCCGTGGCCATGCCGGCGGCCATGTCGGTGGAGCCCACCCCGGTGGAAAAGGCCCCCAGGGCCCCATAGGTGCAGGTGTGGGAGTCCGCGCCGATGATACATTCCCCGGCGGCCACCAGGCCCTTTTCCGGCAGAAGGGCGTGCTCCACGCCCATCTGGCCTACATCATAGAAGTTGTCCAGATCAAACTGCCGGGCGAAGGTGCGGCACTGGAGGCACTGCTCGGCGGCCTTGATGTCCTTGTTGGGGGTGAAATGGTCCATGACCATGGAGATTTTGCTCTTGTCAAACACCCCGGTAAAGCCCTCCTTCTCAAATTCCCGGATGGCCACGGGGGAGGTGATGTCGTTGCCCAGGACCATGTCCAGCTTGGCCCGGATCAGCTGACCGGCCTTGACCTCCGGCAGGCCGGCGTGGGCAGCGAGGATTTTTTGTGTCATTGTCATTCCCATGGGAAAAGCCTCCTCTTTCTTGTGGGTGTGTCAAACTGAAACCGGAGCGGTCTCAGTCGGTTTCATGGGTGGGGATGAATTGCTTCACCTTGTTTTCCCGGTTCACGGCGGTGATGAGGGCGTAGACCGAGGCCATGGTGATGTCGCTGTCGACACCCACCCCCCAGTAGTGGTTGCCCTCCTCATCGGCGATGACCACGTAGGCCGAGGCCAGGGAGTCGGAGTCGGTCTCCAGGGCGTGCTCCTCATAGTCCACAAACTGGTACTGGATGTTGGGGTTGGCGATCTTCAGCACATTGCTCACCGCGTCCAGGGGGCCGTTGCCCCGGGCGCTGAGGTAGTACAGCTCGTTGTGGATGGCCAGGGTGGCATCGGCGACGGTGGAGCCCTTCTCCCGAATCCAGGAGATGTCCTGGAGGGCGATGGGCACGTCCTTGTTTTGGTACTCATGCTGGAAGGCCACCAGAATCTCGTGGGGGGTGAGCTCCTTGTGGGCGTGGTCGGAGATGCCCTTGATGAAGTAGCCCACCTCGGCGGCCATCTCCTTGGGCAGGTCGTAGCCGAAGTTGTGCTCCAGGATATAGGAGATGCCCCCTTTGCCCGACTGGCTGTTGATGCGGATGACATCGGTCTCGTATTCCCGGTTGACGTCGTGGGGGTCCAGGGGGAGATAGGGGACGGTCCAGAAGGGCTCCTGACGCTCCTGGCGGAACTTCATGCCCTTGGAGATGGCGTCCTGGTGGGAGCCCGAGAAGGCCGCGAAGACCAGGTGACCGGAGTAGGGCTGGCGGTAGCCCACGGACATACCGGTGAACTCCTCATAGAATTTCACCGTCTTGGGCATGTCCGAGAAGTCCAGCTTCGGGTCCACCCCGTGGGTGAACAGGTTCATGGCCATGGTGACGATGTCCACGTTGCCGGTGCGCTCCCCATTGCCGAAGAGGGTGCCCTCAATGCGCTGTCCCCCTGCCAGCAGGGCCAGCTCCCCGGCGGCCACGGCGGTGCCCCGGTCGTTGTGGGGGTGGATGGAGACAATGACGTTCTCCCGGCTGTGGAGATGCTTGCTCATGTACTCAATCTGCTGGGCATAGACGTGGGGCATGGACATCTCCACGGTGGAGGGGAGGTTGATGATGACCTTCCGTTCCGGCCGGGGCTGCCAGACGTCGATGACCGCGTTGCAGATCCGCAGGGCAAACTCCACCTCCGTGCCAGTGAAGCTCTCCGGGGAGTATTCAAAGCGGAAGTTGGTCCCGGGCATTTTGTCGGCGTATTCGTTGAACAGCTTGGCCCCGGAGACAGCGATGTCCACGATCTCGTCCTCCGCCATCCGGAAGACCTGCTGCCGCTGGGCAAAGGAGGTGGAGTTGTAGAGATGGACCACCACGTTCTTGGCGCCTTTGATGGCCTCAAAGGTTTTTTGAATGATGTGGGGGCGGGACTGGGTGAGCACCTGGATGTACACATCGTCGGGGATCAGATGGTCCTCGATGATGGTCCGCAGAAATTCATACTCGGTCTCGGAGGCGGCGGGGAAGCCTACCTCAATCTCTTTGAACCCCACGTCCAGCAGGAAGCGGTAAAAGGCCAGCTTTTCCTCCAGATTCATGGGGGTGATGAGAGCCTGGTTGCCGTCCCGCAGGTCCACGCTGCACCAGGCGGGGGCCTCAGTGAGCCGGTCCTTCTTGACCCAGTCCATACAGGGTTCCGGGGGCATGTAATACCCAGGGCGGTACTTTTCAAAGTTTTTCATGGGAAACACGATCCTTTCCGAGATAGGCGGAGAGGATAAAAAAAGCTCCGCCTCTTTTTCGATCAAAGAGACGAAGACAAAGATTCTCCGCGGTACCACTCTTATTGGCGTCCAGCAACGCCCACTCAAATAGTTCACACTCCGGGGTGAGACGCCAGCTCGCTCCATACGGCTTTGCACCAGACAGCCGCTCTCTGGGATGGAGGCAGAAAAGGCATATTCCCTTCATTGTGTGTCGGTATTCAATTTCACTGCTTACAGGATAGCCGATGCACCGGCGTTTGTCAATGGGGAAGCGTCGAAAAAATAAATAAAAGCCGGTGAGATTTTCAGAGGATGCAGGGCGACGCGCCCCCCTCTCCGTAGGAAAAAGCTGCCGACCTGCTGCAATCTGCACAAAGGGACAGGAACGGGGAAAAAGAAATTTTATGAAGAGAAAAATAGGAAATGCAAACTTTCTCTTTACTTTATCGAAGTAGAGTGATAGTATACTAAACAACGGAAGAAAGGGGAGCATACCATGCAACTGGATTGGACGATCCTGCGCAGCGGGGAACAGATCATGTACCGGCTGCGGGGGCTGTATGAGCGGTACGGCTACCGCCGGTTTAAGATGAGCAAGTTTGAGGAGTATGATTTATACGTACGCAATAAGGATTTTCTGGTCAGTGATCGGATGATTACCTTTACCGACGCCCGGGGGATTCTCATGGCCCTGAAGCCCGATGTGACCTTGTCCATCATCAAGAACACCCGGGCGGAGGAGGCGGGCCCCCGAAAGGTCTACTACAATGAGAGCGTCTACCGGTCCGGCCAGGGGGAGGAGACCTTCCAGGAGATCATGCAGACCGGCCTGGAGTGCATCGGGGAACTGGACCTCTATCACATTTATGAGGTGATCGCCCTGGCGGTGGAGAGCCTGAGGGCCATCCATCCGGACTATGTGCTGGATGTGTCCCACATGGGGCTGGTCTCTGGTTTTATGGAGGCGGCTGGCGTGACGGAAGCGGAGTATCCCGAGGTGATGACCGCCGTCCGGGCCAAAAACCTGGCGGGGCTGGAGGACTTCTGCCGGCGCCGGGGCCTCAGCGGCACGGTGCAGGCCCTGCTGGAGCGCCTGGTGACCACCTACGGGACCATGGAGGCGGTGCTGGAGGAGCTGGCCCCCCTGTGCGTGGGAGGCAAAAAGACCCGGGAGGCCTGGGAGGAGCTCAACAGTCTCTGCGGCCTGCTGAAGGCCAACGGCTTGGCCGAGCGGGTCTATCTGGACTTTTCTGTGGAGGGAGACATGGGGTATTACAGCGGCATTGTCTTCCGGGGCTTTTTGAAAAATCTGTCTGCGGGGGTGCTCTCCGGGGGACAGTATGATAAAATGGTGGAGAAGATGGGCAAGCCCTGTGGGGCCATGGGATTTGCCATTTACCTCAACGAGCTGGAGCGTCTGGGTCCCGCCCAGCCCCCCTTTGACGCGGAGGTTCTGGTTTTGTACGACGAGGCGACCGATTTGAAGGACCTCACCGCCCGGCTGGCGGCGCTGGCCGGACAGGGAAAGCGGGTCCTGGCCCGTCGGCAGGCCGGCGGGGCGCTGCGGGCGCGGGAGACGATGGATTTGAGAGGAGGCTGGCCGACATGAAGGAATTTCTCAACGTGGCCCTCCCCAAGGGACGGTTGGGGGAGCGGGTCTATGCCATGTTTGCCCAGGCGGGCTTTCCCTGTGAGGAACTGCTGGACCCCAAGCGGAAGCTGATTTTTGAAAATCCTGAGGCCGGTGTGCGCTACTTCTGGGTCAAGCCGTCGGATGTTCCTGTCTATGTGGAGCGGGGCGCGGCCGATGTGGGGGTGGCGGGAAAGGACATTCTGCTGGAGTACGGCCCAGAGGTTTATGAGCTGCTGGACCTGAACATCGGCAGGTGCCGGATGTGCGTGGCGGCAAAGAACGGCTTTCGGGACGACCCGGAGCGGACCCTGCGGGTGGCCACGGAGTTTCCCCACATCACCCGGACCTACTACACCGCCCGAAGCCGGGACATCGACATCATTCGGCTCCACGGCTCCATTGAAATCGCGCCCATTTTGGACTTGACGGACGTGATTGTGGATATTGTGGAGACGGGGACCACTCTGCGGGAGAATGACCTGACCCCCATTGAGACCATTGTCCCCATCAGTGCCCGGCTCATTGCCAACAAGGTGAGTTTCCAATTCAAGCACGAGGCCATCCAGACCCTATATGAGGGGCTGAAGGAACAGGTGGCGGCCCAAGAGAAGGAGGCAGAGGAGACATGATACGCATTCTAAAGGAAGCGGAGACCAACCGGGGAGAGATCTTTGCCCGGGAGGACCCGGTGGACTCGGTGGAGGAACCGGTCCGGGCCATTCTGGCCCAGGTGAAAGCCCGGGGGGACGAGGCGCTGAAGGAGTATACCAAGGCGTTTGACGGGGTGGAACTCACCTCCTTAGAGGTGGGCCCCGGGGCGGTGGACGAGGGCTTCCGCAGCGCGGACCCCCTTTTGGTGGAGATTCTCTATCGGGCCGCCGAGCGAATCGCCGCCTTCCACCAGCACCAGGTCCGCAACAGCTTTTTGGTCAATGAGGAGGACGGCATCCTCATGGGGCAGAAGGTCCTCCCCCTGGCGCGGGTGGGGCTCTACGTCCCCGGCGGCACCGCCGCCTATCCCTCCAGCGTGCTGATGAACTGCATCCCCGCCAAGCTGGCCGGGGTAAAGGAGATCTGCATGGTGACCCCGCCGGGGAAAAATGGGAAGATTCCCCCCAACATCCTGGCGGCGGCCCGAATCTGCGGGGTGGACCGGGTGTTTCGGGTGGGGGGCGCCCAAGCGGTGGCCGCCCTGGCCTACGGCACGGAGAGCATCCCCAAGGTGGATAAAATTGTGGGTCCCGGCAACCAGTTTGTGACGGAGGCAAAGAAGCAGGTGTTTGGCCAAGTGGGCATTGACATGGTGGCCGGCCCCAGTGAGATTCTGGTGATTGCCGATGGCAAATGCCGCCCGGAGATCGTGGCTGCCGACCTGCTCAGCCAGGCCGAACACGATCCCAATGCCTCCGCAGTTCTGGTGACCGACAGCGCGGCGCTGGCCGAGGACGTCCAGGCCGCCGTGGAGGAACAGCTGCCCAAGCTGCTGCGGAAGGACATCGCCCGGGCCTCCATTGACCGCAACGGCAAGATTATTGTGGCCCAGTCTCTGGACGCCGCTGTGGAGATCGCCAATGAGATCGCCCCGGAGCATCTGGAACTCTGCGTGGAGCAGCCCTTTGACTACCTGGACAAGATTCAGAACGCGGGGTCTGTCTTTTTGGGGCGCAACTGCCCGGAGGCCCTGGGGGATTACTTCGCCGGGCCCAACCACACCCTGCCCACCAGCGGCACCGCCCGGTTCTCCAGCCCGCTGTCTGTGGACGATTTTGTAAAGAAGATGCAGTATACCTACTATACCAAGAGGGCCCTGGAGAAGGCCCAGATGTCCGTGTCCAACTTTGCCAAAAAGGAGGGCCTCACCGGCCACGCCCGCAGCGTGGACATCCGGTTTGACCCCGCCTTTGCCGAGGAGACCCCATGAGCCGATTTTTGCACACCAGGTACGCGGGCCTGGAGACGTATACTCCCGGAGAGCAGCCCCGGGACAAGCAGTACATCAAACTCAACACCAACGAGTCCCCCTATCCCCCCTCCCCGGAGGTTCTGGCGGCCCTGGGCCCGGGGGAGGTGGCGGACCTGCGGCTCTACTCCGACCCAGAGGGGACCGGGCTGCGGGAGAAGCTGGCGGGGCTGTACAGCGTGACGCCGGGCCAGGTCTTTCTGTCCAATGGGTCGGACGACATTTTGAACTTCGCGTTCATGGCCTTTGGGGAGAAAGGCGCGGTATTTCCTTCCCTGACGTACAGTTTTTACCCTGTGTTTGCCAACCTCCATCAGGTGCCCTATGAGACGGTCCCCCTCCGGGAGGACTTTTCCGTGGATGTGGCGGGGCTGTCGGGAAAGGGAAAGCTCACGGTGCTGGCCAACCCCAACGCCCCCACGGGTCTGGCGCTGCCCCTGGATCAGGTGGAGGCCCTTGTGGCCTCCAATCCCGGCCATGTGGTGGTGGTGGATGAGGCCTATGTGGACTTCGGCGCCGCGTCCGCCGCGGCGCTGCTGGGTCGGTATGAGAACCTTTTGGTGGTGATGACCTATTCCAAATCCCGCTCCATGGCAGGGGCCCGCTTGGGCTTTGCCCTGGGCAGCCGGGAACTGATTGCGGATTTGGAGCGGCTGAAGTATGCCACCAATCCCTACAATGTGAACCGGCTGACCTTGCGGCTGGGAGAGGCCGCGGTGGATTCCGATCCTTACTTCCGGGCCAACGCCCGGCGGATCATGGCCACCCGGGACAAGACCGCCCGGGCCCTGCGGGAGATGGGCTTTCGCCTCCCGGATTCCCAGGCCAATTTTCTGTTTGTAACCCACCCCCGGATAGACGGGGCCCGGCTGTATCAGAAGTGCAGGGAGCGGGGCATTCTGATCCGCCATTTTTCCGACCCGGCCATTGCACAGTATAACCGGGTGACCATCGGCGCGGAGGAGGAAATGGAGACCTTCCTGACGGTGGTGAGAGACATTCTGCGAGAGGAGGGCCTTTGATGCGGAAGAGCGAGATTGCCCGGAAGACCGGGGAGACAGAGATTACCCTTCAGCTGAACCTGGACGGCACGGGGCAGTATCAGATTCAAACCGGCGTGGGCTTTTTGGACCACATGCTGACCGGGTTTGCCCGCCATGGTTCCTTTGACCTCGCCGTGCAGTGCCAGGGGGATACCTGGGTGGACGACCACCACACCGTGGAGGACGTGGGGATCTGCCTGGGACAGGCCTTTGCCCAGGCCCTGGGGGACCTGCGGGGGGTGGAGCGGTTTGGACACAGTGTTCTGCCCATGGACGAGGCACTGATCCTGGCGGCAGTGGACCTGTCCGGCCGGGGGATGCTCTGCTGGGATGTGCCCATGCCCACGGAAAAGGTGGGGACCTTTGACACGGAACTGGTCAAGGAGTTCTGGCTGGCCTTTACCCGCAAGGCCGGCTGCACCCTCCACCTGCGCAAGCTGGCGGGGGAGAACAGCCACCACCTCATTGAAGGGGTGTTCAAAGCCGCCGGACGGAGCCTGAAGCAGGCGGTGGCCCGGACCGGACGGGATGAAATCCCGTCCACGAAAGGAAGTCTTGTATGATTGCAGTCATTGATTATGGTGTGGGGAACCTCTTCTCCCTCTGCCGCTCCCTGGAGGCCGTCGGGCAGACGCCGGTGGTCACCGGGGATCCGGCGGTGCTCCGCCGGGCCGATAAACTCTTTCTCCCCGGGGTGGGGGCCTTTGCCGACGCGGCGGAGAAGCTCCGCCGGACCGGGCTGGACCGGGTGATCCGGGAGGAAGCGGCCCAGGGCAAGCCCATTCTGGGTATCTGCCTGGGCATGCAGCTTTTGTTTGAGGAGAGCCGGGAGTTTGGCACTTGGCAGGGGCTTGGCCTTCTCCCCGGCAAGGTGGTGCCTATGGAGGGGGTTGTTCCCCAGGCGTATAAAATTCCCCACATCGGCTGGAACGGCCTTCATTTTCCCGCCGGCCGGCGGCATCCCTTGCTGGCCGGGGTGGAGGAGGGGGACTGTGTGTATTTTGTCCACTCCTTTTATGCGGCTGAATGTGACGACGTGGTCATCGCCACGGCGGAATACGGAGCCCAGCTCACCGCCGCGGTGGCCCGGGGCAATGTCATGGGCTGTCAGTTTCACCCGGAGAAGAGCGGCACGGTTGGGCTGACGATCCTGAAAACCTTCTGTGAGGGGGAATGGTGATATGATACTCTTGCCTGCCATTGACCTTTTCGGCGGCCAGGCGGTCCGCCTGTACCAGGGGGATTACAATCAGATGACGGTATACGACCCGGACCCCCTGCGCACCGTCCGCCAGTTTGAGCGGGCGGGGGCCACCCACCTCCACCTGGTGGACCTGGAAGGGGCCAAAACCGGCCGGACCACCAACCTGCCTGTCATCCAGCGCATCGCCGCCCAAACCAATTTGTTGATTGAGGTGGGGGGCGGCATTCGCACCATGGACACCGTCCGGCGCTACCTGGAGGCCGGGGCCAGCCGGGTGATTTTGGGCACCGCCGCGGTCACCGATCCGGCGTTCACCGCCCAGGCAGTGGCCCAATATGGGGAGAAAATCGCCGTGGGCGCCGACCTGAAGGACGGCAAAGTGGCCATCAAGGGCTGGCTGGAGACCAGCCAGGACAGCTGGGAGACGTTTTTTGACCGTATGCAGGCCCTGGGGGTGCGGACGGTGATCTGCACGGACATCTCCCGGGACGGGGCGATGAGGGGGGCCAATCTGGCGCTCTATCGCACCCTGGCCAGCCGCTATTCCATGGACATCATCGCCTCTGGGGGGGTGTCCAGTCTGGAGGATATCCGGGCGCTGAAGGAGGCGGGGGCCGCCGGGGCCATCATCGGCAAGGCCTACTATACCGGCGCCATCGACCTGGCCCAGGCCATTGCCCTGGGGGAAGGAGGAGAACCATGATCACCAAGCGCATCATCCCCTGCCTGGACGTGAAGGACGGCCGGGTGGTCAAGGGGGTCAACTTCGCGGGGCTCCAGGATGTGAGCTCGCCGGTGGAGCTGGCGGAATACTACACCCGGAGCGGGGCGGATGAGTTGGTTTTTTACGACATCACCGCCTCCGCCGAGGGGCGGGGCCTGTTTCCCGACATTCTGCGCCGGACGGCCAGCCGGGTGTTCATTCCCCTCACCGTGGGGGGCGGCATCAATACCCTGGAGGATTTTGACCGGGTGCTCAAGTGCGGGGCGGACAAGGTCAGCGTCAACTCCGGGGCCATCCGCAACCCGGACCTGATCCGTCAGGCGGCCCTGCGGTACGGCAGTCAGTGCGTGGTCCTCTCCGCCGATGTGAAGCGGGTGGATGGCCAGTTCCGGGTCTTTGGCCGGGGGGGGCGGGATGACACGGGGATGGAGGCCATCGGCTGGATCAAACACTGTGTGGACCTGGGGGCCGGGGAGGTGGTGGTCAACTCCATTGACACCGACGGAGTCAAGGGAGGGTTTGACCTGGAGATGCTGGCCGCAGTGTGCCAGGCGGTGAAGGTACCCGTCATTGCCTCCGGCGGCGCGGGGCGGGCAGAGGACTTTGTCCGGCTCTTCCAGACCCTGCCCGGGGTGGACGCGGGCCTGGCGGCCTCGGTGTTCCATTTTGGAGAGATTGCCATTCCCCACCTGAAGGCCCAGCTGCGGCAGGCGGGGATTTCGGTGCGATAAGATTGGGAGGAACCACCATGATTGACATGGAGAAACTGAAGTTTGACGAGAAGGGCCTCATCCCCGCCATTGTGGTGGATGGGACCAGCGGCCAGGTGCTCACCCTGGCCTATATGAACCGGGAGAGCCTGGCCATTTCCATCCGGGAGGAGCGGACCTGCTTCTGGAGCCGCTCCCGCCAGGAACTGTGGCGGAAGGGGGAGACCTCCGGGGCGGTGCAGCACATCATCGACATCACCGCCGACTGTGACTGTGATGCCCTGGTGATCCGGGTGAACAAGGAGGGGCCCGCCTGCCATACCGGGGCGGAGTCCTGCTTCCACAACCCCCTCTTTGTGAGCCAGGAGAACACCGCCTTCTCCCTTCCGGCCCTGATGGAACTGCTCCAGGACCGAAAGGACCAGCCCCAAGAGGGGTCCTACACCTCCTACCTTTTTGACAAGGGACTGGACAAAATCCTGAAAAAAGTGGGGGAGGAGGCCACCGAGGTCATCATCGCCGGCAAGGCGGAGGACAGGAAGGAGACCGTCTATGAGATTGCCGACCTGGCCTACCACGTGATGGTCCTCATGCTCCAGCTGGGCATCTCCCTGGAGGATGTGGGGCGGGAGCTGGCCTCCCGGCACGTCATTGACAAGAAGGTCAAGCAGGAAAAGATGACCTAAGGCAGAGCAAAAAAACAGCGTTTCGCGGAGAAAGCGAAACGCTGTTTTTCTGTACGGTGATCCGGCGCGTCATTGGTTGGGAAGTATACGGCGTAAGTCCGACAGGATGGTCTCGGGACTGGGAGAGGCGATGGAATACCAAGTGGAGTCATAGCCGCGGCTGCAACGATTGATGTCTGACGTACCAAATGTACAGAATAGAGATTCATTTTGAGAGTCCACAATGCTGAAATAAATTGCAACTCTCGATAAGGAAAAATGGCGCTTATCAGAGAATGGCTTCCGGCGCATCGTGCACTGATGCAGGTACTCTAATATCTCCTGTTCGACGTCGTCGCTGATGGAGATATCAAGGGGAATGCTGTCGGGATTGCCAAAATCGGGGTTTACCATGATCCATCCAATTTTTGAAGAATCTGGATGGGATACGATGGGGACTGGAATAGAGAAGAAAAGGATTACGGCAATGACGAGGGCGAGGCAGACAAAAAGAAAAATTTTTTTCATGTCAAACACCTCCTACAAGGGACGACACAGGTCGCGGTTTGGCAGGATTTCATCTGTCACTTCATTATACCTTGGCCACACAGGGGGCGCAAGGGTGACATGGACCATGAGAAGTGGATTTTGGGGGATTCTGTGATCTGCCCTGTTTTGCGCTTGTAATCGCTTAAAATACAAGGCTTTTCCTATTGTCCACAGGTACACGTATTTTCTTGGACTTTATAACATCGCTATGCTACAATGAAGTCAATGGCAAATCGGAATTTGGAGGAAAGGAAATGACTTTAAATAGAATAGATCATTTTGTAATTACCACAAAAAATTTGTGCCAATGTTTGCACTTTTATGTTGACATTCTCGGAATGGAACATAAAATTCAAAGGGAAGAGAACGATCAGCATACGCTTCACTTTGGGAATCAAAAGATTAACATTCATACGTATGTAGGCGAATTTCAGCCGACGGCAAAACATGCTGAAAGAGGTTGTGCTGATTTTTGTCTGATTACAAATGATGACATCAATCAAGTGAAAAAAGAAATGGAAAGGAACGGGGTAGAGGTGATTGCAGGTATTATAAAAACTGAAGGAGCACAAGGTAAAATGAAGAGTATCTATGTGTATGACCCAGACGGAAATCTTGTTGAAATTGCTTCTTACCTCTAAAAGGCAACTTCTGATTTGTCGGGGAGATGGCAAAGGCAGTTGAGCCAATCATCGGCAAGATAAACAGGCGCATAAATGCGCTGTCGGTGGCATCTCTCCCCACTTTTCTGATGGGCAATCAGGGTGAGAAAGCTCTAAAATGGATTTCCCAACCGTTTCAATTTTGAGAAAAGATCATAAGCAATATCAAAGTTAATAAAAATTCAGTATGGTAGAAACAATATCTTTCCTGAAAAAATCAGACGGGAAAAGACGACCAGATCATCAAACACCAAGAGGAAACGAACCGTGGAAGATCAACCGTCAGTTCCTCTGGCGGCGGGCCCTCTGGCAACGGTCCCGGTTCAATTCCCTCTTGACGGGTGGGGAAAAGCGTGGTAGAATAACGCCAGCATGAAGGAAGGAATGGTTTGCTATGAAACACCAGACCATCAGCATGAACAGCGCATTCGCCTTTACCTACTATTACTTTATGACCTCCAAGGGAATAGGGTAATGGCAATTTGTGCTGGAGAAAATTGATGGGTCCTTCTGTTTGAGAAGATCACGACACGCCACACAGATTCCGTTCTGTGTGGCGTTTTTGTTGTTCAGAGCCGCTGCCGGGAGCGGAGCCCAGCGGCGGATAGGAAAGGAGTAACAGAACCATGATTGCAGTCTTAAAGCCCGGCGCGTCACCGGAACGCACCCAGCATCTCATCCACTGGCTGGAGGAGCAGAATTTAGGGGTCCATGTCTCCCAAGGGGAGTACCAGACAGTTTTGGGGCTCATCGGCAACACCGCCAAGGTGGATATGGAGATGATCCAGAGCCTGGACATTGTGGAGTCGGTGACCCGGGTCTCCGACCCCTTCAAGGCGGTCAACCGGAAGTTCCACCCGGAGGACTCTGTCATTCAGGCGGGGCCCGCGGCCATCGGCGGGGGCCATTTTGCCCTCATCGCCGGCCCCTGCTCGGTGGAGACGGAGGAGCAGATCACCTATGTGGCCCAGCAGGTCAAAAAGGCCGGGGCCGCCTTCCTGCGGGGGGGCGCGTTCAAGCCCCGGACCTCGCCCTATGACTTCCAGGGGCTGGGAGAGGAGGGCATCCGCCTGCTGCTGGAGGCCAAAAAGGCCACGGGGCTGCCCATTGTCACAGAGCTCATGGATATCCGGAACCTGCCCCTGTTTGAGCAGGTGGATGTGATCCAGGTGGGCGCCCGGAACACCCAGAACTTTGATATGCTCAAGGAACTGGGCAAAACGGACAAGCCTATCCTCCTCAAGCGGGGCCTGGCGGGCACCATTAAGGAGCTGCTGATGAGCGCGGAGTACATCATGGCCAGCGGCAACGAAAAGGTCATTCTCTGCGAGCGGGGCATTCGGACCTATGAGTCCACCTACACCCGCAACACCCTGGACCTGTCGGTGGTGCCGGTGCTCAAGGGGCTGACCCACCTGCCAGTGGTGGTGGACCCCAGCCACGCCACCGGCCATGCCCACCTGGTGGAACCCATGGCCATGGCCGCCGCCGCCGCCGGCGCCGACGGCATTATGATTGAGGTCCACAACGATCCTCCCCATGCCCTGTGCGACGGCGCCCAGTCCCTGACCCCGGAGCAGTTCGCCCACACCGCCGGAAAGATTTTCCGGATTCGGGAGGCGATGGAGGGATGACCGTCGGCATCATCGGCCTGGGGCTCATTGGAGGCTCCCTGGCCAAGGCCTTCTGCCGGGAGGAGGGAAACACCGTCCTGGGCTGGGACACGGACAGTACCATCGTGGAGTTTGCCCAGATCGCCCAGGCCATCCACGGATCCTTGACCGATGAGCGTCTGGGAGAACTGGACTTGCTGCTGCTGGCCACCTACCCTGAGGCGGTGGTGGAACACATGACCCGCCTGGCGCCGCTGCTGTCGAAGCACACCATGGTGATTGACTGCGCGGGGACCAAGGAGAAGGTGTGTGCCGGCGTGTTTCCCCTGGCGGAGCGGTATGGGTTCCGCTTCCTGGGGGGACACCCCATGGCGGGCACCCATTTCTCCGGCTTTAAGTACAGCCGGGCGGACCTCTTTGACGGGGCCCCGATGGTCATCGTGCCCCCCCGATTTGATGACATCCGGCTGCTGGACGAGGCGAAAAAGCTGCTGGCTCCTGTGGGCTTTGGGCGGATTTCCATTACCACGGCCCAGGAGCATGACAAGCGGATCGCCTTCACCTCCCAGATGGCCCACGTGATCTCCAACGCCTATATCAAGAGCCCCACGGCCCGCAACCACGACGGATTCTCCGCCGGCAGCTACAAGGACCTTACCCGGGTGGCCTGGCTGAACCCGGCGATGTGGGCTGAGCTCTTTCTGGAGAACCGGGAGAATCTGCTTTTCGAGCTGGATACGCTGATCCGGTCTCTGGAACAGTATCGGGAGGCCATCCAGGAGGATGACTTTGCCGCCCTCTGCCAGCTGTTGGAGGAGGGCCGGAGAATCAAGGAGGAGGTGGACGGGACATGACCACCGTCACGGTAAGGGCTTCCCGGCCCTACGAGGTTACCATCGGGCGGGGGCTGCTGGACACTGTGGGCTGGCAGGCCGCCGGACAGTGGAAGGGTCGGTCCGCCGCTGTCGTCTCTGATTCTACGGTGGCGCCCCTCTACCTGAATCGGGTGAAGGACAGCCTGGAGCGGGCGGGTTTTCAGGTCCATTCTTTTGTCTTTCCCGCGGGGGAGGACCAGAAAAACGGAGGAACCTATCTCAAACTGCTGGAGTTTTTGGCGGCACGGCGCCTCACCCGGGCCGACGGCCTGATTGCCCTGGGGGGCGGCGTGGTGGGGGACCTGGCCGGGTTTGCCGCCGCCACCTTTCTGCGGGGGATTGGATTTCTTCAGCTGCCCACCACCCTCTTGGCGGCGGTGGACTCCTCTGTGGGGGGAAAGACCGCCATTGATCTGACCAACGGCAAGAACTTAGCGGGGGCGTTTTACCAGCCCCAGGCAGTGCTGTGTGACTTGGACACCTTGGACACTCTCCCGGCAGAAGTTTTCGCGGATGGGTGCGCCGAGGTGATTAAATACGGCATGATTGGAGACCCGGCCCTGCTGGCGCGGCTGGAGACAGTCGATTTCCGGGCCGACCCGGAGGAACTGGTGGCCCGGTGCGTGGCCCAGAAACGGGACCTGGTGGAGCAGGACGAGTTTGACACCGGCGCCCGGCAGCTGCTCAACCTGGGCCACACCCTGGGCCATGGGGTGGAGGCTTGCAGCGGATACACGGTTTCCCATGGCCGGGCGGTGGCCATTGGCATGACCCTGGTCACCCGGGCGGCAGTCGCCTTTGGCAGGTGCCCTGCCGAGGTGCTGCCCCGCCTGCGGCGGCTGCTGGAGCGGTATGGCCTGCCGGACGCCACCGCCTATTCGGCCCAGGCGCTGTATGAGAAGACCCTGTCGGACAAAAAGCGGTCCGGCGACACCATTTCTCTGGTGGTACCCATTGCCTGGGGCGCCAGCCAGCTGGTGCGGATTCCCGTGTCAGAGCTGCCGGCGTGGATAGAAAGGGGGCTGGGCCTGTGAACGTCACCATACAACCGGGAGCGGCTGCGGGGACCGTGGCCGCCATTCCCTCCAAGTCGGCGGCCCACCGCCTTCTGATCTGCGCGGCTCTGGCAGACCGGCCCACCCGGGTGATCTGCCCCCAGCTCTCCCAGGATATTGCGGCCACGGTCCGGTGCCTGGAAGGGCTGGGGGCACAGCTCCGGTGCCAGGGGGAGGGCTATGAGGTGATCCCATTGGACCGGACAAAACCGGTGGGAACCTGTCTGCTGGACTGTGGAGAGAGCGGGTCCACCCTGCGCTTTCTCCTGCCGGTGGCAGGGGCCCTGGGGGCCGAGGCCACGGTGCGAATGGCGGGCCGCTTGGCCCAGCGCCCCCTGGGGCCCCTGGTGGAGCAGCTGCGGAAGGGCGGCTGTGCCGTGACCCTGTGGGAGGAGGAGAAGCGTCTGACCATCTCCGGCCAGCTTCGCCCAGGGGAGTACCATCTGCCGGGAGATGTCTCCTCCCAGTTTATCTCCGGGATGCTCTTTGCCCTGCCCCTGCTGCCGGATGGCAGCCGGTTGGTGGTGGAGGGCGCGCGGGAGTCGGCCAGCTATCTCCAGCTGACCCTCCGGGCCCTGGCGACCTTTGGCCTGACGCCCAGAGAGCAGGAGGAGGGCTGGACGATTGCTTCCCAGGGGTATGCCAGCCCCGGCGTGGTACAGGTGGAGGGGGACTGGTCCAACGCGGCTCCCTGGCTCTGCCTGGGCATGCTGGGGGGAGAGGGCGTCACCGTCACCGGAATGGACCTGGATTCCCTCCAGGGGGACAGGGCGGTCTGCCGGGTGCTGGCGGCAATGGGGGGACAGGTCCGTACCGCCGCCGACCGGGTGACTGTACTGCCAGGACCCCGGGTTCCCACGAGAATGGATGCCCGCGATATTCCGGACCTGGTTCCCGTTTTGGCTGCGGTGGCAGCTGCCACCCCCGGCGTCACGGAGATCACCGGGGCCGCCCGGCTGCGGCTGAAGGAGTCGGACCGGCTGGAGACCACAGCGCGGATGCTGAACGGCTTGGGCGGGCAGGTGGAGGAGACGGCGGATGGACTTCTCATTCGGGGAAGGTCCCACCTGTCCGGGGGACAGGTGGACGCCGCAGGCGACCACCGCATCGCCATGGCGGCGGCGGTGGCGTCAGGGGCCTGTACCGGTCCTGTCACCATCACCGGTGCCCAGGCGGTGGAGAAATCCTACCCGACGTTTTGGGCGGAGCTCCGGTCCCTGGGAAAGCAGGTGGAGGAAACGCCCGTTGGGCCTTGACGGACCGCCTGGGATATTTCATAATGAGGATAGCGCGATGAGCAGTATTTATCACGGTCAGCTGACCGTTTCCATCTTTGGTCAGTCCCACGCTCCGGCCATCGGGGTGACGGTGGACGGCCTGCCGGCGGGAGAGCCGGTGGACCTGGAGGAGCTCCAGGTCTTTCTGAACCGCCGGGCCCCTGGGACGGGGGACTGGTCCACCCCTCGGAAGGAGGGGGACCAGCCGGAGTTTCTGTCGGGGCTCAGCCAGGGGAGAACCTGCGGCGCCCCGCTGACGGCGGTCATTCGCAATACCAATACCCGCTCTGGGGACTATGCTGATCTCCGGGACATTCCCCGGCCGGGACATGCCGACTATACCGCCCAGGTGAAATACGGGGGCTTTCAGGATGTGGCGGGCGGGGGGCATTTCTCCGGCCGGCTCACCGCCCCCCTGTGTATCGCCGGCGGGATCTGTAAGCAGATGTTGGCCCGTCGGGGCATCTGGGTGGGGGCCCACATCGCCGCCATCGGAGGAATTTGGGACCGGGCCTACGATCCGGTGGCCCTCTCCCGGGAGGACCTGCTGGCCCCCGGCAGGACGCGGTTTTCCGTCCTTGCCCCGGAGGCGGGGGAGCGGATGCAGGCGGCCATTGCCACGGCCAAGGCCGACCGGGACTCTCTGGGCGGGATCATTGAGTGCGGCGTGGTGGGTCTGCCTGCCGGTCTGGGGGACCCCATGCTGGACGGAATGGAAAACCGCATTGCCCGGCTGGCCTTCGCCATTCCCGCGGTCAAGGGCGTGGAATTTGGCGCGGGCTTTGGCGTGGCGGCCCTGCGTGGCAGCCAGAACAACGACCCATTTTACATGGACGGGGGACAGGTAAAAACCCGGACCAACCACGCGGGGGGGATTCTGGGCGGCATCACCAACGGTATGCCTCTGGTATTCCGGGTGGCGGTAAAGCCGACCCCTTCCATTGCACAGCCCCAGGACAGCGTCAGTCTGTCCCGGGGAGAAAATACCACCTTAGAGATACACGGACGCCATGATCCCTGCATTGTCCCACGGGCTGTGCCCTGTGTGGAGGCGGCGGCGGCCATCGCCGTCTGTGACGCGCTGTTGGAGCAGCAGAGAAGGAGTGAACTGTTATGAACTTAGAGGAACTGAGAACAGAAATTGATGCCATTGACGACACCCTGGTCAACGCCTTTGCCCAGCGGATGGACGTGGTGGCCCGGGTGAGCCAGGCCAAGAAGGAGCAGGGACTGCCCACCCTGGACCCTGCCCGGGAACGGGCCAAGCTGGCGGACATCGCCTCCAAGCTGCCCCCGGAGCTGGCGCAGTACGGCTATGCCCTGTGGTCCATGCTCTTTGAGATCAGCCGGGGCTATCAGAACGCCATGAATCCCCAGCCCTCCGCCCTGCGCAAGGAGATTGAGGGGGCCATGGCATCCACCCCCAACCTCTTCCCTCCTTCCGCCACGGTGGCCTGCCAGGGGGTGGAAGGCGCCTACTCCCAGCTGGCCTGTGAAAAACTCTTCAAGCACCCCCAGGTGATGTATTTCGGCAGCTTCGAGAGTGTGTTTAGTGCCATTGAGAACGGGTTCTGTGACTATGGGGTGCTTCCCTTGGAAAACAGCACCGCGGGCTCCGTCAAGCAGATTTATGATCTGATGCTCCGCCACAGCAGCTTCAAAATTGTCCGCTCTACCCGCCTGAAAATTGACCATAACCTGGTGGCCAAGAAGGGCACTAAGCTGGAGGACATCAAGGAGATCTTCTCCCATCCCCAGGCCATCAGCCAGTGCTCGGCCTATCTGGAAAAGCTGGGTAAGGATGTGAAGATCACCCCCTGTGAGAATACCGCTGCCGCGGCGGAGGCTGTGGCCCAGTCGGACCGAAAGGATGTGGCCGCCATCGCCTCCCACAGCTGTGTGGCCCTCTATGGGCTCGAGCGCCTGGCCGCGGACATCCAGGACCGGAGCAACAACTACACCCGCTTTATCTGCATCTCCAAAAAGCTGGAGATCTATCCCGGCGCGGACAAGACCTCCCTCATGGTGGTGCTGCCCCACCGGCCCGGTTCCCTGTACCAGATTCTGGCGCGGTTCTATGCCCTGGGGTTGAACCTCATCAAGCTGGAGAGCCGCCCCCTGCCTGACCGGGAGTTTGAGTTCATGTTCTACTTTGATCTGGAGACCTCGGTCTATTCCGACGAGTTTATCCGCATGGTGGACGACCTGTCCGCGGTCTGTGAGGAGTTCCAGTACCTGGGAAGTTACAGTGAGGTGATTTAATGCGATGCGGATTGTTGGGAGAGAAGCTGGGGCATAGCTATTCCCCGGAACTGCATGCCTTTTTTGGGAACTATGACTATGAGCTCTTTGAGGTCCCCCCGGACCAACTGGGCGATTTTATCCGGGCCCGGGATTTTCAGGGCTTGAACGTGACCATCCCTTATAAGACCACCATGCTGGCCATCTGCGACGATCTCACCGAGGCCGCTGCGGCCATCGGCAGTGTGAACACCGTGGTCAAGCAGCTGGACGGGTCTCTGCTGGGGGACAACACCGACGCGGCCGGGTTTGAGGGCATGGTCTGGAAGAGCCGGATGCGGATTCTGGGCCGGAAGTGCCTGGTGCTGGGCTCCGGCGGGGCCAGCCTGTCGGTTCAGTATGTCCTGCGAAAGCTGGGGGCTGGGGAGATCGTGGTGATCTCCCGCACCGGCGAGGACAACTATACCAACCTGGACCGGCATCGGGACGCCTCCATCCTGGTCAATACCACCCCTGTGGGCATGTATCCCAACACCGCTGCGTCCCCTGTGGACCTGCGGGAATTTCCCCAGTGCGAGGGGGTTCTGGACCTGATCTACAACCCCGCCCGCACCGCGCTGCTCCAGCAGGCGGAGGCATTGGGGATTCCCTGTCTGGGTGGGCTGTATATGCTGGCGGAACAGGCCCGGTGCGCCGCCCAGATTTTTACGGGAGAGGTCATCCCCGCCATCCGCACCAAGGAGGCCTACCACGCCCTGAGCCGCCGGAAGGAGAACCGAATCCTGATCGGTATGCCCGGCTGTGGGAAGAGCACCGTGGGGCAGGCGCTGGCCCAGCGCCTGGACCGGCCGTTTGTGGACTGTGACCAGGAGCTGGAAAGAATTTTGGAGATGCCGGTGGGCGAGTACATCACCCACTATGGGGAGGAGGCCTTCCGGGCCCAGGAGACCGCCCTGCTTACCCAGCTGGGGAAGGCGTCGGGACTGGTGATCGCCACAGGTGGCGGTTGCGTGACCCGGCCGGAGAACTATCCCCATCTTCACCAGAACGGCGCCATCATCTTCCTGGAGCGGGAGCTGTCCAAGCTGCCCAAAAAGGGCCGCCCCCTGTCCCTGCGGGGGAGCCTCCAGGATATGTATACCATCCGTCTGCCCATGTACCGGCGGTTCGCGGACATCACCGTGGCCAACGACGGCCCGGCGGAGACTGTGGCCCAGACCGTGGAGGAAGCCTATGAACATTTTAGTGATTAACGGCCCCAACCTGAATCTGCTGGGGGTCCGGGAGCCGGACCTCTATGGGAAACAGGACTACACCGCCCTGGTGGCCCTGGTGGAGGAGACCTGTGCCCAGGAGGGGATGGAGGTGGAGGTATTCCAGTCCAACCACGAGGGGGCCATTGTGGACCGGATTCAGGCGGCTCTGGGGACTGCCGACGGCATTGTAATCAATCCCGCTGCCTATACCCACACCAGTGTGGCGATTTTGGACGCGCTGAAGGCGGTGAACCTGCCCGCGGTGGAGGTGCACATCTCCGATGTCTCCCAGCGGGAGGACTTCCGCCAGGTTTCCTACGCCGGCATGGCCTGTGTGCAGACCTACATGGGATTGGGGTTGGAGGGCTACCGAAAGGCCATCCTTTTCCTGAAGGACTATTTGCAGCACCGCTGACACAGAAAGGAAAACGGCCAGACTGTGGTAAATTCCACGGTCTGGCCGTTTTTTTGTCTTGTCATGGTTCTGCCGCGATCCGGCGGCGGATGTAGTCCTCCAGAAAATCCGTGGTGCCGGAGAGCCCCAGGCGGGAGGAGTTGATGGTGAGGTCATAGGTGTCCCCATGTCCCCACTGGGTGGGACAGTGTTCGTTGTGGTAGGCGGCGCGGCGCTTATCTCCCTTGCGGATAAACTCCAGCGCCTCGTCCTGGGTCAGGTGATGGGCCTGCTGGATGCTGGCCACCCGGTCTGCCAGGTCCCCCCGGACGAACAGAGAGATCAGCCCGGGAAACTCCCGCAGAATGTACCCCGAGCACCGACCTAAGACGACAAAGGAGTCCCCTTTGGCCGCCTTTTCCCGCAGGAAGAGAAATTGCATGCCAGCCAGTCCCGCCTCGGCGGAGTTGCTGAGGCCCCGGATACTCCGGGAAAGGTAGGGATGCCGGGGCGCCTCTTCATACTTTCGCAGCGTCTCCGGGTCCAGCTCCCGCTGGGCCGCCAGCTCGGCAATGAGATTTTTGTCGTACAGCGGCAGGGAGAACCGCTCCGCCAGAGCCTCTGCGATCTTATGACCGCCGCTGCCCACCTGTCGGCCCAGGGAAATGATCAGTTGCTTCATGGCAAACCCTCCTTTTTGTCGCTTTCTTTTCCTCCATTATGGCAAAGGCGCGGAGAAAAATCAATGTGAAAGGACGGGAAAACCCTTGGTTTTTTCTTAAAAACACGTTTTTAAGACGTACACTTGTCCATAAAAAAGGAGTGGCGTTTCTGACTGCCCAGATGGGAACGTTGACAGAGCAAGGACAAAAATGCTATATTCTGAATAGAACATACGTTCTGATTGGGGCAAAATAAAGGAAAATGTTTAGAGCAAATGGAGATGATTCATGAGAAAGCAGGCAAGCAGGAGCAGTCCGCCTAAGCAGAGATTACATACCGTAAAGCAAAGAAGATATTTCTTCCGCTGGTCGGGGTATTCTTTGGCAACAACCTTGTAGGAAATGAGGCTGGCCATTGAGGCGATGAGAGAACCAAGTCCCCCTAAGTTACATCCGATCATCAGTGCTTGCCATTGGGAAGTAAACCCGGATAGTAATAGAGCGGTTGGTACATTGCTGATCACTTGACTGGTCAACATAGCCACCGGTGCCACGTGATTTGTAAGGAGGGAGGCAAGGAAAGTCTGGAAGTCACCAATGCATCCGAGGTTTCCAATGAAAATAAAAAGAGCAAAAAATGTTCCCAGAAGGGAATAGTCAAGGTCAGCCAATACACTTTTGTCTGTGAAAAAAAGAAAAATAAAAATACAAAGGGCGATGAGAATAGGAGGGATGGTTTGAAAAATCCCTAAAAGACATAGGGAGAAGCCGACGGAGGAACATAGAAAGCACTTTGGGTCCGGTGGCTTTGCTGGGGAGAAAGACATCGGAACGGAGGTGGACCTTCGGAAAAGGATGAGAAGCGTCAAGCAGAGCGCGGATAGTAAGACATAGGGAAGCATGAGTTGGCAGAGTTGTCCAAAATGAAGGTTAAACTTGGTATACAGGTATAGATTCTGGGGGTTTCCCATCGGGGTTAGCATACTACCTAAATTTGCAGCGACGGTTTGCATGACGACCAGAGGGACTATGAGGGATTCTTGATTTGCCATTTGCAGCACGGTGAGACCGAAAGGAACAAAAATAAGTAAGGAAACATCGTTTGTAATTACCATGCTGGAGATAAAAGGTAAAAAAACGAGAGAGAATAGCATTTTCCGGGAGGTAGTGGCTCTCTTGATTAAGTGATTCCCAAGGTAGAGAAACAATCCGGCTTTTTGAAATCCTTTGGTAACTGCCATCAGGCTAAACAAAAGAAATAGTGTGTCCCAATCAACATAGGCAATGTAAGAAAGATTGGGAGGGACAATCATGGAGAAGATGAGAGCTAATGCAATTGCGATACACAGAATCGTTTCTTTCTGAACAAACCCAATACAGCGTTTTACAAATTTTGACATAAGGACATGAACTCCAGGAAAAGGAAAGAAATGAAAAAGTGACCGATTATAAAATCGATCACTTTCTTGTGGTGGAGGAGGATGGATTCGAACCATCGAAGTCGTCGACAACAGATTTACAGTCTGCCCCCTTTGGCCACTCGGGAACTCCTCCATATGAAATTGGAGCTGGTGGACGGACTCGAACCCCCGACCTGCTGATTACAAATCAGCTGCTCTACCAACTGAGCTACACCAGCATAGGTACTCATCCGCAGCGAGGATTAGTCTAACAGATGGCAGCTGTTTTGTCAATAGTTTTTTGAAAAAAGAAGGGATTTTTTGTGGAGTGAAACCGGAGGCAGGTGGGGAAGGAGGACATGGAAGCTGAGGAGAAGGCAGAGTGGGTTTCCCTTTCGGGACAAGCAGCGGGATTTCCCCTGGGCAATCTGCCCCGTATGCGGACAGGAACAGTATCAGGAGGATCTGCCGCTGGAGGAAGGCCGGTGCCTGGCGTGCCGGCGGCGGGCGCGTAAGAGAGAGGAGGATGCTATGACATTGCGGGAGATGTCCGTGGAGTACCGGGCCCAGGCCCAGGCGCTCCGGGGACGGATGCAGGAGCTGGAGAAGGCGTGGAAACAGACGGAGGACCCGGCGGAGCGGGCCAATTTGGAGGGAAGAATCTGGACGCTGGAGGTCCTCTGGCGGGAGACCCGGGATCAGGCGGTTTTGCTGGAGCGTTACTATGAAAGGGGGTACCACCGCAATGAAAAGTATACGTTATAGGAGAGGATGGGAAAACGAACGGGACCTGGCGGTGTACACCCGCCTGATGGCCGAGGACAACGGCAGCCAGCTCCAGCAGCTGCGCCGGAATCTGGCCCAGGCGCTTCGGGAGGAGGTGACGGAGCGCCAGAAGCAGGTCCTGTTTTTATACTATAACCAGGGGCTTACCATGCGGGAGATTGGAGCGGCGCTGGGGGTGGACCGGAGTACGGTGTCCCGCACCATAAAGCGGGGAGAAGCCCGGCTCCACCGCTGCCTGCGCTATGGCGGGGCGGCGTTGCTCCGAGGGTCTCTGGGGGAGGAGGGAAGAAAAAATTTTCGGCACGCCGTTGACAAACGGGTTTTCCGGGGAAGATAATACAGACACGAAGTAAGCCAAAGGGGGAAGGCGGCATGAAAGAAAATCCGATCCGGGACCTGTTGGCCCAGGGAAACTGGGGGGAGGACCAGGCCCTGCTCCAGGGGCTGAGGCAGTGGCAGTATGCACCTGTGCTCTGGCAGGCCTATGAGACCTTGCAGGAGGAGGCCTTGTTTCACAGCCAGGTGCATGGCCCCGGCCACATTCACCGGGTTCTTCTCCTGGCGGCGCTGCTCTGCTGGAAGGAGGGTGCGCCGGAGGAGATGGTCCGGCAGGTGTTCCGGGCGGCCAGCTATCACGATGTGGGAAGGACCTTTGACGGATATGATATCTACCATGGGGCTCGGTCCGCCCTCCGTCTGGCGGCGCTGACAGGCCAGACGGGGGAGGCCCTGGTGGAGCTGCAGGCGGCGGTGACCGCCCATTCCCGTCCGGACCGGGAGATGGCGTCCATTGTGGCCTCGTTCCAGCCGCGGGACCTGCCCCACGCCATGGCGCTGACCCGTCTTCTGAAGGATGCGGACAACCTGGACCGAGTGCGTCTGGGCGACTTGGACCCAAAGTTTCTCCGGCATGACAGCGCCAAGGACTTAGTGGGTTTTGCCCAGCGCTTGTTTCAGAGGGACCAGGCGGCACGAGAACCATAAGGATGCCCAGCGGGATGGCCGGCAGTAAGCCGGCTGTCCCGTTTTTTGTCGAATCTGCCTGAAAACGCCCCTGGAATGTTGTGCAGTCGGTGCAGCGGTTTGGGAGAAAGAAACCTTTACATTTGCCGGGTCGAATGATACAATAGCCGCGTTGGCCGGCCCCCAATCGCTTTTGAAGGGCCGGGCGGCAAACGGATGGTATTCCGAATAGGAAACTGTACCGGCATATTCCCTGCGGGTCCGCTGCTCCGGCACGGGACCCATCGCGTCACCCTGACCTGTGGAAAGGCAAGGTGATCGGATGAAGATTGGATTCATTGGAGCGGGAAAAGTTGGCTTCTCCCTGGGGCAGTTTTTTGTCCAGGGTGGCCTCCCAGTGACCGGCTATTACAGCAGGCACCGAGGGTCGGCCCAGGAAGCGGCGGCATGGACTGGCACGAAGCAATACGAATCTTTGGAGTCGTTGGTTCGGGCGAGTGACGCGTTATTTTTGACCGTTCCGGATGGAGCGATTGCCTCAGTGTTTGCACAGCTGAGGGAATTTGACCTGGCAGGAAAACAGATTTGTCATTGCAGCGGCGCACTGACCGCCCGGGAAGCCTTTCCCGGGGTGGAGGAGACAGGCGCCGGTCACTATTCGATCCACCCGTTGTTCCCCCTCTGCGACAAGACCGTCGCCTGGCGGGAATTACCGGGTGCTTTTTTCTGCCTGGAGGGCCGTGGTCCCCACCTGGACTGGTGGGCGGAGCGGCTGGCTTCTCTGGGGGCCAGGGTGCGGATTCTCCCCAGCCGGGGAAAAGAGGCCTACCATGCCGCCTGCACCGTGGCCAGCAACCTGATGTGTGCGCTGGTTCAGGAGAGTGTGGCACTGTTGCGGGGCTGTGGGTTCTCCCAGCGGGAGGCGCTGGACGCATTGGCCCCCCTGATGAGAGCCAATCTGGCCCATCTTCTCCAGGTGGGTCCCCAGCAGGCCCTGACAGGGCCTGTGGAGCGAGGGGACACTGCCACGGTGGCCAAGCATTTGGCCTGCCTGACCGGGGAGGATGCCCGGCAGGTTTATCGGGGGGCCTCCCGCATGCTGGTGGAGCTGGCACGAAACAAGCACCCGGACATTGACGCGGAGTCTATGAACGAGATACTAAAGGAAGGATCGAACCGATGAAACAGAACAATGTTGTCACCTTAGCAGCCATGAAAGCCCGGGGGGAAAAAATCTCCCAGCTCACCTGCTACGACTATTCCACCGCCCGGCTGATGGACCAGGCAGGCATCAACATGATCCTGGTGGGAGACAGCCTGGGGATGACCATGCAGGGCTATTCCGACACCCTGCCGGTAACCCTGGAGGAGATGATCCTCTATGGCCGCAGCGTGGCCCGGGGATGCCGGAATGCCTTTGTGGTTTTGGACATGCCCTTTATGAGTTACCAGGTCTCCCCGGAGCAGGCCCTGGCCAATGCCGGCCGAATGATGAAAGAGACCGGCGTGGACGGCGTGAAGCTGGAGGGCGGCGAAGGGATCTGCCCCCAGATCCGGGCCATCACCGCCGCCGGCATTCCGGTCTGCGCCCATGTGGGGATGACCCCGCAGTCCTACCACGCTTTTGGGGGCTTTACGGTACAGGGCAAGGGGGAAGCCGGCGCGGCCCGTCTGCTGAAGGATGCCTTGGCGGTGCAGGAAGCTGGGGCCTTTGCCGTGGTTCTGGAGTGTGTTCCCCCTAAGCTGGCCGCGCTGATCTCCCGGAAGCTGGACATCATCACCATCGGCATTGGGGCCGGCGGGGGCTGTGATGGCCAAGTGCTGGTCTACCAGGATATGCTGGGGATCACCGAAGGACAGACGCCAAAGTTTGTCAAGGCGTTTGCCCAGGTGGGACAGCAGATGATGGAGGCCTTTCAGGCCTATGACAGCCAGGTGAAGAGCGGTGCTTTTCCCGCCCCGGCCCAGACCTATGCCAAAAGCGACTGCGGCGATGAAGTGCTGAACCGACTGGACGAGAGCCAGTCGGCCCCGCTGCTGTCCGTCTGTTCTACGCAGTGAGGAGGAAGACCATGCTGATTGCAACAACCTGTTCTGAGGTGCGGGCCCAGGTGGCGGCCTGGAAAGAGGAGGGACTGACCGTGGGGCTGGTCCCCACCATGGGATATCTCCATGAGGGCCATGCCAGCCTGGTGGAGGAAGCGGTCCGCCAGTGCGACCGGGTGGTGGTGTCCGACTTTGTCAACCCCACCCAGTTTGGCCCCAATGAGGACCTGGAGGCCTATCCCCGGGATTTCCGCCGGGACTGCGCTATTCTGGAGGCCCACGGCTGCCATTTGGTGTTTCATCCCACTGTGGAGGAGATGTACCCGCCCGACGCGGCGACCTATGTGGAAATGCTATCTGAGATGCCCAAACAGCTGTGCGGCAAGACCCGCCCCATCCATTTCCGGGGCGTGTGCACCGTGGTGGCCAAGCTATTCAATATTGTCACCCCGAACAAGGCGTTCTTTGGCCAAAAGGACGCCCAGCAGCTGGCCATTCTCCGCCGGATGGTCCGGGACCTGTCCTATGGAATCACGCTGGTGGGCTGCCCCATTGTCCGGGAGCCCGACGGACTGGCCAAGTCCTCCCGCAATACCTATTTAAGTAAAGAGGAACGCCGGGCCGCATTGGTGCTTTCCCAGGCTGTGGCCCTGGGGGAGGACCTGGTGGCCTCCGGGGAGACCGATGCCCGCAGCATTGTGACGGCGATGACCGACCACATTGCCGCAGAGCCCCTGGCCAGAGTGGACTATGTCTCCGCTGTGGATGGGGAGACCATGGAGCCGGTGGATCAAATTCGGGAAGGGGTTCTGGTGGCGCTGGCGGTCTATATTGGAAAAACCCGTCTCATTGATAATTTTCTTGTGGAGGGCAGATGATATGACGGTGGAGATGCTGAAGGGAAAAATCCATCGGGCCACGGTGGTCCAGGCGGAGCTCCATTACGTGGGGTCTATCACCGTGGACCAGGCACTGCTGGAGGCCGCTGGGATTTTGGAGTATGAGAAGGTCCAGATTGTGGACATCGACAATGGCAGCCGCTTTGAGACTTACACCATCGCCGGGGAGCGGGGCTCGGGGATGATCTGCCTCAACGGGGCTGCTGCCCGGTGCGTCAGCGTGGGGGACAAAATCATCATCATGTCCTATGCCCACATGACGCCGGAAGAGGTTGCCCGGGGATACCACCCCAATGTGGTTTTTGTGGACGAAGAGAACCAGGTGGCCCGGGTAACAGCCTATGAAAAGCACGGCCTGCTCAAAGACATGGCTTGAGCCATTCCCTCTGTGGGGACGTGAAGAAGGATGCGTCGGTATGCCGGCGAGATTGGAGCGAGAGATTCATGGAAAATCTGCAAGGAAAGTGCGTCCTGCTGTGTGTGTCCGGCGGCATTGCCGCCTATAAAATGCCCAACGTGGCCAGCGCCCTGCGGAAAGCGGGGGCGGAGGTCCATGTGGTGATGACCCAGAACGCCACTCAGTTTATTACCCCCCTGACCTTTGAGTCCCTGACCAACCACCGGTGTGTGGTGGACACCTTTGCCCGGGACTTTCAGTATGACATTGCCCACATCTCCCTGGCCACCGCTGCGGACCTGATTTTGGTGGCGCCGGCCACCGCTGATGTCATCGCCAAGCTGGCCCACGGCATTGCCGATGACATGCTCACCACGGTGGTTCTGGCGGCCCGCTGCAAAAAACTGGTGGCCCCGGCCATGAACACGGCGATGCTGGAAAACCCCATCACCCAGGACAATCTTGCTGCCTTGGAGAAGTACGGTTTTTCCATTATCCCCCCGGACAGCGGCCTCTTGGCCTGCCAAGCGGTGGGCAGTGGGAAGATGCCGGAACCGGAGGTTTTGCTGGACCACATTGCCCGGGAACTGGCCCGGGAGAAGACCCTGGCCGGGGTTCGGGTGACAGTGACGGCCGGCCCCACCCAGGAGGCCCTGGACCCGGTGCGCTACCTTACCAACCACAGCTCCGGCCGGATGGGGTATGCCATTGCCCGGGAGGCCATGCTCCGGGGGGCGCAGGTGACCCTGGTCTCCGGACCGGTGGACCTGCCCTTGGTTCCCTTTGTGGAGACCCGTCCGGTGACCACGGCGGCGGACATGTTCCGGGCGGTGCGGGATCTGCTGCCCGCCACGGATGTCCTCATCAAGGCCGCCGCCGTGGCGGACTACCGGCCGGCCCAGGTGGCCTCGGATAAGATGAAAAAGTCGGACCAGGACTTGTCCATCCCCCTGGAGCGCACCGATGACATTCTGGGATGGGTGGCGGAGCACCGCCATCCCGGCCTCTTTGTCTGCGGCTTTTCCATGGAGACCCGGGATATGGTGGCCAACTCCCGGGCCAAGCTGGAGCGAAAGAAGCTGGATATGATTGTGGCCAACAACCTGAAAGTGGCCGGCGCGGGCTTTGGGACCAAGACCAATGTGGTCACCCTCATCACCCGGGAGGGGGAGCGGGAATTGCCCCTCATGGGAAAGGATCAGGTGGCGGCCCATCTGCTGGACGAGATTCAGCGGCGCCGGTGAATGCCCAGTGCCGAAGGACCCAGGAAGTGTATACACTTCCTGGGTCCTTATTTTTCTCGGAACAATCGCCTGCCAGCCTTTGCCCTTTCCCTTCAACTTTCGCCTGACCGTTTTTCCAGAACGCCGCCCCTTGCCGCCGAAGAAGACGGGACAAGGGAAAATGCTGGAGAAAGCCCCCATCTTTCCCCATGCACCGTCCGACAGCCTTTTTTTCCTCCGGTGGGTATAATCTGGGCACACGATGCATAGAAAAACAGGTTCGCCAAACACAGGAGGGATCATCCATGGCAACGAAAGAAAGAGCGGGGGGACGGCTGCTTCGGTTCCCACGCCGGGACACCGTCAATCTGTCCCGACGGGCCTTCATGGGAATGGCAGAGGCGGGGGTGGGATTCCTCCTGGGGGCTGTGCTGTCGGGGGCGGAGATCTTTGGGCTCTATTCCCCCTTCGGGGTGGCCGCGGTGGCGGCGGCCGGGTCGGGGATCAGCGGGTTTTGCACCCTGGCCGGGGCCTGCCTGGGGTACCTCTGTCTGGAGGGGATGACCGATGGGATGCGCTACGCGGCCTCCGCCATTTTGACATATTCCGTGGCTTTCGCCTTTTATGACGCAAAGTTTTATAAACGGGCCTGGTTCATGCCTGCCATTGCCGCAGTGCTCAGCGCCCTGACGGGGATCATCTGCCGGGGAGGCGAGGGCTGGTACGGGGAGGACCTGGTTTACTTTGTCACAGAGGTCCTGTTCACGGGGGCGGCGGCCTATGGCTACCGGATCATTTTCACCCAGTGGCCCGAGGCTCTGGACGGACCCAGAAACTTAACGCCAAGGCAGAGTATCGGCCTGATGATGCTGGCGGGCACGGTGCTCATGGCCCTGGCCCGGGTGGAAATTTTGGGGACCTTCTCCATGGGCCGCCTCCTGGCGGCGGTGGGGGTGATGCTGGCGGCCCGCAAGGGCGTGGGGGAAGGGGTTCTGGCCGGGGCCTGTGCCGGGGTGGCCCTGGACCTGGCCTCTGGAGAGCAGCCCTATTACAGTATGGTTTTTGCCCTGGCGGGCCTGGCCTGCGGGCTGTGCAAGGGAACCCGAAAGATCGTGGCCGCGCTGGTCTACGTGCTGACCTGCTTTGTGGCGGTGCTGTGGAGCTGGGACGGGGGACTCCATGTGGGCCTGCCCATGGAGGCGGTGGTGGGGGCCATTGTCTTCTTGGTGCTGCCCATCCGCCCGAAGAAGGAACAGGCCCTTCCAGCCGCCCCGGGGGCAGGGCGGGGACCGGACCTGGAGAGCAGCCGGCAGGCAATTTCCCGTAAAATGGGGGAGATGGCCTCGGCCTTCCATGCCCTGTATGATACGGTCCAGGAGACCCTCCATCCCGAGAGCGCCAATACGGAGAATCCAGCGGAAATTTTTACCAGTACGGCGGACAAGGTGTGCGCCAAATGTGTGCTGCGCACCACCTGCTGGCAGAAGGAGTACCAAGACACGCGGCGGGCATTCAACGATGCCACCGGCCCCATTCTGGAACGGGGCCGGGCATTGGCCACGGACTTTTCCGGGCAGTTTAGCGCCCGCTGTGTCCATTTCCCGGAGCTGTTGGGGGAGGTAAACCGCCAGCTGACCGCCTTTCTCCGTCGGCGGCAGGCCCTCCGGCGGACTTGGCAGACCCGGTCCGCCCTGTGCAGTCAGTATGCCCGGCTGGACAAGTTCATGCGCAGCGCGGCCACGGAGCTCTCCACAGGGCTGACCCCCGACCTGCCCCGGCAGGAAAAATTGGACGGGTTTCTGCGGAGCATGAATCTCTCCGGCGGGGTGGTATACTATGACAAGGAGGGCCGTCTCCGGGTGGAGGTTCCCGCCGCGGAGGAGCTCAAAACCCGGTCGGCCCGCCGGGAGCTGGCGGAGATTTTGGGTACGCCTCTGCGGGAGGGAGAGGAGGAAAACAACCGAATTTTGTTTGCCCAGGCAGAGCCCTTTCGGGCCACCGCCGCCCTGGCCGGGGCCCCCAGACAGGGGGAGCCGGTGAGCGGAGACACCGGCATCTGGTTCCGGCGGGAGGACGGGATGCTGTTTCTCCTCCTCTGCGACGGCATGGGGTCCGGCCCGGGGGCGAAGCAGGAGAGCGCCCAGGCGGCCAAGCTGATTGAGCGATTTCTCCGGGCGGGCATGGACCCGGCGGAAGCGGTGGAGACCGTCAGTTCCGCCCTGTCCCTCCGGGGAGAGGCGGGGGGAAGCACCACCATTGACCTGCTCTCCGTGGACCTGTTCACAGGGCGGTGCTGTGTCCATAAGCAGGGGGCGGCCCCCACCTATGTCCGGCGGGGAAGGCAGATCAAGTGCGCTGTGGGGAGTTCTCTGCCCGCCGGCATTGTGACAGGGGAGCAGGCAAAGCCCGATGTCCATCGTTTCCGGGGGGAGCAGGGGGATTGGATCGTCATGGTGACAGACGGAATTCTCTGCGGACGGGAGGACATTTGGATTCGGGACCTGATGACCGCCTACCAGGGGGACAGCCCCAGTGACCTGGCCCAGCGAATTTTGCAGCAGAGTGAGGAAATCTGTCAGGGAGAGGACGACGGGACGGTGTTGGCGGTGCATTTGGAACGGGGAAAGGAGGGCTGAGGCAGAGGAAGCGGTATAGCAAAATAGGGAGAGGAGGCTGCCTGTGTTGACAGACCGCAGGGGCGCGTTGCGCGCCCCTGCGGTCTGTCAATTTTCCTGGCAATTTGCCATCTGATATGGTATGCTGTTGATGACTGGTTTCCACACCCCGGTCCAACCGGCGGAGAGATGCCTCTTCGCCGCTGCGTGGCCCGCGCACCACGTTCTAAATACGAAAATGGAGGCAATTTATTTTGACGCGCACAAATACCCACTTGTTGGCCCTCAATGGGGTCATCGCGGCGGCCTACGCCGCCCTCACTTATGTGGCTGCGGCCATGAATCTGGCCTATGGCCCGGTGCAGTTTCGAGTTTCCGAGGCTTTGACTGTGCTGCCCTTTCTGTTTCCCGGCACCTGGCCGGGGCTCTTTGTGGGTTGCCTGGTAGCCAATTTGATGAGCCCTTACGGTCCTTTGGATATCCTCATCGGCTCGGCGGGCACGCTTTTGGCGGCATGGCTCACCCAGAGGACCAACCACCCGTGGCTGGCGCCGCTGCCCCCGGTGCTGAGCTGCATGGTTCTGACCGGGGGGATGCTGACCTGGTACGAGGTGGGCTTCTCCGCCCAGTTCCCCGCCCTGTTTGCAGCCAACGCCCTCTGGGTTGGCATTGGAGAGGCGGTGGTATGCTATCTGCTGGGCATGCTGCTTCTCCGGGAACTTCCCAGGGTTCCCTCCCTCCGGCGCTATATTCCGGAAGCCCGCCAAGGGCTTGCCCGGGCCCGAAAAGAGTAGGATCGTTGCACAAATGGTAGAAAAAGCAGGTCCCCGTGCGCGGCGGGGACCTGCTTTTTTAAGGAAGTGCCTGGGGCGGCGCCGGAGAAAAGACGCCCGGGGTATGGAGCAAGGCCTCCAGTTGTTCCGGGGTGTCCGCCAGGGCCGCCGCACCGGCTTCCCGCATGGACTCGGCCTGGCCGTAGCCCCAGGTGACGCCGATGGTGGGGATGCCGTGGACCTTGGCCCCCAGAACGTCAAAGGCGGTGTCCCCCACCATCACCACCTGGCCGGGGTCGCCGATCTGGGCGAGAAGATAGGAGATGACGTCCTCCTTGGTCTCCCGGCCTGCGTCCAGGGAGGCCCCGCAGACGCGCTCGAAGTAACGGGCCAGCTGGAAATGCTCCAGCACCTCCTGGGCGGTGACCTGGGGCTTGGAGGTGGCCACGAAAAGACGGTATCCCGCACCTTGCAGCCGGTCCAGCAGGCCGGCAATGCCGGGGTAGGGGGTGTTTTCAAATTTTCCAATGGGGACATACCGGGCCCGGAAACGGGCAATGGCCTCGTCCAGGGACGCCGGGGGAACCCCGAAGCGGGCAAAGCTCTGCCGCAGGGGCGGGCCCACAAAGACCCGGAGCTGATCGCGGTCCGGCACCTGGATGCCAAAATGGGCCAGGGCCAGCTGGGCGCAGTTGATGATCCCGGGACCGGAGTCGGTCAGGGTTCCGTCTAAATCAAAGAAAATGGCGCGTGACATAGGGGGTCTCCTCTCGACTGGAATGACGCTGTTTGGGTATTATACGACAATGGGCGGCGGTTTGCAATGGGGGCATTTCCATTGACACAGGCGGGGAAGGTGTGCTATCCTAAAGCAAAAGAAATGCTTTCTTCGGAAACGAGGTATTCTCTACTGGCGGTCAAAGCCCGCGAGCCATGCGCTGATTCGGTGAAATTCCGAAGCCAACAGTTGGTCTGGATGGGAGAAGAAAGAGGTTCAGGCGTGTCGCCGGCGGCCTCCCATCCCCTTGTTGTCTGGAACGTGAGCTTGGGATGGCATCCGGTGGCCCAGAGACCAGGGGCGTATCCGGGTGCTTTTTTTGCTGCCCGTCCGCCCCGCCGTGGAAGAAAGGAGCAGGAACGATGGAACAACCCCAACGGAAACAGAATCCCCTGGAGACCGAACCCATTGGCCGTCTGATCCGCCGGTATTCGATCCCCACAGCCCTGACCCTGATGGTCAACTACTTGTACAACATTGTGGATCAGATCTTTGTCGGCCAGGGGGTGGGGGTCACGGGGATGGCCGCCACCAACGTGGCCTTTCCTCTGACCATTGTCACCATTGCCCTGGCGCTGATGATCGGGGACGGCTGCGCGGCGAATATGAGCCTCTGCCTGGGCCGCCGGCAGCAAGAGGAGGCGGACCGGACCGCCAGCCATACCGTGACCCTGCTGGTGGCTGCGGGGGTTTTCCTGGCGGTGGCGGGAAGCCTGTTCGCCCGGCAGATTGTCCTGCTGTTCGGGGCCACGGAGACGGCTTTTCAGGCGTCTCTGGATTATACCCGGATCATCGTCTGGGGGCTGCCCTTCCTGCTCTTTAGCTCTGCCCTCACGGCCATTATCCGGGCGGACGGCAACCCCAAATACACCATGAAGTGCATGATTTTAGGGGCGGTGATCAACACGGTGCTGGACCCTGTTTTCATTTTCGGTCTGCACATGGGGGTGGTGGGGGCCGCCATTGCCACCGTGATTGGACAGGTGGCGGCCGGCGGTCTGTGCCTGGTCTATCTGCGGCGGCTTCAGTCGGTGCGGATTCGCCGGGCCTGGCTGCGTCCCACGGCGGCCCTCACGGGCCGGATTTTCAAGCTGGGCATCCCCAGTTTTCTCACGCAGATTATGACCGCTGCCGTTCAGGTGACCATGAACAACCTGATGACCCGGTATGGGGCCCAGACGGCCTATGGCGGGGATGTGGCGCTTTCAGTTTATGGCATGGTGATGAAGGTGTACCAGATTGCCCACGCCATGTTTGTGGGGGTGTCCTCGGCCACCCAGCCCATCAACGGCTATAATTTCGGCGCCAAACGGTATGACCGGGTGCGGGCGACCTACCGTATGGCGGCTACCATCGCGCTGGTGGTGTCCGTGGGCTGGTTCGCGGTCTATCAGCTCTTCCCCCGGGCCATTGGCACATTGTTTGTCTCGGGGGACCCGGTGTACCTGGACGCCTGCCAGCACATCTTCCGGGTTTACATGCTGGCCTTTTTCCTCTACGGGATTCACATGGCCACTTCCTCCTTTTTCCAGGGGATTGGGAGACCCGTGCAGGCCCTGGCCATTCCCTTGGTCCGGCAGGCTGTGGTGCTGATTCCCCTGGCGCTGCTGTTGTCTCAGGCCTTTGGTTTCAATGGGGCGCTGCTGGCAGCCCCCATCGCCGATGTGGTTTCCTTTCTCCTCTCCCTGGCGCTGGTACTGCGGGAGTTCCGGCGTTGGAAAAAACAGGGCTGGCTCTCGTAAGCCGGCGGAGATGGAACCAAACCGCACACCGCGCCGTCCAATTAGGACAGCGCGGTGTGCGGCTTTTCTATGGAGAACCGGGGGTCTCTCAGGGGCGGTCCTGCTTTCGGAACACGTGAATCCGAAAAGAGATGGTGGTGTCCAGCTGGGGCAGCCCAACCAGGCGGAGGGCGCCCTGCCGGGGCGTTTTCCAGAAATACGGGGTCATTTGAAACAGGTCCAGGATGGCCTGGGTATCCGGCAGATGGATGGTGCCGTCCACCGCCTGAATTTCCTGGTAAGAGAGGCCGGGGTATGGGGTTTCTTTTTCCTCGTTGGGATAAGGCGTGTCATAGAGCACCTGCTTGAGCTCCCACAGGTGGCGGGCGCCGGGAACCACATAGCAGTAGAGCCCGCCGGGCCGCAGCACCCGGAGAAACTCCTCCAGGGCCAGGGGGGAGAAGCAGTTGACCAGCAGGTCGATCTGCTGGTCGGCCACCGGCAGGTCATAGACGGAGGCCACGGCAAACTCAATGCTGCCCTGGCGCTTAGCCGCCCGGCGCAGGGCGTGCTTGGAGAGGTCCACCCCAGCCATCCTGGGGTGTTTTCCCGCCTGGAGCAGGGCCTGGAAAAGGGCGGCGCTGTAATATCCCTCTCCGCAGCCGGCGTCCAGGATCTGAGCCCGGTCCGGTGCGTAGGCCAGCGCCAGACGGGTCAGAGCATCCCGGAGCGGGTCGTAATAGCCCCCCGACAGGAAACGGTTCCGGGCAGCGGCCATGGCCTTGTCGTCTCCCGGGTCCTTGGAGTGGAGCTTGTTGGCGGGGAGGAGATGCACATACCCAGCGGCGGCCCGGTCAAAGCTGTGGCCCCGGGGGCAGAGATAGCGGGTGTCCTGCCGGTCCAGGGGCTGGGCGCAGAGGGGGCAGCGCAAGAGACTTTCCATGGGATCGCTTCCTTTTCAATGGATGAGATGGGTCAGAGGGACACGATGGTCTTGACCAGTTCAGGGGGCTTGTCCCTCATGAGGGCAAAGGCGGTCTCCACCTGGGGCAGTCCCTGGAACCGGTGGGTGATCAGAGGGACCGGGTCCACCCGGCCGTATTGGAGCAGGGCCAGGAGCTTTTCCATCCGGGCCCGCCCCCCGGGGCACTCACCGCCCCGAATGGTTTTGTTCCCCATGCCGAAGCCATACCGCACATTGGGAATGGTCAAGTCCCCCTGGGTGGTAAAATAGTTCACATTGCCCACGGTGCCGCCCCAGCGGACCATGGTGACAGCCTGCCCCAGGGCGTCGGGACCGCCGCCGGCACAGATGCAGCAGTCGGCGCCCTGCTTGTGGGTGAGCAGGTGGATTTGCCGGGTGACGTCCCCCTCTTTGTAGTTGACCAGGTCGGTGGCCCCGTAGAACTGGGCCAATGCCAGCCCGGCTGGCCGGCTGCCGATGGCCAGGATGCGTCCGGCCCCCCGGAGCTTTGCCCCGGCAATGGCCATAAGCCCCACAGGCCCCACGCCCATGACCACCACCGTGTCCCCGGGCTGGACGTCGGCCAGTTGGGCGCCGTAGAGGCCGGTGTTCAGCATGTCCGCCGCCATGACAGCCCCCTCCCAGGAGACGCCGGGGGGAATCCGGGCGGCATTGGCGTCCAGGTCACGGATGCGGACGTACTCGGCCAGAAGGCCGTCCTCTCCGTTGGACAGCTTCTGCCCGGTGATCAGCCCCGCGCAGTGCTGGTGGGCGCCCAGCTGGGAGGGGACGGTCCGCCAGTCGGGGGTCACAGGGGGCACCACCACGATCTCTCCCACCTGGAAGTCCCGCACCTGGTCCCCTACGGCCACGATCTCTCCCAGACCCTCGTGGCCCAGGATGCGGTGGGGGGCCAGACAGCCGATCTCCACATTGTGGACATCAGAGGTGCAGGGGGAGACCAGCAGGGGGCGGATGATCCCGTCAAAGCCTGTGGCCTGGGGCGGCGCCTTCTCCACCCATCCGGCCTGACCCTGGGACAGGTAAGCGAATGCTCTCATAGGACAACCTCCTTTGGGGCGCGATCCCGGCGTTGGGATGGCCGATTTTTTACCAGTGTAGCACAGTGGGGGCCTGGGGCGCAAGGGCGGAGACGGGCTTTGACTTGTGTTTTCCCCAAATTATGATATAATGAGGACCTATTGCAGGGGAGAAGGCGATTCTTGTCCGGGGACGGAGGAGCCGCCTTCTGCCGTGCACTGTGTCAAGAGGACAGACCGGCGCTGTTTGCCGGAGAAAGGAGGGACGCATGCAGGAACTCATAGCCCGTTTGGGCGTGATTTTCTCCCAGCTGGGCGACCAGGTCCGGGCCGCGGCGGAAAACGCGGACACCGGTGCGGCGCTGGGCGCCGCCATTGATGTGATTCTGCCTGTGGCCTGCGGGATTCTGCGGGTGGTGGCGGTCATTGTCGCCATTGTAATCATTGTCCGCTGCCTAATGTCCCTGTTCCGGGAGAAACCCGGAAAGGAAATCTGGGGGTGGCTCACCCTGGGAGATGGGACCCGTCTGGACCTTTGCCATTGGGAGAACGCCATTGGACGGGGCCGATGGGCGGATGTCAGTCTGGATTTTCCCACCGTCTCCCGCAGCCATGCGGCCCTGCTGCGGGACGACAAGGGGAGCTGGAAACTCCAGCCCCTGCAGACCAAGAACGGAACCCGGCTCAACGGAAAGAAAGTCACCCACACCGTGCCGGTGAAGACAGGGGACGTCATTGACTTGGGCGGCATCGGCCTGTCGTTCTACGCCATCAGCGAGAAGGAGGAGCGGGAGCAGGCGATGCGCTGGGGGGTGGCCGAGCGGCCCCTGAGCCCCGGCAGAACCCTGGGATACCTGACCGTTTTCCAAATCATGATGGCAGTGCAGTGCCTGCCCGACCGGGAGAGCCCGGAGATCGCCATGATCGGGGTGGCCTTTGGCATTCTCATGGCGGCCATGTGGGGGACCTATCTGCTCTACCGCACGCTGAAGCGAACGGCCTTTGAGGCGGAGACCATCGCCTTTTTTCTGTGTACCATTTCCTTTGCCGTGACGGCGGCCTATTCCCCGGAGGCCCTGCTGACCCAGACCATCTGTGTGATCGCGGGCATCGCGGTGTTTCTGGTGCTGAGCCTGCTGCTGCGGGACCTGAAGTCCACGGTATCCCTGCGCTGGCCGGTGGCCGTGTTTACCTGCCTGCTGCTGATTTTCAATGTGGTGCTGGGCTCCCGGATTTTCGGGGCCAAGAACTGGATCTCCCTTGGCCCCATTGGATTCCAGCCCTCGGAGTTTGTGAAGATTGCCTTTATTTTTACCGGCGCTGCCACGCTGGACCGGCTGTTTGCCCGGCGAAACCTGATTTTTACCGTCCTCTTCTGCGGCTTCTGCATGGGATGCCTGGCCCTGATGAGTGACTTTGGCACGGCGCTGATCTTCTTTGTGGCCCTGCTGGTCATCGCCTTTCTCCGGTCTGGGGACCTGGGCTTCCTGGCCCTGATGGCCACGGCGGCGGGGGCAGGCGGCTGGATGATTCTCCAGTTTAAGCCCTACATTGCCAACCGTTTTGGGGCCTGGCGGCACGTCTGGGAGCACGCCGCGGACTCCGGCGGCTTCCAGCAGACCCGCACCATGTCGGCCATTGCCAGCGGGGGTCTCTTTGGCAAGGGAACCGGGGAGGATGCCTTCCTGAAGAACATCGGCGCGGCCAACACGGACCTGGTCTTTGGGGTCATCAGTGAACAGTTTGGCCTGATTCTGGCCCTGTGCACGGTGTTTATTTTGCTGGTACTGGTGCTCTATGCCACCCGTTGTGCCGCCACGGCCCGGTCCAGCTATTATGTCATCGCGGCCAATTCCGCCGCCGCCATGCTGGTGTTCCAAGCAACCTTGAATGTGCTGGGTGCGGTGGATATCCTGCCCCTGACCGGTGTGACCCTGCCCTTTGTCTCTGTGGGCGGCTCCAGCATGATCTCCTGCTGGGGGCTTCTGGCCTTTTTGAAGGCGGCAGACACCCGGCCCAATGCCAGCTTTACCCTGAAGCTGCCCAAACGCATCCGGGGTTGGATTCCCCCGGACGCAGATCGGATGTACGATGACCGGTACAACGGCTGGTATGACGACTACGATGAGGATGCCTATGAGGACTATGGGTATGACGACGGATACGAGGACTATGACGAGTATGAGGACTACGACGACTACGACCAATTTGCGGAGGACTGGACCCAGGACCGGGGCGGCTGGGAGGACCTGATCGACGGCCCCCTGTGGCCGGAAGGGGAGGACCCCTTGGCCGATCCCCCGCCGGCCCGCGGACGGTCGGATGAAAGGAGGCGGCGCAGATGAAACGACTCAGACGGCGGACAATCATCGCCCTGGTGCTGGCCGGGGCGCTGGCCGCCGGGGTGCTGTTCTTTTGCTTCCAGCTGATCGGGAAGGGCAATGACTGGGTGGGCTTCTTCGGCACCCGGTACTATGATTCCGGCGCCATCTATGACAGAAACGGTGTCCTCCTCTACGACGGGCAGACCAAAAGCTATGCGGAAAACCAGGCCACCCGGGTGTCCACCCTTCACCTGGTGGGGGACCAGAATTTTGGCACCTCCCTGCGCTCAGTGCTGGCCAGCCGGCTGACAGGCTATAATCTGGTCACCGGCACCTCCCTGGGCAGCCATGACGTGACCCTCACCATTGATGCGGCCCTCAACGAGACGGCCTACGCCGCCCTCAACGGGCGCAAGGGGGTGGTGGCGGTGTATGACTACACCACGGGAGACCTGCTGTGTGAGGTGAGCTCCCCCTCCTACGACCCCAACAATCCCCCTTCGGACATCAACGAGAACCCCGCCTATGAGGGGGTGTATTTGAATCGGTTCTTTTCCAGCACCTATCCCCCCGGCTCGGTCTTTAAGCTGGTGACCACGGCGGCGGCCATTGAGCAGAAGAAGGACCTGGACCAGTTCCGCTATACCTGCACTGGCAGTCTGGAAGTGGACGGAGATGTCATCACCTGTCCCTATGCCCACGGCGAGAATATGGACATCAAGCAGTGTCTGGCCACCTCCTGCAATGGGGCCTATGCCACCTTGGCTATGGAGCTGGGGGGCAAGACCCTGGGAGAGTACATGGAGCAGGCGGGCCTGCTGGATTCCCTGGCAGTCTGCGACATCCATACCGCCAAAGGAAGCTTTGTGGCCCAGGAGGATGGAAGCGCCTTTTTGGGCTGGTCGGGTGTGGGGCAGGACAAAGACCTGGTCAACCCCTGCAATATGCTGGCCTTTATGGGGGGCATTGCCAATGACGGCGTGGCGGTGGTGCCCAAACTGGTGGAGCGGGAGACCATTACCGGAACGTCCATTCCGGCGGCCTTTCCCGACGGCAAGGACACCTATTCCATCTATGGAGAGGAGACCTGCCGGCAGCTGAAAGAGATGATGCGCAACAATGTGGCCAGCCAGTATGGGCAGGCCCAGTTCGGGGACCTGGCGGTCTGCGCCAAGTCCGGCACGGCGGAAGTGGGCGGGGGACAGGAGCCCCACGCCTGGTTTGCCGGCTTTATCGACGACCCGGAGCATCCCTTGGCCTTCCTGGTTCTGGTGGAAAACGGCGGCGGCGGCGCCCGGGTGGCGGGTTCCATCGCGGCCCAGGTTTTGGCCCAGGCAACTGCGGAGTAAGAGAAAACGCCTCCCTTCAAAGGGAGGCGTTTTTCTTGGGGTGCGCTTTTTCCAGTGCCCGCAGAACCCGGTCCAAGGTGTGCTCGATGTCCTGCCCGCCGCAATCCACCGTAATATGGGCGTATGTCTCGTACAGGGGAATGCGCTGTTCGTAGAGCATTCGGAGAGTCTGGCCCGGGCGGAGAACCACCCCGCGGTTTTTGAGGTTGCCCAGCCGGCGGGCCAGTGCCTTGTAGCCCAGCTTCAGGTAGACGACGGTACCGATTTCCCGGAGATGGGCCATGGCCTCCGGCTCATAAACCACGCTGCCGCCGGTGGCGATCACGGCGTTTTCCGCCTGGAGGCCGGCGCAGACGGTGCCCTCCAGGGCCAGAAAGCCGTCGATGCCGTGCTGGGCGATCAGCTCCCGGAGCAGGGCCTTTTTTTGATCCTGAATGACAAGATCTGTGTCAAGAAAGGTCATGCCCAGGGTTTTGGCCAGCAACACCCCCAGGGTGCTCTTGCCCACACCGGGCATGCCGATGAGAATGACGTTGTGCATGGCGCTCTCTCCCTTTCTGTTTTTGGAGATAGCCTGAGTATACCACCGGAGGAATTAAAAGGGAAGAGGAAAAACCCCAGTGGCAAACAGCCAGATCACCGAGGCGACCCCGCCGCCCGCCAGGGCGGAGACCGCGGGAATCCAGATCCGCCGCCGTTTCCCCTGGGGGGAGGTGCGAAGAAGATAGGCGTCGGCCACTTCCTGGGCCCGTTTCAGCACTTGCTCCTCCGGCGCGTCCTCTGCGCCGGCCTCTTCCCGGAGCAGAAAGATGGCCTGTTCAAACCATTTTGGGTCCGGGGACTTGACCACCACGACCCGTCGGGAGACTCCTTTTACCATGGATACCACTCCTTTCCGTTTCCCTCAGTATGGACGGGGCGGGGCCATTTTATACCAGGGGGGAAGGGAGGATTACCGGCAGAGCGCGGGGTGGTAGAGCTGGGGCTGCCGGTGGTGGAGGTAGTTGAGAAAATCGTCGGGGGCGGTGGTGTCCTCCATATCTATGAGGGCATAGAGGGTGGTCTCCTCCTGGGTGCCGGCCTCCGCCAGAATGCGCCCGGTGGGGTGGAAGGCTCCGCTCTGGCCGCAGTAGTGGAACCGCTTTTCGTCTCCGACATAGTTGCAGTAGAGGGTATACGCGCGGTTCTCCATGGCCCGGGTCCGCATGTACAGGAAGTGGTAGTCCTCATAGGGGCTCATGTTGGCCGCACACATGCAGATCAGCTTGGCGCCATCCAGAGCCAGCGACCGGGCAGTCTCGGGGAACTCCCCGTCATAGCAGACCAGAATCCCCATGCGGCCGAAGGAGGTGTCAAAGGCCCTGAGGCTGGTGCCCGGCGCGAACATCTTCTCCTCCCCGCCAAAGAAGTGGGTTTTGGCCTGGAACCCGGCGGGGGTGCCGTCCCGGTCGATCATGACCACGGCGTTGTAGGGCTTGCCGCCGGGGTTTGCCAAGGGCATGCCCATGACTACCCCCAGGGAAAGGGCTTTGGCTTTCTGGCCCAGGACGGTGAGGGCGGGGCCGTTGGGGTAGGGCTCTGCCAGCTGTGCCAGCTGGTCCCGGATGAGATAGCCGGTGAGGAACATCTCGGGGAAGAGAATCAGGGACGCGCCCCGGGCGGCGGCGGCCTCCATAGCGCGCAGGGCCCGGTCCAGGTTGCCCTGCTTGTCATAGGGCAGGGAGGTGGTCTGGACGATGCAGGCGGTAAAGGGGGACATAAAAGCATCTCCTTTCAGGTTGTCTGGGTAGAAAAAAGACGCGCCGGAGATGCGGCGCGTCTTTTGGTAGAAACCGAAATCAGTCGGTGACGTAAGGCAGCAGAGCGATCTGACGGGCGCGCTTGATGGCCTCGGTCAGCTGGCGCTGGTGCATGGCGCAGGTGCCGGTGGTTCTGCGGGGCAGAATCTTGGAGCGCTCAGAAAGGAAACGGCGCAGCTTGGCGGAGTCCTTATAATCGATGTGCTCGACCTTATCGACACAGAAAGTACAAACCTTACGGCGTTTACGGCCGCCGCGAGGGCGTTCTCTATCCATAGCCATGATAGCAAACCTCCTTAAAATAGAATGAGAGTGGTCTGACAGGGTCTCTCCCGGAGGAGAGGATCAGAAAGGCAGCTCCCCATCGTCGTCGGTGAGATCAGCAAACTGATCCACCGCGGGGGCCGCGGTGTAACCGCCGCCGGAGGGGGGGTAGCTGTTGTTGCCGGCGGGGGCACCGTAGCCGCTGCTCCGGCCAGCCTGGGGGGCGGGTGCGTAGCCGCCTTCTCCATCCCGGCGGGAATCGCCGAAATAGACGTTGTCGGCCACCACTTCCGTGGCGTACCGGCGGTTGCCGTCCCGGTCGGTGTAGTCGCGGGTCTGGAGCTTGCCCTCCACCACGGCCAGACGGCCCTTGGTGAGGAAGCGGGAGACGAACTCTCCCGTCTGACGCCAAGCCACGACATTGATGAAATCGGCCTTCCGCTCCCCGGTTTCCCGGTCCTTGAAGTCCCGGTCCACCGCCAGGCGGAAGGAAGCCACGGCCACGCCGTTCTGGGTGTGGCGCAGCTCGGGGTCGGCCACCAGCCGGCCCTGGAGGAAGATCTTGTTCAGCAAAGCAAGAGCCCCCTTATTCGTCCTTGCAGATGATCATGGAACGCATCACGCCTTCGGTGATCTTCAGCACACGGTCCAGCTCAGCGGGGAGCTCGGGCGCGGCGGTGAAGGTCATGAGGACATAGTGGCCCTCGTTCAGGTCGTTGATGGGATAGGCCAGACGGCGCTTGCCCCAGTCGTCGATGGCGGCCACCGTGCCCTGGGTTTCCACCAGAGTCTTGAACTTCTCGATCATTGCGGCGATGGCCTCTTCGCCCAGCGCGGGGTCCATGATATAGACCACTTCATAGTTTGCGTTTACCTTTGCCATGGTTCGTTGCACCTCCTTATGGACATTTGGCCGGCAATCCTCGTTGCCGGCAAGGATCTGCCTGCATAGAAAGACAGGCTACACTATTATATCGAAAAGGGGGAATTTGTCAAGGCTTTTTTCCTTTTCCCGGGTTTTCCGGAAGGGAGCGTGTGCTGGGGCAGGCATAATTTGCTTTCACCGGGACATACTGCCTGTGAGGTGATATCCATGGAGTTGAACAAACTGAGCAATGAGGCGTACAACGCCTATGTCCAGAGCAAGGCCAAGCCCTCCCCCATGGGGAAGAACATGGTGTGGGCTTTTCTGGTGGGGGGACTGATCTGTGTGATCGGGCAGGGGCTGCTGGACTGGTACCAGACGATGGGACTGTCCCGGGAGCTGGCGGGCACGGCGGTTTCCGTTACCCTGATTTTCCTCACGGCGCTGCTCACAGGGATTGGGGTGTTTGACAGCTTTGCCAAGCACGCCGGCGCGGGGACGCTGGTCCCCATCACAGGGTTTGCCAACGCGGTGGTGGCGCCCGCCATGGAGTTTAAGCAGGAGGGACTGGTCACCGGGACCGCCGCCAAACTCTTTACCGTGGCTGGCCCGGTGCTGGTCTATGGGATTTCCGCCAGTGTGCTCTATGGCCTGATTCTGTGGCTGATCCAGGTTCTGTAAGACAGACTGCCCGTGCCTTCCCTGGCACGGGCAGTCTGCTGTATGGGGCTTGTCTCCGGCGGACGAGTGGCCTGCCGGGCTGTTGTGGCTCTGTCTGCCCGAAAGCCATGGGGGATTTGATGGGGAGCGACCGGATCAAAAAAGAAGATCCAGGGCGCAGAGGGACAGCACAGCGGCCATGGCCCCGTTGAACGCCCGGGTGTGCCGGCGCAGAAAGGACTGCAGCAGCCCGCCGGCCGCTGCCCAGGTGAGAAAGCCCGCAGTGCCGAAGAGGGTGAGGACAAAGGGCTGTATGGGGAGCAGGGCGCCGCTGCCGGCGGGCAGGACGTAGCCGGTATAGATGGTGATGGCGTACAGAATAATTTTCCCGTTGACAAACTGGAGAAAAAATCCGCTCCAAAAGGTAGACCGGGGACTGACATCCTTTGCAGGGGTGCTCCGGAGCAGATGGAGGGCCAGCCAGAAGAGATAGAGGGCCCCGGCGAAGGGGAGCACCTGGGTCAGCGCGGGGAGCAGCCGCTCCAGCTGGTAACAGCCCAGCGCGCAGACCGCCATCACGGAAAAAAAGCCGGCGACAATCCCGGCCAGGGTGGCCCGCCCCTGGACCCAGCCCTTCTGGCCCACGGTGTGGAATGCCAGGATGTTGTTGGGGCCCGGCGTAAAGCTGGTGACTAAGGCGTAGGGAAGGTAAGATAGAACAACCGAAAAAAACACTTGAGATCAGCCTCCTTTTCTGCTATCCTACACGCGAGAAAAACTAAAATCAAATTGAAAGTTTTTATAAAACGATGCAAAAAAATTGAAATGAGTGAGGCGGCCTATGGATCTCAAGTATTTGAATACCTTTCGGGTGATTGCGGAGGAGGGGAGCTTTACCAGGGCGGCGGAGCGGCTGGGTTATACCCAGTCCACCATGACCTTTCAGATGGGACAGCTGGAGCAGGCCCTCTCCGCCCGGCTCTTTGAGAAGGTGGGGCGGCGGATGGTGCTCAGCCAGGCGGGGCGGCAGCTGCTGCCCTATGTGGAGCGGGTGCTGGAGGCGGTCAATCAAATGCACTGTTTTACCCAGGACCTGACCCAATGCCGGGGGGAAATCACCATCGGGGTAGCGGAAACCCTGCTGTGCTACCGACTGCCGCCGCTGCTGAAGGCCTTTCACCGGCGGGCGCCCCAGGCCCGGCTACTGATCCGCTCCATGGGCTGCTATGATATCCGGGATGGGCTGATGGATGGGTCGCTGGATGTGGGGCTGTTTTATGAGAACATCGGGGGACTTAGCAGCCAGTTGGTGACCCATCCTGTGGGAACCTTTCCCGTGGTGCTGACGGCGGCGCCCCAGATCAAGGCCTTGGGCCCTGATTTCGTGGCTCCTGACCATCAAGTCCCCCTGCCCTTCCTCATCAACGAACCCAACAGCATTTTTCGCCAGATGTTTGAGGGATACCTGCGGGAAAAAGCCATCCGAATGGACCACACCATTGAGCTGGGGAGCATCCCCACCATCAAGCACCTGGTGGAAAACGAGGTGGGGGTGACCTTTCTGCCCCGGTTTGCCGTGGAGGATGCCCTGGCGGCGGGGCGGCTCGTGGAGCTGGAGACCGGGATGGAGGAGCCCGTGCTCTCGGCGGTGTGCGCTCATCACAAGAGCAAGTGGATCAGCCCGCTGATGGCGTGCTTTTTGGAGATTGTCACTGCAGCGGGCGTATAGCCCCCTCCGCCGCTGAGAAGCAATGACTTCCCAGGCGGGGGAAGCTCCCGCCCCGACTGTTTAGGGGCAAGGGCCCCAACAAAACGCCCCTCCCCAAGACGAGATGTCTTGGGGAGGGGCTTGTGCTTTGCAGGCAGCGTTATTTGAACTTTACCGCGGTGCCGTAGGCCATGACCTCCGCGGCACCCTGCATCACGGCGGCGGAGGCGTAACGGACGTTGACCACGGCGTCCGCGCCCAGATGCTCCGCCTCCCCCACCATGCGTTTGGTGGCCAGGGCGCGGGCGTCGTTCATCATGCCGGTATAGGCGCCCAATTCACCGCCCACCAGGGTCTTGAACCCCTGGGTAATATCCCGGCCGATGTTTTTGGACTGAATGGTGCTGCCCTTGACCAGGCCCAGCATTTCCAGCTCCTGGCCGGCAATGTAATCAGTATTGACTAAGATCATCTTCTTCTCCTCCATTGATTTCTCGAATTCTTGCACAGGCTGCCACGATCACCGCGACGGCGGCAGCGGTCAGCAGGAGGGCCAGCACCCAAAACAGAGGGTGAGAGCCCAGCAGGGTCCAGATCCAAGCGACCCCTGCGATCTGGACAGCCAGAGGCGCCAGCACGGCTGCCACAGACAACCACACACCGACCTTTTTCCCACGGTGTATATCCATGTTTTCCGACTCCTTTCCCGGCTACTCAAGGTCCAACTCCGGCGGTACATCAAGCTCGTCGGAGACATACTTGCCGTTTTTCTTCCGCTGGCGGACGCATTCTGTGAGCAGGTATTCAATCTGCCCGTTCACTGAGCGGAAGTCATCCTCGGCCCAGGCCGCGATGGCGGCGTAGAGCTTGGCGGAAAGCCGGAGAGGGATCTGCTTTTTCGCGTCCTTCTTGCCCTCAGCCATCTTCAGCACCTTAATACAGGCTGCCGGTGTTCACCACGGGCTGGGCCTCGTGGTTGCCGCAGAGCACCACCAGAAGGTTGGAGACCATGGCGGCCTTCCGCTCCTCATCCAGCTCCACCACACCGCTCTGGTTCAGACGCTCCAGGGCCATTTCCACGGTGCCCACGGCGCCCTCCACAATCATCTTCCTGGCGTCGATGATGGCGGAGGCCTGCTGACGCTGCAGCATGGCGGCGGCAATCTCCGAGGCGTAGGCCAGGTGGGTGATCCGCGCCTCTAAGATCTCCAGACCGGCCTCCTGGACCTTGGCCTGAATTTCCTCCCGAATGCGGGCGGCCACCACGTCGCTGGACCCCCGGAGGCTGCCCTCATCGGGGACGCCGTCGCCGGTGGTGTCCACGCCGGGAGATACATCGTAGGGGTAGAGCCGGACGATGTTCCGCAGGGCGCTGTCACACTGGAGGGAGAGAAACTCCTTGTAATTGTCCACGTCAAAGACCGCCTTCCCCGTGTCCACCACCCGCCAGGTGACGGCGATGCCGATTTCCACAGGATTGCCCAGGCAGTCGTTGATTTTCTGCCGGGCGTTGCTGAGGGTCATGATCTTCAGGGAGATCTTCTTGGTGACAGCCTCCTTGGGCAGGGAGACCGAGCTCCCGCCCAGGGCGGCCAAGACCTTGGAGCCTTTGGCGCTGTCCACGTCGCCGCTCTGGCTCAGCTGGGTCTTGGCGGCGGGGTTCACCGCGGTGCAGAAGGGGTTGACGAAGTAGAACCCCTCTCCCTTCAGGGTGCCGATATAGTTGCCGAACAGGGTGAGCACCAGGGCTTCCTGGGGGCCCAGTACCTTCAGGCCCAGCAGGGGCAGCCAACCTAAGCTCAGGTAGAGGATGCACAGGACCAAGGGGGCGATCTGCGCCTCGTCCGCGAAAAAGATGGTGCCCAAAACGGCGAGAATGTACAGGACAATGGTGAGCAGAAGCACGAGCATACCGTGCTTCTTATTGGATAAAATAATTTCCGTCATAGACAGTCCTCCTGGTTGATCTATTTGATATCAAAAAAATATCATATTGATTTTTCGCTGTCAAGAGGAATTTGAAAAAATCAGGTGGAAAACTTATCCCAGACCCCCGGGAGGCGTACACAGGAAAAAGGCCAGCAGCAGGGGCAGACTCACCCCCAACACCAGGCCGGGGAGGACCCAGGGCGCGCAGGCAAGCAGGCCGGTGAACAGGGGAAGGCCCAGGCACAGCAGCAGGGCGGCCAGCAGACGAGTCAAAAGGGCGGGCAGGGGACTGCCGCCGGAGAAGAGCAGGGGGAAGAGATCGGGCAGCTGAGAAAAACAAAAAGTCCAGAGAGAGGACCACAGTGCGGCCAACAAACTGGAAGGGAGAGAGAGGGGGTGCATATAGATTCTCCTTACGAGGGATAGTTGATATCCAAATGGATATCACATGGGCATTATATCGTCGGGGCGGATTAATGTCAAGATATCCAAATGGATATCAATGGAGGAATTATGGGATACTATAAACGGATCCGCGATCTTCGGGAGGACCATGACCTCACCCAACGGCAGCTGGCGGCCAGACTTCGGATGACCCAGACCCAGTATTTCCGCTATGAGCAGGGCTACCGGGATATCCCCAGCGACATTCTGATTGCCCTGGCCGATCTCTACGGCACATCCACAGATTATATCTTGGGACGCACCGACGATCCCCGGTTTTCCGGGGCCAAGGGGAAGTGAGACGGCCTGGGGAGGGAATGGCGCCTTGCCAAGAGTGGAAAGATATGGTATTCTATAAAGGTATCCCAGCAAGCAAATCGACGTTTAAGGGGACTTTGCCTTGAAGACAGCCATTGTAACTGATACCAACAGCAGTATTTCTGCCAAAGAGGCCCAGGAGATGGGCATTTATCTGATCCCGATGCCCTTTTTTGTGGATGGGGAGACCTATTTGGAGGGAAAGGACTGTACCCCTGAGACGTTCTTTCAAAGGATGAAAGCGGGGGCGGAGATCAGCACCTCCCAGCCTGCCCCGGAGGAGATTACCTCCCTGTGGGACACCCTGCTGAAGACCCATGACGCGGTGCTCCACTTCCCCATGTCCTCGGGGCTGAGCGGCTCCTGCCACACCGCCAAAGCCCTGGCCCAGGAGTACGGCGGCCGGGTGCTGGTGGTGGATGACCGGAGAATCTCCGTCACGCTGGCCCAGTCCATCCGCAACGCCCAGGTGCTGCTGGCCCAGGGAAAGACAGCGGCGGAGGTCCGGGACATTCTGGAGGCGGAGCGGGATGCGTCCAGCGTCTACATCGCGGTGAACACCTTGGAGTATCTGCGGAAAAGCGGCCGGGTGACCGCGGCGGGCGCTGCGATGGCGGCGGTGCTCCATATTAAGCCCGTCCTGCAGATCCAGGGTGGAAAGCTGGACGCCTACAAAAAGGTCCGGGGAATGCTCCAGGCCAAAAAGACCCTGCTGGAGGCTCTGCGCCATGACTTGGCCACCCGGTTTTCGGGGATGAAAATGGCCGTGTTTTCCGGCTATTCCGGCGGCGACCCCACCCTGGGGGAGACCTGGCGCAGGGAGGTGCAGGCCGCATTTCCCGATTACGCGGTGGGGATGATCTCCCTCCCCCTGAGCATCTGCTGCCACACGGGAGAGGGCGCGGTGGGCGTGGCCTGTGCAAAACTTTGGTGAAGGGAACGCAGCGGTTCCGGCATCCACGCCGGGACCGCTGCTGTATTTTAATTAAAATTTAAGAAAAATCCTATCCTTTCTTCATTTTCCTCCCGTATAATCAAACCCAGAAGAGGAGGGAAGTCCATGAAGAGCAAGCGCAGGCTGGGGATCTGCTTGGCCGTGGGGATTCTGGTTTTGGCGGTGTCGGCGGCAGCGGCCTTTGGCAGCGTCAATGGGTATGCCCGGTATAAGCAGGCGGTGAAGGACCTGCTGCTGCGGGAGGACAATTTCACGGTCCAGGCCCAGACCCACCTGTCAGTGGACGGGGAGAGACTTCTGTCTGTGCAGATGGACTATGCAAAAGCCGGCCTCAACAGTGCCTATCACAGCAGGGAAGACCACGGCGGGGAGAGCCACCAGGAGTACCGCACCGTGCTCGACGGAGTACGTACCCGGTTTGCCGGGGACAGTTCCTTTTACTCCTGCGAGTCCATAGAGCGGGGGGAGGCCTTTTCCAACCTCCTGGGCTATGATGTGGACAACGAGATGGAGCGGCGCCTGGTGGACTTCGCGGAGACCGCAGTGGACCTGGTGGTGGGCGAGCTGAAGAACAACGTGGTACAGTTGGGCACCGAAGGGGATGAGACGATCTATCAGGTGCGGGTGGCCCGGAGTCAGATTCCCACCCTCCTCAACGCTGGACTTTCCCTGTTTGTCTATGACAACGTAGGTGTGCCGGTGTCGCGGTTTCTCACCTATGAGGATGAGATAGGCCTGCTGTTCCAGCGCTATGAGGCTGTCACGGGGGAAACCCTGCCGGAGGAATTCCGCGCCAAATACGCCAGCGGAGATTACGATGACGCCTGGTACCAGGCCAACCGGCGCCTCATCGAACGGCTGGACACCTTCAGCACGGACTGGAATGCGCCATATTGGACCCTGTTTGAGAAAAAGGACCAGGGTGTGCTCTATGTGAAAGCCGATGGCAGCGTCCAGGACTATGACACGGTCCAGGCATTTTTGACCGACCATCCTGAACAGAAGTACCACTATCTGGAGTATTACATGGGCGGCAGCGCTGCCCTCTGCGATGTGGTCTGCACCTTCCGGGTGAACGGGGCGGGAAAGCTGACCGCCAACCAAATACAGGCCAACTTGAAGACCACGGACAGCGCCGGCGGAAGCCACGCCATGCAGATGGTCCTGGACCTGACCATAACAGACTATGGCACCACCACCGTGGCTCCCCTGGATGTGGGGGACCGGGTGATGCGTTCCTGATACCAAGTTCTCTCTCATTTTGATTGGATCAAAGCGCCGCCGCCCTCCGGGAATCCTGTCCCCGGAGGGCGGTGGTGCGTTTCCATGGCATGAGGGAAGGAGAACCGTGTATTTTTTAATGAATTTTTAAGAGTTTCCCCATTCTTTTTTTAGAGATGTACGGTATAATAACAACAGTCAACAAAGCCCGTCTCGGGGCGGTGCGCTGGCAGAACCGAGCGCGAAGGTCCCGTGACGCAGTGAAGGAGGAACTGAGGATGAAGAAGCGAAATCGATTGACCATCTGCCTGGTGGCCGGTGTGCTGATCCTGGCGGTGTCCGCCACGGCGGCCTTTGGGAGCGTCAATGGGTACAGTAAGTACAAGGAGGCGGTCAAGGCCCTGGCCCTGGAAACAGACAATTTCACCGCCAACGGAACCCTGAAAATGATCTGTGACGGGAAAGAGGTCGTGCATGTGACGGAGGACTACGCCATGGACGGTCATAATATGTCCAGCCATAGCATCAGCAAGGACAGCATGGGGTCTCATGAGCAGTACGAAACCATTCTGAACGGCGTGAATACCTGGTTTGATGTGAACGACCGGTACTATTACCAGTCGGAGTATGAAACCGACAGCAGCAGCCTGGGAGGCAATCTGCTGGGGGTGGACCAGGACGACGAGATGGCCCGGCGCATGGTGAACTTTATGGAGATCGCCGCGGACACCGTGGTGGGTGAGCTGAAGAATAACTTTGTCCAGGTGGGCAAGGAGGACGGCGCCACCCTGTACCAGGTGGAAATTGCCAAGAACCAGGTGCCCTCCCTGGTCAACGCCGGCCTCTCCCTTTTTGCTTACAGTGTCGGCCAGTCCCATGACTACGATTATACCGTGAATTATGAGGATTACTCTGCCACCGCCATCCAGAACTATGAGAAGGTGACGGGGGAGACCCTGCCGGAGACCTTCAAAGAGGGCTATATCAACGGCGGGAATGAGCAGTGGTATGAGGACAACGAGGAGCTGCTCCAGAAAGTGGAGGAGGTCAACGCGGAGAACTGGGAAGAAAAGTATTACGAGGTCCTGGAGAAGAACAACGGCGGCATTGTCTACGTCAAGGCGGACGGCACCTATGACTACTATGCCGATTACGACGCCTTTGCCGCGGCAAAGCCGGAGCTGGTGGCGGATAACCTGGAGTCCTATATCGGCCAGGACATGACCTTGGAAAAGGTCCTGTGCAACTTCGGCGTGGACGACAAGGGCAACCTGACCTCCAACCAGATTACGGTGAACTTCAACACCACCGATCAGGACGGGGAACACCACACGCTGGTGATCACCGGGGATGTGACCATCTCCAACTACGGTACCACCACGGTACAGCCGCTGGATGTGGGGGACCGGGAGAAATACGCGTGAGGCATCCGCGGAGGCGGAAAGCAGACTGATACCATCGAGGGCGAAACCCCGGAGGCCAAGGGCCTCCGGGGTCGTCCCGCCCTCACAGGTCCTTTGGACCGCGGGAAAGGAGCACAGAATTTGGATACCGTTTTGACCTTGGACCACGTTTCCAAGATTTATCACAACGGCCGGGGCGCCCGGAACATTACCTTCTCTGTGGAGCGGGGACAGGTGGTGGGACTGCTGGGCCCCAACGGCTCAGGGAAGACCACCATTATGAAATCCATCACGGGGCTTTCCCAGCCCACGGAGGGGACCATCACGGTGTTCGGCGCCCCTGTCACCGACCGGGAGAAGGCGCTGATGCAGGTGGGGGCCCTCATTGAGCAGCCCGCTCTCTATGAAAATCTCACCGCCCAGGACCACCTGCGCATGGCGGCCCGATACTACCCCGGCGTGGACCAGGCCCGCATGGACAAGGTGCTGGAGATTGTGGGACTGACCCCGTACCGCAAGGAACGGTGCGGAAAATTTTCCCTGGGCATGAAGCAGCGGATGGGCCTGGCCCTGGCGCTGCTGTCCGAGCCGGAGCTGATGATTTTGGACGAGCCCACCAACGGCCTGGACATTGAGGCCACCGTGGAGATGCGGGAGGTCATTCTCCGCCTGGCCAAGGAAAAAGGCGTGACCTTCCTGGTGGCCAGCCATCTGGCTGCGGAGATTGAGAAGATGTGTGACAAAGTGCTGGTGCTCTACGAGGGGGAGATGCTCTCCTTTGACACCAAGGAGGAGGCCCTGCGGCTCAACCCTTCCCTGGAGGACTACTTCCTGGCGAAGGTCCGGGACAAGAAGGGCTCTGTGGTCCTGTAAGGAGGAGACGATGGAACGATTTTTGGCCAGTTTGAGCAATGAGCTGTTTAAGCTCCGCAAGCGGAAAAAATATCTGGTGTTTCTGATCATCGGCGCGGTGATCTGCGTGGCCAGCGCCCTGCGGGTTCTGATTGTCAACTACATCACCGACGGGGGCGTGTCCCGGGAGGCCATTCTGGGGGGGCTGATGTCCTCCAACCTCCCCTTTATCCTGTTGATCTTCCTGCCTTTGATGGCGGTGATGGCCGCCAGTGACCTTTTTGTGGGGGAGCAGGTGGACCACACCCTCCGGTTTTCCCTCATGCGCCCTGTGGGAAAGGGAAAGCTCTTCTTTTCCAAGGCGGCGGCGGTGTTCCTTTTGTGCGCCTTTGACCTGGCGGTGCTGTATGTGGTCAGCACCGTGGCCCAGGTGGGCCTGGGAGGGGGCACGGAGGGGATTCTCACCAGCCTGGGGGCCTGCCTGCTGGACCTGATCCCCCTGGCGGTGCTGGTTCTTTTCTTCTGCCTGATCAATCAGCTGGTGAGAGGGTCCAGCCTGACGGTCCTGCTGTGTGTGGTTTTGTACATCGGGCTGCTGGTTATGGGGACCTATCTGCCCGCGGTGGGGGGGCTGGTGTTCACCGGGTATCTCCGGTGGCACAATCTTTGGATTGGGATTGCCCTGCCCTTCTTCTCGTTGCTGCCCCGCATTGGCCTTCTGGCGGGGTACGGCCTGGTCTTTGGATGCTGCGGCTATCTCCTCTTTGACAGGAAGGAAGCCTGATGGTAAAATGGCGGGGAGAAATCCAAAAGGAGGCGGGCGCCATGCCGAAAAAAACCACCCTGAAGGGACAGTTCCTGCGGACCAGTCTGGCGATGCTGGTGCTCTCCCTGCTGATCGGCGTGGCGGTCATGGTGGCGGTGATGATTTTTTTCACCGTGCGGGTTCCCGATGGAGAGAAGTTTCTGATGGAGAGCCTGTCCTTCCTCTTTGGCAAGCAGACCATCGGCCCCAGCAGGATGGTGCCTGTTTTGGTGCTGGCGGGGGTTTTGCTGTGCCTGATGGTGACGGGGGTGTGCATTCTTCTCACCTCCCGGCTCACGGGAAGGATCACAGCCACCCTGAAAACCCTGCGCCAGGCGGCGGACAATCTGCGGGACGGAGAGCTGGATTTCCAAATCCTCTCCTGCGACGAGCGGGAGCTGGACGAGCTCAGCCACTCCCTGGAGAGCGTCCGCCAGCGCCTGAAGGCCACCGCGGTGGCGGAGGCCGCCGCCCAGGAGGAGCGGGGGCTGCTGATGGCCAATCTCTCCCACGACCTTCGCACCCCCATCACCGCCATCAAGGGATATGTGGAGGGGATTCAGGACGGCATTGCCAATACCCCGGAAAAGCAGCGCCATTACCTGGAGATTGTCTATAACAAATCTGTGATTCTGGAGAGACTGGTCCGGAATATGTCCGATTTCTCGGAGTATGAGCTGGGACGGATGCAGTATCATTTTGAATATGTGGAGATGGGTCCCTTCCTCCGGGACCTGGCTGAGGAATACCAGGTGGACGTGCAGCAGAACGGCATGACCTTTACCGCCCAGATCCCCCAGGGCCATTACGTGGTGACCGCGGACCGGAGCAAGCTCAAGCGGGTGCTGGACAACCTGGTCTCCAACGCCATCAAGTATGGACGGGCAGGCGGGGCCATTGCCCTGACCGCAGAGGAGTATGAGCGGGGCCTGGTGATCCAGGTCTCGGACAACGGGAAGGGCATCAGCGCCCAGGCGCTGCGCCATGTGTTTGACAGCTTTTTCCGGGAGGACAGCGCCCGAACCAGCTCGGTGCCAGGCAGCGGCTTGGGGCTGGCCATCTGCCGGAGCATTGTGGACAGCCACCACGGCAAGATTTGGCTGACCAGTGAGGAGGGAGAGGGCACCCGGGCCTTCCTCTATCTCCCGCTCCAGAAAGAAGAGGGGTTGCTGTGATGAAAATTTTGATTATTGAAGACGACCAGAGTGTGGCGGAGCTGGAGCGAGATTACCTGGAGATCAACGGCGGATTCCAATGCGATCTGTACACCGACGGTACCCAGGGGCTCCAGGCGGCGCTGGCGGGGGACTATGCCCTGGTCATTGTGGATGTGATGCTGCCGGGACTGAGCGGCTTTGAAATCTGCCGGCGGCTGCGGGAGGTGAAGGACACCCCTGTCATCATCATCTCTGCCCTGGCCGACGACATTGACAAGGTGCGGGGCCTGGGGTTGGGGGCGGATGACTACATGACCAAGCCCTTCTCCCCCAGTGAACTGGTGGCCCGGGTAAAGGGACACATTCAGCGGTACCAGCGCTTGGTGGGCAGCCGGGAAAAGGCCCGGCCGGAGATGCTGAAGGTCCGGGGGCTGGAGATCGACCGGGAGAGCCGGCGGGTCTGGGTCAACGGCAAGGAGACCAACATGACCAGCAAGGAGTATGATCTGCTCCTCTTTTTGGCTGAGCATCCGGACACCGTGTTTTCCAAGGACCGTCTGTTTGACAGCGTCTGGGGGGTGGATGCCTATGGAGATGTCTCCACGGTCACGGTGCACATCAAACACATCCGGGATAAAATTGAACTCAACCCCGACCGCACCCAGTACATTGAAACCGTCTGGGGGGTAGGGTACCGGTTTCGCGGCTGATTTGCCCAAGGGCTCCTTTGCAGGAGCCCTTTCCTTTTGCCTGGCGGCCCTTTCGGGAGCGTGTACGGAGGAGAAACCGGACCCAAAAAGCCCCCTGCCCGGGGTTCCGCCGGGCAGGGGGCTGGCTGTTTTCAAAAGGTGCTGATGGGAATGTCCGGGTCCTCGCCTGTTTTCTCGATCTTTCGGATCTGGACGTAGTAGTGGTAGCTGTCGCTGACATGGATGCAGACCCGGTCGCCCACCTGATGGCCCAACAGGGCCTTTCCCACAGGGGACTCCTTGCTGATGAGGCCTTTGAGGGCATCCTGGCGGAGGGTGGTGACCAGCTGGATGGTCTCTTCGGTCTCCTCCTCTTCCAGGTAAAAGGTGACTTTGTCAAACAGGGCCACCCCGTCCCCGGCGGCGGTGCCGTCGATGACCACGGCGGTCTTGATCATGTTCTCCAGATAGCGAATGCGGCTGTCGTTGCGGTTCTTCTCCCGCTTGGCGGCTTTGTACTCAAAATTTTCACTGAGATCGCCAAAGGAGCGGGCCACCTTGACCTCCTCAATGAGCTGGGGGCGAAGGACCTGAATCCGGTGCTGGAGCTCTTCCTTCATTTTGTCAATGTCAACCTGGGTCAGTTCGTCGTGCATGATCATACGCCTCTTTTGTATCAAATCCGTGGGGACTGTCTGCCGGTCCAGTGTCACGGTGTCCCTGAATTATAGCACGGAAGACCGGCGGGGGCAAGCCTTATGGGTGGAGACGGACGGTCTCATCCCCCTCAAAGAAGAGGGCCAGTGCACCGGGGCCGGCGTGGCAGCCGTTGGCGGGATCAAACGGCGCGATGAGAATCTCCTTGGGCGGATTGGTCTGGCGGAGGCGCTGGGCCAGGGCCTCCGCCTCCTGGGGGGCATTGCCGTGGGCGATGCACACCGTCTGGTCCCCGGGGTACCGGACCAGGGCGTTGTATTGGTCGGCCAGCTTCCCAATGGCCTGGGCCCGCCCGCGGGCTTTGCCGCACAGGACAATGCGGCCGTTTGGGTCTCCCTTGAGCAGGGGCTTGAGGCCCAGCGCCGTCCCCAGCATGGCCTTGGCGCCGGAGAGACGTCCACCCCGGCTGAGGTACATCAGGTCATCCACCGTGAAAAGGTGGGCAATCCGGTGCCGGAGGGAGAGGAGGGTGCGGGCGGTGTCCTCCAGGCACATCCCCCTCTCCCGCAGGTCGAAGGCCCGGAGGACCAGCAGTCCCTGCCCCAGAGAGGAGGAGAGGGAGTCCACAATCTGGAGCTTCCGCTGGGGAAATTCCTCCCGCAGCTGTTCCGCCGCCATGCAGGCGGACTGATAGGAGGAACTGAGGCCGGAGGAGGCGCTGAGAAAGAGCAGGTCCAGGCCGGAACGGAGCAGGGGCTTTAGAAAGGTGAGAAACCGATGGGGCGGAACCATGGAGGTGGAGACCTCTCCCCGCAGCTTCATCGTCTGAAAAAAGGCGGCGCTGTCATAGCCCTCGGGCGCCAGGCAGAGGTGTTCTTTGCCGCTTATGGTATAGGACAGGGGGATGACCACCAGGCCGCGCTGGGCGATTTGCGCCAGGGGCAAGCCGGCCAGGGAATCGGTAACAATGGCAAATGACATAATTTCTGCCTCCTTAACATATAATATACAACATTAGATTAACAGGAGATTGTAATTATGTCAAGCAGTAATGAACGTGAAATTTCTTGCACAGAGAACAGGAAAACGCCCTTCCCCATCCGGAACAGGACAGCCGGGCGGGGGAGGGCGCTGCGTCGGGCGGCGCTCAGCCGAACAGAGAAACGGTTTTGGTGGCCATACGCTGACCGTAGAGACGGAAGAGCTCCTTGCTCTCCTCCAGGTGTCCGTGGAGGGCCACAGGCCCCAGGTGGATCACGGGCTTGCCAAAGGAGCCGCCCCCGGAGTAGGTGAGCATGCCCAGAACCATCATGTGATTGAGGATGGTTTGAATGCCCAAATCCCCGCCGCCGTGGAGATAGTCCGCCGTGGCGAACGCGCCCCCCACCTTGCCGGCCAACCCGGCTTTCAAAGCGGGGCCGTCCAGCCAGACCTTGACGGCACTGCACAGATCGGCCAGATAGATGGGTGTCCCCAGGACGACACACTTGCTCTCCTTTACCCAATCGGTGTCCCAATTTTCAATGGGAAAGGCCTTGGCCTCCACCCCTGCCACGGTCATCATCCCTTCCGCAATGACTTGGGCCATGGTTTTGGTGTTGCCGGTGACAGAATGGTATAGTACGGTCATTTTCATCATGGGTTCCTCCTTTGCTTCTACTGCGAGTATGGGAAGGGGGACGGATGTGGGGCCCTCTTTCCTCTCTTACCATAGCATAGCACAAAATAGTATAGACGGCAAAGAAAACAAATAATCCGAACCCATCTTCTGTTGGAGATAGGTTCGGATTATTTTGGTTTGGTGCCGGTGACCGGACTCGAACCGGTACGGTGTCGCCACCGGTGGATTTTGAGTCCACTACGTCTACCAATTCCATCACACCGGCAGAGGGATGACTTGGAATCGCAACCAATTATACAACAGCTTCTCCCACTTGGCAAGAGTTTTTCTGCGGGAAAATTGAAATAAATGATAGGAAATGAGAGACAAGTGTGGTATGATAAACTACTGGAAAGAATTTCGAGGCTTGTACCGTCCTTCGGCGGGGCAGGCGGGAAAGAGGAGGGCCGGCATGGGAAAGCGGATGCTGGGCTGTCTGGTTCTGGCCATTTGCATGCTGGGGCTGGGGGGCTGTATGTTTGGAAACGTGGACGAGATGTACGCCCTGCCCAAGTCCTCAGAGGCCTATGTCAATCTTCAGGCGAAGATCAACCAGGAGAAAGGAAGCGCGGAATACATCGCCCCCCTCAGCGGGGAAAACCGGCAGACCATTCAGCTGGTGGATGTGGATGGAGACGGCGTGCAGGAGGCCGTGGCGTTTTTCCGGGACACAACCTCGGAAAACCCCTTGAAAATTGTGATTTTCAAGCAGGATGAACACGAGGAATACCAGGTCTATACCCGGATTGAAGGGGTGGGCAGCGAGATTGAGTCCATCGACTACCTGGACCTGGGGGGAAGCGGCGGCATGGACATCCTGGTGAGCTGGCAGGTCAGCGGGGCGGTGCACACCTTGGTGGGTTACACCTTGGCGGAAGAACAGCCTGTGGAGATCATGCGCAGCGGATACAGCCAGTACCTGGCAACGGACCTGGATGGCGACGGCAAGGAGGAAATCGTCCTGGCCCAGGCGGAGAGCGGCAGCAAAGCCCAGCTGCGAATTGAGTACTACGATGGCCGGGACGGGATCATGGAACTGACCTCCACCGCCCCCCTGTCCGAGGGGACCACAAGCATCAGCAGCTGGACCGATGGATTCTTGGAAGGGGAGATTCCCGCGCTGTTTGTCACATCCTTTTTTGGAAAGGACGGGCTCATTACCGACGTGTTTTACCTGGAGGAGGGCCACGGGCTAAAGAACATCGCCATGGACCCGGAGACCCGCCGCAGCAAGAATGTGTTTCACTACTACGCGGGGGTCCAGCCGGAGGACATTGACGGAGATGGATGTATGGACGTTCCGGTGGCCCAGTCTGTGCCGGCCTATGGAGAGAGCTCGGCGGACCGGTTCTGGTGGCTCCAGTGGATGCACTACCGGGTCGACGGAAGCCGGGACCTGGTGATGACCACCTACCACAGCGGGGACGGCTGGTACCTGGAAATCCCGGAGGACTGGACCGGGGAATTCTCGATGCGCCGGCAGGAGAGCTCCACCATTGGGGTGCGTACGGTGACCTTTGCCAGAGGGGAGAAGGCACAGACGGAAGCGGAGGAGAGCAAAACCGTCCCCTTCCTGGAGATCAGCTGTCTGGTGGGCAGCGACCGTACCCGCCAGGCCCGCCAGGGAAACCGGTTTATTCTCTATGCGGACAGCACCACCATCTACACCGCAGAATTTCTGGAGAGCGGCTGGGACTGCGGTTTGGACCAGGAGGGGCTGAAAGCCCGGTTCCATGCGGGCTTGGACGGCTGGAACACCAGGGAGTAAATGCCCCCGAAATACCAAAAACCCAGGGAGAGCCCCGTCTGAACCGGGCTGGGGAACCTCCCCAAATTTGAGGCAGGAGGAGCAGGACGATGAAAAAAATTCTGGTTCTGGAGGATGAGGCCAACATCCGCAGTTTTGTGGTGATCAATCTCAACCGGGCCGGCTATGAGACCATTGAGGCCGGGACTGGGGAGGAGGCGCTGGAGCAGCTCCGGCTGAACCCCGATGTCCGGGTGGCGCTGCTGGATATCATGCTGCCGGATATGGATGGGTTTGAGGTTTGCCGCCGAATCCGGGCGGGCAACTCCAAAATTGGCATCATTATGCTCACGGCCCGGACCCAGGAGATGGACAAGGTCACAGGCTTTATGACCGGCGCGGATGACTATGTGACCAAACCCTTTTCCCCGGCGGAATTGACCGCTCGAATTGACGCTCTCTACCGCCGGATTGGGGGGGACATGATGGATGACGGAGAGATTCAGCAGCCTCCCTTTGTGCTCAACACCCGCAAGCGGACTCTGGAGAAAAACGGCCAGCGGATCAAGCTCACCCAGGTGGAGTATGCCATCATGAAGATGTTTATGGAAAATCCGGGGAAGGCCCTCTCCCGGGAAGAGATCCTGAAGTTCGTCTGGGGAGAGAACTATTTGGGGGAGCTGAAGATCGTGGATGTGAACATTCGGCGCCTGCGGGTGAAGATTGAGGATGAACCCACCAGCCCCGCCTTCATCACCACCATCTGGGGCTACGGCTATAAGTGGGAATTTTGAGGAACAATCGGGAGGAAGGGAGAGAGCCATGATTCCATTCCTGAAGGTGAAGGGGATCCGCCAGCGGTGGCTGCTCAACAGCATCAGTATCTTGGTGATGATTCTGGTGGTGGTGGTCGCGGCGTTCTCCCTGATCATCAAGAACTACTACGACAGCAGCATTCTCACGGACATGGAGAGCAAGGCCCGGATGGCGGCCAGTTATTTCAGCACGGAGGCCAGCAGCTACAATTACAACAGCAGCGGGGATTATCTCACCGCGGCCCAGGATTATGTCAGCTCCTTTGAGGACGGCACGCGGATTGAGCTGCAGTTTCTCAACCCCGGGGGCAAGGTGATCTACTCCTCCAACGGCCTGACCCTCTCAGGGACCATGCCGGGGACCGGGGACATCACCCAGGTGCAGAGCTACCAGGAGGTGGCCACCTGGAAGGGGGTCTCCAGCCAGACCGGCGAGCGGATCACCGCAGTCTCCGCCCCGCTGTTGTACAATGGGGAGCTGGTGGGGATCATGCGCTATGTCACCTCCATGCGGCTGGTGGACCGCCAGGTGCTGGTGATGACTCTGGTGGCGGTGATCCTGTCGGTGAGTATCCTCATTTTGGTCTATATTTCCAACATTTACTTTGTCCGCTCCATTGTGGACCCGGTGAAAAACATCACCGGCATCGCCCGGCGGATTGCCGGGGGGAGTTATGGCATCCAAGTGGAGAAAAAGTTTGACGATGAGGTGGGCGATCTCACCGACGCCATCAACGACATGTCCCTGCGGATCAAACAGGCCGAAAGCATGAAGTCGGAGTTTATCTCCTCGGTATCCCACGAGCTGCGCACGCCCCTGACCGCCATCACCGGCTGGGCGGAGACCATTATGAGCGGCGAAGCCCGGGATGAGGGGGATGTCCGAAAGGGCATGGGGATCATCGCCAGCGAGGCCCGCCGCCTGTCGGGCATGGTGGAGGAACTGCTGGAGTTTTCCCGGATTGAGGACGGCCGTTTCACCTTGTCCGTGGAGCCCATGGATATTAAGGCGGAACTGGAGGACGCGGTTTACACCTACCATGAGTTTCTGGCCGCGGAGGGGATTGCCGTGTACCATACCGACTGCGAGGAGGAGTTCCCCCCCATTCCAGGGGACCCCGACCGGCTGCGGCAGGTCTTCTGCAACCTGCTGGACAACGCGGCCAAGCACGGCGGGGCCGGCAAGCGGATTGACACCGCTATTTTCCCCGACGGCAATGAGGTGGTCATCACCGTCCGAGACTACGGCCCGGGCATTCCGCCGGAGGAACTGCCCAACGTCAAGTATAAGTTCTATAAGGGAAGCTCCACCGCCCGGGGCAGCGGCATCGGCCTGGCGGTGTGCGAGGAGATCGTCTCCCGGCACAATGGAGAGCTGATCATCTCCAACGCGGAGGATGAGGCCGGAGGCTGTGTGGTGGAGGTCCGCCTGCCGACTGGAACATAAGTTCGAAAAAAGAGCGCCATATTCTTGCATTTTTGGCTGGGGTCTGCTACAATCGCCCCAGAACCAAGGAAACACTGTTTAGGAGATACTATGAAACAAGAAAACAACTGCGCGCTGCCCCAGGAGGGCGCGTTTCGCACCACCATCGGCGGGCAGGCGCTCATTGAGGGAATCCTCATGCGGGGGCCGGAAAAACAGGCCATTGTGGTGCGCAACCAGGAGGGAGAACTGGAGGTCAAGGAGCAAACCCTGAAGCTCATCAAGGACCGCTATCCCATTCTGGGGCTTCCCTTCCTCCGGGGGGTGGTAAACTTTCTGGCCTCCCTGGTGGAAGGGGTGAAGGCCCTGATGTGGTCGGCGGAATTTTACCCTGACGAGGAGGAGGAGAAGCCGCCCTCCAAGTTTGAAACCTGGCTGGAAAAGCACTTTGGCAGCGAGGGGCTGATGAAGTGGGTCATCGGTTTTTCCGTGGTGGTGGGCATTGCCTTTGCCATTGCCCTGTTTATCATCCTCCCGACGCTGGCCACCTCCGCCCTGCTGTATTTCTTTCCCGACGCCCCCATGTGGCTGCGGAACCTGCTGGAGGGTGTGCTGAAGCTGGTGATTTTTTTCCTCTATCTGTTCCTCTGCTCCCGGCTGAAGGACATTCACCGGACCTTTCAGTACCATGGGGCGGAGCACAAAACCATTTTCTGCTATGAGCGGGGCCTGGAGCTGACGGTGGAAAACGCCCGCCGGATGCCCCGGCACCATCCCCGGTGCGGTACCAGCTTTCTCTTTGTGGTGATTGTGGTGGCGGTGCTGGCCTCCTGCGTGGTCTTTGCCCTGCCGGTGGTGCGGGAGGTGGCCGCCAATCCCATTGTGCGGATTCTTCTCCATCTGCTCCTGCTGCCCATTGTGGTGGCGGTGACCTATGAGATCAACCGCTTCATTGGCCGGCATGACAATCCGGTGACTCGGGCGCTGTCGGCGCCGGGCATGTGGATGCAGAATTTTACCACCTTCGAGCCGGATGACTCCATGCTGGAGGTGGCCATCCACGCCCTGAAGCTGGTGCTGCCCCGGGAAAAGGGGGCCGACGCCTGGTGAGGCCGGGCAGATTTGGTTCCAAGGAAAGGATTCTTTGAAAAGTGATTGATTGGGGTGGAGATGTGTGGCGATCACCTACCATGATTTGTATTTGAAGACCCGGATGGCGCTCTCGTCAGCGGGGATCGAGGCCGCCCAGCTGGAGGCCCGGGAGATCCTTTGCGCCGCGGCGGAAAAGACTGCGGAGGAACTCTATCGAGACATTTCTTTGTATACCACAGACGCCATCGCGGAGAAAACGGAGGCCCTTCAGGCCCGGCGTCTGGCCGGGGAACCCATTGCCTATCTTTTGGGGGAGTGGTCCTTCTGCGGTCTGCCGTTTTTCGTCTCCCCGGCCGCGCTGATTCCCCGGGTGGACACGGAGATGCTGGCCCAGCTGGCCATGAACCGCCTGAAGGAGCACCCCGGCCATACCCGGATTCTGGACCTGTGCGCGGGGACGGGCTGCGTGGGCCTGACAGCCGCGGCGCTGCTGAAGAATACCCGGGCGGTGCTGGTGGACCTCTCCGACGGGGCATTGGACCTGTGCAAGCGGAACATCCGGCGGCATAAACTCACCGGCCGGGCGGTTTCCCTTAAGGGGGACGCGCTGCAGGCCCCCAGCCATGCCCTGGGACAGTTTGACGTGCTGGTGTGCAACCCGCCTTACATTCCCACCGGGGACCTGGCGGCCTTGGATACCTCGGTCAAAGATTTTGAGCCGCTGCTGGCCTTGGACGGCGGGGAGGACGGCCTGGATTTTTACCGGGGCATTACAGAGCTGTGGCAGCCGGCGCTGAAGCCCGGCGGCCATCTCCTCTATGAGGTGGGCATCGGCCAGGCGGAGAAGGTGGCCTGGCTGCTGGTGAAAGCTGGCTACGAGAACATCCGCATCACCCGGGACACTGGCGGCATTGACCGGGTGGTGGAGGGCCAGCGGCCCAAGGAGCGGGAGATTCCCGATATGCTCCACGAGACCATGGAGGAGGACGTGTAACAATGGCAGAGAAAAAGAAAATGATGGAGTCCGCGGCCCCTGCCGCGGACAAGAAGAAGGCACTGGAAACCGCCATGGCGCAGATTGAAAAGACCTATGGCAAGGGGGCCATCATGCGCCTGGGCACCAACACCCGGGTGGTGGTGGAGAGCATTCCCACCGGCTCGGTGGCCCTGGACCTGGCGTTGGGCATCGGCGGGGTTCCCCGGGGGCGGATCATTGAGATCTATGGGCCGGAATCCTCCGGCAAAACCACCCTGGCCCTGCACATCGCGGCAGAGGCCCAGAAGCGGGGGGGCGAGGTGGCCTTCATCGACGCGGAGCACGCTCTGGACCCCACCTATGCCCGGGCCCTGGGGGTGGACATTGATAATATGCTGATTTCCCAGCCGGACACGGGAGAGCAGGGCCTGGAGATCTGTGAGGCCCTGGTGCGCTCTGGGGCCCTGGACGTGATTGTGGTGGACTCCGTGGCCGCCCTGGTTCCCCGGGCGGAAATTGAGGGGGACATGGGGGACGCCCACGTGGGCCTGCTGGCCCGGCTGATGAGCCAGGCCCTGCGGAAGCTGGCCGGTTCCATTTCCAAGACCAACTGTGTGGTCATCTTCATCAACCAGCTCCGGGAAAAGGTGGGGGTGATGTACGGCAACCCCGAGGTCACCACCGGCGGCCGGGCCTTGAAATTCTACTCCTCTGTGCGGATGGAGGTGCGCCGGGTGGAGCCCATTAAGGCGGGCAGTGAGATCATCGGCAACCGGACCCGGGCGAAGGTGGTAAAAAACAAGGTGGCTCCCCCCTTCCGGGAGGCGGAATTTGACATCATGTACGGGGAGGGAATCTCCAAGTATGGCGAGCTGGTGGACCTGGCGGTGAAGCTGGACATCATCCAGAAAAGCGGCTCCTGGTTCTCCATGGGAGAGGAGCGGATTGGTCAGGGCAAGGACGCCGCCAAGCAGTACCTGCGGGACAACCCGGAAATCTGCGAGCGGGTGGAGGCGGAAATCCGTCAGAACTCCTTTAAGCTCCTGTCCAACCAGGCCCAGGCGGCGGCCCGGGCGGCCGGACGGGCCCCCCAGGAGGCGGTGGTCCACAGCGCCCAGCCCGCCGCGGCGCCGGCAGCGCCCAAAGGGATCGACGTAAGCGCCGACGACTTTGACGACGATGAGGATTGAGCGCCTGCTCCCCCCGGCCCAGCCAGGCAGACCCTGGACTGTGGTACTGGAGGGGGGAGATGCCCTCCGGGTCCCAGAGGGGACGGTGGCGGCATTTTCCCTCTACGATGGTCTGACCCTGGAGGAGGAGCGGCTGGCGGAACTGAAGTCTGCGGCCTTCGTGGCCACCCTGCGGGAAAGAACGGTTGCCCTCCTCTCTGCCCGGATGCTTTCCGCCGGCCAGCTCCAGGAGAAGCTGATGGCCAAGGGCGCCACGGACCGCCAGGCGGCGGAGGTGGTGGCCTGGGCCCTGGAGATCGGCCTGCTCAATGAGGAAGAATATGCCAAGACCCTGGCCCGGCACTATCAGGCCAGGGGGTATGGCATGTATAAAATCAAAGACGAACTGTACCGCCGCCAGGTTCCCCGCCGGTATTGGGAGCAGGCCCTGGCGGAGCTGGAGGACCCGGAGGAATTCATTGACGCCTTTCTCGCCCGGAAAGTCCAGGACCCCGGGGACAGGAAACAGATCAAAAAAGCCTCAGACGCCTTGGTGCGCCGGGGCTTTTCCTGGCGTCAGGTGTCTGAGGGGGTTGCCCGCCTGCGCTGGGGGGATTGACGGTCCCTGGTCTGGAACGGGCCCAAACGCGACGGAGAGGAGAAGACCATGAAAGTAGGATTTATTTCCCTTGGCTGTGCCAAGAATCAGGTAAACTGTGAGCAGATGATTTGGCAGACCTACGAGGCCGGCTATGAGGTGGCCTTAGGCGCTGCGGGCTGTGATGTGGCGGTGGTCAACACCTGCGGCTTTCTCCAAGAGGCCCGGGAGGAGGCCCTGGCGGAGATTCAGAAGCTGGTGGAGCAAAAACAGGCCGGTCAGCTGCAAAAGATTCTGGTCACCGGCTGCATGGCCCAGTGGTGGCGGGATCAGCTGGCCCAGCGCTGTCCCCAGGCCGACGGCTTTGTGGGGGTGAGCGGCTATGAGAACCTGCCCCAGGTTATTGACCAGGCCCTCCGAGGGGAGCACCCGGCGCTGTTTGGGGACATTGACGCACCCATTCCCGAGACCGACCGGGTGGTCTGCACCTCGGACTACTGGGCCTGGCTGCGGATTGCGGAGGGCTGCGACAACCGCTGCGCCTACTGCATCATCCCCATGATCCGGGGAAGGTTCCGCAGCCGCCCGGAAGAGGCCATTCTGGCCGAGGCGGAAAACTTGGCCCAGGCGGGAATGAAGGAGCTCATTGTGGTGGCCCAGGACATCACCCGGTATGGCCTGGACCTCTATGGCCGGCGCACCCTGGCACAGCTGCTGCCCAAGCTCTGCGCCATTGAGGGCATCCAGTGGGTCCGGCTCCATTACCTCTATCCCGATGAGATCACCGACGAGCTCATAGATGTCATCGCCCGGGAACCGAAGATCGTGAAGTATTTGGATATTCCCATCCAGCATATCAGCGACCGGGTCCTCCGCGCCATGCATCGCCGGGGGACGGGGCAGGAGATTCGCACGCTCTTTCGAAAGCTGCGGGAGAGAATCCCCGGCCTGGTCCTGCGCACCAGTTTGATCGCAGGATTTCCGGGGGAGACAGAGGAGGAGTTCGAAGAACTTTGTGAATTCCTGCTGGCCTTCCGGGTGGAGCGGGCGGGGGTTTTCCCCTACTCCCCCGAGCCGGGCAGTGCGGCGGCGGCCTTCCCCGACCAGGTGGACGAGGATGTGAAGCGCCGCCGGGTGGAACTGCTCACCGATCTGCAAATGCGGATTGTGGACGACTACTGCGCCGCGATGGTGGGCAAAGTGCTCACGGTGTTGTGTGAGGGCTATGATGAGGAGACCGAGCTTTTCTTCGGCCGGGGAGAGGCGGACTCCCCGGGGATTGACGGACTGATCCACTTTGAAGGAGAGGAAGGGGGCGTCCGCCCAGGCGAATTCTATTCCGTGAAAATCACCAACACCTATGACGGGGAACTGGTGGGTGTGCTGTATGAGGAGGAAGAGGCATGAACACGGCGAATAAACTGACCCTTTGCCGGGTGGTGATGATCCCCATCTTCATCGTCCTGCTCTATCTGGAGTTTGCCGGCCATCTGTGGGTGGCCCTGGCGGTGTTTATCCTGGCCAGCATCACCGACTTTGTGGACGGATATGTGGCCCGACACTACAACCAGGTCACCGACTTTGGCAAGTTTATGGACCCTCTGGCGGATAAGCTCTTGGTGATGTCCGCCATGGTCTGGTTTGTGGAAGTGGGTTGGATGCCCGCCTGGGCATGCTTTGTTGTGATTGCCCGGGAACTGGCGGTCACCGGGCTGCGCCTGGTGGCGGTGGAGCAGGGGCTGGTCATTGCCGCCGGCAAGTCTGGAAAGGTAAAAACTGCCTCCACCATGGTCTGTATCTGCTTGCTGCTGGCCATTCCCAACGAGACTCTCCGGCTGGTCTGTGTGGCGGTCATTCTGGTGACGACGGTCTACTCCGGGGTGGAGTATTTTGTGAAGAACCGGCAGGTTATTTTGAACGGGAATATGTGAAAGCCGTCCTGAGACGGGATGGAAGCGCAGCCGCCTCCCCCTTTCGTGCCCCGGCGCGGACACGAGAGGGAGAGGCGGCTGGCGGTTTGAGAGGGGGGCTGGGCGAGCCCTCTTTTTTTATGTTCTAATCTCAATTTCCTCTTGCAATTTGTAAAATATAGAGTAAAAATAAGAATCAGGCCAAGAAGAATGCTTTTCTTAATAGTTACTTTTGCGCGCCTGTAAGCGGCGAAAGCGGGGCGGAGAGAGGGAGAAGGTCCCCCGGCACAGGTGCGCCGGGGGATTGGAGAATGGAAACGGGTTAGACGGAGGATTTTTTCCGTTTCTCAGCCTCCCGTGCGATGATCTCAATAAACTCAGAGACCTTGGGGTAGGTAAAGAGCGTATAGCCTGCCATTTCCCGGAGCTTGGCAGGGTCCTTCCGCCAGGCCTGCTGGATGATGGTGCGGATGTTCCGTTCCACGTTGTCGGAGGTACAGCGGCAGCGTTTTGCCGCAGGTCTATAAATTTCGTCGATCACGGCGGAGAGTCGGTTGGGGTCTTCCAGGTAGAGCTCGACGGAAGCCACGAGCATGGGAAAGCCCGCGTAGCGAGGGGTTACGCCAAAGGGCCGCATGATGTCTTGGATGATCGCATTCATAACAGTGTCTCCTTTGTGAAATATAGATTTGGCATTTAGAAAGAAGAAAATAAACCGTTATGCACGATTTGGTGGGGGAAATACCCGGTTATATGCCATGGTGAAGGGCGGGGAAATGTAGTGGGTCACAACGAATCACCTCCTTTCCAAAGGGGGTCTCTGCCCAGCCGGTTAGCCGGCGTTGGTACCCTGGATGGGGAGCATGGCTTTTTTTAGGTGGGAGACCATGATTTGCAGAAAGTCAGAGACAGAGGGCGGCGCGAGCAAAGGGTATTCTGACAGGGCCTGGAGCCCCGGCCGGTTGACTTTCCAGGCGTGGTGGATCACGGTACGGATGTTTCGCTCCACATCGGACCGGTTGCATCCGTGCAGCTCTGCGGTCTCCCAGTAGACCTCCTTGGTGACCGAGCGCAGGCGGCTGGGGCGCTCGAAGCAGAGGCTGATGGCTGTGACAGCGAGGGAAAACCCAGCATACTTCTCTGTGATCCCCAGACTTCTCAATGTACTTTGCAGAATGAGCTTCATTAACAAAACCTCCTTGTTAGTTGGTAATTAAATCATACGACAAATTCCAACAAAAATGTCAAAAACGACTATTTTGGACATAATTCGACACATAGAAAGCTTGCAAAACAGAAAATCCCCTGACGCAGCACGTCAGGGGAAGGGAAGAAAGGGGATCGGGGAAGGGAAAGGCCCCTCTTGACACCTTCGATGGGGCATGGTAATATACTACTACCATAGTAAGATGGAAAACTTTATCTCGTGTGGAACGGGAAGAGTACCCTGTCAGATCCGGACAGAGAGGGGCGGCCACCGACTGCAAGCCGCCCTGCGGGGAGGGAGGGGAACGTGCGCCCGGGAGCGAGAGGGATGCAGATGCCCTCCGGTTTGGCACCGTTACCGGCCCTTTGAGTGAGAAACAAGAGTGGAACCGCGGTAGACATCGCCTCTTGACCCTGGGGGTCGGGCGGTGTTTTTTCTATGCGGTTTTCCGTCCCCTTTGGGGCGGCGCGGGCATAGCATGCTATGGTATTTGCTGAAATTTTTTGTGAGGTGACCGGAAATGTCCCATCTGAGTGAAACCCTGGCGGCCTATCAGGCCCGAGACCCGGCGGCCCGGAGCAAGTTGGAAATCTTCCTTCTTTACCCCGGGGTCCATGCCACCCTTTACCATCAGGCGGCCCATTTCTGTTACTGTCACAAGATGAAATTTTTGGCCCGGACCATCTCCCAATGGAGCCGGTTCTGGACGGGGATTGAGATCCACCCGGGGGCAAAGATCGGACGCCGGCTGGTCATCGACCACGGCATGGGCATCGTCATTGGCGAGACAGCTGAGGTGGGGGACGACTGCCTGATCTACCACGGGGTCACCCTGGGCGGCACCGGAAAGGACCAGGGAAAACGCCACCCCACCATTGGCAACAATGTGCTCTTGTCCACCGGGTCTAAGGTGCTGGGGCCCTTTAAGGTGGGGGATGGCGCCCGCATCGCGGCCAACGCGGTGGTGCTGAAGGAAATCCCGGAGAATGCCACCGCCGTGGGCGTTCCCGCCCGGGTGGTTCGCATCGCGGGGGAGAAGGCCAACTTTGTGGGGAATGTGGACCAGGTCAATGTGACCGATCCCGTCCAAAAGGAGCTGGAGGCCATCAACGCCCGCCTGACCTGGCTGGAGAACTATTTAGACCGCACCCATCAACCGGAAGAGAAGAAAGACAGGAAGGAGAACCAACATGAAGCTGTTTAACACCATGACCCGGCAGAAAGAGGAGTTTGTCCCCCTCACCCCCGGAGAGGTTAAGATGTATTGCTGTGGCCCCACGGTCTACAACTATATTCACGTGGGCAACGCCCGCCCCATGATCCTCTTTGACGTGCTGCGGCGCTACCTGGAGTACCGGGGCAACAAGGTGACCTTTGTGCAGAATTTCACCGATGTAGACGACAAGATCATCAAGCGGGCCAATGAGGAGGGGACCACCTCCCAGGCCATTTCGGAAAAGTACATCGACGAGTACTTCAAAGACGCCCATGGCCTGGGGGTGCGGGACGCCACCATTCACCCCAAGGCCACGGAGAACATCCAGCAGATCATTGACTTGGTGCAGACCCTGATTGACAAGGGGTATGCCTACGCGGTGAACGGAGATGTGTACTACCGCACCAAAAAGTTTGCCGATTACGGGAAACTCTCCCACCAGCCCATTGAGGAGCTCCAGGCGGGGGCCCGCATTGATGTGAACGATGTGAAGGAGGACCCGCTGGACTTCGCCCTCTGGAAGGCGGCGAAACCCGGGGAGCCCTATTGGGAGTCTCCTTGGGGAAAAGGCCGGCCTGGCTGGCACATCGAGTGTTCCGCCATGTCCAACCGCTACCTGGGCAAGACCATCGACATCCACTGCGGTGGGGAGGACTTGCAGTTTCCCCACCATGAAAACGAGATTGCCCAGTCGGAGGCCGCCAACGGCTGCAAATTTGTCAACTACTGGCTGCATAACGGCTTCCTGAACATTGACAATCAGAAGATGTCCAAGTCTCTGGGCAATTTCTTTACCGTGCGGGAGGCCGCGGAGGCCTACGGGTATGAGGCGGTCCGCTTCTTTATGCTCTCGGCCCAGTATCGCTCTCCTCTGAACTATTCCCGAGACTCCCTTATCATGGCCCAGAATTCCCTGGACCGGCTGTACACCGCGGAGAGCAACCTGGAATTTTTGGTCAAGAACGGCGCCGATGGGGAGATGACCCCCCAGGAGAGGGCCTTTACCGAGACCTTTGACAGCTACCGGAAAAAGTTTGACGACGCCATGGACGACGATCTGAACACCGCCGACGCGGTCAGCGTGATCTTTGAGCTGGTCCGGGCCATCAACATCGCGGTGGAAAAGACCCCCACCAAGGCGCTGGCCCAGGCCTGCCTGGAGATGCTCCACGAATTTACCCAGGTCCTGGGGCTGCTCTATCAGAAAAAAGAGGGGGAGGAGAACCTGGATGCAAAGGTGGAAGCCATGATCCAGGCCCGCCAGGCGGCCCGGAAAGAAAAAAACTTTGCCGAAGCGGACCGCATCCGGGATGAGCTCAAGGCCATGGGGATTACCTTGATGGACACCCCCCAGGGGGTGAAATGGTCCAAGGCATGAACTTTGCCAGGATAGAAAAAGCGCACCGGGAGCCAGGCGGTCAGCCTGGCTCCCGGTTGTTGTGCAGGGAAACTCATTTTGAGGAAACTGGAAAAGGAGAGGAGAAAACGATGCGTGTGAAAGGAACATGGCTTGCCCTTTTGCTGGTCCTATGGAGCCTGCTGCTGGCAGGCTGTACCGGGGGGACACAGCCTGCGGTGGACTTGGGGCAGGTGGAGATTGGACAGTTCCGGACGGAGCAGCCCTGGGTGGAGCTCAACGGCAACCAGCCGGACTTTGCCCAGGAGGAGTATACCACCGAAGCCTTTGAGACCTATGCTCCGTTGGATGCCCTGGGGCGCTGCGGGACGGCCTATGCCAACCTCTGCCCTGCGCTCATGCCCACCCAGCCCCGGGGAGAGATCGGCCAGGTGAAGCCCGCCGGCTGGCACACGGTGAAGTATGACTGGGTGGACGGGAAGTATCTCTACAACCGCTGCCACCTCATCGGCTACCAGTTGGCCGGGGAGAACGCCAACGAACGCAACCTCATCACCGGCACCCGTTTTCTGAACACCCAGGGAATGCTCCCCTTTGAGAATCAGGTGGCTGACTATATAGAGGAAACCGGCAACCACGTCCTCTACCGGGTGACCCCTGTCTACGACGGGGCCGACCTGCTGGCCTGGGGCGTTCAAATGGAGGCGTACAGTGTGGAGGACCAGGGGGCGGGGGTGTGCTTCAATGTCCTGTGCTTCAATGCCGAGCCCGGCGTGGCCATAGATTACGCCACCGGAGCGTCCTGGGCGGACGAAGGTGTGGGGAAGGGGACTTCCCCGGCGGCGGAGGGAGAGGCGCCCGAGATGACCTACGTTCTCAACACCAGCTCAATGAAGTTTCATCTGCCGGACTGCGCCGGCGCGGCGCGGATCGCGCCCCAGAACCGACGGGAGGCCACGGCCTCCCGTCAGGCCCTTCTGGACCAGGGGTATACGCCGTGCGGCAGTTGCGGCCCGTAAAGGGCGGAAAGCACGTCCCACAGTCAGGGGAGAAAAGGCATTCTGGCGGCTCTGTCTGTTCCCACTGATCGCTTCACGCCCTCTGCCGGTGGATACCAGCAGAGGGCGCAAAAGGTTATCGGTGTTTTCGGCGCGGTCCCCTGCCCGGGCGGGTGGGGGATTTGCCCTTTTTATGGGCGGGAGCGGTGGATTGGCCGCGTTTGCCGGCGGCGGGTTTGGCCGGGGCGGCAGCTTTGCTGGGCCGGAGCAGGCACTGGGGACCATAGCCGATGAGGTCTTCCCGCCCCGCTTTGTGCAGGGCCTCCATCACCAACCGGCGTTTCTCCGGCCGCTTCCACTGGAGCAGGGCCCGCTGGAGCTCCTTCTCGTGGGAGGATTTGGGAATGTAAACCGGCTGCATGGTCCGGGGGTCCAGGCCGGTATAATACATGCAGGTGGACAGGGTGCCCGGTGTGGGGTAAAAATCCTGGACCTGCTCGGGCTGACGGCCGGTCTTGTTGATCCATTGGGCCATGGCGATGGCGTCGTCCAGGGTGCAGCCGGGGTGGGAGGACATCAGATAGGGCACCAGGTACTGGTTTTTCCCATATTTCTGGTTCAGCCGCTGGTATTTCTCCCGGAATTTTTCGTAGGTGCCGATGTGGGGTTTCCCCATGGCGTCCAGCACGTGGCCCACACAGTGCTCAGGGGCCACCTTCAGCTGGCCGCTGATGTGGTGCTTGACCAGGTCGGCGAAGAATTCACCATTTTTGTCCTGGAGAAGATAGTCAAAGCGAATCCCCGAGCGAATGAAAATCTTTTTGATGCCAGGGATCTCCCGCAGTTTTCGCAGCAGGAGAAGATAATCGGTGTGATCCGCGTCCAGGTTGGGACATGGGGTGGGGGCCAGGCAGTCCCGGTGCTTGCACAGGCCGTGTTTGCGCTGCTTTTGACAGGAGGGCCGGCGGAAATTGGCGGTGGGGCCGCCCACGTCATGGATATAGCCTTTGAACCCCGGGTGTTGGGTGAGGGCGGTGACCTCCCGGAGAATGCTCTCGTGGCTGCGGGAGGTTACCATCCGCCCCTGGTGGAAGGCCAGGGAACAGAATTTGCAGGCCCCAAAGCACCCCCGGTTGTGGGTGACGGAAAAGCGTACCTCTTCAATGGCAGGCACGCCGCCCATGGTGTCATAGACGGGATGGGGCTCCCGAAGGTAGGGCAGCTCCGCCACTTCGTCCAGCTCCTGGGTGTCCAGGGGCATGGCGGGGGGATTGGCGATGAGGTATCGGTCCCCGTGGGGCTGGATCACCGCCCGGCCCCGGATGGGGTCGTGCTCGTCATACTCCACCAGGTTGGCCGCCGCATAGGCCCGCTTGTCCCGGGTGACCGTTTCGTAGGAGGCCACCGTCACAGCGGGAAAGGCGCAGACGCTGGGGTCTTTGGTGAGAAAGCAGGTCCCTTTCACCGCGGTGATCTCTGCTGCCGGTGTGCCGGCGGCCAGGAGAGCGGCCAGCTGCCGGGTGGCCCGCTCCCCCATGCCATAGGTGAGCAGGTCGGCTTGGGCGTCCAGGAGGATGGAGCGCCGGACCTTGTCCTCCCAGTAATCGTAGTGGGCGAACCGGCGCAAGGAGGCCTCCAGCCCCCCGATGACAATGGGGATGTCCCCAAAGGCCTCCCGGACCTTGTTGGCGTAGACAATGGTGGCCCGGTCCGGCCGCAGGCCCGCCCGGTTGCCAGGGGAGTAGGCATCGTCGTGGCGCCGCTTCCGGGCGGCGGTATAATGGGCCACCATGGAGTCGATGTTTCCCCCGTTGATGAAGACCCCGTACCGGGGGCGGCCCATATCGGTGAAGGAGGAGAGCTCCCGCCAGTTGGGCTGGGCCAGGATGGCCACCCGGTACCCCTCCGCCTCCAGTACCCGGCTGATGATGGCGGTGCCGAAGGAGGGGTGGTCCACATAGGCGTCCCCGGTGATCACCAGAAAATCATAGTAGTACCATCCCCGCTGCAGCATGTCCGCCCGGGAGATGGGCAAAAAATCACGATGCTTGTTCAATCCAACGCTCCTTGGTCGTCATAACCGATGTATTTTTCCATCTCATACAGCCTCCCGTAGGCCCCGGCTGTGGCGCCGGTGCGGCGGAAGCCATATTTTTCGTAGAAGGACAGGGCGGGCTGGTTGGCCTCTGAGCAAGACAGCTGGAGCCTCTCCCGGCCCAGAGGGCGGTAGAGGCTGACAGCTTTGCCGATGAGCTGAACGCCTACCCCATTGTGCCGCTGTTCCGGGGTCAGATAGAGGAAGGAGACATACCCCTTTTTCTCCTGGGCGCCCCGGTTGGGGTCCAGCTGGAGCAGGCCCGCCCGGCGGTTGCCCGCCATGGCCATGGACAGGCTGCGGGGGTCTTCTTGCCAACTGGCATAGGCATCGTCCAGAAATCCGGTGCCGTTGTAGCGGTCCAAGCGGCCGTAGAGGTTCTGCCAGGCCTCCTCCCGGCAGGTTTGATAGAAGACTCGGTCTGCTTCCTGGGTCAGGTCGAAGGGGGCGAACCATAGGTTGACATCGGCCCGCTGATCCCCCTTTTTCCACCAGTGCTGCTGGGCCAGGGTGGAAATTTCCGGGGTCAGATGGGAGTTGTCGTCCATATAGACCACTTTGACTTTGCCGTCGGTGATCTCCAGCAGGGTGACCGCGGTATTGTCACTGTGTCCCATTTTCTTCATCCCCTCGGGACCGATGCCCAGGAACTCCGCCACAGTGTTGCGGATGAAAGTGCCGTGGGCGAAAACCGCCACCGATTGATTGGGGTGCTTGGAAGCTATGTCCAAAATGGCGGCCACGCCTCGCCGGCGGACTTCTGGGAAGCTCTCGCCGCCGGGGGCCCGGAAGTCGGGGGAGGCGGCGGAGAAGAGCCCCATCATGGTGTGGTCCGTCCGGTCAATTCCCGCCCAGGAACGGTCCTCCCATTCTCCCATGCCCAGCTCCCGCAGGTCGGCGCGGGTCTGGAGCGGCAGACCCTTGGGAACATAGATGGCCCGGGCGGTGGTCATGGTCCGGAACAGGTCGCTGGAATACACCGCGTCAATGGGGACATCGGCAAAGCGTTCTTGCAGGGCCTGGATCTGCCGGTAGCCGTTGTCGGTGATGAGACTGTTATATTGGCCGTGGATGCGGCGGTACAAGTTTCCCTCCGCCTCGGCGTGTCGAATGAGGTACAGTGTTGTCATGCCTTCTCCTCCGGTTCTGTAAAAAATTGCATTGTTGAAATGATAACACTTCATTATATAGTAACTCACATATTTTAGCAACAAGTTTTCCGGCAAAGAGGGACACACTAAATTTGTCTGCCTCAGACAAATTTATGGAAAGGAGGCGAGCCTATGTGCTGCAACAACTTCTGCACAGGGATGGTGGTGGGCATTGCCGCCGGCACCTGCCTGGGGATTCGCTTAAAAGCCAAGGAGAAGAAGATCCGCCGGGGCATTAACCGCGCCGCCCGCAACGTGGAACACGCCTTTGACAACATGACACGTTGAATATTTGGATTTTTCCAAAAAAATTTCCAAAACTCCCTTGACAAAAGCCCTCCCATCTGATAATATAACTCTTGCCTCAAGCGAGAGGCGAAACGAATCGGGGGTATAGCTCAGCTGGGAGAGCGCTTGAATGGCATTCAAGAGGTCAGCGGTTCGATCCCGCTTATCTCCACCATCGTTAGAAAACCGTTGAAGTCCACGGGACTTCAACGGTTTTTCTTTTGCCGGGAGCTCTGCGCGGCTCTCATAATTTTCCGGGAGACTGGAACCTCGCGGGAGAAGGCTTGGAAAGCGCGACGCCGGAAGCACACGGGGGTGCTTCCGGCGTTTTGTGTCTGAAATTCGGGGCCAATTTAGGGCATGGGAAAAATTTTGCCCGGATTCAAAATCATTTTGGGGTCGAACACCGCCTTGATGCCCTGCATCAGGGCAATGTTGGTATCCCCTGCGGCCTGGGCCAGGTATTTGATTTTCCCCCGGCCGATGCCGTGTTCGCCGGAGATTTGACCGCCCAGCTCCATGGTCTTGGCGTAGAGCTTGGTCATAAAATCGTCCACTTGGCGCAGAAATTCTTCCCGCTCCATGTCGTTGGAGCAGGTGTAAATGTGCAGGTTGCCATCCCCAGCGTGGCCGAAGGATTGCAGGCGGAAGTCATATTCCTTGGCCAGCTGATCCGCGAAAACCAAATAGTCTGGAATCTTGGTCACGGGCACCACCACGTCGCACTCGTCCAGGAGCTTGGTCTGTTCCTCGATCCCCTCCAGGAAGGAGGAGCGGGCGGCCCAGGCCTCTTTTAGCTTTTGAGGGGTGTCCGCCACCAGAACATCCAGGGCGCCCGCTTCCAGCAGCAAGGTGGCCGCCCGTTCAATGGTGGGCTCCAGGGCCTCCATGGAATCCCCGTCAAAGGTGATGAGGAGGTAGGCGCCCACGTCGGTCCCCTCAATGACCCGGGGGAAGACTTGTTTTTCCAAATAGGTCTCGGAAGTAATTAGAATCTCCTTTTCAAAAAACTCAATGGCCTGGGGATTCAGATGGCTGTGGCGCAGTTTGGGCACGGTGGAAATGCAGGTGGGCAGGTCCGCGAAGGGCACCACCAAGCTGATGGTGGCCCCCGGCGCGGGGATCAGCTTTAAGGTCAGCTCGGTGATGATGCCCAGGGTGCCCTCCGAACCGATCATCAGGTGGAGCAGGTTGTAGCCCGAGCTGGTTTTGGAGACGGCGGAGCCAAACTGAGTGACCTCTCCGGTGGGCAGCACCACGGTCATGGCCTTGACATAGTCCCGAGTGGCCCCGTACTTCACCCCTCGCATCCCGCTGGCGTTGGTGGAGACATTGCCTCCCAGCGTGGCCAGCTTTTCTCCGGGGTCGGGGGGATAGAGACATCCGTGGGACAGAGCGTCCTCCGCCAGCTGCTGGAGCAAAACTCCGGGCTGGACTGTGACCGTGAAATTTTCCAGGTCATATCCCAAAATCCGGTTCATGCGGGCGGTGCTGAGGACCACGCCTCCAAAAACAGGGACGCAGCCGCCCACCAGCCCTGTGCCGGCGCCCCGGGTGGTGACGGGGATGTTGTGTGCATAGCAAAGTTTCACCACCGCCGCGGCCTCTTCCGTGGAGAGAATTTCCACGGCAGCCTCGGGGGGATGGACCCCGTAGATGGGCATTTCATCCCGACCGTAGTCGGGATTGACCTCACTGCCGGCAGTGACCCGGCCGGGGGCAATGGATTCCAGTTGTGCCAGGAACTCTTGGGTGACAGGTTGATAGGAAGCCATAACGGCCAACCTCCTTTTGCGTGTATGGGCGGACCGGTGCCCGACCCGATGAAAATCTAATGCCCACAGCCCGCCTGGAGGCTGTGGGGGGAAGAACTGTATTCTCCCGTTTGAACAGCATAGTATTTTGGCACAGAACGGGAATGATGTCAAGATAAGACGAAATGCCCTGCCGGACAAACTGTTCCATCGCCCGCCATGCAGTGGATGAAGATGGCGTCAATCACGCGGCCGTGTCGGTTGAAATGGTTGGAGATCGCTTGATGTAGCTTATAAGGGGCCTTTTGTGCATTCCCTCCGCGTCCCTTTCAAATCGGGGAAAAAGCCTCTGGCCAGTTCCCTTGACAAACCGGAGCGGGACTGCTATCATAAAAACAGAAAGGGCGCTGCAACAAGCGGTTTAGCCCAGTTGTGTTACTACAGCAAAGCTATAGAAACCGTCACTTGGCCGAGTGGCGGTTTCTGCCTTTGATGCGAATCGTTACGGTGTATCCGAAGATATGTAACGTAATCGTAATGGGCATGGGCCTCACCTCCTTTCGGAGGATGTGGCTAAACCGCCTGCCGTTTTGTGCAGCGCTTCTTTCTGTCCTCTTTCGAGGCACGTTTATCATAGCATGCTGTGTTGAAGATTGTCAATGAGAGGGAATTGTTGCACCTTTCCTCTGCATTCCTTTTGGGTCGGAAAAAAAGTCCCCGGCCTGTTCCCTTGACAAACCGGGGCGGGATGGTATAATAAAAAAACAGAAAGGGCGTTGCCACTGCGGTTAGCCCCACATATCTAACTTAGTTTCTAAGCTGACCGTTTGGGTGCCACCAAGCGGTCAGCACGCTTTTATGGAGAGTATGTAGGCCGCAAAGACCAAGCATACAAAAAACTTCCAGAGGAAGTTTCCCATCCAGCCTCACCTCCCTTCGCAGGGAAGTGGCTAACCGCCGTCTATGTAACAGCGCCTCTTTCTGGCCCCGTTTTGGGGCACGTTTATCATAGCATGCTGTGTTGAAGATTGTCAATGAGAGGGAATTGTTGCACCTTTCCTCTGCATTCCTTTTGGGTCGGGGAAAAAGTCCCCGGCCAGTTCCCTTGACAAACCGGGGTGGGATGGTATAATAAAAAAACAGAAAGGGCGTTGCCACTGCGGTTAGCCCTTACAGAAAATCACAAACAAAAGTTTATGCTGACCGTTTGGAGCCTACCCAAGCGGTCAGTACGCTTTTATGGAGAGTATGTAGGCCGCAAAGACCAAGCATACAAAAAACTTCCAGAGGAAGTTTCCCATCCAGCCTCACCTCCCTTCGCAGGGAAGTGGCTAACCGCCGTCTATGTAACAGCGCCTCTTTCTGGCCCCGCTTTGGGGCACATTCATCATAGAATGCTGTGTCGCAGATTGTCAATTTTTGCGGTCCCTTTGACGAGGGCAGTTTTTTGTTTATAGGGGAATTAGCACAAGTTCTGCCAGGGGCTTTGTAGTGAAAAATTCATTGAAAGAAATCTTCAATTTTTACACCGAGGATTTTAGACAATCCGTAAAGTTCAATATCAGTTACCGTACGGCTTTTATCTTCAATTCTGGAGATGGACCCCCGACAGATATAAATTGCAAGAGTTTCTAATTTGTCGGCTAATTTCTGTTGGCTGAGTCCCTTTTCAAGGCGGAAGGCTTTTACTTTATCGCCTACCATATTTTTCTGTTTGCTATCAATGATTCTTGCCATATAGTACCTCCCATTTGTCTTGACATAGGACATAGCTTTAAGCTATACTGATTTTTGGAAAAGATTGTCCTGTAATAAGACAAATAAAAGAGTTTTAAAAATTATTAAAAAGAGTGGAGACCTAATGTTAAGGCATCGCTCAGGGGAATCTATTCTTGCTGGAATCGGTCAATAGAGGGACACCGTGTACCACTTTTTTTGCCCTCTACAACAAATCTTTATAAGAATTTATAAAAAGACGCTGCTTAAAAGCAGCGTCTTAAAATTTGGTGTTATTTCTGTTGCAGCCGTTCAAACAGACGCTGCATTAACTGCATATCGTGGGATTCCAATGCTTCCGTAGAAGTCAACGCGTTGGAATGTCGCTGTGAATGGAGTGCCCCCTGGTCGAAAAACTGCATAGGGGTTATTCCGAAGTATTCGCATATATTAAGAAACTGCGCCATGGAGGGCAATGCCTTTCCTGATGTGATCCCCTGAATATAGTTTCGGTTTTGGCCCAGGTCTAAGCTCATGCGATATTCCGAAACGTCCTTTTGTATGCGGAGTTCCGTAATGCGGTTACGGATATAGCTTGCATAGTCCACCACGAGGCATCACCCTGTACAAGCATACAACTTTTTTCGACAGCAGTAGACAGAATGAATACCTTAAATTATGCGAAAATCGGCATTTCTGCAAGATTGAATCTGGAATCTGCTGGTGAGAGGTGGAATGCGGTTGTACTTTGCCGTATACTCCCGAAAGGAATAGAATCGCTTCGTGAAAAGGGTTGTCAAAAAGTGCTGCGCCTCTGTTTGATGTGTGGAAAGAATACCGAGGATGGTACCAGGGAAGGCTCTCAATCATGTGAGTGGCATCTTCTGTTGTGGAGGAAAGATTTCTCCGTGTGTTTAGGTTGGGGGCGGTTGTGGGGTGTTTCCATCGCCGTTGGAACGGCAGGGAACCTTGGCTTGCCCAGCCGGGGCCCCATTTCTTGGGAAGAAATGGGGGAAAGAACCCCAGAGGGAAGAGGTTCTTCCCTCTGGACTCCCTTCTCTGGTGGGTGTGTGGGGGGAAGGCGGAGAGTAGCCTTTCGATTTTCCATGCTTTCCTACCGTCAACAAACCACTTCTCCCGCCCGCCCGAGCTGGTGGGCGGGCCATGAGGCGTTGGTCTTTGAGGCCGCAGGCCAGGTAGGCCAACAGAAAACCCACGCTGCTTCTACAACAGTCCAGAGAAAAAGGGTCCGGGGAAAAGAAACTCTTTTCCCCGGCGGGGTCTCGGGGCAGCGCCCCGAGTGTTCTTTCCCCTATTTCTTCCAAGAAATAGGGCCCCGCCCGGGAGGGCACTGTTCCCGCCCGTTCCAACGGCGAGGGAAGCCCCCCACTCCCCCTGCCGCCGCAAAACACAGCAACAAACCACCAGGATTGGAGAATAGGATGGCCAGAGAAAACACCGCCGCAGAGTACCCCGAACTGCCCTTCCGCCTTGGCGACGAGCTGGACGGCCTGGGCCGGGTGATTAGAATTGAACGGGAGGGGCCGGGAGTATACTACGTGGCCGCCAAGGACCCGGCGGGGGCGTTCCGCCTGCCGGGGGAGTATTACGTGGTCCGGCGGGATTCTTCGGCCATCCCCCGGGAGGCAAAGACTTATGGGGTTCCCCTTCCCCAGTATCCCATGCTCCTGTCCTACGCCCTGGATGAGGCGGACAATGGACATAGAATCGTGCGCTATGAGCTGTATAAATACCGGCTTCAGCACGGCCTGCCCCTGCCGGAGCAGAGCGCCTTCCATGACACCGCAGTATACGGGATGGAGCTTCACCCGGAGTATTTTGGGCCCTACCCGGTGCCCCTCCACACGCCCCGGGGGAATACTGTGCGCCACAAGAGGCTGCTCAACGGGGTGTACTGGATCGAGACCGACCAGTGCCGGGAATTGCTGGCGGTCTGCTATCCCATCGGACAGGGGGACCTGCCGGTAATGGTGCAGGAGTGGGCTCTGCAAACCGACTATGACCGGACCCGCGGCATCCATCATACCCTGGGTTATCTGTTTTTTGCGGGACGCCACCTCTGCGTGGCTCTGTTTGAACTGATGCAGCTCCACCGGGAACTGGAGACCAACGGCATGGTGGACCCTGCGGCGCTGATGAACGCCATCTGGCGGGACAATCCCGCCTATGCCGTCGTCTATAACCTGGAGGAGGCGCTGGGGCTCCACGACACCTTCGGACTTCTGATGCAGCAGGTGGGGGTGGAGCAGGAACTGGTGGGGAGCACAGAGCAGATGATCGTCTATTCTCCCGAGGCGGGGGTGACGTTCCTTCGCTTTCAGGGGTGAGAACAGAAAAAGGCGGGGGCTCTGGGTTTATCCCAGAGCCCCCGCCTTCTGAAACGGGGTCAGAGGCCAACCTGATACAGGGGAATCACGTTGATGACCGGCTCCTCGTAGGGGTGTACGGCCCGGATGGCGGCCACAGTGGCTTCCACCCGCTCTGTTTGACAGGTGACTTCCACCTTCAGTTCTTGCTCCCGGCTGAGAGCCCCTTGGGTTCCCAGATATGGGGTGGTTCCCGCCAGGGGGCGCCAACAGCTGGTGACCGGGGAATAGGACAGACAGCTGTCATAGGCCCCGATGTGTCCGGCGTCCACCTGCCGCAGAGCGGTTTCCAAGGGGGAGAGATGGGAGGCGGGGAGAAAGATTTCCAGCTTACAATAGGAAAACGGGCGCATGTGGGGTCTCCTTTCCCGGCGAGGGGGGTGAGACGCCCACGCCGTCTGGGTAATAGGTGTTGAGGGTTAGGGTGCGGGAGTCGGGGTCCCAGTCCCCCTGCCAGGGATGCCAATGTCCCTTGCCCTTGGCGCGGAAATCATAGACCGGGACCATCAGCTCCCCAAACAGCAGCCGGGCCGGGGCCAACAGGGTGGAGGCATCAGGATGGGTTTCCAGGTCCCCGGGGCGGGTTCCCTGGAGACAGCGGTCCCATCCCGCCCGGTAGGCGTAGACCATGTTTTTCTCCAGGTCCACCTGCTGCCGGCGGGGAGACCAGCGGGCGAGATAGCCCACTGCAGGGGGCAGGGAACTCAGCCCCCGCTGAAAGCGCAGCTGGGCCTCTGCCTGAAACAGGTCCCGTACACAGGCGTAAACCCGTCCCTCCACCATCCGCAGGCGAAGGGCGGGGTCCAGCATCTGGACCATGGTGTCCTCGTCATAGTGGCGGAGGCGGCAGCGGAAGGTGGGGATGCCCTCTCCGGCCATGATCCTCTGGACCTGAAGGGCCATTGCCTCTGCCTCCGTCTGGGAGAGGGGGGCACGGGGATGGAAGCGGCCGCCGGTGTGGCCTGGGAGAATCCCCGTCTGAACAGCTGTCAGGGCGTACCCCGCCGTGCCGGCGGGAAACTGTGCCTGATCTGAAAAGCCCGGAGAACAGGTCGCCGCCTGGGCAGCGGGAAACCCCAGCCCCAAGGCTCGGACCGCCATGCGGGCCCCTTCCCAGCGGGGCAGGGGGGCGTCGGGACAAAACTGCCCGGCGGGACGGTCCTCCGGCAGGAGCAGGCCGGCGCAGAGGGCGCTGTGCAGCCAGCCCTCTTTCCGCAGCCAGTGCGCGGCCAGGTCCCCCCAAACCAGGGGCTGGGCCGTGCAGTGTGCGCCCATCCACTGGACCGCCTCGCTGTCCGGGGACAAATGGGCGGCCTTAAGCAGGAGTTTGGTCAGCCGCTCCCGGGTGACAGGGCGGGCGTCCTGTTTCCGGCCTGGGGTCCGCCGGGCCAGGATAGGAACCAGAGACCCGGCGGCCAGCAGGCCGCCCAAGGCAGGTTTCCACCAGTTCATGGCATAGTCAGCCTCCGTCTCATTGGAATCTGTGTTGGACTGTGTCCACTCCATAAGACGAAAGTTTTTCCAAAAACGCAACGGCTTTTGGAAAAATTGCGGAAATATTATGAAATAGAAATCCACAGGGTGGCCCGGCCCCCGCCGGAGGTGTTTTCCAGGCATAGTCCGCCGCCGTGGGCCCGGGCGGTCTGGGCGGCGGAATAGAGGCCCATCCCCAAATGCCCGCCCTGGGGGCGGTTGGGCTCCTCGGTGTAGAAGAGCTTGCCGGCCTTGGCCAGTGCCTCGGGGGAGAAGCCGGGCCCGCTGTCCTGAACCCAGAGAAACAGCCGCTGGGCGGTCAGGCGCAGGCCGCAGTCCAAGGCCTGCCCGGCGGGGGTATAGCGGACGCCGTTGCTGAGCAGGTTTTCCGCTGCCCGCAGAAAGGCGGTCCGGTCCAGGGAGAGTGCCCGGTCCGGCAGGGGATGGGGGTCGGTCTGCCAGGAGAACGTGATCCCCTTGGGGGCGGTCAGGTCCCGGCCCAAAGCGGCGCAGGCCTGGGCCAGATCGGCACAGGAGACCGTCTGGGCAGAGGTGGCCGGGGAAAGCCCCGTCGTGATGGCCTGGAGGTGGGTGACGTAGTCCTCAGCGCTGCGGGCCCCCCGGAGGATGGCCTGGACACAGGCCTGCTGGGCCGGGGGGAGGTTGTCCTCGTCCAGCAGCTCCGCATTGCCGCTGATGATGGTGAGGGGCGTTTTCAGATCATGGGCCAGGGCGGCCAGCAGGGCCTGCTTCTGCTGCTCCCCTGCCCACTGGTCCTGGAGGGAGGCGGCCAGCTCCCGGCGCAGGGTGTCCAGGGCGGTGAGGGCGGCCTGGAGTTCCCGGACCTGCGCCTGGGCGGGGAAGGGGGTGTCCAGTGTCTGCTGGGCGACCCCGTTGCAGGCCAGGGTGATGGCCTGGGCGTCCCGGCGCAGACCCTTGGTATAGTGATGGGTCCGCCAGAGAGCCACCAGCACCAGGCACCCCAGGCAGACCAGGAAGAACAGGAGCTGGAAATCCGGCAGCCTCTCCTGGAGGGTGGGATTGGCGTAGCAGACCGCGTAGTCATACTGGAGCAGACAGACCCGCCCACCGGACAGTGGAACCGACCAGTAGTATTTTGTGTAGAGAAATCCGTGGCGTGAGACCTCGCCGGCGAGGACCTTCTGGGCCCAGGTCTCCTCTTTCGGGGACAGGTTGCTCTCCAGGATGCCGCTGCTGTCCGCCAGCGCCCAGCGATAGTAGAATGGGATTTCCCCGGGGTCAAAGGTCTCCTGGGCCTGGAGGAGGACGGTGGTCCGCTCCAGATTCCGGGCGCCGGTGTCCGCCGGGAGAACTGCCCCCATGCGGATCAGCTGGAGCAGGACGAACCAAAGTGCCAGGAGCACCCCGGCCAGCAGGGCCATGGTGCTGAGCAGATACCGCCAGAACAGACCATTGAGACTGCGCTGTTTCCCCTTCATGGCAGGTCTCGCTTCCACCGGTAACCCACGCCCCAGACGGTGTCGATGGGATGGCAGTCCAGGGCGCGGAGCTTGGCTCGGATGTTTTTGATGTGTTCGGTGACAGCGGCTTGGTCCCCGGGGGCGTCAAAGCCGAAGACCGCCTCGTAGATCTGTTCCTTGGAGAAGGTCTGGCCACTGTGCAGGGCCAGGTATTCGCAGATGGCGTACTCCCCCCGGGTGAGCTTCACCGGCTGCTCTCCCCAGTAAACCGCCTTCTCCCCCAGGTCAAAATCCAGGCCGCCCCGGCGGAACCGGCGCTGGGGGGTACGGTGCTGCCGGCGCAAGTGGGCCGCGACCCGGGCCCGGAGCTCCCCCAGGCGAAAGGGCTTGGTGAGGTAGTCATCGCCGCCCAGGCCCAGTCCCTGGATGACGTCGGCCTCCTCGGTTTTGGCGGTGAGGAAGAGAATGGGACAGTCTGCCAGGGCACGGACCCGCTGGCAGGTGGCAAAGCCGTCCTCTCCGGGCATCATCACGTCCAGCAGAATACAGTGGGCCCAGCGGCAATGGGCCTCGGTGACGGCGCTGCCCCGGTCCAGGGCAGTGACCTGGTGCCCGTCCCGCTCCAGGGCGGTGAGGAGCAGCTGGCGCAGGTCAGCATCGTCGTCCACCACTAAGATGTGGGCCATAATGGATCTTCCTTTCTTCAGCCCATGGCCAGGAGAAGGAGCCAGGACAGGGCATACAGGATGTAGATATGGGCGGGGTAGAAAGCATAGAAGAACCGGCGGTACCCCGCGCCGCGCTGTCCATTATAACACAGCAGCAGGGGTGCGGCCAAGAGGCCCCCCATCCATTCGTAGTAGGTGGTGAACATTTGAACCATCTGAAAATCCGGCCAGGTGCGGACCTGAAGATAGACCAGGACAAAGTGCCAGCCGAAGGAGACCACATTGAGGGCGATCACCTGGGCGATGCGGCTTCTCTTGGCGAAGTAGAGGGCCAGGCCCACCAGAATAACGGGCAGACTCAGGTCCCCGGTGAAGTTCATCATGGGCAGCACCGCGTAGCCCAACACTCCGAACACGGTGGCCGTTTGGGGAAACAGGAGGGTGCACCGTCCGGCCAACTGGGGCCAGAGCACCAGAAACACCACCAGAGCCAGGCCCAAAACCACCTTGGAGGCCCGCCGGCTGGCGATCCACTCAAAGCCCTGGTAAAAGAGCAGCAGCAGGACAAAGGTGGACAGCATGGAGTTTTCCGGGTAAAAGCCGTCCGGCCGGGTGAGCCAGCCGCCGTACCGCATGAAAAACAGGAGCAGTCCCATGGGGGCGGCGAGAACCCAGACCCGGAAGAAATACTTTTTCCGGTTGCTGGTGTGGACAAAGCCCTCGACCAGGCAGAACAGGAACAGGGGCGCGGCCAGGCGGCCGACCATGCTGCACCAGGTGGGGATGCAGCCGGTATAGCCGAAGAAGTAATAGATGTGGTCCAGCACCATGCTCACCACGGCGATGCCCTTGAGGGCGGTGTCGGTCAGGCCCCGCCGGGCAGCGGCGGGGCGAAGGGATTCGGTCATAGAAAACACTCCTTTGTAATGGATGAGACCAGGATACCGGGTGTTTCTAAGGAAAGGATAAGGAAATCCCCTGTTTGAACAAAAAATACGCAGTGGGAAATTTATACTTGTCCTCCGGATCCTTCTGATACCCATAGGGCGGGATGGAGGCGATCCGGGTACCGACTTCTGCTTTCATCTGGATCACCGTGTTGATTTTCTGGCTGGTCATGCGGGGAAAATACTCGTTGAACAGGTTGAAGAACGTGGCCAAATTCTCGTCAGCCGGTGTGTTGGTCGCGTTGTCATAGCCCTCGCTGAGAGAGAACAGCCGCACTTTGAACGAGGGCAGCGTCACTTCTATCAAATTGTTAGCAAAGGACTGGTTGCGGGACAGGCGGCTCAAATCTGTGACAATAAGACTATTTAACTCTCCGCAGAGGATTATTTGCATGGTCCGTTGGAACGCGGGGCGGTTGACCGTTGTCCCCGTGATTCCATCGTCGGTGTAGACCTCAACAAACTCCCAATCGTCACGACCTTTAATGTAGTTGGTGTAATAATCAACTTGCGCAGCGTAGCTGCTGAACTGGTCATCGTGGTCTGTGGAAACACGGGCATATCCAGCCACACGGCGCTTTTTCTGCTGGTTGATTGGCGTTGCTGTAAATCTGGTCAGCGTTGCCGGAATCGTGGTAATCTTCTTAGTCGTTTTTGGCATGGCGTTCCCTCCATTTCGCTTTTATGACCTCGCTCATGTGCTTCTTCCGTTCCTCAGTCTGGCGTGGCATCTGGCGCTTCTGGACGAAGATTCGGGAAGCCTCGTGTCCGTCACGAAAGTGAAAGACAATCTCATTGTCTGCGGGCACCGTTGCGTAAGCCAGCTGCTGATTGAAAAGCTCCTCGTCAAAATCCGGTAGGCCCATTACGTCAGCAATGAGCGTCTTGAGTGTAACTTCTCGGATGCCGACTTTGAAGCAGCCCGCCGCTGTTGGCGACGAGCAGTACCAAGAACGTACAATTGTCCCGTCCACACGCTTGTGAGTCTGGACACGATAGTTCGCTCCGCAGTGCCCGCATTTGATGAAGTGGGTGAAGGTGTTATAGCACTTCCATCCGGGTTCCCGACTGCGCCGGTATTCGCTGACCGCTTTTCGCCGTTCTGCTGTCCAGCTGTCCTTTTTTGCATTCCGACTCCAGTGATGCTCAAGTGAGGTTCCATCAGTAAAGTCGAAGATCATAGTACCAGGAGCTGGAATCGTAATCTTTTTGACCCGTTCCGAGAAAGTCTCCTCATTAAATTCCGGCAGGCCGAGCACTTTGGCGCATTCTTCTTTCAGAACCTCCTCGCGTATTGTGCCGGAGGAACAGTGTGCTCCTTTACGTTTGTTTGTGCCGCAGCCGTAGAAAGTGTAACGCTCCCCAAGCTGGCTGGTCTTGGCCCAATTATTCCGGGTGTTGCGTACAAAACTGGCACTGCAGAGACCACATTTGATTTTTGATGTAAAGCAGCTGGTGTTGATGCTCCAGCTTGCAAAAACACCGAGCTCCCGTCGCCGTGCAATTTCGGCCTGCACTGCTTGATAGGTCTCCATCGGTATGATAGCCTCGTGCGTACTTTCTACGAAATACTGCGGAAGCTCCCCGCGGTTCTTGCGGGTTGTCTTGCTAATTGGGTCAAGGACATATTCCTTTTGAAAGAACTTATGTCGCTACCAGATAATGACATCCAAGCGATGGTTTGCTTTTTTGAAACAAATGGTTCCTTCTTTAAGGTTGGGGATGCAAATTTTGAGTCATTATATTTCGAAGACGTGATCGAGATTATTAATAGACTGAAGGCAACTGTCGCATTCATGAATAAAATTGAATCTCCAGAAATTGATTATGAAAGAATGATTTCGCTAACTTTGTATTTACATTTAAGTCAGAAAATATCTATTGAATTGTCGACTTTGCCACGGCTATATGTTTCTTATAAACATTTTTTGTCCAATGAAATAGATAAAGCCTCACAGCTGACAGAAATTGATGGACAGCAGGAGGCCTTTCAAAAGGATACGTATACAATTCGTGATTCTATCTATGGCTCATATGAATTGGATATTGAAGAATATAACGATGTCGTTTCAGAAAATATATATGCAAATCGATATCCGGGGTATTTAGACATGCGATATAAAGCTATCGTATATCTATACCGTAATGGCGCAAATCTCTCCAAGAATAGACGATATGTAATAGATTTCCTGTTTCATTTTATGAGGGACATTGGTGTTATTGGAGGTGTGTCTTTTGAGAAAGGCATTGAATATTATTCAGACGTTCCTCAAACTACACTGTTAGATGAAAAAATGAAAAATAGTGCCGTTACAGTTGCTAAAATTGTTTTAAACGAAGAAATGAACCATAATCTTTCTGGTATTTCACCGAAATACAGCGTTCTAAAAATGGGTCCTACTTGGAGAGCTCCAAATTTGATTTCTGCGTTGTATTTTTCTGTGTTCTACTTACGTCCCGGCACAGATGTTTATCGCAAGTGCGAAAATCCAGCATGCAATAATCGTTTTGTTGTTAAAACTACAAACAGTCGAAAAAAATACTGTTGCGCTAATTGCAGAAACGCAACAGCTCAGAGAAACCATCGAAAAAAGGTGAAAGCTAATAAAATATGATGAAACCAGAGTTAAATATAAACAAATATCAGCAAATATCTTAAAAATCCGACGCTGCTGTGGTATAATACAGAATGAATTTTTATAGCAATGACATTTAGCGAGGTGTTCAGAATGACTAAAAATGAAAATGATAACTATATTAGCATTGATGAAGCCGCAGAGTATTTAGGCATAAAGACAGTTACGATTCGTAACTGGATAAAAAAAGAAATGGTCCCAGCACACAAGGTTGGAAAGCTGTGGAAATTTAAGCGTTCCGAGTTGGATGAATGGGTCAAAAGTGGAAAGAGCGCAATTAATTAGAAATGAGGTTAAAACTACATGGACTACAATAGCTTGCCAAATTTTTATGCTGCTCTTGACGCCAAATATAATGTAACGAACAACGAGTTGAATAGTGCTACGTACACAAATGTTGATTGTAACTTTGTTTACAGCGCTAAGTATGCTCGACATAGATGGTTTAATTATAAGGAAGGATTCTCTCCTATTCTGGTTGAGAAAATCTTCAATGAATACAAACTGAACAAGTCTTCCGTTGTCTGTGATCCATTCTGTGGAGCCGGAACTACTGTTGCTGTCGCAAAGGCCAAAGGAATGAAGTCTATTGGTTTTGAAGTTAATCCTTTTGCAGCATTTATTACAAAGGTCAAAACTGAGAATTATAGCAAAGATAATATGGAGGAATTCGAAAAACTCCTACAGGAGCTATCGACTATTGAGATTGCAATCAATATTGAGCTTCCTGAAAATGAGTATTTGCGTCGTATATTTGAGTCTGAAATGTTGTTGGCACAGCTCAATATAAGAAAGTACATCAATGAATTACCAGAGAGTAAGCCGAAGGAATTATTGTTTTTTGCTTGGATTTGCACACTTGAAGAGTGTGCACTATACAGAAAAGCAGGTAATGGATTAAAAATAAAGAGACGTCCACCAACTTATGATAAGGGCTGTGCATTCAAGTTCGCAATGGAGTGTATTTCGAAGAAAGCGGCTTCTATGATTGAGGATTTTTCGCTTGAAGATAACGGCCCAATTCCACAAGTGTATGTGGAAAGCGTTACAACGATGAAAAAAAATGTGGCGAAGAACACCGTAGATTTAGTTCTTTTTTCGCCGCCGTATGCAAATTGCTTTGACTATACGAAGATTTATTATTTGGAGCTTTGGTTTGCGGGTTTTGTAAACTCCACAAGTGATCAAAAAAATATCCGTATGAAATCTTTGAGATCACATTGCCATGCTACGTGGCCGGAACGCTATACCAGTTTTAATTTGCCAGAGCTGAACGATCAAATAATTCCGTTGTTGCGTCAGCAGAAGCTTTGGACAAACAAAATACCGGATATGCTTAACGGCTATTTTGCAGACATGGAGGAAGCACTTCGACAGATATATGATTCTCTGAAGAGTGGCGGACATTGTGCAATTGTTGTTAGCAATTCTGCGTATGCTGGCATTGTGATTCCGACAGATGTGTTTTTGGCAATGATTGCTGAAAAAATTGGATTTAAAGTTCAGGAAATCGCAGTGGAAAGGCTTATTATCACAAGCTCACAGCAATATAAAAAAACTGAACGTGTACGAAAATACTTGCGTGAGAGCATAGTGAAATTAGAGAAATGAGGTTTCCAGAATGGAAGTAATTAAATTGGATGATTTTCCAATCAATCCGATTCAGGATCAGATATATGAAATCATCCCCGACAAGACTAAAATTGTAGCCTCAACCAATAGGTTGTTTAATAAATACCCGACAAGGTATATTTCTGCCGTGCCCCGTTTTGCAATTAACGCATATTCAAAGGCTGGAGAAACTGTGCTGGACCCGTTTTGTGGATCAGGAACTACTGCGATAGAAGCGATGCTTTTGGGCAGAAATGCTATGTCAATTGATATTGACCCATTTGCCCGATTGCTCATCAAAGTGAAAACTACAGTTTACTCCAAGGAGGATATTGATTTTCTCGATGAGGTTGTAAGGAAAATAAAGGAGATGTCTCCCGACGAGAGTTTTCAGTATCCGATTCCCGGTATTCCTAATATCGAGAAATGGTTTTGTGATAAATCAATTCTGTGGCTTTCGTTCTTTAAGTATACAATCGATAAACTTGCAGCAAACAACCAGAATGTCAAGGATTATTTATATGTTGTCCTTTCTGGGATTATTCGAAAGGTTTCGAATGCTGATGAGGTTTCTCCAAAACCGTATATATCCACAAAGTACCCCAAGACACCTGCTGACCCTTCAGAGCTGTTCTTTAAAGTAGAGGATATGTATAGAGAGGCTATTATTGGATTTTCTGAGGCCGTTGCACCACTCCATTGTAATAGCACTATTTTAGAGAGCAATAATGCCAGAACAATTAATGCAGAAAACACTATCGATTTAGCAGTAACATCTCCGCCATATATTAATGCTTATGACTATGTGCGTAGTTTGCGTTTTGAAGATATGTGGCTTGGTTTGGCATCGAATGAAGAATTGAAAAAAAGCAAGCAGTCGTATATTGGGACAGAAATTTCAAAATCTTTTTACGATAAATACCGCTATGCTTCGCAATCAGAAACAGTTGTCCCGATTGTGGAAAAAATCACTGAAGTTGATGCAAAACGTGCAGCCATTGTAAATACCTACTTCGAGGATATGGCAAAAAATATGATTGCTGTACGTGAAGAATTGAAACAGAACGGACGGTATGTAATCGTGGTCGGAGATAGTAATATTCGTGGGCAGAGTATTCCTACGGCAAAAGTTTTGGCCGAGATTGCAGAGAAAAATGGATATATATTTGAGCTTAGTTTCAAATATGTTATTCGTGATAGATATCTTCATCTTCCACGAGGTAACCGTGGCGGCATCATCAAATACGATGAAATATTGGTATTAAAAAAGAAGTAATGAAAAGGAGGAATGGACTATGGATCTTCGTGGCTGGGACTATACCGGTCGAAATATTGGGCCAGATTTGCATAGGCAGTTCCGAATCATGATCGATTGCTTGTCAGATTCCTCGTTCACGGATCATTCGTCTTGGGGAAACGGAATACAAGATCGTTTAGCGGAGCAAATGCAAATATCATCTTCAGGTGCAGTACGAACAGTAAAACGTGTTTGCGTAAATTTCGGCTTTTTAAATGAAGATTCCTTTAGCAGTCGAAATGAGATGGACATACAAAACCTTTTGACGGACAGAGGAAAACTGGTCTACCAAGCAGCTAAGTTGGAAGAACAGGTGGGGGTTGCTGACAATTACGAAGATGATGTAAAAGAAAAGATCTATGCAGAAATCAAGAAATTATATGAGGAAGCTTATTGCGATGCATTACGCTTTTACTACTTCAAAAACAGTGATGGAAGCAAATTACATCCATTAAGAGCGACGCTGAGAGCATTGAACAAATACGGGCGTATGGATAAATGGGAATGGTATCTGTTAAACACTTGTATTCGACATGATGATTGTGATGTCGAAGAGGCCGCTCTGGATGATTATATCACCAGATATCGTAATGGTGAATATGACTTCACTATGAGAAATGTAATAGAGAAGCCAAAAGGGCATCAATATATACCTCAGTATTTTGAATTTGCTGGACTACTTCATGTTATTCAACGCCCTGAATGGTCAATCAGTGATTCTGGTAGACACACGGAAGTTAAATCGGAAGTTCTTGAAGCTGATTTCTTGGAAAAGTTATATGGAGGTAGCCTGTAATGGATACAAGTAGAATTCATAATACAATGGACAATTTAAGTCAGTTGCTTGGGTATACTACGCCGGATAGAGTTGATGAAGGAACTGGGCACGATGGTGTGGATTTAGATCACTGTGACAGAAAAAAAGGCGGTACAAATGTATTGCTTTATGGTGTACCCGGTTCTGGTAAAAGCTACACTATTCAACATGAATATTGTAGTGATGAAAACCGAATGGAGCGCCTTGTGTTTCATCCGGATTACACGTATTCCGACTTTGTAGGCCAGATATTGCCGACAGTATCGGCCGATGACAAAGTACGTTATTTATTTACGCCCGGTCCATTTACCAGATTGCTTTGGAAGGCATACCACAATCCAGATATTGAATATTTTCTGATTATCGAAGAAATTAATCGTGGAAATGCTCCAGCAATTTTTGGTGAGGTATTCCAACTTTTAGATAGGACAACTGATGATACGAGTTTCCCTATGGGTACCAGCGAGTATTCCATCACTAATGCGAATGTCGCAGCAATAGTTTACGGAGATCCAGAGCATAAAGTTCGTATTCCCTCTAATATGTCTATTGTTGGGACAATGAACACGTCTGATCAGAATGTGTTCACGTTAGATACTGCCTTTCAGAGACGTTGGCATATGCGTTTAATTGAGAATTCATTTGAAAATCATCCTTACGCAAACGATAAAATTTTAGATACCGAAGTGACGTGGAGTGCTTTTTGTCGTGCTATTAATAAAGAAATTTTAGATGGCAATGTAAGAATGACATCCTCAGAAGACAAACGCTTAGGAGCCTATTTTGTTTCAAAACTGGATTTGTGGTACGATCCGGTTGCAGATGACGTAGACGCAAGTGAACAGGCTCGAATTGTGGCAAAACATCATAACAGACGTTTCCCTGAGAAAGTCATAAAATATCTGTGGGATGATGCGTTTAAGTTTTCTCGTGAAAATATTTTTGAAATAAGCTCTTACAAGAGTCTTGAAGCTGTTATAAAAAAATTTACATCTGAAACCGGAAACGAACGTTTTGCCTTTTTCAAAGAAGGAATGTTTAATGCTATTACCGGGCAGAACAACGGCGAAGATTAACATGAGGTGGTGATACCGTGGATTTAGACGCAAGATTGCTTGACAGATGCCATATTAATAAAAACGATGAAGGAGACCGTTTCGTCGGAATAAAGGCGGATTCTGAAAACGCAATGGTCTATTTTCCTGTGGGATATCAATTACCTGAAACTGACCAAGAAATCCGCAGAGATATATTGCATTTGATTTCTGTATTGGCTGAGTTTACGGATAAGTCTGACCGTGTGCTTGCAATGAAAAAGTTTGAAGCGCCGCAATCGGTTGATTTTCCGATCAATGCCTATATGGAGGTGATCAACTATTATCTGGAACAAAACTCCTATTACACTGAAAAAGAACCTGTTTTTAAGACGAGCGATCGAGGTAGTATTGATTGGGCAAAAACTATCAGAAAACAGCGTCCTCTTATTCAATCTGATGGGTCACCAGTGTACACAGAGTACACTGTAAGAGTGTCGTCGCCCAACGATAAAAATTTGATAACACAAATTCACAAGTATTGTGTATATGAGAGTTTTCAAAAATTTGGATGGCTATTTACGCCTGATTTGCCACCTAAACCAACAATCGAAAAGAACACCAAAATGTTTCTTTCGGTGTTGAATGATAAGTTGGCAAGAAGCAACAATGATAAAGATAAGCATTTGTTTACAGCGATGATTGCCGTCTTGAAGTATATTGATGAGCAGACAAATCTGAAGCAGTTTTATTTTGGTACAGATTCTTTTGAATATGTATGGGAGAAACTGATAGACCGAGTGTATGGAATAAAAGATAAGTACAAGTTTTTCCCGCGGACACGCTGGTATCTCAAGGGGAAGGTAAAAGAGAATTATGCTTTGGAGCCGGATTCTATCATGTTGCATAACGGTAAAATATATGTGTTAGATGCCAAATATTATCGTTATGGCATTACCGGTAATCCCATGCATCTGCCCGAATCGTCTTCGATAAATAAGCAAATCACATATGGTGAATACATATATACACAAGAAAGATTCAAACGTGAATATGGAGATGACGTGCCGGTTTATAACGCCTTTTTAATGCCTTACAACAGCGCCAAAAATGTGTTCGGTTTTGATTCGATATACGGTAATATTGGTGAGGCAAAGGGTGATTGGAAGGTCGGAGATCATAATTACGAAAGAGTTCAGGGCATTGTTGTAGACATTAGATACCTTATGTATCACTATACTGGAAATCATAAAAGCAAGATATTACGATTGGCTGATACTATTGAACAGGCATTGCATGATAATGGGCAGATGATTTAATTATAAGATGAATTATATGGGGGTAAACACAGTGAGTGTATACTATGAAGAACGAAAAGGATTGATAACTCAAACCATCTCTTTGTCGTTGGAAGAACTTTTGAATTCATTTATACAGGGTTATCACTATTTTAACAGAAAGGGTTCCTTTGAACTTGCGTTTAAGGGGGCCAATCACGAAGATCGATGGACGCATGAAATTATCTGCATATTACCACCAACGATGGCTCCATCTCCTAATATATTTTTATCACGTGTTTGCAGGATAAATATATATAGTCTATTATAGAATATTACGAAAGCTATACTGAAGAAATCCTCTTTTCTGTAATTGAGATGTTATATGCGCACATAGGTGTTTACCATTATTCGACTGGGAAAATTGACGTAAAAGATGAAAAAGCTCTGTTTTCAGAACAAATAAATAATTTACTGCGATCTTATAAGGACGGTTACTATTTAGAACGGTCTAATGGCTTTATTATGGAAATGCCCAACAAAGCTCTTCAAGAACAATTAAGTTATGACGGAGCCGAATTGTCAGAAGATGTATTAGAACAGTTAAAATCTGCTTCAAGGATGTATTATCGTTTTGATACAGATATGGAAGCTAAGAAAAAACCTATCAACATTCTTGCAGATATCCTCGAAAAAGTAAGAGACGACTTGAAGGAAACACTGAATCAAGAATACGATGTTTCTAAGAATGAGCATGACCGTCTCATTTTTGGTATTGTGAATGAATATAATATACGACATAATAAGGCCGATCAAAAGACTGACTACAGTCGTGAAATCTGGTATGATTGGATGATGCAGTATTATACCAGCACAATAATTACCTATTGTAAACTGAAAAAAGTTCATGCCAATCCATAAGTAAACCTTTTAATTTTGGCATACTTTTTAATTTTACCCTTTCCGGGCCTGCCGGGATGACTTCTGGCACCGTCCGAGGCGGGTAAGTACACTGACAATAGAATAAATGCTGGGCTTCCACTTCTATGAGCTGGCCCCCCATGCTCATCAAAGAAGTCGCTTTCGGAGAGGCGATTATCAACCCAGATTACAGCGCCGACGCGCTGGCAGCGGCAATAGCCTTACATGAAGGCTTTACCTATCAGCCCAGTGCCGATTTCTTCTGGAAACAGGCGTTGGGCAATGAGAATAGCGACCTCTTTACCACTACCCGGCACTTGACCGCCGATTATCTGGATGCCATCAAGAGCGGTATGGAGGAGGGCGAGTGTCTGGTGATTGCCTGCCGTTCCTATGATAAGGGACTGGACAAAGCGTATACGAATATTGCGGTGAAGAAAATCCCACAAATGCTCCTTGACCGCTGTGAGTTTGGCAAGGACGATTACAGCCTGAATATCGTTCACCCATCGGCCTATGAGGACGAGGAGGTGGAAGACGATGAGTGAGCGTTTTCCGTTATACACCACCGACTATATCAGCGGTGTTATGTCGTTGCGTAAGCCCCAGACTGCTTCTCTGAGAATTCTGGAGGAAATCGTTACCTCGGTCAATCTCCGTAAAGGGATGAACCTGAAAGCAGCACTGGGCAGCGTCCACGCCATGTATCCCACTTGCTCAGACTTTGAACGGGAGTTCATGTCACTGACCTTTACCCTTGCCACCGGCGTGGGCAAGACTCGCCTGATGGGTGCGTTCATCGCTTACCTGTATACGCAACACAATATCAAGAATTTCTTCGTTGTTGCGCCAAACACCACTATCTATGACAAGCGGAAAAAAGACTTGAACAATAACAACAGCCCCAAGTATGTGTTCTGCGGCCTGGGCTGCTTCCCCGTACTGCTGCAGATTATCACTGATGATGATTACAGGGACAAAAGTATATCCCTATATGATTCGGATATTCATATTTTCATTTATAATATCGACAAGTTCAACAAAGAGAGCGCCAATATGCGCAAGGTGAACGAGTTGCTGGGTGACTCGTTCTACCGGTACCTTTCTAACCTGCCCGACTTGGTGCTCATCATGGACGAGTCCCACCACTACCGAGCGGAAAGAGGCGCTCAAGCGCTTAACGACCTGTACCCGCTGCTGGGGCTGGCGTTGACGGCTCCCCCTTGTAACAAAAGGTGCAAAACAAGTCCCTTTCAAAAATGTGGTATACAAATATCCCCTGTCCAAGGCCATTGAGGACGGCTATACCCGGACACCCTTTGCTGTGACGCGCTCCGACATTGATTTTTACAAGTTAGGTGACGAGAAGCTTGATAAACTGATGCTAATAGATGGCGTCGCCTGCCACGAGCGGACAAAGGGAAAGTTGGAAGTCTATGCGGCAAATTATGAAAAACCCCTTGTAAAGCCCTTTATGCTTGTGGTTTGCAAAGATACCCGTCATGCACAATGGGTGGAGCATTTCATAAAATCTGACGAGTTCAAAAATGGCGCGTACCGCAACAAAACAATCACCGTTCACTCCAAGCAAAAAGGCGCTGAAACAGAAGCCAATACCCGTTTGCTGCTGGATGTGGAAAGCCCTGACAATCCCGTTGAAATCGTCATTCATGTCAATATGCTGAAAGAGGGCTGGGATGTCAACAACCTCTATACCATTGTTCCGCTTCGCACCGCTGCTTCTAAAATCCTACGGGAACAAATGGTAGGGCGTGGACTTCGCCTGCCTTATGGAGAGCGTACCGGGGACAAAGATGTGGACGCAGTGATGCTCACCGCTCACGATAAGTTTCAGGATATACTGGCTGAAGCGCAAAAAGGCGATTCCATCTTCAAGGCAGGTAATGTCATTCAGGCAGAGGAAGAACTGGACGAACCAGAGGAAATCGTCTATACTCAGCTCTCACTGGATATTGACCAAAATGAGACATTAGAGCAGGCTTATGTGCAAACGGGACTGCCAACAAGCGAAGAAAACGACATTCTGCTGCAAACGGCAAAAGCCTATTTGCAAGTGGAAACGATAAACTACATTGCACAAAACGGGAAAGTACCTTTTGTCCTTGCTCACCCGGAAAAGAAGAAAATCGTACAGACAGTGACGCAGAAGCTGGAAGAAAATTAGGATTGGGGAAAGATATTTAAGAACAATGAAAATCCCTTCCTTACATGGTTGGAGGAAGAGGCAGAGCAGACCTACACGACGATCATTGAAAAGTTCATTCCCATTCCCCGTATCCGAGTAACGGACGCAGGGGTGGAGGAATATATCTTTGTGGACTTTGATCTTGATCTCAGTGTGTTTACCCACATGCCAATCAAAAACGAGCTGCTGATTCAAAATCTTGAGGACATGAGTGACCGGGAGCGAATCAAGGGCGACGCCATTGATTTTGAGGGCTATCACCCCGAGAAAGTGATTCTAACAGAGCTTCACAAAAAGCCGGAGATTGACTATGAGCGCTGCTCGAAATTGTTGTTTAAGCTCATCACACAGGTATGCGACCACTATGAAACCGGCTATGGTATAAACGGAATGCAGAATATCGTTATGATGTACCGGCGGGAGATTGCGGGTAAGATATACGATCAGATGATGAAGCACTTCTATTGTGAAAACGGCCTTTTTCAGGAAGAAGTCATTGATGTCGAATACAGCAACCTGCCGCAGAAATTGAATTGCAGGCAAAAAGTCGGGCTGTATGATGATTTCAAGGAGAATTATGAGGGGCATATCAAATCTGTTCTGTTCACGGGAATTAAAAAGGGCGTGTATCCTGAAGCTAAATTTGATTCTGATGAAAGCGAACTGACACTGGCTCGTTTACTTGATCGGGACGATGATGTGTTGAAATGGCTGCGTCCTGCACCTAATGAGTTCAACATTACATACAACCGTGGCAAGCGATATGAGCCTGACTTTGTGGTGGAGACAGCAGACTGTTGCTATCTCGTGGAAGTAAAGGGCGAGAACAAGCTGACCGATCCTGATGTGCTTGACAAGAAAAAGCGAGGTATTCAATATTGCGATGTCTCGACTCGTTGGTGTAAAGCGAATGGGTATAAGCCGTGGAGATATTTGTTTATCCCGTCCAAGCAGGTGCTCCCTAATTCATCATTTGCACAATTAGCCAAGCGTTTTCAAGAACAGTGAGATAATGCTTTGAAAATGTTTCTAAAAAAGCTGCTCTCACCGCTGACATAGAGCAGGAAGAACCCTGCCTTGTATTACAGACGGCTTGTGTGCTGCCTTTGACTGTAGGGTGGAGAAAAAGTATCGTCAGGAAAAGGTATCTGGTTATAGCGTCAATAATTGCTACACCTAAACTTTGTGACACGTTTTGCAACTGTGGCTCTGCAAAATGGAGTGGATGTCAAGAGGATCTCATCCGCGCTGAGACATTATGATGTTGGGTTTACCCTGTACACTTAACACCCACCACCCAGCAGATACAGGAGCAGGCGGTGGAAAAGATAGCAGTCAACACAAGTGATGTGAGCACAGGAAAAAGCACCGGAGAGAAGGTACACCTTCCTCTCCGGTGCTTTCTGCCTCTTTCAGGTGTGAATCACGGTGTGGGTCTTATCCACCTCGAAGAGGCGCAGAAAAAACAGTGGTCGTTACAAATCATCTGCTCTGCCAACTGAACTGCCTTCCTATCGTTTGATATGCACTTGGGGATATAATAGATTTGATATCTTACCCGCCGGTTCCGCCTAAACATCCTTATTACACGGCGGGGAAACCGTCCGCATAATAAAGACGTTTTCTACTGTATTCACAGAGGGAGTACCTTTTGGTACTCCCTCTGTTGTTTTTCGTTGAGATTGCCGGCGTAGTTGAAGTAATCATTCCTACAATGGCAGCTCTCAATGCCTCCAGCGGAATCCATCAACGTGGCAATATTATTTCCAGTGTAAAACAGTATTTTAATCCTAATCTGAAAATCCGTGGTTTCGTGTTTACACGGTTTGTCCCTCGATTTAGAATCAGCAAGCAAATTGGAGACATCGCCAATCTTCTTACTGATTTACTCGATACTAAGATGTTCTCCACATACATTAGACAGTCTGTAAACGCTCCTGAAGCAACCTATATGCGAAAAGGCCTCGTTGACTATAATCCAACAAGTAAAGTGGTAAAAGACAATGAAGCATTCGTGTCTGAACTTTTGTCTGATTGGAAACACTAAACATTCTTTCCCATGCAGCAACTAACCATTTCTTGTCTCCAAACACAGACGTTTGACACTCTCCTCAGATGAATGAAGTAACTCGGCGACATAAAAAGTGGGGCTTGCTGTGATCCAGGCCCGTGGCTTTGTCAGTATCAAGAGAAGGAAGTACATCCCCAGTGATCTTTAATCGTTAGGACTTTCCAAATCAAAAGTGTCGAATATTAGCAACAACCCACGATGCATCAAGCAGGCCCTGAACGCCTGGTCTTCGCCGCCTCCAGAAAATCACTCCGCTTCTCGCACTTCGATTCGGTATTTGACTCTGTTGCCATATCTTGCTGCTCGCAGCAATCCCAGTTTCTCAAACTTTAGGACGAATCCACGGATCGTCGCATAGGCAGCATTCCCGAAGGCTTTCTCCAGCTGCTTGGTAGAAAACTCGCTGCTTCCATAGGCAGTAAGGACAAAATGCCACAGAGCCTGCTCTTTTTCCGTCACGTTGCCTTGCTCCAGCGCGCGCTGAAAGGCGTCCGTAATACTGGGCGCGGGCAGCGCGGTGACCAGTTTATGGTATACGTTTTCAATGAAATAGACCAAGAAAGGCGTCACATCCAAAATTTCGCTGATCTGGGTGTTCTGTTCTGCCAATGTGTAGGCATCGTAATAACCCCGGCGGCTTTTTCCCACATATTCAGAAAGAGGGACAAACAGAGCAGAGGAATACCGTTGCTGTACCAGGTACCACAGATGCAGTAACCGTGCCATTCTTCCGTTTCCATCAAACCAAGGGTGCAGGTAGCCAATATAGAAATGAATGATCGCAGCTTTCAGCAGGTCATTTATGGTCGATGCTTCATTGATGAACGACACCAGATTCCCCATGTATTCTGGCAGCATTTGCCAAGGGAGTCCCGTATGCTTCACTTTGTTGCCCACGATGTAAACACTGTCGTGGCGATATTTGTATCCGGCTAATAGGCGATTCTCTCCTGGTAAAAACGCTCCAATAGCAATCGCATAAAGCTGATGGATATTTTCCTCATTGATCTTGTGCCTGGGATCTCCGATAAACTCCAAGCCCTTTTTCATTCCGTAGATGCGATTCTCGCTCTCGGTCGTAGGGGCATAGCCAGACAGAATCTTATGGACACTGTCTCGAGTAGTAGCAATCTGTTCGATAGTAAATGTGGAAAGGATCTCCTCTTCCATAGCCTTCATGCCGTAGAGCTGCTTGCTGTTTTGAGGGGTCAGCAATACCTTAACTGCGGTAAAATGGACCTGGGCTATTCTCTCCAGGTAGACCAAATTCCCACCATCAAAATCCTTCAGTGGCAGCTTCTTGTAAAAGCCGTTTCCCAGCAACGCAACAAATTCCTTCATATCAGCTTGCGGGTACCTATATCTCAATTTTTTAAGGTCTAAGATACTTTTGTCTGACAACATATTTGCAAACAGTTCAGCATCCATCTTGCTCACCTCTGATATAATATAGTATCATTTTATATCATTATGATAGGAAACAACCAAATTGGCAAGCGTGATATTGGGATTCGCGGCTGCTCCTTTTTATCCTCCAGCAGACTATTTTCAAACTGTTGTTTATAAATGCAAGAGAGGTCTTTCAAAATATTTCAGAGGCTCTTTCCCACATTCAACGCCATTTGACTTGAACGAAAGATTTTTGGAAAGCTCTGGCTTTTTCTGCCTTACTATGATAAAATTTAATACATTATAAGGATAATCAGCAATTATCTATTATCCAAGTATTCCAGATTAAATGCTCGACTATTAGGCTTTATTTGAAGCAACCCAAGGGCGGAGCGTTTATTATCCTGACTTCTGAAAGGTTTTTTATTATGGATAACATATTTTCTTGGCAGAAAAATGATTATCGCCGGCTCTGTGATACATTTATGTCGAACTCTAAAATATTGTTTATCCATGGCCGAGATTTTGAGTCACCTTACCATGTGCTAACTTCATTTCATACACAGCTGTCTAAAGAAAAGCACGTGTTATTTGAGCTTAATATGGCTTCCCCATACCTATCATATCCTTTCTTGCCATTCACTCAGGCGGCAAATCGAGTTTTCAAGCGAAAACAGGCATCCAAGCCTCTTCTGCCCAGCATCGTGAAGGATATCACCCAATCTGATACCGTGGCAGCTATTGTAGAGAACATTGTAAACGAGCGGCATTTTTCCGCAATGCTAAACCAATTTGAAGCTGAACTTCTGGTTCAGATGGAGTGCGCCACAAATGGGGGGATCCCTGTTTTTTCGTTCTGTGAATATCCCCTTTTCGACGTGAGCTCTCAGAATCTCACAATCCTCTTGCTTTCCGGCCTATTAAACGATGATTTTCCATTTTTAGAGAACGCAAAATTTCTATTCATATGTGAGGGCGAAGATTCTTCTGTTGCATTTCAGAGCATAAAGCAAATGGAGCATATAGACATTTTTCTCTCTGATCCTCAGCAGGGGGATATGGAGGAAATTCTTGCGGAAATCTCTCCTGAATTGCATTTACCTCCGAAGGAACTGGAAAAACTATTCTACTTGTCCGGAGGGCGTTTGTCTGTTATTGAAATTCTGTCACGGTACTTGGTTTCAAAAGGGCAGGTCTTAATCGATAGCTCTGTTCAGGAGGTGGTGAATACCACTTTAGTGGATCGAATTTCTCATATGGGGGAACTTGGGGCCACGCTGGAATCTGTTCTGGAGTTTGCTGCTAATATTGGGAGTACCTTCTACATTCCCTTGCTGAAGCAAGTCGTTGATACTCCCACCTGCGATTTGGTTTTAAGAAAAAGCGATCAGGAATTTTTTACGAAATGCGGCAAGGACAGCGGTAAATTTGCCTGTCGCGAGATTTGGGACTTTTTCCATGCCTGCCCTGATAAGAATCGAAAGCGTGAAATTGCATATGCGCTGGAACGGGCAGTCTATTATTTTGACCCGTATGATTACCTGACCCGCACACACTACATGGAACAGGCTGAAAACATTCGAGAAGCCTGTGAATTGTATTTTTTCGCCTACAACTCTATTGTTCAAGAAGGACTTGTGCCGGAAGCTGATCTGGAAAATAGGATCACCGCATTAAGTACGCAGTGCGGGTTGAAAAGCTACTGGGACTCCTTGCTCCAGGCTTATGGGGCGATGGACAACCTCGATTATAAAAGTTGTATTAAAATATTGGATAATATGGGCGGTTCGCTCACTACACGACTACTTCTTCTTAAGGAATATTTGACCGGTCTATGCTTGCATAAATTAGGAAATACCCTTGATCACCAACGGGATGCCATTCTTTCTATACAAGCAGCTATTGAGTATTCGCGTAACGTCGAGGAAGGGATTTGGTGTGACTGCCAAATGATCTTACTGTCCCTTTTGGTAAATAGCAACGGGGACATTTATACGGCGCGGCGTATCTGCAAAGAACTAACATATTATTACACGCAGAAAAATTATGCAACGTTTGCCCAGAAGGGGCTTTACGCATTAGAGCGGAAATGGAGCGCACTTTACTCTGTGGAAAGGGCCGTTCAAAAAACAGAGGACAGCGTATTATTTTTCAGGAATAGACTTTATCCATCCCAATACTTAATGGCACTCAATAATCATGCAGCGAACCTGATCGTGCTTGGCAATTATACGGAAGCCATGAAATATCTCAATGAGGCCATAGGTGCGCTCCAGAAATTTCAAGCTGTGCGTATCAATCGGATGTACTTGCTGAGCAATTATTGCCTATGCGCTGTGCTTTCTGAAGAACTGTCTCCAGAAGAAGCTTATAAAAAGCTTCTTCCAATTGTAGAGCGGAGCGAGTTTGGGGATTGGACGATCATTTTTCAATTAAATTGCGCCATTTACATGGCTCTTGCCGGAGAAGTCGACCAGGCAGAGGAGAATCTACGTGCATTGGAGAAGATAAGCCTGGAGCTCTGCGATGATTATTATTTGTTTTATATATATGCAAATCTGGCTGCTGTTCTTTATCTGCAGGGTAGGCGCACAGAAGCTGTTTCTCTGTTGCGGGAAAATTGTGCAAAGCCTCCTCGGTTGTTTAAGACAACGGAAAAAAAGTACCTGGAGGAGCGGTCAAGACGATGGATTTCTGCGATGGAATCTGTTGAAATCACGGATCCTAAAACCTTTGACACATATCTTCTGGACAGGCATCCCCCAAAAACGCAATGGGCTTTTATTGGCAGGGGATTTCTCTGCTCTGATATTCAATTTTGGTCTGAACCATAAAGTTGACTGGATGCTGGAAGCACATAGCGAGTCACCATTGGCTTAAATCCTGCTTTCTCATAGAGAGTAGAGGCCGGAAGACCATACCAACATTCACCCTCGACTCGCTTTTTATACCTATGACATAAATACTGAAGGAATATCTTTCCTATGTTAAGATGACGAGCATGAGGTCTAATGTAAATGCCATGCACAAACAGAATAGGGCTAGGGCTGTTATCCACAGAGGAAACCTGCTCTTCTACCTGTGCCATGCCAACAATCCCATTGTCTATCTGAAATATGAAATTGTCGCGCAACAACGCGGTAGATAGTGCTTGCTCTATAGTATAGTGCAAAAGTTCTTTATCGTTTATGCCAATGTGGTCAGCGTATTCCAAATGGTATTGCATCAGATCCAGCTTCAGATTTCCCAATGCCAAAAGTTCCTCCTGGTCATGTACCTGCTTAATACGCAACATCACATTACTCCTTTTCCACTGCGGCCGACAATAAGGTTTTCGCAATATGCTTGGGTGTCAGTCCCATCATTTGAAATGCAGAGTTTACTGAGCTATGAGCAACGAAATGGGGATTTGTTGATACGTCCGTCACATAATAGCAACCATTGCGCCTTACTCGAAAATCAACGCGGCACAGTCCTTCCATGCCAAGAATCTGGGCAGTTTTAGCAGCGCACAGGCATAACTCTTTGGATATTTCGTACTTTTCGGTCGCAAAATCATAAAAACCATATTGATCGAAATAAATTCGTTCATAATTTAGTATCTCACGCTCCAAATCATGCTTTCCGTCCACTGAAATTCCAACCGGAGGCAACTGACATATCGCACCATTGACACAAAGCAGTGGAACTTCAACCTCATAGCCAGGAATGAACTCCTGTGCAATAATTGGCTGGTGCTGCTGCTCCATCCTCTGAAAAATGAATTGGTCTGCATAAGGACTATATGACTGTATGGACGTATCGTCAATGCCAATGCTCGCAGACTCGTAAATTGGTTTAAATAACACCTGCATATTCAGAGGTGGGTGCTGTTCCATGAGCCAGCCGTTGGAATACAGCCATGTCTGAGGGACTCTGATTCCTGCCTGAGCTAAAATTTGATTAACATGATACTTATGGCGGCATAAGGAAACGACGTAGGCATTTGAGCCGGTACAAGGTATTCCATGCAGATTACAAAAAGCTGGAACAAGAGATTTTCTTCCTGGGCCAATCCCACTTTGAGCCGTATTATATACTATGAGTTCTGGCGGCGTATTCTCTATTACATAGCGGAAAAAGTCATCTTCATATGTAAAATAATCTGTAACAAGGCCGAGTGAGTTGAACATAGAGACAATCTGTTCGAATTCGTCATCGGAAAAATATTCCGTGTCCATATTGAACAGCCCGCGGTCTTCGGCCATGTTTGGATGAATTTTAGTATTACACACAACTATCAAATGCTTGCTCGCTATCTTTTTTTCCGCATCCGCCCATAGTCTTTCCAAATTCAGTTCAGACATACAACCGCCCTCTTTCTCTATACGGACAAATTTTGCGTTGCTTTCAGAGCGATAGATAATTCGGGATTTCCCCCAAGTGATAGATAATTGCTGATTATCCTCACTCCTACAACAAAGGCGGGTATGCCAAACCGATGGCATACCCGCCTTTGTCACGCAAAATGTATTTTATTTCTGGGGTGTTTTTCTAATAGAATATCCCGCTGTTTTTTACCAGCCACATGGGTGTAGATTTGTGTCGTCAAAATGGAGCTATGCCCGAGCAACCGTTGAATATATCGAATATCTACGCCTTCTTCCAGTAAAAGTGTAGCGAAGGAATGCCGAAACATGTGCGGCGTGATATGACTCTCCACACCCGCCAATCTGCAGTACTTATTAACGATGCTTCGAACGGATTGATCGGATAAGGGTTTGTGCAGTCTATTTACAAAAAAAGCACCACTCTGCGTTATGGCATCTTTGTACGCCTCTTGATAACAGTGGAGTGCACCCAAAACATTTGGATTTGCGATTTGCACAAAACGCTCCTTGGCACCCTTGCCGTAGATTTTAATTTCCCCTTCTTCTAAACGAACATCATCGTACCCAAGTGTGCACAACTCTGATACTCTGACTCCGGTTGCAAATAGGAGTTCCAGTACAGCGATATCCCGCAAGGTTCCATCCCGTTGTATTTGTGACCTTGCGGTTTCCTTTTGCTGATAGGCGGATGCCAAAATGGATGAGATCACCGAAAGCGGAATTGTCCTTGGCAGGATCACCGGGATAGCTAATTTGATCCGAAGTTTTGAAAACGGATTTTCCTGTACCAGCCCTTCATACTCCAAGTAGCCAAAAAACGCTTTGATACTGGCAATTTTGCGTCGGATTGTTTTCGGCTTATATTGCTGGTGTAACCTGGAGATATATGCCATAATCTCGTTTCGTGTGAACTTAAAGTTCTTTTGGCCTGCAAGTTCTAAAAATTGAGCCAAGTCGATTCGATAGGCTTTTATCGTCTTTGGGTCAAGCCCTTTTTGATACTGACAGTCCAGTAAATACTGAGAAATCCACTGTTGTAAGTCACACATTTGTGATGCCTCCTTTCTGGTATGGAGACATTATCATACAACACAAAGGAATCTAACGCAAAAGACAAATTCCCTTATTTTATACTTCATTGCTTTTGAAATTCCACGCGATTAGGTTCCATGTTCTTCGCCTCCTTTGCAAAGCGCAGACAGGCGCAAAGGAATGATTGGAAGCACTTATGTGTTTTGACCATTTATCATTGTGGCTGTAATATCCCAATACAAGGCAAATAAAGAACTGCCCCCGGAAGGGAGCAGCCCGTAACAAATTTGCAGTTGGCAAACCATTCATGCGTCTTATGACGCAACTGTATTAGGCCCTTATAGGGCGGCTGGTGTAAGCCACCGGCTCTGCCGGTGTTCTTGACTCGTTGACCAAAACATGGCCCCAAATGTCTACTACTTAGGGCTATACTTGGTCTATTATCTTACCCACTGTTTTTATTACGCTTAAACATCTTTATTCAACGGTTGGTAAGACAGCCGTGGGGGTGATAAAAATCATGGGGCGGCCATGGCCCGCCGGAACAGATGATATGTGGCGGTAAAGTAGCAGAGCAGCAGAAGAAGAAAGCTGCCATAGGCCAGCGCGGAGAGAAGGAACATGCGGGACAGGGGCAGGTAAGCGGTAAAATCCTCGTAGTTGATCCCGATGAAAAAAACCAAGACGCCCAGGCTGCACAGCACAGCGGCGGCCACAGGCAGGCCGAACCAGAAGAGCATCTGCCGCCGGATCACCTGGTCCCGGTCCTCTGCCGCCATACCCAGGTGGATGGCAGTTTGAAAGCGCCGCCGCTGCTGGCGGGCATCGGTGAGCTGCTGGACAGCCAGCAGGGTGAGGCAGCTGATCATCAGGATGCCCCCGGCGTATGTGCCGACCAGGGACAGCAGGAGCAGGTTGGAGACACCTTCGTTGGCCTGCAGGGTGTGTAGACGGACGTAGAGGTTCTCCGGGGCGAAGCGGCCTAAGCTCTGCTGGTGGGCGGCGGCGATCTGGTCAAAGGACTGGGCGAAGGAGTAGGAGAGGGGCTGTGCCGTGTTGGCGGCGTAGAAGGTGGTGGCCATGGTCAGTCCCTGGCAGGCGGCGTCGGGCAAAATATAGACGGCCTCTGTCTGGCTGGTGAACAGGGAGATTCCCACGGAGTCCTGGCAGTCCAGTGCCGGCGCTTTGTGCAGGCGGGAGCCGCCGGCGGTCAGGACGGGGGCTGTCTGCTGAAACCCGTCGATGGTGGAGGCGGGGGTGGTGTTGCTCCAGGCCACGCCGTATTGATCCGCGGCCAGGGAAAGGGGCGGCAGGCCCGAAAGGGCGCGCAGCTGGTTGTAGGAGGAGAGGGAAACCGCCAGCAGAGGCAGGTCCCGGTCCTTGCACTTCAGGTCCTCCCGGCGCAGAAGGTAGAGGGCGCCGCTGGCGGTGCCGGTGACGGGGTAGCCCCCCTGGTTGAGGGTGTCGGTGAGAAACTGGTCATCCAGCGGGCCGGTGGGCAGGGCGTCCTCCTGGGCGGTGTATATGGTGCCCACTTGGACCTCGTAGACCGACAGGACCTGCTGGTACCCTTGAATCCGGACCGCCAGCAGGGGGAGGAGGGTAAAGCAGACCAGGGCGGCGGTGAGCACCACGGTAATCACGCCCATGGTTTTGGCCCCGCTGCCCAGACGGCTTTTCAGCTGCCCCAGGAGAAAGAGGTTGCGGTAATACCGGGGCTTGGGCGGGCGCAGAGACCGGGACAGGCTCCAGGAGAGGGTGCTGAACAGCCCCACCAAGGCGAACACCACCAGCAGCAGGGCCAGCAGAGGGGGCATGGTGAGATAGGCTTGGAGTGCGCCTTGGCGTACCAAAGATTTCATCAGTGGATACAGAGCCAGCAGGCCGCCCCCCGTCAGCAGCGCGCCCAGGGAGAGCAGGAACAGCGGGCGCTCTCCGCCTCCGCTGCGGCAGGCCCGAAGAAACCAAATTCCCGTAACCAGGTTCCACAGGGCGGCACCCAGGACCAACAGCAGGGCCAGCAGCCAGGGCAGGGGAAAGGACAGGCGAGTCAGAAGGGAGAGAACCAGTCCTCCGGCGGCGGTGGAGACCAGGAGGACAGCGGGAATCCATCCCCGCATCTGGGTGCGGAGGGGGAAGGACTCCGTCTTCCGGTCAGCCTGCAGCATGGACAGCACGGGAAGCCGCCGCACCAGAACCAGGTTGCGCAGGCCCACCACCAAAAAGATCCCGCCAAAGAACAGGAGAGTCTGGGCAAGGGTATCTGGAAAAAGGCCGGGCTGGAGCCGGTAGGATTCTCCAAAGGCCCGAAAAACCGCGAAACTGGCCAACTGGGAGAGAAAGGCCCCCAGGGCGATCCCCGCCAGGATGGCCAGAGAACCGAGGAGCAAGGTTTCCCCGAAAAACAGGAGGGCCACAGTCCGCCGCTCCATGCCCAGAATGGTCTGCACGGCGAAGGACTTCTGCTTGGCGCGGAGAAGGTGGGCGTTGACATAGCTCAGGAGAAACAGCAGCAGTAGGCCGAGCACGGGGATGGCCACCTGCATCCCGCGTTCCAGAAGCTCCAGATGGATCGAGCGGGGGAGGGCGGCCTGGTAGTGGGAGCTGGACAGGGAGAGAAAGCCGTAGAACATGCCCACGGACAGAATCAGTGTGACCAGATAGATGCCGTAATCCCGGGCGGACCGGTGTACGTTCCGCAGGATCAGCTTACACAGCATAAAATCACCTCCTGGAGAGCATGGTAGCAGAAAGGGACGGGCGTTTGTATGGGGTTTTCTTACAAAGTTCTAACAAAATTGTAAGAAGTAAGAGGGGGCAGTGGGAAAAACAGCGCCCCTGGATGCAGGGGCGCTGGAGAAGGAATCACGCGGCCGCAACATCGGCTAAAAACTGCGTCCAGGTGTCGGGGTGCTCCACAAAGAACAGGGGACAGGCCTTGCCGGTCACATCATAGTGACGGATCACCCGATCCCGGCCGATCCCTGCGGTGTCACAGAGCCAGGCGGTGAGACGGACCAGGGTATCGTAACTGGCCTGGGTAAACTGACCCGAGGCGTCGGGGTGGCAGACTTCGATGGAGATGGTGTCCCGGTTGCGCTCGTTGGTGGCGGAGGACTTCTCCTCCAGGGGGATGCACTGGATCACCTCCCCGTCCAGCCCCACCAGGAAGTGGGCGCTTACCTGGGTGTCCGGCTGGGCAAAGTAGTTCCGGTTGGCCTGGGCGGTGGTGCCGGGGTTGCCCACGTAGTGGATGGCGATGTCTGTGACCTTCTTCATGGGCTCTCCCCGGCGGGCGGCGCCGTTGACGGGGATGATCTGGACATCCACCCAGTCGGGAAGGGAGACGGACTTCAGGTGGCGCATCTGACCAGAGCCCAGTTGGGAAAAGCCCACGGCGATGACCAGAGCGGCGGCAAGCAGAAGAAAGAGGGGCCAGCGCCGCTGGCGGCGACGGCGGCGGGAGGGGGCCCGTGTGATCTGTGTTTTCATGGGGGAAATCTCCTTGGTTATTTGAGCTGTTTGTGTTGATAGGTTTTGTAGAGGAGGGGGATAAAGAGAAGGGTCAGCACGGTATAGAGGACCAGCAGAATGGGAATGGCCCCCATGACAGAGTCCCCCAGTTGGTAGAGGTCGAAATACGCCAGGTCCCGGTTGATCTGCAGCAGCTTATCGGGCAGCAGCCCCAAAATGTTGCTGAGTAAGGTGTTGATATCCCCCAGCATCAGGGCGGGTAGAAAGATCACCGCGAAGGGCAGCACGGCGGCCAGCACCGTGGAGCCGCTCTTGGCGGAGACCCACATGGACAGCAGGCCCAGAAACAGGGTGCCGAGATATCCACCCAGGGCAATGAGAAGAGCCCCCTGGCCCAGGGTGAGGTTGTACAGGGATTTCCAGGCGTACAGCTGCACCGGGCAGCCCGCCCCGTCGGCCCCCAGGAAGGCCAGGGTGATTCCCCCGAAGAGGAGGAAGGGCACCCAATAGAGCACGGTGAGCAGGAGAAGACCGGCGCCCACCTTGGCAGAAACCCCTCTGCCCCGGCCGTGGAAAGTGGTGAAGAAGATGGCGTCGGTTTTCCACTGGCCCTCCTGGGAAAAGATGCCCGAGACCAGAAAGCAGGCGAAGAGGCACAGAATGATAATGACCGTGGGGGAAAACTCATAAAACTGCTGCCAGCCTGTGGTGTAGTCCACGTACATGGGGGTCTCCAGCGCCTGGTACTGCTGGACCAGGTAGTTCTGCTCGGCCTGGGAGAAGGCGAAGGCGTTGTCCTCCAGCCACTGCTGGAGCAGATGGACCCGGTTGGCGTAAAAGTCAGGGGCATCCTCCGGGGTGAGGGTGTCGGCGGTGAAGTAGTCGAAGGCCTGGAAATCCTCGGAATAGGCGCTGTTCAGCAGGTCCCGAATTGCCTCAAAGGCCTGCTGCCGGTGAAAGGCCATGTCCTGCCGGACGACGTCCTCGGACTGGGCGTCGGGGGAGGTCCGCACATCCAAGTTGGCCTGGATGGCCCGGCGGAGCTGGGCCTCATCCAAAGGACCGGCCCAAGCTTTTTGGTCAGCCCGGAGCTGGCGCACGGCGGACAGGCCGTACTGGGTCTGTCCTTCCTCGTCGGTGTAGCGGACATGGCAGGCGAAAAAGGTGGACACGGCCACCAGCACTGCCAGAAGCAGAAGGGCTGCCTTGCCGCTGGGGCGGGCAAAGAGTTTACAGAGTTCATAGCGCAGCATCGGTTTCACCTGCCGTTTCTCCAAAGTAGTGGAGGAAGAGGTCCTCCAAGGTCATCTCCGCCGGGTGGGCCTCCGGCGTGGGGGGCGTCTGGGAGAGCACCCGCAGCTGGACCCCCTGGGGGAGGGTTTTGAGGTTGACCACGGGATACTGGTGGAGAAGCTGGTCCGCCTGGGCCCGGGGGACGGTGCAGGTCCACACCTGGGTGGGGGCCGCGGCCAGCAGCTGCTGGCTGGTGCCGTGGTGAACCAGGGAGCCGTCCTTCATCAGGAGGATTTGGTCGGCGATGTACTCCACATCGGAGACGATGTGGGTGGACAGCAGGACCAGGCGGTTTTCCGCCAGCTCGCTGATGAGGTTGCGGAAGCGGATGCGCTCCTTGGGGTCCAGACCGGCGGTGGGCTCGTCCAGGATGAGAATTTTGGGGTCGTTGAGCATGGCCTGGGCGATGCCCGCCCGGCGCTTCATACCGCCGGAGAGCTTTTTCATTTTCTGCCGCCGGACCTGGGTGAGCCCCACCTGCTCCAGCAGGTTTTGCATCCTCTGCCGGGCGGTGACCGGGCGCAGGCCCTTGATGGAGGCGATATAGAGCAGATAGTCCTGGACAGAGAAGTCGGGGTAGTAGCCAAAGTCCTGGGGCAGATACCCCAGCAGATTTCGATAGGCGCTGCCCAGGGAGAAGATGTCCTGCCCGTCCCAGGTGATGGTCCCCGAGGTGGGGGTGAGGAGGGTGCAGAGCATCCGCATGAGGGTGGTTTTGCCGGCGCCGTTGACGCCCAGCAGGCCGTAGACACCGGTGTCCATGGTGTAGGACAGGTTGTTTACGGCGGGAAAGGATGAAAAGGTCTTCGTGAGACCGTCAAGGATCAATGCCATACAGGGGATACCTCCCAAATTGTTTCACAGGTGTTTTGCAGCTTGCGGATGGCGTAGAGAAAGTAGACGGTGGCCAGCAGAAGCATCCCCAGCCACATGGGCAGGGAGATCATCCGGTAGACCTGGTCACTGAGGATGAGCAGCACCCACACCGCGGTCCAGGCCAGGCAGAGGGGCAGCGCCGCGTAGCAGACGGTATCCCGCCGGTGGGACAGGGTGCGAAGACAGATACAGCCGGTGACCAGGAACGGGAGCAGAAAATGGATGATGAGGTCCCGCAGGGTGGCCTGCCCGGCCAGCAGGGCGGCGGAGAAGAACAGGGTGAGCAGAGCCAGGTCCACCAGACCAAACAGAACCATCCGGGCGGCGTAAATTTGCCGCAGGGAGTAGTAAGCGGTGCACTCGATTTCCAAGGCGCCGCTGGACCGGTTTTTCCACAGCTCGGGCAGGACCAGCACCACAAACAGGGGAGCCAGGGTGCCCATGGCCCGCTGGACCTCATAGGCGGTGCCGGCGGACTGGAGCAGCCACCAGAGCAGGACCAGCACCGCCCCCTGGAGCAGCCACCAACGCTTGTGGAGGAACTGGGCCTGCTGGCGGAGAAATTCCAGCTGGGACAGGGGGCGGGAGGCCTCCCGCTGGCGGAAGGCCTGGGTGGCGGCCCGAACGGTGGCCTGAACGGCCTCCTCCCGGGGCTGTGGTGTGGGAAGGGTGTCAAAGGGGGGACGTTTCATCAAGGCGCCTCCTTTCTGAGAAACTGCGCCAGGAGCTCTCTGGCTTTGCGGATACGGTACTTGACCAAGGGGAGACCGATGCCCAGAATTTTGGCGATTTCCCGCTGCTTGCGTTCCTGGAGGAAAAAGAGCACCGCGGCGGGCTGAATCTCCGGCGGCAGGACGCGAAAGGCGTCCTGCAGGTCCAGGCGGGTGTCCAGGGTGTCCAGCGGGCGGTCCGCCGGTTCGGGCAGGTCGGCAAGGGGGAGTTCCGACTGCCGACGGTAATGGTCCCGGCACAGGTTCCCGGCAATGACATAGAGATAGTTGGCCGCTTTGCCGTAGTGCTTGTATCGGTCCAGGGAGGCGAAGAACCGGGCAAAGGTCTCTTGGGTGAGGTCCTCCGCGTCGTGGATTTCCTGGAGGTGGTAGTGGCAGTATTGCAGGATGCTGGGGTAGTATTTCCGAACAAAGCATTCGATGGCCTCTTCCTCCCCCCGTTTCATCTGGGAAAGCAGCCGGAAATCTGCGTCCATGGGAGTCCCTCCTTTCTGGTCAAAGTAGAAAGCGCTTTCTGCATAGTATAACGCGGGGGAAAGGCAAAAGGATAGCGGCGGGAGGAAAAAATGTTCAAAAAAAGGGGAAGCAAAGAAAAGGGACCCCCCTTCCGCACAGCTGCGCGGAAGGGGGTTCGTTGAAACAAGAGGGTTATCCTTGTCCCAAATTGACAATTTTCCAGTGTCCTCCATTAGAGCGAGCAACGTACCATTGGTACGCATACGTATCATTGGGGTTAAAGCCATTTTTGGGGGCAAAGAAATCATCTGTGGTAAAAGTTGAATGAAAAACAACTCCCTCGTCAGCATTGTATTCTGCTGCCCAGTTCCAGGTATCTGAAGAGGCATAAGCATCAACATACTGTAATTTTGTCATCGTGCAGCCGGAAAAATCGTACTTGAAACGGCGGAGCACAACATCCGCCGCGCCCTGAATTTCCTCCTGGGTGAACTGTTCAGAGGGAGCGGATTTGAACTGAAAATCCTTCGACAGTGTTCCCCCGAACAGGGTCCAGAAGAGAACGAAGCCCAGTACCAAAAGGGGCAGGAGGATGAAGAGGGGCTTTAGGGCGGACAGTTCTTTTTTCATAAATACGGCTCCTTTCCAAGACGCTGATGTTCCCTCACGGCGTTGTGGCGGACCGGGGTGATATCTGCCTGGATTCATGGCTGACGGGAGTTTCGGTCATGCGGACGCACGTTTGCCGTGATGTGCCGAACCCCATGCCAAACGAGGCTGAGGAAGACCGCGATCCCTGTGGAAAGACATAGGGTGGCTGCGAACAACAGCAGCATCCCGGACATGCCCAGATGGAACCGGGGGAACTGGCGTAGATAATAGATCACCAACACATGGTTATAGTAGATCCCCATGGCGTGCCGGGAAAAGAACGAGACGACCCGTCCTGCTCCCGGGCACGCCCTGAGCCACTCCCACACCCCGATGCCGCAGAAAAAGGCCAGTAGGGTGGCTGCCAGCAGAGCGGGACGGATGGCGTGGAGGATGCTGAGCCGATGGGACAAGGCGCAGTACAGACAGGCAAACACAGCGGAGATAAGCAGAAGGGGAAGGGCCGCTTTTTTGCACTGAACCCGCAGATGGGAGCGATCCAACCGCTGCAAGCACATGCCGGCGACAAAGTAAAAGCTCCAAGTGGGAAAGAGCATCCACAGGTGGGCCGGAAGGGAGAATGGGAGCAGCTCCAGATCATGAAGGAGATATCCCCCTTGCAGCAGGAAGGTGACCATCAGGGCCCAGGCGGCACTTTGGACCGGTGCCCGGTTCACCCACCGCCGCAGCAGGGGGTAGAGGAGATAGCATTGGAAGAGGATGGGGATGAAATAGAGATGGGGCGCCCCCTGGCCGGTGAGCAGTTCCCGCAGCAGCCAAGGAGGGTTTCCCAGCTGGCCGCCCCAAGTGTGCAGGTCAAAGCCTGTGTTGGCGAGGGCATAGAGCAAGACCCACCCAAGGTAAGGGGGCAGCACACGGGCGCTGCGGGTCCGCAGGAAGGTCAGGTAGGGGACCTGTCTGCCCGTTTGCTCCAGAGAGAAGCCGGAGAGAAGGAGAAAGAGGGGAACGCTGAACCGGGCGGCTTGGTTGAGGAGAAAGGCCAGATTCATCCCCAGGAAGAGGTGGCCGGTCTCATAGGAGAGGTAGGTGCTGCTGACGTGGATGCTGATGACGGCCAGCATGGAGACGAGCCGGAGAAAGTCAATTTCCAGCAGCCGGGCTGTCCCTCGGGGCCTGCCGCCTGTTTTGCCCAGGGCAGAGGTGGTTTGAGAGGGGGGCGCAAGGGACGTCCAAGGGGAGGGGGTGTACCCCCCTTTTCTCTGTTCAGTTGTGTTAAAAATGGAAATGATCATGATATGTGTGTTATAGAGCGCAAAGAGAGTGGATTGCCGGGGGCCTGCCCTCTTTGCTGGTGATGGTTGGGCACGGTTCAGCACCGTTTCACAGGGGCATTTGAGGGGTGCTCTACCAATAAGACGAATGAGGGAGGGGAAATAGGGCACAAAGTGAGAAAATTTGTGGAAATTTTTTCGATTTTTGGACCCCGCCGGGGACCGTTGCGGGAGAACGGCCAGCCTCCCTTCCACAAGGCGGCGCGGAAGGGAGGCTGAAAAAGCGGGAGAAAATTAGGCGGTCAAGGTAAAGCTGTCCAGCAAAAGCTGTTCTTCTGTGTCAGGGATTGCGTCTGCCTGGAAAAAGAGGTCATAGAACGCATCGCCCTTGGGGAAGAGGTAGTGGATGGTTTCCGGCTCGTCTCTGTCCGGCCAAGGAACGAGAGAAAGGCTGAGATATCCATCCTCCCCATAGGACTCAAACATGTGGTCCACGTGTCCCTCCGGAGCGACCAGCTGCAAAATCTGGTTCAGTTCCTTTTCCGCGTGCCCGTCACCGAGAGAATCCAGGTCCAGCGCCGCTGCGTTTTCATAGGCAATGACGGTCACACCGCCCACCTCCGTGCCGTCCAGGAACAGCGTAAGGGTGTTGTTTTCCTGCTCTTTGGCGGTGATCGTGGCGGGCAGGGTCAGGGAATAGGCCTCCGTCCCCGCGGTTTTCGCAGCGGTCTCCCCCTTCTCCTCCTGCGCTTGGGCTGCACAGGCACAGCATGTGAGAAGAAGTGCCGCGGAGAGGGCCAGGAGGGGAAGTTTTTTCGTCCATTGGTTTGGCATAAAAAGCACCGTCCTTTCTGATGGGTTCAACTATAAAACGATTGAGAGGAGCGATTTGTGACACAAGATGGAAAAATTTGTGGAAAATTTTACACGGTGCGCCGGGGGACGTCTCTTGAAAAAGGGAAAGGTTATCCCTGTCCACTACTTACGATTGTCCAATGCCCGCCGTTTGACCGGGCCACACGCCAAATCCAGTCTTGGTAGCTGCTGTTTGCGTTCAGGTGACTTTGCTCGGCGGTGTCATCGGTGACGAAGTCACAGGTGAAATAGAGCCCCTGGTCCTTGTCATATCGTTCGGCCCAGTTGTCCCTTTCGTTGGAAGAAGCACCATCTACATACCGAAGTGTGGTCATGGTGGCGCCGCGGAAGTCTTTGAAGCTTCGGACAACCGCGTCTGCCGCGTCTGAAATCTCCTGGGGGCTATAGGTCTGGGAAGGCTCTGTGATGAATTGGAAGTCTTCTGCCAGCTTTCCACCCCCAATATTTTGGTACAGGCTAAACAGACCGACAGCCAGTAGCAGGGCCAGCAGAGTGAGGGAGATGGTGTGATGTTTTTTCATAAGAAACGACCTCCTGTTTGTTTTGTTGGTGTTCTACTGATAAAACGAATGAGGAGGGGAAAATGTGACAGGAAGCACCCCACTTTTATCGAATGCTAAGGTTATTTTAATTACTCCCGTCCCCAGATACGAACCCGGGGACGGGAGCACATGGATGATAGCGCGAAGACCTGATGCAAGGAAGAGAACCGTTTTCCTTTCCTTGAGAGAGAAATCATGGTGTCTCGGAGTCCACTTTGATGGACGATATTTCTTTTACGGAAATATCATGTTCAAATGAAAAATAGCGGACGCCTTGATAATCCATGAAATAGGGTTCCGTATCTTCTAATAAATTGTTGAGCAAAATTTCTTCTCCGCTATGATACGCAATCGTAATGGTGGGAAGGTCTGAAACCGACTTGTATTTCTCAGCCGGACAGACAATTCCCCATGGAGTTACCTCGGGTATAGGTGTCTGGTTTCGCAGCAAAGCATCCTCTTTTGCGCGGCGCATGAGGAAACTTGAGGCAGGATGGCTGGGATTTTCTTGTGGCATATCAAGTGATACATACAAGAAAGGGGAGCTGTTATCCGGCAAATCGGTATGGTATACATAGGTGGTGGAGGATGGATTGGCTCTAAATTTCCGGATCAAATGATCTGGATGGTGGGACAGTGTACCGGGGCTGTTGCTGCTCCTGTTTTGTGAAGCGGCATACGCGCTATTTATGGTGTCTGGGACAGACACGGAATAAAAACAACCGGCTTCCGTTGAAATAGCATAGTCCAAGGTCACTGTATTTCCATTCTCAAATCGTAGTTTTGAGGTTGGTACTGTATTCAAGGGGCCATTCTTGACCAACAAAAGAATCAAAAAAACGAGGATGGCAAGAGAAAAGATGCCAATATAAACTCTTACATGTTTTGTTTTCATGAGAAGATTTCGTCACCTCCTGAACGGTCATTTCTGATCACTGCATTTGTTTTTCGGCTATTGGTTTCTCATAAAAAGCACCGTCCTTTCTGGTGTGTTCAACTATAAAACGATTGAGAGGGGCGATTTGTGACACAAAATGAGAAAATTTGTGGAAAATTTTGCACGGCGCAATGGAGGCAGAAAGAGACGTTCTCTCAGGCCGCTGCGCCGGAGGACGTCTCTTGAAAAAGGGGCGGTGTTTCTGTTTTCAGGATGTTGCGGTTCCACTGTGTTAAGAGTAGCGTGCGACATCCCCGATGACAGATGGTATATCATCGATTTTCTCAAACTCGAACCGTTCTCCCTGGATGGTGATGGCAAAGCCCTTGCCGTCATAGGTGAATTCCTGGTCGGGGATACGATCTCCATAGTTGGAACTCTGACAGGAGATTAAATACGAATCTCCCTTTTGCTGTCGCACCTCACCGAGTATAAAGCAGTCATTTTTTTGGTCCGCGTAGTAAACCTGATTATTTTGGTCTACTGCTAAAATCTTTTGAAATTCTGCTTCGCCAGAGGTATAGGTTCCACAAATGGTTTCTGGGGTAGAAGAGGAGTTGTTGGTACAGCCGACCAGAAGAGCCAGCATTGTCAAAAGGCATAACGAGGTGAGGATGCGATGCTTTTTATACTTTGCCATGGCCGAATAGGCCGCAGAAGCACTGACAGCAGAGGCGAGACTGCTGGACAAGAGCAATGCGGCGACGATCTTCTTTGTATTCATGATGAGACCTCCTCTGGTTTGCCATAAAAGGCGCCGTTCTCTCTGATGTGTTCAACGATAAAACGATTGAAAGCAGGGATTTGTGACACAAGATGGGAAAATTTTAGCTTTTTTTCTCCTGCTATGGAATACAAGGGAAGCCTACCAGTAAGATATACTGGTAGGCTTCCTGAAAAAATTATCCTTGTCCCTGGTTTACAACACTCCAATCCCCGGCATCAGTTTGGATGACATACCATTGCCAGTCTTTGTAGGTGCTGTTGGGATTTAATGTGGTATTCGTAGCGTCTCCAACGGTGAAATCAGAGAAGAAAACCATACCTTTGTCCGCACCATAGTCGGCAGCCCAATTATCTGTTTCGTTGGAAGAAAAAGAATCAACATATCGCAGCTTTGTCATGGTGCAGGAGGAAAATCCTTCGCTGAAATAATGAATGACAGCGTCGGCTGCGTCTTGTATTTCTTCATTGGTAAAGATTTCTGAACCGGAGGACTCCAACTGAAAGTTTTTGGATAGTGCTCCGTCGAAAGAAGAAGTTGCATCATTTGTTGCGTTATTACAAGAACAAAGAGAAATCATTAGAAGAACTACAAGTGAGAAGATGGGTAAACTTTTCATAAAAATCATCTCCGTGGTATTCTGACGATTGTGTTGACAACTCTATTATGAGGAAGTTCAAAGTGTAAGCTTAAAAATTAACAGAATAGCCTCTCCGAACGATAGCATAAAGGTTGTTCCCACTCTCTAACAACTCCCAACCATTGGTTCTGGAATGGACCCAGGCATAATAATCTTTACTGTGTTGGGCGACACAGAAAGTGGTATAACTCTTGCTTCGTGTTACGCCAGCGGAATCTATATAATCATAGGTCCCATAGTTCCCTGTTGCGGTAACATATCCAACATGGTCCCAATCTTTGTCACCAGCTTGATCGTAAGAGATAAAATCTCCTGCTTTCAATTTGGCAGAGAAACTTTTGAAATTTGTAGTCATATTACCGCTGGTTCCCATGAATTTTACAAAACTGTCTGCACGACACCAAGAGTTCGAACACGAATATCCAGGATTAGCTGTCCCAATCTTTTTCAGCCACCATCCTGAATTTACACTTCCGCTCATGTGCATCTTAATACCACCAGCCACTAAAATCTGGGAGGCGAAGTTTGCACAGTCGCCGCCCTGAACTGCGTAGTCGGGATAAGCGGGGTTTTTCTTGGTTGCCCATTTCACAGCATAAGCAGTACCGTCTGTAATGTTAAACGTCTGTGCGGCGGCAGCAGAAGGTGCTGCGTTTTCAAAATAAGATACCGAAAAGGGAGCTGTGTAGGGGAGCATGTAGGCCAGTACTTCGGGGTCCGGATTTGGATTGCTTTCCAAGTAAGCCTTGATTTCCTCATTTTGTGCTTTGTTCTCATAGATATCAAGGAACCGGTCAAATTCTGCCTTTTCGGCCAACAATTTTTCCAGAGTATCCTCTTTTAGCTTCTTTATTTGGGATGTGCTTTGCAAGCTGGAACCCACGGTATTTTGGGCGGCGAGTACCATTTCCTCAACTGCCTGCTCAACGTCCACCTGAAAATCTCCTGGCTGGTATTCAGTATAAAGGCGATCATAGGCTTCTGTCAAGTCAACCTGCTTTTCGACTAAGCAGTAGTAGTCCGGAATCTTAGACTTTAGTTTTACCAAGGCGGAATCCAGATCATCAAATGTAGGATAGAGGTAGTTTGTAATGCCGTTAATCACCACGGCGTCTTTGGTGGATGCCTGACCAACTTGGTCAACACTCTCATTTGTAAATGGGACGTTGACATGTGTCATCTGGATTTGCTTTATGCTGTTCTGAGCGGAGGTGGTTTCAGCGGCGCTGGCCGGAAGTGCAATGGAGAGGGAGAGACATAAAACCAAAACGGTAATCATGAGTTTTCTTTTCACAGAAAATTCCTCCTTTTAATATTTGATCCATTCCATGGGGCTTCACGACGACTGGCGAGAATATAACTATTCTCTGGGTGGTTACGAACAGGTTCTTGTTACAGACTTCTGGGGCTGCTTGACGCCGTTGACAGTGTAGTCCACGGTCAGCTTGTAGGTCTTGCCTTTGGAGACGGTGGCGGTTTTGGTTGTTTGGATTTTCCCGGTTCCCTTGATTGTCCAAGTTTTTAGGCAAGTTTTTCCGGTCCAAAGCTTGGCGGTTGCCGAGAGAGTATCCGAACTTCTGTCTCCGCGGACGATAATCCGGCAAGATGCGGTGGTCCCACTAAAAGAGAGAGACGGCTGTGCGGCGGGGAGCATCGCAGGGCCGGAGGCCTGGGCGGTGATGCCCAAGAGCATCACCAGGATCAGAGACAGTGCCAGCAGTTGTTTTCTCATACAAATCACCTCCCTTCATTTCGTGTTCAGCTACTGTAACGAATGAGGGAGGTGATTTGTGACACTAAATTTGAAAATTTTTCAGAAAATATTATTTTTCTTCTCGAATGACGTTTTCTGCCATATATATCAAAGTATCTTCTTCTAAGTAGGCGGACAAAGTGGGCAAGGCTTTTGTTTCAGGGTCCGTCCAGACCAGTGTGTTGGAGTGGGTTCCTGTATTATCAAAATAATAATCTGCGGGGGTTCCGTTGATTGAAACTGTCTTTTGCTCCATCTCATCTACGAAGAAAAGGGAGAGCATAGATTCAGTGTCTTCTGTTACATACTGATAGGAAAAACTTAAATATTCTCCGGCCTCGTTTTCATAGAGTTCATCTCCTGTGGTTTCAGCTTCATAACGGTCTGTTTCCCAGTATCCAGACGGAATTTCAGAAAGCCGATAACGGTGTGTTGCCTCCGAGACATCGTTGTGGAATCGATAATCGACGGTGCCTCCAATTTGTTCAGATAACCACCCAAAGAATGCCTCCCGTGCCTGGGCATTGGTGGACAGGAAAATCGTTCCCCCCAGCAGGAAGGCCAGGAAGAAGCAGGCCACGCCCTTGAGGACCCGGTACACCGGCGCGCGTTTTCGTCTGCGCAGGAGGGCCTCCATTCTGTTCAGAAAGGCGGGGGAGAAGGTGTGATGACATTGGTCCGGGTCGGGGAGGCTCTGGTCCAGCAGAGCGCCGGCGTCCCGGACGGCCTGGCGCAGACGGTCCTCTGAAATCATAAAATTCCCTCCTCTCGGCACAGTTCTTCCAGGCGGTCCCTGGCCCGCTGCTCCAGCTTGCGGGCGGCGGGCCAGGAGATGCCCATGAGTTCAGCCACCTCCTTGGTGGAGTAGCCCAGCTCGTGTTTCAAACGGAGAAATTCCCGGTACCGGGCGGGCAGCTTCAAAATGCACCGGGTCAGCCCGTCCTCCGGTTCGTAGGCGGGGGCGAGGCCCGTGGTCTCCTCCCAGAGAATTTCTTCCTTGCGATGGGTTTTCTTGCGGTATAGGTCGATGGCTTTGTTCTCAACTATAGTAACGAGGAAAGCCTTGGTTTTGTGACGCTCCAGACGAGAAAATTTTTTGATATGTTCCGCCACGGACAAAAACGCGTCGTGGACCGCGTCCTCGGCATCCTGCTCGTTCTGGAGAATCTGGTTGGCCACGTAGAACATCAGACCCCGGTAGGTCTCATACAGGGTGATGAATTGGTCCCGGTCCTCTGGGGCGTCGATGACTTGCAGATAGATCAACATGGCCCGTACCTCCTTGGGGTTGATGTCACAGCATGGCGGAGACCCGCTGATGCATGTCATAAAGTTCCTCCACCATCTCCCGGATGATCTGGGCGGCGGGTTTCACGTCGTGGATGCGGCCCAGAACCTGGCCTATGGCGATCTGGGCGGCCTGGGGCTCGTCCTGCTCGTAGGCGGCTTTGGTCACGGTGCCCCGGATCAGAGGGTAGAGTTCGTCAAAGGTGGGGTGGTGCTGTTCAAAGGCGATGATGTCCAGGGCCCCCTGGGTTTTCAGGGAGCGCAGGGCGTTGCGGATGCTGGTTTGGGTGAGGACGGTGTCGGTCTCCCTGGCGTCGATGACCGTTTGGCGCAGCCGGGGCCCGATGTCCGTCTCCTGGGCCATGAGGAACCGGGTGCCGACCATGACCCCGTCCAGGCCGGCAGCCAGGGCGGCGTACAGGGTCCGGCCGTCGCAGACGCCGCCGGCCCCCACCACGGGGAGGGTGCATCGCTCGGTGGTCAGGGGCCACTGGACCAGGGAGCCCACCCCGGCCATGCCCGGGTGGCCGCCCCCCTCATACCCCACGATACACACCGCGTCGCAGCCCACCTCCTGGGCGGTGTGGGCGAAACGGGAGTCGGGAATCTTGTGCATGACCAGGCAGCCGGCCCCCTTCAAGGTGTCCATAAACGGCTTGGGGGAACTGCCGGCGGTCTCCACAATGCGGACCTTTTCCTCTGTGATGGCCTGGAGAAAGCCCTTGATGGGGCCGTCGGGCTTGGTATCCGGCAGGAGGGAGAGGTTGACGCAGAAGGGTTTGTCTGTGAGGGTTTTCAGCAGCTGAATGTCCTGCTGAAAGGCCTCCGGCGTGTCATAGGTGGTCATGTTGATGGTGCCCAGGCCCCCGGCGTTGGAGACCGCGGCGGCCAGCTTGGGCTTGGAGAGCCACTGCATGGCGCCTTGAATGATGGGATACTGAATGCCGAACAGGTCGGTGATGCGCGTTTTCATGGTGCTTCCTCCTGGATGGAATGAAATCTGAGGAGGCACGGGCGCGGGACATGTGATCTTGTCCATGGTACCCAATTTGCCGGTGAAAGTCAATGCGGACGGTGGGCCGGGCAGGGCCGTTTCTGGCGGAGAAGGTTGTGATACTGCCTAATTCGTCGGCGGGAAATAAAATAAATTATAGGGGAAATGGCAAAAACAGGTTTGACAGCGTCTCTGGATGGGAGTATAATACACCATAGATTCTACTGGAAGCGTGAAAGGGAGGAACCAATATGGAATTCAAAACCGCCACCATGGCCGACTTTGATGTGGCCTTTGACTACATTGAGAAACTGTGGACCTATAATACCTATGACAAGGAGGTCATCCGCAAGGTGTATGCCGATGTGCTGGCCGATGAGAACAGCTTTGCCTTTTTCCTCATGGACGGGGATACCTACCACGGCTTCTGTCACGGGGCGTATTTCAACACCTTCTGGCTGTCCGGCATGACCTGCTACGTCTCCAGCATCATCACCAATGAGGACGAGCGGGGCAAGGGGTGCGGCGTGAAGCTCATGGACCACGCCAAGGAGCTGGCCAAGGCCAGAGGCTGCAAGGCCTTGGTGCTGGACTCCGGTATGCCCCGGACCCAGGCCCACCGGTTCTATGAGATCTACGGATTTGAAAAAAGCTGCTACGGCTTTGACTATTATCTGGAGCCGTAAACGAGGAAACCTGCCGAGAAAAAACCGGCACCTCCCGTCAGGGAGGTGCCGGTTTTTCGGGGTTTTATACCGGGTTTTCCCCGATATACCTTTACAAAAAAAGAAATCCCTTTAGAATAGAAGGGGATGGATATGGACACCCTCTCAGAAAGGAGCCCCCTTATGAGTTTTCGAAGAATCGAATATTTTTTATCGGTGGCCAAACACTTGAATTTTACCAAGGCTGCCCGGGAATGCTATGTGGCACAGGCGGCCATCAGCCAGCAAATCAAGCAGTTTGAGGAAGAACTGGGCTTTAAGCTGTTTGACCGGGGGGGCACGGCGGTGGCGCTGACCCCGGCGGGGGAGTATTTTGCCCGCCAATGTCAGAGCGTTCTGTCCCAGTACCACGGGGCGGTGAAGCAGGCCAGGTCCATTGCCGACGGCAAGAAGCAGGACCTCCGCCTGGGCATCAACGGACCCTACACCCAGGAGAGCATTCCCGGCTACCTCCGGCAGTTCCGGCAGCTCTACCCCGAGGCGGCCATCCACCTGCGGGAGGGGGGACGGGAGGAAATCCTGGACGCCCTGTTCCAGGAGGAGCTGGACGTCATCGTGGTCCCTGACTATGACCTGGAGCTGGACCAGCGGTTTGACGTGCTGGAGCTGAACAGTGAGCGGGCGAAATTTATGACCGGTCCTCACACGCCTTTGGCCGGGCGGCAGTATGTCTCCCCGGAGGAGCTGGTGGGCCAGACCATTTTCCGGGTGGAGGGACTCAGCGAGGACCCTCAGGGACATCCCCTCCCCGACTACTTCGTCCGACTGGGACTGGGAGAGAACCCGGTCCAGCGGGTAAAGACCTATCTGGAGGCCACCATTCTGGTGCAGGCCGGTTTGGGCATCGCCGCCATTCCCGGGGGGATGGAGGGGAAGCTGGCCCGGGATGTGAGTGTCTTTTCCATAGAGGGGGACTCCTTTCGTATCCGGACGGTGGCCCTGCGTCTGCTCCCGCCGGTGAGTGTGGCCGCGGACCACTTTTTCCAGGTGATTCGCCAGGACCCGGAGCGGGTGAAACAGGGGGTATAAGTTTTTCTGATTACCCCATTAGTTTTCGGTGTTTCCCAAATTCCGGGGATTGTGCTATAACAGAGTCAGGAAGAAACCTTCCCAACACAATGAGGTAATGGAGCAAAAGAAGGATTTGGTCCCTGTTTTGCAAGAATAGAAAGGAGCACCGAGTATGAACGTCAAGCTGGACGAACGATATGATCTTTACATCAACGGAACGTGGGTTCCCGCCTCCGACGGCCGGGTTTTCACCACCACCAACCCCGCCACAGGGGAGAAGCTGGCCGAGTGTGCCGAGGCCACCAAGGAGGATGTGGATGCCGCTGTTCAGGCCGCCTGGGCTGCCTTCCCCGCTTGGCGAGACTTGGAGCCTGACAAGCGCGCCGATATCCTGCTGAAAATCGCGGATGTGATCGACGAGAACAAGGAACTGCTGGCCACCATCGAGTCCATGGACAACGGCAAGCCCATTCGGGAGACCATGACCATTGACGTGCCCTATTCCTCCGATCACTTCCGGTATTTTGCCGGCGCCATCCGCACCGAGGAGGGAACCGCCAGCGTCCTGAAGGACCATGTGGGCCACTTTATGAACATCATCCTCCATGAGCCCATCGGCGTGGTGGGGCAGATTGTGCCCTGGAACTTCCCCTTCCTCATGGCAGCTTGGAAGCTGGCCCCCGCTCTGGCTGCGGGCGACTGCATTGTCTTTAAGCCCTCTTCCACCACCTCTTTGAGCGTGCTGACCCTGGTGAAGCTCATCGGTCATCTGCTGCCCCCCGGCGTGCTGAACGTGGTCACCGGCGGCGGCGGCCGTGCCGGCCAGTATATGCTGGACCATCCCGGCTTCCGGAAGCTGGCCTTCACCGGCTCCACCGAAGTGGGCCTGGATGTGGCCAAGGCTGCGGCCGACAAGCTCATCCCCTCCACCCTGGAGCTGGGCGGCAAGAGCGCCAATATTTTCTTTGAGGACTGCGACTGGGATCGGGCCTTGGACGGCCTCCAGCTGGGCATCCTGTTCAACCAGGGCCAGGTCTGCTGCGCCGGCTCCCGGGTCTTTGTCCAGGAGAGCATCTATGACAAGTTTGTCGAGGCTGCGGTAAAGGCCTTTAACCAGGTCAACGTGGGCGATCCTCTGGACCCCAACACTCAGATGGGCTCCCAGGTGGACCAGGGCCAGCTGAAGAAGATCATGTCCTATGTGGAGCTGGCCAAGGAAGAAGGGGCCACCATCGCCTGCGGCGGCGAGCCCTGCAAGGAGGGTGCCTGCGCCAACGGTGCCTTTATGAAGCCCACCTTGATTGTCAACGCCAACAACAGCATGCGGGTGGCCCAGGAAGAGATCTTCGGGCCCGTGGCTGTGGTCATCAAGTTTAAGACCGAGGAAGAGGTCATCGCCATGGCCAATGACTCCGTCTATGGCCTGGGCGGCGCTGTCTGGACCCAGGATATCAACCGGGCCTTCCGGGTGGCACGCGCCATTGAGACCGGCCGTATGTGGGTCAACACCTATAATATGATTCCCGCGGGCGCGCCCTTCGGCGGCTATAAGCAGTCCGGTATCGGACGGGAGACCCACAAGGTCATCCTGGAGCACTACACCCAGCAGAAGAATATCATGATTAACCTCAACGAAACGCCCTCCGGCTTCTATCCCGCGAAGTAAACTGGAGTTCTGTGTCAGGGCGGAGGGGGAACTCCCTCCGCCCTGTTTCATCAAAACCCGCCCTCGCCAGAATGTTTGGCAGTCTGTTGGGGCGTGGTCCCGATAGAACCATGTCAGAAAGGAAGAAAAGGAATGTCTACTTATTATTTTGTTCCCAGTAGAAACGTATTTGGCGAGGGCTCTGTGGCGGAAACAGGCCATCTGATGAAGAGCTTGGGCGGCACCAAGGCCATGATCGTCACCGACGAGTTTTTGGCCTCCAACCCCATGACCACCCGGATTCAGGCCATCCTGAAGGAGGCTGGCGTGGATTCCGCCGTGTTTGGCAAGGCAGAGCCCAACCCCAAGGACACCAACGTGGTGGAGGGGGAGACCTTCTACCATGAGAATCGATGTGACTGTATCCTCTCCCTGGGCGGCGGCTCCTCCCATGACTGCGCCAAGGGCATTGGCCTGGTGGCCAGCAACGGCGGCAAGATTGCCGACTATGAGGGCGTGGATAAGGCCCATGAGGCCCTGCCTCCCCTGGTGGCGGTGAACACCACCGCGGGAACTGCTTCGGAGATCACCCGCTTCTGCATCATCACCGACACGGCCCGGAAGGTAAAAATGTGCATTGTGGACTGGCGAGTGACGCCCGCCATTGCCATCAATGACCCGGAGCTGATGGTGGGGATGCCCTCCTCCCTGACCGCGGCCACGGGAATGGACGCGCTGACCCATGCGGTCGAGGCTTATGTCTCCACCGACGCAAATCCCCTCACCGACGCGGCAGCCATCAAGGCCATTGATAAGATTGTCCACTATTTGCCCCAGGCTGTGGCCAACGGGGACTATATGAAGGCCCGGTCCGAGATGGCGTATGCCCAGTACCTGGCAGGGGTCGCTTTCAACAACGCCTCTCTGGGATATGTCCACGCCATGGCCCACCAGCTGGGCGGCTACTATAATCTGCCCCACGGCGTCTGCAATGCGATCCTGCTGCCCTATGTGCAGGAGTTCAACCTGATCGGCAACCTGGAGCGGTTCGCGGTGATCGCCAAAGCCATGGACCTGAATGTGGACGGCATGTCCCCCTTTGAGGCGGGCGAGGCCTGTGTGTATGGTCTGAAGACCTTTGGCCGGTACCTGGGTATTCCCCAGAACCTGCGCTCCCTGGGGGTAGACCCGGCGGACTTCGAGGTGATGGCGGAGAATGCCATGAAGGATGCCTGCGCGGCCACCAACCCCAGAAAGGCCACCAAAGACCAGATCATTGCGATCTTCCAAAAAGCCTACGACGGAGATTGATTTCTCCCTCCCTTCTTTCTATCCAAATCCTTTTTCACCACAGGGCGGAGTACACTCCGCCCTGTGGTGATTTTTAGAAGCAAACAGAAACACCCCCTGGATAGGGGGTGTTTCTGTGCGGGTTAGAAGATGCCGTCATACCCGTCAATGTAGTAATCCAGTCGGACCAGTTCCTCCACCTGGGTTCCGTCGGGCAAGGTGCCCGTACAGTGGAGCTTGAAGGTAATGACCGGATAGGTGACAAGGTTGGCGGTGACGGTTTCCGTGGCGGCCTCCTTGGCGGCGGCCTCGTCATAGCGCAGATAAACCAGGGAAAAGGCATCGGGCAGGGTAACGGTCTGATCTTCTTTCCGGCTGATTTTCTGGCACTGCTCCTTCACTTTGGCCGCTGTGGGATACTGCTCGATCTCACAGGGCAGGCCGTTTGCAGTGGCGGAGGTCACTTCGAACGAGGTGTAAACCTCTTTGCTTTCACGGGTGGGGGTTAGGGAGAAGACCATCTTGTCCTTCTGACAGGTGACGCATTCCTCCTCCCAGGTGCACCGTCCGGCGTTATACTGGATGCCCCTGTCAGCAAGCAGTTCTTCCAGGGTCTGCTCCGAGTCCTTACAGGGTGCCGGCAGAGCACGCACGGAAATCCAAGCGACATCGCCCCGGTCGAAGGAGGTGGTGGAGGCATTGTACTCTCCATGGGTGATCCCCAGTTTGTCAGACAGTGTCCAGGCGCTGTCCCAGGCAAAATCGGTTCCCGACACGTATCCCAAGGCCCGGAGAACAAAGGTCAGGTATTCCGAGGCCCGAATGGTGCTGTCCGGGTCAAAGCGGGTTTCACTTTTTCCGTTGGTCAGCCCCTTTTCATAGGCATAGCCGACATAGGGCGCGGCCCAGTCGGGGACATCCTGGAAGGGGGTGGTCCATGTGCCCGCCAGGGCATCCTCCTCCTGGCCCAGCAGACGGACCAGCATGGTCACGCCCTGGGCACGGGTGGGGGAGCGGTCCAGGGAAAAGACGGGGAATCCCTCCGCGTCGGTGTCTGTTCCCTGAAAAAGGCCCATGTAATAGAGCTGCCAAGCGGCCGCCTCCTCCTGCTCCGGGGGTGCGGCCCCAGCGGGAAGGGCCAGGGCAAGACTCAAAACCAGGGCCAGCAGCAAAGATATCCATTGTTTCATTGGGTTCTCCTTTGTGTTTTCTCCGTCGAATGGGACAGAGACGGGGGATCAGAAGATCCCCAAGTGTTCCAGCAGAATTTTCAGGCCCAGGAGAATCAGGATCACGCCCCCCAAGGCCTCGGCCTTGGACTGCATCCGGGTACCGCAGAGACTGCCGAACTTGACCCCCAGGCTGGAGAGCAGGAAGGTGGTCAGAGCGATACAGCAGACGGCCGGCAGAATATCCACCTCCAGAAAGGCGAAGGTAATGCCCACCGCCAGCGCGTCAATGCTGGTGGCCACCGCCATGGCGAACATGACCCGGAAGCCCAGGGAAGCGCTGGCCTCCTCCGTGTCGCCGCTTCGGGCTTCCCGGAGCATGTTGATCCCCAGAATCGCCAGCAGGGCGAAGGCGATCCAGTGGTCGATGGCGGTGATGTACAGGGAAAACCGGGAGCCCAGGAGCCAGCCCAGCAAGGGCATGAGCCCCTGGAATCCTCCGAACCATAGTCCCACCAGGACCATCCTTCCCAAAGTGACCCGGTCCATGGCCAGTCCTTTACAGATCGAAACTGCCAGCGCGTCCATGGACAGCCCCACCGCCAAGAGCATCAGTTCTAAAAATCCCATCCTGTTTCGCCCTCCTGGTTCACAGTATGCGTCTGGGGCAGGGGGTAGACCGGATCACCCAAGGGGGAGGGACATCGGTTATTTCTCAAGGGTTTCCCAGGCTTTGTCCAGGAAGCTCTCGTCATAGATCTGTTCTTCCGTGGGGTCGCCGGTGATGCCGCCGGCCAGCTTGGTCAGGGATACGGCGGCCTCAAAACCAGATTTGGTGTGGTAGCCGGTGAAGCTGGCGACCTTCCGCTCCTGGTCATACTGGGCGTCGTAGAGGAGCTCTTCCTCTGCGCCGTCAAAGAGGGGGAGGAGCTTCTGGGCGATGTCCTCCGGGGAGGCGGTTTCCATCCACTGCATGGCCTTGGCCATGGCGTTGACCGCTTTCTGCACCAGCTCCGGGTCGGACTGGATCAGCGCGTCGGAAGTGATGACGGTGAACAGCTCATAGCTGGAGGAGCCGATGATGCTCTCGATTTCCGCGTCGTCGGTGCCGTCCACAATGACCACACCGCCGGCGTCCAGCAGCTGCTTGGCGGACCAGGGGTTGGTGGAGACGGCGGCCTGGATCTCGTCCTGGTCCATGGCGGCCAGATAGCCGGAGCTGGCGACGTTGGGGAGGCTGACATCGGTATCCGCGTTCAGACCGGCGGAGTTGACGCAGGCCTTAATGAAAGAGGTGGGGCCGCTGTTGGCACTCAGACCGCCGGCGATGGCCTTGCCTTTCAGGGAGTCAAGGGTGGAGTACGACTCGTTGGCGCCGATCAGCTGGTAGGGGTACTTCTGTGTGGCGGAGAGAATTACCTTGCAGCCCTGGCCGGCCTCGTTGACCATGAGGGCGGTCTCGATGCCCTTCAGGCAGAACTGGGCGTCCCCGGACAAAACCGCGGTGGTGGCGTCGCCCCCCTTGATGGTCTGGAATTCCGCGTCCAGGCCCTCTTCGGCAAAGTAGCCCAGGGTCTGGGCCAGGTAGGCGGGGGCCCAGTGATAGCCGCGGATTTGTTCCGTGAAGATAATCTTTTGCAGGTCTCCTTTGTCCTCGGTTCCGCTTTGCGCGGAGGTGGGTTCCTCCTCCGGGGCGGGCTCACTGGGGCCGCCGCAGCCGGCCAGCAGGCCAAGGGACAGCGTCAGGGTCAGCAGCAGAGCAAGTAGCTTCTTCATAATGACACTCCTTTTCCTTTCATGGTTTCTTTCGTTTTATCATAACCGCAGGGCGGATACGATCGAACGGGGGCTCATCGCCAGCGCAGCAGGCGGGCTTCCAACAGACGGACCACGCCATCCAGGAGGATGATGAGGATCACCAGGATCAGCACGCAGCAGAGGACCCGCTGGGCGTTGAACACATCCCCCGCTGCGGAGAGGAGCCAGCCCATGCCGCGGGTAGAGCCCAGATATTCCCCCACAATGGCGCCGGACAGGGACAGGCCCAGACCGGTGCGGAGACTGGTGAGCAGCCAGGGCAGGCAGGCGGGCCAGATGACCTTTCCCAGGATCTGTCCCTGGGTGCCGCCCAGCAGGCGCACCGCCCCCACCAAGGCGGGGTCCACACTCTGGACGCCGGTGTAGAGGTTGAAGGCAAAAATAAAAAAGACCATCAGGGCCGAGATCAGGACCTTGGAGGAGAGGCCCATCCCGAACCAAATGATAAACAGCGGCCCCAGAGCCAGCTTGGGCAGTCCGTTGAGGCCGGTCATCAGGGGCATCAGGGCCCGGCTGACCCGGGGAGAGAGCCCCAGGCCCAGGCCGGCCAGGGTGCCCAGCGTGCCGCCCAGCAGCAGACCCAACCCGGCCTCCTGGGCAGTAACGGACAGATGACGGGCCAGCATGCCGCTGTGGAGCATGGTCCAGAATTCCTGCCAGAGCAGGCTGGGACGGCTGAAAAAGAAGGGGTCCACATAGCCGGCTGCGGCGGTGGCCTCCCACAGGCCCAGTGCCAGCAGCAGGAGCAGGGCGGTCCATCCGCCCGGGCTGAGCAGCGTTTTCTGGCGTTTCATCTCCGGCCCTCCTCCTGGGGGAGCTGGGCCTCCAGCTCCTGCCAAATGGCCCGCTCCAGCTCCACAAAGCGGGGAGAAAATTTCACATCCATCACCCGCCGGGGACGGGGAAGGTCAATGGGATACTCCCGCACCACGCGCCCTGGCCGGGCGCTCATGAGGACCACCCGGTCTGCCAGGGTGATGGCCTCGGTGAGGTCGTGGGTGACATACAGGATGGTACAGCCCGTATTCTCCCAGAGGGAGAGAATATCGTCCTGCAGGCGCTGCCGGGTGAAGGCGTCCAAGGGGGCAAAAGGCTCGTCCATCATGAGAATGGCGGGGTCCACTGCCAGCACCCGGGCGATGGCGGCCCGCTTTTTCATGCCGCCGGAGAGCTCCCGGGGATAGCTTTGTTCAAAGCCTTCCAGGCCCATGTTTTTCATCAGGGCCCGGGCGGTTTCCTGCCGCTGGGATTTGGGGACGCCCCGCAGCTCCATCGCCAGGGCCACGTTGTCCAGCACGGTTCGCCAGGGCAGCAGGGTGTCCGCCTGGGAGATATACCCTACCGACGGAAGAATGCCCTGGACGGGTTCTCCCGCCAGACGGACTTGGCCGCTGGTGGGGACAACCTGCCCTGCCAGGACATTCAAAGCGGTGGTTTTCCCACAGCCGGAGGGGCCCACCAGAGCCACCAATTCCCCTTGCGCCACGGACAGATTGACTTGATTCAGTGCCAGCAGAGCGGGACGGCCGTCGGGAAACGCAAAGGACACGGTTACCTCTTTTAATTCCAGCAACGACACAGGGCGCCTCCTCCCACAGTTGTGATACAAGGATTTTTTTCTTTCCTTATTATAAAGGGGGGGCAAAAGTCTGTCAACCGTTTCCGGGCAGGCGGGGCTCCCCCCGGAGACAGGCAAGGAAAAGCGGGAAGACGACGGTTCGTCTCCCCGCTTTGGAATGGGATGATCAGTTTTTGGGGCGGAACTGCCCCCGGATGAGCTTGCCGTTGGCGTTGTGGGCCAGCGCGTCAACAAATTCCAGAGCCCGGATTTTTTTGAAGCCGGCGCAGGCGTTGTTGTGAAAGGCCATAAGCTCGTCCTCCAGAGCCTGGCTGGGGGCATAGCCTGGGGCCAGCATGACATAGACTTTCACCCGCTGTCCCAGGTCTGGGTCAGGCTCCCCCACGGCGAGGCACTCATAAACGGCAGGGTGCAGGGAGAGGACGTCTTCGATCTCCACAGGGCTGACCCGGTACCCCTTGGTCTTGATGATCCCGTCAAACCGGCCCCGGTAAAACAGAAAGCCATCCTCGTCCCGGGTGGCCAGGTCCCCGGTGTGGAAGAAGTCTCCATCCCACAGGCGGCGGTTGGCCTCCTCGTCGTCCAGGTATCCCATCATGAGCCCCTCCGGCCGCCGGCCACCGTCGGCCACCAGAATGATCTCCCCCTCTTCCCCTGGCTGGGCAAAGGTGCCGTCCTCTTTCAGCAGCTCTACATGGTACTTGGGAAGAATTTTCCCCACAGACCCCTCCTTCCGGCCCAGGGCCTTGGAGGCTGCGGCGATTAAGCCGGCCTCGGATTGGGCGTACCCCTCATAAAGCACGTGCCCTGTCTGGACGGTGACTTTTTGGGCCAGATCCGGGGAGAGTTTTTCTCCTCCCACCGCAAAGTTGGTGATGGAGGAGAGGTCGTACCGGTCCATGCCCACCTCGGTGAGCATTCGGTAGACCGTGGGCTGGGCCATCATGCCGGTGGCCCTGACCTCCTCCAGAAGAGAGAGAACCTTTTCCGGCGGAAAGCGGTCATAGTCGTAGACCAGCAGGGCGCCCAGATGGAGCCACTGGCCATAGAACTTGGTGCCGGAGACCACTTCCCATCCAGTATCTCCGGTGGCGAAGTGGAGGGACCCGTCGTGGGTGTCCTGCATGTAGCGCGCGCCCCAGTGGTTGGCCAGGGTGAAGGCGTGGTCGTGGAGCACCCCCTTGGGCTGCCCCGTGGTGCCGGAGGTAAAGTAGAGAAGGATGGGTTCGGACCAGCGGGTCTCCACCCGGTCCATGACAGGGCTCTGCGCGGCCACCCCCTCCAAAAAGTCCTCAAAGCCATCTCCGCCGCCCAAGGCAAAGCGCAGGGGGACGCCGGCTTCCTCCGCAGCGGCCAGGACTCTGGCCTCCGCCTGGCTCTCCCGGCAGGTGATGACACAGCGGACGTTTGCCTTTTGCATCCGAAAGGCGAAGTCCTTTTGGGTGAGCAGGTAGTAGGAGGGGGAGAGGACCAGACCCAGCCGGTGGGCGGCCAGCGCCACCACCCAGTAACTCCAGTGGGTGCGCAGCGCGGTCATAATGACATCGCCCTTTTTCAGCCCCCGGCTTTGAAAAAGATTGGCGGCCTGGATGCTCAGGGTTTTCAGGGCGCCGAAGGTCAGCCGTTTTTCCTCGCCCCGGTCGTTCCGCCACAGCATGGCCAGACGGTTGGAACATCGTTCTCCCAGAGGGTCTATGACATCGTAGCTGTAATTGTAGTTGTCGGCATAGGTGTAGGCCCAGTGGGTGATTTGACCGGTTTCATCAAAGGTCTCCTGAATAAACTGGGTGTAGAATGCTTCCATGGCGCAGGCGCCTCCTTCCGAAATCAAAGGTGACAGAGAAACTCCCGTGTGTTGCGCACGGGAGTTCCGAAAGGGGAAAAATCTTATTTGCCGATGTAGGTGTACACTGCAGAGGGGCGGCCCCCTGTGGAGTAGTCCACGCCGCCGATGACGCTGTTCTTGTCAATCAGATAGTTCATGTACCGCCGCAGCGTGACCCGGGACAGAGAGACGTTTTTCGCGATATCCTCAATGGAGAGCTTTTCGCTTTTGTGTTCCCGCAGAAAGGAACAGATGATCTCCAGGGTCACGGGATGGATTCCTTTGTCCACGAACTGCCCGCCCCGCTGGCCCTCGGGGGAGATGACTTTGTCCAACTCCTCCTGGTTGAAAGCCTTGTCCCCGGCAAAGGCCTCCCGCCGGGAGACAAATTTTTGCAGGGCGGTCTGAAACCGGTTATAGTCAAAGGGTTTGATCAGATAGTCGGACACGCCGTAGGAGTAGAGCTCACTGACGTGCCGGGCTTCACTGGCGGCGGTGACCATAATCACGTCCGCTAAGATTCCTTCTGCTCGGAGCTTGACCAGAAAAGTCCGGCCGTCCATCACAGGCATATAATAGTCCAGCATAATGAGATCCACTGGGTGAGTTCGGACAAAGTCCAAAGCCTCCTGGCCATTTTGGAAGATTCCCGCAATGGCCATTTTGCTGTTGTGTTCCACATATTGCTTGTCAATTTCCGCGACCATGGGGTCGTCTTCCACGATGATAACCTGATACATACGCATTCCTCACAGATGGGTAATTTCTTACATAATTATACATGGAAAAATCGGAAAAGGCAATATCTGCGGGGAAAAAGTTAGAAAGATAGGGCACAAAAGATTTGTAGAAAGAGAAAAAGTTTTCAAACAAATATTGGAAATCCGGAACTGGAGGGTTCAGAAGGCCAAAAACAGGGCGCGCGGCAGCTGCCGCGCGCCCTGTTTGTAATCGTTTAGTTCCAGTAATCGGTTTTTTCCTTCAGGCCGATATTGGCGGCCTTAAATTCGGGATTTTTACCTGCTTTTCGCTGCTCTGTGTAGTCTTTCAGGGCTTTTATCGCGGTCCGTCCCAGGATCAGAATGACGGGAATGTTGATGACAACCATCAGAGCCTGGAAGAGATCGGCGGTGTCCCAGGCCAGCTGCATGCTGATGACAGCACCCAGCAGGACAATCACGGCGGCAATGATCCGGAAAACGGTCATGAAGGTCTGGCTGGGGGTCTTCTTAAAGATGAACCGCAGGCAGCCTTCGCAGTAGTAGTAGTTGCCGATGAGGGTGGTGAAAGCAAAGAGGGCCATGGAGATGGCGATAAAGACAGGGCCAAAATCGCCCAGCGCGTTCTGCAGCGCGGCCTGAACATAGGGGGCGCCGGCGGCCTCCGCGGTGGGCTCCACACCGGAGCAGAGGCACATAAGGGCAGTGGCGGAGCAGATGAGAATGGTGTCGATGAAGACAGAGAGCATCTGCACCAGGCCCTGCTTGACCGGGTGGGAGACGTCCGCGGTGGCCGCGGCGTTGGGGGCCGAACCCATGCCGGCCTCGTTGGAATACAGGCCGCGCTTAATGCCCTCCATCATGCAGGAGCCGGCGAAGCCGCCGAAAATGGCGGGGAAATCAAAGGCGCTGGCAAAAATGTTCTGGAAGACGGTGGGGACCAGGTTCAGGTGCATCAGAACCACGACCAAGGCAATGACAACGTAGAGAACGCCCATGATGGGAACCAGTGTGCCGGTGACTTTGGTCAGACGGTGGGCGCCGCCCAGCACGCAGGCGGCAAAGAGAACCGCCAGGATCAGGCCGATGAGAAAGGGGGAATGGTCGCCGTAGAAGCTGAAGCCGGCAAAGGCGGACTGGAGGTTGTAGGAGGCCAGCATATTATATCCCACCGCATAGGTCAGGATAATGATGATGGCGAAGACGACCCCAAGCCAGCGCTGCCGCAGGGCGGTTTCCATGTAGTAGGAGGGACCGCCGTAGCTGCTGCCGTCCTTGTTCTTCCGCTTATAGATTTGGGCCAGGGTGGACTCCACAAAGGCGGAGGCGCCGCCCAGAATGGCGGTGACCCACATCCAGAACACCGCGCCGTATCCGCCCAGGCAGATGGCAGTGGAGACCCCGACAATGTTGCCGGTGCCCACCCGGGAGGCGGTGGAGATCATCAGGGCGCCGAAGGAGGAAATGCTTCCCTTGGTTTTGGGCTTTTCCGAAACCACCCGGAAGGACTCGCCCAGCAGGCGAATCTGGATAAACTTGCTGCGGAAGGTAAAGAATAACCCAGCAGCCAAGAGCAGAAGGGGGACCCATGGCATGTACAGGACCCCGCTGATGGCAGTGACCACAGAATCAATGCCGTCAAGAATTTGGTTCATTGGAATCACTCTCTCTTTTCTTTTTTCTGATAGGGGCATAATAACCAATGCTATCATCTTACAGGAAACGACAAGAAAATGCAAGAAAAATCAACAAATTGTCGTGAGAAAAGACAAGAAAGAGCGTGCCGCTGTCTTTCCAGCGGCACGCTCATGAAACAGAAACTATGGAGAAGAAACGAGTGCCTTACGCATCTTTGGCGTGGCTGAACATAGCCGCGGCACGCTCTTCCGGAGAGATCCGGCGTCTCTGCACACCGGAGGCAAGGAAGAGAATGATGCCAATGACCATCCAGCCCACAAACATGATGCTGGCTGTTTTGCCCATGTAAACAGGGTTGTTGGGGATAAACAGCAGCACGAAGACCACGGTGGTCACAATGGCAGAGAACGCGCCCATGGCAATTCCACCGGGAATCTTGTAGGGACGCTCCAGGTTGGGCTCTTTCTTCCGCAGGCGGATGAGAGAGTAGGAGGTGATGGTCCAGGACAGCACGAAGGCGGCTGCGGAGAAGGAGGTAATATCCTGAATCAGGCCGGCGCCCAGGAAAGGACCGATCAGAGACAGCACCAGGCAGACGATCAGACCGGGAACAGGGATGCCGTTTTTATTCTGCTTGGCAAACACCTTGGGCACCAGGCAGCCGCGGCCCATGCCCATGAGCAGGCTGGCGGAAGCCATGAAGAAGCCGTTCCAGGTGGTGAACAGGCCGGCGATGGCGCCCAGGGTAATCAGCCAATACAGCACCTCGCCCACGGCACCGGGATACAGGTTCAGGAACATGGTGGAGGCAGAGGGGTTTGCCATGTGGGCAAACTCCTGCCAGGGCCAGCCATAGCCGAAGCAGAACAGCAGGATGGCATAGAAAACACAGGCCAGACAGACGGACAGCACCACGGTTTTGCCCACGTTGGTGATGTCACCGCCGGCGTCCTCCACGCCCTGGGGAATGGTCTCAAACCCGGCCAGGAAGAAGGGGGCGGAGGCCAGAATGGCCATAATGCCGCCAAACATGCTGTGGTGAGAGACCTCTTTCAGACCCTCGGAGGCAGCGCCGTAGATGGTGGGGTCAGAGACATCGTAGATGGGCTGCCAGTTTTTCGCGTCGCCGCCGATGAGAGCGGCCACCGCGCCAATGATGGCGGCACCCACCAGGATGAAGCACAGCACCTTCTGCACCGTGGCGGCCGCTGCCAGGCCGCGCATGTTCAGGGCGAACAGCAGCAGGGAGGCCACGGAGCCAATGATGATGGTGACGAGATAGACATCTGTTCCGGCGATCTGATAGAGGGGTTCCCCGCTCTTGATGTCGGGAATCAGGTAGCCCAACACGTCAGTGATCTGAATGGCTTCCCAAGGAATGATGGAGACGAACGCGCCAAAGGCCGCCCATCCAGAGATAAAAGAGACATTCTCGTTGAATGCCCGATAGGAGAAGGCCATGCCGCCGCCAGCAACGGGGAGCATGGGAACCAGCTCACAGTAGCAGAGAGCAATGGGGATCATCATGACCAGCGCCACGATGTAACCAATCGCGGCCGGAATGGGGCCGCCGCAGCTGGTCATCCATCCGTTGATGGCGACTGCCCAGCCAACGCCGACGATTGCGCCAAAGCCAATGCAGAAAAAGTCAATGGCGCTGACACCTTTCTTTTCTGGGTTGTTACTCATACAGTACCTCTTTTCTGAAATGACCGCTTCCGGATGGAGCGGGGATGATGGATTCGTGCAGGAAACGAATCATAAGTTCCCGGAAAGTGCGGCCCTCCTTTCAGCCCGGGGGTGCTCATAAACGAAAAAGAAAATAAAAATGGCGAAAAAATGGTGACTTAAATCGACAACTTATTATAAAAAATGTCAATAAAGATGTAAAATAGAGAAAATCTATGGCAATATAAAAAAATTCTTGGACCGGGCGATGAAAGAAAAATAGCAAAAAACAGCCGAACAAAACGGCTGCTTCTTGCTATCCGAAGATGAGTTCAGGAAAAGTTGGCCCGGGTTGGGGGAAAAAACGGCGGTCTCTCCCGCCCAGAAGAGGCGGCCTCTTGTCTGCCTGGAAGAAGAAGGGCGAACAGACACCAGCCCAGACCGGTAGGGCAGCTTTGCGCTGCGGTCAAAGTTCTTGACCGCCGATTAGTATACTCGGGGAAGAATTTTTTGTAAAATTGAGAGGATTTATGTCGCCATAAAAAAATTCTTGTACCAATTTTGCGGTAGATGTGGTATCATCATGTACTAATCATGGATTGCTTATCCAAAACAGGACACAGCAGAATAAAGGAGAGATGAGCAATGGGTAAATATGCACCGGTCATCAAGACCGCTGAGTGCGGCAGTATGACCCGGGCAGCCCAAACCATGGGTTACACCCAGCCAAGCCTTGGCTATATTATCAATAACATTGAGAACGAACTGGGGGTCAAGATTTTTTATCGGGACCAGCGAGGGGTCACCTTGACAGAGGCCGGTGTCGGCCTGCTGGAAATTATGCGCCAGATTGAGGCCATGGAGATGCGGTTGCAGGAAGCGGCCCGGGTCAGCAAATGGGAGCTGCTGCGCGTAGGAATTTTTTCCGACGTGGCGGCCCAGTGGATGCCCGGAATCTTAGAGGCGTTTTATGAGGCGTACCCAGATGTGGTGGTGAAGCTGGAGCAAGAGTCATGCTACCTGAATGGAGAGCTTGATGTGAAGGAGCATAAGCTGGATTGCTGCTTCTTCATTGGACAGTGCCCCCCTGGCATGGAGAGCTTTCCCCTCTATGAGGACCCCTACTATCTGGTGGTGGAAGAGAAGAGCTATTTGGCCAGCCTCAAAGAGGTCTCTGTATGGGATGTGGTGGGAAAGTACCAGTTTATTCCAACCAATGAGAGCTTTGATATGGGAAGTACCATCCATGAGATCTATCAGCTTTTTGCCAGATTCAGCCGGTTGGATTTCCAACCCCAGGAAAACCAAATGGCCATTGCGCTGGTGGAGAAAGGATTGGGAATCACGGTCCTGCCGGGTCTGACTCTGATTGACTTGATTCCAAACCGGGCGGTGAAGATCATTCCCCTGAAGGACCGCCTGACCCGGACGGTGAGCCTTCTCTGCCCCCGGGAATCGGAGCGGTCCCACCTGACCGAGGTATTTCTTCGCTTAACGCAGCAGCGGGTCGATGCATGGAGAACGGCACAAGAGAACAAAAGCCCTTGAACCACTGGTTCAAGGGCTTTTTTCATGGGGAAGACCTGTGAGAGGCAGGGAAAATTACTTGGAAATGACCGGAAACTTGATGAAAATGGAGAAAATGGATTGCCATTTTTATCAAGCTTCCGTTACAATAAAAAGGGTTATATCTCAAAACAACAGGGAGGGCTGCGCCTGGACAGCGGTGAAAAACGGGACATTCCAGTGGGAATAGACGGAGAGATAAAACAGCATTTCCCGGGGCTCCCGGAGCGTGGGCAGGTTTCGGCCAATGATTTTGGCAAGGTATGCGCGGTTGCCCTCCTCCCAGCAGCATAGGACCAGACGCTCCACAGAGCGGGAAATGGTGCGCGGATTTTTGTTAAGCTGTTTGGCGACCTCCGGGTAAATGTCCTTGGTCACCATGATCTCATCCATGGGAATTTTCTGAACAAAGAGCAGTTCAGAAAGGCAATCCACCGAGCAGGCCAGGGGGCGGGTATCCCGGCGGATTGGCCCGAGAATGGTGCGAATAATTGCCTCTGTATTTGTCATAAGGGACCACCTTCCGTTAAGAGATGGTTCGATAATACAATGCTTTTAAGGGAACCAAGCAGTACGCGACAAAAGACGACAAAACTTACAGAAAAATCCAGTTTTTTCTGGCCGGAAAGGGGAACCTTTTGGAAAAACTTGCGTCTCAATCAGTAGAAGCTTATGAAGTGGAGAAAGGAGCGTGACCCTGATGAAACTTTTGAAAAGAGGACTATGTGGCTTGTTGGCTGTGGTGCTGATGGTGCCGGCCGGGCTGGCGGCGCCGGTAAGCGGCGGGAAAAATCTCTCGGATTTGGAGGGGCATTGGGCCCAGAAGGAGGTAGAAGCTGCAGTTGCATCTGGATGGGTGGACGGTTACCCAGATGGGAGTTTTAAGCCGGAGAAGAGCATCACCCGTGCGGAGTTTACAAAAATGCTGCTGGACGCGATCCACTTGACGCCGGACAGTGAGACAGTGGCGTGGATGAAGGAGAATGCACTGACAGATGATATTTGGGGAAATCCGACGGAATATACGCCGAAGCTGTACGATATGAGCGGCCACTGGCTGACCAGCCAGGGGTGGCTGGACACGGCGCTGTACTCCGGCATGGTGGTGCCGGATGACTACAATGGGAAGAATTTTCGGCCGGAGAAGGCGATTGCCCGGTATGAGATCGCGCTGATGACGGACCGGGCCCTTGGCTTGGTATACCCGGCCAGCCAGCCGGTGGAGGGGGAGCTGCCCTTTACCGACAAGGAGGAAATCCTGGACTGGATGAAGGGGTATGTGAACGAATCGGTCAAGGCCGGCGTTCTGAAGGGGTATCCCGACGGGAGCTTCCAGCCCAACAAGACCTCCACGCGTGCCGAGGCTGTGGTGATGATCCAGCGAATGCTGGAGGAGATGGAAGAGGGGTTAAACCCTGACATCACGGTTGTGGCAAGATATAAAGAGAACTATAAAGAGCATGGAGAAGAAGGGACGATTCTACAGGAAGAGGAAACCGATCAAATTCAGCTGCAAGTAGTGGACAACGTAATTTATGCGTCGCTTAATGATATGTATGATGTTGAAATAGATTTGATAAAAAAATATGGAAAGGAGAGTGCGGATAAACTTGGCGTTGCTTGGTGGCCGATTCAGCAGGAGATGATAGCGGGCATTACGAATGTAAGTTCTGGTAGTCTATATTACTATCAAATGGGAAATGAAATATACTATTGGGAAAGCAATGGAAGTGAAAAAATGTTTTGTGCACCAACGCGTGCGTTGTATGGAGAGTTGATGGTTCCAGTGTGTGATCTTTCACATTACAGTAGAGAAGCACAAGATGAATGGAAGGGAGGATGGGATCCTGAAACCAATACGCTTACTCTGTTAATGTATTACAGGGTTCCCCCGGAACGGTATAGCTGAGAATAGAGACGGAGGCAGCCGGAAAGCTGCCTCCGTTTTTAAGGGGAAGAAGAAAATAAATTACTTTTCCAAAAGAGCGCCACTGTTTTTCAGGGTGTTCTGGATTGCTATGATATCGGTAGAACCGAAGTTCAAAGGTTCAGTGCTGAGGATAATGGAGGAGCGGGCGCTTTGGCGATTGGATAGAGGAAGTACAGAGAGTCAGGAATACATTGGGCAAAAAATTTTTTGAGAAAATAGTTGCATTTTGAGAGATTTACGTCTTAATAAACAAAGGGTAATAAGAAAGGAGCGTGACCCTGATGAAACATTGGAAAAGAGGACTGTGCGGCCTGCTGGCTACGGCACTAATGGTGCCGGTCGGGCTGGCAGCACCGGTGAACGGCGAGAAAGGCTTGTCAGATTTGGAGGGGCATTGGGCCCAGAAGGAGGTAGAAACTGCAGTTGCATCTGGATGGGTGGACGGCTACTCCGACGGGAGCTTCAAGCCGGAGAAGAGCATCACCCGTGCGGAGTTTACAAAAATGCTGCTGGACGCGATCCACTTGACGCCGGACAGTGAGCTGGTGGCATGGATGAAAGTGCATGCAAAAACGGAGGATATTTGGGGAAGGCCGACAGCATATACGCCGAAGCTGTACGATATGAGCGGCCACTGGCTGACCAGTCAGGGGTGGCTGGACGCGGCGCTGTACTCCGGCATGGTGGTGCCGGATGACTACAATGGGAAGAATTTCCGGCCGGAGAAAGCAATTGCCCGGTATGAGATCGCGCTGATGACGGACCGGGCCCTTGGCCTGGTGTACCCGGCCAGTCAGCCTGTGGAGGGGGAGCTGCCCTTTACCGACAAGGAGGAAATCCTGGACTGGATGAAGGGGTATGTGAACGAATCGGTCAAGGCCGGCGTTCTGAAGGGGTATCCCGACGGGAGCTTCCAGCCCAACAAGACCTCCACGCGTGCCGAGGCCGTGGTGATGATCCAGCGGATGCTGGAGGAGATGGAAGAGGGGATTGATGCGTTGGATTCTGCCACGACGATACGTGTGCAGTACAGAGAATCTATTCCGTATACGCATGAAATCAGTGATACCATTTTGCAAGAAAGAGAAACGGACCAAATTCAATTACAAGTGATTGATAATATAGTTTATGCGTCACTCAATGATTTGTATGATGTTCAAATTGAAATGATGCAGGAGAACGGAAATACACAGTGGGAGATTATTGGTTTTGAATGGTGGCCTATCGAGCAAAAATTTTATGTGGAACCTATGGACGGATTTTATTGGGAGTTTCAGTACCAGGCTGGAGATACAACCTACTACTGGGGAAAGTGGTCAGTCCATCCATCCTATTTCTGTGAGCCTGTGCGCTTTCTTTATGGAGAACTCATGGTTCCAATTTGCGACTTTTCCCATCCAAAGGAGGAGCCGCAGGAAGGTTGGCAAGCTGCTTGGGATGCGGAAACCCAAACGCTGACTGTTCCTATGTTCTATTACAATGGATGGGGGATGGTTTCGTGAATCTTTTTATATAACGGGGTGGCCGTTTTGGTTGCCTCCGTTTTTTAGGAAGTGAATATAGGACAGAGCAGAGGGACAGGGACATATCGGATAAAAAATTTTTGAGGAAATAGTTGAATTTTAATTAATATTATATATTAAAAAATAAAATGCATTAAGAAAGTGGCGTGACTCGAATGAAACATTGGAAAAGAGGACTGTGTGGCCTGTTGGCTGCGGTGCTGATGGTGCCGGCTGGACTGGCGGCGCCGGTGAGCGGCGAGAAAGGCTTGTCGGATTTGGAGGGGCATTGGGCTCAGAAGGAGGTAGAAGCCGCAGTTGCATCTGGATGGGTGGACGGTTACCCAGATGGGAGTTTTAAGCCGGAGAAGAGCATCACCCGTGCGGAGTTTACAAAAATGCTGCTGGACGCGATCCACTTGACGCCGGACAGTGAGACAGTGGCGTGGATGAAGGAGAATGCACTGACAGATGATATTTGGGGAAATCCGACGGAATATACGCCGAAGCTGTACGATATGAGCGGCCACTGGCTGACCAGCCAGGGGTGGCTGGACGCGGCGCTGTACTCCGGCATGGTGGTACCAGATGACTACAATGGGAAGAATTTCCGGCCAGAGAAGGCGATTGCCCGGTATGAGATCGCGCTGATGACGGACCGGGCCCTTGGCCTGGTGTACCCGGCCAGTCAGCCTGTGGAGGGGGAGCTGCCCTTTACCGACAAGGAGGAAATCCTGGACTGGATGAAGGGGTATGTGAACGAATCGGTCAAGGCCGGCGTTCTGAAGGGGTATCCCGACGGGAGCTTCCAGCCCAACAAGACCTCCACGCGTGCCGAGGCCGTGGTGATGATCCAGCGGATGCTGGAGGAGATGGAAGAGGGGCTGAACCCTGATATCACGGTTGTAGCAAGATATCAAGAGGGTTGGAAAGGGGAGAGCATTGTACAGGAAGAGGAGACCAACAAGATTCAACTGCAAATAGTTGACAACATTATTTACGCATCGGTAAAGGATCTATACGATGTTGAAATGGAAATGATGAAAAAGGTTGGACATATCAATCCAGATAATAGAATGGGGTTCCAATGGTGGCCAGTCCAACAAGGAATTGTAGTGCTTAATGTAACTGTATATGATTATTATAACTATGGATTCCAGATGGGAAGTACTAAGTACTATTGGTTGGGATTTGATAATGAAGAAGTATATTGTGCACCTGCACGTGCCTTATACGGAGAATTAATGATTCCTGTATGCGATCTTTCGCATTATGATAGGGAGCCACAAGATGAATGGAAGGGCGGATGGGTGCCAGAAACCAATACCCTGACTTTATGGATGCTTTATCAGTCTCCCAGGGATTGGCCCTGATTTTATTATTGCGTTTTGAGTCTCTCAGAATGGGGGAATCATGAAAATACAAGAATGGAGGCAGCCTTTTGCTGCCTCCATTCTTGTTAAGAGAGAGGTTCAGTGCTGAGGATAATGGAGGAGAGGGCGCTTTGGCGATTGGATAGAGGAAGTACAGAGAGTCAGGAATACGTCGGGCAAAAAAATTTTGAGAAAATAGTTGCATTTTGAGAGATATTACGTCTTAATAAACAAAGGGTATTAAGAAAGGAGTGTGACCCTGATGAAACATTGGAAGAAAGGACTGTGCGGCCTGCTGGCTGCGGCGCTGATGGTGCCGGTCGGGCTGGCGGCACCGGTGAGCGTAGAGAAAGGCTTGTCGGATTTGGAGGGGCATTGGGCCCAGAAGGAGGTAGAGGCCGCGGTTGCGTCTGGATGGGTGGACGGCTACCCCGACGGGAGCTTCAAGCCGGAGAAGAGCATCACCCGTGCGGAGTTTACAAAAATGCTGCTGGACGCGATCCACTTGACGCCGGACAGTGAGCTGGTGGCATGGATGAAAGTGCATGCAAAAACGGAGGATATTTGGGGAAGGCCGACAGCATATACGCCGAAGCTGTACGATATGAGCGGCCACTGGCTGACCAGTCAGGGGTGGCTGGACGCGGCGCTGTACTCCGGCATGGTGGTGCCGGATGACTACAATGGGAAGAATTTCCGGCCGGAGAAAGCAATTGCCCGGTATGAGATCGCGCTGATGACGGACCGGGCCCTTGGCCTGGTGTACCCGGCCAGTCAGCCTGTGGAGGGGGAGCTGCCCTTTACCGACAAGGAGGAAATCCTGGACTGGATGAAGGGGTATGTGAACGAATCGGTCAAGGCCGGCGTTCTGAAGGGGTATCCCGACGGGAGCTTCCAGCCCAACAAGACCTCCACCCGTGCCGAGGCTGTGGTGATGATCCAGCGGATGTTGGAGGAGATGGAAGAGGGGCTGAATCCGGACATCACGGTTGTGGCGCAATATCGGAAAATTACAGATGATTCGGATAAAATCGTTTCCACGAAGACGACGGATCAAGTCAAACTGCAAGTTGTAAACGATGTCATTTACGCATCGCTTAACGATTTGTATCAGGTAGAAAGAGACATGATGCAGGAAAGCAATGACCCGGATGTGAATAGTTTTGGTGGAAATTGGTGGCCAATCAAACAACAATTGGAAGTTTGGGTTGACGGTGGAAATTTCCCTATAGAATACCATTATCAAATGGGGAATACAGAGTATTCTTGGTTCAATTTTTACAATCAATTCTATGTTCCGGTCCGTTCTTTGTATGGGGAGCTCATGGTTCCCATTTGTGATTTGTCTCACCCCAATAGTGAACCGCAGAAAGAAGGTTGGCAAAGCGGATGGGATGCAGAAACAAATACAATAACAATCCCTATTGTGTTCCGAAAGCCTTTTTTCAATGTATCATAAACCATTGTCATAAGAAGGAGAGGCGGCATTTGCCGCCTCTCCTTTTCATCATAGAAGCAAAATCATTACTTTTCCAAAAGAGCACCACTGTTTTTCAGGGTATTCTGGACTGCTGTGATATCGGCAGAACCGAAGTTCAGAGGATCAATGTTGTTGTTCACAGCGTAAGCGGCGGCAACTCCTGCGGCGTCTCCCAGAACGCACTGGTTGGGGATGGTCCGGGCCTCTGCCCAGCCGAGGGAGGCAATGCCGGCGGCATACCCGGGAATCAGCAGATTGTACATGAAGTTGGTGGCGATGGCGCTGTAGGTGATGTAGGTGGGGCTCACATGGTCAGGGAACTTGATGTCGGAACGGACTGCTTCGGTAACCTCGTGTCCCCAGATATATTGGCCGTTTCGTTTCAAATCTTCGAATTTATAGGCATTGATGTCAAGCCCATAATAGTTCAGACCCATGCGCTTGGCATAATGGCGGCTGTCGTTGCCGGTGTTTTTGGTAGCGCCGGGGTTCCAGAAATCCTCTGCGCTGAGTGCGTAGTTGGAGTCTTCGGTGCCGTTGGCTCGGGCACTGGAAGAAAAAGCGGAGTGGATGGTCTCACGCAGGTAGAGCACGTTGCCCACCACAGGCTTCCCATCCTTTTTGACGATGGTGGCATCGCGGAAGCCGGGGAACTCTCGGATGGCTTCCAGGAAATCACTGGTGTCGATGATCTCTCTGGCCCTCACCCAGGCGTCATCCACGGTTTTATAGTCGGCGCGCATGTCAGAGGGGAAAATGGAGGTGCCTTTATCCCGGTTGTAGGCCCGGCCATCTACGTTGAACACCAATAGGGCGTTAACCCACCATTCGGTGTCATTAGGACCGTCCTGAGCCATGTTGAAGGGCTTGATGGCAAAGCCAGTGGGACCGTACTTTTCGTTGAACTGATAAATCTTTCTGTTCTTGTCTTTGTAGGCGTCCTTGCCGCCGGTGGCACTACAGACCCCATTGGGGTGACCCTTTCCAACTTCAAGGTCTTCACGCAGATCCTCCATATTAAAGCCAGACACCTTAAACATTAAGGAAGCTGCCTGTTGCCGGGCTTTGCCGGAGGAACCACGCTCATCACTGTCCAGTTTATCGGCAGGCCAGTCATAGCGGCCAACGGTGCCACCAAAGTTGGAAAGGCGGGTCAGGCGGCCGGACTCCGAGGCGTCAATGAAGACGTCGCCATAGATCGTTTTTTCTACATCCTCCCAGACTACGTCGCCCGTGCTCTCCTCGCGCTTGATCTGCTTCAGGTTTACGGAAAGAATACGGGCAGGGCTGGTCCAGTTAACCTTGGTGATATCATAACCGTAGTGGATCTGGATCTTCCCCTGGTACTCGGCCTTGGTCAGGTCGCTCTTCAGGAGAGCAGCCATATCATCTACACTATAGAACTGATTATCTCCATCGTTTGACCACCATTTGAAGGAGCCTTTGGTGAAATAGATTTTCTCTCCATTGACACGCTTCCACCCAATGTCAAAGAAGTTCTGGCCGCCCACGGTGCCGATGGCCCCGAGGCAGCAGCCGTTGCCATTGTGATCCACAGGATCGGGGACGATGAGGTGGATGACTGCGTTGTTGGCGTTTTTGGCCGCCTTTGCGGCCGCGGCCACACCGGCCATGGTGCTGCCGTACACTACGATGGATTTCGACATACTTAAAATCTCCTTTTATTTTTTGAATTCCAGTCCCCGCCGGCTGTTGCCCGGCAAATGAATTCCCAACCGGTTTGTACTGGTTTCACCAGAAAAGGAGGCAAACGGGGCAGAGAAGTAAACCGGACGGGGCAAAAAGTTGGAAAAAAGTTTGGGCGGGGAAGGGGCTGGCGCCCTGCCCGGGGGGTTATTGGGGGGTGACATAGTCCAAGGCAATCCACCCCGCGCCGCTTTTCAGCTTTCCCCACTGGCTGGCACCTTGGCCGTCGGCGGTTTCCACGATGGTGTAGACACCCTGGTCCCGGATGGTTCCCACAATGGGGCAGTTGGTTCCCGGACCGGAGCGAATGTGGAGCGCGTCGGCGGTAACCCGGCCCAGAAAGGGAACCGCAGGGGAAGCAGGGGCGGCTGCCTGGCCCGTTAGGGCGGCAGAGACCGCCTGCCGGAAAATATCCATGGTGAGGCCAAAGGGGGACCAAAGGTGCTCAGGGTCCCCGTGGTTGGTGGCGATGCCCCGCTGGTGGCCCTCTCGGTGGGAGAGAATGACGCCATCGCCCAGAGGGTCCAGGGAAAAGGTCCGGCACAGCTGGGCAAAGAGGTCCACGGCGGTGCCATAGGTCCGCAGGACCGCCGCCTCGGTGGCCGCGGGGTCTTGGTCTAAGAAGTTTGCCCCGCTGGTATAGCGAATGGAGGCGGGTTCACACATTTCCACGCCGATGTGGGTGTTGTTGGAGGAGCCGCCGCCGTGCCAGCCGCGGCAGGTCCAGGGGAGGGTCTGGTAAACTGCCCCGGTGTTGGCGTCGATGAAGCCGTGGACACAGGCTTTTACCCCGGGTTGGTTCCAACTTTGGACAAAAGCCATGGCATCGGGCTGGGCACAGCCCACGGAGTGGAGCATCAACCCCTGAGGCGTGAGGGCACCGCCGGAACGGTAGCAGTCGTTTTGGGTGAGATAGGTTTGGTGTACTGTGAGCGCCATGTCTGCGCCTCCTCTCTTAGGATGGGGGATCGTTGTCCCCTGATTTTTTCAGATAGCTGAGCAGGGTTTGGACTTTTTGGGGTAAGGGAACCCCGAGTTTTCCCACATTTTCCAGGATGCTGATGCCTTCGTTGGACAGATAAAAGATGGTAGACACCGTCTCCAGGGCGGCCTCTGCGTGAAGCAGATAGGCGTCCAACACGTGACAAAACGCGATTACCACAAACATCGCAACCTTTTTGGTGATCCCCTTGGCGCCGATCTGACTGGAGAGCTGCTTGGTCTGAATGGCGACGCAGATTCCTGTGATATAATCCAGCAGGACCAACAGCAGCAGCGCCAAAAGCAGGCCGGAACTGTTCCCACAGAAGGAGCGGAGCCAAGAATCAATCCATTCGGCGGATTCCATTTTGATTCACCTCCTCTCTCAGAAGAAGAGAGGGGGAGAGGGTGGGAAAGTAAACCATCTGGCGGGAGTGTGAGGGCGGGAAGATGTCTCGCTTGATATCTCATATATTTTGATTACATGTATTTGATTAGATTCAAATTATAAAACAATAATATGTTGTATTGAAATGTGATCTGAGTGCGAGTAAAATAATTTTGTGGGGAAACAAGGCGTTTTTTCGGGAAAATTGGTTTCTCCCAGGAAGGAATGGACTGCTGCTGGACTGTGAAGAAGAAAGAATCAGAAAAGATGGATGTGCCTCCGACCACGTTGACAGAAAAGGACGATATGGATGACCAAGAATTTATGGTGTGGCTGTACGATCACTATGAGGAGCGGATGCTCCGTACAGCAAAGAAATACTGTCGGGATGAGTTTCTCTGGGAAGAGATCCTGCAGGAGAGCTTTCTTCGGCTGCTTTCAAGGATTCCGAAGCTGCGGACCCTGAAGGAAGGGGAGCGGGCCGGCTATCTTGCCGTTACTGTACGCAACACGGCCTTCACTCTGCTCAGAAAGCAGGCCAAGGAACGGGGACGGTGCGTTTCCCTGGAGACGGGTGCTCTGCCTGTGGAGGGATGTCTGCCGGAGGAATGGGTCATTCAAAGAGAACGGTGGAATACGTTGGCCGCTGTCTGGCCTCAGCTTGCCCCCACAGAGCGTTTTTTGCTGGAGGGACGGTATTTCCAGCAGAGAAGTGACAGGGAACTGTCAGATGATCTGGGATGCGGGGCAAACAGCATACGAATGATGATGACCAGGGCCCGCCGTCACGTGCAGCGTCTGATGAGACGGGAAGGAGAAGAGCAGACAGCAGAGCAGCAAAAATAAAATATGGCGTCAGGCCAGGATAAAGCAGAAAATGCCGAAAATACAGTTCTGTATTTTTCGGCATTTTTGTTGCATTTTTTGGAAATCTGCGTTTCATGTGTTGGAATATTCTCTCATACTCCACAGAAAAGCAGAAAAAGACAGAAAATAAAAATGGAACGTTTCCTTTTGGTCCCGGATTCTCTCTTTTACTTCCATCTCCTTGAGAATGGAAGGATGAAGAATGCTGATGGACCAAATTATACAGGCGAAACAGGGAAGCCAGGCGGACATGCTGTCGCTGCTCCAGCAGTTCCAGCCGATCCTGAAAAAGTATGGACGAAAGTTGTGGGGAGAAGATGGATTGGAGGATATGATCGCGGCGTTTTTACAGGTGATTCACGACATGAAGCCGGAACAGATTCGGTGCCGTGCGGAGGGGGCCGTGGTCCAGTATTTGGTGCAGTCTGTGCGCCATGCCTATGAGCGGCTGCAACGGGAGCGGATGCGCCAGCCTGCCATTGCCTTTTCTCTGAATGAAATGGAGGAGCAGGATAGCCTGCCGGCGCTGGCCAAGGAGGATTCTGCTGAGAAGCAGCGGTTTTCAGACCTGGTAAAAGGCTGCCCGAGGCTGACGGAAAAAGAAACCTATGTTTTGGAACAGGTCTATTACTGGGGATACACTGCGGCGGAGCTGGCCCCCGGGATGGGGACCAGCAAGCAAAACGTCAATCAGATCAAGCTGCGGGCCTTAGGAAAACTCCGGCGGCAGTGGGAAACCGAGGAATAAGTAAGCAGCCTCTCCTCAGAGAGGCTGCTTACTTTACCATGGAATTCGTTAGGGATTTAGAATGATTTTAATGCTCTGCTTGGCCTGGGTGATGGCAAAGGCCTGCTCCATTTCCCGTAGAGGGAAGTGATGGGTGATGAGGGGGTCCACCTTGACCCGCCCGTCCTCGATGAAGTGGAGACACTCCTCGAACTCCTGCCGGGTATAGCAGATGGTGCCATAGATGTCGATCTCGCTTCGAACCACTTTGCCTAAGTCCACCTGGGGCAGGGTGTGGTAAAGTCCGGTGATGGCATAGGTGCCGGCTTTCTTTAAGAGGTTCATGGCGGTGACTGGAACGGTGGGGGCGCCGACGCAGTCCTGGACGTAGTCGGCCATGGCGCCGTTGGTGATCTCTCTGACCCGCTGTACAGGGTCCTCCCGGGAGACGTTGATGGTGTAGTCGGCCCCCAGGGTTTTGGCCAGCTCCAGCCGCTGGGCACCGGCGTCGGTATCCAGGCAGATGACGGTTTTGACGCCCCGGAGCCGGATCAGCTGGACGGCGTAAAGTCCGATGGGGCCGGCGCCATAGACACAGCAGACATCCTTGGAGGTGATCCTGGAGGCCTTGACCGTCCGGTAAGCGGAGGCCACGGGATCGACGGAGGCCCCCTGGTCATAGGTGGTGGTGTCCCGCATTTTCCGGCAGACCTTGGCGGGGACCCGGACGTATTCGGCAAAGGCGCCGTCCACGTGGATTCCCGTCTCCACCAGGTTGTCGCAAAGAACCTCTTTGCCTTCAATGCACATGTCGCAGTCACCGCAGCCGATGACGATGCAGGGGGTGACCCGGTCTCCCACCTTGAGATGCTGGACGGCGGAACCCACCTCCACAATGTCGCCCGCGAACTCATGCCCGGGGATCAAAGGATAGGGGACCGGACGGGTGCCGGCCAGGATCGGGCCGTCGGTGCCGCAGATGCCCACGGAACGGACTTTGATGATGACGTCTGTGTCCCGGAGGACAGGATAGGGGACCTCTTTTACCGCGAAGCCCGGGCCTTCGTGTTCTTTTACCACTGCTAACATACTAATTTACCTCGATTCTGTTTGCGTTTGGAATCCCTGCAAGGCTATGACAGCACAAGGATAATGACTTGGGAGATGACCACCACCGAAAGCAGCGCGATGGGATAGGTGGCGGCGTAAGCGGCGGCGACCTGCTCCGTTTTGGCCACGGAAATCAGGGTCCCCAGGGCGGGGGTGGAGGTCATGCCGCCGGTGATGGAGCCTAAATTGTTTAGGAGGGAGAGTTTTAGCACATGCTTGGCGAAAAGGTATCCCACCACCATGGGCAGCGCGGTCATGAGGATGCCATAGACAAAGTAGATGGGGTGGAAAAACTCCGCGAACCGGGAGCCGCCCGCCACCCCGGCGCCAATGAGGAAAAGGACCAAACCCAGTTCCCGCATGGCCTTGAGGGTAGTGTCCCTGGGCATCAGGTTGACCGGACCGATCCGGCCAAAGTGCCCAAAGAGCAGACCGGCCAGGAGGCAGCCGCCTGTGGTGGTCAGGGAAAAGTTTCCCACCTTGCAGCTGCCCACCACGATGCCGCAGACAATGGCCAGGGCCAGAGGCATGAGCCCGAACTCATCCAAACAGACCCGCCCGGTCCGTCTGGCGGCGTTCTGGGAGACTTGGGTCAGCCGGTCCCGTTCCCGGTCCAGATCCGCGTGGGTGAGCTTGGGGATCAGTTGGACAAAGAGGACCACCCCCACCACCCCGAAGAGGTAGGCGATGCCGTAGCCCACGGAGACCAGGGACTCCAGCTCCGCAGTGGCCACCGTGGCCTTGGCTGCGGAGAAAGCGGGGGTGGAGGTGAGAGCTCCGGCCAGAAGGCCCACCAGGATGGCGGTGAACTCCGCGTGGGACAGCCCGGTGAAGGAACGGCCGATGAGGATGCAGAGTACGCAGGCTACCCCGCCAAACAGGGTGATCACCAGCCCCAGGCACACATACGACTTGAAGTTCTGTTTGAAATTGTGGACAAACCCGGGGCCCGCAATGAAGCCGACGGCGGTGACAAAGAACATGAGCCCCAAATTCTCCACAATCTTCAGCCCGTCGGTGACAAAGGTGGTCCCTGCTACGGTGAGCTGTTCCGACAGGCTCCCATAACAGAAGCAGCCGAAGAGCAGGGCGGCCACAAAGACACCGGCGGTACCCAAGCTGACGCCTTGGATGGTGACCCGGCCCAACAGATAGCCCGCCGCAGCAATGGCAAAGACGCAGAACACCAGGAACGTGGTCCCCGCGATGGAAAAGGTAACATGCATGCAATCGCTTCTTTCCTGTTTGGATGGTTCCGTTACCGGTTTTTCTGCTTTTGATAGGCGCGCCAAGTGCAGGCGAAGGTGTCCATGTTGTCCAGCCGGTCACCGGTGAGCTGGGTGGCCAAGGCGGCCCGATGGGGGGCGGTTTTTACCACCTCGGGGGTGGCGTATGCCTCCTCGGAAATGGACTGGAGGGCCGCGGCGTATTCTTCGATATCCGCTTTGGAATAGGTCTCGCAGGCCTCGGGGGTGAAGGGCTCGGGGATGATTCTGGGGTGGTGGCTGGCAAAGTAGCTCTGGAATCCGTAGTCCACAATCCGGCGGTCAATGTCGTCGGTGGTGACGGAGGTTTCCTGGCACAGCTTCTCCCAGCTGAGCCGGGCCTGCTCCAGCCGGGGCTTGCCCTCGGCCATGGGCATGGAGAGCCCCCGAACGGATGCCAGCTTTTTCAGGAGATAGTTGTTGTTGAGAATGGCCAGCTCAGAGACCTGCTTTAACCCGTCGGCCCCCAGACTGCGGATATAGGCGTAGGCCCGCAGAACCACGGCGGGCACCCCGTAGAATTTGCGCAGCTTGCCGATGGAGTGAGGGCGGTTGTAGTCCAGGTAGTATTGAGTGCCGTCAAACTCCACCGTGGGCAGGGGGAGAAACTGGGCCAGTTCCTCGGTGCAGCCCTGGGCGCCGGCCCCCGGCCCCTGGCTGCCGTGGGGGGAGGAGAAGGTCTTGTGCAGGTTGAACTGGCACAGGTCGAAGCCCGCGTCCCTGGCCCGGGTGATGCCCATCAGGCCGTTGAGGTTGGCCTGGTCATAGACGCACAGACCACCGGCGGCGTGGACGATGTCCACAAATTCCCGGATTTTTTCATTGTAAATGCCCGTGTCCTCAGGGTTGGTGATCAGCAGGGCGGCGGTCCGGGGGGAGACTGCGGCCTTGAGGGCGTTCAGGTCGGGGATACCGCTCTCGTCGGGGTAGAGGGTGATGACCTTGTAGCCCAGGGCGGCGGCGGTGCCGGCGTTGCCTGGATGGGAGAGAATCGTGGTGATGATCTCATCCCGCTGCGCCCCCTCTCCCCGGGCCTCGTGGTAGGCGCGGATGATGGCCACGTTGGAGAAAATGCCCTGGGAACCGCCGGCGGGGTTCAGGCTGAAGCGGTCCATTCCTGAGATAGCCTTGAGGTACTGTTCGGTTTCATAGAGCACCTGCAGAATGCCCTGGGTGGTGGACGGGTCCTGATAGGGGTGGAGCTCAGAGAACCGGGAGTCCCGGACAAAGCTCTCGTGGACCTTAGGGTTGTACTTCATGGTGCAGGTGCCCAGGCCGATGTCGATGTTGAGGTCCGCGCCGATGGTCTCTTGGGACAGGCGCAGATAGTGCCGCAGCAGCTGCATTTGACCCAGCTCCGGCAGCTCGGGGGCTTCCCGGCGGAGGTAGCCCTGGGGCACCAGGTCGTCAGGCGCACCGGCGGCCTGGGCGACTTGAGGCTCTATCTCCTCCAACAGAAGGGCCCGCTGGCCGGGCTCTCCCAGTTCCATCAGAATGGGTTCATCCCATCTGGCTTCGTGGAAATCACGTGTGCCGTCCCGTTTCATGCTCCCGTTCCTCCTAAAATATCGTGCAGCGCGGCGCACAAGGTGTCGATGTCCGCCGCGGTGGTGGTGTCGCTGACGCAGTATAGGGCATAGCCGGCGTACGCGGGGAAAACCTTGCCCAGGTCTACACCGCCAAAGATGTTCCGGGCCAACAGGGCCTGGTGAATCTCCGCCACGGATTTTCCCGTGGCCCGGAAGTCCACCATGAATTCCTGGAACACCTGGCCGCCGGCTGGGTTGGCGGTGACGCCGGGCAGGGCGGACAGGCGCTTTATGGCGTAGGCGGCATAGGACAGGATCCGCTGGCCCAGCTCCTGCATGCCCCGGGGCCCCATGGTAGCCAGGTAGGCCCCGGCCACAATGGCCCATAGGCCGCATTCCGTGCCAAAGTATTCCTTGGCATTTTCCCGGGAGGCGTGGCTGCACCGGTAGTACAGGGCGCGCCCCCAGCCATACTGCCCGTCTTTTTGGGTTTCGGAGATGCCGTAGAGGTAGGTGGGCAGCTCGTTAACATAGTCCGGATCATTGTCCATGGCGATGAAGCCGCCGCAGCCGCTGCCGTACTGCATGTGAATGCCCAGGGGCTGAATGTCGCCGCAGGTGATGTCCGCGCCGTAGCCCGATGGCGGGGTGACCACCCCTAAGGAGGAGACCTCCGGCATGACAATGCCGATGGCGCCGGCCTGGTGGGCCAGGTCCATGATCTCTTTGGCCCTGGGCTCAAAGGCGCCTAAGTAAGCGGGGTTTTCCAGAAAGACCGCGGCGGTGCGGGGGGAGAGCTTGGCCTGAAGGTCTGCCAGGTCCAGCACCCCGAAGGGGTTCTCCACAGGCACCAGAGTGCCAAAGGGGCGGCAGTAAGCGGCCGCCTGGGAGCGGATTTCCGGATTCATATGGGCGGGAACCAGAATCTCATTCCGGCCTGGGCGCAGGCGCAGCGCCATACGGAAGGAGGAGGAGACCGCCTGGCCAGCGTCGTAGGTGGGGTAGCTGACCACATCCAGTTCCAGCAGTTCCGCCATCATGCTGGCGTACTCAAAGATCGCCTGCATTTTTCCGTGGTCGGAGTAGGTATCGCCGCAGTAGGCGGTGAGGAATTCTGAGCGGTTGGCGATCTCGTCACAGACCGCAGGGATATACCGCTTATAACAGCCCGCCCCCAGAAAGCTGATGGCATCCTCTGTGGAGGTGTTTTTGGCCAGTAAGCGGCTGACATGGCGTTTGAGGGCCTGTTCACTGAGCAAAGGCGCCGGCAGGTCCATGGTGCCTTGAAAGAGAAGGTCCTCTGGAATGACCGTGCGGTAGAGTTCCTCCACGCTGGAGAGCCCAAGTTCCCGCAGCATTTCCTCTTCAATGTGAGGAACGCTGTTGGGCATATAGGGGTGAATGAAATGATGACGCAAGAGAGAATCCCTCCAATTTCTTGATGATGAATGGGTGATCAAATGCTTGCTATATTCTTAGTATAAAGGTTCCCAGCAAGGGAAGGTCAAGCAGTGTTTGGCAGGGCCAGAGATGGAGGAACGGAGATCGAAATGGGGCAATTTCTTTCTGAGAAGAGAAGAAACAAGGAAAAAGTAAGAGATACTATGGCGCCATGAGAAAAATATGGGGGGAATGAGGAAAAATCCTGCGGAATAAACCTTCCAGAAAGGGAAAGGTTTTGAAGTGGAAGGGATGGACATTTTTCAAAAGGTTGGGTAAAATACAATAATATGGTTTGAAAACCACACCGGAACCGGTGGGGAGAGCATGGGGGGATATGGGATGAAGCGGTCACGATATACAGTGGGGGAGATGGCCAACCTCTGCAATGTCACCGCCAAACAGCTGCGATACTATGACCAGCAGGGGCTTCTCAAGCCCGCCTATCGAGATAGACAGAACGGCTACCGCTACTATGAGGACAGCCAGATTGAGGAGGTCCTTCTGCTGAGCAGCCTGAAGGAGCTGGACCTGCCCAACCAGAGGATTGGCGCGCTGCTGAAAAAACGGGATCTGCGGACCCTCTCCCGGGAACTGGAGGAACACCTGTATGAGGTGCGCCAGGCGCGGGACGCCACGGTGGCCAAGTATGACGCCCTCATTGACAACATTCTCCGCATTATGGGGGGGTTGTCCTTTTTGGAGTCCCGCCAGGCTGCCGCGGAGCCCAGCGTCTCTGTGGTGGAATTTCCCGCGGCCTGGGTGGCCTATACCCGCTACCAGTGCTATTGGAAGGCCAGCCGGCTCTTCATCTCCCGCCGGGCGGAGCTGCTGAAGCTGATGGATCAGGCGGGGCTGGAACCTGTGGATGTGAATATGGCGATCTTTCACTCCGATTACAAGAAGCAGTTCAGTGAGGACCCCTCTGACGACGAGGGGGATTTGGAGGTCTGCTATCGGATTAAGAACCCCAACCCCCAGCTGCCCAACTGTCGGCGCCTGCCGGCGTTTCGGGCGGTCTCCTGTATCTATGTGGGGCCGTATTCCGAGATGCTTCCCGCCTACCTGTCTCTGGAGGCGTACGCCCAGCGCCATGGACTTCTGCTGCGGGGGATCTCTATGGAGGAGTATCTCATTGGCGCCACCATGACGGCGAATCCCCAAAACTATGTCACCAGAATTTACCTCCCCATCGCAGAGGAGGGGGAAGAGACACAACCACCTCCCCGTTGAGGACGCCCCCGCCGCCGGCGGGGGCGTCCTTCTTGCGCGGAAAGCGCTTAGGAGGAGACGGGGCACTGCCGGCCTGTGTGGTCGATGGTGTAGTCGGTGCCGTATTCCCCGTCCAAAATCAGCTGGCTGATGGGGACGATCTCATAGCCTTCTCCCAACAGATATTCCAGGATGTCGGGCAGGGCCTCCGGGGTATGGAGGGCGGCGTTGTGGAAGAGCACAATGGACCCGGGGCCCACGCTGGAGGTCACCCGCTGGGTGATAGTGGCCGCGTCATAGTCCTTCCAGTCCAGACTGTCTACATCCCACTGGATGGGTTCAATGCCCATCCCCCGGACGGTGGTGATGACGTGGTCGTCGTACTCCCCGAAAGGCGGGCGGAAGAGCGTGGGGCGCTTGCCGGTGATCTTCTCAATCTTATCGTTGCAGGTGTTGATGTCCTCCACAATCTGATCTGCGGAGAGGGTATTGAAGTGGGCGTGGTCGTTGGAGTGCCCCATCACCTCGTGGCCGGCATCCGCCAGGGCCTTGACGGACTCGGGGTACTTATCCACCCACTCCCCCACCACAAAGAAGGTGACTTTCACGTTGTACTTGTCAAAGATGTCGATGAGGGTTTGGGTGTCTTCGTTGCCCCAAGCTGCGTCAAAAGAGAGGGCGCAGGTCTTGTAGTCCCGCTGGACGCAGTAGATGGGGAGCTGCCGCTCTGTGGTGGAGGCGGAGACGTAGGAGGGCAGGGTGGTCACCAGGCACAGGGCGCAGATGCACAGCAGCGCCCCGGGGATGGCCAGCCAACGCTTGCGCAGGAAGACGACCTTCCGCTCTTTAGCAGGTTTCACGCGAAAGAATTTCATATCGATCCCGTCCTTTCTATGTCGTTCTATCTATATGCGCTGGTTTCCAAGTCATGCGCCCCCATTTCCCATGGCATGGGGACAGGGAGAGGGGAAAACTGGGCTCCGTCAAATTCTACAAAATGCAGGAAATCTTGTAGCAAAAAGAGGAAATGAAAGAATTTACAGATGTTTTGTGGGGATTCGTTGCAGTTTGGGGAGAAATCAGTTATAATACTTGTTAAACTTTCAAAAGGGGAAAGGGGAAGCGGCGGGAGCGTCTATTGACTTGTCACCTGTTTGGGCATATAATAAGGCGATTTTATCGGACCGGCCCGCCCTGGGTGTGACCAGGGCCCCAATTTCCGGGCGGCGGAACGCCCCATCACTGAAACAGAGGATCTTGCCATGAATACAAACAAGAAACTGAACATGACCATGCTGTGCGACTTTTATGAGCTGACCATGGGCAACGGATACTTCAAGGCCGGGTACAAGGACCGGATCACACATTTTGATCTGTTCTTCCGCAGTGTACCGGACAAAGGGGGGTATGCCATTGCGGCTGGGTTGGAGCAGGTCATCGAGTACATCCAGGACCTCCACTTTGAGCCCGAGGATATCGAGTATCTTCGGAGCCGGAAAATGTTTGATGAGGGATTCCTGGACTACCTGGCGAACTTTAAGTTTACCGGGGATATCTTCGCGGTGCCGGAGGGAACCCCCGTCTTTCCCAATGAGCCCATTCTGACCGTCCGGGCGCCCGCCATCCAGAGCCAGCTGCTGGAGACCTATCTGCTGCTGACCATCAACCATCAGAGCCTCATTGCCACCAAGGCCAATCGAATCGTCCGGGCGGCCCGGGGACGGACGGTGCTGGAGTTTGGCTCCCGCCGGGCCCAGGGGTCCAGCGGCGCCATTGACGGCGCCCGGGCGGCGTTTATTGGCGGGTGCAAAGGAACGGCCTGCACCATCTCCGACCAGCTCTACGGCGTGCCCGCAGGGGGCACTATGGCCCACGCCTGGGTACAGACCTTTGACACCCAGTATGACGCCTTCCGCGCCTACTGTGAGATCTATCCAGATAACCCGGTCCTGCTGGTGGACACCTACAATACCCTGAAAAGCGGCGTCCCCGACGCCATACGCGCCTTCAATGATGTGCTCAAGCCCAGGGGACTGACCAAGTGCGGCATTCGGCTGGACTCCGGTGACATGGCCTATCTCACCCGCCAGGCCCGCCAGATGCTGGATGAGGCGGGCTGGACCGAGTGCAAGATCACCGTGTCCAACTCCCTGGATGAGATCATCATTCAGGACCTTTTGATCCAGGGGGCCCAGATCGACGCCTTTGGCGTGGGCGAGCGGCTGATCACCGCCCGGAGTGAACCGGTGTTCGGGGGCGTGTATAAGCTGGTGGCCTATGAGGACGACGAAGGCAATGTGGTGCCCAAGATTAAACTCAGCGAGAATGTGTCGAAAATCACCACTCCTCAGTATAAACGGGTCTATCGCCTCTTCGGCAACGAAACCGGCAAGGCCATTGGAGACTGGCTGTGCACCTATGACGAGGATGTGAAGAGCAACTGCAACCCAGACGGCAGCCTGACGATTTTCGACCCGGACGCCACCTGGAAAAAGAAAACCATCAACAATTTTACCGCCAAGGAGCTCCAGAAGCCGATCTTTGTGGGGGGGCGGCTGGTTTACGACATGCCCTCCCTGGAGGAGATTCAGCAGTACTGCGCGGACCAGATGGAGACCATGTGGGATGAGGTAAAGCGGTTTGACAACCCCCATAACTATTATGTGGACCTGTCCCAAAAGCTCTGGGACATCAAATATGACCTGCTGACCCACAATAAGTAATCGGTCTGGAAGACGGGGAAGGAGTGTGGTGGAGGAGATGAAGGCGGAAGAGCGGAGAAGGGCCATTGCCAAAACCCTGACGGCGGAGCATCCTGTCAGCGCCACTGCCCTGGCAGGGCAGTTTTCCGTGAGCCGGCAGATCATCGTGGGGGACATCGCGCTGCTGCGCGCGGCGGGTCTGGACATTGTGGCCACGCCCCGGGGGTATAAACTGGGGGAAACCACGGGCCTGCTTCGGGCCGTGGCCTGCGTCCATTCCGCCCAGGAGACGGAGACCGAACTGCTGGCCATGGTGGACAACGGCTGCACCGTCATTGATGTGGTGGTGGACCATCCCCTGTATGGGCAGATGACCGGCCAGCTGAGTTTGGCCTCCCGGTATGATGTGCGGCAGTTTGTGGAGAAGGCCAAGCACGCCGCCCCCCTGTCCTCCCTCACCGATGGGGTTCATATTCACAACCTCCGCTGCCCCAGTGAGGAGGCGTACCAGCGGGTCTGCGAGGACCTGAAGCAGCTGGGCATTCTCTATACCCAGGGGGGAACCCTGTGAATTCGCCCTTCAGGGTTGACAAGCTCCCTTGAAAAGAATACAATAGACCTTGCACGTGTCTTGACACCTGCAAGGTCTATTTTTGATTTGAGGAAAGAAAGAGGAGAGATGATGGAACAATTTCGTGCTTTTCTCCGGCGGAAAAACATTGTATTTTCCGCCAAGCGTTACGGGGTGGATGCCTTGGGGGCCATGGCCCAGGGGCTCTTCTGTACGCTGCTGGTAGGGACCATTCTCAATACCCTGGGAACGCAGTTTCACATTGGATTCCTGTCGGCCACGGTGGTGACCGTGGGGACCGGAGAGGCGGCCACAGCCTATACCATTGGGGGGCTGGCCTCGGCCATGGTGGGACCGGCTATGGCGGTGGCCATCGGCTCGGCCCTGCAGGCGCCGGCGCTGGTGCTTTTCTCCCTGGTGCCGGTGGGCTATGCCACCAATATCCTGGGAGGGGCTGGCGGGCCGTTGGCGGTGCTGGTCATCGCCATCGTCGCGGCGGAATGCGGCAAGGCGGTCTCCAAGGAGACCAAGGTGGATATCCTGGTGACCCCCATTGTGACGGTTTTGGTGGGGATCGGGGTGGCTTATCTGGTGGCGCCTCCCATTGGCACCGCGGCTTCCTGGGTGGGGAACCTTATTATGTGGGCCACGGAGCTGCAGCCCTTCTTCATGGGAATTTTGGTCTCGGTGATCGTGGGGATTGCCCTGACCCTGCCCATCTCCAGCGCGGCAATCTGCGCGGCGCTGGGGCTGACCGGTTTGGCCGGCGGCGCTGCGGTGGCCGGCTGCTGTGCCCAGATGGTGGGCTTTGCGGTGTTGTCCTTCCGGGAGAACCGGTGGGGAGGGCTGGTGTCCCAGGGACTGGGCACCTCCATGCTCCAAATGGGCAACATTGTGCGCAATCCCCGGATCTGGATTCCCCCCACCCTGGCCTCGGCCATCACCGGCCCCATTGCCACCTGCCTGTTCCGGCTGGAGATGAACGGCACCCCGGTCTCCTCGGGCATGGGGACCTGCGGCCTGGTGGGGCCCATTGGGGTCTATACCGGCTGGGTGGAGGACATCGCCGCCGGGCTGCGGACCTCCATTGGGGGAATGGATTGGCTGGGCTTGGTCCTGATCTGCTTCGTGCTCCCAGGGGTTCTGACCTGGCTGCTTGGGATTCCCTGCCGGAAGGCGGGCTGGATCAAGGAAGGGGACTTGAAACTGGAGGACTGAGTGACAGGGCGGCATGGTGGAAAAGTCAGAAACCCTTTCTTGTGGAAAAATTTCATAAAAAACGGTTGTGATCTTGTACAAAATTTACAAAGCGTATTGGTGCAAACTCCAGAAGTTTTCCGGCGATTGCACAAAATGCTTGAAATGCGTTGGGAAAAGGTGGATACTATTCTCAGCGCAGCCTAAGCTGTTGTGTCATGTGCTGAAATCATGGAAGGAGGAAATCGAACCGTGAAAAAAATGCTTGCTCTGTGTATGGCGATGCTGCTGTCCCTGGCCATGCTGGCCGGCTGTTCCTCTGCCGACCCCAACCATCCCTATGAGAAGGAACCCCTGCCCGCCAACAACTCTGAGGCTGAGCCGGAGGAGGAGACCTCCTCTGTCCCGCTGTTTGAACTGCTCTGAGCAAAGGGGAAACATATACGGCCCGACAGAATTTTCTGTCGGGCCGTATGGTTTGGTCTTATTCTTTTATGAAAACCCCAATGACACGGGCGGGGAAGACAACGAGATCAGTCCTGATCCACAATGATGCCGTATCCGCCGTCTTTTCGTTTATAGACCACGGAGAACGCGCCGCCGTCGTCCTCATTGCGGAAAGCGAAGAAGGTGTGGTTGACCAGGTTCATCTGGAGGATGGCCTCGTCGATGCTCATGGGGCGGAAGAAGAACCGCTTGGTGCGGACCAACTGATAGGAGGGTTCCTCTTCTTCGTCCGATTCAGGGATGAAGTAGGACTCCTCCGGGTAGGCGTCAAAGGCATCCTTCCGCAGGCGCTTTTCCAGACGGGTCTTATTCTTGCGCAGCTGGCGCTCAATGGACGCCACGGCGGCGTCAATGGAGACAAACATATCAGAGGTGCTTTCCGCCACACGGATGACGGTGGAGCCGGAACGGATGGTGACTTCCAGGTTGTTCCGACCCTTTTCCACGCTGAAGACGATGGAGGTCTCGGGCTCGGTCTGGAAGTAGCGGTCTAATTTGCCGATCTTCTTCTCCGCATAGGTGTGCACACGATTGGGAATGTTCACTTTTTTGTCGGTAAAGGTGAATTTCATGGATGTCAGCTCCTTTCGTAGGGGGTAAGGGAACGGGGCGTGCCCCCTTCCTTACACCCATAGTATACCATGGTTTTCCAAAAAAGTCACGCTGTTTTTGGCTGGAAGGAAAAGAAGCCGGGAAAAGAGGGGCTTCGACGGGATTTGACAAAAGACACCCCTTGACCATTGGTAAAAAATGGTATACTATAAATCACGGCGGAAGGTGTTGTCCGTCATGACATCGTTCATTCCATTCTCCTGCTTGTGCGCTTCCCATTCTGGGAAGCGCCTCTTTTTTGCGGGCAAAAAACCACCCTGCCCTTTGGAAAGGGGCAGGGTGGTTAAACGATAGAGCTTAACGGTGACCGCGGCGGGAACTGCGCTTTTCGTTCAGTTTCAGGTCGGACAACCGACTGTCAGAGGCCTGCATGAACTGCTTGAGCCGGGCCTCAAAATCGGCGGGGCCGGCGGGCTGGGGCGCGGCGGCTCTGGGTTCTCTGGTGTGGGGAGCGTTAAAGGTACGATTTCCCCCTCGGAAATCAGAACGGCCCTGCCGGTCCCGGGCGGAACCCTGGGGACGAGGAGGCGGGGGTGTGGCCTTCTTGATGGACAGATTGATCCGCCCTGCTTCATCGATGCTGACCACCTTGACCTTGACTGCCTGCCCTTCCGAAAGGAAGTCGCTGACATTTGCCACATAGGAGTGGGCGATCTCAGAGATGTGGACCAAACCGGACCGCCCGCCCGGCAGGGAGACGAACGCGCCGAATTTGGTGATGCTTTTGATGGTTCCTTCCAGGATTGCGCCTACACTGATTTCCATAAATGGTGAGAATCCTCCTCGTTGTAATCACGCTCAAGCAATGAGCAAATAAAGAGCGGGGCCCTTAATCGGCAATATTGAACACACGGTCATTGGGTGCCACCAGACCCAGTTTTTCCCGGGCGATGTCCTCCACATAGGAGGGATCATCGCGGTTTTCGATGGCGTTGGAGAGCTCTGTGTTGGTCTGGGTCTGATCGCTGACCTGTTGGGTGAGGGTCTCGACGGCGGCGTTGGCGTCGGCAATTTTTTGCCGGACGCTGACCAGGGTGAAGATCATGTAGGCCAACAGGATCAGCAGAATGATCTTCGCAAGAAGACCAACCTTTTTGGATTGGAACATGTGGGGCAGCCTCCGTTTCTTGGCGTTCAGGGGCGACAGATTTGCCATGTTTCCCTATTAGATGATATATTGTACTCCACAACCGGGAAAAAGAAAAGAACTTTTTCCAAGTTTTTTTCCACTTTCTTAAAATTTTTGCCAACGGAGCCGTGAGAACACGAATAAGCCACCGGAGGGGCACTGTCACCCAGCCCAGAAACCGGGCGGCGGCCCGGGCCAGGATGTCCAGCGCCCGCCGGGTCCAGGGGCTGAGCAGAAGAAAATAAGCCGTTGCCCCCAGCAGCAGGCACAGGGCCATGTACAGCCGCACCCGGCCGTTGCCGAAGACGATCCCGCAGAAAAAGAGCATCCCGCAGGCCCCCAGCCAAAACAGGAGGTCCAAAATTTCCTGGAGGGTCCGGCGGGGCAGGGTGAGGCGGACCAGGCGGAGCAGATCATACAGCAGCCCCACGCCCAACCCCATGGCCAGACAGGAAAAGAGAGTGGAGATCTGCTCCTGAAGGGAGACGCTCATCCCCGGAAGAGACGGCCCAGAAAGCTGCCCTGGCGGGGCTCTTCCTCCTCATAGGTTAAGGAGTCCACCGTACCCTCCACCAGCAGGTCCCCGCCGTCCAGACTTAATTTTTCAATGTGGAGGGATTCGCCTCGGATGATGAGGCTTCCCTCCGCGGTGGACATGACGATGGAGGTCTCGTCAAAGCTCTCCACCCCGTCCACCCCGGACACCGTCAGCCGGTTCCGGTTGTCCAGAACAATCCGATGCGCCGCTCCCCCCGTCTGGGGGCTTTTTTCGTCGAAGGACATACCATCCCATCCTTTCCCGTGATGTGATCTTGGCTATGTATATGGCGGGGAGAAGGGAAGTATGCGGAGGAAAGGAGGAAGGAACAAAACTGTCAAAAGGTGTACCTTTTGACAGCTGGCAAAAAGGAGGAGGTTTTTGAAATGCCTTTGGAGGAATTCTCCGAATCTTCTTCGTCGAGGCTTGCTTTTTTTAGTGTTATCCTGTAAAATATGGCTCGAGGAACAAAACTATCAAAAGGTACACCTTTTGATAGCTGGGAGGTGGAGTAAGGGAGTAAGAAAATCGTTTAGAACGCGCAGCTTTAATAAAAACAAACAAGGAGGATACAGACGATGAAAAAGCGATTTTTGTCGGTATTTATGGTGCTGTGCATGATGCTGACAATGGTTCCATCTGCGTTTGCTGAGGGAGCAGACGGAGACACATTACAGAGCAAGATTGACCAAGCGTCAGAAAATGCAACAATTGCCTTGGACAAGGCGTACACGGAGAGTATTACCATTCCAGCGGGTAAGACAATCACGCTGGACCTGAATGGATGGACGCTGACCAACGCGGAAGGGAAGCACACCATCACCAATAAGGGAACCTTAACCATCATGGGGACTGGAACCGTGGACAATGTGAGCCATGGGAAGGGTGCGGTGTACAATGATGCAGGCGCAACCTGCACCATCCTGGGCGGCAACTATACCAGAAGTCAGGAAAACGGGCAAAGTGATTCGGATTCCGGCGGAAACAGCTGGTATGCCATTAAGAATTTTGGAACGATGACCATCGGCCAAGAAGGTGCTTCGAACGACGCGGTCAAGGTGTCCTTTACAGGGAAGTATTCCAGCTTAGTGGCCAATGGCTGGCAAGACGGTAAAACTGCCGGAAATACCAACAAAGAACCGGCACATGTGCAAGATGCCCAGTTGACCATTCACAGTGGCACCTTTACCGGCGGGATCAACACCATTAAAAACGACGATTATGGTAATTTGACGATTACCGGAGGCGTCTTTGAAAACGTGGCACATTACGCGGTGATGAACTGGAATACGGCCAGCATCAGCGGCGGCACGTTCCACTCGGATGAGTGGGCTGTGGTCAACTGTGGTAACAGCAATTTGTCGATGGACAAGGGAGAACTGACCATTTCCGGCGGCAGCTTCTCCGGAACGAATGGCTCTGTGAGCAGAACGACAGACGCTGCGGCGCCGCAGATTACCGGCGGCACTTTTTCCAGTGATGTGAGTGCCTTTGCCGGGGATGGCTATGTGTGCGTGAAACAGGAAGATGGCATGTACGCGGTGACTGGCCTGACGGCGGACAATGCAGTTGCAGTCATTGGAGAAACTTACTATAAGAGCTTAGCAGCGGCCATTGACAAGGTCCAAGCGGGCGAAACCATCACCTTGTTGAGAGATGTGCCCAATGCCAATGGGATTGCGGTTCCTTCCGGGAAATCGTTTACCGTGGACTTCAACGGACACACTTACACGCTGACTGGGCCTGGCGCCGGCTCACCGTCCACGGAGAGCAACGGATTCCAACTGTTAAAGGATTCCACCATTACCTTCCAAAACGGAACGATTCGGATTGGACAGAACCCCAATAATATTAAGCGTATCATTCAGAACTATGCGAACCTGACCCTGGAGGACATGCAGATCTATGCGGAAAACCAGGTGGAGGGGGAAGACTATGCCCTGAGTTTCAACAATGGCACGCTTGTCATTAAAGGAAATACCAGCATTTACACAACGAGCGACAAAGCGATTGCCTTTGATGTTTGCAAGTTTTCAGATTATCCTGGGGTAACAGTTACTTTTGATGAGAGTTATACGGGAACCATCAACGGGGTAATTCTGTATGACAGCACGGATGCAGAGACGCATAAGTTGAAGATCAATGGCAATGGTCATTTTGGAGGGGTGCAAGCCACTTCGAGGGCGGCCGATGCTGCGAAAAGTGCGGTTGCTATCTATGGCGGCTATTTTACCAGCGACCCCAGCAGCTATGTAGCGGATGGTTACATTACTGTGATCAGTGATAAGGAAGACTATTCTTACATGGTGGAGGAGAAAACAGAGACAGACGTTCCTGTTGAACCTGAGATTCAAGAACCGTCTGTCCCGGAAGACTTGCCTGATTCGATCCCTTCTGATAGTCAAGGGGCAGTCAAGGAGGCAGCGAAGGGAATCGAGGTTCCTGAACTGGAAGCAGCGGCGGCAACGGAAGCAAATAGCATTACAAAAGATCAGGCGGCTGCGATAAAGGCTGAATCCAGCTTAAAGGACGATGAGAATGCAAAAGTTGAAGTACAAGCTTATTTGAAGATTGAACCCCAGGGGTATGACGTGGGACAAACCTATACGCTGGATATTACACCTGTTTATGACTTGGTGGTGACGTCTAACAAAGCAGGTGCACAAAATGATGTAATTAAGAAGGAACAGCCCCTATCTATTCACGGAAAGACGACAGTTTCTATTCCTCTGCCGGAGGGGTTTGTTAATGAGGCGCAGGATGTTTATGTTCAGCACAAAGGCTATGAGTATGAGGCACAAGTAAGCGAAGCGGGCGGAAAGATGACCGCCACCTTCACGAACCCCCATGGATTCAGTGCGTTTACTGTCACGACGAAGTCCGCAGCTGTGGCGGAGGTGAATGGTAACCGGTACACCTCCTTCCAAGATGCTGTCGATGCTGCAGGTGATAATGCTATCGTAGAGGTTCTGAAAAATGAGAACCTGACCGCTACCATGAGCGGAGAATCCCGGACCATTCATGTGAAGAATGGCACCGACAAGAGCAGCATTACCGTCACGATTAACGGCACGACGAAGACGATTGCGCAAAATCAGAGCGAGACTTTCACCTATACGCATTCTTCCTCCTCCGGCACCACCCGCTATTCCGTGGAAGTGCGCGGCACCACCGGGGGCACCGTGACAGCCAGCCCCACCCGGGCAGCCAAGGGCGCGACGGTGACCCTGACGGTTCGGGCGGACGAGGGCTACCAGCTGGACGGGCTGACGGTGACCGACAGCAAGGGCGGTACGGTGAAGCTCACGGACAAGGGCAGCGGAACCTATACCTTTACTATGCCCGCGTCCAAGGTGACGGTCCAGGCTACCTTCACCCAAAACCAGTCCGGGACGCTTCCCTTCACCGATGTGAAGACAGGGGATTGGTTCTATGAGGCAGTCCAGTACGTCTACGACAAGGGCATGATGACCGGCGTGTCGGCAGACCGGTTTGCCCCTGCCTCCACCACCACCCGTGGGATGATTGTCACCATCCTCTACCGGCTGGAGAATGAGCCCGCGGTGTCCGGTGGCAGCGCCTTCACTGACGTGGAGAGCGGCGCCTGGTATGCCGATGCCGTTGCCTGGGCGGCGGCCAACGACATTGTCAACGGCACCAGCGCCACCACCTTTGCCCCCAACAGCCCCATCACCCGGGAGCAGATGGCGACCATGCTGTACCGGTTTGCCCAGTACAAGGGGATGGACGCGGTTACCCTTCAGGAGAACCTGACGGGCTATCCCGACGGGGGTCAGGTCAGTGACTACGCCATTCCGGCCATGAACTGGGCGGTTGGCCAGGGCCTGATTGCCGGGATGGAGAACGGGACCCTGGTTCCCCAGGGCAGCGCCACCCGCGCCCAGGTGGCCACCATCCTCATGCGTTTTTGTGAGAACGTCATGCAGTAAGGGCGTGAGAGGAATTGAAAATGAGGAGAGAGCCTTTGCTCTCTCCTCATTTTTTGTAGAATAGGAAAACAGGAGAAAAAGAGAGCCCCTCCCGCGAGGGGCGGGAGGGGAGATCAGTAGTCCTTGACATCAGCCAGAAATTGGGTCCAGGCGTCTGGGTGATCCACGAAGTAGAGGGGGCAGAGCTTGCCGGTGACGTCATAGTGGCGGATGACGTGGTCCCGGCCAATGCCGCAGTAGTCACACAGCCAGGCGGTGAGCTTCACCAAGGCGTCGTAGGAGGCCTGGGTGAATTGGCCGGTGGCGTCCGGGTGACAGACCTCGATGGAGAGGGTGTCCAGGTTCCGGTCGTTGGTGGCGGAGGACTTCTCATCCATGGGGATACACTGGATGATCTCACCGTCCAGACCGATCAGGAAATGGGAGCTGACCGTGGTGTCGGGCTGGTCGTAATAGTCGTGGTTCTGCTGGGCGGTGGTGCCGGGATTGCCCACGTAGTGAATGGCGATGTCGGTGACGCCGCTGAGTTTTTCCCCCCGCCGGCCGCTGCCGTTGATGGCAATGATCTGCTTGTCCACCCAATGGGGGGTACGGTCCCGGGCCAGTTTGGACATTTGGTCCCCGCCGCCCACCAGGTTGACGACAATCCCCACAATCACCACCAGGGCCAGCACGGGAATCAGGAGGCGGAGGAGGCGGGGAAGGTCCCAGGCGGGCCGGGGGGCTCTGCGCCGGGGCGTCTGTTTTCGGGGGGCGGTGCGGGGACGGGGTGTGGCTGTGGGCATGACGATGGGCCTCCTTTTGGGGCAAGGTTAGGGCAGAGGGACCGGACGGGTGGCGGTTTGGAGCCAAGCGGCCTCCTCTGGGGAAAGGTGGGGGGAGAGGGCCTCCCGGACGCGGGCGTGGTAGGCATTGAGCAGTGTCCGCTCCCGGGGCGTGAGCTGGGCGGGGCACACGGCGTCCAGATCAAAGGGCGTGAGGGTCAGGGTCTCGAACCCCAGGAAGGTGCCGAAGGGGGTGACGGATTTCTCCACGCACAGCAGGAGATTTTCCAGACGAATCCCATAGGCGCCGTCAAAGTAAACACCCGGCTCGTCGGAAGTAATCATGCCGGGGGCCAGAGGCGTTTCCCGTCCCATGGGGCGTTGGCGAATGCTCTGGGGGCCCTCATGGACGCTGAGGAGGTAGCCCACCCCGTGGCCGGTGCCGTGGTTAAAGTCCAGCCCCAATTCCCACAGGGGCTGCCGGGCCGCGTAGTCCAGGTTGCTGCCCGTGCAGCCGGCCTTGAAGGTTGCGTCTGCCAGGGCCAGATTTCCCCGGAGAACCGCGGTGTAATGGGTTTTTTCCTGTTCCGAGAGGGGCCCCAGGGCGTAGGTCCGGGTGCAGTCGGTGGTCCCGGTGTAGTAGTGTCCGCCGGTGTCCGCCAGAAGAAAGCCCTGGCCGGTGACGGCGCGGTCACTCTCCGGGGTGGCGGAGTAGTGGACAATGGCGCTGTGGGGACCGGCGGCCAGAATGGGGTCAAAACTGGGCTGGAGGTACAGGGGGCAGGTCCGGCGGAAGGCCTCCAGCTGGGCTGCGGCGGAACGCTCGGTAATGGGCTGGCTTCCCACTTGGGTCTTGAGCCAGTACATAAACCGGGTCAGTGCGATCCCGTCGGCCAGATGGGCCTGCTTCATGTTGGCGATCTCCACGGGATTTTTGATGGCTTTGCGCAGAGCCGTGGGGTTGGGGCGGTCCATCACGGGAACATGGCTGGGAATGCTGGTCAAGAGGGTGGTGTTGATCCGCCGGGTGTCCAGCATGACCCGCTGGCTGGGGGTGAGGCGGCCTACATAGGAATAAACACTCTCGTAGGGACGCAGGGAGACCCCGTCGGCCTCCAACTGCTCCAGGACCGCCGGGGAGAACACGGCCGGATTGGCAAAGAGAACCGCGCTGTCCTGGGTAAGGGACAGATAGCTCAGGACCACTGGGTTGCAGGCCACGTCTCCGCCCCGCAGGTTCAGCAGCCAGGCGATGTCCTCCAGGGAAGTGAGAAGGAGCACGTCGGCACCCTCCGCGGTCATGGCCCCCCGGATTTCCCGGAGCTTTTCCCGGCGGCTCACGCCGGCGTATTCCTCTGACAGCAGCCAGGCCGGCTGGGCCGAGAGCGGCGGGCGCTGGGGCCAGACCTCGCCCACCAAATCCAGCTGGTGGTTGATTTTTCCGCCCAACTGCCGGGCCAGCGCGTGGTACCGCCGGCCGGTCCGGGCATCCACGCAGCGGCCGTCAAAGCCCAGGGTCTGCTCCGGCTGCAGGCTGGCCCGGAGAAAGGCCTCTATGGTGGGGACCCCGGGCTCCCCCTGCTTCATGAGGCGGATGTCAGAGCCCTTGAGCTCCTCCGCTGCCTGGAGAAAGTACCGCCCGTCGGTCCACAGGCCTGCCCAGTTGGCAAAGACCAGTAGGGTGCCGGCGGAGCCGGTGAAGCCGGAGATGTATTCCCGGCAGGCAAAGTGCTCCCCCACGTACTCGCTGCCGTGAAAATCAGCGGTGGGGATGAGATACGCGTCGATTTGATGTTCAGCCATCACGTCCCGGAGGGCCTGAAGAGGATGTGCCATGGGTACTGCTCCTTTATCCTGTTTCTGTATCATAGGACAATTTTTTGAAGGGATTCTGAAGTTTTCCTTAAAAATTGATAAAAAAGGGGGAAGAACGACAGACAAATTCAGTATAGCACGAGAATGAAAAAATGGAAAGCCCCCGCCGGGCCAACGGGAGGGATTCCGGTTTGCCAACGGCGAAATTTGTGGTACAATACCCTCAAACCGAACCGGGCGGGTCCCAGGAGGCCGTGCCGGAGAAACCATAGGAAGGTGATTGGGATGATAGAACAGGTGACCATCGTGGGCATGGGGGCGCTGGGGATTCTGTACGGAGACCGGCTGTCCAGGTATTTGGGAGCGGACCACGTCCGGTTCCTGGCGGCGGGAGAGCGGCTGGAGCGATACCGGAGGGAAGGGGCCTGGTGCAACGGAAAGAAGTGCGCGTTCCAGTTTTCCGACGGGACAGACGGGGAGGCCCAGCTGCTGATTTTCGCGGTCAAGGCCCCCGCGCTGGAAGAGGCCATTGCCCTGGCCGCCCCCTGTGTGGGGGAGGAGACCGTCGTCCTGTCTGTGCTCAACGGTGTGACCAGCGAGGAGACCCTCAGCCGGGCTTTTGGTCCGGAGAAGGTGCTCTATGCGGTGGCCCAGGGCATGGATGCCGTGCGGGAGGACAACCGGCTCACCTGTACCCAAGAGGGCACCCTCTTTCTGGGGGTGCCGGAGGAGGACTATTTTGACCGGGGAGACAAACTGGAGGCGGTCTGGTCCCTTTTCCACCAGGCGGGGGTGGACGCCCGGAAGGAGGCGGACATTCTCCACCGGATGTGGTGCAAATTCATGCTGAATGTGGGGGTCAACCAGGTCTGCATGGCCTATGCCTGCGGCTATGGCGGCGTACAGGCGCCCGGCCCGGCTCGGGATACCATGATCGCGGCCATGAACGAGGCCCGCAAGGTCGGAGCCTGCCAGGGGGTGCTGGTCACCCAGAAGGACCTGCGGGAGTATGTGGCCGTTTTGGATAGCCTGAACCCGGAGGCCATGCCCTCCATGCGGCAGGACGCCCTGGCCCACCGTCCCAGTGAGGTGGAGCTCTTTGCCGGTACGGTCATTCAGCTGGCGGAATTCTACGGTATGCAGGTTCCGGTGAACCGGGCGCTGTACCAAACAATCCAAGAGATGGAAACAAATTGGTGAAGGTCCGGCGTAAGCTTGACAAAAAAACAAAGGGCGCGGCGGCGCGGCAGAACAAATTCGCAAAAAACGAAAAAAATGATTGACAGGCCACGGGGGAAGTGCTATCGTGAAAGGCAAAGAAGGAATCTAACCCCAAAGAGATGGACCGTGAGGCGTTGAAAATGAATCTGTTTTTCGCGGAACTGAACATCCTGGCTGTCAGCATTATTGGGGTACTACTCGTCGTAGTAGTACCGGAAATAATGCTAAATGTTATGTCCAGGACAGGAAAGCGAAACGCAAACAGCACGCAGGTTTGACGGAATGATCCCGCTTGTGGGGGCCCTTACGAACCAAGATTTGCGGAGAACTTACAAGCTCTTGTGGTTTTAACGTTTAGCACGTGAAAGACCACGGAGCTTTTTTGTTGTTCCAAAGACGAAAGATTCCCGAAAAGGAGGAGAAAACAGCATGGAAATGACTGGTGCCAAGATCTTGATGGAATGCCTGCTGGAGCAGGGGGTCGACCTGGTGTTCGGCTATCCCGGCGGCACCATCCTGAACGTCTACGATGAGCTGTATCATTACAGGGATCGGATCACCCACATTCTGACCGCCCATGAGCAGGGTGCGTCCCACGCGGCGGACGGCTATGCCCGTTCCACAGGAAAGGTGGGGGTGTGCCTGGCCACCTCGGGCCCGGGCGCGACCAACCTGACCACGGGGATTGCCACGGCCTACATGGATTCATCCCCGGTGGTGTTTATCACCTGCAACGTGACCCAAAACCTCATCGGAAGGGATGCCTTCCAGGAGGTGGACATTACCGGCATTGCCATGCCCATCACCAAATGCACCTATCTGGTCCGGGATGTCAACAACCTGGCCGACACCGTGCGGGAGGCCTTTGCCATCGCCCGCAGCGGCCGGCCCGGCCCTGTGCTCATTGATATCGTAAAGAATGTCACTGCGGAGAAGGCGGAGTATGAACCCCTTCCCCGGGAAGAGCACATTCACTCCGGACGTCTGGCCAACCTGATCCGCCGGGCCCGGACCAGCAGCCTGAAAATGCCGGAGCCCAACCAGGAGGATGTGAACAAGCTGGTGGAGATGATCGCCCAGTCCAAGAAGCCCATGCTCATCTGCGGCGGCGGCGTGGTGCGCAGCCGGTCCCATGAGGAGTTCCGGGAATTCGCCCGGCGGATTGACGCCCCTGTGGCCATTACCCTTATGGGAGCGGGGGGGATCGCTGGCCGGGACCCCTTGGCCACGGGCATGATCGGCATGCACGGCTCCAAGGCCTCCAACATGGCCTGTGATGGCTGCGACCTGCTCATTGCCGTGGGCTGCCGTTTCTCGGACCGTGTGGCCCTGAAGCCGGCGACCTTTGCCCGGCAGGCCAAGATTGTCCACATCGACATTGACCGGGCGGAGATCAACAAGAATGTGGAGACCGACCACCACATCATCGGCAACGCCAAGCAGGTGCTGGCACTGCTGAACCAGAAGGTGCCCCAGTATGACCACAGCGAGTGGAAGGAGTATGTCTTCTCCTTCCCCACGGAGACGGCCTATGATGAGAACCCCAACCACCTGACGCCCAAGCAGATTCTGCACACCATCGCCCGGCTCTGTCCCGACGACACCATCGTGTCCACCGACGTGGGCCAGCATCAGATGTGGGCCATCCAGCATTTCCATTTTGACTACCCGGGCCAGCTGCTCACCTCCGGGGGCTTTGGCACCATGGGCTTCGGCCTGGGGGCGGCCATCGGGGCCAAGCTGGGCAACCCGGATAAGACCGTGATCCATATCGCCGGGGACGGCTGCTTCCGGATGAACAGCAATGAGCTGTCCACCGAGGAGTTCTACAAAACCCCCGTCATCACCTTCGTCTTCAACAACCACCGGCTGGGCATGGTCCGCCAGTGGCAGGAGCTGATCTATGAGAACCGCTTCAGCCAGACCACCACCGAGCGGGGCCCCGATTTTGTGAAGCTGGCGGATGCCAACGGCCTGAAGGGCCGCCGGGTCACCACCGTGGAGGAGTTGGAGGCCGCCATCCAGGAGGCGCTGGAGGAACAGAAGAAGGGCCTGGGCTATGTGGTGGACTGCACCATTGAGGAGACCGAGTTGGTCCGTCCCATGGTCAACGGCGGAACCCATATCACCGAGTTCCTGGTCAACTAAGAGGAGGCAAGAGACATGGAAGAAGTGAAATTGCGCACGTTGTCCGTCTTGGTGGACAATGAATCGGGCGTTTTGTCCCAGGTGTCCCGTTTGTTCTCCCGCAAAGGATTCAACGTGGAATCCCTGGCGGTGGGGACCACCGACAATCCCGCCATCTCCCGCATGACCATCGAGGTCCTGGCCAATGAGAACCAGACCAACCTCATGTGCAATCAGCTGGCGAAAATGGTGCCCGTCCACTCGGTCAAGCTGCTGGTGCCCAGCCATTCCATTCGCCGGGAGCTGGTTTTGTATAAGGTGCGCGCCAAAACCAGTGAGGATAAGAACGAGATCATTCAGATTGCCAACATTTTCCGGGGCTCCATCATTGATGTGTCCAAAGAAACCCTCACCCTCTCCGTCATCGGGGACGAGAAAAAGACCGACGCGGTGCAGGAGCTGCTGGCGGACTTTGGGATTGAGGAACTGGTCCGCACCGGCATGATCGCCCTGGAACGTGGTAAATATACCATTGACGAAGACACCAAGGAAAAAGGAGAGTTCAACTATGGCAAAGATGTATTATGAGAAGGACTGCGACCTCAACCAGCTCAATGGAAAGAAGATCGCCATTGTGGGCTATGGCTCCCAGGGCCATGCCCACGCCCTGAACCTGCGGGACTCCGGCTGTGACGTCATCATCGGCCTGCGCAAGGGCGGCAAGTCCTGGCCCGTGGCGGAGAAGGATGGCTTCCAGGTCTATCCCGTTGCCGAGGCCACCAAGGCCGCGGACATCATTATGATCCTCATCAACGATGAAAACCAGGCGGAGATGTACCAGAAGGACATCGCGCCGTACCTCACCGCCGGCAAGGCCATTGCCTTTGCCCATGGCTTTAACATCCGCTACCAGCAGATCCAGCCCCCTGCGGATGTGGACGTGTTCATGGCGGCCCCCAAGGGCCCCGGCCATACGGTCCGCAGCCAATATGTGGCCGGCAAGGGCGTGCCCTGCCTGGTGGCCGTGGAACAGAATGCCACCGGCAAGGCCTATGACATCGCCCTGGCCTACATCGCGGGCATCGGCGGCGCCCGGGCCGGCGTCATGGAGACCACCTTCCACGATGAGACGGAGACCGACCTCTTCGGGGAGCAGGCTGTCCTCTGCGGCGGTGTGGTGGAGCTCATGAAGCTGGGCTTCGAGACCCTGGTGGAAGCGGGCTATGAGCCGGAAAACGCCTATTTTGAGTGCATCCATGAGATGAAGCTCATCATCGACCTGATCAACAAGGGCGGCGTGGCCATGATGAACTACTCCATTTCCGACACGGCGGAGTATGGCGAGTATGTCTCCGGCAGCCGCATCCTGCCCTATGAGCAGACCAAGGCCAATATGAAAGCGGTGCTGAACGACATCCAGGACGGCACCTTCGCCGGCAAGTGGATCGCGGAGAACAAGAACGGACGTACCTTCTTTAACTCCAAGCGGGCCCTGCTGGCCAAGCACCCGATGGAGACCGTGGGTGCGGAACTGCGGAAGAACATGCTCTGGGGGGACGACGCGGACCCCGACACCGCTTCCAACTAAAATTGAAGAACCGCCGCGGCGCATGCCATCAGTGGCGCCAAGGAGACCGGCTCTCCCGTCGTCAGACGGGAGAGCCGGTTTTGGGTTTGTGGAATATGCCTGCTGCGGGGGAAAAGAAATTGTCATGGTGACTAAAAATAATGTTTGCAAAACGGGAAAAGGTGTGCTATAATACCAATAGAGATAGGGAGGAGCTATTTCAAAGGATCGGAAACCTTTTGCCATGTGTGCAGCCCCCTATGGACTGCGGAAAGGAGTCGTCATGATGAAGATTCAATTTTCGAACAAGAATATGACTGTCCCCGATCGCGTCTACTCCCATGCAGAGCAGCGAATCAATGAATTGGATCATCTGTTCCGCGGAGAACCCGAAGCTGTCGTTGTCTTCAGCGCGGAGGACGGCAAGCACGTCATTGAGCTGACGATTTTCTCTGGCACCACCATTTTCCGGGTGGTGGAAAAAACCTCCGATATGCTGGTCTCCATCGACGCTGCGGTCTCCTCCATTCGGCGCCAGTTGAGAGAGCACCGGTCGAAGCTGTCCAACAACATCAACAGCGATGCCTTTGAGAAGGATGCCGATGAGCTCATTTTCATTCCGGAGGTGGACCGCTTTGACGAGCCGGCCTATCAAGTGGTGCGCTCCAAGCAGTTCGAGTTTGGCCCCATGTCCGTGCAGGAAGCCATTTTGCAGATGAACCTGATTGGCCACTCCTTCTTTGCTTTCCGAAATGAGGAGAAGGATGGCGCGTTCTCTGTGGTGTATCGCCGCAATGACGGCGGATACGGTATCCTGGTGGATAAGACCTGACAGCGGGCCGCGCTGACCGGAATCTTTGGATAGAGGACAAACGGGCTTCCGAAATTCGGGAGCCCGTTTTTTGTGGAAACCTATGGGCGGTTTTGCTACGGGACGGGGATGAACAGCGCGTCCACTGTGGTCTCCAACTCCCGTGCCAGATGGAACGCCAGGGCCAGGGAGGGGTCGTATTTGTTGTTCTCAATGGCATTGATGGTTTGACGGGAGACCCCGCATCCTTTCGCCAGTTCCTCCTGGGACAGGCCCAGGGACTTCCGCAAGGCGCGAATCCGGTTTTCCATGGTCACCCCCCCAGCTTCCGCTGGTACCAGGCCAGGCTGCAGGTGAAAAGAATGGCGACGGTGGAAAGGGTGATTAGGGGATTGAGCAGGACGGTTTGACCATGGAAGAACGCGCGCAGGACAGACAGGAGCAGATAGCCCACCGTGCCTGTGAAGGAAAAGGTACAGGCTTTTCCCACAATCATCTGCCGTCTCTCATCCCCCAGACGGAGGAGGCAGAAAAACATGCGGATGATGCAGACAAGGAGAAAGCCAAGGAAGAGGAGAAAAAAGGAAAGCGTGATCAGATCGAATGACATGGGGAAACCTCCAGAAATAAACTCATAATGTCAAAAACTCTTTACATTATGAGGATAGCATACTTCGATTAAAATGTCAAACATTTTTTACAGAATAGAGGGGAAAGGCAGCACCCGAACCGGGTGCTGCCTTTCCGTAAGGGTTCCCAAGGGGATTGCTGGGGGATCACTGGGTACCCAGCCCCATGACGTCAATGGAGTGGTGCATGTGAATGGCCATGGCATGTCCTGCGCCGGCGGCGTCGCGCTTTCGGAAGAAGTCCATCAGCAGGGCGTGGTCCTTGCGGGTGTCCTCCGCCAGCTGGTCTTTGTGCTGGCCAGAGGCAATGGCGGCGGCCACCGCCTGGTTGATCATGGGCAGCAGGCGCATCATGAAGCTGTTGTGGGTGGCCCGGACAATGGCGGCGTGAAATTCCCGGTCTGCCTCGGTTCGGTCCTGCCCCAAGCGGATGCACCGGTCCACGTCCTCTCCCCGGGCCAGGATGTCCGCCATCTCCTCCTCCGTGGCCCGGAGGCAGGCCAGCCGGGCGGCGCTGGGCTCAAAGATGGCCCGCAGTTCAAAGAGGTCCTTCAGCTCCCCCCGGACCTGATCCAGGTGGGAAAAGCCATAGTCGTTGACCTGGGCTGCCTGGTCGGTGACAAAGGTGCCCCGCCCCCGGCGGGCCTCCAGGATTTTTTGGGAGACCAGGACATGGAGGGCCTCCCGCAGGGTGGTGCGGCTGACCCCCAGCTCCCGGGCCAGCTCCACCTCACTGGGCAGCTTCTCGCCGGGAGACAGGCGGTGCTCCACCACGATCATGGTGTACAGCCGGTCGGCGGTTTGTTGGGATAGACTTTTTTTCTCCATAGGGACCTCCTTTTGGGGAAAACCTGCGGATTTCCCTTGACATTGCTCTCTCTATCCTATAATATAATGTCAGACAATTCAAGAGAGGTCATACAATTTTGTATGAGTTTTTATAAGGAGGACAGCCTGATGCGTTCCGATCAAATCAAAAAAGGTGTGGAACGGGCCCCCAACCGGTCCCTGCTCTACGCCCTGGGCTATACCGAGGAGGAGCTGAACCGGCCCCTGGTGGGGGTGGTGAGCTCCTGGAATGAGATTGTACCCGGTCACATGGACCTGGATAAAATTGTGGAGGCGGTCAAGGCCGGCATCCGGGCGGCGGGGGGAACCCCGGTGACCTTCCCCGCCATCGCGGTCTGTGACGGCATTGCCATGGGCCATGTGGGGATGAAGTATTCCCTGGTCACCCGGGACCTCATTGCCGACTCCACCGAGGCCATGGTGACCGCCCACCAGTTTGACGGGCTGGTCATGGTGCCCAACTGCGACAAGAATGTGCCGGGCCTGCTGATGGCGGCCGCCCGGCTGAATATCCCCACCATCTTCTGCTCCGGCGGTCCCATGCTGGCCGGCCGGCTGGGGGATGGCCGGCGCACCTGCCTGAGCCATATGTTTGAGGCGGTTGGGGCCTACCACGCCGGCACCCTGGACGAGGCGGGGGTGCGGGAGTACGAGGAGAACGCATGTCCCAGCTGCGGCTCCTGCTCAGGGATGTATACCGCCAATTCCATGAACTGCCTGACAGAGGCCATTGGCATGGCTCTGCCCGGCAACGGGACCATTCCCGCGCCCCTCTCTGCCCGCCGCCGCCTGGCCAAGCAAGCGGGCATGCAGATCATGGAGCTGATCCGGCGGGACATCCGGCCCCGGGACATCATGACACCGGCGGCCTTCCACAATGCGGAGACCGTGGACATGGCCCTGGGCTGCTCCACCAATACCATGCTCCACTTGCCCGCCATCGCCCATGAGGCCGGGGTGACCATTGACCTGGACGAGGCCAACGCCATCTCCGCCCGGACGCCCAACCTGTGCCATCTGGCCCCAGCGGGGGACACCTTTATGGAGGACCTGGAGCGGGCCGGCGGCGTTTACGCGGTGATGAAGGAGCTGACCAAGAAGGATCTGCTGGACACCAGCCTTCTCACCTGCACGGGAAAGACCGTGGCGGAGAACCTGGCCCCGGTCCAGAATCTGGACCCCACCGTCATTCGTCCTCTGGAGAATCCCTACTCCCAGAGCGGCGGCATCGCGGTTTTGAAGGGCAACCTGGCTGAGGATGGCTGCGTGGTGAAGCAGTCCGCCGTGGCCCCGGAGATGATGGTCCACAAAGGCCCCGCCCGGGTGTACAATTCCGAGGAGGAAGCCATTGCCGATATTTATGGGAAGAAGATCCATCCCGGCGATGTGGTGGTCATCCGCTACGAGGGGCCCAAGGGCGGCCCGGGCATGCGGGAGATGCTCAACCCCACCTCCGCCATCTGCGGCATGGGGCTGGGGGAATCTGTGGCCCTCATCACCGACGGCCGGTTTTCCGGGGCCACCCGGGGGGCATCCATCGGTCATGTGAGCCCGGAGGCCGCCGCCGGCGGGACCATCGGTCTGGTGGAGGAGGGAGATTTGATCTCCATTGATATCCCCAACTGCAAGATTCAGTTGGAGGTCTCCGATGAGGAACTGGCCCGGCGGAAGGCCGCCTGGGTCTGCCCGGAACCCAAGGTCAAGACGGGCTACCTGGCCCGCTACGCAAAGATGGTGACCTCGGCGGACAAGGGTGCCATTCTGGATTTCTAAGAGAATGGGCGGGGGCAGCCCCGTGGGGTGCTCCGCTGCTGTATTGTATTTGTATTGAGAAGGGAAGCGTTTCAAATGTTAGACATCAAAATCACCAAAACCACAGCCCCCAAGGAAAAGCCCAAGGGAAACCTGGGCTTTGGCCGGATTTTTACTGACCACATGTTCGTCATGGACTACACCCAGGGAATGGGTTGGCACGACCCCCGCATTGTGCCCTATCAGGACCTCACCCTGTCTCCCGCCGCCATGGTGTTTCACTACGGCCAGGAGATGTTTGAGGGCCTGAAGGCCTACAAGGGGGATGATGGGGCCAACTACCTTTTCCGCCCGGACATGAATGCCAAGCGGACCAACGACACCAACGACCGACTCTGCATCCCCCGGGTTCCGGAGGAGGACTACGTCCAGGCGGTGAAGGCCATTGTCTCCGTGGACCAGGACTGGATTCCCACGGCCCCCGGCACCTCCCTGTACATCCGCCCCTTTATCATTGCCACGGAGCCCTTCCTGGGGGTGGATGTCTCGCAAACCTTCCAGTTTATCATCATTCTCTCCCCCTCGGGCGCCTATTATGAAAGCGGCCTGGAGCCGGTGGGCATCTGGATTGAGGACGACTATGTCCGGGCGGTCCGGGGCGGCATGGGCTTTGCCAAGACTGGCGGCAACTACGCTGCTTCCCTGGCCGCCCAGGTGAAGGCCCATGACGACGGCTATTCCCAGGTCCTGTGGCTGGACGGGGTGGAGCGGAAATACATTGAAGAGGTGGGCGCCATGAACATCTTCTTCAAGATTGACGGCAAGGTGGTCACTCCCATGCTCAATGGGTCCATCCTGCCGGGGATCACCCGGAACTCCGTGCTCCAGCTCTGCCGGGACTGGGGCCTGCCCACGGAGGAGCGGAAAATCTCCGTGGAGGAGCTCATCCAGGCCCAGAAGGAGGGCAAGCTGGAGGAGGTCTTCGGCACCGGCACCGCCGCGGTGATCTCCCCGGTGGGCAAGCTGCGGTATAAGGACGATGTCATGGTCATCGGCAACGGGGAGATTGGCCCTCTGAGCCAGAAGCTCTATGACACGGTGACCGGGATTCAGCTGGGCAGACTGGAGGACAAGTTTGGCTGGCGGGTCCGGGTGGACTGAGGCGCACCCCTGGAAAAACGAGAAAACACACCATTTGGCCGCCTGCGGGCGGCCAAATTGCTGCGGAGAAAACGATAGGAGGATTGACAATGGACCAACTGGTATCCCGCTTGCTCCTGTACGGAGACTTGGGAGAAGAGGCCATTCTGTCCAAACTGGCGGCGCTGTTCCAGGCTTGGAAGGGCAGCAGTATGCCCCGGCAGACCCTGGTGCGGGGCATTTACCACCAGGTCAAGGGGCTGCTGGACCTGGCGACAGAGTATGGCTTTGACGAGAATCTGTGGCAGAACTACCTGACCTTTCTGCTGATGACCAACGAGAACTCCTTCAGCCTGATTACCGAGCGGGTGGGCGCCCAGGACGGCTCGGTGAATCACTTTGCCCGGAACGATTTTCGGGTCTTTCGGGCCCTGTTCCACTACGATTTTTCTGCCGTGGAGGGGGATTTGAACCTGGACTGCTTTACCACCCTCAGCCATTACAAGGCCATTGCCAAGCACGGGCGGCGGTACAACCAAAACGTCAGTGAAAAGGTCCGGGACCTGAGCCGCCGTCTGGCCGCGGCCCCGGATGACGAGACGTTTTTTCGTCTGGTCACGGAACATTACCGGCAGTATGGCGTGGGGATGCTGGGCCTGAATAAGGCCTTCCGCATCCAGCCGGGGCCGGAGGGGATTGGGTTTATCCCCATCTACAACACGGACAAGGTCATGCTGCGGGACCTGGTGGGTTACGAAAGCCAGAAGGCGCAGCTGCGTCACAACACGGAGGCCTTCCTGGCGGGGCGAAGCGCCAACAACGCCCTGCTCTATGGGGACGCCGGCACCGGCAAGTCCTCCAGCGTCAAGGCTCTGATCAACGAGTACTATGACCAGGGCCTGCGGATGATTGAGATTTATAAGCATCAGTTCCGGGACCTGTCGGCGGTGATTGCCAAGGTGAAAAACCGGAATTACCGGTTCATTATTTTTATTGATGACCTCTCCTTTGAGGAGAACGAGGTGGAGTATAAGTTCCTCAAGGCGGTGATTGAGGGCGGGGTGGAGACCAAACCGGACAACATCCTTCTCTACGCCACCTCCAACCGGCGCAACCTCATCCGGGAGACCTGGAAGGACCGGGCGGACATGGAGCATGAGAACGATGTCCACCACTCGGACACCTTGGAGGAAAAGCTCTCCCTCTCCGCCCGCTTTGGCGTGCGGATCAACTATTCCATCCCCAACCGGACCCAGTTCCAGGAGATGGTTCGGACCCTGGCCCAGCGGCAGGGCCTGACGGTGCCGGCGGAGGTGCTGCTGGCGGAGGCCAACAAGTGGGAACTGCGCCACGGCGGCGTCTCCGGCCGCACGGCCCAGCAGTTTATCAACTATATGGCGGGCAGTCCGCCTTCGGAAGCAAAGGGATGAGTAGACAGCCTGGTCCAAAGAGCGGCGGATCAGGCTGTCTCTTTTGTTTCCCGGCGTTCTGCCTTGCCCGGGAGAGAAAAGTGTGCTATCATTTTACCGCAAAAATGACGCGGGTGCAGAGAGGAGACGCGGGATGGAACGGCTGCTGATTTTGGAGGACGATCTGGCCTTGGGAGAGGGGGTCCGGCTGGCGCTGCAGGGGGATGACCGGCCGGTGACCTTGTGCCGGACTTTGGCCCAGGCCCGGCAGGCGCTGGAGGAGGCCGGGCCCTTTGCCCTGCTGATCCTGGATGTGAACCTCCCCGACGGCAGCGGCCTGTCCCTGCTGGAAGAGGTCAGGGGGCGGGTGCCGGTGATCCTCCTCACCGCCAATGATCTGGAGACCGACATTGTGGCCGGGTTGGAGCTGGGGGCGGAGGACTACATTACAAAGCCCTTTTCCCTGGCGGTCCTCCGGGCCCGGGTGAATGCCCAGCTGCGCCGGGGAAAAGGCGCCGGGAATGAGGTGGTGGAGACCGGGGAATTTGTCTTTGACTTTGGCCGGATGGAGTATCGAAAGAAGGGGAAGCTGGTGGAGCTGAGCAAGACGGAGCAAAGGCTGTTGAGGCTCCTGGTCCAGAACCGGGGGACCACCCTCAGCCGGGGGGACCTGGTGGACCGGGTGTGGACCGATGGTGCAGAATATGTGGAGGAGAATGCCCTGTCTGTCACGGTGAAGCGGCTGCGGGACAAGCTGGAGGAGGTCCCATCCAAGCCTCGGTATCTCAAAACCGTCTATGGGATCGGGTATACCTGGGCGGTGAAGTGAGATGGGAGTGACCGTTGTTCTGTGCGTGGTTTCCGCCGTCCTGGGGGCCTTGGCCGGCGGGCTGTGGTTTCGCCGGCGGGAAAAGCGCACCCTGCAAAGCCTGGATGGGATGCTGGACCAGGCCATCTGTGGGGAATTCTCCCCGACCAAGTTTGACGAGAGCCTCTTTTCCGCGGTGGAGAGCCGGCTGGCCGATTACCTGGAGGCCTCCGCGGTGTCGGCGCGGAACCTTCAGGCGGAAAAGGACGCCATCAAAACCCTCATTGGGGACATCTCCCACCAGACCAAGACGCCCATTGCCAATCTTTTGCTGTATGCCCAGCTGCTGGGGGAGCAGCCTCTGCCCCCCCAGGGCCGCGACTGTGCCGCGGCCCTGGAGAGACAGGCGGAGAAATTAAAAACCCTCATTGAAGCTCTGGTGAAGACCTCCCGCCTGGAGAACGGCATCCTGACCTTTCAGCCTGTGGTGGGGCCCCTGGCCCCTATGCTGGAACAGGCGGTGGCGGGACTCCAGCCCAAGGCGGACAGGAAGGGGATCACACTGACCCTGCTGCCCACCCAGGCCCAGGCGCGGTTTGACCCCAAGTGGACGGAGGAGGCGGTGTGCAACCTGTTGGACAACGGGGTGAAGTACACCCCCGCCGGCGGGGCGGTCACCGTGTCGGTGACCGCTTATGAGCTGTTCTGCCGGATTGACGTGACCGACACGGGGATGGGCCTGGCGGAGGAGGAGCAGGCCAAGGTGTTCCAGCGGTTCTACCGGGCTCCGGCGGCCCGGGACGGGGAAGGCGTTGGGATCGGCCTGTACCTGGTCCGGCAGATTGCGGCGGGGCAGGGGGGCTATGTCAAGGTATCCTCCCAGCGAGGGCGGGGGAGTACCTTCTCCCTGTTTCTTCCCCGGGAGGGGGCTGCCGCGTCGGAGAGAATCTTTCGAAACTGATAGAATTCAGAAAGAATGTGGAAAGAATCCTCTGGTATAGTCTGTACTGTCGAAGGACGTACAGACTATTTTCTGTTTGGAACCATGGAGGAATTTGATATGACAATCTTGAAGACCAGAGACCTGCGAAAGGTCTACGGCGCAGGGGATACGGAGGTCCGTGCCCTGGACGGCGTCCATCTCACGGTGGAAAAAGGAGAGTTTGTGGCGGTGGTGGGGACCTCGGGGTCCGGCAAGTCCACCCTGCTGCACATGCTGGGAGGCTTAGACCGGCCCACGTCGGGTTCTGTAACGGTGGATGGCCGGGAGATTTTTCAGCTTAAGGATGAGGAACTGACCATTTTCCGCCGCCGGAAGATCGGCTTTGTCTTTCAAAACTATAATCTGGTGCCTGTGCTCAACGTTTACGAGAATATTGTCCTGCCCATTCGTCTGGACGGCAAAGTAGAGGACCGGGCCTATGTGGAGCAGATCATCGCCACCCTGGGGCTGGAGAAGAAGCTCCAAAATTTGCCCAACAACCTCTCCGGGGGTCAGCAGCAGCGGGTGGCCATCGCCCGGGCCTTGGCGGCCAAGCCCGCCATTATTTTGGCCGATGAGCCCACGGGTAACCTGGACTCCAAGACCAGCCAGGACGTGATGGGGCTGCTCAAGGTGACCTCCCAGCGGTTTGCCCAGACCATTGTGATGATCACCCACAATGAGGAGATTGCCCAAATGGCCGACCGGACCATCCGCATTGAGGATGGACAGATTACCAGCCGGGGGTGAGAGGGACATGATCCGCGTATCCAACAAAGCCTGCGTCCGGCATTTGGGACGCCAGTCCATGAAGGCGGCCAAGACCCGAAACTGCATCGCCGTGCTGGCCATCGCCCTGACCACGGTGCTCTTTACCTCCCTGTTTACCATCGCCCTGTCCATCAACGACGGCTTTCAGCAGTCCAATTTCCGGCAGGCGGGGGGATATAACCACGCCACCTTCAAATCATTGACCCAGGAACAATTTGGGGAGATCAAGGAGGACCCCCTGATTAAGGAGTGGGGCCTGCGCCGGTTCATAGGGATGCCCACAGAGGCCCCCTTTCACAAGAGCCATGTGGAGATCGGCTACTCCGACCCAACCCAGGCCAAGTGGATGTTCTGCCAGCCCCAGGAGGGACGCCTGCCCCAGGAAGGGACCAATGAGGCGGCCACGGATACCCGGGTGCTGGAGCTGCTGGGGGTGGAGCCCGTTTTGGGGGCGGAGTTTACCCTGACCTTCGGGATCGGGGCGGGCTCGGTGGAGACCACCCAGACCTTTACCCTCTGCGGCTGGTGGGAATATGACGAGGCCATCCCGGCTGACCATGTGCTCATTCCCGAGAGCCGGCTGGAGTCCATCCTGGCGGAGACGGGATATGTCCCTGGACAGGACGCCTCCGGCGCGGGACTCTGGGGCCTGGATGTGATGCTGGACAGCTCCCTGCACATTGAACAGGATGTCCAGACCATTCTGGCCAACCACGGCTATCAGGACCAGAACCGGCAGGAGGACAATTATGTGAATACCGGCGTGAACTGGGGCTACACCGGGGCCAAGATGGCCGAGAACATGGACCCGGCCACGCTGGCAGCGCTGGCGGCGGTGCTGCTGCTGATTGTGTTCACCGGATACCTGATTATCTATAATGTCTTCCAGATCTCTGTGACCAACGACATCCGATTCTATGGCCTGCTGAAGACCATCGGGACCACCGGGCGGCAGATCAAAGCTCTGCTGCGGCAGCAGGCGCTGCTTCTGAGCTGTATCGGCATCCCCATCGGGCTTGTGCTGGGCTGGATGGTGGGCGGTCTGCTGGCGCCCATGGTGATCCAGCGGCTGGACGGCGTAGTGAGTACTGTGTCCGTGCATCCCCTGATCTTTGTGGGCTCGGCCCTGTTTGCCCTGTTCACCGTGCTGCTGTCCTGCGCCAAGCCAGGCCGGCTGGCGGCGAAGGTCTCCCCCATTGAGGCGGTACGGTACACGGAGGGCAGCCAAAGCAAGAAGAAGGCAAAGCGAGGCAGCGGAAGGGTGTCGCCCTTTTCCATGGCCCGAGCCAACCTGGGCCGCAGCAAGGGCAAGACCGTGGTGACGGTGCTCTCCCTGTCCCTGGCGGTGGTGCTCACCACCATAACGGCCACCTTTGTGGGGGGCTTTGACATGGACAAGTATCTCTCCAAAAGCATCTGCACGGACTTTGTCCTGGCGGACGCGGGGCATTTTCAGGTGGGGGATACCTTCCAAGCCGGTATGGCCCTGCCCCAGGAGGTCATTGACCAGGTGACCAGCCAGGGCGGCGTGACCGAGGGGGGAAAGGTCTATGGAATGACGACCGCAGTACAGGAGGGCGTGACGGAGGACTGGTTCCGTTCTGCCAACCAGCAGTGGTATACCGAGGAGCAAATGGAGAGCTTGATTACGGGCGTGGAACGGGATGCTGGGAACCACCTGCTGGACAGAGCACAGCTCTATGGCATGGAAGGCTTTGCCTTGGATCAGCTGGACGTGATGGAAGGGGACCTGTCCAAGCTGTATGAGCCGGGCGGGCGCTACATTGCCGCCGTGTATAACAAGGATGACTATGGCAAGTGGAGGCCAGACTCCCATTGGGCCAAGGTGGGGGACCAGGTTACCCTGCGGTACGTGTCAGAATTTGAATATTACAGCCCCACCACCGGGGAGGTCTTCGGGTCCGAACCCCCGGAGAAAGAGGCATACTTGTCCCGGGCGGTGGAATACCAAGAGGTTACCTATGAGGTGGCGGCGCTGGTAGCTGTGCCCAGCTGTCTGGGTTATGGATACTATGGGGCGGATGAATTTGTGCTCAACGATGTAACATTCTGCCAAGATACGCAGAGTGACAGCGTGATGCTCTATGCCTTCAACACCCAGGAGGGCGGGGCGACGGCCATGGAGGACTTCCTGGCCGACTACACGGAAAACCAGAATCCCCAATACGACTATGTGAGCAAGGTCACCTACCAGGCGGAGTTTGAGAGCTTCCGCGCCATGTTCCTGATGCTGGGCGGGGCGCTGAGCTTCATTGTGGGTCTGGTGGGCGTGCTGAACTTCTTCAACGCCATTTTGACGGGCATCCTGACCCGGAAGCGGGAGTTTGCCGTGCTCCAGTCCATCGGCATGACCGGGCGGCAGCTGAAGATCATGCTGGTCTGGGAGGGCCTCTTCTACGCGCTGGGGTCTATCCTCATTGCCCTGGTGCTGGCCCTGGTGCTGGGGCCGCTGTCCGCACCCACCCTGGAGAACCTGTTCTGGTTCTTCACCTATCATCTGACGGTGACCCCGGTTCTGATTCTGCTGCCAATCTTTCTGCTGCTGGGCGGCCTGGTCCCGCTGGCGGTTTACCGGTCGGTGGCCCGGGTCTCCGTGGTGGAGCGGCTGCGGGAGGCGGAGGGCTGAGGCGCTGCCCTGTCAAACTGCATAATCGTTCGGAACAAACCGGCCCTATCCCACAGGATAGGGCCGGTTTGTTGATGGCGTTTTGGCAGTCTCGCCGGGAAGGTGCAAAGATTGCACGAAAACGGAAGCAGGGGGAACACAAAACTATGAAAAGTCCTGAAAGTGAAAAGAAGCTCAGATATTTTTTTCGGAGTGCTTGACATTTTGCAGGGGAAGTGCTACATTAGCTTTAGCACTCAGGGAGAATGAGTGCTAAAATGATAGAAGAGGCCAAAGGAGGCCTGAGAATGGAACTGTCGGAGCGCAAAAAACAGATCCTTCGCGCGGTGGTAGAAAACTACATACAGACCGCCGAACCTGTGGGCTCCAAAGCCATTGTGGTCAGCGCCGGCCTGAAGGTCTCCTCCGCCACCATCCGCAATGAGATGGCAGAGTTGGAGACCCTGGGTTACCTGGAACAGCCCCATACCTCCGCCGGACGGATTCCCTCTCCCAAGGGATACCGGCTGTATGTGAACGAACTCATGGAGGAGCACCGGCTGACCATGCAGGAGGCCCAAAAGATCAACGAAGCTCTCAACCTCAAAATCCGGGAAATGGACCAGGTGATGACGGAGGCGGGGAAGATCATCTCCCAGCTGACCAAGTATCCCACCTTTTCCCTGACCAAGGGGACCAGAAAAGCCACCATCGCCCGCTATGACCTGCTCATGGTGGAGGAATCGGCGTTCATCGCGGTGCTGATGACCGATGGCCAGATGGTGAAGAATAAGCTCTTCCGCCTGCCTACCCCCCTGTCGGAGACCCAGCTGCAGCTGCTGGGCACCCTGCTGAATACCTCGTTTACGGGCCTGACCCTGGAGGAACTGGGGCCGGAACTGGCGCGGGTGGCCTCCCATGCCGGGGGCGAGGCCTACGGACTGATCAGTCTGGTGGTCTCCTTCGCCATGGAGGTGCTGGAGGAGCTGGAGACCAATGTGATTCACACCGCTGGCATCCCCACGCTGCTGGCCCACCCGGAGTACCAGAGCCTGGAGCGGGCGGAACCCCTGATGAACTTTCTCTCCGAGATGGGAGAGGGGGTCAACCTGCCGGTGGTGCAGGGAGAAAACGTAAAAATTCTCATTGGCCCGGAGAACGTGGCCGACGAGTTGAAAGAATCCAGCGTGATCATGGCCAGCTATGATATTGGCGGCGGAATGCAGGGCGTCATCGGCGTGGTGGGCCCCACCCGCATGGACTATGCGGACCTGGCGGCCCGGTTGTCCTACTTTGCGGAAGGTCTTTCCCGCATGTTTGGCAAAGGCGAGATTCCGCCCCCCGCCGGGAGCGAACCTGAAGAATGAGGAGGATACCACATCCCATGAGCAAGAAAAATAACGATCAGAATCAGGTCCCCGAGGAAACCAAGGAGGAGACCCCGGAGGAAGTGACCGAAGCCTCTCAGGAAAAGCAGGAATCCAGCCAGGAGGAAGCCCTCCAGCAGGCCCTGCGGGAGCAGGAAGACAAATACCTCCGGCTGCTGGCGGAGTACGACAACTACCGCAAGCGAAGCCAGAAGGAAAAGGAAAACGCCTGGACCACCGCCAGGGCGGACACCATCAAGGAACTGCTCCCGGTGTATGACAATCTGGAGCGGGCGCTGAAGCAGGAGACCGCCGACGAGGCCTATGCCAAGGGCGTGCAGATGACCATGACCCAGCTCAAGACTGTGCTGGAAAAGCTGGGGGTGGAGGAGATTCCCGCCCAGGGAGAATCCTTTGACCCCAATGTCCATAACGCAGTGATGCACATGGAAGACGAGGCTTTGGGAGAGAATACCGTAGTAGAAGTATTCCAGGCCGGCTTTAAGATGGGAGAAAAGGTCATTCGCCACGCCATGGTCAAGGTGGCCAACTGACCGGCCCTGTCCGGGCGGACAGCCCCGAACCATTTCCAGATCACCATATAAATTTGATAAACGTGTAAACAACAGCCATCTGTTCTTGATAAGGAGGAACAACATTATGTCTAAGATTATTGGTATCGACTTAGGAACCACCAACTCCTGCGTCTCCGTGATGGAGGGCGGCGAGGCCGTCGTCATCCCCAACGCGGAGGGCAACCGCACCACCCCTTCCATTGTGGCATTTTCCAAGGACGGCGAGCGGATGGTGGGCCAGGTGGCAAAGCGCCAGGCCATCACCAACCCCGACCGGACTGTGATTTCCATTAAGCGTGAGATGGGCTCCAACTACAAGGTGAACATCGACAGCAAGGCGTACACTCCCCAGGAGATCTCCGCCATGATCCTGCAGAAGCTGAAGGCAGACGCCGAGGCCTATCTGGGCCAGACCGTCACCGAGGCGGTCATCACCGTCCCTGCCTACTTCACCGACGCCCAGCGGCAGGCCACCAAGGACGCGGGCAAGATTGCCGGTCTGGAGGTCAAGCGGATCATCAATGAGCCCACGGCGGCGGCCCTGGCCTATGGCGTGGACAAGGAATCGGATCAGAAGATCATGGTCTATGACCTGGGCGGCGGCACCTTCGACGTCTCCATTCTGGAGATCGGTGACGGGGTCATCGAAGTCCTGGCCACCGCCGGCAACAACCGGCTGGGCGGCGACGACTTCGACAAGTGCATCATGGACTGGATGGTGGCGGAGTTTAAGAAGGCCGAGGGCATCGACCTGAGCGGCGACAAGGTTGCCATGCAGCGCCTGAAGGAGGCCGCGGAAAAGGCCAAGATTGAGCTGTCCGGCGTCACTTCCTCCACCATTAACCTCCCCTATATCACCGCCGATGCCACCGGCCCCAAGCATCTGGACCTGACCCTCACCCGGGCGAAGTTCAATGAGCTGACCGCCCACCTGGTGGAGGCCACCGCCGGACCGGTGAAGCAGGCCATGAGCGACGCGGGCCTCACCGGCAATGACATCGCCAAGGTCCTCATGGTGGGCGGCTCCAGCCGGATTCCCGCTGTGCAGGATGTGGTGAAGAAGCTCACCGGCAAAGAGGGCTTCAAGGGCATCAACCCCGATGAATGCGTGGCCATGGGCGCAGCCCTTCAGGGCGGCGTGCTGGTGGGCGACGTGAAGGGCCTGCTGCTGCTGGACGTGACCCCCCTGTCCCTGGGCATTGAGACCATGGGCGGCGTGAACACCAAGCTCATTGAGCGCAACACCACCATCCCCGCCAAGAAGAGCCAGATCTTCACCACCGCGGCCGACAATCAGACCCAGGTGGAGGTCCACGTCCTCCAGGGTGAGCGGGAGATGGCCCAGTACAATAAGACCCTGGGCCGGTTCAGCCTGGACGGCATCGCCCCCGCCCGCCGGGGTGTGCCCCAGATTGAGGTTACCTTCGACATCGACGCCAACGGCATCGTGAACGTCTCGGCCAAGGATCTGGGCACCGGTAAGGAGCAGCATATCACCATCACCTCCTCCACCAACATGTCCAAGGAGGATGTGGAGAAGGCCGTGAAGGAGGCCGAGCAGTTCGCCGCCGAGGACGCCAAGCGCAAGGAGGAAGTGGACACCCGGAACCAGGCCGACCAGATGGTCTATCAAAGTGAGAAGGCCATGGAGGAGATGAAGGATAAGCTGGATGCCAGCGAGGTCAGCGAGCTGGAGGCGGAGATCAACAAGGTGAAGGAGGCCCTGAAGGGCACCGATACCCAGGCCATCAAAACCGCCACAGAGAGCCTGACCCAGGCCTTCTATAAGGTCAGTGAGAAGATGTATCAGCAGGCCAATCCCCAGGGCGGCCAGCCTGGCCCCGATATGGGCGGCGCGGGCTTTGGCGGCCAGCAGGCCGGCGGAGCAGCCGGCGGCAGCGGGAACAAGGGCCCCGATGATGTTGTGGACGCGGATTACACCGTGGTTGACGACCAGTAAGAAAGCGAATCCAACGCAGCCAGCGGGGGACAGGATTTCCTGTCCCCCTGCTTGTGTGAAAAGGAAGCGGCGGGGCTGCGCCGGTTCCATAGAGCCTATTGTGAGGTGAGAAACCAATGGCAGACCAGAAGAAAAGAGATTACTATGAGGTCCTGGGGGTCAAGAAAGGCGCCTCGGACGATGAACTGAAAAAAGCTTACCGGAAGCTGGCCAAACAGAATCACCCGGACCTGAACCCGGGCGACAAAGCGGCGGAAGCCCGGTTCAAAGAGATCAATGAGGCCTATGAGGTGCTCTCGGACAAGGAGAAGCGGGCCAAGTACGATCAATTTGGCTTTGCGGGGGTGGACCCCAACTTTGGCGCCGGCGGTCCCGGCGGGGCTGGCGGGTTCGGCGGATTTGACGTGAGCGACCTGTTTGGCTCCTTCTTCGGCGGCGGCTTTGGCGGGTTCGGCGGGGGCGGACAGTCCCGGACAGGACCGGCCAAAGGGAGCACCGTGCGGGCCAGTTTGACCCTGACCCTGGAGGAGGCGGCCTTCGGCTGTGAGAAAGATGTGAACATCTCCCATGTGGAGTCCTGTGACGTATGCGGCGGCACAGGCTGTGAGCCGGGCACCACCGCAGAGGTGTGCCCGGAGTGCCACGGCTCCGGCCAAGTGCGGATGCAGCAGCGGACCATGTTTGGGACCATGTCCACCTCCACCGTCTGCCCCAACTGCCGGGGAGAGGGGAAGATCATCCACCAGAAGTGCAAGGCCTGCGGCGGCAGCGGCGGCGTCCGCCGGCAGAAGAAGGTTCACGTGAAAGTGCCCGCCGGCATTGACAACGGCCAGGCCATTTCGGTCCGGGGCCAGGGGGATATGGGACGCAACGGCGGTCCTGCCGGGGATTTGATTGTGGGAATCAATGTGATGCCCCATGCCCGGCTCCGCCGGGACGGCGCCCACATTTACTTGGATCAGACGGTTTCCATTCTCCAGGCTACGCTGGGGGGTGAAGTGGAGATTCCCTCTCTGGATGGCAAGATGAAGTGTAAGGTGGAGCCAGGCACCCAGCCGGGCACCACCCTCCGCCTGCGGGGCAGAGGCGTGCCGGCCCTCAACGGCAGAGGCCGGGGGGACCAGTATGTCACCATCCGGGTGGAGATTCCCCGGAACCTGAACGAGGACCAGAAGGAGGCTCTGCGGAAGTTTGCCGAGGCCATGGGAGAGCTTCCCGCCTCCAGCAGCGCAGGGGAAAGCGGGGAGCGGTCCGTGTTCCACCGTCGGAAGAAAAAGTAAGGCTCCGTAGACAGAAAGGAAAACAATATGTTTCTTGCCGATTGCCACACCCACTCCCTCTGCTCCCCGGACAGCAATGCCCCCATGCTCCAGATGGCCCAGAAGGCCTATGAATATGGTCTGCATACGCTGTGCCTGACAGACCACTGTGATCTGCTGAGCCTGGAGGGGGAGCGGACTCTGGACTATGATTGGACCCCTGTGCACCGGGAGCGGAAGGGGATGCTGGACGCCTTCGGCGCCCGGCTGGACCTGCCCATGGGGCTGGAGTTTGGCATGGGCCATCTGTTTCCCGAGGCATCTGAGAAAATTCTCGGGGAACCTGGGCTGGATTTTGTCATCGGCTCCTGCCACAACCTGGACGAGGCGGCGGGAGGACGGGACTTTTATCTGCTGCCCTATGACACCTTGGAGGACTGTTATCGGGCTCTGGACAACTACTTCCAGTCCATGCTGGCCATGGCCGCCAGCCCCTGCTATGATGTGGTGGGCCATGTGATCTATCCGCTTCGCTACATGAACGGCCCCTATGACACCCCCAGCCTGGACCGGTATCGGGATCAAATCCGGGAGATCCTTCGCCTGGCCATTCAGTCGGGCCGGGGCATTGAGATCAATACTTGGAAGGGGCAGACGCTCCGGGAATGGATTCCCATTCTGCGGGATTACCGGGAGTTAGGAGGGGAGATCCTCACAGTGGGCTCGGATGCCCACGCGCCGGAACCTCTGGGCCGGGGGATTCGGGAGGCCTATGGCCTTATGGCCGACTGCGGCTTCCGCTATGTGGCCGTTTACCATGCACGCAAGCCGGAGATGATCCGGCTGAAATAACGGGGCAGGGCCCCGCCGAAAAAAACAAGGAGGAGACGACCATGATTGCATTGGGTTCTGACCACGGCGGCTTTGACCTGAAGGAACGGGTGAAGGCCTATTTAGACCGGGAGGGCATCCCCTATCAGGACTATGGCTGCCACAGCAAGGAGAGCTGTGATTACCCTGTGTTTGGCAAGGCAGCGGCGGAGGCCGTGGCCTCGGGGGTTTGTGAAAAGGGCATCGTCATCTGCACCACCGGCATCGGCATCTCCATTGCGGCCAACAAGGTGCGGGGCATCCGCTGCGCTCTGTGCAGTGATCCCCTCTCTGCGGAAATGACCCGCCGGCACAACGACGCCAATATGCTGGCCATGGGCGCCGGCATGGTGGGGCCCAACTTGGCAGAGCGGATTGTGGAGGTCTTTCTCCACACGGACTTCGAGGGTGGACGCCACGCCCGACGGGTGGGGCTGATTACGGAGATGGAAGAGGCATAAATTATAGAAGACGGGCACACCCCCCAGGCGGCTATGACCGCCTGGGGGGTGTGGCATGGAAAAGAGAAAGAGGCACACCGTGTATAAAAAAAGACAAGTCCATCTCTGTTTTGATGCCAATATCAGAGGGCTCCTCATGCAGACCTATCATGCAGAGATGGGCAGAACCATGGACCTTATTTTTTTGGATGAGGACCTGTCCGTTGGGCGATTGAATCCCTTGACCCCTTCCTTTCGAAAGCGAATGTTGGAGGAACGGGGAATTCCAACAGAAGATTCTTTTTGTGGGGAATACCGCACGTTTCTTCGGAGAATAGAGGGACTGTCGCCGGAGGATTCCTGTTATGTCTGGTGCTCCAAGGACCCCTATGAGCTGACGGGGTTTGCGCTGGCCAGTACATATCTGGCCTCCAAACGAGAACAGGTTCTCTTTTGCGACAGTGGTCTGCTGCAAGACGTTGAACCCGCAAGGGCCCAGGCGGTCTGTGACGCGTTACTCTCCCGAGCTGCCGTGACCTCTCTGCGCCCTTGGGCAGCCCTTTGGAAGCGATTGCAGGAGGAAAACACGTCTCTTCGGATTGCTGTGGATGGGCTCCCTCGCTCCGTTCCAGAGACCTTTTTTGATCCATGGATTCAAAGACTTTTGGCTCAAGAGGCGCCACAGGAGAGGGACAATTTTTCCATTGCCATCCAGGTTGAGGAAGAGTACCGTACCCGTTTCCACGGGAAGATGAACATTCATTTTCTGCTTCATCGTGTGGACGTTGTGAGACGGCGAGAGATGTAAAAAAGAGGAGGAGCTCCTACTCGGAGGAGGCCTGCCGTTTTGGGACTGACAGCACCCCCCTGCACCGGAAGAATCGGAGCAGGGGATGCTGTCAATAAAATATACACAAAAATAATGGGATTATATTGCGGTTTCCACACGAAAATGATATATTATAGATAGAAGAAGAGGGTACCCGCGCCAGAAGGACATGGCAGACATCATGACCCCGGAAAGGAGGGGACAATGATGAGGATCTACTCGATTCGGGAGAGACCGGAATACATTCCGGCCATGCTGGAAAGCTTGGAAAACCATTGGCCGGCCTGTATGCCGTGGATTCAGAAGCACATGGAGCAGGTGCGCCAGACCGACGCCCCCCTTCCCGACGCCTACATTGCGGTGGAGAAGGGCAAGGTAGTAGGGGGATATACCTTAGCCGTGAAGGAGATTCTCTGGAGTGAGGACAAAGGCCTTTGGATTGCCACCCTCTATGTGGACCCTGCGTTTCGGGGCAGGCATCTCAGCCCGGTCCTGCTTGCTCATGCCCGCCGGCAGGGCGGCCGGCTGGGATTTGAGAAGATCTATCTGGCCTCGGAGCACAGCAACTACTATGAGAAGTATGGATTTTTCCCCATTGGCCCCGACGCCTGTGCCTGGGGAGAGCCCACCCGGATGTTTGAAAATACCACACTGCCACCAAAAGTGAGACGAATCGCATAGAAAAGATCCAAAAAGCCCCGGTTCACCGAACCGGGGCTTTTTGGATTTGCTTTCTCTGTATCGTTAACAGATGAAAACAGGGGAGACCATAAATGGAATTACAGGAACAGCTCAGGCTCTTTCCGAGGCCAGGAATACAGGTCCTCCAACTCTGTTTTGTGATAAAGATAATTGGGGTCATCAAAATACTTGGCCTGTTTGGGACAGAGGCGGACGCAGCGGTTGCACTTCATGCACTTGCCGGGCACCAGGTGGGCGTCCTCAGGGTCAATGGCCCCCAGAGGACATTCCCGGGCGCACAGGCCGCACTGGGTACAGGCGTCCGTGGTTTTGGGTTTCACAGGGAGGATATTGATGGGGTTTCCATGGCGGTCCCGGGGGGTGTAGTAGGGGCCCACGGGGTTGTTGCCCTTCACGGCAACCGGGGAAAGGCTTTCCAGGGAGGTAAGGGCCTCCACTTTGTGGAAGATTTGATCGGCAAATCCCGAGGCGATGGTGAGATCGCTGCGGTCCGGCCGGCCGGCCGCCTGGGTGAGGGAGAAGGCGTGCTGGCAGGAGAATGCCCCGCCGGCCACCGTATGAAACCCGCCGGCCTCCAGGGTGTTTCGCAGTTCCATCAGGGCGTCGTCGTAGTTTCGGTTGCCGTAGCAGACCACGGGGACTGCCAGAGCCCCGTTGCCCTGGACGGCGGCCACGAAGCGGATGAGTAGGTTGGGAACCCGGCCGGCATAGACTGGCGTTCCGAATACCACCAGATCTCCCGGCGCAAACGCTTTGGGCGTTTTTCGGGCCTGCGGGTGGGTGAAGTCATAGATTTCCATGGGGCAGGCAGTCTGCTGAGACAGCCGCCGGGCGATTTGCGTGACCACTTTTTTGGTGGTGTTGGTGGCGCTGAAGTAGGCGGCCCACACGGTTTTGGTTGTCATGGAGGAGTTCCCCTTTCCTAAGATAGAGTGCGTGGTTGGTATCCATTATAAAGATTTCCTATAAAAAGTAAATATCCTGGGGGAAAAAGGCGAAAGGGAAATAACCTCTTCCGCCGTGTTGATTTTTCCCGGTATATTCCATATAATATAACCTAACCATAGCCTTGTCGAAGACTGCCGTTTTTTCCCAGCGGCGTGTTTTAGTCCCGGGGAAGAACGTGTTGCGTAAGATAGAAGCAAGCGGCCCCAGAGCTCTGTGGGCCGGGAAAGGGGAGGAACCATGGACCAAACCCATGCGACGGAAACCCATTTGGAGGAGACAAAACCGAATCCCAGAAAAAAGATTCTCCTGCTGTGCTGTCTGGTGGCGGCCATCCTTGCGGTGGCATACTGCGTTCTGTGCGGCATGGCCGGAAGAGGGACTATTTATCCCAATGTTACCATCAGCGGGGTGAACGTGGGGGGACTGACAAAGCAGGAGGCCCAGACCGCCTTGGAGAAGGCGGTGCAGAAGCAGGCGCCGGACGAGAGCCGAGGGGTGGTTTTCGCGGTCCGCACCGCCGAGGGCGAGGAAAAGGTTGTGGAGGTGCCTTTGTCCAGTGTGGCCACGGACTACGCGGCCTCCATCGACCGGGCCTGGCAGGTGGGAAATACCCTGTCCTTTGGAGCCCGGGGCGGTGTGTATCTGAAATGCTTGGTGCAGGGGGAAACGGTGCTGCCGGTGTACCAAGACAGTGAAAACCTGGATACCATCCTGGATGGGGTGGAGCAGGCACTGGGGCGGGACCCGGTGGAGCCAACTTGGGAGACCAACGACACCCACTTGATCCTCACCAAGGGCCAGCCCGGCAACCAGGTAGATCGAAAGGCCATTCAGGAGGCGATTTTTCAGGCCCTGGGGAAGAACGAAATGGTAGAGCTGAAAGGGGCAAAGCCCCAATTTACCATAGATTTGACCCAAACCCTGCCCGGGGAGCTGGACCTCACAGAGGTTTTAGGGAAGGTGGAGCGGAAGGTGCAAAACGCCCGCTTTGACAAGGCCAAAAAGGAGTTTCAGGTGGATCAGCCGGGGGTCTCCTTCGACGCGGCCCAGGCCCAGACCGTTTTTGATGGGCTGGACTGGGGACAGAGCCAGGAGATTCCCCTGGAGATCACCCAGCCGGAGACCACGGTGGCGGACCTGACACCACAGCTTTATCAGGATGTGCTGGGCTCCTGCACTACAAACATCTCCGGCAGCGCCAACCGGGTGAGGAACATTCAGCTGGCCGCCCAGTATTTCAGCGGTACCGTTTTAATGCCTGGGGAGGAATTCTCCTACAACGGTGTTGTAGGACGGCGCACCGCGGCCCGGGGCTTTTTGCCTGCCCCCGCCTACGTGGGCGGAGAGACGGTGCAGGAGACGGGGGGCGGTGTCTGCCAGGGCTCTTCCACAGTGTATCTGGCCGCGCTGCGGTCAAACCTGGAAATTGTGGAACGATATCCCCACGGCTATATCACCCGCTATGTCCCCGATGGGATGGACGCCACGGTTTACTATGGGGCGAAGGACTTCCGATTCCGAAACAATACGCCCTTCCCCATTCAAGTGGTGGGCTCTGTGTCCGGCCGGTCTTTGACGGTGAGTATCCTGGGAACCAAGAGCGACAACATCACTGTGGAGATGACCAACCAGACCGTGGGGACCACCGGCTACAAGACGGTCTATAAGGTGGACAGCAGCCTGCCTGCGGGGTCCACCCGGGTCAGTGTGACCCCCTACGCCGGGTACACGGTGAAGGTGTATCGGAACCTCTATGAGAACGGCAAGTTAAAGGACACCAAGCTGGAGAGCACCAGTGTGTATCGCAGCCGGGATAAGGTGGTTCTGGTGAGCCCGGAGGATGCCGCGCAGTATGGACTCTGATTCCAGCGGCAGAAAGGAAAAACGTATGAAACAGAACTTGCCTACTCGCCGGGAGATGAAATTCCTGGCCAAACGTCTGATGATGCACCCGATCTGCATGCGGGTGACCCTCTTGCTGGTCTGTGTGCAGCTGGCTTTCTATGGCCTGCGCGTCTTCTGCGGCGGGACGCTGACCTATGGACTGGCCAAACTCTCTGAGTATGGGGATACGGCCAGCGGGATTTACTTTAACGCGGAGGGCTTCAGCATCCTCTTTCGGATGGATCTGACCCAGACGGTGCTGGCCATTCCCGTGACCTATCATCAGATCCTGGTGTTTTTGCTGGTCAATGCCCTCTTTTTTGTCCTCCTGGCCCCTCTGCGTCTGGGGGCGATGGAGCAGTATTGGGGTGTGCTGCGGGGCAGCACACAACTGAGTGTGTTCCGGGTGTTTCAGTGGTTCCGCCAGCCCAAGCGCCTGGGAAAGGCTGTGGCGGTGGAGTTTGTGCTGAGCATTCTGGTGCGGCTGGCGGGGATTGTGGCCACCATTCCCAGCCTGTATCTCTTCTATGTCTTCTATACCAACACCCCGTCGGCAGACGCCTATACCACACTGAGTTCCCTGACGCAGATGGGGGCAACCCTTTTGGCGGTGGCGGCGGCGCTGTTTACCTTCTGGCTCCACAGTGTCTTTCTGCCGGTGCGGTATTGCCTGTGCGCCCATCCAGAGTATTCCCTGGGGCAGACCTTCCGCCGGGGACTGCAAAGCGCCAAGGGGGTTCGGGGGGCTTTCTTCCGGTTCCGGCTGAGTTACATTTTGTGGTTTGCGGCGTCCCAGCTCACCTATGGGGCGATGGACCTGTTTGTGACCCCTTACTCCTCCCTGGGCGGGATGGTGTTCCTCCAGGAGGCTGCCAGGGCCAGACAGGGTGGAACACAGACACCCCAGGCAAGCTAAGATAAAAAACCTCCGCAGCGAACATCGCTGCGGAGGTTTTTTATGGGGAAGCATCCTCTTTCCGGCGGAGAGCGCGGTAAAATCCAATGGCGACGATCAGAGAGATGGTGTCTACAATGGGCTGTACCCACATACAGCCGTAGAGGGGAAGCCAAGTGTCCAGGAGAAACAGCAAAGGGATGTCCAGGACCCCTTTCCGAAGAATGGAGCAGACCAGGGATTCCCGGGCTTTGCCCATGGCCTGAAACTGGATGATCATCGGATAGCACAGGGACATCATGGGCATGGCGATGACCATTCGCCGCAGAAATCCTGCGCTGTAATGAATGGTGGCTGGGTCGTCGATGAAGAGGGAGGCCAACTGTGGGGCGAAGAGCTCAAAGGTCACAAGACAGAGCAGGGCAAAGGCCAGGGAGAGGGTACAGCCCAGCCGGAAGGCGGCCCGGCGCTTTTCCTGCTGTCCGGCGGCATAGTGGTAGGCCAGCAGGGGAAGCAGACCATTGGAGACGCCGATGGAAAAGTACAGGGGAAGCTGATCCAGCTTTTTGACAATGCCAAGCCCCGCCACCGCCTCGGTGGCGTAGCGGGAGACAAACCGGGACTGAGCGGCTACAGCCACCACAGTGAGAGCATACTGCAGGGCAGAGGGGAAGCCAATGGCCAGGACCTCTTTTCCATACTTGTGGGTAAAGCGCAGATGGCGGGGGTGGAGGTCAACGACGGTCTCTCCCTGGCAGCGCAGCAGATGGACCAGGAAGTAGAGGGTGGAGAGAATATTGGACAGACAGGTGGCTATGCCGGCACCCACAGCGCCCAGACCCAAAAACTGGGGCAGGATAAACAGTGGGTCCAGAACCAGATTGGTTGCCCCGCCCAAAGAGAGGCCGAAGGAGGCTTGCCCTGCCTTGCCTTCTGCCCGGACCAGGTTGGCCAAAAGGGTGCTGAGAATGGTGGCAGGCCCGCCGATCACCACCGCCCATTGGGCGTAGCCCAGGGCGATGGGAAGGGTGTCCTGGGTGGCGCCGCAGAGAAGGAGGATGGGCTGCCGGAAGCACCAGAAGAGAAGGCAGAAAAGGGCCCCGCTGAAAAGGCCGAACCAGAAGGAGATGGAGGCAATCCGCCGGGCTTCATTGGGGGCCTTCCGTCCCAGGGCCCGGGCCAGGGCGCTGGCGCCGCCCACGCCAAACAGGTTGGAGATGGCAGTGAGCATGAGAAAGGAGGAGTAGACCACGGTGATGGCCGCTGTCTGGCTGGGCTGGTTGAGCATGCCCACGAAATAGGTGTCCGCCAGGTTGTAGAGCAAGGTGATCATCTGGCTGGCGATGGCGGGAAAGGTCTGCCGGAGCACGGCCTGCCGGATGGGCAGACCATCAAAAGCGCTGGCAGACTGCGGCAGTGAGGACATTGATTTCATCTCCTTGGGCGAGAGGGGCTTTATCCGTGGCCTGTGCTCAGTCCACCATCTGGAAGAGTACGCCCGCCACTGCGGCCACGGCAATAAAGACGACGGAGGGGAGCTCCTTCAGCTTGGGAAGATTCATCGCGGCCAGCATAATGGCGAACAGCAGAATCGAGGGCCAGTGGAGAACAAGGCCCTGTTCCGTGCTGAACAATGAGACCGCGCACACAGAAAAAGCCGCTGCGCCAATCAGGCCGACGGAGGCGGGGCGCAGGGCGTAAAAGAGTCCTTTGACCTTCGGGTTTTGCCAAAGGGTATTGAGAATTTTGGAGACAAGAAGAATGATGATCACCGCGGGGGTCACAAGGCCCAGGGGCGCGATGATGCTGCCGGGGATTCCCGCGGAGACATAGCCCACATAGGTGGCCATATTCACCCCGATGGGGCCGGGGGTGGCTTCGGAGATGGCGATCATGGTGGTCAGGTCCGCCGTGGTAAACCAGCCGGTTCGTGATGACAGGTCAAACAGGAAGGGAACCGTGGCCATCCCGCCGCCCATGGAGAACAGGCCCACCAGAAAAAACTCCCAGTACAGGCGGAGCAGCAGGACGATCATAGAGGGCGCTCCTTTCGGATGCGGTGATACGCCAGACCGAACAGACCGGCGCCCACCACCAGAATGGCGGGAGAGAGGCCCACAAAAGCGGCCAGGATCAGCACAGTGAGAAAGACAAGAAAGGTGGGCAGATCCAGAACCGCCTTACGGTAGAGGCGGATGGTGCTGTTGATGATCAGGGCGCAGACGCAGGCCCGCACCCCTGTCAGCGCGTGCTGCACCCAGGGATTTTCCGCGAAAGACCAGAAGAAGGCGGAGATGATGGTGACAATGATCATGGGGGGCACCAGCACGCCAAGGGTTGCCAGGAGAGATCCCGACAGACCGTGGACCCGGTACCCGCAGAAGGTGGCGGTGTTCACGGCGATGACGCCAGGGGTGCACTGGGCGACGGCGTTGAGGTCCAGCAGCTCCTCATCGGTCAGCCAGCCCTTTTTGGATACCAGCTCCCGCTGAAAAAACGGGAGCATGGCGTAGCCACCGCCGAAACAGCTGGCGCTGATCCGGGCAAAGGTCAGAAAAAGATCCCAATTCTCGCGCATGCGGTCTCCTTCCCGCCCATCAGGCGCAGAGCGCCAGGATGACCTGGGCGTAAATCTTGGCGGCGGTGAGCAGGTCCCCCACATGCACCCGTTCGTCGGGGCCGTGGAGATTGGAGACGAAGCCCGGCATACTGGCCCCAAAGGCCACCCCGCCGGGGATATCGTGGACATAGGTGCCTCCGCCGATGGCCAGGCACTGGCTCTTCCGGCCGCTGTACTGCTCATAGCATTTGGCCAGGACCTGGAGGAAGGGAGAGTCGGCGGGAACATGGTGGGGCGGGTCCAGAGGACCCTGGACAGTGAACCCGGCCTGGGTCAAGGCAGCTTGCGCCGGGCGGCAGATGGTCTCCTCGGTTCCGCACAGCGGGGTGCGGCTGTCGAACCGCCCCTGGCAACCGGTGTCGTGCAGGGTCAGCATGGTGAAGGCCAGAGTCAGGGGACCGGAGAGGTCATCGGCCTGGGCGATGCCCAGGGCCTGCCCGTGGTGGTCTCCGTGGGGGAACAGGGCGTGAAGGGCCCGAAGAGCCCGGGTGGAGGGGCAGTCCGCCAGGGGCAGGGCGGCCAGCAGGGCCACCAGGGCGGTCTGGGCGTTGTGCCCCTCTTCCGGCGTGGAGCCGTGGGCGTTTTGCCCGCTGCAGAGGATGTGGACCCCTGGTCCCTTCTCCTGACAGGAGAAAGAGATGGCCTCCTCCAGCGCCAGGTCCCGGATGGCGGCTTCCACGGTGTCCAGAGACAGACCCAAAACCGTGGCCTGGGCCTTGGGAGGGACCATATTCAGCCGGGTGCCGCCGGTGAAGTCAGAGACCCGGGGCAGAGCCTGCTCCTGGGGCCAGGCAGCCTGAAAGGTGGGCTGATAGTGCCCTTTTTCAATGTTGATGATGGGGAAATCGGCGTCGGGAGAGATGGTATAGGGGGCATAGGGGTGCCGGCTGTAATACCATTTCACATCCCGGAACCCGGTTTCCTCGTCCGTGCCGGCGATGAGACGGACATTCCGGCGCAGGGGGATGCCCAGGTCTTTGACCGCTTTCATCGCCAGCAGGGCCGCTGCGACAGGCCCCTTGTCGTCGTCGGTGCCGCGGCCATAGAGAAGACCGTCCACCAGCTTGGGCACAAAGGCCTCGGTGACGGTCCATCCCTCTCCAGGGTCTACCACGTCCAGGTGTCCTAAGATGTGGAGGACGGTTTCCTGGTCGTTCAGGTCCACTGTGCCCACATAGCCCTCCAGATTCTGCCCTGACAGGCCCCAGGACCGGGCCAGGGCCAGCAGCTCCTCCAGGGCGGCGGCCGGCCCTTCGCCGAAGGGCTTGCCAGGCAGGGCGGGGCCTAAGGTGCTGTCAATTCGAACCAGCCGGGAGACGGCCTCCACCAGCATCGGTTCCTTGTCTGCGAAGTAGTGTTGAATGGCTTGCTCGTGCATGTCAGGTGGCCTCCTCCTCTTGGGTTCCGTTGACTTCGTCCAGGTACTTGTAAATGGTATAGCGGGACACGCCAAGATGGGCGGCCACATAGGGCACGGCCCGGCGGTAGGAGAACGCGTCCATGTTTTTGAGGTACTCAATCACCCGGAGACGGTCTGCCTTATTCATTTCCCGGGCGGGCTTGCCCACCCGGAGAAGCGCACTGTCAAACAGCTCGCTGATCCCGTTGTCCCGGGGCTTATAGACGGCGCTGTGAAAGTCCACCTCGGTGTGCATCAGGTCCAGCAGGACCCGGTTGGCGTAGGCCAGAGGGGTAAAATCGTAGTTGATGCCAAAGCCCAGGTGGTAATCTTCCCCTTTGATGGAGAAGGTGGAGCTTTTGGTCTGCTGTCCACTGGGCGTCACGGCCAACAGATTGACCACGTCGTTGTCCAGGTAGAGGTCCTGCTCCACCCCGGTGACGTCCCGGGTGGAACCCACCGAGCGGCCGGAGACGTGGCCGTTGTAGATGGCCAGCACCGGGTGAAGGGGGTCGGCCAAGTCGTGAATGACGGTTTCGCAGTTGGAGCCAAACATCTCGGCGATGCCTTTCGCCATCTGGTCCAGCATTGTGAAGGCTTCTTGACGAGTCATGGGGGATATCACCTCTTGGAAAAGTGGAAAAATAAACGCAAAATGCCCCTCCGGTATGGAAGGGCATTTTGGAAGGAAACGATTACAGGAAGTTCAACACCAGGGTCAGTACAATAAAGACAATGGCGACCCATTTGGTCCAGCGAGCTAACTTGGCATCAGCGGATTTTGCCTTGTTTTTGGACAGGAAAGAATCGCTGGCACCGGAGATCATGCCCAGGCCAGAGTGCTTGCCAGACTGACCCAGCACAAACAGAATGAGGACGGCGCCTGACAGCACCTGAATGATCGAGAGGATTGTTACAGCCATAGTATATATTCCTTTCCCTTGCCTTATCCCATGAATGTAAAAAAATTTCTGGAAAACGGCATCTCTTTCCCATTGAAAGAAGAGTATTAAAATTGATTACAAAGCATGATACCATACTATTCTGTCATTTGCAAGGCTTTTTTCCAGGAAAAATGGGGGGTTACCAAAGGGTGAAGAGCATTTTGGCCACCTCCGCCCGGGTGACCGGGGAACTGGGCCGCAGCTTCCCATTGGAGCCGCCCACCACCTCCATGCCCACCAGCGTGGCCACGTGTTCCTTGGCCCAGCTGGGGACAGCGGCGGCGTCGGAGAAGGCGGACAGAGCGGCTTGGGGATAGCCCTTTTCCGTCATCCGGCCCAGAATGGTCATGGCCTCGGCCCGGGTGATGGAGGCCCGGGCATTGGCCCGCAGGGTCCCGTCGCTGGCCCGGCTGCCCTGCATGATGCCCAGCTCGTAAAGGGCCTTTACCGCGTTCAGATCCCAAGAGGGGATGTCTTTGGTATCGGTGTAGGGAAGGGAGACCGACGCATAGGCGTTCAGGTCCAGTCCCAGCCAGTTGGCCGCCATCAGGGCAAAGTCCCCCCGGGTGATGTTGCGGTTGGGGTAGAAATTGGTGACGTCTCCGCTGGTGATCCCGGAGATGATGCCCAGCTCACTCAGGCGGGCGGTATAGGTCCGGGCCCAGTGGTTGGTCATGTCCGCAAAGGGGTTGGAGGAGGCGCCGGAGAGGGTCACGGAATCCCGGGCCAGATTGCCGCAGGTGTCAGCGGCGGTGACGGTGACCTGATGGCTGCTCTTGCCCAGGCCGGAGAGGGTGGCGGAGAGGGTGCCGGAGGCGGCGTCCCACTGGAAGGGGACAGGCTGTCCGTCAACCTTCAAGGTCATCCGATCCGCAGCCAAGCCCCCCTGGAGATTGTCGGTGATCTTGGCGGTTGCCGAAGTCCCGGAGACGGAGAGGGAGACCGTGGGCGCGGTGGTGTCCCAGGTGTTTTCGTTGGACAGGACCACCTGATCCAGCCACAGGGTGCCCTTTTGGGAAGCGGACAGAGAGAGGCCGTCGAAGGAGACCGCCCCCTCCGGGACCGCGGCGCTGACCTGTTTCCAGCCGGTAAAGTTTAAGGTGGCCAGGGATTGGGTGACGGGAGTGCCGTCCTCATAGGAGAAGGCGGCGGAGAGAATGCTGCCGGACCCATCCCCGTAGACCCAAAGGGAGACATAACGGTCCGCCTGGGTCAGGGTGCGGGAGGCGGTCAGCTTGGCGTCGTTCTGATAGGCGACCTGGAGACTCTGGCTGCCATAGCGCACCTGGGTATCGTTCAGGGAAAGGGTGGCGTTCTGGGCGGAGAAACCAGGGTCGCTTCCTTCAAAGTCCGAGAGAAGGGTGTACTTGGCAGGGGCGGTCACCGAGACGGAGATGGTGACTGCGTAGCTGCCCGAGGCCACCTTGATTTTACCGCTGGCGGTGTTGCTTCCCGCAGTGAACAGGCCATCCGAGGTGATGGTGCCGATGGCGGGATCGGCGGTCCAGGCAAAGCACTCGTCCCCGCCGGTGAGGTCGATGGTTTTGCAGGAGGCGGCCGCCGACAGGTTGACCTTCTGTCCCGGGGAGAGGGAGAGGGCGGAGACGTTCTTTCCGGTGGCCTCATTGGTGACATAGATGGCGTCGGCCTGCAGAACGTTGATGTTTGTGCTGCCGGTTACTCCCCCGCTTTCCGCGGAGACTTGGTAGACGCCTGGAGCCGCCGGCGCGGTAAAGAGTCCGCTGGCACTGACCGCGTTATCCGCCGAGGACCAGGTTACATCGCCGGGGAGGGTGTCCATGGGATACCAGCCGGTGTCCATGGCGGAGGCCACGCACTGGGTGGTGGCGCCGGGCAGAAGGGTCAGGCTTTTGGGGGTGACGTAGAGGGAACCGGCTGTCCCGGTGGGGCTCAGGTTGGACAGCAGGAAGATGGCGTTGGAAACAGAGCGGGGGGTTCCCTCTGAGGGGCTGTTGATGGTAGAGGATGTACCGAAGTCGGGATACGTAGAAACCAGCGTGGTAGAACCGCCGCCGTCCAAAAGAACCGCGTTTTCACAGCCCAGCTCCTGGAGCCGCTGGGCCACCATTTGAATGGTGGCGCCGACGCTCAGGCCGCTCTGGCGGCCGTCGATGGTATAGAAGACAACGCTGCCATCCGGTTTCACTCCCACCGCGGTGCGGGGGGCGGAGGCCCCGTCGGAGATGCTGGTGTCCACCTTGCCGTCTTTCAGAATCCAATACATGGCGCCCACAGCGTGCTGGACGTTGTTCCAGCGGGTGTCTTCGCTGGAGATGTTGATGTCCACTGTATCGCCCACCTGGAGGGAGCGAATGGTCTCCTGAAGCCATTCCCCGCTTTTGTTGGAAATAGACATGATGAACTTGCCATCGGGAATGGCGGTGGCGCCGGAGGCCTCGATGACCTGCTCCACGGTGCAGGAGACGGTGCCGCCGATCTTTAATTGATCCCCCGGGGTGTTGGGGGCGAGGATCACATCCACCCCCTTTTGGGTGTTCTTGGTGGTGTTGCCAAAGTCATCGGTAAACAGATAGAAGCCGGTGTTGGTGCGGATCTTGTTGATGTCTGCGATTTTCAAGGACTGCCCCTTGAAATCCGCCATCAGGCTCAGGTTAGGGGTGCCGATGACGGCAGAGCCGTCGGCGTTAAAGCCGATGGCGTGGAGGTAGGAGGCGGAGGAGCGGAGGACGCCGTCCGTGATCACAATGCCCAAGGGGTCTCCTGTGGCCATGACAAAGTAGTCACCGTTGATGCCGCTGAGAACGCGGCGCCCGTTCTTTTCCAGGGCCTTGGCCATGGAGGTGACGGTCTGCTTGTCCGGGATGGAGCTGCCGAAGCTCACCACGGGGGAGATGCTGTCAGAGGGCTTGTAAGTGACATAATTTTCCGTCCGCAGGTCGGAACGGGAGGAACTCCACATGACTTCCCGCGTAAGCGTGGTGTCGTCACAAATGTCCAAGGTGTATCCATAGATTTTCCCGCCCAAAGCATCCGAGGCCAGAGCCGTGGAACAGAGCAGGACCGCGCAGAGCGCCAGTGCAGTGATTCGTCGAAGGATGGATTTCATAAGCGGTCTCCTTTGCGTCTTGTGTTGGTTGGATTTTTGACAATAAAATGGTTGCGTAGGATTTTTTTATTGTACCATAGGAGGAAAAGAAATGCAAAGTGAAGAAGGACGAAGAGGCCAGGAAGAAGCTGGATGGCGGGAAGCAGTCTCTGTTCCCGGGGAACGGAAGGGAAGCTTGGACTTGACTCTACAATAATAGTAGACTGGATAATGGGCGGGCAAAGGAGATGGTGAGAGATGGAACAAGCACCCAACGCGCTGACCAAGGGAAGTGTGGTCAAGGCACTGGTGACCTTTACGCTGCCGTTTTTGCTGGCCAATGTGCTCCAGTCCCTCTATGGGGCGGTGGACCTCTTTGTGGTAGGGCAGTACTGCGACGCTCAAAGTGTGGCGGCGGTGTCCACAGGGACCCAGGTGACCCAGATTGTCACCAGTTTGGTGACGGGACTGACCTTGGGAGGGACCATCCTCATTGGGAAATACACCGGGATGGAGCGATGGGATAAGGTAAAAACGGCCATAGGGACCACCCTGTCCATTTTCGCGCTGGTGGCCCTGGCCCTGACGGCGCTGATGCTGCTGTTTGAGGCGCCGCTGCTGACTCTGCTGAATACCCCGGCGGAATCCTTTGAGGCGACCATGGAATATGTGGCCATCTGTGCGTGGGGGAATTTTTTCATCTGCGGCTACAATTCGCTCAGCGCCGTGCTCCGGGGCTACGGGGACTCAGTCCGTCCCATGTATTTTGTGGGGGTGGCCTGTGTGGTCAATATCCTGCTGGATTTTCTTTTCGTCAAGTACGTGGGCCTGGGGGCAGGGGGGACCGCGTTGGCGACGGTGCTTTCCCAGGGGGTCAGCATGGCCATTGGGATTGGGTATCTGAAAAGGAAGCGGTTTCTCTTTGATTTTAAGCCCGCCAGCTTTCGGATCGACCCTGCGATGGCCAAGGAATTGGCCAGGGTGGGTATCCCTATCTCCTTTCAGGAGCTCATGGTACGGATTTCCTTCCTTTATCTCACCGCTGTGATGAACCACTGCGGGGTGTATGCCGCGGCTGTGGTGGGCATTGGGAGCAAGTACGACGTGTTTTCCATGCTCTCTGCGACCTCCATCGCCAATGCGCTGGCGGCCATTACCGCCCAAAACATGGGGGCAGGGAAGCCGGAACGAGCGAGGAAATCGTTGTGGTACGGGCTGAGTTTTGCCCTTCTTGCCGCCTGCGCCTTCTGGACCTGGGCACAGGTGAGTCCGGAGACGATGATTGCCCTGTTTTCAGAGGACAGTGGAGTGATTGCAGCGGGGGTTCCATTTTTCCGGGCATGCAGTTATGATTATATTATGGTGGCCTTTGTGTTTTGCCTCAACGGCTACCTGAACGGACGGGCCAAGACCCTTTGGACCATGGTCAGCTGCACCTTCGGCGCACTGTGTCTGCGAATTCCCTTGGTCTGGTTTGTGAGCGGCCATTTTTCCCAGGACCTGGGTATGCTGGGGACCGTGGCGCCTGTGGTGTCGGGGATTATGGCACTGTATACTCTGCTCTATGTATTTTGGGAGGGGAAGCAGGATGGCAAAAGAAAATCGAGAGCTCTTTCCCATCGGTGAGGTGGCAAAGATGTTCCGGGTCAGCGTAGGGACTCTGCGCCATTATGAGAAGATCGGCCTCCTGGCGCCGGAATTTGTGGCGCCGGATACAGGATACCGGTATTACAGCACCCGGCAGTTGGAGTGCCTGAATACCATCCGCTATCTGCGGGTGCTGGAAATGCCGTTGGAGCAGATACGGGAATTTCTCCAGAACCGGGAAGTGGAAAAGATTCAGGAGATGCTCCAGCAGCAGAAAGAGGTGGTTGCCCAAAAACAGCGGGCGCTGGAGATTGTGCAGCGAAAGATTGAAAACCGCTTGCGGCAGATTCAGGATGCGCTGGCCTCAGAGCTGGATGTGATCCGGCAGGTCGATATGCCGGCCCGGCGGATTGCCTGGCTTCACGACACCCTGACCCCCAAAACCTATCTGGATTTAGAGCCCTCTATTCGGCAGCTGGAGCAGCCTGCGCAGGAGTCTGTGGTTTTTCTGGGGAAGGTAGGCGTGGGAATCTCCCGGGCGCGGCTGGAAGAAGGGACGTACACAGAATATGACCGGGTGTTTCTTCTCCTGGACCAGGAAGATGTCTATCAGGGGAAAGAGGAAGCGCTTCCGCCAGAGCGCTGCCTCACCGTGCGCTTTCGGGGCAGCCATCGGGAGGCGGAGGGATACTACCGGCGTCTGATGGAGTATATTCGGCGGGAGAGACTGGAGATTCTTGGGCCCTCAAAAGAGATCACAATGATTGACGATGGGATGACCAGCGACACAGAGAAGTTTGTAACAGAGATTCAAATTCCCGTGGGACCGTCTGAAGGGGAGACAGGATTTCGAAAAAAAGAGAAAGAAAATGAAAAATAAGGGTTGACATTCCAGGGGAGGCGTGGTATTCTATCAAAGCTGTCGCGAGACACGGGCCGACAAGAGGTCAGGAAATGAAAAAAGTTTGAAAAAACGGAAAAAATTTCTTGACAAAGCGTCGAAGCTGTGATAAAATACAGCTCACCCCGCAGAAGCGGTGTGCACCTTGTAAATTAAACAACGTAAGTAAGAAACACGAAGCACCAAAACGGACAAGTAAAAGTTGTCCATGAAGCTTAAAGCTTTGTGGGGCAACGTTTTATTTCTTTGAAGCTAACGATTAGCGATCAATGAATTGATTTGAATAGCGGTGAAAGCCGCTGTTTAGATACCATTTTATTGAGAGTTTGATCCTGGCTCAGGATGAACGCTGGCGGCGTGCTTAACACATGCAAGTCGAACGGAGGACCCTTGACGGAGTTTTCGGACAACGGATAGGAATCCTTAGTGGCGGACGGGTGAGTAACGCGTGAGGAACCTGCCTTGGAGAGGGGAATAACACAGAGAAATTTGTGCTAATACCGCATGATGCAGTTGGGTCGCATGGCTCTGACTGCCAAAGATTTATCGCTCTGAGATGGCCTCGCGTCTGATTAGCTAGTTGGTAGGGTAACGGCCTACCAAGGCGACGATCAGTAGCCGGACTGAGAGGTTGACCGGCCACATTGGGACTGAGACACGGCCCAGACTCCTACGGGAGGCAGCAGTGGGGAATATTGGGCAATGGGCGCAAGCCTGACCCAGCAACGCCGCGTGAAGGAAGAAGGCTTTCGGGTTGTAAACTTCTTTTATGAGGGACGAAGGAAGTGACGGTACCTCATGAATAAGCTCCGGCTAACTACGTGCCAGCAGCCGCGGTAATACGTAGGGAGCGAGCGTTATCCGGATTTACTGGGTGTAAAGGGCGTGTAGGCGGGGAAGCAAGTCAGATGTGAAAACCAGTGGCTCAACCACTGGCCTGCATTTGAAACTGTTTTTCTTGAGTGATGGAGAGGCAGGCGGAATTCCGTGTGTAGCGGTGAAATGCGTAGATATACGGAGGAACACCAGTGGCGAAGGCGGCCTGCTGGACATTAACTGACGCTGAGGCGCGAAAGCGTGGGGAGCAAACAGGATTAGATACCCTGGTAGTCCACGCTGTAAACGATGGATACTAGGTGTGGGGGGACTGACCCCTTCCGTGCCGCAGTTAACACAATAAGTATCCCACCTGGGGAGTACGATCGCAAGGTTGAAACTCAAAGGAATTGACGGGGGCCCGCACAAGCGGTGGAGTATGTGGTTTAATTCGAAGCAACGCGAAGAACCTTACCAGGGCTTGACATCCCACGGCTGGAATTAGAGATAGTTCTTTCCCTTCGGGGACTGTGGTGACAGGTGGTGCATGGTTGTCGTCAGCTCGTGTCGTGAGATGTTGGGTTAAGTCCCGCAACGAGCGCAACCCCTATTGTTAGTTGCTACGCAAGAGCACTCTAGCGAGACTGCCGTTGACAAAACGGAGGAAGGTGGGGACGACGTCAAATCATCATGCCCCTTATGTCCTGGGCTACACACGTACTACAATGGCGGTAAACAGAGGGAAGCAAGACCGCGAGGTGGAGCAAACCCCTAAAAGCCGTCCCAGTTCGGATTGCAGGCTGCAACCCGCCTGTATGAAGTTGGAATCGCTAGTAATCGCGGATCAGCATGCCGCGGTGAATACGTTCCCGGGCCTTGTACACACCGCCCGTCACACCATGAGAGTCGGGAACACCCGAAGTCCGTAGCCTAACCGCAAGGGGGGCGCGGCCGAAGGTGGGTTCGATAATTGGGGTGAAGTCGTAACAAGGTAGCCGTTCGAGAACGAGCGGCTGGATCACCTCCTTTCTAAGGAGAACTCAAGTAGTCTGAGGGCTATTTGCAGTGTCCTAAGGTCAGACGTTGGGTGCGGGGTGTCAACTTACGTTGTTTAATTTAGAGGGCGCACGCCCTGGAGATGGATGGGGGTATAGCTCAGCTGGGAGAGCACCTGCTTTGCAAGCAGGGGGTCAACGGTTCGAACCCGTTTATCTCCACCAATGGGCCCATAGCTCAGCTGGCTAGAGCGCACGACTGATAATCGTGAGGTCGGTGGTTCGAGTCCACTTGGGCCCACCACTCATTTTCACGAAGATGAAAATGAGACAACTGGATAGTCTGAAGTTAGATTCAAGCATTTAGGATTGCTAAGTGTTTGAATCTGGTTTCGAGAGAGACCAGAACCGCACCTTGAAAACTGAACAAAGTAACCAAAGTATGAAGAGCAAGCAACAGAGGGAAACAACAAATTTTTGTGGAACTTTTTAAGGGTAACACGAACAATTTCAAAGAACTCTGAAGCCTGCATAATTCGAACTCATGAGAACCAGAGCGAGACCTTTCTTGTTTACAAGAAAGTAGGTCAAGCTGAAAAGAGCGCAAGGGGAATGCCTTGGCATCAGGAGCCGAAGAAGGACGTGACAAGCTGCGATAAGCTTCGGGGAGGTGCAAATAACCGTCGATCCGGAGATTTCCGAATGGGGAAACCCGGCAGAGCAATACTCTGTCAGCGTGCGTTGAATCAAATAGGCGTACGTGGGGAACCGCCTGAACTGAAACATCTAAGTAGGGCGAGGAAGAGAAATCAACCGAGATTCCGCCAGTAGTGGCGAGCGAACGCGGAAGAGGCCAAACCAGTGGATTTATTCACTGGGGTTGCGGACAGTCAAGAAATGAGGAATGGTTAGACGAAGGGTCTGGGAAGGCCCGCCACAGAAGGTGAGAGCCCTGTAGTCGAAAACGATTTCTTAGTGGACTGGATCCAGAGTACCACGGGACACGTGAAACCCTGTGGGAAACCGGGGGGACCACCCTCCAAGCCTAAATACTACCTGATGACCGATAGAGGAGCAGTACCGTGAGGGAAAGGTGAAAAGGACCCCGGGAGGGGAGTGAAAGAGAACCTGAAACCTTGTGCTTACAAGCACTCAAAGCCCGTTAAAGGGTGATGAGGTACCTTTTGTAGAATGGTCCGGCGAGTTATTGTTATCAGCAAGCTTAAGGTATTCAGTACCGAAGGCGTAGGGAAACCGAGTGTGAATAGCGCGCATGAAGTTGGTGGCAATAGACCCGAAACCGGGTGACCTATCCATGGGCAGGTTGAAGTGGAGGTAAAACTCCATGGAGGACCGAACGCACGTTCGTTGCAATGACCGGCGATGACCTGTGGATAGCGGTGAAATTCCAATCGAACCCGGAGATAGCTGGTTCTCCCCGAAATAGCTTTAGGGCTAGCGTTATGTTAGATTACCGGAGGTAAAGCACTGAATGGGCTAGGGGCTGATAAAGTTACTGAACCCTATCAAACTCAGAATGCCGGCTAATTGATGCATAGCAGTCAGACTACGTGAGATAAGTCTCGTGGTCAAAAGGGAAACAGCCCAGACCCACAGCTAAGGTCCCAAATAATTGCTAAGTGGAAAACGATGTGAGATTGCCCAGACAACCAGGATGTTGGCTTAGAAGCAGCCACACATTAAAAGAGTGCGTAATAGCTCACTGGTCGAGTGGTCTTGCGCGGAAAATATAACGGGGCTAAGCAGTTAACCGAAGCTTGGGCTTGCCGAAGGCAGGGGTAGGGGAGCGTCGAATACGGGGTGAAGTCGCAGCGGGAGCAGCGGTGGACTGTATTCGAGTGAGAATGCCGGAATGAGTAGCGAGAATTATGTGGGAATCATAATGGCCGAAAATCTAAGGTTTCCTGGGGAAGGTTCGTCCGCCCAGGGTTAGCCGGGAGCTAAGGCGAGGCCGCGAGGCGTAGTCGATGCACATACGGTTGAAATTCCGTAGCCACCTTATCGAATGAAAGCTGACACTTGGAAATAGCGGGACCCGGAGATTGGTAGATCCGGGCGTAAGGGACCGAACACGAGTAGGGAAGTCCGCGATGTTCTGAGGCGAGAAAAGGCGAAGGTAGGGTGCCCGTACCGCAAACCGACACAGGTAGATGAGGAGAGAATCCTAAGGCCAACGGGAGAAGGGTTGTTAAGGAACTCGGCAAAATGACCCCGTAACTTCGGGATAAGGGGAGCCTGCGCGAGCAGGCCGCAGAGAATAGGCCCAAGCGACTGTTTACCAAAAACACAGGTCTATGCTAAATCGAAAGATGACGTATATGGGCTGACGCCTGCCCGGTGCTGGAAGGTTAAGAGGAGATGTCAGGCAACGAAGCATTGAATCGAAGCCCCAGTAAACGGCGGCCGTAACTATAACGGTCCTAAGGTAGCGAAATTCCTTGTCAGGTAAGTTCTGACCCGCACGAATGGCGTAACGATTTGGGCGCTGTCTCAACAGCCCACCCGGCGAAATTGTTGTACTGGTGAAGAAGCCAGTTACCCGCAACTAGACGGAAAGACCCCATGGAGCTTTACTGCAGCTTAATACTGGAATTCGGTAATTCATGTACAGGATAGGTGGGAGACATGGAAGTACGGTCGTCAGGCCGTATGGAGTCGCCCTTGGGATACCACTCTTGGATTGCTGGGTTTCTAACCTGCGGCCGTGAATCCGGTCGGGGGACACTGTTAGGCAGACAGTTTGACTGGGGCGGTCGCCTCCTAAAAGGTAACGGAGGCGCTCAAAGGTTGGCTCAGCACGGACGGAAATCGTGCGGTGAGTGTAAACGTATAAGCCAGCCTAACTGCGAGAGTGACGGCTCGAGCAGTAACGAAAGTTGGAGTTAGTGATCCGGTGGTATGTGAGTGGAAATGCCATCGCTCAACGGATAAAAGCTACCCTGGGGATAACAGGCTGATCTCCCCCAAGCGTCCACAGCGACGGGGAGGTTTGGCACCTCGATGTCGGCTCGTCACATCCTGGGGCTGTACTCGGTCCCAAGGGTTCGGCTGTTCGCCGATTAAAGTGGCACGCGAGCTGGGTTCAGAACGTCGTGAGACAGTTCGGTCCCTATCTGTTGCGGGCGTAAGAGATTTGAAGGGGGCTGTCCTTAGTACGAGAGGACCGGGATGGACGCACCTCTGGTGCACCTGTTGTCGTGCCAACGGCATAGCAGGGTAGCTAAGTGCGGACGAGATAAACGCTGAAAGCATCTAAGCGTGAAACTTTCCCTAAGATAAGATCTCTCATCCTTCGAGGAGTAAGGCACGATAGAGACTATGTCGTAGATAGGCCGGAGGTGGAAGTGCAGTAATGTATGGAGCTGACCGGTACTAATCAGCCGAGGGCTTGACCTGAGTCTCAGGTTAAGAGTAAGAAGTGCAGGCGCTTGCTTGGGGTATGGCGGTTACTTTGTTCGGTTTTGAGGGTGTGGATGTTGCCACAGCTTCACAAAAGAGTAAGTTGGTGTTGATTGCAGTGAGGGTCCACCCGTTCCCATCCCGAACACGGAAGTTAAGCTCACTTGCGCCGAAGATACTTGTTTGGAGACGAACTGGGAAAATAGGTAACGCCAACATAGGAAACAGGACAGTCAGTTGACTGTCCTGTTTTTTATTGCTATAATAAAGAAAATTGTTTGGCTGTGGGAGGAAATGGTATGGAAATGAGAAGAAAGGACTTAGCGGTCACGGAGAAGGAACAAATCGACGCCATCATTCAAAGCTGCGACTGTGTTCGGCTGGCCTTTGCGGATGGCACCCATCCCTATATTGTACCCCTGAGTTTTGGATATCACCGGGAGAACGGCGTGTCCAAGTTCTATTTTCACAGTGCAGCAGCAGGGCGGAAGGTGGAGCTATGCCGGAAGCTGGGCTATGCGGGATTTGAATTGGACACCAATCGTCAGCTGAAGCCAGATGAAAAGCCCTGTGATTTTTCAGTGGCCTATCAAAGTGTGGTGGGGGAAGGAACGATTACAGAACTGAAGACGCCGGAAGAAAAAACAGCGGGCTTGCAGGTTATTATGAAGCACTATTCTGACCGGACAGATTGGACGTTCCCGGAAGCGGTACTCAACAGGACCTGCGTGTTCTGCTTAACTGTGGTGGAGCTCAGCGGGCGAGCCCATGGATGAACAAGGAAAAGGCACAGGTCAAAACGACCTGTGCTTTTTGATTGGGTGTCTGTTTAAGGGGAGAGTGTCTCCACCAGCTGAATCACATACCCGTCGGGGTCTTGTATGAAGTAGAAACGAAGGGATGGATTGGGGGACATAGGGGGCGGACAGGAGATTCCGGCCGCCTCCAAGGTGGACAGAAGCTTGCGCATGTTTTCTGGCGCAAATCCCAGGGAGAGACCGGGGGCTGGAACCTCCGGCAGGGGCTCGGCGCTTTCAATGAGCTCCAGTTTCGTGCCGGGGTCTGTGCCTAACATGACGATTTGATGTCCAGGAGGACCAAAGCGATCATGGATGGGCAGTCCCAGCAGGTTGTGATAGAAGGCAAGGCTGTCCTCCAGGTTCCGTACACGAATGGTGGCCCAGGAAAAGGTCATAGAAACACTCCTCTCTGCCTATGATGGGGTTGTCTTTAGTTTAGCATAGAAGTGCCATCCCGGCAAGAGCGTGTTACGATTCGTTTCTGGAAAACCAATGTTTACAGGCCTCCCACCATTCCACAGCTTTGAATCGGATGGTGTATGGCTGAGATTCCTCACTGATCAGTGCATACTCCTGGTGGGACAGACCGGCGGTTTGCAGAGATTCCTCTGTGACAGCGGAGAGACAGAGGGAGGGAAAGACCACGCACCACCAGTTTTTTCCTGCGCCCTCACCGATGAGCACCCGAAGGGCCTGATAATTTCCGGCGGGAAGGGAGACATTTTCATACTGCCGGGTGGGGAACCAGGTTTCTTCCAGACAGACCTTTACAGGGTAGTGATAGCCCCGGGCGGCGACTTCCTGGGCGGCGGTCTGGGCCAGTGCGTCCAGGTTGTCCTGTAAAATGGCGGCGGCTTGGGCTGCGGATTCCTGGCCGGAGAGCAGGGAGGCCGTTTGCGCCAGAATTTTATCCCGGACCTGCAGCTTGAGGATCTGGTCGGCTTGGCTGTCTGAGTTGGCCAGGACATGGAGACGAATTACCTTTTCCGCCAACTGAGCTTGGGTGGCCTCGGCCCAAAGGGCAGTACACACGAGAAAGGCGAAGAACAAGGCCAGCACCCGACGCCAAGGAAAGGAAAAACTATGTAATGCTTTCATAAAAAAACACCGTCCACTTTCGTATTTGCTGAAAGTATGGACGGTGTTTTTTCGTTTTATACACGGGCAGGTCCCATTCCGCTGGGAAACGCATGGAGAAAAAATTTTTTCACGACGCGCTCAAGATATGCTGTTTTGCACCAGGGGCTCTGCCAGAAAGACCTCGTCGTAGTCCTCCCGCAGCTGTGCCCAAGCCTCTTGGGCCTGGGATGCCTGAGAGAAGATCCCGAACACGGTGGGACCGCTGCCGCTCATCGCGGCGCCCAGCGCACCGGCTTGGATCATGGTATTTTTGATTGCCTCGATTTCCCGGTGCTGGTGGGGAGGAAGAACTCCCTCAAAGACATTGAACGTCCGGCGGGCAATCCCCAGCAGGTCCCCTTGTGCCAAGGCGGCCAGGGTTCCCTTGGTATCCGGGCGGAGATGCCGCCTTTTCTTGTCCCATTCCCGAAACAGGGCAGGGGTGGAGATGGAAAACCGGGGTTTACATAGGACGAACAAGCAGGCGGGCAGGGCGGGCAGCGGGGTTAACGTTTCCCCCCGTCCCTGGGCCAGGGCGGTGCCACCCAGCACGCAATACGGGACGTCGGAGCCCACCGCCGCGCCAATCCGGGCCAGGTCCTGGAGGGAAAGGCCCGCGTTGGTGAGGAGATTGAGCCCCCGGAGAACGGCGGCGGCGTCGCTGCTCCCGCCGGCGGTGCCGGCGCAGACGGGGATGCGTTTTTCAATGGAAATCCGCAGATCCGTCCAGCTCTGGCCGGTGGCCTGCCGAAAGGCCACTGCGGCGGCCACGGCCAGGTTGCCCTTGTCATTGGGCAGAAAGCGCAGGCCGGACTCCGCCCGGATGCCTCCGGGAAAGCCCAAATGCAGATGAATTTCATCACACAGGGAGACCGACTGCATCACCATCTCCATCTCATGGTAGCCGTCGGGCCGGGTCCCCAAAATATCCAAGGTCAGGTTGAGCTTGGCGGGGGCGGAGAGGGTGAGGGAGCTCACTTGATTTTCCGGGCCTCCAGGTAGAACCGTTTATCGTGGGCCTCTCCCATGGAGAAGGTCTTTCGGGGCAGCGCGCCGTCGAAGATCACGGTGGGGAAAAGCTGGTCTTTTCCCATGCCGGGGAGGAGGAAGCCGATGCTGTCAGGCTGCTGCACCAACTGCTCCACCACGTCCTCGCCGTGGATGTAGTCAATTTTGCCTCCATGGGCCTCCAGATACTGGTCCAGGAAGGTCTGGAGGGTTCCTACCTCCAACTGAGCGGTGGGATGGGGGACGGTAAGGATTCCCCTTTCCCCGGGCAGGACATAGGTGATCTGGTGGCCCTCCCCTGCCCCATAGTGGGCGCCGGGATATGCTGCCAGCAGGTCCGCCAAAAGCTGCTTGGGATCGACCCCGAAGAGGACCCGGTGAATGGGCTCAAACTCCAGGGAGTCGTCGTGGAGGTTGACCAGCTCCACCAGGGCGTAACGGGCGGGGTGGGTTTGGCGCTCCGCCTCGGACAGAGTGGGCTTGAGCTCCTCCCAGCAGGCCTTGGCGGTGGCCAGGGAGTGATTGCCGTCGCCCATGGCGTAGGTCAGCACAGGCTTGCCCTCGGCGTGGTAGAATTGAGCGAAACGGGCCGGGTCTGCCAGGCCGGCCAGCTGCTTCTGCACCTTGTCGGCCTGTTCCTTGGAGAGAAGATACCCAGAGACCCGGCCGCCCTGTTCCATCAGGGTGGTGCTGTAAATCATCTGCATCTGCTTCTTGCTCTCCTTCCGCAGGAAGGGCTCGATGATTTCTTTTTTGGGGTCGTCGATGAGGACCATAATGTGGGGCAATTCGATGGGCGCGTTTTTCCGGACCTTCATCCGGGGGGGGATGCGGGAGAGAACGGTGCCCTCGGTGGCGCGAATGGGGGTGCCGGACCCCTTCTCGTAGCTGTACTGCTCCAGATCCAGCTTGCCAATCAGGCCCAGACGGGTTTTCCCGTTGGAGAGTTTGCGTTCCAGAAAGATCATGGCATCCTCCAGCTCCCGCAGGCGGCCCTCTTCCAGGTACTGCTCCATGGTCTGATTGATTTTCTGAATCTCCTCCTCCACGTGCTCACTTTCCAGCTTGCTCTCCGGCAGGATCAGCCGGAGGGTGGAGGGGGCGTCACCGACGAATTGGTCTACTCGCTCCCAGTATTCCGGCTGGGAGGTGTATTGGTCGCAGGCCACCACGGCCCATTTGGTCAGGCCGCAGTCCTGAGGCAGCAGGATGTTGGCCGGGGAAAAGGCGGTTTCATGCATAGGGGTGTTCCTCCGTTCGTGATAGTGATTCGGGTATGTCGTAGGATAGGGACTTACAGTGCAAAGAGTTTTTTCATCAGCACCGGGGCGCCGGCGGGGTAGGCAGGACCCTTTTGGCCGGATTCTTCACAGTAGGGAAGGCCCAGACCCGTGTCTTTCCGGCTGTCATAGAGCAGATAAGGGACGGGGTCGGCGTCGTGTCCCCGGGTGGCGGTGAGGGTTTTGTGGTCGGAGAGAATGAGCAGCCGGTAATCCGTGCCCTCTTCCGCCAGGGCCTGGGTCAAGGGCCCCACCACCCGGCTGTCCAGCCACTCGATGGCCTGGAGTTTGCCGGGGAGGTCCCCGTTGTGGGTGCACTCGTCAGGGGCCTCCACGTGGACGGCCACAAAGTCCTTGCCGCTGCGCAGTTCCTCCAGGGTGGCGGCAACCTTGCCTTCATAGTTGGTATCCAGTTCTCCCGTGGCGCCCGGGACCTCCCGAATATCCAGACCAGACAGACGGGCGATGCCGAAGCACAGGGGCACCGCGGAGATCACCGTGCCGGTTTTGTGGTACTTTTCCCAGAAGGATTCCAGGGCCACGGCGCTGCCCTCCGCCCAGAACCATACGCCGTTGGCGGGGCGCTTTCCCTCCGCCCGGCGCTGTTCATTGATGGGGTGGTGGTCCAGGACCTGGTGGGCCAGCTTCATGAGAGATTTGAGCACTTGGGCGTTGTTGTTGCCCGAGGGGAGCAGGGGACCAATGACCTCCCCCAGATGGTCGTGGGGGGGAAGCAGGGAGATCCCGGTGATGGAGGCCCCGGACTGCACGGCGATGTGCCGGAAAGAGGCGGCGGGGTGGACCACCATGCCGGCCTGCTGGGCGGCCTGCTGGAAGGCGGGGTCCCGGAAGAGGTCGGTAATCAGCTGGATAGACTGGTCCCCTTCAATGGAACCGCCGGAGTGGGAGAGGATACGCTTTTCCTCAAAGGGGAGGTCGCTGTCCTCATAGGTGACCATGTTGCACCGATAGGAGATGTCTCCGGGCTGGAGCTGGATGCCTGTGGCGGCAGCCTCCAAGGGGGAGCGGCCTGTGTAGCAGACATTGGGGTCTGCCCCGAAAATGGACAGAATGGCGGTGTCGCTGCCGGCGGGCAGACCGGCGGGGCAGTTGACCACATTGCCCACCTCACCCTTGGCGGCCAACCCATCCATGACGGGGATGGCGGCGTGCTGAAGGGGGGTTTTGTTGTCCAGGGTGGGGACGGGATTGTCAGCCATGCCGTCTCCGATGATCAAGATGTATTTCATGGGTTCTCCTTTCCGGGATGGAAAATTTATGGGTCCTGGTCGGAATCGGGCTGGCCGATGAGTTCCTTCCAGTACGTTTGCTCTTGGATGGTGCCCGACTGGGCATCTAAAAGCTCTAAAATCAAGGTGTTGGAGAGCAGGAAGCCCTGGGGGGTGAAATGCCACCGGTGATCGGACTGCTCAGCCCAGTGATGGCTCTCGAAAAACTCCAGCCGCCGGGCGATGGGCTCAAAATTCAGGCCGAACTTTCGGCGGTATTCCCATTCCTCGATGCCCCGCAGAGTGCGCATGCGGAGCATCAGGTACTCCCGGGCCTGTTCCGGCGGGGTGATGGGCTGAATCTCCTCCAGCTGGGCCGCGCCGGCGGCGATGGCCTGGAGGTATCCCTCCAGGTCCCGGGGATAGGCATAGCGCTGACCGCCGAAATAGGAGTGTGCCCCAGGGCCGAAGCCCAGGTACTCCCGGCCTGTCCAATACTTTAGGTTGTGCCGGGACTCCCTGCCTGGCTTGGCAAAGTTGGAGATTTCATACTGCCGGTATCCTCCCTGCTGCAAAAGCTCCACAGCCCGGAGGTAGAGATCGGCCTGGGCATCCCCGTCGGGCAGGGAGAGCCCCAGGGAGACCTGGCGGGCCAGGGGCGTGTCCGCCTCCACTTTCAGGCCGTAGCAGGAGAGATGCTCAGGGGCCAGGCTCATGGCCTTGTGCAGCGTGTCCTCCCAGGAGGCCATGGTCTGACCGGGCAGACCGTAGATCAGGTCCAGGCTCAGGTTGTTGATTTTGGCCTGCCGGATGTCCGCCACCGCCTGGACCACCTGCTTGGGGGAGTGGATGCGGTGGAGGCACCGAAGCTGCTGGGGGTCTGCGGACTGCACCCCCAGGGAGATGCGGTTGACCCCGCTGCGGCGCAGACGGGCCATGGAGCGCCAGTCCACGCTGTCTGGGTTGCACTCCACGGTGATCTCCGCCTGGCGGCTGACGGTAAACAACCGCTGAATCAGGGAGAGAATCTCCCGCAGGCGTTTTTCCCCATAGTAGGAGGGGGTGCCGCCGCCAAAGTAGACGGTATCCGCCACCCAGCCCTTCATCCGGGGGCCAAAGGAGCGCAGGTGGGTCAGCAGCGCCCGCTGGTAGCGGTCCATCTGCTCCTCCTGACCGGCCAGGGAGTAGAAGTCACAGTAGTCGCATTTGCTCTTGCAGAAGGGAATGTGGATATAGATGCCAAAGGTGTTGGCCACAAAGATCACTCCAATCCTGCGTGAATCCACACCTATTATACGCATCTTTGGCACAGATGGCAAGAAAGGATTACAGGGAGATTTTTTGGGTGGCGATCTCCTCCTGAAAGGCGCGGTCATGCTCCACAAAGAGCATGGTGGGTTGGGCTTGCCGGAGCAGGGAGGTAATCTGGAGCCGGGTGTGGAGATCCACGAAGTTGAGGGGCTCATCCCACACGTACAGATGGGCGGGCTGACAGAGACTGGCGGCCAGCAGAACCTTCTTTTTCTGTCCTGCGGAGAAATCTTCCATCTTTTTTTCAAACTGCACCCGTTCAAACCCCATTTTTCGCAGAATCCCTTTGAAGAGACTCTCGTCCAAATGGTGTTCTTCCGCGAAATGGGACAACAGCCCGTTCAGGTGAGCGGTGTCCTGGGGGACATAGGAGACCACCAAGCCGGCACTGGTGGTGATGGTGCCGCTGTGTGGGATGGACTCCCCCAGCAGGACCTTGAGCAGGCTGCTTTTCCCACTTCCGTTTTTCCCATCCAGAACCACCCGTTCCCCGGGATGGAGGGCAAAGGAGACCGGGCCGCAGACACCCCGTCCGCAATACTGGACTTTGACCTGGGAAAAGACCGCCAAAGGCCGGTCTCCCCGGCAGGGCAGGGGAGAGAGTTTGAGGGATTCCAAGGGTTCCCAGTTCTGCAAAAGGCCGGATTTGGCCTGGATTGCCTGCTGCTGCCTGGCTTCTATGGCCTTGGCGCGCTTCATCATCTTTTGGGCCTTGTGGCCGATGTATCCGCAGTCCACCGGCCCGGCGCCGTATTTCTTCTCCTCGATTCGGTCAGACCAGACGGAGGTCTGCCGGGCCGCCTTCCGCAGGCGGGCGATGTCCTTTTGGAGCCGTTCCTTTTGGGCCTGCTCAAAGGCCTGCTGCCGGTTAAAGTTTTCCAGCCAGGTGGAGAAGGTCCCGTTTTGCACGGTGATGTTGGCGCGGTTGAGGGATAGAATGTGGTCTACACAGCCATCCAAAAAGTGTCGGTCGTGAGAGACTAAGATAAAGCCCTGCTTTCTTCGCAGGTAAGCAGAGACCAAGTCCCGGGCCTGGGTGTCCAAGTGATTGGTGGGTTCGTCAATCAGCAGGAAATGTCCCTCCTTGAGAAAGAGCGCCGCCAGAAGAACCTTGGTCTGCTCTCCCTTGGACAAGGTGGCAAAAGGACGGAAAAGGACCTCGGAGTCCACGTCCAGGTAGGACAGCTCTCGGAGCAGTTCCCATGACTGGGCCTGGGGACAGACCGACTGGAGGACATCTTGGGTCCATTGGGTTTGGTCGGCCACGGGGTAGGGAAAGTAGTCAAAGGGGACGGAGGAGACGATGGTCCCCTGATAGGGGTAGTTTCCCATCAGAAGCTGGAGGAAGGTGGTCTTTCCCCTTCCGTTTCTGCCCACAAACCCCAGTTTCCAGTTGGTGTCGATTTGAAAGGACACCGAGTCGAAAATGCGGTCATAGCTTGCCGGGTAGGAAAAGGTGAGATCTTCCACTTTGATCATAGACACAGGCGCAGCACTCCTTTCTCTGGCCGTTGAAGAGGGGAAATCCGCAAAAAATAAGAGCCGCAAGAAGGAAGTCTTCTTGCGGCTCAGGACAATACAAAACACCACCAGAGCGGTGGGGAAGGGAAAGGTCCGGGGAGCAGATTCTTCACATTCTTGCTTTTGGCGCAGCAAGCCCTTTTTTCCCTGGACATGCTGCGGATTCCGTTGGATTAGCAAGAAATTTGAATCATGGGTTCCCCTCTCATTTTCCATACGATGGGTTTAGCATAGCACAGAAAGGGCGATTCGTCAACCAGGCGGCGCCAACTGGGCGAGGGAGAAAAACACCCCTGTCAGGCCCGGGGTGGGAGTTGCCAGAGACCCTGGTTTGGTGGTATAATCAACCCGCTTTCATCCTTTTTTCAGCCAGGCCTCAATGGGGGCCAGGGTATCAAAGTCGATAAAACTGACGGCGTTTCCATAGCTGTCCAGCAGGGCCTGGGTGTCGGCGGTGCGTTCGGTCACGGGCTGGCGGCGGAGAATGGCGCAAAGCCCCTTCATCATCAGCCGGTGCTTGGTGCTCAGCGCCTGGTAGTCTATGGCCCCCCGCAGAGGGACATGAGCGGTCCGGACAAAGATGCCGGGGGAGAGCTCCTTGGCCAGGGACTCCCGAATGGAGAGCAGATTGTCCTCGTTGGCCGGGTCCGCCAGGCCCACGGTGGCCACCAACAGGCGGAAGGGATGGTCTGTGGGCAGGCGTCTGGCGGTTTTGGCCAGGCCGGTGGTTTTGCCGGCGTAGAGACCGCCCACATAGACAATGGTGTCAAAGGGGCCAAAGTCCCTTACCTCTGCGTAGGAAACGGCGGGGAGGCCTGTCCTCTCCTCCAGTGCTTGGGCATACTGCCGGGCAGCGCCGTAGCGGCTGCCATAGAGAATGATGCCATTCATCGGATAACCTCCTTTGGGATGCTGTCATAAGGAAAGTGTACCACAAAAAACGCGGCAACGCCAGAGAAAAGAGAGGAGGTCTGTCTATGCGCCGTTTGACCCTGCGCCTGGGAGAGGCCCAGGCGGGGAGGACCGTTCACACCCTGCTCCGGCAGGAGCTTCTGCTGTCCGCCGCCAGTGTCCGGCGGGCCAAGACCCTGCCGGACGGCATTCTGCTGGACGGGCAGCCTGTGTTCACCAACCAAACAGGACGGGCGGGACAGCTTCTCTCGGTGGCGGTGGGGGACGTGGCGGGGAGCGAACAGATTCCGCCGGTTCCTGGTCCCCTGACCATCCGCTATGAGGACGAGGACCTGGTGATAGTGGAGAAGGAAGGGGGCGTTCCCGTTCACCCCAGCCAGGGGCACCATGGGGACACGCTGGCCAACTTTCTGATGGCCCACTACCGGGACCAAGGGCTGGTGGCGGCCTTCCACCCGGTGAACCGGCTGGACCGGGGAACCTCCGGCCTCATGGCGGTGGCCAAGCACGCCCATGCCCACGAGCGGCTCCAGCACCAGCTGCGGACGGGGGAGCTGGCGCGCACCTACCTGGCGGTATGCCAAGGGGTGCCGGTGCCCCGCCGGGGCTGTGTGGACCAGCCCATTAGCCGGCTGCCGGGGTCGGTGCTGAAGCGGCAGGTATGCCCCCAGGGCGCCCAGGCCCGGACCCACTATGCCGTGGAGCGAACCGGCGCCGGGCGAAGCCTGGTGGCGCTGCGCCTGGAGACCGGGCGGACCCACCAGATCCGGGTGCACATGGCGTTTTTAGGCTGCCCGCTGGCCGGGGATTTCCTCTATGGGACGGAGCTGGAGGCTCTTCCCCAGCGGTTTGCCCTCCACTCGGCCTCCCTTCGGCTGCGCCAGCCCGTCACCGGGGAGGAGATTGCCCTGTCGTCCCCTCTGCCGGCGGCACTGTCTGCGCTGCTCATTGCAAAGTAACAGGAGAAACAGAGATGGTCAATACGTTATCTTTTCTTCCCATCCCCCTGCTCCAATGGTATGGGGAACATGCCCGGGACCTGCCCTGGCGGCGGGAGCCCACCCCCTATCGAGTGTGGGTGTCGGAGATCATGCTGCAGCAGACCCGCGTGGCGGCGGTGCTGGGGTATTTTGCCAAGTTCATGGACGCTTTTCCCACGGTACAGGATTTGGCGGCGGCTCCGGAGGACCAGCTGATGAAGCTGTGGCAGGGGCTGGGCTATTACAGCCGGGCACGAAATCTCCAGAAAGCCGCCCGGCAGATTGTGGACACCTTTGGCGGGGTATTTCCCACGGACTATGGGGACATCCGTTCCCTGGCCGGGGTGGGAGACTATACCGCCGCGGCCATTGCCTCCATCTCCTTTGGCCAGCCTGTCCCCGCGGTGGACGGCAATCTGCTGCGGGTGGCCGCCCGGGTGATGGGGGATGACACAGATATTACCACCACCCAGGGCAAGCGCCATTTTACGGCGGCCTTGCAGGAGATTATTCCCCTGGATTTCCCTGGCCAGTTCAATCAGGCCATGATGGACCTGGGGGCTATGGTCTGCCTGCCCAACGGGGCGCCTCTATGCCAGCAATGCCCGGCGGAGGCATTCTGCCAGGCCAGAAAACAGGGGAGAACCAAAGACCTGCCGGTCCGCCCGGCCAAGAAGCCCCGGCGGGTGGAAGAGCGGGTGGTTTTTCTGCTCTTTCGTGGGGGAAAGGTGGCCCTTCGACGGCGGCCGGGCAAGGGCCTCCTGGCCGGGCTGTGGGAGTACCCCAACGAGCTGGCCCCGGCGGAGGGCGCCATGGCGGACTGGGGGCTCACGGGAGAGGTGACCCATGGCGGGACAGGGGTGCACATCTTTACCCATGTGGAATGGCGTATGACGGCTCAGTGCTGGCAGGTGAACCAGGCGCAGCTGCCTGCGGGATGGGTCTGGGCGGACCGGGATGAGCTGCGCCGGCAGTACGCCATTCCCAGTGCCTTTTCCCCCTTCCAGGTTTTGGTGGAGGAGGGACTGATGTGAGCAGGCTGTCCTATGATCCAACCCACTGTACCCTCTGTCCCCGCCGGTGCGGCGGGGACCGGACCCGGGCAAAGGGGTATTGCCGGATGCCGGACCGCCCCGTGGTGGCCCGGGCGGCGCTGCACTTCTGGGAGGAACCTCCCCTCTCCGGGACCCGGGGCGCGGGCACGGTGTTTTTTTCCGGATGCTCCCTGGGGTGCGTCTTTTGCCAAAATGAGGCCATCAGCCAGCGGGACTTTGGCAGGGAGATCTCTGTGGAACGGCTGCGGGAGATCTTTTGGGCGCTGATTGACGCCGGGGCCCATAACATTGATCTGGTCAATCCCACCCACTATGCTCACGTGGTGGCGGAGGCCCTCTCCCAACCGCTGCCCGTCCCCGTGGTTTGGAACAGCGGGGGCTATGACCGGGTGGAGACCCTCCGGGCGCTGGAGGGAACCGTTGACATCTATCTGCCGGACTATAAATATCCCGATGCCCGGGATGCCCAGTGCTGGGCGGGGGCGGCGGACTATCCCCAGGTCGCCCGGGCTGCCATCCAGGAGATGGTCCGTCAGACGGGCCCCTACGTCCTGGACCAGGAGGGCATCCTGCAAAGGGGGGTGGTCATCCGGCACCTGCTTCTGCCGGGACGGCTGAACCAGGCCAAGGAAGTGATGGACTGGGTGCGGGCGACCTTCCCGCCCCACACCGTGCTCTTTTCCCTGATGAGTCAGTACATCCCCTGGGGCCGGGCGGCGGAATTTCCTCCCTTGGACCGGCGGCTGCGGAAGCGTGAGGCAAGGGCTGCCATGGCCTATCTGGAAAACCTGTCTCTGGACGGTTTCTTCCAGGGAGAGGAGGCCGCCCGGGCGGAATATATCCCTGCGTTTGACCTAACCGGCGTGTAGGGGAGAGGCAAGGGAGAACGGGCCACCCTCCGCGGCAGTTCTCGGTGAGACAAATTTTTGAAAAAAGCGTATAAGAATCCCTCCAGCTGTCAAGAATAGGCTTCGGAGACAACCTTTCCAAAGAGAAAGGCTTCGAGAATTCACGTACAGCGCATGGAGGGTTTCTTTATGAAACAAAAACCTACTCAGCACAAGCTGGGCGATTTCATGGAGGGCAAGGGCTTCTACATAGTCCTGTTCCTCTGCATCGCCGCAATTGGAATTTCGGGCTATTATTTGTTCAGCGGGCTCTTTGCCGAGCCGGAGGGATTCGGGTCGGAACCCAGCTCCGTGGTCAGCGGACAGGCGGAGCTGGAAGGGGACCAGAATCCGGGGCAACCCACCGAGGAGACCACGCCGCCCGCCCAGGACGGTGCCGCCGCCTCTGCCACGGAGGAGGAGAAATCGGCGGAGTCCAAACAGGACACCGCTGGCCAGGAGAAGACCACCCCCGATGAGGAGGCAGCCGCTTCTTCGGCCTACGTCTGGCCCATTGAGGGCAACGTGGATCGGGATTTCAGCTTGGAGGTCTTTGCCTACGACGCCACCATGGGAGACTGGCGGACCCATGACGGCCTGGACATTGCCGCCGAGCTGGGGACCCCTGTGGCCGCCTGCGCCAAGGGGACGGTCACTGACGTGAGTACCGACGACATGATGGGCGTCACCGTCACCGTGGACCACGGCAAGGGAATGGAGAGCGTTTACTCCAACCTGGCCGAGTCTGTGAACGTCCAGCCGGGCACGGAAGTGGAGGCGGGCACGGTGATCGGCACCGTGGGCACCACGGCGGTCTCGGAGAGCGCGGACGCCAGTCATCTCCACTTTTCCATGCGGGAGTACGGCGTGGCCATTGACCCGCTGAACTACCTGCACTGACCTTCTGAAAAAACACCACCGTGTTCCCAATCGGGGAGACGGTGGTGTTTTTGCTGCAATTAGAAGAAAAAAACGGGCGCCATTTGGAGGAAAACACCGAGGATTCTACTTGACAAAAGGAGGAATCAGAGGTATCATTCAATTAACAATTAAGTTAAATGTTAATTGTTTGCGAAAAGAAAGGAGGATTACATGGGGATCCAAGCTACCCTGCGGGCCCTGGCGGACCCCACACGGCGGGAGATTTTGAACCTGCTGAAACACGGCAAGAAGTCTGCGGGAGAGATTACCCAGGCGTTTTCCATCACTGCCGCCGCCATTTCCCGGCATCTGTCTGTATTGAAGGAGGCGGATCTGATTCGAGATCAGCGGGAGGGAAAATACATTTTTTATGAGCTCAACACTTCTGTGTTAGAGGAGATTATGATTTGGTTTTCGGAACTGAAGGGAGGAAAAGAGGATGAATAATCTCATTCGGGAGAGAAAGGGAATGCTGATTCTGTCCCTGCTTGTGATTCTACTGCCCATGGGGGTGGGACTGTTCTTGTGGAATCAGCTGCCGGACCAGGTCCCGATTCATTTTGGACTGAACGGGCAGGCGGACAACTACGCCGGCAAGGCCTTTGTTGTCTTTGGGCTGCCTCTGCTTATGGCGGCGCTCCAGGTGTTGCTGCTGGTGGTGACTATGGCCGATCCCAAGGGGAAGAATATTGCGGCCAAACCCTTCGGACTACTGCTGTGGATTTGCCCTCTGGTCTCGCTGTTCTGCGGGACTATGACCTATGCCAAGGCCCTGGCGCTGCCGGTGGACATCAACCTGGTGGGAGGTCTGTTCCTGGGCCTGATGTTCTTGGTGGTGGGCAACTACCTGCCCAAGTGCAAACAGACCTATACCGTGGGCATTCGCCTGCCCTGGACCCTGGCTGACGAGGACAACTGGGCCTATACCCATCGGTTGGCGGGCAAGGTCTGGACCATCGGCGGCCTGGTGATTCTGGTGCTGACTTTCCTGCGGCTGCCCGCGCTCCAGTTTGTTGTGATTTTGGTTCTGGTGCTGATTCCCATAGCTGCATCCTTTCTGTATGCCCGGCGGCGGGAAACGAAGTAGGGAATAAAAAACAAGAGGGACGTCTTTCTCAAAGACGTCCCTCTGTCTTACTGTCACGGGATTGCTGCCGCCGGTACTCAGTGGGGAGCACCTGAAAGATGTCCCGAAAGACGTTGGAAAACTTGCTCTGATTTTCATATCCCACCTGTTGGGCAATGTCGCCGATGCTCAGGTCGGTCTCCCGCAGCAGGCGGGCTGCCTCCTGCATGCGGTGTTGCTTCATGTGAGAGGCGATGGGCTGGCCATAGACCGCTTTGAAGACCGCTTTCAAGGTGGAGGTGTTCAGGTGATACTCCTTAGCCAGGGCTTCGATGGTGGTCCGTTGGTTGGGATGGGCCATCAGCTGGTCGTGAATGGCGCGGATGATTTCCACCTGTTGGGAGAGATACTGGTTGGAGGCCCGTTCCCCGGCGGGGGCCTGCTGGGAGAGATAGAGGAGCAGCTCCTGCACTTTCAACATGTAGTAAGGCAGGCGGAGGGACTCCGGCAGATCGTAGAGCGGAGAGAAAATATGGTCCAGCGCGGTCTGCGCGGGGAGAGACATGGGGTGGCCCTGGGGACAAAACCGCCGCAGAATTTCCTGGGGGGAGACGCCGCCCAGGGCCAAGGCGGGCGGCAAAGCCTGGGACAGGGTGTCCGGGTTCAGGGAGATGGAGAAGCCCTCGTAGTATCCCAGGGGAAAGCGGAGGGTGGAGTGGGCGCAGCAGTCCATGGGGTGCAGAGAGAGATCCCCGGGGCCCAGATAGAGGGTGAGCCCCTCCTTCATCTCCCAGCCCACCCGCCCCCGGCGGCAGTGGGTGATTTCCAGGCCGGAGTCCAGGGCGGCATGCCGGTGAGAAAAGGTCTCGCTTTGGAAACACAGATGGGAGAGGGTGAGGCCGGGAAACAGGGAAAAGGTTTCCACCCGTCCACGGCCGGCCCAGTGGGGCCCGGGGCGGTGGAGCCTGGGCACCTGAGAGACGGGGGACTCCAGCAGACAGCCCGGGGGCACCTCCGCCAGCTGGCGTTCTATGGATTGAATCCAATCCGCATGCATGGCCATGGCCTCCTTTTTGAAATCTTTGGGCTATTCTATCACAAATGGGGCAGACCATACAATAGGACCGGAGCCCTTTGCTCCATTTGGAAATCCTTTCGCTCCAAACGGGAGGAGAAGCGGGAAAGCCGTTGACATTTCTCAAAAGGGTGCTATGATGTGGACATAACAGTTGAACAAATGCTCAAATATATGATGCAGAGCATTTCTGGAAAGGAGAAACAAAGATGAAAAAGACCTACAAGATTGATGTGGACTGTGCCAACTGCGCCAACAAGATGGAGGATGCCGCCAACAAAACCCCTGGCGTCAAATCCGCTGTGGTGAACTTTATGACGCTGAAGATGCATGTGGAGTTTGAAGAGGGGCAGGACCCCAAATCGGTGATGACTGCGGTCCGGGACAACTGCAAGAAGGTGGAGGACGACTGCGAAGTCTTCCTGTAAGCCTCCCATCCAGACTGTCATCGCCCTCCCGCTGGTCCACACGGCGGGAGGGCGATGGAACAGAAGAGGGAAAAGGAGTGTGTAAGCATGAATAAAAAACAAAGGGTGATGCTTTCCCGCATCTTGGCGGCAGCCGCGCTGCTGATTCTGTTTCAGTTTTTACCCCTCACCGGTGTGGTGCGCTTTCTGGCCTATTTGGTGCCCTACCTGGTGATCGGGTATGATATCCTCCTCAAGGCGGGGAAGGGGATTCGCAACCGCCAGGTCTTTGACGAGAGCTTTCTCATGGCGGTGGCCACAGTAGGGGCCATTGCCCTGGCCCTGTATGAAAAGAGCGGGGACTACACCGAGGCCATTGCGGTTATGCTCTTCTATCAGGTTGGCGAGTGGTTCCAGAGCTATGCTGTGGGGAAGAGCCGCCGGAACATCAGCGAGCTGATGGACATTCGCCCTGATTACGCCAACGTGGAGCGGGACGGCAGAGTAATCCAGGTAGACCCGGACGAGGTGGAGATTGGAACGGAGATCCTGGTGCAGCCGGGGGAGAAGGTCCCCCTTGACGGCGTGGTGGTGGAGGGAGTCTCCACCCTGAACACCAGTGCCCTCACCGGAGAGAGCCTGCCCCGGGACGTCCGGGAGGGGGATGAGATCATCAGCGGCTGCGTCAACCTGACAGGCCTGCTGACCATTCGGACCACCAAGGAGTTTGGGGAGTCCACGGTCTCCAAGATTTTGGACCTGGTGGAGAACGCCAGCTCCCGGAAGTCCCGGTCTGAGGATTTCATTGCCAAGTTTGCCCGGGTCTACACCCCGGCGGTGTGTTACAGCGCCTTGGCCCTGGCCGTTCTGCCGCCCTTGGTGCGGATGCTGGGCCTGGGGCTGGCCCCCGCATGGGGGGACTGGATTTACCGGGCCCTGACCTTCCTGGTCATCAGCTGCCCCTGCGCCCTGGTCATCAGCATTCCTCTGAGCTTTTTCGCGGGCATTGGGGGGGCCAGCAAGGCCGGCGTGCTGGTCAAGGGGTCCAACTATTTGGAGACCCTGTCCCAGACCGGCTATGTGGTCTTTGACAAAACCGGGACCCTGACCCAGGGGGTCTTTGAAGTGGTGGGGATTCACCACGCCGCCATGGAGGAGCGCAAGCTTTTGGAGTATGCCGCGCTGGCGGAGAGCGCCTCCTCCCATCCCATCAGCAAGAGCCTGCAGAAGGCCTATGGCAAGGAACTGGACCGGAGCCGGGTCACGGAGGTGCAAGAGATTTCCGGCCACGGGGTTTTGGCCAAGGTGGACGGAATCTCGGTGGCCGCGGGCAACGACAAGCTCATGGCGCGCCTGGGAATTGCGGCTGTGCCCTGCCATCAGGTGGGGACGGTGATTCACCTGGCGGTGGACGGGGCGTACGCCGGACATATTCTGATTGCGGATGTGGTAAAGCCCACCGCCAAGGCGGCGATGGAAGCCCTGCGCGGAGCGGGGGTGGAAAAGACGGTCATGCTCACCGGGGATGTCCGCACGGTGGCCCAGCAGGTGGCGGAGGAGCTTGGAGTGGACCAGGTGTATAGCGAACTGCTGCCCGGGGACAAGGTGGCCAAGGTGGAGGAGATGCTGCAGCAGAAGCCGGCAAAAAAGAAGCTGGCCTTTGTGGGGGATGGCATCAACGACGCTCCGGTTCTCTCCCGGGCGGATATCGGCATTGCCATGGGGGCCATGGGGTCGGACGCGGCCATTGAGGCCGCCGATGTGGTTCTGATGGACGACGACCCCATGAAGATCGCCAAGGCCATCCGCATCTCCCGCAAGTGCCTGCGGATTGTCTATGAGAACATTGCCTTTGCCCTGGGCATCAAGGGGCTGTGCCTGATCCTGGGCGCCCTGGGTATCGCCAACATGTGGCTGGCCATATTTGCCGACGTGGGGGTTATGATTCTCGCGGTGCTCAACGCCATCCGGGCACTGTTTGTGAAGAGGCTATAATAGTCATCACGAAGAAGAAAGAGAAACCGGCACGGCCTATTTAGACCGTGCCGGTTTTTTCTGGGGATTGCGCCGGGGCGGGCTCCGCCGCCTGTCCTTTGCGGCGGGCCATCTCCCGCTCCGCCTCCTGCTCCACCCAGAGGAGGAACTCCAGACTGTCCATATCGTGGAGGGGGTTGATCCGCGGCTCGTCCTGGTCCGCCGTCTCTGCCTGCTCCTCCTGGCCGGGAACCAGGCCCAGGGAGAGCAGGTCGAAATCGTCGGGGGAGTGCAGGCCGCCAAAGTCCTTCGAAAATTGATCCATGGGAAACACCTCCTGTGTCGTCGCATACTACAAAAAATGAGCGGCTTTATTGTATCATAAGATGGTTTTTTTGTCACGAAATTTGTGATTGTGGTGAGAAGCGCGGGAGATTTTGTGGAAAAAAACAGGGATTTCCTCTTGACAAACCGGGAGAAATCACATACCATAAGACAAACCAGAGATAGAGGCGCGTTGCATCAAGAGTACCCGGTGCCAATGCCTTGCAGGGCAGGGCCGGGGAAAGGGGTGGACGCCGAAGGCGGTCTTCGCTGCAAAGAGGGCCGAACTGGGCGGGTGAACTAAGAGTTACCCGACTGTCGCAAATGGTAAATTTGCGGAGGGCTATCCTTGATATCAAGACCTCTGACGACCGTCAGCGGTCTGCCTTATGTTATCAAGCAGCTATCCCCGCATAGCTTGCTTGATTTTTTTGTTGCTTTTTTGGGCCGCAGGGAGATCGGGCAGGACATTTCAATATGCAGGAGGAACCTATCATGAAACAGAACCATCCCATCTTCCGCGGCATTGCCACCGCACTGATCACCCCCACCACCCCCACCGGGATCGACTATGACCGCTTTGGCAGACTGATTGACTGGCAGATTCAGCAGGGGATCAACGCCCTGGTCATCTGCGGCACCACGGGGGAGAGCTCCACCCTGACCGACGCGGAGCACCGCCGGGCCATTGCCTTTGCCTGTGAGCGGGTGAATGGACGGGTGCCGGTTATTGCCGGCACGGGCTCCAACGAGACCGACTATGCGGTGGAGCTCACCAAAAGCGCCTGTGCCGACGGGGCCGACGCGGTCCTGGTGGTCACGCCCTATTACAACAAGACCACCCAGCGGGGCCTGGTGACCATGTACAACACCATTGCCGATGCCAGCACCAAGCCGGTGATCCTCTACAATGTCCCTTCCCGCACGGGCATTGGCATTGAACCGGCCACCTATGTCAAGCTGGCGGAGCATCCCAACATCGCCGCCATCAAGGAGGCCAACAGCGACATCTCTAAAATTGTGGAGACCTTCTCCCTGGTGGGGGACCGGCTGGACATTTACTCTGGCAATGACGACCAGATTGTCCCCATCCTGTCCATGGGGGGCGCCGGCTGCATTTCCGTGCTGTCCAACGTGATCCCAGCGGAGACGGTGGCCATTACCCAGCGGTTTTTCGCCGGAGATGTGGCCGGGGCGGCCCAGCTCCAGTGCAAATATATGCCCCTGATCCGCGCCCTGTTCTGTGAGAGCAACCCCATTCCCGTCAAGGCGGCCATGGCCGCCCTGGGGTATTGCGACAACTACCTCCGTCTCCCCTTGGTGCCCATGGAGGAGGACCACTATCAGGGGATGCTCCAGCGGATGCGGGAGCTGGGGCTCCCGGTTTGAGAGAGGAGGAGACCATGGACATCATTGTAAACGGCGCCCGAGGCCGCATGGGCCAGGAGGTCTGCCGCCTGCTGCAGGAGGACGGACACCGGCTGGCCGCCGCGGTGGACCGTTCCGGCCAGGACGGCTGCTATGCCCGTCTGGCAGACTACACAGGGCCCGCCGACGTGGTGATTGATTTCTCCAACCACGAAGGGGTAGAGGAACTCATGGCCTACTGTGTCCAGCGGGGCCTGCCCCTGGTGGCGGCCACGACAGGGTACACGCCGGAAGAGTTTCAGCGGATTCAGGAGGGGGCCCGGACGATCCCGGTCTTTCAGTCCTACAACATGTCCATCGGCGTGGCCCTGCTGGCCCGTCTGGTGGGCCAGGCCGCAGCCATTTTCGGCGGCTGTGACGTGGAGATTGTGGAGGCCCACCACAACCGAAAGGCTGACGCCCCCAGCGGCACCGCCCTTCTGCTGGCGGATGCGGTGAAGGCCCGGCGGCCTGACGCGGCGTATGTCTTTGGCCGTTCTGGGCACCATCCCCGCCAGCCCAATGAGATCGGGATTCATTCCCTGCGCATGGGCAATGTGGTGGGGGAGCACGAGGTAATCTTTGCCACCGACAACCAGACCATTACCTTAAAACACCAGGCCCATGACCGGGCGCTTTTCGCGGAGGGGGCCCTGGCCGCGGCGGATTTTCTCCAGGGGCAGCCGGCGGGGCTGTATCACATGGAGGACCTGCTGGGACCGTGAACGGAGAGAGAAGGAAATGACGATGCTATATGACAACCTGGGGGTCAACGACCAGGGACATCTGACGGTGGGCGGCCTGGATACGGTGGCCCTGGCGGAGGAGTTTGGCGCCCCGCTGTATGTGTTGGATGAGGACCAGGTCCGGGCCAACTGCCGGACCTACCGCCAGGCGATGGCGGAATGGATGCCTGCGGGCTCCCTGCCCCTGTTTGCCGGAAAGGCCCTCTGCTTCAAGGGCCTCTACCCTGTGCTGGAAGAAGAGGGCATGGGGGCGGATGTGGTCTCCCCCGGGGAGATTTACACGGCCCTGGCGGGGGGATTTCCCGCGGAGAAACTCTATTTCCACGGGAACAACAAGACCGATGAGGACATTGCGTATGCCCTGGACTGCGGGGTGGGGTGCTTCATCGTGGACAATCACCAGGAGCTGGAGCGGCTGGAGCAGGCCGCCGGCGCCCGGGGTCACCGGCAGCGGGTCCTGCTGCGGGTAACCCCCGGGATTGACCCCCACACCCTCCAGGCCATCAACACCGGACGGATCGACTGCCAGTTCGGGGTTCCCATTGAGACCGGCCAGGCGGCCCAGTTTGTGGCGGACGCCCTGTCCCGGCCCCATCTGCAGGTGGAGGGGTTCCACAGCCACATCGGCTCTCAGATCTTTGAGGCGGCGCCCTTTTGCGACGCGGTGGACATTTTGCTGGACTTTGCCCACGCCATGCGCCAGGCCCATGGCTTTGTGGCCCGAACCCTGAACCTGGGGGGTGGCTTTGGAGTGCGGTATCGGGAGAGCGACCCTACGGTGGATATCCCCGGCAATATCCGGGCCCTGGCAGACCATCTGCGCCGGGGCTGTGAGACCAAGGGCTACCCGATGCCCCGGGTCCTTTTGGAGCCCGGACGAAGCATCGTGGCCAATGCCGGCCTCACCCTCTACCGGGTGGGAGGGGTCAAGACCATTGCGGGGTACCGGAGTTATGTCACCGTCAACGGCGGCATGACGGACAACCCCCGCTATGCCCTTTACCAGGCCCCTTACACGGTCCTCCCGGCCAGCCGGATGGGGGAGACAAGAGATTTTCTGTGCACTGTGGCCGGGCGGTGTTGCGAGAGCGGGGACCTGATTCAGGAGAATGTCTCTCTGCCGCAGCCGGCGCGGGATGACCTTTTGGCGGTACTCACCACAGGGGCCTACAACTTTACCATGGCCTCCAACTACAACCGCCTCTGCCGCCCGGCGCTGGTGATGGTCCGGGGGGGCAAGGCCCGGCTGGCGGTCCGCCGGCAGACCTTTGCGGACCTGGTGGCCTGCGACCTGTAAAGGGTCTGCACGGACAGGGGGAGGAAGGAAGCCATGGAAATTCGACGGGCTGCTTTGGCGGACATTCCCGGGGTCTGCGCCTGCTGCGTGGCTGCGTTCAAGGACTATATCCCTCTTATCGGCCAGACGCCGGGCCCTATGCTGGAGGACTACTGCCAGGCAAGGAAGGAGCATTTCCTGTTTGTGGCGGCCCAGGGGGAGACCATTCTGGGCTACCTTCTCATCAAGGATGGAGATGGGGAGGTCATGTGGATGGATGTTTTGGCCGCCTGGCCCAAGGGGACCGGCGTGGGGAGAAGGCTCATGGACTATTGTGAGGCGTTCCTTCGTGCCCAGGGCAAGTCGGAATGCCGTCTCTATACCCATGTCAAGTACCAGCGGACCCTGGAAATTTACCGCCAACGAGGCTATGTGATCTATGACCGGGTCCAGGAAAAGGGATTTGACCGGTATTACATGCGCAAACAGCTCAAATAAAGGGACTGTCTTGATAGAACGGCCAAACATCCCCGCGTCAGCGGGGATGTTTGAGTAAGAGAAGGCAGAATGAGAAAACGCTCTGTGAATGGATATCCATTTACAGAGCGTTTTTCTTCTGCACGGTTCAGAGTTTCTGCGTCTATAAAACACGCGGCTGTGGCAATCACGGGGAAATATACATCCCCCTTGGCAGGCAAGGGATCAGAGAGAGGGGCTACCAAAATTTTCACGAAGTTTCTCTAAGAATACTTCTGCTGCGGAGGAGAAAATCTGATGTTTTTTCCAGATGATATTTAACCCAGAGTGAAGTCGAGGTTCCAGCGGTCGAAAACAGAGATTGCTGCTTTCTGTGGTATTGGCTATTTTATCAATCGTGACGGCACAACCCAGCCCTGACGCAACCATAATGGCAGCATTATAAACCAAGTTGAAAGTGGTCACAATATCCAGTTTCTCAAAATCTTCACCGAACCAGGCTGTAAACTCATTATTTTGCCGGCTCTTGGAAATGGCCTGCCGGGAACAGATTAAGGGGACGTGCAGCAGATCCTCTTTTCGGATGGACGTTTTTTCTGCGAAGGGGCTGTCACGCCGCACAATGACACCCCAGGTGTCTTTGGCAGGAATGTTGATGTAGTCATATTTGGAGATGTCTGCTGGCTGAATTAGGATGCCAAAGTCCAGCAATCCTTTGTCCAAACGTTCGGTTACGTCTTCCGCGTTTCCGCTGTACAGATGATAATGGATGCCGGGATGGTCTTCCCGTATCTCCTTTGCAATTTCTGCAATATGCTGAATCGCCTGGGTTTCTCCGCTGCCGATATAAATATCTCCGCTGACCGTACTTTCCATCGCGTGAAATTCTGCTTCTGTTTTATCGACCATAGAGAGGATTTCTTCCGCACGCTTCCGCAAAACCATACCTTCCGCGGTTAAGGTCATATGATGACTTCCACGGATGAATAACTTCTGGCCCAGTTCATTTTCCAAATCGCGGATCTGCCGGGAAAGCGTTGGCTGTGTGACATGGAGAACATTTGCGGCGCTTGTGATGCTGCCTTCTCGGGCAATTGTCATAAAGTAACGAAGTACCCTGAGTTCCATGGTGCCACCTCCTTTGTGTGTGTACGAGTATAACATGTTATGATATGCCCGTAAAGCAAATGAATGTGTTTATTTTAGGTATTTGCTATTTCGTTAGGGCAAAGTTATAATGAAAAAGCCCCCAAACGGTGGGGGAGGGAACGAGATACCGGAGAAGGTAACGAATGTTCTCAGCTGGCAAGCCGGGCGCTGAGGAAGCACAAAAATATCTGAAACAGCAGCAAGCAGGCGCGCGCAGGCACAATTCCAGTGGCTTTCTTTGCGTAGAACATCATTTTTTAGATGGGGTTCATGTAAGGAAAAACAGGACTGCCTGGAGTATCTGCTCCACAGCATGAGAAAAGGAGAACTTTGGGAGGAATTTATGATGCATATGGCATTTCACTTCAATAATCCTACAAATTTGATTTTTGGGCGTGGGACACGTATGGAACTTGGAAGGCAAAAGATGCCGGGGAGGAAAGCCTTGCTACTACTCTCCAATGGAAACTCTACGAAGGTCAACGGTTCCTTTGACTGCGTAACCCAACAGCTCACAGAGGCCGGCGTTGCATATACAGTGTTTCGTAAAATTATGGAGAATCCGCGGAAAGAGGTGGTTATGGAAGGCGCTGCCTTTGCAAGGGAACAGGGCTGTGATTTTATCCTTGCGCTTGGCGGTGGTGCGGTCCTGGATGCGTCCAAAGCGATTGCCGCAATGGCGACAAATCCCGGTGATCTGTGGGACTATGTAAGCGGCGGAACCGGAAAAGGAAAGCCCCTGGTGAATCCAGGACTTCCCATTGTGACAATTCCCACTTCGTCCGGCACAGGTTCTGAGATCAACTGTTGGGGTGTTATCTCGAATTTGGATACGCACGAGAAGATTGGGTTTGGGGCTCCGGGGCTGGTTCCGGTTCTTTCCATTGTTGATCCGGAACTGATGAAAACTGTTCCGCCCCAATATACGGCCTACCAAGGATTTGACGCGCTTTTCCATAACACGGAGGTTATGATCTCCAACGGTGTGAACATTATCAGTGAAACCATTGCCCTTTCTGCAATCGAAAGGATTGCAAAATATCTGCCTCTTGCGGTAAAGAATGGGGAGGATCTGGAGGCCCGGGAGCACGTGGCCTACGGAAGCACCATTGCCGGCATTGCCATGCAGCTTACCAGCACCACCGCGCAGCACGCCATGGAGCATGCCATGAGTGCATACCATCCTAATCTGCCTCACGGCGCGGGGCTGATTATGATATCCAAGGCATTTTCGGAATTTTTTATTGAGAAACACGCCTGCGATGGCCAGTTTATCAAAATGGCCCGTGCGATGGGAATCCCAGAGGCGGACAAGCCGGAGGACTTCATCACAGCATTGGTAAAGCTTCAGAAGGATTGTGGGGTGGACGATCTGCGAATGAGCGATTATGGGTTTGCTCCAGACGAGTCCATGAGGCTGGCAGTCAATGCGAGAGAAACAATGGGCGGCTTATTCCTGGCCAATCCCTGTGAAATGACAGACGAGGAGTGCGCGGACATCTTTGAGAAATCCTATCGCTGAAACCAATCATACGTGGTTCTCTTGGTGGGCTTCCAACGGAGCAGAAACCGGTGTGTTTGGCGTTGGAACGGGAGGATAGGTAAAATGGAGTAGATCAGCAGGGAAAGAAGAGGGAAAACCATGATTATTGATCTCAAAAACGGTAAAAACGGCACGGCTCCGGTGGTCAGACTGAACAGTGGGCACATGCTTCCTGTGGTGGGACTTGGAACCTATGCTCTGCACGGAGATGCCTGCGTCAATGCGGTGTATCAAGCAGTTCAAAGTGGATATCGTCTCATAGACACGGCTTCATTTTATGGAAATGAACGTGAAGTGGGGGAAGGGGTCCGGCAATCCGGAGTTTCCCGTTCAGAGATCTTTGTGCAAACAAAGCTGTATCCGAACCAGTACAGCCACGCGGAACAGGCGATAGATGAGGCACTGAGCAAGCTGGATATTGGATATATTGACATGATGCTCCTGCACCATCCCGCATCCGATGATGTGACGGCATACCAAGCCATTGAGCAAGCGATCCGGGAGGGAAAGGTACGAACGGCTGGGATTTCCTGTTATTATATCCGCGAGATGGATGCTTTCCTGCCAAAGGTATCCATGAAGCCGGCACTGATTCAAAATGAAATCCATCCCTTCTATCAGGATCGCCCTGTGGTGGAGCACATTCAGAAAAGGGGGATTGTTGTGCAGGGATGGTATCCTCTGGGGGGACGGGGCTTCACCGGGGCTCTGCTGAATAATCCGGTGTGCAAGGAAATTGCCGCATCCCATGGGAAAACGGTGGCGCAGGTGATTCTCCGGTGGAATCTGCAAAAGGGTGTGGTGGTGATTCCTGGCTCCAGTGATCCAGAGCATCTCCGGGAGAATCTCTCCCTTTTTGACTTTGCGCTGACAGAGAGGGAGATGGAGCGGATCGCGACGTTGGACAGGAAGGAAAAGCATGACTGGTACTGACACTTGGGACCATTCGTGTGCTGCGGGAAACCGGAAGGAAATTCTCCAATGCGAAGGAACCGGCGTGATTGTACACGCCGGTTCCTTCGCACATTTTGCTGCGTTTTTATGGGACGCTGTCTTTAAGTGTCCAGTTCCTTTTTGGCTTCAGCTTCGTTCCGCCGCAGAAGGAAGAGGCCCAGGCCCAGGCTCAGCAATTCTCCAATGAGGGCGGCGGTCCAGATCATGGCGCTGGCGCCCAGGAGGTAGAGGACCATGAGGGCGGCCGGCAGCAGGAGGAACCCGCGGCCCAGGGAGAGCAGGGCGGAGGCGCCGGCCTTGCCCAAGGCGGCGAAGTAGCCGGCCAGGACAATGGTGAGGCCCGCAGGCAGATAGGACAGGGCGTATTGCCGCAGGGCGGAGACGGTCTCGTCAAAGAGGGCGCTGTCTCCGCTCAGCAGCAGGGAGACGATGGTGCCGGGGGCGGCCTGGCAGAACAGCTCCACCAACACGCCGATCACCAGGACGGAGAGAAGGGCCTTTCGGAGATAGACGCGGATGGAGGGCCGGTCATTTTCTCCCACGGCCAGGCTGACCAGGGGCATCATACCCTGGGCGATGCCCTGCATCACCATGGAGACCACCAGGCTCAGGTAGGCGATCACCGCGAAAATGGGCAGGCTGCTCTCTCCCAGCAGCTGGGTGATCACGTGGTTGTACAGAAGGGTTAAGAAGCCCAGCATCAGCTCAATGGAGCAGTCCGCGATCCCCAGGGGGAGAATCCGCCGGAAGTCTTTCAGACGAAACCGGAACCGGCGGAAGCGCAGGTTGGATTTTCCCGACAGGAAATAGATCAAAAAGAAGATCAAACTGCCCAGCTGGGCCAGCCCTGTGGCCAGCGCGGCGCCCCAGACGCCCCAGTGGAAGACCATGATAAACAGGTAGTCCAGGCCCACGTTGATGAGAAAGCTGATGCCCACGCCGAACATGGCCAGCTGAGGCGCGCCGTCCACCTTCACCATGACCTCCAGACAGTAGGAGAGGATGAAGCAGACGGAGAACAGGCAGACCATGTGCAGGTACTGGGCGGAGTAGCCCACCGTCTGGGGACCGGCCCCCAACAGAACGGCCAGCGGTTCCGAGAACAGGGAGACCGCCACGGTAATCACCGCAGAGATGGCCACGATGGCCACCACCGTCTGGGTGAAGATTTTTTCCGCTTTCTCATGGTCCCCATGCCCCAGGGCGAAGGCGCACAGGGTGGAGGTGCCCATGGAGAGCAGGATGGCCGTACCGGACAGGACGTTGATAAACGGAAGGGCGATGTTGACGCCGGCCAGGGCCAACTCGCCCACGCCCTTGGAGACAAAGATACCGTCCACGATGGTATAGGCCGAGAAAAGCACCATGGCGGACACGGACGGAATGACATAGTGTAGGAAGGTTTTCCAGGAATGACGCGGGGTAGACAAGCGAATTCACCTCAAATCAAAGTTCGGTCCTTGCGGACGGGATTTCTGTTTGCTATACTAAGGATAAACTATGGAGTAACCCCAGAGTCAAGGGGGTTCTTCCTTTTTTTTCAGGAGGCTGCAAAATGGAGAAACACCGGTTCAAAACGGCGGAATTTGCCGCCCTGTGTGGGGTGAAGAAGGACACCCTGCTCCACTATGACCACATTGGTCTGCTCAAGCCCCAATGGGTGGGGGAGAATGGCTATCGCTACTATTCCGCCCGGCAGATTCCCACCTATGACCTCATTGCCACCCTCCGCCGTCTGGGGACCCCTCTGGCGGAGATCCGGTCGTACCTGACCCGCCGGAGCCCGGAGGCCCTGATGGACCTGCTGCGGGAAAAGGAGGCGGACTGGGAGGCGGAGCGCCGGCGGCTGGCCCGTATGGGGGCCTTCCTGCACAACGCCAAGGACAAAATGGCGCTGGCCCAGACCGTCCGGCCGGGGGAGATTCGGCTGGAGACCTTTCCGGAGGCCCACTGTGCGGTGGTGGAGGCGCCGGATTTTGCACATGCAAAATTTGAGGAGGCGGTTTACCTCCTCCATGTGCGGCAGCTGATTACTTGGGCCCGGGAAAACGGCAGCCCCTCCCAGGCCCCGGGGGACATCATCTGCCGGGAAAGCCTGGAGAGAGGGGATTTTATGGAGGACTACTATTACTGTCTGGTCCCCCCGGGAACCACTGGCTGGCCCCTCCGGGTCCGCCCAGCTGGGACGTATGCGGTTCTCTACCACCAGGGCTCCTATGCCTCCGAATATGGCGCCTGCCGCCGGCTTCGGGACTGGGTGCTGGAGCAGGGGTATGCCATCGACGGAGACCTGTATGAGGAGGACCTGGTGAATGACATCGCCTCAGAGGACCCGCAGTCCTATTTGTTGAAGCTGAGTTTGAAGATACAGACGCCCTAAAGAAGCCCCCGCCACCCGGCGGGGGCTTCTTTGTGCTTTTGCAGGGCAGGGAACGTGTTCTGAAAATAAAAAACTCCCGCAGGAGGAAGGAAATTTCATCCGTACGGGGAGAGAAAGAGAATTTGAAAAGGTGTACTTTTTCAAATTACTTTATAGGAAAAGTACCTATTAAAATAATACATGCATTTTTCCTTTTTTGCAAGATTTTTGGGGGAAATGGGGCAATTATTTTTTGCCTGAAAAAGTACACTTTTTGAAAATGTGGGGGTGATTGCTCTGCTTTTTACACCCGCGAACCCCAAATAAAATCAGAAAGGAAGGAAAACAAACCAATGAAGAAACGACTTTTGTCCGGATTCCTGTGCCTGTGCATGCTGCTGACCCTGGTCCCCACGGTCGCGCTGGCAGCGGAAGAACCCGCGCCGGCGGCCTCTACCACAGGCGCTGAGAACCAGGGGACAACGACAACCCCCGCTGTGCCTTCAGACGAGGAGGAGAGCGGAAAAGCGGTTGCGCAGATTGGAGAGCAAACGTATGAGACCCTGCAAACGGCTGTTAACGCGGCGACTACACCGGAAACTACGATTACTCTGCTGGCTGACGTGACAGAGAGCAGCGTAACCGTTCCTGTGGGCGCGAATCTGAAGATTAACGGTAACCATCATACGTTCTATGGTACGATCAAATGCGCGGCGGATAGCAGCAGCGCAAAAGCAGATACGGAGAGCGAACAGACCGCGACCCATCTGGCCATCCAGGATTTGACGATGGATGGACAAAATAAAACCACGTTTGCCATCCAGTCCCAGAACCAGACCAATAATGGCCAGATGGAGCTCTATCTCACAGTCGAGGGCTGCAGGATTCAGAACTATCCCGGCAAGGCCCTGTATCTGACCAACACCAAGGAATTGAACGTAAAGAACTGCACCTTTAAGAACAACGCCACCGGAGCTACTTCGGTCACTGGCGACTTCACCATCGACCTGAACCTGTGTGCGGTTCAAGATGCGGTCATTACCATTGAGGGCTGCACCTTTGAAGGAAAGTACGGCAATACCGCACCTATCAAGGTAGCCCAGCGGGGTAAACAGGACGGCACCAACCCCAGCGACATCTCCTGCGAGACCACGGCCAAGGTCCAGAACCTAACCATCAAGAACTGCACCTTCCCTGTGGGAACTTGGCAGGTAAAGCTGGGTACCAGCAAATTTACAAGTGCGGCGTCAAATACTGGCAACTTCCCGGTCACACTGGCAGGCAACACTAAGGTGGGCGGTGGCACCGTCAACATCATGCTGGGCTACCAGTACAGCAACCTCAACGCGATGATGGACAAGAACGGCTTGATGATCCCCTCCGGGGCAACTGTTTCCAAAACCGCAGAGGGAGGCTTCCCTGTTGCCATGGTGGGAGACAGCAGCTACACAACCCTGTCAGCCGCAATTCAGGCAAACAGCACCGGCACCATTCAGATTCTGCGGAACATCACAGAGGATGTGACGCTCCCCGCCGGTTCCAATCTCACGATTGAGGGCGTCAGTCTGAAATTCACCCTGACCGGTCAAATCACCTGCACGGCAACTGATGCCGACCAGAAAGCGACCCAGCTCACCGTGAAAAACCTGACGCTGGACGGGAACAAGACAAAGAGCTTTGCTATCCAGGCACAGAATCAGCAAGTCAGCAATAACCTGTCTGAGTTGTCCCTGACGCTGGAGAACTGCACGGTTCAGAACTATGTCAAGAAGGCCCTGTACCTGACCAACGTCAAGGAACTGACCGTGACCGGCTGCACGTTTAAGAACAATGCTACTGGTACGATGGATAGTCCTAACACCTCCGGCGATTACACCATCGACCTGAACCTGGTTGGTGTTCAGGATACGGTTGTCAACATCAAGGACACCACCTTCAGCGGCGATTGCGGTGACAAGGCGGTTGTCAAAATCGCGGCCCGCGGCAGCGAAGATGGCACGGGCGCCACTGATCTCAGCGGTCCGAACGCCACTGTCAAGTCCCTGACCATCGAGGGGTGTACCTTTAACCAGAGAAAGAATGGCGATCAGGCGGTTCCCGCGCTGAACATCGGCACAAATGTAAAGAGCGAGAGCGATAAGTCCAATATCACCGGTGCGTATGAAGTCACAATCAAGGAAAACCTGACCGATATGCTGATTAAGCTGCCGTATCTGGACAAAGAATCGGCTCAGAGCGTCACGGTGGCGGCGGGTACGACCGCGCACAAGGACGCCAATGGCAGCTTTGAGACGGTCACCGCTGTGGTCGATGCGGCAAAGCCGAAGGTAGAGGTTAATACCAGTGATATGACACAAGAAGAGAGCTCTTTGGCGAACAGCCTCAAGGCTGCGCTGGAAAACGAGAATAGTACACCTTCCGTGGCTGGCGAGGGCTTGACCCAAGCGACCAACAATGCTGCCGCCGAGATCCCCGCAGAAACTATGAAAAAGGCTGCTGAGGCGTTGGAAAAGGCGAACATCGACATCGAAAACTCTACCGTAATGGTTGTAGTCCAGCCGTACATGGAGATTCGGATTACTGATGTAGCCATCAGCGACGCGGGCGAGAGCAAAAAGCAGACCCTGACTGTGGATATTACGCCGAAGTACAACATCATCGCCACCACGGAGGCTGCGGTCAATGGTGAGGATGGAATTGTAACGGAGGCTGGTGCGGAAGGCTCTCCTGCCAGAAACAGTGTCATTATGGAGAGCGCAAAAAACCTGACCGTCAGCGAGTCTGTCACTGTGGAAATCCCGCTTCCTGCCAGCTTTGTCGGAGACAAGGAGAAGCTCTATGTGGAGCACACTAAGAACGGCGTTACTTATGTCTACGAAGGCGGTGTGACAGCCCCGGAAGGAACAGGAAAGGCATCTGGGGAAACTCAATCTACCGAGGGCGTGAAAATCCTCACATTCACCAATCCTCATGGCTTCAGCACCTTTACAATCTCTGCGGAGAACCGTGCCGAGGCGAAAATCGGAGAAACCAGCTATCTCAGCTTGCAGGATGCCGTGAATGCCGTTGCGGACAATGGCGAAATCACGGTGCTGAAGGATGGTCTTGCTGCCACCGTCAGCGGCGACAGCAAGACCTTCACCCTGAAGAACAGCGACACCAGCAATTCGATCACCGTCACACTGAACGGGCAGACCTTGACCATTTCCGCAAACAGCAGTCAGTCCTTTACCTACATCAAGCCCTCCGGCGGCGGCGGTGGAGGAGGCGGCGGTTCCGTCACCACCAAGTACACCCTGAGCTTTGACACCAACGGCGGCTCTGCCATTGCCAAGGTGACCAAGGAGAAGGGGACCACCGTGGACCTGGAGCAGTATGTACCCACCCGGGAGGGCTACACCTTTGCCGGCTGGTACAGCGACGAGGCCCTGACCCAGAAGGTCACCTCCGTGAAGCTGAACGGCAACACCACGGTGTACGCCAAGTGGACCGAGAACGCCGTGACACCCACCCTGCCCTTCACCGATGTGAAGAGCGGCGATTGGTTCTATGAGGCAGTCCAGTATGTCTACGACAAGGGTATGATGACCGGCGTGTCGGCGGACCGGTTTGCCCCTGCCTCCACCACCACCCGTGGGATGATTGTCACCATCCTCTATCGGCTGGAGAACGAGCCCGAGGTGTCCGGCGGCAGCGCCTTCACCGACGTGGAGAACGGTGCCTGGTATGCCGATGCCGTTGCCTGGGCAGCGGCCAACGACATTGTCAACGGCACCAGCGCCACCACCTTCGCCCCCAACAGCCCCATCACCCGGGAGCAGATGGCGGCGATCCTGTACCGGTATGCCGCTTACAAGGGCTATGACGTGAGCCAGAAGGCGGACCTGTCGGGGTATACCGACGCCGCCTCCATCAGCGGCTACGCCAAGGACGCTCTGGCCTGGGCCAACGCCCAGAAGCTCATCACCGGGGTGACGGACACCACCCTGAACCCCCAGGGCAGCGCCACCCGCGCCCAGGTGGCCACCATTCTCATGCGGCTGTGTGAGACCGTGGTGAAGTGACAGACAGGGGGAGAGAAAATAGAGAACAAAAACCGGCGAACCAAAAACTCTGGTTCGCCGGTTTTCCGTTTTCCAATTAAAACCGGGCATGCCCGGTGCGCCGGGCTTCCGCCGCGACGGCGTGGGCCACGGCCTCCGCCGCGGCCCGGTTGAGGGGGGAGGGAAGAATGCAGGTGGGGGAGAGCTGCTCCGGGGGGACCAAGTCCGCCAGAGCCCGGGCGGCGGCGTGCTTCATCCCCTCGGTGATCTGTACCGCGCCGCAGGACAGCGCGCCTTTGAACAGGCCGGGAAAGACCAGCACGTTGTTGATCTGGTTGGGAAAGTCCGACCGTCCTGTGCCCACCACGGCGGCGCCGTGGGCCAGGGCAATGTCCGGCATGATCTCGGGCACCGGGTTGGCCATGGCCAGGAGAATGGGGTCTTTGGCCATGGACTCCACCATCTCCCCGGTGACCAGGCCCGGCCGGGAGACGCCGATGAAGACATCAGCGCCCACCAAGGCGTCCGCCAGGGTGCCCCGCTGTCCTGCCTGGTTGGTGCGGGCGGCCAGTTCCGCGTGGTGGGGGAGCAGGGTGGGGTCCCCGGCGCAGAGAATCCCATCCTTGTCACATAGGATGAGGTTGGAATACCCCAGGTCCAGCAGCAGCTTGGCGGCGGCGCCCCCGGCGGCGCCGATGCCGTTCAGGACCACCTTGACCTGTTCTTTCTTCTTCCCCACCACCTTCAGGGCGTTGGTGAGGGCGGCGGTGATGACCACGGCGGTGCCGTGCTGATCGTCGTGAAAGACGGGGATGTCACACCGCTCCTTTAAGCGGCGCTCCACCTCAAAGCAGCGGGGGGCGGCGATGTCCTCCAGGTTGATGCCGCCAAAGCTTTTGGAGATCAGGGAGATGGTTTGGACCATCTCTTCTACGTCCTGGGTGTCCACACAGAGGGGAACCGCGTCCACCCCGGCAAACTCCTTGAACAGAACGCATTTCCCTTCCATAACGGGCATGCCCGCCAGAGGACCGATGTCTCCCAGGCCCAGCACCGCAGAGCCATCGGTGATCACCGCCACCAGGTTCTGCCGGCGGGTGAGCTGGAAGGAGAGGGCAGGGTCCTTTTGAATCTCCAGGCAGGGGGCGGCCACACCGGGGGTGTAGGCCAGGGAGAGGTCCTCCTGGGTCTGGATGGGGCAGCGGGAGACCATCTCCAGCTTGCCCTGGAGGCGGTAGTGCAGAGCCAACGATGCAGCGCGGATGTCCATGGGGGTACGGTCCTTTCTGTCTTAAAATCAAGGTCAAATCATGGTCTCCGGGTGGAAGGCCGCCTCAAAAGACTCGGGGGTGAACAGCCCCAGGCGGACGGCGGCCTCCTTCAGGGAGAGGTCTTCCTGGTGGGCCAGCTTGGCAATTTTGGCCCCGTTTTCATACCCCACCAGAGGGGTCAGCGCGGTGACGGTCATCAGGGAGCGGTGAAGGTTTTCCGCCATTTTCTCCCGGTTGGGGGTCAGGCCGGACAGGCACCGCCGGGTGAAGGAACGCATGGCGTCCGACAGGAGCCGGACGGATTGGAGGTAGTTGTATCCCATCACCGGCAGATAGACGTTCAGTTCAAAGTTGCCCTGGGAGGCGGCCACGCCCATCACGGTGTCGTTGCCCATGACCTGCACCGCCACCATGGTCAGGGCCTCGCACTGGGTGGGGTTGACCTTGCCGGGCATGATGGAGGAGCCGGGCTCGTTTTCCGGGATGAAAATTTCCCCCAGGCCGCACCGGGGGCCGGAGGCCAGCCAGCGCACGTCGTTGGCGAGCTTCATGAGATCGGCGGCCAGGGCCTTCAAAGCGCCGTGGGAAAATACCAGCCCGTCCCGGGCGGACAGGGCGTGGAATTTGTTGGGGGCTGGGCGGAAGGGCAGGCCGGTCAGCCGGGCCACCTCTTCTGCCGCCGCGGCGTCAAAGCCCGGCGGGGCGTTGAGCCCCGTCCCCACAGCGGTTCCCCCCAAGGCCAGCTCATACAGGCCTGCCAGTGAGGCGCGGATCATGTCCCGGGCGTGCTCCAGCATGGACCGCCAGCCGCTGATTTCCTGGCCGAAGGTGATGGGCACCGCGTCCTGAAGATGGGTGCGGCCGGTTTTGACCACGGTCTGGTTGTCTGTCTCCAGGCGATGTAGACAGAGCAGCATCTCGGTCAAGGCGGGCTCCAGCCGGGTATGCAGGGCGGTGACCGCCGCGATATGCAGAGCGGAGGGGAAGGTATCGTTGGAGCTCTGAGACAGATTGACATGGTCGTTGGGATGGAGCAGCGTCTCCCCAGCCTGGGCGTTGCCCACGTGGGCGATGACCTCGTTGCAGTTCATGTTGGTCTGGGTGCCGCTGCCTGTCTGCCAGACAGACAGGGGAAACTGTTCTGCCAGCTCCCCGGCCCGGATGGCCTGGCAGGCGGACTGAATCAGCTGGTACCGGCGTGTGTCCAGGGTGCCCAGGCGGTGGTTGGCGGCGGCGCAGGCCTCCTTCAAGACGCCAAAGGCGTGGATCAGGTCAGGGGGCATCTTCTCCTCTCCAATGGGAAAGTTTTCAAAGCTCCGCTGGGTCTGGGCTCCCCAGAGTTTGTCCGCGGGAACCGCGACTTCACCCATGGTGTCATGTTCTATCCTCTGTTCCAAGGGGGATTCCTCCTCTTCAAGCGGTGGGGTTTCTTGGGCCGGCGGCCCTGCGGGGCGCTACCGGGTCCAATGAATCTGCTGAAAAATATCAGTAAAAGAATGATTGCGGATGACGATGCCCGCCCGGGCATCAAAGACCAGGGGGGCGGTGTTGACCAGGACCAGCTTGTGTCTCTGGTAGGCCTGCATCAGGTTGGGGACGGGAAACTCTTTTAGAGCGGACCCGTCGATGATGAGCACGTCGGCGGCCCGGACATAGTCCAGGGCCTTTTCCAACAGGGCCAGATCATAGGGTTCCTCTTTTAGAACAATGGCCGGGCGCACATAGTCCCCGCACATATCCACATTGCAGTAAGGGATGTGGGTGGGGCTGTCGGCGATGTAGAAAAAGTCCAGAAACTTTTCACACTTGGCGCACCAACTGCGCATCACAGAGCCGTGAAGCTCCAATACCTCCCGGCTGCCCGCCTCCTGATGGATTCCGTCGATGTTTACCGTCAAAATGGCCCGGAGTTTGCCGGCCTGCTCCAGATGGGCCAGGGCCTCATGGGCCGGGCTGGGCTGGGCGGTGAGCACAGGGGCCAGGATTTTTTCCCGGTAGTACCGGTAGAAGTAAAAGGGGTTGCGCTGGAGAAAGGTCAGGCGGAGAATTTCGTCGGGGGCGTATTTGTACCGTGCCCAGTCCGCCTGCGTCATGATTCGATAGTCGGGAAAGCCCGCCTCTGCGGAGAGATCGGCGCCGGAGATAAAGACAATGTTGTCGCTTTCCTGTATCCAGTTTTGCAAAATATTGAGTTCAATGTCCATCGCAGAAAAAACCTCCCTTTGGGGGAACGCTGCCGGGGACTCAGAGACCCACGGTGATCTGGGAGAAAACCTCACCAATGGGGGCGTTGATGGTCAGGTTGGCCATGGCGTCCGCGCTGGTCTGGCCTTTGTTGATGAGCACCAGCTTATTTCCTGTATAATAGTTAATCAGTCCCGCGGCGGGATAGACCACCAGGGAGGTTCCCCCGATGATGAGCATGTCAGCCTTGCGGATGGCATTCACCGCCCCGGAAATCACATCGGGGTCCAGTCCCTCCTCATAGAGCACCACATCGGGGCGGACGATGGCGCCGCAGTTGGGCTCAGTGCACCGGGGAATGCCGGTGGTTTCCAGCAGAAAAGAGACGGGATATTTTTTCTTGCAGCGGGTGCAGTAATTGCGCAGGGTGGAGCCATGCAGCTCATAGACCACCTTGCTTCCGGCAGCCTGATGGAGACCGTCGATGTTTTGGGTGACCACGGCCTTGAGCTTTCCCGCCTGTTCCAACTCCGCCAGTTTCCGGTGGGCGGCGTTGGGCTGCGCCCCCTGGATGAGCATTTTTTCCCGATAAAACCGGTAGAATTCCCCGGGGTTTTGGGCAAAGAAGGAGTGACTGAGAATGGTCTCCGGGGGATAGGCGTAGGACTGGTGATACAGGCCGTCCACACTGCGGAAGTCGGGGATTCCGCTTTCCGTGGAGACCCCGGCCCCGCCGAAAAAGACGATGTTGTCACTCTCGTCGATCCATTGTTGCAGGGTAGTGATGTTTTGCTCCATAATAACCTCCTTGCGCGCAGAGGCGCTGCGTCCAGGTGAATGGTGTGTGGCACGGCGGCGGGACCGGGCTTACCGCCGGTCGTCGGGCCGGCGGCCCTGCTTTTTCCGGGGGGCGCTGCCCTGGCGAGGGTCCCGGGGAGGGGACGGGCGGCGCTGGGGGGGCGCGTTTCGGGCGGGATCAGCCTGCCGGGCCCGGCGTTCCCATTCGGCCTGCCGGCGGCGTTCCCGGTCGGCCTGTTCCTGCCGGCGCCGTTCCTCCCGCTGCCGGGCCTGCCGTTCCTCCTGCCTGCGGCGGGCCAGTTCTTCCTGGCGTCTGGCCTCCCGTTCCTGGCGCTGCCGGCGCTCTCGCTCCTCCCGCTGGCGGCGGGCTTCCTCTTCCTGTCGGCGGCGGACCTCGGCCTGGCGCTGGCGCTCCTCCCGTTCGGCTTGCCGGCGCTGGCGTTCCTCGGCCTGCCGGGCCTCCCGCTCTGCCCGGAGCTGGCGGTTTCGCTCCTCCCGCTCCAGTCGCTCCTGCTCCCGCTTGACCTGCCGTTCCTGGGCTTCCTGGGCCCGCTTGGCCTGTCGCTCCTGGGCCTCCTGCTGGCGGCGGAGCAGCTCTTCCTTGCGCTGCTGCTCCCGGGCCTCTTTTTCCAGTTTGGCCTGGGCCTCATCCTGCTGCCGGGCCTCGGCCTCCCGCTGGCGGAAGGCGATCTTTTCCTGCTGGCGCAGCTGCCGTTTGGCCCGCCGCTCCTCCTTGGTCCGCTCCTGGAACCGGCGGACAAGTCCCACGACAACCAGGGCCAAGGCGATCAGCAGCAGCAGCCGGACATAGATGTTTCCCAGAACGGTGTTCACACTGGAGACAAAGGCCATAAAAGGGGAGAAGGACACGTCGCTCACCGCGGCCATGTCCACCGTGGCGTATTCTTCCCCGGCGTAAATCACGGTGACGGTGCCCAGGACATCCCCCGCTTCAATGGGGGCGGAGGCCACATCCCGGTGGAAGCGAAGGCGGAGCTCCAGCCGCTCCGGGTCATAGGTCCCGGGGACCATGACCTGAACCGACCGGGTGGGCCGCACCACCACGTGGCTGGCCTCCGAAGAGAAGCGGACAGGGAGCTCCTGCAGGTAGGTCTCCGCATCCAGCAGGGTGGCGTCGGAGAAATTGGTAAAGCCCCAGTTGAGCAGCCGCTTGCTCTCAGTGAATTGCTTGCGCTGGACATTGCCCCGGCTGTCCGTGGGGTTTTGGGCCCCCAAAACCACGGAGACCAGCGTGTGCCCCTTTTTCTGGACCGCAGCCACCAGGCAGTAGCCCGCCTCTCCGGTGCTGCCGGTTTTGATGCCGATGGTGCCGTCCATGGTGTAGCCGTAATGCTTGGCGGAGGTCAGCAGGCCATTGGTATTGAGCAGCTTGCGTGGCTGGGACAGGTTGGTGGCGGGGACGGTATAGCGGCCGGTGGAGACGATCTCCCGGAACGTCGCGTGGGTCATGGCCTGCTTGGACATGCGGTAGATGTCTCGGGCCGTGGAATAGTGGTCGGCGTTGTGCAGGCCATGGGGATTGACAAAGTGGGTGCCCGCCATCCCCAGCTCCTGGGCACGCTGGTTCATCAGCTCCACAAACGTGGGGATATCTCCACTGACGGCCATGGCCAATACATTGGCCGCTTCATTGGCGGAGGCCAGCAGCAGGCAGTAAAGTAGATTCTTCACCGTGATTTTCTCGCCGGCCTGAAGATTGGCGGTGGAGGAGTCCTCCGTGATGTCCGCCAGGGCGGCGGCGTCCACGGTGATCTCGGTGTTCAGGTCCAGCTCCCCCCGTCCAATGGCCTCCAAGGTCAGCAGGGCGGTCATAATTTTGGTGATACTGGCGGGATAACGCTGTTCATCGGCGGCCTGCTCGTAAAGCACCTGATCGGTGTCCAGGTCGATGAGAAGCGCGGCGGTGGCGTCCACCGTCATGGACTCCACCCCTTCGTACTCGATGGCGCTGGCAAAAGGGATCAGCAAGCCCGTGAGCAGTGACAAGGTCAGGAAAAAAGAAATGGCGCGAATCAGCGTTTTTTTCATAGGAAACATCCACATCCCGTGTTATAATCATTTTGTATCTTCACATTCCAGGCCAAGGACCGGGGAATGGAATGAAATTGAAAGGAAATTCACTCATTATCATAACAAAGCTCGACACAAGACGCAATGGGGGAGGGGAACAATGGCCGGAAAATTTGCGAAAATTTCATGGTTGGAGGGAGCAGTCCTTCTTCTGACCGCCTGTTTTGCGGCGGGGACCCTCCTCTGGTTCCATACGGTGCAGCCGGAGGAAGTTCAGGTGACGAAGAATCCGACTACCCAGACCAGCCAGCCGGCGGAGGAACCAGAGGCGCCGGGAATGCTGGAGGGAGAGGTCCTGGACCTGAACACGGCGACCCTCTCCGACCTGATGCGCCTGCCGGGCATTGGGGAGAAGAAGGGGAGCGCCATTCTGGCCTGGCGCCAGGAGAAGGGCGGATTTTCCGCGGTGGAAGAGCTGCTGGAGGTCAAGGGCATTGGGGAGGCCACCCTGGAGCGGCTGCGCCCCTATGTGACCGTTGGGGTTCCGGCGGTGGAGAAAGGAGGAGACCATGGCACGGATTCTGGTGGTTGACGACGAAAAGGTGATGGTGAAAGGCATCCGGTTTAACTTGGAGAACGAGGGATATACCGTGGATGTGGGCTACAATGGCCGTCAGGCGGTGGAGCTGGCCCGGGCCAACGAGTACGACCTGATTATTCTGGACCTGATGATGCCGGAGCTGGACGGGCTGCAGGCCTGTATGGAGATCCGGGCATTCTCCACCGTCCCCATCATTATGCTCACCGCCCGGGGGGAGGACACGGACAAGCTCCTGGGGTTTGAGTACGGGGCGGATGACTACATCACAAAGCCCTTTAATATTTTGGAGGTCAAGGCCCGAGTCAAGGCGCTGCTGCGCCGGTCCGCCGCCACCCGGCGGCAGGCGGGCTCGGACCAGCGGCTGACCTTGGGGGGACTGACCCTGGACAGTGCGGCCCGGACCACCTGGAAGGACGGCAACCCCGTGGAGCTCACCGCCCGGGAGTTTGATCTGCTGGAGCTGCTGATGAAAAACCCCAACCGGGTTTACAGCCGGGAACAGCTGCTGAACCTGGTATGGGGCTACGAGTATACCGGGGAGTACCGCACGGTGGACGTCCATATCCGCCGTCTGCGGGAAAAGGTGGAGCAAGACCCTGCCCACCCCGCCCACCTGTGCACCAAATGGGGGGTGGGGTACTATTTTAAGGAGGCGTGATGGGACGGCGCGGAAAAAAAGGGGGCCCCATGGGGGGAAAGTGGAACATCAGCCACTCCCTGCAAATGCGTCTTGCCCTGGGGTATTCCTGTCTCATTGCTGTTTTGTTGGTTCTGATGAATACCTATCCCCTGATTATGGGACAGAATCTGATGTTTCGTTCCCAGCAGACCGCCCTGGCCAACCAGCTGGTTTTGATCACCAACACCCTCACCACTGCCGACGAGCTCACGCCGGAGACGGTGGAGCAGGCCATTGGCCAGCTGGAGGAGCTGGAGGTCCGGCGGGTTCTGGTCACGGACGGGGCGGGACGGGTTCTCTACGATACCGGGGAGCCCTCCGCCCTGGGGAAATATGCCCTCATTGGAGAGGTGGTCTCCGCCCTCCGGGGCAACGACGCCTTTTCCAGTGAGTACCAGGACGGGGCCTTCTCCAGCCGGGCCGCCTCCCCGGTGATGAATCGAAACCAGGTGGTGGGGGCGGTCTGTCTGTATGACCAGGACAGTGACCAGGGGGCATTGCTGGAGGAGCTGCAGCGGAACCTGCGGCTGATCTCCGTGGTGGTCTGCCTGGCGGTACTGGTTCTGTTTGGAGCCTTTTCCACGTTCCTTTCCCGGCGGGTCAGGACCCTCTTGGGGGGAATCCGCACGGTGCGGGCCGGGGAGTACACCCATCGGATCTCCATGGATGGACACGATGAGCTGGCGCAGTTGGCTGAGGAGTTTAACCAGCTGACGGGACGGCTCCAGGTCACGGAGGAGGAGCGCCGGCGGTTTGTCTCCGATGCGTCTCATGAGCTGAAGACCCCCCTGGCGTCCATTCGGCTGCTCACCGATTCCATTTTACAGGATGCCTCCATTGACCGGGACACCGCCCGGGAGTTTGTGGCGGACATCGGGGAGGCGGCGGACCGTCTCATCCACATCAGTCAGGAGCTGCTGGAGCTCAACCGCCTGGACGAGGGGCGGGACATGGCCCAGGAGCCGGTGGACTGGACGGAGCAGGTGGAGAAGATCGGGCGGATGCTGGCGCCGCTGGCGGAGGAGGACCGGATTACGCTGGAGACCGACCTGGGGGAGGACTGCATTGTCCGGTGTAACCAGGAGGACGCCAGTCAGATCCTGCGGAATCTGATGGAGAACGCCATTAAGTACAACGTCACCGGCGGAGAAGTTTTGGTGACCACCCGCCGCCAAGGAGCGCAGGTGCTGCTGTCCGTGGCCGACACAGGCGTGGGCATTCCCGAGGCGGACATGCCGCGGATTTTCGAGCGGTTTTATCGGGTGGACAAGGCCCGCTCCCGGGCGGCCGGCGGCACGGGGTTGGGCTTGTCCATTGTCCGGGACGCGGTGCGCCACCATGGCGGCACCATCACGGTCCAGGCCAGGCAACCGGCCGGCGTGGTCTTTACGGTGATTCTTCCGGCGTGGAGAGAGGAGGAGAGCGGGGGATGAAAGGAAGATGCGCCGGGGCCCTGCTCTTGGCCCTCTGCCTCTTCGCGCTGGCGGGCTGCGGGGGAAATGCGAAGGGAACCGAATACGCGGTGTACTACTGCAACCAGGCCGCAGGGGAGGAGGCCGCCCTGGTGGCGGAGAAGCGGATGCTTCCCCCGGACACCGAGCCGGTGGAGGGGCTTCTGAACCTGCTGCTGAGCCCGCCCCAGAGCGAGAATCTGACGATGGCCATTCCCAGCGGGGTGACACTGCGGAAGTGGACCCTGTACAACGGACTGTTGACGGTGGATTTTTCCAGTGGATATGGGGTGCTCTCCGGCATTGACCTGACTTTGGCCGATTACAGTGTGGTGCTTACCCTGACCCAGCTGGAGGGGGTGGAGGCGGTGATGATTACCGCCGAGGGAGAGATGCTTTCCTTCCGGGATCACCAGCGCTTGACCGCGGAGGAGGCCTGGTCGGCGCTCCAGTCAGGTATGTCGGAGGAAACAGCCCAGGATGTGTCCTAATTTTTGAGGAGACGAACTACAATTAGACTTTCGATAGTTGGCCCCTTGTGCCGCCCCCCTGTTTCAGGGGGGCTTTTTTTGTGAAAAATAAAAAAATACCGTTTAGGCCGCACATTTTGCCGGGGACGGCCGTTATACAAAGTGGAAGGAGGGAGACCCTGCCATGGACTTGGAAGATCAATATGATAAGCTATACCGGTATTGCTATTTTCGGGTCAGGGACGTCCAGACCGCCGAGGACCTGGTACAGGAGACCTTCCTTCGCTGGCTGGACCATTATCCCGGCCAGCGGGAGCGGGAGGCGCTGCCCACCCTGTACACCATTGCCCGGAACCTGTGTGTGGACGTGACCCGGCAAAGGGAAACCCTCCCGCTGCAGGAGACCGACCAGGTTGCCGCGGACCCCGCGGGCACGCTGGTGGAGCGATGGGACTTGGAACGGGCCCTGGAGACGCTCACCCCCCAGGACCAGGAACTGCTGCTCCTGCGCTATGCCAACCAGGTGCCCCTGCAGGCGCTGAGCCGGCTGACGGGGCTGTCCCGGTTTGCCATCTATCGAAGGTGCGGCAGGCTGCTGACCCAACTCAGAGAGGCATTGCGAGAGGAGGAGAGAACATGAACCGAAGACTGAAGCGTACCCTTGCTGCATCCTTTTCCCCGCCGCCCCCCCAGAGAAAAACGGTTTTTCTCAGGACCCTGCCCCAGCCGGACCTCTCCCTGGGGACCTTTCTTTGGAACCAGATCCCCTATCTGCGGAAGCGGACTTGGCTGCTGTCCTGCGGGGTGCTGCTTCCGGCGGTTTGGGGCGGGAGCTGTATGAATCCCAATGTTCTCTGGATCACTGCTGCGCTGCTGCCCTTTGTGGCGCTGCTGGCGGTGACAGAGGGGACCAGGTCCGCGGTATACGGCATGGAGGAGCTGGAGCTGGCCACCCGGTTTTCTCTGAAAAGTGTCCTGCTGGCCCGGCTTTGCCTGGTGGGGAGCCTGCACGCCGTCCTGCTGCTCTGCCTGATCCTTCTGTGCCGGGGGACTGGGGCGGCCTCCTTTGGACGGACCGTGGTGTATCTTTTGGTCCCCTACCTTCTCACCGCCTATGGCGGGCTGTGGCTGTCCCGCCGGCTGCGGGGGCGGGAGATGGTATACGGAACGGCGGTGCTGGCGGTGCTGGTAAGCAGCGGCTATCTTTTGGCGGTGGGATGGATGCAGACACTGTTTGCGCCGTGGAATTTTCCAGGATGGCTTTTGGCGGCGGCAGTGCTGTTGGTGGCTCTGGCCAGGGAACTGGCCCTAACCAAGAAAGGAGTGGAGGAAGCATGGAACTTGTCGTTCGAACGCTGAGCAAACAATACCCCCATAAATTGGCGGTGGATCGGGTTAGCCTGACCCTGACGCCGGGGATTTACGGGCTTTTGGGCGCCAATGGCGCGGGGAAGACCACCCTGATGCGAATGCTCTGCGGCATTTTGCATCCCACAGGGGGGGAGATTTCCCTGGACGGCCTGGGGGTTGCGCAGGAGGAGTACCGGGCGTGCCTGGGCTATCTTCCCCAGGACTTCGGCTATTACCCGGGGTTCACAGGGGAGGAATTTCTATGGTACATGGGGGCGCTGAAGGGGCTGCCCAAGGCCCAGGCCAGACGCCGGGCCAAAGAACTGCTGGAGCTGGTGGGGCTGTCCCAGGCGGCGAAAGGGAAGATCAAGACCTACTCCGGCGGCATGAAACAGAGATTGGGCATTGCCCAGGCTCTGCTGGGCCACCCGAAGCTGCTTGTTCTGGACGAGCCCACAGCGGGGCTGGACCCAAAGGAGCGGGTGCGCTTTCGTGGGCTGATTGCATCCCTGGGGAAGCAGAGCATTGTCCTGGTGTCCACCCACATTGTCTCTGACCTGGCGCACATTGCGGATGTGATCCTGCTGATGAAAGACGGACGGATCATTCACCAGGGCCCGGCATCGGAGATCGCGGACCTGGAAGCATTCTACCTGGAAGCGTTTGGAGAGGAGGGAGAGCATGGCGGAACTGTATCGCTTTGAGCTGAAAAAATGTTTGCAGCAGAAGGTGCTCTGGATCACAGGGGGAATTTTGCTGTTGTGCCTGTGTCTGTGGGGGGCGGCGGCCTGCCTGCAGACCACGGACAGCGGGCTGCGGGGCGAGGAGATCATCCGTCTTCACCGGGAGGGCGGTGATGCGCTGGCCGGGGAGACGGTGGACCAGGATATGCTGGACCAATTTCGGCCGGCCTATGAAAAAATGGTTTTTGCAGGGGACGCCAGGGAGCTGATGGGCTGCATCGACCTTTATGAGTTTTTGGGCCATGTGCTGGACACTGCGGCCAGCGCGGAGATTCTGGCCGTGGATCAGCAGATGCTGTATGACCGGCTGGAAGATAAGCTGCGCACAGGGGCGGAAAAGGGAAGCGCCACGGAGCAGGCGGCCTCTTACTGGCAGAGCAAGGTCCAGCAGCAGCTCTCCCAGCCGCTGGTCTATGGAGGGTATCATGAGGGGTGGAGCCAGATGGCCTCCCTGATGAAGGTGATGACGTTCCTGGAAGTTCTCTTTCTGTCGGTGGCCCTTTCCGGCATGTTTCCCCAAGAGGCACAGCACCGGACTGATCAGCTGATCCTGTCCAGCCGCCGGGGCAGAACGGCCCTGTACACCGGGAAGCTCTTGGCGGGCCTGACAGTGGGGGTGGGCTTTGGCCTGCTTCTTCTGGCCACGCTGCTGGGGGTCACCGGGCTGGTCTATGGGCTGGAGGGCTTCGGGGTCTCCGCGCTCTTTACCCTGCTGATGCCCTTGGGGGCATCCATCGGGCAGGTGACGCTGCTTTTGTTCGGCGCCTTTTTGGCCGCGGCGGCGGTCACCAGCCTGGCCGCGATGGTGCTCTCCCAAGTGACCCGGAACAGTGTGGCCACCATGGGAATCTTGGTGGGGATTCTCCTGCTGACCACGCTCATCACCGCAGTGCCGGAAAGCCCCAGGCTGCTCTCCGTGCTGTGGTATCTTCTGCCCAGCAATTTTGTCTCACTGCAGGGGGCGTTTCGCTATGATTTGCTCTCAGTGGGGGGCCTTTCCCTGACCACTTGGCAGGTTACGCCGGTGGTTTACCTCCTTCTCACGGCTCTGCTGGCCTTGGGGGGACGGCGTTTATACCGCCGGTGCCAGGTGGGCGCCCGGTAAAGAACAGCAAACGCGGCAAAGGAACCAGTTCCTTTGCCGCGTTTGCTGTGATGGGATTACAGCGTCCACTTGCGCTGGTCTGTATGGAGCAGGTGATGGGCGGTCTCCGACAGGGGATGGCCCAGGTATTCCTGGTAGAGGGTCTGGATGGTGGGATTTTCATGGGAGAAGCGGATGGGGCTCTCCTGGTCCAGGGCGTACAGACGCTGCCCTCGCTGGGCGGCGTAGTCCTCCCCGTCGTGGATGGGCTGACCGCCGCCGCCGGAACATCCGCCGGGACAGGCCATGACCTCTACAAAATCGTAGGAGACCTGTCCGGCCCGGAGGGCGTCCATCAAAGCCCGGGCACTGCCCAGGCCGGAGGCCACCGCCAGGCGGAGGGTGGTCTCCCCAATGGAGAAGGAGGCCTCCCGCCAGGGCTTTTGCCCCCGGATGTCCTGAAAGGCATCGGCAGGGGGATTGGAGCCGGTGAGCTTCCAATAGGCGGTGCGGAGGGCGGCCTCCATCACCCCGCCGGTGACCCCAAAGATCACCCCGGCGCCAGACCCCCGGCCCAGGGGACTGTCAAAGTCCTCCTCCGGCAGGGCAGCCACGTTAATCTGCATGGCCCGGAGCATCCGGTCCAGCTCCCGGGTGGTGAGGACCACATCCACATCCTGGTCGGCCACGTCGCTGACCTCGGGGGTGGCGGCCTCGTATTTCTTGGCCACGCAGGGCATCACGGAGACGCAGAAGATATCCTTAGCGCTCTTGCCCAGCTTCTGGGCGTAATAGCTTTTGGCGATGGCGCCAAACATCTGCTGAGGGCTTTTGGCGGTGGAGAGGTGACCGGCCAGCTCGGGATATTCCGTGCGGACAAAGCGGACCCAGCCGGGGCAGCAGGAGGTGAACTGGGGGAGCTTGCTGGACTCTGGGTGGGACAGCCGCTCCACGAACTCGCTGCTCTCCTCCAAAATGGTGAGGTCCGCGGAGAAGGTGGTGTCAAACACATGCTTGACCCCCAGGGCCCGGACTGCCGCGGCCAGGCGCTTTTCCGTGGCCTGTTCCGGGGAAAGCCCCAAGCTCTCTCCCCAGGCGGCCCGGACCGCAGGCGCAATCTGGAAAACCACCTCTTTGGTGGGATCACTGAGGGCGGAGAAGACGGTCTCCGTGTCGTCCCGCTCCCGCAGAGCCCCCACGGGACAGTGGACCACGCACTGGCCGCACAGGGCGCAGCTGGCCTCGTTCATCCGCAGCCCGCCCCGGATGCGCACCGTGGTATGGGCGCCGGAGCCGGTGACCTCCCAGACCCCCAGGGACTGGACCCGGTCACAGACCGAGACGCACCGAAGACATTTGATGCATTTGGAACTGTCCCGCAGAATGGGAAGGGCAGGGTCCCAGGGGCGTTCAGTGGCCTCTTTTCGGAAGGGGACAGACTGGATGTTCATGGCCTTGGACAGGGCCTGGAGGGAGCAGTTGCCGCTGCGCACGCAGGTGACGCAGTGGTCTACGTGCTGGGACAGGATGAGCTCCACATTGGTCTTCCGGGTCAGACGGACCCGCTGGGTATTGGTGTGGACCACCATGCCCTCTTCCACCAGGGTGTTGCAGGCGGTGGCCAGCTTGTCCACCCCCTCCACCTCCACGGCGCACACCCGGCAGGAGGCCACCTCATTGATCTCCCGCAGGTAGCACAGGGTGGGGATATGGATGTCCACGGCCCGGGCGGCGTCCAGAATGGTGGTGCCGGCGGGGACGGAGACCTGCTTGTTGTCGATGGTCAGGGTCACCATTTGATCAGCCTCCCTCCTTTGAAGCCCGCGTGACCGTAGTGGTCACAGCGGAGACATCGGCTGCACTCCTGGGCCATCTCCTGCTCGGACATGCAGTTTTCCATGAGCTCAAAGTCGTTTTTCCGCCAGTTGGCCTCCCGCTCGGTGAGGTCCACCCGGCCGGTGGCGTGTTTGAGGCGGAAGGGGGCGGGGGGAATGTCCAGATTGGCCGAAATATCGGTATGAAAGCCCAAGTATTCATCAATACTGGCCGCGGCCACCTTGCCGGCCTCAATGGCCAGGATCACCGTGGCGGGGCCGGAGACGCAGTCGCCCCCGGAAAAGACCCCTTCCAGCCCGGGGACGCTGCCATCATCGGCGGTGACGATGTTGTTGTGATCTGTGGGGACCCCTGCCTGGGCAAAGCTCTTGGAGTCCACCACCTGCCCCACCGCCATGAGAACCACGTCGCAGGCAATTCGCTCCTCCGGCTGGTCGGCCTTTCTGGGGGCCGGACGGCCTCCCCGGACCTCGCCGATGACCTGGGGCTGTACCACAAGGGCGGTGACGTCGCCGTCGCCGTTGGTCTCAATCCGCACGGGGGCTTTCAGGGGGAGCACTTCGCAGCCCTCCGCCATGGCCCCCTCAATCTCCTCCGGCAGGGCGGTCATGTCAGAGACCCGGCGGCGGTAGACGCACTTGACCGACGCGGCCCCCAGGCGGACTGCCGTGCGGGTGGCATCCATGGCCACGTTGCCGCCGCCCACCACCACCACGTGCTTGCCGGTAAAGTCGGGTTTTACCGAGCGGATGGTGATGTCCAGCATCTCGATGGCGGAGAGAACCCCCTTGGCATCCTCTCCGGGGATACCAAGGCCCTTGTGCAGGGAGGCGCCGATGGCCAGATAGAGGCTGTCATAGTCCCGGCGGAGCTCCTCTAAGGTGACATCGGTCCCCACTTCGCAGTTTACCCGCACCGACACGCCGGTGGAGAGGATGGTGTCAATGTCCCGGTCCAGGTAGGAGCCAGGCAAGCGGTAGCTGGGGATACCGTAGCGGAGCATGCCGCCCAGCTTGGGCTTGCGCTCGAATACCGTGACGGTGTGGCCCATGAGGGAGAGGAAATAGGCCGCGGTGAGCCCCGAGGGGCCGCCGCCCACAATGGCCACGGTTTTGCCCGAGCTGGGGGCCCGGGGCGGGGCGGGCACCTCTCCGGCGTGGTCCACGGCGAAGCGTTTGATGCCGCGGATGTTCAGGGGAGAGTCCACAATGGTCCGGCGGCAGTGGGTCTCACAGGGGTGCTCGCACACCAGGCCGCAGACCGAGGGAAAGGGGTTGTCCTTTCGGATCAGACGGATGGCGTCGTCGTACCGCTCCTCTCCCACCAGGGAGATGTACCCGGGGACGTCCACGTGGGCGGGACATAGCTCCACACAGGGGACGCTCTTAAAGTTGGCGGTGCAGCTGCCCTGGGTCACGTGGGCCAGGTAATCGTCCTGGAAGGCCACATACCCGTCCAGGACCATTTGGGCGGCCTCGAATCCGATGGCGCAGTCGGCGCTGTCCACAATGGACTGCGCGGTGCGCAGGATGGTGTCCAGATCGGCCTGGCTGCCCTGACCGTCCAGCAGCTGGTCCAGCAGGGCGGCCAGCCGGTCCAGGCCGATGCGGCAGGGCACACATTTGCCGCAGCTCTGGGCCAGGCAGAGTTTCAAAAAGGCACTGGTGAGCTCTACGGGGCAGTTTCCGCAGGGGGCCGCAGAGATGCGGCGCTCCATGTCGGCGTAGAGATCGTCCACTGTGCGCTGGGAATTCTCCCATGGGGTGATACGCAGTCTGCTCAAAATCAGTGGTCTCCTTTCCTTTGGGTGGGATAGCGCGTTTGATTGGAAACCGATTATTTTTGTCCCAAAAGTCCAAAATATCGGGAAAAAACAAGGTAGAATTCGGTTATACGGCGTATATCATAATCGGAAATGACGAAAAATGCAATAGAAAATTTTAACCTTACCATTTTTGTGGAAAAAGAGAGAAGAAAGCAACAAAAAGGAAGAAACCAGAAAAAGAATTGCTCAAAAATCCGTATAGAGGGGATAAAATGAGTAGAAATAGCATCGGCGGGGAAGATTTTTCACCAAAAGAGAGCATGGAAATCCCGGGGCTGCCGGCCTACAATACAGGCAAGGGGCCCGCAGGCCCTGTTCTCCAGCGATCTCTGACCAGCAGGTTTGCCGGAAGGGATTGACCGTGGCGGGAAAAAAGCGGTATAATACGTCGTTCTTAATCAATTACCCGTTGTCAATCACCCGTCGAATCACTCCGGCGGAACCAGCTGATAAGGAGGAGCAAAATTATGCAGGAGTATCAAAAGGGGACCCAGTGTCTCCACGCCGGCTATGTGCCCGAGAGCGGGGAGCCGCGAAACATCCCCATTGTGCAGAGCACCACCTTCCGTTACGGCAGCAGCGAGGCCATGGGGGCGCTGTTTGACCTGGAGGCGGAGGGCTATTTCTACACCCGGCTCCAGAACCCCACCTCAGACCGGGTGGCCGCGAAGATCTGTGCCCTGGAGGGGGGCACGGCGGCGATGCTGACCTCCTCCGGCCAGGCGGCCAACTTCTTTGCCGTGTTCAACATCTGTTCCGCCGGGGATCACGTGGTGGCCTCCGCGGCCATCTACGGGGGGACCTTCAACCTCTTTGCCGTTACCATGAAGCGGATGGGCATTGACTTCACTTTCGTGGACCCCAATTGCTCTGAAGAGGAGCTGAACGCCGCTTTCCAGCCCAACACCAAGGCGGTGTTTGGGGAGACCATCGCCAACCCCGCCCTCATTGTTCTGGACATTGAGAAGTTTTCCCGCGCCGCCCACGCCCATGGGGTGCCTCTCATCGTGGACAATACCTTTGCCACCCCGGTGGGCTGCCGGCCCTTCCAGTGGGGGGCAGACATTGTCACCCACTCCACCACCAAATACATGGACGGGCACGCCAACTGCGTGGGGGGCGCCATTGTGGACAGCGGGAGCTTTGACTGGACCCGATACCCGGACCGCTACCCCGGCCTGTGCACCCCGGATGAGAGCTACCACGGTGTGACTTATACCGAACGGTTTGGTCTGGGCGGGGCCTACATCACCAAGGCCACGGTCCAGCTCATGCGGGACTTCGGCGCCACCCCCGCACCCATGAACGCCTACCTGCTCAACGTAGGTCTGGAGACCCTGCACCTGCGGATGCCCCAGCACTGTGCCAACGCTTTGGCGGTGGCGAAATTCGTGCAGAAGCACCCCAAGATCGCCTGGGTCAATTACCCCGGCCTGGAGGGGGACAAATACCATGACCTGGCCCAGAAGTATATGCCCAAGGGGACCTGCGGCGTGGTGACCTTTGGCGTCAAGGGGGGCCGCAAGGCGGCGGAGACCTTTATGGCGGGGCTGAAGCTGGCCTCCATCGCCACCCATGTGGCGGACGCCAAGACCTGTGTGCTCCACCCGGCCTCCTCCACCCACCGGCAGCTGTCCGAGGCGGAACTGGCGGCCGCCGGCGTCTCCGCTGACCTCATTCGCCTGTCTGTGGGCATTGAGGATATCACGGACATTCTGGCAGATTTGGAGCAGGCCCTGGATCAGGTGTGAGTTTGCTTGTCCCACGCTTCTCATTTTATGGATAGGAGCGATTGCAATGGTGTCCAAAAAAGGCGTAGCTATGGTGGTGGCCGCTGCCCTGCTGCTCAGCATCGGCGGTCTCTGTGTGAAGATGATTCCCTGGCAGCCCCTGTCTATCAATTCCTTTCGGAGCTTTATCTCGGTGGGAATTCTGCTGGTGTTTGCCCGGTTAACCCGGCGCAGACTCCGGTTGACCGGGGGAGTGGTTTTAGGGGGGCTGGCCGTGTGCGGAGCCACGGCCCTGTATACCGTTGCCACCAAACTGACCACGGCGGGCAACGCGGTGCTGCTCCAGTTTACCGCGCCCATCTTTGTCATTCTGTGCAGCTGGGCGGTCTTTCGGGAGCGGCCCAAGCGGCTGGACCTGGCGGCCTGCGTCTGTGTGTTCGGCGGGGTGTTTTGCTTTTTCCTGGACAGCTTGGGAAGCGGGCGCTTCCTGGGGGATGTGATCGCCGTGCTGGCGGGGATATGCTATGCCTGGGTCTTTCTGCTCAACAAGATTCCGGGGGGAGACCCTCTGTGGTCTACCATCCTGGGACAGAGCATGGGGGCGGTAATCGGTCTGCCCTGGTTGGTGCGGGAGACTCAGTTTGATGGGACCACGCTGTGCTTTGGGATTCTGCTGGGGGTGTTTCAGCTGGGGCTGGCCTATGCCCTGCTTACCACGGGAATCCGGTACATTCCGCCTGTGACGGCCTCCCTGATTACGGGCATTGAACCGGTGCTTAATCCCATTTTGGTGGCACTGGTGCTGGGGGAGACCTTGACCAGGCTCTCTCTTCTGGGGGGCGGGATTGTCTTTGTCAGCGTGATGCTGTATAATGTGCTGTCCGTCCGGGGGGCGCCGCAGTCCCCCCAAAATGCGGGGCAGACACTGCCGCAAAAAGAGGAGAAATAGTATGCTTGAAATCCTGTATCAGGACCAGGCCCTGGTGGTCTGCGTCAAGCCCTTTCGGGTGCTCTCCACCGACGAGCCTGGAGGGATGCCCGACCTGATCCGACAGGCCATCGGGCAGCCCCAGGCCAAGGTGCGGACGGTCCACCGCCTGGATCAGGTGGTGGGGGGACTGATGGTCTACGGACTGACAGGCCACGCGGCCTCGGAGCTCTCCCGGCAGATTCGGGAGGATCAGTTCCAAAAAGAATACCAGGCGGTGGTCCACTGGCGTCCCCAGTACGATGCGGGAACCTATATTGATCTGTTGGGCCGGAATGAAAAGACCCGGAAAACCTATGTGGCCAAGGTCCCCGGCAAGGGGATTCAGCAGGCGGTGCTTCACTACCGGCTGCTGGACAACCGGCAGGGATTTTCCCTGGTGGAGATCCGCCTGGAGACCGGGCGAACCCACCAGATTCGAGCCCAGTTTTCCGCCCGGGGAATGCCCCTGGCTGGGGACCGGAAGTACAGTAAATACCCCGACCCCCCATCGTGGCAGATTGCCCTCTGGTCCAGCCATCTGGCCTTTACCCATCCGGAAACCGGGGAGGCCATGGACTTTCGTCTTTCCCCGCCGGCGACGGAGCCTTGGACGCTCTTTCAAAATACACTATAAAAAATGATACGCCGCACGGCCTGCCGCAGTTCTCAAAGGAACCGCGGCAGGCTGTGCGGCATGTTTGGTGGGGGCGGGGATCAAAAAACCATCTGAACCAGGACCATATAAAAAATGGTTCCTCCGGCAATGCTCAGGAGAATATTTTTCTTCCACCGGTGCAGCAAAGCGACGACCAGAATGCCCAAAAGCTCCGGCAGGCCATGCCAGCTGGTGAAGACCGCGTCTTTCAGACAAAAGACCACCAGCAGGCCGATGACTGCGCTGGGAAGCACTGTGCCCAGGTAACGGATAAACGCCGGGGGCTGTTTGCCTTCAGGGAAGAGAAGGAAGGGGAGAAAGCGGGTGGTCATGGTACCCAGCACCACGGCCGCCACAGTGAGAACCTGCTGTAAAATTGTCATGGGGACACCTCCTGGGGGGATCTTCTGCGCAGCCAGAGAAAGCAGAGGATGATCAGGCCCATGGCCGGTAGGAGAAAATGGTCACTGCCCAGGACCAGCAGACACAGCAGGGTACAGCCCACCCCGATCAGGGCGGGGCGGTGGTCTTTCCGCTCCTCCCACTGGTTGAGAAACATGACCACGAACAGGGCGGTCATCACGAATTCAATGCCTGTGGTGTTAAAGTGGATCAAGTACCCCAGCAGGGCGCCCAGGGTGGCCCCGGCCACCCAGTAGAGCTGATTGAGTACAGTGACAAAAAACATAAACCAGCCCCGGTCCACCCCCTCCGGGGGAGGGACCGCGCAGTGGATGGAAAAGGTCTCGTCGCACAGCCCGAAGATCAGATAGGGCTTCTTCCAGCCCAGGTTCTGGAATTTGTCCAGCATGGACAGGCCATAGAACAGATGACGGGCGTTGACCATCAAGGTCAGCAGGAAGGCGTGGAGCGGCTGGAAGGTGGGCATGAGCAGGAGGTTGGCCGTCACGAATTCCATGGAGCCGGCGAAGATGAACAGGCTCATCAGCATGGGATAGACAAAGGAAAAGCCCTGGCTGCGCATGAGAAATCCATAGGACATGCCCAGAAAGAGAAATCCCACACAGATGGGTAAGGTGTAGGGGAGCGCGGCCCGGAAGGCCTTGGTTTTCATGGGACATACCTCCAATCCTGCTTGCTTTTTTGCGGCGGGTCCGGTATAATAAAATTATTATACTGTACAAAAATCCAAAATATCGAACAAAAGACTGCTATATCTTACAACTGTTCGATTTTTTTGTCAAGAGGCCGAAGGAGGATTTTGCATGGATTGGGGCAAGCGCATTGGGGCAAACCTAAAGCAGCTGCGAACAGAACGCAATCTCACGTTGGGCCAGCTGTCGGGCCTGGCGGGGATCAGCAAGGCGATGCTCTCGGAGATGGAGAAGGGGATGGGAAATCCCACCATCAACACCATTTGGAAAATTGCCAATGGACTGAAGGTGCCCTATACCCGGCTGCTGGAGGGAAGTGAGCCCGGCCCCACCCTGGTCCGGCGGGAGGAGCTCTCTCCCCAGACCGAGGGGAACGGCCACTATCGGGTGTACTGCTATTTTCAGGGGGGGCCGGAGCGGTCCTTTGAGCTGTTTTACATGGAATTGGACCCCCATACCGCCAACACCTCCCCAGGCCACTTGGCCCAGGCACAGGAATATATCACGGTTTTGGAGGGGGAGCTGACAGTGGAGACCGGGGGGAAGTCCTACCGGCTGGGGCCGGGGGATGCGCTGGGCTTTGACTCCACGGCGGACCATACCTATCGAAACGCCGGGGACGAGCGGGTCACCGGTTTGGTCATCAATTACTATCCCGGCTGAAAAAAAGAAAAATGTTCCAGCATGTCGGCCGGAGGGGCGGGACATACTACCTTACGGAGACCGGAAGGGGCAATGCCTCTTGCCGGGCTTCGAAAATCCAATGGACCACGCAGTTGTGGTTCCAGGAGGTTCCCTATGAAGGTGATCGACAGAATCGCCCTGGTCTTGGTCATCATTGGTGGCTTAAACTGGGGCAGCATCGGGATTTTCGGCCTGGACATCGTGGCGGCCCTCTTTGGCGGCTCCGCCAGCGGTCTGAGCCGGCTGGTGTATATCCTGGTTTGCCTGTCTGCCATTTGGTGCATCACTCTCTTTTTCCGAGAGGATCGCGTGGAGCGGACAGCGCGCGGGAATGCGTAAAATCCAACCCAACCCCTTGATCGGCGGAGAAACGGAAAACGCTTATGTTAGCTCTGCCATCCAGGAGAGAACAAACAGAGGAACGGTGTTTCAAAACATCGTTCCTCTGTTTTCTGTTCTCACGCAAGGGAAAACAAACTTCACAAATAAGTTTGACAGAGAATGAGAAATTATGGTAAACTGTACATACGCAAAGAGAGGAAAGAGAGAAGCATTTGTGTCTTGCACGTATGGAGAGGTGAGATGATATGGTGAAATTTGAATGGTCAACCTTTTGGATTGTTTTGGTATCCTGCTTTGGCGTGATGATTTTTTCCTATCTCATTGACCCCTATTTCCTTGGGGTGATTATGATTGTCCTTGCCATTTCCATCACAGGGGTTTGGTGTATTTCCCTTCTGCGGCGCATTTTGGCGCTTCTGGAGCAGAACCAAAACATGAACGACGAGGCGGGGCAAGCCAGTGAGAAGCAATCTGCACAGGCAGAATGATGCAAACAGGGAGACGGCGGGTGGCAAACCCGCCGTCTCCCTGTTTAGAGAGGCCTTATTTTTTTCGATTTTTATAGGTGGAGGGGTAATGATCCGTTTTGGGGTCAATCTTCCGAATCACCCGGGCGGGGACGCCTGCCGCGATGGTGTAGGGCGGGATGTCCTTGGTGACCACGGACCCGGCCCCGATGATGGCGCCGTCCCCGATATGTACCCCCGGAACCACCGTAACGCTGGAGCCGATCCAGACGTTCTTCCCGGTGACGATGGGGGCGGGGTAGGTGGTGGAGCGCTTCTCTGGGTCAAAGTCGTGGTTCATGGTGGTCAGCACCACGTTGTTGCCCAAAAAGGTACCGTCGCCCAGGGTGATGCCGCCCTGGTCCTGGAAGTGGCAGCCGGTGTTGATAAAGACCCCTTTGCCCACCGTGGTGTTCTTGCCGCAGTTGGTGTAGAAGGGGGGAAAGAGGCGGAAGCTCTTATCCACGGGCTTGCCAATGATTTTGGAGAAAATCTCCCGGATTTCCTCCCCGGTGTGGTACTTGGCGTTGAGCTCACAGGTCAGGCGCATGGTGACCTCATTGATTTCCCGCATAAAGCGGTGCATCTCGCCGCCGCCCTCCACGGGTTCGCCGGAATTCATACGGGCCAGATATTCTTGCAGATCCATCAGGATACCTCCTTTGAGACGCGGGGGCGTCGTTATAGGGACGGGGGTCAGGCCAGGGAGTCCGGCCCGAAGCCCTGGGGGAGAAGCTGGCGCAGGGTGTATTTGACAAAGGTGTGATCCTGCCGGGCCACCAGTACCTCCAGGTCGGGGGCAAACTCGTAGAGCATCTGCCGGCAGGCGCCGCAGGGCCAGCAGTAATCGGCGCTGTTGCCCACCACTGCCAGACGGGTAAAGGACCGGCAGCCCTCACTGATGGCCTTGACCAGGGCGGTGCGCTCGGCGCAGAGGGTGGAGCCGTAAGCGGCGTTTTCCACATTGCAGCCGGTATATACGGTCCCGTCCGCCCCCTCCAGCGCGGCGCCCACGGGGAAGCGGGAGTAAGGAACATAGGATTTTTCCAGCATGGTGAAGGCCAGCTCCACCAGAGCCTGATCGGTCATAGAATATCGCCTCCTGGAGAGGAGCCCGTTCGGGCTCTCATTGGATGTGAATATGGTTGTTGATGTGGTCGGCGCAGTAGCAGTAGTAGCCGTTGCACCGGGAGCAGTAGCGGAACTCCATTTGCGGGTCGGTCAGGTCGGTCTTGCCGCACACGGCGCACTTGTGCAGGTATTGGGTTTTGGTCTTGGTTTTGGCGTCGTGGAAGTTGACCACCTTGGGGCCGTTGCCGGGATGGTTGTAGGCCTGCCGGTACTGGTTCTGCCTTGCCCGGTTCTTGGCTCGGCCTTTCCAGTAGGAGAACTGGCTGCCGATGTCCGCGGCGAAGAACAGAAGGTAGTTGAGCACAGCCACAATGGGAATCAGCGCGTACAGGAAGTGCCCCGTCAGCAGATACTGGAGGACCGCCAGGGCAAAGTAGGCCGCGTCAATCCAGGCCAGCCACTTGGCCTTGACCGGGATGATGAAGAAGAGCAGGAACTGCAAGTTGGGATAGAGGGTGGCAAAGGCGAAGAACATGGACATATTGACATAGTACATGGACGCGGTGCCCACCAGAAAGCCCACCAGAATGTTCAGCAGAATGCCGAAGAAATAGAAAATGGTGAACTTGTTGGAACCCCACTCCCGCTCCAGGGCGTTGCCGATGAAGTAGTAGAAGTAGAGGGTGATGGCAAACAGGAAAATGTTTCGGCTGGTGGCGGGGACAAAGACAAAGGTAATAATCCGCCAGATTTGCCCCTGTAAGATCGCATCAGAACTGAAACTGAGCAGGCTGGTGGCAATGGGATAGCCGCCGGTGCTGAACAGGTCCAGCAGAAAAACCAGCACATTGCCGATGACGATATACCGCATGAGACCCGGGATGCTCAGACGGGGGTGCTTGTAGCAGAAACGGTCCAGCCACTGTTGCATGGCGCGCAAAGAAATGACCTCCTTGTGAAATGGGATAGATTGTCTACCTTATTCTACCCGCTTTCCGGCGGGAAGTCTACAATAAACTGTAAACAATTGCCTCTCTTTTCAAATTGTCCGCATCCTGAAAAATTTTTCTTGCCTTTTCCGTTGGATGGTGTATAATATAGCGTAAATGTTTTTCGCGTGAATTGAATAGGAGCGCATTATCGAGAGTGGGCGAGAGAGTTAGCTTGATGACCTCACACCAACCTGCCTGCGGGCAAGGTGGTTCTGCTAACAGCGATAAGGAGGCGCCGCGTCCAGCGACCAAGGCTTCCTGACGGAAGCCTTTTTTTGTGGGCGGCCGGTCAGCGCCTATATTTTCACATAGAATGTGAAGAAAGGAGCGGAAGAAGATGAGCATTGTTAAAGATCCCGCGCTGGCGGAAGCCGGCCGGAAAAAGATTCAATGGGTCCGGGACTTTATGCCCGCGCTGTCTCAGATTGAGGCCCGGTTTCTGCGGGAGAAACCCTTTCAGGGGCTCCGTGTGGCGGTGTCGGTCCATCTGGAGGCAAAGACCGCCAACCTGGGCTATGTGCTCCAGCAGGGGGGCGCGGAAGTCTATTTGACCGGTTCCAACCCCCTGTCCACCCAGGATGACGTGGCCGCCGGCCTGGCGTCCATGGGGGTGGAGACCTTTGGCATCCACGGGGCCAGCCCGGAGGAGTACCAGCAGCACCTCACGGAGACCCTGAAGTGCCACCCCCACTTGGTCATTGATGACGGCGGGGACCTGATCGACCTGCTGGGGGGCCAGTGCCAGGCGTACGCGGACTGCCTGATCGGCGGCTGTGAGGAGACCACCACCGGCATCCTTCGTCTGAAGGCCCGGGAGAAGGCGGGCATTCTGCCCTGCCCCATGATGGCGGTCAACGACGCCAAGGCCAAGCATTACTATGACAACAAATACGGCACCGGGCAGTCGGTCTGGGACGGCATCATGCACACCACCAACCTGGTGGTGGCCGGCAAGACTGTGGTGGTGGCCGGGTACGGCTGGTGCGGGAAGGGCGTGGCCATGCGGGCCGCCGGCCTGGGCGCCCGGGTGATCGTCACGGAGATTGACCCCTTCAAGGCCCTGGATGCCACCATGAACGGTTTCCAGGTGATGACCATGGACCAGGCCGCCCCTCTGGGGGATGTCTTTGTCACAGTGACTGGCTGTCGGGACGTGATTGTGGGCCGTCACTTTGCGGCCATGAAGGACAATGTGCTCTTGGCCAACGCTGGCCACTTTGACTGTGAGGTGGCGGTGGCCGCCCTGCGGGAGATGGCGGTACAGTCTGAGGTGCGCCGGGAGAACATTGTGGGCTATACCCTATCCAACGGGCATACCCTGAATGTGTTGGCGGAGGGCCGCCTGGTAAATCTGGCCGCCGGAAACGGACATCCCGCGGAGATCATGGATATGTCCTTCGCGGTCCAGGCCTTGGCAGCGGAGTGGCTGACCAAACAGACCGGTCTGGAGAAGAAGGTCTACCCGGTCCCGGACACCATTGACGACGCCATTGGCCGGGCCAAACTGGCCGCCCAGGGTCTGTCCATTGACGTGCTGACCCCGGAACAGGAGGCTTACCTGAGCAGCTGGTCGGTGGAGTGAGGGCGGACCTCTTCCCGCCAAGACGGGTTTGGATCAGATCAACCCGTGCCAGTAACTCGATTGAGAAACACGGAATGAAAGATAGATTATTTATATGAAGGAGGACTCTTTCCCAATGAGCCACAGATTTTTTACATCCGAGTCCGTAACAGAAGGACATCCCGACAAAATTTGCGACCAGATCTCCGACGCGGTGCTGGACGCCATCCTGGCCCAGGACCCCACGGGCCGGGTGGCCTGTGAGACCACGGCGTCCACGGGTCTCATCCACATTATGGGGGAGATCAGCACCAGCTGCTATGTGGACATTCCTAAGATTGCCCGGCAGGTGATCCGGGAAATCGGCTATGACCGGGCCAAGTATGGCTTTGACTGCGACACCTGCGGCATCATCACCAACATCGACGAGCAGAGTGCCGACATCGCCCTGGGAGTGGACCAGTCGCTGGAGGCCAAGGCCGAGGGCGACAGCCAGCTGGACAACGGCGCAGGGGATCAGGGCATGATGTTTGGCTATGCCTGTGACGAGACCCCGGAGTGCATGCCCCTGGCCATTTCCCTGGCCCATAAAATGGCCCAGCGCCTCACCCAGGTCCGCAAGGAGGGGCAGGTGGATTACCTCCGTCCCGACGGCAAAACCCAGGTGACGGTGGAGTACGATGAGAACAACCAGCCGGTCCGGGTGGATACGGTGGTTCTGTCCACCCAGCACAGCCCCAAGGCAGAGCTGGATCAGATCCGCAAGGATATGATTGAACGGGTGATCCGGCCCACGGTGCCGGCCCACTTAATGGACGAGAACACGAAGATCTATGTCAACCCCACCGGGCGCTTTGTCATCGGCGGGCCCCAGGGGGACACGGGTCTCACCGGACGGAAGATCATTGTGGATACTTACGGCGGGTCCGCCCCCCACGGCGGCGGCGCGTTCTCCGGAAAGGACCCCACCAAGGTGGACCGCTCCGCGGCCTACGCCGCCCGGTGGGTGGCCAAAACCGTGGTGGCCGCCGGGCTGGCCAAGCGGTGCCAGATTCAGCTGGCCTACGCCATCGGTGTGGCCCAGCCGGTTTCCATCCTGGTGGAGACCTTCGGCACCGGCACCGTGGCGGATGAGGTGCTGGAGAAGGCGGTCCGGAAGACCTTTGATCTCCGGCCCACAGCCATCATCCGGGATCTGGGGCTCCAAAAGCCCATTTACCGGCAGCTGGCCGCCTATGGCCACATGGGCCGGGAGGACCTGGGGGTCCTGTGGGAGAAAACCGACCGGGCAGAGCAGCTGAAGGCCGCCTGCCAGTAACAAAACCGGAGCATGCCCGAAGGGGTTCGGCCGGCATGGATTCCATGGCCTGCCGGGCCGGCCCCCAGGGTGGCACCGGAAGGATATGACCGAAAAGGAGGGGCGTGTATGCCGGAAATTTCGGTGATTGTACCCGTTTATCGTGCCGAGGCATTTCTGCGTAAGTGCACAGAATCCATCCTGGCACAGACGATGGGGGATCTGGAGGTCTTGCTGATCGACGATGGCTCCCCAGACGGAAGCGGCGCGCTCTGCGACCAGATTGCCGGGGAGGACAGCCGGGTACGGGTTTTCCACAAGGAGAACGGCGGGGTGAGCTCGGCCCGGAACCTGGGCATGGCTCAGGCCCGGGGAACCTATCTGTCCTTTGTGGACGCGGACGACTGGCTGCCCGCCGATGCGCTGGAAACCCTGTATCGTGCCCTGCGGGAGGCCGGCGCGGACACGGCGGGGGGCGCCCACAACCGGGTGGAGACAGATGGGCGCCAGGAGAAGGAACCCGGCGCCCTCCCCGCCGGCGTCTACGGCCCGGAGGAGATTCGCAGGGGGATTGTGGACCGCCTGCTGGGAGAGCGCATGGGCAAGCCCGGAGAGGTGCTCAATGGGTTTGTCTGGCGTTTTCTGTTCTCCCGGGAGATCATTCAAGGGCATAACATGGCCTTTGCCGGGGCGTATCTGGAGGACGAGCTCTTTCTGCTGGAGTATTTCTGTTATGCCCGGAAGCTGGCCATGGTGGACCAGCCGGTGTACCAATATCTGCAAAATCCCGTGTCCGTCACCCGGCGGTATCTGCCGGACTATATGCAGACCTTTCAGGGCTTTATGAAGGCCAAGGAGGACCTGGCCCAGCGCATGGGCCTGGGGGAAAATATGCCCCTCTGGCGGGAAAACTCCTACTGGTCGGGGCTGCTGATCGCCATTGGCAATGAGTTTGCCGCCAGCAACGCCGCCTCTCTGGCGGAGAAACGCCGGAGAATCCGGGGCATCTGTCAGCTGCCGGCCATGGCCCGGGCCATTCAGGCCATTCAGCCCCAGGGCCTGGGCCGGAACAAACAGATTGTGGCTGACCTGGTCCGCCGGCGGCGGTTCTTTTTGCTCTCGCTGTTGTATGGGATGAAAAACCGAGGGTGATCCGATCAGTGAAGATGGGGGTAGGGGAGAAGCCCCCATGACTTTCTGGATTGCGGATTGACAAAGTATCTTCCTATGGTATCCTAAATTTAGGAGGGAGAACCCGCATCAGAAAGGAGCTATCCTATGAGAAAAACTTGGATTGGTCCCCTGTGCATGGTTGCTGCGGCTCTGTGTTGCGTGCTGCTGGGAGAGTGGGCCTCCCACCGTATTCTGGATGAGGGATCGCCGGTGTCTTTCCAGACATATCAAACCCAAACCCAGGCGGAATATCGGCATCTGGGGGAGGAGCCCATGGATTACTGGGAGACCTATACAGGTTTCTTTGACGATTTTCCATTTTACTGTACCGAAGAGATGCTGGAGGAGGAATTGCAGGCGATTCGTCAGTGGTCGGAGACAAAGATTTCTCCAGTATCCTACGAAGAGGCCAACGACGCCGTTGTGGCGGCCTTTGCCAAGTACGGTGTGGAAGGTGGACTATACCCACCGGAGGAAGGGCAGGCTTTTTTCTGCACCCCGGTGATTCTGGATAACACAGTCCGCTATATTGAGAGCGTGGCCCAGGCCCAACAGCAGAAAGAGACGACAGGGGATGGCGCATATGTCAATCAATGATACCATGATGAAGGAAAGGAGTGATTGCCTGTGGAAGTGGTCCAGAGCAGCGTGCTCGGACGCCTGCTGCTCCCGGTGTGGCTCTGGCTGCGGGCGCGGTATGAATACAGTCTGCTGGCCAAGGTGCTCCGGGGGATTGCCCAGGCCTGGAGCCGGGCCTGCGCCGGAAGTGTCCTGATCCAATTTGTAACCCGGGAGGGCTGTCTGTCCAAGGCCTGGAAGGACAGCGGCCTGTGCCGGATTTTAACCTTCCTGCTCAGTATTCCCACCATCCTGCTGCAGAAGCTGTATGGCGCCTGCCGGGAGGCCTTTGAGAACAGTGTGGCCGCCCGGATCGTGTTCGCGGTGGTGGAGGAGACCCCCTTGGCGGTGGCCTGGCTGATGCTGGTGATCATGGTGATCCCGTTCAAATACTGGAACAACGCGTACAGCTTCGCCGGGTTTCTCCTCTGCTTCCTTTTGGCGGTGGCCTCGGGCATGCGGAAGCGGAACTTCCGGCTGGATCTGGCCTTTTTGGGGCCCTGGATTGTGGCCTTTGGGGCGATGATCCTGGTGGCCTGGCCCCTGTCGGCCTACCCCTCCCTGTCCACCCGCTTTCTGCTCTACTACGTGACGTGCATGCTCTGTGTGGTGGTCATTGTCAGTACGGTGGAGACCTGGCGGCATCTGACCCGGCTCATGGCTTTTTCCTCCCTGGCTCTCCTGGTGATGTCCCTGGCGGGGCTGTACCAGCGAATTCAGGGGGTGGAGGTCAACCCCTCCTACGTGGACATGAACCTGAACAAGGGGATGCCCGGCCGCGTCTGGAGCTTTTATGAAAACCCCAATACCTTTGCCGAGGTTTTGCTTCTGCTGATCCCCGTGGCCATCGCCTATATGCTGTGCAGCAAGGGCTGGCTGGGCCGTTTCCTGGGCTTTTTCAGTGCCGCTGTGGGCTGCGTGGCCATGGCCATGACCTATTCCCGGGCCAGCTGGGTGGGTCTGGCGTTCGCGGCGGTGGTCTTTGTGGTGCTGTGGAACCGGAAGCTCATCCCCTTCGGGATTCTGGCGGCCCTGGTGGTTCTGGCCATTTTGCCGGATACGGTATTCAACCGAATTCTCACAATATTTAATACCTCTGACACCTCCACCAACAGCCGCTTCCCCCTGTATCAGGCGGCGGGGGAGTTCCTGCAGCAGCGCCCCGTCTTGGGCGCCGGCCTGGGCTCTGACGCGGTGCGGCAGGCCATCGGAGATTTGAATCTCTTCCACGGGAAGGACCACTTCGTCCACTGCCATAATATCTATCTGCAGGTTTGGTGTGAGACGGGGCTGGTGGGTGTCATTTCCTTCGTGGGCGGCATTTTGTGGACCTTCAAGAAGGGCTGCCGGGCAGTGGCCCGGGCCACCTGTGACCCGGTGGTCCGTATGACCATCCTGGGCGGGGCCGCCGCGCTGATGGGAACCATGGTCTGCGGCCTGGCCGACTATATCTGGAACTATCCCCGGGTGATGCTCATTTTCTGGTTCGTCTGTGCCCTGACCCTGGCGGGCATCCGCCTGGCGGCCCGGCAGGATGGGGAGGAGACGAGCGCCCCTGTGTCTGAGTAAAAGGAGACCCCAGTGAAACTCAAAGATGTATGGAAGAAAAAGGAGGTGACCCTGTCTTTTGAGGCCTTCCCGCCCAAGAAAGACAGTGATTTTGCCTCGGTGGCCTCAGCGGTGGAAAAGATTGCCCAGCTGAAGCCCGATTTTATGAGCGTGACCTATGGGGCGGGGGGCGGTACCTCCGCCTATACGGGAAAGATCGCCCAGATTGTCCAGGCCCAGGGGGTGACCGCCTTGGCCCACTTGACCTGTGTCTCCTCTGACCGGGACCGGATTCACCATGAGCTGGATGCCCTGCGCCAGGCGGGGATTGAGAATATCCTGGCCCTGCGGGGGGACTACCCCGAGGGCTATGATCCGTCGGCCCCCCGGGATTACCGCTATGCCCGGGACCTGGTGGAGGAGATTCGGGCCTATGGTGGGTTTTCCATCGGCGGGGCCTGCTATCCAGAGGGGCATGTGGAGTGCCCCAGTCAGAAAGAGGACCTGCGCCACTTGAAGGAAAAGGTGGACTGCGGGGTGGATTTTCTGGTGACCCAGATGTTTTTCGACAACAGCGCCCTGTACAGTTTTCTGTACCGGGCCCAGCAGGTGGGCATCACGGTGCCGGTGCTGGCGGGAATCATGCCAGTGACCAACGCGGCGCAGATGACCCGGATTCTCTCCCTGTCGGGGACCACCCTGCCCAATCGGTTCCGTATGATCCTGGATAAGTTCCGGGAACGCCCGGATGCCATGAAGCAGGCGGGCATTGTCTATGCCGCCGAGCAGATGGTGGACCTGGTGGCCAATGGGGTCCGGGGGGTGCATGTCTACACCATGAACAAGCCGGATGTGGCGGCGGGCATTGCGGAAAACCTGTCGAAGGTGCTGGGCCGGACATGAGACTGGACCAGAGAGAGATTGCCCGCTACCTGGGGGCCGCCGGGAAGCCGCTGTGGCCGGAGGCGGCGGCCTGGGCCCGGGACTGCCAGCGGGAACTGGAAGGGACAGTGACCCCCCGTCTGCTGGGGAGGCGGCTGTCCCTTTCCCTGTTTGCCGGGGAGAGCCGGGATTTGGACTGGCACCTGCGCCACTGTACCCAGGGCGTTTTGTTCGCGGTGACGCTGGGGGCGGAGACCGACCGCCTGCTGCGCCGCTGGAGTGTCCAGTCCATGGCCAAGGCGGCGGTGGGCCAGGCGGTGTGCGCGGTGTGGCTGGATGACCTGTGCGCCGCCTACTGCGCCGGCCTGCTGCCCCAACTGGGGGCCGGGGAATTCCTGACACCCCCTTTCAGTCCGGGGTATGGGGACTGGAGCCTGACGGCGCAGGGCCGGGTTTTGGACCTGCTCCAGGCCCCCAAACGGATCGGGCTGACCCTCACGGAAGGGGGAATGCTGGTGCCGGAGAAATCCATCACCGCCCTGGTGGGCATCAGTGATCGGCCGGAGGAGGCCTGCGGCCAAAAATGTATGCGATGCAATAAAACAGATTGTCCCTTCCGGTCCGCACCGGAGGGAGAGGAAGAAAGGGGCGTTGTCCTATGAAACCACTGCTCCAGGCGATGAAGGAGCGCCGCCTCTATCTGGACGGCGGCATGGGAAGTATGCTCCAGGCGGCGGGACTGCCGGAAGGGCTGCTTCCCGATGTGTGGGGGATGGAGAATCCCCAGGCGGTGCAGGGGGTCCACCGGGCCTACTTGGAAGCCGGCTGCCGCCTGATTACCACCAATACCTTTGGAACCAGCGCCCCCAAGCTGGCCCCCTATGGGGTGACCCCGGCCCAGGTGATGACCGCTGCCGTGGCCAACGTCCGGGCGGCCATGGACCAGGCGGGGGTGACAGACGGCTATGTCTGCGCGGATATCGGGCCCTCGGGGAAGCTGCTGCGGCCCTATGGGGACCTGGACTTTGAGGCGGCGGTGGGGCTGTTTGCCGAGACCGTCCGGGCCGCGGCCCAGGCCGGCGCGGACTGCATTCTCATTGAGACCATGAGTGACTTGTATGAGATGAAGGCGGCGGTCCTGGCGGCCAAGGAGAACTGTGACCTGCCCATTCTGGCCAGCCTGATTTTTGATGAGACGGGAAAACTCCTCACCGGCGGCTCCCCCCGGGCGGCGGTGGCGCTGCTGGAGGGGCTGGGTGTGGATGTCTTTGGTCTGAACTGCGGTCTGGGCCCCAAGGAGATGGCCCCTGTGTTTCAGGCCTTGTGGGAGGATACCTCCACCCCCCTGCTCCTCCAGCCCAACGCGGGCCTGCCGCGCAGCGAGGGGGGCAAAGCGGTGTACGATGTGAGCCCTGCCGACTATGCCCGGCAGATGCGCCCTCTGGCCCCCATGGCCACCCTTTTGGGGGGATGCTGTGGGACCACCCCCGACCACCTGCGGGCGCTGATCCAGGCCACCCAGGACATTCCGCTGCCGGAGATTCCCCAGCGGGATACCCTGCTGATCTCCTCCTACTGTCAGGCGGTGGCCCTGGACGGCCGGGATCCGGTCATCATCGGGGAGCGGATCAATCCCACCGGAAAGAAAAAACTCCAAACCGCCCTGCGGGAGGGGGATATGGGGTATGTATTGGGGGAGGTCTTCCAGCAGGAGGAGGCCGGCGCCCACATTTTGGACGTCAATGTGGGCCTGCCCGGCCTGGATGAGCCGGCGGTGCTCACCCAGACGGTGGAGGCCATCCAGGAGGTGACGGGGCTGCCCCTGCAGCTGGACACCTCCAACCCCGCCGCCATGGAGGCCGCCCTGCGGCGGTACAATGGCAAACCCCTTGTGAATTCTGTCAACGGAAAAGAAGAGAGTCTGGAGACCATCCTGCCCCTGGTGAAGAAGTACGGCGGCGGCCTGGTCTGCCTGACACTGGATGACGAGGGCATTCCCGCCGACGCCCAAGGGCGGCTGGCCATTGCGGAAAAGATTGTCCGGCGGGCGGAGGCGATGGGGATTCCCCGGCGCGAGCTGCTGGTGGATGGCCTGACCATGCCGGTCAGCGCCGGAGGGGACAACGCCAAGGTTACCCTGGAAACCCTCCGCCGGGCCAAGGAGGAGCTGGGAGTCAAGACTGCCCTGGGGGTGTCCAATGTCTCCTTTGGCCTGCCCAAGCGGGAGCAGCTGAACCAGAGCTTCTTTACCATGGCTCTGGAACAGGGGCTGGATGGGGCCATCATCAACCCCAAAAGCGAGGCGATGATGGGGGCCTACCGTGCCTATCGGGCCCTGGCGGGGCTGGATGACCAGTGCCAGGCCTACATGGAGGCCTTCCAGGGGGAGACCTCCAGTTCCCCGGCTCCCGTGTCGCAGGCCCATACCTTGGGGCTGCGCCAGTCGGTATGCAAGGGCCTCAAGGAAGGGGCTGCGGCCCAGGCCAAGGTTTTAGCGGAGAGCGGCCAGGCGGTTCTGGACATCATCAATGGGGAACTGGTGCCTGCCCTGGACGAGGTGGGCAAAGGGTTTGAGAAGGGAACTCTCTTCCTGCCCCAGCTTCTCATGAGCGCGGAAGCGGCCAAGGCGGCTTTTCAGGTGCTGAAGGAGTACCTCCCCGCTGGAGAGAACAGCGGAGCCCCCCAGATTCTCCTGGCCACCGTGAAGGGGGATATCCACGACATCGGCAAGAACATTGTGAAGGTTCTGCTGGAGAGCTACCGGTTCCGGGTGCTGGACCTGGGCAAGGATGTGGCACCGGAGGCCATTGTGGAGGCGGCCCGGACCAAGAAGATTCCCCTGGTGGGGCTGTCCGCGCTGATGACCACCACTGCCCCGGCCATGGCGGAGACCATCCGGCAGCTGCGGGCCGCGGATTTGCCCTGCAAGGTGGTGGTGGGCGGCGCCGTGATCACCCAGGACTATGCCGACACCATTGGGGCTGACTGCTATGCCGCTGACGCCATGGAGTCGGTCCACTATGCCCAGCAGATCCTGGGGACATAAGAGAGAGGAAGCATCCGAGAAAAGACAGGACGCCGCCGGTTTTCCGGCGGCGTCCTTTGTATACAAAGGTTGACAAAAGTAGTGTAGTGTGGTATATTTAGCGCATAAAGATAAAAATATATCACAAAATGAAACAGGAGGGTGCTGAGAATGAAGGGACGAAGACGGTATCTATACGGAAGCTTGGGCCTGCTTTCCCTGTTGGGCTTTGTCGGCGTGTTGACCCAGGAGCGGGTTTTTTTGCTGTTTTTCGCCTTCGCGGTGGATTTCGGACACTGGTTTCGGAAAAATGACGAGATGGTGGAGGACTACATGAACCGGTCTGCCGCCTTGGCGTTTTACGTTGGTATGGCGGCCACGGGGATTCTGGGGACGGGAGCGGTGTTTCTCCAGGGGATGGATGGGCATAGGGCGCTGCTGACAGGGCTGGCCGGCGGCTTTGCGGTGGCGGTGATCGTCCATGCGCTGGCGGAACTCTATTATACCGTCCGGGAAAGCTGGGGGCTGGTCCATGATCCAGAATAGGATAAAGGAGTACCGGGCCAGACACAACATGACCCAGGGAGAACTGGCGGACCTGGTGGGAGTCCGGCGGGAAACCATCGGCAACCTGGAGAAAGGGCGCTATAATCCCTCTCTGGTGCTGGCCTGGCGGATTGCGGCGGTGTTTCAGGTGACCATCGAGGAGATTTTTACAGTGGAGGCGTGAGGACTGCCGGGGGAAGCAGTGCCGTTCAAACAAAAACGTGTGTACCGGGGCGACCGCGGGTACACACGTTTTTTTGCACTGTGCCGGGAAAGGGATTAGAAGGTATCCCAATGAATTTTTTCCCGGGGCAGGTCCTCCAGGCTGTGGGACTCCGGCTGAATGGCGGGAAAGCCCAGGGAGAGAATGGCCTCCAAGGTGTAGCGGGCCGGGACGGAGAGCAGCGCGCGGCAGAAGGCCTCTGTGGAGGTACCGTCCTCCGCCTGGCGCAGGCGACCTTGAATCCAGCAGCTGCCCAACCCCAGGTGGTGGGCCATCAGGTGCATATTGCTCATGGCAATGGCACAGTCCTCGGTCCAGACGTCGGTTTTCTCCGGATCGGCAAAGACCAGAATGGCGGCCTTTGCCCCGGACAGCATGGCTGCGGAACCCTGGCGGCAATGAGACAGGGCTTCCAGCGTTTTGGGGTTCTGAACCACAACAAACTCCCAGGGCCGGCGGCCCCGGCTGGAGGGGGAGAGGAGCCCTGCGGCCAAAATGGTCTCCAGAGCCCTTTGAGGAATGGGGGATTCGGTGTACCGCCGGATGCTCCGGCGGGAGAGAAGCAGATTGAGCAGGTCCATGGCAGAGCCTCCATTGACAGAGCGTTCCCAGCCTGCCAGCGGGCAGGCCGGGCCTGCCTGCATGATACCATACTGCGGCGCAGCCTGCAAGGGGAGTCCCCGTTCCACAGCGCGCCACGCTGGAGCAGTGTGGGCGGGCGGACAGGGGTGTTTTCTCTGGAAAAGTATAAAATGGAAGGTAAAAAGTTCTATATGCAATATATGTTTGACTTTTTGTATTCTATATTATACGCGGCGTGTTTCTGGGAAACCCTTTGGTGGATGATTCGCGGCGCGGCAGACGCTGGATGGCCCTGGCGGCCCTTGCGTTGAGCCTGGTGGTGGCTGCGGGAAACGGGCTCCAAAATTATGCCGACTACGGGGCCCAGTATACCGGCCTTTTAGACCCGCATCTCCTGGCAGCTATGGCCATCAGCTTTCTCTCATCCTTGGTTTTGATCTCTGCCGCGCTGTTTCTGCTCTGCTGGTGCCATAGGAGAGGACAGCACAGACTGGAGCGGAACCTGGAGGAGAGGGAACCTTGAGAAAGGGAGCGCATGAGGCGGAAAGCGTGGGAAAAATGGCGTAAACGAGAGAAAAAGGGAGAGCCATTCTGTTTGGGATGGCTCTCCCTTTGTGTATTTCGATGAATGATTTCATGGACCTGCTGCAATCTGCCGGCCGCTTGGACCGGGAGGAAGCAGATTTTCCGTTGCAAAACCCGTGGGGAGTTGCTATAATAAAATGAATCATGCTATTTTATAAAGGAGGAGAGTACCTTGCGGCTGAAATCCTTGGAACTGCAAGGGTTCAAATCCTTTCCGGACAAAACCCTCCTCTCCTTTCCCCATCCCATCACGGCGATCGTGGGGCCCAACGGCAGCGGCAAGTCCAATTTGTCCGATGCCATCCGCTGGGTGCTGGGGGAGCAGTCCGCCCGGTCCCTGCGGGGAGGTAAGATGGAGGATGTGATCTTCGGCGGCGCCCAGGACCGCAAGCGTCAGGGCTTTGCCCAGGTGACCCTCACCTTGGAGCAGTGCCAGGACCTGCTGCCCGACGGTGGGCAGGAGGTGGCGGTGACCCGCCGGTACTATCGGTCCGGAGAAAGTGAATACGCCATCAATGGAACTGCTGTCCGCCTGCGGGATGTCAATGAACTTTTCATGGACACGGGGCTGGGCCAGGAGGGGTATGCCCTCATTGGGCAGGGAAAAATTGATGAGATTCTCTCGGCCAAAAGCACCCAGCGGCGGGAAATCTTCGAGGAGGCGGCGGGGATCTCCCATTGCCGCCACCAAAAGGAGGAGACCCAGCGCAAATTGGAGCGCACCCAGGAGAACCTGCTGCGGATTGAGGACAAACTGGAGGAATTGGAGCTCCAGCGCACCCCCCTGCAGGCCCAGGCGGAACAGGCCCAGACCTACTTGGCCCTGCGGGAGGAGTTGCGGGTGCTGGAAATCTCCCTTTGGATGGACCAGCTGGACCAGCAGCGTGCCAAGGGTGCGGCTCTGGAAAAGGATTTGGCCACGGCCCGGCAGGAGCTGGAGAGCTGCTCTGTCCAGGCCGATCAGCTCTATGCCAAGGGGGAGACCCTTTTGCAGCAGCTGCGGGACCAGCAGGCCCAGGCGGAAGCACTGCGGGCCCAGTTCCAGGACAACGAAGCCCAGCTCCGGGACAACCGCCAGCGGGTGGAACTTCTCCGGGACCGGGTGCGGGCCAATGAAGCCGGGGCCCAGCGGACCCAGGCAGACCTGGCGCAGCAGCAGAGCCGCCGGCAGGCCCTGGAGGCCGACCTGGCCCGTCAGCAGGTCCAGCTGACCCAGCTGCGGGCGCAGGAGGACGCCCTGCAAACGCGGATGGAGGCGGTGCGGAAGGACCTGGAGGATACCCGGGCACAGCTTCGCCAGGCAGACTCGGCTTGGCAGGCGGCCCTTCGACGGGACCGGGAGGAACTGGCGGAGTGCCGGCGCCGGGAACGGGAGGCGGAGGAGGCATGGATGGCCCTGCGGATGCAGGAGCACACCTTGGGCTCCCGGGCCAAGCTCCTGGAGGAGATGGCCCAGCACTATGAGGGCTATGGAAAAGGGGTCAAAACCGCCATGGAGGAGGTCCGCCGGGGGAACCTCCGGGGGGTCTTCGGCCCGGTGGGTGAGCTCTTTCGTGTCCCACCCCGGGATACCGTGGCCCTGGAGACTGCCTTGGGCGGGGCCATGCAGAACCTGCTGGTGGAGGATGAGCAGGCGGGCAAGGCGGTTCTCCGCCTGGTGAAACAGCGGGAGGGCGGCCGGGTCACCTGTCTGCCTCTGACCGCCCTCCGGCCCGCTGTCCTGCGGGAGGAGGGCCTTGAGAGGGAGCCGGGATATCTGGCGGTGGCAGCGGAACTGGTCTCCTGTGAGGAAGTCCTCCGACCGGCGGTGAACGCCCTGTTGGGGCGGACCGTGGTGGTGGACCATCTGGACCATGGGGTACAGCTGGCCAAGGCCAGGCACTACCGGTTTCCCGTGGTCACCCTGGAGGGGGAGATTCTCCGGCCCGGCGGTTCTATGACCGGCGGCTCAGTCAACCGGCGGGGGGGCCTTCTCTCTCGGGGGGCCGAGGAGGAAGTCCTCCGGGTCCAGTGGGCTCAGGCCCGGCAGGCTGCGGCCCAAGGCGGCGAGGTGCTGGAACGTGCCCGCCGGGAAACCCAGCGGGCGGCGGAGGTTCTGGAGGCCCGCCAAAGTGCTGGCCCCACGCCGCCGGAAACATTGCTTCGCAGCCAGAACGACCAGGAGGAGACCCTTCGGACCCTGGGAGAGGAACTGGCATCTTTACGGGGCACCATGGGGGCATTCTCTCCACTGCTTGCCCAGCTGCGGCACCAGCTGCGGACCGCTGAGGCAGACCAGGCCCGCCAGGACGGGCTGCTCCGGGACACGGTCCAGCAAACCCAGGCGCTGGAAAAGGAGATTGCCCAGCGGGAGGCCAAGGTGGAAACCCTGGAGGCTGCCCGGCGGGCACTGTCTGTCCAGCTGGAGCAGAGCACCGGTCAAAAGCTGGCCCTGGAGCGGGCCCGGGTGGAGAATGACCGGGCGGCCCGGGCCCAGAATGACCTGCAGCTGCGGCTGCAGCGAGAGACCGGGGTGCTGGAGCAGAGAAAGCTGCAGGCCGGCATGGAGGAAAAACGCCTCCTGGACCGGCTGTGGGACACCTATGGCATGACCCACCAGGGGGCGCTGGCGGTCCGGGTCCCTGTGGAGGACGCGGCCCAGGCCCAGCGGCGCGCGGTTCAGCTGAACCAGGCCATACAGGCCCTGGGAACCGTAAACCTGGGGGCGGTGGAGGAATTTCAGCGGGTGGAGGAGCGGTATGGCTACCTCAAGGACCAAAAAAACGACGTGGAGACCGCCCAAAGGGAATTGGAGGGAGTGATCCAGGAGATCACCCAGGAGATGGAGGCCATTTTCCGTCGGGAGTTTGCCCGGATTCAGGCGGCCTTTTCCCAGACCTTCGCGGACCTCTTTGGCGGTGGGCAGGGGACCTTGTCCCTGGAGGATGAGACGGACGTGCTCCGCTGCGGCATTGAGATCAGGGCCCAGCCCCCGGGCAAGACCCTGCGGGCCATCAGCCTTCTCTCTGGAGGAGAGCGGTCCCTGGTGGCCATCGCCCTGTACTTTGCCATTTTGAAGATTCACCCCACCCCCTTCTGCGTGGTGGACGAGATTGAGGCGGCTCTGGACGAGGCCAACGGCGCCCGGTTTATCCGCTACCTGCGGGCGGTGGCCTCAGAGACCCAGTTTCTGCTCATTACCCACCGCCGGGAGACCATGGAGGCCGCCGATGTCCTCTATGGTGTCACCATGGAGCGGCAGGGGGTCAGCCGGGTGCTGAAGCTGGACCTGCATCAAGCGGAAGCATTGCTGGACGGCGCCCCGGCCTAAAAGACACCGAACAAGGAGGCATCCCCATGGGATTGTTTAATAAAATTAAGAAGCTCAATATTTTCTCCGGCCTGTTCTCCGTGGATGAGGACTTTTTTGAGGAACTGGAGGAGTCCCTGATCCTCTCGGATATGGGGATGGAGACCACCCTGGAGGCAGTGGAGACCCTGCGGGAGCGGGTGAAGGAGCGGAAGATCAAAGAGCCGGAAGAGGTAAAAGCCTGCCTGCGGGAGATTTTGGTGGAAATGCTGGCGGTGGGAGAGCCCGGCCTGGACCTGTCCGGCAAGCCGGCGGTGATCCTGATGATCGGGGTCAACGGCGTGGGCAAGACCACCACCATCGGCAAGCTGGCCAACCGCCTGAAGGCCGATGGGAACCGGGTCCTGCTGGCGGCGGGGGATACCTTCCGGGCCGCCGCCGCGGAGCAGCTGTCTGTCTGGGCCGAGCGGGCCCAGGTGGAGATCGTCAAGCACGAGGAGGGGTCCGACCCCGCCGCCGTGGTCTTTGACGCCATGAACGCCGCCCGGGCCAGACGGGTGGATGTGGTTCTGGTGGACACCGCCGGACGGCTGCACAACAAGCAGAACCTGATGAACGAACTGAACAAGATCCGCCGGGTCATTGACCGGGAAGGGGAGAGCAGCTCCAAGGAGGTTCTGCTGGTTCTGGACGCCACCACGGGACAGAACGGCCTGATCCAGGCCAAGCAGTTCAGCCAGAGCGCCGGGATCACCGGCATTGTGCTCACCAAGCTGGACGGGACGGCCAAAGGCGGCGTGGTTTTGGCCATTGCCAAGGAGATGGGCGTACCGGTGAAGTACGTGGGCCTGGGGGAGGGGATCGACGATCTCCAGCCCTTTGACCCGGCGGCCTTCGCCGAGGCCCTGGTATAAGTCATTGGGGATTCCCCGGAGACGGGGAGTCGAGGATAGAAAGGAGCAACCAATATGGCTCGTATGGATGCAAGGGCGCAGGATGCGTTGCGCCCTGTGGAGATCCTTCCTCACATCAACAAGTTTGCCGAGGGCAGCTGCCTCATTCGCTGGGGCAACACCCATGTGCTGTGCACCGCCAGCGTGGAGGAGCGCACCCCGCCCCATGTGCCCGACGGGGAGGGCTGGGTGACCGCAGAGTATTCCATGCTCCCCCGGGCCAACCGGGAGCGCAGCCGCCGGGACATCTCCAAGCTCAAGCTGGCGCCCCGGTCGGCGGAGATCCAGCGGCTGGTGGGCCGGGCCCTCCGGGCCGCGGTGGACAGCAGGAAGCTGGGGGAGCGGACCATCACCATCGACTGCGATGTGCTCCAGGGGGACGGCGGCACCCGGACCGCCTCTGTGACCGGGGGATACGTGGCCCTGGCCCTGGCGTGCCGGAAGCTCATGGAGGAGGGGGTGCTCCGGGAGATGCCGCTGACCACCCAGGTTGCGGCGGTGTCCGCGGGCATCGTGGACGATGTTCCCCTGTTGGACCTGTGCTACGAGGAGGACTCCAGCGCCATGGTGGACCTCAACTGCGTGATGACCCGGGAGGGGGATCTGGTGGAGCTCCAGGGCACCGGCGAGGGCCGGGCCTTTACCATCCAGGAGCAGCGCCAGCTGGTGGATCTGTGTGCCAAGGGGATTCGGGAGCTTCTGGCCATCCAGGCGGCGGTTCTGGAAGGAGGCGCCCTATGAAGGTTGTACTGGCCAGTCACAATGCCAAAAAGATAACGGAGATGCGGGCGATCCTCTCCCAGATGGGGGTGGAAGTCCTCTCCCAACGGGATGTAGGCGTGGACCTGGAGCCGGAGGAGACGGGGACCACCTTTGAGGCAAATGCCCGGATCAAGGCCAAGGCGGTGCTGGAGGCCACGGGGCTGCCCGCCATCGCCGATGACTCCGGCCTTATGGTGGATGCCCTGGACGGGGCGCCTGGGGTCTATTCCGCCCGGTACGGCGGCCCCGGCCTGGACGACACCGGCCGGTGGCAGCTGCTGCTGAGGAATATGGCGGGACAGTCCCACCGGACCTGCCGGTTCGTCAGCGTGATCTGCTGCGCCTTTCCCGACGGGTCCGAGATTTTGGCCCGGGGAGAGTGCCCCGGCGTTCTGGCCGAGGGACCCAGCGGGGCGGGGGGCTTTGGCTATGACCCCATCTTTTTCCTGCCCCAACTGGGCAAGACCATGGCCCAGCTGACCCCGGAAGAAAAAAATCAAATCTCGCACCGGGCCCGTGCCCTGGCGGGATTTCAGACGGAATGGGAGAAACGACACAATGGAACTGACCAGTAAACAGAGAGCCCAGCTGCGGGGCATGGCCAACGGTCTGGACACGATTGTGCAGATCGGAAAGGACGGCATTGGAGACAATCTGGTGCAGCAGGCCAATGAGGCCCTGGAGGCCCGGGAGCTCATCAAATGCCGGGTGCTGGAGAGCGCCATGCTCACCGCCCGGGAGGCCTGCCAGGAGCTGGCCAAACGCACCCGAAGCGAAGGCGTGCAGGTCATTGGGACCAAATTTGTACTTTATCGAGAGAGCCATAGCAGAGAGAAAAAAGACAAGATCGTGTTGGTGAAGGACCGGAAGAAACCGACCCAAACATAATGGGAAAGCAGGTGGAATCACTTCATGAAGATTGGAATCTATGGCGGGACCTTTGACCCGCCCCATTTGGGACACATGGAGGCGGCCCGGACAGCCCTGGAACAGATGAACCTGGACCGGCTGATCATCATTCCCGACTGCGAACCGCCCCACAAGGACCTGGCCGAGGAAGCGGCCACGCCCCAGCAGAGGCTGGAGATGGCCGCCCTCATGGCCGATGGCCTGGGCCCCCGGGCGGAGGTCTCGGACCTGGAGATCCGCCGGGAGGGAAAGAGCTACACCGCCGACACGGTGGAGGCCCTCCATGAGACCTTTCCAGAGGATGAGCTGTGGCTGCTCATGGGAACGGACATGTTCCTCACCGTGCAAAACTGGTATCAGCCCGAGCGGATTTTCCAGTATGCCGGCGTGGCGGCCTTCTCCCGCAGTGAGGAAGATACCCAGGCGCTCTTTGAGGAGCAGAGTCAGTACTTAGCAGAGACCTTTCACGCCCGGACCACGGTGGTGAACCTGCCCAAGGTGACGGAGATCGCCTCCCGGGACCTGCGGCGTATGCTGGCCTCTGAGTGGACCGGGGGCAACGTGGACCCCGCCCAGTATCTATGGACGCCGGTCTATGGATATATTCTGCGGGAAAAGCTCTTCGGCACCCAGGCGGATTTGCGGCACCTCAGCGACAAGCACCTTCGGGCCATCTCCTACTCCATGGTCAAGGCCAAACGTCTGCCCCACATCAAGGGGACGGAGGAAACGGCGGTGGCTCTGGCCAAGTTCTGGGGTGTGGACCCGGAAAAGGCCCGCCGGGCGGCGATCCTTCATGACTGCACCAAGTATTGGGACCTGGAGACCCAGGTGGCGGCCTGTGACAAGTATGGGATTGCGCTGGATGAATTGGAGCGGGTTTCGGTCAAGTTCCTCCACGCCAAGACCGGAGCTGCCCTGGCCAAGTATGTGTTTGGAGAGCCTGATGATGTCTACGACGCCATTTTCTGCCACACCACGGGCAAACCGGGGATGACCAAGCTGGACAAAGTGCTGTATCTGGCCGATTATATGGAGCCCAGCCGGGCCTTTGACGGGGTGGAGGAGCTGCGCCGTCTGGTTTGGGAGGACTTGGACCAGGCTATGATTTTGGGGCTGGAGATGACCGTGGAAGAGCTGCGGGAACGAGGCGCGGTGGTCCATCAGAACACCCAGGGGACCCTGGATGACCTGAGGAGGAAGCTGCGGTGAACAATCGATCCTTTTCCGAGGAAGAGATGAGACAGAGAGAGAAGGAAGAACGCTCCCGCCTGCGCAAGCAGGAGCAGGCCTACCGCGAGGCCCAGCGGGGCGTCTATTCCCGCATCTATCAGGAACAGGATGCCATGCCAGAGGATTACCGGGCAGCTTTTTGGGAGGACCCCCGGGACCGGCTGTATGACCAGGACCGCCGGGCGGCCCAGAAGGGCGACGACTGGGCGGCGGAGCGGCGGCAGATTCAGGAGGAGCTCTGGGATGATCCCTGGCCCAAAAGCCGGGGAGACCGCCGGTCAGAGCCCCCGGTTGACCCGCCCCGGCGCCCCAGCCGGTCGGCCCCGCCCCCCCAGGACAGGGAACCTGCCTCTGACGAGTGGCAGCCGCTCCCGGAACTGCGGCCGGGGGGACAGAAGGCGCCCCAGCGAAAGCGAAAGTCCCCCCCTCCTGCCGGAGGAACCGGCGGCCGCGGCGGACCTCCCCCCAGAGGGGCCGGCGGTCCGCCCCCCCGAAAGAGGCGGCGGCGGAAGATTTTGGTGACGGTGCTGCTGGTTTTGCTGGCGCTGCTGGCCATTGGGTTTGTGATCCACCAGATCTATGTCCGGCCGCCGGATATCCCCACCCATGAGAACCAGGAGGCGGGGACCGATCCCGGCAGCCTGGGGGTTGGCCGGCGGGAAGACGTGTATACCTTCCTTCTGGTGGGCCGGGATGACGGCCAAGGCGGCGGCGGCAACACGGACACCATGATGGTGGGCTGTTACGACGTGAAAAACGGCACGGTGGACGTGCTGAGCATCTACCGGGACACTATGGTGGATGTGCCGTGGGAGATTCCCAAGATCAACTCGGTGTACAACCGACAGGGCATTGAGGGGGTCCAGAAGCAGATTAAAAACCTCATCGGCTATACCCCGGACTACTATTTCGTGGTGGAGCTGGACGCGGTGGCGGAGCTGGTGGATGCCATTGGCGGCGTGGATTATGAGGTGCCCTATAACATGGACTACGATGACCCCACCCAGGACCTGCACATTCATTACAAAAAAGGAATGCAGCACCTGAACGGAGAGGACGCGGTAAAGGTCCTGCGCTGGCGGAAAAACAACAGTGGGGAGAGCCTCTCCGTGGGGGATGTGGGCCGGGTTGAAGTCCAGCACTCCTTCCTCCGGGCGCTGGCCAAGGAGATGGTGAGCCTGGGGACCCTGACCAAGATCGGCGAGATCGTGGACATTGTGGACCGAAACCTGGAGAGCAACCTGGACTATGGAGAGATGATCTGGTTTGGGGAACGGGCACTGGGACTGAAGGAGGGGAGCATCCGCTTCCACAACCTGCCAGGAGATTATACGGGCACCATGTGGAGCCCCACCTATCAGAATTACCAGTCCTATGTCTTCGTCAACTCCAGTGCCCTGCGGGACCTGATCAACCAATATATGAACCCCTATCTGGAGGACATCACCCCGGACATGCAGCATGTGGTTCAGGACACCACGGTGAACAATCTGCCTGTGGAGAGTGACACCACAGCCCAGACCGGGCAGGCTGCGGGGGATGCCGCCCAAGGACAGACCACAGACTAAACCGCTGGGACCTCCGCCCGCCAGGGCGGGCCCAGCGATGAGAAAGGAAGAGCCTATGACACCAAAAGAGATGGCCCTGCTGCTGGCCCAGGCACTGGACAGCAAGAAGGGCAAGGACATCCGGGTGCTGGAGACCGACAGCGTAACCACTCTGGCAGACTACTTCGTCCTGTGTACGGGCACCTCAGCCCCCCAGCTCAAGGCGCTGGCCGACGCAGGGGAGAGAGCCATGAAGGAGGCGGGCATCCTCCCCCATCACGTGGAGGGGCACCGGGGAGGAACCTGGATTCTGCAGGACTACGGCGACGTGGTGGTCCACCTGTTTGACAAGGAGGCCCGGGCCTTTTATGACCTGGACCGCCTGTGGGAGGACGCCAAGGTGGTGGACCTGAGCCAGGTGCTCCAGCCCGGAGAGTGAATCCCCCGGCCGGGGGGCTTTCCCGGCTGGTTGTCACGTGACAATTTGAAATCGACTCGATTATAAAAACAGGAAAGTGTGATCAGATTGAAGTACGAGTTTAACCGCATTGAGCGCAAATGGCAGGACCGCTGGGCCAAGGAGAACTGTTACCATGCCGAGACCGGCGGGGACAAGCCCAAATTTTACGCCCTGGTGGAGTTCCCCTATCCCTCCGGCCAGGGACTCCATGTGGGCCACGCCCGGCCCTATACCGCCATGGACGTGGTGGCCCGGAAGCGGCGGATGGACGGCTACAATGTGCTCTTCCCCATGGGCTATGACGCCTTCGGCCTGCCCACGGAGAACTATGCCATCAAGAACCACATTCACCCCGCCAAGGTGACCCACGACAACATCGCCAACTTTACCAAGCAGCTGAAGATGCTGGGCTACTCCTTTGACTGGGACCGGGTGGTGGACACCACCGACCCCAAGTATTACAAATGGACCCAGTGGATTTTCCTCCAGCTGTTCAAGAAGGGCCTGGCATACAAGACCTCCATGCCCGTCAACTGGTGCACCTCCTGTAAGTGCGTGCTGGCCAACGAGGAGGTGGTCAACGGCGTCTGTGAACGCTGCGGCTCCGAGGTCATCCGGAAGGAGAAGAGCCAGTGGATGCTGAAGATCACCGAGTATGCCCAGCGCCTGATTGACGACCTGGACCAGGTGGACTTCATCGAGCGGGTGAAGATTCAGCAGAAAAACTGGATTGGCCGCTCCACCGGCGCGGAGGTGACCTTCCCCACCACCCAGGGGGATGACCTGGTCATCTATACCACCCGCCCCGACACCCTCTTTGGCGCCACCTACATGGTGCTCTCGCCGGAGCACCCCTACATTGCCCGGTGGAAGAACGCCATCGGCAACTGGGACCAGGTCACCGCCTATGTGGAGGCCGCGGCCCGGAAGTCTGACTTTGAGCGGACCGAGCTGGCCAAGGAAAAGACCGGGGTGAAGCTGGAGGGCGTTGCGGGGATCAACCCCGTCAACGGAAAGAAGATCCCGATTTTCATCTCGGACTATGTTCTGGTGTCCTACGGCACCGGGGCGATCATGGCGGTGCCGGCCCACGACGACCGGGACTGGGAATTTGCCAAGAAGTTTGGCTGTGAGATCATTGAAGTGGTCCAGGGCGGGGACATTGAGAAGGCGGCCTTTACCCTGAAGGACGACACCGGGATCATGGTGAACTCCGACTTCCTCAACGGCCTGACGGTGAAGGAAGCCATTCCAGTGATGAAGAAGTGGCTGGAGGAGAAGGGAATTGGCCATGAGAAGGTCAACTATAAGCTCCGGGACTGGGTCTTTTCCCGCCAGCGGTATTGGGGGGAGCCCATTCCCCTGGTCCACTGCGACAAGTGCGGCTGGGTTCCTCTGCCGGAGGAGCAGCTCCCCCTGCTGCTGCCCGAGGTGAGCAGCTATGAGCCCACCGACAACGGGGAGTCCCCCCTGGCGACCATGACCGACTGGGTGAACACCACCTGCCCCTGCTGCGGCGGCCCGGCCCAGCGGGAGACCGACACCATGCCCCAGTGGGCTGGGTCTTCCTGGTACTTCCTGCGGTACATGGACCCCCACAATGACAAGGCCTTGGCCTCCCAGGAGGCGCTGCGCTACTGGGGCCAGGTGGACTGGTACAACGGCGGAATGGAGCACACCACCCTCCATCTCCTCTACTCCCGGTTCTGGCATAAGTTCCTCTATGACCTGGGTGTGGTTCCCTATGCGGAGCCCTATCACAAGCGGACCAGCCATGGGATGATCCTGGGCGAGGGCGGCGAGAAGATGTCCAAGTCCCGGGGGAACGTGGTCAACCCCAACGACGTGGTTGCCCAGTACGGCGCGGACACCATGCGGATGTATATCATGTTCATCGGGGACTTTGAGAAGGCGGCCGCTTGGTCTGACAACGCGGTAAAGGGCTGCAAACGGTTCCTGGACCGCATCTGGAATCTGGCCGAGCAGGTTACGCCGGCCGAAGCCTACGGCAAGGAAAACGAGGCCCTCCTGCACAAGACCATTAAGAAGGTCTCGGATGACATTGAGAACATGAAGTTCAACACGGCCATTGCCGCGCTGATGACCCTCACCAATCAGTTCTATGATAAAGGGGTCAACCAGGCGGAGTTCCGCACCATGCTCCAGCTCCTCTCGCCCTTTGCCCCCCACATGGCCGATGAGCTGTGGGAGCGTTTTGGCTGGGAGGGCATGGCCAGCACCTCTGCTTGGCCGGCCTATGATGAGAGCAAAACGGTGGCCTCGGAGGTCACCATTGCGGTGCAGGTGGGCGGCAAGCTGAAGACCACCGTCACCGTGGCCACGGACAGCGACCAGGATGCCGTTTTGGCGGCGGTCACCGCCGAGGCCAAGATTGCCAAGCTGATGGAGGGGAAGGAGCTCGTTAAGGTCATCCATGTCCCCAATAAGCTGGTGAATCTGATCCTGAAGCCCAAGGCATGACGAGGGGTCGCCTCTAAGGCGGCGAATATGGAAGGGGTATTTCCTTGGTATGCGCGGGAAATGATAAAATTCTTAGGAATACACCTTGACAATCTTCTGTAAATTGCATATAATACCACTGTTAAAGCCATATTTTACGATGGCCCTTTGGTGCGTGGAAGATACAGTCCACCACTTCGGAGGGAGGGAAAACGAATGTCTGAAGTCCATGTGAGAGAGAATGAATCTCTGGAAAGCGCTCTGAAACGGTTTAAGCGCAGCTGCGCCAAGTCTGGCGTCCTGGCTGAGGTGCGGAAAAGAGAGCACTACGAAAGCCCCAGCGTGAAGCGCCGCAAGAAGTCCGAAGCAGCGCGGAAGAATCGTAAAAAGTATTATTAATAGCTTGAAAACCCTGTCCGGTTGTGCCCGGACAGGGTTTTTTCATGGCGTACGCCCCGGGGAAAACCTGCGTCGGCCCCAGACAGCCTGCGTATGCTCAAGCCTCCTGGCGGACCAGCCTGGGCAGGAAGTCCGCGATCTCTGGATAGAGCAGGAAAAACCGGGAGATGCCCAGTTCCTGGGCCAATGTCCGTTTTTTCTCCAGACTTTCCCCGTCGTCAAAGAGGATGAAGTGGGCCCCGGTCTCCCGGCTCATGTAGGTGAAGTAGTGGGCGCAGAGGTCCGGGGAGAAGAACACCGAGGGGTTCAGGCGGCGCTGCAGCCGCTCTAAGGTTTCCTGGGAGATGGGCCGGCCCTGCCCCTTGACGGAGGGGAGAAAGAAATCGTCCCGGGCCCGCCGGAGGCAGAGAACCAGCCGGTGGGGGCCGTAGGTGTCGATGGCCTCCTCCAACCGCCGCCGCAAAGAACCTCCAGAGATGGCGGAGGTCAGATAGATGGACGCCCGGTCGCTGTAATTTCCATAGGACTCAGGCAGGAAAAGGGTCCGTTTCCGCTGGGTCAGCCCCTCCTCCAGGCCGCAGATGAGCTGGGAGAGGAACCGGGTGGGCGGCTGCTCCAGGTCCAGAATGACACCGCCGAAGCCGCGCCCCTGGCAGACGGTAAGAATGTCCCGGACTGCCCGGCGGGGATCACATTGTCCAGCAGGAGAGGTGGGTACCCCCACCAACATCAAACCACCCTTGCCATGGGGCGGGAGAGGGGCCTGGCAAAGTTGACCAGTCTCATCCAGTTGATAGGCCATGTGGGCCAGAGGAAGACCCCAAGTTTGGGCCTGGTCCAAGGATTGGGGCGGCGTGAGCAGGAATTGCCGCGGGGAAGGATACATCATAAAAAGGAACCCCCTTGTCCATTGGTTTCGGTTCGTGTATAATCAGGGAACAGATGGTTCCCCCACCAAACGTCTGCTCCCAAAGTATGCGGACAAGAGATTGTTTAGAAGGTGATGCCGTGAAATTTCCGTTGGTCCCTGATTTTTATTTTGAAAGCATCCACGCCATTGATTTGGCCCGGCTGCGGGCCCGGGGAGTTCGCCTCCTGCTGGCCGATTTGGACAACACCCTGGTGCCCTATGGAGTCCACACCCCCACCCAGCCGGTGCGGGCCTGGAAGCAGGCGCTGGACCAGGCGGGGATCACCCTGTTTCTGCTCTCCAACAGCCGCAAGCCCGGCCGGGCCCAGCGATTCGCGGAGGCTCTGGGTATTCCCTACGAGGGCCATGCGGGCAAGCCCAAGGTGGGGGGCTTTCAGCGGGCGATGGCCCGGATGGGGGCCGCGCCGGAGGAGACAGCCATTGTGGGGGACCAGATTTTTACGGATATCTGGGGGGGCAACCGGGCCGGTGTGCTGACGCTGCTGGTCCACCCCATACAGTTTGGCACCGTGTTTCGAGGCCTGCGCTACGGTTTGGAGACCCCCTTCCGCGCCGGAGCCGGAAAGGGGTCGGGGCTGTGAGGGCGCGGTTTGGCACCGCCGGCAACCCGGAGGGGTTTTATGCCGCGGGAAAGAAACAGTCCAAGCAGATGCCCGGATGGCTGCGGGAGCGGGGACTGGACGCCTATGAGTACCAGTGCGGAAAAGGGGTCACGGTGGGGGAGGCCACTGCCCGGGCCATTGGGCAGGCCGCTGCTCAGGCGGGGATTGCCCTCTCCCTCCACGCACCCTACTTTGTCAACCCGGCCAATCCCGAACCGGACAGCCAGGCCAAGACTGCAGGGTATGTCCTGGCCGCCTGCCGGGTGGCCCGGTGGATGGGGGCGGACCGGGTGGTGGTCCATACCGGGGCGATCCAGAAACGGACCCGCCAGGCGGCCCTGGCCACCGCGCGGGAGTGCTTCCGAACGCTGCGGCACCGGTGTGACGAGGAGGGGTATCAGGATATCCTCTTGTGCCCGGAGACCATGGGAAAGATCAATCAGCTGGGGGACCTGGAAGAGGTTCTGACCCTCTGCACGGAGGCGGAGGGCCTGCTGCCCTGCGTGGACTTTGGCCACCTGTATGCCCGCTCCCTGGGGGCGTTGGACGGCCCGGAGGCGATGGAGCGTATGCTGGACCAGATGGTCCGGGAACTGGGGGTGGCCCGGGCCAGCCAGTTTCACAGCCATTTTTCCAAGATTGCCTATACGCCCCGGGGGGGAGAGGCCCGGCACTTAACCTTTGACCAGCCTGATTTTGGTCCGGACCCGGCGCCCCTCTGTGAGGCGCTGGCCCGCAGGGGCTGGTCCCCCAGAGTGATCTGTGAGAGCGCCGGGACCCAGGATGTGGACGCCTTATGGATGAAGGGGGCCTATCTCCGGGCCTTGGGGGAGACGGCGGAGGGCTGAGAAGGGAGAAATCGAAAGAAAATCCCCAGGAAAGCCCCTGGGGAGGGGAAATTCCCTTGCAAAAATCAGAAAGGTATTGTAAAATAGAAAACGCTTATGGAATAAAAGCGGCGCGGTTTGCCGCTTTGCCGGCGGGTCTCCCAAAGGGGGCCTGCCGAGGATGTCAGCCGTCGGCGGGACGCCGATACGGCAATTTTGTTTGGAGGATGAAGAACTATGATTTCTGCCGGCGAATTTCGGAATGGCGTTACCTTTGAGATGGACGGCCAGGTTATGCAGGTCGTGGAATTCCAGCACGTAAAGCCCGGAAAGGGCGCCGCTTTCGTGCGCACCAAGATGAAGAATGTCATCACCGGCGCTGTGACCGAGACCTCCTTTAACCCCACGGCTAAGTTTGAGAATGCGTATGTGGAGAAGAAGGACATGGAGTACAGCTACAACGACGGCGACCTGTACTACTTTATGGACCAGGAGACCTATGACATGATCCCCATTGCCGCAGAGCTGCTGGGGGACAACTTCCGGTTTGTCAAGGAGAACATGCCCTGCAAGGTCAACAGCTACAAGGGCAAGGTCTTCGCGGTGGAGCCCCCCACCTTTGTGGAGCTGGAGGTCACCGAGACCGACCCCGGGTTCAAGGGGGACACCGCCACCAACGTGACCAAGCCCGCCACGGTGGAGACCGGCGCGGAGATCAAGGTGCCTCTGTTCATCAACCCCGGCGACAAGATTAAGATTGACACCCGCACAGGCGAGTATCTGGAGCGTGCCAAGGGCTGAGTCCCGGCATGGGAAAGGATGGTGCAACGATGACGATTTCGGAAAAGGTTGCGTATCTGAAGGGACTGGCCGATGGCCTGGACCTGCAGGAAAAGCCCTCCAAGGAGGGAAAGCTCATTGCCAAGATCATTGATATCCTGGAGGACGTGGGGTTCGCGGTGGAGGACCTGGAGGTTGAGGTGGAAGCCCTCACCGACGAGGTGGAATCCGTGGCGGAGGACCTGTCCGATGTGGAGACCATGGTCTTTGAGGATTGGGAGGATGAGGACGACGAGGACGCCTGCGGCGGCGGTTGCTGCTGCTCCTCTCTGGACGACGACGATTTCTTTGAAATCGAGTGCCCCAGCTGCGGCGAGGACATTGTCATCGACGAGAGCATCCTGGACATTGGTGAGGTCACTTGCCCCAACTGCGGCGACAAGTTCTCCATGGATTTGGTGGACGAGGCGGAAGCAGAGGACGAGGACAAGGAATAATCGGACAAGAAACGCGCAACGCCCCCAGCCGGCCTGGCTGGGGGCGTTATCGTTTTTGCTTGGGGAAAGGGGGGGTTATCCCGGCGTGGTCCCCAAAACCGAGTGGATGCCGTGGACGTATCGCTCCCAGGCGGCGGTTTCCTGGGCCAGCTGGACAAGGCCCCGTTGGGTGATGTGGTAATATTTCCGGGTGCGGCCATTGGCTTCCGCCGGGTAGGACGTGACGCAGCCGCCGGCTTCCAGCTTTTTCAGCACGGGGTATAAGGTGCCTTCCTTCATTTGAAAGGTATGATCCGACCGGCGCTCCAGCTCTGAGATCATTTCATAGCCATATCGGTCCTGGTCCCGGAGCAGGGAAAGAAGCGGCAAAGATGAGTGCTCCAGCGATTGTTTATGTTCCATGAGAAAACCTCCGTTCCAGGGATGGTCAGTCAAAAGACAATGGCACAGAAGGAGGCGGGGGCCTCGGTGTGGTCCTCCAGATGCGCTTCCAATTCCTCTTGCAGGGCTGCTTTTTCTTGGGGGGTAACATGACGAAGGTGGGAGGTGACTTGTTGGGTGTAGGTACGGAAGGGCGTGTCCATGGGAACACCTCCTTTGAAAAAACGACCGTTTCTATCTAAAAACAGCGTACCTTGTGTTTCGAGGTATGTCAAGAAAAGAACAGCTCGGACATAGTCCGAGCTGTTCTTTTCGTAAGAATGGTCAGCGGGTCCGCTTCAGCAGGAGGGTTAGGAAGAACCACAGAGCCAGCAGAAGGGTGATGGAGGCGCCGGTGGAGGTGCCCAGGTAGTAGGAGACCATCAGCCCGCCGATGCCGCATACCACCCCGCCCAGGACGGAGACCAGGTGGTACTGAGGCAGGTTCCGAGCCACGTTCCGGGCGGCGGCGCCGGGGAGCACCAGCAGGGCGTTGATGACCAGCAGGCCCACCCAGGTCATGGTGATGGTCACCACCACGGCGATGGCGGCGGTAAAGAGGAAGTTTTTCCAGACCACCCGGATGCCCCGGCTGTCAGCCAGGGCCTGGTGAACGGAAGAGAGCATCATCTGGTTAAAGGAAGTGATCCACAGCACCAGCAGGCCCAGCAGAATCAGAGCCAGCAGGCCGATTTCCCCGGGGGCCACACTGAGAATGTCGCCGATGAGAAGGTTGTTGAATTTGGTAAAGCTCTGGCCGCCCAAGGTGCTCAAAAAAATGCCCAGGGCCACGGCAGCGGAGGAGAAGACGCTGATGGCCGTGTCGCTGGCCATGTGGGTTTTCTGCCGGACCAGGGTAAAGAGCAGGGCGATGACCACGGAGAAGAGGACCGCCGCGACCACCGGCTGTGCCAGGCCGCAGAGAGCCCCAATGGCCATGCCGGTGAAGGCGGAGTGCCCCAGAGCGTCGGAAAAGAAAGCCATACGGCTCTCCACCACCATGGTGGACAGCAGACCGAACAGAGGCGTGACCACCAGGACTGCCAGCAGGGCATTTTTCATAAAGAGCATGGTGTCCGGGGCGGCCCATTCAAAGGGGAGCCAGGAGAGGAGCCAATACCAGAAATTCACTGGGCACACCCCCCTTCCTCTCCCAGGTTCAAGTGGAAGACCGCCTGAAATTCCGGGGAGTGGAGGACCTCCCCAGGGGTTCCCACCTTCAAAATGGCCTGCTGAAGGAGGATGACCTTGTCAGCATAATGGCGCAGGGTGGAGAAATCGTGGGTGGAGAAGAGGATGGAGAGATCATATTTCTGCCGGATCTCGTCCAGCATATCCAGCAGCAGATGCTCTCCCCCCACATCGACCCCGGACAGAGGCTCGTCCAAAATGAGAATCTGCGGAATGGGCTCCAGCGCCAGGGCCAGCAGCACCCGCTGGAGCTCTCCGCCGGAGAGGGTGCCGATGCGCTTTTGAATCAGCGCCTCACCGTGGACCCGGGCCAGGCACTCGGTTACCTTGTCCCGCAGATGGCCGGGGACAGGCAGGAAAACCGGCCAGCGGCTGATGGCGGCGGCGAAGAAATCCAGGACACTGATGGGATAGCCCCGGTCGAAACTGGGGCTCTGGGGGACGTAGCCGATTTTGGGGTGGGAGGGATATCCCCCAGCCAGCTGAAACTGGATCGAACCGGAGTAGGGAATCTGGCCCAGGATGCTGCGGAACAGGGAGGACTTCCCGGCGCCATTGGGGCCGATCAGGGCCACGATTTCCCGGCAGTTGAGCTGGAAGGTGATATCCCGCAGGATGCTCTCCCCCTCCAGGGTCACGCCCAGGTCGCGGACCTGGAGCCGACAGGTCCCCGGTTTGCCGGGCATGGGGATGCGGCTGTGGTTCTGTTTGGAAAATCTCATGCGTACGCCTCCCGAAGGGTGTTGACATTGGTTTGCAGCATCGCCAGATAGGCGGCGATGCCGGGGTCCTGCCCGTGGTCGCTCATCATCAGATCCAGGGAGAATATGGGCACACCACATTCCCGGTGAATCATCTGCGCGGTGGCATCGGCCCCGTTGACCTCGGTAAAGATGGCGGGAAGCTGGTGAAGGCGGATCTCCGCCACGATGTCCGCCACCTCACGGGCGGAGGCCTCGCTGCCGGCTTCCTCCTCCATGGCGCGGAGGATGGTCAGGTCGAAGGCGTCGGCGAAATAGGAAAATCCGTCGTGGAAGGTGATAAGTTCCCGACAGGAGAGGGATTCCAGGGAGGTCTTCATCAGGTCATAGGCCTGGGTGAGCTGTTCCCTTGCCAGCCGCGCGTTGGTGGCATACAGAGCCGCGTGTTCCGGGTCCAGCTGGGACAGGCCGCCGGCCAAATTCTCCAACATGGAGCAGGCCCGCAGAGGGTCCATCCAAATGTGGGCGTCCGCCTCATGCTCATGGCCGGCAGGGAGGATTCCCCCTTCGTGATGGTGTCCTGCGTCCTCCCCCTCCAGCAGAGGGATGCCCTGGGCGCAGTCAATCTGGGGCGTATCGCCCACAGTCTCCAAGGCGCTTTCCATGGACTCCTCCAGGCCGGCGCCGTTGCACACGATGATGTCGGCCCGTTCCAGGGCCTTCATATCTTTTACGGTGAGGGTGTAGTCATGCAGGCAGCCGATGGGCTGGTCGATCATCAGGGTGACGGTGCAGTCCGGAACGCCGCGGGTCACCTCGCAGGCGAAGAGATACACAGGGTAGGTGGTGGCGACGATTTGGGTCCGGCTGTCTTCTGTTCCGTCGCTGGGGTTGGGGGCGCAGGCGGACAACAGCAGAAAGAGGCCGCCCAAAAAGAGCAGGCAGGTTCGTCTCATCGGCTCCCTCCTTTCATAAGATATCAGATGGTAATTCATTATACCCCAGGCCGTCAAGTTTGTAAAAGGAAAAGCCGGAAAAAAGCAAGAAAGTTTTAAGAAAGGAAAGAAAAACATAAGATTCTGGATTGCGTTTGGAGGAAACTCCGGTGACGTCCCGATGAGGAGGCGGGGTATCCTGGGAAGCAATCAATCCCAGGAGGAATGTTACATGGAATACTATCACAATCCCGGTAAGGCGCTGGAAATTGAGGTGGCGGGGGAACGGTACCTCCGTCATGGCATTCGGACGCACTTTGTGGAGGTGGGGGAGGACTATCTGGACCTCTTTCGTCGCTATGTGGTGCCGGTCTACCGGCCAGGGGACTGGGTGGCGGTGAGTGAAAAGGTGGCCGCCCTGTGCCAGGGACGGGTGATCCACCGGCAGGAGATTCAAGTGACCTGGCTGGCCCGCCTGCTGGCCAAGTGTGTCCGTCAGACGCCTGCCGGCCCGGGCATGGGACTGCCGGTTAAGATGCAGTTTGCCCTGGACCAGGAGGGACGGGCCCGGGTTCTGTGGGCGGCCTTGCGGGCGGGGTTGGACAAGCTCCGAGGGATTCATGGGACCTTTTACCGTCTGCTGGGGCCGGAGGTCCGGGGACTGGATGGGTTCTATGGGGAGGACATCCCCGCCTATGCGGATTTGGGCATCCGCATTCCCGCGGAGCCGGACCTGCTGTGTGACCAGGTCTATGAAAAAACGGGGGTGCAGAGCTATATCGTCGATGCCAACGGCCTGGGCGTGGAGCTGATGGGAAAGTCATCGGGCATCACCGCACCGGAGACTTGGCTCACGGAGGTGATCCGCGACAATCCGGCGGGACAAGAGGAACAGATGACCCCGTTTATCCTGGTGCGCCGGCTGAGGGATGTCGGCTGATTTTGCCACCCGTATGGAGTAAAAAACGGACCGTCCAAAAAGGACGGTCCGTTTTTTACTCATGTTAAGCTTTCTGTTACAGAAGATGGAATGCCAGCACCAAACCGGAGAACACAATGGAGACGGTGGAGCACAGCTTAATCAGGATGTTCAGGGAGGGACCGGAGGTATCCTTGAAAGGATCGCCCACGGTGTCGCCTACCACGGCTGCCTTGTGCTGCTCGGAACCCTTGCCGCCGTGGTTGCCCCGTTCAATGTACTTCTTGGCGTTGTCCCAAGCGCCGCCGGCGTTGGACATAAACACAGCCATGGCAAAGCCAGTGACGGAGACGCCGCCCAGCAGGCCCACCACGCCGGTGGGGCCCAGGATCAGGCCGGTGATGATGGGAACAATGATGGCCAGCAGAGCGGGGGCCACCATCTCATGCAGGGCACCCTTGGTGCACAGCGCCACGCACTTGCCGTACTCGGGGTCGGTCTTGCCTTCCATGATACCGGCGATCTCCCGGAACTGGCGGCGAACCTCTACCACGATGGACTGGGCTGCGGTCTGCACAGAGCGCATGGTCATGGCGGAGAAGACAAAGGTCAGCATGGCGCCGATGAACAGGCCAACCAGCACAGTGGGGCTGGTCAGGGTGAAGTTCAGGTTCTCCACGGTACGGTCCTGTACAATGTTGACATAGGAGACCAGCAGAGCCAGCGCGGTCAGGGAAGCGGAGCCGATGGCAAAGCCCTTGCCGGTGGCAGCGGTGGTGTTGCCCAGGGAGTCCAGGGCGTCGGTACGGTCACGAACTTCTTCGGGCAGGCCGGACATCTCGGCAATGCCGCCGGCGTTGTCCGCCACGGGGCCGTAGGCGTCGGTGGCCAGGGTGATGCCCAGGGTGGAGAGCATGCCCACGCCGGCGATGCCAATGCCGTACAGGCCCTGGTTGAAGGAGAGGCTGAAGCCGCCCATTTCATCCAGGATGGAGGTGGTGCCGCCTGCGGCGAAGTAGGAGATCAGGATGGCCACCGCCACGATCAGGATGGAGGCGATGGTGGACATCAGGCCCAGGGAAATGCCGCCGATGATGATGGTGGCGGCGCCGGTCTCGGAAGCGGCGGCCAGCTTCTTGGTGGGCTTATAGTTATCAGAGGTAAAATACTCGGTGAAGTAGCCGATGAGAGTACCGCCGATCAAACCGCAGAGGATGGCAATGAAGATGCCCCAGCAGTTGTTCTCCGGGCCGAGAATGAAGTAGCACAGGGGGGCGGCCACGATGGCGGAGAGGATGGCGGCGGTGTAGGTACCGGTCCGCAGGGAGGTCAGCAGGCTCTTCTGGGTGGCGTCCTCCTTGGTCTTGACCAGGAAGGAGCCGATGATGGAGCAGATGATGCCGCACACGGCCAGCGCCATGGGCAGCAGCATGCCCTGCCAGCCGTAGCCGGCGCAGGCACCCAGCGCGAAGGTGGCCAGGATGGAACCCACGTAAGACTCATACAGGTCGGCGCCCATGCCGGCCACGTCGCCCACGTTGTCGCCCACGTTGTCGGCGATGGTGGCGGGGTTGCGGGGGTCATCCTCGGGGATGCCGGCCTCCACCTTGCCCACCAGGTCAGCGCCCACGTCAGCGGCCTTGGTGTAGATGCCGCCGCCCACACGGGCAAACAGAGCCATGAAAGAGGCGCCGATGCCGTTCATCACGATGATGTTGCCCAGCTGGACAGGATCGGTGATGCCGGCGCCGAAGTGGAGAATCATCAGCCAGATGCTGATGTCCAGCATGCCCAGGCCCACCACGGTGAAGCCCATAACCGCGCCGGAGGAGAAAGCCACCCGCAGACCGCGGTTCAGGCTCTCCGATGCGGCCTGGGCGGTACGGGCGTTGGAATTGGTGGCGATCTTCATGCCGATCAGGCCGGCCAGCATGGACCAGATCCCGCCGGTGAGGAACGCGAAGGGGGTGAATTTGGACAGCATCTCGCCGCCGCTGGCAAAGGCGATGATCACCAGAACCACAAAGACCACAGCAAAGACCTTTGCGACGGTGGAGTACTGATGCTTCAGATAGGCGTTGGCACCCTCGCGGATGGACTGCGCGATCTTCTGCATCGTGGCATTGCCCTCTGAGTAGGACATGACTTTCTTGCGTTGGATTGCGGCAAACAGCAGCGCCAGAACAGCGCCGATGAAGCCGATCCACAGATAATTTTCCACGAACGACACTCCTTTTCTTTTTGCACATTGCCTGGGAAAGACAATGCGGAAACGAATAACACACCAATTTTAGCATAACCGAAAGGATTTGCAAGTCTCTCCCTCTTTTTTTTTGTGAATTCAAATAAATTTCACAAAAACCACAAAAAAGAGAGGGAGGAATTGGCGAAAAAGGGCAGAGTTACAAAGAGGGAATTCCGGGCTCTTTTTCCCCTCAATTCCGGCCCCAGGTAGAGGGCTGGAAAAGAATCAAGATGGGGAAGATCTCCAGACGTCCCACCAGCATGGCCATGGAGAGCACCACTTTGCTCAGGGAAGAAAAGGCGGCAAAATTGCCCAAGGGCCCCACCGCCTCCAGACCGGGGCCGGTGTTGCTGATGCAGGCCAGGGCGGCAGAGCAGGAGGTGGTCAGGGAAAAGCCGTCCAGGCTCACCACCAAACAGGTCCCGCCCAGGACCAGGAAGAAGCAGGTGAAGAAGACAAAGACGGTGTTCAGGGTCTCCTCATCCACCGCCTTGCCGTCCAGCTTGACCACCTTCACCGCCCGGGGATGGGAGAGCCGGCGGAGGGAGCGGCGGGCGCAGCGGAGCAGCAACAGCACCCGGGAGGCTTTGAGACCGCCGGCGGTGCTGCCGGCGCATCCGCCCAGGAACATCAGCAGCACCAGGACAAACTGGGAGACGGTGGGCCAGAGGGCGAAGTCCGCCGTGGAAAAGCCTGTGGTGGAGACCACTGAGGACACCTGAAACAGGGTGTCCCGCAGGGCATGGCCGGCGGATTCATACAGGGGAAGGACGTTGAAAAAGACAATGGCCGAGGACAGCGCTACGGCGAGAAGGAAGAACCGGAGCTCATCACTGCCCAGCGCCTGGCGCAGCCGCCCGGTGAGGACCAGAAAAAAGACGGCAAAATTCAGGGAACATAGGAGCATGAAGACTGTGATGATGACCTCACAGGCGGGCAGGCCATAGGAGGCGATGCTCAGATTCCGCACAGAGAAGCCGCCGGTGCAGACGGTGGCGAAGGTGTTGACCACAGCGTCGTAGAAGGGCATGCCGGCCAAGCAGAGAGCGAGAATTTCCAAAAGGGTGAGGGAGATGTAGATCAGATAGAGGATACGGGCGGACAGGGCGGTCTTGGGCACCAGCTTGTTGCTCACCGGGCCTGTGGCCTCCGCCTGGACCAGCACCTGGGTCCGGCCCCCCACCTTGGGCAGGAAAGCCAGGGTGAAGATCAGTACCCCCATTCCCCCAATCCAGGAGGAGAAGGAGCGCCAAAACAGAATGCCGCGGGGGAGGGACTCCACCTCGGTGAGAATCGAGGCGCCGGTGGTGGTGAAACCAGAGACAATTTCAAAGAAACAGTCGGCAAAAGAGGCGAATTCTCCAGAGAACCAGAAGGGGAGGGCGCCGAACAAGCTGAGAAAAACCCAGATGAGCCCCACCACGGCGAAGCCCTCCCGGGAGAAGAAATCCGGCCGGGCCCGAAGGCGAACCAGCAGGCTGCCCAGCAGGCCGACCAATCCAATGGTATACAAAAAAGGCTTGGGGTCCTCCCGGTAAATCAGGCAGACCACCAGCGGAAGCAGCAGGCACAGGGCTTCCAGCTGCAAAGTACGTCCTAACGTGCGCAGCATCAGTTTATAATTCATAATCTATGTCACAGACAGAGCGGGGAGGGGCCGCCCTTTGACCGCAGGGGAGGGGCGGAACGACTCCGAGAAAGTGGAAGGGACGGGGACTGCTATGGTTTTAAGAAGATATCCCGGAAGGTCTGGATGCCCTGGCCATGGGAAATGACGATTACCCGATCCCCAGGGGAGAGCACCGTGCCGCCGGAGGGGACAACCACTTGATTTTCGTGGAGCAGGGCGACGATCAGAAAGCCCTTTCGAATTTCCAGGTCCTTCAGGGGAATGCCCAGATGAGGGGTATTTTCGTGGAGGATGAACTCAGCGGCCTCCACATCGGTGTCGGAGATGCGGTACAGGGCCGTCATGACGCTGCCGCTCTTATCCTCAAAGCCCCGAACCAGCCGGAGAATCCGGGCCACGGTGATGAGCTTGGGGGCCACCACGCAGTCCAGCCCGGCGGCCTGGACCACGGAGGAGTAGTTGACCCGGTTGCACTTGGCCACCACCTTGCGCAGTCCCTGCTGCTGGGCGTAGAGGGCGGAGATCAGGTTGTCCTCATCCCGTCCGGTCAGAGCGATGAAAGCGTCGTTGTTGGTGAAGTGCTCTGAGAGCAAGAGCTCCTGGTCGGTACCGTCCCCGTGGAGAATGAGGGCCTCTGGGAGGGACTCTGAGAGCCGGCGGCAGTGTGCCTCGTTGCTCTCCACCAAGGTTACCCGCACCCCCATGGAGAGGAGCATCTTGGACAGGTAATGGGCGATGCGGCTGCCGCCGATGAGAAAGGCGGAGTGGATTCCTGGCAGGTCCCGGCCCAGGGTGCGCAGGTAGGAAGAGAGGTCCTTGGGGGAGCCGGTGACATACAGCTTGTCCCCCACCCGGGGTACAAAGTCTCCGTTGGGAATGATCACCTCTCCCTTCCGCTCCGCGGCGGAGAAGAGGATCGACAGACTGCTGGCCCGACGGAAAAGGTCGGACAGAGGAATCCCCACCATAGGATCTCCCTCCTGCACGCGAATGCCCAGCATCTCCACCTTCCCCCGGAAGAAGGTGTCCACGTTGGCTGCGGCTGGGAAGCGGAGCAGCCGGGAAATCTCCAGGGCGGTGGCATATTCAGGGTTGATGACCGCGTCGATGTTCAGGTCCTTCTGCAGGGCGGGCAGGTCGTCGGTGTAGGCCAGGTCCCGAATGCGGGCGATGGTGAACTTGGCGCCCAGACGCTTGGCGGTGAGGGCGCAGAGCATGTTGACCTCGTCCAGGTTGGTGGTGGCCAGGACCAGATCGGCGTCCTCCACCCCGGCCTCCCGCAGCACGGAGGGAGCGGCGCCAGGGCCCTTGATGCACATCACATCCAGGGTGTCGCTGGCCCGGTGGATGGCGGTGTCGTTTTGGTCGATGATGGTCACGTTGTGGTCTTCCCGGGAGAGATAGGCGGCCAAAGTGGAGCCCACCTTGCCCGCCCCGACGATAAGAATGTTCAAAGCAGATCCGCCTTTCCAAAAGCGGGAGGGAACCCGCTGAAATGAGAAAGTTGTCGCATAAAGATTGTATTATCATAGCACAGATAAGATTAAGAAGCAATTAAGAAGCTGTCCAATCTTTGGGCGGGAACGGGGGTTTTTCTTTGAAAAAGAGAAAAACTGTGTTATGATACAGAAGAGGTTGGGGTTTGCCCTGAGAAATATGGAAGCAGGGGGGAAGGATTATGCATCAAATGGACTTGACGGAGGGCGTCATCTGGAAAAAATTGATCCTTTACGCCGGGCCGGTGGTGCTCTCTTCCCTGCTGCAGTCGGCCTACTCCATAACGGACTTGATTGTGGCCGGATGGTTTATTGGCAAGGATGGCATTTCCGCCATCAACAACGCCAGTCAGGTTATGATGATTTTAACCCAAATTATCATGGGAATTACCACCGGGGGCAACATTCTCATGGGGCAGTATTTTGGCAGCAAGGACCGGTCCAACCGGGTCAAGACGAATCGGACGATGTTCGGTTTCGCCCTGTCTGCGGGGGCGCTTCTGTCCGTGCTGCTCTTCCTGCTCAGCCGTCCCATTCTGGCGGCCCTCCGGGCGCCGGCGCTGGAGGAGGCCGCGGCCTATCTCCAGGTGTGTTCCGCCGGTCTCATTGCCATCTTCGGATACAATGCCTTGGCGGCCATGCTCCGCTCTGTGGGCAACTCCAAGCAGCCCTTTTACTGTGTGGCCGTGACAGCGGGCTGTAACATTGCGCTGGACTGTCTGTTTATGGGGGGCTTCCGATGGGGCGTACGGGGCGCGGCCCTGGCCACGGTGCTTGCCCAGTGGGCCAGCTTTGTGGTCTGCCTGGTGTATGTGCTGCGTCACCGGGACTTGTTTGGCCTGGTTCGGCGGCAGATTTCTTTCCACAAGGATAAGATGGTCCAGATTCTCAAGCTGGGGATTCCCTGCGCGGTGCAGATGACGGTGGTGGGGCTGTCCTGGCTGGCGATGACCTTTCTCATCAACGCCTATGGGGTGGAGGCCTCCGCGGCCAGCGGGATCTGCGCCAAGGTAAAGGACGTGGCTCTGCTGGTAACCATCGCCCTCTATACTGCGGCCACCACCATGGTGGCCCAGTGTCTGGGTGCAAAAAAGTTTGACCGGGCCAGCCGGGTGGTCCATGTGGCCATGCGCCTGTCCCTGGCGGTTACGGCGGTGCTCATTCTGGGGATTGAACTCCTGGCCCCGCAGATTCTGTCGGTGTTTCACCCCGACCAGGGGACCATGGAGATTGCCGTGAGGAATCTCCGCATTGAGATTTTAGGGCAGATTTTCTATGCCAGCTTTATGGTGTACAACGCCCTGCCCATGGGGGCGGGGCATACCATGTTTGCCTTGGGGTCCAGCCTGCTCAACTGCATTGTGGTCCGGGTGATCCTGGCCTTGATTTTGAACCATTTCTATGGCCTGGTGGGAATCTTCTGGGCCTGCGCCATCGCACCGGCCTCCTCGGTGCCGCTGGGGTACCTTTATGAACGGACCGGGGTCTGGCGGCGGGCCTTGGTGCAGGGAGAGGAATCCTAAGGGAGTGGGGTGCGTGTCCGAAGGGGAAAGGTGTCAGAAAGATAGAACAGCTATCAAAAGGTGTACCTTTTGATAGCTGTTTTTGTTGGGATGATTTTATAACAAAATGTCAGAAAATGCAAGAGTTTTCTCCTGAAAAATTATCATTTTTGATTAAACAATCATGTCATTTCGCCAGATTGTCAACGCTGTCAAAAGGTACACGTTTTGACAGCTGCAAAAATGGAGGAGGAAGCAATGAAAAAGAGAGGTTTATCGGTATTGCTATTGTTTTGCATGCTGCTGACGATGGTGCCGCCAGCCCTGGCTACAGGTGCAGTGGGTAGCACAGTGCCCACTGTACCTACGGAGGAAAGAATCATTTATGTGTCGGAGAAGGGAGACGATGAGGAGGGCGATGGTAGCATCGATAATCCTTATAAAACCTTGGAAGAGGCAACTAAGAACGCCAAAGCAGGAGACATCTACCAGCTGAGCGGCACAGTTAAAGTTGAGCTTGGCTGGATAACACCGGATGTCCCCATTACCATCCGAGGGGACGGCCCTGAAGTCAGCCGTTTTGAAATGGCCAAGGGTGGAAAGGTCAATTATGGTTCAGGTAACAAGGCATCGCTCTACTTAGGGGCGGATGTCACATTTGACAACCTCACGATTGCTACAACTAAATCAAGTAGTATATTCGATTTTGCTGGTTTTAGCATTATTGCCAACGGCAACAAGTTGGTATTTACCGAAAGTGCAACAACGCCCGATCCAAATAAGGAAACCTATACAGGATTTATTTTTGGTGGCGGATACCACGAAGATATTCAAAAGGATACTTGTATTGAAAACTACGGAAAACTCTATACTACTACCATTTATGGTGGTGGCTGCGGTGCTTCCGTAACAGGTGACGTAACCCTTAAGCATGAGGGTTTTGCAATGAAGATTTTTGGCGGAGGATACGCTGCATATGGTTCGCAAAAGCCCGCCGATGTAACTGGTAATATTCATGTCATAGTTGGCACAACAGAAAAGGCTGCCAATTTATCTTCTGGTGCCCTTTATTGCGGCGGAGACGCATCAAACAATGATGCAAAAGTAAATGGCAGTACAGAGTTGACGACCAATTCTTTTCAGATAACGGCCGGAGGAGTTGCATTCTACGGCGGCGGTGTTGCTTCTTCCAAAGGTTGTGCCGATGTTTCTGGAGATGTGAAGATCACCGTGAATAAGACGGATATGTCTGGCAATAGTGGCACTTTGTATGCAGGCGGAAGGAGTACCGACAACAACAAAACCGCCAATATCGACGGTAAGGTAGAAATGAACATTTCCGGCGGTAATTTTGGTGCCATTTATGGCGGCGGCGAAGGAAAGAGCGCAATCATAACTGAAACTGTGGCAATCCACATGACTGACTGCGCTGGTACTCCTTCCGTTCACGCCGGCGGAAAAAGTAGTGCTCAAAACAAGGGAGCCGTAACCATTGATGTAACAAACTCCAAGCCCGACATATATGCATTGGGAAATGAGGGAAGCGTTGAGGGAAGAGTAACGATTAAACTGCACGATGGCGGCGCCAGCAGAGATATTTCTTCTGTAAGCAGCACCATCTATAACTGCGATGAGTCTGAGGTAAAGAACGTTAGCGGTTCTGGAAGGCTGCCTACTGAGGGCACCAAATACAAAGAGGGCACTGAGATTATCGTTGACGGAAAATATACCGCTACACGGATTTTTGGAGTTCCTGTAATTAACATCAAAGCGAACGGCGCACTGTTGGAGCATACAAAAGAATTTAAAGGTTCAACAAAATATGATGCCAAATTGTTCAATGATTGCACCAACGTTGCTGTCGAGAAGGGTGGTACCCTTGACCTGCTCCAGACCAACGAAATCTCCGGTACATTCAACTGTGCAGGCACTTTGACGATGCCTCAATCGGCTGAATTAATCGCTGGCGGCAAAGTCACGGTAAGTGATGGCGCTATGTTTGTTCCCACGGACGGTTATAAAATGGGGGATGTCTTCCTGAAATCCAAGACTGCCTTCACACAGGATACGCAGCCCGAATTCGCGGTCAATAGAAAAGGAGAAACGGACGGTTACTTTACCGCGAACCGTGCCATTTCTGATGGGCAGAGCGAAGTTAAAAATGAGTGGTATGTATCCCAGCTGTTCACCCTCAAGCCGCTTGAGCTGACCAAGTACATCGCGGGCGGCGAGCACAACCACGATGATCCAGCAGCTTCCAACTGCTTCCCTGATCCGCGCTTTGTTGGCTTGGATGAGGATGCAGAGATCAAAGTGAATGGCAATGTTTGGAACAAGTCTGAGCACCATGGCCAATATCCGTTCGTAATCAACTATTACGATAAAGATGGCACCCTGCTGGAAGATGACCACAAGCCGGGCACCTATGTTGCCAAAGTGGAGCCGAGCGATGGAATTAAGCTTACCAATATTACGATCAATGGCTGCAAGATCAAGACAGAAGACAGTCTGCTGCACATCCGCAATGTTTCCGACGTAGCTGGTATTGAGAATATCGATCAGTTCGCCAGCGCGATTCAGTCCGGCGAGCCGACCGGCGCGGTAAAGGACGCGACCGCGGTGATTCCGGATAGCACGAACTACCTGGTAAACAACCTTGCGGGCCAGATACCGAACGCAGACGCGGATATTCGTCTGCTCCACGACGAATTGCTCAGTGCTGCGGCGGGGGAAGACCCCTTTATGAAAGTATTGCAGCAGCGTCTGGAGGGCACACTGGAGGGTGCGACAACAAGTGATGTCAAGGTAGAGGCCGACCCCAACCGCCAGTACGCCATGAAATACCTGGACCTGATTGACGCCAACGACAGCAACCTGCTGGTTTGCGCCCAGGGGGCGTATGACATTTATCTGCCCTATCCTGCGGGAACCGACCAGAACACGGAATTTGCGCTCTATCGTTTCGACGACCTGAACCGCACCTATACCCAGGCAGACAGCGGAGAAGGCGCGCTGGACAATATTAAAAAGACTTCCATTCGGAAAGTTGAGGTCACGAATGAGAAAGCAGGGATCAAGTTTACCGTGCCTGCCGATTTTGCCAGTGAGAAAAATTACTCCATCGGTGCCATGGCGCTGACCTGGGTGAAGGAATCTTCGGGGGGCGGTGTGACCACCCGGTATACCCTGTCCTATGACTCCAACGGGGGCACGCAGTACAAAGACGAACGGTACGTCAGAAACACTGTGGTCCAACTGGACAAGGTGCCCACCCGGGAGGGGTATACCTTCACTGGCTGGTATGCCGACAAGGAACTGACCCAGGCCATCACGGAGATCAAGATGACCTCGAACAAAACGGTCTACGCCGGTTGGGAAGAGACGGATGTCCCCGGCATGCTCAATGGAGAGGACCACTACGCTTATGTGGTGGGCTATGAGGACGGCACAGTGCGCCCCGGCGGGAACATCAGCCGGGCCGAAGTGGCCACCATCTTCTTCCGGCTGCTCCAGGACCAGGTGCGCCAGGAGAACCTGACCACTGACAGCGCCTTTGCTGACGTTGGCGCCGGTGACTGGTACAACACGGCCATCTCCACCATGGCGGAGCTGGGCATCTTGAGGGGCCGGACCCCGGATACCTTCGTCCCCAATGCCCCTATCACCCGGGCGGAATTCGCGGCCATCTGCGCCCGGTTTGACACCGGGGAGAACGCGGGCGGCGCTACCTTCCCCGATCTGGCGGGCCACTGGGCCAAGGAGGAAGTGGAACGGGCGGTGTCCCTGGGCTGGATTATGGGCTATGAGGACAACACCTTCCGGCCGGACAAGGCCATCACCCGGGCTGAAGCGGTGACCATGATCAACCGCGTCCTCCAGCGCAATCCCCAGAGCCCCGAGGACCTGCTGAAGGACATGGTTACCTGGCCGGACAACCAGGACCCCAGCCAGTGGTACTACCTGGCCATCCAGGAGGCCACCAACAGCCACGACTATGAACGCACCACAGGCATCTATGAGACCTGGACCCAGCTGCGGGAGACCCCCGACTGGTCCCAGTATGAATAATCAATCAGGGTTTTGCGACGAAGAAAACCGAAAGAGCCCCCAGCGCCAGAAGGGCGCTGGGGGCTCTTTCACGGTTAGAGAGGGACTATCCCCGTGCCGGGGAAACCCATTCCATCAGCTGCTCCACGGAGACAGACTGGTTCATGTTGTAGCGGTGCATGCCCAGCAGAGACTGGGGCTGCCCCTTGATGAGGGTATTGGTGCCCTCCTCGGTGGTGAAGGAGATGTCAAAGCCGTTTTCCAGCAAGGTGACCTGGGCAAGGGAATTGTACCGGCCGCTGGGATAGGCGATAACGTGGACGTTCTTTTCCCCCGTGCCGTTCTGAATGGCCTGCCGGATTTTTTGACAGTCGGCGGAGAGGGCTGCCCGGTAGTCCGCCTCCGATTCCCCTTCTAAGGGCAGGATGGTCTCCCGGGGCTGGTCTGTGGACTCGTAGGGGCCCCATTGGTGCATGTCATAGGTGTGGCTCTGCAGGGAGATCACCCCGGAGGCCACCATCTCCGCCCCCTGCTCGTAGGAGAAGTGGGGGGTAATGGGGTACGCGGTGTCTTTGTAGTGCTCGGTATTGCCCGTGGTGGACCCCACCATAAAGATGGTGGCCACCATGCCGTACTTTTCCAAAATGGGCCAGGCATATTCGTAGTTGCTCAGGTAGCCGTCATCAAAGGTGATGACGATGGGCTTGTCCGGCAGGGCCTTGCCCTGGTTTACATAGGCGGCCAAGTCGTCCGGGAAAACGGCGGTGTAGCCTGCCTGGGCCAGGGCGGCGATCTGGGCCTCGAAGAGCGCGGGGGTCATGGCGGTGGAGTCGTTGCCCTCCTGGTCGATGTGGTGGTACATGAGCACGGGAACCTCCGCGGTATAGGACTGTGTGGCCAGAGGCGCGGCCTGGGCCATGTCCGCAAGGTGCTCCTGGACGTTGTTCGAGGTGACATAGACACCGAAGTCATCGGGAATGTACAGGGAGTCATCCCCGAATATCCGGGCCAGAGCCATCTCACCCACGCAGTTGCGGAAGTGGGTCTCGTCGTAGAAGTACCGGGGTTCAAAGCTGACCGAGCTGTAAGAGAAATCCCAGTAGGGTGTGACCTGGGCCAGACGGGTGTAAAAGTCGGCCACCTGATCCCAGGAAAAATAGTCCATGTAATCCGCGTACACCGGGGCGCAGAGGACAATGAGGTTGATCCCGTTCTCCTGGCACAGGTCCCGGATGCGGGTCAGACTCTCCAGGGTTCCGGTGATGGCCTCCTCGTTGGTGGTGTTGGTGGCCTCAGGGTAGTTGGCGAAAACGGGATATGCCTCCAGGTATCGGTCCATATTTCCGATGGGCTCGGCATCCCGTACTTTTTTGTCGTAGGCGCCGGTAACAGGGTCAAAGACATCGAAGGTCTGGGTGAGGTAGGTGTCCTTCCGCAGGGCCTTCAGCTTGTCCAGACTGTGGCGGGGGTCCATGAAGAGGTATTTGGACAAAAACGCGGCGGCGTTTTCCCCTGTGGTCTCCGAGGGCATGGCGTAGGACAGAGGGTCTGGCTCGGTGTTGTAGTCTTTCGCGTTGTCCAGATAGACGTTGACCACCAGATTTTTGACTTCATAGTTCTCCACCAGGTAGAAGGCCTGCTCTTCCACATCCAGCATGTCCGCACCGTACATAATCATATTGTAAAAGCTGGCGTCCAGGTAGGAATTGAGGGACTCTACCGGGAAGGAGCTGGTGGAGGAACAGCCTAAAATATAGGAGTCATAGTCCTGGTGATGGTCTTTCAGATAGGTGATTTTGGCGGTGCGGGGGTTTATGGTCATCTCGTAGGAGGGCCACTCCAGGGACTTATGGGAAAAGACCCCAAAGGGGTCCACCCAGTAGTTGAACCCGACCACGGCAGCCCCCAGCAACAGAACCGTAGCCAGAAAACAGGCCAGCCATCGTTTGGAATCCATGGGAACCTCCTGTTGTTAGAATTGCTTGTAGATAAAATCCGAGGAGATGTAGTCGGCCCGCAGCACGCCGAAGCAGAACAGGACCACCAGCGGCACCAGAATGGCCACCCATTGCAGGAAGGGGGACTGCCGTTCCAGCATGGGACGGATGGGGCCCTTTTTCTCCTGATACCATTCGGCCAGCAGCAGGGTAGCCACGCCCAAAAAGAGGATCAGAAAGTCTCCGCCGCCGAGTCCCAGGGTCATCAGGGTGCCGTTCCAAAGGTCGGGCAGGTTGGGGTGGAGAAAGGTCTCCTTCACCATCCACACCGCGGTGAGGAACCGGGGCGCCCGGGTGATGTACCGGCCGAAAAAGACCAAAAGATTGGTGCGGACCAGCTGGAACAGATGCCAGCCTTTGGACTTGTCGTTGATACGTAGGGCCTGCTTCCAGCGCAAAAAATACGGGGCCAGCAGCAGGGAAAGGGTGATGATTCCGCCGTTCCAGAAGCCGAAGGCCACATACCGCCAGTTGGCGCCGTGCCAGATGCCGATGACAAAATAGACCAGGAAAGTGGCCAGGGAGGTGGGGAGAATTTTCCCCAGCTTGCCCTTCAGATGCTTCCGGGTGAACTTGCCCAGCTTGCCAAAGGGCTTGGACAGGGAGAGAGGGTAGAAGAGGTAGTCCCGCATCCAGGCCCCCAATGTGATGTGCCAGCGCCGCCAGAAGTCGGTCAGGGAGGTGGAGAACAGAGGGCGGCGGAAGTTCTCCGCCAGGTCGATGCCGAACAGCCTGGCCACCCCGCGGGTGATGTCAATGCCGCCGGAGAAATCCCCGTACAGCTGAATACAGTAGAAGAGAACACCCACCGCGAGAATGCTGCCGCTGTAAGACCAGGGGTCGTCCAGCACGGTGTTCACCAGCACGGCGGCCCGGTCCGCAATCACCATCTTCTTGAAATACCCCCAAAGGATCAGCTGGATGCCGTACTTTAGATCGGTGTAATCCAAACTGCGACGGGCAAAGAGCTGGGGCGCCAGGTCGTTGAACCGGCTGATGGGACCCTGAACCATCTGGGGGAAGAAGGAGACAAAGAGAAGAAGTTTGGCAAAGTTCTTCTCTGGCGCGTACTTGTCCCGGTAGACGTCGATGACGTAGCCCACAGACTGGAACATGAAAAAGGAGATGCCCAGGGGCAGAACCAGCTCAGACAGGGGGATTTGGGTCCCGGGGCGGAGCTGGTCAGCCAGGGGCTGGAAGAGGTCCGCAGTGAAGTTCCAGTATTTCAGCACATAGAGCAGGCCAAAGTTCGCCAAGCAGGCGACCAGAACCACAGCCCGGCGATAGGGTTTGTATCGCGCGGTGATCGCCTTTTTCTCCTCTTTGGGGGCGGCCCGGCGCAGGTCGTTGAACCGCCCCAGGAGAAGCCCCGACCCATAGACGATGACAGCGGTGTAGAAGACATAGAGGACGGTCTTGCCCCCGCCCACACAGTAGAAAACCATGCTGGCCGCCAGCAGGGCCATCCACTGGACGCGCTGGGGCAGCAGGTAATACGCCGCCACCGACAGGGCCACCAGGACCAGAAAGGGGAGTGTGGTAAAGGACATGGTTACGCTTTTCGGGCCTGGATCAGGGCCAGAATGGCCTCCACAGAGTTAAAATTCTCGGGGACCAGGTCATCCACCGTGATTTCCACGTCAAAGACGTCTTTGATCTCAGAGACAATGGTGACAATGTCCAGGGATTCCAGAATTTCGTCGTCTACCAAGGCGGTTTCAGCCTCAAAGTCCACGCCGGGCACTGCCTCGGTCAAGATTTGGAGAAGTTCTTCTTTCATGGTTTCATACCTTCTTTCTCAGGATAGCACAGCACAACGGAGCGGCGTCCGTCCGGGACGAAGCCCCGCCGCTGATAGGCGGTTTGGGCGGCCAAATCGTCAGAGCGGGTCCACACAACACTTTTGACACCGCCGATGGCACGGAGATACCCGTCCAGCAGAGGGCGGGTGCGCCCGGTGCCCCGGAGATCGGATCGGACCGCCAAATGACGGATTTCTCCGGTGTTCCCTACCAGGGAAAAGTGGAGCAGACCTGTGATCGCGCCCCCTTCCTCCAAGGTGAGTACACGGCCCTGGCGCAGATCCCGGTCCAGTTCTTCCCGGTTGGGAAGGCAGCCGGTCAGGGGGGAGAAATTGGACTGCAAAAAGGCCTGCACAGAGGAGAGCGCCTCCGGCGCCGGGGTACAAAGGGGGAGAGCCGGCTCTCCCGTCTCTCCCGCGGGGCGGGAGAGACGAAGCCGCTCCAGCACAGGGACAAAGCCCTGGGCGGTCAGATAGGAGACGGTCTCCCGAAGTCCTGTGTCCCGGGGGCGGAAAGCCACTTCGGTGACGGTGGGACGGGGCAACTCCGCGCCCAGGGGAACGGTCAGGTCCCCCAGATAAAAGGTGAGGCGGGTGTGGTCCCCCCGGTCCCGCAGCAGCAGCAGCCCCGCCGGGGTGGCCTGCGCCCGAAGGGTGCCGGCGGCAATGGCTGGTCCATATTCCTCTGGGCTGACCATGGTGTTGGTCCGCACGCCCCGGTGGAAGTGTCCGGTGACCAGTCGGGCCAGGTCCTCATAGGCGGTGATCGTTTCCATGAATCCATTCCTCTTTCAGCTTGGGCCGGTCGATTTTTCCGTTGGGATTGTGGGGCATCACCGCCACCTTGTGGTAGAGATTGGGTACCATATACCGGGGCAGGCTGGCCCGGGCCAGCTTGGCGATGTCCTTGCTCTCCTGGCTGCCGGTGTAGACACAGTGAATCCGGTCTCTTTCCGGGTCAAACAGGCAGGCCACCTCTTCCATGGAGGGGATGCTGTTGAGCACGGTCTCGATCTCACCCAGCTCGATGCGGTACCCCATGTGCTTGATCTGGCCGTCCTGTCGGGTCAGGAAGGTGAACAGACCTGCTTCGTCCATCACCGCCAGGTCGCCGGTTCGGTAGATGAGATCGGGGTAGTTGGGGTTGCGGGGGTCCTGGATAAAAGCCGACCGGGTCTTGTCCCACTGGCCAAAATATCCCTTGGCCAGACCGATGCCCCGGACGCAGAGCTCCCCCGGCTGTCCCGGGGGCACGGGCTGGAGGTGCTCATCCAGGAGAAAGACCTCTTTGTTGGCGCAGGCCCGGCCGATGGGAATTCTCTCGTCGTCGGCGAATTCCCGCTGGATGGGGTACCAGGTACAGTCCACAGTGACTTCCGTGGGGCCGTACAGGTTGGTGTACTGCACCGCTGGCAGGGCGGCCCGCCAGCGGTTGAGCTGCTTGGCCTGAAGGGCCTCTCCACCCAGAATGACAGTACGCAGGTGGGAGGGAACCTTTTTCTCCAGCACGCCGGAGTTGGCCACCAGATGGAAAGCGGAGGTGGCCCACACCAGGGCGGTGACCTTCTTTTCCTCCAGGAAATCCATGAGGAGGGTGGGGAAGAGGAAATCCTTCTTGGGAATGATGTGGGTGGTGGCCCCGCATTTCAGCGTCAGATAGATGTCCTTTACGGACAGGTCAAAGTAGAAGGGGGCCTGATTGCCCATCACGTCCTGGTGGGTAAACTGACAGGCGTCGGCCATCCACTCGGTGAAGTCAATGACGCTGCGGTGGGCGATGACGATCCCCTTGGGGGTGCCGGTGGAGCCGGAGGTGAAAATGGCGTATACCGGGTCGATGTCCAGCACCCGCCCCCGGCGGGCATCCAGCAGGGCGTCCTGGGGGGGATGGGCAAATCCCTCCTCCGCACACAGCACCGGGCACAGGTCCGCCAGGGCCTGGGCCAGGGTCTCCTCCCCGGCGGGGTAGACCAGCGCGGCAGGGGAGAGGGTCTCCAGAATCCCCCGCAGCCGGGGCAGAGGCATTTGAAGGTCCAGGGGGACATAGAAATGTCCGGCTTCCAACACCCCAAAGAAGGCGGCCAGGTTGGCCGCGGTGTGGTTGACCAGCACCGCCACGGGCCGGTTGTGCTGGGGACCCAGATCGGCCAACGCGGTGCCCAGGCCCCGGGCGCAGGCCCGCAGCTGGCCGAAGGTGAAGGAACGGGCTTCATCGGCAAAAGCCAATTTATGGGGGAACCGGGCGGCCGAGGAGTCCAAATAGTCTAAAACGTTTTTCTGCAACATCTCAGGAGCCTCCCAAAAGGAGAACAACCGTTCTGGGATGAAAACGATCTACCAGAAGGTGTTCAGACTGAATTGCTTTTAAGACATCATATCATACCATATTCTACACAAAAGCGCAAGAACCTTCCCCTCCGGGACCCGGAGGGGAAGGAAAGAGAAGGCTATTTCCTTCCATACAGAAGGCCCACGTCAGAGAGCATCCACGGGGCCTGCACATAGCGGGGAATAAAACCCTGCCGCTCCACATGGGGGATGTAATGGAGCTCCTGCACCCCTGCCTGCCGAAGCTGGGACAAAAAGTCCGTCATGTCTCCGTACAAGGATTCCTTCTCAAAGAGGTCCTGGAAAGCGAAGCAGCCCCCTTTCTTGACCACCCGCAGGGCTTCCCGTACCACCTCACGCTTGTCCGGCTGGGTGCGGACCTCATGGAAGACAAAGTTGCTGACGGCGGCCTCGAAGGTTTCGTCGGGGAAGGCCAGGTGGGCGGCGTCCCCCTTTTGGAAGCGAACCCGGTGGGAGACCCCTTCGGCGGCGGCGTTCTGCTGGCACTGTTCCTTGGCGTAGCTCCACGCCGCGCCCCAGTAGTCCACCCCCACCAGGCTGGCGTTGGGAAACCGTTTGGCGCAGCGGATGGTGAGGGCGCCGGAGCCGCAGCCGATGTCCAGCAGGGTGCCCCGGCCGTCCCAGGGCAGATGGTCCGTCAAATACTGGTGGACCTGTCCCATGAGACCGCCCCGGTTGAAGTCGAACAGAACGCGGCAGCGAAGCATGTACAGCCAGAGTATCACGGCGGCGGCCAGCAATCCCCCCACAAGGAGCGTAAGTGCCGTGGGGCCATCCAGAACAATCAGCAGGACTTCGCCCGCCAGAAGCGCACCGGCTATGGCGGCCAGCCTTTTCATGAGGGCCAGGGGAACCCAGTTCCCATAGTCTGTTTTCTTCTGATCCATGTGTGTTCCTCCTTTAGATAACGGTTGTTATGTTTTGTTATGTAAAAAGCCCGGAGCATTCGCTCCGGGCTTTAGCCTTTGCTGTTTTTTTGTAAGAAAGCGATCAGAGACCGAAAACCGCCATCGGCGTAAATTCCGGTCTGTTGGGTCAGCTGCAGCACATGTTCCATAGAATACTCTCCCTTGAGCAGTTCCAGAGTTCCCTTCATCCGCATTTCCACCAAAATCCGGATCAGTTCCGCATCCGCATCCGGTGCGCCGTACCGGTGAAAAAACAGGGAAAAGGCGGACCGCATCGTGTCATACAGTTCCTCTCGAAAGGACGCATATCGCGTCCCCTTGGTCCTTTCCAGCAGGAGCAGGGCCTCCTCCCGGTGGCGGTACAGAAAGGCCATGAAGCGGAGGTCGCAGTCGGGGCCAGTGTCTGGGTGTTCCAATTCCTCCGAGGCCAGTTCATGTCCCAGCTGGGTCAGCTGTTGGGCAGTGTCCTGTACGATCTGGGCGAACAAATCCTCCTTGTTTTGGAAGAAAAAATAGACCGCTCCCGTGGTCACCCCGGCAGCCTCGCAGATGCGGCGCAGGGAGGCATGCTCAAACCCCCGGGAGAGAAACTCCGCCTTGGCGCAGCGCAGCAGGCGCTGTCTGGTCTGCTGATCTTGTTCCCCCATCGGCGGCCTCCTCTTTTAGATGGTTTGCGTTTGCTAACCATTATACTACGATCCCATCCCAAAGGCAAGGGGGATGGGGAAAAATCGAAGGGGCTGCCCACGTCAAGAGGACAGCCCTTTGCGGGCCAAACGGGCGTTGACACCCTGCCTGGCCAAAGTGTAGAGAACGGAACAGAGGGGAACGGCCAGCAGCATGCCCGCCAGCCCAAAGGCGTTGCCGCCCACCGTCACCGCGGCCAGGACCCAGATCCCGGGCAGCCCCACGGACTTGCCCACCACCCGGGGGTAGATGAGGTTGCCCTCCAGCTGCTGGAGAATGACGAAGAAGAGGATAAACCACAGGGCTTTTATGGGACTGACCAGAAGAATCAGGAAAGCCCCGATGCCCACCCCGATGAAGGCGCCGAAGATGGGGATGAGGGCGGTGAAGCCCACCAGGACTGAGATCACCCCGGCATAGGGCAGGCGGAAGATCAGCATACCCAGGAAGCACAGGGTGCCCAGAATAACCGCCTCTGTGAGCTGGCCGGTGACAAAATTGGAGAAGGTCCGGTTGGTCATGCGGGCCACGTCGGTGATCCAGTGGGCCCATTTTTCTGAGAAGAGAGCCCGGACCACCTTTTTCGCCTGACCGGTCAGAGTCTCTTTCTGGGCCAGCAGATAGAGGGAGAAGGCGAGGGCAAGCACCAGGTTGACCACCAGAGAGAAGATGGAGGAGGTGATGCCGATGGTGGTGTTGAGAAAATCCTCTCCATACTTGGAGAGAAAGGAGGTGATGTTGTTTTGCAGCTCTGCGGAATTGAGCGAGAATTCCGGCAGCTGAATGGAGTGGGCCTCCAGAAAACCCGCCAGGTTGTTCCACCAGTGCTCCAGATGGGCCAGCCGGCTGGGGAGCAGGCTGACAAAGTTTACCACGCTGTCCTTCAGGGCAGGGACCACAATGAAGAAGATGGCGAAGACAACCCCCACCAGCAGCAGGGTGCTTACCAAAAGGCACACCGGCCGCTGGGCCCGTTTTTGCCGGGGGCCGTACCGTTTTCCCCAGGCGCGCCGCCAACCCCGTTCCACGGGGCGGAGAATGACATTGAGCAGAAAGGCCAGACAGCCGCCCAGCAGAAAGGGCAGGAAGATGGAAAAGACCGTGGAAAGCATCTGTCCGGCCTGCCCAGGGTGGTTGAGCCCCCAATAGAGCAGCAGCCCGAAGGCGATGAGCAGGGCTATCCGCTTCATGTTTTTCTTGTTTAAGTCCATCGGAACACCGTCCTCTCCTATGGTGGGCCATTTTACAGGAAATGGTTGGAAAAGTCAATCCTTTGGGAGCGGAACCTGGGGAATGCCCAGGGAAGAGAGAAAGAAAACAGCCCTAACCGTTTGGTTAGGGCTGTTTGGTGCGCGAGGCGGGACTTGAACCCGCACGTGCGTATTGCACACTAGAACCTGAATCTAGCGAGTCTGCCAATTCCACCACTCGCGCGTTGTTTGCTCTGTCGGAGTTCCGTGTCTCGTTCAGTGCGAGACTTATAATACCATAGGGGTGGGCAGCTGTCAAGGGATTTTTTCGACTTTTTTCAGATTTTTTGGAAAAAGTTTTCCGCCCCGGGCGGACCGGGCCCGCCCGGGGCGGAGAGAGGGAATCGCTTCCTTACTTGGTTCCGAAAATCCGGTCCCCGGCGTCCCCCAGGCCGGGGACGATGTAGCCGTGGTCGTTGAGCTGGTCGTCCACCGCAGCCACGTAGATCTCCACATCAGGGTGGTCTTTCCGTACCCGGGCGATGCCCTCGGGGGCGGCCAGGATGTTCATCAGCTTGATATTTTTTACGCCGTACTCCTTGACAAAGGAGATGGCGGCGGAGGCGGAGCCGCCGGTGGCCAGCATGGGGTCCAGGATGATGACGTCCCGATCGGCGATGTCCGTGGGCATTTTGCAGTAGTATTTCACAGGCTCCAGGGTGTCCGGGTCCCGAAACAGGCCGATGTGCCCCACTTTGGCGGAGGGGATGAGGGTGAGGATGCCCTCCACCATGCCCAGCCCCGCCCGGAGAACGGGGACAATGGCCAGCTTTTTACCGGCCAGCTGGTAGGTCACCGCCTTGGCCACGGGGGTCTGCACCTCCACAGCCTGGAGGGGGAGGTTCCGGGTGGCGTCATAGCACATGAGGGTGGCGATTTCGCAGACAATCTCCCGAAAATCCTTGACCCCGGTGGTCTCATCCCGCAGGATGGAGAGCTTGTGCTGCAGCAGGGGGTGATCCAATACGTGTACCATTTCCATTTGTTCCATTTCTCCCTTTCTATTTATTGTGGATGGGGCGTCTGGGCGGCCTGCTCCCGTTCCAGTCGTTCCCGCTCCGCCTGAGACAGCCGGTGATAAACCGGCACAAGCTGCGCGGGGGAGAGCGTCTGGCCGGCCTGGGCCAGCGCCAGGGCCTGACGGGCCACCCCCCAGGCGCTCTGCATCCGCAGATTGGGGGGGGCCAAAACAGCGGGGATGCCTACGGCGGTCAACGCGTCATAGCAGAGCTGGGCGCCGTCCCCCACCACCAGTTGAGGGGTTTGGGTCCCTGCCAGCTCCTGAACCAGGTCGTCCAGAGAGATAGCCCGGTCCGGCGTCAGGCGGCGGGGGCACTGCCCATCCACCTGAAACCGGGCGTTGTAGATTTGATGCCGGCGGGCATCCATGGCGGCGCAGACCTGGCCGGAGAACCCAGCCAGGTTCCAGGCCATGGACTCCAGAGTGGAGCAGCCGGCGCAGGGGCGCTGGGCGGCCCAGGCCAGCCCTTTGGCGGTGGCAACCCCGATGCGCAGCCCGGTAAAGGACCCGGGGCCCGCCGCCACGGCGATGAGGTCCAGGTCCGCCGGGGTGAGGGAGCAGCCCTGAAGCAGGTGCTCCACCATGGGCAGCAGGGTTTGGCTGTGGGTCAGGCCGCTGTTTTGGAAGGCCTGGGCAATGAGGGTTTCGTCCTCGCACAGGGCGGCGGAGGCCGCCACGGCGGAGGATTCCAAAGCTAAGATTTTCACAGGATGAGACCCGTCCTTTCCCTTGGTTTGGGGGGTCACCATCCGGGTCCCCGGATGGTGAGAATCCGCTGGTTCGTCTCTGCCCCCCGGCGGATGTCCACGTAGATGGTGTCCGGTTCCAACGCCTCCTGGATGGTTTCACTCCACTCCACCGCGCAGACGCCGCCCCGGCGGAGAAAATCCTCCCAGCCGATGTCAAACAGGTCGTCGGCGTCCCGCAGGCGGTACATGTCAAAGTGGAACAGAGGCAGGGTGCCGCCCTCATACTCGTTGACGATGGTGAAGGTGGGGCTGGTCACCCGCTGGGAAATGCCCAGGCCCTGGGCCATGCCCCGGACAAAGGCGGTCTTTCCCGCCCCCAGGTCGCCGGTGAAGGCCACCACAGCACCCGGGGCCAGCTGCTGGGCCAGCTCCCGGCCGATGGCCTCGGTTTCCTGTTCGCTTGCTGAATATCGTTCCATGGCAGTTCCGTTCCTTTCCTGGCGGCCATGGGGGACGCCAGTAGATTGAGGGTATTTTATCATAAAATGAGCAAAGTTGCACCCCTCTGCGACAAAATTTATTGCCAGTTCAGGGTATGATGAAGGGAGAAACGACCCGCTGGGGGACAAGCCCCGGGAGAATGGGAAGGGAGGCGTGTGCCGTGGGACGAAAAAAGCGGGAGTGGCCGCTGTTTTTTCTCTGCCTCAGTGCGGCGCTGTATGGCCTGGCGCTGATTTTCAGCGCCACCCGGTATGAGGAAACCCTCCATGGCTTGGTGGGAAAGCAGGCTGTGGCGCTGGGGGGAGGGGTTGTCCTGTGCCTGCTTCTGTCCGTGCTGGATGTGAGAAAGCTGCTGGAGAAGCTGTGGTGGCTGCTGCCTGTGGTCAATGTGGGGCTTCTGCTCCTGCTGGTCCCCCTGGGCAATGACGACGGAACCGGGAACAAGAGCTGGATCTCCCTGCCCGGGGGCGGATTCAATTTGCAGCCGGCGGAGGTGGTCAAAATCTCCTTTCTGCTCCTGCTGGCTCTTCAGCTGAGAAAGCTGGGGGAGAAGGGATTGAACCGGCCCAAGGCGGTGTTTCTGCTGCTGCTCCATGTCCTGGCCCTGTGCGCGCTGCTCTATGGGGTATCCGGGGACATTGGCATGGTGGTGGTCTATCTGGCGGTCTACCTGGTGATGCTCTGGTCGGCGGGGGTTCATCCCCTCTGGCTCCTGGGGGAGGTGGCCGCGGGCGTGGGAGCGGTGGTTTTGCTCTGGCCCCGGCTGCCGGAGTATGTACGCATGCGGTTTTTGGTGGTGTTTGACCATGGGCTGGACCCCTTGGGAAAGGGATTCCAGCAGGAGCGCAGCCTGCTGGCCATTGGTTCGGGCCAGGTCACGGGCCAGGGATACCTCCAGGGGACCCAGACCCAGAGCCCCTCCCCGTCGGCCCTGCCCGCCCGGCACACGGATTTCATTTTTTCCGTGGCGGGGGAGGAGCTGGGCCTGGTGGGCTGCCTGCTGATCCTGGCCCTGCTGGGGGCCATTCTGTTTCGCTGCGTCTGGCTGGCTCACCGAAGCCGGGACCCGCTGTTTGCCGCAGTGGCCATGGGCGTGGCGGGCGTCTTTGGCGCGCAGACGATTTTGAACATTGGCATGTGTCTGTACGTGGCCCCTGTGGTGGGGGTGACGCTGCCCTTTTTCAGCTACGGCGGGTCCTCCCTGCTCACCGCCTTCGGCGGGGTGGGGATTGTCATGTCCATGAAACAGGAGAAGCTGGGAGGAAGCGGCAATTGGCCGGGCGCATAAGCCCCCGGGCCGGGGACAGACTAAGGACAACTTTCCAAAGAGGAGGTCATTCCAATGGCACAGTCCCGTTTTTCCCGGCGGCTGGGGTTCCTGGTGATCCTCGCCGCCCTTTCCTTTTCCATGGTCCTGCCGGCGTTTGCGCTGTTTGACCAGGACGATACCGCGAGGGGAGACCAGTCCCTGCCCATCGCGGAGAACTTTTCCTTGACCACCTACCGTGATGTGGCGGTCAGTGGGACCTTTTCCGCAGTGGACCCGGAAGGGGACCCTTTGACCTTCCGGGTGACCAAAAACCCTGCCCGGGGGGCCATCACCTTTGCCGAGGAGGGCTCGGCCCGCTTCACCTATACCCCCTATGAGAACAAGACGGGGAAGGACTCCTTCACCTATGTGGCAGAGGATGGGGAGGGGAATGTTTCCCAGCCCGCGGTGGTTTCGATCAAGATTCAGAAGCCGGATACCAAGGTCACGTATTCCGACATGGCCGGCAACCCCGCCCACAAGGCGGCCATTGCCCTGGCGGAGCGGGATATTTTTGTGGGGGAACAGATGGGGGAGACCTGGTTCTTCCGGCCGGAGGCCCCTGTGACCCGGGAGGAGTTTTTGGCCATGGCCATGGACGTGGTGGAGCTGGAGACCCTTCCCGAGGCCACCATGACCGGCTTTGCCGACGACGATAGTATTTCCGTCTGGGCCAAGCCCTATGTGGCCTCAGCCCTTCGGGCCGGGATGGTCCAGGGAAGCGGCGGGGACGGCGACGGGGCGGAATTCGCTCCTGACCGGGTGATTACCCAGACGGAGGCGGCGGTGATGCTCAACCGCCTGCTCCAGGTCTCTGACGTGGCGGCCACGGGGGCCTTGTCCCAGGACGCAGCCCCCGCCTGGGCCTACCAGTCCGTGGTCAATCTGGAGGCCGTGGGGGTTTTGAACCCGGAGGAGGACGGGTCCTTGTCCCTCAGCCCGTCCCTTACCCGGGCCCAGGCGGCGGAAATGCTTCTCTCGGCCCTGGAAGTGCTGGACTTTCGGGACAGGATTTGGTAAACTAAACCTGTGAACGTCTTTGCCTACGGACGCGGAGCCCAGCAACCAGGGCTCCGCGTCCTGCCCAAGAAAGAGAGCACGCCATGGAGCAAGCTGTGATCCATTCACCCTTAGGCCCTCTGACCCTGTTCGCGGAAGACGACCACCTGACTGCCCTGGTCTATGGGGACTATGGCAGTTATGACGACCTGCCTCTCTTCCGAGAGGCAAAGCGCCAGTTGGAAGCGTATTTCGCCGGTCAGCGGCAAGCGTTTTCCCTCCCCCTCAACCCGGATGGAACGGCATTCCAGCGCCGGGTTTGGCAGAGCCTGTGCGATATCCCATACGGAAGGGTAATCTCCTACCGGGAGCTGGCGGCCCAAGTGGGGTCTCCCCGGGCGTTCCAGGCGGTGGGACAGGCCAACGGGAGGAACCCCCTGCCCATTCTCATCCCCTGCCACCGGGTCATCGCCGCAGACGGAACCCTGGGCGGCTATTCCAGCGGAGTGGAGCGCAAGCGGTTTCTGCTGAGGCTGGAAGGGCTCTCCATTCCAGAGTCCAAACCGCCCAGACGGGTGGGGAAACGGGGGGTGAGAGCCCGGTGAGACGTTGCCCTACATCCCGCCCTGCCGGCCTTCTCTCAGGGGAGAGGCGTCTGGCAGGCTTCCCAAGTGAAAAACCCCTGTCCCAGGCCAAACGGTGCCTGGGACAGGGGTTTGCTGTTTTCGAAATGGAAAGAGACAGAAAGGAGACAGGGGCACCTTTGGGGATTAACGTGTGCCTGTCAGGTGGTAGCCCGCTCGCTCGACTTTCTGCTTTACTTGCTCCTCATCCAGGGATTCGGCGTATGACACGGTCAAAAGCCCCTTTTTCAGGTCAACCTTACCGGCCGCGCCTTTGATGTCGTTGACGGCTTCTTCGACCCGGACTTTGCAGTGCTCGCAGTACATGCCCTCCACCTGGAAGGTCTTTTGTCCGGCCACATGGGACAGCTTCTTTTTCCGGGGCTTGTAATCTCCGCCGCCGCAGCAGCCGCCGCCCTTGCCGCGGAAGTGACGGACGGTAGACCAGAGCCCGATGGCGACAACCACGACGACAAGGACGAGAAGGATGATATTTTCCGTTCCCATTGCAGTGCCTCCTTTTTGGGGGAAGGGGATGCGGCCCCAAGGCGCACATCCCCTTCCGTCAATGGATCAATGTTTCTTCTTGTGTTTGGTCTCTTGGCCATGTCCGCCGCAGTGTCCTGTGCACTGTCTGCCATACGGACAGCCGATGCAGACTTCCCCCCGTTTTTTGGCCCGATACAGGTAAAACAGGATTCCGCCGATGATGCAGACCAAGATGGCCACAATGATGACGTCTACCATAACTTACCGGCTCATGGCAGCCTGATTGCCGGCCAGGGCATAGTCCTCTTTGATCTTCCGATTGGTTCTGTGGACCATGCAGACGATGACAGCGGCCATAATCAGGACAGCGATCAAACCAGCCACAGCGGCGCCGGCGTTCAGCGTGGAGGGGGCGGTCAGCAGGGTGCCGATGGTGTAGACCAGGTAGGCCACCGTGTAGCCTGTGCACAGCTGCAGGCCGATGCCAGCCCAGACCCACTTGCCGCTCTTCATCTCGGAGTTCATGGCGCCGATGGCGGCGAAGCAAGGCGGTGTATACAGGTTGAACATGAGGTAAGCCAGGGCGGCGACTTTGGTGATGGCGATGACGCCGGCAATCTCAGCGCCCGTGCCCTCCAGCATCGCCAGCTCATCGGTGTCAATCAGGTTCTCCAGACCCACGAAGCAGACGGCCAGGGTGCCCACCACGTTCTCCTTGGCGATGAAGCCGGTGACGGCGGCGGCGGCCAGCTGCCAGCTGAGGACACCCACGATGGGCACCAGCAGGTAGGCGAAGGGGCCGGCGATGGAGGCCAGGATGGAGGAGTCCGCTGTCTCTGCCACCTGGAAGCTCCAGTTGAAGGTCTGCATCACCTGTACCACGGTGTTGCACAGCAGGATGATGGTGGCGGCCTTTTTGATGTAAGCCCAGCCGCGGTTGCACATGGACTTAAAGGCGCCCCACAGGGAGGGGGCCTTGTATTCCGGCAGCTCCATGATGAAGAAGGACTTTCTGGCCTTGTAGCCGGCGATCTTGTTCACCAGCAGAGCGCCCAGGAAGATCAGAACGATGCCGGTGGCATACATCACGAAGCTCACCCAGCCGGCTCCGTCGAAGAAAGCGCCGGCAAACAGCGCGATCACGGGGATCTTTGCGCCGCAGGGCATGAAGGGGGAGAGCATGGCGGTGGCCCGGCGCTCCCGGTCGTTGCGGATGGTACGGCTGGCCATGATGCCGGGGACAGCGCAGCCGGTGGTGATGACAAAGGGAATGACGGACTTGCCGGACAGACCCACCTTCTTGAAGATGGGGTCCAGCACCACGGCGGCACGGGACATGTAGCCGCAGTCCTCCAGCAGGGCGATCAGGAAGTACATGACCATGACCAGCGGCAGGAAGCCGATAACGGCGGACACGCCGCCGATGACACCGTCCACCAGCAAGGCGGACAGCAAGGGGTTGGCGTTCTCCAGCAGGGTGCCCACCCAGGCCTGGAAGGTCTCCAGCCAGGCCACCAGGGTGTCGGCGATGAGGGGGCCGACCCAGGCCTGGGAAATCTGGAAGACCAGGAACATGATGCCGGCAAAGATGAGGATGCCCGCCACCGGGTTGGTGAGGACAGCGTCGATCCGGTCGTCGGAATTCTTATCCTTGGTCAGCACCTTCCGGGTCTCTACCTTGGAGACGATTTTGTTGACGAAATCAAACCGCTCCCGGTCGGCATTTTCCACCGCCTTTTTGTCGGTCAGATCAATGTTTCCCTCGCTGTATGGGGCGAGCTGGCTCTCGTTGGCCCGGGCCACGGCGGTCTCCACCACGGCCTTCAGGCCCTCTGCGGAGGTGGAAACGGTCCGGATGACCGGACAGCCCAGCTTGGCCGACAGGGCGTCCACGTCGATCTTGGTGTCCTTTTTCTCGTTGATGTCGCTCTTATTCAGGGCCACCACCACGGGAATGCCCAGCTCCAGCAGCTGTGTGGTGAAGAACAGGCTGCGGCTGAGGTTTGTGGCGTCCACAATGTTGATGATCACATCGGGATTTTCGTGCTTTACGTAGGCGCTGGTGATGCTCTCCTCACTGGTGAAGGGAGACATGGAATAGGCGCCGGGCAGGTCCACAGCGATCAGCTGCTCCTCCCCGCCGTAATAGGCTTTTTTGATGGGGTGTTCCTTTTTCTCTACCGTGACACCCGCCCAGTTGCCCACCTTTTCGTTCCTGCCTGTTAGGGCATTGTACATGGTGGTCTTACCGGAGTTCGGGTTGCCCGTCAAGGCAATTCTCATGACAGATTCCTCCCGTGTCGTTTGTTGGATTTGACTCTCTCTCGGATGCGCATACCTATTATAAATTAGCAAAAGCTAACTTATAGCGAAAAGAAGAAGACGCACAACAACGCCCAACGCTCAAATGATGATGGCGTCGGCCAATTGATGGTCAATGTTGTAGCGTCCGTCTTTGATGGAGACAATACAGCCGCCTTTCAAATGGGAGACCACGGTAATATGTTCTCCGCTGTAGCAGCCCAGGGAAAATAAAAAGGCATTCAAATCCTCGTCCTCCGTGTCAATTTGGCGGACGACATACTCCTTACCTTCTACTGCATCTCTTAAATTCATTTTATCACCATTAAAAATATAATAATCGGGTCATGCCCCGGCCACGAACTGCCGGCTGACTTGTGAAGCAAAGAGAAGTAATTAGCTCTAACTAATTGCTTGCATAGTATATCTCCTCTTTCAGAGTTTGTCAACCCTAACTTTCGAAAAAACAAGGAAAAAAACACAGTTCTGAGCGGCGTGTTTTATGGGTATTTTTATAAGAAAAAATCCACGCCCGCGCAAGGGCGCGGGCGTGGATGGAACGGCAGGTTCCGTTATTTCATGAGCAGATACAGCACGGCCTTTTGGGCGTGGAGGCGGTTTTCCGCCTCGTCGAAGATCTCGTCGGCGTGGGCCTCAAAGACCGTTGCGGTGATCTCCTCTCCCCGGTGGGCGGGCAGGCAGTGCTGGACCATGGCGCCGGGATGGGCGGCGGCCATAACGGCGTCGTTGATTTGATAGCCCTCAAAGACCAGCTTACGCTGGCTGGACTCGCCCTCCTGTCCCATGGAGGCCCACACGTCGGTGTACAGGACGTCGGCGTCCTTGGCGGCGGCCAGGATGTCCGGGGTGCACTGGAGCATGCCGGGATACTGCTGGGCAAAGTCCAGAACGGCAGGGTCCGGGCGGTAGGCATCGGGGCAGGCGATGGACACCGTCATGCCGCACTTGAGGCCGCCCACGATGAGGGAGTTTGCCATGTTGTTGCCATCACCGATGTAGCACAGCTTCAGGCCGGCCAGCTTGCCCTTGTGCTCCCGGATGGTCATGAGATCGGCCAGCACCTGGCAGGGGTGGCAGAAGTCGGTCAGGCCGTTGATCACGGGGATGGAGGCGTATTTGGCCAGGGTCTCCACCTCTTCCTGGGCAAAGGTGCGGATCATGATGCCATCACAGAACCGGGAGAGCACCCGGGCGGTGTCCTCCACCGGCTCGTTGCGGCCGATCTGGCTGTCCTTGTCGGAGAGGTAAATGGCGTTGCCCCCCAGCTGGTACATGCCGGTCTCAAAGGAGACCCGGGTGCGGGTGGAGCTCTTCTCAAAGATCATGGCCAGGGTTTTCCCGGCCAGGAAGGGGTGCTGGATACCCGCTTTTTTCATGGCCTTGAGCTGGTCGGCGGTGTCTAAAATGGTGAGAATGTCCTGGCTGGACAGGTCCAGCAGCTTCAGCAGGTCTTTTTTCATGGATGTGTTCTCCTTTTTCTCTTATCCCATGAGGGCCTGCTTCAGAATGGCCAGGCCCTCGTCCATTTCCTCCTTGGTGATGACCAGGGGCGGCAGCAGGCGCAGCCGGTCCCCGGCGGTGAGGCACAGCAGGCCGTGGTCGATGAGCAGGGCGGCCAGTTCCTTGTTGGTCCGGGGGCCCTTTACATCAATGCCCAGCATGAGGCCCATGCCCACAACATCCCCCAGTTCCGGGCTGCCGATGGCCTGGATGCCCGCCCGGAGGTAGGCGCCCTTCTCCCGGACCTGGTCCAGGAAGGGCTGGTCCATGGTCTCCAGCACCGCCAGGCCCGCGGCAGTGGAGACGGGGTTGGCTCCGAAGGTGGAGCCGTGGGTTCCAGGGGTGAGGACCCCGGCGCACTTCTCGTTGGTGAGGATACCACCCAAGGGCAGGCCGCCGGCGATCCCCTTGGCGAAGGAGACCACATCCGGCTGGATGCCGAACTGCTGGAAGGCGAACAGGCTGCCGGTGCGGCCGATGCCGGTCTGGACCTCGTCCACCAGCAGCAGCCAGTCCTTCTCCCGGCACAGGGCGGCCAGGGACTGGACCATGGAGACCTCCAGGGGGCGCAGGCCGCCCTCCCCCTGGATGAGTTCTACCATGACCGCGCACACGTCGTCCCCCGCCTGGGCCTGGATGCTCTCCAGGGTGGGGTCGGCGTAGCGGAAAGCCTCGTTGAAGGGGAAGAAATAGTTGTGATAGCTCTCCTGCCCGGTGGCGGTGAGGGTGGTGATGGTCCGCCCATGGAAGGAGCGGTTCAGGGTGAGAATGGTGCTGCGGCCCTTGCCGTACTTGTCGAAGCTGTACTTCCGGGCCACTTTGATCATGGCCTCATTGGCCTCGGCCCCGGAGTTGCCGAAAAAGACCTTGTCCATTCCGCTGCGGGTGCACAGCTGCTGGGCCAGCAAGGTCCCGGGCTGGGTATAAAACAGATTGGAGATATGCCCCAGCTTCCCAATCTGCTCTGTAATGGCGGCCATCCACTTGGGGTTGCCATATCCCAGGGAATTAACCCCGATGCCGCTGGTAAAGTCGATGTATTTCCGCCCCGACAGACTGTACAGAGTGGCGCCCTCCCCGTGGTCAATGTCCACCGGAAACCGCCCATAGGTATGCATCACATAGGTTTCATCCAGGGCCTTCAATTCTGCAAAGGTCACAATCCCCACACTCCTTTCCTCTTACAAAAAGCCTCGCAGAGTTTCCCGCCCCGCAGGGTGGGAAAGAACTTCTAATCCATGTTTTCCCCGGCTTCGCCGGGAAAAACATACTTCTCAGCCGCAAGTGTGCGGCCCCAGAGGGGCCGTGCGCGCAGTCGGCTGTCGTCTCCCCATTTTGGGAGCCCAGCGCAGCGGGTCCCAAAATTCTTCTTTCACTCCCACAGCATCGTCCCAATTCCCTGATGGGACAGCATCTCAGTGAGGATGGAGTGGGGAATCCGTCCATCTAAAATATGGGTGCGGTGGACCCCGTGTTCCAGGGCGTTGACACAGCACTGGATTTTGGGAATCATCCCACCGCCGATGACCCCGCTGGAGAGCAGGGAGGGGACCTCCTCCAGGCGGATCTGCCGGATCAGGGTGCTGTCATCCTTGGGGTCCCGGAGCACGCCGCGGACATCGGTGAGGAGAATGAGCTTCTCCGCCCCCAGGGAGATGGCCAGCTCGGCGGCCGCCGTATCGGCGTTGATGTTGTAGGCGGTGTCATTGTCAATGCCCAGGGCCACGGTGGAAATCACGGGGATGTAGCCGCAGCTGAGGGCGTCGTTGACCACCTGAGGGGCCACCTTGACGATCTTACCCACCAGGCCGTACTTCTCGTCCAGCTTCTTGGCCTGGAAGAGGGCGCCGTCCAGGCCGCACAGGCCGATGGCTTTGCCTCCCAGGTTGTTGATGATGGAGACCAGGTGCTTGTTCACCTTGCCGCAGAGGACCTGCTGGACGATGTCCATGGTCTCCTCGTCGGTGTACCGCAGGCCGTCCACGAACCGGGACTGCTTGCCCACCTTTTCCAACATGTGGCCGATCTCCGGCCCACCGCCGTGGACCATCACCACGCGGACGCCCACCAGGTGGAGCAGGATGATGTCGCTGATCACCGCGCTGCGGAGCTCCTCGGAGATCATGGCGTTGCCGCCGTACTTGATGACAATGGTCTTTCCGTACCATTTTTGAATGTAGGGCAGCGCCTCCACCAGGACGGTGGAGCGCTCCATATAATTGTTCATGTCCATGGGAGAGTCCTCTCTTTTGGGATTAGCTGCGGTAGTCGCCGTTGATTTTCACGTAGTCGTAGGTCAGGTCACAGCCCCAGCAGGAGCAGGTGGCGCTGCCGCTGGTGAGGGTCACCTGGATGACCACCTCGTCCTCCGACAGGACCCGCTTGGCCAGTGCCTCGTCAAAGGCCACCCCTTGCCCCCCGGCGCACACCAGCAGTTCTCCTGCCCGGGAGAGGAACTTCACCTCCACGTCCTTGGGATCAAACTGCGCCCCGGAATAGCCGATGGCGCACAGCACCCGCCCCCAGTTGGCGTCGGTGCCGAAAACGGCGCATTTCACCAGGGGAGAGCGGACCACGGCCTTGGCCATCTGCTCGGCCTGCTCCTCGGTCTCGGCCCCCATCACGGTGCAGGTGATGAGCCGGCCGGCGCCCTCGCCGTCGCTGGCGATCATCTTGGCCTCGTACTCGCAGACGTGGCGCAGGGCGGCAAAGAAAATGTCGTAGTCCTCCCCGGGGCCGGTGATGGCGGGGTTGCCCGCCAGGCCATTGGCCAGAACGACGCAGGTGTCGTTGGTGGAGGTGTCCCCGTCCACGGTGATGCGGTTAAAGGTCTTGGTGACCACCTGGCGGAGCATGTCCTGCAGGAGGGCCCCGTCAATGGCGCAGTCGGTGGTGATGCCGCAGAGCATGGTGCCCATGTTGGGGTGGATCATGCCGGAGCCCTTGGCGATGGCCCCGATGGTGACGGTTTTGCCCCCCAGTTCCACGGTGACGGCAATCTCCTTCACCTTCAGGTCAGTGGTGAGGATGGCGTGGGCGGCGTCCAGGGAGGCCTGGGGGGTGTCCGCCAGAGCGGCGACCAGGGAGGGAACCCCCTTCTCAATGGCCTGGATGTTCAGCTCCACACCGATGATGCCGGTGGAGCAGACGGCGAAGTCCTGGGGCTGCAGGCCGGTGGCGGCAGCGGCGGCCTGGGCCATCCGCTGGGCGTTCTCCCTGCCCTTGGGGGCGCAGGCGTTGGCGTTGCCGCTGTCAAAAATGATCCCCCGGGCCTGGTGGTCGGCCAGGTGCTCCTTGGTGAGGATCACCGGGTCGGCTTTGACCACATTGCGGGTATACGTGCCCGCGGCAGCGCAGGGGACGGAGGAGAGGATCATGGCCAGGTCCTTTTTGTCAGGCTGGGGCGTGGTGAAGTTGTCTTTGATGCCGCAGTGGATGCCCGCGGCCTGAAAACCCTTGGGGGCGGTGACACCGCCGGTGATGATATTCATAATAGAGAAACCTCCTTGGTGAGAGTGGTGTGGGAGAGAATGGGCAGAGAGATGCCCCGGCGGGTCATTCCAGGCCGGCGGTCTCGTCAAAACCCAGCATCAGGTTCATGTTCTGGACCGCCGCGCCGGAGGCCCCCTTGCCTAAGTTGTCAAAGAGAGCGGTGACGGTGGTTTGTTCCTCGTGGCCGCAGACGATCAGCCGCAGCTGGTTGGTCCCGACCAGGGTATCGGAGTAGATCACGGGTTCGTCTCCTCCAAAGGGCGCTACGGAGACAAAGGTTTGTCCCTCGTAGTAGGCGTCCAGGACATTATAGATATTATAAGCAGTGGGACCGCCTGGGAGGGTGTCGTTGCGGAGCAGGACGGTGGTGGCCATGCCCTGAATATAGTCCCCCAGGATGGGGTGGAAGACCGGCGGGGCGGCCAGGCCGCAGACGTGGACCATCTCCGGCAGATGCTTGTGGCGGAGATTGGTGCCGTAGATGCGGGCGGAGGCGTGCCGGGGGTCCCGATGGGGGTCCTGATACTCCGCGATGAGCTTCTTGCCCCCGCCGGAGTAACCGGTCAGGGAGTAGGCGCACAGGGGATGGTCCGGGGGAATCAGACCCAACTGGACCAGGGGATACACGGAGGCAATGAAGCCAGAGGCGTGGCAGCCCGGGTTGGCCACCCGCTTGGAACAGGCGATCCGCGCCCGATGGTGGGGGGAGAGCTCAGGAAACCCGTAGTCCCAACCAGGGGCGGTGCGGTGGGCGGTGGAGGCGTCGATCACCCGGGTGTTGGGATTGTCAATCATGGCCACCGCCTCCCGGGCCGCCTCGTCGGGCAGGCACAGGAAGACCAGGTCGGCGGCGTTGAGGCATTTCTTCCGTTCCGCCGGGTCCTTGCGCTTTTCCTCGTCAATGAGAAGAAGCTCGATATCCTGGCGGGGGGTCAGCCGGTCGTAGATTTGCAGGCCGGTGGTGCCCTCCCGTCCGTCGATGAAAATCACAGGTTTCATGCTTCACGCTCCTGGATAAACTGCTTGAGGTGTTCCATTTGGACTTTCACTGCCTCCGGAGCCGGTCCACCGTAGACCTTCCGTCCTTCCACACAAGTTTCTAAGGAGAGGGCGTCGTAGACGTCGGCCTGGAAATAGGGGGAGACCTTTTGATACTCCTCCAGGGGGAGGGTCTCCAGGGAGTGGCCGGTGTCCATACAGTGTCCCACCAGCTTGCCCACGATGCCGTAGGCTTCCCGGAAGGGCATGCCCTTTTTGGCCAGGTAATCGGCGCAGTCGGTGGCGGAGATAAAGCCGCCGTTGGCGGCCCGGCGCATGTTGGCCCGGTTGACCGTGAGGGTGTCGATCATGGCGGTGAAGACGGGCAGGCAGAGCTCTACGGTGTCAATGGTGTCAAACACCGGCTCCTTGTCCTCCTGCATGTCCTTATTATAGGCCAGGGGGATGCCTTTCATCACAGTGAGCAGGGTGATGAGGGCGCCGTATACCCGCCCGGTTTTTCCCCGGACCAGCTCGGCCACGTCGGGGTTTTTCTTCTGGGGCATGATGGAGGAGCCGGTGGCGTAGGCGTCGTCCAGCGTGATGAACTGAAACTCCCAGCTGCACCAGAGAATGAGCTCCTCCGAGAACCGGGACAGGTGCATCATCAGGATGGAGCAGGCAGAGAGAAACTCAATGGCAAAGTCCCGGTCGGACACCCCGTCCAGGGAGTTGTCCATGGGTTTTGAAAAGCCCAGCAGCTCTGCCGTGCGGAACCGGTCCACGGGATGGGTGGAGGTGGCCAGGGCCCCGGACCCCAGGGGGGACTCATCCAGCCGGGCCCGGCAGTCCTCCAGCCGGGTGATGTCCCGGCGGAACATGTTGGCATAGGCCATCATGGCATGGGCGAAGGTGATGGGCTGGGCCCGCTGGAGGTGGGTGTAGCCGGGCATGATGGCGTCCAGGTTGCTCTCGGCCTGGCGGAGAAGGGCTTTCTCCAGGTCCAGCAGCATCCCCACAATGACGGGAATCTCTTCCTTGACAAAGAGGCGGAAGTCCAGGGCCACCTGGTCATTCCGGCTGCGGGCGGTGTGCAGCCGCTTGCCTGTGGCTCCGATTCGCTGGGTCAGCAGGACCTCCATGTTCATGTGGATATCCTCGCTGTCCTTGGTGAATTCCACCTTGCCTTCCTCGATCTCCTCCAGGAGAGTCTTTAAGGTGGTTACGATCTTCTCCGCCTCCTCCTTGGCGATGATGCCCTGTTCCCCCAGCATGGTGGCGTGGGCGATGGACCCGGTGATGTCCTGCCGGTACAGCCGGGCGTCAAAGGAAATGGAGGAGTTAAAGTCGTTGACCTTGTCATCGGTCTCCTTCTGAAACCGTCCAGCCCATAATTTCATAGCAAACGAATCCTTTCCATAGAACGGCGCAGAGCAGGACCTGCAGATCCTGCCCCCGCCATGGTTTTCCTGTCATACTGGCCTCGGACTTGCCCCCAACCGGGGCACAGCCCGAAAAGCCTCGCAGAGTTTCCCGCCCCGCAGGGCGGGAAATCCAATGCAATCTATTTTTTCGCCGGCTCCGCCGGGGAAAAAATCCTGCTCAGTCCGGGCGTGCCTGGCTCCGCCAGGCGCGGTTCGGACTGCAACGCGCAAATTTTGAAGCCCAGCGAAGCGGGTTCAAAATTTCCCCATCTCAAAGTTTACCAAGCTCCCGCAGTGCCTGCACCGTGTCCGGCAGGCCCCAGAGGTTGATGAAGCCGGTGGCGTCATCCTGGTTGTAGTCGCTCTCTTCGAAGGTGACCAGCTTCTCCGAGTACAGGCTCTCAGGAGAGGTGACGGAGGAGGTGATGATGTTGCCCTTATAGAGCTTCAGCTTCACCGTGCCGGTGACGTGCTTCTGGGTGTCCACGGCGAAAGCCTGGAGGGCCTCCCGCAGGGGGGTAAACCACTTGCCGTTGTACAGCAGGTCGGCAAAGTCGATGGCCAGCTTCTGCTTCATGTGTTTGGTGTCTTTATCCAGGGTGATCATCTCCAGCACCTCGTGGGCCCGATAGAGGATGGTGCCGCCGGGGGTTTCGTAAACCCCCCGGTCCTTCATGCCCACCAGCCGGTTTTCCACAATATCCAGCAGGCCGATGCCGTTGGCGCCGCCCAGCTGATTGAGCCCCTCGATGATCTTGGAGGCCTTCATCTTCTCGCCGTTGAGGGCCACCGGTACCCCCTTTTCAAAGTCCAAGGTAACGTAGGTGGCCTGGTCGGGAGCCTGCATGGGGGACACGCCCATCTCCAGGAAGCCGGGCTTGTCGTACTGAGGCTCGTTGGCGGGGTCCTCCAGGTCCAGGCCCTCATGGCTCAGGTGCCACAGGTTCTTGTCCTTGGAGTAGTTGGTCTCCCGGCTGATCTTCAGGGGGACGTTGTGGGCCTCGGCATAGTCGATCTCCTCGTCCCGGCCCTTGATGTCCCACTCCCGCCAGGGGGCAATGATCTTCATGGTGGGGGCAAAGCGTTTGATGGCCAGCTCAAACCGGACCTGGTCGTTGCCCTTGCCGGTGCAGCCGTGGCAGACGGCGTCGGCCCCCTCAGCCAGGGCGATCTCCACCAGCTTCTTGCCGATGATGGGCCGGGCGAAGGCGGTGCCCAGCAGATAGTCCTCGTACTTGGCCCCTATCATCATGGAGGGGATGATGACGTCGTCCACCATCTCGTCCACCAGGTCGGCCACAATGAGCTTGGAGGCGCCGGTTTTCAGGGCCTTCTCCTCCAGCCCTTCCAGCTCGTCGGCCTGTCCCACGTTGCCGGAGACGGCGATGATCTCGGGGTTGTTGTAGTTCTCTTTCAGCCAGGGGATGATGATGGATGTATCCAGCCCGCCGGAATAGGCGAGGACGACTTTCTTAATTTCAGACATGGTGATGACCTCCCAAAAAAGTTTCCGTGGAATTCTCATTGGGGAAAGCATAGCACGAATCCATGCAAATTGCAAGAGAATTATGCATAATCATTCGAAAAAGAAGGGAAAAACCCCAGGCAACTTTCCACAAAAATGAATATTTAGGGGGAGTATTCGCATATATATACTGAAAAATACGGAAGGAGAAGAGAATTGACTTTTTTCCGGAAGGCTGGTAAGATGACAGCACAGCACCAGACGGAAGAGAAGGCAGATGTACAAAGGGTTTGCAGTGTGCGCTTACAAATGAATTAATATATTATGATTTCTCATGTCATTATGAAGGTTGAGTAAAAGACATTGTCCTCTGGATTGATAGGATGATTATTTCAACCTGATTCGACAAGAACAGGTTCCAACTGATTTTATAAATGCGGACCAAGAGGGATGCTCCGCCTCGGGCATCCCCTTCCCGTGTAAAAATAGAGGGAAATTGAATATGCGGGTATGGCGGAATTGGTAGACGTGCAGGATTTAGGTTCCTGTGGAGCAGTCCGTGTGGGTTCGAGTCCCACTGCCCGCACCAAAGGCGGTGGGTTCGAAGAGGGCCTGCCGTCTTTTTCCATATGACCACTTATTGCATAGAGGAACAAGGCCCGCAGACGTATGATAGTGGGATGTCCCCAGTGAAAAAGGAGAAGATTGTATGCTTTATAGAAAATGCCTGAGACATTACGGCGCGGCCCTCCTCCTGGGCCTTCTGCTGGCAGCTGGCGTGAGCGGCTGCGGAGAGACAGAACCGGCCCCCGAGGCCACGGAGCTTCCGCCGGCGGAAGAGGCGGAGGAGCCCCAGGCATCTGCCGAGCGGGAGATTTCATGGGAACCGGTGACGGTAACCACCAGCGGCCGGGGGGAGGTTTGCTTTGACCTGCGGCCGGAACACTTCATAAGGCGGTACAACCAGCTCTACCGGCAGGACTGGGGGGAGGACCTGCTCCAGCCCCTGGACCAGTGGATGGACTATGGAGTGGGCTTTCTCTCCCGGTCAGGCGGGGCGGAGGGACATCAGTATGTCTCCCAGGTGGACGAGAGCAACTACGCTGAGCCCTTCCTCTCCCTCTGTGTGACCCAGGACGGCGCCCGGGTGATGGAGACGGTGACGGGCTTGTCTCAGAAAAACTATGACGGCGGCCCCATCGAATTCTTTCAGGCCAAGGCCTTTTACAGCCTGCGGGTGTTCTTCCCTGCAATGGAGCGCGCCGACTTTGACCGCCTGTACGAGGCCCTGTTCGCCGGGGGAAGTTATGCGGAGACGTATGAGACCCCGCTGCCCAACCGGGTGTTCTACCAGGATGGGGTGGCCTGCTATGCTACCCTTCAGATTGGAGAGTGCGACCAGATCCACGTCATGGCGGTGACCCAGGCCCAGCTGGACCAGTGGCGGGCTGCCGGGGTGGAGGTGACAGAGGGATTTCCCGCAGGGGAGCCATGAACTGCCCAGGTTTGGGTTGACAAGGTCTGGGGCGGAGAGTAACCTTACTATATAAGGAATATGCCACAGGCGATTCGTCTTGTATGAAAAAAGGAGTGTGATCCCATGCTCACCCAGCGTATCGAAGCCATTCGGCAAAATTATGTCAATACAAAGCCCCAAATCTCCTGCGAGCGGGCCAAAATCTGGACGGATTCCCACCGAGAGACCGAGGGACAGCCGGTGGCCATCCGCCGGGCCCGGGCCTTCTATGACTGCTGTGACCGGCTGGGCGTCCATATCTTTGCGGGCGAGCTGGTGGTGGGGGCCATCGGGGAGTTTCGGAAGTGTGGTATCCTCACCCCGGAGTTCTCCTGGATGTGGGTGGACCGGGAGATGGACACCTTTGACACCCGGCCCCAGGACCCCTATCGGATGACCGATGACCAGCGGGCCTTTGTCCGCCGGGAGATTTTTCCCTATTGGAAAGGAAAGTCGCTGGAGGAGGCCTTCCTGGCCCGCCTGCCGGAGGATACCTACCGGATCGGGGTGGATACAGGGGTACTGGACAACGACTCCAAGTGGCGCCAGGCGGTGGGAGAGATCACCCCGGACTACCAGGATGTACTGTTCAAGAAGGGGTTCGGCGGGATTCTGCGGGAGGCGGAGGACCATCTGGCGGCTTTGGACCCCACCAATCCAGAGGACCTGTCCAAGCGGGAGTTTTACACCTCCGTCTGCTGGACTTCCCGGGGGATTATCCGCTACGCCAATCGGTATGCCCAGGCGGCGGAGGCCATGGCGGAACAGGAGAAGGACCCTGTCCGAGCCCAGGAGCTGCGCCGGATCGCCCGCAACTGCCGGCGGGTCCCGGAGCATCCCCCGGAGAGTTTTTACGAGGCCATTCAGTTCCTGTGGTTTGTCCAGGTGGGGGGCATTTTGTCAGAAAATCCCCTGTCGCTGAATCCCGGGCGGTTTGATCAGTACATGGCCCCATACTATGAGGCGGACCTGGCCCAGGGGACCCTGGACGAGGCCTTTGCCCAGGAGCTGGTGGATGCCCTGTGGCTGAAATACTCGGAGTGGGTGTGGACCATCTCCGCCAATACGGCGGATTATTTTGCCGGGTATAACCAGTTCCAAAACCTCACCGTGGGCGGCAAGCGGCGGGACGGAAAGGACGGAACCAATCCGGTGACCTACCTGGCGCTCAAGGCCACAGAAGAGGTCAAGACCCACCAGCCCGGCCTGTCCGTCCGGGTGCAGGCGGACTGTCCCAAGGAATTTCTGGACGCGGTGACCCACCTGGTGTCCAAAGGCACTGGGTTCCCCGCCATTCACAGCGACAGCGTGGGCTATCAGATGCTTCTCAACGCCGGCTATGCCCCGGAGGACGCCCGGGACTGGAACAACTGCGGCTGCGTGGTGCCCCACTACCGGAAGACGGGGGAGTGGACCGCGGCGGTGAACATGAACTTTGGCTCTGCCCTGGAGTATGCGCTGAATGAGGGGAAGAGTCTGATGACAGGCCGTCAGATGGGGTTGGCGGAGCGGCCTGCGGAGACCTTCCGCACCTTTGAGGAGGTGGAGGCGGCCTTTTACCGCCAGTTCGATTTCCTCTGCCGCCACGCGGTGATTATGACTTTGGAGGCCCAGCGGCTTCACCAGGAGATGGTGCCCCGTCCCTTCCTGTCCTCCTGCATCGAGCACTGCATGGAATCGGGGAAGGACTTGTCCCAGGGGGGCGCCAAGTATACCATTGGTCCGGTGATCACCGGCATTGGGCTGGCGGTGGTGGCCAATTCCCTGGCTGCCGTGAAAAAACTGGTGTTTGAGGACGGGGTCTGTACCATGGCCGAACTGGCCGCCGCCCTGCGGGCCAACTGGGAGGGGTATGAGGACCTCCAGGCCCGCGCCAAGGCATGCCCCAAGTATGGCAACGACGAGGACGCGGTGGACGATTTGGCCATTTGTCTGGCCAACCATTTCTATGAGGAAATCCATCCGTACCACGATATATTTGGCGCCCCCTTCCTCACCGCGTTCATGGGGATCTCCAATTACATCCCCATGGGCCGGGTGCTGGGGGCCACCCCGGACGGCCGAAAGAACGGGGAACCCTCCAGCGAGGGGGTTTCCCCTTATGTGGGGACCGACCAATCCACCCCCCTGGCCGCGATGCGTTCCAGCGCCAAGCTCAACCAGGAGGTCCATTCCGGGGGGACCCTCCTGAACCTACGGCTGAGCCCTGAGTTGGTGGCTACCAAGCGGGGGCAGGCCAATTTGGGGGCCATGATTCAGACCCTTTTTGCCCTGGGAGGCTTTCATGTGCAGTTTAACTGCATCTCCTCCGAAACCCTGCGGGACGCCCAGGCCCATCCAGAGAACTACCGGGATCTGCTGGTCCGGGTGGCTGGGTATTCCACCCAGTTTGTCAATCTCTCCCGGGCCATGCAGGACGCCATCATCGCCCGGACGGAGCACGGAGGCTGAGGGGAGCTTATGGGCGGCTACATCACCCAAATCCAGCACTGTTCGGTCAACGACGGAGAGGGCATCCGCACTCTGATTTTTCTGGCTGGCTGCCCCCTCCGTTGTGCCTGGTGCGCCAACCCGGAGGGGCAGACCCGGGAGAATCCCATGACCCGGTGGATGGAGACGGAGGAAGTCCTCCAAGCGGTCCGGCGGCAGGCCATTTTCTACCGCTTTTCCGGGGGTGGCGTCACCTTTTCCGGCGGGGAGGCCACGGCCCAGGGGGAATTTTTTCAGGAACTGACACAACGGCTCTATGACGAGGGATATGACCTGGCGTTGGAGACCTGCGGCGTGTTTGACTTTGACCGGATGGCGCCGGCCTTAGGGAAAATGAATCAAATTTTTATAGACCTGAAGCACCCGGACCCGATGGCCCATCGACGGTTCACCGGGCTGGACAACCGGCTTGTGCTGGAGAACCTCCGGCGGACCGCCCAGCTGGGCCCGCCGCTGGTGGTTCGGATTCCCGTGATTTTGGGGGTCAATGGAACCGATGAGACCATGGCCGCCTGTTTTCGCCTGTTGGGACAGCTGGCGCCGGGGGCGGCCCTGGAGCTGCTGCCGTATCACCGGCTGGGGGAGGAAAAATACCGCCAGCTGGGCCGTCCGGTGCCCAGCCCGGCCTTTGGCATTCCCTCCCAGGACCAGTTGGACCACTGGCGGGCGATGGCCCAGGCCATGGGGCGTCGGGTGGTGTCCTATCGATAAGGAGGAAATTCCATGAAAGAATATCAATTGCATGGACTGCGGGCCCTGGCGCAGTCGCCAAAGGGGACGGTTCCCGCCTTTTTGCAGGCCCCGGCCACCCAGGGGGCCTGGCGGTTTCACCACGCCCTGGAGGACTATGGGCCGACGCCTCTGGTCCGGTTAAATGGCCTGGCGGAGGAGCTGGGCCTGGGCGGCGTCTTTGTCAAGGATGAGTCTCACCGGTTTGGTTTGAACGCCTTTAAGGGGCTGGGCGGCATCTATGCTCTCTCCCGGGCGGTGGCCCGGGAGCTGGGTCTGCCGGCGGAGGTGACCTTGGAGGAATTACAGGCTCCGTCGGTGCAGAAAGAGGTCAGGAATATGGTGTTTGTGACCACCACCGACGGAAACCACGGGCGGGGGGTGGCCTGGGCGGCCCGGAAGCTGGGCTGTGAGGCCCATGTCTATCTCCCGGCGGGCTCCGCCCCTGCCCGGGCGCAGGCCATTCTGGACGCAGGCGCGGTGGAGGCACGGGTTCTGCCTCTGGGCTATGACGACGCGGTGCGCTATGCGGCCCAACAGGCCCAGGAGAAGGGGTGGACTCTTATCCAGGACACCAGCTGGCCCGGCTATGAGGAGATTCCCACCTGGATTGTCCAGGGATACACCACCCTGGCCCGGGAAGCGGCGGACCAACTGGCCGAGGCGGGGGTTGACCGGCCCACCCACGTCTTTTTGCAGGCCGGTGTCGGGGCCATGGCCGGCGGCGTGCTGGGATACTTGGCGGACCGGTATGGGGCCCAGGCGCCGGTCTTTGCCGTGGTGGAGCCGGAGAACGTCGCAGGCATCTATGCCTCTGCCCAAGCCGGTGACGGTCAGCCCCATCCGGCCCAGGGCCCGGGGGAGACCATCATGGCGGGCCTTAACTGTGCAGAGCCCTGTACCCTGACCTGGCCGGTGCTGCGGGACCTGGCCAGTTGGTACATCGCCTGCCCGGACCAAGTGGCGGAGCGGGGTATGCGACGTCTGGGGCGCCCTGCGGCGGGGGACCCGGCGGTGATCTCCGGCGAGAGCGGCGGCGTGACCATGGGGCTGCTGGACCTGCTGATGACGGCGCCGGATTTGGCACCCCTCCGCAGGGACATGGGGCTGAACCGGCAGTCTGTGGTCCTGTTGATCAGCACGGAGGGGGACACCGACCCGGTGCATTACCAGAAGGTGATGACACATGATTGACAAATGAAAAAAACGTGGTATCGTATAGGCAGTACATTCCGATATCCAATCGGACAGGAGGGACTACCATGGCAAAGAAACGGAAATGGGGCCGGGTGCTGGCCTTTGGCGCCATCACGGCCGCCCTGGGCGGCATCGCGGCGTATAAGCACCGGAAGGAAATCGAGCGGACGCTCCAGGAGATCGCGGACCAGATGGACGCCTGGGAGGAGAGCAGCGAGTTTTTTACGGACCAGGACACCGTTGTTCACACGGTAAATCCCGCCCCTGAGGAGGGCGAGGAGGCACCCGCGGCGGAAAACGAGCCCGCCGAGAGCGACTTTGTGGACGCGGCCCCGGCGGAGACGGAAGAAAAGCCCTCTGCGGCAGAGTGATTCCTTGCACACAGACAGCCCGCCCTCCGTCCCAAAAGGCGGGGGGCGGCGGTATTTTCATTCCAGGGAGGAGAAAGGACCCCAGTGGAGATCACCATCCAACCGGCCTACCAGGAACCGGAGGCCATTCGAGAACTGCTTGTGGAATACACCGGCATGCTGCTGGAGCAAAATCCCGCCTTTGCCGGCTACCTGAAGCAGCAAAACTTCGCGGCAGAGCTGGACAACCTGCAGGAAAAGTATGGGGTGCCAGAGGGGCGGCTGTATCTGGTCCGGGCAGATGGGGCGCCCGCCGGCTGCGTGGCGATGAAAAAGCTGGATGCCCAGCGGTGTGAGTTGAAGCGGCTGTATATCCGCCCCGCGTTCCGCGGCCAGGGCCTGGCCCGGCGGCTGGTGGAGCGTCTGCTCACCGACGCCCGTTCCGAGGGCTACCAGGCTATGCTGCTGGACACTTTTCCCTTCCTCTCCGGGGCGATCCGCCTTTACCGGACCTTGGGGTTCTATGAGATCCCCAGCTACAACAATAGTCCCTTGGACAGTCTCATTTATATGAGAAAGGACCTATGTCCTGCCTGCTCTTTTTGCGGTTAGGCGTCATCATGGGACAGAAAAGCGAAACAGACTTTTGTATACACAGAATTGCAAGCGAGTTGGTCCGCGGACCAACTCGCTTGTTTTAGAGTAACGATTCTTGCAGACTTAGCCAGCAAATCTGATTGTTTCAGAAAAACAAAAAGATGAGCCCGATAAGGGCTCATCTTTGGTCGGAGTGTGGGGATTCGAACCCCAGGCCTCTTGGACCCGAACCAAGCGCGATACCAAACTTCGCCACACCCCGATAAGCCTTTCTATTATACTTGTATTGTGGGGAAATGTCAAGTGGGAAAACGGGAAAAATTGGGGTATATTCCGTGGAGGGATGCCATAGAGATAGAGTAGCCAAGCAAAGAAAGGGGGCGGGATGATGGCTGTGGAAGGGACAAGGAAAAAGAGCCGGAAGAAGGAGAGCCTCTCCCCAGGGGAGAAGCGGCGGCTGCGGCAGCTGCTCATTTGTCTGGTCCTCTTCGGCGTTGTCTTCGTGGGCCGGGGGATGGACTTGGGGCCGGTGTCCCAGCTCTCCGCCACGGTGGGGGAACTGGTCCGGGCAGACACGGATTTTCAGGCGGTTTTCGCGCGGATGGGGGAGTCCTTCTCCAAGGGAGAACCAGCGGTGGAAACCTTCCGTTCCCTCTGGAGCGGGATGTTTTCCCAGGAGGAAACACCGGCCCAAACGCCGGAGAAGGGGGCGGAGCCGGAACAGCCGGCGGCCCAGGAGGAGCAGGCAGAGGGAGGCGCGGATGGCGCGGAAAACGATTCATAGCACCGGTGGATTCTGGCTGATCCTGGGGGCGCTGCTGTTGGCGGCGTCCCTTCGGCTTCTGTTCTGGGCGGCGGTGGCGGCGGCAGTGCATGAGCTGGGGCACGTGGCAGCGGTGCGGGCCCTGGGCGGCCGGGTGGGCAGCTTTCGGCTGACGGGGGTGGGCGCGGTGATCCAGCCCCGGCGGGAGCGGATGTTTTCCTATGGAGAGGAATGCCTGGTGGCGTTGGCGGGCCCCGCCGCCAGCGTTTTGCTGGCCATAGGGGCTGCGGCGTGGGGCAGGCATTTTGGCGGCGCGGATGCCTATCTGCTGACGGGGGTAAGTCTGGCGCTGGGGGTGTTTAATCTGCTGCCCATAGGTCCTCTGGATGGAGGCCGCATTCTCCGGGCGGTGGCCTCCCGGTGGGCGGGACCGGATGCGGGGGACCGTGTGTGCGGTCTGCTGACAAAGGTTCTGGCCGCGGGCCTGGCCGCCCTGGGCGTATGGGTGTTGGGGAAGAGCGGAAATTTTACCCTTCTGCTCTGCGCCGGTTGGCTGCTGTGGCGGCGGGAAGGGAGCCGGTGAAAGAACGGGAGCCATCTGGACCCTCTTTGGGAACGGATGGCTCCCGGTTTCGTTTGGCGGGAGGCCCAAGGCAATCCGATTCCATCAGCGTGTTTTCTCCATACGATAGTTGGTCAGAAGAATCCCCCGGCGTTCCACCTGCTGGGCCCGGAGGACCCGATATCCTCTTTTTTCAAAGAAAGACCGCGCGGTGAGGGAGGCGTGGGTGACAAGGGGACCGGCGGCAGAGGCCTCCAGGCGATCACAGAGGGCGGTGGCGATTCCCATGCCCTGGTGGTCCTTGTGGACATACAGACGGTCCAGATACCCTGTGTTGCTGTCTATGTCCCCAAAGCCCACGGCGCAGCCGTCCTCTACCGCCACGAGGGTGTGGTGGACCTGAAGAGACCGGTCCCATGCCCCCAGGTCGATGTCCTTTGGCGCCCATGCGTCCAACTGCTTTTCTGTGTAGTCTCTTCGGTTGACGGTGTGGACCGTCTGATAGAACAACGCTGCCAATGGGACCGCGTCGAACGGCTGGTAGGCTCGGATCACCATGCGCCTCCCCCTCTCTTTTTTGGATGTTCTTTTACTCTACCACATTCGATGCCCTGGGGCAACTGGGGCTGTGGGTTGCCAGATGGGCTTTTTTTTGCTATAATTTACTATCAATTCCCAAGACAACAGCCCACATGGGTTAAGGAAGGCCATTTTTTGGCATACTGGTGGAAGGAGACAGCGTATGGGTATGTTTTCTCAGTTGGCCCAGGGGGTGGACTGGTCCAGCATGGGCGCGATGGCGCTGCGGATCGTGGCGGTGCTGCTGTGCCTGGTGGTCCATGAGGTCTGCCATGGCCTGGCGGCCTACTGGCTGGGGGACCCCACCGCGAAGCAGAGTCACCGGCTGTCCCTCAATCCCATTCACCATCTGGACCCCTTTGGCCTGCTCATGATGGTGGTGGTGGGGTTTGGCTGGGCCAAGCCCGTGCCGGTGGACCCCCGCTACTTCCGCAAGCCCAAGCAGGGCATGGCCATCACCGCGCTGGCCGGACCGGTTTCCAACTTCCTGTTGGCCTATGTGTCGGCGATCCTTTACAGTGGATTGTACGCGGTGCTGGTGGTGCGGGGGGAGACCACGGGGCTGGCCTTGGCACTGGAGTTTTTCGGCGTACTGGTGACCCTGAACATCGGCCTGGGTATTTTCAACTTGATTCCCTTCCCGCCTCTGGACGGTTCCAAGGTTGTGGCCATGTTCCTGTCGGACCGGCAATACGTGCAGTGGATGCGTCTGGAGCGGTATGGGATGATTGTGCTGATGGCCGCCCTCTGGTTCGGGCTGCTGGACGGCTTTCTGGGGACGGCCCGGTCCTGGATGCTGGACTGGATGCTCCGGGGGGCCTCCTTCGCCTACACCGGGGTGCTCTCCCTGCTGATGTGACGGCCATGGAACGCCCGGTCTATTACATTAAAGGTGTGGTGCGGGACGGCGCGGAGGCCACCCAGGACTTTGTGGGCCCGCTGGATTTGATCCTCCATCTGCTGCAAAAGAATCGGATTGCCGTTCGGGACATCCCCCTTGCGGGCATTCTGGCCCAGTTTTTGACCTGGATGTCCTCCCGGCGGGCGCTGGACCTGGAGGTGGCGGGGGAGTTTATCTCCATGGCCTCCCACCTGATGCTTTTGAAGACCAGAATGCTGCTGTCCGAGCAGGACCAAGAGGCCCAATCGGAGATGGAGGAACTCATTGCCTCCTTGGAGGCCCGCCAGCGCCATGAGAACTATGCCCGGATTTTGGCGGTGCTGCCCCAGCTTTCGGAGGGGTACCAGCAAGGGGGGGCGGCCTTTCCCAAGGGCCCGGAGCCCCAATTTGCCCGCCGGATGTACCGGTATGTCCACAGTGGGGAGGACCTGCGCGCTGCCGTGGCGGCCTGGCAGGCCCGCCAACGCCGGGCGGCGCCCCCCTCCCTGGAGGAATTCCGAGGGGTTGTGCGGCCGGCGCCCTACCGAGTGGAAGAAAAGGCGGCGGAGCTCCTCTCCCTTCTGCGGGCGGAGGGACCCCGGCGGCTGACGGACCTGATCCGCTGCAGCGGGAGCCGCTCAGAGGCCACGGCCACCTTTCTGGCGCTGTTAGAGCTTTGCCGGGAGGGAAAGATTCACTTGGCCGGGGAGATGGACAACCCGGAGGTCTCCTGGCGATCGGGGACCTGAGGCTCTGGGGAGAAGGGCGGACAAGGGGAGGAGGGGATGGCAATGGAGCGAAATCAATGGGAGAGCGCCGCGGAGGCAATCCTTTTCGCGCTGGGGGAGCCGGTGGAGGAAACCCGGCTGGCCCAGGCCATGGGCTGCCCCCGGGAGGCGGCGGCCCGGGCCTGCCAGTCCCTGGCCCAAGGCTATGAGGCGGAACAGGCGGGGGTCCGTCTGGTTCGGCTGGAGGAGAGCTGGCAGCTGGTCTCCGCCCCCCAATGGGGGGAGACCATCCGGGGCCTGCTGTCCCGGCGCAAGCCGGACAAGCTCTCGCCGGCGGCCTTGGAGACCCTGGCGGTGGTGGCGTATTTTCAGCCGGTGACCCGGGTGGTCATTGACCAGGTGCGGGGGGTGGACAGCGCCCATTCCCTGGCCCTGCTGCTGGACCGGGAGCTGGTGGCGCCCTGCGGCAGCTTGGACGCGCCGGGCCGCCCCATCCTCTACCGGACGACCCCGGTGTTTCTGCGGAGTTTTGGCCTGTCCTCCCTGGAGGAGCTGCCGCCGCTGCCGGAGTCCGGCCTGAACCGGGAGGAGGGACAGCCATGGTAGGATGGATTCTGCTGCTGGTGGTCCTGGCGCTGGTATTGCTGGCCTGTGTGCTCCGGCTGGGGGTGGCGGCAGGCTATGAGGAGGGGGGCGGCTGGGTTAAGGTACACCTTGGCCCCAAATGGGTCTCGCTTTACCCGGTCCCCCAGGCGCGGACCGCCCGGCGCCGAAAAAAACAGCGGCGGAAGGAAGCAAAGGCCGAAGCGACAGAGGATCAGAAGGACCGGGAAAAATTCTCCTTGGGGGGGGCGCTTGACCTGGCGCTGGAACTGCTGCCCCAGGTCAAGGCGGCGGCGGGCAAATTCCGCCGGGCGCTGCGGGTGGACGAGCTCTGTCTGCGGCTGACGTGGGGAGAGCCTGACCCGGCGGACGCGGCGATTCACTACGGCCGGGCCTGGGGGATTGTGGAGGCGCTGCTGGCTTTTTTGGAGGCCAACTTTGTGCTGAAACACCGGGAAGTCTCCCTGCATTTGGACTACCAGATCGAGCGCCCCCGGCTCTTTGTCCGGGCCAGCCTGTCCCTGACAGCGGCCCAGCTGCTGGGCATCGTCCTCCCTTTGGGGTGGGCGGCGCTGAAGACTTTGTGGAAGCATCGAAAACAAACGGCCGCGGCGGGGGCCGCCGCCCATGGAAGGAAAGGGGAGCCAAGCAATGGAAAAGAATCATCCTGTCAGTGAACTCATGGCGGAGACCATTGAGAAGATCAAAGAGGCCGTGGACGCCAACACCGTGGTGGGGGAGCCTATTGTGGCGGGGGAGATTACCCTCATTCCCGTCTCAAAGATCTCCCTGGGATTTGGCACTGGCGGCTCGGAGATGGGGGGGAAAACCCCGAAGGTCATGGGGGAGAATCCCTTTGGCGGCGGCGGCGGCGCTGGATTGAAGGTCACACCGGTGTGTTTCCTGGTGATCAACGCCGGTATGGTGAAAGTTCTGCCGGTGGACACCAGCCATGAGACCAGTCTGGACCGGGTGGTGGACCTGATCCCTGATGTGGTCAATCGGATTGCCGGCCTGGTGGAGGAGAAGAAAGCCAAGAAACCGGCGTCGGAAGAACCGGACGGTCCGGCGGGAAATCCTTGAAACATTCGTATAAAATCCCTTTCCCGCTCCATACTAAAGGGGAGCGATCTTGTTTGGATGGAGGGATTTTGTGCGAAGACAACTGATTGCCCTGGGGATGCTCTGTGGGCTCCTGCCGGGGTTTGTGGTCCATACCCACGCGGCGGAGGCGCCTGCGGTTTCCGCGGCCTCCGCTGTTTTGATGGATGCGGAGACCGGCCGGGTGCTCTATGCCCATAACGAGCAGGAACCCCGGGCCATTGCCAGCACCACGAAGCTGATGACCGCGCTGGTGGCGGCGGAGTATCTGGGGGGAGACCTGTCGGAAACCGTGGAGATCAAGCGGGAATGGACGGGGATTGAGGGGACCTCTCTCTATCTCAAGCCGGGGGAAACGATCACCTTGAAAACCCTGCTCTACGGGCTGCTCCTCCACTCGGGCAACGACGCGGCGGTGGCCCTGGCAGGAATCTGCGGGGGAGAGGTGGAGACCTTTGTGGGGTGGATGAACCAGCGGGCCCAGGACCTGGGCATGACCAACACCCACTTTTCCGACCCCAACGGCCTGGGCGATGAAAATCATTACGCCTCGGCCCTGGATATGGCCAAGCTGGGGGTGGCCTGCCTGCAAAATCCCACGGTGGCGGAGATTCTCTCCACCCGGACCATTACCCTGGAGGGGCGGCAGCTCACCAACCACAATAAGCTCCTGTGGCAGTATGAGGGCTGCACCGGCATGAAGACGGGCTATACCCGGCAGGCGGGGCGCACCCTGGTGTCCAGCGCGGAGCGAAATGGGCAGACCTTGGTCTGCGTCACCCTGAACGACCGGGATGACTGGAACGACCACAAGGCTCTGCTGGACTATGGATTTTCCACGTTTCCCCGACAGGTGCTGGCGGAGGAAGGGGAGGAACTGGGGCGGGTCCCCTTACAGGGAAGCCTGCTCCACATGGCCTCAGTGGAAGCCCGGGAGACGGTGGCCTATCCCCTCAAGCAGGGGGAGGAGGTCACCATGGAGGTGGACCTGCCGGACCAGGCGGAGGCGCCGGTGGTGCAGGGGGAGATCGCCGGTTCTGTCCGGTTTTTGGTGGGCAGCCGCCAGGTGGGGCAGACCTATCTGGTCTGGTCGGGCAGCGCCCGCCGGGATGTGGTGAAGGAACGGCCGGTGGACTCTCCCCTGGATTTTCTGCCCCAGAGCACACCCCCCACCTATGAGGAGATGCTGTCCCTCTTTTCCAAGGCAGGCACAGTGAGCGAGTAAAACGGGAGGGCGCGATGGAAGATCGTCTGCAAAAGATCCTCTCCGCGGCGGGAGTGTGCTCCCGCCGCCGGGCGGAAACCTACATACAACAGGGCCGGGTCACAGTGAACGGCCGGCCCGGAGTCCTGGGGGAACGGGCGGACCCGGACCGGGACCAAATTGCCCTGGACGGCGTGCCGGTGGGCCGACGGGGGGACCACCAGGTGCTGATGCTGTACAAGCCCCGAGGGGTGGTGACCACCCTGTCCGATGAGAAAGGCCGGCCCACTGTGGCGGACCTGGTCCGGGATTGCGGGGAACGGGTGTGGCCGGTGGGGCGGCTGGACATGGACTCTGAGGGCCTGCTCCTGCTGACCGGCGACGGCGCCCTGACCCATGGGCTGCTCCACCCCCGGCATCAGGTGGAAAAGGAGTATCTGGTCTGGGTGGAGGGATTTCACCCAGGCGCGGTGGAGGCCCTGACCCGGCCCATGACCCTAAATGGGCAGAAACTGCGGCCGGCCCGGGTTCGGCTGGTCCGCCCGGGTCCGGGGAGTGCCCTGCTCTCTGTGGTGATCCATGAGGGGAAAAACCGCCAGATCCGACGGATGTGCGCCCACTGCGGCCTGACGGTGAAGCGGCTCAAGCGGATTCGGGAGGGGCGCCTCCTGCTGGACCGCGATCTGCGGCCCGGCCAGTGGCGGCCTCTGACCCAGGCGGAGGTCAAGGTACTGCGGGAGGAATCTTTTCTGCAAGAATAAGAATTTTTTCTTGCAAAAAGGGAGAAGTCGCGCTATAATATCCCCGAAAGAACGGCACAAATGGGGCCAACTGGCGGCGCTGTGACAGAATTTCCCCGGGTCAGCGGGCCAGGCTGGGCTGGCGGTGCCGGACCGACGCGGAACAGGAGGGCGATTTCATGTCAAAGGATATTCTATCTCTCATCAGCAGTAAAATGAACACCTTTTCCAAGGGGCAGAAGCTCATTGCCAACTACATCCTGTCCTCCTACGACAAGGCGGCGTTTATGACGGCCAGCAAGCTGGGCAAGACCGTTCACGTCAGTGAATCCACCGTGGTGCGCTTTGCCTCGGAGCTGAAGTACGACGGGTATCCCGCCATGCAGAAGGCCCTGCAAGAAATGATTCGGAATAAACTCACCTCTATCCAGCGCATTGAGGTGACCAATGACATCATCGGCAACCAGGACGTGGTCTCCACGGTGATGCAGTCGGACATGGAAAAGATCCGGCTGACCATGGAGGAGATTGACCGGGACAGCTTCCAGGCGGCGGTGGATGCCATTGTCAACGCCAAAAAGATTTACATTTTGGGCACCCGGTCCTCGGGCTCTCTGGCCGGGTTCATGTCCTTTTACTTTGGCCTCATGTTTGACAACGTGGTCCATGTGGGGGAGAGTGCCAACCAGGAAATTTTTGACCAGATCGTCCAAGTGGGCCACGGGGACGTAACCATCGGACTGTCCTTTCCCCGGTATTCCCGGCGGACGGTCCGGGCCATCAACTTTGCCCACGAGCGGGGTTCCAAGGTCATCGCCATCACCGACAGCGCCTCCAACAGCATGGCCAAGGCGGCGGACTATGTGCTGCTGGCCAAGAGCGACATGGCCTCCTTTGTGGACTCCCTGGTGGCTCCCCTGAGCCTGATTAACTCCCTGCTGGTGGCCATTGCCCGGAGTAAGTCCGACGTGGTGGACCACTTTGAGCGGCTGGAGCACATCTGGGAGGAGTACGGCGTATTCGTCAGCATGGAGGAAGAGAACCAATGACGCAGACCCCTGTGGTGGTGGTGGGCGGCGGCGCGGCGGGAATGATGGCCGCGCTGGCGGCCCGCCGGGCCGGTGCGGCGGTGGTGCTCCTGGAGCCCAACGAGAAGCTGGGCCGCAAGCTGTACATCACCGGCAAAGGCCGGTGCAACCTGACCAACAACACGACCCCTGAGGGCGTGCTGGCGCACGTGACCCGAAACGGGCGCTTTCTGTACAGCGCGGTGACCCGGTTTCCGCCGGCGGCCGTGATGGAATATTTTGAAGCCTTGGGCGTCCCCCTGAAGACAGAGCGAGGGGGGCGTGTTTTTCCCTGTTCAGACCGGGCGGCCGACGTGATCGACGCCTTGTTTTTTGCCCTGAAAAAGGAGGGCGTGGTCCTGCGCCGGGGCAAGGCGGAGGAACTGCGGCTGGCCCAGGGGCGGGTGGTTGGCGTGTCCCTGGGGGAGGAGAGCCTTCCCGCCGGGGCGGTGATCCTGGCCACCGGCGGGCTGTCCTACCCCGCCACCGGCTCCACGGGGGACGGGTACCGGCTGGCCCAGTCGGCCGGGCATACCATCGTCCCCCCCACGCCCTCTCTGGTTCCACTGGAGGAGGCGGGGGACACCTGCGCGCAGATGCAGGGACTTTCCTTGAAAAATGTGACCCTGACCCTGAAAAATCAAAAGAAAAAAGTGGTCTTTCAGGAGCAGGGAGAGATGCTTTTCACCCACTTCGGCCTCTCCGGGCCGCTGGTGCTCAGTGCCAGCGCCCATGCCAACTGGAGCAGGGATACCTACACCGCGGTGCTTGACCTGAAGCCCGCCCTGGAGGAGGAGAAGCTGGAGGCCCGGATACTCCGGGACATCGCCCAGGCCCCCAATAAGGCCTTCCACAATTTTTTGGAGGGTCTGCTGCCCCGGCGGATGGTGCCGGTGATGGGCGCGCGGGTGGACATTGCCCCGGACCTGCCGGTGAACGCCCTGACCAAGGCCCAGCGCCGGCGGCTGGTGGAGGCCATGAAGCACTTTGCCCTCCCCCTGGCGGGGCCCCGGCCCATCCGGGAGGCCATTGTAACCGCCGGCGGCGTCAAAACGGGCGAGGTGGACCCGGGGACCATGATGTCCAAAAAGACGGCGGGGCTTTTCTTCGCGGGAGAGATTTTGGATCTGGACGCCTATACAGGGGGCTTCAACCTCCAGATTGCCTGGTGCACCGGCCGGGCAGCGGGAGAGGGCGCGGCCCGATACAGCAAGGAGGAACGGGAATGAGACCCTTTCGCAGCATTGCCATTGACGGCCCCTCCGGGGCAGGGAAAAGCACGCTGGCCAAGGCACTGGCGGCCCGTCTGGGCTTTTTGTATGTGGATACCGGCGCCATTTACCGGACGGTGGGGCTGTATGTGGCCCGACAGGGAGGGGACTGCGGGGACCCCCAGCAGGTGCTGCCCCGGCTGCCGGAGCTTCAACTCTCCCTGACCTATGGAGCCGACGGCCTTCAGCACATGCTGCTGGCGGGGGAGGACGTGACCCAGGCGATTCGGGAGAACCAAGTCTCCCGGTACGCCTCCCAGGTTTCCGCCTACCCTGCGGTCCGTGCCTTCCTGCTGGAGATGCAGCGCAACCTGGCCAGAACCCATGATGTCATCATGGATGGCCGGGACATCGGCACCGTGGTCCTGCCCCAGGCGGACCTGAAAATTTTTCTCACCGCTTCCGTGGAGGAGCGGGCCCGCCGCCGCTGCCGGGAGCTGCAGGCCCGGGGGGACCAGGTGGACCTGGCGACCATCCAGGCGGAGATCGCCCAGCGGGACTACGCAGACAGCCACCGGTCCGCAGCGCCCCTTCGGAAAGCGGCGGACGCGGTGGTGGTGGACACCTCCCAGATGGATCGGGAGGAGAGCCTTGCGGCCCTGATTACCCTGGCGAAAGAGAGGTTAGGCCTGTGACCCTTTACGAATTTGCCTATATTGTCAGCAAGATGATTTTCAGCATTGTCACCTTCCGCACGCCGCTGAAGGCCTATGGAAAGGAAAATATTCCGGCCGGAGGTGCGGTGATCTGTTCCAACCATGTGCATAATTCCGATCCCTTTTACATCGTCTACTCCTTTCACCGAAAGGACAAGATATGGATTATGGCCAAGGAGGAGATCCGTCATTACCCCGTGGTGGGGCGGCTGCTCAACTGGCTGGGCTTTGTCATCTGGGTCCGGCGGGGGAAGTCGGATGTGGGGGCCATCAAGTCCGCCCTGAAAGCCCTCAAGGGGAAGGAGAAGCTCCTGATTTTCCCCGAGGGTACCCGCCATGAGGAGATCGGGGAGGGGAAGACCGGGGCGGCTATGATGGCCATTCGCACTGGGGTCCCCGTGCTGCCGGTGTACATTGCCCCGGAACGGACCCCGTTCCACCGGACCAAGGTGTACATTGGGGAGCCCTATCAGCCCTTTACAGAGAACCGCCGGGCCACAGCGGAGGACTATGAGGCGGTGACGGAGGAGATCATGGACCACATCCGGGCGGTCCGGGACCGCCGGGCGGAAATGGAGGCCCGGGGATGAGGAAGGTCCTTTTGGCCAAGTCTGCCGGCTTTTGCTTCGGGGTCCGCCGGGCGGTGAAGCTGGCCCAGGAGATTGCCGAGAGCGGCGCACCCTATGTGATGCTGGGGCCGGTGATCCACAATGACCATGTCATTGCCCAGCTGGCGGCCCAGGGGGTGGGGTGCGTGTCCAGCTTGGAGGAGGTGCCCCCGGGCTGCGGCGTCATCATCCGCTCCCACGGGGAGGGGAAGGAAGTCTATGACAGACTGGCGGCCATGGGCTGTCCCGTGGCGGACGCCACCTGTGTGAAGGTGGCCAAAATCCATGAGATTGTGAAGGACGCCAGCGACCGGGGGCGGCAGGTCATCATCATCGGCGCCCCGGAGCACCCCGAGGTCCGGGCCATCGCAGGCTGGTGTATTGGTGCGAAAATCTTCCGAAATGAGGCGGAATTGACGGTTTTTCTGGAGGAATGGAAAGAAAATCCACAAAAACCTGTGACCTTGGTTTCACAAACTACATCAACGGATAGAATTTGGACTCCATGCAGAGAAAAAGTAAAAAAAGAGTGTACAAACGCCGAAATCTTTGATACAATATGTAATGCTACGTGTATGCGGCAATCAGAAGCGCAGAGTTTGGCGGAGCAATGCGAGGCGATGATCGTCATCGGTGATCGGAAAAGCTCCAACACGACCCGTCTTGCTGAGTTATGCCGGGCACACTGCCCGTTGGTTTACCACATCAGCCGGGCTGAGGAGCTCGACCGGAGGAAGGTGAGCGGGGTAGCTTCTGTGGGAATCACCGCTGGCGCGTCGACGCCGGGGTGGATAATAAAGGAGGTCAAAGACAAAATGAGCGAGGAAATGAACAACGCTATGGAGATCGAAGAGTCCTTCGCTGATATGCTGGAGAAGTCGATCAAAACTTTAAATACGGGAGACAAGGTCACTGGTGTCGTCACCGGCATCACCGCCACCGAGGTCAACGTGGACCTGGGCACCAAGCACGCCGGTTACATCCCCATGTCGGAGCTGAGCGACGATCCCGCCGTAAAGCCCGAGGACATCGTGAAGGTGGGCGACGAGATCGAGACCTATGTCATGCGGGTCAACGATGTGGAAGGGGTTGCCACCCTGTCCAAGAAGCGCCTGGACAGCGTGAAGAACTGGGACACCATTGAGGCTGCCGTAGAGGACAAGACCATCCTGGAGGGTACCGTGACCGAGGTCAACAAGGGCGGTATCGTGGTCAATGTCAAGGGCATCCGTGTCTTCGTGCCCGCCTCTCAGACCGGAATGCCCAGAGGGGCCGACCTGTCCGAGATGATCAAGGACCGCGTGAAGCTGCGTATCACCGAGGTCAACCGTTCCCGCCGCCGTGTGGTGGGCTCCATCCGCGCTGTTCAGGCAGAGGAGCGCGCTGCCAAGGCCGCTGAGGTCTGGGCAAACATCGAAGAGGGCAAGAAGTATGAGGGCACGGTGAAGTCTCTGACTTCCTATGGTGCCTTTGTGGACATCGGCGGTGTGGACGGCATGGTCCACGTGTCCGAGCTGTCCTGGAGCCGCATCAAGAACCCCGCTGAGGTGGTCTCCGTGGGCGACAAGGTCAACGTGTATGTCATCTCCTTCGACCCGGAGAAGAAGAAGATCTCCCTGGGCATGAAGGACCACAACGAGGACCCCTGGGAGAAGTTTACCTCCACCTATGAGGTTGGCTCCGTGGCCAGCGTCCGGGTGGTGAAGCTGATGACCTTCGGTGCCTTCGCGGAAATCGTGCCCGGTGTGGACGGCCTGATCCACATCTCTCAGATTGCCGACCACCGCATTGAGAAGCCCGGAGACGAGCTGGCGGAAGGTCAGATCGTGGACGTGAAGATCACGGACATTGATTATGACCGCAAGAAGGTCTCCCTGTCCATCCGCGCCCTGCTCAACGACGCCCGCGCCGCTGAGGAAGGGGAAGACGGCGAGGACGCCTGAGACAGCAGAGAACCGGCAGAAACAAAACAAAGAAGGGGGAACTGCCGCAATGGGTGGGTTCCCCTTTTTTGATAAAACAAAAAGAGCGGGAAGATGCCTTTTTGGGGCATACTATCCTCGCCAAAACAAAGAATGGAGGACGTCATTATGGCAACCATTACCAAAGATACCATCGTGGGCGATATCCTGGACATCGCACCCGAGACCGCGCCGGCGTTCATTGACATCGGTATGCACTGCCTGGGCTGCCCCGCCTCCCGGAACGAGACTGTGGAGCAGGCCTGCCTGGTCCACGACCAGCCCGTGGAAGAGCTGGTGGAAAAGCTCAACGCGATCATCGTGGCAAACCGGAAGTGAAACCAAAAAACGGGAGCGGGTTCCGCTCCCGTTTTTTTGTGGAAGGGAGAATGGAATGAGACGATTGGAGCTGTCGCCGCGCCTGGCCGCCATAGCCGAACAGGTTCCCCAAGGGGCCCGGCTGGCTGACGTGGGGACCGACCATGCCTATCTGCCTGCTTGGCTCCTGCTGGCGGGGCGCATTTCAGGGGCGGTGGCCACGGACGTGCGGGAGGGGCCCCTCCAGCGGGGCCGGGAGACCGCCCGGCTCTATAAGGTGGAGGACCGAATGGTCTTCCGCTGCTGTGACGGTCTGGCGGCGGTGGAGCCCCAGGAGGCGGACACCGTGGTCATTGCCGGCATGGGGGGAGAGCTGATGGCCCGGATCGTAGAACGTGCCCCCTGGACCCGGGGGTGCACCCTTCTGCTCCAGCCCATGAGCGCCCAGGAGGTGCTCCGCCAGTGGCTGGTGACCCATGGGTACTGCATTCAGCGGGAGACCCTGGTCCGGGAGGGAGAGAAGTTCTACGGGATTCTCACGGCCACAGGGGGGGAGAGCCCGGCGTATACCCTGGCAGAGCTCTGGGCAGGCCGTCAGAGACGGGGAGAAGTGTCCCCGCACCGGCTGGCCTATTTGGAGGAGCAGATCCGCCGGCGGGAACGGGCGCTGGCGGGAATGGCCCAGGGCAAAACCCCGCCGCAAGGGGAGATGGAAACAGAGCGGAAGCGGCTGGAAGAGCTGCGGCAGATGAGGGAGGAGTGGAGCCAATGGCAACAGTAAAAGATGTGTGGAACCTGCTGGACCGGAAAGCGCCGTTCCGCACGCAGATGGACTTTGACAACGCGGGCTTTTTGGTGGGCCGCGGGGACCAGCAGGTCACCCGAGTCCTGGTGGCTTTGGACATCACCCCAGAGGTGATTCGGGAGGCGGCGGAGAAGGGATGCCAGCTGATCCTGGCCCACCACCCGGTGATCTGGGGAAAGGTGGGGCAGATCACCGATGAGACCGCCACCGGGCGGAAGGTGCTGGCCTTGATTGAGCAGGGCATTGCGGCCATCTGCGCCCACACCAACTTGGATGCGGCGGAGGGAGGCGTCAACACGGCGTTGGCCCTGCGACTGGGCCTGAGGGACCAGGTTCCGCTGGCGGTGGACGGCACCGACGAAGCGGGCAGACCCTACGGCGTGGGCCGGGTGGGGCAGCTGGAAGGCGGCCCGATGACTGTGGCCCACTTTGCCCGCCGGGCCAAGGAGACCCTGGGGCTGTCGGGCATTCGGGTTTTGGATGCCGGGGTTCCCGTCCAACGGGTGGCAGTGGGCGGCGGCGCCTGCGGCAGTATGCTGCCCCAGGTCCGGGCCATGGGGTGTGACACCTTCCTGACCGCGGACCTGAAGCATGACCTCTACCTGGAGGCCCGGGAGGCGGGGATGAACCTGCTGGATGCAGGACACTACTCCACCGAGGCGGTGGTCTGCCCGGTGATTGCCCAGTGGGTGCGGGAGGCGTTTCCCGACCTTTGGGTGGAAGTGGCGGAAAATCAGGGAGAGGTTTTCGAATATTTCTAAGGAGAAGCCTTGTCAAGTGGGGGCTTTCTGTGATAGAATTGCTACGTTAAAAATATAAAGATGGGAACCGCTTCGGCTCCCATCATTCTTATGATAAGAAGGGAACGATACCTATGTCAGGACATTCCAAATGGCATAATATTCAGAAGACCAAGGGGGCTGCGGATGCCAAGCGCAGCGCCGCCTTTACGAAGATCGCCAAGGAGATCATCGTGGCGGTGAAGACCGGTGGGTCCGGGGACCCCAATAACAACTCCCGCCTGGCCACGGTAATCGCCAAGGCCAAGGCGGTGAACATGCCCAACGACAACATCAAGCGCACCATCGACAAGGCCTTGGGCGCAGGGAACACGGACAACTATGAGAGCGTGGTCTATGAGGGCTATGGCCCCAACGGCGTGGCTGTTATTGTGGAGGCTCTCACCGACAACCGCCAGCGCACCGCCCCTGAGGTCCGGCACCTGCTGGACAAATTCGGCAAGGGCTTGGGGGCCACCGGCTGTGTTTCCTGGTCCTTTGACCGCAAGGGCGTGATCATCCTGGACAATGAGGATGGGGACTTGGACGAGGACACCGTGATGATGGATGCCCTGGACTGCGGCGCAGCGGACTTTGAGCCGGAGGAGGACTGCTTCACCATCTATACCGAGCCCGATGACTGCGGCAAGGTGGCCTCTGCCTTAGAGGGGAAGGGCTATGTCTTTGCCTCCGCCCAGGTGGAAATGGTACCCCAGAACTATGTGAAGCTCACTGACGCAGGGGACATTAAAAATATGGAGAAGCTCATTGACGCGCTGGAGGACAATGACGATGTCCAGAACGTCTACCATAACTGGGAGCAGGAATGATTCCTCCTGGGAAATAACCAAATGACAAGAAAACCCCCGGCCCATGGGCCGGGGGTTTACGTTTTATTTTTCTCGCTGCGTTTTTTCCATAAAAGGTAGGACTCATATTTTTTGAGGTCCGTAAGTTCCTCAGGGGAAAATTGCTCCAGTCTGCGCCGCTGTTCGTAGACCGGGTCTATGTTGGACAGGCCCAAGAGGTAATCGGATGAGACCTGATAAAGTCGGCAGACGCGCACCAACATCTCATGGGAAGGGGCGCTTTTTTCCTGTTCCCAGCTTCGAATGGCAAACACGGAGACATTGAGCTTACGGGCCAGGTCATCCTGGTTGTCTCCGTGATCTTTTCGAATTTCAGCTAAGCGTTCTCCAATCATATTTATCACCTCACCCGAACAGTATAGAGAAAGAAAACATTTTTTCTGGATAAATCATATTATTCTTGCTAATATAATAATTGAGTGGTATGATTGCTATCATAAGGAAATGAGGGAAAAAAGTCCCCGTTTTCTGCGATTCTATTTAAGAAAGCAACGGCTGGCGGCCCCCAGAAGAAACCCCATCCTTTTGCCGGGAGAGGGAGGACTATGGGGCGGTATCCCGTTCTGTGAAATAACCGTACATGGCGTAGAGCAACTGTTTTTCCTGCTCGGTCAGGCCATCCAGGTAGATGGCCTGGCTATTTTGCAGACCCAGCAGATAGTCGGTGGAGATATGAAAGAGCTGAGCCATGGCAACAATATATTGGGCGGTGGGAATGGACAGCCCCATTTCCCAGGCGTTGACCGCAGAACGGGTGACACCAATTTTCTTGGCCAGCGCGGACTGGGACAGTCCGCAGGTATCTCGTAAGGTTCGAATTTTATCGCAAATCACAGTGTTCACCCCTTTGGTGATATTATAATTTGCGCCGTTCGATATGAAATTATCAAGAAAAGTATAGTTTTATTGACGCCGAAAGACCTGTATGCCATAATAGAAAAACATGTGAAAGGGGATTCCTGAAAGCACCGAGGTGATTTGTGGGAAAAGTCTCCAGCAATGTTTGGTAGTTTCTGCCAATATGGGTGGATTGGTTGTGAGAGCCCTCTGCCCGTGGTAGACTATTGCCACGTAGTAAAGAGGTGTTTGATATGATTGTTGGCTATATTCGCATGTGTACGCAGGCGGAGGACCGGGACCGGGAGAAAGCCCTCCATCAGTGGGGGGCGGAGAAACTCTATTGGGAAAAGGACAGCAGCCGAAGCTGGGTCCGCCCGGCCTATGAGGAGATGGCCGCCACCCTCCAGCCGGGGGACACCGTGGTGGTCAGTGAGTTTCGGCAGTTGGCCGGCAGCGCCCGGGATGTTTTGATACTGCTCCATCGGCTGTACAGTGCCAAGGTGGAGTTTGCCAGCCTGCGGGAGAATTTCCATACAGCCACAGGGCAGGGTCGGGAAACCCTTCGGGTCTTGTCCGCCCTGGCAGAAATGGAGGAGGAGCGGATGCTCCGCCGCCAGAAAAATGTGGAAAAGGCCAAGGCGGCCGGCCGCTATAAAGGCCGGACGCCCCTGGCCATTGACGAGGAGAAGTTTCGGGCGGTCTGTACCCGGTGGCGGGCGGGAGAGATGACCGCTGTGGCGGCGATGAGGCTGCTGGGGCTCAAGCCGAATACGTTTTACCGGCGGGTCAAGGATTTGGGCCTGTAAGCCGCCGAAAAGATGTTACACGAGAAAAAAGCTGGACGATCCATAGGATCGTCCAGCTTTTTGATGGAACGAAGGGAGAACTTAGTCCAGAGAGAAGAGGATTCGGGTGTTGGGGTCGGCCATACGGACCAGCACGGAAGCAACCTCCGCCCGGGTGATGGGGGCATTGGGCCGGAAGGTGCCGGCGTCGTCATTGCCCGAGAGAACCCCTGCCCGGTAGAGTTGATAGATCCCTTTGTCGGACTTGTACACGTCGGGAATGGAGCCGTCGGGTACGTCGTTGACCGAGGGGAGAGCGGAGCTGGGAAGGGCCTTGGCCAGGATGGAGGCGAACTCCTGCCGGGTGAGCGGGGCATTCATATCACTGGGAAGGGAGGAGATGATTCCCTGGCTGATGGCATAGTCGGAGTAGGCCTTGTACCATGGACTGCTGTTGGCGAAGGTGCCATTGCCCGTCAAGTACAGCTTGCGCAGCCGGGCGGCCAGGGTAATGGTCTGGGCGGCGGAAATTTGCTTGTCGGGTTTGAATTTGTTGGTTTCAATCCCATCCATCAGACCATAGGAGTAGGCCGCAGTCACATAGGGATAATACCAGGCGCGGGAGGAGACATCCTTAAAATTGTTTTGATAGGTCTTGCTCTTGACAAAGCTGTGGCCGCTGGTGTCCCATTTGGCCACCAGCGTTTGTCCGTAGGTGCTTTTGAGCTTGGTGCCATTGGTGACCAGTTCCTTTCCCACAGCGGTGTACCAGCCCAGGAAGGCGGCATTTTTCCGGGTGGGGGTGGGCAGGTCGTAGGTGCTGTTCTTGCTGACCAGTTCCGCGCCGGGGGAGACGCTGCCGCCGTTGGCGTTGTAGGTGATGGTGAGGTGGTTTTCCTTTACGGTAAAGGTCTGATAGGCGGAGTTGGCATAGGACCAGTTATTGGCGTTGGTGGATTGGACTTTGATCCGGTAGGTCCCCGCCGGCAGCCGCTCCATGGAGTAAGGGGATTTCGTATAGAAGTAGTATCGATAGTTTTCCTGCCAGGAGCCATCGCTGTTTTTCCGGTCCACATAGATATTATAATGGGTGGCGAGGCTGACCGGAGACCAGGAGACGGAGATCAGGTCCCCATCCCCATAGACGGAGGAGAGCTTCCCCACTTGGGGCGCAGCGGGCTTGGCAGGGGAGCTGGGGAGGATGGTATCCTTGCCGGAGAGATTGGCCTTGAAATAGATCAGGCCCCCGATGGTTCCGTCGTACTCTGACAGGAGCTTTTTGGAGGCAGCGCCTGGATCGTAGAGCTGGGCATCCCCGCCCACCGTCCGGGCGATGGGAACGAAATGGCCGCTGTTTTTCACCCGGGCGATGACATAGTAGCCGCTGTTGAGAAGATCGTTGATCTTGGTGACCACGTCGGCCAGCGGCGTGGAGACGGAGAAAAAGGTTTGATTGACAAAGTAGAACCGGGGAGAAGAAGTGGAGGTGATGCGCCCAAAGGAGAGCAATGCGTCTTTGGAGCGGTCTGAACTGTGACTGATGTAGCCTTTGGAATCCAGCCAGTCCCGGAACACACCGGGGTTAAAGGTGGACGGATCATAGGCCCCGGAGTGGCACATGAGGATGGCGATGGAGGTGACCAGACAGCCGGAGCCGGCCATGGTGTGCAGGTCCCCCAGAGCGGTGTTCCCCCAGGCGGAATCTCCCTGCCGCCAGGTGGTATAATCGGTGCTGTATGTTTTGCCGTTGTAGGTTGCCGTCCCAGCCGCCCGGGCCAGGGGGGCGGGGAGAAGGCTCAACGCCAGAACCAGGGCCAGGACACCGGAAAGGGCTCGTTTTTGTTTCACGGTGGAGTACCTCCTTTGCACGAAGTCGGGAGAGGGAATCTTTCCCATCAGTATTACATAGATTTGCCAAAATGTCCAGACAATCCAGGGATTTTCCAGAATTTAGCGTCAAAAGGACAGAAAACACCCCGGATCAGCCCCAAAGACTGATCCGGGGTGGAGAAGAGGCGGGGGATTACTTTAAGTTGAAGAACGCGTCTTTCCCCAGATACTGGGCCACGTCATCCAGTTCTTCCTCAATGCGGAGCAGCTGGTTGTATTTGGCCACCCGGTCGGTGCGGCTGGGGGCCCCGGTTTTGATCTGGCCGGCGTTGAGGGCCACGGCCAGGTCGGCGATGGTGGTGTCCTCGGTCTCGCCGGAGCGGTGGGAGACCACGGCGGTATAGCCGGCCCGGTTGGCCATCTGGATGGCGTCCAGGGTTTCGGTGAGGGTGCCGATTTGGTTGACCTTGATGAGAATGGCATTGGCCACACCTTTCTCAATGCCGGTCTTCAGGCGCTGGGTGTTGGTGACAAAGAGGTCGTCTCCCACCAGCTGAACCCGGGAACCCAGCGTCTTGGTGAGCAGGGCCCAGCCCTCCCAGTCGTTTTCCCCCATGCCGTCTTCCAGGGAGATAATGGGGTAGGTGTCAGCAAACTTTTTCCACATGTTCACCAGCTGCTGGCGGGTCATGGTTTTCTTGGCTTTGGGCAGGTCATAGCAGCCGGTTTCCTCGTTGTACCACTCGGAGGTGGCGGCGTCAATGGCGATCATAAAATCCTCATAGGGGCGGTAGCCGGCGGCTTCTATGGCGGCCACAATGGCCTTCAGGGCATCCTCGTCCTTTTTCAGGTTGGGGGCGTAACCGCCCTCGTCTCCCACGCCGGCGGCGGGGGTGCCGTTCTCCTTCAGCACCGTTTTCAGGGTATGGAATACCTCCGCGCACATGCGCAGGGCGTCCTTCCAGCTCTTGGCCCCCACAGGCATGACCATGAACTCCTGGATGTCCACATTGTTGGTGGCGTGGGCACCGCCGTTGAGGATGTTCATCATGGGGACGGGCAGGGTCTTGGCGTTGACTCCGCCCAGATAGGTATACAGGGGCAGGCCCAGACTCTCACTGGCGGCCTTGGCGCAGGCCAGGGAGGCCCCCAGAATGGCGTTGGCGCCCAGACGGCTCTTGTTGGGGGTGCCGTCCAGCGCAATCAGGAGCTTGTCGATGGAGGGCTGATCCAAGACGTTCAGGCCGATGAGAGCCTCGGCAATGTCTTTGTTTACATGCTCCACTGCCTGGGACACGCCTTTGCCCAGATAGCGTCCGGCGTCGCCGTCCCGCAGCTCACAGGCCTCATAGATGCCGGTGGAGGCGCCGGAGGGTACTGCGGCCCGGCCCATGGTGCCGTCGTCCAGGTAGACCTCTACCTCCACGGTGGGGTTGCCCCGGGAGTCCAGGATCTCCCGGCCCAGAACGTCAACGATTTCGATCATCTGCTTCATGTTCATACGCTCCTTTTGCTGTGTTTCCCATAACCCGCCCCTGTGGGGCGGTTAGTTGATAATAAGAGTTTTGCCGTCCATCTCTTCCGGCTGGTTCAGCCCCATCAGGTCCAGCATGGTGGGGGCGATGTCTGCCAGCCGGCCGTCCCGCAGGCGGACCGCGGCGCCCACAATGCAGAAGGGGACCGGGTTGGTGGTGTGGGCGGTGAAGGGCTGGCCATTCTCATCCAGCATCTGGTCCGCGTTGCCGTGGTCGGCGGTGATGAGGGCCACGCCGCCCAGGTCCGTGGTGGCATTGACCACCCGGGCCACGCAGGTGTCCACGGTTTCCACGGCCTCCACGGCGGCCTCAAAGACACCGGTATGGCCCACCATGTCACAGTTGGCGAAATTTAGGATAATCACGTCATACTTGCCGCTCTCGATCCGCCGGATGGCCTCTTCCGTGATGGCGGGGGCGCTCATCTCCGGCTTGAGGTCATAGGTGGCTACCTTGGGGGAGGGGATGAGGCAACGGTCCTCCCCGGGGAAGACCTCCTCCTGACCGCCATTGAAGAAGAAGGTCACATGGGCATATTTTTCCGTCTCCGCAATGCGAAGCTGGGTCAGGCCCAGTTTGCTGAGATACTCGCCGAAGATATTTTTCAGCTTCTCGTGGGGGAAGGCCACGGAGACGTTGGGCATGGTGGCGTCGTACTCTGTGGTGCAGACGAAATGCAGGGGGAGAAACCCACGCTTGCGCTTGAGCTTATCAAAGTCGGGGTCCACCAGGGCGCGGGTCAGCTCCCGGGCCCGGTCGGGGCGGAAATTGTAGAAGATGACCCCGTCCCCGGCGTTGAGGCGGCCCTCCCGGGTGCAGATCACCGGCTCCATGAACTCGTCGGTGATTCCCTCGTCGTAGGAGGACTGAATGGCCTCCAGAGGATCGTCGAAAAAGTGCCCCGTGCCATTGACCATGGCGTCATAGGCCCGCTGGAGCCGGTTCCAGCGGCTGTCCCGGTCCATGGCGTAGTACCGTCCCATCACATCGGCGATCTGTCCAATGCCCAGGGCCTGTATTTTCTCCTGGAGTTGGCGGACATAGTCCCGCCCCGAGGTGGGGGAGACATCCCGTCCATCCAAAAAGACGTGAATATAGAGCTGTTCCAAACCGTGACGTTTGGCCAGCTCCAGCAGGGCATACAGATGGGTGATGTGGCTGTGGACCCCGCCGTCGGAGAGCAGACCCATGAGATGCAGGGCGCTGCCTGTTTCCTTGCAGGCCTGAATGGCCTCCAGGTAGGCGGAATTCTCGAAAAAGGTACCGTCCTCAATGGCGTGGCTGATTTTGGGCAGGTCCTGGAACACCACGCGGCCGGCACCGATGTTGGTGTGTCCCACCTCGCTGTTTCCCATCTGCCCGTCGGGCAGCCCCACGTCAAGGCCGGAGGCCTCCAGCTGGCAGAAGGGATACTGGGAAAACAGGTAATCCAGCTGGGGGGTGGCGGCGGCCAGAACCGCGTTGCCTGGGATTTCCTCGCCCAAGGCGAAACCGTCCATGATGATAAGTGTCGTCGGAGTTTTCATAAAACCTTTCCCTCGCTGCCCGGAGCCGGAGCTCCGGGCCAGTGTCTTGTCAGTCTTGGTTGGCGGTCTGAATGATTTGGAGGAATTTTTCCGGGTCCAGGGCGGCGGTGCCGATGAGACCGCCATCCACATCCTCCTGGTGGAGAAGGGCTTCCGCATTGGTCTCGTTCATGGAGCCGCCGTACTGAATGGTGGTGGACCGGGCGATCCGGGCGCCATAGAGCTTGCGCAGCACGCCCCGGATGGCGGCGCAGACCTCTCCGGCCTGCTCGGGCGTGGCGGTGTTGCCTGTGCCGATGGCCCAAATGGGCTCATAAGCAATGACCACCCGGCGCATGGCCTCAGGGCTGACCCCGGCCAGGGCGGCCTTCAGCTGGTAGGTGATGAACTCCAGGGTGACACCCAGCTGCCGCTGCGCCAGGTCTTCCCCCACGCAGAGAATGGGCCGCAGGCCCGCGGCCAGGGCGGCGTGAATTTTTTTGTTGATGATGAGGTCGCTCTCTCCGAAGTGGGCCCGGCGCTCGCTGTGGCCGATGATCACGTACTTCACGTCCAGGTCGGCCAGCATGGCGGCGGAGATCTCTCCGGTAAAGGGGCCGCTGGCCTCCCAGTGGAGGTTCTGGGCTCCCACCGCCACCCGGCTGTCCTTGAGGAGCTTGACGGCGGCGGGAATGTCCACATAGGGGACGCACAGGACGATGCTGCACCGCTTGGACCGGGGCAGGGCGCCCTTCAGACGCTCGGCAAAGCGTTTGGTCTCCGTGGCGGTTTTGTGCATCTTCCAGTTGCCCGCGATGATGGTCTTGCGATATTTTCTGTTCATGAATCCGCGTTCCCTCCGGCCTGTTCCTTGTCTGCCAGGCAGGCGATGCCGGGGAGGACGAGGCCTTCCAGGAATTCCAGAGAAGCGCCGCCGCCGGTGGAGATGTGGGAGAGCTGATGGGCCAGACCCGTCTGTTCCACCGCAGAGGCGGAGTCCCCCCCGCCCACGATGGTGACAGCGTCGGCTTGCTGGGCCATGGCGGCGGCCACGGCGCGGGTGCCCTGGGCAAAGGCGGGGAACTCAAACACGCCCATGGGGCCGTTCCAGATGACCGTGCCGGCCCCCCGGATGGCGTCGGTGAACAGTTGGATGGTTTTGGGGCCAATGTCCATGCCCATCAGGTCGTCGGGGAAGTTCTGGGCGTCCACCAGCACAGGCGCGGCGTCGGGGGAGAATTCCTTGGCGGCCAGGTTATCCAGGGGCAGCAGAAGGTTCACCCCCATCTGGGATGCCTGGTCCAGCATCTGCCGGGCGTAGTCCACGTGGTCAGCGTCCAGCAGAGAGGTGCCGATGGGGCGGCCCTGGGCGGCCAGAAAGGTGTAGGACATGCCGCCGCCGATGAGAATGGTGTCTGCCTTCTGAAGCAGATTTTTGATGACGCCGATCTTGTCGGCCACCTTGGCCCCGCCCAGGATGGCCACCAGGGGGCGCTTGGGGGCTTCCAAGGCAGCGCCCATGAACTGGAGCTCCTTCTCCACCAGCAGGCCGGCCACCGAGGGCAGATAGTGGGACACCCCTTCTGTGGAGGCGTGGGCCCGGTGGGCGGCCCCGAACGCGTCGAAGACAAACAGATCAGCCAGCGAGGCCAGTTCCCGGGAGAAATCGGGGTCGTTCTGCTCCTCCTCCAGGCGGAAACGGAGGTTCTCTACCAGTACCACCTGACCAGGCTGGAGAGCGGCGCACTTTTCCTTGGTGTCTGGTCCCAGCACGTCTTGGGTCAGAGGGACGGGAATGCCCAGCAGCTTTTCCAGGTGGTCCCGGGCGGAGAACAGGGAGAGCTCCTTTTTCCACTGGCCGTGGGGGCGGCCCATGTGGGAGAGAAGAATGACCGCGGCATTGTGCTCCAGCAGATAGCGGATGGTGGGCAGTGTGGACACGATGCGGGTGTCATCGTGAATGATCCCGGTGGTTTTGTCGTGGGGAACGTTGAAATCACAGCGCAGGAGGATCTTTTTCCCGGATACATCAATGTCCCGGATGGTCTTCTTGTCATAATTCATCAGAAAAAAGCCCCTTCTTTTCATTTTTGTCGGCGGGTCGTCCGGGTTCCACTCCGGTCCGGCGGCGGTTCCGCGGTGTCGGGTCAGAACCCTGCAAGAGAGGACGGCGCTGCCTTCCGATCTCCTTCCCCGCACAGTTGGGGGAAGCCCAGCTGGCGGAGTGCCTCATAGGTGAGAACAGCGACAGAGTTGGCCAGGTTCAGGCTGCGGGCCTCCGGCCGCATGGGGATGCGGAGGCACCGGTCTGGATGGGCCTGCCGGAACCACAGGGGCAGGCCGGCGGTTTCCTTGCCGAAAAAGAGCCAGCATCCGTCCCGAAACTGGGCCTGGGCGTAATCCCGCGGTGCCTTGGTGGTGGCCAGCCAAAGGTCCGTAATCTCGTTTTTGTGAAAGAGGTCCTCTATGCTATCATAGACGCGCAGGTCCACCATGTGCCAATAATCCAGCCCCGCCCGCTTCACTGCCCGGTCGCTGATGTCAAAGCCCAGGGGGCGGACCAGATGCAGACGGCTGCGGGTGGCGGCGCAGGTGCGGGCGATGTTTCCCGTGTTCATGGGGATTTCCGGTTCCACAAGAACGATATTCAGCATGATATCCTTCGCCTCGATCCTGACAAACTGTCGTGATGATACAGCCTGCATTTTACTGCAATACGGGAAAAAATTCAATATAATCCCGCAATAAACCGGTAAAAAGGGAAAAATTAAGCGGTTTCCTCAAAATGGAGGGAGCGTTTCTGGTAAATTCAGCTTGTCGCACAAAAGGGAAGGGGGAAAGAAATGCAGGAATCCCTGCCTTTTTGGGAAAATGACGGAAAGCGGCCGGGTGGGGAGAGGGCCTTGTGTTTTCGCGCGGTTTCCACTATAATGGAGCGGAAAAAAGACAGGCGGTCCGGGGGCGGAACAGGCCCGGCCGGGCGAACCTGATCCGGGTGTAAGCCCGAAAGAAAGGAATGGTCAACACCATGAAATTAGGCATCGTGGGCCTGCCCAACGTGGGCAAGAGCACCCTTTTCAACGCCATCACCAACGCGGGGGCGGAGTCTGCTAACTATCCCTTCTGTACCATTGACCCCAATGTGGGCATGGTCACGGTCCCTGACACCCGGCTGGACAAGCTGGCCGAGATCTACCAGCCCAAGAAGAAGACCCCGGCGGTCATCGAGTTTGTGGACATCGCCGGCCTGGTGAAGGGGGCCTCCAAGGGTGAGGGCCTGGGCAACAAGTTCCTGGCCAACATCCGGGAGACCGACGCCATTGTCCACGTGGTGCGCTGCTTTGACAACGACAACATCATCCACGTGGAGGGCAGCTGTGACCCCGCCCGGGATATTGCCATCATCGACCTGGAGCTGGTCATGGCCGACCTGGAGATGGTGGAGCGCCGGATTGACAAGGACACCAAAGCGGGCAAGGGGGACAAGAAGTTCCTCCACTCGGCGGAGGTCTTCAAGGGCCTGCGGGACTGGCTCAACGAAGGGAAATCCGCCCGCAGCTACCCCTGTGATGAAGAGGCCCGGGAAATCCTCCACACGGCCGACCTGCTCACCCTGAAGCCGGTGATCTTCGCCGCCAACATGGACGAGGAGGGGTTCAAGCACCACGACGGGAACCCCTATTACCAGGCGGTGGTCCAGGCAGCCCAGACGGAAGAGGCCCAGGTCATCCCCATCTGCGCCAATGTGGAGGCGGACATTGCCGCCATGGACCCGGAGGACCGGGCGCTGTTTTTGGCGGATTTGGGGGTGGAGCAGTCCGGCCTGGACCGGCTGATCCAGGCCAGCTATACCCTGCTGGGCCTCATTTCCTACCTGACCTGCGGGGAGGATGAGTGCCGGGCCTGGACCATCACCCGGGGGACCAAAGCCCCCAAGGCCGCCGGAAAAATCCACACCGATTTTGAGCGGGGCTTTATCCGGGCCGAGGTGGTCTCCTTTGCCGACCTGGAGGCCTGCGGGGGCTCCATGACCGCGGCCAAGGAGAAGGGCCTGGTCCGGTCTGAGGGGAAGGAATACGTGATGCAGGACGGGGACGTGGTCCTGTTCCGGTTCAATGTCTGAGAGAAAATCCGTGCTCATCACCGGAGCCTCCCGGGGCATCGGGGCGGCCACTGCCCGGCTGTTTGCCCGGCAGGGCTATGGGGTGGGAATCCACTACCACACTGCCCAGGCCAGGGCCCAGGCCCTGGCGGAGGAGCTCAGGGAGCTGGGGGTCCCGGTGGGCCTGTACCCCTGCGACGTGTCCCGACCGGGGGAAGTGAGGGAGATGACGGCGGCCTTTCTCCGGGATTTTGACACCTTGGATGTACTGGTATGCAACGCGGGCATTGCCCGGCAGGAACTGTTCACGGACATCACCCAGGCAGACTGGCGGGAGATGTTGGGGGTCAACCTGGACGGGGTGTTTCACTGCTGCCAGGCGGCCCTGCCCCACATGATCCATCGAAAGCAGGGAAAGATCATCACCCTCTCCTCCATGTGGGGGCAGGTGGGGGCCTCCTGTGAGGTGGCTTACTCCGCCGCCAAGGCGGGGGTGATCGGCCTGACCCGGGCCCTGGCCAAGGAACTGGGCCCCTCGGGGATCACCGTCAACTGCGTGGCGCCGGGGGTCATTGACACGGAGATGAACGGCCAGCTTTCCCAAGAGATCAAGGATGCCCTGGCAGAGGAGACCCCTCTGGAGCGCCTGGGCACCCCGGAGGATGTGGCCCAGGCCATTTGGTTTCTGGCCTCCCCGGCAGGGGATTTTTTCACCGGGCAGGTGCTCTCGCCCAATGGCGGGTATTTGATCTGAGGACAAGAATTTAGAAATTGTTCATATTTTCCAGTAGATTCTGACGGGACATCAGCGTATGCTAAAGGGGAATGGAGGTGGTATGGTTGGCCAATCACAACGCCCATACTTACTTCGGCCTCCAGGTGCTGGGGCAGCTGCCTCCAGACCTGCGAGAACTCTGCACCGAGGATCTGCCGGTGTTCCACCTGGGCCTCTATGGTCCGGACCCGCTGATTTTCTCCCTTTGGACCAAGAAAATCTCTGATCGTCTCCACAAGCGGTGGCGGGAGGAGTCTCTGCCTGACTTGACCGATGCCATTCAGACGGGAAGCCCCACAGCCCGCAGCTTTGCTGCCGGCTATATCCTGCACCACATGCTGGACGACACGGTTCACCCGGTGATCTATGGCTGGATGGAGGAGGGCTCCTCCCATTTCCGGCTGGAGATCGCTTTGGATTTGCTTCTCCTGGAAGAAAAGCGCCGGGCCAATTCCCCCAAGCTGCACACCGAGGGAAAGGGGCGCACCGCGGCCACGGCGGAATCTGTGCTCAAGCCCATGGGGGCCCGGCAGTATCTGGCCGGCCTTTGGCGCATGGCCGCACTCAGCAACTGTTTCTGCGGGCCCGGCCGGCCCGCGACAGGCGGCATCCGCGCCCGGGAAAAGGTACAGGCCCGTGAGCTTCGGGACCGGATGGAGGCGCAGATTGCCCCGGCGGCCCAGGAGTTGGCGGGAATTTTGGTACGGACGACAAGTAGATAAGGGCAAGAAAAACCACGCCGGTTCTGGAGAACAAACCAGAACCGGCGTGATTTTTTTCGTGGAAGGGGGGAGCCATCCCATTAAGAGGGGCGCATGGGCAGGCGCAGCTGGCAGAGGAAGGTTTCCCCCTGGAAAAAGGCGGCTTGCCCGCCGTGGGCCGCGGCGATCTGGGCCACCAATTTTAACCCGGTTCCGTGGGCTGGGCCACCGTCCTCCTCCTGGTACAGTGGTGGGGCAGGGGCATCGGGGGTGGTGTTTTCCACCCAGAGCAGGCATGCCTTGCCTGTCTGCCGGGCCCCCAGGCGGATGACAGCCCCCGGGGGGTTGTGCCGGACGCAGTTGATGAGCAGGTTGTTGAGGGCCCGGCGAAGGAGAAACTCGTCGGCTTCCAGGCTGGGCAGGGGCTGGTCCGGCAGGTCCAGCGCCAGGGAGAAACCCTCCGCCAAACCGCTGTTGAGAAAATCCGCGGCGGTTTGGCGCAGGAAGGGGGCCAGGTCCAGCTTGGTTTTCCGAAGGGCCTGCATCTGGCAGTCCAGACGCATGGTGAGGTTCAGGTCGTTGACCAGGTCCCGGATGGTCTGGCTCTGCCGGCGGATGATGGCGGCCTGGTCCCGGCGGGCCGGGGGCAGGGCGGAGTCGGCCTCCAGCTGTCCCGCATAGCCCATGACCATACTCAAGGGGGTACGGATGTCGTGGGAGATGCCGTTAATCCAGTCAGACCGGGCTTCGTCCCGGGCCTGCTGGTCCTGCCGGAACCAGCGGCGCAGCAGAAGGGCGGCCAGGGCCAGCACGCAGATCAGGGAGAGAAAGAACAGGAGCACCCCCCAGACAGGCAGCAGGTGGAGGATTTGCTCCGAGAGGGAGATGGTGAGCTTCCAGGTGCTTCCCTTGGGCGCGCCTGCCACCAGCAGACCGTCTGGACGGATGCGGGTCTGGACGGGGTAATCCTCCAGGTACCACCGGGTAAAGGCGGCGACATCCAGCAGGTCGTACTGGTCAGGGACCTCCGCCGGCTTGTTGTACTGCCACAGGACCTGACCGTCCCGTCCGACCAGCATGAGCCAGAGGTCCTGCTGTGCCAAAAGGTCCTCTCCTGTGAAGTGATAGCGGCCCTCCTCCAGAACCAGGGACTGGGAGAGCTTTGTCAGAGGGGCGTTCCAGAACTGGGTGATCTGGGCGGAGCGGAGGACCAGGGCCAGGAGACCGGCCAGGCAGAGGGTCAGAATCAGGATGGCGGAGAGGGCCACCAATCCGGCGGCCTTCCAGAGGTGCTTTAACTTCATGGGGCTGCCTCCCGCACCAGACGGTAGCCCAGGCCCCGGACGGTGAGCAGGTGCTTGGGGTGAGAGGGGTCGGCCTCCAGCTTCTCCCGTAGGCGGCGGATGTGGACCATGAGGGTGTTCTCATAGCCCACCATGGGCCCCTCCCACAGGGCCTGACAGAGGGCGTCGATGGTGACAATGTTGCCGTGGTTCTCCCAGAGCTTTTTCAGCAGGGCAAACTCCTTGGCGGTGAGGGGGACCTCCCGGCCATCCCGCCGGAGGGTTCCCGTCCCCCAATGGACCTCCGTGCCGCCCAGCCGGGCGGACTCCTCCTCGGAGGCGGCGCGGTACACCCGGCGGAGCACTGCATGCAGCCGCAGCAGCAGCTCCTGGGCCAAAAAGGGTTTGGTGATGTAGTCGTCGGCGCCCAGTCCCAGGCCCCGGAGCCGGGCCTCGTCCTCATCCCGGGCGGAGAGAAAGAGCACCGGGACGTCCCCCTGCTGCCGCAGCTGGCCCAGCAGAGAGAACCCATCGCCGTCGGGGAGCATCACGTCCAGGAGAATGGCGTCGGGATGGACCTGGGCCCGCTGGGTTAGGGCCTCCCTGCAGCTGCCGGCCAGGCAGACGGCGTAGCCGGCCTGGGTCAGGATTTCCTGCACCATCATCCGGAGGGCGGGTTCATCGTCCACCACCAAAATCTGATAAGCCATCGAAATACACCTCCTATTGTTCTTAATAGTATAACGGATTTCCGGGGCATTTCCAGCCACCTTGGGAAAAAAGTAAGGAAATCGTAAGGTGGCCTTCATGGGGCTGTAAGGCGGGCGCGGTATTCTTTGCCCTGTAAGGAGGTTTGCGCTATGCCGATCATTGAAACCAGAAACCTGTGCAAACGCTATGGCACGGTCATGCGGGTGACCAACCTGGCCCTTCAGGTGCCGGAGGGGAGCATTTACGGCTTCCTGGGGCCCAACGGCGCGGGGAAATCCACCACGCTGAAGATGATCCTGGGGCTGGTCCGCCCCACCCAGGGGGAGATTCAGGTGTTTGGCCAGCCCATGAACCGAAGCAACCGGATTGCCGTACTGCGCCAGGTGGGCAGTCTCATTGAGAGCCCCAGCTATTACGGACACCTCACCGGGGAGGAGAACCTGCGGATTGTGCAGACCCTCCGGGGCCTTCCCCCAAAAGCCATCCGGGAGGTGCTGGAGATCGTCCGGCTGGAGGGGCAGCGGGGGAAAAAGGTCTGCCACTATTCCCTGGGAATGAAGCAGCGGCTGGGCATTGCCACGGCCCTGCTGGGCTATCCCAAGCTGCTGATTTTGGACGAGCCCACCAACGGCCTGGACCCTGCGGGCATCCAGGAGATGCGGGAGCTGATCCGGGACCTGCCCAGCCGGTTTGGCATGACGGTGGTGGTCTCCAGCCACCTGCTCAGTGAGATCGACCAGATGGCCGACACCGTGGGCATCATCCGGGAGGGGGTGCTGGTGTTCCAGGACACCCTGGCCGCCCTCCATGGGCGCAGCCGCCACCATCTGGCCCTGCGAACCACCAACAATGCGCTGGCCGCCCAGGTGCTCAGGGAGAAGGGCATCGGCTGGACGGAGGAGGGGGACTATCTGGTCCTGCCCATTCTCCCGGACGAGCAGGCGGCCGGGCTGTGCCGGGCTTTGGTGGAGGGACGCCTGGGGCTGGTCCGCCTGGAGGAGCGGCAGAAGAGCCTGGAGGACATCTTCCTGGAGCTCACAGGGGGAAAGGAAGTGAGCCTATGAAGCTGCTGCGGATGGAGTTTTTCAAATGCCGCCGGAGAAAGATTGCCCTGATCTGTCTGGCCTTTGTGGCGGTGCAGCTGGCGTGGATGGGCCGCACCTTGACCCAGATGGAGCCGGGGGAATTGGCCCAGGGCTGGATGTCCCTGCTGTATAACCTGGCGGTCATCGACGCGGTGATGCTGCCCCTCACCATCAGTGCCCTGGCCAGCCGGAACTGTGAGCTGGAGCACAAGGGGAGCACCTGGAAGCTCTGGGAGACCGTGACCACGCCGCAGCGGCTGTTTGGGGCCAAGCTGGCCTGGGGAGCGATTCTGGTGGGCGGCATGCTGCTGCTGCGCACGGTGCTCCTGAGTCTGTTGGGGCTGGCCGTGGGGTTTCCGGCCCAGATCCCCTGGGGGAAGCTGCTGCTTTCCTTTGCCCTCTGCTTTGGGGTGAGTTTTGTGATCTATGCCTTGCAGCAGGGCTTGTCCCTTTGGTTTGTCAACCAGGCGGTGCCGCTGGCGGTGGGGATTTTCGGCAGCTTTGTGGGGCTGTTTGCCCTGTTTTTTCCCCAGTGGGTCCAGCGGTGCGTCATCTGGGGGTACTATGGGGTGCTGATCCAGGCGGGCATGAACTGGGACCCGGTCACCCGGGCCACGGAGTTTTACTGGGTCCAGACCCAGCCCCTGGAATTCGGCCTGCTGGCCCTCTGGATGATCGTCGTGCTGGCGGTGGGCCGGGGCCTGTTTGTTCGGAAGGAGGTATGAAAGGTGCTGCTTCGTGCGTTGCGCAGTGAGGGAATGAAATGCCGCCGGAGCCCGGTGTGGGCGGTCTTTCTGGTCCTGCCGTTGTTTCCTGCGATTATGGGAACCCTGAACTATCTGGGAAACCTGGAGATTCTGGACAATGGATGGTACAGTCTGTGGAGCCAGCATACCATATTTTCCGCCAGTTTTTTCATGCCGGCGCAGTTTGGTGTGTTTTGTGCCTGGCAGTGGCGGCTGGAGCACACGGATCACAACTGGAACAGCCTGATGACCGCCCCGGTGCCGGTGCGGGACCTCTACTGGAGCAAGTTTCTCCTGGCCGCCGGTGTGGCGGTGCTGGGGCAGGTCTGCATTGGGGTACTGTATCTGCTTAGCGGCCAGCTGGCAGGGGTGTCCGGCGGGCTGCCCCTTCAGCTGGCGGGCTGGATGTTCTTCGGGGCCTTGGGGGGCATGGCGGTGTGTGCGGTGCAGCTTTTCCTCAGCTTGGTGATCCGCTCCTTCGCCCCGCCGGTGGCCCTGGGGCTGGTGGGGGGCATTGCCGGCCTGGTGATGACCAGCCAGGGGGCCGGACTGTATTGCCCATATTCCCTGCTCTGCCTGGGCATGCGGGCCAATAACCCCAACCTCTCCCTGGAGGTGGGACCCTTTGTGCTGGCCTGCGGGGTCTGCATCGCCCTCTTTTCCTTCCTGACCATCCGCTGCATGGCCGGGCGGGATGTGACCACGGGATAACGGCAAGCGCCCCTCTGATCCAGAGGGGCGCTTGCACGCTGTGATGTTAAAATGTGACGCCGGTATAGAGCCAATCCACGCAGATGGAGGTTCTGGCACCCAGCTTGGAGGAGAAGGTGCGGACCTCACACATGGACCAAAGGCTGGTGCTGGGGTCCTGCTGCCGGAGCCGGATCCAGTGCATTTCTTCGGACTGATCGTACACGATGTCGTCTATCACAGTCCTGGTGGAGATTTTGGTGTTGTCGAGGGTCTGTACCTCCACTGCGCCCAGACCGCCGTAAATGCTGGTCCGTCGGACATCTGCCAGCACGGGGGCGGCGGTGTCTTTGGGCCGGAGGGAGAGCCGAATGGTTCCCACCCCGGAGTATTCCGCCGTGAGGATCAGACTTTCCAGGGGAACCTCCAGGGAACTGCCGGCAACCGAGAGGTTTTTATTATAGACCTTCAGGTTGGAGCGGAGGTTTGGGCTGACGATCTCCTGGGTGTCGTCGGTGAACTTTACCTTATAGGTGGTGGGGGTGTCCTCTTCCACAGTGATTTTGGGGGAGGTGCCGGGGTCGCCTTTTGGACCGGATTCCCCTTGGGGACCTACATCACCTTTCTCCCCCTGGGGGCCGATCCCACCGGTCTCGCCCTGGGGACCTGCCTCGCCTTTCTCGCCCTGGGGGCCGGTTTCTCCCTGGGGCCCTGTGGGCCCCACGGGGACCACAAAGGCCAGAGAGATGCCGGTCTCTGTGGGGGTAGCGGTGACCTGGGGAATGTCACCGGCGGTGACGCTGCCCACGGACACCGTGGGCGTGGCGCCGGTCAGACCCTGGGGTCCGGTGGCGCCCACCGCGCCCTGGGGGCCGGGTTCCCCCTGTTCTCCTTGGGGGCCTGCTTCTCCCTGGGGCCCTGTGGGCCCCACAGGGACCACGAAATCCAGGGAGATTCCCGTCTCTGTGGGGATGGCGGTCACCTGGGGATCTGCCCCGGCGGTGACGCTGCCCACCGCCACTGTGGGTGTGCCGCCGGCGGGGCCTTGGGGACCGGTGGCCCCGGGTTCACCCTGGGGACCGCGCGCGCCGGTTTCTCCCTGGGGGCCGGTCTCGCCCTGGGGCCCCGTGGGGCCAATGGGGACCACGAAGCTCAGGGAAACGCCGGTCTCTGTGGGGACGACGGTGATCTGGGGGTCCTCGCCGGCGGTGACGGTGCCCACCGAAACCGTGGGGGAAGCGCCTGTGGGGCCCTGGGGACCGGTTTCCCCCTGTGCGCCCTGGGGACCCTGGATGCCTTGCGGACCTACTTCCCCTTGGGGGCCGGTGGGGCCGAGCGGGACCACAAAGTCCAGGGAAATGCCGGTCTCCGTGGGGTTGGCGATGACCTGTGGGAGGTCGCCCAGCTGCACGGTGCCGACTGCCACCGTAGGGGTCTCCCCCCGTTCCCCCTGGGGACCGGTCTCACCGCGCTCCCCTTGGATTCCCCGTTCTCCTTGGGGCCCCTGTTCGCCCTGGGGGCCGGGGCAGCCCATTTCCCCCTGGGGTCCCTGGGGCCCCCGCACACCGGCATAGCCCTGCTCGCCCTGGGGTCCCTGTTCCCCGGCGGGGCCCCGCTCTCCCTGCTCACCGCGCTCTCCTCTCGGACCGGTGGGCCCCATGGGGCCTGCGTCCCCTTTGGGCCCTACGGGTCCTCGGTCTCCTTGGGGGCCCATGGGCCCGGGGTCACCTCGGGGTCCCTGCGGTCCTACGGCGCCAGGGTCTCCCTTCGGTCCCATGTCGCCCCTGACCCCTTGGGGTCCCCGGGGGCCCTGCGGGCCTGCCATTCCCCGGGGACCGATGGGGCCGGGGCACCCGGTGTCTCCCTTGATGCCCTGTTCTCCCTGGGGACCTTGTTCTCCCCGGGGACCTTGCGGTCCCTGGAGACCGGAGACCACTTGCTCCTCCGGGAGAGGGTTGGGGTAGCAGTTTTTGTAATAGTTGTATCCATAACAATTCATATGAGCTTCCTCCCGCGCAAAAGAATGAGGGCTGCAAGGCCAAGGCTACGATTTCCCTTTGGAGGTGGTGTCATTGTCATAGAGCCGTTGACTTTGCGTTCCAAAATAGAAAGCAATGACCACCGAGAATATCGTAAGAAAATCCTGACCGGAGACCCGATTGGTGATGGTCAGGTATCCAAAGACCAGGGTGAGCAGAATGGTGACAATGCTTTTGACGCAGAGCAGATTGCTCAGACGAGTGAGAAACAAATCCTATCTTGCCTCCTTTTGGCATGCCATGGATCGTGGAGATCACAGAGGAATCTCGAACCGCTGCCATTCTATGCCTGGAGAGCGGGCTTGGTGCGTGGACTGGGGGAGAGAGGACGGCTTTCCCGCTCTTTGCAGGGGAAAACAAAAAAACAGTGTGTTCTTGTAAAATAAGAACACACTGTTTTTTTTGGCACGCCAGGAGGGACTCGAACCCCCAACCCTCAGAACCGGAATCTGATGCGCTATCCATTACGCTACTGGCGCATAGCAATCTTAACTTGCCAAGTTATTATAGCAGGGGAGACGGGAATTGTAAAGGAAAATTTTGACGAATTTCAAAAGAAATTTTTAGGGAGAAATTTTGGAAAAAAGACAGAAGGGGACTTGCTCCTGGCAGGGTTCCGTGATAGAGTGAACTGGTAAAATTGGCGTTTTGGCGCCCATGGAAAACCGAAAGGAGAATTAACCGTGAGCTTTTCGTTCCACGTTCCCACCAACCTGGTCTTTGGCCAGGGCGCGATCCAGAAGCTGCACAAGCAGCGTCTGCCGGGCAAGCATGCCCTGATCGTCATTTCCAGCGGCAAATCCACCCGGGCCAACGGCTACCTGGACATTGTGCAGGACCAGCTGACCCAGGCCGGGGTGACCTACACCGTGTTTGACAAGATTTTGGCCAACCCCGTCCTGGACAATGTGATGGACGGCGCGGCCTGCGCCCGGGCCAACGGCTGTGACTTTGTCCTGGGCCTGGGCGGCGGCAGCAGCATCGACGCGGCCAAGGCCATTGCCATGATGGCCCCCAATGAGGGCAATTACTGGGACTACATGTACGGCGGCACCGGCGGCGGCAAAAAGATGAAGAACAAGCCCCTGCCCATTGTGGCCATTCCCACCACCGCCGGCACCGGGACGGAGCTGGATGCCTGGACCGTGGTGACCAACGAGGAAACCAAGGAGAAGATGAGCGGCGGCAACAAGAACACCTTCCCCGTCCTCTCCATCGTGGACCCTGACTTTATGCTCTCCGTGCCCCCCAAGTTTACCGCTTACCAGGGTTTTGACGCCCTCTTCCACTCCACGGAGTCCTACATCAACAACACCAATAACCTGATGCGGGACATGCTGGCCCTGCGGGCCATTGAGGCCGTGGGCCGGAACCTGGCCACCGCCTGCCAGGACGGGAAGAACGTACAGGCCCGGGAGCAGGTGGCTTTCGGCAGCAGCCTGTCCGGCATGGTGATGAGCGTGGACAATCTGTGCTCCGAGCACGCCATGGAGCATCCTCTGTCCGCCTATTACCACGAGATCGCCCACGGGGCCGGGCTCATCATGCTCAGCCGGGCCTACTACACGCACTTTGTGGAGCACTGCCCGGAGCTTCACGACCGGTTTATCGACATGGCCAAGGCCATGGGCAAGACCGACGCCAAGGAGCCCATGGACTTTGTGACCGCCCTGGTGGACCTGCAGAAGGCCTGTGGCGTGGACGAGCTGAAGATGTCCGACTACGGCATTACGCCGGAGGAGTTCCCCAAATTTGTGGACAACGCCCGGAGCACCATGGGCATCCTGTTCAAGCTGGACCGTCTGAAGCTCACAGATGAGGACCTGGTGAAAATTTACACCGAATCCTATCGGTAAAGCAGCTGGGGCGCATCTGTACTCCCGGTAAAAACCGCCCCTTCCGCCGCAGTTGTGCGCGGCGGAAGGGGCGGTTTTGGTTATTCTGGCCGGGGGACCAGGTCTTCCATCCCCAGGGCGGCCAGGACAGCCTGTGCCCGGGCCACGCCCTCCTGGGGCAGCCGCAGGGGAATGCGGCCTTGGGTATCCTGGAGCAGCCCCTGGGCTTTCAGGTCCTCCAGAACCTGAAAGTCATATCCCTTCCAGCACCGGCGGCCGGCGGGGTCGTCATGGTCCTGGAGGGAGGTGAGATAGAGCAAAGCCAGGGTCAGTTCCTGGAGCTGCTTTGGGGATCTGTCCATGGGAAGCCTCCTTTCTTCTGGAGAAAAGGGACCCGCCCCTTCCTGAAGAAGCGGCGGGTCTGACGAAAATGGGATCTGTTTTACTCTGCTCCGTCCGCCTCTGAACTGGGAGAGGACGCCAGCTTGCTGCCGCACTGGGAGCAGAACACAGCCTCAGCAGAGAGCACCGCACCGCAGGCGGGACAGACAGCAGCGGGGGCTTTCTCGACTTTGACGCCGCAGTGTGCGCAAAAGTTGTCGTCCTGGGACAGTGCCGCACCGCAGCTGGAACAGGTAGGGGAAAGGGCATCCTCTTCTGCCTCTTCCCCTTGACGGCTGGCCTCAATGTCGGCTCTCGCCCGGGCAATGACTTCCCGGGCGGCCTGAATGGAGGAATACAGGGCCATGATCTCGTCGTCGAAGGTCTCTCCTCCGTCCAGCTTGTCCAGGACCAGCTCGCCGATATTCAGGGTGAACTCGTCGATCTTTTTTTCCTCGTTGTTGATCTTGAGGCTCAGTTTTCCGTTTTCAATGGCGGTGTTGGCCTTGCTGGCGGCTTCCGCAGCCAGGGAGTTGAGCTTATCACGCAATGCCATGGGCATTCTTCCTCCTTACAGAACTGGGGGGTGAGAGGGACCGATCAGAAATAGGCCTTGATGGCCTCGGTGGCCAGGGCGATATCGGCACTGATGGTGATGGTAAACTTCACCTTGTTGGTGTCGGAGAAACGATCCAGCCAGGCCAGGAATTCCTCCACCTCAGGGGAGTCGGGCTCGGAGGGGATGATTCTGCACAGGCTGTCGATGAACACGTGGGTCAAATCGTAGTTGGAGGCATACATGCCGCTGATGAAGCCCTTGAGGAAGGTAAAGTTGTCGGCGGCGAAGTCACTGGACTCCACCAGACGGACTTTGGGGCTGACATCATAAACCAGCTTTTTGCCGATTTCGACGCAGACCACGCTGCCGCCCTCGTTGTCAGCGGCATGATTGATCATATCAATGAGCTGCTTGGTTTTACCGGTACCTTTTGCGCCCATAATTACTCGAACCATGAATAATCACTCCTTCTTGATCCAGAAAAGAATAAACTTCCTGTTGGGTTCATGTTACCATACCAACGGGAAAACTGCAATGGGATTTATCAGATTTTTATAAATTCCTTCCAAAGAAATTCTCTTTTTTGTGCTTTTCTTTCGCTGGGGGTCCCGGGGCCCAAGGGCCCTTAGGACGGTCCCTTGGACAGCAGGTCCTCCCGCCGGGCCGCGAAGCCGGGCTTACCCAGCAGGGCGAACATGTTGGTTTTATAGGCCTCCACACCGGGCTGGTTAAAGGGATTGACCCCCAGCAGATAGCCGGACAGGCCGCAGGCGTATTCAAAGAAATAGACCAGCTGCCCCGCCCAGTAGGGGGTGCGCTCCTGCACGGTGAGCAGGAGGTTGGGCACGCCGCCGGCCACGTGGGCCAGGACGGTGCCCCGCCGGGCCTGTTCGTTGACGAACCGCAGGTCCTTTCCCCGGAGAAAGTCCAGGCCCGAGTGGTCGCCGGGCACTGGGTCCAGCAGGCAGGAGGACTGGGGAACGGTGAAGCGCACCACGGTCTCAAACAGGTTCCGGGCGCCCTCCTGAATGTACTGGCCCATTGAGTGCAGGTCGGTGGTGAACTCCACGCTGGCGGGGAACACCCCCTGCCCGTCCTTGCCCTCGCTCTCCCCGAACAGCTGCTTCCACCACTCGCCGAAGGCGCGCAGGTGGGGCTCGTAGCAGGCCAGCAGCTCAATGAGCTTGCCCTCCGCGTACAGGGCGTTGCGGGCGGCGGCGTACTGCCAGGCGGGGTTGTCCTGGCCGGGCTGCCGCAGCACCCCCATGGCGTCGGCCGACCCCGCCAGCATCTCCTGGATGTCCAGGCCGGCCACGGCCAGGGGGAGAAGCCCCGCCGCAGTGAGCACCGAGTACCGCCCGCCGATGGAGGCGGGGACGGAGAAGGTGGCGTAGCCCGCCTGGTTGGCCAGGGCCCGGAGGGTTCCCTCCCGTCGGTCCGTGGTGGCAAAAATCCGGTCCCGGGCGCCCTCCCGGCCGTATTTTTCCTCCAGCAGCCGCCGGAAGAGGAAAAAGGCGATGGAGGACTCTGTGGTGTCGCCGGATTTGGAGATGACATTTACGGAGAAGTCCTTGTCCCGCACGTAGTCCAGCAGCTCGGTCAGGGCATCTGAGGAGAGGGTATTGCCTGTGAAGAAAATCTGAGGGGTCTTTTTACGCAGCAAGTTATAGTTGGGGGAGGTCAGCAGCTCCAGCATGGCCCGGGCGCCCAGATAGGAGCCGCCGATGCCGATGACAATGAGAACCTCCGACTGCCCCCGGATGATCCGGGCGGTTTGGAGAATCCGCTGCAGCTCCTCTGGGTCGTAGGAGGCCGGAAGATCCACCCAGCCGGTGAAAGCCCCCCCCAGTCCGTTGCCCCGTTCCAGCAGGTTCCGGGCCTCGGTCAGGCCGTCCAGCCGGGAGGAAAGCCAGTTCTCCGGCAGGAAGGGGAGGGCGTGGGTCACATCAAATTGCAGCAAATCAAACACCTCCTGATACAGGCGCGACGTTCCGTCAGACTCAGTTTTTCAGACTCTGCATGGGGGCCGGAATGCGGCCGCCCCGCTGGATGAAGGGGGCGCTGGAGAAGGGATGGACGGGGATCACCGGGGCGGAGCCCAGCAGGCCGCCAAACTCCACGGTGTCCCCCACCTTCTTGCCGGGGGCGGGGATCAGGCGCACGGCGGTGGTCTTGGAATTGACCATGCCGATGGCGGCCTCGTCGGCGATGATGGCCGAGAGGGTCTCGGCGGAGGTGTCTCCGGGCACGGCAATCATGTCCAGACCCACGGAGCAGACGCAGGTCATGGCCTCCAGTTTGTCCAGCCCCAGGGCCCCTTGCTGGGCGGCGGCGATCATCCCTTCGTCCTCGCTGACGGGGATGAAGGCACCGGAGAGGCCCCCCACGTGGTTGGAGGCCATGACGCCTCCCTTCTTCACCGCGTCGTTGAGCAGGGCCAGGGCGGCGGTGGTGCCGTGGGTGCCGCAGACCTCCAGCCCCATCTCCTCCAGAATCCGGGCCACCGAGTCCCCCACGGCGGGGGTGGGGGCCAGGGAGAGGTCCACAATGCCGAAGGGGACCTCCAGCCGGGCGGAGGCCTCCCGGGCCACCAGCTGGCCCATGCGGGTGATACGGAAAGCGGTCTTTTTAATGGTCTCGGCCACCACGTCAAAGGGTTCGCCCTTCACCTGCTGGAGGGCGTGGTGGACCACCCCGGGGCCGGAGATGCCCACGTTGATGACGCACTCCGGTTCCCCCGCCCCGTGGAAGGCGCCGGCCATGAAGGGGTTATCCTCCACGGCGTTGGCGAAGACCACCAGCTTGGCGCAGCCGAAGCCCCCCGCCGCGGCGGTGCGGTCGGCGGTCATTTTGATGACCCGGCCCATCTCCGCCACGGCATCCATGTTGATGCCCGCCTTGGTGGAACCCACGTTCACCGAGGAGCACACCAGGTCGGTGGTGGCCAGGGCCTCGGGGATGGAGGCGATGAGCTTTCGGTCAGACTGGGTGAACCCCTTCTGCACCAGGGCGGAAAAGCCGCCGATGAAGTTGATGCCGATGGTTTTGGCGGCCTTGTCCAGGGCGGCGGCAAAGGGAGCGTAGTCCGCTGTGTCACTGGCGGAGGCCACCAGGGAGATGGGGGTCACCGACACCCGCTTGTTGACAATGGGGATGCCAAACTCTTTTTCAATGGTCTGGCCGGTGGCCACCAGGTTTTGTGCCCGGCGGCAGATCTTGTCATAGACCTTCCGGCAGGCGGCCTTGGGGTCGGGGTCGGCGCAGTCCAGCAGGGAGATGCCCATGGTGATGGTGCGGATGTCCAGATGCTGCTGGTCGAACATGCGGATGGTTTGCAGAATTTCCGAGGAATTGATCATGACAATGGTTCTCCTTCCTCAGATCCGGTGCATGGCCTGGAAGGTGTCCTCCCGCTGGGCCCGGATGACCATGCCCATCTGGTCGCCCAGAGCGGACATCTGGTCGGCCAGTTCGCCGAAGGGGACTTTGGCGGCGCCGGCGTCCACCAGCATGACCATGGTGAAAAAGTCGGGGGGAAGGATGGTCTGGGTGATATCCAGAACATTGACATTCTGCTGGGCCAGGGCCTGGGTGACCGAGGCGATGATGCCCACCCGGTCTTTCCCGGCGACGGTGATAACTGCACGCATAGTGAATGATACCTCTCTTATCCTTAGTTTGATCTTATGGCCGTTCTGGGCTGCCTATGCCTGGGCGTCGGCCTGGAGTTCGTCCAGGGTGAGGGGAAAGGCGGGGAGAAACTCCGCCAGGAAATAGTCCAGCTCCGGCAGGTGGAAGGCGTCCAGGGCCGCGCGGGTTTGCTGGGCGGCGGACTGGAACTCCCGGTTGCCCGCCTTCAGTTCCTCCAGGCACTTGAGATGGGCCGAGAGCTTGTCGGCGGCCTTCACCAAAACCAGCACCTCCGGGTCGGATTCCTCCAGCAGGGCGGCGAAGGCGGGGCGCATCTCCTGGGGGAGCATGGCCACCAGCCGCTGGGCGGCGTCGGCCTCCACCGCCTTGTAAGCGGTCTGGATGGCGGGATTGGCGTACTTCACAGGGGTGGGAAGGTCCCCTGTGAAAATCTCCGGCGCGTCGTGGTAGAGGGCCACGGCGGCCACCCGGCCCGGGTCCACCGTTCCCCCAAACTTGTCCCGCCGGATGACCGCCAGGGCGTGGGCCAGCACGGCCACCATGTGGGAGTGCTCCTGGATATTTTCCTGCATGGTGTTGCGCATCAGGCCCCAGCGGACAATATAGCGCATGCGGGCGATGTAGGCGAAAAAAGGATGGGACATGGCAAACTCCCCTGGAAACAAATTGACCGACCTGCGGATTTGTGTTAAGATCGATCATGAGTGTTCTATTATACCAGGTTTTTTTCCAAAAGAAAAGCATTTTTCCCACACAGGAGGTTCCCCATGCGCGTTGCCATCCACACCCTGGGGTGCAAAGTGAATCAGTACGAGAGCCAGGCCATGGAGGAGCTCCTCCGGGCCAGGGGACACAGCCTGGTGCCCTTTGAGGCCCAGGCCGATGTCTATCTCATCAACAGCTGCACCGTGACGGCCACCAGCGATAAGAAATCCCGGCAGGCGGTCCGGCAGGCCCGGAAGCGGGCGACTGGGGCGCTGGTGGCGCTCTGCGGCTGCTACCCCCAGGTCTCCCCGGAGGCTGCCCGGCAGCTGGAGGCAGACCTCATCGGCGGCAGCGGAGACCGGCGGGGATTTTTGGACCTGCTGGAGCAGCTGGCACGCACCCGGGAGAAGGCGGTGGCCCTGGACGATCCCTTCCGCCGCCGGGTCTTTGAGCCCCTCCCCGCCGGGGGGCTGGAGGGGCGGACCCGGGCCATGCTCAAGGTGGAGGACGGCTGCACCAACTTCTGCGCCTACTGCATCATCCCCTATGCCCGGGGGGCGGTGCGCTCCCTGCCGGTGGAGCAGGCGGCGGCCCAGGCCCGGGACCTGGCCGAAGCGGGCTACCGGGAGCTGGTGCTCACGGGGATTGAGCTGTCCGCCTATGGCCGGGACCTGCCGGAACGGCCCGGCCTGGCCGCGCTCATTGCCCAGGTTTGCCGGGCGGTGCCCGGGATGCGGGTGCGGCTGGGGTCCCTGGAGCCCAGAACGGTGACCGAGGACTTCTGTGCCCAGCTGGCCGGTCTGCCCAACCTATGTCCCCACTTTCACCTGTCCCTGCAGAGCGGCTGCGACGCCACCCTGGCCCGCATGAAGCGGCGGTACACCACCGAGCGCTACCTGGAGTCGGTGGAGCTGCTGCGCCGGCATTTTGACCGGCCCGCCCTCACCACGGACCTGATTGTGGGCTTTCCGGGGGAGACGGAGGAGGAGTTTGCCCAGACGCTGTCCTTTCTCCAGACCTGCGCCTTTGCCCAGATGCACATTTTCCCCTACTCCCGCCGGCAGGGCACCCCGGCCGCCGGGATGCCCGGGCAGATTCCCAACGGGGAAAAGGCCCTCCGGGCCCATCAGGGGGCGGAACTGGCCCGGGCCATGGAGAAAAGCTGGCTGAGCAGCTGGATGGGACAGCGGGTCTCTGTCCTGTTTGAAGAGGAAAAGGACGGGTTCTGGCGGGGCTATACCCCCCAATACATAGAAGTTCGGGGGAAGGGGGAGAACCTGCACAACCGGGTTTGCCCCGTCACCCTTACCGCTGTGGGGGAGGGCGTGGCCTTCGGCGTTGTCACAGAGGAGGAAGCACCATGAGCAAAGCAGACCAAATCTTTCTGGCTAACTGCCAGGAGATTTTGTCCCGGGGCACCTGGGACACCCATCTGCCGGTCCGCCCCCGGTGGGAGGACGGCACCCCCGCCCATACGGTCAAATGTTTCGGCCTGGTCAACCGCTATGATCTGCGGGAGGAATTTCCCATCCAGACCATCCGGCGGATGTACCTGAAAAGCGCGGTGGAGGAGCTGCTGTGGATCTGGCAGAAGAAGTCCAACAACGTCCGGGCGCTGTCCACAGGCATCTGGGATGCCTGGGCGGATGAAACCGGGTCCATCGGCAAGGCCTACGGCTATCAGATGGGGGTGAAGCACCGCTACCCGGAGGGAGAGATGGACCAGGTGGACCGGGTGCTGTATGACCTGAAGCACAACCCCTCCTCCCGGCGCATTCTCACCAACCTGTACAACCACCATGATTTGAGTGAGATGGCCCTGTATCCCTGCGCCTACTCCATGACCTTTAACGTCACGGGAAACACCCTCAACGCCATTCTCCACCAGCGGTCCCAGGACATGCTCACCGCCAACGGCTGGAACGTGATGCAGTATGCTGTGCTGGTTCACATGCTGGCCCAGGTGTCCGGGCTGGAGGCGGGCGAGCTGGTCCACGTGATCGCGGATGCCCACATTTACGACCGCCATGTGCCCCTGGTGGAGGAGCTCCTGGGCCGCACGCCTTACCCGGCCCCCAGGCTGCGGCTGGACCCGGCGGTGACGGACTTTTATGCCTTTACCCCCGACAGCGTCCAGTTGGAGAATTACCGGTATCATCCCCTGAAGGAAAAGATTCCCGTGGCCATTTGAGGAGGTGCGCCCATGAAGCTCATTGTTGCGGTGGATGCCTGCTGGGCCATTGGAAAAGACGGGGATCAACTGTGCTATATCCCCCCGGATCTCAAGCGATTTCAGCGGCTGACCACCGGCCATCCAGTGCTGCTGGGACGAAAGACCCTGGCCACCTTTCCCGGGGGACGCCCCCTGAAAAACCGGCGGAATCTCATCCTCTCCACCGACCCCGCCTTTGCCCCGGCGGGCGGGGAGGTCTTTGCCACCTTGAAGGCCGCCCTGGCCGCCGCGCCGGCGGATACCTTTGTCATTGGCGGGGCCTCCGTATACCGGCAGGCCCTGGCCTACTGTGACACAGCCTATGTGACCCAGATTCACAGGGCCTTCCCGGCGGCGGACTGCTATTTTCCCAACCTGGCGGCGGATCCCGCCTGGGAGGCTGTGGAGACGGAGGGGCCTTACCGGTATGAGGACCTGGCCTATACCTATGTGACGTATCGAAGACGGTAACGCCAGATATTTTCTGGAAACGAAGAAAAACGGTCAAGAAGAGAAGAACTCTTCTTGACCGTTTTTTGGCAGGAGAGGAGAACCCATCCAGCATAGGCTATCCCTGCTGTACCGCTGCTTTGGCCTGGCCCTGCCGCAGCATGATCCAGAGGATGCCCATACCGGTCCCGCCGGTTACAGTGGAAAAGGCCAAGGTGGGTCCGGTGCCGGCGGCATCCAAGAGAAAGCCGCCCAGAAAACTGCTCAGAACGATGCCCAGGGTATTGGCCATGGTAAAATAGGTTTGTCCTTGGACCCGGTCTGCGGTCGCTGTCATGTCGTTGACCCAGTAGACGGAGGCCACAGCGTACAGAGCGTATCCTGTGGTTTCAAAGACCTGAATGCCATAGAGGAAGAATACACTGGGGGCCAGCCAGGTGAGCAGGGCGTGGAGGAAAAAGGAAAGGCCGGCCAAGCGGACCCAGCGCCAGCTGGCAGCCCGGCGGAGCAGGAGGGAGAAGAGCACCATGGCGGGGATGTCCATAAGGCTCTGGAGGGTGAGAAGGGTTCCCATTTCCCCGCTGCCGCCGCCCAGATATTGGACAATTTGATAGGGAAAACTCATGAGAATATTGTGGCTGGTGTAGAGAAGAACCACCCCGGCCAGCAGGGGGAGGAACCGGGGATAGCGCCGCCAAAAGGACTGGGGAGACGATGGCGGGGACGCTGGGGGTGGGGCTGCCTGCTTGGCTGGGGTACCGGGCCGGAAGGAAAGGGCGGCCGCCAGCAGCAGGAGGGTCGCCCCGCCCAGCAGCACAGGGATACACTTTGGACTGAAAGCGGCGGCTGCGCTGCCGCAGAGGGTGGAGGCCAGCGCGTAGGACCCTGCCCCCACACCCCGGGCAAGGCCGAAGTTCAGCGGCATACCCTGGTTGACACAGCCCATCCCCAGGGCATAGAGCAGGGAGGTCAGGAGCTGAAGCAGGATCAACAGGGAGAGAAAGAGTCCCCCTTGGACGGCCTGTCCAGGAAGCAGGAGCAGACCGCCGGTGCACAGCAGCATGGCCAGGATCAGCAGGGCGGCGAACTGCCCCAGGGAGAGAACCTTTAGGTGGTCCGCCCTGGCCCCCACAAAGGGTTGCAGCAGGGCGGTCAAAAGGCCGGACAAGCCAAGCAGCAGGCCGATCTGGGTGTTGGAGAATCCTTGGTCCAGCAGATATACGCTGGAAAAGGAAAGCAAAATGCAGTAAGCCATCCAGTAGCAGCCCTGTATCCAGGCGTAGTGGGATGTGAGAAAGCGAGGTTTCATGGGGGCCTCCTTTCCAAAGGGGAAAGATCACCCCCCGCTGTTTCTGCGCAGCGGGGGGAGAGAAAAAAGGGAGAGAAGTCACAGAGGGATCAGGCGTTGCGGCGGCGGAAGCTCGGGGCTTTCTTCTTGGGTTCGGCGGAAGATTCCGGCCCGGTCAGGCGGCCGATGAGCGCGGCGGCCAGGAAAGCAACCAAGGTGGGCGGGAGGATGGGGAGAAAGATCTGGGCGGGGGTGCCGGAGAGGTTGGAAAGCATCAGGTAAAAGATGAGGCCCACACAGAAGACATCGACGATTCCCAGCAGGATGGCAAAGAACTTTTTCATGATGATCGCTCCTTTTTAAACTTTATTTCACGAGGAGGGCTGTCAAACCGTTCTCTCTTGATCTGTCTGTATCATACCGGGAAAATTGCTTGATTTCAATGACTAAACCCAGTGAAAATTCCAACATAGATTAGGTAGTCCTCCTGAAAAATGAGTGGACAGCATACGAAAGATAAGAAGAAATTATGAAAAATAAGTAGAAATTATATGGAAGACTCTGGCGGGAATGCGGAAGGATGCGGCTTTTGGAAAGAGAAAAGAACATAAAAATCCCGGCGAAGAGGAGCGGGGAGGGGCGCGGCATAAAGTGCTTGATTTTAGCTGGGGGAGACGATAGAATGAAAAGGAATCGGTGCCTTGGATGTCTGCTCTGGAGGAAATCCCCATGGAGAAAAACGACTTTCTGCTGTACAACGAGATCATCTATCATATCCATACCTGCCAGGATATGGATGACCTGAAACGCTCTATTCTGGCCCAGGTGAAGCTGATGATCCCTTATACCTATGCCAGCCTGATTGTGGTGGAGATTGACCCCGAGACCCGGGAGATCCGCCACAGCGATCCCTTCTGCCTGCCGGACAGCTTCACCGCCCTGGAGGAGGCCTGGATCGACCGGGATCACCAGGACGAGAGCTTTTGGGTCAGCCACGCCCCCGAGTCCATCGTGGTCCGCAGCAGTGACCTGACCGGGGAGGCCCGGCTGGAGAGCCCCATTTTTCAGGAGCTCTATCAGCAGTATAACATTTACGACACCATGAGCATGAATCTGGCCTACGATCACCAGGTGATGGCCCTGCTTACCCTGTACCGGACCCGGGCGGACGGGGTGTTTACCGACCAGGAGGCCTTTTATCTCCGGGCACTGGCAGGACATGTCAACTATGCCTATTACACCATGGCCCAGCGGGAGGCCAGCAAGCCCCCCAAGACCCGGACCATGGAGGAGCTGGTCCAAGACTACGAACTGACCCGCCGGGAGACGGAGATTCTGGGCCTGGTCTTCCAGGACCTCAACAACGAAGAGATTCTGGACCAGCTCCATATCTCCCGGCACACCCTGCTCAAGCACTTGCAAAACCTGTACCGCAAGTGTGGGGTTTCCTCCCGCTGGGACCTGCTGAAGCTGCGGCCCTAAAAGGGGAACGACGATGCACAAGGAGAGATCTGTCCATGGAAACCAATGACTTTCTGCTGTACAATGAGGTGCTCTACCGGCTCCACGCCTGCCGGACCATGGAGGAGCTGAAGCCGACGCTGCTGGGACAGTTGAAGCTGATGATCCCCTACACCTATGCCAGCTTTCTCTCCATTCAGGTGGACCCGGAGACCCAGGAGCTTGTCCACCGGGACCCTTTTTGTCAGCCCCGGCAGTTTGAGGCGGCAGAGCGGGCCTGGCTGGGGCAGATTGACCAATCGTACAGCATCTGGCTCAGCCATGCGCCAGAGTCCATGGTGGTGCGGGACAGCGAAATCCTGTCGGGAGACAACCGGTTTTCCGCCCCCAGCTACCGGAAAATCTATCTGGATTATCACATCTACGACTGCATGCAGATGAACATCACTTACGCGGGCCAGGCCATGGGCCGCCTGGCCTTTTACCGTACCCAGGCGGACGGCCTGTTCACCGACCGGGAGGCCTTTCTCCTGCGTACCCTGTCCAACCACATTGATCTGGCCTGCTATCACTGTACCCAACGCCAGGCCCAGGCGGCACAGCCGGCCCGGACCCTGGAGGAACTGACCCAGGTCTATGGGCTGACCCGTCGGGAGACGGAGATCCTGGGGCTGGTGTTTCAGGACCGGAACAATGAGGAGATTTTAGAGCAGCTTCATATCTCCAAAAACACCCTGCTGAAACATCTGCAGAACCTGTACCGCAAATGCGGGGTCTCCTCCCGCTGGGACCTGCTGAAGCTGCGATAACGGACAAAAAGAAGGCCGTTTCCCTCTTCGGGGAAACGACCTCTTTTTTTCAAAATTTTTGTAACGTTTGTTCTCTTCCGGCGTTATTGGAGAGAAAGGAGGGGGAGTTGTGTGGACTTCGAGGGGATTTATCAGTCCTACTGCAAGGATGTGTTTCGGTATCTGCGGAGCCTGTCGGCCGGGGAGGACCTGGCCGAGGAGATCACCCAGGAGACCTTTGTCAAGGCCCTCAAGGCCATTGACCGGTTCCAAGGGGACAAGGACATCCGCGCCTGGCTGTTTACCATTGCCAAACACACGTACTATACCCACTGCAAGCGGGAGAAGCGGACCACGGGGGAGGAATTTCCCCCGTCCATCCCCGGACCGGAGAAACCTCTGGTGGAGCAGATCATCGACCGGGAGCGGGCCTTTCAGGTCCACCGGTTTCTGCACGGGATGCGGGAGCCGTACAAGGAGGTGTTTACCCTGCGGGTGTTTGGGGAGCTTCCCTTTGAAAAAATCGGCCTGCTGTTCGGGAAAACACCCAGCTGGGCCCGGGTGACCTTTTACCGGGCGAAGAAACAAATCATCGAATATATGGAGGGGATTGAGAATGAACACCATCCGTTGTAGCATTGTGGAGGACCTGCTGCCCCTGTACATCGACGGGGCGCTGCGGGAGGAGACTGCCCAGGCGGTGCGGGAACACCTCAGCGCCTGCCCCGCCTGCCGGAACGAGTATGAGAAGCTGGCCCAGACCCTGACGCTGCCCTCCGCCCCCGACCTGCAGGAGGAGGACCGGCGGGCGTTCCAGGCCTTTCGCCGGCACTGGAAGCGGAAGAAGCTTCAGGTGGCGCTGCTCTGCGTTGTTTTGACCGCGGCGGTGGTGATCGCCGGCTGTGTGGTCTATCAGGAAGTGGAGGTAGTGCACGATTTGTTTTCCCCCACCACCACGGTGGTCCTGCGGGAGGCTCAGACCCACGGTACATGGGCACCTGTCCCGTGGGAGGAGGGAGACCGGCTGCGGTTTGAGGGCCTATTTGCAGAGAGGGCGGTCACCCTGGATGCCAATAGCGACAGCGCGGTCACACTCCGGGTGTGGGATGACCAGCACAACCTTGTGGTGGACGAGCTGACCGTGGCGCCGGGGGAAGAGGTCTCCCTGAAAACGCTGGAGCGAAACACCGACTATCAGGTGGAGATGCAGACAGAGGCGGAGTTTGCCTGCCTTCGCTTTCACTGACAGGGGCGGTCAGGGCCGGGCGGCGCGGAGCGCCCTGCCGTAGTTCCGGCCAAAGAGGAGGCCGGCCAGCAGCAGGGCGGCCCCCAGACCAGAGTAAAACACGGCCAGGAAGGGGTCCGGCGCCAGACCGGAGACACGGAGAAACATGCCCAGGCTCATCATCCCAGCCATGATGAGAAAGGACTTCTTGTCAAAAAAGCGGAGGAAGAACTGTCTGTCCTCCCAATATCCCAGGATCCGTCTGGTGTGTTTTCCCACCAGGCGGCCGAAGACAAAGACCTGAAAGAGAAAAAAGACCAAAAGGGAGAGCAAGATGTGGGGGAGAGAGACTTGGGTGGCATAGGCCAGCAGGCCGATGCGGAGGATGTTGACCCCCGCCGCAGTCCAGACCAGGCAGGCCAGGAGCAGCAGGGTGTTCTTTTTCACTTGCATCTGAAAAACTCCTTTCTGAACAATGTTCAAGTTGGCGTTTGAAAAATTCCCACGATTTTGTGGGAATTTTTCAATAAATGGTTCTGCGGATCAGGGCAAGGATGGGGGCGCAGGGCGCGTCTTTCCGCAGCAGGGCGGCCAGCAGCAGGGAGAACAGCAGGTCGACAAAGTCCTCGGCGGAAAACCCCTCGTGAAATGCCCCAGGACGCACCTGGGGGTCCTGGGCCAGCACAGCGAGGAGGAACTGCTTGATGTGCGCCCAGGACCGCTCCATTCTACGCTGGCCGGCGTCCAGTTCCTCCTGGGAAAAGCAGAGAGCGTGGACGGAGAGAAAGCCCGGGTAGGTTTGGCGGCTCTCCTCCAGCCGCTGAAACAGCCATGCCACGCAGGAGAGCAGGTCCGCAAAGGCCCCGGGGTCTTGGGGAAGGCAGAAGATCTCCTGCCAAATGCTCTCCACCGTGGCGGCCACCAGCTGGGACTTGGAGCCGAAACGGTTATAGATCGACCCCACCGAGACCCCGCAGGCCGCGGCGACCGAGCGGATGTTGAGAGCGGTCCAGCCCTGCTCCTGGAGGAGGGTTCTGCTGGCCTGCAGGATGGCCTTGTCAGAGGTGACGGATGGATACATGGAAGGACTCCTTTCAAGTTGAACAATGTTCAGCATACAGAAAAAACCGCCCCCTGTCAAGGCATGCCCGCAGGAAGCCGCGCGCCGGGACAGGGGGCGGGGGATCAGAAAGCGCCGGCCAGCTGTTTCCAGAAGGCCGCGCCTTTTGCTAAAATGGACTCGTCAAAGGCGAAGTTGTCCGCGTGAAGGGCCGGGGAGGGGCCGCAGCCCAAAAAGAAAAAGAGGGCGGGCAGATGGCGCTGGTACCAGGAGAAGTCCTCTGAGATCATGACAGGCTTCTCCAGCTCCAGGAAGGGAAGGCCCAGGTTTTTGACCCGGTCGTACAGGGCGTCGGGGTTCCATACGGCGGGATACCCGTCGTTGGTGTGGACCACCACCTGACAGCCGGTGTCCGCCTGGACCTGCTGGCCAATCTCCCGCAGCCCCTGCTGGAGGTCCAGAAAGACCTCGTCCTGAAACGCCCGGAGACTGCCCAGCAGAACCGTTTTGCCGCTGACCGCGTTGCGGACGGTGCCGCTCTCCATCCGGCCGAATTTCAACAGGCGGAAGAGGTGGGGGGGCAGGGCGGCCTCCAGGGCCGCAGCCCGGCGGTAGAATTCCACCCCGGCGGCCAGGGCGTCCAGGCCCTCCTCGGCCTTGGCGATGTGGCTGGAGCGGCCGGTGATGGTGACGGAAACCTCACAGGACCGGCTCATCATCTCCCGCTTTCGGGAGGCGATGACACCGGCGGGGAGCTCCGGCCACAGGTGCATGCCGAAGACGCACTGGACCTTATGGGCCTCCAGCACGCCGCTCTGGCACAGGTCCTTGGCGCCGCCGGTGGTCTCCTCCGCCGGCTGAAACAGGAGCAGGACGTTGTGGGGCAGGGCGGTCTGCTGGTCCAGCCATACCGCCAGGTCCAGGACCATGGCCATGTGGCCGTCGTGGCCGCAGGCGTGCATGCGCCCTGGATGGACAGAGGCAAAGGGCAGCCCGGTCCGCTCGGTGATGGGCAGGGCGTCGGCGTCGCTGCGGAAGGCGATGGCGTCGGGCCGGCCAAAGTCGAAAAAGGCGCACAGAGCGCCGGGGATGGGAGAGGAGAGGGTGCAGGAGAGGGGGGAGAGAATCCCCCGAAGGTAGGACAGGGTCTCCGGCAGGTCCCGGTCCAGCTCTGGAATCCGGTGCAGGGCCCGGCGGTATTGGATGACTTGCATAAAAAACCTCCTGCGCCGGGAAAGGGCGCGTCAAAGTGTGGGGCGGGGCGGTGGTCCGGGGACGCCCGGGAAAGGTGCTTGCACAGCGGGGGAAAAGATGGTATACTGCCCCCATCTTACTGTCCCAAAGGAGGCGCTCAGATGAACGCACAGGAAATCATTGAACGAATCCGCACCGCGGAGAAAAAAACCCCGGTCCGGGTGTTCCTGAAGGCCCGGGAGCCGGTGGAATTTCCCCATGCCACCGTGTTTCCCTGCGGGGAGACCACCCTGGTCTTTGGGGACTGGAAGGACATCGGCCCGGTGCTGGAGGAGCACAAGGGGGACATCCAGGAACTGGTGGTGGAGAACGACAGCCGGAACTCGGCCATCCCGCTGCTGGACAAGCGGACGGTCAACGCCCGGATTGAGCCCGGCGCCATTCTCCGGGAGCAGGTGGAGATCGGGGACAACGCGGTGATTATGATGGGCGCCATTTTGAACATTGGCGCTGTGGTGGGCGCGGGTACCATGATTGACATGGGCGCGGTTCTGGGGGGCCGGGCCACGGTGGGCAAGAACTGCCACATCGGGGCCGGGACGGTTCTGGCCGGGGTCATTGAGCCGGCCAGCGCGGTGCCGGTGGTGATTGAGGACGATGTGGTCATCGGCGCCAACGCGGTGGTGCTGGAGGGCTGCCGGGTGGGCAAGGGCGCCGTGGTGGCCGCCGGTGCCGTGGTGGTCAGCGACGTGGCCCCCAACACCGTGGTGGCCGGCGTCCCCGCCCGGGTGCTGAAGGACAAGGACGGAAAAACTGCGGAAAAAACCGCCCTGATTGACGCCCTGCGGGCGTTGTAATAGTCGGCGCGGAAGCAAAGAAAATGGGCCGTTCGGGGATGACCCGAAGGGCCTTTTTTCTGATGTTTTCCACAGCCCGGCCCAGATTTGACCCCGGTTCATCCCCGGTCACACCGGGGCCAAATCCGGGCGGGGGTGGGGTCGGATTTGGGCCACAAGTAAAATAAATAGTCAAACAAAGAGTCAATCAAATCCTATTATGAGAAGCGGGGAAACACGACCACCGGGGCCAGTTATCCACAGGGGGAGAAAGATGGGGGCAGTTCCTCGTCAAAGACCTCTCCCTTGGCCACAAGGTTGGTGGGGCCGGTGAGCCAGAGGCCGGTGATCCGGTCCCCTGTCCGGGCCACGTCAATGGTGAGCACGCCGCCCGCCATGGAGACCTGCACCCCCTGGCCGCTGACCTGCCCCAGCAGGGTGAGGACTGCCACCACGCTGCCGGTTCCCGTTCCGCAGGCCAGGGTGAAATCCTCCACCCCCCGCTCAAAGGTCTTCTCCAGAACCTGGTCCGGCCCGGTGGATTCATAGAAGTTTACATTGGCCCCCTTGGGGAAGGCGGGGTGTGACCGCAGGGCCTTGCCCAGCTGGAAAAGGGCCTGGGGATCGGCGTCGGCCAGACCGGGGTAGGGGACCACCGCGTGGGGCAGGCCGGGGCTGCCCAGCTCCACATAGGCGCAAGGCCAAGCTTTGCCCTCCACCACCGGGGCCTCGTGGAGGCGGATTACGGTGGGGGAATTCAGCTGGACCCGATACTGCCGCCGGTCGATCCGGGTTCCGGTGACCAGACCGGCGGTGGTCTCCACCGTCTGGGTCGGGCCGGACAGCCCTGTCTCGTAGCCGTAACGGCAGATACAGCGGGCGCCGTTGCCGCACATCTCTCCCAGGGAACCGTCGCTGTTGAAAAAGAGCATCTTGAAGTCCGCTCCTTCCTGGGCCTGCTCCACCACCATCAGGCCGTCGGCGCCCAGGGAGCGGTGGGGGGTACAGAGGGTACGGGCCAGCAGAGAAAAGGCGGAGGGGGGGAGCCTCTCTTCCAGGTTGTTCAGGATGATAAAATCATTGCCCGCGCCGTTCATTTTCCAAAATTGCATGGGGGGTCTCCTTTCCCGGAATTGCTGTGTTCTATTTCAACATAAACCCGTGGAAAAATCAAGGCCGGAAAAGACATGGTTCGCTCTTGACAAAAATTTCTTCCAGTGTTACTATATTTTTGTACAAACTGTTTCGCTGTTTTGAATGGAGGAGGGCGGTTTCCCCCGCTCTCACAATCTATTTGAAAGCCGGCAAATGGCGTGCGCTGACGCTCCCATTGCCGGTTTTTTTGCGTCTTTGGGGAAGAGAGAAGGAGAGATTGTCATGCACTTAGGTCCGCTGCACGTGGTGGGAATGCTTGCCACCATTGGGCTTATCGTTGGAATTGGCGTATATTCCGGCCGGAAGGTGGCCTCCGCTGCGGATTTTTCCAGCGGCGGCGGGAAGGCCGGGGCCTGGATTGTCTGCGGGGCCATTATGGGTACCTTGGTCAGCGGCCAGGCCACCATCGGCACGGCACAGCTGGCGTTTTCCTTTGGAATGTCCGCCTGGTGGTTTACTCTGGGCTCGGGGATTGGCTGTCTGATTCTGGCCATTGGCTACGCCGCGCCCTTCCGGCGCAGCGGCTGCACCACCCTGCTTCAAGTGGTTTCCCAGGAGTACGGTCCCCGGGCGGAGACGGCGGGAAGCATCTTCTGCTCCGTGGGCATTTTCATCAGCGTGGTGGCCCAGGTGCTGTCGGCCACGGCGCTGCTGACCACCATTTTTCCCCTCAGCCACTTGGCCGCGGCCCTTATCTCCATTCTGCTGATGGGGTTTTACGTGATCTTCGGGGGAATGTGGGGGGCCGGCATGGGCGGGGTCGCCAAGCTGATCCTCCTCTACGCCTCTGCCATTGTGGGGGGAATTCTGGTTTACGGCCTGGCCAATGGATTCGGCGGACTGCTGGAGACCCTGGAGCAGCTGCTGACCTCCTCCCCCCTGGGGGCGGTCAGCGGCCTGGCCACGGAGGAGGCGGTTCACCAGCGGTTTACCTCCCTGGTGGCCCGGGGCGCCTCCAAGGACATTGGATCGGCGCTGTCCCTGGTGCTGGGGGTGCTGTCCACCCAGACCTATGCCCAGGCCATCTGGTCAGGCAAGAGCGACAGCGCGGCCCGGAAGGGGGCCCTGCTCAGCGCCCTGCTGATCCCGCCCATCGGCGTTGCCTGCATTCTCATCGGCCTGTACATGCGCGGCCACTGCATCACCGCCGAGGAGGTGGCGGCGCTCCAGGCCCTGGGCCAAACCGTGCCTGGGGATCTCATCCCCCTGGATTCCACCTCCCAGGTGTTCCCGGTGTTTGTGGCCCGGTTTATGCCCCAGCTCCTGGGTGGGGTGGTGCTGGGTACCCTGTTTATCACGGTGGTGGGCGGGGGCTCCGGGCTGGCCTTGGGGATGGCCTCCATTCTGGTCACCGACCTGTTTGCCCGGAAGAGTAGCCGGATGAAGCAGTCCCGCACCAATCTTCTGGTCACCCGGGGTACCATCCTGGTGATTCTGATGGCGGCGGCTGTGGTGGCCATTTTGGTGCCCGGCGCCATGATCAACGACTTTGGTTTTCTGTCCATGGGGCTCCGGGGCGCTGTGGTTTTCCTGCCCATGTGCGGGGGGCTGTGGCTCAAGGGGAAGATTCCCCGGGGGTTCGCCCTGGCCTCCATTTTCGCCGGCCCCATCGCGGTGCTGGCGGGGAACTTTATGGACCTGCCTTTTGATCCGCTTTTCCTGGGGATGGCGGTCTGCCTGAGCATTCTGGCGGTAGGGCTGGCCGTGAGGACCCATCGAAACGCCTCTTTGTCCATACGCTGACTTGCAATAGACGCCGCCTCCGGCCGGGAACAGCAGCCCGCCGGAGGCGGCGCCGCGCGGAGAAAAGACCGCTGGTTGGGACGGACGCCGGCAAAATTACCTGGGGAGCCGATGACAGGAGGGAAGCCGTGTGCTATAATAAAAACAGAGACATGAAGTGCGGAGAGAATGGAGAGGGGTGCGTTTTGGATGCTGGGTGCGTTGATTGGGGATATTGTGGGCTCGGTCTATGAGTGGCGGAATCGAAAGGACAAGGAGTTTCCCCTCTTTCAGCCGGACTGCCGGATGACGGATGACAGCGTGATGACCGCGGCGGTGGCGTCGGCGGTGCTGATGGGGGACTTGGAGGAGCTGGAGCTCTTTCAGGCCCACGTGATTACGGAGATGCGCCGGCTGGGGCGGAAATATCCGGCCCTGGGGTACGGCCCCCGGTTTGAGGCCTGGATTCTGTCCCAGGAGCCCAAGCCCTACCGCAGTCTGGGCAACGGCAGCGCCATGCGGGTTTCCCCGGTGGCCTGGGCGGCGGAGAGCCTGTCCCAGTGCCTGGCGCTGGCCAAGGCCTCGGCGGAGGTGACCCATGACCATCCCGACGGCATTGCCGGGGCCTGCGCGGTGGCCGGGGCGGTCTACCTGGCCCGGATGGGGGAGAGCAAGGAGGCCATTGTGGACCACGTGACCCGGTATTACCCCCTGGACTTTACCCTGGACGAGATTCGAGAGGGCTACGCCTTTGACGTCTCCTGCGCCGGCAGCGTCCCCCAGGCCATGGAGGCCTTTTTGGAGGCGGAGGATTTTGAGGACGCGCTGCGCAACGCCGTCTCCATCGGCGGCGACAGCGACACCATCGCCTCCATGGCCGGGGCGGTGGCCGCCGCCTTTTACGGCATTCCCCGGTCCATCCGGGATCAGGCCCTCCCCTTCATCGACGGGGAGGTACGGAACATCTATGACCGGTTTATTCGGCGGTATTGAGGAGGCGTGGCTATGTGGAACACCACCTTGTGTTACATCGAGCGGGAAGGGCAGTATCTGATGCTCCACCGGGTGAAGAAGGAAAACGATGTCAACCAGGACAAATGGGTGGGCATCGGAGGAAAATTTGAGGACAAGGAGAGCCCCGAGGAGTGCCTGGTTCGGGAGGTCCGGGAGGAGACCGGCCTGACCCTCACCGACTATGCCTATCGGGGGCTGGTGACCTTTGTCTCGGACCGGTGGGAGACCGAATACATGCACCTGTTCACCGGGCACACCCAGCAGGACCCCTGTGTGGTCTGTGATGAGGGGGACCTGGAGTGGGTGGATCAGGACAAGGTGAAGGACCTGCCCATCTGGACAGGGGACAAAATCTTTCTGGACCTGCTGGCCCGGGAGGTTCCCTTCTTCTCCCTCAAACTCTCCTATGAGGGGAATACTCTGGTCCAGGCGGTGCTGAACGGCAAGGAGCTTTCCACTGAAATCTAAAACCAACGGCCTGCCGCAACACATGCGGCAGGCCGTTGGTCAAATGCTGAAGAAAAAGGGACGGGACCCAATGAGTTCCTCAATTTGGGACTCTCCATAGACCGTGATGCCGTGTTTTTTCAGCATCTGGGCGGTCAGACCATCCCCTTGGGTCAGGGTTTTGGTGAAGGTACCGTCGTAGATCTGCCCGCTGCCGCAGGAGGGGCTGCGCTCCTTGAGCAGGGCGGCCCTGCAGTGGTAGAGGTCTGCCAGGCGGAGGACTTCGGCGGTTCCCCGGACGAAGGCCTCGGTGACATCGTCACCGTCCCGGGTGACTACCCGGTTCCCCTGGCGCTCCGCCGGGACCCGGGGGGTGGGGAGGCCGCCAAAGAGCTCGGCGCAGACGGGGATGCAGGTGTGCTGCTTCAGCAGCTGCTCCAGCTGCGGAAGCTGGTTGCTCTGCCCATCGTACCGGCAGCCCACCCCCAGAAGGCAGGCGCTGACCAGAAGTCTCATAGGACCGGCCCTCAGCCCAGGGCTTCGGCCCACTGGTCCTGCTGAAAGCCCACCAGGACCCGACCGTCGTCCAGCACCAGAATGGGGCGCTTGACCAGCATGCCATCGGAGGCCAGCAGGGCGTACTGCTCCGCCTGGGTCATGTCCGGCAGCTTTTTCGACAGGGACAGGGCGCGGTAGAGCTGGCCGCTGGTGTTGAAGAATTTTTTCAGGGGCAGGGCGCTGGCCTGGTGCCAGGTTTCCAGCTCCTGCAGGGTGGGGTTGTCCTCCTTGATGTCCCGCTGGGTGTAGGCGATGCCCTGTTCATCCAGCCATTTCTGGGCCTTTTTGCAGGTGGAACACCGGGAATAACAGAGAAACAGCATGGTTTTATCCTCCTATGAACGTGAATGGTCTCTTCTGAGATTCTATCATATCGAAGTGCGGCTGGAATTGCAAGACCGGGCGGACGGGAAGGTGCCGCCCCATAGAAGGTCGTCACAGAGCAAACGAAAGGAGAGCGTGTGCAATGCAGGTAGAACAGTATGTCATGGCCTATGAGGTGGAGCAGGACCGGCTCCGTGCCCTGCTGCCGGTGGGATTTGTCTCCCTGCGGCCTGTGCTGCGGATCAACGGTGAAATCCGGCGGGGACCGAAGGAGACAGCCTATCTGGAGCTGAATACCCCTGTGGAGGGGCATGGGAAACGGGGCTGGCTGAATGTGGGGCACTGGGACAGCCGGACGGCGGAGCTGTCCTATGCCCGAGAGGGAAAAACCGTCACCTTCGCCGCCCCCTTTCTCACCATCTCCTTTGCGGCGGTTGGGGTGGAGGGCGGGTGCCCTGCGGAACGGGACAACGAGGGGTGCTTCTTTCTGGGGGAGACCCTGTCTTTTCGGCCCAGCCAGCCTGGAAACAGCCACAAGGAATTTTGTGACTGTGTCTTTGCTTGGCAGTTTTCTCCGGGGGACGCCCAGGGCGCAAGCCAGGGGAAAACCCTGCCTGCCTTTGCAACAGCTCCCCGGAAGACGTATGAAAAGCGCGCCCTCTCCCCGGAAAACGCGGCGGCCATTCCCTGCCGGCAGGTGCTGGGGTCCTATGTGGTTCGGTGGGAGCGGGGGGAGGACCCGTCGGAGCAGGGGTCCTGAACGGGGATCTCGATTTGGGTGATATAGTCCTCGTCCCGCTGGATCACCAGCTCATTGACGCCCTTTTCATAGGCGAAACCGGTCAGGGTCAGCCCGTGGTCCCGGGCATAGGCCAGAATGGCCTCGTACTTGGCGGGAAGTCCTTGCCAGGGTCCCTGGTAATAGGCCAGAAGATACCGCCCTTTGGGACGCCGGTGCAGCCCCGCCCGGCGGGTGGGGGCGGGGACCTCCAGGAAGAGGTGGGTGTAGTCGGTGAACCGCCCCTGCCGCAGGTGCTCCACGGGGAGCATGGCGCCATAAACCCCTTCGTGAAGGTGGCCCAGCTGATGGGCCTTGGCCTGGTCGATGACCGCGGCAATCTCCCGGTCCGTGGGGGTGTCCCCGGGCAGGGGCACTGTGGCCAGGTAGCAGGTCTCCCGGCGGACCAGGGAGATTTGTGTCAGGGGCAGGGTTTCCAGCCGGGCCAGGGAGGCCTGCTGCCGGACCAGGGCGTGGCGGATTTCCTCCAGGCGGCGGATCTGCCCCTCCACCCCGGCAATTTTTTCCGTAAGCAGGCGCCGCAGCTCCCCGGCGGAACGGTGGGACAGAAAGGTTTTGATCTCCGGGATGGAGACCTCCAGAGCCCGCAGCATCAGGATGGTTTCCAGCCGGGCGCTCTGGCGGTAGCTGTAATATCGGTAGCCGTTCTCCCCCACAAAGGCGGGGGAGAGCAGTCCCACCTGGTCGTACCACATCAGTGTTTTTTTGTGGATGCCGTGGATGGCGGCAAACTGTCCGATGGTGAATGTTGTCTCTTGTGGTATCAATGCAAAAACTCCTCTTGACTGTCCAGTTACAGTACGGTTTATTGTACTGGATACAGCGGGGAAAGGCAAGGGGAACCGTCGCCTCCCCGGCTGAATTGCACAACAAGGAGAGGCAAGAAGCAATGGAGTACCAAATAGACCTCCGCCCGTTCCAGCCGGAGGACCAGGAGGCCTTGGCCGGGGTGATCCGCCGGACCTGGCAGTATGATCGTTTCTGTGGGCCGAAGACGGCCCAGCGGCTGGGACGGGTCTACCTGCGCCAGTGCCTAACGCAACAGACCTTCACCCGGGTGGCGGTGGTGAACGGCGTGCCTGTGGGGATCATCATGGGGAAGAACGAGAGGACCCACCGCTGCCCCTGGTCCCTGCGCTGGCGGGCGGCCCGGGCAGTCCTGGCGCTGCTGGCGACCCGGGAGGGGCGGAAGGTGGCCCGGCTCTTTTCCGGGGTGGAAAGGATCAACCAGGCGCTGCTGTCCCGGTGCCCCCAATCCTACCCCGGCCAGGTGGCGTTTTTCGCCGTGGACCAGCCCCGCCGGGGCATGGGACTGGGCAAACGTCTGTTTCAGGCGGTGATGGACAACATGCGGCAGGAGGGCATCGGGACCGTTTTCCTGTTCACAGATACCAGCTGCAACTATGGCTTTTATGAACACCAGGGGATGGTCCGCCGGGCCGAGCAGACCCAGCGTATCTGGCTGGGACAGGAATCTGGAGAGATGACCTTTTTCGTCTATGACTACACCCTGGCCGGCTGAGACCGGGGGTTGCGGCGGGGCCGGGACTGTGGTATGATAAAAAAACCTGGAGAACCGGCGTGAGAACAGAAGAAAGGACGATGTTTTTTGAGAAACTGGTGTGATTCGGTGCTTGTGGCCTAACCGGGAGGTTGGTGCCAGACCATCATCGCCAAGCCTCCCCAGATAAAGAAAGTATGGAGGAGGACCTTCCCAATGAATCGGGAAAACAAACGAAAAACCTTTGAAAAGGGTTACTATAAAACCCATCGCTGCAACGATACCTTTTCCTGCCGGGTCTGCGACCGGCTGGTCTTTCCCACCCCCACGGGGGGCGACCACCGCAACCACTGCCCCAACTGCCTGAGCAGCCTCCACGTGGACCAGGAGCCGGGAGACCGCGCCGCAGACTGCGGCGGCATCATGGACCCCATCGGGGTGTGGGTGCGGAAAAAAGAGGAGTGGGCGGTGATTCACCGGTGCCGCCGGTGCGGCAAGCTCAGCTCCAACCGGGTGGCGGGGGATGACAACCCCATGAAGCTGATGTCCATTGCCCTCAAACCCCTCTCTCTGCCTCCCTTTCCCCTGGAGCGGATCGAGCAGCTCACAGACGCCATGGGCGGCAGCGGCAGCCTGGGGACAGGCGGCAGGACCCCTTAAAGCGTGATACAGAGGACGTTCCCCTGGGAGCGTCCTCTGTTTTTCTGGAAGAAGGAGGGTTGACCGTTGAAAAATGACGCGGTCCATGGTACAATAAACTCCTACTAAGCAAGACAGAACCCAGATTCCGTCCTGAAAGGAGGGAGCGTATGAAACGAATCAAGACCATTGTGTCCTTTCTCTGCGCCGCGGCGCTGGCACTGACCCTGCTGGTGATGCCCTCTTCGGCCTCTGGAGGACTGTTTTTCCTGTCCCTCAACGACACGCTGCCCGCCCAGTCTGTGCAGATGACCCCGGTCCAGTACAGCGGCTGGGTGTACGTGCCGGTGAATGTCTTCAACAGCCAGAGCACCGGGGTCAATTTCGGTCTATACTATGGGCTGACGGAGAACAACACCAAGCTCGTTCTCTATAACCTCTCCGGGAAGACCATGACCTTTGATCTTCAGAATGGGACCGCCACGGCGGTGGGGGGAGAGGCCCCTGTCCCAGGGAAGGTTCTGCGGCAGAACGGGGTGTACTACGTCCCCGCCTATGCGGTCTGCCGGTATTTTGGCCTGAGTTATTCCTTTTACAGCACCGACTACGGTCCGCTGCTGCGGCTGAAGGACGGAAACGCCATGCTCAGCGATTCCCTGTTCCTCAGTTCCGCGGCCTCGATTATGCGAAGCCGGATCAACAGCTATTACCAGAGCCAAAGCCCCAATGGCGGCGGGGACGGGGGCGGCAACAGCACCATTGTTATCCCCAATGATCCCGATTCCGGCACCCCCAGCCAGCCCAATCAGCCGGGGAACCCGGATACTCCGGTGGCCCCGGACATTCCGGCGGATGCGGAGCCGGCCCCCACATTCTCCCTGTATGTAGGGGTCCAGGCCTCGGCGGACCGGGAGATTACCGCGACCCTGAATGCCATGAGCACGGTGGGAGTCCGCGGCGTGGTGTTCTTCCCGGCGGAAGAGGTGAACCAGTGTGCCGACCAGATTCGGCAGGCAGCCGGACGGGGGCATAAGGTGGGCCTGATTCCCACGGGGAACACCCCGGCGCAGCGCCTGGAGAGCGTGGAGGCCGGCAGCCGGCAGCTGGCGGGCATCCTGCGCCAGGAGACATGGTTTGTTCTGAGCAAGGAATCCACCCTGGCGGAGGCAGGCTATCTCTGCTGGACCCCCAGCCTGACCTTCTCCTCCGTCACCGACCCGACCCGGACCTATGAGACCCTGGTGCGGGCGGGAGAACAGCAGGGGTCGGCCCTCCGGGTCTTGGTCCACAGCCAGTCCGCGGGCGGGGCCCTGGCCGGCGTGCTGGGCCAGCTGGCCCAGGATGGAGACACCTTCCTACCGGCCCGGGAAACCAGCTATTGAAAAAGGAACTGCCAGAATCCCTGATCCCCCGGCATTTGCCGGGGGATTTTTCATGGAAAACAGGGGAGAAATCCCCCCAGGCCCCCAGGCTGATTTTGGTGAAAACGACAAAAATGCACCGCAGAGCAAAAAAAACGCAGCAAGGGCTTGCAATCTGTCTCTGGTGTGGTATTATGTTAATACTTTATCACGATAGAGTGCTAAAAAATCGTGAGAAAAGAAGGAAGAAGTTTGATTGAGAATGGAGCGTTAGAACATGAAAAAAGCACTTGCAGTCTTGCTGGCAGCCGTGATGTGCTGCACCCTCCTGTCCGCCTGCGGGCAGCCCGAAACCACGGACCCCACCGAGGGAACCGAAGGTACCCAAACAGAGACCAATGCCGCCGACCTGGTTTACGCGGTGGAGGCCGGCAGCGCCGGTGAAGCCATTGCCAAGGAGAAGGGCTGGCAGACCAACCCGGTGACCGCCCAGGCGGACACCCTGATGGAGGTCTCCGCCGGCACCTCCGACGCGGCCATCATCGACCTGCTCATGGCGGCGGCTATGACCGGGGAAGGCACCAGCTATCCCGATCTCACCTATGACAGCCAGGGTCTGACCACCGAGGAGTACGGCATCGGCTGCCGCAAGGGCTCTGACCTGGCCCAGTACATCAACAATGTCCTGGCTGAGGCCTATGCCGACGGCACCATGAAGGAGATCGCTACCACTTATAAGCTCCAGGACGCCCTGGTGGAGCAGCCCGCCGCAGAGGAGTTCACCCCTGCCGCAGACGGGGATGTGGCCTATATCCAGGACAAGGGTACCCTGATTGTGGGCATCACCGAGTTTGAGCCCATGGACTACAAGGATGAAAACGGCCAGTGGATCGGCTTTGACGCAGACATGGCCAAGGTCGTGGCGGAAAAGCTGGGCGTGGAGGTCCAGTTTGTGGTGATCGACTGGGACAACAAGATCATGGAGCTGGACTCCAAGAATGTGGATGTGCTGTGGAACGGCATGACCCTCACCGATGAGGTGAAAAACTCCATGGAGTGCACCAACCCCTATTTCAACAACGCCCAGGTGGTGGTCACTGCCGGGAAGTGACGGGGGCTATCCCAGAGAAAGCAATCAACCGCAAAGGCAGAGAGCGGCCGCTCTCTGCCTTTGCCTGGCCTATTGAACATCAGACGAGGAGTTCACCATGTTTTGGAACGTAACCTTAACCCTGCTGAGCGGCTTGGGGACCACAATACAAATCTTTTTCTTGACGCTGCTGTTTGCCCTGCCCTTGGGGCTGGTGATTGCCTTCGGCTCCATGAGCCGGCTGACCCCCCTGCGCTGGCTGTGCAACACCTTGGTCTGGATTGTCCGGGGAACCCCCCTGATGCTCCAGCTCATCGGTTTCATGTACATCCCTGGGATTTTGGGCAACAACATTTGGGACGGAGAGGCCGGCCGGATGACAGCCACAGTGGTGGCCTTTTCCATCAACTACGCCTGCTACTTCTCTGTCATTTACCGGGGCGGAATCCAGGGGGTCCCGGCGGGCCAGCGGGAGGCCGCGGAGGTCCTGGGACTGACCAAGCAGCAGATCTTCTTTAAGGTCACCCTGCTCCAGATGATTAAGCGCATTGTGCCCCCCATGTCCAACGAGATCATCACCCTGGTCAAGGATACCTCCCTGGCCCGGATCATCTCCGTGTATGAGCTGACCTTCACCGGTTACTCCTTCATGAAAAGCAGCGGCCTGGTGTGGCCATTCTTCTATACCGGCGTGTTTTACCTCCTTTTTGTGGGCATCCTCACCATCCTTTTCAATCTCATCGAGCGGAAGCTCAGCTACTTCCGGTAAGGAGGCACTCTATGGCGATTTTAGACGTACAACATATTGAGAAGAGTTTTGGCGCCACCAAGGTGCTCAAGGACATCAATTTCTCCCTGCCGGAGGGACAGGTTTTGGCCATCATCGGCTCCTCTGGCAGCGGCAAGACCACCTTGCTGCGCTGCCTGAACTTTTTGGAGACCCCGGACAAGGGGAGCATTTCCGTGCGGGGCGAGACCCTGTTCGACGCAGGGGACCCCGCCACCCAGCGGGAGAGTGAGATTCGCCGAAAGCGGCTCCATTTTGGCCTGGTGTTCCAGAATTTCAACCTTTTTCCCCAGTATACGGCCCTGGAAAATGTCACCCTGGCCCGGGAACTGATGGCAAAGGGAGAGAAAACCGGAGAATCCCTGGAGGATATCCGGGCGGAGGGGAGAGACCTGCTGACCCAGATGGGACTCCAGGACCGGATGGGGAACTATCCCCACCAGCTCTCCGGTGGCCAGCAGCAGCGGGTGGCCATTGCCCGGGCCCTGGCCATGAAGCCGGACATCCTCTGCTTTGACGAGCCCACCTCCGCCCTGGACCCGGAGCTCACCGGTGAGGTGCTGAAGGTCATCCGAAGCCTGGCGGACCAGCACACCACGATGATTATTGTCACCCATGAGATGAGCTTTGCCCGGGATGTGGCCGATCACGTTCTGTTCATGGACGGCGGCGTGGTGGTGGAGGAAGGGACGCCGGAAGAGGTTTTCGGCCATCCCCAGCAGGCGCGTACCCGGCAGTTTTTGGAGAAATACAAGGGGGACTGATCCCCGGCATAGAGAAAGAGCGGCCGTATCGGCCGCTCTTTTTTTCCTGTAAAGATGCGGAAGGGGGATTAAAAGGCGATTTCATACGCTGGGCCCAGGGTCACGGGCCCGCCGACGGACAGACGACGGAGACTGCCGCCTTGAATGGCTGCGGTGGTTTGAAGGGTGCCCCCCGGCTGCCGGATGGTTCGCTTATGCAGTCCCTCCTGCCGGCGTGCGTGCCAGGCGGCCATAGCGGCCGCAGCAGTGGAGCAGCACGGGGGCTGGAGAAGGGTGTCGGTTTTTGGCAGGTAAACCGCAGAACGCATGAAGTCCTCCTGGGGGTTCCAAAACAGAACGCCTGCGCCGGGAATCTCCCATTCCCGGGCCAGCTGGGAGAGGAGAGTCCGCAGTTCCGGGTCAGGGGGGAGGGCGCTTCCCTGGCAGATGACATAGGAGAGGCCCGGGAAGTGGAGTACGGAGGCCTGCTGGCCGAACAGGGAACGAGTGCCTTGGGCCTGGGGTGGGGGCAGGTCCACGGTCACCTGGCCGGTGAGGGGGTTGGCGTGGACCAGAAGAGGGGCGGGGACACTCTGGGCCTCCACCGGGAATTTTTTCTCCCGCCGGATGCCCCGGCTCACGGCGAAGGCCAGGCCGGCTTGGCGGAGTAGGTCCCCGCTCAACGCGCCTGCCGCGGTCTCCAGCCGAACCACACCGTCCCCTTGAGGGGGGGTAAGAAAGGCCACCTGTTGAGCTTGGAGTTCTTGGACAGACAGCAGGCGCTGGGTCAGGTCCTGGTAGGCATCTGGAGAGACTGAAGTTTTGACCAATAGGGTCCGCGCGCCATCCGGGCCGGCGGTTTGAAAGGATAGCTTCATGGAGCACGCTCTTTTCCTTGTGAAGTGGGAGCGGCGCTCCAGGCAGGAGGGCCGCCGGAAAAACATGGTATTTGTGATTATTGTAGCATAATGCCCCCCTTTCGTAAAGGGGAAGCTGGGATTCCGCCCAAAATGAATGACAATATTTTGCGGAATCTTTACAAATTGGGTGTTTTCAGGGCGAAAGAGATATGATATAATATCCTGAACTATGTAGAATTAAAATGAACCCGATGACTTTTCTGTTTCAGAACAATCGTCAGGAGGATGATAGCATGCGTTACGATGATTATGACGATTACAGCAGCCGGTCCTCTCGAGGGAGCTCCCGCCGGGGCTCCTCCTCTTATTCCAGTGGACGGGACTATGACCGGGACTATTATCGCGACCGGGATTACCGCAGTGACTTTGGGCGGGACTATGACCGTGGATACTATGACCGGGACCGCTATTCGGACCGATACAGCACCCGGAGCAGCCGGGATTGGTATGATGACTTTGACCGCTCGGACTGGGAGCGCACAGCCCCCAACTGGGAGGACCATGGCGCTGCCCGGAAGAAACGGCCCGCCGGCGGCAGCACCCGAAGCAGCCGGCCCGCCCCCAGCGGACGGAGTGGTTCCCGCAGCGGTTCCTCTTCCAGCCGGAACACCTCCCGCTCTGGGCAGGGCAGCCGGAACGGAAACCGCCGGCCCCCGGAGGACCCCAGGAGAAGACCGTCCAGCCAGAGCCAGCGCCGGCCCCCCGCGTCCTCCAGCCGGAGAAGCGCGGTGCAGCTGGTGCCCATTATCCTGGGCCTGGTGGTGATTGTGCTGGCGGCGCTGGTGATCCGCTCCATGCTGGGCGGCAAGAGCGGCTATGAGCTGGAATTCTCCACGAAGAACATTGTGGTGGGAGAGACGGCCACCGCGACCCTTAAGGGCGTGGACAGCAACGCCGCAGAACCAGAGGTTCTCTGGACCAGCAGTGAGAACAACGTGGTCTCTGTGGAGGGCGAGGGGCTGGAGTGTACCTTGACCGCCAAGAGCCTGGGCAGCGCCACCATCATCGCCACCGTGGAGGGGGAGAAGGTGGCCAGCGGGACGGTCACCGTGGTGGACACCGCCCCTGGGGTTGTCTCCATCCGGGTGAGCCAGGACGAGGTGACCATTTCCTCCGGGGAGACCTACACCATCAACGCCACTGTGGAGATGGAGAAGGCGGATATGACCCCTGCCACCATCAAGTGGAGCAGCAACAACACCTCCGTGGCTGAGGTGGACAGTGAGGGTGTCATCACAGCTCGGGAAGTGGGCAACGCGATTATCAAGGGCGTGGCGGGAGAGAAAACCGTGGAAATCGCCGTGGAAGTGGTGGAGAACCCCAATTCCACCCCCCATGACTCCACCCAGGATGCAGGACGGGAGCCGGAAGAGGGACAGGACGCCACAAATAACAATAACAACAGCAATAACAACAGTAACAGCAATAACAGCAGCAACAACCAGAACAACAGCAGCAACGGTGGCGGTACCACCAGCGGCAACAGCGGGACCGGCGGCACGGGGGATGGAAACCAGACCAACGGCGGCACAGGGAATACCACCACCGGCGGGACGGGCGGCACAGCCGATGGCGGCGCCACCGGCGGCCAGGGAACCGGCGGCACAGACGCCGGGACCGGACAATAAGCCATGCAGAGCGCGGACAGGTCCAACCGGACCTGTCCGCGTTTTGTAAAGGGGCGGACAAACAGGAGGGAACCAGATGAAAAGCATTGGATGGATTGGCGTGGGCATCATGGGAAAACCAATGGTGCGGAATTTGCAGAAGGCGGGGTATACACTCCATATTTATGCCCGGAACCGGGAGAAGGTGGCGGACGTAATCCAAGAGGGGGCCATATTTCACGACACCATTGGGGACTGTGCCCAGGGACGGGACGCGGTGATCACCATGGTGGGCTTTCCCAAGGATGTGGAAGAGGTCTATTTTGCCCCGGGAAATATCCTGGACCGGGCAGACCCGGGGACCTATCTCATCGACATGACCACCACCAGCCCTGCCTTGGCCCAGCGGATTTTCCAGCAGGGCCGGCAGCGGGGCCTGCGGGTTTTGGATGCCCCGGTGACCGGCGGGGACATCGGGGCCCGGGCGGGCACCCTCTCCATTTTGGTGGGCGGGGAGGCGGCGGACTACCAGGCCTGCCGGCCCCTGCTGGCGGCCATGGGGACCAACCTCAGCCACCAGGGCCCCGCAGGCTGCGGACAGCATGCCAAACTGGCCAACCAAATCATGATTGCCGGGACCTTGTCCGGTCTCTGCGAGGGACTGCGCTATGCCGAAGCTAAGGGGCTGGACGGCAGAAAACTCCTGGGGGCGCTGGCCACGGGGGCGGCGGGGAGCAAGCAGATGGACGCTTTGGGGGGAAAAATTCTCGCCGGAGACCATGCCCCGGGGTTTTTCCTCAAGCATTTTGTCAAGGATATGACCCTGGCCCTGGGGGAGTCCCGGGACAGCGGCCTGTCCCTGGAGGTGCTGGGGCAGGTGCTGGAAAACTGCCGGGATTTGGAGGAACGGGGGCTGGGGGACCTGGGAACCCAGGCCCTTATGGTTCATTACCGTCCGGAGGAGTGACCGGCCTGCTTCGGCGGGGAGAGGACGGAGAGAAAAGGAGGCGGGCCTCATGGCGCGGCGGCGGGCGTTTGACATGTGCCACCCCAGTGTGAATTTACTGTATTTCCTGCTGGTGCTGGTCTGCTCCGTGGGCTGCATGCACCCTGCCTGCCTGGGGATTTCCCTGGGCGGTGCCCTGGCCTGCGGGCTTCTGTTCCGGGGGCGGCGGGCCGTGGGACGGCTGCTGGGCCTACTGGGGCCGGTGGCCCTGCTGGCGGCGGGGGGAAACCTCCTTTTGGTCCGCCAGGGGGAGACGGTGCTGGCCCGGCTGCCCGGCGGGCGGCCGCTGACGCTGGAAAGTGCCCTCTATGGCCTGGCGGCTGCCTGCCTGCTGGGGGCGGTGGTGCTCTGGTTTGCCAGCTGGCAGGCGGTGCTCACGGCGGATAAGATCACCTATCTCTTTGGACGGATTGCCCCTGCGCTGGCTCTGCTGCTCTCCCTGACCCTCTCCTTTGTGCCCCGGCTGCGCCGCCGGCTGGAGGAGACGGCCCGGGCCCAGCGGGGCCTGCTGGGTCAGCCCCGGCGGCGCTTGGACAAGGTGGGCTGGGGCGCGGCCCTGCTCTCCAGTCTGCTGGGCTGGAGCCTGGAGAACGCCATAGAGACAGCGGACACCATGAGAAGCCGGGGGTACGGCCTGCCGGGCCGCACCTGCTTCTCCATCTACCGGCTGGACCGCCGGGACAAGGGCCTGCTGGGGTGGCTGGCCCTCAGCGGCGGTTATGTGGTGGCCGGCTGGGCGGCGGGGGGCCTGTCGTATACCTATTATCCGGCCTGCCAGGCCGCTGGGGGCCCGGGGAGCCTCAGCCTGCTCACCGTGTATCTGGCCCTGTGCCTGACCCCGCTGGCACTGGAGGCATGGGAGGAGAGACAATGGAAGAGAACAACCAAAAACACTGGTCGGTAAGGGAGAGCCTGTCCTTCCAGCGGCAGGTTTCCGAGACCATGCGCCTGGGCATTCTGTTGGCATTGTCTGGAGGGCTGATGGATGCTTATTCCTATCTCTTTCGAGGGGAGGTCTTTGCCAACGCCCAGACAGGAAATATCCTGCTGTGCAGTGTGGCCCTGTCCCAGGGGGAGTGGGGGGTGGCGGTGCAGTACGCCTTTCCCGTGCTGGCCTTTGGCCTGGGGATTTTGATGACCTTTCTGATTCGCCAGCGGTTCCGCAACCGCACCAACTGGATTCACTGGCGGCAGCTGGGGGTGCTGGCGGAGATTTTGCTGCTGACTTTGGTGGCCTTTCTGCCGCAGCAGGCCAATCTGTTGGCCAACAGTCTCATCTCCCTGGCCTGCGGCTTTCAGGTGGAGGCGTTCCGAAAGATTCACGGCAACGCCATCGCCACCACCATGTGCATCGGAAACCTGCGGGCGGGGATTCATGCCGCAGCGGAATTCGGCTTTTCCAGGAAGCGGGAGGACCGCAACCGGGCCATCACCTATTTTACGGTGATTCTGGCCTTTGCCCTGGGGGCGGTTTTGGGGAACCTGGCCATTGCCCAGTGGGGGACCTGGGCCATTCTGGGCAGCAGCGCCCTTCTGCTGGTTTGCTTTGGCCTGATGTTTTTCCAGGGAAAGGAAGGGGAAGGTCATGGCACAGCTTGAGCTCCACGACCTGACCGTGTTCTACCCCGGGCAGGGGACCCCCGCGTTGAGAGGGGTGACAGCTTCCCTGGAGGCGGGAGAGTTTGTGACCTTGTGCGGCCGGTCGGGCAGCGGAAAGTCTACCCTTCTGCGCTGCTGCAAGCCTGCCCTGGCGCCCCAGGGGACCCGGCGGGGGGAGATTTTCTGGGCGGGGAGGCCCCTGTCGGGGCTGTCGGACCGAGCCCAGAGCGCCAGCATCGGATATGTGGGGCAGTCTCCCGAGAACCAGATGGTCACGGACCGGGTTTGGCAGGAGCTGGCCTTTGGCCCGGAGAATCTGGGCTGGGACCCGGCGGTGATCCGCCGCCGGGTGGCGGAGATGGCCTCTTTCTTTGGCATCCAGACCTGGTTTCACCGGGAGATATCCACCCTCTCCGGGGGACAGAGACAGCTGCTGGCCCTGGCGGCGGTGATGGTGCTGGAGCCAGCCTTGCTGCTGCTGGATGAGCCCACCAGTCAGCTGGACCCCATTGCCGCCGGGGATTTTTTGGAGATGGTCCAGCGGATCAACCGGGAACTGGGGACCACAATTCTTTTGGCGGAGCACCGCTTGGCAGAGGCGGTCCCCCGGTCGGACCGGCTGCTGGTGCTGGAGGGCGGCCAGCTCCTGTGCCAGGGAACCCCGCGGGAGGTGGGGGCGTGGCTGCGCCGGCAGAACCACCCTCTGGCCGCCGCCCTGCCTGCCCCCATGGAGATTTGGGCCCGGGTCTCTCGGTCAGGGCCCTGCCCGGTGACGGTGGGGGAGGGACAGATCTGGCTGGCCGAGTATGCCCGGTCACACCCTCTGGGTGACCTGCCCCCGGTGTGTCTCCCGTCCCCGGGAGAGACGCTGCTGCAGGCGGAGAGCCTCTGGTTCCGCTATGACCGAAACGGGCCTGATGTGGTCAAGGATTTCTCCCTGTCGGTGGGACGGGGGGAGCTGCTGGCCCTTCTGGGAGGGAATGGAACGGGGAAAACCACGGTGCTGCACTTGCTGGCCGGGCTCCGGGCCCCCCAGAGGGGGAGGCTGCGGAGGCAGGGGCGGGCGGCGATGCTGCCCCAGAACCTCCAGACCCTCTTTTGGAAGAAAACCCTCCGGGAGGACCTGTTGGACCAGACAGCGCGGATGGACCTGCCGCCGGCGGAGGGGGCCGCGGCGGTGGCGGAGATCGCGGCACTGTGCGGCCTGGAGGGGCTGCTGGACCGTCATCCCTACGATCTGTCTGGGGGAGAGCAGCAGCGGGCCGCCCTGGCAAAGGTCTTGCTGACCCGGCCGGAGGTCCTGCTCCTGGACGAGCCCACCAAGGGGCTGGACTGGCAGTGGCAGGAGGAACTGGCCGCCCTGCTGCAAAGGCTCCTCTCCCAAGGGGCGGCGGTGATTCTGGTCAGCCATGATTTGGAGTTCTGCGCCCGGCACGCCCACCGCTGTGCCCTGTTTTTTGACGGTGCTGTTGTGGCCCAGGACCAACCCCGGGCCTTTTTTTCCGGGAACCGGTTCTATACCACCGCCACCAACCGGATGGTCCGGGCATACCTGCCCCAGGGGATCACGCCGGAGGAGGTCATCTCCGCCTGCGGCGGGGAACCCAGTGGGGAGAGGAAACCGCCGGCCCGCCCTCTTGAGAACCAGGCGGCGCCGGAAGAGGCAGGGGAACCAGGGGAGCCTGCCGCCATACCGGCCCGGCCCCGGGACAGAGCGCCCCGGCGGAAGCTGACGGTGGTGGGGGTGCCCCTTGTTCTGGGCGTTTTGACCCTGCTGGCCGGGGAGCTTCTGTTTCAGGGGAAGCAGTATCATTGGATCAGCCTGCTGCTTCTGCTGGAGGGCCTGCTGCCCAGCTTTTTCTGGTTTGAGCGGCGGCGGCCCGGGGCCCGGGAGCTGGTGCTTCTGGCCTGCCTGTGCGGGCTGGGGGTTGCGGGGCGGGGGGCCTTCTTTTGGGCGCCCCAGTGTAAGCCAGTGACCGCTCTGACCATTCTCACCGGCGTCAGCCTGGGGGGACAGGCGGGGTTTTTGGTGGGCGCGGTGACCATGCTGGTCTCCAACCTGTTTTTTGGACAGGGCCCCTGGACCCCTTGGCAGATGTTTGCCATGGGGTGCATTGGCGGCTTGGCCGGCAGCCTGTTTTCCCGGCGGGGGCGCCGTCCCAGGAAGGGGATGCTGTGCCTGTTTGGCTTTTTGGCGGCTGTGGTGCTCTATGGGGCCGTGATGAATACCGCCTCCGTACTGCTCTGGTCCCATTCCCTCCAGTGGGAGCTGATCGCGGCCGCCTGCGCGGCGGGTCTGCCCATGGATTTGCTCCACGGGGGGAGCACAGCCCTGCTCCTGTACCTGCTGGCAGACCCGGTGCAAGGCAAGCTGGACCGGATGCGGGAGAAGTATGGATGGGGCCGAGGGTGAACGGGGAATGGGCCATGGAAACAAAAACAGACCACCGGCCGGACGTGCGGTCGGTGGTCTGTTTGTTTGGAAGGGGCGCTATCCCCGGAAGAAGCCCACAGAGGGGTTCATCAGATCGAAGATCACAAGGAAAATGAGCACCAGGGTCAGCACGCAACAGCAGACAAACAGCCTGTGCAGCCATTTGTTTTTGGACTCTATCATGGCTTCGTAGAGGGATAGGATCTCCTGGCTGGCCCGGGCCTTTTTCTCTGCCTGGGGAATCTCTTGCTGGATGCCCACCAGCTCGTCCAGGGAGCCGTCCATGGCCATCACCATGTCGCAGACAGTCTGAAAGCTGGGGTTGTCCGTCTGCCCGGACAGAATGCGGTTGATGGTCCCCACGGGGACCCCGGAGAGGTCGGAGAGCTGCTGGTTGGTGAGTTTTCGTTTTTCTTTCAGAAGCTTTAATTGGGTGGAAAGCATCATTTTATCACCTATGATAACGGATTTTATCAAATAAGGGTGGAGATTTGAGGGGACATCTATCCCTGCCATTGACGAATTCTGTCGAATTGGCTACCATATAGCCAGTTTTTGTCGAACCATAGCGAAGGAAGCGGGGAGATGTCCCCAGAAAGGGTCCGGACGAGTCAGGGCGGGCGGTGCGCTGCCCCCATGCCGCGGAACCCGCCTTAGTATATCATTTTGCTTCCCGGCCTGTAAAGCACAATTTTCGAGAAAGGAGCAGGCGGCATGACGGAATACGTGGAAAAGCAGGAGGATTGGATGGCCCCCAACGGATGGGGGCAGCGGCTTTCGGTTCAGGGGGTGCGGTATCAGACGGTCTGTTCCCGGCGGCAGGATGCCCCGGAGGACTACTGCACCTATGGCCTGGAATGTCTGGGAGAGTGCAGAGGAACCTGGGTCCAGATGGATGTGATTGAGGACGTCTCTCCCAGCCGGGAGAACGTTCTCTTCCTGGCCGAGCGGTTCAACACCTTGGGTCTGTCCCCCCTCCATTTTCGGGATGCGGTGCTGGACAGCCTCAATGGATAACAGGGGAAACAGGCAAAGCACAGCGTATGCCTCAGAAAGGTCTCTCGGGGAGAGGCCTTTCTTTTTTTGCCGGAAAAGGCCGGAACAAACTGGTCCATCCTCTCCCCCTTCTGACCTTTTTTGAGGGGGGCGGGCCGTATAATGGGAGACAAGCTTGACGGGGAATGAGAGGAGGGGATGCTGTGACGGTGGTCTATCTGGATGCCTTCCTGGTGCTGAATTTTGTGGTGAACTATCTGCTGCTGGCCTGTGCCGGCAAGCTGGATGGGGAGCCGGTGGGCCGGGGGCGGACCGCGCTGGCCGCCGCCCTGGGAGCGGCCTATGGAGGATTGGCTCTGCTGCCAGACTGGGGCTTTTTGGAGCACCCGGTCTGCAAGGCCGGTGCGGCGGTGCTCATGCTCCTGGCGGCCTTTGGTCGGTCGGAGCGGCTGCTGCGGACAGGGGCGCTGTTCCTGGTGCTCTCCTGTGCCTTTGGGGGGGCGCTGCTGCTGGTGGCCATGGTCCGGGGGAGTGACCCGGGGACGGGGGGGCTGCTGGGGCCCTCCCTGGGGATGCGGGGCATCCTCATCGCGGCGGCTTTGAGCTATGGAATGCTCTCCCTGCTGCTGCGGGGGCAGTTTGCCCACACCAGGACGGGGGGAGAGCTTCAGGAGTTGACCCTCTCCCGGCAGGGGCGCTCTGTGACGGTGCTGGCCCTGCGGGACACGGGCAACACCCTGCAGGACCCTGTCACAGGCCGTCCGGTGGTGGTCATTGAGGGGGAAAAACTCCAGACCCTGGTGCCGGAACTGCCCGTGCTGGACCGGCAGAGCCTGTCCCACCCGGTGGACCTGCTGCGGGACCTGGAGGGGGAACTGGGCGGTCTGCGCCTGCAGCTGCTGCCCTACCGGGCGGTGGGGGTGGAGTGCGGTATGCTGCTGGCCCTGCGGGTGGACCGGGCCCGCTATGGCCCCTGGGAGTACCGGAACTGTTTGACCGCCCTCTCTCCCACCCCGCTGTCCGATGGGGGCGGATACTGCGCCCTCATCGGCGGACGGGAGGGAGCCTGAGCGGGCGGATCGGAAACGAATGGGAGGAAGCGCACATGAAGGGACGTTTTGGCGTGTGGTATCTGCGGCTGTGCCAGTGGCTGGCCCGGCACCGGCTGTGGCGGCCGGGAAAAATCATGTACATTGGGGGCAGCGACGTGCTGCCCGCTCCTTTGAGCCGGGAGGAGGAGGGGGAGCTCATCGCCCGGCTGGCGGAGGGGGATCAGGCGGCCTCCTCCACCCTGATTGAGCACAACCTCCGGCTGGTGGTCTACATTGCCCGGCGGTTTGAGAACACGGGGATCAACATTGAGGACCTGATCTCTATTGGGACCATCGGGCTGATCAAGGCGGTGGGCACCTATCAGCCGGCCAAGAACATCAAGCTGGCCACCTATGCCTCCCGGTGCATCGAGAATGAAATCCTGATGCACCTGCGCAAGACGGCCAGCCTGAAAAGCGAGGTGCCCTTTGACGAGCCCTTGAGTACCGATTGGAATGGCAATGAGCTCCTGCTCTCCGACATCCTGGGGACGGAGAGCGACCTGGTGATGAGGCCCATGGAGGAGGACGCGGACCGCCAGCTCCTGGCCGACGCCCTGGAAAAGCTCACCCAGCGGGAACGGGAGATCATCACCCTCCGGTTTGGGCTGGGCGGCCGCCGGGAGCATACCCAGAAGGAGGTGGCGGATCGAATGGGAATCTCGCAATCCTATATCTCCCGGTTGGAAAAGCGCATCATCAGCCGCTTGAAGCGGGAGATCCTAAAGGTCACGGAGATTCCGTGACAGGGGTAAACAGGGGAGACCCCCACAGACAAAGGACTGGGTGAGACGTGTGAGGTCTCATCCAGTCTTTTTGTGTAAGGGCACCGGTTTGGCAGGACAGATCAAAAAGGACTGTTATCGAATATAAGAAATCAACAAATGATAAAATTTAATAAATAGTATTTGAAAAGGGATGAATTTCAAAAGGAATTTTGATATAAACAGATATCTAATCCAATGATTCAATGGAAAAGAGAGGGGAATGGGGGTATTATAAAAGAAAAAACCTGTCAAATATCATAAAAAGCTTGATTTTCAATGGGAAAATTAGTAAACTAATGCCAAAGGAGGCGGGGAGATGGATCGGTGGTCGAAAGGGTATCTCATGGTGGCGGCGGCCATTGCCCTGGTGGCGGTGGGGGTGGCTGTGTGGGCCCTGTTTTTCCGAGACCCTTCCCCGGCCCCAGCCCCGGATATCGCCCCTCCGGTGGAAGACAACGCCCTGCCCACGGGAGAGGATGACGGGGACAAACTGCCCCAGGCCCAGGGAGGCGGGGCGGTGAACATCACCTATTCTGACCAGGTGGCGGTCTGTCTGGAGACAAGGACGGTATCCCTGCGGTTTGCCAACCCCGCCCGCTCGAACCAGAGTATGGTGGTGCGTCTCGTCCTGGGGGAGCTGGTGGCGGCGGAATCCGGCACCTTGCCCCCAGGCAGCGCCCTGGAGTCCCTGCCGCTGCTGGCCGATGTGACGCTGCCGGCCGGTGAGTATGCGGGGGCGTTTCATGTTCTGTTCTACGACAGCCAGGATGGCGGCCGGGCGGGGGTCAGTACCAAGCTCCCGGTGTCTGTGACGGTGGCGTAGAACCCCGCGCCGTGTGTCCGCGGCCTGCTGCAAAGGAGTTGGATGGGATGAAAAAATGGTTGACACTGCCCCTGGCGGCCGGGTGCCTGGTTCTCCTGGCTATGCCCGCGCTGGCCAATGAGGGCCACATGAATCGGCCCTCTGACCTCTCCACGATTCCGGTTAAGGGGTCCTACCAGGAAAAGCTGGAGACGGAGACGGTATACAGCGTGGATATCTCCTGGGGCAGCATGGAGTTTGTCTATGCCAAGGAGGGGACAGGGGTCTGGAACCCGGAGACCCATAGCTATGACAACGTAAGCGGCGCGGGCTGGCAGTATCCCGCTGGAGGACCAGGGGGGCTGGCGGGCAATGAGGTTCAAATTACCAACCACTCCAACACGAAGATTGTCTGTTCCCTGGACTTTACCACGGAGGAGGCATTCCCGGAGATCGTCGGAACCTTTGACCGGCCGGAGATTTCCATTTCCAGCGCGGAGGGGAAAGCCGTGGACGACGAGACGCTGACCCAGAAAAGCAAGCTGAACATGCAGGGCGCCCTGGCAGAGCAGGTGGTGACACCCACGCCCATTGGAGAAATTTTGGTGACGCTCCAGGAGTGACGGCCTGGTTGAGAGGAAAAAAGAGGAAGCATCGGCGGGATGCTTCCTCTTTTTGTTGGGTTACGTCTCCGCCACCTCCGCGAGCATGGACCGAAAGAGGCGGACGTGGTGTTCCTCATCCTGGATGATTCGTTGGAGATTGGCCACGATGTTGGCGTCCTGGATGGTTTCCGCCTGCCGGCGGTATTTTCCAATGGCCGCCAGCTCGCCCTGGATGGCGTTTTGAAGAAGGGCCGGCAGCTGCTGGGGATAGCGATTGTAGGCGGGGGTCCAGTAGTGGGACCGGCCCCCCTGGACGCTCCACAGGCGGGGGTCCAGCCCCATCTGGTGGGCGAAGGAGGCGAAGATGTCCAGATGGTGCATCTCCACAATGCTGATCTGGTGAAAGCACCGGGCGAACGCCGCGTGCTGGGGGGAGAGGAGAATGCTGTTGTAGAAGTAGAGACTGACAGCGGACATCTCGGAGTTGTCGCTGCCCACGTTGCTCAGCATGGCGTAGGCGTACTCTTTCCGATGGGTTTCCGGCTGGACGGGGGGATAAGGCAGGTCGAGATCGACAGAAAATTTGCCGTTTTGATTGGTTTCCATGGGGCGCCCTCCTTTTGGGATGATGGTCTCGGAATACTTTACGAGAGCGGACCCAAAAGTATGACGGAGGGGCTTTTCCGATGAGGACACCGGGGCTACTTTAGCCGGCGGCGTTATGAGGCGTCGGGCGTTTCCTTTTGCCGGAGCATCCGATATCCCACGCCGATGTGGGTCTGGATGTACTGGGGGTGGCTGGGGTCGGTCTCCAGCTTTTTCCGGAGGGTGGCCATAAAGACCCGGAGAGAGGGGGTGTCCGAGGCGGTGGAGTTGCCCCAGACCTGGCTGAGGATATAGTTGTGGGTGAGGACCTTCCCGGTGTTTTTGGCCAGCAGGCACAGCAGTTTATATTCAATGGGGGTCAGATGGATTTCCTGCTCCCCCCGATAGGCGCAGCCGCCGGCGTAGTCAATTTTCAGCGCGCCGTTTTGGTAGACGCTGGCCTCCTGGTCGGTTTTTTGGGTGTCATAGCGGACCCGCCGCAGGGCGACCCGAAGCCGGGCCAGCAGCTCCTCCACGGAGAAGGGCTTGGTGAGATAGTCATCGGCGCCGGCGTCCAGGGCGGAGACCTTGTCGCTGTCCTCGCTGCGGGCGGAGATGACAATGATGGGCAGATTGCTCCAGGAGCGGATTTTTTGAATGAGGGTGACGCCGTCCATATCGGGCAGGCCCAAGTCCAGCAGGATCACATCGGGGCGGTAGGACAGGGCGTCCATCAGAGCGCCCGCGCCGGTTTTCGCCCGGTGGAAGAGATAGTTTTGGGTCTCCAGGGTGGTGGTGATGAGGTTGCCGACAGCGGTGTCGTCCTCCACCACTAAGATCTGGGGTTTGTTCATGGATGGTTACCTCCAAGGGATTGTAAAGTCGCGGATGGGTCCGCTGGGGAGAAGAACAGCGGATAAAGGCGCCATAAAGAGAGGGAAAAGCGGGGGCGTCTGGAAAAGGGACAAATGGCGGAAAAAATGGCCAAAAAAGAGGGGGAGAGCGCCGTTTCTCCCCAGTATACCACAAGCTTGCCGGTTTTCCTATTTTTATTTCCACCAAAAATGCGACATTTCTTAATGCTGCCTTAATACCTTGACGTTTTCTTTAATGGGACGCTAATTCGGCCCGTGCTATAATACAACCAGATAGGACGACCCCAGACTGGCGTGCAGTTCCGGGGGGAAAGTTCGGAGGTTCTCCATGCCTTTTTTGAAACATGATCGCATCACCCCGGCCCAGGTGGTGATTTTGGGCTTTCTCTTTCAGATTCTGATCGGCGCCTGCCTGCTGAGTCTGCCGGTGGCCACCCAATCCGGGGAGCGCGTCCCCTTTCTGGACGCGCTGTTTACCGCCACCTCCGCCACCTGCGTCACCGGTCTGGTGATCCATGACACTGCGCTGTTCTGGTCACCTTTCGGACAGGGGGTGATCCTTCTGCTGATCCAGGTGGGGGGCATGGGGGTGGTGACCATGGCGGTGGCCATCTTTATGTTTTCCGGCCGGAAGATCGGTCTGAAGCAGCGCTGGGTGATGCAGGAGTCCATCTCCGCCCCGCAGGTGGGCGGAATCGTGCGGATGACGGGATTCATTCTCAAGACCGCTTTTCTCATAGAAGCCATTGGGGCCCTGCTGCTGGCGCTGCGGTTCTGTCCCCAGTTTGGGTTGGGGAAGGGCATTTGGTATGGTATTTTTCACGCGGTCTCCGCCTTCTGCAACGCGGGCTTTGACCTGATGGGGGAGACAGGGGCCTTCTCCTCCCTGACAGGGTATGTGGGGGACCCTCTGGTGAACCTTGTGATCTGCCTGCTCATTGTGGTGGGGGGGCTGGGCTTTCTCACTTGGCACGATGTGGCGGCCCATGGCCGGCACGTGAGCCAGTACCGTCTCCAGAGCAAGCTGATCCTCCTCACGACCCTGGCCCTGCTGGTGGGAGGGTTTCTGTTCTTCCGGTTTTATGAGTTTTCCCGTCCGCAGTGGGCGGCACTGACCGGCGGAGAGCGGGGGCTGGCGGCCCTGTTTCAGTCGGTCTCCCCCCGGACAGCGGGCTTTAACACCGTGGATTTGACCCAGCTCAGCGCCTGCAGCCAGCTTATGACCATCCTGCTCATGCTGGCAGGGGGCTCTCCCGGCTCCACCGCCGGGGGATTTAAGACCACAACGCTGGCGGTGCTGCTGCTCAGTGTGGGGGCAGTGATCCGCCGGCAGGGCAGTGCCCGGTGCTTTGGGCGGCGCCTGCCGGACCAGGTGCTCCGCAACGCGTGCGCCATCTTCTTGCTCTATCTGGTGCTGTTTTTGGCGGGCGGGATGCTGATCTGCTGCATGGATGAGATCCCGCTGATGCAGGCGCTGTTTGAGGCGGCCTCCGCCATTGGGACTGTGGGCCTGTCCCTGGGCGCCACCGCGGAGGCTTCGGAGGCGTCTCGGCTGATTTTGATTTTTTTGATGTATTTTGGACGGGTGGGCGGCCTGACCATGATTTACGCCATGGCGGCCGGCTCCAACGGCGCCTCCTCCCAGTATCCCCAGGAACAGGTGACGGTGGGATGAGGACGCGCCCGGAATAAAAGAGAAAGGACGATGGTATGAAATCTGTCTTGCTGATTGGGCTGGGCCGGTTTGGCCGGCAGATGGCGGAGAAGCTGCGGGAGCTGCGCCACCAGATTCTGGCGGTGGACCGGGATGAGGGCCGGGTCAATGACATTCTGCCCCTGGTGACCAACGCGCAGATTGGGGACGGCACCAACGAGGCCTTCATTGCCTCCCTGGGGGTGCGGAACTTTGACCTGTGCGTGGTGGCCATTGGGGATAACTTTCAAAGCTCCCTGGAGACCACGGCCCTCTTGAAGGAATATGGCGCCCCCTTTGTGCTCTCCCGGGCCTCCAGTGAGGTGCACGCCAAGTTTCTCCGGCGCAACGGGGCGGATGATGTGGTGTACCCGGAGAAGCAGATGGCCCAGTGGGCCGCGGTACGGTACAGTGCCGACCATGTGTTTGACTATGTGGAGATGACCCGGGACCACTCTATTTTTGAGACCCAGGTGCCTGCGGCCTGGATTGGAAAGACCATTGTGGAGCTGGCGGTGCGGCAGAAATACCGCATCAATGTTCTGGCCACCCGGACAGGGGACCAGCTGGAGTTCCTACCAGGGCCCATGCACCGCTTCCGCAGGGAGGAGACCATGTTCATCCTGGGGGCCAACCGGGATGTGCAGAAATTCCTGAATCTTTGACTGGACAGCAGAACGCCCTGGGCTCGAAACCGTGAGGAATCGTGTGCCCAGGGCGTTTTCTATCGTCTTTTGTTTTGGACCGGTCAGCGGGTGTCCAGGGGAAAGAGCAGCTTGAGAAAGAGCTTTTCCGCCGGTCCGCCTCGGGTGAAGTCAAACCGCCGCTCCCGCCCCGTTCCGTCCAGGAGGCAGAAGCTGTTGGTATCCCGGTTGACCTGAAAGGACAGCTGGTCCAGCACCATGTCCAGGGCCAGTTCCCACTCCAGAAGCCAGCGGGTCTGGTCGGTGTAATAGATCTCCCACAGCCAGGCAAACTCCAGGGGCTGCTGGCCGTCGGCCAGGAAGGACTCCCAGAGAAGGGCCTTGTGCTCCGCGGTCAGTGCGGTGAGGAGCTGTTGGGGACGGGCGTTTTCCCAGGCAAAGTAGGAGAAGAGGCTTCCCTGGGTGGGCTGAAGCAGGCCGCATTTGTGGACAAAGGCCTCATGCTGTCGGGAGACCACCCCCCAAGGTCCTCCGCTGGCCGCCAGCGCCCGGGCCATCACGGTGAGATGGTCGGCGGCGTCCCGGTCGCCCAGGTCCAGACGGACCCCCAGCCCTTGCAGGCGACGGATGGGGCGGCCGGAGAGGGAACGGGTCAAAACCCGCCCTTTCTTGGGGGAGCTGCCGGGGCGGACGGTCATTTCCGCAGTTTCCCGGTGTTCGGTGGTGCCGTAAAAGGTCAGGGAGCAGGTCTCGCTGATATGGCAGGCCAAGCCGCCTACGCTGTTCAAAATATCCTGGTCACTGTACACCACGTCCCGGTACAGCAGGGTGAGGGCGGTGCCCTCGGGCAGACGCAGCACGGCGGGGAACTCGTCAAAGAGCTCGTCCAGCGTGACCATCAGCTCCAGAAAGGCTGCGGTGGCGGGATAGGTTTTGGGCAGTGGGGTTAAAGGAATCTGCCACTCTTTGATGACTTGAAAGGGATATCTCATGGGGATCTTGCTCCTTCCCTGGGCTGGGCGCGGACGGCCCTGTGTCAAGGATTCCGTGCCTATTGTACCCCGAAAAAAATTAGGATGCGGTTTAGAATCCTGCCTGGGCGTTAAACTCTCATTAAGAAGGGACGGTGACGGAGGGCCCTTTATAAAACCTTAACAGGGGGCGGAAAATACAAATCTCACCCATATCTCTTTGGGGGTATAATGGGGAGTAAGAAAAGGAATCCCCTGTTCAAATCCCCTTCCCCGTCGTATGATGGAAAGGGAAAGCACACCAGAGGTGGGGATTTCGAAACCGCAAGGGAGAGAAGGGGCGCGTATGGAATCGGTGCTGCTGGCAGTGGCTTTGCTGGGGTTCGGCATAGGGGGCTATTTCGTGGTGGGGCGCGTCGCGCGTTTCTTTGCCATAGGGACCTCCGGCCGGTCCGCCGGGAGAGGGGCAAGATCGAAGGAGCGGGAGGACATGCCTTGGCTGTCCCGCCAGTGGCCCACCCCCCCCGGAGCAGGAGAAGCCCCGGGAGAAGGGCGGGAAGTCATCCCGGCTGGCGGGGTGAGAGCGGGCTGCCAGTGCAGCCTGGAGACAAGAAGGAGGGAGTTCTGTGAAGGAAGAAGACAGACGGCCGGATTCGGAGCAGCTGCTGCGCAGCATCCAGAATGCGGACGGCCCCCCTGGGGGAAGACTGAAAATCTTTTTTGGCTATGCCGCCGGCGTGGGGAAGACCTACGCCATGCTGGAGGCCGCCCACCGTGCCAAGGAGGCGGGGGTTGACGTGGTGGCCGGCTATATTGAGCCCCACACCCGGCCTGAGACCATGGCGCTGCTGGAGGGGCTGGAGGTCCTGCCCACCAAAACCGTGACGTACAAGGGCATCTCCCTGAAGGAGTTTGACTTGGACGGTGCCCTGGCCCGCCACCCCCAGCTGCTGCTGGTGGATGAGCTGGCCCACACCAACGCCGCCGGCAGCCGCCACACCAAGCGGTATCAGGACATCCAGGAGCTGCTGCGGGCGGGGATCAATGTGTACACCACGGTGAACGTCCAGCATCTGGAGAGCCTCAACGACGTGGTGGCCTCCATCACGGGCATTTCCGTGTCCGAGCGGGTGCCCGACAATGTGTTTGACTCGGCCTACCAGGTGGAGGTGGTGGACCTGGAGCCGGCGGACCTGCTGGAACGCCTCCGGGAGGGGAAAATCTATCGGGGGCCCCAGGCGGCCCAGGCCCTGGATCATTTTTTCAGCCTGAAAAATCTGGCCTCCCTCCGGGAGATTGCCCTCCGGCGCACTGCGGACCAGTTGGAGAGCTCCCCCCGGTTTCAGGGGGAGGTGAAGCCCAAGGCGGGGGAGCATATTTTGATCTGCCTGTCCGGCGCGCCCTCCAACGCCAAGGTCATCCGCACTGCGGCCCGGATGGCCAAGGCCTTTCACGGGGCGTTTACAGCACTGTTTGTGGAGACGTCGGACTTTGCCTCCCAATCGGAGCAGGACAGGAAACGCCTGCGGGATCATGTCCACCTGGCCGAGGAGCTGGGCGCCCGCATTGCCACGGCCTATGGGGATGACCCGGCGGTACAGATCGCGGAGTACGCCCGGATCAGTGGTATCTCCAAGGTGGTTCTGGGCCGGAGCCCCCGGAAGCGGGGCTTCACCTCCCCCAAAAACCTGGTGGACCGGCTCAATGAGCTGGCGCCCGACCTGGACCTTTATATCATCCCGGACCAGACGGCCCGGCAGAGCAAGCGGCTGCGGCGGCTGCGGCAGTCCCAGGAAAAGTTCTCCCCCAAGGACCTGGCCAAGATGTTGGGAATTTTGCTGCTGTGTACCCTGGGCGGTGCCCTGTTCAGCCATTGGGGGTTTGCCAACTCCAATGTCATCATGCTCTATATTTTGGGGGTTTTGGGCATCGCCATGGTCACCACAGGCCGGAGTTACAGTGTGGCGGCCTCGGTGCTGTCGGTGCTGATCTTTAATTTCTTTTTTACCCACCCCTATTTTACCTTTATGAGCGACCCCAGCTATATCGCCACCTTCGGTGTGATGTTCGTGGTGGCCTTTCTGGGCAGCTCTTTGACCACCCGAATGAAGCGGCAGGCCAGGCTCAACGCGGAGAAGGCCTACCGCACCGCCATCCTCCTGGAGACCAGCCAAAAACTCCAGAAGGCGGAGGGGAGCCAGGCCATCCTGGCCCTGACCGCCCACCAGCTGAACAAGCTTTTGGACCGGGACCTGGTGATCTACCAGCGGGAGGAAAACGGGGAGCTGAGCCCCACCCTCTTTCCCGTCTCTCCAGGGACGGACTTGTCGGAATTTTTGACGGAGTCCGAGCGGGGCGTGGCGGAATGGGTGTTTAAGAACAACAAGCACGCCGGCGCCACCACCAACACCCTGCCCAGCGCCAAGTGCCTGTATATGTCCATCCGGGGCACCGGCGGCGCCCTGGCTGTGGCGGCCATCGTCACCAAGAACCGGGAGAAGCCCGAGGCCTTTGAGAAGAATTTTATGGTGGCGATTCTGGATGAGTGCGGCCTGGCCCTGGAGAAGGAGATGACGGTCCGGGAGAAGCAGGCGGTGGAGGAACGGGCCCACCAGGAGACCCTCCGGGCCAACCTTCTCCGGGCCATCTCCCACGATCTGCGCACCCCCCTGACCAGCATCTCCGGCAATGCCAATATTCTGATGGAGGGCCGGGGGCAGCTGTGCCAGGAAAAGCTCCAGGCCCTGTATACCGCCATTTATGACGACTCCATGTGGCTTATTGACCTGGTGGAAAACCTGCTGTCCATCACCCGCATTGAGGATGACAAGCTGGGCCTGAAAACCCAGCCGGAGTTGCTGGAGGAGATCTTCCAGGAGGCCCTGCAGCATCTGGACCGAAACGCCAGCCAGCATCAGATCTCCGTGGAGCTGGAGGACGACCTGCTCATGGCCAACGTGGATGCCCGCCTCCTGGTGCAGGTGGTCATCAACATTGTCAACAACGCCATTAAGTACACCCCCGAGGGCTCCCATATCACCCTGTCCGCCCATCGGGAGGGGGACCAGGTAGAGGTGGAGATTGCCGACGACGGACCGGGGATTGACCAGGACGCCAAGGATCGGATCTTTGACATGTTCTATACCGCGGATAAGAAACGGGGGGACAGCCGGCGGGGGTTGGGGCTGGGGCTGTCGCTGTGCAAGTCCATCATCAATGCCCACGGCGGAACCATCCAGGCCGTGGACAACCATCCCCAGGGGACCATTTTCCGCTTCACCCTGGGCGCAGTGGAGGAGACAAACCATGAATAAACCGCAGATTCTTTTTGTGGAGGATGACACGGCGGTGGGCAACCTCATCGCCACAACGCTGGAGACCCAGAACTATCAGTTTCACCGGGCCAAGACCGGGGCGGGAGCGCTGATGGACGCCCTGTCCTACCGGCCGGATGTGATGCTGCTGGACCTGGGACTGCCGGACATGGACGGCATTGAGATCATCAAAAAAATCCGCTCCTGGAGCAATCTCCCCATCATTGTGGTCTCTGCCCGGGGGGAGGACGCGGACAAGGTGGTGGCCCTGGACGCGGGGGCTGACGACTACTTGACCAAGCCCTTTTCCGTGGAGGAGCTGCTGGCCCGCATCCGCGTGGCGCTGCGCCGGGTGCGCTATGACAGCCAGAAAACCAGCGCCGAGGCCGCCCTCTATGAGAATGGGGACTTGAAAATTGACTATGCCGGCGGCCGGGCTTGCTGCCGGGGGGCGGAGATGAAACTCACCCCCATGGAGTATAAGCTGCTGTGCCTGCTGGCCAAGAACACCGGCAAGGTGCTGACCCACAACTATATCATCAGTGAGATTTGGGGGGTCTCCGCCGGGGAGGCCGTGGCGGAGATTCCCTCTCTGCGGGTGTTTATGGCCACCCTGCGCAAGAAGCTGGAGCTGGACCCCAGCCATCCCCAATACATCCAGACCCACGTGGGGGTGGGTTACCGGATGATTCGGCAGAGACAGGAGGACGAGAGCTGACTGTCCCGCCCCAGCAGAGCGCCGCCGTGCTGTTTTGGCACGGCGGCGCTTTTGACATCTTCTGGCGGTACAGGCAGAAGGGTGGGAAAAACAGGGGTAAGATTTGTGGAATCTTAATCTTAGACCGGAACTCTTATGGGCACACTAATTATTTCTGTGCTACCATAACCTCAGCAATCCAAACGTAATCCAAGACCTGCATTGTGAGGTGTTTTTATTATTATGGTTGAATTTCAACAGGTCTGCATGGCTTACAAGGAAAAAGAAGTTTTGAACAATGTGGATTTAACCATTCAGGATGGTGAGTTTTTTGTGCTCATTGGTTCCAGCGGCTGTGGGAAAACCACGCTGCTCAAGAGTATCAACAAGCTCCTGCCCGTTCAGCAGGGAACCCTGAAGATCAACGGGACCCCGGTGTCCCAGATTAAGGTCAACCAGCTGCCCAACCTGGTGGGATATGTGGTCCAGGCCGGGGGCCTGTTCCCCCATCTGACGGTGGAGGAGAACATCGCCCTGGTGATGAAAGTGGCCCAGTACCCCAAGGAGCAGATCCATGACCGGGTGACCGCCATGCTGAAGATGGTGAACCTGGACCCGGCCCTGTACCGCAACCAGTATCCCTCCCAGCTGTCCGGCGGACAGCAGCAGCGTGTGGGGGTGGCCCGGGCCTTTGCGGTGGACCCGCCCATCGTCCTCATGGACGAACCCTTCTCGGCCCTGGACCCCATGACCCGGTCAGAGCTGCAGAATGAGATTCACGCCCTGCAGAAGAAGACAGGGAAAACCATCATCTTTGTCACCCACGACATGGATGAGGCCATCAAGCTGGCCGACCGCATCTGCATCATCCAGAGCGGGCATATCGTCCAGTGCGACACACCGGAGAACATCCTGAAGCATCCGGCCAATCAGTATGTCAGTACCTTCATCGGGGAAAACCGCCTGTGGTCCAACCCGGGGTACATCCGGGCCGCCGATATCATGCGCCTGCGGCCCAAGACCGTCAACCGGGGGCGGACGGTCCTCCAAGCCCTGCAAATGATGCGCCAGGGCGGCGTGGACAGTCTGCTTATGGTGGATGAGAAGGAGCACCTGTTGGGCGTGGTGTGGCTGACAGAACTGATGGAGGAGCGGGACGGCTCGGCTCCCGTGGAGGATTACCTGTCTGACGACTATGTGGCCGTGGAGGAGGACACCACCCTCCAGGAGATCATCGCCAACATTGACTATGACGCGGCGGGCATCATCCCGGTGGTGGACCGGCAGCGGATTCTCCGGGGCTTCCTCACCAAGAGCAGCCTCCTGGCGACCATGAGCCGCCAGTTCGTCCCGGAGCAGAGAGAAGGGGAGAGGAGCGGTGTGATATGCGCTACGCACTGAGCGACTACTTAGAGATCTATGTGACCAAATGGGATGAGCTGGTGGAGGAGTTCCTGCGCCATCTATCTATGACCAGTCTGGCGGTTCTGCTGGCCCTGGTGATCGGGGTCCCTCTGGGTATCTTCATCACCCGGCACAAAAAGCTCTCCGCGGTGGTCATCGCGGTGGCCAACGTGATGCAGTCCATTCCCTGCATGGCGCTGCTGGCCCTGGGCATCCCGGTCTTTGGAATTGGGGAAAAGCTGGCCGTGTTTATGGTCTTTGTCTATGCTTTCCTGCCCATCCTGAAGAATACCTACACAGGGATCGCGGGGATCTCCCCGGTCTCCCTGGAGGTGGCCCGGGGCATCGGGCTGACCCGGGCCCAACAGTTGACCCGGGTGGAACTGCCCATGGCGGTGCCCTATGTGATGTCGGGCATCCGCATTGCCGCGGTCTCCGCGGTGAGCACCATGACCATTGCGGCCTTTGCCGGTGCCAACGGCTTGGGTTGGTTTATCGTGCTGGGCATGAACTCCAGAAACTATCCCCTGACCCTCATGGGGGCAGTGGCCGCCTCGGTGATGGCCCTGGCCCTGGACTTCCTCCTGGGCCGGGTGGAGAAGGCGGTGACCAGTGAGGGCCTGCTGCCGCCGGATCAGATCAAAAATCTGTCCCGTACCGTCCGCCGCCGCCGGCGGAACGTGGCCTGGGGACTGTGCGTGGCGCTCATCGGCGTGTCCGTACTGTCCTATGCGGCGCTGATCTAATGTCTCCCATCGGGGGAAATCCCGCGCAATCTATATTATTTTCAAAACAAAAAGGAGCGTATTGAATTCCATGAAACTCTGGAAGAAATGTTTGGCAGCCGGTATGACTGCCGCGATGGTTCTGGCACTGGGTGCCTGTGGCGGTGACAATGGTCAGGACGAGGGGCAGAGCCAGGCCAGCGGGTCTGATAAAACCATTACAGTTGGCTCCTCCAACTTTACAGAAGCCATTATTCTGGGAGAGGTGTACAGCCAGCTGATTGAGGCTAAGACAGACTATACTGTGGAGCAGAAGTTCGGACTGGCCGGCGCCGCGGTCTGTTTCGATGCCCTGGAAAATGGGGAGATCGACATGTTCGTGGAGTACACCGGCACCGCGCTGATGAATCTGCTGGCCCAGCCCATGGCCACAGACAAGGATGAGGTCTGGCAGACCGTCCATGACCTTATGGAGAAGGACCACGGCATCGCCACCTCCAATCCTCTGGGCTTCAACAACACCTATGTGATGAGCGTGAAGCCCGAGACCGCGGAACAGTACAACCTGAAGACCCTCTCGGATCTAATTGAGAAGTCTCCGGAACTGAACCTGGGCTGCACCGTGGAGTTCATCCAGCGGGAGGACTGCCTGCCGCTGCTGGAGAGCAAGTACGACGCCAGCTTCAAGGACGTGTCCGGCCTGGACGCCAGCCTGCGTTATGACGCCATTGAGGCCGGTGAGGTGGACGTGGTGGACGCCTTTGCCACCGATGCCCTGCTGTCCAAGCTGGGTCTGACCATGCTGGAGGACGACCTGAACTTCTTCCCGCCTTACTATGCGGTGAACTTCTCTGACAAGGCGCTGGTGGATGGGGACCCCCAGTTGGCTGAGACCCTGGCGCTGTTGGACGGTACCCTCAATGAGGAAACTATGGCTGCTATGAATGCCAAAGTGGACGTGGACGGTATGGACGCCAAGGATGTTGCCCATGACTTCCTGGTGGAGCAGGGCCTCATCGAGGGATGATCGCCTCCCCACGGCAAACCCCATAAAAGAAGGAAAAAGTTCCCGGTATGCCAGAGAAAGCATGCCGGGAACTTTTGGGGTTTTGCTTTTCAACATTGAGAGAGAAAGGTCGTTGTGGTGATGAAGAAATCTGCTTTGTCCAACGAGGCCGCCCGGCAGGCGCAGGAGAGGACAAGCCCCTGGAAGCGCCCCCGGCTGTGGCGGGAGCTGGCTGTCATCTTTTTGGGGTCCCTTCTCTTCGCGGCCTCTATGAACTGTATCGTTCTGCCCACGGGTATGTACAGCGGAGGCTTTTTGGGCCTGGCCCAGCTGCTGCGGATGGGGCTGGAATCCCTGGTGCCGGGCTTGCAGAGCCTGGGAGACTTAGCCGGCGCCATTTATTTTCTGTTAAACCTCCCTCTGCTGGCCATTGCCTGGTCCCGGTTTGGGCATTATTTTTTGGGCAAGACCATTGCCTGCGTCCTGTTTTACAGTGTGCTGCTGGCGGTGATCCCCATTCCGGAGGTGGGGGTGTTTGACGAGGTCCTCACGGCCTGCGTCATCGGCGGCCTGCTGTGCGGCGCGGGGGCCGGCCTCACCTTGACAGCCGGCTGTTCCGGCGGCGGAGAGGAAATTTTGGGCCTGTTGTGCGCCATGAAAAACCCTTGGTTCAGCGTGGGGAGAATCTCCATGCTCCTCAACATTGGGGTCTTTGGGACTGGCCTGTTCCTCTTTGACCGGCAGTCGGTGGTGTACAGCATTCTCATGGCAGGGGTCATGTATCTTTGCCTGGACCGGGTCCACCTGCAAAATGTGATGGTGGCCATGTTTATCATCACCAAGCGGGAGGACATGGAAAAACTGGTGTTCCAGCGGGCCGGCCGAGGCGTCACCCGCTGGGTGGGGGAGGGCGCTTACAGCAGCCAGGAGACGGACATTCTGCTCACGGTGGTCTCGAAAAAGGAGGCCCTGTCCCTGCGCCGGGCCCTTCAGGAGCGGGACCCCAACGTATTTGCCATCATTTGTGAGGACATTTCCGTGGTGGGGAATTTCCAGAAACGGGTATAGAGGAGGACGGCGGAGATGGGAGGAAAGCTCTGGAGCTTTCTGCTCCTGGGATGCTGCCTGCTGGCCGGCTGTCAGCAGACAGAGACGGTTTCGGTGCCGCCGGTGGTGGGATGCTATCCAGTGGAGGGATATGCGCCGGACCCGGCGGACCTGGCGGCGGCCCCCTATACCTATACCGGCGGCGCCCAGGGCATTTCAGTGACCTGCACGGTGCGGCAGGCGGAGCCGGCGGCCTTTTTCGCCTTGCTCCAGGAAAAGGCGGCCCTGTGCGCCCAGCTGGCGCAGAACAAGTGGGCCAACCCTGACCCGTCCTATCAGCAGGGCCAGGAAAGCCTCCTGGCCAAAGCCCAGGGGGAGCAGGCCGCCCTGCAGCAGGCGGGCACGGTGTATGAGACCACCCTTCTTCTAAAGGGGATAGGCCAGGCGGAGGGGCAGGTCCTGACCCTGTCCTGGGGGGAGCAGGTCTATCTGTCGCTTCCGCTGGCCCCGGGACAGGAGCGGCTGACCCTGTACAACACGCCGGCGGGGGAGTACAGCGAGGGGGTCCTGCTGCCCCATCTGCCCAGCTATCAGGTGAGCCTGGAGACCGGAGAGGGAGAGCCGCCGCTCTCCTTCCTTCTGGAGGAGCCGGCGGCGGGAGGCTGATATATGGACAAGGAAAAGGACCACAAAATGTGGTCCTTTTCCTTGTGTCGTGTGTATTTTCAATTTGAGGATGAAGAGATCAATATTTTTCCAGACGTTCCAGGTCCAGCACGAAGACGGCAACGCCGCCTTGGCAGACTTCCATGGGGGTGGAGGCAAACAGCGGCGGCAGCCCGTGCGGGGGCGGCATGGAGCCGGGATTTTGGTAGAGAGTAACCGTCCGTCGGCCCGCTGTTTCCTTGAGCAGGTCCAAAACCTGTTCCAGCTTGGCTTCTTCCACGCCAATCATAATGGTGACGCTCCGTTTGCGGAGAAACCCGCCGGTGGAGTGAAGAATCGTGACGAATATGCCGTTTTCATTGAGCTGCCGGACCACGTCGCCGTAGTCCTCTCCCTGGAGCACGGCCAGAATCAGTTTGCTGTGGGCCATCGCTGTCCCTCCTTTTGCAGCCTGTGGCTGCGTTCCTGAAACTGGCTTTGATTATAGCGGTTTTCTGGGGGAATACAAGGGGAAATGGGAAAGTTTGATTCCCCCTTAACAAGTCGAATGGAACCTTAACATGTTCTTAATTTGTCAAGAAATACCTCCCCTGGTATCCCGGCCAAATCTTACAATTTTGTTAGAACTTCGTAAGAAAATACCATACCAATGGGGGTTCTGTTGGCGTATCATAGAGGAAACCCATTGGAAGAGGAGGCAAACCCATGTACATCAAACTTGCCCTGCGCAATCTGCGGCGTTCTGCGCGGGACTATGGCATCTACTTTCTGACCGTGGCGGTTACAGTGGCGCTGATGGAGTCCTTTCTGGCGCTGGCCTGTGCCCGGGATGTGCTGTCCCTGTCGGAGAACATGGGGATTCTCACCACGGGGATTGTGGGGGTCTCGGTTCTGGTGGCGCTGCTGTCCTCCTGTATCATTGCCTATGGCGTGGGCTTCATGCTGGGGCAGAGAAAACAGGAGTTTGCCCTGTATCAGCTGATGGGGATGGAGCTGAGGACCGTCCAACGGATGTTTTTTTGGGAGAATGGGCTGCTGGGCCTGGCGGCCTTTGGGCTGGGGGCGCTGTTGGGAACGGGACTGGCGGGAGTCCTGGCCCAAGGGGTATGGTGGATTTTTCAGACGCCCCATCAGTACCAGGTAGTGGCCTCGCCCAAGGCGCTGGGGATGACCTTTCTGCTGTTTCTGCTGATGTACGGGGTGGGCGCCCTGCGGGCCGGCCGGGTGCTCCGGCGCCAGAGCATTCAGGGGCTGCTCACCTCCCGCCGGGCCAATGAGGTCCCGGGCCGCTGGCGGCCGGGACGGTGGTTTTTGCTGGTTGCGCCGGCCCTGACGGGGATGGCTCTGGGGCTTCTGCTGCTGAGGAAGGCCCTGGATATGCAGACCAACGGGGCCTGGGCCTATCTGGCCGGTGGCGGCGGTCTGCTGCTGGGGGGCGTTTACGCACTTTACCGGGGGCTGCCCGGTCTGCTGCTGGCAGCGGCCCGCCGGCGGCCCAAGGTCAAGTACAGCCGGGGACGTCTGTTCTACCTGGGGCAGATGGGGGCGCGGGTGGCCACGGCGGGACGGGTGCTGGCGGTGACGGGGATTCTGCTCACCCTGGCTCTGACCGCCCTGTTTGTGGGGCTGGCCCTGGGAAGCGGTTACCGGGCCAATATGGAGGCGTACTATCCCTATGACGCCGGGGTGGCGGTGGACGCCCCTTTGACCAAGCAAAGCGCCCAGCCCCTGCTGGCGGCGGTGGACCGGCAATGCCCCGTGGAGGACAGCGTCACCTATTTCCTCTATGAGACCCCTTACGGCACAGAGGCGATGGCACTGTCCGACTACAATCATCTCCGGCGGATTTTGGACTTGGAGGAGGCAGAGCTGGGCCCTGGGGAGTATTTGGTCCACTGTGACACCTGGAATTTTTGGGAGGAGATTCAACAGTCTCTGGCCCAGGCCCCCATGCTCTCTCTGGCGGGACAGCGGCTCACGCCCGGTACCCCTTCTCTGCGGACAGAACCCATGGAGCAGTATCAAATGGCGGGGGAACGGGGGTATGCCCTTGTGGTGCCGGACCAGGTGGCACAAAGCCTGCCGGAGAAGGGCTGGCGGGTGGTGATGGACCTCCAGGGCGGGGGGACTGCGGCGCTGCGGGAGGAGATTCGGACCTTCCTCCACAGTGCACAGTGGCGGCCTCAGCTGCTGCCGGGGAGAACGATGCCGGAAAAGGTGACCATGGGGGTGTCGGTCCAGGCCTGGGGGGTGGCCAATTCGCTCACAGGGTTTACCACGCTGTCCTTTTGCGGCCTCTATCTCAGCTTGGTGATCCTCCTGCTCTCCTGTACCATTTTGGCCTTTCACCAGCTCTCCGCCCTGGACAGAAATCAGCGGCAGTATGCCATTCTCCGGCAGCTTGGGGTGGACAGGCAGACCCGGAGCCGCTGGATGGCCTGGGAACTGGGGACCTTTTTCCTCCTCCCGTTTCTCCTGCCGGCGGGGGTGACGGGGCTTCTGAGTGCGGCTGCCCAGCGGCTGATGGGGCCCGCGGTTTTGCAGCCAGGGGTGTTTCTCCTGTGTGGAGCGGCGGCTTTGGGGATCTTCGCCGGGGTGTACGGCCTCTATTTCGGGGTGACTTACCAGCTGTTCCGCCGGAGTGTGGGATAGAAGGCAGGGAAACAGAACCGCCCCGCCGCGAAATCTTCGCGGCGGGGCGGTTCCATGTCAAGAGGGGGGTTATTTGCCCACGGCCTCAAACTCCTCCACAATCTCCTGAGAGGGAGGCGGGGTGAGCAGGGAGACCACCACGATGACCAGGCAGGCCACCAGGAAGGCGGGCAGCAGCTCATAGATGGCCCAGGCGCCGCCCATGGGGGCCACCAGGTACTTCCAGATGAAGACCATGGCCCCGCCGGCGACCATGCCGGCGATGGCGCCCTGCTTGTTGGTCCGCTTCCAGAACAGGGCGAAGAGGACCACCGGGCCGAAGGCGGAACCGAAGCCCGCCCAGGCGAAGGAGACGATCTGGAAGACGGAGCTGTCCGGGTTCCAGGCCAGGAAAATGCCCACGATGGCGATGCCGATGACCGTGCCCCGGGCGGCCAGCATGGAGGCCTTGGGGTTGAGCTTCTTGCCGAAGAAGTCCTGCACCAGGTCATGGGACACGCTGGAGGCGGCCGCCAGCAGCTGGGAGTCCGCTGTGGACATGGTGGAGGCCAGGATGCCCGCCAGAACCAAACCGGCGATCAGGGCAAAGAAAATGCCGTGCTGGCTGAGCAGGTTGGACAGCTGAATGATGATGGTTTCCGACTCAGAGCTGGTGCCCAGGAAGGGAACCTTACCGGCTTTGGTGACCGCCAGGCCCACAATACCGATGAGCACGGCGATGAACATGGAGATGACCACCCAGATGGTGGCGATGCGCCGGGAGGTCTTCAGCTTGGCGTCGTCCTCAATGGCCATGAACCGCAGCAGGATGTGGGGCATGCCGAAGTAGCCCAGGCCCCAGGCCAGGGTGGAGGCGATGCTCAGGGCGCCGTAGGAGCTGGCCTGTCCTGTGGCGGCGTCATACCCCTGGGTGAAGTTCAGGTAGCCGGGCAGGGAGTTGGCATTGGCGGCCACCAGTTCCCATCCCCCGGCCTGCTGGATGCCGAAGAGGACGATGAAGATCAGGGCAAAGGTCATAATGATGCTCTGGATCAGGTCGGTGGTGGACACGGCCAAAAAGCCGCCCAGCACCGTGTAGCCGATGACCACAATGGCGCCGATGATCATGGCCCCGTGGTAGTCCACGCCGAACAGGCTGTTGAACAGGGTGCCGATGGCCTTGAAGCCGGAGGCGGTGTAGGGGATGAAGAAGATCAGGATCACCACCGCGGCGATGCAGGAGAGCACGCTGCGCCGGTCCCGGAACCGCTGGGAAAAGAAGCCGGGGATGGTGATGGCGCCGATCTTGGCCGAGTACCGGCGCAGGCGCTTGGCCACGATGAGCCAGTTGAGGTAGGTGCCGATGGCCAGGCCGATGGCGGTCCAGCCCACCTCGGCCACGCCGCACAGGTAGGCCAGGCCGGGCAGACCCATGAGCAGGTAGCTGCTCATGTCCGAAGCCTCGGCGCTCATGGCGGTGACGATGGGACCCAGTTTGCGGCCGCCCAGGTAGAACTCGTGGGAGCTGGAGCCCCCGCCCTTCCGGCTGCAATAGACCCCCACCAGCACCATGGCGACCAGATAGACCACAATGGTCGCAATGATACAGAATTGGGATGTTGTCATGGTATCTCTCTTTCCTCTCCTCAAAAATAGCCGGCCGGCCCAGGGCCGTGGGAAGGCGCCGGGAACGGCCAGAAACAGAATAGGATTCTATCATACCATGACGAAAAAGAGAACGCAATACAGAACACGGTATAGACTTTAGTCTATACCGTGTTCTGTATTTTCTGAAAAAATAGAGAAAAATCAAGGATTTTCGCCTGAACCATTCTTAGACGAAGGGGGAGGAAGAAAATCACATAAAAAATGGGGCATTTGCCGGGCGGCGTAGTCACACAGGGGATACTCCCCCCCGCACAGGCACCAGTCGTACAGCAGGGCCCGTTCACACAGGGCGTAGACCTTCACCATGTCGTTGACGCTGCGCCCCTGGGAGAGCTGGCCCGCGGCCTGTCCCTCGGCAATGATCCGGCGCAGCAGGCGGTAGTAGATGCGCTTGTGGTCCAGCAGGTGCCTTTCCCCGTTGGTTACCAGCTGGGTGGACAGGAGCCGGGCCAGCAGGTCCATGGAGACGCTGTTTTCAATCATGCGGAACAGAGCGCGGTTGAGAAAGAGCAGCTTGTCCATGGCGGGCATGGCCGGGTCCATGTCCTCCTGGAGGGCCAGGTATTTTTGGTCAAAGAGGTCGCTGAGGGTGCTCAACAGGGCGTCCTTTCCGTCGAAATAGTGGTAGAAGGAGCCCTTGGAGGTGTGGGAGGACTCGATGATCTCCTCCACGGTGGTGTCCTCATAGCCCTGCTCGTAGAAGAGCTGCCAGGCGGCCTCCACGATTTTCCCCCGGGTGTTCCGGGCATTCTTCTTCGCCATGGGGCGCCTCCTTTCTCCGGGTGGTCAGCGGAAGTAGGCCAGAATCTCCTGGCGGCTGGCGGTCACCGCGCCCTGGATCAGGGTGGGCTGGCCGCCGCCCTTTCCCCCCAGGGCCTGGTGGAGCGCCTTGGCCTTGGCCCGGAGGTCCACGGTTTGGCTGCCCATGGCGTAGCGGTACCCGGCCTGGTCCGTGCCGGCGAAGACCGCGCAGATGCCCCCGCACCGTTCCATGCCCGCGTTGGCCAGGACCCGGAGACCGGTTCCGTCCAGGCCGTCCTCAAAGAGGCAGAGGTTGCCGGGGGTCTGGGGGAGGGCTTTGGCCTTTTCCGCCAGGAGCGCCTGGCGGGTCTGCTTCAGGGTTTCCTTCAGGGTCTGGAGCTCCTGCTTCAGCCGCTCTACCCCCTGGGCCGCCTGGGGCTGCTGCACCGACAGGGCCGCGGAGATGGCGGCGATGTTGGTCTGCTTCCTCTGATAGTCCGCCAAGGCCAGCCGGCCGGCCACCATCCAAAGGCGGATGCCTCCCCGGTGGCGCATGGCATCCACCAGCTTCACCAGGCCGATCTCCCCGGTGCATGTTACGTGGGGGGCGCAGCAGGCGCACACGTCACAGCCGGCAATGGTGACGATGCGGACCTGCTCGGTCAGGTCCAGCTTGCTCCGGTAGTCCAGGGCCGCCAGCTCCTCCGGGGCGGGATAGCGGGCGGTGACCGGGCGGTTTTCCGTGATGATCTGGTTGGCCCGGTCCTCCAGCACCGTCAGCTGCTGGGGGGTGAGCTCCTTGTCAAAGTCCAGAATCACCTGGTCCTCCCCCATGTGGAAGCCCACGTTGGTGCAGCCGTAGAGGCTGTGGGCCAGGCCGGAGAGCACATGCTCCCCGGAGTGGCACTGCATCCGGGCAAAGCGCAGGGCCCAGTCCAGTTCCCCGGTGACGGAAGTGCCGGGGGTCAGGGGGCCGTCGGTGATGTGGACGATGGCGTCGCCCCTCTCCCGGGTGTCCAGCACCCGGACCGTATCCAGGGTGCCCTGGTCCCCGGGCTGGCCGCCGCCCTCGGGGAAGAAGGCGGTTTGATCCAGGACAATGTGCCACTGTCCCCCCTGGACGGGGGTACAGGAGAGAACCTGGGCGGAGAAGGTGCGGCAGTGGCTGTCCTGGTCGTAGAGTTTGGTTGTCATAGCGGTGGCGTCCCTTTCTTATGGATTCTTTTTCTCTTCCTTGGTCATGACGGCGTATTTCACCAGCAGGTCCTCGATGGCCTCGTCCAAAAGACGGGAGGCGGGGATGCGGGTTTGCGTGGATAATTGGCGAAATTTCTCCAGCAGCTCATTGTCAGTGGCAGTTGTCCATTGGGTTCGGTTGCGGTATCCGCTCATGGTTTTTACCCCCTTTAGATATCATGCCAATTATAGCGATATCAAGAGATATCGTGCAAGCCATTGACATAACAATATATATAATGTTATATTGTGGGATAAGGAGGGCTACGCAATGTATGAAAAAGATTTTTTCGAACGATTGAACTTACAACAGTTGTGTGCGTTCCTGCGCACGGGGGGCAGGCTTTCCCCCAAGGCCGTGGAGCACGGTACCCTGTGGGAGCGAATCCGCCGGGCGGAGGATGCCTGGGAGGCCGCGATGAAAGCGTACCGTGACAAGATTCTCACCACCGACTGGAGCGACCTGCCTCCGAGGGGGGAGGCGGCTGTGCTGGAAGAGCTCCAGGGAGGGATCATGGATGCGGAGTGCCGCCTGGAATCCCTCTACTTCGAGGCCGGCTTCCATGCCGGCATCCGCATCGGCTGGGAGCTGGCCGCCGCCCAGGAGCCAGAGCAATGACCTCGCCCACCGTCCCGCTGCCCCCAAAGGGATGGGAGGCAGCCGCCATGCAACCCAATAGAAAAACGGCTTCCCAGTGCGGGAAGCCGTTTTTCTATTGGACAGATTCACAGCAGAATGATGCCGGCGTCATGGCAGGTCTGGATGGTCTCGTCGTCCCAGGTGGACACCTGGACCTCTCCAATGTGGGCCTTGCCCAACAGGAACATGGACAGACGGGACTGGCCGATGCCGCCGCCGATGGTGAGGGGGAGCTTGTCCTCCAGCAGCAGCTTGTGGAAGGTGAGTTCCCGGCGGTTGTTGCAGCCGGCGGTTTTCAGCTGCCGGTCCAGGGCGGCGGCGTCCACCCGGATGCCCATGGAGGAGAGCTCAATGGCCCGGCCCAGCAGGTCATCCCACAGAAGAATGTCCCCGTTGAGGGTCCAGTCGTCGTAGTCCGGGGCCCGGCCGTCGTGGGGCTTGCCGGACTGCAGGGCCCCGCCGATGCCGATGAGGAAGGTGGTGGGATGGTCCTTCACCCAGGCGTCCTCCCGCTCCTTGGCGGTGAGGTGGGGGAAGGCGTCCTCCAGCTCCTGGGTGGTGACGAAGGAGACCGCCTTGTGGACCTGGGGCAGGACACTCAGCTGGGGGAAGACCGAGCGCAGGGTCTTTTGGGTGTCCGCCATGGCGCAGACAATGGCCTCCACCGTGTGCTTCAGGTAGTCCAGGTTCCGGTCCCGGGGGGCGATGACCTTTTCCCAGTCCCACTGGTCCACATAGATGGAGTGGAGGTTGTCGGGGATCTCGTCCCGGCGGATGGCATTCATATCGGTGACCAGACCCTCCCCCACCGGGAAGTGGTAGTGGTACAGGGCCATGCGCTTCCACTTGGCCAGGGAGTGGACCACCTGGGCCTCCCGCCCGGCGGCGGGAATGTCAAAGGAGACCGGCCGCTCCACGCCGTTTAAGTCGTCGTTGAGGCCGGAGGAGGCCTCCACAAACAGGGGTGCGGAGACCCGGCGAAGGTGGAGGCTGCCGCAGAGGGTGTCCTCGAACACCCGCTTGAGCAGGCCGATGGCCTTTTGGGTGTCATAGAGGTTCAGCAGAGGGGCGTAATGCTCGGGAATATAGGTTTTGGTGGACATCATGGATAACTCCTTTCGGAATGAGGTTCAAATCACGATGGGGGCACTGGGCGGGCCGGGGAAGGCGGGGGAGGGTCAGCCGTGATAGAGCTTGGAGGTCTGGTATTTGGGCTCACTGGTCAGGCGGACCCCCAGCCGGCGGAAGCTGTCCTCGTCGGCCTCAGAGAGAATGACCGTGGTGTGGGCCTCGCAGCCCCGGAGCTTCTGCAGCTGCTGCACCGCCCGCTTGGCGTTGGGGTCGGTGACCGCGCAGATGGACAGGGCCACCAGCAGCTCGTCGATATGCAGGCGGGGATTCTTGTTGCCCAGAACGTTGACCTTCAGATCCTGGACCGGCTCGATCACGGAGGGGGAGATCAGCTGAACCTCGTCGGGGATGCCCCCTAAGTATTTCAGGGCGTTGAGCAGAAGGGCGGAGGAGCAGCCCAGCAGCTCGGAGGTCTTTCCGGTGAGAATCTTTCCGTCGGGCATCTCCATGGCGGCGGCGGGGTCTCCTGTGCGCTCGGCCACCGCCAGAGCGGGGGCCACCACGCTGCGGCTGAGGGGGCTCAGCCCCAGCTGTTTGAGCAGAAGCTCAATTTTATAGACCGCGGTGCCGTCGGTGCGCCCCCGGCGGTGGCGGCACTGCTCGGCGTAAAACCGGCGGAGGATCTCCTCCTTGGAGGCCTGGCAGACCGCCTCGTCGTCGAAGATGCAGTAGCCGGCCATGTTCACCCCCATGTCGGTGGGGGACTGGTAGGGGGAGGAGCCGGCGATCCGCTCAAACATGGTTTTCAGCACGGGGAAAATTTCCACGTCCCGGTTGTAATTGACGGTGGTCACCCCGTAGGCCTCCAGGTGGAAGGGGTCGATCATGTTCACGTCGTTCAGGTCGGCGGTGGCGGCCTCATAGGCCAGGTTCACCGGATGCCGGAGGGGCAGGTTCCAGATGGGGAAGGTCTCATACTTGGCGTATCCCGCCTGGACCCCCCGCTTGTGCTCATGATAGAGCTGGCTCAGGCACACGGCCATCTTGCCGCTGCCCGGGCCGGGGGCGGTGATCACCACCAGGGAGCGGGTGGTCTCCACAAATTCGTTCTTTCCATACCCCTCCTCGCTGACGATGAGCGGGATGTCATAGGGGTATCCCTCAATGGAGTAATGGCGGTAGACCTTCAGCCCCAGGGCCTCCAGCTGGGACTGGAAGATTTCCGCGGCGGGCTGGCCGCTGAACCGGGTGAGCACCACGCTGCCCACCGGGAAGCCAAAGCCCCGAAAGGCGTCAATGAGCCGGAGGGTGTCGGTACCGTAGGTGATGCCCAGGTCCCCCCGGACCTTGCTCTTTTCCAGGTCCATGGCGGACACGGCCACCACGATCTCCACCTGGTCTTTCAGCTGCATGAGCATGCGAATTTTGGAGTCGGGATGAAACCCCGGCAGCACCCGGGAGGCGTGGTTGTCGTCAAAGAGTTTTCCGCCGAATTCCAGGTATAGTTTTCCGCCGAACTGATCAATGCGGGAGCGGATGTGCTCCGACTGCATTTCCAGGTATTTTTCGTTGTCAAACCCAAGTCGTTCGATCATAATGCTGTGCTCCCCCTCATTTCTCTCTCTTGGTCCGGCAAGGGGCCGGAAATCTCGATGAAATATGGGTCTAATGTACCAATGATTGTATGAAAAGTCAACCGAAAGAGAAAAATATTGTCAATGTTGACGAAGTTGTGTGGCACGAGAAAAGAAAGGGGAAAATGACCCTGTGCAAGCTGACAGGAAAATAAAGGGGACTCTATTGCCTACCCACAAATTTTATGGTATAATTTGACGTTCAGAAAAGACAGAAAACCACAAAGAGCTGTGTTATGATTACAATAGCGACAAGGAGCTATCGATATGTTGGAACTGAAAGGACTTTCCTATCAGGTGGAGGACAACGGAGTGAAGACAGAAATCCTCCGGGGCATCGACCTGACCATTGAAGACAATAAGTTTGTCGTCATCACCGGCCCCAACGGCGGCGGCAAGACCACCCTGGCCAAGACCATCATGGGACTGGCCAAGTCCACCGGCGGCCAGATTGTCTGGAACGGCACGGATATTTCCGGCCTGTCCATCACCGAACGGGCCAAGCTGGGGATCAGCTATGGGTTCCAGCAGCCCCCCCGGTTCAAGGGGCTGCGGGTGCGGGACCTGCTGGAGCTGGCCTCGGGCAAGCGGAAGCTGACCCGGGACGAGTGCTGCTCCTACCTGAACCGGGTGGGGCTGTGCGCGGCCGACTACGTGGACCGGGAGGTGGACACCTCCCTCTCCGGCGGGGAGGTCAAGCGCATTGAGATTGCCACCATCCTGGCCCGGCCCGGCGGTCTGCTCATCTTTGACGAGCCGGAGGCGGGCATCGACCTGTGGTCCTTTGCCAAGCTGACGGAGACCTTCCGCATGCTCCACGGCACTCGGGAGAACACCATCATCGTCATCTCCCACCAGGAGCGGATCATCGACCTGGCCGATGAGATCGTCATGATCTCCGGGGGCAAGGTGGTCCGCCATGGACCCAAGGAGGAGATCATGCCCCACATTCTGGCGGACACGGCGGGCATGTGCCAGTTTTTACAGCCGAACAGCAAGAACTGCCGGCAACCGAAGGAGGGCTAACCCATGAACAAGATAGATACCCGTCTCCTGCGGGAGATTGCGGACCTGGAAGGGACCCCAAAGGGCGCCTACAACATCCGAAAAAACGGCCAGCTGGAATCCCGCAGCAACACGGCCAATATTGAAATCGTCTCCAAAACGGACAAGTCCGGCATTGACATCCACATCAAGGCCGGGACCAAGCACCAATCGGTCCACATTCCCGTCATCATCACCGAGACCGGGCTGGACGAGCTGGTCTACAACGACTTCTACATCGGGCCCGACTGCGACGTGGTGATTGTGGCCGGCTGCGGCATCCACAACGCCGGAGACAAAACCTCCCAGCACGACGGGGTGCACACCTTTTACGTGGGGGAGAACTCCAAAGTGCAGTACGTGGAGAAGCACTACGGAGAGGGGGAGGGAACCGGCGAGCGGATCATGAACCCCCAGACGGTGGTCTACCTGGAGAAAGGGGCCTCCATCCAGCTGGACACCACCCAGCTGCGGGGGGTGGACTCCACCAAACGCTACACCAAAGTGGTGGTGAAGGAAGAGGCGGAAGCGGTGGTCAATGAGAAGCTCCTGACCCACGGCAAGCAGGTGGCGGAGTCCGAGATGGATGTGATCCTGGCGGGCGAGGGGGCCAGCGGACGGGTGATCTCCCGGTCAGTGGCCCAGGACGAGTCCCAGCAGATTTTCTATCCCCGGATGATTGGGGACGCCGCGGGCTTCGGCCATGTGCAGTGCGACTCCATTCTCATGGGGCATGCGAAAATCCAGGCCATCCCCGCCCTGACGGCCAACCATCCCGATGCCCAGCTGATCCACGAGGCCGCCATCGGCCGCATTGCCGGGGACCAGATTCTCAAGCTCATGACCCTGGGCCTCACAGAGGAAGAGGCGGAGGAGGAGATCCTCAATGGCTTCCTTGGATAAAGAAGGGCTCTATTACGTAAAGGAAGACCCCCAGCTGGGCAAAATCCGGGGGCTGGACCCCTGGGCGGTGGAGAACGGCATTCATTTGATCCGCATGGAACAGGATGCCGCCGAGGGGATCATGATGATCCGAAAGAGCAACCAGCAGCAGTACGGCACCGTCCACGGCGGGGTGCTGGTGGCCTTTGCCGACACCATCGCCGGGCACAGCCTGGCCCCCCATGGCCGGATGTGCGTTACCCAGGGCAGCACGGTGAATTTCCTGCGCCCAGCGGCGGGGGCCTACCTCTTCTGCCGGGCCACCCCCCTGCAGGTGGGCAGCCGGATCTGCGTGGTCTCTGTGGAGCAGCGCAATGACCGGGACGAGCTGATCACCACGGCGCTGTTTACCTTTGCCGTGGTCAAGCGGATGGACCCCATCCTGCTGCCGCCCAAGCATCCAGGTCTCTCTTTCTAACCGCCGGGCCTCTCTCCTCCCTGGAGGGAGGGGAGACCGCCCCCATAGAAAAACCGGAGCGGACAGTGCCGCTCCGGTCTGCTGCAACAGGGGGTTGCCGGTCAGATATCCCATTCCTCGAATTCATCGTCGCTCTCGCAGCCCTCACAGGGACAGGTGCGGCAGAGCAGTTCTTTCTTTGCCTGAACCTTGGCCCACAGACAGGCCATCCAGTCGGAGATACGCTCCATGTTGGCCATGATCAGGCAGGCGATGGCGGCCACCGCCAGGACCAGCGCGGTGATTTTCAGGATAAGGTCAGTGAGTTTCATACAAAAAACCTCCAAGATACAGTTGCGCAGCTTCCGTAGTGTATGGTAGTATTTTACCTGATCACACGCAAAAATACAATCCGAAAGTGTATTTTTTCCCACAGTTTTCTCATAGAAGGGCTGGGGCACCCGGCGCCCGGCACGGAAAGGAAGGGTATCAACGTATGCGGTTTCAAAATGATAAAGGCGAGATCCAGATCAGCAGCGAGGTTTTCACCACCATCACCGGCGCGGTGGCCACCAGCTGTTTCGGCGTAAAGGGGATGGCAGCCCGGTCCAAGAAGGACGGCTTGGTCCATCTGCTGCGCAGTGAGTCCATGGCCAAGGGGGTCCGCGTGATTTTTGAGGAAGATGACACCGTATCCATTGAGCTGCACATCATTGTGGATGCCGGCGTCAATCTGACGGCGGTGAGCAGCTCCATTATGAGCGAGGTCCGTTATGCCGTGGGGAACATGACAGGCGCCCAAGTCCGAGCAGTGGACGTCTATGTGGACTCCATGGAGATCGACTGAGAGGAGAGAGAAGAGGAACTATGGTACAGTCAGTGGATGGAAAGACGCTGGCGGCGATGCTCGTCCACGCGTCCGCTTCCCTAAACGCGGAAAAGCAGAAGATCAATGAACTCAATGTATTCCCGGTGCCTGACGGGGACACGGGTACCAACATGGGCCTGACCCTCGGCACCGCCGCGGCGGAACTGCGGCAGAAGGCCCCCACCACGGCGGCCCAGGCATCGGCCCTCTGCGCCTCGGCCATGCTCCGGGGGGCACGGGGCAACTCAGGGGTGATTCTCTCCCTGATCTTCCGGGGATTCTCCCGGGCGATGAAGGACAAGGACACCATGGACGGCATTGACCTGGCCGACGCGCTGAACGCGGGGGTGGTCGCGGCCTATAAGGCGGTGATGAAGCCGGCGGAGGGGACGGTGCTCACCGTCTCCCGTCTGGCGGGGGACCGGGCCGGCCGGGCGGCGGAGGAAAACACCGCCTTTGAGTATGTGCTGGGATCGGCCCTTGAGCGGGCCCGGGAGGCCCTGGCGGACACGGTGAACCAGAACCCTGTGCTGAAAAAGGCCGGGGTGGTGGACGCCGGCGGCATGGGCTTTGTGGTGATCCTCCAGGGAATGCTGGACGAACTCCACGGAATCCCGGCCCCTGCCGACGGCCAGGAGCCCTCGCCCGTCCCCCAGCGGGAGAAGGCGGACTTTGGGGGCTTTGAGACGGGAGAGATCCAGTTCGGCTACTGTACAGAGTTCATCTGTTCCCGGGACACCCAAAAAGATCCCGAGGCACTGCGGGCCTTCCTCAATGGACTGGGGGACAGCCTGGTGCTGGTGGACGACGATGAGATCATCAAGGTACATGTCCACACCAACCATCCAGGCAAAGTCCTGGAGGAGGCCCTCACCTACGGCGGCCTTCTGACGGTCAAGGTGGAGAACATGCGCCAGCAGCATACGGAACTGCTCCAGCAGGAGGGAGAAACTGCCCCCCGGCAGAGCCTGCCCCCGGAAAAGAAATACGGTTTTGTGGCGGTGGCCGCCGGGGAGGGCCTGGCAAAGGTCTTTTTTGATCTGGGCGTGGACGGCGTGATCCAAGGGGGGCAGACCATGAACCCCTCCACGGAGGATATTTTGAAGGAGATTCAAAAAACGCCGGCGGAGATTGTCTATGTGCTGCCCAACAACAAGAATATCATTCTGGCGGCCCAGCAGTGTGTGGACCTGGTGGAGGACAAGAAGGTGGTTGTCCTCCAGGCCAAAACCGTTCCCCAGGGGATTTCCGCCATGATTGCCATGAACCCCGACGGGGAAGAGGCGGAGAACACCGCCGCCATGGAGGAGGCCATGGGGCAGGTCACCACCATGGAGATTACGTACGCGGCCCGGGACTCCTCCTTTGACGGAAATGCCATTCAGGCAGGGGACTACCTGCTGCTGGTGGACAACCAGCTCTTCGGAACGGAAAAGTCCATGGAAACGGCCCTGGAAAAGCTGGCCCAGGAGAGCCAGGAGCGCGGAGGCGAGTTTATCAGCATTTTCTACGGAGAGGGCGTCCAGCAGGGAGAGGCGGAACAGGCCCTGGCCCAATTTGAGGCCGCCTGCCCCGAGGCGGAGATCACCCTGTTGGAGGGCGGCCAGCCGGTCTACCACTATTTAATCTCTGTGGAATAACCCCAGCGATTAGAACAATGCAAACGTCCGGGAAGGCGGGAACCCCTTGTGGAGGGGTTCCCGCCTTTTTGGTGGTGGGGAGAGGGCCGCGAGGCCCTCTGCACAGCAAGCACAGACGCGGAAAGAACGTTCCTTTCCCGCGCCTGTGCGCTGCCCCCGAAGGGCCCTTTTCTCTCCCGCAAAACGGGTTTTCACGTTCCTTTATATTTGCGCCTGGTGGCAATCCCACCCCGAATGTGCCGCTCGGCTTTGTTCAGGTCCAGGACCTCTTTGACCTGGAGATACAGAGCCCGGTTAAAGGCCGGCAGCCGCTGGGACAGGTCCTTGTGTACGGTCGACTTGCTGATTCCGAACTGCTTTGCTGCACTCCGGACGGTTGCCTGGTGCTCAATGATGTAAAGGGCCAGGTCACAGGCGCGTTCTTCAATATCAGTCCGCAAGTTCCACCACTCCCAACATTGTCCGTGTCACCACTGTATGCGGGGGTGGGGGGGAATAGACCAGGAAAAACCGCCCCTGCCGCCTGGGGCGGTCTCCCGAAGGGAGCCCCAGGGGCAGGGACGGCAGAGGGGAGAGGATCAGGTCTCCATGTGACGGCCCAGAAAACCGGCGATGGTCTGGGCCAGCTTGTACTCTGACTCGCCCACGGCCATGTGGTCCTTCTCACAGAGGAAGACCACACAGCCCAGGACATCCCCTTCCGAGAGAATGGGGGCGGCGGTGGAGACCACATAGTGGTCGGTGTAATCGCTCACCGGCAGGGCGGGAGAACCTTCCTGGTGCTGGTAGATCTGGCGGCCCTCCATGATCTGGGCCAGGGCGGGGGAGATGTTTTTGTCCGTCAGCTCCCGGCGTCCGCCCCCCGCCACAGAGATGCAGGCGTCCCGGTCGGTGATGGTCACCATCTTTCCTGTGGTCTTATACAGGGATTCACACAGTTGGGCGGAGAAATCCCCCAGCCCTCCCATGAGAGAGTATTTTTTGAACACCACGCCGCCGTCGCCGTTGGTGAAAATTTCCAAAGGGTCGCCCTCTCGAATTCGCATGGTCCGGCGGATCTCCTTGGGGATGACCACCCGGCCCAGGTCGTCGATGCGGCGCACAATTCCAGTTGCTTTCATATAGTAAATGCCTCCTGCGGTATTTTAATGGGAACATTCCTTAGTATTGACAGGATTCTTTTCCCTATACGGGCCGGAAAAAATGGAAGAATTTGTGCGGTGTCCCGCTCAAAAAAGAAGGGAATAGGGTCGGGAGACGTCCGGTGAGGACGGCTCCCGCTTTCTTTTTTATGCTGTCCTTTATCCCATCAAATATGGTCCTGGCGGACATACTACAGGCAAGGAGGAATTCACGATGAAGAAAAACTACAAGCTATCAGCAAAACAAATCCGGTGCTATGGCGCCTATCTGCGGGAACAGGAGCGGGCGGACAGCACCGTTCAAAAATATCTCCATGATCTTGCTGCGCTGCTGGCCTATCTCCGGGGCAGGGCGCTGACCAAGGCGGTTCTGCTGGAGTGGAAAGGGGACCTGGCCGGCCGGTACGCCCCGGCCTCTGTCAATACCATGCTGGCGGCGGTCAACGGCTTTCTTCGCTTCATGGGATGGGGAGAACTGACGGTCCGGTTTTTGAAGATTCAGAAGGCTTTGTTCTGTGATGAACGGAGGGAGCTGACCCGGGCCGACTATGTGCGCTTGGTGAACACCGCCCGGAGGAAGAGGAAGGAGCGCCTTTCCCTGGTGCTCCAGACCATCTGCGCCACCGGAATTCGGGTCTCTGAACTGCGTGAGATCACCGCAGAGGCCGTGGCCTCTGGCCGGGCGGAGATTGCCAACAAGGGAAAACGGCGCAGCATTTTCCTGTCGGAAAAGCTGTGCCGTTTGTTGAAAAGCTATCTGAAAAGGAACGGGATTACAGCAGGGCCGGTGTTTGTCACCCGGTCGGGCCGGCCGTTGGACCGGAGCAACATCTGGCGGGATATGAAAGTCCTGTGCAAAAGCGCGGGGGTGAAACCGGACAAAGTATTTCCCCATAACCTTCGGCATCTCTTTGCACGGACATTTTATACCCAGGAGAAGGATTTGTCCCGGCTGGCGGATATTTTGGGACACACCAGTGTGAATACCACCCGTATTTATACTGCGGAAAGCGGCCTGATTCATGCCCGGCAGATGGAGCGGATGGGGCTGATTGTCACATAATTTCTCTTATGTGGTAGTTTTGATGCGTCAAAAGCCATAGATGTACTTAAATTGTACAGGAGACGTAGAGAAAAAGCAAGGGATACCAATGAAAATAGGAAACAAATTTTGTTTCCGGGTATGACAAACAGACCGGACAGACCTCCTGTTGCCCGGCCAAATTTTTTATGCCTGAAATAATAAAAGCAGTGTCGTTTTCCCTGGCATTTAGAACCGCTGAATCCATGGATTCATGGCTTGGCCTCTGCTATGACCACATAAGAGAAACTATGTGGTCAAACGCCGGAAAGAAGAACAATACAAGGAGGTAACCATGACATGAAACGAAGGTTATTGGCAATGGCGCTTTCGCTGGTTATGCTGGTGGGGTTATTCCCAACGGCGGCGATGGCGACGGACGATCCAGGTGGAGGAAACAGCAGTTCAGTCTCAGCCGACACCTCCACGCTAACCACGTGGGAAGCTGTCTTTGGCGGCGATACCCTCTCCACCAAGGATATCGGCCGTATTTGGACGGATAAGACGGTATCCGAAGAAAATATCACCTTGAGCGGTGATATTGGGAGCAGTGTGACAATCGATAAGGAGACAAGCGCTGATTTCCTTGTAGGGCTTTCCGCCTTGGGTTCCGCTGCGGACATTACGGATGTTACCAAAGTCCCAACGGATACTGTGTTTGTGCTGGATTTATCCAACAATATGTGGGAGGATGACCAGATCAATACTATGATTCAGGCGGCGAACGAGGCGCTGAAAACGCTGCTGAATGCGAATCCGCAGAACCGGGTGGCTGTGGTGGGGTATTCCACCCAGTCCTCCGTTCTTCTTCCGTTGGAGCACTATGAGAGTAGTAGTACATTCCTAACAAGAGACAACAACACGTTAAAGGCAACAGCAGTGGTAAGAGGTGAAATAAAGGAAAGCTCTTTTGAACGCCTCACGAATACCTCCCACAAATATACGCAGCACGGCATTTACACAGGAATGCAGTTGCTGCAGAGCGAGGAGGAAACTACGGCAACCGTCGGTGGCACAACCGTCACCCGTGCACCGGTCATGGTGCTGATGGCAGAGGGCGAGGCAAAGTACGGCTCGGAGAAATTCATTGATCCGCCCGAGGAAGCCACCATTGAAGAGGTTGGCCAGCGAGCGACAAGCCGTTATGCCCAGTCCTTTGTTGCCGCCATGACCGCTGCTTATATGAAGGAACAGGTAACAGCGCATTACTATGGGGACAGCGGTCAGTCTGCCCGGGTTTATACGATTGGTGTGGATGTGGACGAGTGCGATGCCCCGGCATTGGCTTATGCTTATCTGGACCCCGCGCAGACAGTTCCAAGCCATTTTTCAGCAACGGACGGGGATAAAAAAGACCCGACTGCATCTTGGGCACTCAACTATTTTAAAGAAAAGTTTAATGATTACAATACCGGCGGCACGGCTGCTATTCATACTGGAAGTTATGACGGCGGAAATTTGGGATGGAAAGAAACCAAGATTACAAAAAATGACAATGAAAATGTCACGGTAAGTAAGTTCGAGTACAACGACCAGTACTACGATGTTACCGATGCCAACTGGGGTACTATTTTCGACCAGATTGCCGATGATGTGAGCAATCAGGCGCCGACGGCCCCGACCGATGTAACCGAAGACGCTGAAGGTACCGGCGGTGAGAGCGGTAAACTGGTTTTTACCGATCAGCTGGGAAAGTACATGAAGGTGACCGGTACCCCGACCATCGTCTTTGCAGGAAAAAAATATGCAGCCAAAGGTAGCCCTGAAACCAAAGACAATGTCACCACTTATACATTTGAGGGGACTGTCGAAGGAAACCCGGTTTACGGCAGCGCAAGCCTGTCCGCTATTAAGCTGACCGTGACCAACGGTGATGAGGGACAGACTTTGGTGTGGGAAATTCCGGCGAATCTTCTCCCTCTGCGTACTGTGAAGGTACAGGGTGATACAGATGAGCAGGGAGAGACCTCCTATACGATCAACTTGGACAAAAACGCCTATCCGATCCGTCTGTTCTACTCTGTGGCCAAAGAGGATGAACACAATTGGAGTGAGGCAGATAATGACTATCTGAAGAGCCGCTCCAAGAACGGCCAGACCAATTATTATGAAGCGGTATGGGATCAAGAGAATGGCGAATACGGCACCACCACCGCCGTGTTCACCCCGGCGGAATCCAACGCCTTCTACCACTATACCGAGGACACCATCCTCTACAATCTGGTGAACACAGGAAATCAAGATATCTATCTTTCTGAGGAGGACGCCGAGGCTGCAGAGGTAACGACTATTCTGCCAGGTGTAGGGACAGTACAAGTTGGCGGAATTGCTTATCGGCTTGAAGCAGCCGAAGGATATGTGTCTGGCCGTGCCTATTACTATCAGCATGTTTACTATCAGGCAGAAGACAGCTCTGACACCGCTGCCCAAAAACGAACCGACTATCACATGCTGCAGGATGGCAGCCGCATTGTTGTAGGTGGTAATGATAGCAACGCCGATATCGACAACGGTGTCCTCAAGATCAAGGCCGGAACCAATAAGCTTTCCCGCGTATCCGATGGGGATGGTGTCAAGGACAAAAATACAACCCAAACGGCCGGTACCTATCGTCATCCGGTGTTCGAGCTGGGGGAAAACGAGAAGGTCACCGTCTATCTGGGGAACAACGGTCTGTTGAAAGAGGCCACGCCTACGGGAAGTCTTACCGTGACCGTAGGAACTACTGAGGGAGATGGCGCAAATTCAGACCAGGAATTTATATACAAGCTTATCTTAGCTAACCTGAATGGTTATGATACCCTGACTGGCGAATACACAATCAAGATTGGAGGTGAGAGTTCGGGCCAGAAGATCGGCAATAATGGGACCTTCAAGCTGAAAGCTGGCCAGTGTGCAACCATTGAGGGTCTGCCTGCAGGCAGTGTATGGCAGTTACAGCAGGAGAATGTCCCTGGCTATACGCCTGCTTTTACCGGAGATGTGTATCAAGAGGGGGCGCAATCCGGTGCGATCCTTTACAAAGGGAAAGATGGCGCTGCAACCTTGGATAAGAACGTGACTGTCACAAATACATACAATCCTGCCCAAGTGTCGTACCTGCTTACTTATGATGGAAACGCGATCAGTGGAAGCTTGCAGGCCCCCCCGCCCCAAGCGCAAAGCGTAAATAGTGGTGCCAGCGTTACGCTCCCCTCAAGTGCACCGACCCACCAGGATGTGGATGGAAAAGCGGTTGCGCTGATCGGCTGGACAGAAACTGCGACAAGTAGAATATACAGCTTGGCAGACAAATCGGAGTTCGAATCCCTGGGCGAGGACTTCCATGAAAAAGGCGGAAACTACACCATGCCGGCTAAACTCACAACGCTCTATGCGGTGTGGGGCTATGACACCGACGAAGATGGCACCGCCGATGTGAAGGAGACTACTTACACGCTGACCTACAACGCCAATGGCGGTAAATTCACTGAAGAAAAGGAGACCAAAGAGGTCACCGTAGTGGCGCAGGACGGCTATAAACTGCTGGCATCTGGCGAGGAAGGGCTTCCCACCCATGCGAAAACGAATTGGAATGGCACGGAGACCGCTGTCGTGTTCATGGGTTGGTCTACTACCAAACTCGAAAAGATTTACAGCGTCAACGATGAACGGCCTGTGACAGTCTCTGAAATAGATATTACTGAAAATGAAACCGTCTACGCCGTTTGGGGCTACGATGCCAATGACAATGGCACCGCAGATATCAACGACAATACTCATAAGATCACGGTGAGCACCGGTGACAACGGGACTGCCACAGTCGAGTATAGCATGGATACCACTTCCACCCCTGTAAATGCTTTGACGAAGGCAGGCTCCAACGATTACTATGTGGTGGTCGGCCAGAATCTGACGGTAAACATCACGCCGAATAGCGGCTATGCAGTGGACACCATCACGGTGGACAATAATGAGTACAAGAATACCGCAGGTGCAACATCCCCGAATGGTGAGGGCTATACTTCCAACAGTTTTAAGTCCGTTAAGTTCGAGAAAGTGACAGCTGGCCACACCATCAGCATCACCTTCGCCCCGGTAACAGGCGACGGTGAAATCCCCGACAAATACAACCGCACGCTGACTTATGATGCCAACGGTGGTAAATTCGGGGATGCTGTTACGGGAACAGATACCAAGGTTATAACCGGACTGGAGGAAAGCAAGTCTTACAGCTTGTCCAATTCCCTGGTGAAGGTGGATGCGCCGACACACGAGAAGGAGAACGGTATTGCGGTCTTGTTCCTTGGATGGCTGACAGAGGATAACAGCAAGAAGATCTATGGTGCGGAGGACAAAGAGGTTCTCGAGCAACTTCAAAGCAAGGTAACGATCTCCTCAACCGGTACAACCCTCTACGCAGCCTGGGGCTACTCCAGCGACGGCACGACGCCGGATGTGGAAAAAGACACTGTTACCGTGACTGCTTCGGTGAATGGTGACAACGGCTCGATCAGCCCTGAAAATAAGACAGTCATCAAAGGCAGCTCTGTTGAGTTCACGATCACCGCCAATGAGGACTATGCACTGGATACCATCAAGGTAGGCAGTGATATTGTTCTCACCAATGATGGTGACAGCGAGTATACCGCAGACGAGAACCGCCAAGGCAAGTGGACTTTGAAGAATGTCCAGGCTGATACACAGGTAGTTGTCAGCTTTGCTGAGGACAAGGACGAAGACGGTATCCCGGATAAGAATAAACCAATCGAGCCTGACCCGCAGCCGGAGTCCTACGCTTTGACCTACGACACCAACGGAGGCTTCGGCGGGCCGGGCAAGGTCGAAGTTAAGGCTGACGCAGCAGAGGACTATACTCTGGAAACTACAAATGTGCCCAAGCACGCGCCGGATGAGGACAACGGAACCGCTATGATCTTTATCGGCTGGACCACGGAGAGGGACACCAAGATTTACAGTGCTTCTGACGAGAAAGGTCCGACAACCGTTGAAACCCTTACCCTGACTGCCGACGATGAAGTCTACGCAGTCTGGGGCTATGATGCCAACGAAGATGGTACCCCAGATGTGGAGGAAATAGACAAGTACAGCCTGACCTATGATACGAATGCCATGGAAGGCGATACAGTCAGCGGTTCTGTAAGCGATGCCAACAAGTATGTCTCCAAGCAGACTGTGGCGCTGGCCGATGGCAGCGGCCTGTCCTATCAGGAATCTGGAGTGGAGAATGCAAAGGTTATGTTCCTCGGATGGTCCACGACCAAGACGGATAGAATCTTCAGCAGCAGCGATGAAGATAAGACAGCTTTCGCGGAGGTTACCATTGTTCCTGCTGTGACCTTTGACAGCCAAGACATCGAAGTCTATGCTGTCTGGGGTTACGATAAAGACAAGGATGACCGCCCAGACGTGATAGGCGAAGACTATGTGATCTATCCCTTCGCCGGTCCTAACGGCAGCATTTCTCCGGATACGGCAGCCACCGTTGAGAAGAACGGCGACCAGGCCTTTGCCTTTGCACCCAACAATGGGTATGCAGTAGATCGGATCGTCATTGACGATACCACATACCTGAACAACGGCAAGTTGGAATTGGAAGGCTATGATACCGCGCAAAAGACCTATACTTTCTCGAATGTTCAGGATGACCACAGCATCATCGTGACCTTTTCTGCGGATAAGGACGGTGACGGCATCCCGGATAAGTATGACGACCCAGAGGCGCAGACCTGCACGGTGACCGCCAGTGTAAGCGGTGCCGGCGGCAGCATTGCCCCGTCTGGAACAATGAAGGTGAACTGCGGCGAGAGTAAGCACTTCACCATCACCGCTGATTCCGGCTATCACATTGCCGATGTCACCGTAAATGGCAAGAGCGTGGGCGCAGTGAGCGGCTATACGCTGCAGAACATCACCGAGAATACGACCATCGTAGCCAGCTTTGCCCGCAATAGCAGCGGCACCACCCGTTACACCATCACGGCCAGCGCCGGTGCCGGCGGCAAGATCAGCCCCAGCGGCAGCGTGCGCGTGAGCCGCAACAGTGACAAGACCTTTACCATCACGGCAAATGAGGGCTATGTGATCTCCGACGTGCTGGTGGACGGCAAGAGCGTGGGCGCAGTGGAGAAGTACACCTTTGAAAAGGTGCGGGAAAAGCACACCATTGAGGCGGTCTTTGCCCTGGCAAGCGGCGTGGCCGACCCGGAGGATACCGGGGTGTCCGACTGGCTGAACACCGAGGACCACACCGCCTATCTGAGCGGTTACGCCAACGGCTCCTTTGGCCCGAACAAGAACATGACCCGGGCGGAGGCCGCACAGATGTTCTATAACCTGCTGCTGAACCAGGAGGTTTCCGGAGCGGTCAGCTTCACAGACGTGGCCGCAGACGCAGTGTATGCCAAGGCTGTGCATACACTGGCCTCTCTCGGCATCCTCCAGGGGGTGGGTGACGGCCGGTTTGCCCCGGACCGTGCCATCACCCGGGCGGAGTTCACGGTCATTGCCATGCGGTTTGCCGACCTGGATACCAGCGGCGAGAACATCTTTACCGATGTGAATGCCGGCGACTGGTTCTATGACCAGGTGGTTGGCTCGATCCGGTATGGCTGGATCAACGGCTATGAGGACGGGACTTTCCGCCCGAACAACACCATTACCCGTGCCGAAGTGACCACCATCGTCAACCGGATGCTGGGCCGCGCGGCGGACAAGGACTATGTGGACAGCCACAAGGACCAGCTGCGCCAATTCCCGGATGTAGCGCAGACGAATTGGGCTTATTACAACATTGTCGAGGCCACCAATGCCCACGACTATGAAAAGTCCGGCGGGACGGAGGACTGGACCGGTCTGGCGGACTGATTGACCCAGTGGGCGCGGCGGAAAAAACCGCCTGTGATGCCCCCCATCCAAACAAGGGGGCAGAGGAAAACAGCAGCGGTGCCAGACACAATGGGCGCGAATGTCAAGTGAGACATTCGCGCCCATGTTGCGTCTGCGGGAGGGACGGGCAGACCGAGGCGGAATGGTGCAGTGGGCCGCGCCCGGAAAGCATGACAATGCGGGATCGGAACACGGTCCGGGGAAACCGGACTGTGTTCCGATTTCTTTTCTTGTAGAAGGGATTCCCTTCCGGGATAACCGTATAGAGCCGCTTTGGCAAGATAAAATATGGATATTACTTTGTCAATGGAGGCTCTGCACGATGAATCAATATAACCTGACAATGGAACAAATCACGGCCTATCGCACATGGCTGTCTGGGGAGGAGAAGAGCGCGGGAACGATTGAAAAATATCTGCGGGACATTGGCGCCTTTGCCCGCTGGCTGAAGGGTGCCCCCGTAAGCAAAGACCGGACATCGGAGTGGAAAACGCATCTTCTGGCGCAGGGGTATGCGCCTGTCACGATCAACTCCATGCTGGCGGCGCTGAACGGCTTGTTCCATTTTTTGGGGTGGGACGAGTGCCGGTCCAAGTTTTTGCGCATTCAAAGGCGGTTGTTCCGGGAAGAGCGCCGGGAGCTGACCCGCGGGGAGTATGACCGCCTGTTGGAGACCGCCAGGAGCCTGGGGCGGGAGCGGCTGGCGCTGGTGATGGAGACCCTCTGTGCCACTGGCATCCGGGTGTCCGAGGTGCGCTATATCACCGTGGAGGCGGCCCGGGCCGGACGGGCGGAAATTTCCCTCAAGGGGAAGATACGCACCATCCTATTGCCCCAAAAGCTGTGCCGGAAGCTGCGGAAGTACGCCCGTAAAAATAAAATTGCCTCTGGCGAGATATTTCTCACCAGAAGCAGGAGCGGGCTGTCCCGGAAACAAATATGGGCGGAAATGAAGGCGCTGTGCGGACAGGCGGGGATTGCGCCCACCAAGGTTTTTCCCCATAATCTTCGGCACCTCTTTGCCCGGACGTTTTACAAGGTTTGCTGTGATGTGGTGAAGCTGGCTGACCTTCTTGGTCACAGCTCTGTCGAGACGACCCGCATCTATCTGATTTCCAGCGGTGCGGACCATGCCCGGCAGCTGGAACAGTTGGGGCTGGTTCGTTAAGGATAAAATCAGCAGTTTGTCTCCAAAAGAGTTTTTGGTATCCCTAAAATATCTATATCTGACATAAACATTCCCCAGATTTTTTCCGTAAAGCTGTGAGGAGACGCACTTTAACAGGCCGTCCGAGAAATAAGCTCTTGACGGTCAAATTTGTTATGCCGCAAATGAACACACCCTCTTGAAAAACAAGGTTTCTTGTGATAAACTGACTATAAATAATATGTAGTTTAAGTAAGGGCCTGCGGCGCTTTATAGACAAACTGCTGATTTTGTGGCAATGCAGGCAGCGAGAGCAAATCCAGCGGAGCATCCTGAACAAAGATGGGGAAGGGGAGTTGGTACACCACGGGTAACACACATTACGTTGGAACTGATTCTCGATAGGGGATTGGTTAAATTTATCTTCACGAAGGGAGACAAACCCAATGAAAAAGCAGTTACTTTCCATTTTAACAGCCGGCTGCCTGATGGCAGCCATGGTGCCCGCAGCGTTTGCGGCGGACGCCAACGATTTGCAGGCGCAGATCGACGCTGCCGAGGCCGGCAGCACAATCAAGCTGAACGAGAACACCACGATTACCACGCCGCTGAACATCAACAAGAGCATTACCCTGGATGGAAATGGCTATACTCTGACCTATACGGGAACCGGATACGCCATTCAACTGAATACAAATGATGCTGTGACGTTCGACGACCTGGATTTGGATGCCACCAGCAGCGGCGGGCGCGGCCTCGAAATTGTCAGCAACAAGCCCAACTTTAAGCTGAATGACAGCCTTTGGAATGTCAATAACCGCGGGATTGGTTTTGGTAGCAACGGTACGGTGGCTGGCGCAACCGTTACGATTGATAGCTCCATCATCCAGGACAGCAAAAAGCCTGAGAATAAAACCTATGAGAATTGGTCTGACCAGGCCGATACCAGAGGCATCAGCCTTTGGAACAACAAAGGACTGGAGCTGAACATCATTGACAACAGCGCGATCCTTGGCTTTGGCTATCCCATCAATATGGCGGGTGATATTGTAGACGGTGTTCGGGATATGGCTGATTCCGTCATTAACATCACCAACTCTAATATTTGGGGCTGGTGTGCCATGAACATCTGGACCATTGATACCACTTTCAACATCAAGAACTCTAATCTGAAGGGCTTTGTTGAGACGGACAATGCTTGGAACAGCTTTGCCACTATTGTTCTAAACGAAGACATCTACAAAGGCGTCACCGATTCCAGCAAGGCCAACGTCTTTAATATTTCTGGTGGGTCTGTTTCCTCGACCTGCGTTTCCAATGTCGAGGAAGTGTATCATTGCCTGTTCCGGCTGGACAAAGAGTTCATGTCCGAGTTTAATTTTGCACAAGCAAATCGGAAGAAAGTTGCTCTTACCTGCACCGATCCGTTCAGTGCTTTTTTAGCCACCTATGAAGGAATGGACATCCCTGATTTTGAGGATTGGGCAGAGAATAAGCTGACTGGCGCTGCAGAGAACACCACTTATAACTGGGGGGCTATTGCTCCTGGTGTGGATGCACCTATTCCTGGGGTTCTTTCTATCCAGTCGGTTGATGATGTAACTCTGACTGGCGAAATAGGCCATGAAGGAGGGTTCAATCAATGAGAGGAAAGAAGCTCTTATCCCTGCTGCTAAGTACCACCCTTATTGGGACTATGCTTCCAACGGCGGCGCTGGCCACAGTGGATAGCGGAGCGGACAGCAGCCCCCTCGTCTGTACCACAGACGAGGGGGGTGCGGCAGAGAATCACGAGGAAAACACGTTGGTGTCTACTCCGGCAAATACTGAGGGCAATAAAACCACCCCCGGCTGGGAGGACAACAATGACGGCCATCCCAAGCGGATTCAGGAAACCTTTGACTTTGTTGTAGACGGTATTGCCTACAAAAAATTGGATGATACAACAGTAGAGGTTGCTCCGTGGTATTGGAAGTGGACCCATAGCTGCAACGACGGACATACTGAAACTGTGTTTGCAGGAACCGAGTACAGCAACCGTAGCGATGGTTTGATGATCCCCAAGGAGATTAATCACGAGAATCAAGCATATCAGGTAGTGGGAATCGGCGACAACGCGTTCTACAATATGACTGGCACCGAGGTCACCCTTTCCGAAGGACTCACCTATATCGGGGCCGGGGCGTTTGGCTACTCCACATGCAAAACTATTGAGATTCCTGCTTCTGTGACCCGCCTTGATAAAGAAGCGCTCCACGGGGATTTTACCTCTATTACCTTTGCAGAGGGGAGTAAGTTGGAGAGCATTGGAGACCGGGCATTTCGTGGCTGTGATATTACCAGCCTTATCCTGCCAAGCACCGTAAAGTCTCTGGGTCATAAAGTTTTCCAAGCCTGCGACTCCCTGGTGTCCGTCGAAATTCCCGCCAGTGTTACGGAAATCCAGACCGACACCTTTGACGAGTATTTTGATGCGGACGCAAATGAAGGCAGCGGGAATGTCACCTTTGCAGAGGGCAGCATCTTTAAGTTGCAAGACGGCGTTCTCTATGATTCCGAGAACCTGATCCGTGTGCTGGACTGGCAGGAGAATGTGGTGGTGCCGGAGGGCATCAAGTACATTGGTGCGGATGCGTTTAATGCTTATTCTACGCAGACCCCCAACAATATGGAAACTCTGAAATCCATCACTCTGCCAGAGTCTTTGGTCAGCATTGGTAAAAACGCTTTCCAAGCCTGTAAAGCCCTTGAGAGTATCACAATCCCTAAAAACGTATCCGAAATAGGTGGCGGAGCATTTTCAAACTGTTCCAGTTTGGCTACGGCCGAAATTCTGGGTCCCGTCAAGGAACTCACGGGAACTACCGGGGTCTTTTTGGGGTGTGCCGCGCTGAAAAATGTGACGCTGCCCGATACATTGACCAACATCGGAACTGGAACTTTCAACGGATGTGCTTCTCTTGAAAAAATTGATTTACCGGCGGGATTGACTGAGATCGGCAGGGAGGCTTTCAATGGATGTGAGTCGCTCAAAGAAGCGATTATCCCCGACGGAGTAACAGAGATCCCCAGCTATGCATTTACTGGCTGTCTCGCTTTGGAAAAAGTAGAACTTCCCGAAGGTATCACTTCTATCGGCGAGTATGCTTTTGACTTAACGGCCGAAAATGATAGCGGTGAATATGTTAATGAGAATCCCAAGTTGGAATCCATCAACATTCCATCCACAGTTACTTCTATCGCTGGCAATTTCTTAGGCGGTGTAAAAGCTAACGGCGAAACCGCTCTGATTTTCGAGGGTGAAAATCCTCCGACCTTTGAATTGGGCGCGCTTGACGGAATCAGCGGAGCAAGTTTCAATAAACCTACTGTTTACTACCCCGCCGAGGCCGTAGATGCTTATACGTCGGAGGACAGCGACTTGGTTACGAACGGCCTTGTTTCTGCACCCGTGGAAGGTGAGGAAAATAGCAACCAGTATTCTTTGGCTGTTTCCCCGTCTGCAACCAGTGTATATGAGAATAACACCATTAACTTTACCGTGGAAAGCACGCTGCCCCAGGATGCGACGCTTATGGTAGAGAGTAGCAATACTAAGGTTGCAACGGCAGCACTTTCCAGCGATCAAAAGAGCGTCACAGTTACGGGCGTGAAGGAAGGAACTGCCACAATCACGGTCAGCATTAAGCTGAGTGACGTAGTTCTTGCGTCTGAAAATGTCACCGTTACTGTTGACGAGCGCGGCTCCTCTGGTACTACCCGGTACATGGTAAGCGTGGAGGATGCGGACAACGGCACCATCAAAGTCAGCCCCACCCGCGCCTCCAAGGGCAGCACCGTGACCATCAACGTCACCCCGGACGAGGGCTATGAGCTGGACAAGTTGGTTGTCACCGACAAGAATGGCGACACCGTGAAGTTGACCGACAAGGGCAGCGGCACATACACATTCAAAATGCCTGCCTCCAAGGTCACGGTAGAGGCCACCTTTACCCAGATTGCCACTGAGCCGGAGACGCTGCCCTTCACCGATGTGAAGACAGGGGATTGGTTCTATGAGGCAGTCCAGTACGTCTACGACAAGGGCATGATGACCGGCGTGTCGGCAGACCGGTTTGCCCCTGCCTCCACCACCACCCGTGGGATGATTGTCACCATCCTCTACCGGCTGGAGAATGAGCCCGCGGTGTCCGGTGGCAGCGCCTTCACTGACGTGGAGAGCGGCGCCTGGTATGCCGATGCCGTTGCCTGGGCGGCGGCCAACGACATTGTCAACGGCACCAGCGCCACCACCTTTGCCCCCAACAGCCCCATCACCCGGGAGCAGATGGCGACCATGCTGTACCGGTTTGCCCAGTACAAGGGGATGGACGCGGTTACCCTTCAGGAGAACCTGACGGGCTATCCCGACGGGGGTCAGGTCAGTGACTACGCCATTCCGGCCATGAACTGGGCGGTTGGCCAGGGCCTGATTGCCGGGATGGAGAACGGGACCCTGGTTCCCCAGGGCAGCGCCACCCGCGCCCAGGTGGCCACCATCCTTATGCGCTTTTGTGAGAGCATTGGATAACATCGCCCGAGGACACGATACGGTATTATGAGGCCCATGAGAAACGCGCAGACAACCAACAGGTTGTCTGCGCGTTTTTTCTCTTTTGGCTGATGTCCCATCCCTCTCTCAGGATGTCTGCCGGGAACGGATGATGTACGAAGCAATGATTTCAATGAACTCGGAAGCGGTAGGCGCGGCGGTTAAGGGATAGCCAGCCATCCGGCAGAGCAAATCCGGGTTGACCTGCCAAGCCCGGGAAACCACTGTTCGGAGGTTGCGCTCTACCGCGGTCCATTTACATCCGAAGTGGTCGGCGGTTTCCCGATAGATTTTCTCTGTGATCTCTTCCAACCGATCCTCTTCCATGACGGCAAGATGAATGGCATAAACTGTGAGGGGAAATCCCTTGTAGCACCTGGTAATGCCAAAGGGGCGCAGCGTTTCCAGAATGGTTGTCATAGACATATCCTCCTAAATGAAAAGATTTAAGAAGATAATAGAACGAAAAACAGGAAAATCGCTGGTTGTCGCTGATATTCGACACTTTGGGTTTGAAAAGGACAGGATTTCTTTGCAGAACATGTCTTCCTGATGGGCCGGTGGATTTCCTTGGGAATAACCGCCCAGCTCAGGGCATGGAACAGCGCCGCCCGGATTATAGGGCGGCGCTGGGGAGATGGCGGACAAAGGCGTCCATGTGTTCTACTTTGTCCAGCTGGGAGAGAATGGCCTCTTTTTGGCCGGGGGTGCAGGCGTCGAAAAAACGGGCCGCCTCCCGGTTTCTGCGGAGGCAGGACTGAAAAACCAGTGTGGCATTTGGCTGCATCAAGATCACCTCTCCGGTAGCATGCCCGGAAATCAGGGGACCATCCCCGCCAAAAGAAGGAACCGCGCCGCTGCAGGGGGAAAAGAGCGGCCCGCTTATAAAAAGGGCTTCATCTGCTCTACGTTGGCCTGCTCGGTGGACAGCAGTTTTTCGGCCAAGGACCGGACCTGCCGGTCGTTTCCCTCATAGTCATGGAGATGCTTAAGCCCCTTGGTGATGCCCATGTTGTTGCCCTTAATGGTCATCTCCGCAATTTTGGAGTCGGAGGAATCGGCGAGGGTCTGCATGGTGGACATGACCTCAGAGGAGAGGCGGGCCATCAGGCTGGGGTCCTTTGGGGCGGTGCCTTTGGCCTGCAAGAGCTTGGCGGCCTCGGATGCAATGGTTTGATATTCTGCAATCTGCCCCTGGAGGGATTTTTTCAGCTTGGCGGTTTGGACCTGGCCCACGATATCTTGCAGGCCGAGAGTCCCCATTTCCGCAGTTTCATGGACGTACTGGAGCAGTTCAATGTCTTTCATTTGGATCACCTCATCGATAGTATGCCCCAAAAAACAAGGGGAATGGGAAAGACTGCCTGGAAAAAAGAAAAAATTTTTTGGAAGCGTGTATACAAACGTCCCCCTCGCGGGGGTGTTTCCCCAAAGAGTGAGGGCAAAAGAAAGGAGGGATCGTATGGGGACAACTGGACAAATGCTCATCACCGCGGGGGCGGTGCTGTCGGCGGGCATCCTGTTGCTGACCACCTATAACCGGGTCTACCGTTGGACCCTGCGGCAGAAGGCGCAGGACAGGGAACTGAGCGCCATTCGGAAAGAGAATACCCTGCTGACCTATGGGGTGCTGGCCTGCCTGAAGGGGCTGGAGGAGCAGGGCTGCGACGGCCCGGTGCATGAGGCCATTGACAAGATTGAGCGGGACCTGAATCTCCGGGCCCACGACCAGGAGGGAAACTGCGGATGAAACAACAGGGATGGAAGGGGTGGTGGCGCGCGGCAGGCGTCCGGGCCATCAAAACCATGGCGCAGACCGCCGTGGCGACCATTGGGGCGGCGGCTGTTTTGTGTGAGGTCTCCTGGGATGTGGTGGGCTCTGCTGCGGTGCTGGCGGGGCTGCTGTCCCTGCTGACCAGTCTGGCTGGGCTGCCGGAGGTAGAGGGGTAAGCGGGAAGGTATCCCCGGGACAGGCACCAAAATTCCCTTTTTTTCTACGATGGAATGGGGGGAATGGGTGAAAGATACGGGGTTGGGGCCGAGAGGGAGAACCCCGTTCAGACTATGATTTGATCCAATCCAGGGAGGGAATGTATATGGCGGAAATTACGGAGACCGTTCTTCAGACGGGCGATGAGATTCCAGAAAGCATGTTGGATGAAATGACCAACGGGAAGGGGGAGGCAGGCGATGAGCAATAGTCCTCTGGTCAGCTACACGAAGCTCTCCCCCAATCATTCCGGGCGGCGCAACCATGTGATTGACACGATTTCCATTCACTGCATGGCAGGCAATGGTTCGGTGGAGACCTGTGGGGCGCTGTTTGCCGACCCGGCCCGCAAGGCCAGCAGCAACTACGGCATTGGAAGCGACGGACGGATTGCCCTGTATGTGGAGGAGGCCAACCGGTCCTGGTGTACCTCCAATGCCGCCAACGACCATCGGGCCATCACCATTGAGGTGGCCAACAATGGCGGGGTGCCGGATTGGCCGGTGTCAGACAAAGCCTACGCCGCATTGCTGGACCTATTGACGGATATCTGCCGGAGAAATGGGATCAAGAAACTGCTGTGGCAGGGAGACAAAGCCCTGATCGGCCAGGTGGAACAACAGAATATGACAGTTCACCGGTGGTTTGCCGCCAAGGCGTGCCCGGGAGACTATCTGTACAGCCGCCATGGCCAAATTGCCGCCGAAGTGAATCGGCGGCTGGAAGAGGAGGAGGAAACTGTGGATATTGCGAAGCTGATCGCGGAGATGACCAACGAGCAGGCTTATCAGCTGCTGCAAAAGGCGGAGCTCCACGCCAAGACCGTGGCCGAGCCCGCCTGGTCCCAACAGGAGGGACATTGGGCAAAGGCCACGGCGGAAGGGGTGGTGGACGGCACCAGCCCGGAGCGCCCCATGAAACGGGATGAAGTGATCGCGGTGTTGGGCCGGAAGGGTCTGTTATAAGCCTGAAAAAATAAGGAACGCCCTCTGGCGCTTGGCCAGAGGGCGTTCCTCATTCTAAAGGGGTTAAGGGGAATTGGGTTTTCAGAATTTCTTCCACTGCTTGGGTGAACTCTCGGTACTCGTCAATCAGGCGTCTCAGGTAGAGACGGCCGTTTTCTGTGATGGAGAAGTAAATGCGGGTCCGGTTTTCGTCAGAAAGCTCCTCACAGTCTTTCCGAATAAACTGAAAATCCTCCAGACGATAAATAGCGATGTAAAGATTGGTCAGAGAAATTTTCCCGTCGCTCATCAGCTTGATGGTCTGCATCATCTCATAGGTGTACATGGGCTTTCTCTCCAAGAGAAACAGAACCAGCATTTCTGTGGTTGCTTTTTTCAGGGATTCTCGAATCCCAGCTGGAGTGCCCGCCACTTTATCTCGCTTGAGCTCTTTTCGCTTTTTCATGACATCACCCAGTTTTGATACTTTTTATTAATCATATATCAGGAAAAGTAAATTGTCAATAAGAAATACTTGGTAGATACATCACCAATAGAATAATTTATGAATACTGTTTTGTGCCGAGGGAAGGCAAAATTGAGCAAAAAGAACAAAATAAAAACGCTGCCCCATGGATAGAACAGCGAAAATTGACAATCTGCGGCGCGGCATGGTATGATGGATGTACCCCGAAAGGGGTCGGAAAGAGGCGCTGTTACATAGACGGCGGTTAGCCACTTCCCTGCGAAGGGAGGTGATGCTTGGATGGGAAACTTTCTCTGGAAGTTTTTTGTATGCTTGGCCTTTGCGGCCTACATACTCTCCATAAAAGCGTGCTGACCGCTTGGTGGCCCCCAAACGGTCAGCATAAAAATAGTTGATCTGATGGGCTAACCGCGGTAACAGCGCCCTTTCTGTTTCCATTATACCATCCTGCCCCGGTTTGTCAAGAGAACAGGCCGGAGCTTTACCGTACCTGGAATGAGGGGGCATAGAGCGGAGATGCGTTAAAGCATGCGAAAAGGAAATCAAACAAAAAAGTTCCGAAAATCACCCAAATAAGATGATTTTCGGAACTTTTGGTCCGAGTGTTGAGATTCGAACTCAAGGCCTCTTGAACCCCATACAACGAAAAACCATTGAAAACAAAGGATTTTTTCACATTTTGCGTGCAATAGGCATGCAGTAGGCTTCTTAAATGGCATCGGTAATTTTTCGCAGATCCTCCAAGTTTACGTCCTGGTAATGCCGGAGCATTTCCGTGGAGGTATGGCCGATCAAGGCCAGTTTATCCTTGTCGGACGCCGTTACATTTTTCATTAGGGTCGCAAAAGTGTGGCGGCAGGAATGGGGGGTGTAGCGCCGGCGTTTGGCGTCACCCTCTCCCTCTATGGGGTTCTCGATGCCGCACTGTTCCAAGACGCGGTAGAAGATCGCGCGGTATGTTTTGAGGGGCATTCTGGCGCCGTCTTGGCCGCAAAAGACAGGGCCGCCGATCTTGTCCTTTGTCAGCCGGTCAATGATGGGCTGGATTTTTGGGGAGACTGTGACCACGCGGTTGCGTCCCGCCTCTGTTTTGGCTCCCCCCGTGAAGGCCCGTTCCGTCCGATCGTAGTGGGCCACGTCCAGATCAAGGAACTCAGAGGGGCGGAAGCCAAGGTAGCACTGGCACAGGACATAGTCCGCGTTGGGGACGGTATCTTGGTTTGCCTCAAGCGCCTTTACCGCATGCAGCGGAAGGCCCTCCCGCTCCTCTCCAGACTCCCCGCCCACCCGGAGAAACTCCGCCATGTTGAGCCGGGCCAAGTGCCGGGGAATGGCGTATTTATACAGCAGGCCGCACAGCGCCTTCATATTCTGCTGGGTGCGCTTTCCCTTGGGGCAGTCGTCCATGCAGTCTTGCAGGTCATCTATGGTAATGGTGGCGATGTTCTGCGCCCACACGGGCTTGAAATAATTCATTGCCGCGCTGTAACACCCCATGGTAGAGGCCCCGGCCTGGTGGGTGGGCTGCCAGATATCGTATACCTGCTTGAAGCTGCGGTCCTTCACCGCGGGCTCCTTGGTTAGCAAAGGGAGATATTCCTGGGCCTCCCGCTTTGTCTTGAAGCCCGACTTGGTTCGGACAACTCGCTTGACCTTCCCGTCTCCGTCTATGTAGTATCCAGTGGTTTTGGCCGCAACCCAGACCTTGCCCCGCTTATACACACTTCCAGTCCCGTTGCCGCGGCTCTTCGTGTGTTTGGACAGGGTGACCTTTGCGCCGCACTGGGGGCAAAATTTGCAGTCGTCTGGAATTTCCACACGGCATTTCCGGCATTTCATTTGCTTTTCCTCCTATTCTGGTGTAAAATAAGAGGGCAGTATGACCTGTCAAAGTTTACTGCCCTTTCAGCCGTTCTCGGTGCGCCAACACCGGGGACGGTTGTTTTTATGCGTCAACCCTCAAGGGCTGTAATGTCAAAAGTCTTTTCTGCAAGAGTGGAGGATACTATGAAGTCCTTAACTGAGACGTCTACCGCAGCTGTCTCGTCCGGTAACTCATAGGCCATCCAAAATGTATTTTCGCCCCCAGGCTGAACTTCCAGGGAGGAGCGGGTGAGATCATAGGCACTATTTGTGACGTAGGTGGATTGCAGCTGAACGCCATTCTGGTAGGCATTAAAGCTGAGGGAATACTCGGGCGCGGTGGTCTCGTCGCTGGTATTGGTAAACGTGAATTGCACCGCAAGCGCCTTTTCTCCAGTGTAATCATCTGAGATGATGGTTGCCTTGTCAATTGTTACACCAAGGGGGACTTCTTCCGGCTCCACGGAAACCGGCGCGTCGCCGGTACGCTCCAACTCAACCGTCGTTGTGGTACCAAAGGCCGACACCTCATAGCTGATTTTTCCATCCTGGTATGTGAAATCCTTCGTCTCAGATGTAGCGGCCAGCAGGGCTGTGGAGGTCTTAGCCGTGTCGTTCTCAGATGTCCAGGTGTATGGCTCATCCGCCGTAGTAGGTGCGGTGAACGTACCAGCCCAGTAAAGGGAAGTGCTGTCCGGGGATACCCAATTCACAGTAATGGTATCGCCGGAGATTGTGGCCTGTTGATAATCCTCCCCTGCATCCTTTTGTGTCCACACACCAGTGAGGTCCGGGGGAGTATTGTCATCTTTAGATTGCCCCTCTGCGTTGTCCCCGCCACTGCATGCACACAGGGACAAGGCCAAAAGACCACCCAACAGCAAAGCCAACACTCTCTTTTTCATGTTTTGTTCCTCCAATATTTTTATTCTTACCGCCCCCGGCGGTGGAGTTACTGCACTTTTTCAACTTCTCTCCCGCCTATCTGCCACGGGTCTGTCCTCCGTCAGCGCTCCGCACCAGTCAACTGTTTGGAAAGCGCCTGAAAGAGGGCAAGATGGTTTGCACCAATGCGCTGGAAGATCTCACCGGCGGTGGCGTCATTGTAGATGTGGGAGGTCAGGTTGCGGTCCTCCAGCAGCTTGAGCCAGCCGGACTGGTCTGTAATCAGCCCATCCGCGTAAGCCTGCCGCATGACGGCTTTGGGGCTGTTGATCTCCGTGTAGCCCTGGTCCAGCAGATATTCCCTGGCGGCCTTCCAGGCCAACTCTGTGGTGAATTCAAAACGCTGGATCACACCGTCCCGGACCACGGTGGTGGGGGTATCTCTGTATGCACCCAGAGCCTCCTCCAAGCGGGCCAGGGCCATGTTCAGCTTGTCGCGTTTTTCCAGGGTCCGATCCATCAAAGCGACCCCCTCCTTTTCAATATTTTCTAAAAATTTCTGCTCTAACCCGTCTGTTATATGAACGATATCCAGCTTGAGAAGGGTGTCCAATTCCTCGGTATCCGCCCAGAAGAAGGGCCGGTTTTCTGGGGGCATCCCGTAGACGGCTAAGTCGATATCGCTGCGCTCTGTATGGTCCCCCCTGGCCCGGGAGCCGAAAAGGACCAGCTTTTGCGCGCCGTGCTTGGCGGCCAGGGCGGTCAGCTGGGTATAGAGAGGGGAAAGTGTGTGATCCATAATGATCTCCTATCAGGTTGGTGAGAACTCCACTCGGACGACAAACCTTCCAATATTCGTCGGGAGTGGGTTACTGCGCCCGTTTCAGCTTTTCGATATCTCGGTTTAACTTTTTCACCATCGCCTCCAGAGCGGTGATGCGGGTGTCCATGACCTCCATGTCATCCAGGCGTTCCAGCTTTTCCAGCATAAGTTCCTGCCCCTCTGCAAGAAGGTTAATTTTCCGTTCAATCTCGGTATCAAGACGAACCTTTATCCCTGAGATGTCCACTTGCATGGCGTCCTGTCCGGCCTTAAGGCCAGAGATATCTGCTTGCATCTTTTCCAATACGGATAAAATTTTTTCTTCTAACATTTGTTTGCCCTCCGCTTTTCAAAAAATTACACATTGCGATTTTTTCCAAAATAGATTTTTCCCGACTTGAGAATCTTTCTATATCCGCACTGCATTGCGTATGATTGGTCGTTTAATACGCAATGCCTTGCATCGCTGCATGCTTCGAACTGGTCACAACAATCAAAGGTTTTAGGAATGTTCTTAATCACATCTTCAATAATCCGGGGGACAAGGGCAAATAAAGTTGGGTCTATCTGCTCGGGGTGTATGGAAATTCGGATCATGTCATCTGATTTTACCTGATAAAAGGACATGGTTTCAGGGATAATACTGACTAAATTTTTGGGGATAGCAATGTAGTTTTTCTTCCCCCGGCACCGCAGTCTGCAAATTAAAACTTGTCCAAAATAGATGGAACTGTAATTGGAAAGCACGTCCAAGCGAAACAGGCTGAAATCTATCTGCAATTCTTCTGCTGTTTCTTTTATATATGGAAGCATCTGGGAATATAGAGTTTCTTCAAATTGCATACAGAACCCTCACTTCATTTAGTCGTCTTCCAACATGCGGTAAAATACATCTTCCGGGATAATCTCTATGTCAAGCCCTTCTATCTTGTACTTTTCCGCCTTTTTATGTTTGGAACTCTTTCCGCCCTGGATGGTAGTACAGTAGTCGTTGTTTCCCAAAATGAGAAAGTTAGTGTTTTTGGTTACATTGTCTCCATTGATACCCCCAAGATTTGCGACAATTTGCATCGCTTCTTTTCGCGTGTATCGTTCCAGTTTCCCGGTGAAGACACAGTGTTTTTGGTAAATGGGGCTGTCTTCGTCAAATTTTGATGGGTCCGCTTGAATATCCGATGCTTTGACACCAAGGCTAAGTCGGTTTGCATATCTCCTTTTGAATCGGTCAGTAAAAGCTTCTTCTGTTCCATACGCAGTCAAAGCCTCCTCCTTGAGTTGCAAATAGCAGTGATGCGTCGCTTCACAATCTGCCAGAGCACGGTGAGCGCCCTCGGAAGAAAATCCAAACAAGGACACCATATCTTGGAGGCGATGGTGTGCCATTTCCGGATGCATTTTCCTGGCGATTCGCATTGTGTCAATAAAATTGTTTGTAAACGGCTTTCCCGATACTTGGATACAAGCGGCATATATAAAATTGATATCGAAACTGACATTATAACCGATGATAGGGAGGTCCCCTAAAAAAGACAGAAAAGCAGGTAAAACCGCATCAATTCGAGGAGCATCTTTGAGCATACCCAATGTAATGCCTGTAAGTTCCGTGATGAACGCAGGAATATAGGGACGATTTACCAAGGTCTGAAAACGGTCGACTTCCTCTCCATGTAAAAATTTAATTGCGCCAATTTCAATGATGTCATCCCAATCTGGACTCAGTCCGGTTGTTTCTAAGTCTACAACACAATAGGAGGTAGGGAAAGCAATATAACTTTTCCCTCTGTCTGGGTACTTGGGAATGTAATTCGACATATTTTAGTACACTCCAGTTCTTTTTTAGGTCTCGGCCGCAAAGTTTATTGTTTATAATGTGTGTCTAACTTCTATTGCCACGCCAATGATGCTTGCGTATCCATCATCAAAATCTTTTGCACGGACAAGGATTGGTTCAAAGTCTGGATTCTCAGGCAAGAGTAATACGGCGTCTCCCTGGGGTTTATATCTTTTTAAGGTGGCTTCATCCCCGTTGACACGGGCAGCGACAATCTGACCATATTCTGCGCAGGACTGTTTCCGAATCAAAACCAAATCTCCGCTTTGAATCCCCGCGTTGATCATAGATTCTCCAGACACACGGAGGAAAAAATAATTTTCTGTATCGCTGTATGGGATACTGGCGTAACCCTCAATATCTTCGAACGCCAAAACAGGGTAGCCCGCTGGGATAGTCCCAACGATAGGCGCCACATAAGGTTCATCAAAGTCTTTGACATTGGAGGGGTTAGATTTTTTATCCCGTTCCATGGGCACATCTTCGCCCATCAACCAGGCCTCATTTACATTCAACGCCTTTGCCATTTTATATATGTTTCTTTGCTTCGGTTCATATCTTCCGCTTAAATACGTACTGATAGAGGATTTTCCAATGCCAGTTATTTCAACCAACTCAGATTGTTTCATGCCCCTCAGATCAAGGGCTATCTGCAACCGGTGTGCTATCGTATCCATAAAAATCACTTCCGTGGCCTATTGTTGATTCTAAATATAACATAGGCGTTCAGAAAACGCAACACAAAAAAGCGAAGAAAAAAAGATTTTTCAGAAAAGCGAACAAATTGCTTGACAAGAAACTGTCCCAATGCTACAATGAGTTCAGAAAAACGAACCAGAGGAGGAGATACCATTGCAGAACCCAGTTTTTGATTATTCCAAACTGCGCGGCAGAATTCGTGAAATTTGTGGAACACAAGATGCGTTTGCCGACGCGATTGGTCTTGGACGGGTGTCCGTAAGCCAGAGATTGAACAATCAACTCGAATTTTCCCAGAAAGAGATGATTCGAGCAGCAGATGTATTGTTGTTCCCACATAGCGATATTCCTGAATATTTTTTTCAGGAAAAAGTTCAGAAACACGAACACCGTTAAAAGAGGGGGTGAGCCTCCATAGAAAAGACAATTAAAAGAATCATCACTGAGAAAGGGCTAATTCAGAGATGTGTTGCAGAACAAGCTGGTTTCTCAGCGCAACAGTTCAGCGACATGATGACAGGCAGAAAGATTATTCGAGCAGAATATCTTCCCGCGATTGCATCAGCCCTTGGAGTGGAAGTTGCAGACCTGTTTGTATCCAAAAAGGAATAAAAAACACCGAAGGGTGGTGCCCCTTCGGTGTTTAGCGGCAACGTACTCACCGCGGACGGATATGTTTAGTCGTTGTCTTGGTAGACTTTCCGTTAGAGACACGGGTGGTTATAGCGAAACCACTACCAGAACGACGAACAGTAGTCGTTGCCTTGACTCGGATTTTCCTCATTTTCTCACCTCCCTTCTAAGAAAGGCGGAGGCAGAGTAGAGAAGGAGATAGAGAGTCTCTCAACTCTCTATTTATATGCTACAACATATATATTGATATGTCAATATAATATTGCACAATATTTTGTGTATCAAATTATGCAATATTAAAGGAAAATTATACCTATTGCATGGACAAGTGATAAGTCCTGACCGTCATTTAATCAGAAAGGAGCTGATTCCCCCATGACCTTAGAGGACGTCCGTACCCTCAAGAAAGACACCCTGACCCCTGCCATCGTGGCGGATGTGTTGGACTGCGACCCACAGTATATCCGGATCGCGGCCCGGCAGTGCCCGGAGCGTTTAGGGTTCCCGGTGGCACGGATTGGAAACCGGGTGAAGATTCCCCGCCTTGCCTTTATTCGCTGGATGGAGGGGGAGAAAGAGGAACTGGTTTAGAAAGGAGAACTTGGAATGAACCCAGTACAAGAGATCAAGCAACGCCATGACATGGACATCCTGCTGCGGGCCATTGCCCCAGCGGCCAGAAAGCGCCAGGAGGCCCGGCGCAGAAGGGAGATGGGGAAAAGCCGGATCAATGCCGCCTTGGCCCGCCGGGGCATTCCCTTCCGCGTGGTATGAGGGGCGCGGTGTATCGTCTCTGCCGCCGGTGTAAGCAGCGGTGGAACGTGTCCGCCCTGGAACCTGGAGAGAAGGTATATCTCTGCCCCAGGTGCGAAAGGGGGTGGGTATATGGTGAAGATCAACGGGGTCAAGGTGCAGACCGAAGGGAGGAAGCCATGGGCCGACGCGCCCCCTGAACCCATCCCCGGACAACGCCGAAAACGCAATGGAATCTACCCTGGATGGGATTCCCCGGAGAAAATCCAGCAGTGCTTGCACTGTACCAATCCAGATTGCAGCGGGCGTTGTCCGAGTAAGCCAAGGAAAAAGGTAGGTCGTCCCCGCATCCCCATGCCGGAGGACTTCCCAGAGAAGGAGAAGCTTCTTCGATACCATGAGCTGATCGACCATTACGGCGTGAATACCACGGTTATCACCCGATGGAAAAAAGAACTCCGTGGAAAAGGCGAAAAATAAACTCTGCCGGTTTGCAGCACCGGCAGAGTTCAGAAAGGAGAATACTTGAAAAAATAAGCTATGTTTCTTCCGCTTAACTTTATTGTAACAAAAATTGGAGGTTTGTCAAGATGGAGGAACGAATCAACTTTTTCCCCAAAAAGGTGGTTATAGAGGTTTCTGCCAGGACATGCCGGAACTTTATCATGGACACATGCCTGGATGACTTCATGGATTACATGTTCTTATATAACAGTTTCACCATGTCGGCCTATCTGGACGAGAAGATGGACCTATTTCAGGAATACCTGGACTGCGGCGAAAAGGGGGAATGACTTATCGGGATTCCAGTTTTGATCTATGGCAAGAGCGGGTCTGGGAAGTCCCGTTCCCTGAAAAACTTTGCCCCAGATGAAATCTTTTTGATTAACGTGGTGGGCAAACGCTTGCCTTTCCCCGGGACCTTCCGATACCAGATGAAGACAGACAGCTACCAGACCATTACCACTGGCATGCAAAAGATGCCCACCAAAACCGCTGTCATTGATGACGCTGGGTACCTTTTGACGAATACCTTTATGAAGGGTCACTCCGCCCCTAAGGCGGGAAGCTCAACATTTGATCTCTACAACGATATCGCGGACAATTTCTGGCGGCTGCTGATGTTCATTCAGGCACAGCTTCCAGAGGATGTCATCGTCTATATCCTCATGCACGAAACTACATCCGATTTTGGAGAAACCAAGCTGCGGACCATTGGAAAGCTGCTGGACGAGAAGGTTTGCATTGAGGGGATGGTCACAATCTGTCTGCGCTGCATGGTGGAAGGGGATCGCCATTTCTTCCGCACCCAATCCAATGGAATGGACATTTCCAAGTCGCCCGAAGAAATGTTTGACCTGGAGATTGAGAATGACCTGAAATTCGTCGATCAGCAGATTAGAGAGTATTGGGGGCTGCTCCCCACCACATCTCCCAAGGAGGCGACAGACAATGGCTGAATTCTCCCGCGGGGTGAAGGAATATATCCGCGCCCGTGCCATGGTTGAGGTGACGTTTCCCGTTGACTTTAAGGATAACGTGGACATTAGCTGCTATCAGTGCAAATACTACCGCCGCAACTACCGCAGCTGCGGTCTCAACGGAGAAATTTGCGAGTACCCAGACAAATACATCGGGAGCAGATGCCCCCTTATATTTTACACCAAGGAGGAACAAAAACCATGATTCAAAGACCGAAAAATTGGGATTCCGTGCAGGAGTTCTCTGACCGACCCAAACTCCCCCTGGACGCCTATGTCTGCCGGGTCAAGCAGGTATCCTTTGCGGATACCAATTATGGCCCCCAGCTGCTGGTCCTCTTCGACATTGAGGAGGGAGAGCAGAGAGGATACTTTACCGGAGAATATAAATCCAATCCCAAGAAAGATAAAAGCTGGAAAGGGACACTTCGGCAATTCCTGCCCAAAGACGATGGGACCGACAAAGACGATCTGACAAAGAGCTCCTTCAAAGGCTTGACCACCGCCTTTGAGCACTCCAACCCTGGGTACACCTGGAACTGGGAGGAGACTTCCCTGGTGGGGAAGCTGGTGGGCATCCTCTTCCGGAATGAGGAATGGTCCTATAACGGGAAAACCGGCTGGGCGGTGCGTCCTTTCCGCGCCATGAGCGCAGATCGGGTCCGCAGCGGGGAATACACCTTGCCCCCGGACAAGCCCTTGAAAAAGGCCGCAGCGCCCTCTAACGGCTTCGCCGCCATTCCTGATAATGGGCCCTTGCCCTGGGACAATGACAGTGGCGACGGACCGTTTCCGTTTTGAGAAAGGAGTCTAAAATGGAAAAATTGCTGTTGACCCGGAAAGAGGCCGCTCAGGCCCTTAATATCAGCACCGATACTCTGGACAGGTTGAGGGAATCTCAGGATATTCAAGCAGTCAACATTGGCAGCCGGGTTTACTTTTCACCGGACGAATTGAAAGCCTTCTTATCCAAACGCGGGGGTTCGATCTCTACCTCTGGGATTCGCTTATGATTTCAACAGGGAAGAAGGCAAAAGATGATTACACTTTCTTTCACAGAAGAGGACAGGACGTTGCTTCTCAACCTCTCCAGCATCCAGCGAGATCGGGTGTTTTTCGCCCTTCTCGCTGAGGCAGCAGAGGATTGGGGGGAAGTGGAACGAGATTCCTTGACATCAATCCGAAAGAAGATTGCGGCCCGGAAAAAGACTGCGGACAGGGTAAAAAAGTATAGAGAGCGTTACAGTAACCGTTACAGTAACAGTTACAGTAACGCACCCCCGCCCTCTCCTCCCCCCTTTCTTCCCCCTTCCTCTCTTTCCCCTGAAACCCCTATCTCTCTATCCCCCTATAATCCCCCTTTCTCTCCCACACGTAAAAGGGCGCGCGCGAAAACGGAGAAGAAAAAAACTGCCGGAGAATCCGAACAAGGCCCAAGGTCCAATGGGCGGAGTTTGTTTCCATGACCAATGCCGAGCACCAGAAGCTGCTTGACACTCATGGCCCCGCCGACACCGAGCGTTTGATCGAGATTCTGGACAACTACAAAGGGGCGACGGGGAAGACCTACAAGAGCGATTACAGAGCCATTCTGAACTGGGTGGTAACCCGGCTCCAGGACGAGAAGAAAAAGCGGGCAAAGGAGGATGATCCATTTGCAAGACTTCCCAACAAGGGCCCAATCATCGACAAGCTCCCCTCCGCGACCGACGGATGCTGGGACGACGAGCCGTTTTGATTTCTTCGCAGCACAGCGGAAACGGGCGGAACTTTTCAACGCGACCCCCGGGACGCTGAAAGGCTATCATTGCCCCACGTGCCATGACCGGGGCGGGTACATGACGGTGGAGGAAAATGGGGCGCTGCGGTTTCAGCGCTGCAAATGCCAGAGCATCCGTGACGCCATGGGGGCCATGGACCGCAGCGGAATCCCGCCGGATGCCTTGGCGGCTTGCACCTGGGAGAACTGGAAAACGCCGGAGAACTGGCAGAGGAGAGCACTTGCCATGGCGCAAGACTACGTACAGCAAATCGCGGCGGAGATCCCTCCTGGTTCATCATCTGCGGGACCCCGGGCTGCGGGAAAACGACGTTATGCACCACCATTTTCCGGGCCATCGTTGAGGGCGGCAAACCCGGCCTGTATGTTTCGTGGCGGGAGTTTGCGCGACGGGCCAAGGCGGTTGGAAATGACCGGGACGATTTTCGGGAGGAAACCGAACCCTTGAAAAATACGCCGCTGCTCTATCTGGATGACTTCTGGAAGGGGGAAATTCGGCCGGCGGATGTTCACCTGGCATTCGAGCTGATTAACGCGCGATACATCAGCAAAAAGCCCACCATCCTTTCCAGCGAGAACACGCTGGAGGCGATTCTCCGGGGCGATGAAGCCATCGGCTCAAGGCTGTTTGAGATGGCAGGCGGATATTACGTTGACTGTTCCAGAGCAAGGAACTGGCGCACAGCAAGGAGGCAGCATGATTCACAAAGGCGAAATTTACATGACCGACCGGTACCGGGCGGAAAGAAGGACTACGGCAGGCCGGTGCTGATTCTCTCTTCCGCCGAGAACAACCGGGAAACCGGATGCGTGGTGGCGGCGCCCTTGGTGTCCCGGGAACGCTACGCGGCGGCGTCCCATATCGCCGTGGAGAGCGTCCAAGGCCAAACCTATGTGGCGGTCCTGGAGCACGTCAAATCACTGCCGGAGCGCAGCTTGCAGCGCAGAAAGGACCATCTCTCACGGCATGCCATGGCCCGGGTAGAGGGAACCCTCTGCCGCCTGTTGGAGCTTTGAGCCATGTGGGAGATCACCGTGAAACTGCGGCCCATTCCGTCCAGCCTGTCGAGAATCCCGAAGGACGCGGGAGGCGATTGCCTGTGACCTGGAGAAATACGGGACCGTGCGTTATGTGGACATCAAAGACAGCGCATTCAAACCAGAACAGATAAAACTGGAGGAGACGACATGATTCTAACCGGCAATGAAATCAAACTCCAACGGGAGGCGGGCAACATCATCATCAGCGATTGGGATGAGATCCCGGCTGGGCCAAACAGCTACAACCTGCGGCTGTCCCCCGAGCTGATGGCCTACAAGGAGGCTGTCCTGGACCCGAAGCAGGACAACCGGACGGGGCGGCTGATGATCCCAGAGGAGGGCCTGGTGCTGCACCCTGGGCGGCTCTACCTGGCTAAAACCATGGAATATACCGAGACCCACAACCTGGTCCCCATGCTGGTGGCCGGTCCTCCATCGGCCGCCTGGGCATCTTTGTCCACGTGACCGCCGGGTTTGGCGATGTGGGCTTTTCCGGGAACTGGACCCTGGAGCTGACCTGCGTGCAGCCGGTGCGGGTGTACCCCGGCATGGAGATTTGCCAGATTTATTATCAGACCACCACCGGCGAGATTTTAAGCCAGTACCACGGAAAGTACCAGGGCAGCCGGGATGTGGTGGCCAGCCGGATCTATCAGGAGTGGAGCAATGGACAGAGAGACATGGAAGATCAAAACCTGCCCGGTGTGCAAAACAAAATTTCTCTCAACCACAGGCAAGGACATCTACTGTGGCAGGAAGTGTTATATGGCGCAGAGGTTTGGAATGCCAAGGAAGAAGAAGGAGGGAACCCCATGACAAGAAAAGAAATTCTCGCCGCTGCGGAGAAGTGCGTGTGTGGAGATCGGGAGCAGGATTATGGAATTCCAGAAAATAGCTTCCGTTTGATTGCGGAATTTTGGCACACCTACCTCAGTGCGAAGTGTGTTGCCGCTGGGGTCCATGTGCAGTTAGAGTCGGAGGATGTGGCGGCCATGATGGCCTTGCTCAAGATTGCCCGGGCATCTGTAAACCCGGAGCACATTGATAGCTGGATTGATGGCGCGGGGTATATGGCATGCGGCGGGGAGATCAGCACCCATTGGAGTACACGGGGCAAAGAACCGATGGAGGAGAGGATGGAGGCGCTGAAAGATGGATAAAATCGTGGTTTGTGCTCTTTTTGGAGCGATATTGCTCCTGATTTTATGCACCTGTTGCTATTTAGCAGGGTACAAAAAGGGCACACAAGATATAGCAAAATTTCATAACAGCGTTTGGAAAACGGCGGAGAGGGAGGCGCTGAAAGATGACTGATGCCGAAAAGGCGTACCAGTATTTTGTGATTGCTGTACCTGAAAACGAGGAGCAGGCCAAGGCATACTTCTGGGCCAGAAAGGCACTTCAGTCCACCCTCACCCCGCCGAATGAGTGGGTGCGAGTGAAAGATGCCATGCCGCCAGAGCATGAGCCTGTTCTGTGCATCGTGAGCGGGAGCCCAAAACCGAACATCATTCTGGACGAAGCGTACCAGCTTGGCTCGTGGAACAAGGACGACGGTTGGATAATCGACGAATACCTTGAATGGACAGATGCGGATGTGCTGTGGTGGCGGATGCTTCCCGTGCCGCCTTATCACCGCCCGCCGGAGGGAGAGGAGGAAAACTGATGGATGTTGAGAAGTTGATTGAGCACTTGGAACGGAGAGGGTTAAGCAACGGAAGTTCGCTGGGACCTCATTCCGGGCTGTACGATGAAGCCGCCGACGCCTTCACCGCCCTGCTGGCCGAAAACGAGAAGCTGCGGGCCGAGCTGGAACAAAAATCAAAACTGATTGCCCAGCAGGCCGCAGAATTGGAACGGCGAGACACGTTGCTGAAAGAGCAAGAGGCCGAGGCCGTACTACGGAGGGAAAAGGAATGAAGGAGTACATTGAAAGGGCAATGGCATTTGCCGTTTTGGTTGATTTTCCAGGAGAATTATCCCCTGAAAATATTGGTCTTGCTGTAGCACGGAAAGCGATAGATGCCCTCCCCGCCGCCGACGTTGCGGAGGTGAGGCATGGGAGATGGATTCCATCAGACATGGGAGGCGGAGAACCAGACGAAGCCTATATTTGTTCCGAATGCGGAGAGCCATGGACTTTGATTGACGGAAATCCGGCAGAAAACAATATGCGGTACTGCCCTAACTGCGGCGCTCGTATGGATAAGGAGGACGAGCATGACTAAGTGCTGTGCCACCTGCGCTTGGTACGAGGACTTCCAGGGCGTGTGCTTTAATGGGGATTCGCCGTACTGCGCCAACTTCACGGAGCCGGACCAGCGGTGCAGGGAGTGGGAGAGAAAGGGAGAATATAAATGACAATTGCTGGATGGATTATTTTTGTTTTTATGGCGGTTTGTTTTGTAGTTTTGGCTGTAGGCACAATTTTGTGTGCTAATAGTTTAGCCGCCAGAATTACCGTGCCGATTCTTTGTGGAGTTGCGACAATCGCGGTGCTGATCGGTATGTTGTGGTATTTTGGAGACACAGCCAGCGGACAGCGGGCTATGGTGGATCAACAAAGCAATATAGGCAATGGCCTTAATCGTATTGTCCGTGTCTACACTGCAAACGGTGAAATCATTGCAGAGTTCGATGGGAAAATCGACATTGAGGGCAACGATGGCGGCTATGTGCTCTTTGATTTTGATGGGAAGCGGTATACATACTACAACTGCTTTATAGAGAGCATAGCGGAGATTGGAGGATAAAAAATGAGAGAAGTCCTTTTCAAAGCCAAGCGGCTGGATGGCGAGTGGGTGGAAGGTAGCCTGATTGTCTACCCCGATCAAACAACAGAAATCGTTTTCGATATGGGCAGCATTGAGGAAATGGGCAAAGCATTTGTCCGCCCCGAAACCATCTGCCAGTACACCGGAATGACCGATAAGAACGGGAAGCATATTTTTGAGGGGGACAACGTCTATGACCCGCACGAGAACTCAATATACACAGTAGAGTGGAACGAAGATAATGCGACTTTCCTGATGGCACATGACTGGCATAGAAGGAGCCTGGAGACTGCATACTACTGTGAGGTCATCGGCTCCATCCACGACGGGGAGGGTGATTATGTTCAGCGAGGATAATAAGCACTGCCGAGAATGTTTCTGTGTAACATGTTTATATTTTCATACAGATGAATGCTTGGACGGAGAAGATATGTGTGATAAGTGTGACAACCAGTCCCATACAGAAAACTGCCCATGGTTTGATGACAGCGAGAGTATGCAGAATGATAAAGGAGATAAATGACAATCTTAGCGATTGACCCAGGGGACAAGCAGAGCGCCTATTGCTTTATAGACAGCGAAGATTTACGTCCGCTGCGGTTTGGCAAAGAACAAAATGCCGTGGTCCTTTTGATTCTCCAGTTGGAGAAGTATGATCTTGTAGTCATTGAACGCTTGGCAAGCTACGGCATGCCGGTTGGACGCAATATTTTTGAAACCTGCGAATGGGTGGGGAGATTCACGCAAGCAGCACAGAAGCCAGTGGACTACATATACCGCCAGGATGAAAAACTCCATCTCTGCCATGACAGCAGGGCCAAGGATGCCAATATCCGCCGCGCACTGATTGACCGTTTTGCAACCCGTGATCTGAAAAACGGGAAGGGAACCAAAAAGAATCCAGATTGGTTCTATGGATTCTCTTCCGATGTATGGGCGGCGTATGCGGTAGGTGTTTCCTACATAGAAACAAAACTCAAATTGTAAACAAAGTGTTAAGATCGTCTAACAATTTGACCGAAATGGAGGGCTGCGATATAATTTAGACAGGAAATGGTTTTATACATATACGCGAGAAAGAAAATAAATTTTCTTTCTCGCTATGTATAAAACAGAAGACTTCCTTCCTCCTTCGCCCGGCTCCGAGGCGGTCTCAATATCGGGCGTACCTCCTTTTTCTTTGGGAGCGCGAGCCTTGTTCTCGTCTCCCTATCACCCGGCCAGAGCGGATTTTGGTGCAACTCCAAAACGGGTGACCATTCCCAGCTGGGGAAATTTGATGGAAGGAGATTGTGCTTCTATCGAATTAGCAAATTGCTTTGCGGCCGCAAAGTGAACCGAAGCACGTACCATTCGCCATTTCACTGAAACCTGCGGTTGGAGACGCAGACCATTTCAGAGAAGGTGCGTGCGGAAGTACAAACAGGCCCGCGGAAAGCCTGACACAATCCGCAACATACCCCGCAAGGGGTATATCTGCCGCCCCGCGGTTGCAGGAGACGGGGGCGGCACAGAAAATTTGGACTGTAGAGGTAAATAGAGTGTCCTGATTTGTCGGGAAAAATGTGCCAACGGCATTGGGATGCAGCGATACTGCGAAGGCGCTGAAAAAGCATGAGGGTGAAAAAATATGAGACTGGCCAAGCCCGGCGAAATGCCGGCTTTGCAAAAGAGCCTGGAGGATTAATCCTCCGGCTCCTTTGAGGCTTCTTCAATATACTTCAAGATAAATCGCTTAATCTCAGTGGTTGGCGTGGTTCCATTGGCTTTACATGCTGCTCTAAATGCTTCCAAAACATCCGGTTTGAGATCCAATGGAAAACGGACGTAGTTTTTGCGATTATACTTCTGCTGCGCCTTGTATTTACTTTCTGACATGGCGTATCACCTCCCATACATCCAGGAAAAAGACAATACCAGTTAGTGCAGCGGAGACATAAAATAGCCAACTCGTTCCGTTTCCAACTGCATAAACACAATTTGCAAAAAACAGAAGATAAATCACGGAATTTGACAACTTTATCTTGCTCATAAACAATGCGATGGGGTATAATAGTAGGGGTTGGGGAGGTTTTCCCTCCCCAGTCCCTTAGCCCTTGAGTATTGTGTAGACTACTAAGACAATGTTAGCGATGCCGGCAAGTATCTCAACAACTGTCTTGAAAATGTCTATCTTACTTTGGGGCTTTTTCTTTTTGGGTTTCCCCATCTGTTTCCCTCCTTTCTATGACTTAATTATAATACACGTACGTGTATATGTCAAGGGTTTATGAGAAAAAAGAGGAGAATCCCGCTTATTTTTTTCTTCTATGGAGAACTGCAATTGCAGGAGACGGGGGCAGGCAAAAAAACACCGCCCTATGCGGGGCGGTGTTCTGAAGATTTAGTTTCGCTGCTGATAGATTGTCGTGAGGGCATCGGTGAGAACCTGCGAAAAGTTGATATGATGCTTTTCTGCAAATGTGTTGAGCCAAGCGGGGATCGTCAGATTTTTTCGTACCGATTTGCTCCCGTACTTTTCCGCATAGGCATCCATATCCAGAGTAAGCAGACTGACGAATCCACCGGCGTCCGGTGTGACGGTGCCCATGACGCTGGCAGGGGGAACCGGGTTCCCTTCTTCCAGTTCATCCAGCACCCAACCGCTGGCAGCGTCTTCCGCCATGAGAATGGCATCGGCCAATGTGGGGCCACCGGATACACAGCCCGGAAGATCGGGGACCTCTACCGTGTAGTTTCCTGTCTCCGGGTCTTGGTAGAAGCAAGCGGGATAGACCAATTTCATCATAAGAATAAGAACTCCTTTCCGGCGGGGCTTATTTCAGCCCCGCCTGCTTGAGGATTTTTTTCAGTAAGGTTGCGTCAATGGTGTCGCCGGCATGCTGGGGGATAGTAACCTTTCCAGGTTTTGTGGGGTGGACAAAGTGCTTGTGGCTTCCCTTTGTGGTTTTGTAGACCCAGCCATCCGCAGCGATCATTTTTTCAACGTCTCGCGGTCTCATGTCCTGTCCTCCTTACAAATATATTATACGCATTATGCGCATAAAAGTCAAGTGTTTTTTGATGAAACTGGAGGAAAAATATTGTGTTTTCTTACAGCACGCACAAGTGGAAACATTTGGCCGCAGGAATCCTGCGCCGGGATGGATACCGGTGTCAGGTGTCCAAGCGATATGGAAAGCAGGTCCCGGCAGAGGTGGTTCATCACATTTATCCAGTGGATGAGTACCCGGAATACGCATATTGCCCGTGGAATCTGATTGCATTGAGCAGAGCCGAGCACAACGCGCTGCATGACAGAACAACCGGGGCGCTGACAGAGAAAGGGATGGCGCTCATGCGGAGAACCCGGATTCCCGGGGAACGGCGGGGAATTATTTGATCCCCCCACCTCTCTCCGCGCTCTGTCATGGGACCGTCGGTGCCCTTGTGCGGCTTTTCCCATTCTGCGTGAAATTCCATCTTTAAGGGGTATAAAATGACCAAAACAAAGTGGAAAAATCGAATTATCAAACAATTAACGGCAATGGGGACCGATATTGACACCTATGAGGCGGTGATTGAGGCCCTGGCCGCCATCCTGGCGCAGCGGGACTGTACCAGGGAGGAGTTTGAACTGGACGGGGCCCGTTCGGTGATTGCGCATACCAACCAGGGCGGGTCCACCAACACGGTCAAGAACCCCTTGCTTGTGCTGTGGGATGATCTGAACAAGTCCGCCCTCGCGTACTGGCGGGAACTTGGCATGACCCCCAGCAGCTACCGGAAAATGACCGGAGACGTCATGCAAAAGGAGAAGCGGCCCAGTTTGGCCGCTGTGCTTGCCAGCATTGAATAGGACCAAGGCGAAAAACTGGCCGGAGGTCCTGGAGTACGCGCAGTCCATCCGGGATGGCCGAAAGATCGCCTGTGACGAACTGAAACAGGCGGTGGAACGGTTCTTCCACGACTTGGACAACCCGGACTACTGGATGGACCACAAGGCCCCGGAATTCTGCATTGGGGTCATCGAAAAGACCCTGTGCCACCAGCAGGGGGAACGCCTGGATGGAACGCCGCTGCGGGGGAAGCCTTTCCTCTTGGAGCCCTTCCACAAATTCATCATTTATAATCTGGTGGGATTTAAGCTCGCCGGGACCGAGCTGGTCAGATTCCATGAAGCCCTGATATACATCCCCCGGAAGAATATTAAAACTTCCTTCGCGGCTTCCCTGGCCTGGGCCCTGTCTCTGCTATATCGCCGCTCGGGCTCCAAAATGTACATTGCTTCGGCGGCCCTCATGCAGTCCATGGAATCCTATAACTTCCTGGCATACAACGTGCGCAGGATGGGGGAGGATGCCAAGGACGGTGGGTCGGTGCGGATCATCGACAACCACAACGAGCACAGCTTGTCGGCGGACCTGGGAGACGGCTCTCTTTATATCCGGGCCCTGGCCGCCAACCCAGACAGCCAGGATTCCCTGAACGCGAACATTGCGATCTGCGATGAGATTCACGCCTTTAAGCAGCCTAAGCAGTACAACCTTTTCAAGGAGGCCATGAAAGCCTATACCAATAAATTGCTGATCGGCATCTCCACCGCCGGGGACAATGAGCAAGCGTTTTTGGGACAGCGGCTGAAATACTGCCGGAAGGTGCTGGACGGGACGGTTACGGACGAGCAGTATTTTATTTTCATGTGCTGCGCTCCGGAAGGGGTGAAGGACGGGTCGGTAGATTTTACGGACCCGAACATCCACGAGATGGCCAACCCGGCCTATGGGGTGAGCATCCGCCCGGAGGAAATCCTGAACGACAGCCTCCAGGCACAGAATGACCCCCAGCAGCGCAAGGACTTTTTTGCCAAGAGCCTGAACGTCTACACCAACGCCATGGCGGCCTATTTCGACATTGAGGAGTTCCGCCGCAGCGACCAGGGGTATGACTGGACCCTGGACCAACTGGCCAAGCTGCCCATAGACTGGTACGGGGGCGCGGACCTGTCCAAGCTCCACGACCTGACCGCGGCTGCTCTGTTCGGGCGCTACAAAGGCGCGGACATCCTCATCACCCACGCCTTTTTCCCGGTGGTGGCGGCCCACCTCAAGGCGGATCAAGACAATATTCCCCTGTTCGGCTGGGCGGAAGACGGGTGGCTGACGCTGTGCAACTCGCCGACCGTAAACCACTCTGACGTGGTTGCTTGGTTTGAGAACATGAGAAAACGTGGTTTCAAAATCCGGCAGGTGGGCCATGACCGGAAGTTCTGCCGGGAGTATTTCCTGGGGATGAAAGCGGCGGGATTCAAGGTCATAGACCAGCCCCAATACTACTATCGGAAGTCAGAGGGGTTTCGTTACATTGAGCAAAGCGCCAAGAACGGCGCACTGTGCTACCTGCACAGCGAAGCCTTTGAATACTGTGTGGAAAATGTCTCCGCGGTGGAGAAAACAGACGATATGATTCAGTATGACAAGGTGCAGCCGGAACACCGGATCGACCTGTTTGACGCCGCCGTGTTTGCCTGTATACGGTACTTAGAGAACATGGAGAAGCAGAAACGAGGCCGGGACTGGTGGGGAGCGGCCGAGCAGAAAGGGGTGACCCAATGAGCAAGAGAGGACGACAGAGAGCAAGGGCAGAGCCCGCCAAACCCCGCGGCAGCGCCGCATGGCTGTGTGATGCGGCAATGTTTGACACCCTGGCCTGCAGAGGGTATGTTAGCCTGGCGCACAATCCGGAGATCGCCGCCGGTGTGGACACCATTGCCCGGCTGGTTGGTTCGATGACCATTCACCTTATGCGCAACACGGAGGACGGGGACATCCGGGTTCGGGATGAACTGGCCCGGAAGATCGACATAACCCCGAATCGGTATACGACACGGGCGGGGTTTGTCCACTGGATCGTCCGTACCCTGTATCTGGAGGGCAATGGGAACGCCGTGGTCTACCCGGACACTCGGGCCGGTATCATCCGGGACCTGAACCCGATCCCGCCCGCTTTGGCCTCATTCATCCCTGATGGGTGGGGCTACAAGGTTGTTATATCGGGCCGGGCGTACAAGCCGGATAAGGTCCTGCACTTTGCGCTAAACCCGGACAGCCTCTACCCGTGGCGCGGGACAGGGTACCGCGTGTCCCTGGCCGCCGTGGCGGATAATCTGAAACAGGCGTCCGCAACGCAAAAAGGATTCCTGGAGAGCAAGTGGAAACCATCGTTGATCGTCAAGGTAGATGGCATGATTGAGGAGTTTTCCAGCCCAGAGGGACGGAGAAAGTTGTTGGAATCCTACGCCATGAGCGGAGAGGCCGGGGAGCCCTGGCTGATCCCCGCCGAGCAATTCTCCGTGGAACAGGTGAAGCCCCTGACCCTGTCGGACCTGGCCTTGGACGCCATGGTAACCCTGGACAAGCGGACGGTCGCCGCTGTTTTGGGCATTCCGCCCTTTGTGTTGGGGGTGGGAGACTTTAACCGGGACGCCTGGAACAATTTCGTAAATACGACCATCATGCCCCTGGCCCGGCTGATCGAGCAGGAGCTGACCAAAAAGCTGTTGGAGGCCCCGGATTTGTTCTTTCGGTTTAATAGTTGGAGCTTGTACAGCTATTCCGTGACAGAGCTTGTTTCCGCTGGATCGGAGATGGTGGACCGGATGGCCCTGCGCCGGAATGAGTGGCGCGGCTGGCTGAACCTTCCCCCGGACCCGGAAATGGCGGAACTGTTGGCTCTGGAAAACTATTTGCCTGCGGATCGTTTGGGGGATCAGGGGAAGTTGGTACAAGGAGGTGAGCAGAGTGGAGCATAGATACCTTCCCATGGAGAACATGACCACCCGGGAAGAGGGGGATGAGCTCTATCTTGAGGGATACTTCGCCGTATTTAACGGGGTGTATGAGCTGTGGCCCGGCGCCACGGAGAGCATTGCGCCGGGGGCATTCGACGACAGTGTGGGGGATGACGTCCGCGCGCTGTTCAACCACAATACGGACCTGGTTCTGGGTCGGACCTCCGCCGGTACGTTGGAGCTGCGGCAGGATGCCCACGGCCTGTGGGGCCGGGTGAAGATCAACCGGGAGGACACGGACGCCATGAACGCCTACCGGCGGATTGCCCGGGGCGATATCACAGGCTGTTCCTTTGGCTTTGACGTGGCCGCCCAGGAGACGGACTACCGGGACGACGGGACGGTGCATTGGACCCTGACCCGTATTTCCCCGCTGTATGAAGTTTCCCCCTGTACCTTCCCCGCCTACCAGGATACCACGGTATCCGCCCGGAAGCGGGACCTGGACGAGATCAAGCGGAAGCGAGCCGAGGTGTGGAAGCACCAGGCGTTGGAGCGATTGCATGGTACTCAGTGAGACGACAAGAAAGGCCATAGAAGCCATCCTAACCAAGGGGGAACGGGTGGAGCTCGTTCCCGTCAAGGACGGCGTAAAGGTCTATGCGGTCAAACGCCGGGAGGCCGTGAGGGATACGATGGGACCAGGGGTAAGAGAAACCCGCCCCGGTTAGGGGGCGGGAAATCAAGACGAAGAGTGAAAAATATAAGGTTCCATTTTCGTTCCTTTCCGGCCTGCGGCCTTGATTTATCTGCCTTACACTGATATAATCAAGGCGGCCGGGGTAAGGCTCCCGGCTCACCTTGGGTGGTGTGGGGCGGTGGCTTTGCGAGGGTCAGCCGCCCCACTTTTTACTCATTCATGATGCGCTTGACGCTTTCCCTGAGTTCTTCCAGCGTATCACACTTTTCAATGAGTTCCAGGATGGCTCTTAACAGAGCTTCCGTGACCTGCATCTCGTTCATTCACCTCACTCCTTTCTGTAAGAGATGGGGTATCTCTGCCTTACGAGTATATCATAACATGAGTTAACTCATAATTCAAGATGGGATATTGCACAAAGTTAACTCATTTTATTTGTGCAAGTTTGAGTTTACTCATATCAGATTATGTGCTATCCTAATTTTAGGAGGAATGTGTATGGCATATAAGGGGACAGAGGCAGAGAAACAGGCGGTTGCGCGGTATCAGAAAAGCAGAGACAATATCATGATACGCCCAACGACAGAGGAGGGCGCAAAAATCAGACAAGCTGCGGCGGATGCCGGGAAAAGTGTGCAAGCGTTTATCTTGGATATTTTGCGAGAACATATCAACTAAATATTGCCCCCGCCTCTAAGCGTTGAGGCGGAAGAGCCGAGCGTGGCTGACTACCTGTGTGGTAGTTGGTCACGCTTTTATTTTTTACCCGAAAGGAGACAACCAGATGCTTAAAGTTTTGATGCTCAAGCGCTCTCTGGACGCCAAGCGTGCCGAGTTGGCGGACCTGGAGCGCAAGGAAGAGAGTTTTCAGACCCGGGAAGCCGAGCTGGAAACCGCCATCAACGAAGTAGAACCCGGCAACGCCCAGCAGGAAGCCGCCGTTAACGCCGAGATCGAGGCATTTGAGGCGGACAAGTCCGCCCACGACACCGCCAAGGAATCCCTGCGCGGTGACATTGCATCCCTGGAGGCCGAGCTGGAGGAGCTGGAGCGGAATGCTCCCAAGCCCCCTGCCGCCGAAGAAACAAAATCCAAAACCATTGAAAAGAGAGGTGTAGCTACCATGCCTACCATCAACATCCGGTCGCTGCCCATGAGCCAGCGGGCCTTTGACGCCCTGCCCATGGAGCGCAGAGACGCCATGCTTTCCTCCTCCGAGGTGACGGACTTCCTGGGGCAGCTTCGCGCCATGAAGGGCCAGAGCCGCAGCATCACCGGCGCGGAACTGACCATTCCCCTTGTTTTCCTGGAGCTGATTGCCGAGAACATGTACCGCTATTCCAAGCTCCTGAACCGGGTGCGCGTCCGCAATGTGACCGGAGAGGCCCGGCAGACCATCGCGGGCACTGTCCCCGAGGCCGTGTGGACGGAGATGTGCGGCGCGATCAACGAGCTGTCCTTCTCCTTCAACCAAATCACTGTGGACGGCTATAAGGTGGCCGGATTTGTCCCTGTGTGCAACTCCCTGCTGGAGGACAACGATATTAACCTTGCCTCCTGGATCGTGGAAATGCTGTCTGAGGCCATCGGCCTGGCCATGGACAAGGCCATTCTGTACGGCAAGGGCAGCGCGTCCAAGATGCCCCTGGGCATTGTCACCCGACTGGCGCAGCAGAGCAAGCCCGGGGACTACCCCGCAAACGCTCCCGCTTGGGAGGACCTGCACACCTCCAACGTGATCAAGATCACCGATGCCGCCGCGACCGGGGCTGCGTTCTGGGCTGCGCTGATGGAGGCCACGGGTGCCACCTACACCCGCTACAATCGCGGCAATCTGTTCTGGGCCATGAACAGCAAGACCTATTCCAAGCTCAAGTCCAAGCTCATCACCTTTACGGCCACCGGTGACATCGTTGCCAACCTGTTTGGTACGCTTCCGGTCGTGAACGGGGACATTGATATTCTTGAGTTTATTCCTGACGGAGATATCATCGGTGGCTACGGCGACCTGTATCTGCTGTCTCAGCGTTCCGGCATGACCATCGACAGCTCCACCGAGGTGCAGTTTATCCAGGACAACACTGTCTTCCGCGCGAAGCAGAGAGCGGATGGTCAGCCCATTATCCCCAAGGCCTTTGTGGCCATCAACATTGAGAACAAGGCCGTGACCACCGCCATGGACTTCGCAGCAGACACCGCCAACGATGCCCAGCTGACCGCACTGAGCGTGGAAGGCGTGACGCTCAGCCCTGCCTTTGCCGCCGACCAGTACACCTACACCGGCGGTACCGCAGCAAAGAACGCAGGGAAAATTGAGGCCACTTCCTCCCAGCCTGACGCCCAGATTGCCATTGCGGTCAACGGTGAGAACCTGAGAAACGGCGGAACGGGGAAATTCACGGCAAGTGCCTCCAACACCGTGACCGCCACGGTCACCCAGGGCAACGCTGTCCGGGTGTACACGGTGACCTTCACCGGCGCGGCGGGGGATTAACCCATGGAGGTCTCCACTGTTCTGTCCTTGCTCCAGGTGGATTTGGGCGAGCTGTACCCCTCTGAGCAGCGGCTGGCCTATCTCACCCAGGTGATCCGCGCCGCCCAGTCCTTTATGGAAAGGGAGGGCATCTCCCTCAATGACAGCGCGGAGGACTTGCAGTTGGTGGAACTGTACGCCGCCTATCTGGTGCGCAAGCGGGCCACCCAAGAGGCCATGCCACGGATGCTGCGGTGGGCCCTCAACAACCGGCTTTTTCACCAAAAAACGCAGTCTGGGGGTGGTCCGGGTGTATGACAGCGGCACGCTGATTCTCCAGCGCGGGGTCAATACGGCCCCGCCTGGGGAAGCGCCGGTGATGGAGCTGTCCACGGTGTGGGAGAGCTATTACGAGGCCCGCACAGTTGGCGTGCAGAGATACTATACCGCCATGGAGCACGCCGCCCAGGCGGACGCGGTGGTCCGTGTGCCCCGTTACTACGGCATAGCCCCCGACACCGACAGGATCACCCTGTCCCCTGTGGATCACAAGGATACCGGGGTGTATAAGGTCCTCCAGGTGCAGCACGTCATGGACAACGACGGACTATCTGCCACAGACATCACGTTGGAAAGGACGGGAGCGTTGGATGGAAGCACTTAAACAGGCCCTGCTTGCCCTCACGCACAACGTGTACAACTTCACGGCTGCCCCAGGAACCGCTCCGCCCTATCTCGTGTGGCAGGTAGACGGGGGGAACGACCTGAGCGCCGGGAACATCCACGTCGAGACCGCTGCCGTGGTGATTGTGGATTTGTTCACCAAGCAGGCCGCAGACCCGCTTGCCCAGTCTGTCCCGCGGGCCATGGAGGGGATTGGCGCAAGCTGGTATCTCAACTCCACGCAGTACGAGACAGAGACGGGACTATACCACTATGAGTGGTACGTGGAGGTGGTGTGAGTGCCCAAGATACAGCTTAAGGGTCTGGATGATACCGTGTTTGTCCTCAACCGGCTGACCGACAAGTCAGAGGGGGTTATAAAGCGCGCGATCTACGACGGCGCGGGGATATTGGCTGACGCGGTCCGCGCCAACATCGACACGATCAAGACCGGCGGCCCCAGCGACTGGGAGCGCCGCAGACGAGAGACGCAAAAGGCGGGCCTCCGGGCCGGGCTTACCACCTTCAAGATTGAGGAAGCAGGCGGAACGATTGCGGGCGGCGTGGGCTTTGATGGCTACAACGAGCTGGGGCAAGCCAACCGGATGATTGCCCGGGTGTTCAACAGCGGCACGTCATTTTCCAGCAGGCAGCCGTTCTTCGAGCGGGCGATCCGAAGCGCACGGTACGCAGCGAGACAGAAAGTGCTCTCAGAGATAGAAGACGAGATTGATAAACTGACGAAAGGATGATCAAGTATGGCAACGATTGGTTTGAGTAAACCCTATTATGCCCTGTATCAGGAGAGCGGCGGCACCGTGACCTACTCCGGGGGCGGTCTCATCGGCAAGGCCACAGAGATGTCCCTGGAGCTGGAGGGGGCGGACGCCAATATCCTCTACGCCGACAACGGCCCTGCCGAGAGTGACAACCAGTTCGCCGGGGGCACCCTGACCATCTCCACGGATGACCTGCTGCCCGAGCCCATGCTGGCGATTCTGGGCCTGGTGGAGGAGGAGATGACCTTGGAGGCGGCCGCTACCGCCACCCCCAAATGGATTGTCTACAACGATGACCAGGCCATCCCCTACGTGGGGTTTGGCGGTATCATCAAGGCCAAGCAGTCCGGGGTGACCAAGTGGATTGCCGTGGTGCTGACCAAGATTCAGTTTGCCAACCCCGGGATCAACGCGGTGACCCAGGGAGAGACCATCGAATGGCAGACCAAGGAACTCACCGCCACCGTCATGCGGGATGACAGCACGAAGCACAAGTGGCAGATGCAGTCCACCCCCATGGACACCGAGGCGGACGCGGAGGCAGCGATTAAAAAGGCGCTGAACATCACAAACCCTAAGCCGGCCCTGGGCGCACTGACGGTTTCCAGCGCCGCAGGGTCTGTTGCAGGCAAGACAAAGCTGACTGTGACCCCTCCGGTCACAGGTGGAAACCACTATGGATATAAAACCGGCGCAACCGTCACACTGCCTGCCGCATACGGGGAGGATGTCTCCAGCGGCTGGACCAGTTGGAACGGCACGGACGAGATCACCGCCGCCACCGGGCAGGAGATCGGCGTGGTAGAGGCCAATGCCGAAAACCAGGCGGTGGCAGCCGGAAAGGGCACCGTGGCCGCGAAGGAGGGCGAGTAAATGCGGACCGGAAAGATTACCATCGGCGGAAAAGACTATATCACCTGTCTGTCCACCCGCGTCCTGGTGGCCCTGGAGGAGCGGGGCGGGGACGCCGACCAGGAGCTTGCCCGCATCATGCAGGGCCGGAAGCTGGGGGATCTCTTTTGGCTCCTGGCCCAGATGATCGACGCAGGCGACCGCTATGCCAAACTGGAGGGGCTGGACAATCCCGGCTCGCTCACATTGGATGCGATTATGGACTGCATGGGGCCGGACGACTATGAGGCCATGACCGGGGCCATGGCGGAGACCGTCAAGGCGGGGACCACGCCCACGGTGGAGGCCAAGCCCGGCAAGGGCAGCCGAAAAAACGCCGGGGCCAGACCGGCGGAAGGGTAACGCCGGCCTGGTATCTATGGTACGGCCTCCAGGTGGGGCTCACCCGCCTGGAGGCCCTTGACCTCCCCTTGTCCGTGCTGCTTGACTTGGTCGCAGTCCACCAGATCAAGACCGAGGGGGCGGAACACAAACCCACAAAAGAAGACGAAGCGCAGGCGTTCATGCGTCTGCTGACATTCCGGTGATGGAGGTGAATTGATGGCAACGGACGTATCAATCCGGTTGGGCGTCACCGGCGAGCGCGATCTTACCGCGGCGCTGAAAGGCGTGGAGAGCCGGATCAAAAATCTAAACGCCGAGATGAAAGCCGCCGTTTCATCCATGGCGGGCATGGACAGCGCCGAAGCCAGCACCGCCAAGAAGACAGACATTCTCGGCCGCTCTGTGGAGGCGGCGAAGGAGAAAATCGGCATCCTGTCCCAGCAGTACGACAAGGCCAAGGCAAAACTGGACCAGCTGGGAAATGAGCTGGACCAGGCCAAGGCCGCCTTTGGAGAGAACTCTGCCGAGGCCCTGAAGGCCGAGGCGGCGTTCAACCGCCAGGCCTCCACCGTCAACCACTTGGGCGCCAAGCTCAACAACGCCACAGCGGACTTAAACCGTATGGAGGCCGAGCTGCGGGACGTGGACAGCGCGGCGGACAAGGCGGGAAATGTGTTTCAGCAGTTAGAAGCGAAAATCTCTGCCCAGGAGAACGAGTTAAAGAGCCTAAAAACGGCTTACAGCAACGCGGTTTTGGAATTTGGCAAAGGCTCCAAAGAGGCAGCTGAATTGGGAAACAAAATTGACCAGCTTTCCAGCGACCTTAAACAGAGCAAGACCGCGATGAAGCAAGCCGCCGACGCGGCAGACGAGTTGGACAATTCCCTGAGCGACGCTGGAGATGGCGCTGACGGCTTTCTGGGAAAGCTTGGAGGTATTAAAGATTCGCTTGTGGGCGGTGCCATTGGCGGCGCGATCTCCGGCCTTGTCCAATCGGCCATTTCCGGAATTCAATCCCTGGTCCAGGAGACCATGGAGTATCAGAAAATAATGGGGGTCCTGGAGGCCTCCAGTCAAAAAGCTGGGTATACCGCGGACCAGACAGCCCAGAGCTACCGGCAGCTATACCAGGTCATCGGAGAGGACCAGGCCAGCGCCACGGCGCTGGCCAATCTCCAGGCGCTTGGCCTGTCTCAGTCAGATTTAACCACGCTGATTGACGGCACCATCGGAGCCTGGGCAACCTATGGGGATTCCATTCCTATTGACAGCTTGTCAGAGGCCATCAATGAGACCATTCAGGCGGGGACGGTAACGGGGACCTTTGCAGATGTTCTCAACTGGGCAGGAACCAGCGAGGATGCATTTAACCAAAAACTCCAGGCGACCAAGGACCCAGCGGAACGGGCCAAGCTGGTGCTGGAGGAATTGGCGCAGCAAGGGCTCCCCCAGTTGGCTGACGCGTTCCGCGAGGCGAACCCAGAAATTGTCGCCATGAACGATGCCCAAGCCCATATGCAGGAATCCATGGGGAAGATGGGGGAAGCCTTTGCCCCGGTGGTTGCCGCTGTAACCGACGCATTGGCCGGCCTCATGGAGGCCTTTGCCCCGGTGGGAGAGGCGTTCTCCTCTGTGTTTCAAGGGACCATGGAGCTGCTGCAGCCTGTGATCGAGGGGTTAAAGGAGCGGTTTCAAGATGTAAAAGACGCCATCAACAACGCTTTTACCCCGGAACAACAGGCGGCAATTTCCAACTTCTTTGAGACTTTGGGCAGTTTGATTTTGGCGGCTCCTTTTGCCGTGTTGAGCGCCGCAATCAACATTGTGGTGACTGCCATCGAGCTTTTGATTCAAGTGATCGGCGCACTGGTCGGGTTCTTCAGTGAGACCCTGCCCAACGCCATCCAGACCGCGGTGGAGTGGATCTCGCAGCTGCCGGGGAAAATCAGTTCCTTTTTCTCCAACGTTATCTCTACCGTCTCAGAGTGGGTCTCAAATATGATCGCCAAAGCAGCAGAAGTGGGCGGAAATTTCCTGTCTTCTATTGGCAACTTCTTCGGACAGCTACCGGGGCGGATTGGTTCCTTCCTTTCCAATGCGCTGAGCACCGTGGCTGGGTGGGTGTCCAATATGATTGCCAAGGCCAGGGAGGTCGGCAGCAATGTGCTGTCCACCATTGGTAACTTTTTCGGGCAAATCCCGGGAAAGATCGCTTCCCTTTTATCTTCTGCCCTGTCTGCCTTGGTTTCTTGGGCCTCCAACATGGTAGCACGGGCAAGAGATGGGATGAACAACGTGAAAAATACCATTGTTACCACGCTCCAGTCCATTCCCGGAAAAGTCATTTCCGTAGGCCGCAATATTGTAGAGGGACTTTGGAATGGGATATCTGGCGCAGCCAGCTGGCTGCTGGGAAAGATCAAAGGCTGGTGTGGAAGTATCCTCAACGGGATCAAGGGCTTTTTCGGCATTGCGTCCCCCTCCCGGGTGATGCGGGATCAGGTTGGCTTGATGATTGCCCGCGGCCTGGCGAAAGGCATTCAAAAGGGGGAGAAGGAGGTCTTGCATGTTGCCGATACCCTGAACCAAAAACTCCTGGACAAGGAGGAGGCCCTGACCAAGCAGTTGGAGGAGACCGGCTTGGACGAGGCGACCAAAGAGGCCCTAACCGAGCAGCTCAATGTGGTCAAGGAATTCCGCAGTGAGTACGAAAAGGCCCTGGAGGATATTCAAAAGTCCCAAGACAGCATGGCGCAGAAGCTGAAGGATTACGGAGATTTGTTCCAAACCGTGAAAACGGAAACCGGCTCTTTCCTGGAGCTCAATGACCTGGAGGCACAGATCAACGGGATCGAACGCTATGGCGAGGCCCTGGAAGCCCTCAAGGCCCGGGGGGTGTCGGACAGCCTGCTGGATGAGATTGTGGGGATGAACGTGGAAGACGCCACAGCCTACACGGAAAAGCTCTTGGCCATGACCGACGACCAGTACACCGAGTATATGGCCCTCTGGCAGCGGAAACAGCAGGAGGCCCAGGCCATTGCCCAGACGTTTTACCAGGATGAAATGGACGCCTTGGGCAAGGAATTTGTGGACAAAATCCCCCAGGAACTGGGCGATGTCAAGGATGAAATGCGGTCCATCGGCGTGCAGGGGATTCAGGGCATGATTGATGGGATGTATTCCAGGAGCGGGGCCCTGTGGTCCGCCGCCGCCTCCATTGTGTCCCAGGCCATTGCCGCCATGCGGGCCGCCGCCGACATCAACAGCCCGTCTCGGGTGACGGAAAACCTGGTGGGAAAGCCGCTGGCCCAGGGCATTGAGGTGGGCTTTCTGGACACCATGGCCCGCGTGAGCCACAGGATGGCGGATACTATCCTCACACCCTTCCAGTCTGTGACACGGGGCGACCTGCTGGACGCTGCGGCGGGGGTGGTCAATGGCAACGCCGGTCTGGCGTTGGCCGGGGCCGGAACGGCGCAAACTATCGTGATTCCCGTGCAGCTTAACGGCAAGCAGATCGCGGAGGTTGTGTATGATCCCCTCAAGCAAGTGGGACGTCAAAGGGGGGATTGATATGGACCATATTGTCATCGGCGGCATCGCAATGCCCCGGACCAAAACCCTGGAAGTGGGCGGATACTACGAGAGCAAAGAGGCTGTCATGGCGTCCGGCAAAACGGTCCGGGACGTGTTGGGCTGGCGGGTGGAACTCACCGCCTCCTGGGAGTGGGTCCCCGCCGGTCTCCTGACCCAGCTTGTGCCCTTGGTGCGGGGCGGTTCCTTCGTGCAGATCGAGTATCCCGACGCCACCGGGGCCACGGCAGCGGGCACCTTTGCCGTGGAGATCGGCAGCCAAAAGATTTTCAAGTTTGTGGACAGCGTGCCCATGTGGTACAACGTGGAGCTCACCGCCACAGCCCAGGAGGTGGTATGAGTGGTCACAATGCCCGATACCTACGCGCCCTACACCGACACCCGGCGCGTGGAGCTGTCGTTTACCTTTGGCGTGGTGGCGCCGGACGCGGCGGCTCTGGCGACGCCGAATGCTTCCGGGAATTCTTCTGTGTCCCAGATCAAGCAGTCCGTGGATGCGGTGGAGGAGATGAGCGGGGACTACACGTCCCTGGAGAAGAATATGTGGGTCCTGGATGGGTCTAAGGCGATCTATCCGTCCCCGGTGTCCAGCGTACAGACAGGCTGGAACAGCGATGCCATATCAGGGGATGACGGGTCCTATGCTTCCCCACCGTGGCTGGAGTTCTCCTTCCCGTCCAACCAGGATAGTTTTGGGTTCACCTTGCTTTTTGACAACACCCAGCCGGACAACCACCCTGCCCAGGTGGTCACCACGGTCTGGGACGAGAGTGGGGACCAGATCGGGACGGTGACGACAGAGCCGGACAGCTATTTCCATGTTGTCAGTCTGCCGACGCAGAACTACCGGCGGGTGCGCTTCACCTTCAATAGCTCCAGCATACCGCACCGGCGCGTCCGAGTGTGCGGAATCCGCTTTGGCATTAAATATGACTATGACGTTGGCAGTATATCCGGCGTGGAGGTCCGGCAGTCTGTTTCCCCCTGGGCGGAAAGTCTGCCCTCCGCCGAGGTGGATGCCACGATCGACAACTCAGACCAACTGTACAACATGGTGAATCCGTCTGGGTTATATGCCTATCTACAGGACGGACAGTATATGCAGTGGACACTAACAGTAAATGGACAAGACGTACATATGGGACAGGCCTATTTTACAAACGCGGAAAGCGAGGACGGTGGTCTCACCGCGTCTATCACTTTTAATGATTGGTTATATGCCCTTGATAATGTTGCGTACACCGGAGCTGGCACCGGCACCTGGACGCTCCAACAGGCTGTCGCGGCGTTGCTTGCCGCTGCGTCAGCGGAGTTTACAGCTGTGTATGAGGATGATTTGGCAGCCGTGGAGATTGTAAACACCGTCCCACAGGGGACCAGTATCCGCGAGAGCTTGCGGCTGTGCGCTCAGGCAGCCATGTGTACCTGCTATGTGGACCGCAATAACGCCCTGCACTTCTTCCGCCCGGTCCTGAAGGATCGGGTAGACGAGTGGTCCCGGGATGTGCAGCACGGGGATGCCCAGGTCAAGGTGGGTCAGATGTACAACGCAGTCAAGCTCACAGTCAGCGTGGACGCAGCGGGAGAGGATTTGGTGTACTACGCAAAAAATATAGCCACGGATGACATGGAGAGGATGTACGAGGTATCCAATCCCTGCGTAACCGCTGCCATGGGCAACCAAGTGGCTGCATGGATACTCGGTTGGGTGCAGCGTCGGGTGTCCTATGAGGCCACCGTGCGGGGCAACCCCGCCGTAGATTTGCTTGACACCGTGCAGATCAACGACGTGTACGGCGTCAACGGCGAGGCCGTGGTGACACAGCTCAATTACAGCTATGATGGGGGGCTGACATGCGATGCCGCAGCAATTAGATAAGCTCATTTTTGACCGGACCGCCGCCGACGTGGCGCAGCTCAAGGCCGTGACCGCTAAGCTGGTAGACAGGGCCGCCACAGCGGAAGAGCAGGCTGCCTTCCTGGCCGGGATGAAAGGGGCCTACAACGACACGGACCTAAACCGTGTCGGGGCCGCTGTGGCGTACCTCACAGCGCGATTGGGGTCCCTGGGGTACCACGTCAACACCATGCCGGTGACAGACTGGCAAGAGGGAGACATACCATCGCCCGCACAGATGGCGCAGTATCTGGCCAATATTGCCGCCTTGCGGGACCGTCTCCCCTACGTTGCTCCAGACACCCCGGAAGATATGGAGGGTTTAACCTACCAGGAGGCCAACGCCATAGAGGAGATATTGTACACATTGGAGGACGTGTTGGAGGCCATGCAGGCGGCTTTTCTGACCAGGCAGGCCAATACATTATTTATGATTGCAGGAGGTGTATTTAATCATGCGTGATAGATTGCCGACGCCGGGAAAAGAGAACCGGGTGCGGATCACCCTGGACAACGGCCAGGTTGTAGAGGGGGTCCTATCCTATGCGGATGACGCCACACAAGAGGGCAGCACATACACCAAGGGCAATGTGCTGCCGGATTCCCTGTGTGATACCTTGGGGATTGATCCAGAGAGCAGTGAGCCGAAAGATGCGTTTTTGGCCCTTCGCACGTACAGCGGCGCAAAAGAGAGTACCTTTCAAAAGTTGATGACTGGGAGGTTGATTTAATATGGGAATGCAAATTTTTGAGAGCAGCGGAACCTTTGACCCTGCCGTTCATGGCCTGAAAATTGGTGATGTGTTGCAAATTGTTTGTGTTGGCGGCGGCGGTGGCGGCGGTAGTGGAAGCAATGGCGGTGGTGATGCTGGTAAAGCGGGGAGTTCCAGAGGAGGATGCTTAGGCGGCGGTGGTGGCGGCGGCTACGGCGGTGGCGGGGGAGGCGGTGCTGGCAGATATCCTGATAGATATGAGGCCAACGGCGGTGGTGGCGGCGGTGGTGGCTTCGTTAAATTTGCAACCCACACGTTAAATTCCCTTGCGTCAATTCCGGTTACAATAGGTTATGGAGGAAAAGGAGGCGCAGCAACGGACCATGAAGAAGAACCACATCCCGGAAGTAGTGGTGGGACTTCATCGTTTGGCAACATTGTAAGCGCGGCCGGTGGTGGCGGTGGTGCTGGTTCTGGGAACGGAGGAAGTGGTGGCAGTAGCGGAGGTTACGGAGGAAATGCCACAGAATGGCAAAACTCTTTGCTTGAATGCGGAGGAGGTGGCGGAGGAGGTGGCTATGTCATTGGCTCCAACATCGTTGGAGGCGGTGGCGGGACCGGCGGAGATTCCTTCGTTTCAGGCGGCAACGGTAGCGGTAACGGTGGCGGTGGGGGCGCAGGATGCTCATATATATCAACTGACTGGAGAGTTTTCCCAACAAACGGAAACAGTACCTTCGCTGGCGGTTCTGCGGGCTCTGACGGTGGACCTGGCAGCGGTGTCGTCGTAGTCACATGGTAAGGAGGAGAAGAGAATGTATATTTTACTTGAAGATAACAAGGTGAAAGAGATTATCCCGGACATCGCCCCCATTTTCCCCGGCATCCCGATTGAGGCGCGATACACCGCCGAATTTGTAGCCTCCCTTCTCCATGTGGAGGACGGGACAGAGGTCCAGCAGAATTGGATTTATGACCCTGAAACGGAGACCTTTTCCGCACCCCCTAAACCGGAGCCGAAACCAGAACCTGAAATGATCTCCACCTCGGAATTGGATGCCGCATATCAAGAAGGAGTGAATAGCTATGTCTAATCAAATTTACTTCGATGCGATGAAAGCCAAAGGTTTGGCCGATGCTGCTGACTTGCAGGAGCGGTCTTCCTCTCTGGATGGGACAGCCTTATATGCCGAAGAGGATAAGATTCCCGACTTTGCGGAGGCTGTGAAGGTCAGAAACATGCTGGAGCGCAAGGCGGGCCAGAAAGATGGCTTTGTCTGCCGGTCCAGCGCCGGGCGGGTGGTTCGGCTCCTCCAGGTCTACGACAGTGAAATCTATCCCCAGGAGCCGGAGGAGCTGCCCGCCCAGTGGGGATTTGTCTGGTCCACCGACCCGGGAAAGGCGCTGCCCTTCCTCTCCCTCTCCACGTCCCCCTACGCCAAAGGGGACTGCTGTACTACAGATGGCAAAACCTGGCGCAGCAAGATTGACACCAACACCTGGTCCCCGGAGACAAGCCCGGAGTTTTGGGAGGAAGTGGAACCCTGACGAACCATCCCACACAGAGAGAGGAGGGCTGTTATGCCCATGGACAAGTGTACCTTTAACCCCGGGAATGAATGCTTGGGGCTGCAAAAGGCTAACATGTTGGAGAAGTCTCTGAACAGCCATTTGGATGCGGCCCGGCAGACCCATAAGGAGATGTATGACCGCATCCGGGCCCTGGAAACTGAGAGCGCACGCCGGGACGAACAGTATGTTCAGATTCTGGACAAGCTGGATGAAATGTCCTCCAAAATCACATCGGCACTCAGCCAGGTGAGTGAGCTCCAGATCAAGCCCGCACGCCGGTGGGAAGGGTTGGCTGATAAAGCAATCTGGGCTGTTTTCGCGGCAGTGATTGCGTTTCTGCTGGCAAAAATCGGGCTGTGAGAGGGGGTGAAGGGAATGAGTGAGAAATGGAAAGCCTGGTGGAAAGCGGCGGGAATCCGTGCAATCAAGACCATGGCAGAGACCGCCATTGCCACGATTGGGGCGGCAGCGGTGCTTTCTGCGGTGGAATGGCCGGTGGTTCTGTCGGCCACCATACTGTCCGGCATACTGTCCTTGCTGGTTAGTATCAAGGGCCTGCCGGAAGTTGAGAAAGAAACTGCAAACAAAAACTAAAGACAAAGAAGGAGAATTCGTATGGCAAACCGTTTTTATGCGAATCGCATGGCAATTAAGGCTATCAGCGAGAAAGAGGGCGTGGATGTAGATATCGCCTCCCGCATGTATGCGCAGCAGCAGGGCTGGACCGGCTGGGAAAAGGAAATGGACGAGTGGAACGATATTCAGCGTTCCTACATGAAGTCTAAGACAAAGACACTGGCAGACCTTTTTAAGTAAAAGGGGGATTCCTATGGAAGAAAAGAATGCTACTCTGTCTGTTGTACATCCAGAAGATGATATTCCAGAATCTATGCTGGACGAGATGACCAACGGAAAAGGGGAAGATAAAGATGAGTAACAGCCCTCTTGTGACCTACACCAAATTATCCCCCAACCATTCCGGGCGGCGCAACCACGTAATCGACACCGTTTCCGTTCACTGCATGGCAGGCAATGCCAGCGTAGAGACTTGTGGGGCCTTGTTTGCTGACCCGTCCCGCAAGGCCAGCAGCAACTACGGCATTGGAAGCGATGGGCGGATTGCTTTATATGTAGATGAAGCAAACCGGTCCTGGTGTACCTCCAGCGCCTCCAACGACCATCGAGCCATCACCATTGAGGTGGCCAACAACGGCGGGGCGCCGGACTGGCCGGTATCAGACAAAGCCTACGCCGCATTGCTGGACCTATTGACGGATATCTGCCGGAGAAATGGGATCAAGAAACTGCTGTGGAGAGGGGATAAATCCCTGATCGGCCAGGTGGACAAGCAGAATATGACGGTTCACCGGTGGTTCGCCGCCAAGGCCTGCCCGGGGGATTATCTGTATAACCGGCACGGAGAGATTGCCGCCGAAGTCAACCGGCGGCTGGAAGGAGAGGATGAACCCATGGACATCGCAAAATTGATTTCTGAAATGACCAACGAACAAGCCTACCAGCTCATGCAGAAAGCAGAGCTCTGCGCCAAGACCATCCCGGAGCCCAGCTGGAGCCAGGAGGAGGGTCACTGGGCCGAGGCTACTGCGGCCGGCATCGTGGATGGTACCAGCCCGGAGCGCCCGATGAGACGAGACGAGGTGATTGCGGTGCTGGGGCGGAAGGGGTTGCTGTAAAGTAAAAAACAGCCCTGGAATCCAAGTATTCCAAGGCTGTTTTTCTGTATGCAATAGGTATGCAGTAATGGAAATTGTGCCAAGTCCCATCGAAAAATAATCAAACAAAAAAGTTCCGAAAATCACCCAAATAAGATGATTTTCGGAACTTTTGGTCCGAGTGTTGAGATTCGAACTCAAGGCCTCTTGAACCCCATTCAAGCGCGATACCAAACTTCGCCACACCCGGATGCCGTTTCAAACAGCTTAGTAATAATACCATGGGGAGAAGAAAAAAGCAAGAGGGTTTTGAAAAAAAGAGGAAAATATATGCACAATTTCTTTGCTGCATTTCAAGACAAAGTTGGATGATTTATACAGTGTTGGGGAAGATCACCTCTTCCAGCACAATTTGTGACCAAGTTTCCAGACGGTCAAATACCGCACTGAGTTCCTGAGGAGAAGCCCAGGAGCCGGACATTTTTTCGGTCTCCCGGACGGTGACCTCTCCTGTGGTTTCCAGGAGATAGACCAGGGCGGTGTGGTAGTCACTGACGCCGCCGGTGGTTTCATTGATCAGACCCACGCAGGTCAGGGAGGTGATCTGAGAAAGGGTGACCTCCTCTGAGAGCTCCCGCCACAGGCCGGCGGCGATGGGGTCGTCGTCGGCTTCCTCCGTGGGGGTGATGTGGCCGCCCACCCCCAGGGAAAGCTTTTCATGGAGGCGGGTCTCCGTCTGCTTTTTCAGGCGGCGCAGAAGGAAATAGTGCCTCCCCCGGCGCAGAATGACATAGGGGATGATCTGCCTGACGGTATTGTCATACTCCGCCTGTTCTCGGGGGAGAAAGGTATGATGGTCCAGAATGAACTGACGGATGGTCTCGAGATTTTGGGAGAGGAAGGGACCGGTGCCCAGGCGGGCCTCCAAGGCGGCGCGGTTTACAACGAGGACTTGCTCCATGGCAGTCACCTGCTTTCTGTGGGGTGTTGTGTTTATTGTACCAGAAGTGGTCCAGCCTGAAAAGGCAAACTTGCCCGAAGGAGCTTCGGCAAGGAAGGGTTATAGGGTGTCTCCCTTTCGTGGCGGGAGAACGAAGATAAAGAGCAGGGAGCTGATGAGAAGCAGGAAAGGGTAAAACAGATTGGGGATGACCTGGAAGGCGGACAGTTCATGTCCCAGTTCACTGGCGGCGGAGAGGGCCACCAGCATCTGGGCGCCGTAGGGGAGGATACCCTGGAAGATGCAGGAGAAGGTGTCCAGCAGGGAGGCGGTCTTTCGGGGGGAGATGCCGTAGTCCTGGGACATCTCCTTGGCGATGGGATTGGCCATGACGATGGCGACGGTGTTGTTGGCGGTGGCGATGTCCATGGCGCCCACCAGCAGGCCCATGCCCAGCTGACCGCCCTTCTTGCCGTGGAAGACCCGCCGGATGCCGTTCAGAAGGGCGTCAAAGCCGCCGTGGGCCCGGATCAGCGCGCAGAGGGCGGAGACCAGGATGGCGACCATGGCGGTCTCATACATCCCGGCGGCGCCGGAGCCCATGTTGGCCAGCAGTTCTGTGGGGGCGGTGGCCCCTGTGGCCAGCATGATAACAGCCCCGGACCCAATGCCCAGCAGCAGGACGAGAAAGACGTTGGCCCCGAGAATTCCCCCCACGAGAACCAGAAGGTAGGGGACCATCTGAATGAGGCTGTACGGTGCCAGGACCAGGGGCCCGGTGGACTGCCCGAAGGAGAGAACCAGGATGAGCAGGAGGGAGACCAGCGCCGCCGGCAGGGCGATGGCGAAGTTGACCCGAAATTTATCCCGCATGGGGCAGCCCTGGCCGTTGCAGGCGGCGATGGTGGTGTCGGAGATAAAGGAGAGGTTGTCCCCAAACATGGCCCCGCCCATGACAGAGGCCACACACAGGGGAATGGAGAAGCCGGAGGCCTCTGCCACAGACAGGGCGATGGGGGTGATCAGGGTGATGGTTCCCACCGACGTGCCCATGGCCAGCGCCACAAAGCAGCTGACCACAAAGAGAACCGCCACGGCGAACTGGGCGGGGACCAGGGAGAGCAGAAAATAGGCCACGCTGTCGGCGCTGCTCCGCCCCACCACCCCCACAAAAATGCCGGCGGTGAGGAAGATGAGAATCATAATGATGATGTTTTTGTCCCCCACGCCCTTCCCCATGAGAAGGAGCTTGTCATCCAGGGAAAGGGCCCGGTTCTGGAGGCAGGCCACCAGCAGGGCTGCCAGGAAGGCCACCACAATGGGGATGTTGTAGAAGCCCATGGGGATCTGTAAACCGTACTCAAAGAGGATGCCAAGGCCCAGGTAAAGGATCAGAAAGACGCCGATGGGGAGCAGTGCTTTGACGTTGCCGCGCTTCATAGAAAGAACCTCCGATTTTCATGTCTCTCGGACGGGAGCGAGGCTGGTCGATCCGGGGAGGCGCCCCTGGCCGCCTGAGGCAAACAAGAAAAAGCTACAAGAAATACGGGGAAATGTCAAGGGGATTTCCGGGGCGGGCGGGAAAACCTTGCAATTTATACTTGCAATTTGTTCCGCGACCTGATAAAATATACGGCGTCTATGGAAAAAGGGTGGTCCTCTGGGGCATGCACCAAGGGCGTGCATAGGAAATTTCCCCATGAACACCTGTATTACAGGAGGAAAAAGACAATGGATCTCATGAAAAATTTTATTGAGAAGAACATGCCTGAGAAGGCAGCCCCCGACGTCACAGTGGGTGACACCGTCCGTGTCCACCTGCGGGTCAAGGAAGGCAACCGGGAGCGGATTCAGGTGTTCGAGGGAACGGTCATCGCCAAGAAGCACGGCGGCATCAACGAGACCTTCACCGTGCGCCGGATCTCCTATGGCGTCGGCGTGGAGAAGGTGTTCCCTCTTTACAGCCCTGTCATTGAGAAGGTGGAGACCGTCCGGAAAGGTAAGGTCCGCCGGGCCAAGCTGTACTATCTGCGCGACCGCGTGGGCAAGGCGGCAAAGGTCAAGGAGAAGCTGTAATTCCAACGAGTTTCCGAAAAGGGGAGCGCTCCGGCGCTCCCTTTTTTGTTGGACGCGGGCCCGCCGGAAAACCAGGGAGCAGGGGCGTTTTTCCAGGGTGTTTCCCCGCTTTTTTTGTGGAAAAGCCTTTTCAGAACGGGGAAAGTCGTGTATACTAATCAGTTATGAAATAACACCGTTCCAGGGCGGGCAGCTGCCCCGGCAGGGAAGGGAGAGGATAGGAACGTGAACATCCAATGGTACCCGGGCCACATGACCAAAACCCGGCGGATGATCGGGGAGAATCTCAAATATGTGGACGTGGTGGCCGAGGTCATTGACGCCCGGATTCCCATTGCCAGCCGGAACCCGGACTTGGACGAGCTGGTGGGGGGGAAGCCCCGGGTGGTCATTCTCAACCGGGCCGACCAGGCGGACCCTGCCGCCAGCAAGGTCTGGGGGGCGTACTTTCGGGCCCAGGGAATCTCGGTCTTGGAGTGTGACGCCCGCAGCGGCGCGGGGGTCAAGCAGTTTTCCCCCGTGATGCGGGCGGCGCTGAAAGAGCAGATCGCCAGGTGGAAGGAGAAGGGCCAGGTGGGCCGGCCGGTCCGGGCCATGGTGGTGGGCATTCCCAATGTGGGCAAGTCCACCTTTATCAACAAGGTGGCCAGGAAGAAATCCGCCAAGGCCGGGGACCGGCCCGGCGTTACCCGGGGAAAGCAGTGGATCACGGTGGACCAGGGGCTGGAACTGCTGGATACCCCCGGAATTTTGTGGCCCAAGTTTGAGGATGAGACCATCGGGTTGCATCTGGCCTTTACCGGCGCGGTCCGGGACGCCATCATGGACGTGGAGACCCTGGCATGCCATCTGATCCAGCTGCTGGCCCAGCGAAAGCCCGAGTCTCTCGCAGCGCGCTTTAAGCTGGTTCCGGAGGAAGGGATGGACGGCTGGGCGCTGCTGGAGGCCGGCGCCCGCAAGCGGGGCTTTTTGATCTCCGGCGGCGAGGTGGACTTGGAGCGGATGGCCCACATTCTCCTGGACGAGTTCCGGGGGGGGAAGATGGGCCGGATCACCCTGGAACTGCCGGAGGACCTGGAGAGAGGAGCGGACCCAAGTGGAGCGCCCTGACCTGTGGGAAATTGAGAACAGCCTGTTTGCCCAGGGCTGCGGGTGCCTGTGCGGGGTGGACGAGGCGGGGGCGGGCCCTCTGGCCGGCCGGGTCTACGCCGGGGCGGTGATTCTGCCCCGGGGCTGGGGCCACCCTTACCTCAATGACTCCAAGCAGGTGACGGAGAGGCGGCGGGAGATTCTCTATGACCGGATCTGCCAAGAGGCGGTCGCCTGGTCCGTGGCCTGGGCGGAGGTGGAGGAGATCGACCGGATCAACATCCTTCGGGCCCGGCTGCTGGCCATGGAACGGGCCATACAGGGCCTGTCCCGCCGGCCTGATTTGGCCCTGGTGGATGGGAACCGGTCCGAGGGCATCACCGTGCCCTGCCGGACGGTGGTGAAGGGAGACCGGAAAAGCGCCTCCATCGCCGCGGCCTCCATCCTGGCCAAGGTCTCCAGGGACCGGTACATGGGAGAGATGGCCGCGGTCTATCCGGTCTACGGCTTTGAGCGGCACAAGGGGTACCCCACCCAGCTGCACTACCAGCGGCTGCGCCAGTACGGCCCCTGCCCCATCCACCGCCGGACCTTCCTGAAAAAGCTGTGAGGGGCGGGGACCGAACCAGCCTGGGGCTGTGGGGGGAGAAGCAGGCCGCCCGGTATTTGAGGAAGCAGGGATTCCGGGTGTTGGAGAACCGCTTCCGCTGCCGGGAGGGGGAGATCGACCTTGTGGTCTCCCGGGGCCCCTACCTCTGTTTTGTAGAGGTCAAGCTCCGCAGGAATGCCGAAATGGCCGAGGCCCGGGAGTTTGTCACCCCGGGAAAGCAGCGGCGGGTCCGCACCGCCGCCCTCTATTACTTAATGGAACATCCCTCCCCGCTGCAGCCTCGGTTTGACGTGGTGGAGGTTTACGCGCCCCAGGGAGAGAGCACCCGCAAGCCGGTGGTCCGCCACTGGGAGGGCGTGTTTTGATGGAAGCGCCCGGCGCTGCGGTGCCGGGGTCCATAGAATTGTTTTTGCGCGCCCGGAGCATGGGGCGCGGCATTGTCTCTGGAAAGGTATGTGAATCACATGAAGTATGTCAGCACAAGAAATCAGTCTGTTCGCCTGCGCGCCAGCCAGGCCATCGCCCAGGGCCTGGCCCGGGACGGCGGCCTGCTGACCCCGGAGGTCTTCCCCAAGCTCACCCCCGCCCTGCTGGAGGACCTGCGGGGCAAGACCTACGGCCAGCGGGCCGTGGCGGTGATGAAGCTGTTTTTGGAGGATTTCTCCGAGGAGGAGCTGACGGCCTTTACCCAGGCCGGTTACTCTGGGGAAAAGTTTGACGATGCCCGGGTGGCGCCGCTGGAACCCCTGACGGAGGATACCTATTGCCTGGAGCTGTGGCATGGCCCCACCTCGGCCTTCAAGGATATGGCCCTGCAGATCCTGCCCCATCTGCTCTCGGCCTCTCTGGTCAAGAATCAGGAGGACAAAACCGTGTGCATCCTGGTGGCCACCTCTGGGGACACCGGCAAGGCCGCCCTGGAGGGGTTCAAGGATGTGGACCGGACCAAAATCCTGGTGTTTTATCCCAAGGACGGTGTCTCTGCGGTCCAGGCCCTACAGATGCAGACCCAGCAGGGGAACAACGTGGGCGTGTGCGCCGTCCACGGCAATTTTGACGATGCCCAGACCGGGGTGAAGACCCTCTTCTCCGACGAGAAACTCCGGGAGGACCTGGCTCGGAGAGGGTATTTCCTCTCCTCGGCCAACTCCATCAACTGGGGCCGGATTCTGCCCCAGCTGGTCTACTATATCTCCGCCTACTGCGACCTGCTGAACCTGGGGAAGATTACCATGGGGGAGAAGGTCAACTACTGCGTGCCCACCGGGAACTTCGGCAATATCCTGGCCTGCTGGTATGCCGGCCAGATGGGGCTGCCTGTGGGCAAGCTCATCTGCGCCTCCAACAGCAACAACGTGCTCACGGACTTTTTGGCCACCGGCACCTATGACAAAAACCGCCCCTTCCATACCACCATGTCGCCCTCTATGGACATCCTGGTCTCCAGCAATTTAGAGCGTCTCCTCTTCGCCCTGTCGGGCCAAAACGACCAGGAGGTGGCCGGCTATATGAAGCAGCTGGGGGAGAAGGGATGCTATACCGTCTCCGAGGAGATCAAGGCCAAGCTCCAGGCGGATTTCTACGGCGGCTTCTGCGACGAGGCCAAGACCAGCGCCATCATCGCCCAGGTCTGGAAGGAGCATCACTATCTCATTGATCCCCACACGGCAGTGGCCTATGGGGTGATGCAGGACTACCGGGAGGCGACCGGGGATGACCGGAAGACGGTGTTTGTCTCCACCGCCAGCCCCTTTAAGTTCTGTGACAGCGTACTCCACAGCCTGGGCGTTGCCCAGGTGCGGGAGGGCCTGGGCGCCCTGGATCAGCTGGCGGAGGTCTCCGGCCGGCCCGCCCCTGTCCCCCTGGCCAGCCTCCGGGACAAGGCGGTGCGCTTTGAAGAGAGCGTGGACAAGGAGAAGATGATGGACGTGGTCCTGGACATGCTGCGATAAGCGCGGGGGGAAGCCAGTGGCACTGTACACCATCGGTGACACCCACCTGTCCCTGGGCAGCGACAAGCCCATGGACGTGTTCGGCGGGGCCTGGGAGGGCTACGTGGAAAAGCTGGCCCAAGGGCTGTCTGTTCTGCGGCCGGAAGATACCCTGGTTATCGCCGGGGATATCTCCTGGGGGATGAGCCTGGAGGAGTCGGAAGCGGATTTTGCCTGGCTCGATGCCCTGCCGGGAAGAAAGATTTTAATGAAGGGAAACCACGACTACTGGTGGAACACGGCGGCGAAGATGACCCGTTTTTTTGCCGAAAAGGGGTTTTCCACCTTGCACATCCTCCACAACAACTGCCACTTCTATGGGGACTTGGCCCTCTGCGGCACCCGGGGTTGGTTCTATGAGGAGGAGAAGCAGGGGCAGAATGAAAAGGTGTTTCGCCGGGAGCTGGCCCGGCTGGAGACCTCGCTCCAGGCCGCCGGGTCCCGGGAGAAGCTCTGCTTTCTTCATTACCCCCCTTTTTACACGGGGTACTGCTGCGCCCCCATCCTGGAGCTGCTGGAGCGGTACCAGGTGAGGGCCTGTTACTACGGCCACCTCCACGGCGCCAGCCACCGCCTGGCCCTTCAGGGAAGGCGGGGCGGGGTGGAGTACCGTCTGGTCTCGGCGGATTACCTAAAGTTTCGCCCGGAAAAAATCTTGGAATGAGGAAAAAAAGTCTGGTAATTCTGGAAAGAATCTGATAATATAGCCTATATATACTGCAATACAATGCCTTTTCAGGCTCTCAAGGGAGCAAAAAGGGCGTTTCACAGGAGGAAAAAGGACATGAATGTCAAGAGCGTTGTAGAAAACAAAGAGAAGTTTGAGGTCGAACTGACCATTGAAGTGGGTCAGGAAGAGTTCGAAGCCGGCCTGGACAAAGCCTATCGCAAGAACCGCGGCAGCATCTCGGTCCCCGGGTTCCGGAAGGGCAAGGCCCCCCGTAAGGTCATTGAGGGGATGTACGGCGCTGGAGTATTCTATGAAGATGCCATTGAGGAGATCTATCCCCAGGCATGCATGCAGGCCATTGAGGAGAAGGGCCTGGATTCCGTTGCCCCTCCCCGGGTGGAAATCACCGATCTGGGGAAAGAGGGCTTCACCTTTAAGGCCATTGTCACTGTCCGTCCCGTGATCACCCTGAAGCAGTATAAGGGCCTGGAGGCCGACAAGGTTCTGCCCACCGTCACCGACGCGGCGGTGGACAATGAGCTCAAGCAGTATGTGGACCGCGCCACCCAGCTGGAGCCGGTGGACCGGGCCGCTGAGATGGGCGACAGCATGGTCATGGACTATGAGGGCGTCAAGGATGGCGTGCCCTTCGAGGGCGGCTCTGCCAAGGGCTATGAGCTGGCGCTGGGCTCCCACACCTTCATTCCCGGCTTCGAGGAGCAGGTGGTCGGCATGAAGGCGGGGGAGGAGAAGACCATTGATCTGACCTTCCCCGAGGACTATCACGCCAAGGATCTGGCCGGCCAGCCGGTCCAGTTCAAAGTAAAATGCGTCGAGGTGAAGGAGAAGAAGGTCCCCGCCATCGACGATGAGTTTGCCAAGGATGTCTCCGAGTTTGAGACCCTGGCTGAGTTCAAAGAGGACCTGAAGCAGAAGATCGTGGACCGGAACATGGCCCAGAGTGAGGCGAAGTTCCGCCAGGCCCTGCTGGCCCAGCTGTGCGAGCAGGTGGACATTGAGCTGCCCGAGGCCATGGTGGAGACCCAGATCGACCGCCTGATGGACAGCTATGCCTCCCGCCTGGAGCAGCAGGGCATCAGCCTGGAGCTGTACCTGCAGTACATGCAGATGAGCACCGACAAGCTCCGGGAGGACCTGAAAGAGGCCGCTGTGACCCAGATCAAGCAGCAGCTGGCGCTGGACGCCGTGGTGGCTGCCGAGGAGATCGTGGTCAGCGACGAGGACGTGGAGGAGGAGGTCAAAAAGGCCGCCGCCAACCTGAACGTTCCCTATGAGCGGGTGACCGAGGGCCTGGATCGGGAAGCCCTGAAGGTGGACCTGGCCCGGGACCGCGCCATGGCCGCTGTGGCTGTGGCTGCCAAGCCCAACCTGATCGCGGCGGATGCCGAAGACGGGGAGATCAAGCTCACCGAAGTGACCAAGGATGAGGAGAAGGCGGCGGAAGAAACCGAGGCCAAGCCCAAGAAGCGCACCACCAAGGCCAAGGCGAAAACCGAAGAGACCGCAGAGGACGGTGAGGAGAAGAAGCCCGCCGCCAAAAAGCCCAGAGCAAAGAAGACCACCGCAGAAGGGGAGGAAGCTCCCAAGAAGACCACCACCCGCAAGAAAAAGGCAGAAGAGCCCAAGGGTGAGGAATAATTTTCCGTGGGGCGGGCATACTGTGCTCTGAATGGAAAAGGAGATCAAGCTATGAGTTTAGTGCCCTATGTAGTCGAACAAACCAACCGGGGAGAACGGTCCTATGACATCTTCTCCCGCTTACTCAACGACCGGATCATCTTCCTGTCCGAGGAGGTCAACGATACCACAGCCAGCCTTGTGGTGGCCCAGCTGCTGTATCTGGAGTCCCAGAACCCGGATCAGGATATCCAGTTCTATATCAACAGCCCAGGCGGTTCTGTCACGGCGGGAATGGCCATTTATGACACCATGCAGTACATCAAGTGCGATGTCTCCACCATCTGCATCGGCATGGCTGCCAGCATGGGTGCTTTCCTTCTGGCCGCAGGGACCAAGGGCAAGCGGATGGCGCTGCCCAACGCGGAGATCATGATTCACCAGCCCTCCGCCGGAACCCAGGGACAGATTACGGACATGGCGATTCACCTGAAGCGCCTGGAAGTGATCAAGAAGCGGATGAACCATATCCTCTCGGAAAACACCGGAAAGCCCCTGGATGTGGTCACAGCCGACTGTGAGCGGGATAATTTCATGTCCGCCCAGGAAGCCATGGAGTATGGCCTCATTGATAAAGTGATCGATAAGCGCTGATAGGACAAGGAAAAAAGGGGGGCTGGCGTCCCCCTTTTTCCTGCGTTAGAAAGAGGTGAAATGGTTTTGGCCAAAAACGACGAAAAACGAGCCATCCGCTGCTCCTTTTGCGGCAAGCATCAGGATCAGGTGACAAAGATCATCGCCGGACCCGGTGCGTACATCTGCAACGAGTGTGTCCAGCTGTGCATGGACATTTTAGATAATATGGCGGCCCCGGAGGAGCAGCTTGTGAGCCCGGATATGCCGGAGATCATTCCCAGCCCCAAGGAGATCAAGGCCTATCTGGATGAATATGTCATCGGGCAGGAGACCGCCAAAGTGGCCCTGTCCGTGGCGGTTTACAATCATTATAAGCGCATTTACTTTGGCGGCGGGGACGATGTGGAGCTGCAGAAGAGCAACATCCTCCTGCTGGGCCCCACCGGCAGCGGAAAGACGCTGCTGGCCCAGACCCTGGCCAAGATTTTGAAGGTTCCCTTTGCCATCGCGGACGCCACCACCCTGACCGAGGCCGGCTATGTGGGGGATGACGTGGAGAACATCCTGCTGCGCCTGGTGCAGGCTGCCGACTATGACATCGAGCAGGCGGAGCGGGGGATTATTTACATCGACGAGATGGATAAAATCGCCCGAAAGAGTGAAAATACCTCCATCACCCGGGATGTCTCCGGCGAGGGCGTGCAGCAGGCCCTGCTGAAAATCCTGGAGGGCACGGTGGCCAATGTCCCCCCCCAGGGCGGCCGGAAGCACCCCCATCAGGAGTTTATCCAGGTGGACACCAAGAATATCCTCTTCATCTGCGGCGGCGCCTTTGACGGAGTGGAGAAGATCATTGAAAAGCGGGTCAATCAGAAAGGCATCGGCTTTGGCGCCGAGATCATGAGCAAGGCGGAGCTGGAAAAGCGCAATATTTTAAGCCAGATTCAGCCCCATGACCTGCTGAAGTTCGGCATTATCCCGGAGCTGGTGGGACGTCTGCCGGTGATCACCTCCCTGTCCCCGCTGAGCCGGGAGGATTTGGTGAAGATCCTCACCGAGCCCAAGAACGCCCTGGTCAAGCAGTACCAAAAGCTGCTGGAATATGATATGGTGAAGCTGGTCTTCACCCCCGGGGCCCTGGAGGCCGTAGCCGATAAGTCCATGGAACGGGGGATCGGTGCCAGAGGCCTGCGGGCGGTGCTGGAAGAGGTGATGTCCCAGATTATGTACGACATCCCTTCGGACAACTCCATTGTGGAGGTGGATATCACCCCCGAAAGCGTCCGGGACGGGGCGGAACCGCAGCTGATCCGCGACCCCAACCGGCCGCCTCGCCCCCACTTGGGCGCTGCGGCCCTCCGGGCCCAGAGCGGCGGCCTGGCCCGCCAGGACGGTACAGCCTGAGGGCGAGACAATCCAATTCCATGCAACTAACAGGGCGGAGGGGGAAACTTCTCCGCCCTTTCCGTCTACTCCAGCGCGGCTGCGCTGGAATCCAAGTTCCAGTTTTCGTTGAAAGGAAGTGAATCGGTTTGCCAGAGGAAGAAAAGACTGAAACCGTGCCAATGCAAACCATGCCCGCTCTGGCCCTGCGGGGTCTGACGGTATATCCGAAAATGATGGTCCACTTTGATGTGGGTCGGGAGGCCTCCGTGAAGGCCATTGAAGAGTCCATGTCTTCCAACCAACCCATTTTCCTGGTGGCCCAGAAGGACATCCGGGTGGAGGAGCCGGACCGAAACCATCTTTTTGCCATGGGGACGGTTTCGGTGGTCCGTCAGATTCTCCGCCTGCCGGGGAAGACCATCCGGGTGATGGTGGAGGGTCAGACCCGGGCCCGCCTCCACGAACTGACCCAGACTGATCCCTACCTGGTGGCCCAGGTAGAGCCGGTGGAGACCAGTGAGCACTATGAGGGAAAGACCAATTCCCTCCGGGCGGAGGCGGCCATTCGCCAGGCCTATGAGCTCTTTGACCGATACAGCGAACTCTCCCCCAAGAACGCCTCGGCGGAGATGCTGATGAATATCATGTCCAGCGAGGACGCCGGCTATATTGCCGACTTCCTTGCCCAAAATGTCTCCATGCGGGTGCTGGACAAGCAGTCCATCCTGGATGAGCTCCGGCCGGTCCAGCGGCTGAATAAGATGAACCGCCTCCTCCGCCGGGAGGTGGAGATCCTGGAGATGGAGCAGAGCATCCAGCGCCGGGTCCAGGAGAACATGACCCAGAACCAAAAGGACGCCTTTCTGCGGGAGCAGGTGCGGGTGATCCAGGAGGAACTGGGGGAGGACGGCGACAATGAGCTGGCCGCCTACCGCCGGCAGATTGCCGATGCCAAGCTGCCGGAGGAGGTGGAGACCAAGCTGCTCAAAGAGGTAATGCACCTGGAGAAGCAGCCCTTCGGCTCTGCGGAGGCCTCGGTGCTGCGGAACTACCTGGATGTGTGCCTGGAGCTGCCCTGGACCAAGACCTCCAAGGAGCGGGTCAACGTCCAGGCGGCCCGGAAGATTCTGGACGCGGACCACTTCGGCCTGGAAAAGGTGAAGGAGCGGATTCTGGAGTTTCTGGCGGTCAAGCAGCTGGCCCCGGATTTGAAGGGGCAGATCCTCTGCCTGGTGGGCCCTCCGGGAGTGGGAAAGACCTCCATTGGAATGTCCATGGCCCGGGCACTGAACCGGAAAATGGCTCGAATTTCCTTGGGCGGCGTCCATGATGAGGCGGATATCCGGGGCCACCGGAAAACCTACGTGGGGGCCATGCCCGGCCGGATCATCAATGCCATCCGCCAGGCGGGCACCAGAAATCCTCTGCTTTTGCTGGACGAAATCGACAAGCTGGGCAGCGACATGCGGGGCGACCCCGCTGCGGCTCTGCTGGAAGTGCTGGACGGGGAGCAGAACAGTACCTTCCGGGATCACTTTGTGGAGCTCCCCTTTGATCTGTCCGAGGTGCTGTTTATCACCACGGCCAACACCACCTCTACCATTCCCAAGCCTTTGCTGGACCGGATGGAGGTCATTGAGCTGCCCAGCTACACCGACGAGGAAAAGCTCCAGATCGCCAAGCAGCATCTGCTGCCCAAGCAGCTCAAGCGCCACGGCCTAAAGAAGAATCAGTTGAAGATCACCGACGACGCCATCCGGGAGGTCATTGTCTCCTACACCCGGGAGTCTGGCGTCCGAGTATTGGAGCGAGAGCTGGGGGCCCTGTGCCGGAAGGTGGCCATGGGCATTGTCTCCCAGCGGTATAAGCAGGCCCATGTCACAGGGGACACCCTGGAGGAGTTCCTGGGGCCCCGAAAGTTCCATCCAGAGAAGAACGGCCTGGAGAACCAGGTGGGGCTGGTCAACGGGCTGGCTTGGACCTCCGTGGGGGGAACCCTGTTGGAGGCGGAGGTCAATGTGGTGCCCGGCTCCGGCAAAGTGGAGCTCACAGGCAACCTGGGCAATGTGATGAAGGAGTCAGCCCGGGCGGCCTTCACCTATATCCGCAGCCGGGCGGTCCAGCTGGGGGTGGAGCCCAACTTCTACAAGGAAAAAGACATTCACATCCACTTCCCCGAGGGCGCGGTGCCCAAGGACGGCCCCTCCGCCGGAGTGACCATCACCACGGCCATGGTCTCGGCCCTCACCGGAATTCCGGTTCGGGGAGATGTGGCCATGACGGGAGAAGTCACCCTCCGGGGCCGGGTTCTGCCCATCGGCGGCCTGCGGGAAAAATCCATGGCGGCGCTGCGCAACGGCATCCACACGGTCATCATCCCCAAGGACAATGAATCCGACCTGGAGGAGATCGACCAGACGGTCCGCGGCGCCCTGCAGTTCATTCCCGCCTCCCATGTGGACCAGGTTCTGGCCAACGCCCTGGAGCATCCCCCTTTGGCGCAGCCTGCGGAGGACGCGGGGGAGGCCCCTCTGGGCGGTCCCGGGACCAGTTCCCAGGCATCCATTCCGAGAACGTGAGAGGAACGCTGATGAAGCTCAACACACAAAACGCGGAGTTTGTGCTCTCCGCGGCGAGGCTGGCAGACTGTCCCCGGGACAGTCTGCCGCAGATCGCCTTTGCAGGCCGGTCCAACGTGGGCAAGTCCTCTGTCATCAACCGCCTGCTGAACCGAAAGAACTTTGCCCGGGTGGGGTCCGCCCCAGGTAAGACCACCCACATCAACTATTTCCGCATTGACCGAAAGGTGTACTTTGTGGACCTGCCGGGATATGGCTATGCCAAGGTTTCCAAGCAGGAACGGGCCCGGTGGGGCAGGCTGATTGAGCAGTGGTTTGCCGACGCCAGCCTGCTGACCCTGGGGATTCTGTTGGTGGACCTGCGCCACAAGCCCACCGCCGATGACTGCGTCATGGCCCAGTGGTTTAAGGATTCCGGCAAGCCCTTTGTGGTGGTGGCCAACAAACAGGATAAGATCAAGAAAAGCGAGTGGGAACCCAACCTGGCCCGCATCCGAGAGACCTTGGCGCTGGATACACAGACCCCGGTGATCTCCTTTTCCGCGGAAAAGGGACTGGGAAAAGAGGAACTACTGGGGGTTATTCTGGACCACATCAGCGCCGACACAGCCCAGGAGTAAGAAAGAGAGCGCCGGCCCGGAGGCCGGAAGGGGAGGAAATGGACATGAAACGAGTGGGGGGACTGTTCCTCTACGCCATTCTGGCCGGCTTTTGCATCGGCCTGGGGGGCACCGTCTTTTTGAAGCTGAAGGATGCCTTTCCCGGGGGCAACGTGGTGGGGGCGCTGCTGTTCACCATCGGCCTGTTTACCGTCTGCACCCGGGGATATGCCCTGTTTACGGGAAAGGCGTGCTACCTATTTGACAATCCGCTGCCTGCCTATCTGCTGGATCTGCTGGTCTTTTGGGTGGGAAACCTCCTGGGGGCCATGCTGATTGCCGGTCTGGAGCATCTGACCGGTATGGTGGGGGGAGAGACCGGCATCGACGCCACCGCCGCCGCCCTGGTGGAGGGAAAGATGGGGGCCACCTATCTGGGCCTGTTTGTGCTGGGCATCTTGTGCAACATCTGCATTTTTATCGCCGTCAACGGCTATGCCAACAACCCCCACCAGGTGGGAAAGTACTTAGCCCTCTTTCTGGGCGTGTCCGTTTTTATCCTCTGCGGCACCGAGCACAGCGTGGCCGACATGTATTACTGGTCGGTCTCCGGGGTGCTTTATGCGCAGCCGGGGGAGTCGGTTCTCCGCCTTTTGATAATTTCCCTGGGCAATGTGGTGGGGGGTGTGTTTTTCCCGCTGATGGAGAAGGGAAAAAGACGCCTGGACCTGCCTGAAGCGTCATAAACCACCCAAGCCGGGGCCCTTTGGACCCGGCTTTTTTCTTGTAGAACGGCAGTGGGAGAAAACCGCAGCCTTTTTGCCCTCAGGTCTCCGGCGGCGCCGGAAGAGAAAGGAGAGAGACCCATGGTGGGAAAAGAAGACATCTACCGCATGCTGCGGGAGGAAGAAATCTGGCATGAAATCACAGAGCACCCGGCGGTGTATAACATGGAGGAGATGGCCCAAATCCAACTGCCCTATCCCGAGGCGGACGCGAAGAACCTGTTCGTCCGGGACAGCAAGAGGCGGGACTACTATCTCATTACCGTCCGGGGAGACAAGCGGGTGGACTTGAAGCAGTTCCGGCAGCAGAATCAGACTCGCTCCCTAAGTTTTGCCTCGGCGGAGGAGCTGGGAGAGCTGTTGGGTCTGATCCCGGGGGCGGTCACGCCGCTGGGCCTGCTCAACGACGGGGACAGACGGGTTTCCTTCTACCTGGACGCATCCTTTTGCCGGCCGGAGGCACAGAAAATCGGCGTTCACCCCAATGACAATACGGCCACCCTCTGGCTGCAGGTGGAGGATTTGCTCCGCCTGATCCGGGCGCATGGCAATCCCGTGCATGTGGTCCCAATTTGACGGGAGGCAAAACACCGGAAAGAGAGAGGAGTGTCCCCTGTGCCGTATTTTGTTCAGGGCCTTACCATGGGCCTGGCCTATGTGGCCCCCATTGGGGTCCAAAATCTGTTTGTGATCCATTCTGCCCTGGCCCATCCCCGGCGCCGGGCCTTGGCCACGGCGGGGATCGTCATTTTTTTCGATGTGACCCTGGCGCTGGCCTGCTTTTTTGGAGTAGGGGTGGTGATGGAAACCTTTCCCGTGGTCCGAATGGCCGTTCTGCTGGCAGGCAGCCTGGTTGTCCTGGCCATTGGCGTGGGTCTGCTCCGGACCAAGGAGGCGGGGGCGGAGGGGAGGCCCCTCCCTGCCACAGGGTCCAAAACGGTGTCCACCGCCTTTGTGGTCACCTGGTGCAATCCCCAGGCGCTCATTGACGGCACCATGATGCTGGGGGCCTTTCGGGCGACCCTGCCTACCGCCCAGGCGTCCTCCTTTATCTCCGGGGTGGCCCTGGCCTCCTGCCTGTGGTTTTTGGGGGTGACGCTGGTGGTCTCCCTGCTCAGCCGCCATTTTACCCCGGGGGTGATGGTGTGGATCAACCGGGTCTGCGGGGTGGTGATTCTCTGCTACGGGGGAAGCCTGCTCTGGTCCTTTCTGACCATGCTGGGATAAAGGAGAATGTCTATGAAAACCATTGCAATCATTGAGGACGACCAGCCCATTGGGGACCTGTTGGAGGAGGCGCTGGGCCAGGTGGGCTATGCTACCTTGCGGGCCTATTCCGGCACCGAGGCTCAATACCTCTTGGAGCGGGCGAAGCCCGACCTGATTCTGTTGGATCTGATGCTCCCCGGCTTGACCGGGGAGGAACTGCTGCCCTGTCTGGGGGAAATCCCGGTCATTGTGGTCAGCGCCAAGGTGGGGGTGGACGACAAGGTGAATGCCCTGCTGACCGGGGCGGCGGACTATGTGAGCAAGCCCTTTGCCATGCGGGAGCTTCTGGCCCGCATTGCCGTCCAGCTTCGGGGGCCCCGGGGCGAGGAGGTACCTTGTCTCGCCTTTGAGGACTTGATGCTGGACCCCGCCGCCCGCCAGGTCACTGTGGGGGGCGTGCCGGTGCATCTCACCAGGACGGAATATGCGCTCTGCCATCTGCTGCTTCAGAACCCCGGGCGGGTGTTGTCCAAGTCGGCAATTCTGGAGCGAATCAGCCGGGACACGCCGGACTGCACGGAGGGTTCCCTGAAGCAGCACATGAGCAACCTCCGCAAAAAGCTGCGGGCAGCGGGGGGACGGGAGTACATTGAGGCGGTATGGGGGATTGGATTTCAGTGGAAGAAGGAATCTTGACCAAATCTTGACCAAATTCTTACCCATTTCCTTGACGGCTACATGGTAGGCTGTAGCCAGACAAAGGAAAGGAGAAATCGACATGGAATACTGTCTGACCACCGAGGCCTTATGTAAAACCTACCGACAGGGCAAGGCTCTGCACAATGTAACGATGCATGTCCCCAAGGGGGCGATCTATGGCTTTGTGGGAAAAAACGGGGCCGGGAAGACCACACTGATCCGCCTCATCTGCGGCCTTCAAGCCCCCACGGCGGGGGGCTACACCCTCTATGGCGTCCGGAATACAGACCCGTCTATTCACCGGGTCCGCCGCCGGATGGGGGCTGTGGTGGAATCCCCGGCGATCTATCTGGACCTGACCGCAGAGGACAATCTCCGCCTCCAGGCCCGCCTGCTGGGGCAGCCCTCGGAGGAGGGGATTGCCCCGCTGCTGGAACTGGTGGGCCTGGGGGAGACGGGGCGAAAGAAGGCCCGAAACTTTTCCCTGGGCATGCGTCAGCGGCTGGGGATTGCCGTGGCCCTCTGTGGAGAGCCGGATTTCCTGGTGCTGGATGAGCCTGTCAACGGCCTGGACCCCCAGGGCATCATTGAGATGCGGGAGCTTATTTTGAAGCTCAATCGGGAGTACCAGATCACGGTGCTCCTCTCCAGCCACATCTTGGACGAGCTGGCCCGCCTGGCCACCCACTACGGTTTTTTAGACCAGGGAACTTTGGTCCGGGAGGTCAGCGCCCAGGAATTGGAGGCTGCCTGCCGCAGGTGTGTCCGGCTGACAGTCACCGATGCCAAGACCCTTTGCCGGGTGCTGGATGGCCGGGGGCTGGAGTACCGTCTGGCCGGAGAGGGGGAGGCCGACGTCTATGAGGCCCACGACCTTTCCCAGCTGATTCTGGACCTGCACCAGGCGGGCTGCCAGGTGACCGGGCTCCACCAGCGGGACGAGACTTTGGAGAGCTACTATATGAATCTGGTGGGAGGTGGCAGGGATGTCTAACCTCTTTTCTCCCGGCTCCTTGCGGCCGCGCAGGGACCGGCGCTTTTGGGGCGGCCCGGCGGGAAGCACAGGGAGGACCGTGTCATGAGAAATTTATGTTCCGCCCATTGGTTTCATCTGCTTCGGCATAAGGCATTTTGGGCCTCGGTTCTCTTCATGGCGCTCTATGGAGGGATGGAGGCGGTGGGGCTGTACCGCCAGGGCGCGGAGAAACTCTCCGACGGCCTGTTTGCCGGACTGACCTTTCTGGGGGTGGTTCTGGCGGCCTTTTGCAGCCTCTATCTGGGCACAGAGTACCAGGATGGCACACTGAGGAATAAGGTGACCGCCGGATACCGGCGCGAACAGATCTATTTCTCCTGTCTGCTTGCCTGCTTAGGGGGCGGGCTGCTGATCTGGGGGTCCTACCTCGCGGCCTATCTGGCCGTGGGACTTCCTCTGCTGGGCGGGGAGATGGGGGATTGGGCGCTGGTAGGGGGAAGCTGTCTGGGGACGCTGCTTCTGCTTATGGTGTATGTCTGCCTGTATACCTGTCTGGTGAGCTGGCTCCAGGCCAAGGCCACGGCTGTCGCCGCCGCCATTTTGCTGGCCTTTGCCATGCTGTTTGGCGGGCTGTATCTCTACAACCGTCTGGACGAGCCTCCATCTTATCCTGATTCCTATCGACAGGAGAATGGACAGATGATCCAGCAGCCAGGCGGGGTGAATCCCAACTATCTGCAGGGGAAACAGCGGGTGGTCTATGAGATTTTGTATGACCTGCTCCCCGATGGACAGGGGATGCAGATTCTCAGCGGAGAGGTGGCCTCCCCCCAGGCACTGGGGAGAAATGCCGGGGCCTCCCTGCTTTTGATGGGCCTGACCACGGCCCTCGGCCTGGGAGAATTCCGGCGGAAGGATTTGCGATAGAGGGGGGAGGCGTATGGTACCTTGGCTGCTGTGTGCCCTGCTGGGGGGATGGGGGCTGTATCTGCTGGGCAGGCTGTACTGCCTGCACCGGACCATGGAGGCGCTTGCCGGCCAACTGACCGACTGGCTGGACCGGGACACCAACACCCTGCTCACCCTATCCCTGTCCCGGGACCCCTATGTCCGGCGGCTGACGGCTCAGCTCAACGGGCAACTGCGGCGTCTGCGCCGGCAGCGGCGCCGGTACCAGAATGGAGACCGGGAGCTCAAGGAGGCGGTGACCAACCTCTCTCACGATCTCCGGACCCCTCTTACTGCCATCTGCGGCTATTTGGAGCTGCTGGAACAGACGGAGCAGTCCTCCGCTGCCGCCCGGTATTTGGCCCAGATTCAGAATCAGGTGGAAAGGATGAAGCAGCTGACGGAGGAGCTTTTCCAATACTCTCTCCTCTCCACCGCCCAACCTCTGGAGCGAGCGGATGTGATGCTCAACCAAGTCCTGGAGGAGAGTCTTTTGGCCCACCATGGGGCCCTAACCCAGCGGAACATTGTTCCGGACCTGGACCTGACCACTGTACCAGTGCGCCGTCAGTTGGACCAGGGAGCGCTCAGCCGGGTGTTTGCCAATATCCTCAGCAATGTCCTCAAGTACAGTGAGGGGGACTTGGCGGTGGGGCTGACTTCTGAGGGAGAGATCACTTTTTCCAATGCCGCTTCCGGTCTCACCCCCGTGATGGCAGGCCGCCTGTTTGACCGGTTCTATACGGTGGAGTCCGGCCGCCATGCCACAGGACTGGGGCTGACCATTGCCAAACACCTCACCGAGGCCATGGGGGGACGCATCCGGGCGGACTGCCGGGGAGGGCGGCTGACCATTGCCCTGTCCTTTCCGGCGGAATCTTCGAAAAGGGAGGGCGCCTCTTGTTCCACGTACCCTACCTGTGATACAATATAAAAAATAGTATTTGAACTTATATTATCAAAAAGTTTTAATCTGTGAAAACCTACGTAAATACTGGCTTTTTCAGAGATATGGATGTTTAAAATAGAAATGATTTTTAATGTTTTGGTGCCCAAATAGTGCTTTAGTTTCATATGGCGATATAAAACAATATGAACAGATATAAGAAAAGCCATAATATAGGAGGGAGAAAATACTCGCTGCCTCTGCTTCATTCTTTGACCTACAGTATAAAATAAAGAGTAGTAAAAGCCTCGTAAAATCAAGGTTTTTACCACTCTTTAGCTCGTTTTTTGTCGCTCAAATTCACTTTACGGTGTTGAAAATAACGGGTGATAAGTGAATTATTCCACTATGTTTGATATATCCTTGGAAAGCTTTTCTTGCGCTTTTTTGTATTGATCCTGTAGTGTTAGAAAGCTTTTCAATTTCGTTTTAATAAACTTTTTTTGTTCGTCAATCGGGATATAATCAATATAATATTCCTTAAACATATCGGGGGATATTGTAAGTTTTGATGTTCCGTCTGATAAATCAGATACAATTTGCTTTCGTATGGACGCAAAGTAACAATTATAAAACTGTAAATCTATTGGGTATTTCGGATTTTTGCGGTCAGTTAAAACAAGACACAAATTACTTGCAATAAACTTTCCGTTTACATAGTGGCTTCTCCCTAATGAACCCGCTGCGCTAACTGCATAAACAATAGCTTCTGTATCATGAGCATATTCATTATGTGTTTTCCATTCCTCGCTTGCCGTAATAAATGGGAAATCACCGTCAATGTTGCTTTCGCTTGCAAGAGTTCCTTTATTCACATCAAAAAGCGTGCTAATCTTAACCATTTGATAGCTACTATTTCGGCGTGCTTGTATGCCAGCACAATTCAAAATTCCGTTTTTGTATATTTTCTTCTTTTGGCAAACACCTGGAATTTCTTTTGAATTAAATATTACGTCTATAATAGTATCCTCAATTCCTTGCCATCTTCCGTTTTTATCAATACGACCTTTGTGTTGAATACTTATGAATCCATCATCTTCAAGGTTGTAAAACAAGACATCATCACTTTGTATATGTGGCGTTTTAGTAAATCCAAAAATAGAAGTGTTGACTGTTCGTTTTTGCTCTGAAAATAATTTATTTGGCATTTTTATGACATATTCAAGTTTTGCCATTGACAAAACTTTTTCTGTTAAACTGCCTTGATTATGCGTCAAAGTTGGTGTCGGCATAATGATAACCAATTTCCCGCCGGGTTCAAGATAGTTTAACGCCTGAATCGTAATTTAATAGGGTTGTTATTTTCATAAGGAGGATTTATAATACACTTTGTTGGCTTCATTCCTTTGATAAAATCTAAAAGTTCTTTGTCGTTATTATTAACAATGCCTCCTTGTGTTTCATCAAGTAAACTACTTCTATACAGCAAATTTGTTCTTCCATCACCGTGTAAAAACATATTAGAGCAAGCTAAGGCAAACAATACAGAGTCAATTTCAAAACCGATAAGCTGTGTTTCTTTTATTTGCGCTATGGCACTTTCGTCACCGTTTGCAAGCGCAATCATAGTTTCCATTGCCTCCATAAGAAAGCCACCAGAGCCAGCGCAAGTATCTAACACAACATCATTGACAGAAAGGCGCGCCAAACGAACCATAAGTTCTTTAATGTGATCGGGAGTCAGTATAATGTTTTTATTGTCCACCTTTCCCGCACGCGACAGAAAAATTTTATATGCACGCCCTAAAATATCCTGTTTTTCTTCGTTCTGAAACGGATAGAATATTTTTTCCTCAATAATGCCAATTATCTTTTTATATTCTTCAAGCGTATAATCTACATTCTTTATGAATGAAAACTTATCTCTCCAGCTAAACTCTTTTGAAAGATTATTGATTTTGCTTTCAAGTTCAGTTGTAATAGCTTCAAGAATAGCTTTATTAAGATTATGGGCTTCAAGAACAGTCGCCTTTGTTGAAGCAACTTCTTGTTTAGACGGGGCTTGAATGTTTTTATATGTGCTTCTAAAATTATTATTCTTCAAAGCAATCATTAGCCCAGAAAAGAACAAACTGCGGTCGGTATCACGAATTTTATTTTCGTTATTAAACCTTTTGTTAAGACCTTTAAGTACAGCAATAAGATACAGCAATAAGAGCTTCAGTTGTAACGCTCTCTCCGTATTTTGTTTTTGTGTACTGCTTCTTTATAGCAGATAACGACATAAAGGTATTTTCTTGCGGAAATACAGAAATTTCCGTTTTTCCCTTGACCTTCAGATAATATGTGATTTTAATATCTTCAGTCGATTGTCCGGAAATAGCTATTCCGATAACGTCTTTACATACTTTGTTGTTGACAATATAATGTTGCACTTCTTCTTGTGCGGCTATATGGTCGGTTGCTTTAGCCTCCACAACAATACAATAATCTTCTTCAAGTCGGAAAAAATCAGGATACCCTGCATAGTCTGTTCCTCTCTTTGAAGTAAAGCCATAAGCAGATGGGATAGCAGATTTTTCAATAAATGTACTTGCGCCATAGAAAGTGCGGAAAATATTTTCTGTTATGGTCTCGCTATTTTTCTTTCTTGTCATTACTCACTACCGCCTTTCTCTACGTCGCTTTTTATTTCCACAATATCATCAAGCCTACAGTCAAGGGCTACACAGATTTTAGCAAGTGTTTTTATTGAAACAGGTTCATCTTTTCCCATTTTTGCAAGCATATTTGTTGTAATCCCTGCCTGTTTTCTCATTGCGGTTTTGGTTATTTTTCTATCTATCAGCATTTTCCATAGTTTATTATAACTATAGACCATTAGCTAAGCCCTCCTATATAACTCACTGCCATATAATATAGCATAAATATGGATAAAATTCAATATAATATTGTAAATTTAGATATAAAATTTAAGAGGGAAAGTGGGAGGTGTGGATATTTCCAACGAGTAAAAGTCCTTCTACTGTTGAAGAAAGAAACGAGTGATTTTTACGGAAAGGGTACCACTTTCCTATGCTTGCTATGGAACTTTTCAAATTCATTTTCGCTCTTTGAGTGTATAGTATATTCCGTTTATAGCAGTACAGTTTCTTTGGCTTTCCTTAATCGTCCATATTTCGTGTGGAAAGAACTTTAGAAAAGAAGCAAAAAGAATGAGTAATCAAAAAATGGATGGTGTTTCTAATACTACCTTACGGGGAACAGTTGCAACCCCTTACACTTGTGATAAGTTTGTTTATATTATCTTGTTTGTGGGGCTAAAATGGTGCCCAACCCTACATAACCAACTTATGCAGAGATATAAAGCAATAAACGAAAGTATGCAAAAAAGTCTTGTAAATCAAGGCTTTTTGTACACCTCTATAACCACGTACAAAAAGTTATGGGACGATTTCTATCTATAAAATCAATAAAAAATCACCCTTGAGGAGGCGTGTGCCATGTATCAGCTTTCCAATTTCATCGACAACGACGACATCCGTACCCTGGCCCAGCTGGGACCCTTTCAAGTCATTGAATACCAGCGGGACCTCAGTGTCAGCCCGGACAGCGCCCAGACCGCTTATTTCAGCAGCGTTATGCATGTGCGCCGGCGGCAGGTCCTCTGTGATCTGAAACAAGCCAATATCACCCTTCAGGCCGGCGCCATGCAGTGGAGCGTGGGCAACGTCAACGCCACCACAGGGGTCAAGGGGGTAGGAGACCTGTTTGGGAAAGCCCTCCGGGGTAAGGTCACAGGGGAGTCCGCCATTAAGCCGGAGTACACGGGAGACGGCCTGCTGGTGCTGGAGCCTACCTACAAGCACATTCTTCTCCTGGACCTGGCCGACTGGAATGGCTCGATTGTCCTGGATGACGGCCTTTTTCTGGCCTGTGACGCCCGGCTGAAGCACAAGGCGGTGATGCGGTCCAACCTCTCTTCCGCGGTGGCGGGCAATGAGGGCCTGTTCAATCTGGGCATCACTGGCAACGGTGTGCTCTGCCTGGAGTCAGACTGTCCCCGGGAGGAGCTGGTGGAGATCACCCTCCAGGACGATGTCCTCAAGGTGGACGGCAACCTGGCGGTGGCCTGGAGCGGCAGCCTGAGCTTTACCGTGGAGCGGTCCGGCAAGACCCTGATCGGGTCTGCTGCCTCCGGGGAGGGGCTGGTCAACGTCTATCGGGGCACGGGGAAGGTCCTGCTTGCCCCGGTGTCTCCCATCGGCAGGGGTTAAGTGGAGAGCACAGCGGCGTTCGTTGGAACGCCGCTGTTTTTTTGAGGGGAAAGCAGACCCGCTGAAAAAAATAGGAAAGAGGGCTTGCACCGCTGGCCCGGTACGGTATAGAATAAAGAGGATATAAAGAAATCGGAATGAATCATAGGAGGGAGTGCTCTGCCAGGCAGAGGAGACAGATGAAAGGAACACATGATTTACGGCACGGGGTCCTCTGGAAGCAGATCCTGTTGTTTGCCCTTCCCATCGCCGCCACCAGTATGCTGCAGCAGCTCTTTAACTCTGCGGACGTGGCGGTGGTGGGACAGTTTTCTGCCCAGAAGGAGCTGGCTCTGGCCGCGGTGGGCAGCACCAGCTCCATTGTCAATCTCTACATCACCATTTTTACCGGCCTGGCTGTGGGAGCCAATGTGGTCATCGCCCGCCTGATTGGGGCGGAAGAGAAGGGGGAAGTGCGAAAAGCGGTCCATACCTCTCTGGTGGTGGCGGTTCTCTGCGGCGCGGTGCTGATGGTGGTGGGGGAGTGTCTGGCTGGACCATTGCTGCGGTGGATGGATACCCCGGAGAATATCATTCATTTGGCCCGCCAGTATCTGCAAATTTACCTGCTGGGCGCCATATTCCAAATGGTGTATAACTTTGAGGCGGCCATCCTGCGGGCCAACGGAGACACCCGGCGCCCCTTGCTCTGCCTGCTTCTCTCCGGCGGAGTGAATGTGGTGCTGAACCTGGTATTTGTCCTGCTGTTTCACATGGATGTGGCGGGGGTGGCCCTGGCCACGGTGATTGCCGACGGGGTGGGGGCGGGCCTGCTCTGGCACTATCTGCGCCGGGAGACCGGGCCGATCCGGGTGGAGCCCGCCTTGCTGCGCCTGGACAGGAAGCTGCTGCGGGGCATCCTGTATATTGGCATCCCGGCGGCCATTCAGGGGATGATGTTCAACATTGCCAATGTGATCATCCAGTCGGGGATCAACCGGCTGGGCTCGGATGTGGTGGCGGCCTCCACCATTGGCGTAACCGCGGAGATCTTTGTCTACTATCTGCTCAACAGCTTTGGCCAGGCCAGCATGACCTTCAACGGCCAGAATTACGGGGCGGGGAATCTGCGCCGGTGCCGGAGTGCCACCCGCTGGTGCCTGCTGCTGGGGGGCATCCTGTCGGAGGCCTTTGCACTGCTGCTGGTGGTTTTTGGTCTGCCCTTTGCCGGGATCTACACTTCGGACGCGGGCATCGCCCTGCTGGCGCTGACGCGGATGCGCTGGGTGCTGCCCTTCCAGTTGTTCAACATGGTCATTGAGGTGATGTCGGGGACCCTGCGGGGGCTGGGGTACTCCTTCGTTCCCACCATCCTCTGCGCGGTGTTCGTCTGTGGGCTGCGTATTTTGTGGGTGGCCTTTGTCTTCCCCTTGATGCCCACCTTCCAGGGGCTGCTGTTGGTCTACCCTGCCAGCTGGCTGGCGGCAGGGGCAGCGGTAACTGTGGCCTACTGGGCGCTGAAGCGAAAGCTGCTGACGGAAAAACCGCCCCAGGCTCCGGTGGTGCCTTGACAAAAAAAGACCAGGAACCCACAAAGGGGTGTCCTGGCCCATTAGGATTCCTCTTTCAAGAATTCCCGCCGCAGGGTTTCAACGATGCTGCGTACCGTTTCCTGCTGACTTTCCGAGAGATCATCAATGTAGAGGGCGGCACGGTGCTCCATGCCCAAGATATAGTCAACGGAGGTCCGGTAGAGCAGCGCCAGATTCTCCAAAACGTCAATGCGGGGCGTGGCGATGTTTCGCTCATACGCACTGATCGCGGCGCGGTCCACCCCCAGCCGGTCGGCGACTGCTTTTTGCGATAATCCGCGCTTTTTTCTCAGGGCCTTTAGCCGCCAGCCACGATCGTAGATTTCCATTTTGGGACCTCCTGCGCTTGGGTTTTATCGTTGCAAATTATTGTACGGCACAGAGAGGAAACTATATATAGCAAATATATGTATAAAAAGAAAATTATATTTTCTGTCCGAAGGAAGGAAACGTGAGGATTTATGGTAAAAATACTTTTCGTGTGCCACGGCAGGATTTGCCGGACATGAAAAAATGCCTGTAAATCAAGCACTTCCTGTGTTTCAACCTCAGTTTTACCAATGATTTACCAAGATTTCTGGAGAGCCAGGCTTGCTAACTATCACACCAGAATGAGGAGATCGACAACATGGAAGAACTCAAAAAACATATTTACGATGAACACAATGGCCTTCATTATACGTTGGTTGGAGACTACTACATCCCCGACTTGGAATTGCCGGAAGAAACCCGGCCTATAGGGATTTGGGGACGGATGCACAAAGACTATTTGGCACAGTATCATCCAGCCCAGTATAATGACCTGATTTTGAGTGACAGACTCTGGACATATCTGGCTGACCTGAACGAGCAGGCACAGAACCGGCTGGAGTGTATCATTGGCCAGATGAAAGAAGCCGAGGGAATCACAGAAGAGTTGAAAACCCAAAATCAGATGTCACGGGTCAGAGCCATGAACAGCATCCGCAGCCGTGCAGAGGAAGTCATCCTCCGAGAGCTGATCTACAAGGAGGGTGCTGTATGAGGATTTTAGAAGAATTGTGGTACGGGAATATTGAACCGGCCGAGTACGATACAACAGCCTGTAGAGAATACAATGAAGTTCTCCGTTTGATTGTCAGGAATGAAGAAAAACTTCTGGCTACCATGACGGATAATCAGAAAGAACTCTTTTTTCGTTACACGGATGCTGTTCGTGAACATCAAACCATGGCAGAATGCCTGCTGTTCCAGAATAGCTTTAAGCTGGGGGCCCGGATTATGGTTGAGGTCATGACTGAATAATTTAAGTATAGAACCAGAGCCGGGCTTCTTTGAAGAAGTCCGGCTCATATTATTATTTACATAGAGCACATATTTATCAGCTCTAAGGGCCATATCATATATGGCGCTGATTGATTGGCTTATGATATAATTTTAAATAAGGTAGACACAGTTTTTCGCCTTTCTCACAGGAGGATTAGCATATATGGACACTGTAACGGAAGAGAAACTCTATAAGATTGTACGGAAGAAAGACAGCCATGTGAATACAAAACTTAATCCAGATGGATCCAAAGCCGCTGTTCAATTTACCGATGATGGAAATAATCTGAGTGGCCCAGTCAACCTTATTGAAGTAGATGAAAAAGAATTTATCCACACAGAATATGTTTCTATACAGGATACACCACGTACTTTTAAGGAAATTATTTGGCAAGAAGTCATTGCACCCGTGATGCGGGAGTTTTTGTACCAGGCTATGATAGAAGGCTATGATAGTTTATGCAATCAGCTTAAAACAAAAACTGCTCCAACATTGAAAGCCAAATCCCAAAAGTTCATCAGGAATGTTGGCGTAATTACAGCTGGCATAAAAGATGGCCTTGTTGGAAAAAAACCTAAAGCATCGGAATTGATGAATGAAAATATTGTTTCAGAGTCAAGGAACCAGTCCTCCGGCGTTGAGGCGAATCCAAAAACAGTTAGAACTAGAGAGGAAATCGAACAAATCGTATATGCTATGAGGTCGAGTGCGGTTACATTAACCGCATGTATACGCATGCTTAATAACTCGGTCATGGCTGATGACGGCACTGATCCACAATTGAGAATTCAAATACAGAGAAATCTACAAGCACTTTCCACAAGTGATGTAATGCGCCAAATTGAATTACTGTTAGAAGATAAAAATAGAGCTTTATTGGATGAGGCAGAGTTTAATATTTTATCCTCCTTTAAATCAGGATACCTTTTAGCCGATCAGTCTAAAATACCAATTTCTAAATATTTAAATAACTAGGAAGGGAGAGCTTGCGTTGAAAGAGTGGATATGGGATGGTGAAATGGATTGCGGTTGGGAAGACCTTTCACATTTATTAAAAAATGTCTGTAGTCGTTTTACAAGAACGATGTTGAAAACAACCAGTATTTCTTCTGCTGAGAGCAAAGAGCTAATTACTTCAGAGTGCATGGAGCGCTTTGAAAGTATTACTGGGGTATTTGCTGATATAATTCAAAATGGCGAATATTACCAGTCTGAGGATCTAACTGACGATTATCAAAATGCTAAGAAGCTTAACAGCTGGATTCTTCTATGTTCTTTAACTGAAACGCTATTACAAATATTTTTGGCGTTTTATATTAATGATTATAAAAAAACTAAGTGGCAGCAATGGAATGACTTTAAGATAGAACAAGTCCAAAACCCAATTATTTCATTTATTCAAAAACTAGTGGACGAAGGAAGTCTTATACCCGAACAAGCAAAATCTCTAAAGGGGGCCATTAAAGATACTATCAAAGAACACACAAAAGAGCATTGTGTTGAGCGAATCATGTTTGATGAACTAATACAGTTGTTCACATTTTTGGAACTCTTTGACGAGGATGAGATTGACGTCTTGAAAATGATCCAATCAAACAGAAATGGGGTTCATGCGTTTCAAAGCAGAACGATTGGAACATGGGCTGATCTACAGTATGGTGTTAGATTTTTCTGCTATTTAATGGATTGGGTTCTGGAGCATCTCCCTGACATACCGGATGAAGCATATTATCTTTGACTTACATCTATAGTCCAAACCCGTTTTAACGGAGATTGGAGGGCGGATACATAAAAGCTATCTGGAGCAGCATTGTTTGATCTGATATAAAGACTAACTCCATCCGACCAATTTTGGACATATCTGGCTGTTCGGAATGAGCAAGTGTAGTGTGAATAACACCTGTAATCGGACAGAAGTAGGACAGACAAATATTTCAATCAATACCCTGCTCCGATTTGCTGAAGCAGGGTATTTGTCTATTTCTTCATAGTTTTGAAGCGTCAAATCAAAATCAAAGTTCCGTTGAAATTATCACGAGTTCGTGATATACTTTAATAGATATCTACAAACCAGCAAAAGACTGGAGGATACTTATGGCAGTTCAATATAATAAGCTTTTTAAGATGATGATCGACCGAAAAATGACCAATAATCAATTGGCTAAGCAGGCGGGGGTCAGTTTAAATATTATTACCCGTTTGAAGCGGGATGAATATATTGCCATGCAGACCATTGAGAAAATCTGTATTGTTCTGGACTGCGGTGTAGATGATATTCTTGAGTTTATCCCGGAGTCCCAACAATGAGTTGCCATAATGATAGAGAGGAGGCGTATCATGCAATTTGAAGAAAAACTGGATGTGATCGAAGAAGATATTGCTCAATACAGCCGTGAACTGCTTGATATCCTTCTGAAAGACAGAACGACAAATGAGAATATTATCTGGGCAACCAGTGACTATATCTCCCATGGGGAGCTTTATGCAGCGACAGAGCAAATCTACGCCAGCCTAATCACTGGCGTTCATTCTAAGCTGATTCAGCCTCGTGTAGCAAAGGCGCATGAGCAGAAAAACAGCCGCACCAGAGACAAAGCGGAAGTGTTTACCCCTTCCTGGATCTGCAATGCCCAAAATAACTTGGTGGACGAGCATTGGTTTGGTCGGCCTAATGCGTTTAACATCCCGCAAGACAGCACCTGGACGGCAACGGAACGGGTCGTGTTTTCTGAGGATAAGCAGCACACTTGGAAGAATTATGTGGATGCACGGAGAATTGAGGTTTCTTGCGGCGAGGCCCCTTATCTGGTAAGTCGCTATGATACAGTAACTGGCGATCCCATTGAACTTCTCTCCCGGATCGGCTTACTGGATCGCAAACTGCGTGTTGTGACCGAAAATGCCTCCGACGAAAGCGAATGGCTGAAATGGGCATATCGAGCGTATGAAAGTGTGTACGGTTTTGAGTTCCAAGGTGACAACTTATTGCTTGCGCGAGAAAATCTGCTGTATACTTTTATTGACTATATGCGATATGCACTGAAGCGCACACCTACGCTCAATGAGCTTAAAAAAGTGGCTACCATCATTTCCTGGAATCTGTGGCAGATGGATGGACTCACCTACGGGCCTCCGCTCTGCGATATTCAGGAAGAGATGAACCAGCTTTCTCTGTTTGACTTTATAGAAACAGAAACGCTGATTGTGCAAAAACCCGCACAGTCACGGTGCAAGATCAAAGATTGGCGATCCAAAGTGATCGTGGAATACTACTCTTTGGTGAAGGGGGAACGATAATGGAAACCGTATTTGGAACTGCTTTTGAGTACAAATTGATTTATGTTTTTGCCATCAATGACGAGGCTCATAAAGGGCTTTTGAAAATTGGTGATACCACGATTCAGTCAGACGCTTCCATTGATGCCCTGTTCCCCAACTGTAAGGCGCTGAATCAGGCGGCGCTGAGCCGGATTAAGCAGTACACGAACACAGCGGGTATTTCTGCCCAGCTGCTACATACCGAGTTGGCTGTCCGTCTTGTTAGAGGCAAGGATGGACAGCAGGTGCTGAAAGCTTTCCGGGACCATGATGTACACCGGGTGCTGGAGAACTCCGGTATTCCCAAGAAAAAGTTGAAAAACTCTACTAGCAGAGAATGGTTTGAGGTCGATCTAGCCACCGTCCAAAAGGCTATCGAAGCTGTGAAGAAGTGCCAGCCTAACCTGTCCGGCATGGGGGCAGGTACAGGGTTTACTCCCATCGTGTTCCGCCCGGAGCAGGAAGAAGCCATCGAGAAAACGCTGAAGCAGTTCAAAACGGGAAGCCGAATGCTCTGGAACGCAAAGATGCGTTTCGGCAAAACCCTTTCTGCCCTTCAGGTGGTTAAGAAGTCTGGCTTTGCCAAGACCATTATTGTTACTCACCGCCCTGTGGTGGACGATGGCTGGTATGAGGATTTTCAGAAGATTTTTTATGATACCGATGACTACACCTACGGCTCCAAGAGCCACGGGGCTGCCATCGAAGATCTGCTGAACAGCGGCAAAAAATTCGTCTATTTTGCATCCATTCAGGATCTGCGTGGTTCTTCCACCGTTGGAGGCAAATTCGATAAGAACGATGCAGTGTTCTCACTGGACTGGGATCTGGTCATCGTGGATGAGGCCCACGAAGGAACCACCACCGCCCTGGGCGATGATGTCATCAAGAATTTAGTCAAGGAAGGGAACGGCTACGATACCAAGTTCCTTGCCCTGTCCGGTACGCCGTTCAATATTCTCAAGGAATTTGACGATAACATTTACACCTGGGACTATGTGATGGAGCAGCAGCGCAAAGCACAGTGGGACGAGCTGCACTTTGGAGATTCCAATCCCTATGACGAGTTGCCGGAGCTGAAAATCTACACCTACGACCTGGGTAAAATCCTGACCGATAAAAGCTATGTGGAGCTGGAGGACAAGGCGTTCAATTTCCGGGAGTTTTTCCGTGTCTGGACTGGTGATATCAAGCACGACCACAAGGCCATGCCAGCTACTGCACAGGTGGGCGATTTCGTCCACGAAAGCGATGTTTGGAGCTTTTTGAACCTGATTACAAAAGACGACCCAGACAGCCACTATCCTTATGCCAACGAAGAATACCGCAACCTGTTCCGCCATGCCCTTTGGATGGTTCCCGGCGTCAAAGAGGCTAAGGCCCTGAGCAAGCTGATGAAGAAGCATCCGGTCTTTGGCTGCGGTGCATTTGATATTGTCAATGTGGCCGGTGACGGTGATGAAGAGGAACGCTCTGAAGATGCGCTCCAGAAGGTGCGGCAGTCTATTAATGGCGCTGGAAACGACGGCTACACCATCACCCTTTCCTGCGGCAAGCTGACCACCGGTGTCACGGTGCCGGAGTGGACGGCTGTGTTTATGCTGGCCGGATCGTTCTCCACTTCTGCTGCCAACTATCTACAAACCATCTTCCGGGTACAGTCGCCCTGCAACAAAGACGGCAAGATTAAACGCTGCTGCTATGTGTTTGACTTTGCCCCCGACCGCACCTTGAAAATGGTAGCGGAATCTGCGGCCCTGTCTACCAAAGCGGGCAAGGCGAATGAATCCGACCGTCGAATCATGGGAGAGTTTTTGAACTATTGCCCGGTGATTGCGGTGGATGGCACGGTGATGAAAGCCTATGACACTAACCGTCTGCTCCAGCAGCTGAAGCGGGCCTATGCAGAACGGGCTGTACAGAACGGTTTTGATGACACCAATCTATATAACGATGAGTTGCTGCGTCTGGAAGAACTTGATATCGAGAAGTTCAATAACCTAAAGAAGATTGTCGGTACATCCAAGGCGGCGCCCAAGGCCAAGGAAATCGACATCAACGCCCAGGGCTTTACCGACGAAGAATACGAAGAACTGGGTCGGATCGAGAAAAAGCCCAAGCGGGAGCGCACACCGGATGAAGAAAAGCGTTTGCAGGAGATGAAGGAAAAGCAAAAGCTCAAAAATAATGCGATTTCCATCCTGCGGGGCATTTCCATCCGTATGCCGCTGCTGATTTACGGCGCTGATATTCCCATTGACGAGGATATCACCATGGAAAAGTTGGTGGACATCGTGGACGATTCCTCCTGGGAGGAATTTATGCCTTCCGGTGTCACCAAAGAGATGTTCAAAAGTTTCATCAAATACTACGACCCGGAAATCTTTGTGGCTGCTGGTCGCCGGATTCGCACCACGGTTCTCAGCGCCGATGAGCTTTCCCCCACGGAGCGGGTCAAGAAAATTGCACAACTGTTTGCTTGCTTCAAAAACCCGGACAAGGAAACCGTTCTAACCCCGTGGCGGGTAGTGAATATGCACATGAGCGACTGTCTGGGCGGCTATGACTTCTACGACGAAGCTCACGACCAGATGGTGGACGAGCCCCGCTTTGTGGATCGTGGAAAAGTGACAGCAGATACCTTTGCAAACGCTGGTGCCCGTGTGCTGGAGATCAACTCCAAAACCGGTCTGTATCCCTTGTATGTGACCTACAGCATTTTCCGCAGCCGGTGCGCTGCCTGTTCCGAAGAAGAACTGGATGATGCTAAATTGCAGCAGCTTTGGGATGCAGCCGTGCAGGAAAATGTGTTTGTGATTTGCAAAACACCTATGGCCAAGCAGATCACCCGGCGCACACTGGCCGGATATCGGAATATTCCGGTGAATGCCCATTATTTTGATGACCTGATCAACATGATGAAAAATAAGCCCCGGCAGTTTGTTGACCGGGTTCTGAAGCCCAGCTATTGGAAGCAGGAAGGGGTGAAAACCATGAAATTTGATGCCGTAGTAGGCAATCCGCCTTATCAATCCATGACAAATGGAGGCTCTGACTCTGGCAGGGCTGCACGGCAGGCTGCTCCTATTTTTAACTATTTTGTGGAGCAGGCAAAGATGTTAGAGCCAGGATATGTCTCTATGATCATTCCAGCCCGTTGGTATAACGGCGGTATTGGATTGAATACCTTCAGAGCCGATATGCTGAACGACAAACACCTTACCAAACTTGTTGACTTTGCAAACTCCAAAGATTGCTTTACAACGGTTGATATTGGCGGAGGCTTGTGCTATTTCCTTTGGGAAAGAGACCATGAAGATGAATGCCTTGTTATTAACATGAATTCAGGCGAACAGGATGCACTCCGGCGCTCTCTGAATCAATATGGCAATTTGTTTATACGATCCAACAAGGCAATTTCAATCATTGAAAAAATCAGAGCGAAAGCTAATTCCTTTGTTGATGAAATGGTTTCTGCAATCGACACCTTTGGTATCCCCTCAAAAGTACGGGGACATGAGGAGTATGAGGAAGGAGATATTTTGCTCGTCCATAGCGACGGAGCTAACAGTTCCAAAACAAGCTATATTTCCAGGGATGTTGTCACCAAGAACGCTCATTTGATTGACAAATATAAGGTCCGCATATCTATTTTGGTTCCGCAGAATGGAGAGGCAGGAGTAAAGCCTGAAAAAGGCTACCGCTCAATGTCTACTCCTCATCTCGTCTATCCTGGGCAAGTGGATTCGTTTTCTTACCTGAACATTGGCTTTTTTGACAATGAAACTGAGGCGGAAAACTTCAGAAAGTATATGATGTGTAAGTTGCCACGCTTTATGATGCGGACAACTTATTCCTCTGCACACATTTCACAGAGTAATTTCATTTTTGTCCCCCAAATGGACTATACTCGTTCTTGGACAGACCCGGAGCTTTACGAGCATTTTGGCCTTTCAGACGAGGAAATAAAGTTAGTTGAAACCACAATGCGTCCGATGGCGGAATGATGTCTATTTTAGATTATTCTGTATCAAAATGGAGGCCGTTTTATGGATATTAAACCTTATGACAAAACAATTCGAGATCTATTAGGGTCCAAACGACAGTTTGTAATTCCGAGGTTTCAGAGAGAATACTCTTGGGATAAGAAGAACTATCAAGAATTCTTAGAAGATATGGTTGGAAATCTTGTCATTAAAGAAGGGAAAATTTCTTCCAGCCAATATTTTTTGGGAACAATGTTATTTATTGGAAATTTTACCGAAGGAACTGAGCAAGAGATCCAGGTGGTTGATGGGCAACAACGCTTAACAACAATAACCATTTTGTTTTCCGCTTTATCTGATAGATTTGTGGGATTAGGACAGGCAACGCTGAGTCGTCAACTTTTTTCGTATATTATGACTGAAGATGACGATGGAAATGAAGTGCGTATTCTCAAAAGTAAAACAAGTTATCCGTTCTTTTCCTATTTTATTCAAGATAAGGATAAGTCCCTAAATCCGGAGGCTACCACGGAAGAAGAGCACTGTATAAAGGAAACATACGAGTATTTCCATGCGCAGTTAACTGAAACTAAATTAAAAGTTATTTTGAAGAGAAAGCATGGCAGCGAGATTGTAGATGCACTATCAGAAGTGGATATTTTGAAAGCACTTAGGGATCAAGTGTTGAATTCCACATTTGTTTCAATTTCCACAACTGATCGTAAGCAAGCAAATAAGATCTTCGAGATATTAAATGCTAAGGGTAAACGCTTGGCGCATATTGACCTAATAAAAAATAAGATTTTTGAAGTTTTGAATAAAGTGGAACCCGCTGACTTTGCTGAAGAAACTTGGAAGGATATCAAGGAGATACTTAGTTCTGGTAAAGAAAGTGTTGGATTCGCAACATTTTACCAACATTTCTGGTCTTCTAAATATAAAAAGGTATATTCCAATAAGCTATACGAAGCATTTAACGCAACCATTAAAAAGAATGAGGCGGAATACTCAGCATTTCTCAACGAATTATTGAGGAATGCAAAGATTTATATGCAAATCGTCAACCCAAGACGCGAAGATTATGATAATAGGAAAGAGTATTTTGGAGTTGTACAGAGCCTGAACTGCATAAATAATTATTTTAATGTAGTACAAGTACGCATCGCCTTATTAGCGTTATTTGATGTAAAGCAACGTGAAATTATTGATCTTACAATGCTGCGATCGACGCTTTCTTACTTGGAAAATTTCCACTTTGCTTATAATGCTATTTTAGCAAATAGAACGAACCGACTTGAAAAGATATATTCCTCTTTTGCCATTGCCCTCAGAAAAGCATCAACAAAGGCAGCTGCCAGAGATATAATTCAAAACGAACTTATTGCTCCGCTGGATGAGCTATTTCCTACATTTGAGAATTTTAGTGCAAAATTTGTTACACTTAGCTTCACCAAAAAGGATAAAGCTTCTAATGTAAAAACGAAATATGCTATCAATAAGCTAAACAGCTTTTATTCAGAAACAGAAGTTTTTTCGGATGATGGCAGTATTGAACACATAATCTCCGAAAGAGAGGGCAGTAATGCTCTAAATATCGGAAATTTAATTCTATTAGAGGGTAAACTTAACGATGAAGCCGGGCATAAAGATTATTCCGATAAATGTGCTACATATGAAAAGTCCAATTATGCATGGGTGAAAAACTTTATCGCAAAACACAGGCAATGGGATTCTTCAATGATAACACAACGTGCGATAGAATTGTCTAAAGTGTATTACAGCCAGATCTTAAAAAGGGAGCTTCCCGCTGTTCCCGGGGACTGACGGCAAAGGCCGGCATCTGTTTTGCAGATGCCGGCCTTGTTACTTTCTACGTTTGCTACTTTTCCTACCATGATATGGTTGCGGCCGAGCCTTTCCCCTCATGTTGTTGGGGTTTTTTAGTAGCTTGGACAGGCTCAGTATCCGCATAAACGCCGAAAAATCCTCTGACGCAATCTTGTCAAAGGGAATCTGCATCTGGTCACAGAACTCGTGGATCACCCGTTCCTCATTACTACCCAGCTGCATGGCACGGTCAAACTTTTCCTTAACCTCCGTAAAAGTCGGCTGTGGATCGGCGGTCGTGCGGTCGGTGACATGGGCCTGACGAATATCCTGGACGATGCTGTCCAGATCATCATGAATCGTGTGGCTGAAAAAGTCGCTCTCCTGCACCTGTCCCAGCTCCAGCGTGCGGACATAAAGGTCGTTCTCCCCTGGTGCATGGCTGTGGATCACTTCCTGCCGGGTGGCCTCCAGCACCAGATTCATCTGGGCGATCCGCATATCAGCGATCCGGTCAACGAAAATCTCAATATCCGTCATCAGCCGCTGGAAGTTCTCATGGGTGGCAATCTCACACAACAGCCGGTTATTGATTTTTCCGCTGCTCAATAATGTAACCATATCATCACTCAAATGCAGGGCCTGAAGCTCTGTGTTTGGGTGATTTTTACTTTCTGACAACCCCATCAGGTAATCGGTGGACACCCCATAAAATTCCGCCAGCGTAGCGATAGCAAAGGGGCTGATGTCCTTATAATCGTCACTCTCATATTTGCTGAGAGCAGATTTGGAAAGCCCGGTCTGTTCAGCCAGCTGCTCCAGCGTCAAGTGCTTATCCACCACCCGCAAGTCTTTTAGCCGTTCCGGGATAGACAGTTTTGTGTGCATCTAAAATCCCCCTTTCATCAGGAAAATCCTTCCGTTTATGACCATTATACCATGATTCCATAAGCGTGGAAATATGCTGATCTCAAGCCGTTTTCCATCGTTTTGGACATACGGGAGAGGGCCTGTTTTTTCGGTAAAATGAGCTTTGTCAGGAGACACAGAACCTTGAAAATTGAATGACCGGCTGCAAGGGGTATGACCTTTGGGGAAGTGACGCCAAGACAGGAGCGCACCAAGAAGGACAATACGCCGGGGAAAATCCGGGCAGGAGCAATTGCAGGCAAACCGGCGATTAACACATGGAAAATAAACTTTTAGGAGGTTGATTTTTATGAAGTTGAGTATCCGAGAAAAGAAAGTATTGTACGACTTTGCCTGTCCCAACCACCACAACACGGTGACAAGGCTCAAATGGCTCACCGCCCTGACTGTTGACCCGCAGGCCAAGCACCGGATGCTGGAGCTGGCCCGGAAGATGGAAACGGAGATGGCAGAAAGCTGGTACACCGGCTTTTATCATCAGCTCCGTGCGGAGATGGACGAGTATTACCGTGGCAAACACCGCCTGCGTTTGGTAAAGGAAAACACCGACTATGAGGAGGATCTGTATGACGAAGCTGTCTAAGTATGAGAAAGAAACCATCATCAACTGGAACGAGGCAGAGGATACCGCCAGTATCTACACCTTCAACGCCGATCTGAAGCGCAGGCTGGCCGAGTTCAGCCACAAGTGTCCGCTGCTGTGCCAGTTGGAGAGCAGCACCACTGAGGGCAGTGTGACCTATGTGATGGACAAGTCCCGCCTGTCCATCCGTTTGGTGCCGCCGTACAGTGAAGAACGGCTGGCAGCTGCCAGAGAGTACGCCAAACAGCATGGGTTTCAGGTTTTGCGTACAGAAAAGGAAATCGCCTGAAATCGGGTCAATTCACAGAAAAATAGCGGGTCTGCACCCGGTATTTTTGCGGTGAATTGGTATCGTGATACCCCAGTATCCCCCATGCCGGGAAATGCGACAAAAGGAGCATTCAGAGCCGGAGGAGCTGACAGAAACCGTACAAGTGGTGGAAGTCAGCTTCTCCGGGCAGGAGTACAGAGGGCGGCAAGCCCTTTGTGCTGGGTGCAGGGGCGCAGCGCCCTGTTGGGGTCAAGGGGCAAAGCCCATTGGCGGGTTGAGGGCAGCCGTCCCATCGGGTCAAGGGTGAAACGCCTTGCCCAGGGAGAGTTGATGCTTTGCGTCAATTCATACTGAGTATTACCTGACGCAGAAATCCGCAGGTTTGGCGGCTTCGCCGCTGCTCCCCTTCGGGAAAAATCAACGGAGAATGGAGGGATGAAAATTGAAACTGACACGGCATAACGGACGCTCCGGCAAGCATGGCACCTATAATCCTCGGCACAATGACCGCCGGTTTGATGTGGAAAACAGTGAACACATTGATGCCCAGCGAGCCAAGAAAAATGTGTACTGGGACTGCTACCGTGGATTCACTACCCCGGAATTTCGGGAAAATCCGGAACAGCCGGATTTCAGCTTTGAAGAAATTGAGCGGATGTATTACTACGAGTATTACTCTGACCATGTGGATGCCCAGAACGCCCGGAACGAGAAAACCCGGCACACTGAGCGCAACCGCACGGTGGAAGATCTTTTGAAAAACAACAAGACCTGCCCAGAGGAAAGCATCTACCAGATTGGCACCATGGAAGAATCCGTTCCACCGGGTACCCTGGCACTCATTGTCAGCGAATTTTACGAGGAGTTTGAACGGCGCTTTGGTTCTCATATCCACATTCTGGACTGGGCGCTGCATCTGGATGAGGGCACGCCCCACATCCATGAGCGCCATGTGTTTGACTGCAAAAACCGATATGGGGAGCTGTGTCCCCAACAGGAAAAGGCACTGGAAGAACTGGGCTTTGAATTGCCTGATCCGAGTAAGCCCAAGGGCAAACACAACAACCGAAAACAGACTTTTGATGCAGTGTGCCGGACAATGCTTTTTGACATCAGCCGCAAGTATGGGGTGCATCTGGAGCAGGAGCCGTCCTATGGCGGACGGGCATATCTGGAAAAACAGGACTACATTCTGATGAAGCAAAAGGAGCTGCTTGCCGCTCAGGAACAGCGTCTGGAGGAGCTGACCCTGAAAATTGAGGATGTGGAAACGCTGGTGGAGGAGGTTTCGGATATTGCCTATGACAAGGCGGTGGAGGTTGTGACTGACACCGTTCGGCAGGAGACCCACAAGGAGGATCTCCGACTGGTGGAGGAAACGAAAAACTGGGTACTCTCGCCGGAACGGAAAGCGCCGCAAAAAGAGCGTGAGTATGCCGCCGCCCGGTTGGATGGAGTAATTTCAAAAATCAAAAACGCCATGCAGTCTGCGCTGACAAAAATCCAGAAGAAGCTGATGCAGCCGGAGGTCAAGCAGGCTGGTAAACAGCAGATTCAGGAAAAAGCCAAGGAATCCATTCTTGCTTTCCTGAAAAAAGCCAAGCAGGATAGCGCACAGAGAGAATCCAACCGGAAAAAGCAGCAGGAAAAACAGGATATGGAGCTTTAAGGCATCTGATTTTGTGAATAAATCAGATGCTTTTCTCTTGAGGAGGTGAGAAACATTGAACAGCGAATCGCAGAGTTTAGTACCTGCAACCCAGCAGGCCGAAAGCGTGGAATTGACCATTGATGAAGTGCGGGAAAGCCTTTCCACGACAGAAAAAGGACAACCGGCCAACACCATTGGAAATTGCCGCACGGTGTTTTGCCAAGATCCGCTTTTGCGGGGCGCAATCCGACTGAATCTGCTGACCGACCGTGTGGGCATTGTGCGGGATCTGGGCTGGCGCAGAAGCACCAGCGCCTTAACCGATACCGATGTCAAATATCTGCTCCTTTACTTTGAACAGAACTACGGTTTGACCAGTGAAAAGAAGCTGATGGCGGCGCTCTCCATCGTGGCAAACGAAAACTGCTATCACCCCATTCAGGATGTGCTGAACAGTTTGGTGTGGGACGGAAAGCCCCGGATACGCTCCTGTCTGCATTACTTTCTGGGGGCAGATGAGAGCGACTATGTGGAAGAAATGCTCAAGCACTTTCTGTTGGGAGCCATCCGCCGGGTTTTCCATCCCGGCTCCAAATATGAGGAGCTGCTCTGTCTGGTAGGTGGCCAGGGAGCTGGAAAGTCCACCTTCTTTCGATTCCTGGCTATACAAGATGAGTGGTTCTCCGATGACCTGAAAAAGCTGGATGATGACAAGGTGTTTGCCAAGCTGCAAGGACACTGGATCATTGAGATGCCGGAGATGCTGGCCACCAGCAACGCTAAGAGCATCGAGGAGATCCGCTCCTTTATCAGCCGCCAAAAGGAAACCTATCGCACCCCCTATGAAACCCAGCCCAAAGACCGTCTGCGGCAGTGTGTGTTCGGTGGTTCCTCCAACACGCTGGACTTTCTGCCCCTTGACCGGGCCGGAAATCGCCGGTTCCTGCCGGTGATGATTTACCCGGAGAAAGCGGAGGTTCACATTCTGGAGGACGAAGCCGCTTCCAGAGAATATCTGTTGCAGGTATGGGCGGAGGCTATGACCATTTACCGCAGCCGAGAGTATTCCATGAAGTTTTCAAAGGAGATTCAAAAGCAGTTGGTGGAAGTCCAGAAGGACTTTATGCCGGAGGACACTGAGGCCGGGCAGATTCAGGGCTTCCTGGAACACTACACCGGAAATATGGTCTGCTCCAAGCAGCTGTTCAAGGAAGCGTTGGGACACGCCTTTGAGGAGCCGAAGCGTTGGCAGCTGCACAACATCAACGAGATCATGAACACGGTGGTGACGGGCTGGAAGCCTTTCTCTAACCCCCGGATGTTCGCTGGATATGGGCGGCAGCGTGGCTGGGAACGAGAGAGTTCCGGCAACGAACTGCCCGACAACGAAGATGGATTTGTGGAGCTGAGCGAGGAAGAAGTCCGTCAACTGGAGCTGCCAAAGGAGTGGATTGCCTGATTTATAGGGCTTGTTGCCCGGTTGGTTGTCGGCTGGTTGCTAACTTTGTTGCTGCAAAAGCGGGAGTATGAGCACGGCAAAAGCTCGTAAAGCAAGGTTTTTTGGTGGGTATCTGTTCTCTGACAACGAAAGCAACGAGATTTCACAAGAAAATTTGAAAAGTAAGAAACGATGGCCAGACGATAGGTTACAGTTTTTTCGGAGTCCGTTGCCGGACTTCGTTGCTGGCTCCCTTTGTCTGGCTTTTCTGATCTATGGAGGTAGCCTATGGGAAATGAAAAGACAATGACTTGCAGTAAGAAGTGTTTGGATATTCCGGTCTGGCGGCGCTATACCCTGACCATTGAGGAAGCCGCCGGATATTATCATATCGGAGAGGGAAAGCTGCGGATGCTGATTGATGAGCATCCAAACGAGGATTTTTATGTGATGAATGGAAACCGTGCTTTGATCAAACGGGAGAAGTTTGAGAGGTATCTGGATCAGGCCACTGCTGTATAATAGCCTTTCAAAAAGTCGATGGCAGATTGCCATTCTTTCATGGCGAAGCTATACGGAGAGCCAAACTTGTGCTATGATAAGAGTGCAAGTCTGGCTCTCCTTTCTTTTAGAGGAGAGATTTCAATGAGTGAAAAAAGACGAGACAATCGCAATCGGATTTTGCGAGAAGGCGAATATCAGCGCAAGGATGGGAGGTATCGGTTCCGCTATCTGGACGAGGATGGCAAAGAGCAAAATGTGTACAGCTGGCGGCTGGATAAAAATGATCCTATGACCAAGGGAAAAAAGCGAGAGCCTTCCCTGAGAGAAAAGGAAAAGCAGATTGAAACTGATCTGTTTGATCACATCGTAACCAACGGTGGAAAGCTCACGGTTTTGGAACTGGTGGAAAAGTATGTGTCCTTGAAAACCGGCGTTCGCCATAATACGGTCGCAGGATACAAGACGGTAATCAACATCTTGAAAAAAGAGCCGTTTGGAAGGCAGCGCATTGACAAGGTGCGTTTGTCGGATGCCAAAGCATGGCTCATCAAGCTTCAAAAGGTGGATGGCCGAGGGTATAGCTCGATTCATTCGATTCGAGGTGTTCTCAGACCCGCATTTCAGATGGCGGTGGATGATGACCTGATCCGCAAGAATCCGTTCGGTTTTGAGCTGGCATCGGTAGTTGTCAATGACTCAGTGACAAGAGAAGCCATCAGCCGGAAACAGGAACGGGATCTTCTGAAGTTCATCAAAGAGGATAAGCATTTCAGAAGATACTACGACGGGATCTATATTCTCTTTCACACAGGGCTTCGTATCTCGGAATTCTGTGGACTTACGATCCAGGATGTTGAGTTTGAGGAAATGCGTATCAAGGTAGATCATCAGTTGCAGAGAACATCACAGATGGAGTATGTGATCCAGCAGCCAAAGACAGAAAGCGGCATACGCTATGTTCCGATGACCGAGGAGGTAGCATCCTGTTTTCGCCGGATCATCGCCAACCGTGTGGCCCCCAAAACGGAGCCAATGGTGGATGGGTATGTTGGTTTTCTGTTTCTGGACAAGAACGATATGCCCATGGTAGCGCTTCATTGGGAGAAGTACATGGAGCATATTGTCCAGAAGTATAACAAGATTTACCGCATCCAGATGCCGAAAGTAACGCCTCATGTGTGCAGGCACACCTTCTGCTCCAATATGGCAAAATCCGGGATGAACCCCAAGACATTGCAGTACATCATGGGCCACGCAGACATCAGCGTAACACTGAATACCTACACCCATGTGAAGTTTGATGACGCCAAAGATGAACTGCTGCGTGTGGCGAACGCTTAAAATTGCCCGTTGGTAAAGCGGCTTTCTTTACCAACGCCTTTACCAATATTGCAGGAAAAAACATGAGAAATCCTGAGAAGATTCGAGAAGATATCTTCAAAGCAGGTGGAAGCTCAGGCTGCACGAAAAGTGTGAAAAATCCTGTAATATCAAGCATTTGAGAAGAAATACAGGACTTATGAGGAGTTATAAAAAGATGATAAAAATACTTTTCGTGTGCCACGGAAACATTTGCCGCTCTCCCATGGCGGCCTGCTTGTTTTCCCAGATGGCAAAGGCGCGGGGGCTGGACTGTGTGGTGTCCTCGGCGGCCACCAGCCGGGAGGAGATTGGAAACCCCATGTATCCCCCCGCCAGGCGCAAGCTAAAGGAAATGGGGGTGCCCTTTGGCCATCATCGGGCGGTGCGGATGACCAGGGAGGACTATGGAGCCTATGATTTTCTGCTGGCCATGGACTCTGCCAACGTGAAGAATATGAAGGCCATCGCGGGGGGAGACCCGGAGGGGAAGATCCGCCGTCTGCTGGACGGTACGCCCCACCCCAGGGACATTGCCGATCCCTGGTACACGGGAAATTTTGACGCCACCTATGCGGACTTGGCAGAGGGCTGTCAGGCGCTGCTGGACCGGCTGGAGAAGATATCCTGTCTGGACAATCCGTCTGAGTAAGTGCGTTTTCAGCGGCGAGAATGGAGGGCGCAGGAGGAGAACAGACGTATGATTTCCATCCAATGTGACACACTATCCCGGTAGGGCGCAACCTGCGCCGGGAAGGAGTCTTGTCCCATGAAGGTGACAGTAACCGACGGCTGCATCAGCTGCGGCCTGTGTGTGGAGAGTTTCCCAGACCTGTTCCATTGGAATGAGGAGGGAACTGCGGAGGCTGTGGGCCAGGTGCCAGCTGGACAGGAGGATCAGGCCCGCCAGGCGGTGGAGGACTGTCCTGTCAGTGTCATTGCCGCGGCGGAATGAAAAAACACCCCGCTTCGCCAGAGAATCTGGACGAAGCGGGGTGTTTCTTTGGGGTCAGTCCTGGAACATGGGGGTAGAGAGGTAGCGGTCGCCGGTATCCGGGAGAAGGACCACGATGGTTTTGCCCTGGTTCTCCGGCCGCTTGGCCAGCTGGATGGCGGCCCAGAGGGCTGCCCCGGAGGAGATGCCTGCCAGGACACCCTCCCGCCGTCCCAGTGCCCGGCCGGCAGCGTAGGCATCGGCTTCGGTGACGGGAATGATCTCGTCATAGATTTCCGTGTTGAGCACGCTCGGCACGAAATTGGCGCCGATGCCCTGCAGGCCGTGGGGACCTGCCATGCCCTTGCTCAGCAGGGGAGAGGCGGCGGGTTCCACCGCCACCACCTTCAGGTGGGGATTTTGGGCCTTGAGGTATTCCCCTGTGCCGGTGATGGTGCCGCCGGTGCCCACCCCGGCGACGAAAATGTCCACCTGTCCGTCGGTATCCGCCCAGATTTCCGGGCCGGTGGTGGTCCGGTGAGCGTCGGCGTTGGCGGGGTTGTCAAACTGCTTGGGGAGGAAGGCGTTGGGAATCTCCCGGGCCAGTTCCTCCGCTTTTGCAATGGAGCCTGCCATCCCTTGGGCGCCCGGGGTGAGCACCAGCTCAGCGCCGTAGGCGGACATGAGCAGGCGGCGCTCCATGCTCATGGTATCGGGCATGACGATGATGGTGCGGTAGCCCCGGGTGGCGGCGACCACGGCCAGGCCAATGCCCGTGTTGCCGGAGGTGGGTTCGATGATGACCGCGCCGGGCTTGAGCAGCCCCTTTGACTCCGCGTCGTCGAGCATGGCCTTGGCCACCCGGTCCTTGGCGGAGCCGGCGGGGTTGAGATACTCCAGCTTGGCCAGAAGGGTGGCGTTCAGGCCCTCTGCCTGCTGGATCTGGCGGAGCTCCAGCAGGGGGGTTCCCCCGATGAGCTGCTCCACAGAGGTGTAGATAGTTCCCATAGTAGACCTCCTGATTGCAAAGGTTTGCACTTGCATGGAATACAATAGATGATATCATCATAGGCCACAGGGGATGGTTTGTCAAGGCGGCATCAGGTTGTCCTTGACAGACTGGGGCAGGGGACTTACAATGAAGGAAAACAGGTTGGGTCCGATGGGACGGAACATACCGGCGGAGGTGGGAGGCATGTCTGTGGAGTATCAGGTGCAAATGGTTTACCGGCAGGAGGATGTGGCCGCGCTGGTTAAAGTGCTGGAGTTCCGTCGCCGACCGGAAAAAAATCTGCGTTTGGCGCGCAAGATCGGCTACCCTATTTTTGGGTTGCTGCTTCTGGGGGTGGGGGCCAGCATCATTGTGGGCATTGTCACCACAGGGGCCTTTGCCCCTATCACCATTGTCACCTTGGTGCTCTCTGTGCTCTGCATTCTGGGGGGCATTGCCCTTCTGCGCCGGTCGGACAGCAGGGGAATGGCCCGACGGTCCTGGGCCCGGTACCCCAACAAGGGGATGACCTTGACCTATACCTTTTATAAGGACCATTTTGAGGAGACCGATGCGGCCTCCGGACAGCACACCTTCCCATACATCAGTATCAAAAGTGCCAATGAGGATGCGGGGCATTTTTTCCTCTTTACCGTGACCAACGCGGCGCACATGCTGTGCAAGGAGAGCTTTGTGCAGGGGGACCCCGCCACCTTTGCCGCCTTTCTGCGCAAGAAAGCGGCGGTGACCATGGACCCGGTGGAGTGAAGGACGCCTGGTCCGGCGGAAAGAGGAGGAGAATAGGATGAGTATTTTCAACAATGAGAGCATCTTAGCTTGGCTCAAATATTTTTCCGACCACTCGGAAATTGACCTGTCCACGGTGCGCATTTTGGACATCACCGGGGAGAACCGGAACCTGCTGCCCACGGTGCAGGCCAACCGCTCTGTGCTGGTGTTCACCGACGGGAACCACCCGGAGATTTTTTACAGCATGTGGGACGAGGGCATGGGGGACTGTGAGATTTGGTACAACGAGGGCTCCGAGCCCCAGGGCCCCATGAAGCACAATCTCCTCTCAGAGATGATTGACCGGGGGGTGAACGTCTCCGCGGCCATGCTGATCAACAACCCCCGGGCCCACTCAGGCTACCGGATCGGCCTGGACAACGACAGCTTTTCTCCCGGCACCATCCGGTACGTGGCGCCGGAGATTCGGGCGGTCATTCTGAAAAAGCTCTGCTTGGATGAGAAGGAGACCATCTGCTGTGTCTCCGGGGAGAGCATCGCCGTGGAAGCGGCCATCGCCGTCCGCCGGGGCCATGTGGTGGCGGTGGAGTATAAGACGGGAGACCGCCAGACCATGGAGGAGAATGTGGTCCGCTTTGGTCTGAACAACGTGCTGATCGTGGACGACATGGAGAGCTACTCCCACCGGTGGCCGGTGCCCGATGTGGCGTTCCTGGTGGCCTCCCCCAAGCTGGAGCTGGAGCTGCAGACGCTGGTGCGGGTCAACCCGAAGATTCGGGTGGTGATCTATACCTTGGAGTTCAGTTTCATGAGCCGGATTCCCGGGATGCTCTGGGAAAACGGCATCCAGCCCACGGAGGTGATGCAGCTGGAGGTCTCCAAGGTGGGCCGGAAGGACGAGATCGAGGTGCAGCCGGCGCCCTGGATTTTCTCTGGCCAGGCGGGGCAGGAATAACGCACAAGAAAAGGGCCCTTTTTTCGGGAAAAGAGGGGAATTTGCGCCTTGACAAGGCCCCGGCCAGTGCGTATAATATCCTCAATTAAACAAAGCCAATCACAACGGCGATGATGGAGACAGTAGGATCTGCGGAACCCTGCAGCGATTCGGGGATGGTGAGAGCCCGAAGGAAGTAGCGCGGAAGTCTGAATATCCCTCCTGAGCTGCAGGCCGAACACCAAAGCGCGGAAAGTAGGCCCTGCCGGTGTCCCCCGTTACAGGGAGCGCGTATGTTGGTACGCAGGTAACAGGTGGTACAGCGAAGTGTTTTCTTGGCCTTCGTCCTTTTACAGGGACGAAGGCTTTTTTCTTTGCCCGCCCTCCCACGGGGCGGCGGACTTCCGGGCACAGGCGGTGCCCATATTCCAAGGAGGTAAGTTCCATGAAAGAGAACGGTTTGGTAGAATTCCGGTGGCATGGCCGGGGGGGGCAGGGGGCCAAAACGGCCTGTCTCCTCCTGGCGGACGCCGCCTTCAGCTCGGGCAAGTTTGTCCAGGGCTTCCCGGAGTACGGCCCTGAGCGGATGGGGGCTCCCATTACCGCGTATAACCGCATCAGCGACACCCGGTGCAGCACCCACTGCAACATCGACTGCCCAGACTATGTGGTGGTGGTGGACGAGACCCTGCTGGACACGGTGGATGTCACCAAGGGCCTGTCCCCGACGGGGGCGGTGATCGTCAACACAGCCAAGTCCCCCGGGGAGATTCGGGGCAAGCTCCGGCATTGGACGGGGCCGGTGTGCACCATAGACGCCCGCCGGATCTCCGAGGAGACCTTGGGCCGGAACTTCCCCAACACCCCCATGCTCAGCGCGGCGGTGCGGGTGAGCGGTGTGCTGGAGGAAGAGAGGTTTAAGCAGGACATGGAGGAGAGCTTCCATCACAAATTTGCCGCCAAGCCCCAGGTGGTGGCCGGAAACATGGCGGCCCTAATGCAGGCGTGGGAGGAGGTGCAGGTCGGATGATCCGTCCCGCAAGAGAGATTGACGAGCATACCCCCTGGCAGGAGATGACCCTGGGGGGAGAGGTCTATGAACCGGCCACCGCCCGGTATGTGAACACCGGCGCCTGGCGCACGGATACCCCGGTGCTGGACCGGGAGAAATGTCGCAACTGCCTGCTGTGCGTGCCCTACTGTCCCGACAGCTCCCTGCCGGTGGCGGAGGGAAAGCTGGCCGGCATTGATTACCTGCACTGCAAGGGCTGCGGCATCTGCGCCCAGGTCTGCCCCTTTGGGGCCATCACGGTAAAGGAGGGTGGAGAGGCATGAATTACAACGAACGTCTTTCCGGCAACGAGGCCATTGCCTTTGCCATGAAGCAGATTGACCCCGACGTGATGGCGGCCTTTCCCATCACCCCCTCCACGGAGATTCCCCAGTATTTTGCCCAGTACGTGGCCGACGGGGAGGTCAACACGGAGTTTGTCCCGGTGGAGTCCGAGCACAGCTCCATGTCCGCCTGCATCGGCGCCGAAGCCGCCGGGGCCCGGGCGGTGACTGCCACCTCCTCAGCGGGCCTGGCCCTGATGTATGAGATGATGTACGTGGCGGCCTCCAGCCGGCTTCCCATCACCCTGGCCTGCGTGAACCGGGCCCTCACCGGCCCCATCAACATCAACAACGACCACTCGGACTCCATGGGCATCCGGGACGCGGGGTGGATTCAGATTTACGCGGAGAACAACCAGGAGGCCTATGACAATTTCCTCCAGGCCATGCCCATCGGAGAGCACCCCTCCGTCCGTCTGCCGGTGATGATCTGTCAGGATGGCTTTATCACCAGCCACGCCCTGGAGAACATTGTGCTGCTGGATACCGACTCCGTCAAGGCCTTTGTGGGGGAGTACCGCCCGGAGCATTTCCTGCTCAAGGCGGAGAATCCCCTGGCCATCGGTCCCTATGACCTGGGCTGCCACTATATGGAGCATAAGGTCCAGCAGGCCGAGGCCATGAAGGGGGCCAAGAAGCGGATTTTGGAGGTGGCCGCCCAGTTCGCGGCCCTGACCGGACGAGAATACGGCCTGTTCGAGGCCTACCGCATGGAGGATGCCGAGATCGCCCTGGTGCTCATCGGCTCCTCCGCGGGCACCGCCAAGGTGACGGTGGACGCGCTGCGGGCGCGGGGGATTCCGGCGGGCCTGGTAAAGATTCGGGTCTTCCGCCCCTTCCCGGCGGAGGAACTGGCCCAGACTCTGAAGAACGTGAAGGCTCTGGCCATTCTGGACAAGGCGGAGAGCTTCTCTGCCCAGGGCGGCCCCCTGTTTGCGGAGGTCCGGGCGGCCCTCTACGATCTGGAGCCCCGTCCCCGTACCGTGGGATATGTCTACGGCCTGGGGGGCCGGGATATCACCCCGGCGCATTTTGCGTCGGTCTTTGCCCGGCTGGAGGCCATTGCGGCCGGGGGCGAACTGGGTCCGGTCTATTCACATCTGGGACAAAGGGGGTAAACGGCCATGGAAAACACAGAGAGAACCTATCATTTCAAAAAGACCCTGGAGAAAAAAGAACGCTTTGTGGGGGGACACCGCCTCTGCGCCGGCTGCGGGGCGGGCATTGCGGTCCGGGGCGTTCTGCGGGCCCTGCGGGAGGAGGACCGGGCGGTGGTGGGCAACGCCACCGGCTGCCTGGAGGTCAGCTCCTTCCTCTATCCCTACACCGCCTATGAGGACAGCTACATCCATACGGCCTTTGAGAGCGCCGGCGCCTCCCTGTCCGGGGTGGAGGCGGCTTATAACGCCCTGAAGCGGAAGGGGAAGGTCCAGGGGGAGGTCAAGTTCATCACCTTCGGCGGGGATGGCGGCACCTACGACATCGGCTTTCAGTCCCTGTCCGGGGCCATGGAGCGGGGCCACGACCTGACCTATGTCTGCTACGACAACGAGGCCTATATGAACACCGGCATTCAGCGCTCCTCCTCCACCCCCCGGTTTGCCAAGGCCACCACCTCTCCGGTGGGGTCGGCCATCCCCGGGAAGCTGCAGAACAAGAAGAATCTCACCGAGATTATCGCCGCCCACCATGTGCCCTACGTGGCCCAGACCACCTTCCTCGGCAATTTCCGGGACCTTTATACCAAGGCCCAGAAAGCGATCTATACCCCCGGCCCCAGTTTTCTGAACATCATGGCCCCCTGTCCCCGTGGCTGGGAATATCCGGCGGAAAAACTCCCGGAGATCTGTAAGCTGGCGGTGGAGACCTGCGTCTGGCCGCTGTTCGAGGTCATTGACGGGGTGTGGCACCTGAGCTACCAGCCCAAGCAGAAGCGGCCGGTGGAGGAGTATCTCCGGCTTCAGGGCCGCTTCCGTCACATGTTCAAACCGGGCAACGAGTGGATGATCGAAGAGGCCCAGAGAAACGTGGACGAGAACTGGGAAAAGCTCCTGGCCAAATGTCAGGGGTAAGGTAATCCGGCTGAAAAATCCTTGAGGGCAAGAGATGCCCCCAAAAGGTGAGACAACGATGGAACGACAAATCATTTAAGCAGCCGAAAGGGCTTGCCGTCTGAAAAAAGCAGGCGGCAAGCCCTTTCTTAAAAAGATAGCCGGGTGCTACTCGGTGTGGGCGCCGGAGCCGGCGGCTTCCTGCTCTCTGCGTTCCACTTCTGCCAGATGGTTTCGCAAGATCACTTCAATGTAATTGGTCATAGATCGCCGGTCTTTGCTTGCCAACCGGCCGATTTGATCGAAGACTTCGTCGGGAAGACGAAGGGTAAACACACGTCTGATTGTAGCCATGGTAACCTCCATGTGACAGGGTTTCCTCTTTTTTCGGCTGTTCCACTGAGGAACTATGCCAGATCATTTCAGACAACAGGCTGCTGCAAATGCTCAGGGAGGAGAAATCCATCCGCATGCCGGGGGGCCTGTACCATGAACTGCAAGTGCGGATGACCTACAACTCCAACCACATAGAGGGCAGCAGGCTCAGTGAAGACCAGACAAGACGGAGCTTTGAAACAAACACCATCGATGCGGGGGAAGGAATCCCTGTGGATGATATCATCGAAACCGTCAATCATTTCCGCGCCGTTGACTTTTGTATTGATGTGGCGGAAGCGCCGATCACGGAGGAGATCATCAAAGAACTGCATCGTATTTTGAAGCAAGGGACAAAGGATGCCTCCCTTTCATGGTTTGCCGTTGGGGATTACAAAAAACGGGCGAATATGGTCGGCGGCCATGAAACGACAAAACCGAAGGAGGTAGCACAGCACATGAAAGAGCTGCTGTCCCGGTACGAAGCTGAGACTGCGGTTACGATCCACGATATCATCCGACTCCATTACGAGTTTGCGTGCATCCACCCATTTCAAGATGGCAACGGCAGGGTCGGCAGGCTGATTGTGTTAAAGGAGTGTCTGCGCTTTGGATTGACGCCCTTTATCATCGAGGACGCCAAGAAAGGGTATTATTACCGGGGACTCTCTGAATGGGAACGAGAACAGGGATATCTGACAGACACCTGCCTGGACGGGCAGGATACCTTTCGGAAACTGATGGCTCTGTTCGATATTCCGCCGGAAAGCGATCTTTAGAGCTTCCTTTGCTGGTCAAAGCCTTCTCCTGCACTGAAAGCATTCTCGGTGGGGCAAATGGAACCATGACGGGATACCTCCAATACACAATACAGCTTCACTTAGTATAGAGGGAATCATCTTATTTTTTAAGGGGATAAAATCCCCAGATGGAACTGGTTGCGTTGAACAAACACCCCTTATAAGGAGAAAAGATTTTCTCCTTATAAGGGGTGTTTTTGTGAATACATGTATGTTTCTGCGGCGGTTAAAAGGTCAGCACCAACCCGGTGGAGAGGGGCTGCACCCGGCTGCCCAAGACCTGGGTCAGGATGTCCAGGGCCTCCGGCCCGGTGCAGTGTCCGGTGATTACTTGGGTTACCCCGGTCTCCCCCAGCCGGTGGGCGAAGGCCCGGACCTCCTGGGCGGGGGTGTCGTACAGGTGGAAGCCCCCCACAATGGCGGAGATGGGCTGGCCAGGGAAGGTGTCCGCCACTTCCCGGACGATGTTGTCCGCGCCCCCGTGGCAGCAGCTGTTGAAGATCACCAGGCCCTTGGGGGTGGAAAAGACCAGACTCTGCTCGTGGGAGAAGTCATCGGGAAGCCACTGGTCCCCCACCTTTTGGTACATGTTGGCGGCCAGGCCCCGCTGCGCCAGGCCCGGCGTCTTGTGGGGCAGGAGGGTGACGCCGGGGAGGGGAGAGAAGTCCCCGGTGACATAGCGGATACGGGGGGCAAATGTGGTCAGAAGGCCCCGCTGAAGGCCTTCGTACCGCCAGCCCTCGGGGGTTTTGTCATAGCAGGTCTCCCCGCAGCCCTGGCGGAGGTAGAAGGGGGCGGTGGGGTTGCGGGCAAAAAAGGTACCCATCCCGTTCCCGTGGTCCCAGTGGGCGTGGGAGAGCACGCCGAAGGAGACCGTGGACAGGTCGATCCCCAGGGCATCGGCGTTTCGGGCAAACCGGTCACTGGCCCCGGTGTCCAGCAGGATGGCGTGACCTTGGTATTCCACATAGATGGACAGCCCCCACTCGGCCTCCAGCCCCCGGGCGGCAAGGTTGTCCACAAGAATGGTGGCGCGCATAGCGATTCCTCTCCTTCTCTCATTGTGTTCCTTTTAATTATAAGGAAGGAAACCGTTTTTGGCAAGGCGGGCGTTTTTGAACGCATAGGGTTCGGACAGGCGTGCATAGAATGGAGACAATAACAGGAGGTGACAGACGGCATGGAAGGATGGGACAAGGTGGTGCCGCAGTTTCTCCGGGAGATGCTGTCCAGCCTGGACCCCACGGCCCGGGACGCGGTGGAGGAGCTCCGGCTGCGAGAGGGATTTCCCCTGGCGGTGGTCCAGGCGGGGGAGGAGTGGACCCACCCCGCCTGGCGGGGGCGCCCGCTGACGGAGGAGGCGTTGCGCCGGGTGCTGGAGACCGCGGGGCGGGGATCGGTCCATACAGTGCTGGACCAGCTGCGCAGCGGCTATGTCACCGCCGCCGGCGGGGTGCGGGTGGGAATCTGCGGCGAGGGGGCCACCCGGGAGGGAGAGCTGCTCTCCTTTCGTCGGATTACCTCTCTGGCCCTTCGGGTGCCCCACGCTCTGCCGGGGGTGGCGCGCCCTTTGCTGCCCCAGCTGGCGGAGGGGGGAGAACTCTCCAATACCCTGATCCTCTCCCCACCGGGGCTGGGAAAGACCACGCTGCTGCGGGACCTCATCCGCTGTGTCTCCCTGGGGGAGGGGGTGCGTCCCCGGCGGGTCGGGGTGGCCGACGAGCGGGGGGAGCTGGGCGCGGGCGCCCTCCGCCGCCAGCTGGGCCCCCGGACCGACGTGCTGGAGAACTGCCCCAAGGCCGCGGCCCTGCTGATGCTCCTGCGGGGGATGGCGCCCCAGGTGCTGGCGGTGGACGAGATCACCGCCCCGGAGGACCTGCGGGCCATACAGGAGGCCGCCGGCTGCGGCGTGACCCTTCTGGCCACCGCCCACGGGGGAAGCTGGGAGGAGCTGCGGCTGCGGCCCCTCTACCGGGAACTGCTGGACCAGGGGATTTTTCGGACCTTTGTGGTGCTCTCCCTGGCCCAGGGCAAGCGAGTCTATACTGTGCGGAAGGAGGGCATGCCATGACCGCGCTGTTGGGAAAGACCCTTCTCTTTGCCGGCTGTACAGCCTTTGGCCTGCTCCGGGGCAGCCGGCTGCGCCAGCGGACCGCCTGTCTGGGGGAGTTTCGCCGGACGCTGGCGGGGCTGGCCCGGGAGCTGGCCTTTTCCCTGCGCCCTGTGTCGGATTTGATGGCCAGCGCGGAGGCGGGGACCCAGGGGCCAACGGCGGCCTTTTTTCGGACTTGCCGCCGGCGGTTTGCCGAGGGCGGCCAGGAGAGCTGGGCGGAGAGCTGGACAGAGGCTCTGGAACAGGTGGCGCTGCCTCTGGAGGAGGCGGACCTTCGCCTGCTCCAGGAGGCCGGGGATGTGCTGGGCCGCTACGATGGGGAGAGCCAGCGGCAGGCCCTGGAAGGCCTTCTCCGGGGGCTGGAGGGACAGGCGGCGGAGGCGGCGGAGACGTCCCGCCGGCTCTGCCGGGTCTATCTGGCGCTGGGCCTTGCAGCGGGGCTGTTTTGCCTGATCCTCCTATAAAACTTCCTGGCATAGACAAGCTGGGCTGCGCATAGATTGGAACCAACGGAACAGCCAACAGAGGAAACAGGGACGAGTCCCTCGTCCCGGGGAAAGGAAGTCGGGAATGGACGTAGATCTGGTGTTTAAAATCGCCGCGGTGGGCATCTTGGTCTCGGTGCTGAACCAAGTGCTCACCCGGTCCGGCCGGGAGGAACAGGCCACCATGACCACGCTGGCGGGACTGATTGTGGTGCTGATGATGGTTGTCCAGAAAATCAGCGACCTCTTCGAGCTGGTCAAGACCCTGTTTGGACTGTGATGCGCTATGGATATGATTGCACTGGGCGCGGCAGGGGTGGTGGCGGCCCTCTGCGCGGTGGTGGTGCGCCAAAAGACCCCGGAGATCGCGGTGGTTTTGGTGGCGGCGGCCTGCGTGCTTCTGCTGTGGAATACCCTGCCTCTGCTGGAGACCATTCGGGATGTGATGGAGGAGCTGGCCGATTTGGCCGACATCTCACCCACCGTTCTGCGGCCCATGCTCCAGACCGTGGGACTGGCCCTGGTGACCAAGCTGGCCGCCTCCCTCTGCCGGGACGCGGGCGAAGGGGGCGTGGCATCCTTTGTGGAGGTGGCCGGCGCGGCGGCAGCGGTGCTGGTCTCCCTGCCCCTGCTGAAGATGGTGCTGCAGTTGGTCATGGGACTGCTGTGAGGCGCTGGGTGCTCCTGGTGGTCCTGGCCGCGGTCCTCCTGATGCCCACGGCGCTGGCCCTGGACCAGGAGGAAATCCTGCAGGACCAGAGCCAGTCCCTGGGCATTGAGGACCTGGAGGAGGCGGGAGAGGCCTACACCGGCCAGCATGACATTGAGGACGGCCTGGACGTGGGCGCCTCCTTCCGCCACATGGCCGAGACCGGCAAGGAGGCCCTGGGGGGCGTGGTGAAGCGGTCGGTTCGCAGCTGTGTGCTCCTGCTGGCGGTTACCCTGCTCTGTGGGCTCACGGAAGGGGTCAAGGCGGGGACGGGAGGCAGCGGCCTGGGGGTGACCACACTGGCGGCCACCCTGTCCATCACCGCCATCGCGGTGGGAGATGTCAACTCCCTGCTGTCCATGGGGGAGGAGGCCATTTTCAATATGGAGACCTTGGGGGACGTGCTCCTGCCCACGGTGTCCATGGCCACCGCCGCCAGCGGAACCCCAGCCATGGCGGTGGTGAAGCACGGGGCCACCATCCTCTTTTCGGACTTCCTGATCCGCCTGATCGACACCCTGCTCATCCCGCTGTGCTACGCCTTTGTGGCGGCCAACGTGGCCTGGGCGGCCCTGGGCAACGATGGGCTCAAGCGGATCGGCGGCCTGCTGAAGTGGCTGATTACCATTCTCCTGTCCGTGGTTCTGCTGGCCTTTGTGGGGTACCTGAACCTGTCGGGCGTGATCTCCGGCGGGGCGGACGCGGCCACGGTGAAGGCGGCCAAGTTCACCATCTCCAACATGGTGCCGGTGGTGGGCGGCGTCATCTCAGACACGGCGGAGACCCTGCTGGCCGGCGCCTCCGTGCTGCGGAACGCCGCGGGGGTGTTTGGCATGCTGGCGGTCATCGGCATCTGTGTGGTTCCCTTTTTGAACCTGGGGGTGCACTACTTAATGTATAAATGTACCGCGGCCCTGGCGGCCACGGTTTCCGCCGACGGACGGATCACCGGCCTCATTGAGGCCCTGGGCACGGCTTTCGGTCTGATCCTGGCCATGACAGCCTCCTGCGCGGTGCTGCTGGTGGTGGCCATGGTCTCCACGGTGTCGGCGGTGGTGGGATAGGAGGCAGCGATGGAGATCATACGAACCTGGCTGCTCAGCGTCACCGTCTCGGCCATGGTCATTGCGGCGGCGGAGGCCCTGATGCCGGCGGGGGCGGTGAAGCGGGTGGGCAAGCTCACCGGCGGCCTGATTCTGGTGCTGGGCATCCTGCAGCCCCTGGTAACCATGGATTATGAGGACCTTTATGACATGGTGTCCTCCCTCCCGGCCGGCGCCATCAGCCAGGAGACCTTGGAAGAAAAAACCTATGAACCCATGAAAGGAATCATAGAGGAGGAATTGAGTGCATACATTGTGGACAAAGGGGAGCAGCTGGGGGCGTCCTGCTCGGCCCAGGTGGTCTGTGCCCCGGGGGAGGGAGAGCTTCCCGTTCCCATCCGGGCCACCGTCACAGGCCAGCTGACCCAGGGGCAAAAGCAGGACCTGTCCCACTACATGGAGGAGGAACTGGACATTCCTCGTGAGGCACAAATCTATCGGAATGAGGAACTACCATGAACGGGAGAGAAGCCATGGGCCGCCTGGCCCAACGAGTGAAGGCGTCGATGGGAAGATACCGGCTGGTTTGGCTGGTGATTCTGGCAGGGCTCATCCTGCTGCTCCTTCCCACCGGGGAAAAGGAGGGAGAGGCACGGGAGGAAACCGAGCAGACGCAGTCGGCCTTCGACCTGGCCGCGACCGAGGCCCGCCTGTCCCAGGCCCTGTCCAAGATTCACGGGGCGGGGGAGGTTACGGTGGTGCTCACCGTGGCCAATGGACCCCGGCAGATCCTGGCGGAGAATGTGGACCGGGACGGGTCCCAGGGGGAGGAGAAGACGGAGACCGTGGTCCTCTCCCGGGGCAGCGGCAGCCAGGAGACCGTCACCGTCCAGGAAATTTACCCCCGGTATCAGGGCGCTTTGCTGGTCTGCGCCGGGGGAGATGACCCCACTGTGCGCCTGCAGCTTACCGAGGCCATGTCGGCCCTGACGGGCCTGGGCGCCGATAAAATTTCGATCAGTCAAGGAAAGTGAGGAAAAACCTATGAAACTCTGGAAACGCAATGCCATCGCCGCGGCCATCGTCCTGTTTGTCTGTGGGGCGGTCTATTTGAACTGGAGCTATTCTCAGGACACTGCCGCTGGGAAAAACCTGGGGGAGGCGGCCCTGGTGGGCAGTCAGAATGATCCTCTGCTGGAGAAGCAGAAGGAGGAGGAGGCCGCAGAGGAAGGCGCCGCTGGGGAAGAGGGGGCCCAGACCGAGGAGGGCGCCGCGGCCCAGGAGGGCGCGGACGCCGAGTCTGGTACTTACTTCTCCACAGCCCGCCTCAACCGGCAGCAGGCCCGGGACAACGCCCTCTCCCTGCTCCAGGAGGCCGCAGAGGATGAGAAGGCCGACCAGAGCTCGGTGGATCAGGCCAACGCGGCCATCCAGACCATGGCGGACTATACCATGACCGAGGCGCAGATTGAGAACCTCATCACCGCCAAGGGCTATACCGACTGTGTGGCCTTCCTGGGGGAGGACAGCATCAGTGTGGTGGTCTCCGCCATGGAGAACGGCATGACCGACGCCGACGCGGCCCGGATTGGAGAGATCGTCATGGAACAGACGGGTCTGAAAGCCGATCAAATTAAAATCATCGAAGCGGAATAATCCAGCATAAGCCCCTCCCTTACAGCCGAATCCCCTGTAAGGGAGGGGCTTGTTCCCGTTCTGCCCCCCTGTTATAATGGAGAAAACGATGGATGCCCAGGGAAAGACACCCCCGAAACCCATCTGACAGGAGGAACCCACCATGCCCAACCCGATGAAAACCCTGCTCCCCTTGGCCGCCGGCCTGGCGCTGGGGACGTGGTTCGCCAAGCGGCCGGTCCCGCCCCAAGCCCGTACCCTCTGCCCGCCCGCCGGCCAGGCCGGCATCCGCCGGCAGATGGAGCAGCTCAAACGGGAGTATGAGAAGCAGGATCGGATGCGCCGGGACTTTACCGCCAACGTCTCCCATGAGCTCAAGACCCCCCTGACTTCCATCTCCGGCTATGCGGAGATCATCCGGGAGGGGATGGTGAAAAGCGAGGACGTGGGGCGCTTCGCCGGCAAGATTTACGAGGAGGCCCAGCGCCTGATCACGTTGGTGGGGGATATCCTGAACCTCTCCCATCTGGACGAGGGCGCGCCCGGGCAGGAGCGCCGCCAGGGGATTGACCTCTACGCCCTGTGTGAAAGGGCTGTGGCCAGCCTGGCTGAGGCGGCCCGGCAGCGGGGGATTGCCATCTCCCTGACCGGGAGCCGCCAGCGGGTGGACGGCGCGGAAAAGCTCCTGGCGGAGATTATTTTTAACCTCTGTGACAACGCCATCAAATACAACCAGGAGAATGGCCATGTGGCCGTCTCGGTGACCCGGGAGGGGGACCGGGTGGTGCTGACGGTCCAGGACACGGGCATTGGCATCCCGCCTGGAGAGACGGACCGGGTCTTTGAGCGGTTCTACCGGGTGGATAAGAGCCACTCCAAGGAGATCGGCGGCACGGGCCTGGGCCTGTCCATTGTCAAGCACGCTGCCGCCTATCACGACGCCAAAATTCAGTTGGATAGCCAACTGGGCCGGGGGACACGGGTGCGCGTGCTCTTTCCCTTGAGCCAGAAGGAGGCGCAGCCATGATGGGGACCATTGCCCCCCCAGCGGCCCGGGCCCTGGCACGGCTCCATGAGGCTGGGTTTGAGGCCTGGCTGGTGGGGGGATGTGTCCGGGATATGCTGCTGGGCTGTGCCCCTAAGGACTATGATCTGGCCACCTCCGCCCGGCCGGAGGAGACCAAGGCGGTGTTTCAGGGGGAGACGGTCCTGGAAACCGGCATCCGGCACGGCACGGTGACGGTGCTGCTGGAGGGCATGCCCCTGGAAATCACCACCTATCGGGTGGACGGAGCCTACTCCGATGCCCGGCACCCGGACGGGGTAACATTTGCTGACAATCTCCGGGCTGACGCGGCCCGCCGGGATTTCACCATCAATGCCATGGCTTATGCCCCGGGGCGGGGGCTGCGGGACTATTTTGGGGGGCAGGCCGATCTGCGGGCGGGATGCCTGCGGGCGGTGGGAGACCCCGGAACCCGGTTTCAGGAGGATGCCCTGCGGATTCTCCGGGGACTTCGCTTCGCTGCGGTGCTGGATTTTTCCCTGGAAGAGGAGACCGACCGGGCGGCCCGGCGGTACGCCCCCCTGCTGACCAAGGTGTCCGCCGAGCGGTGTGCTGCGGAGTTGGGAAAGCTCCTCTGCGGCCCGGCGGCCGGCCGGATTTTACGGGCCTACCCCGCCGTGCTGGGGGTGGTGATCCCGGAGCTGCTGCCCATGGTGGGCTTTGCCCACCGGAATGCCCACCACTGCTATGACGTGTGGACCCACACGGCGGTGGCAGTGGACCATGTGCCCCCCCGGCTCCCTCTGCGCCTGGCGATGCTGCTGCACGACATGGGAAAGCCAGATACCTTTTCTCTGGGAGAGGATGGGCAGGGACATTTCTACGGGCACCCCCGGCGGAGCGTGGAGCTGGCGGAAGGAATCCTCACCCGGCTGCGGTTTCCCCGGCGGACCCGGGAGCAAGTGCTGTGCCTGGTGCGCTACCATGATGCGGTCATCGAGGAGAGCCCCCAGCGGGTGCGCCGCTGGCTCAACAAATTGGGGCCGGAGCGCTTTTTTGATCTGCTGGAGATCCAGCGGGGGGATGCCTCCGCCCAGGCCCCGGCATATTGCACAAGGTTGGACCACCTCCGGCTCCTGGAAAAGATTGCCGGGGAGGTCCTGGCTGAGGCGCCCTGTCTGACCGTCAGGGAGCTGGCGGTGGGGGGAAGGGAGCTGTTAGCGTTGGGTTACCAAGGCCCGGCGATTGGAATGGCTCTCCGCCGGCTGCTGGATTGTGTGCTGGAGGGAACCCTTCCCAATGAGAAAACCGCCCTTCTGCAATATTTAGAACAAATTGATGCAAAAAAATCAGAAGGAAAAAGAAACAAATCCTCGGGCGAAACCTAAAAAAGAAAGTGAAAAATGTTCCTACCTGATAATTTTGCTAAAAAACTAAATTTTCTCTTTATTTTTTCTATACAGTGTGATATAATGAAGCCACTCAAAAGGTCTGTGGCTTCGTCAAAAAGACGAAAAAACAGATGGGGAGTACGGCTCAACCTGAACCCAAAAGGAGGGATGCGGTGACCCGGGAGGGTGCGTGAGAGGCAAGAAAGAAGGAAAAAATAGAGTGAATTTTCCTCAAATGCAGGAAGACATTCGAAGAAAGCACACTCGAAACAAAAGAAGAAGTTCGGCCTGGCGCATGAATGAGCCACCCGCCAGACCGGAGACCGCGTGCGAATGATAGTTGAGATGATCCAATTAGAGTTCAACAAGAAACGAGGTAAAATGTATGAGTAATCAGGGAGAGAAAAAAGGCGTAAGCGCTATTGACTTTTTCTGCATTGGCTTTGGCGCAATCGTGGGAGTCGGCTGGGCCGTCTCCATCAACAACTGGATGAGCGGCAGTGGCGGCCCCATTCCTGCCGGTCTCGGTTACATCGCAGCACTAATCATGATGGTTCCCATCGCGCTGTGCTACTGCGAACTGGTTCCCGCCCTGCCCGTCGCCGGCGGCGGCATGGCATTCGCATTCCGTGCGTTTAATGACAAGGTCGCCGTGATTTCCGGCTGGGCGGCCTTTGGCGGGTTCGTATCCATCATTCCTTGGGAAGCCATTCAGATCACCGACGTTCTGGGGTATCTGATCCCTGGGCTGACCGACGGTGAACCCCTCTACTATGTGGCGGGCACCGGCATCCATCTGACCACCATCATCATTGGCGTGATTTGTTCTTTCCTGCTGTTCGCCCTGAACATGCGTGGCCTGGCTGCGGCGGCAGGTGTGCAGAAGATCCTGTGCTTCATCCTGGTGGGTTCCGCTGTCATCGGCGCTGTGGCCTCTCTGCTCCACGGCAGCCCCGAGCACTGGCAGCCCCTCTATGACACCAGCAACCCCATGATCTATGGTGACCCCAGTCAGGGTTATGTTGAGGCAACCAATAGCAGCATGTTTGGCGGTATCCTCGCCATCATGTCCTCCGCTCCCTTCTTCCTGGCCGGGTTCGAGACCATTCCCCAGGGCGTTGAGGAAGCTGGCGGCGACATCAAGTCCGTTGGTAAGACCGTGGTGCTCTCCGTTACCCTGGCCTGCGTGTTCTATGCGTTCCTGCTGTTCTCCTTCGGCTTTGCTTGGGATTGGCAGGAGTTCGCACAGCCCACTGCGGTCGGCGGCATCATGACCAACCCCGCGGCGGCAACCATGCTGAGACTGAGCTACGGCGGTGCTGCCGGTGAGTTCTTCTACTGGCTGATCACCATCGGCGCCATTGCCGGTCTGTTCACCACCTGGAACGGCTTCTTCATGTCCTCGGCTATGCTGCTCATGGGCATGTCCCGTGGCCTGCTGATGCCCAAGATCTTTGCCAAGCAGAACAAGAACGGCATCCCCGTTCCCGGCCTGATCGTCTGCCTGGGCCTGTCCCTCATCGGCCCCTTCCTGGGCGCTGGCTTGATCGGTGACATCACTTCCTTCTCGGGTGCAGCCTTCGTGTTGTCCTGGGGTCTGACCTCCTACTCCTTGGCGTTCCTGCGGAAGAAGGAGCCCAACCTGGAGCGTCCTTACAAGGTCCCCGGCGGCGCCGCAATGGGCTGGTTTGCCGGCATCGTGTCCACGGTTGTCTTCATCCTGTTGTTCATCCCCGCCAGCCCCATGTACATGAAGAGCACGGCTTGCATCATGTTCGTCGGCTGGATGATCATCGGCTTGATCCTTTACCTGGCCGCCAGCGGTCAGCGCAGAGGCAAGTCTCAGACAGAGCTGAAGGAAGGCGTGTTCCACGGCATGGAAGAGAGAAAGCAGGCCTAAGCCGGATTCTCTTAGTCCGTTCGGTTAATTCTGTGATTTGCTAATTTACGTTTTCAAAGGAGTACCCCATGAATGAAGCAGCGGCGGCCAGCAAGGCCTTAGAGGATGTTGCCAACAACCAAGTGATTATGATGGAGTTGGTTCTGTATGCGATTATCAGTATCGTGTTGATTCTCCTCATGGATCTTTGGGCAGGAAAAGTGATTGGAAACAAGCAATCAATGGAGTATAAGGTGTTGAGGATTCCGAAGTATATTTCTCTCTTCATCATCTGTGGCTTTACGGTGATTGTTGGAATCATGTGCCTGTATAACCAGGACTTTTCCGTGACCCGCAGCACCTTGACCTACTTTGGGGTGCCGTACTTCATCGGGTTGTTCTACTACCTGATTAAAATGTTGCGCAGAGTGCGTTCCGTGCAGAAGCGGCGGAAGCTCTGAGCCATTGGAAAACGAAACAAAGCGCCGGAGTGAGATCACTCCGGCGCTTTTCTATGGGGAGAACCGGCACCCGCGCGGAACGCAAAAAACCGAACGCAGAGGCGTTCGGTTTTTTGCAGTGTATTTAGGAAGAGAGAGAAAAGAGAGAGGTAATGTTGATTGACTTCTGTTTACATGCTTAGGATAGCATACGGGGGGAGAGAAGAAGTGGATAATTTACTAACTTTAAGTGAACAAATTATGAACATAAAGATCAAAAGAGAGGCGTCACTCCACCGCCACGAAATCGGCGGCGACATAGCCGACCTGATCGCCGAACTGAATCAGGTACCAGCCATAGTATTCGTTGATGACCGTCACCTGGGCGCCGTCGTAGAGTTGGGCGATGGGCGGCGTGTCAAAGTCAGGCCGGCTGTAAACATCCAGGGCGCCCAGCTCCGCCCGGACTTCCCCGGGCAGGGGATAGCTGTCAGGGAAGAAGGGAATGCCGAAATATTCTGTGAGGGAGAGCACGATGCTCTCCGCCATGGCGTCGATGTGGGTGACGATCCATTGGGCGTCGTCCGGGTTGTCGTGGAACCCCAGCTCCAGCAGGACCGCCGGCGCCCGGACCCGGCGAACCTCGCCGATGGTGGTGGTGGGTTCCGTGCGGACCAGGTTGGGAAGGGGGTAGATGGCCTTGAGGCCATCGGCTAAGAACTGGGCAGCCCGCATTCCCCGGGCACTTCCCGGGAAATAGAAGGCGATGATCCCCCGGTTTTGGCCCGCCTGGTCTTCGCCGGAGGCGTTGGTGTGCAGGGCCAGGTGCAGGTTGTAGTTCCCGGCATTGGAGGCCCGGATGGAGGAGGCCGCCGTCATGTCGGGGGTGTTGCGGGTGTATTGAATCCCCGAGGCAAAGAGCATGGGCTCCATGGCGTCTGCCAGGCGGTTCATCCACTCCTCCTCATTTCCCAGGCCGTTGACATATTCATTGTATTCTTGGGTGGAAGGTGACAAATAGATAATGGGCAAAATAATCCCTCCTTTTTTCTCATCCTATGCGCGGCAGAGATGGCTGGTCACCTCTGTGCTGCGAAAGGGAGCGGGGGCCCGGACGTGTGTGCCATTGCAATCCCGGCGGGCCTATGCTATGATGAAAAAAATGCCCACAGGAGGTATTGCCAATGGATCTGTGCAATCCCAAAGAGATTAAGGCCCTTTTGGGCCGCCATGGGTTTCGGTTTTCCAAGCAGATGGGCCAGAATTTCCTGATCCAGGAGTGGGTCCCCCGGCAGACTGCGGAGGCCTCAGGCGCAGCCCCTGGGGTAGGGGTGCTGGAGATCGGTCCCGGCATTGGCCCGCTGACCGCTCAGTTGGCCCGGCGGGGCGAGAAGGTGGTGTCTGTGGAGCTGGACCGCACCCTCCTGCCCATTCTGGCGGAGACCCTGTCAGACTATGACAACGTGGAGATTGTCCCGGGGGACATCTTAAAGACGGACATTGCCGCCCTCTGCCGGGAGAGGATGCCCGGCCTGCCGGTGGTGGCCTGTGCCAACCTGCCCTACAATATCACAACCCCGGTGATCACAGCCTTGCTCCAGGCCCAATGCTTTCAGGCGGTGACGGTGATGATCCAGCGGGAGGTGGCACAGCGGATCTGTGCCCAGCCTGGAACGCCGGAATACGGGGCCTTCACCCTTCTCTGCCAGTATTACGCCGACTGCGCGCTGCTGTATGATGTGCCTCCCTCCTGCTTTCTTCCCGCTCCCAAGGTGACCTCCACGGTGATCCGTATGACAATCCGGGAAAAGCCCCCGGCGGTGGTGGAGGACCCGGACCTCTTTTTTCAGGTGGTCCGGGCGGCATTTGCCCAGAGGCGGAAGACCCTTGTCAACTGTTTGTATCCTCTTTTGGAAAAAAGTGTGGAAAAGCAGACCCTGAGTGGTCTGCTCCATGCCTGCAATTTGACGGAGACCATTCGTGGGGAGCGCCTTACTTTTGCGGACTTTGCCCAATTAACGGGAAAACTAAAAGAAATCAGGGGAAGTTGAAGGATGTCACTTGCATAAAAAGTTGCAAAGAGATATAATGGAAAGAAGCTAAGGGTGGCTCTAAGGAGGGCATTTTACATGGAATTGACAAAAAATCGAGCCGTGCTGGATTGGATTGACCAGCAGGTAAAGCTGACCCAGCCAGACCAGGTCATTTGGATCGACGGCAGTGAGCAGCAGCTGGAAGCGCTGCGGAAGGAGGCTTGCGCCACGGGAGAGCTCCACGAGCTTAACCAGGAAAAACTCCCCGGCTGTTATCTTCACCGGTCCGACCCCAGCGACGTGGCCCGGGTGGAGAGCCGGACCTTCATCTGCTGTAAGAAACAGGAGGATGCCGGTCCCACCAACAACTGGATGGACCCGGAGGAGATGTATGCCAAGCTGCATCGCCTGTACGATGGTTCTATGAAAGGCCGCACCATGTACGTGATTCCCTATTGCATGGGTGTTGTGGGCTCTCCCTTTGCCAAGTATGGCATTGAGCTCACGGATTCCATTTACGTGGTTCTGAACATGGCCATTATGACCCGGGCGGGCCAGAAGGCTGTGCCCTACCTGGATGAACAGTTTATCAAGGGCCTCCACGCCCGGGCCAACCTGGACCCGGAGGAGCGGTATATTGTGCAGTTCCCGGAGGACAATGTCATTATGTCCATTAACTCCGGCTACGGCGGCAACGTGCTCCAGGGAAAGAAATGCTTTGCCCTGCGGATTGCCTCCAACCTGGGCCGGCAGGAGGGCTGGCTGGCGGAGCACATGCTGATTCTGGGGATTCAGAATCCCCAGGGGGAGGTCCGTTATATTACAGGTGCTTTCCCCTCTGCCTGCGGCAAGACCAACCTGGCCATGCTGATCCCCCCGGAGGGCTATCAGAAAAACGGCTGGAAATGCTGGTGCGTGGGGGATGACATCGCCTGGATTCGTGTGGGAGAAGATGGCCGGCTGTGGGCGGTGAACCCGGAGAAGGGCTTCTTTGGCGTAGCCCCAGGCACCAATGCCAAGTCCAACCCCAACGCCTTGGCCACCACCCAGAAGGGGACCATTTTCACCAACGTGGCCCTGAATTTGGACGACAACACCGTGTGGTGGGAGAAACTGGACAAGCATCCCCCAGAGCATGCCCTGGACTGGCGGGGCAATCCCTGGAGCCCGGAGACCGCCCAGGGACCTGCGGCCCATCCCAACTCCCGCTTTACCGCCCCGGCGGAGAACTGCCCCTGTATCTCCCCGGAGTTTAATAACCCCCATGGGGTGCCCATCTCCGCCATCATCTTCGGTGGCCGCCGGGCCAAGACGGCGCCCCTGGTCTATCAGTCCCGGAACTGGCAGCACGGGGTTTTCGTGGGCTCCATTATGGCCTCGGAGAAGACTGCCGCCGCAGAGGGTACGGTGGGAGAGACCCGGCGGGACCCCATGGCGATGCTGCCCTTCTGCGGCTACCACATGGCCGACTATTGGCAGCACTGGCTGGATATGGAGCGGGACATCGCCCATCCGCCGAAGATTTTCAATGTCAACTGGTTCCGCACCGATGAGAAGGGCGAGTTTATCTGGCCCGGCTTCGGGGAGAATATGCGGGTGGTGGAGTGGATTCTCAAACGCTGCTTCGATGAGGTGGGCGCCCGGGAGACCGAGATCGGCTACCTGCCCAACCCGGAGGACATCAACCTGGAGGGCATCGACGTGAGCCGGGAGACCTTGGCCGGCCTGCTGTCTGTGGACCGGGACCTCTGGCGCAAAGAGACAGAGGGAATCCACAGCTTCTACGCACAGTTTGGCGACAAGCTGCCCCAGGCGCTGCGGGAAGAACTGGCGGGCCTGGAGGACCGTCTGAAGGATTGACAGAAACAACAAAGCTGCTGGCCGGAGGTCTGGTCAGCAGCTTGTTTCATGGAATGGAGGAGGGAACGGCAGGGGGAATTCTGCCCTGCGGGAACGCATTGGGATTCTCCTGGAGGCGGCGGCGCGAAAACAGAGGTGACCGGGTTGCACCCCTCCGGATTCCTATGCTATAATGGGTGCCGAATGCAGCAGAGGGGAGGAAAGAATGTGCGGATTCTTGGCATCGACCCGGGGTATGCCATTGTGGGATTTGGCATTTTAGAGGCACAGCGGGGACAGGCCCGCTTGCTTCGGTGCGGGGCCATCAATACCCAGGCAGGGGTCCCCATGCCCCGGCGCCTGCTCCAAATCCATGAGGATTTGGAGACATTGATCAAGCGGTTTGCCCCGGATGTCATGGCCATTGAGGAGCTCTTTTTTAACACCAATGTGACCACCGGCATTGGCGTGGCCCAGGCCCGAGGCGTCATCCTCATGACCGCAGCCCAACTGGGGGTCACCGTGTATGAATACACACCCTCCCAGGTGAAGCAGGCTGTGGTGGGGTACGGCAAGGCGGAAAAACGCCAGGTGATGGACATGACGAGACGGCTGCTCCATCTGGCAGCTGTGCCCAAGCCGGACGACGCGGCCGACGCAGTGGCCATCGCCCTGTGCCACGCCCGGTCCCACACCTCCCGGCTGAGCCGGCAGTGACAGGAAGGAGAGAGTTCCCGTGTTTTACTATCTCAAGGGCAGAGCGGCCCACTTGGCCCCCAACTTGGCGGTGATCGACTGCGGCGGCGTGGGCTATGCCTGCCGGACCACCAGTTATACCCTCTCTGGACTCCAGATGGGACAAGAGGTAACCCTCTATACCCATCTCAATGTCCGGGAGGACGCCATGGAGCTCTACGGCTTTGGAACGGAAAAGGAGCGCAACTGCTTTCAACTGCTCATTGGCGTCTCCGGTGTGGGGCCCAAGGCCGCGCTGTCCATTCTCTCCGCCACCACCCCGGAGGGATTGGCCACCGCCATCATTACCGGCGACGAAAAGGCCCTGACGGTGGCCCAGGGGATCGGGAAGAAGATTGCCCAGCGCATCCTTCTGGAGCTGAAGGACAAGCTGGCCAAAGGCCAGCTCCCCGCCGGAGAGGAACGCTATGGGGGCACGGGGGTGACGGTGATCCCCCAGAACAAGAGCTCGGAGGCCACGGCGGCGCTGGCGGTGCTGGGATACAGCCCGGCGGAAATTGCCGTGGCGCTGAAGGGACTGGATTTGGAGGGGCTCTCCTTGGAGGAGATTGTCCGCCAGGCCCTGCGGAAAATGATCAAGTGAAGGGAGGCAGGGCGGCATGAGCATCGACTTTTCTCAAGAGGAGGCCCAGACGACCCCTCTTATGACCACATCCCTTCTGGGGGAGGACGAGGGGGAGGGTTCCCTCCGTCCTAAGCGCCTGACAGAGTATATTGGCCAGGAAAAGGCCAAGGAAAACCTGTCCGTATTCATTGACGCGGCCAAAATGCGCCAGGAACCCCTGGATCATGTGCTCCTCCATGGCCCCCCGGGACTGGGCAAAACCACGCTGTCGGGGATCATCGCCAACGAAATGGGGGTCCATATCCGCATTACCTCCGGCCCGGCCATTGAGAAGCCGGGAGATTTGGCGGCCCTTCTGACCAATCTCAATGAGAATGATATCCTGTTTGTGGATGAGATTCACCGGCTGAACCGGTCGGTGGAGGAAATTTTGTATCCGGCAATGGAAGATTTTGCCATTGATATTATCATCGGCAAGGGCCCTTCGGCCAACTCCATTCGGCTGGATTTGCCCCGGTTCACCCTCATCGGCGCCACCACCCGGGCAGGGCAGCTCTCCGCCCCTCTGCGGGACCGGTTTGGGGTGATGCTGCGGCTGGAGCTCTACACCCCGGAGGAGCTGGGCCAAATTGTCACCCGCAGCGCGGGGATTTTAGGGGTCCCCATTGAGGCAGCCGGCGCGGCGGAAATTGCCCGGCGGGCCCGAGGCACCCCCCGGATTGCCAACCGCCTTCTCCGGCGGGTGCGGGATTTTGCCCAGGTCCGGGCTGGCGGCGTGATCACCCAGGGGGTGGCGGACCAGGCGCTGACGGCGTTGGAGGTGGACCAGCTGGGCCTGGACGCAGTGGACCGCCGCATGCTCCGCAGCATCATTGCCCACTATGCCGGCGGACCGGTGGGGCTGGAAACGCTGGCCGCCACAGTGGGGGAGGAGGCGGTGACTCTGGAGGATGTCTATGAGCCTTACCTCATGCAGATGGGCTTTCTCACGCGGACACCCCGGGGACGGTGTGTTACCCGGTTGGCCTATGAGCATCTGGGGCTTCCCTTCCATGGACAGGAGCAGCTGAAGCTGTGAGGCGGCGGAGATGAAGGAAAAAATGCAAAAGTAAATGGGGAAAAATACACAAAAATGACGGAGATTTTTTGTAATTTAGCATTAACTTGATAATTTGCTTGACTTTTCCTTCTTGTTACATTATAATAAAAGTGAAATTTATATGAACGCTGAATATGGAAAAAACACCAGTATTACAGACGAAACTCTCTGTGCACGGGCCGCGTCAGGGGACCGTGCCGCCGAGGAAACCCTCGTTCTCCGCTACTCCCGCTTGGTGCGTGTCTGTGCGCGGCCCTTTTTTCTGGCTGGGGGAGACAGCGAGGATTTGATTCAGGAAGGCATGTTGGGGCTGCTCTCGGCCATTCGGGAGTTTCGCTCAGACCGGGGCGCCCGGTTCCGCACCTTTGCGGAGTTGTGTGTCCGCCGCCGGATCATCTCTGTGGTGCGGGCCGCCGCCGGCGGAAAGCACTCACCGTTGAACGATTATGTTTCCCTCGATCCATCCCTCTTTTTGGCTCACCAGGATTTTACCTTCTTTGGCACGGCATATCATCAGCAAAGAAACCCCGAGGACGTTGTCATCCATGAGGAGAATCTCAGCACGCTGGAGGAGGCGATCCGCAAGGGTTTGACTGGGCTGGAGGCCCAGGTTCTGGCCTGTTATCTCCATGGCCTGTCCTATGCCGAGATCGCGGAAGAGGTACAACGGTCCACAAAGTCGGTGGACAACGCTGTGCAGCGGATTCGACGCAAGATTGCACAGTATTTATCCCGCGGCGAATACAGCGAAAGCTGATCGCATATTTTTATCCGACCCAAAGAAACCTGGGTTACAATGTCAAAGAGAGGGTTAACAGCATGTACGAAGACAAGACTTTAGTATGCAAAGAGTGCGGCAACGAGTTCGTGTTCACCGCTGGAGAGCAGGAATTCTATGCAGAGAGAGGCTTCCAGAATGAGCCTCAGCGCTGCAAGGCTTGCCGGGATGCCCGCAAGGCCGCTGCCCGCGGCCCCCGGGAATATTTCACCGCGGTGTGTGCCTCTTGCGGCGGAGAGGCGAGGGTTCCGTTCGAGCCTAAGTCTGATCGTCCCGTCTACTGCAGCGAGTGTTTTGCTCGGATGAGAGAAGCTTAATTTCTTAGAAATTACGCCCACCACGAACGGCGTCAGAGGAATCTGACGCCGTTCGTTTTTTCTTTGTGGGCAGGAACGAGGCGGTTCCCGGAGGGGGAGTTGGCCGGGAAAAGGATTGGAATGGGAATAAAAGGTTAAAATAAGGGAAAAGTTTAATGAAAAGATGGAAAAACCCTTGCAAATATGGAAAAATAACGATATAATGAAACCATTCGTACAACAAATCAAACTGTGGAGGAGTCGAAAGCCGAAGTACATAGGAGACCGATCGGGAGGTGAGGTCAATGTTCCGGATAGGAGATAAGATCGTCCACCCCATGCATGGCGCGGGAATTGTGGACCAGATTGTGACGCGGAAAGTCAATGGCGTCTTGCGGGACTATTACAGCCTGAAGCTGCCCCTGGGGGATATGCTGGTGATGATCCCCACGGAGAGTTGTGGGGAGATCGGCGTTCGCTCTATCCTCAGCGGGGATGAGACGGAGCGTGTCTTGGGAAAGATTCCCGACCTTCAGGTGGAGATGGACACCAACTGGAACCACCGCTACCGAGAGAACATGGAACGCCTCAAAAGCGGCGACCTGCTGGAGGTGGCCAAGGTGGCCAAAGGTCTCATGTTGCGGGACGCCCGGCGGGGCCTGTCCACAGGGGAGCGGAAAATGCTCCATTCGGCCCGGCAGATCTTGATTTCAGAAATTGGATTGGCCCAGTCCATCAGCTACCAGGAGGCGGAAGACCGCATGGACCGGGCCCTTCACTCATAACATGTAGGATACAGAGAACGTGGAATTGAAAAGGAGCCTGACAGGCTCCTTTTTGCCGTGGAAAGGAGAAGAATATGGATTTGCTGCGGAGATTGTTTCATCGGGAAGAGGCGGCGGCTTCCTTTTGCTCAGCGGTGATTGTGGCCGGGGGCCGGGCTTCCCGAATGGAGGGGATCGACAAGATTCTCTGTCCCATGGGAGGGGAACCCCTGCTGCTGTATACCCTCATGCCCTTTCAGACCTCCTCTCTGGTGGATGAGATTGTCTTGGTCACCCGGGAGGACCTGATGGTTCCCATTGGAACGCTGTGCAGCCAGCGGGGAATCACCAAGGTGCGCCGGGTGGTCAAAGGAGGGGAGAGCCGGACCGAGTCGGTTCTGGCGGGGCTGCGGGAGACCGATCCCCAGGCGTCACTCATTGCCATTCACGACGGCGCCCGGCCGTTTCTGCCCCTGGAGGTATTGGAGCAGACCATAGAGACTGCCCGGCAGAGAGGAGCCGCCGCCCCTGCCCTTCCCGTGAAGGACACCATTAAGATGGCCCGGGAAGGGGTGGTGCAGCAGACGCCGGACCGGGCCCGGCTCTTTGGCGTGCAAACGCCCCAGGTGTTTGAGGCCTCGCTCATCAAAGGGGCGCTGACCAAAGCCTGGGAAGAGGGCGCGGCCCTCACAGATGACTGTTCCGCTGTGGAGCGGATTGGGTTTCCCGTCTGTTTGACCCAGGGCAGTGAGGAGAATATCAAGATTACAACCCCCAGGGACCTGACCTGGGGAGAGGCTATTTTAGCGGAGAGGATGGGACGATGAGGATCGGACATGGATACGATGTACACCGGCTGGTGACGGGCCGGAAGCTGATTTTGGGCGGGGTGGACATCCCTCATCATCTGGGACTGCTGGGCCATTCGGACGCGGACGTGGTGACCCACGCCTTGATGGATGCCCTGCTGGGCGCGGCGGCCCTGGGGGACATTGGGCAGCATTTCCCGGATACGGACCCGGCGTACCGGGACATCTCCAGCCTGGACCTGCTGGGACGGGTGATGGCGCTGCTGGCAGCGCAGGGGTGGCGGGTGGAAAATGTGGACCTCACCATCCTGGCCCAGCGCCCCAAGCTGAAGGACTATCTCCCCCAGATGCGCCAGAACTACTCCCGGGCAATGGGGCTGCCGGTCACGGCCATCAGTGTGAAAGCCACCACAGAGGAGGGGCTGGGCTTCACAGGAACGGAACAGGGGATTGCCGCCCACGGGGTGGTCCTTTTGGAGCCGTTGGGAAAATAGAGGCTTCCTGCCGCAGAGAGAGGCATTTGGTCGGGGACAGCGCCGCCCTCGACACAGTTCCGCTTCCCGCGCATACACTGGTGCGGGAGGAGCTTTTTATGGTATATCTGATTATGTGCCGATCCCTGACCTACGCACAAAGGGTGTCCAACGCCCTGGAGCGGGCGGGGATCCCCGCCCGGGTCCTCCGGTCTCCAGGGGAGATCTCACCCACCGGATGCAGCTATTCGGTGAAGATCGCCGCCCGGAACCTGGCCCGGGCTCTGACCATCCTGAACGGAACGCGGCTGCCCTATCTGGGCATCTACGTGAACGCGGCGGGATATGGTTACCGGGAGGTGGAACTGTGATCTATTTGGACAGTGCCGCCACCACGTATCAAAAGCCCCCTGCGGTATTCCGGGCAGTCCGGGGGGCCATGGCATCCATGACCAGTCCGGGACGAGGGACCTATGGCCCGGCGGCCCGGGCCTCCCGAACGCTGCTGGCCTGCCGGGAGGAGGCCGCCGCCCTCTTCCAGGTGGGGCAGCCCGAGCGGGTGGTGCTGACCTTCAACGCCACCCATGGGCTGAACATTGCCGTGCATTCCCTGGTAAAGCCGGGAGCCACGGTGCTCCTGTCGGGATATGAACACAATGCGGTGACCCGGCCTTTGGCGTCGATTGCCGATGTCCGCCTGCGGGTGGTCCGGGCCCCGCTCTTCTGTCCCAATCTGTTTCTGGAGGAACTGGAGCGGCGGCTGACCCCGGAGGTGGATGTGGTCATCTGTACCCATGTGTCTAACGTGTTCGGCTATGTGCTGCCGGTGGAGGAGGTTGCCGCCCTGTGCCGGCGGCGTCAGGTTCCCCTTATTGTGGACGCCTCCCAGTCGGCCGGGGTGCTTCCCGTGCGTATGGAGGACTGGGGCGCGGCCTTTGTGGCGATGCCTGGTCACAAGGGGCTCTATGGTCCCCAGGGAACCGGGCTGCTCCTCTGCCAAGCTGGAGGAGAACCCCTGATCGCGGGAGGAACGGGCAGTCTGTCCCGACAGCCGGAAATGCCGGATTTCCTGCCGGACCGGCTGGAAGCGGGAACCCACAACGTCCCCGGGGTGGCCGGTCTGCTGGAAGGGCTTCGGTTCCTCCGGCGGCGGGGAATCCATTCGCTGTTCTGCCACGAGGCGGCGCTGGTCCGGCAGGCGGCGGAGGGGCTGGCCCAGCTGCCCAGGGTCCAGGTCTACTCAGCGGGAGGGAAGGGCTGTCAGAGCGGCGTGCTCTCCTTCCGGGTGGCCGGCCGGGACCCAGGGTGGGTGGCGGAGGAACTGGGCCAGCGGGGGATTGCGGTTCGTGCGGGACTCCACTGTGCTCCGCTGGCCCATGCCACGGGGGGAACCGAGGCAACCGGCACCGTGCGGGTGAGTTTTTCCGCCTTCAACACCGGCCAGGAGGTGGAGCGGTTCCTGAAAACAATGCGGCGGCTGGGATAGGTGCCCACGAAAAGCGCCCTGGATTTCCAGGGCGCTTTTCTCAGAAGAAAAGGTGAAATTTCCTCTGCCGGCGGGGTTGTAAATGGGAGGGAAATACAGTATAATAACTTGAATTACCATAGAAAACTTGGCGGATTATACCCTAAAGGAGGTGGGAGCGATGACCTCGTTTTTGCAGTACTGCGTCAACACGTTGGGTTATCTGCGGTTGATGACAGTCTCTGATCTGATCGACATCGCCATCTTGTCCTTCCTGTTCTATAAATGCATCGGGATTTTCCAGCGGACCAACGCGGCCAAGGTGGCCAAGGCGCTGCTGCTGATTATCGTTGCGATGTGGATTTCCTACCAATTTAACCTTAATGCCATCAGTTTCATTTTGAATAAGGCGGTGGAGCTGGGGCTGCTGGCCCTGGTGGTCATTTTTCAGCCGGAGATTCGCCGGTTTTTGGAGCGCATTGGCAGCAACAACGTCTCCCGAATCTCCCGCTTTTTCCGGAATGAAACCCCAGTCAGCGATGTGGAGGAGGCCATTCAGGAGACGGTGGAGGCCTATGGAGAGATGTCGAAAAACCGGGTGGGCGCCTTGATGGTGTTCGAGCGGGAGACCAATCTGTCCAACATCATCTCCTCGGGCACTCCCTTCCAGTCCACGGTGACCAGTGAACTGCTGAAAAACATCTTTTATCCCAACGCGCCCCTCCATGACGGCGCAGTGGTGGTCCGGCAGGGGAAGATCGCGGCGGCGGCCTGCATGCTCCCCATGTCGGAGAGTATGAATCTAAGCAAAGACCTGGGCATGCGCCACCGGGCCGGTCTGGGTATGAGCGAGCGTTCTGATGCGGTGGTTGCCATTGTCTCCGAGGAGACAGGGGCCATTTCTGTTGTGGTCAACGGTAACCTCCGCCGGCACTTGTCCCCGGAGACGCTGGGACGGATTCTGCGCAATGAACTGCTGCCCCGGGAGGAGAGCGCCTCCGGCAAGCGGCGCAGACCTTCCCTGCCGTTCTGGAAAGGAAGGGGAGGAGAATCGTGACCAACCCGAAGAAAAACCGCAAAATCTTCAATATCGTCCTGGCCATTGTGCTGGCGGTGGGTGTGTGGATGTATGTCATCAACGTGGAAAATCCCTCCGGCACCGGTACTGTCCGGGAAATCCCGGTTACCGTGGTGGGAGAGGACAGCCTGGCTGAGCGAGGGCTGATGGTGACGGAACAGAACCGGGACCATGTCTCTCTCAAACTCTCCGGTCGAAAAAAGACCCTGATGAAGCTCAATCGGAAAAACATCACCCTAAAGCTGGATGTCTCCTCGGTTACCTCGGAGGGGGAGCATACGCTGAGTTGTAAGGTGGACTTCCCAGATACCGTGGGCGACAATGTCTCTATTTCGGATTGGGAGGACCTGCATGTCACGGTGACGGTGGAGAAACAGGCAACCAAAGAGATTCCGGTTCGAGGAGAGTTCATCGGGACGGAGGCGGACAACTGCCTGGCCGGTGCGGTGACCACCGATCCTGAGACCCTGGTTCTAAAGGGCCCGGCAAAGGAGCTGGAGGGCATCTCCTATGCCCTGGCAACGGTGGGGGGAAAAGAGGTTCGGGATACCATAGTGGAGCAGTCCAGTGTGGTATTCATGGGCCCGGACGGAACCCCCGCCAGCCGGAAGAATGTGACCGCCAGTGCGGAGTCGGTGGAGGTCACCGTCCCGGTCCGGCAGGTGGTCTCCCTCCCGCTCACGGTGGAGATCATCGAGGGCGGCGGCGCTGCCCGGGAGGATGTGGAGGTGACGATTTCCCCGGAAACCATCACCGTGGTGGCCCAGGAGGGCGAGGAAGCTCTGCCCAGTGCCATCTCCCTGGGAACCATTGAGCTGGAGGATGTTTTGGGCGATACCTCCTATTCCTTCCCCATCAAGCTCCCTGCGGGCGTCACTGCCTGGGGAGAGCAGAGCCGATACGCCAGAGTGTCTCTCACCTTTCCCCAGCTGGTAACGCGGCAGCTGGCAGTGGAGCAGATTGCATTGCAAAATATCCCCCAGGGGTATGACGCGACGCTGGTGAGCAAGCAGCTTTATGTCTGGGTGCGGGGAAGGCAGGACCTGGTGGAAGCCCTCGATCCCAAACAGCTTCAAGTGGAGGTAGACCTGTCCGAGGCGGGAAAAGGGGACGAGCTTCAGCGGTTCCCGGCAAAGGTTACCTGGAAGGGCGGCGAACCGGAAGGGGTTAAAATCATGGGGACGCATTACAGCGTTGCCCTGCGGCTGAAACAATAGGAAACCATGGTTTGAGAAACAGGTAAGGAGGTTTCTATGGAACAGATCGCAATGGTAAAGTCCGTTCTGGACAATGGAATGGCGCAGGTTGCCGTACAGCGGGAGACCGCCTGCGGCGCTGCCCACAGCTGCGCGGACTGTGCAGGCTGCGAAAAAATGATGACGCGGACGGAAAACGTCGTGGTGGCATACAACGATGTGAACGCGCACCCGGGGGACGTGGTAAAGGTACAGAGTGAGAATGGCAATTTCTTTAAGACAGCAGCCATTGTCTACCTGCTGCCCTTGGTCCTGGCCCTGGTGTTTTACGGTGTGGCCTCGGCCCTGTCCCTGGGCGGAGAGGGTCTGCACGCCCTTTGCGCGGGGATTGGGTTTGTCCTGGGCATCCTTGTGGCCGTGGCCTGGGACCGCCACATGAAAAAGGTCAGCGGCCTGCGCTTCCACATTGTGGAGGTCAAACGGGCATGTTCGGGTATGTAAGAGCGGTTACCCCGGTTCTTGCACCGGAGGAGGCCCGGCGGTATGAGGCGGTCTACTGTGGTCTGTGCCGCACCCTGGGGGAGCGGTACGGAAAGACGGCCCAGCTGATCCTCAACTATGACTTTGTCTTCCTGGCCATCCTTCTGGCCCGGCCAGAGACAGGGGGAACCTTTCCCGACTGCCCCTGTCCCGTCCATCCCTGGCGAAAGAAAACCTGCTGGCTGGGGTCTCCTGCCCTGGACGCTGCGGCGGACGCCACGGTGATTCTCACTTGGTGGAAGCTCCAGGACGCTCTCCGGGACGGAAAGCTGGCCCAGCGAATGGGCAGCCGGGCTGCGGCCCTGCCGCTGAGAGGACATTACCGGGCCGCGGCGGCCCGGTGGCCGGCCTTCGATGAGACGGTTCGGTCCTGCCTGGAGGAGCTGCATCAACTGGAGCGGGATCGCGTGCCGTCCTTGGACCGCCCGGCGGATACCTTTGCCCGGATTCTCCAGGCGGCGGCAGTGGAGACGGATTTGGCCGCGCGCACCCGTGGGGTGCAGCAGATTCTCTACCACGTGGGGCGCTGGATCTACCTGGCCGATGCCTGGGACGACCTGGCGGAGGATCAGCGCACAGGAAACTACAATCCCCTCCTGGCCCGATTTGGGGACCAGGCAGCGGCATCCAAGGAATCGCTGCGGGAGACCATGCGAGTCTCCCTGGGCCTGGCAAACACCGCCTTTTCCCTGCTGGACTGGGGAGAGTGGGAGCCTCTGCTGGGCCATATTCTGGGCACGGGACTGCCCGCTGTGGAAGAGGCCGTTTTTACCGGCCAGTGGAAGCAGCGAAAGCGCCCATTTCATCATCATCAAGGGTCCGCGCCTGCCGCGGTGCCCACCAATAAGGAGAAGGAAACGTATGAATGATCCCTATGCCGTGTTGGGCGTGAGCTCTTCTGCCAGTGAGGAGGAGATCAAACGCGCCTATCGGGACCTGGTCAAGAAGTATCACCCGGACAACTATGCCAATAACCCTCTGGCCGACCTGGCCGAGGCCAAGATGAAAGAGGTCAATGAGGCCTATGACGCCATCATGAAGGCCCGGACCCAGGGCGGATACCAGTCGGCCGGCGGGAACGGGTATGGCGGTGGCCGGACCTCCAGCCAGGGCGGCGGCCGCTACAACAATCCCACGCTGATTCAGGTGCGCCAGCTCATTGCCCAGAACAATCTGGCGGAGGCGGAACGGATTCTCCGGAGTACCCCGGCCAACAACGGGGAGTGGTACTACCTTATGGGCAGTATCGCCTACCGCCGGGGCTGGATGGACGATGCCCGCCAGAATTTCTGGACCGCCTGCAACATGGACCCCAACAACATGGAGTACCGTCAGGCCATGAACAGTATGGGGATGCAGGCCCGACGGGGAACCTATGGAGGGGGAGACGATATTGCCAACCTCTGTACCACCCTGTGCTGCCTCAACTGTCTGTGCAATTCGTGCAGCGGCTGACGGCGCACGGAAGAAAAATGAGAATGAGGTGTTTGGCTTGATACGAAGTATGACAGGCTATGGCCGGGGGGAGGGGGTCCTCCACGACCGGGCCATCACGGTGGAGGTTCGGGCGGTGAACAACCGCTATCTGGACTGTGCGGTGAAGATTCCCCGGCTCTATGTATTTGCCGAGGAGAGCATTAAGGCCCAGGTGCAGAAGCAGGTGGGCCGGGGAAAGGTGGATGTGCTGATTTCCATTGACGCCACCGCTGCGGACAAGGTGGCGGTGAGCCTGAACCGGTCTGTGGCCGACGGATATTACACCGCCCTGACCCAGATGCGGGATGCCTATAACCTGAAGGATGATATTTCAGTCTCTCTCCTCTCCCGGTTCCCGGATGTGTTTCTGGTGGAGAAGGAGCAGGGGGATGCCGATGTGATTGCCGCGGACCTGCTCCAAGTGCTCTCCCAGGCGTTGGAGGGCTTCAACGCCATGCGGGAACGGGAGGGCCAAAAGCTGGCGGAGGATATCCGGGCCAAGGCCGCCGCCATCGCCGCGCTGGTGGAACAGGTGGAGGTTCGTTCTCCGGAAACGGTTGCCGCGTATCGGGAAAAGCTCCGCCAGAGGATGCAGGAAGTTTTGGAAAATACCCAGATCGACGAGAGCCGGATTCTCACCGAGGCCGCCATCTTCGCGGATAAGGTGGCCGTGGACGAGGAGACGGTCCGCCTGCGCAGCCACCTGTCCCAACTGGAGGATATGCTGGAGCAGGGAGGCGCCGTTGGCCGGAAGCTGGATTTTCTGATCCAGGAGTTCAACCGGGAGGCCAACACCATCGGCTCCAAGTGCAGCGACGTGGCCCTGTCCCGGGTGGTGGTGGAGCTCAAGGGCGAGATCGAGAAGATCCGGGAACAGGTGCAGAACATCGAATAGAGGAGGCGACCTGTTGAAGCTGATCAATATTGGGTTTGGAAACATGGTGTCGGCCAGCCGGCTCATCGCCATTGTCAGTCCGGAATCCGCCCCCATTAAGCGCATGGTCCAGGAGGCCAGAGACCGGGGGGTGCTGGTGGACGCCACCTATGGCCGCCGTACCCGGGCGGTCCTCATTACAGACAGCGACCATATCATCCTCTCTGCCCTGCAGCCGGAGACGGTAGCCGGCCGGCTCAACGGGCGGGAGGAACTGGCAGGGGAGGAAGAGGAATGAACAAAGGGACCTTGGTGGTGATCTCCGGCTTTTCCGGCGCGGGCAAGGGCACGGTCTTGTCCCAAGTGCTGGCACGCCGTCCTGATCTCTATTTCTCCGTGTCCTTTACCACCCGTCCCCCCAGAGAAGGGGAAAAAGACGGGGTCAATTACCATTTTGTCACCCGACAGGCGTTTCAGGAGCGGATTGAACGGGGAGAATTTTTAGAGTACGCCGAGTATGTGGGGAATTTCTACGGAACCTCCATGGCGGTGATCCGGGAGAAGCTGGACCAGGGAATCGACGTGATCCTGGAGATTGAGATTCAGGGGGCGGCCAAGGTTCGGGAGAAAATGCCGGAGGCGGTCTCCCTGTTTTTGGTCCCGCCCTCCTTTGAAGAGCTCTCCCGCCGGCTCCACAGCCGGGGAACCGACTCGGAGGAGAAGATCCAGCAGCGGCTGGAGACCGCCCGCCGGGAGGCGAAGGAAATTGTGAACTATGACTACATCGTCGTCAATGACACGGTGGACCGGGCGGTGGGGGAGATCTTAGCCATTCTCATCGCGGAGGGCTGCCGGAAGGAAAGACGGCTTCATCTTGTGGAAGGAGTGTAATGGATTATGATGCTGTATCCCGCAATGAATGAACTGCTGGAGCAGGTGCCCAGCCGATATCAGCTGGTGAATGTGGTGGCGGCCCGGGCCCGGAAGATCGCCGCCAAAGCGGAACGGGAGGACCTCATGCTGGAGGATAAGCCGGTGAGCATTGCCATTCGGGAGATTGCCGAGGGACACTGGAAGGACCCGGAGGAGGCGGCCGGGATGGAGGAAGGATTCCCGGAAGAGGAGCATCTGATCCAAGGGGAAGCGGGCATCGAATGAACAGCGCCCGTGCCGTGACGGCGGTATGATGCTGGCCAAAATTGCCCTGTCGGCGGCCACCTTTGCCATTGACCGGCCCTACTCCTATCGGGTTCCCGCCCAGCTGGAGAACCTGCTGGAGCCGGGCATGCGGGTTCTGGTGCCCTTTGGCAAGGGCAACCGGTCCAGCGAAGGCCTGGTGCTCTCCCTGGAGCAGGCGGAGGAAACCCACCGGCTCAAGGAGATTCAGACTCTGCTGGACCGCCGCCCTGTCCTGACCCCCGAGGGCATCCAGCTGGCGCTTTGGATGCGGGAGCGGTTTTTCTGTACCGTCTATGCCGCCGCGCTGACCATGCTTCCCACGGGACTGTGGTATGTGCTCAAGGAGGGATACGCCCTGGCCCCCGGGGTGGACCGGGAGACCTGGGAGGCCAAGACGGCCGGCCATCCCCGGGCCAGACAGGTGATGACCCTCCTCCACGGAGCAGGGGGGCGGGCTGACCTGGCCCAGATCAGAGCCATTCCTGACGGGAAAGACCCCCGAGGGGTGCTGCGGGAGCTGGAGAAGGCGGGCCTGGTGGTCCGGGAAACCCAGGCCCGGCGGAAGGTCAAGGATAAGACGGAGCAGATTGCCTCCCTGGCTGTGGACCCGGCGGAGGCGCTGGCCCGGATGGAGCCCCGGCGGAAGACGGCGCCCATGGGGTATGAGGTCACATCCTTGCTGTGCAACCTGGGCAGCGCCAGCGTGAAGGAGCTGTGCTACTTCACCGGGGCCTCCCACCAGACGGTGAAGAGCCTGGAAAAGCGGGGGATTCTCCGCCTGCAGGAGCGGGAGGTGTTCCGCCACCAGCTGCCGGATATCCGGCAAACGCAACCTTTGTCTCCTCTGAACGAGGCGCAGCAGGCGGCCTATGAGGGGCTGCGGGCGCTGATGAACGGGGGAAAGCCGGAGGCGGCCCTCCTCTACGGGGTCACCGGCAGCGGGAAGACCCAGGTCTACCTCCATCTGATCGAGCAGACCCTGGCGGCGGGACGGGGGGCCATTGTAATGGTCCCGGAAATTGCCCTGACCCCCAGCCTGCTGCAGCTCTTCCTCACCCATTTCGGCCGGCAAGTGGCGGTCCTGCACAGCTGCCTGTCCACCGGGGAGCGGTACGACGAGTGGAAGCGGGTCCGGGATGGACAGGCCTCTGTGGTCATTGGGACCCGTTCCGCGGTGTTTGCCCCTTTGGCGGATGTGGGCCTTATGATTTTGGATGAGGAGCAGGAGAGCAGCTATCAGTCGGAGAGCATGGTCCGTTACCACGCTCGGGAGGTGGCCAAGTTCCGCTGCGCCCACCATAAGGGACTGCTTCTGCTGGGGTCGGCGACCCCGGCAGTGGAGAGCCGGTATGCCGCGGAGATGGGACAGTATCACCTGTTTACCCTCAGGCAGCGATACAATGCCCACCAGATGCCGAAAGTGCGCCTGGTGGATATGAAGCAGGAACTCCGGCAGGGAAACGCCACGGGCCTGTCCGGCCTGCTGCGGGAAGAGCTGGAGGAAAACCTCCGGCGGGGGGAACAGAGCATTCTCTTTCTCAACCGCCGGGGCAACAGCCGTATGGTGGTATGCAGCCAGTGCGGCGAGGTTCCCACCTGTCCCCGGTGCTCGGTTCATTTGACCTATCACAGCGCCAATGGCAGGCTGATGTGCCACTACTGCGGCCATTCCCAGCCCCTGCCGGAGCTCTGCCCCCATTGCTATGGCCGGCTCCAGTTTGTGGGCATGGGCACCCAAAAACTCCAGGAGGCGCTGGAGGAGAGCTATCCCGGGGTGGAGATCATGCGGATGGACGCGGACACCATTACAGCCACCCAATCCCACGAGGTGCTGCTGGACCGGTTTCGGTGGAAGCAGGTCCCCATCCTTTTGGGCACCCAGATGGTGGCCAAGGGGCTGGACTTTGCCAATGTGACCCTGGTGGGGGTGGTGGACGGCGATCTGTCCCTATACGCAGACAATTACCGGGCCGCGGAGCGCACCTTTTCCCTGCTGACCCAGGTGGTGGGCCGGGCGGGGCGGGGAGAAAAGCTGGGGCGGGCTGTGATTCAGACCTGGACCCCGGACAACGATGTGATCAACCTGGCGGCCCGCCAGGATTACGATACGTTTTACGAGGAAGAGCGGGAGATGCGCCGGATGCTCCGGTTCCCCCCTTTTCTGGACCTGTTTCGGATTACCCTTTCCGGTCCGGAGGAGACCCAGGTTCTCCGGGCCTGCGCGGTGATCCGGCGTAGCTTAGAATCCTGGGTGAAGCCCCGGCAGCAGGGGCCAGAGGGACCGGAAGTGCTGGGCCCTGCGCCGGCACCTGTTTTGAAGGTGAACAACCGGTACCGGTACCGCGTGCTGCTGAAGTGCCGGAACGGGCGGGAGATCCGGGCGGTCCTCGCCCAGATTCTCCAGGCGGCCCAGCAGGACCGGGCCAACCGGGGGCTGTCCATCGCAATGGATGTAAATCCCATGGATTAAAGAGAAATAAGAGGAAGGAATGACCCATTATGATCAGAAAAATTCTGCAAAAGGAAGACCCTGCCCTGCATAAAGTATGCCATCCCGTCACCAGCTTCGACCGGAAGCTGGGCGCTCTGCTGGATGATCTCACTGCTACCCTGAAGGATGCCCAGGGCTTGGGCCTGGCTGCCCCCCAGATTGGGATTCTCCGCCGGGTCTGCGTGGTGATGGACGAGGATGAGCAGTACCTGGAGCTGGTCAACCCTGTCATTGTCAGCCAGGAAGGCGAGCAGGAGGGATTTGAGGGCTGCCTGAGCTTAACGGGGATGTACGGCATTGTCAAGCGCCCCATGAAGGTGACGGTGAAGGCCCAGGACCGCCATGGAAACCCGGTGGAATATGAGCGGGAAGGGGTCACCGCCCGCTGCTTCTGCCATGAGATTGAGCACCTGGATGGACACATGTACTATGAGCGGGCGGGCCGCCTGTTCACCGAGGCCGAGGTGGATGAGATGCTCCAGAAGGCCGAGGAAGAGGCGTAATGCAGGCCTGTTGGAGCGGTCAGGAGGGGAGAGAGGCATGAGGATTCTATTCATGGGCACGCCGGATTTTGCCGTGCCCTCGCTGGAGGCCCTGGTGGCCGCCGGACATGAGGTGGTGGGGGTGTTCAGTCAGCCGGATAAACCCAAGAACCGGGGGATGAAGCTCCAGCCCACGCCGGTGAAGTGCTGTGCCCAGGCCCACGGCCTGGCGGTCTTTCAACCCACCAAACTCCGGGACGGCACGGCGCTGGAGACCATTGTCCAGCTGGCGCCCGACCTCATCGTGGTGGCGGCCTACGGCCGGATTTTGCCCCAGGAGATTCTGTCCTATCCCCGGCTGGGGTGCATCAATGTGCACTCCTCCCTGCTGCCCAAGTACCGGGGGGCGGCCCCCATTCACTGGGCCATCCTGAACGGAGAGCAGGAGACCGGGGTGACCATCATGCACATGGCTCTGGCGCTGGACGCCGGGGATATCATTGCCCAGCGGGCCACCCCCATTGACCCGGATGAGACGGTGGAGACCCTCCATGACCGGCTGGCCCGTCTGGGGGCGGAACTGCTGGTGGAGACGGTGGAGCATCTGGCCGACGGCACCGCCACCCGGACCCCCCAGGAGGAGAGTCAGGTGACGTTGGCGCCCATGCTCAGCCGGGCCCTGTCCCCCATGGACTGGAGCCGCCCTGCCCGGGCCCTCCACGATCAGGTGCGGGGACTGCTTCCCTGGCCCGCTGCAGTGACAGAACTGGGGGGCGTACGCTGCAAGATTTTGGCCACCACCGTGCTGGAAGAGACCACGGAAAAGGCGCCGGGCAGCGTGGTGACAGCGGACAAGACGGGCCTGAAAATTGCCTGCGGGGAGGGGACGCTCCTCCGCATCGACCGGCTTCAGGCGGACGGAGGCAAGCGCCTGGTGGCTGCGGACTATCTGCGGGGACACCCCATTCCCGTGGACTGAGAGAGAAAGGAGGGATGGGGCATGTCCGCCCGAGAGGCTGCGCTGCTGACCCTGGTGGCGATGGAGCGCCAAAAGGCCTGGTCCAACGGCCATTTGAAAAAGGTCATCCAGGAACAAAGATTAGACCGGCGGGATGCTGCCCTGGCCACCCGCCTCTGCTTTGGTGTAATCCAAAACCGCATGCTGCTGGACCACTATCTCCAGCAGTATTCTGCCATGAAACTGAGCAAAATGGAGAGCAAGGTACGCAACAACCTGCGGTTGGGGCTGTACCAGATGCTTTTTATGACCAAGATTCCCGTCAGCGCGGCGGTAAGCGAAGGGGTAAAGCTGACCAAGAAGCACTGCAAAAATCCCCGGGCGGGGGGGATGGTCAACGGCATTCTCCGCAATCTGGCCCGCCATCTGGACGAGCTTCCCACCCTGGACCGGGGGAATCCTGTTGCATATCTCTCCCTGCTGTACAGCCACCCCCAGTGGTTGGTGGAGGAATGGAGCCAGCAGTTGGAAGCGGGGGAGCTGGAAGAACTGCTCCGCTGGGACAACAGTGAACCCCCTGTGACAGTACAAGTAAACACTTGCCGATTCCAAACCTCTCAGGTGGCGGCGGCGCTGGAAGAGGAGGGGATGACGGTGACGGCCCATCCCTGGCTGCCGGACTGTCTGGTGCTCACGGGAACAGGGGACCTGACCCAGGGGCGTGCCTGGCAAACCGGGATGTTCTATCCGCAAGACCCTGCGGCCCGCCTGGCGGTTTTGGCGGCGGGCCTGTTGCCAGGGGATAAGGTCCTGGACGCTTGTGCGGCGCCGGGAGGAAAATCTTTTGCTGCGGCTATGACCATGGGAGACCAAGGAGAACTCTATGCCTGCGATCTCCATGCCCATAAAAAGGCTCTCATCGAGGCTGGGGCAGCTCGGCTGGGACTGGGTTCCATCACAGCCCAGGTGCTGGACGCCAGAAAGCCCCGTAAGGGGTGGGAGGGGACCTTTGACACGGTGCTGGCCGATGTGCCCTGCTCCGGGCTGGGGGTCATTCGCAAAAAGCCGGAGATTCGCTATAAGCCCCAGGAAGAGCTGGCCGGACTGCCCGCGCTGCAGGGGGAGATTTTGGACAATGTGGCCCATTATGTCAAGCCGGGCGGGGTGCTGCTTTACTCCACCTGTACCCTTCGTCCTCAGGAGAATGAGGCGGTGGTCCGGGCCTTTTTGGCTTCCCATGGGGGCTTTTCTCTGGAGGGATTCCGGCTGCCTGGCCCCATGGGGGAACAGCCGGAGGGGGTTTGTACCCTTTGGCCCCAGCGGCTGGGGACCGATGGATTTTTCCTGGCCAAATTCCGAAGGAGGGAAGACCATGACTGACCTGAAATCCATGACGCCGGAGGAACTGACCGCCTGGTGCAGGGAACAGGGCCAGCCGGCCTTTCGCGGCAGGCAGCTGTTTCAATGGCTCAGCCGGGGGGTGGTTTCTACCCAGGAGATGACGGACCTTCCCAAGGCCCTTCGGGCGAAGATCGACCAGGAGGGCGGCATTTCCCCCCCGTCGGTGGAGCGAAAACAGGTCTCAAAACTGGATGGAACCATAAAATATCTTTGGAGGCTGTCGGACGGCAACTGCATTGAGACGGTTCTCATGCGCTACCGCCATGGCAACTCCGTCTGTATTTCCTCCCAGGTGGGCTGCGCCATGGGCTGTGCCTTCTGCGCCTCCACAGTGGGGGGGCGGGTCCGCAACCTGACGGCGGGAGAACTGCTGGACCAGGTCATTTTTACCCAGAAAGATTCCGGTGTCCCCATCTCCAACATTGTTCTGATGGGGATTGGGGAGCCGTTGGACAACTATGACAATGTACGGCGGTTTTTGACCCTGGTCAACCACCCGGACGGTGTGAACATTGGCATGCGCCACATTTCCCTGTCCACCTGTGGACTGATCCGGGGGATTGACCGCCTGGCGGAGGAGGGACTTCAGCTCACCCTGTCTGTGTCCCTCCATGCCCCCGACGATGAAACCAGGAGCGCCCTCATGCCCATCAACCGGGGTACAGGGGTGGAGGCCCTGCTTGCGGCCTGCCGCCGGTATTTTGCCAAAACCGGCCGGCGGATCTCCTATGAGTATGCCATGATCGACGGGGTCAACGACACCCCCCGCCATGCCGCCCTGTTGGGGGACCGGTTGGAGGGGACCGTTGCCCATGTGAATCTCATTCCTCTCAACTATGTGGAGGAGAGCAGCTTAAAGCCCAGTCCCCATGTGGCCGCCTTTCAGAGGCAGCTGGAAAAGCGGGGCATTCCCGCCACCGTCCGCCGGCGGCTGGGCAGCGATATCGACGCCTCCTGCGGCCAGCTGCGCCGGAAAGCCCTGCAAAACCGGGCGGAATGAGGAGAGCAGGAGATGCGAAAGGAGATGATCCCCCATGGTTTCCGTATGGGGACTGACTGACAGAGGAATCGTACGAAGAGAAAACCAGGATTCCTGTGCCTATGAAATCATAGAGGACGGCGACCTGGCCTGGGGCGTTGTGTGTGACGGCATGGGCGGGGCCAAGGCCGGCGACATCGCCAGCAAGATGGCGGTGGAGACTTTCTGCGCCCATTTGGAGCAGCTGCGGGACCTGGAGGGGCCGCCCCCCGCGGCGGACCTGCTGCTGGCCGCCGCCGAGGACGCCAATCGGGTGGTCTATCTCAAGGCGGAGACCGACCGGGACTGCGTGGGCATGGGTACCACCTTGGTGGGAATGATCCTGCGGGGCACCACCCTGTGGGTGGTGAACGTGGGGGATAGCCGGGCCTATCACATCACCAAGCAGGCCATCCGGCGGATTACCCGGGACCACTCTGTGGTGGAGGATCTGGTGGCCAAAGGGGACCTGACCCCAGAGCAGGCCAGAAACCACCCCCAGAAAAATTTGATCACCCGGGCCTTGGGCACCGCCCGCCGGGTGAAAGCCGATCTCTTTCAGGAAACTGTGGCGGAGGGAGACTATCTCCTGCTCTGCTCTGACGGACTGATCAACGAGGTCACCGACCAGGAAATCCACCGGGAGGTCCTGGCTGGGGGGACCCCCCAGGAGATTTGTCAGCGGCTGATGACCCGCACCTTGGACAGCGGAGCGCCGGACAACGTCACCGTTGTGCTGTTCCAACTGTGAGGAGGCGTATATTACCATGAATCAATACATCGGTAAAATGCTTGACAACCGGTATGAGATCCTGGATGTCATCGGGGTCGGCGGGATGGCGGTGGTCTATAAGGCCTATTGCCACCGGCTGCACCGGTTTGTGGCCATCAAGGTCTTAAAGCGGGACCTGGCCGCCGATGCGGAATTCCGCCGCCGGTTCCATGAGGAGGCCCAGGCAGTTGCCATGCTCTCCCACCCCAACATCGTCTCTGTGTACGATGTCAGCAAGGGGGATGATCTGGACTATATCGTCATGGAGCTCATCGACGGCATTACCCTCAAGCAATATATGCAGAAAAAAGAAGGTCGCCTGAACTGGCGGGAGTCCCTGTATTTTATCACGCAGATTGTCCGGGCCCTGGGACACGCCCACAGCCGGGGGATCATTCACCGGGATATTAAGCCCCAAAATATTATGGTGCTCCGGGACGGCAGTGTGAAGGTGGCCGACTTTGGCATTGCCCGGATCATGTCCGCCGCCCAGAACACCCTGACCCAGGAGGCCCTGGGGTCGGTGCACTATATTTCCCCGGAGCAGGCCCGGGGCAGCCACATTGACGCCCGGGCGGATATCTACTCTGCCGGCGTGGTTCTCTATGAGATGCTCACCGGGCGCCTGCCCTTTGATGGGGACTCCCCGGTGTCCGTGGCCATCCAGCACATCAGCGCCAAACCCATGTCTCCTCGGGAACTCATTCCAGACATCCCTTTGGGCCTGGAGGAGATCACCATGAAGGCCATGGCGTCCCGGATTGACCAGCGGTATATGAATGCGGAAGCCATGCTCCGGGACCTGGAGGAGTTTCGGAAGAACCCCCAGGTGGAGTTTCACTATAACCTGGCCAGCTTCCACGGCAACCAGCCCGTGCCGGATGAGCCCACCCAGGCAGTGGATGGGGCCAGCTCTCTGGGGCGGCGGCAGCGCCCTCCCGCCCGGCCCAGAACCGCGCCGCCCCCGCGACGATATCCGCCGGAGGAGGCCTATGAAGACGCCCAGGAACGCAAGCGGAACCTGGTCATTCCCATTGTAGTGGTGGTCTTTCTGGTGGGAGTGGGCATTTTCCTGTGGCTGACCTTTTTCAGCGGCCTGTTCGCCCAGGATGACGCGCTGAAAGTGCCGAACCTGCTGGGGGAGAAGATCGAAGATGTCACCCAGGATCAGGAGATCCTACAACATTTTAAGATTGTAGAACAGGCCAGGGAACCCAGTGAGGACTATCCCGAGGGACAGATCATCCGACAGGACCCCGACGGCGGCACCGAGGTGACTGCCGGGGAGGAACCCATCACCATTCAGGTGGTGGTCAGCTCCGGGAAGGAGACGGTGGAGATGATTGACGTGCTGGGGGACACCTATGAGACCGCCGTCACCCGTCTGCAGCAGCTGGACCTGAAGGTGGATACCCCCACCCGGGAGCCCTCGGATGACGTGGAGGAAGGCAAGGTGATCTCCAGCGATCCCGTGGCGGGGACCAAGGTCAGCCCGGGAGATACCGTGCGTCTGGTGATCAGCTCCGGCCCTGACACCCGAAACGTAACCGTCCCCACCCTCACGGGAACCACGCTGGAGAACGCCCGAAACATCGCCACCAGCGCGGGGCTGAAAATCTCCAGTGTGACGGAGGTAAACAGCGACAAGCCGGTGGGCCAGGTGGTTTACCAGAGCATTGCCCCCAACACCGAGGTGGAGGAGGGCACAGGCATTGTCCTCCAGGTGAGCAAGGGACCGGAAAAGCAGGAACCGGTGACCAGCACCAAAAATATCGAGATCACCCTGCCCGATGACGAGCGGGAGAGCGTAGAGGTGCGGATTACAGTGGACGGAAAAGAGGTCTATAAGAACGACGTGAGTACGGAGCAGGGGAGTTTCTATGTTCCCGTCACCGGCTCCGGCGTCATGGAAATCTGCATCTATTTTGACGGAAGTTTGGAAAAACGGTACAGTGAGAATTTTAACGAATGAGTCAGACAAGGGTAGAAGGAACCATCCGTAAGGCATTGAGCGGATTCTATTACGTTCAGACAGAGCAGACCCTGGTGACCTGCCGGGCCCGGGGAAAGTTCCGGTATCAGAAAGTGACCCCCCTGGTGGGGGACCGGGTGGCCATTGCCCTCCAGCCGGATGGGTCGGGCTCCCTGGTGGAGATTCTGCCCCGCCGCAATGCTTTTCAGCGTCCGGCGGTGGCCAATCTGGACCAGCTGGTCATCATCGCCTCCGGGGCGGTCCCGGTGAGCGATCCTTTTCTGCTGGATCGGATCATCTCTCTGGCCGAGCGCAAGGGCTGCGAGCCGATTTTGTGCATCAACAAGTGGGACCTGGTCCCGGCCCAGCAGCTGCTGGAGACCTATCGGGCCGCGGGAATCCCCGCCCTTCCGGTCAGCGCGGTTACTGGCCTGGGAATCGACCAGCTGCGCGGTTTGCTGGCGGGAAAGATCTCCGCTTTTACTGGCAACTCCGGGGTGGGCAAGTCCAGCCTCCTCAACGCGCTGGACCCCGCCTTTGGCCTGGCCACGGGAGAGATCAGCGAGAAGCTGGGCCGGGGGCGCCACACCACCCGGCATGTGGAGCTGTTCCCCCTGGCAGGAGGGCTCATTGCGGACACACCGGGCTTTTCCGCCTTCGATCAGGAGAAGGGAGAGGACCCGGTGGAGCAAGAGGCCCTGGCCCGGTCTTTCCGGGAGTTTCGTCCTTACCTGGGCCAATGCCGCTTCGTGGGCTGTGCCCATGTGAAGGAGCAGGGCTGCGCCGTTCTGGCGGCCCGGGATGCGGGGAAGATCGTCCCCAGCCGGCACGAGAGCTATGTGCGGCTGTATGAACTGGCCAGGGAGAACAAGCCCTGGGGGAAAAACTGAATTTCCGTGTCCGCACCACCCGTCCCCTTTCGGCATAGACTGAGAGCGGACGGGTGTTTTCATGCCCGGGAAGGGAGGGGAGCCCATGAAGATGGTGGTGGTGAGCGCACCCAAAGCCTTGGCAGGCTTGCTGAAAAAGCTCTTCCATATTTGAAACGGGGAACCAGGTCTATCTGCCGGCAGTTCCACATAGGATGGGACAGATACTTACTTGACACGAGAAAGGATTGGTCACAGTGATGGAATTGGAACTCCGGCAGGAGACCGTGCGGGGATGGGAGTCCGTCTGCCGTGCGACATTGGAACAGGAAGAGACCGCAGAGATGATCGTGCCGGATGCCTGTCCGGACATTTGGCAGGTGCTGGATGGGGAGGCCCGTCTTCTCCTCCAGCGGAAGGAGCCCCAGGATGGGAAAGGGGAGTTTTCCGGCCTGCTGAAAACCACGATCCTGTATCAGCCGGAAGGAGAGCAGGGCCTGCGGGCCATGGAAGTGACCCTGCCCTTCTCCGCTTCCCCGGAACTGACCCAGCTGACCCGGCGGAGCATGCTCCATGTGATTCCCCGGGTACTGTCAGTGGATGTACATCTGCTCAACCCCCGGAAGGTTCTGGTCCGGGTGGGATATTGCTTGGACATCGAGGGCTTTGAGCCCCAGGCCAGAAGTCTGACCTCCCTGGTGGAGGAGCCGGAACGCTATGGAATCCGCCAGAAAACTGGGGAGCTGCGCAGCTTTCAGACCGTCTACGCCCAGGAAAAGGCATTTACCTACCAGGACACGGTGGTGCTTCCTGCCGGACGACCCGACGCGGTGGAGCTCTTGCGGACCCGGGCACAGTGCACCTGCACAGAGGCACGGGTCATCGGCAGTAAGTTGGTGTTCAAAGGAGAGGCGATGCTGCAGCTGCTGTGTCGGGGGGAGGACGGAGCCCTGTTTACCGGGGAATTCCACCTGCCCTATTCCCAGATCATGGACGCCGGGGAGGACAGTGAGGAGGGCATGTGCAGCATGGACCTTCTGTTCACCGACGTAAAGTGTACCCCTGTGGAGGAGGACCGGCGGAGCTTCCAGGTGGAGCTGGCGGTGCAAGCCCAGGCGGTGCTGCGCCGGGAGGTGACGGTGCCCATTCTCACCGACCTGTACAGCACGGCCTATGAGGTGCAGCCGGAGGAGGTAACCTGTCCTGTACTCCACCTCCTGGGACAGGGAGAGGAGCAGGAGAGCGTCCGGGAGGTGGTGGGAACCCAGGGCCTTCCCGGCAATCTTTTGGATGTGCAGGCCCGGCTGGGCCGGACCGGTCAGAGCCAGGAAGGAGAGGAGCAAATGCTCACCCAGGAGGTGGAGCTGGTGGTGCTCTATGACACCGAGGAGGGCCTGGCGTCTGCCCGCCAAAAAGTGGTGGTGCAGCATCGCCTGTCCGGCCAGAGCGGCGGGAAGGCGGTGTTCTCCACGGAGCTTCTCCGGGAACCCACCGCTGCGCCGGCGGGAGAGGGAGTGGAGGTTTCCTTCCCCCTGGCCTTCCGCTGGATGGTTCTGGAAAAGGAGGAGACCCCGGTGATTGGCCGGGTGACCTTGGGGGAAAAGCGGGAGCTCGGCGCCCGGCAGCCCTCTGTGATTCTCCGGGCAGTCCACCCTGGGGAGGACCTGTGGACCGTGGCCAAGGCCTACCTGACCACGGACAGCGACATTATGGAGGCCAGCGGCCTGACCTCTGGGGAGATTTTCCCGGGCCAGATGCTGCTGATCCCCCGGAAGAGCAGCTAAAGGGAGCGCCCCGGCACACAGTGCCGGGGCGCTTTGTCTGGCGTTTTATGATGGATACTGGTGGCAGGGAGGCAGACAGCTGTGGTTTTTACAGACATAGTAGGTGGTCTGTTCTCCCAGCAGGGGATAGGCGTCCGTGGGCTGTTCCAGAATGGTGACCACGGCGTCCAGGGGAAAGGGCCAGGGCTGCCGGGGCGGGGCCTCTCCCTGCGCCAAGACCACCGTGATCTCCTCTGCCGGCACGGCCTGGGCCAGCAAGGCCAGCAGAAAGACAGGATAGGCCGTGGGATACGAGGCGGCCAGGGGGGAGAGAAAGGCCATTTGGGCTTCCGATGCCCTCTGCCACGTATCCTCCCGGGTCAGGTGGGACAGACGAACCAGGTTCCAGGCCATCATGGTGTTTCCGCTGGGAAGTGCCCCGTCCGCGGTGTCCTTGGGGCGAATCAACAGGGGATCGGCGTTTTGAGGCGTGAGGAAGAAGCCGCCGCTGGGGTCGGTGAAATCAGTGAGGACCTGCCGGCACAGGGTCTGCGCTTGGGACAGATAGGACGGCTCCAGGGTGGCTTCGTAAAGGGACAGCAGGCCAAAGGCGCAGAATGCGTAGTCCTCTAAAAACCCAATCCCCCGGGCCAACCCATCCCGGCTGGTGGCCGACAGGGTACCCTGGCTCCCATGAACCCGGGAAAGGTAGGTCCAGATCCCCCGGGCGGCGTCCCGGTAAATGGTCTGCCCGGAGACCCGATAGAGCCAGGATAGGGCGCCCATCAGCAGGCCGTTCCACCCGGCCAGCACTTTATCGTCCCGATGAAGGCTGGCCCGGGCCAGCCGGTATGCATACAGGGCGGGGATGCAAGCGGCGAATCGGTCCCCCGGCAAGGGGCTGTGGAGCAGATTGGGGATGCTGAAGCCATGGAAGTTTCCCTCTTCCGTGATGTCATAGCAGGCGTTAAAGGCGGTCCCCTGGTCTTCTCCCAGCACAGCCAGCACTTCCTCCGGGCGAAGGGCGTAGTAGGCGCCCTCGCTGCCGTCGCTGTCGGCATCCTGGGCGCTGACAAAGGCGCCGGAGGCCAGGGACATCTCTTTGAAGAGATAGCCGGCGGTCTCCGTGGCCACCTGGCGGTAAAGCGTCCGTCCCGTGATGGCGTAGGCCTTGCAGTAGGCCAGCATCAGCAGGGCGTTGTCGTAGAGCATTTTTTCAAAGTGGGGGATGCGAAAGGCCCGGTCGGTGGAATACCGGCAGAATCCGCCGCCGATGTGGTCGTAGATGCCCCCGCGGTAAAGCTGCTCCAGAGTTTTTTCCGCCATGGCCAAGGCGGCGGGGTCCGCCTTTTTCTCTCCATAGGTGAGCAGAAAGAGAAGACTGTGCCCCATGGGAAATTTGGGGGCGGCGCCGAAGCCGCCGTATGTCTCATCATAGGTCCGTTTCCACTGGGCCACGCCCTCCTCCAAAAGGGACCGGGTGGGGGAACTTTGCTCCGGAGGTCTCTGGGTAAGCAGCTGAAGAAACTGCCGCCCCGGGGCGGTGAGGGCCTCCCGGTCCTGAGCCCAGGCGTCCCGGATGGCAGACAGGAGCTGCCGCAGTCCGGTCAGGCCGCCCCGGCTGGTGGGAGGGAAATAAGTTCCGGCAAAGAAGGGAAGCTGTTCCGGGGTGAGAAACAGGGTGGTGGGCCAGCCGCCGCTGCCGGTGAAGGCCTGGCAGGCCGCCATGTAGAGGCTGTCAATGTCAGGCCGCTCCTCCCGGTCCACCTTGATGGAGACAAAGCTCTCGTTGAGAAGCCGGGCAATCTCCAAGTCCTCGAAGCTCTCCCGGGCCATGACGTGGCACCAATGGCAGGTGCTGTACCCGATGCTGAGAAAGATGGGTTTGTCCTCAATTTTTGCCTTTTGCAGAGCTTCCCGTCCCCAGGGGTACCAGTCCACTGGATTGTCCGCGTGCTGCAGGAGATAGGGGCTGGTTTGGCCCCGCAGATGGTTGCTCATAGGGATACCTCCATGGTTAGATACGGTTAGTATACGAAAAGATCTGAAAATAAATATATTGCATAGTTTTTTGTTGACATATTATTTCTTTTGTGATACTTTGAACAAAAGTGATAGGGAAAGGATACCAATGGGCTAATTATTTAGAAGAAGTTAAGGTTTCGTGGAAGGTGGAAGTGTGGGTGATAGTGTATCATGAAACGCTTATTGAATCGGGATATTTATTCCATGATGGCTCTTATGGTTGCTATCTATAGCGAGTGGGTAGAGTCAGTGTATCACCGAAGCGATTCCATTTTAATAACCCCGTACATGATTGTTGCGATAGCACCTCTGTTTTCATTTTTTTTAACAGCATATTTTTCGTTTGCTATTTTATATCACATAAAAGAGAAACAGCAATTCTCGTGGGTCTTGAGACTGGTTGTTGTTTTTGGAATTGCATTTCTGTGGATTTTTCTGTGTAATATAAGGCAGATATCTACGCTTCTAATGAGAGACACTTCTTCTTATTTTGCTCTGCTTGCCAGTATTTACTCAATTGTACTTGTCTTTTTACAAGAAAGGAAAGAGAAAAGTGAAAAATAAATTATTTATGGGAGTGCTTGTAGGTATATTAGCTTTGGTCATGTCAGTTCCTGCGGTTGCTGTAGACACGCTTCCGGCTAAGGGACAAATTCAAATTTCTGACCCGAGCACTGGAGAACAATGGAATTGGGAGTTATCGGCTTCCGATATTTCAGTTGGTGGCATGAGCAGAGCTTCTAACCAATATAGTTCAGAACGAAATGCAGAAGTGAATGTTGATATAAGTGAGTATTTACTTAAAACGATGAGTCAACCTGTTGATGTGGAGACAGTAAGAAAAGATGATGTCACAATAACTGTTGGGCTGAGATATTCAGCAGACGCCAAATCGAATACTGTAGCAATTTATCGGGCGTATGGCTCTGCTCCAAATAACGGTTTATATTATGCGACAAATAAAAAGTTTTATTATACAAATCCATCCGTTTTTTCTCCAATCGTAAAAACGCCAACAACTGTTTCCTGGTCGTATGAGACGAATTCACAAGCCGGGAGCTATATGTCGGAGTTGCCCCCCTATGCATTGTTGGATTGTAGAATTATGGTTGGAGGAATGCCGCACAGTTATCGAGATGTCAGTGTTATTTTTGAACTTTCATCTCCGTAAAATAGGAATGAAAAGTGCGAGGTTACCATTTTTGGTAGCCTCGCACTTTTGTTGGAAGAAGTTTTCTTTGGATGTTTATTGCGTTAGTCAGAGGTTAAAATCTTTTTCAGTTTGGCAAACTGAGGCAGACCATGGGCCAAGGGGCGTTGGAGCTCGCCCTGGATGAGGGGGAGGGCATAGTCAATGAAGGGCTGGCGGATGCCGTTGCCCTCGGGGGTGATCCAGTCCAGGGGGACCTTGCGCTCGGTGTTGGCGGCCTGGGTGAGGGGGATGAGCTTGGTCTGGCAGCGATAGCCGCTGGCGTCCCGGGTGCAGTCCAGGGCCACCATTTGGTCCGTGAGGCCGGCGGTGGCTGCCTCTACTGCGGCCTTTCCCGCCAGATAGGCCTCCCGCACGTCGGTCAGGGAGGCCAGATGAGAACCGCACCGTTGGAGCAGGGAGAGTTCAATCCCCCGTACTTTAACCCCCAGGGCCCTCTTCACGGACTCAGCCAGCAGGGCGGCCAGCCCGCCCAGCTGGGCATGGCCGAAGCCGTCGGTGGCGGAGGTCTTGGCCTCGGAGACAAAGGTTCCGTCCCCATAGTGAATGCCCTCGGAGACGGCCACCAGGCAGTTGCCGGTGTCCTCATAGACCCGCTTTACGTCGGCCAGAAAGGCCTCCATGGAGAAATCTACCTCGGGCAGGTAGATGAGGTCGGGGCCGGACCCGGCCCAGGTGGCCAGCCCGGCGGCACCGGCCAGCCAGCCGGCATGGCGGCCCATGATCTCCACGATCACCACAGTCCCTGTGTCATAGACCCGGGCGTCCTGGTAAAGCTCCATGCAGGAGGTGGCGATGTACTTGGCGGCACTGGCATAGCCGGGGCAGTGGTCGGTGCCGGACAGGTCGTTGTCGATGGTTTTGGGGACCCCGATGATGTTGCAGGGGTAGCCCACCCGCTGCATGTATTTGCTGATTTTGTTGCAGGTATCCATGGAGTCGTTTCCGCCGTTGTAAAAGAAGTAGCGGACGTCGTATTTTTGGAAGATTTCCAAGATCCGTTTATAGTCCGTGTCGTCCACATCCGGGTCAGCCAGCTTGTACCGGCAGGACCCCAGCGCGGAGGAGGGGGTAAACTGGAGCAGCTCCAGCTGACCGGGGTCTTCCTGTCCCATGTCGTAGAGCTGGTCGGCCAAGACCCCTTTGATGCCATGGGCGGCCCCCAGAACCCGGGTGATCTGGGGGGAGGCCAGTGCGGTCTGAATCACGCCCTGGGCGCTGGCGTTGATGACGGCCGTGGGCCCGCCGGACTGCCCGATGATGCAGGCGCCTTTCAAGTTTTCCATAAAGAAAACCTCCCTAATAAAAAATGAATGGAGAGCAAACTCGATTCCTCTTGAGAACCCATCATAACATATCCCATCCGCTCTTGCAATTCTCAATGAATGCTGGTACAATAATTTATCCGAATTGTTTGGAAAGGAGCGGTATCTATGCCGTTAGTGACGACCACAGAAATGTTTCAGAAGGCCTACGAGGGCGGGTATGCCATCGGCGCCTTTAACGTCAACAATATGGAAATTGTCCAGGGCATTACGGAGGCGGCCAAGGAAGTGAGCTCTCCTCTGATTTTGCAGGTGTCCGCCGGGGCCCGGAAATACGCCAAGCACGGCTACCTGATGAAACTGGTGGAGGCCGCCGTAGAGGATACGGGCCTGCCCATTGCCCTTCACCTGGACCATGGCGAGGATTTTGCCATCTGCAAGGCCTGCATTGACGGGGGCTTTACCTCGGTGATGATCGACGGGTCCAAGCATTCCTTTGCCGACAACATTGCCCTCACCCGCCAGGTGGTGGAGTACGCCCACCAGCACGGCGTGGTGGTGGAAGGGGAACTGGGCCGTCTGGCCGGCATTGAGGACGACGTGAATGTCTCGGCGGAGGACTCCTCCTATACCGACCCCAACCAGGTGGAGGAGTTTGTTCGGGCCACGGGGGTGGACAGCCTGGCCATTGCCATCGGCACCAGCCACGGCGCCTATAAGTTTAAGCCGGGGACCAAGCCCCAACTCCGTTTTGATATCTTGGAGGAGGTTTCCCGCCGCCTGCCTGGGTTCCCCATTGTACTCCATGGGGCCTCGTCGGTGGTTCCCCACTATGTGGAGCTCATCAACGCCAACGGCGGCCAGCTGAAGGATGCCATCGGCGTGCCGGAGGATCAGCTCCGCCAGGCGGCCAAAATGGCGGTGTGCAAGATTAACATCGACTCGGACCTCCGCCTGGCCATGACCGCCGGCGTGCGCCAGCAGCTGATGGCGGACCCTGCGGGCTTTGATCCCCGGGGCTATCTGAAGGTAGGCCGTCAGTATGTGAAGGATCTGGTCAAGGACAAAATCGTCAATGTTCTGGGCAGCGATCACAAGGTCTGACCTGTCTGTGGCCGGCCCCTTTGAGGTCCGGTGGAACGGAGAAAACGGTACAGCAGTCGCTGTACCGTTTTTTGGTAAATCGGGAAGGAAAGAGAACCATGAAAGAACGCTCCATTCTGAAGAACAAGTATTATCTCTACCTGACGGAATTCTTTTCCGGCGTCTCCGTCATGGCGGTGGAACTGGGGGCCAGCCGTCTGCTGGCGCCGTACTTCAGCTCCTCCCAAATTGTGTGGACCATCATCATCGGCACCATTATGATTGCCCTGGCCCTGGGCAACCTCTGGGGCGGCCGGACCGCGGACAGGAATCCCGACCCTGACCGGCTCTACCGCCGTCTGCTCCTGGCGGCGGTCTGGATCGCTGCCATTCCCGTGCTGGGAAAGTACATTATTTTGGGCATTTCCGGTCTGTTGGTCCTCACCATCAGCACCCACTTTTTGGTGATTGCGGCCTTTTGCGCCTGTATGGTCATTTTTGTCTTTCCCCTGTTTCTGCTGGGGACGGTGACCCCTTCCCTGGTGAAGTACACGGTGGACAGCCTGGAGGACAACGGCAAAGTGGTGGGGACCCTGGGGGCCTGCAACACCATCGGCAGCATCCTGGGGACCTTTCTGCCCACCTTTGTCACCATCCCGGCGGTGGGCACGGCGGTGACCTTCCTGCTGTTTTCCGGGATTCTGCTGGTCATTGGGCTGGCCTATTTCTTCAGTGCGAGAACCTGCTGGAGAACCTGCCTGGCGGCGGGGATTCTCTTTGTGCTCTGCACCCTGTTGGGCGGCCGGGGCGGATTTGCCTTCTGGGAAAAGGACCTTACCTATGAAGGGGAGTCGGTTTACAACTATCTCCAGGTGAAAGAGACCGAGGACCGGACCATCCTCTCCACCAATGTCCTGTTTGGGGTACAGTCGGTGAAGATGAAGCAGGAGGGCCTCACCGGGATGTACTACGACTACGCCCTGGCGGCGCCGGTGATGGCGGGACTGCACCAGGGGACCGCGGGCCGGGTTTTGGTTCTGGGCAACGGCACCGGAACCTATGCCCGGCAGTGTACCCGCTATTTTCCCCAGGTTCAGGTCTCCGGGGTGGAGATTGATGACAAGATCACCCAGCTGGCCACGCACTATTTTGACCTTCCCGAGACGGTGGATGTGACCACCTATGACGGCAGGGCCTACCTCCAGGCGGTGGACACCCAGTATGACGTGATTCAGGTGGATGCCTATCAGGACATTACCATCCCTTTCCAGATGTCCACGGTGGAGTTCTTTGCCCTGGTTCGGGACCACCTGGCGCCGGGCGGGGTGATGGTGGTCAACTTGAATATGCACTCGGACGGGGAGGGAAGCATCAACCAGGCCCTGTGCGACACCATTGCCAGTCTGTTTCCCTATGTGTCTACGGTGGATGTCCCCGGCACCACCAACCGGGAGCTCTTTGCGGCGGTGGACGGTGACCCCGTGCAGTGGCTGGCCCAACGCCGGGCAGCTCTCCCGGCGGGTGAGCTGCGGGACCAGATGGAACGGGTGTCCCAGGGGCTGATCCCCTATGTGGGCGGGGCGCATATTCTCACGGACGACAAGGCGCCGGTGGAACTGCTGGGGATGCGGGCCATTGATGATCTGATCCAGCAGGAACTGGCGTATTACCAGGAAATCTACCGGGAGGAAGGCCTGTCCGGCCTGCTGAACCGGTTTTGAAAGGGGGAAGGACCATGCTGCATATCCTCACAGGCCGGGCCGGCAGCGGCAAGACCACCCAGGTGCTTCGCCGGATGAGGGAGGCGGGAGAGCGCCGGCCCCAGCTGCTGCTGGTGCCGGAACAGGCGTCTTTTGAGACCGAGCGGCGGTTCTGCCGGGAAAACGGCAACCAGGCCGGGCGGTACGGGGAGGTGCTCTCCTTTACCCGTCTGGAGAACCGGGTGCTCTCCCTGGGCGGCGGGGCGGCGGAGCCTGTTTTGGACGCAGGGGGCCGGCTGCTGGTTCTATACGCCGCCCTTCGTTCTGTGCAGGCCAATCTGACGGTCTATGCCATGCCCTCCCAGAAGCCGGCCTTTCTGACCAGTCTGCTGACCACCCTGGACGAGCTGAAGAGCTACTGTATCACAGGGGAGCAGCTGACCCAGGTGGGAGAGGAGACCGAGGGAATGGACGGTGAGAAGCTCCGGGACCTGGGCCTGATTTTTGGCGCCTATGAGGCCATGACCGCCCGGGGGGCGCTGGACCCCCGGGACCGGCTGACCCGTTTGGCGGAAAAGCTGAGGCGGTTTCCCTTTTTCCAGGGTCAGGACGTGTATTTGGATGGGTTTACCGACTTTACCCCCCAGCAGGGTCTGGTGCTGGCGGAACTCCTCCGCCAGGCCCACTCCGTGACACTGGCGCTGACCTATGGAGAGGGGGCTGGGGAGGAGGCGGTCTTTGCCCCGGCGAGGAAAACTCTGGCTTGGATCAAGGGGCTGGCTGCCAAGGTGGGCTGTCCTGTGGAGGAGGAAGCTCTGCCCGCCGGGGAATGGGAGCGGACCCCGCCCCTGCGCCATTTGGAGCAGGCGCTTTTTGCCCATCCCATGCCCCCCTATACCGGCCCCTGGGACGGTAGTATAGTGGTCCATGAGCTGCCCTCTCCCCGGGAGGAGGTGGCTTGGGCCGCCGGGGAGATTCGGGCCCTGGTCCGGCAGGGCCGGGTTCGCTACCGGGACATTGTGGTGACGGCCCGGTCTATGGACCCTTATTGGGAGCAGCTGGAGGGGGTGTTTGCCCAGTATGACATCCCCCTGTTTCAGGCGGATAAAACCGACCTTCTGCAAAAGCCCCTGTTTACCCTCATCACCGCCGCGCTGGACGCGGTGAACGGGGGCTATCTCTATGAGGATATGTTTCGCTACTTGAAGACCGGTCTGGCCGGACTGAGCCTGCCGGAGTGTGACCAGCTGGAGAACTATGTTTTCACCTGGGACATCTGGGGCAGCCGCTGGACCGGAGCCGGAGGCTGGACGCGTCACCCCGGGGGATACCATCAGCGGTTTACGCCCCAGGACGAGGAGACGCTGGAGACCCTCAATGCCCTCCGCCTGCGGGTGATCCAGCCTCTGGAACGGCTGCGGAAGAACGCCGGCGGCACCATCGGAGAACAGGTGCTCGCCCTCTACCAGTTTCTGGAGGAGATCCATGCCCCGGAGCATCTGGAGGCGCGAAGCGCGGCGCTGCTGCACCAGGGTGAGCCGGAGCTGGCCCGGCAATACAGCCAACTGTGGGAGATTTTTTGCCGGGCCCTGGAGCAGTGTGCGGCGCTGTTGGGGGAGGTGGAGGCAGAGTTTGCCGATTTTTCCCGGCTGCTGCGCCTCCTTCTGTCCCAATACTCGGTGGGGACCATTCCCGCCTCCCTGGACCGGGTGACCGCCGGAGATGCCCAGCGGCTGGGGGGACGGGCCTGTAAGGTGCTCTTCCTGCTGGGGGCGGAGGATGGGGCCATTCCCCAGGTGGCCCCCGGCCAGGGCCTGCTCACCGACCAGGACCGGCTGCTGCTGGAGGACTACGGGCTGACCTGTTCACCCCGGTTGGAGGAGAAGATCAGCCGGGAGAATACCATTGTGTATACCACCTGTGCCCAGCCCACGGAACGCCTCTGCGTCACCTGGCCGTTCCAGGGGGCGGGAGGGGGAGAGAAACGCCCCTCCTTCCTGGTGGAACGGCTGAACCGTCTGTTTCCCGCGGCGGCGGCCCAGGGGGGGGCGGCGCCCTCCCTGGATCAGCTGCGTGCCATGGCGGCCGGACTGCCCCAGGTCCGACAGGCTCTGTCGGACGATCCCCTCTGCGACACGCTGTTTCGCCGCCTGGATCGGGCGGCCCACTGGACCCGGGGAAGGTTGTCGGCGGACCGGGTGGCGGCGCTGTACGGGGAGAAGGTGGCCATGTCGGCCTCTCGGATGGATCAGTATCAGTCCTGTCACTTTGCCTATTTCCTCCGCTACGGCCTGGGGGCAAAGGACCGCCGCCCGGCGGGGTTCCACGCCCCGGAGTACGGAACCTTTGTCCATTTCGTGCTGGAAACCGTGCTGCGGGAGGTCCGGGCCCAGGGGGGGGTGGCGCGGGTCTCCCAAGAGGCGGTCCAGGCCTGCACGGCCCGGGCGGTGGAGGACTATGTGGCCCGGGAACTGGGGGGTATGGAGCACCAGACCCCCCGCTTCCGCTATCTCTTCCGCCGGCTGGAACGGAATGTCCGGGCGGTGGTGGACAATGTGGTGGCGGAACTCCAGGCCTCGGATTTCCAGCCGGTGCTTTTTGAGCTGGGGTTTGGTCCGGGAAAAGAGCTCCCTCCGGTGGAGATCACCGAGGGAGGCGTAACCCTCCGGATCTCTGGGTTTGTGGACCGGGTGGACGGATGGGTCAAGGACGGCCGGCTCTATCTGCGGGTGGTGGACTATAAGACGGGCCGGAAGTCCTTTGACCTGACGGAGGTCTGGCACGGCCTGGGGCTGCAAATGCTGCTGTACCTGTTCACTCTGGAGGAGGAGGGGGACCGCATTTTCGGAACGCGGCCCATACCGGCGGGGGTCTTGTACCTGCCGGCCCGGGACGCCATGATTTCCGGCAGCCGTTCCATGGATGAGGCAACCCGTCAGCGGCTGCTGGACAAAGAACTGGTCCGTCGAGGCCTGTTGCTGGAAGAGGAGGACGTACTGCGGGCCATGGAGCACGGGGAGGGCGGTCCCCGCTTTCTGCCCCTGCGGGTGAGCGCCCGGACGGGAAAAATCTCGGGGGAGGCTCTGGTCAGCGCCCAAAAGCTGGGCCGGCTGAAGCAGCACACCCAGCGGATCTTGGCCCAGATCTGCGGCGAGATTGCCCGGGGGACCATTGACGCTGACCCGGTCTGGCGGGGGGAGACCAGGAACGCCTGCCAGTATTGTGAATTTTTCCAGGTCTGCCAGTTTGAAGAGCACACCGACCGCCGGCGGTGGATTCCGTCGGTGAAGAACAGCGAATTCTGGCAGTGGCTGGAGCAGAACCAGGAGGGAGGGAACACCCATGGCGGTGAAACGAACGCCTGAGCAGGAGGAAGTGGTCAAAAATCGCGGCGGCGCCCTGCTGGTTTCCGCTGCCGCCGGGTCGGGAAAGACCCGGGTGCTGGTGGAGCGGCTGATGGACTACATCCTCCAGGAGGGGCGGAATATTGACGAGTTTCTCATCATCACCTTTACCCGGGCAGCGGCGGAGGAGCTTCGGGCCCGGATTGCCAAGGAGATCGCCGAGGCGCTGGCGGCCCAGCCCGACCATGCCCACCTCCGCCAGCAGACGGTCCGGCTCTATGAGACCCAGATTTCCACCATCCATGCTTTCTGTACGGTCCTTCTGCGCCAGTGGGGCCACCTGCTGGATATCCCGGGAGACTTTGCCCTCTGCGAGGATGAGGAGGCCCAGGTCCTCATGACCCGGACCCTGAACCAGGTGCTGGAGGCACGGTATGAGGAGATCGACCCCACAGGGCCCTTTGCCAGGCTGCTGGATGTGCTCTCCAAAGGGCGGGATGACAGCCGTCTGCTGGAGATCACCTTGGATATCTATGGAAAAATTCAGAGCTACCCCGACCCCTTGGCCTGGCTGGCCAGCCAGCGGGAAGCCCTGGACCTGTCGGCGGTGACCGATGTGGGACAGACCCCCTGGGGCAGCCTGCTCCTGGAGGAGGCCGGCCAAACCGCCGCCTATTGGGCGGACCAAATGGCCCGGGCCTGTGACCTGGCCCAGAAAGAGGCGGGGCTGGAAAAGGCCTACGGGGACAGCCTCCAGGCCACCCGGAGGAGCCTGGAGGCCTTTGTCCAGGCAGCCGGAACCAGCTGGGATGAGGCAGCCCGGGTGGAGATTGTCTTTCCCAAGCTCAAAGCTGCCCGGGGGGTGGAAGACCCGGCCCTGCAGGAGCAGATCAAAAGCATCCGGGCCCGGTGCAAAAAGGCGGTGGAGGAGCTGACCCAAACCGTGTCCGGCCCCAGTGCCCCCCTGCTGGCGGATATGGCGCTGGTTTACCCCGCCATGCTGGGGCTGCTGGACCTGGTGGAGGACTTCTCCCGGGCCTATGAGACGGCGAAGAAGCAGCGCTCCCTGCTGGACTTTTCGGACCTGGAACACTTGGCGGTCCGACTGCTGGTGGACGAGGCGGGGGGGCCCACCCCGCTGGCCCGGCAGTGGGGGGCGCGGTATACGGAGATCATGGTGGACGAGTACCAGGACACCAATCAGGTGCAGAATACCATTTTCCAGGCGCTGTCCCAGGAGGGGAGAAACCTTTTCATGGTGGGGGATGTCAAGCAGTCCATCTACCGTTTCCGTCTGGCCGACCCCACCATTTTCCTGGAGAAATACCGTACCTTCCCCCCCTATGACCAGGCCCAGGCGGGACAGGAGCGGCGGATTACGCTGTCCAAAAATTTCCGCTCCCGCCCCCAGGTTTTGGAGGCAGCCAACGATCTGTTTCGTGCCATCATGTCCCGGCGGTTGGGGGAGATGGACTACACAGACGGGGAGGCCCTGTACCCTGGCGGCACGTTTCCGGCGGGGGAGGGCTATGAGACCGAGCTCCATGTGCTGGACTTTACAGAGGACCCAGCGTACACCGAGGAGAAACAAAACCGCAATGCGCTGGAGGCCAGGTTTGTGGCGAAGGAGATCGCAGAACTGCTCCAGTCCGGCTTTCCCGTGTCCGATGGGGCCGGCGGGACCCGCCCGGTCCGGCCGGATGATATTGCCATCCTTTTGCGCTCCCCCGGCCCGGTGCGGCGTTATTACACCCAGGCGTTGGAGGAGCAGGGGGTGGGCTGGTCCGCGGAAGAGGGGGGAGACCTGTTTGCTGCCTCAGAGGTCTCAGTGGCCCTCTCCTGGCTTCAGATCATAGATAACCCCCAGCAGGATATCCCCCTGCTGGCCGTGCTTCGCTCCCCCTTGGTGGGGATGACCGGGGACCGGCTGGCGGAGATTCGAGGCCTGGCGGAGGGTACCTTTTACACCGCCCTTCAGGCGGCCGGGGCGCAGGGGTGGGAGGACTGCCGGTCCTTTCTGAGCCAGCTGGAAGCCCTGCGGTTTGGGGCGGGAGAGGAGAGCAGTCATCACCTGCTCTGGTCTTTGTACCGGCAGACCGATATGCTGGAGGTGTATTCCTCCCTGCCCGGCGGGGAAAAGCGCCGGGAGAATCTACTCTCCTTCTATGAATTGGCCCGACGGTTTGAGGGAGCGGGACACAAAGGGCTCTTCGGCTTTCTCCTTCATTTGGACCGGGTACGGGAGAGCGGGGGCCTGCCGGCGATGCCGGCCGCGCCCAAGGAGGAGGCCGGGGTGAAAATCCTCTCCATCCACCGCTCCAAAGGGCTGGAGTACCCGGTGGTCTTTCTCTGCGGCCTGGGACGGCGGATCAACTATGGGGATTTGCAGAAGCCGGTTCTCTTTCACCCGCGGCTGGGCCTGGGGCCCAAGGGATTGGACCGGGAGACTATGGTGGAGTTTACCACCCTGGCCCGGACCGGGGTGGCGCTGGCCCTGAAGAAGGAACTGCTGGCGGAGGAGATGCGCCTGCTCTATGTGGCCATGACCCGGGCCAAGGAGAAGCTGATCTTGACCCACGCCCTGGCCTATGGGCGGGGAGACCTGAGGAACCTGGCGGAGAGTGTCTCCTACCCCGCCGACCCCCGGGTGCTGGCGGGGTGCACCAGTGTGGGTCAGTGGCTCCTGCTCACTGCGCTGGCCCGGCCGGAGGGGGGCGAACTGCGGGCGGCCATCGGCCGGGAGGAGCTGCCCCTGCCGGCGGCAGCCCTGGGGCCATCCTGGCGCATTGCCTACCATGGCGGCGGGGTGTCCCAGAGGGGGTCCTCCCGCCGTGGTCCCTGCAAGGCGGCGCGGCATGCCGCTCTTCCGCCGGAGGAGCTCCTCGCGCAGCTGCGCTGGCGCTATCCCTATGAGGCGTCCGCCGCCACCCCTGCGAAGGTGACGGCCACCCAGGTGGCGGACCAAGACCCGGAGGAGGCCGGCTGGTTTCTTCTCCGGGACCAGGGATCGGGGGAGCCGGCCCCGTTCTACCGCCCGCAATTTGCCCAGGCCTCTCTGGGGCTCACCCCGGCCCAGCGAGGGACGGCGGTCCACACGGTGATGCAGAGCATTCGTCTGGACAGAACAGGGTCTGTGGAGCAGGTCCAGGCGGAGCTGGACCGCTTGACCGGGGCCCACTACCTCACCGAAGCCCAGGCCCAGGCGGTGGACCCAGCCGCAGTGGCCCGGTTCTTCGCAGGGGACCTGGGCAGGCAGCTGCGGGGGAGCCGGAACCTGCACCGGGAGTATCCGTTCTCGGTCCTGACCGAGGCCCGCCGCTTCTTTCCCCAGGCGCCGGCGGGGGAGGAGGTCCTGCTCCAAGGGGTGATCGACTGCTGGTTTGAGACGGCGGAGGGGATCACCCTGGTGGATTTCAAGACGGACCATGTCTCCGCCGAGCATCTGGCCCAGCGAAGCCAGCGGTACCGGGGGCAGATGGCAGCTTACGCCTATGCCCTGGAGGAAGTGACCGGAATCCCGGTTGTCCGGCGGGTACTCTGGTTTTTGGTCCCCAACCTTGGGGTGGAACTGTCTTGAATCCACGAAAAAAACCCAATAATTCTGAAAAAAAGAGTTGCATTTTTGCTCTGAAAGTGGTATCATGTATCATGCGCTTGTGAGGCGCGATCATTTTTTGACATCAGAAAGAGGTGAACACTCATGAAGGAAGGCATCCATCCCAACTACGAGCAGACCACAATCAGATGTGCTTGTGGCAACGTGATCGAGACAAGATCTACTAAGAAAGACATCCGAGTAGAAGTTTGCTCCAAGTGTCACCCCTTCTTCACCGGCAAGCAGAAGATGGTGGATACTGGCGGACGCGTCAGCCGCTTCAACAAAAAGTTCGGTTTGGAAAACTAAAAGATTTTGTCTTTGAACCCGTGCCCTTCCCGGCACGGGTTTTTCCGTTGTTCCCGTCGGGAAAAAGTTTGCCCCCGACGGTGTCTGCCCCTGGCTTTTTGCATAGACTAAGCCGAGTACCCTTTCATCTGCATAAAAATAGGAGGCGTTACCATGTTTCAATCCATCGACCCAAAACAACTGCAGGAAAACGTCTTTTCCCTCATTGGTGACCAGTGGACCCTCATTACCGCCGGCACACCGGACCACTGCAACACCATGACCGCCAGCTGGGGCGGCCTGGGTGTGCTGTGGCGTAAGCCGGTGGCCACCATTTATGTGCGACCCCAACGGTATACCTATACCTTTTTGGAGGAGAATCCATACTTTACCCTGTCGTTCTTCGGCCCCCAGTGGAAAAAACAGCTGGCTTACTGCGGCGCGGTCAGCGGCCGGGAGGAGGACAAATTTGCCGCCTGTGGGTTTCACGTGGGGGCGGCGGGGCAGGCGCCGTATATTCAGGAGGCCGATCTGGTCCTGGTGTGTAAAAAACGCTATTGGAATGACCTGAACCCGGCGCACATGGATGAAGAGGCGCTGAGCAACTACCAGGCCGAGGACTATCACCGGGTTTACATTGGAGAGATTACCCAGGTCTTGGTCAGGCAAAAGCAGATTCCCTGATCTTGGAAAAAGGAGGTCCCTATGACCGATCATACGATGGAAGAAAAGAGAAATCACGCCGTCCTGGTGGGGCTCCATGCCAGCAGCCTCTCCCAGGAGGAGAACGCCAGCGACGCCACCCTGGAGGAATTGGAGGCGCTGCTGGAAACCGCCGGCGGTGTGTGCGTGGGCAGTGTGCTCCAAAATCGGGAGACCCCCGAGGCCAGAACCTTCATTGGAGAGGGGAAGGTGGCGGAGGTGGCCGCCCTGGTCCAGGCCCAAGGGGCGGACCTGGTGGTCTTTGACAACGAGCTTTCCCCCTCCCAGCAGCGGGTCCTCACCGAAGAGGTGGGGGCCCAGGTCATCGACCGGGCGGGGCTAATCCTGGACATCTTTGCCCAGCGGGCCCGGACCAAGGAGGGGCGGCTCCAGGTGGAGCTGGCGCAGTACAAATACCTGCTGCCCCGGCTGACAGGTATGTGGGGGCACCTGGTCCGTCAGACTGCCTCCGGGGGAAAATCCCCCATTGGAACCCGCGGCCCCGGAGAAACCCAGCTGGAAACCGACCGCCGGCACATCCGCCGGAAGATCGCCAAGCTCACCGAGGACCTGGAGGAGGTCCGCCGGATTCGGGCGGTCCAGCGGGACCGCCGGGAGAAGAATGAGATCCCCGTGGTGGCCATTGTGGGCTATACCAACGCCGGCAAGTCCACCCTCCTCAATGCCCTGACCCACGCCGGAATCCCGGCCCGGAACCGGCTGTTTGACACCTTGGACACCACCACCCGGACGCTGGAGATCTCCGACACCTGCACGGTACTGATCTCGGATACCGTAGGCTTTATCCGCAAGCTCCCCCACCACCTGGTGGAGGCCTTCAAAGCCACCTTGGAGGAACTGGCTTATGCTGACCTGATCCTCCATGTCATCGACGCCTCCAACCCGGAGTGGCGGGAGCAGGCCGAGGTGGTGGAGGGCCTGATTCGCCAGCTGGGGGCGGAGGCCACCCCGCGGCTGGAGGTATTCAACAAATCGGACATCTATGTGGGGGAAATCCGCCCCCATGGGGAGGATATTGTCTCCATCTCCGCCAAGACAGGGGAGGGGCTGGACCAACTGCTGGCCATGATCGGCAAGCGTCTGGACACCGGATTTTATCGGGTGACGCTGTCTGTGCCCTATGACAAGGGCGGCGTGGTGGACATGCTCTATCGGGAGGCCAAGGTGGAATCGGTGGAGTACGGCCAGACCATTCAGGTGGTGGCGGTCTGCGGGGAAAAGACCGTGGGTCAAGTGCGGGAATACGTGATTGACGGCTGGCAGCCCAGCAAGGAATTTTGGGAGGACTAAGGAGGCGGGAACCATGGCAGAGTATTATGTCCCAGCCCGGGACAGCGAGACAGAATTCACGGAGAAGCGATCCCGCTTCATTGGCCATGTCTGGCGGGTGGAGCAGGAGGAAGAAGCCCGGGAGAAGATTGCCCAGATGAAGGCCAAGCACTATGATGCCCGCCATAACTGCTGGTGCTACCTGATCCGGGAAGGAGGCATCGTCCGGTATTCCGACGATGGAGAGCCCCAGGGAACCGCGGGCCAGCCAATGCTGGAGGTCTTTCGCCGGGCGGGAGTGGAGAATGTCTGCTGCGTGGTGACCCGGTACTTCGGCGGAATCCTCCTGGGCACCGGCGGGCTGCTGCGGGCCTATACCAGGTCGGCCAAGGACGCGCTGGACGCGGCGGGCATCGCCCAGGTCCGTCAGTGGGCCCAGACGGTGGTGGAATGCCCATATCCCCTGCTGGAGCGGGTCAAGCTGGAGATTGCCGCCGCCCAGGGCATTCTGGGGGAGGTTTCGTATGGCGCCCAGGTCCGCCTGCCCGCCCTGCTGCCTGTGGAGCACTGGCCGGCCTACGCGGCCCGGATCACGGAACTGACCGCAGGCAAGATCACGGCGGAGAAGCTGGGGGAGACCTTCCAGGCGGCGCCGGTGGAGGTCCGCTGAGGGGCGTGCCCCTCATTTTTCAGAAAGAAACCCTGATTTTTAGAAAATATTCCTTTTATTCATAAAAAGTTTTCATAGGAAGCAGGAATTCGCAAATTTTTTCCGTATAATTTTTAGGAAGAACAGGCCCTTACAACACGAAACGGGAGGGAATGCCCATGTTCCTGCGGGAGATGACAGAAGAACTGGAACGACAAACCTTGTCCCCCTACGCGGCGCTGTCTGCGGACTCTCGGGGGCGGCAGCGCCCCATGGAACCCTGTCAGATCCGAACCTGCTATCAACGGGATATTGACCGGATTCTCCACTCCAAGTCCTTTCGGCGTCTGATGCATAAGACCCAGGTGTTCCTCCAGCCGGAGGGGGACCACTACCGCACCCGAATGACCCACACCCTGGAGGTGGTTCGGATCTCCCGTACCATCGCCCGGGGCCTGCGGCTCAACGAGGACCTCACCGAGGCCATTGCCCTGGGTCACGACCTGGGGCACACCCCCTTTGGCCACGCGGGGGAGCGGGTGCTCAACGAGATTCTTCCCGGTGGCTTCCGGCACAACGAGCAGTCCCTTCGGGTGGTGGACCGCCTGGAAAAAGGGGGCGAGGGGCTGAATCTCTGCTATGAGGTGCGCCGGGGCATTCTCTGCCACACGGGCCCGGACCGGGCCGAGACCTTGGAGGGACAGATTGTCCGGGTGGCGGATAAGATTGCCTACATCAATCACGACATCGACGATGCCATGCGAGGGGGGATCATTTATCCTCTGGACATCCCCCTGGATATCTCCCAGGTGCTGGGGTTTGACCACGGCGGGCGGATCAACACGCTGACGGGAGATGTGATTCAGGCCAGCCAGGGAAAAGGGGAGATTGTCCAGTCCCCCGCCTGCGGACAGGCCATGGCCCGGCTGCGTCAGTTCATGTTTGAGGCGGTTTATCACAACCCGCTGGCCAAGGGGGAGGAGTCCAAGGCCCAGGATATGATCGCCCGCCTGTTTGAGTTCTATCAGAAAAACCCGGACGACTTGCCCCCGGATTACCAGGATATCCGGGCGCGGGAGGGGGTAGACCGGGCGGTCTGTGACTACATTGCCGGCATGACCGACAACTACGCCGTGGCCAAGTACAGCGAGGCGTTTATTCCCCTGGCCTGGTCGGTGAAATGAGAAAAACGGAAAGGAGGGGACCGCGATGGCCATTCCATCGTCATTTAAGGATGAGCTGGTGGCGCGAAGCGATATTGTTGACGTGGTCTCCGACTATGTGACCCTGACTCCCAAGGGGGGGAGCTATTGGGGGCTCTGTCCCTTTCATGGGGAGAAGACCCCCTCCTTCCATGTCCTGCCGGACCGGCAGCTCTACCACTGCTTCGGCTGCGGCAAGGGGGGCGGCGTGGTCTCCTTTGTGATGGAGATGGAGAACCTGCCCTTTCTGGATGCCCTCCGCCTGCTGGCTAAGCGGGCGGGCATGGAGTTTCCCGAGGGGGACCTGGACGAGAGCAGCCGCCGGAAACGAAACCGCCTGCTGAATCTGAACAAGGAAGCCGCGCGATTCTTTCACAGCCAGCTCCACAGCCCTGTGGGGCAGCCGGGCCTGGACTATCTCCAGCGCCGGGGGCTGTCCAAAGGGATTATGACCCGCTTCGGCTTGGGGTTTGCCCCGGACAGCTGGGACAGCCTCATTCGGGCCATGGCCCAGAAAGGGTATGAAAAGCGGGACCTTCTGGACGCGGGTCTGGCGGTGAGCAATCAAAAGGGGAGCATCTATGACCGCTTCCGCAATCGGGTGATGTTTCCCATCATCGACCTGCGGGGGGATGTCATCGGCTTTGGCGGACGGGTGCTGGGGGAGGGAACCCCCAAGTATCTCAACTCCCCGGACACGCCGGTGTTCAACAAGAGCCGCAACCTCTTCGCCCTGAACCTGGCCAAGAACACCAAGCTGGGCCGGATCGTCCTAACAGAGGGGTATATGGACACCATTTCCCTCTACCAGGCCGGGTTTGACTGCGCGGTGGCCAGCTTGGGGACCTCTCTGACGGCGGACCATGCCAAGCTGCTCTCCCGATTTACCAAGGAAGTGGTCATCTGCTACGACGCCGACAGCGCCGGGGTTCAGGCGGCCAACCGGGCCATTCCCATGCTGGAAAAGACAGGGCTGAAGGTCAAGGTGCTTCGGGTGACAGGGGCGAAGGACCCGGATGAGTTTCTCCGCTCCTTCGGCCGGGATGCCTTTGCCCGGCTGTTGGATCAGTCGGAGAACTATGTGGAGTACAATCTGCGGCAGCTTCAGAGCGGCTATGATTTGACAGACCCGTTGCAAAAGGCGGAGTTTGCCCGGGCGGGGGCGGAGCTGCTGGCCTCCCTGGACAGCCCGGTGGAGCGGGAGGTCTATGCCGGCCAGCTGTCCGAAATGACTGGCGTGGGGAAAGCCGCGCTGCTCCAGGAGATCCAGCGGGTGCAGGACCAGCGCCTGCGCGCGGCGAAAAAGAAGCAGACCCGGCGGAATTTGACCCCTGTGGCGCAGATTCAGCCCAAGGCCCGGCAGCTGCGATATGAAAATCCCCGGTCCGCCCGGGCGGAGGAGGGCATCCTCCGTCTGCTGATGCTGGACGGGTCCCTGGTAAAGCAGACCCAGGGATTGGAACCCGGCCAGTTTTCTGCGCCGGTTCTGGGAAAGATCTACCAGGTCCTGCTGGAGCATCTGAAGCAGGGGCGGCCCCTCCAGCTGGGCACCCTGGAGGGAGAGCTGGAAGGGGAGGAGATTGCCCTCCTGGCGGATATTCTGGGCCGGCCCACGGCCCTGGAAAACGGCGCCAAGGCCATGGCGGACTACCGGGCCGTTTTGGAGACCGAGCGAATGAAGCAGCAAACCACCACCGATGAAGCGGTGCTTTTGGCCGCGCGGGAAACCTATCGGAAAAAGAAAAGTATATAGGAGATGGAGCACATGAGCGAAAAAAAAGCACCGGAGAATAAACGGGAAAAAGAAAAACTGATTCATGTTACCGAGGAACAGCTCCAGGCGGGCAAGGCGGAGATCATGAAGATTGTGGCGGGCCTCAACGGCGCGGAGAAGCTGGGGGACCTGCTGGACAAAGGCCGGAAAAAGGGCCGCCTGTCCTCCGGAGAGCTGATGGAGGCCCTGGAGGAGATTGACCTGGAATCCGAACAGATGGACAAGATCTATGATGTTCTGGAGAACATGGGCATTGACACCGCGGGGGAAGACTACCTGCCTGAGCTCAGCGGGGATGACATGCCCCCCATTGAGGAGATTGAGGAGATTCCCGAGGAGGAGATTGTAGACCCCAATACCCTGGTGGACTCCTTCGGCATCGACGACCCGGTTCGGATGTACTTAAAGGAGATCGGCAAGGTGGACCTGCTCACCAGTGAGCAGGAGGTGGCCCTGGCCCAGACCATGGTCACCGGCCAGGAGACCAAGCGCCAGCTGGAGGAGATGGAGGCCGAGGGTGTGGCCCTGGACCCGGAGGCCCGGCGGGAGATGGAAAAGCTGGTCAAGGCGGGGGAGCGGGCCAAGCAGAGTCTGGCGGAGGCCAACCTCCGTCTGGTGGTCTCCATTGCTAAACGCTACGTGGGCCGGGGGATGCTCTTCCTGGATTTGATTCAGGAGGGGAACCTGGGCCTGATTAAGGCGGTGGAGAAGTTTGACTATACCAAGGGATACAAGTTTTCCACCTATGCCACCTGGTGGATTCGCCAGGCCATCACCCGTGCCATCGCGGACCAGGCCCGGACCATCCGCATTCCGGTCCACATGGTGGAGACCATCAACAAGGTCATCCGCGTCTCCCGCCAGCTCCTCCAGGAGCTGGGCCATGATCCCTCACCAGAGGAGATTTCCGAGGAGATGAACATGCCGGTGGACAAGGTGCGGGAGATTTTGAAAATTGCCCAAGAGCCTGTCAGCTTGGAAACCCCCATCGGAGAGGAGGAGGATTCCCATCTGGGCGACTTTATTCCTGACGAGGACGCTTCCGAGCCCTCCGAGGCCGCGTCCTTTACCCTGCTGAAGGAACAGCTGGTGGATGTGCTCTCCACCCTCACGCCCCGGGAGGAGAAAGTGCTGAAGCTCCGCTTTGGCATTGAGGACGGCCGGACCCGCACCCTGGAAGAGGTGGGCAAAGAGTTCAACGTCACCCGGGAACGGATTCGGCAGATTGAAGCCAAGGCCCTGCGAAAACTGCGCCATCCCAGCCGCTCAAAGAAGCTGAAGGATTTTCTGAACTGAACAAACACAGTCCCCCGTGGCAGACGGAAGCCTTGCCGCGGGGGATTTTTGTGCCCGTGGACAGAACCGGAACACCGGCGGAAAGGAAAGCAGGGGAGGGACAAAAACGCGGCGGCACGCATACCATGGAGAAAAAAGAGACGGGGTGTGGATGGGAATGGAGACGCTGCTGCGCTCCCTTTTTGAGACGGGGTTGCTGGTCATTGCCTTGTCTGTGGACTCCTTTGTGGCCAGCTTTTCCTATGGCGCCAATCATATTCGGATGCCATTTCGTTCGGTGGCCTGCATCAGCGGAATTTGCAGCGGAAGCTTGGGGCTCTCTTTGCTTGTGGGCCGCGGCCTCCGATCTTATTTGCCGGAGGGGGTCCTGCCTTGGATTTGCTTTCTGCTGCTGGCCGGGCTGGGTATTGTCAAGATTTTTGACAGCTCCCTCAAGGCGCTGATCCGGCGGCACCGGGACCTGCATAGACAGTGGCAGTTTTCTGCCTTTCACTTTCGCGTGATTCTGAACATTTACGCCAACCCGGAACAGGCGGATCAGGACCGATCCGGGGTTTTGTCCGTGGGAGAGGCCACGGCGCTGGCGGTGGCGTTGTCCCTGGACAGCTTGACGGTGGGGGTCGGGGCAGGGTTGGATCAGACGCCGGTTTTCGCGGCGGTGCTGATCTCTTTTGTTCTGGGCTTGGCGGCCATCCTGCTGGGCCGCTGGCTGGGAGATAAGCTCATGAGAGGACTTCAGATTGAGGTGTCTTGGATCAGCGGCCTGATGCTGCTGGTTCTGGCGGGCTTAAAGCTGGTGTGAGCCAGCGCGTCCAAATTGTATGGGAGGGTTTGTACATGAACGAGATTGATCAGAAGTTTGAAGCATTGGCGGCGGAGATTCGGGGACTCAGTGAGAAAGAGATTTACTATCGCATCCGGAAGCACTTTGACCAAGTGCCCCGTGAAATTCAGAAGAGCTGCATGGACTTTTTCAATCAGTTCAATTATTGGGGCAGGCTTGACCCGGAGAAAGGCGTGTACGAAGAGATTGAAGAGAAAGGGCAGGCGCTGTTTGCACATATGGAGGACTTTGTCTGGTTGTATCATCACTTGGGGGACTACCGGTCCAAGAAAACCCTCTATGCCATTTTGAACAACTGGTACCGCTATGATTTCACCACCACGGCGCAGGCCAAGGAGTATCTCTTTGACGACTATTTTGACCTGGACCTTGTCTCCTGCAGCACGGAGGAGGTGGTTGTGGACCTGGGGGCGTTTACAGGGGACACGGTGCTCTCCTACCTGAAAAATTACGGCCAGGACTGCTATAAACGGATTTACTGCTATGAGATTACCCCCAAGATCTTTGCCCTGCTGCGGAAAAATCTGGAGCAGTACAGGGACATCGAGTTTCGTATGAAGGGGGTGGCGGATACCGAGGGAACCATGTTCCTGGTCAGCAACCAGACCAGTGCCTCGGCCAACACCCTTGGGCAGGAGCGTGGGGAGGAGGTTCCCGTGACCACTCTGGATCAGGATATCACCGAGCCGGTGACGCTGATCAAAGCGGATATTGAGGGGTTTGAACAGAAAGCCCTGGAAGGGGCGAAGCATCATATTTTGAACGATCACCCCAAGCTCCTCTTTTCTGTGTATCACAACAATGAGGACCTCTGGAAGATCCCTCAGCGGATTCACCAGATGTCCCCAGAGTATCGCTTCTACCTGCGCTTCAAAAGTTCTCCTCTCTATCCCACGGAGATCACGCTGTTCGCCCTCTGATGGAGGGGGAAAGGGGCCCCCGGGCTGGTACGCCTGGGGGCCCCTTTTTTGACCAAGGGAAACCGCTACCTCTGGAGAAACTCTTCCAGACACAGACCGGATTGCCGGATGGCCTGGGCATATTCCCGCCCGACATACCGGTAATGCCAGGGCTCGTAAATAATCCCCGTCTTCTCCCCCTTGTCAGGGGGATAGCGAAGAATGAAGCCGTACTCCCAGCAGTGCTCCATCAGCCACTGCTGGACCGCGGTGTCCTCCTGGGCTCGGTTCAGCACTTGATTTTGGGTGTCCACAATGTCCACGGCCAGGCCCAGCTGGTGCTCGCTGGTGCCCGGGACCGCCACCTCCTTGGCCGCTTTGGCCATGGCCTCCGACCGGCTGTTTCCCCGGGCGATCTGCTTTTGAACCAGATTGTTGTAGAGCTGGGTCTGCTTTTCCTGGGTCCGGTAGGAGGAACAGAGGAGCGGTGTATGTCCCGCGGCGCGGCAGTCGGCCAGCATGGCCTCCAGGTCGGCGGCGCAGCGGGAGTCTACCTGGTGTCCATTCTCGACCTGGGTCAGCTGGGGCTGGTATCCTTCGGGCAGGGGATGCCAGGGATTGACCAGGCACAGGCGCCAGTCCGCCGGGTCTGGGGTGTCCTCTTGGGACACCGGGGTGGGCGGCACAGCCTGGGAGACCGGCGCGGCATTGGAGTCAGGCAAGACCTCTCGGGCGAGACCGAACCAGATCAGTCCGACCGAAAGAGCGGCCAGCAGCCCCAGGGAAAGAAGAATGCGGTTCTTTTGCATGGGATCTTCACCTCACAGTTTGTAAGGAAAAGATACCAGGGCGCTCCCTCCAATACGCCGCATTTCGACATCAAAACAGCATCAGACGCCGGCGCCATTGAAAGAAAGGACAAAGAAATCCCATTTTTCCTGGGAAGAGTTGGACACGGAGGTTTGACTGGTTCGCAGACTCAAGTTGACTTGCTCCCCCTTCTGATCGGTAAAAGGCAGGAGATAGCCGGGGGGATAGAGGGGCAGCAGGGCGGAAAACTGTGCTGCGTCCAAGTTGTAGTATTGCTGGCAGAATTGGCGCATTTGCACGGCGTCCTCCATGGAAAAGGCGGCTTCTGCGGTGTTTGTCGCGGGAATCCGATAGGAAAAGGCCAGCATTTTCCCTGTTTCATCATCTAAAATCAGGTCCAACTGGTGGCCGGTGCTGCCGGAAAAGGAGCAGTTCCAAAACACTGCGGCGGAGGGATTTGCCGTGTCCGCAGCGAAGTAGTCCTGGGAGGGGGTGGATTCCTGGGAGGAGGTAACGGAGAGATTGCTCACCGCCACAAAGGGGGTGGCGGAATGCAGGGTCCACAGACTGGGGTTGAAGAGCTGGTCCAGGGAGAAAAAGCAAAGGGGATACTCCGCCATGACATTCAGAGCCGTTTGCGCGGCTTCCTCCGCCTGCTGGGCGGACAGCCGGGTACTGGCCTGGGTCAAGGCGACAACGCTGTATCCATTGGCTGCCAGCTTTAAGTGGTCTATGAGGTCTGCCAGGTGCAGGGGGGCGGTTTCATACTGCACTGTGGTGTGGCCCAGTGCCCGGTCCTGCCAGGCCGCCCCCATCCAGGGCAGGAAAAAACCGACGCTCACCAGCAGAGCAGCCAGGAGGGGGAGAAGAAAACGAAGGGACTTCATGGGCGGCCTCCTTCCAAAGAAACGGTCACGGTGGTTCCCTGCCCCAGGGTGCTTTCGAAGGTGATGCGGCCTTGGTGCAGCACGGCGATCTTTTCGCACAGGGCCAGGCCCAGCCCCGCGCCGCCCTGGGCCCGGGCCCGGGATTTGTCCACCCGGTAGAAGGCCTCGGTCAGGTGGGAGAGGACCTCCGGGGGCATTCCTCTGCCGGTGTCCTGGACGGTGAGGCGGCACCCGCGCTCGGTCATCTGGCAGGATATGGAGATGGTGCCCTGGGCCCCGATGGCCTTCCGGCTGTTGTCGATGAGGTTCAGCACCAGGGAACGAAACAGGTCAGGTTCCAGCAGACACAGCCCAGGCTCCCATTGGGTGGTGAGGACAATTCCCTGCCGCGCCAGTCCGGGGGACAGGTGGGCGGTGAGGTCCTGCAGAAGATCCGCCGGGGCGGCGGGAACCAGGGAAAGGGCCTGGTGTTCCGCCAGATACAGCTCCAAGAGCTTGAGGGAGAGCCGCTCCAGCCGCTTGCCCTCGGAAAAAATATAGTCCGCGGCGTTGGCCTGCTCCTCTGGGGAGAGAGTACCCCGGCGCAGCAGGTCCGCGTACCCCAGGATGGAGGTCATCGGGGTTTTGAGCTCGTGGGTAAAGCTCCCGATGAAGCGGTCCTGTCCCTCCATGGTGGCCTTGAGCGCGGCAAAATTGGCTTCCTGGCGAGCGGCCATGGCGTCAAATTCCCGGGCCAGCGCCCCCAGCTCGTCCTGGGTCTGTACTCCGCTGCGGCGGGACAGGTCCCCGGCGGCCAGCGCCTGGGCGGTTTGGGAGAGCTTGTCCAGGGGGCGGGTAAGAAACCAGGCGATACTGTACGACAGGCCGGCGCACACCACAAAGAGGATGGCGAAAATCTTTCCGTGGGCCTGCTGCTGCTGCTGGCGGGTCTGATAGATGGAGGAGATGTCGTAGGCCACATTGAGAATCAGGGGTTCCCCCTGAATCTCCAACTGGCCGGCCAGTTGGAGATACTGCTTTCCCTCATAGGAGAAGGCCGACTGGGCATAGTGCGTCCCATCCACCTGCTCCCTCAGGTCTAAAAAACCATCTGATATCCTTCCCTGGGAGAGAAATTCCCGCTCTGTCTCCAGCGAGAGGGCCGACCAGGACTTGTTGCCTTGGGCGGACAGCTGCTGGAGCACTTGGACCACATCCTGGGGCTGAGACCAGACTTCTACCGTTTCGACCAGCTGTAAGGTGTGGAAGAGAAGCTCGTAGGCGGACTTGGCGGCGGCTTCCTCCCGCTCCAGGGCGTTCTGGAAGGAGAGGGAGATTAGCGCACAGCTGCCAGCGCCGAAGAGGAGAGAGACCAGGCAGACCATGCACAGGGTGGTTTTCAGGCGAAATTTCATAGGGGCGTCTCCAGACGGTAGCCGATCTTGTTCACAGCCTGCAGCGCCTTTTCCCAGCCCACTTTTTTCCGCAGACGCTGGACATGCAGGTCCACGGTTTTGCTGCCGTAGGCCAGTTCTCCGCCCCAGACCCGTTCATAAATGGTGTCCCGGTAGAGGGCGGCGTTGGGGTTGTGAAGAAAGAGAAGCAGCAGGTCGTACTCTTTGGGGGTCAGGGAGACCTCCTCCTTCCCCCGCCAGACTTTCCGGGCCCGGGGGTCCACTCGTACCCCTGCCAGGGAGAGGGTCTCCTCGGTTTTGTGAAACCGGCGCAGGACCGTTTCCACCCGGGCCAGAAGCTCGGCCACGTCAAAGGGCTTGACAATATAGTCCTCGGCCCCCAATTTCAGCCCCTTCACCCGGTCGGCCACCGCCGACCGGGCGGTGACGAAGATCACAGGAAGCTCCAGGGACTGGAAGTATTCCAAAAGGGTGAAGCCATCGGTGCGGGGAAGCATGACGTCCACCAGGGCCAGGTCATAGTTCCCGGCAGCCGCCAGGTCCGCGGCCTGATCCCCATCTGGGGCATGGTCGCAGAGATAGCCGGCCGACTTTAGGGTCAGGCGGATCAGATCGGCAATGGGCAGTTCATCTTCTACGATTAAAATTTTAGGCAATGAAAATCCCTCCTTGCTTATGTGCATAGCATACCACAAAAAGGCATCCAAACGGCAACGAATGGTTTCCCAGACAAAAAACCGGAGGGCATGCCCTCCGGTTGGGTGTTTAGGACGCGGAATCCGTCCAGTGAATCTGCGCGGTGCAGGAGCCAGTTTGCAGGGTATGGAGCTGGTCCGGCAGCACCGGGACATAAGACAGGAATTGCAGGAACAAAGGTGGGTCTCCTTCTACGCCGGATAGTTGAAAGCCCGGGATGGGCTGTCCGGAGGCATCCAGGAGAGCGGTGCTTTCCTGGAGAGCATCCGGGTCCAATGCGTCCCCCTTCTGTAAGGTGACACAGGCGGAGAAGGGAGAGAAGAAGCCAGTTCCCACCATGGTTCCCTCTTGGTCCGTCAGGGTAGCCTCCTGGACGGGAGCCTGGGTCTCTACCGTCCAGTGAAACAGATGGGTTGAGGTTTCACCGTAGGGATTTGACAGGGACAGGGTGACCTCTTTGCCGGGGGTGAGTACGGGTTGCCGGTAGGTAATGGAGAGCATATAGCGTACTGTATTTTCTGAGAGCTGAATTCCCTGCTGTCCGATGCCATCAGGGGTGTTTTCAAGGGGATCGGACTCTGGGGTCGTCTCCATGGTAAAATCAAAAGTCGCGCCACCATAAAAGGGAGAGGAGGCGTCTGAAACGGGAGGAGCGGAGAGGTCCACAGGGTTCGGAAAAGTGAGATCCACGGTCAGATACAGCGTCATGGCATCCCCCACGACGCTGCGGAGGGTGGCTGTGACACCGTTGTTTTCACTGGTTATGTCCAGCGTCTGGGTGCAGGCGGCCAGGGTGGCCTGGTCCAGCTGGCTTAGGTCCAGGTAACTGTTCAGAGGGTCATTGGGGTCCAGGCGAATCTGGGCCTCATCCCCGCCGTCGGCGGGCATGGGGACGGCGGTTTCCTCCTTCTGCTGCCCACAGGCAGCACAGAACAGGAAAGCCAACAGCAAGCAGGCGAGCAGAACCTTTTTCATGGGGGCACTCCTTTCTCACTGGGGGAGGGGCTGAACACCGGGCAGTTCTTCCAACGTGGCAATGCCGTTTTCCAGGGCGTGTGTCCGCAGGAAACGGTACATCTCGGCCTGGGTTGCGTAGCAGTAGGGATTCACGTAAAAGATGCCAAGAATACCCAACGTGCATACATCCAGCAGGTACCAGCCCAGAAAGCTCAAGAAAGTAACAAAGATGTCCCACTTGTAGCCCTGGGTCATATCCAGGCTCAAGCGGATGACCCGTCTGTAATGCAGGTGCGGGTTTTCCGCCAGGATGAAGGGGACGGCAAAGTACCCTAAGCTGCGGATGATTCCCGGGACAATGAGCAGCAGAAACCAAAGGGCATTGAACAAGCGCCGCAGGAACTGGGTGAGCACCACATTGCCGTAGTTGGCGTTGAAGCCGAAAGCAACCCGAGAAAAAGGAACTTTGTGGGTTGGGGAACTCTCCAGCAGGAACCGGCAGGCCCCCACTTCAAAGGGACCGCTGACCAGAAACAGGATCACAAGCCACACCGTGCCCAGGGAAATGGAAAAGAGGGCCAAGGGATTGGTGTAGTATTCCACGGTATACAGAAACTCCAAGGGGCCGTAAAGCGCAAGGTCTTGACAAATCGCGATACAGTTTGTCACCGTCTCATGGATCCTTGTGGGGAGGAAATCCCCCATTAGAAGCAGCAGGAGAAGAATCCCCCCTACCATGGGCCAGTAGTTGGCGAGGAAAGCGGCCTTTCCTGTCTGCTTATATTCTAAGCGATTCCAACGGGTTGTCTCCATATATGTCCTCCTTTGCATGCGAGGGGGCAAATAGGGTCAATTTCATTATAGGGGATTTTTCTCCAGCCGTCAATGGAAGGATGCTGTGCGTGGGTTTTCCATGAAAACCAAGGAGACCCTTCCGCCCTTTCTGTGGGCTTCGCCACTTGTAATTTCTGACAGATTGAGGTAAGATATGGCATCCTCCCAGCATAGGGTCCGCCAAGAGGACGGGGGAGGAGGCGTGATGTGACAGGAGAGGAGGACGCCAATGACGAGAGCGGAATGGGAAGCCTTGGTGGAATATACCTTGAATATCGGCCGGCAGATGATGGAGTGCGGCGCGGAGGCCTGGCGGGCGGAGAATACCATGGCCAGGATTTTTCGGGCCTATGGCCTGGAGGTCCTGGATGCCCATGTGATCGCCACCCAGGCGGCGGTGACGGTGAAGACCCCCACGGGGGAACACTATACCAGCACCTGCATGATCCTGCCGGACAAGACCGGGACGGATTTGGGGCGTCTGGAGACCCTCAATGCCGCCGCGCGGCATATCTGTGATGCGCCGCCGCCCTTGGAGGAGCTTCCCCTTTGCCTGAAGTGGCCAGTGGCCCGATGGTCCTGGCGGGAGCTATTGGGCTATCTGTTGGGCGCCGGGGCCTTTGCCATCTTCTTCGGCGGCGTCTTTTTGGACGGCGTGGCGGCAGGGGCGATCGGCGGCGTGGTTTACCTCATGGAGCAGGTGCGCCGGGTCCACCAGCAAAACAAAATTATCTACACTGTTGTGGCCTGTTTTCTGGCGGGCCTGCTGGCCCAGGCCTGTGTCGGAATAGGCTTTGGGGTCAACCTGGACTTGATTATGATTGGGGACATTATGCTCTTTATCCCAGGGCTGGTGATCGTCAACGGCGTCCGGGAGTTCTTTTACGCGGATATCCTCACCGGGCTCTATCGCCTGGTGGAGGCGCTCCTCATTGCAGGGGCCATCGCCGCAGGCTACGCGGTATCTTTGATGATGGGAGGGAGCCTGTGATGGGAGAAGGCGCGATACAGATTCTGTGCGGCGGTTTGGGGACGCTGGCCTACGCCCTGTTCTTCCATGTCCGTCCCCGCCATCTGCTCCTGGCCACCTTGGGCGGTGCGCTGTCCTGGCTGCTGTATCTTCTGGTGCTGGCCCGGGACGGGAATGTATTTCTCAGCGCGTTGGTGGCCTCCATGGGGGTCTGCCTGTGGTCTGAGGGAATGGCCCGGGTGCGAAAAGCCCCCGCCAACATTTTTATGATTCCCGGTATCATCCCCCTGCTCCCCGGCGGGGCGCTGTATTATACCATGAGTGCCCTCATCGGAGGGGACATGGATACGGTCATGCTGAAGGGGAAAGAGACTGGACTGATGGCCTTGGGAATTGTGGTGGGCATCCTGGTTGCCTCTGAGTTGGTCCGCATGATCCTTTGGGCGGAGATTCGCCGGAAAAAAATGCTCCGTAGCCGCCGGACGCCGCCGGGGCCCCGGTGAGGAAGAATCTGGACTTATAAAATATTCCCTTTTTGGCTCTGTTAAAAAGACCAATTCCCGTTATAATAAGAAAGAACGGCAAATACGCCCGGAGGAACCCAAGGAAAAAGGAAACGCATCGAGGTGTTTGATATGTTAGAGCAAGTCCGAAAAGAAGCCCATGCCGCCGCCCAGCAGATCTGTGAGGCAGCCAAACTCCGTCAGGGCCAGATTCTGGTGGTGGGCTGTTCCACCAGTGAGGTGACCGGTCATAAAGTGGGGAGTTATTCCAGCCCGGAACTGGGGCAGGCCATCTATGAAGGGATGCAGGAGGTTCTCATTCCCCGGGGAATTTATTTGGCGGCCCAGTGCTGTGAGCATCTGAACCGGGCCATCATTGTGGAGGCCGAAGCAGTGGGGCAGGGAGAAATCTGCAACGTGGTGCCTCAGCCGAAGGCGGGTGGCTCCTTTGCCACAGCCGCCTACCATGGGTTCCGGCATCCTGTGGCGTTGGAGCAAATCCAGGCGGACGCGGGCCTGGACATTGGAGGGACCCTCATCGGCATGCATTTGAAGCATGTGGCGGTTCCTGTCCGCCTGGAACAGAAACAGATTGGAGAAGCCATTCTCCTGGCTGCGCGGGTGCGCCCCAAGTTCATTGGGGGGGACCGGGCGGTCTACGATGAGACATTGAAATAAGAGAAGAACCCCCTTCCCCAGAGCAGCTCTGGGGAAGGGGGTTCTTCGATGCTTGGCTGCCCCGCTGCCACACCAGCAGCGGGGCAGGGGAGTCAAAACAATAATGAATTACACGAACAATCCTTTGCTCAGTACGATCTTCTGAATTTCGCTGGTGCCCTCGTAAATCTGGGTGATCTTTGCGTCGCGCATGAGGCGTTCCACGTGATACTCCTTCATAAAGCCGTTGCCGCCCAGCATCTGAACTGCGTCGGTGGTCACGTGCATGGCGGTCTCCGCGGCGATGAGCTTGGCCTTGGCGGCGGAGGCGGAGAAGGGCTTGTGTTCGTCCTTGTCGCAGGCGGCTTTGTAGACCATGTACTTGGCCATCTCAATCTCATTGGCCAGGTCCACCATCCGGAAGGCCAGGTGCTGGTTCTTATAGAGGGGCTTTTTGAACTGCTCCCGCTGCATCAGGTACTTCCGGGCGATCTCAAAAGCGCCCTCTGCAATGCCCAGGGCCTGGGAGGCGATGCCGATGCGGCCGCCGTCCAGGGTTTTCATGGCAGCGACGAAGCCCTTGCCCGGCGGGGTAATCATATTGGCCACGGGGACGCGGACATCGGTGAAGTGAAGCTCACTGACCATGGCGCTGCGGATGCCCATGGTGTTGTGGCGGGCGCCGATGGTAAAGCCCGGGGTATTTCTCTCCACCACGAAGGTGGCGATGCTCTTGGGCCCCAGCTCGTGGTCGGTGAGGGCGTAGACGCAGAAGTAGTCGGACAGGGGGCCGTTGGTGATAAAGCACTTGCTGCCGTTGATGATGTACTCGTCTCCGTCCCGCTGGGCGAAGGTCAGCATACCGCTGACGTCGGAGCCGGCGGTGGGCTCAGTCAGACCGAAGGAACCCAGGTGCCCGTCCCGGAGCACAGGGGGCATGAAGCGCTTAAGCTGCTCATCGGTGGCCTCGGAGAAGTACAGGCTGCCGCCATACAGAGAGGTGGCAACGGAGAAAGAGACACCCAGGGAGGGGTCCACTTTGGAGATCTCTTCCACAGCCAGGGCGTATTCCATGTAGCCCAGCCCCTGACCGCCGTATTCCTTGGCATAGGGAAGACCGATGAATCCCATGTCGCACAGATCTTTGTAGAGGTTCACATCGTACTCGCGGGTCTCGTCCCGTTCAAGGACCTTGGGAGCCACCTTTTTCTCGGTGAAGTCACGGGCCATTTTCTGGATCGAGAGTTGTTGTTCGTTCAGTTCAAAGTTCATGATGGTATTGTCTCCTTTGCATTGGTAAGAACCAACTGGCCTGCTTGACTGAAAGCGCTGTCACGGACGACAGAGATCTCGACAATCGTTTCCGGCCAAGGACAAATTGTACAGGTACACATTACCACATGGAATCACGAAAATCAACGCCGTGACTTTAATTTTTTCGTGCAGAAGAAATATTTTTTTCTTTTCTTGCTTTTCAAAATTTTCATTGAGACCGGAGAATTGCCTGAGAGAGATAAAACCAGGCAAGCATCTTTGTGGATCATTGCCAGAACCGGCAAAGATGCGCCCAAAAAGAACCGGCAGCGATTTCCCATATCGCTGCCGGTCCTTTTTTAAAAAGAGAGAAAAGAGAGAGAAAAGAGAGTGTGTAAGTAAAGTCAGAAGTTTTTGATCTCTGCTGCTTACAAGTGATATAGTACAGGAGAATTGTGACCAAAATATTGGAATGATATGGCTAAATTATGAATTCCGTGACGGTTTTGTAAACGATTTCTTAATCGGACATAAGAAACAGGAGATGGGCTTTTGGATAGGGGGCAAGAGACAAAAACTGCGGGGAACCTGAAATGGTTCCCCGCAGGGGATGGACTTATCCGGCGCTGCTGACCAGCCCTTGTTTTACGGCCTGTTCGTAGCTGTGATAGGCGGTGTACAGCTCCATCTCTGCCGCGGTGACATCCCGCTTGGCGGTGTTCAGCGTGTTCTTAGCGTCCAGAAGGGCGTTGTCCGAGAGGTTGCCCAGTTCGTGCTTTCGCTCTGCCACGGCGTAGACCTGTTCCTCATAGGCCAGGGCACTCTCCTTGGCCGACAGCGCGGCTTGGGCGGGGGCGAGGGCCTTGTAGAGGGATTGGAAGGAGAGTTCAAACTCCGCGATGGTGGCGTCGTTTTGATAGAGGGTGGACTGATAGGTATACTCCGCCATCTTGTACTGGTAGCTGTTCTTTCCCTCCTCCCGCCGGGCGTCGTCCATGGCCTGCTTGGCGTCCTCCACAGACCGGGCAGAGGCATAGAGGGTGTAGCTGTTCTCCTTGGCCTTTTCCAGGTCGGAGGTATAGGAAATGGTGGCCAGTTGTCCCTGGGTGACGTAGGGGGTGCTGGTAAGGGTCAGGCGGCCTGTGGGGACATCTCCCATCAGGGACTGGAGGGAATTGTACAGGGTGGAGATGGTGTTCTCCAGACTGTCCATGGAGGCCTTCAGACTGTCATAGCCGCTTTGGGCCTGCAGCAGGGTCAGCTGGGAGACCTGCCCCAATCCATAGCGCAGCTCCACTTCCTGCAGGGAACGCTGGGTGCTTTCCATGGTCTCCTGCAGGGCCTCCAGCTGAAGCTGGGTGGAGAGGATGGTCAGATAGAGGGACTCCGCCCCGGCAATGGTCTGGGCGGCGGCATAGTCGATTTGGCGGGCGGTGTCCTCCAAGGTTTTTTGGTAGTCCTCCTTCTGGTCCTTCAGATCGTCTAACTGGTCTTCCATGGATTCCAGGGAGGTTTCTAAGCTTGCCGCTTGCATTTTGCTGTACTCGCTGAGAGCAGTAAGAGAACTAACAGCCACAACATTATTAATCAAATCATCCAGCCCGTCAATCTTATCATTGGCAATTTCGATTTTGGAAAGAGATTCTTGCAATTTTTTCGTTGCTTCAGTTAGCTTTCCGGAAGAACCATTTAAGAGCATAGAGATCTGCAGCTCCATGGCATCAATGGCATCCTCCATCTCGTCGATGGCCTCATCCCAGTCCATGGCCTCGGCGGATTTCAGGCTCTCCTGCGCCGCCTTCAAGGTCAGGTTGTTGGCCTTTACCCGGGGGCCGATCTGGTCGAAGGAGAGGGTCCCGTCCGAGGGAATGGTAACCGAGGTGTTGCCCGTGGAGGACTGGGGCTGTCCGCTGTCGTTGGGTGCCCGCACCGCCGCGGCGGGTGCGGACAGGGACAGCAGGGCAGAGCAGGTTAGGCACAGGGCCGCGAAACGTTTTTTCATAGGGGATTCCTCCTGGCGTGGAAAAGGGAATCGGTTGTTAGAAACCGGACGAAAGTGTTGCTATTTTAGCAGAGTTCTATGAAGAAACTGTGAACAGAAGGAAAAAATCGAAGGTCACCCAGTGACCTTCGATTTTTTTCAGCTTGCTTCGGGCTTACAGCAGATCGGTTTCCTGGGGCAGCTCCTCTGGAAACGCCAAGCAGGTGATGGAGATTTCAAATGCGGTGCGCTCCTGGGTGGTCTCCCCGATGGTTTTGAGGTAGGTGCGGCTCTGCAGCCGTCCGTCCAGCCAGAGGGCATCTCCTGTCTGAAGCTGGCTGCACTGCAGAGCCAGGCTGCCCCAGGCGATGCAGGGGAGATAGTCGGCCCGACGGTAACGGCGGTTGACCGCCAGGAGCAGGTCGCAGATATCCCGACCCAGGGGGGTGCGCCGCAGAACCGGGGGCTTGCAGAGGACCCCGTGCAGGAACACCTGGTTGCAGGGGTCCCCCTCTCCCGGGACCACAGACCGGGCCAGGACAGTGATCACCAGCCGGTTGCCCACCCCGCTGCGGTTGTTAAAGGAGCGAATCTCCCCAGTCACCTCCACGAAGGCGCCCGCCTGGGGGAGGGCAGTCTCCGGGGAGGAGAGGGGGAAGAGAATGTTCAGCAGGTCCTCCCGCCCCGACAGGCGGGGCACTGCCAGGGGAAAGCGATAGAAGTCGATGCCGTGTACCTGATGGGACAGAACTGCCTCTCCGGCGACGGTCCCCCGCAGGACCACCCGGTTTTCCTTTTGTTCCATGTTCAGACCGCCTCCAAAGTTTGTTGACTGTCTGAACTATATGAGCTGCCGGAAGGAACTATGCCGGGGTTTTCTCAGTCCTTGGATTTATAGTAGAGCATACAGTGGCAGAATCCCTCGTAATTGGGGTCGGCGATCTGATCCCGAAACTCCTGACAGATACATTTGGTGGCGGGAGAGACCTCCAGCTTGCAGGGACAGTGCCCGCCCTTTCGTTTCAGCCCCTCTCGAATCTTGGCCACAATCTCTTTGTCTTCATTCAAACGAACGCTCATATCGGTGCCTCCTGTGATGGTTTTCAGACATAGCTTACCCCAAAGCCACGTCCATTACCATCATGACAGAAAAGCCCACCAATGTAAAGAGGGCCATCCAATCTTTGTTTTCGTTGGTTTGGCTTTCCGGGATAAGCTCTTCCACCACCACGTAAATCATAGCGCCGGCGGCAAAGGCCAGCAGGAAGGGCAGGCAGGTGCGGACCTTCAGCACCAGCAGGGCGCCCAGCACGGCGGCGATGGGCTCCACCACCCCGCTGAGCTGACCGTAGAAGAAGGACTGCCCGCGGGAATAGCCCTCCCGGCGGAGAGGGACGCTCACCGCCATGCCCTCCGGCAGATTCTGCAGGCCAATGCCCAGGGCCAGCATCCAAGCCCCTGCCGCTGTGGAGCCATCCAGCCCATAGGCCAGAGACCCAAAGGCGACCCCGATGGCCATGCCCTCGGGAATGTTATGGAGGGTGATGGAAAAGACCAGCATGGCACAGCGTTTGAAGCCCGCCTTTCTGCCGCTGTCTTCCCGGCGGAGCAGGGCCCGCCGTTCGCTGAACCGGGTGAACAGACGGTCCCCCAAAAACAGAAGGACGCCGCCGCCCATGAAGCCGATGAGCGCGGTAAGCCAGGGATTCATCCCCAGGGAAGCGGACATATCAATGGAGGGGGAGAGCAGGGACCAAAAGGCCGCGGCCACCATCACCCCGCCGGCCAACCCCAGCATGGCGTCCATCACGTTCCGGTTGGGCTGCCGCATGAAGAAAACCACGCAGGCACCCAGGGAGGTGAGCGCCCAGGTAAACAGCGTGGCAATCAGGGCCTGAACCGGGAATGCCAGCTGAGAAAAGCTGTCAAGCATAGAATTCCTCCTTTGGATGATTTGCCCCGGCGGGCGAGGGGGCGTCTGCCCGGCCTGGGACAGTGTATCCTATGAAGGGAGGAGGAGCGGGGTGCCTATCCCTGTCGGAAGAGAAGAGATCGTTGATAGAAGCGGGGAGAAAACACAAAAAGCCGCGCCCGTCGGAGCGTCCGACAGGCGCGGCTTTTTGCATGTGCATGAAGAGGATCAATATTCGACAACGCCTTCATAGACCAGTACGGCGTCGCCGGTCAGGATGACCTCGTGGTCGGTGTACTTGACCACCAGATCACCGCCCACTAACTTGACTGTGATGTCTTTGCCTTTCTCCACAAAGCCATTCTCTGTGGCGGCAATGACAGCGGCGCAGGCGCCGGTGCCGCAGGCCACGGTCTCCCCATTGCCCCGTTCGTAGACCCGCATCCGCAGGGTGTCTTCGTTGACGATGCGGACAAACTCGGTGTTGATCCGCTCGGGGAAGTAGGAGGCCCGCTCAAACTTGGGCCCTAAGGTCTCCAGGTCCAGGGCGGAGGGATCGTCGCAGAACACCACGCAGTGGGGATTGCCCACGCTGGCGCAGGTGATGTGATAGGTGCCCCCGGCAATCTCCACCGGCCGGTTGATGATGGTGGAGCCGGGGAGGGTGGTGGGCAGGCTCATGGCATCCAGGTCCGCTTTGCCCATGCCTACGCTGATGGTGTTGGCCTTGCCGTTGCGCGTATAGAGCAGCAGACTCTTGATGCCGCCGGCGGTCTCAATGGTCATGTACTCTTTTTTGACAATCCCCTTGTCATAGAGGTACTTGCCCACGCAGCGGATGGCGTTGCCGGCCATGGCACCCTCGGTGCCATCCCGGTTGAAGATCCGCATCCTGGCGTCGGCCACCCGGGAGTCCTCAATGAGGACGATGCCGTAGCCGCCAATGCCGTAATGCCGGTCACAGAGACTCACGCACAGGGAGCCCGGGCTGGTAATGGTGCCCTTCCGGTTATCAAAGAAGATATAGTCATTGCCGCAGCCCTGCATCTTGGCGAAAGGAAGCAGCTGCCGCTCTTTGCGCATGCGGTTCAGGTCAACCAGCTCGGTGTTGTCCAGGTGGAACCGGCTGGCGATCATGTTGGCCATGGCGTTGGCGGTGTCCAGCGCGGTGATGGAGGCGATGGAATGACGGACTGCCTCCCGGTGGAGTTCAATGTATTCCCGAATGGTGTCGTCATACAGTGCGCCGGTGTAGACGATCAGGCCGATTTTTCCCGCCTCCATCAGCTGGTAGGCCTCGGAGCCCGGGACAATGGGGGGAATCTCATGGACCTGGATGCCCAGGGAACGGATGGCGCTGGCGGTGTCCGCCGTGGCGTACATGGGCATTTTCAGGTCGTCAAACTTCTTGGCCAGGCCGACCACCTCGGGCAGCTCGTGGTTTTCCACGCTGAGCAGCACGCCCTTGCCCATGTAGTGACGGTAGCCGGCGGCGGCAAAGCCCTTGAACAGCGCTTCGTTGAAGGTCCGGCCCAGACCCAGCACCTCGCCGGTGGACTTCATCTCGGGGCCCAGAATGGCGTTGGCATCGGTGATCTTCTCGAAGGAGAAGACAGGCACTTTGACTGCGTAATAGGGGGGGATTTTCCACAGGCCGGAGGGGTATCCCAACGTCTTCAGAGAGGCGCCCATCATAATCTTGGTGGCCAGGTCCACCATGGGAATCCCGGTGACCTTGCTCAGGTAGGGGACCGTCCGGGAAGCCCGGGGGTTGACCTCAATGACAAAGAGCTCTCCCTGGTAGACCAGATACTGGATGTTCACCAGCCCCTTGGTGCCCAGGGCCAGGGCCAGCTTTTCCGAGCACTCCACCACCACACGCATCATCTTGTCGGTGAGGCTGTACGGGGGATAGACGGCGATGGAGTCGCCGCTGTGGACGCCGGCCCGCTCGATATGCTCCATGATGCCGGGCATCAGCACGTCGGTGCCGTCGGAGATCACATCCACCTCCAGCTCAGTGCCAGGCATGTACTTGTCCACCAGAACGTCGTTTTTGATGCCGCCGGAGAGGATGACGCCCATATATTTCTCCACGTCCTCCCGCCCATGGGCGATGACCATGTTCTGGCCGCCGATGACGTAGGAGGGGCGGAGCAAAACCGGGAAGCCCAAGGCTTCCGAGGCATTCAGCGCCTCTTCCAGGGTGGTGACGCTCATGCCCTTGGGGCGGCGGATGCCCAAGTCCTCCAACAGGGCGTCGAAGCGCCCCCGGTCCTCGGCCATGTCGATGCCGTCGGCGGAGGTGCCCAGGATGGGGATGCCCTGCTGGTCCAAGAACTCCGTCAGGGCGATGGCGGTCTGGCCGCCGAAGGCCACCACCACACCCACGGGGTGCTCCACTTCAATGACCCCCATCACATCCTCAGGGGTGAGGGGCTCAAAGTACAGCCGGTCGGCGGTGTCATAGTCGGTGGAGACGGTCTCCGGGTTGTTGTTGATGATGACCACGTCATAGCCCAGCTCTTTCAGGGTCTGGACACAGTGGACGGAGCTGTAATCAAATTCAATGCCCTGGCCGATCCGAATGGGGCCGGACCCCAGGACGATGACGGTGTCCCGGCCGGTCCGGGGGAAGTTCCGGGCATCACAGTGCTCGTCATAGGTGGCGTAGAAGTACGGGGTTTGGGCCTGGAATTCCGCCGCGCAGGTGTCCACCATCTTATAGCTGGGGGAGCGGTGGGGCAGGGCTGCTGGGTCCACCCCCGCCAGGCGGGCCAGGGTCTTGTCAGGGTAGCCGTATTTCTTCGCCTGGAGATAGGTCTGCTCGGTGAGCCCGCCCTGCAGGGAGGCCTCGAAGGTGACCAGGTTTTGCAGTTTGCAGATGAACCACTTGTCAATCTTGGTGATATCGTGAATGTGGTCCACAGACACCCCCTGGGACAGGGCCTCAAAAATGGTGAACAGCCGCAGGTCATCCATGGAGGCCAGGCGTTCATCCAGGGAGCGGCCGGTGGTGTCCTGGGAATGGAGGCTGTCCAGCTTGATTTCCGCCCCCCGGACGGCTTTCATCAGGGCGGCCTCAAAGGTATGGGCAATGGACATGACTTCGCCGGTGGCCTTCATTTGGGAGCCCAACTTCCGGCTGGCCCCGTGGAACTTGTCAAAGGGCCACTTGGGGAACTTCACCACCACATAGTCCACTGCGGGCTCAAAACAGGCGAAAGTCTCACCGGTCACATCGTTTTTGATCTCATCCAGGGTGTAACCCAGAGCGATCTTGGCGGTGATCTTGGCAATGGGATAGCCCGTGGCCTTGGAGGCCAGGGCGGAGGAGCGGGAGACCCGGGGGTTTACCTCGATGACAGCATACTCAAAGCTGTCCGGGTTTAGGGCAAACTGGCAGTTGCAGCCGCCCTCGATGCCCAGCTCCTCGATGATCTTCAAAGCGGCTGAGCGGAGCATCTGGTACTCCTTGTCGGCCAGGGTGAGCGCGGGTGCCACCACAATGGAGTCGCCGGTGTGAATCCCCACCGGGTCAAAGTTCTCCATGGAGCAGATGGTGATGGCGGTGCCCTTGTGGTCCCGCATCACCTCAAACTCAATCTCTTTCCAGCCAAAGATATATTTTTCGATGAGGACCTGGGTGATGGGGGAGTAGTCCAGGCCCACGGAGCCCACTTCCCGGAGCTCTTCCTCATTGTAGGCAACGCCGCCGCCGCCGCCGCCCAGGGTGAAGGCGGGCCGGACAATGACCGGGTAGCCAATGCGGTTAGCAATGGCAACGCAGGTTTCAATGTCATGGGCGGTGTCCGAGGGGATGGTGGGCTGGCCGATTTTAGCCATGGCGTCCTTGAACAGCTGCCGGTCCTCCGCCTTGTCGATGGCATCGGCATTGGTGCCGATGAGGCGGACGTTGTGCTCCTTCAGGAAGCCTTCATGGTCCAGCTCCATGGCGATGGTCAGACCGGTCTGCCCGCCCAGGCCAGCCAGCAAGCTGTCCGGCTGGGTTTCCAGAATGATCCGCTTGATGGTTTCCGTGGTCAGGGGCTCCAGGTAGACCGCGTCGGCCATGGCGTTGTCGGTCATGATGGTGGCGGGGTTGGAGTTGACCAGGATGGTCTCCACCCCCTCCTGCTTCAGCACCCGGCAGGCCTGGGTGCCGGCGTAGTCGAACTCAGCGGCCTGGCCAATGACAATGGGGCCGGAGCCGATGACCAGTACCTTCTTGATGGATGTATCCTTCGGCATTACAAGCCCTCCTTCATCATCGCAGTAAAGCGGTCAAACGCGGTCAGGCAGTCCAGGGGCCCGCCGTGGGCCTCGGGGTGGAACTGGAGCGAGAACGCGTGAAACTCAGGGTAATCTACCCCTTCACAGGTGCCGTCGTTGACATTGACAAACCGCAGCTTGCCTCCGGTGCCGGCCAGGGTGGTCTCGTCCACGGCATAGCCGTGGTTCTGGCTGGTGATGGAGACCTCGCCGGTCTCCAGGTCCATGGCCGGCTGGTTGGCACCCCGGTGGCCGAACTTGAGCTTTTTGGTCTTCGCCCCTGCGGCCAGGGCCATCATCTGGTGCCCCAGGCAGATTCCAAACATGGGCAGCTTGCCGAACAGTTTCTGAATCTGCTGGATGCAGAAGGGGTTGTCCGCCGGGTCACCCGGGCCATTGGAGAGCATCACGCCGTGGTGGCCCGCCGCCAGAATCTCCTCCGCGGGGGTGTTGTAGGGATAGATGGTCACCTTACAGCCCCGGGCCAGCAGAGAGTTGGCAATGCTCTCCTTGGCGCCGTAGTCCAGCAGCGCCACCGAGAAGGCGGCCTCCCCCTGGGGCATACGGACCGTGACTTCTTTTTCACTGGTGTTCTCCACGGACTGGGTGACCCGGTAGGCCTTCAGCGCCTCCCAGTCGGGCTGGCCCTCCTCCGTGGTAATCACTGCGTTGAGGACGCCGCCATCCCGAAGCAGCTGGGTGAGCATCCGGGTATCCACCCCGGCGATGCCCACCACGTTCTGGGCTTTCAGAAAGGCGTCCACCGTTTCCTCACATCGGAAATTAGAGGGGGTTTGGCAATATTCCCGGACCACCACGCCGCCCATCTGGCAATGAGGGCTCTCTTTGTCCTTGTGACAGATGCCGTAGTTGCCAAACTGTGGGAAGGTGTAGACCACCAGCTGCCCGTAGTAGCTGGGATCTGTCAGGCTTTCCACGCAGCCGGTCATGCCCGTGGTGAAGACCAGCTCGCCCATGGCGGTGCCGGCGGCGCCGAAGCTGTGCCCTTCCAGAACCTGACCGTTTTCCAAATAGAGATATGCTTTTTTCATCGTGTCCCTCCATCCATGTATCAGGAATCAAACGGTTGTTTTTTGGGGAAAGTATCGGGGAAAAACGTAATTTTCTAACGTTTAAGTATACCGGAAAATTGATCCGGCGTCAATGTGGAACTGGATGCCCCGGGAAAAAAACAATGCGGGTAAAGTTTCGTATATTTTGGTAGAATTGACGAGAAAAAGTGAATAATTATGGAAATATACGAATAAATATTCAATCTCCATAAAAAACCGGGGGAAACCAACGCGGTTTCTCCCGGTTTGCGGAACCTCTGTCAATAGAGGACCATGTATTTTGCGATTTCCCAGCTGGAAACGCGGGTGCAGTACTCCTCCCACTCTTTTTCCTTGCCGGCGATGTACTGGGTGTAGATATGGGGCCCCAGCACCTCCGCCATCAGGGGGTCGGCCTCCAGGGCGTCCAGGGCGTGCTCCAGGGAATCGGGCAGGTCCTCAATGCCGCAGGCTGCCCGTTCATCGGCGTTCATCTCAAAGATGTTCTCTGTGATCTCCTCCGGAGGGGTGAGCTTTCTCTCCATGCCGTCCAGGCCGGCGGCCAGGCAGACGGCCAGCGCCAGATAGGGGTTGCAGGAGGGGTCGGGGTTTCGCAGCTCCACCCGGGTGGACTGTCCCCGGGCGGCGGGGATTCGGATCAGGGCCGAGCGGTTGGAGGCGGACCAGGCGGAGTAGCAGGGGGCCTCATAGCCGGGAACCAGACGCTTGTAGGAGTTGACCAGGGGATTGGTGATGGCGGTCATGCCCTTCACATGGGTCAGCAGGCCGGCGATGAAGTGATAGGCGTCCTTTGAGAGCTGACGGTCTCCGTCGGGGTCAAAGAAGACGTTTTTCCCATCCTTGAACAGGGACATATTGATGTGCATGCCCGAGCCAGCGGTGCCGTAAATGGGTTTGGGCATAAAGGTGGCGTGAAGACCGTTGGCGTAGGCGATTTTTTTCACCGTCTGTTTGAAGGTGATGATGCTGTCGGCGGCGTTCAGCGCCTCGGCGTACTTAAAATCAATCTCATGCTGCCCGGCGGCGCACTCGTGGTGGGAGGCCTCGATCTCAAACCCCAGGGCCTCCAGGGCCAGGCAGATTTCCCGGCGGGTGTGGTCCCCATGGTCAATGGGGCCTAAGTCGAAGTAACCAGCCTCGTCGTTGGTCTTGGTGGTGGGTTTGCCGTCTTTGTCCATCTCAAACAGGAAGAATTCGCATTCCGGCCCCACATTGAAGGTATAGCCCAGGTCAGCGGCCCGCCGGAGCACCCGCTTCAGGGCTCCCCGGGGGTCCCCGATGAAGGGGGTGCCGTCCGGGTTGCACACGTCGCAGAGCAACCGGGCCACCTTGCCCTGCTGTTCGTACCAGGACAGGACGGTGAAGGTGTCCAGATCGGGGTAGAGGTACTGATCAGATTCGTGGATCCGGGTAAAGCCCTCGATGGAGCTGCCATCAATAGAGATTTGATTGTTTACGGCTTTTTGGATCTGCGAGGCGGTGATGGCCACGTTTTTGGCCTGGCCAAAGATATCGGTGAACTGCATGCGGATGAAGTCAATGCCCTCTTCCTCTACCATGCGGATGATATCGTCCTTGGTGTATTTGCTCATTAAGATCAGTTCCCCTTTCAAACGAAAAAAGGACCAGTAAGCTTCGAATTCCGAAGCACTCGTCCGCTCTTTCAAATTATAGTATTCCCAAGCAGGACTGTCAAGGAAAAAGTCATCGGTCTGTGGTTTTTCTTATATTAAAGGATAGGATTTGGACAGGATGGCGGGGAATTTCCCCCTCTCTGTTGGTAACATAGTGGAAAAATTATAAAATCCCAGGAGAAAGCGGCCGGACCCCATTGCAAATTCCACGGGTTTGTGGGAAAATAAGCGGGTGCAACATGGAACATCATGCGGGAACCCAGGCCCGCTGCAAGGGAACCAGATCAAAGGGGTCGATGAAGATGACAAAGCTGGAACAGATTTACGAGGGAAAGGCCAAAAAAGTATTTCGGACCGATGACCCGGCGTATTGCGTCGTGGAATACAAGGACGATGCCACCGCGTTCAATGGACTGAAAAAAGGGACCATTTTGGGGAAGGGCGCCGTGAACAATCGGATGACCAACCTGCTCATGCAGATGCTGGAGCAGCAGGGGATTCCCACCCATTTCGTAAAGGAGCTCAGCGACCGGGAGACCGTGGTGAAAAGGGTGGAGATCGTACCCCTGGAGGTCATTGTCCGCAACATTTCCGCTGGTCACTTCGCCCAGAACTATGGGGTGGAGGAGGGGATCGTCTTTGACGAGCCCACCATTGAGTTTTCCTATAAAAATGACGCGCTGGGGGACCCCCTCATCAATTCCTACCATGCCCGGGCCCTGAAACTGGCCACGGGCGAGGAGATCGACACCATCGTCCGCCTGGCCTTTCAGGTCAACGAGGCTCTGAAGGCATTTTTCCTGTCAGTGGGCATTAGGCTGGTGGACTTTAAGCTGGAGTTTGGCCGGACGGGGGACGGGACCATCGTCTTGGCGGATGAGATCTCCCCGGACACCTGCCGCCTGTGGGACAAAGACACCAATGAGAAGCTGGACAAGGACCGCTTCCGCCGGGATTTGGGCCACGTGGAAAGCGCCTATCAGGAGGTCATGCGCCGCCTGCTGGAGAAGCAGCCCTAAGGCCCCGACCCGGGATCAGCCGCGTGCGCCAGCACGCTGAAAAAGGAGGAAACACACATGTGTGGAATTGTCGGATTTACCGGCAGCCAGAATGCGGCCCCCATTTTGCTGGACGGGCTGAAGAAGCTGGAATATAGAGGATACGATTCCGCCGGCATGGCGGTATTGGGACAGGATGGCATTCAGATGGTCAAAACCATCGGAATGATCAAAAATCTGGACAACAAGACGCAGGGAGGGGCGGCCCTTCCGGGCACCGCCGGCATCGGCCATACCCGCTGGGCCACCCATGGGGAGCCCACGGATGTCAATGCCCATCCCCACATGAGCAATGATGACAAGTTCGCCATTGTCCACAACGGCATCATCGAGAACTATGCCCAGCTCCGGGAGGAGCTTAAAGCAAAGGGGTTCCAGTTCAAGAGCGAGACCGATACTGAGGTGATTGTGCATCTGTTGGACCTCTACTATGAGGGTGACCTGAAAAAAGCGGTATTGAAAACCGTTTCCCGCCTGGAGGGCGCCTATGCTCTGGGTATCCTCTGCGCGGAGGAGGGGGGACGCCTGATTGCGACCCGTCACGCGGCACCCCTGATCGTGGGTGTGGGCATTGGGGAAAATTACTTTGCCTCCGATGTTACAGCCCTGGTGGCGTATACCAAAAACGTCATCTACTTAGAAGACGGGGAGATCGCGGACATTACTCCCGATAGAATTACCGTATACGACAGCATTGGTAAGAACCTCGAAAAGTCTATCACCCGGATCGCTTGGGATATTGCAGCGGCGGAAAAGGGTGGTTATGACCACTTTATGCTCAAGGAGATCATGGAGCAGCCCAACGCCATCAAGTCCACCATTGAGCCCCGGATTCAGAATGGAGAGGTGGTGCTGGACGACTTCTCCCTGACGGACGAAGACCTGAGGCAGATCAACAAGATTATGATTACCGCCTGCGGCTCGGCCTTCTATGCCGGCAGCGTGGGCAAGTATGTGATGGAGGAGCTCTGCCGGATTCCCGTGGAGGCGGACCTGGCCTCCGAGCTTCGCTACCGCAATCCCCTGGTGGATGAGCACACCCTGCTGGTGGTGGTCTCCCAGTCCGGGGAGACCGCGGACACCATCGCCGCCATGAAGGAGTGCAAGGCCCGGGGGGCCCGCATCCTGGCCATTGTCAACGTGGTGGGCAGCACCATCGCCAAGCTGGCCGACCATGTCATTTACACTTGGGCCGGGCCGGAGATCGCGGTGGCCACCACCAAGGGCTACACCACCCAGGTGGCGGTGCTGGACATGCTGGCGGTTTATTTGGCTCGCCGCCTGGGCAAACTGGATGATCAGAGGAACAAGGAACTGGTGGAGGCCATTCTTCAGTTCCCGAGCCTTATTCAGCGGGCCATTGACCTCAACCCCAATCTCCCCGCCTTGGCTCAGAAGTACCACGGGCACAACGATATGTTTTTCATTGGCCGGAATGTGGACTATGCCGCCAGTATGGAGGGGTCCCTGAAGCTCAAGGAGATTTCCTACCTCCACTCGGAGGCCTATGCCGCCGGGGAGCTCAAGCACGGCACCATTGCCCTCATTGAAAAGGACCGTCCCGTGATCGCCCTGGCCTGCTATGAGGCGCTGTTTGACAAAATGATGAGCAACATCAAGGAGGTCAAGGCCCGGGGCGCCCAGGTTTTGGCGGTGGTGCTGGAGGGGAACCGGCAGATCTTTGCCGAGGCCGACGATGTGATCTTCGTCCCCCGGACCGAGGCCCTGTTCAACTCCCTGCCGGAGATTGTTCCCCTGCAGCTGTTTGCCTACTATGTGGCCAGAGCCAACGGCTGTGACATCGACAAACCCAAAAATCTGGCCAAGTCTGTCACTGTGGAATAAAAGGAGAAGGCGAGCATGCGAAACTACGCGGAAGAAACGGAGAAACGGGTCCAATTTATCCGGCAGGCGGTGGCCGATGCCCACGCCGACGGCATTCTGTTTGGCAACAGCGGGGGCAAGGACTCCGCCCTGGTGGGTATCCTGTGCAAAATGGCCTGTGAGAACACCGAGGGCATCATTCTGCCCTGCAGCTCCAAGCGGAATTTTACCATCGACAAGGACGACGGGATGGAGGTGGCCGAGCAGTTCGGCATCAAAACCCGGGTGATCGACCTGACCGCCCAGAAGGAGCTGGCCATAGAGACCATGTCCCAGGTGGCCACCCTCTCCCAGGCCGCCATTGGCAACCTGGCACCCCGTCTGCGGATGCTTACCCTCTACGCCATCGGCGCCAGTGAAAACCGCCTGGTGGCAGGGACGGGCAACGCCAGCGAGTACCACATGGGCTACTTTACCAAGTGGGGGGATGGGGCCTATGACCTCAACCCCATCGCGGACCTGACCGCCACGGAGGTTTTTGAGTTCCTGCGCTACCTGAAGGCTCCCCAGGCGGTGATCACCAAGGCGCCCTCTGCTGGCCTGTTTGAGGGGCAGACCGATGAGGAGGACATGGGGGTCACCTACGCGGCCATCGACAAGTATATCACCACCGGTGAGGCCAACGAGCATGACAAGGCCATCATCGACCGCTATCACGCCCGCAGCGCCCACAAGCGGCGGGACCCATTGCGGTATCATGGGGAATGAAATGCGAAATCCGCCGTCTTAAGACGGCGGATTTTTGCACAAGCAGCAAGGGGAGGAAGCCTATGAAACTTTTGTATGCGGAGGATGAGGAGACCATGGCAGAGGCCGTGGTGGATATTCTTACCTACCACAACTATTTAGTGGACACAGTGGCCGATGGAGCGGAGGCCCTGGCCTATGCCCAGAATGGGGACTATGACGGTATCATCTTGGATGTGATGATGCCAAAGATGGATGGGTTAGAGGTTCTTAGCCGCCTTCGGGAGATGGGATGCCGTACCCCTATTCTATTGTTAACAGCCAAGGGGGCTGTGGAAGATCGGGTTGCCGGCCTGGATTTGGGGGCAGATGACTATTTACCAAAGCCATTTGTTATGGAGGAATTTCTGGCCCGGGTGCGTGCCATGCTCCGGCGGCGGGAGGCATTTACGCCAGAAATCCTCCAATACGATGATGTCACCTTGCATGGGGGGACCTTTCAGCTCAGAAGGAATGGAGAAGCAGTTACGCTGCCTAAGTTGGAATACCGTCTCATGGAGGTTTTGATACGGAACCAGGGGATTTATCTCTCCTCAGAAGACCTGCTGGTGAAGGTCTGGGGCTATAATACCGAGGCGGAACTGGGCACAGTCTGGGTTTACCTGTCCTATCTGCGTAAGCGGCTGGCTAAGCTGGGATCACGGGTAAAGATCAAAGGGCGCCGGGGCATTGGTTATACCCTGGAGGTGGGGCAATGAAGAGAACGTTACAGTGGAAATTCATCCGCACCGCTATGATGGCGGTGACTGTACTGCTGTTGGTTTTGCTGGGCGCGATTAATTTACTCAATTGGTGGCAAGTGGAGCGGCAGACTGACTGGATGCTTCAAGTGCTGACTCAGGGGGATGTGCCTCCTGTGGAGCCGAAACGGCCGGAGGGTTTCCTGCCGCCTCTGGACGCCGATGATAAGGGGGCTGCCCGATTCTTTCAGGTGTTCTATGATGGGACAGGACAGGTGGCCTATGTAGATGTCAATCAGATTGCCACGGTAACAAAGGAGGAGGCTGTGGACTATGCTGCCCAATGCCAGGGACGGGACCAGGGAACGATCGACCGATTCGAGTTTCGCCGGGTGTCTGTCCCGGACGGGCAGGGAGAGCGTATTCTCTTTTTGGACATCTCTTCAAGCCGGTGGTCCATTCTGACGGTACTGGCGATTTCTGCCGGGATGGGGCTGCTGTGCTGGCTGGGAACCTTGCTGCTGGTGGTTCTCCTGTCTCACCGGGCCATTGCTCCCCTGGCCCGGTCAATGGAAAAACAGCGCCAGTTTGTCACCAATGCCGGCCATGAAATTAAAACCCCCTTGGCCATTATCCAAGCCAACACGGATGCGATGGAGCTTCATCAGGGGCCGTCCAAGTGGAGCCAAAATATCCGGGTACAAACGCTTCGCTTGACAGGATTGATGGAAAACCTATTGACGTTGGCTCGGATGGATGAGGTCAAAGCCCCTCCGGCGCAACGGGTGGAACTGAGCTCTCTGGCGCAGGAGGTCTGCCAATCCTTTCGGGAGGGGGCGGCCCAACGGAATATCCAAATGGAGGAGGCCATTGCCCCTGACATTGTGCTACAGGCCAACCGGGAGCAAATGGTTCAATTGCTTTCCATTCTTTTGGACAATGGGATAAAATACACCGAGCCGGGAGGAAAGCTTGCTTTGTCCCTTCAGAAGGAGGGGAAAAAAGTCCGTCTGCGGGTGAGAAACGGCCCCACGCAGATTCCCGAGGGAGACCTGTCTCGGATGTTTGACCGTTTTTTCCGGGGAGACCTTGCCCGCACCCAAAAGGGAGGCGGATACGGCATTGGGCTTTCCGCCGCACAAGCTATCGTGGGGGCGTGGGGAGGAACCATTACTGCGACAGTGGAGGGAAAGAACACGATGGTGTTCACAGTAGCCTTTTGAGGGGGCAAAGCGGTTTTTTGTAGGAAGAACCTTCATAGTTTATTTACAGACGCTTCCAAGAACGTTCATCTTGGAGGCGTCTTTTCTAAGTTAAATCTAAAGTAGTTTTCGTAAAATTTCGGTGAAGTCACGGAAAGGAGTGAGGTCCATGGACCTACGCCATGAATGGAAACACCGGATCAATGTGGAGGATTTGATTCTTCTGCGGCAGCGACTACGGCTGCTGGCCAAGCCGGATCCCTATGCGGTAGGGGGATGCTATCATATCCGCAGCCTCTATTTCGATACCCCTTCAGACAAAGCCTTGCGGGAGAAGCTGGATGGGGTCAATGGCCGGGAGAAGTTTCGTATCCGCTGCTACAACAGAGACTTCTCTTTGATTCATCTGGAGAAGAAAAGCAAGCGGAATGGTTTGGGTCGTAAGGAGAAGGTACGTCTGACCCCAGACCAGGTGCAAGCTCTGATGAACGGGGAGACAAACTGTTTTATCCCCAATTAGGTGTAAAACTCTGCTCGATGGCGGGCGGCGGCGTACAAAAAATCTATATGGTGTTTTTAAGAGAACCGTCCCGGCGGGACAGGTCAGGCAGTGACCTGTTCCACCTCTGGGATGGGTTTGAGATTAAAATGAATTTCGATAGAAATGTGTCTTGTTTTATCTTCGTCAATGCGCTCATGCACGACGATTTCTTTGATTAAGCGGTTGAGGGTGGCTGCGTCCAGCTCTGTGATGTTGGCGTATTCCTGAATGGCTTCCACCCATTGTTTTGCGTCATTGGCAAGCTGGACTTCATCGGACAGCCGCTTTCTGCCCTCGGACACTTTTGCTTTAAGCTCCGTCTGCTCGGTCTGTGTCTTTTCCAGCATGGTGTTGAAATTCTGCTCACTGATACGCCCTGCAATCATATCCTCATAAAGCCGCATGACCATTTTGTCCAGAACCTCAATCCGTTCCTCGTCCCTTGTAAGGGAGCGTTCCATTGCTTCCCGCTGTTCCCGCTGCTCGGCTTCACAGGTATTGGTCAGGCGGTCGGCAACCGCTTCCCCGTCCATCAGGGCAGCTCTGGCACATTCCCGGATTTTCCGCAGCACATGGCTGTAAAGGGTGTCATAATCAATCCGGTGCTGGGTGCAGTGGTTCTTTCCAAAGGCATTGTAGGTCTTGCAGGAATAAATCCGCTGGGGATGTTTTGCGTTTGTGTAGCGTACCGTCAGCGACTTCCCACACTCGCCGCATTTTATCAGTCCGGCAAACAGGCTGATTTCATTGGTCTGCCCCGGACGCTGGCGGGATTTCAGCTTGTTCTGCACAATGTCAAAGCTCATGCGGTCAATCAGCGGTTCATGCTGTCCCTCCACCACAATCCAGTCCTCCGGCTTCTTTTCCCCAATCGTGCCGATTTTGAAACGGTAGTCCTTTTTCTGGGAAGCAATCGCCCCGGTGTAGACGGGATTCATCAAAAGGTCTTTGATAACGGAGAAGTCCCACATATACCGCCCGTTTTCCGGGTCTTTCTTTTCCCATTTGGTGCGGGTATTGCGAAGCCCCCGTTCCCGGTTCCACCATGTGGGGCAGGGGATTTTTTCTTCCTCCAGCCGTCTGCGGATATAGTTCGGACCATGACCGTTTAGGGCATATCCGAAAATCAGCCGCACAATCGGGGCGGTTTCCTCGTCAATGAGCAGATGGTTTTTGTCCTCCGGGTCTTTCCGATACCCGAACGGGGCAAGACACCCGGTAAACTGTCCTTTCTGCGCTTTCAGAAGATAAGAGGAATGGACTTTCTTGGAAATATCCTTGCTGTACATCTCGTTCAGGATATTCTTGAACGGGGCAATATCGTTGTTATCCCGCAGGGTGTCGATACCGTCATTCATGGCGATATAGCGGACACCGTTTCTTGGGAAAAAGTCCTCAATCAAATGCCCGGTTTGCAGATAGTTACGCCCCAGTCGGCTGAGGTCTTTCGTGATGACAAGGTTGATTTGCCTGCGCTCAATGGCTCTCAACATTCTCTGTAAATCAGGACGCTCCATATTAAGACCTGTGAAGCCATCGTCCTGATAGACTGCCACAACCTCCCATCCCTGCTTTTCGCAGTATTTTTCCAGCATATCCCGCTGGTTGGCGATACTGGCACTTTCGCCTTGCAGGTCATCGTCCTTTGACAGCCTGCAATAGACCGCTGCACGATAGCCCCCGGCAAGTGCCGAACCGATTGTTCTGTATTCCATTTCGTTCATCATAGCCATTTACCCACACAATCCAGACGGTATCTGGCTCTTTTGAACCTCATCTTCATTATAGCTTCATATCTTTCTTTTTAGCAAGATATTCTTTTGTATTTGTTTTACCGTATTTCTGGGAAATCAGGCTGACGAACACATCGGTTGCGTCCAGTTCCCCGTCAAATACAGTTGTCACATGAATCTCTGTTTTGTTTTTTGCCATAGGCAGTTATCCTCCATACATGAAAATAGCCAGACAGAGGGTGTCGGCAACGAAGTCCGGCAACGGGCTTCAAAAGACCTTGCAAACAATCTCAATCTGGCGATGGTTACTATTTATACTTTTCTTTTATTTTTCTGTTGTTTTGGTTGTTATAAGGGAGAAAAGCCCGGAAATAAGGGGTTTTCCCCGGCAACCGGCTCGGCAACGGGATAGCAACAGGGGGTGCAACGGGCTGTCATTTTCAGAATGGAAGCTCCATCTGTTCTGTGACCTCCACAAAACCATCCATCGTTTTTTCAGACGGGTTGCCGGAGTCCGTTGCCGGGTTTTCACGCTCCCAGCCCTTTTGTCTGCCATATTCGGAAAACATTCTTGGGTTCGGGAAGTACCGCCAGCCAGAAATGCACTGGTTCATAATCTCGTTGATTTCCCGGATTTCCCATTGCTTCGGCTCGTCAAAGGCATGGTTCAAGGCTTCCTTATAGAGCTGCTTGGAGCAGACCATGCTCCCGGTGTACTTATCAAGATACGCCTGTATCATCCCGGCTTTGGTGTCCTCCGGCATAAAATCCCGCTGGTGTTCTTTGAGATACCGCTGCATGGCAGGGCTGAAAGCCAGCTTGAACCTGCCGCTTCTGTAAATTTCCATCGCTTCCGCCCACATCTGCTCGATATAGGCTCTGGAAGCGGCTTCGTCCTCCAAAATGTGAACCTCGGCTTGCTCCGGGTACACCATGACGGGGATAAAGCGGCGGTTGCCGGAACGGTCAAGGGGCAGGAAGTCAAGGGCATTGGAAGTGCCGCCAAACACGCACTGACGGGGGCGGTCTGCTGGGTGGGTTTCATAGGGTATCTTGTAAACCTCTTTCTGTCGGCTTAAAAATGACTTGATTTCCTCAATGCTCTTGGCGTTTGCGGTTGCCATCATTTCCGACATTTCGATAATCCAGTGACCTTGCAGCTTACGGTACACATTGTCATCGTCCAGCTTCCGCAAATCATCGGAGAACCACTCGTCCCGGACTGCCAGCAGACGGAAGAAGGTGGACTTTCCAGCCCCCTGACCGCCTACCAGACAAAGCATGATTTCAAACTTGCACCCCGGCTGAAAGGCTCGTGAGATTGCGCCCAGCAGGAACAGCTTCAACGCTTCATAGGTGTAATCGTCTGCGTCAGCCCCCAGAAAGTGCCGCAGACAGAAACGGATTCGCTCTGTCCCGTCCCACACAAGGGTATTGAGATAGTCCCGGATGGGGATGGTACTTGTTTTCATTCGCCACAATCCCGATGGCATTATCAATCTTTTTCTCATTGGTAAGCCCATAGGTTTCTTCCAGATAGAGAAGCAGATACTTCATATCCGTATCGTTCAGGGCTGTGCTTTCTCTGTGAAAACCGATGGGCTTTATGATGTCCTTGCGGTCGGTCAGGATGTTGTATGCGATAGCCCCGGAAAGCAGAGGGTCACGCTGGAATACGGTCAGGCAGTTCCGTATGCTCTGGCGGACACCGCCTTTCTCGGTGGTTTCCAGCCCCGCCTTGATTTCCTCAATGCTCTGGGGCGGCTGCATGGCGTTCATGGTGTTTTTTAGTTCTTGCTGCGTCTGCGGCTGCAAGCTCTGCCATTCGCTGTTCAAGCTGTATCACATCCTTTCCGTAGTCCGTAATCAAAGCCGCTTTTTCCTCTGTTTCCCCGAACAGCAGCACATCCAGCAGATATTCCACTTGGGTCTTGCTTCTGTAAGGCTTCCACAAACCGGGGATGAAAGGCTTCCTCCGGGGAGTGCGGGGCGTAGTCCGTTCTCCATGCCCGAAGCAGATGGAGATAATCGGCAAGAATACGGAAGCAGCGGTTCTTTGCTTCCTGAAACTGTTCCTCCGGGGATTTCTGCCGGGGCTTGGGCTTTTTTGCCTTTCCCGGCGGTTTCCAGTCCTCATAGGAAAGCCCGAAGTCCTGTGCCAGCTGTACGGCGGCTTCTTTCTTTCCCAGCCCATACAGGGCGGCGGCAAAATCAATCACATCCCCATCCGCACCGCAGCCGAAGCAGTGGTAACGCCGATCCAGCTTCATGCTTGGGGTTTTATCGTTATGGAACGGGCAGCAAGCCATCCCGTTCCGACCTACATGGATTCCATAATGCTCCGCAGCCTGTCTTGTTGTGACGGACTGCTTCACAGCTTCAAATACATTCAAATCTATCCCTCCTTGAAAAAAGAAAAGCACCTGACATTCTCTGATTGAAAATGGCAAGTGCCTGTTAAAGTTCCATATCCTGTTGTCTGTGTTTCGTCTGTGCCGGGGCAGTTCTTTGTGCTTTTTTCTCGTCTGCCTTATCCTGCAAGACTTCCTTGATGGGCTGCTTCTTGGGCGGCTCTTTGCTTTCCTCTGTGCCGGGGGTGGCTTTCCGTACCCAGTAGCGGATGTCCCGCAGCTTCTTCAAATCCTCCTGCACCTCTGTCAGCGGTACTTTCAGCTCTGCGATTTCGCGAGAAGCTTTTTCCTGCTCCTCTTGCAGCTCCTTTTGGGTACTGTCCTTATCGTCCGGGTGCTTGGCAAGGTAGGCGGCGGCTTTCGCATACCGGGCAACCTCCGGGTGTTCCTGTTTGAATTTCTCCTTTGTTTTCTTGAAAAATATCTTCTGGTACTTCTCATAGACAGGCTTACATTCCTTGCAGTCTGTCCGGCTGGCAAGAATCCCGTCAATCACTTTGCTGCGGGCTTCCTTTGGCTTCATCTGATTGCGGTAATCGGCGGCTGATTTCCCGGAAGATTCCAGAAATGCTTCTAAGTCCTCCACAGTGGAAAGCCCCTTTTGCCGGAGATAGGACAGGGCTTCGCTGACTGCCTTTAAGTCCTGTGAAGTCCCCCGGTTCTGTCCAGCCCTCGTCCAGTCCTTCCGTTCTTCCTTTCGTATCTCCATATATTTCATCAGAAGATTGGGAAGAAAGTGACGCTTCCTCCGCCGCTTTTGTGCAAGCAGTTCTTTCCGTTTTTCGCCCAGCTCGGTAATCCAGCCTTTGAGATTGTGAATAAGCTGCCGGATGGACTTCATCAGGCTGTTGGCGGCTTGATTTCCCGGTTCAGGTTTCCGATATTCGTCTGGATACCTCGCTTTTCCATCTGCCGGACAGCAGCCCCCTCATGGACAGTAGGGATGATATCAAGCCCCTGTCTGGCATAGGAACGCAAGTCCACACGCTCCGGGCGGTCGTTGGCTTCCAGATAGCGGTTCTGGATGACCTCCCATTCATGCCGCCAGATTTCACAATACTTCTGGTCGTTCCAGTCAACGGTATCTTCCTTGTGGCTTTTCCATCTGCCGGAGGGTAGCTTGATCCGTTCCCCGTTCTCGTCAAGGTCATAAACCTTGCGGCTCTTGGGAAGCCATTTCCCATGTTCGTCCATTGCCCGCATAGTCAGCAGGACATGGGCGTGGGGATTGTGTCCCGGCGGATAAGTGTCATGGATGGCAAAGTCAACAATCATTCCTTTGGAAACAAACTGCTGCTCACAAAACTCCCGGACAAGGACAGCGTACTGGTCAGGCGGTATCTCTCTGGGAATGGTAAGCACCCACCGCCTTGCAAGCTGGGAGTTCCATTGTTTTTCCACAGCTTCGGCGGCGTTCCATAGGGTATTGCGGTCTGCATACTCCGGCGGAGCATTTGCCGGGAGCAGGATTTCATTGTGGACGATACCACGCTTTTTCGGGTAGTGCTTCACTTGCTGGTCGTATTCACAGAACAGCTTTTCGCCACTCTGGTAAGCAGCGGCGGCAACCGCAGACTGCCGCTGGCTGCGCTGAACAATCGTGATTTCGTTGTGTGGACAGGGCATTTCGTGTCCCTCCTTTCGCTAATTGGTGGACGGGGTGGCGTTTTACCACCTCATTTTGGGCAGAAAAAAAGCAGGAGACCTTTTTCAGATTTCCTGCTCGGTGTGCCGCTATGTGGGCGGCGGGTATTTAATTGTAAAAGTTCGGGGCAAGTTGACCCGATGTGAAGCTGACAAACTGGAAGTTATTTTACTTGCGTTCTATAAATCCTATGATTGAAAAAATCAATCCTACAATCCCAATTCCGATAACGAGCAGCCCCATTCCTGATGAGCAAAGAGAAATTATAATGGCAAAGAGTAGTATTGCAATACCTAATCCAATTTTCTTCATTGTAAATCCTCCTTTACAAATGCCGATTTGTTGTCATCTTCATTATACTTCATTGGCTATCGAAAAGATAGCATATTTTATGAAACTTGTCGGCTGGGAACAGCTTGCAACGCAAGGTGTCCCCAGATGGCAAGTCCACAAAAGGGTAGCTGGCGGCAGCCAGCGCAGGGGAAGCGTAGCGTCCCCTGTATGATTTGGAGCAGACCATGACTGCGGAAAATCACAGCCCTCCGGCGAGGAGCCTTCGGAGAACGCAATGCACCAACCTCTGGGTGGTGTATAATTGCGCCCTTAGTAAACTAAGGGGTTTCCGGCTTCTCCCGTTCCAGCAGTTTTTTCAATAGTTCCTGCGTGTCCTGCCTGTGAAAAATGAGTTTCAACAACAGCATGACATCATCATCTGTCAGGCGTTCCGGCTCTTGCAGAAAACTTTCCAGCATACCGCCACGAGTACAGAGCCGGTGCGTCCGTTCCTTTCGGGTAAGCTGCTTTAACTGGTGCTGCAATGCCTTTTCATCATTGATGGCTTTCCGCAGTTTCTTTTCGCTTTTCTCCAGCTCCCGGTTGAGCTTTTCCAGCTTTGAGGTATCAGGCAAGGGCAGCGTCCTCCTTTCCCGGTATCAGCACATAAATCCGGTTTGGTTCTCCCACGCCCTGACGCACCCGCATGATAAGTCCGGCGGTTTCCAGTTCATTCAAAGAACGCTTGACCGTCATGGGGCTGCGGGACAGGACTGCGGCAATGGCTGTGACAGGGAAGCAGACAAACAGGATTCCGTTCTCGTCCTCCTGCCCTTTGGATAGCATAGCGTCCAGCATCCGGCAGTACATGACCTTTGCGGTGCTGCTGACTGGAAATCCTGTCAACGCTCTGGGAAATGGCATACAGGGCGGCAATGGTGTGTCTATCGTCATAAATTCAAAATTCATTCGGTGTGTTCCTCCTTTTTCTTTGCTCGTTTGGATAAATAACGGGGGCAGTCAATCACAACCGCCCGGAAGCTCTGCTTGCACCCATGCTGGCATTTCCGGCATAATTCGTTGTAAGTGACACGCCCCCGGTCATTGAGGTAAAAGGAAAGCTCATGCTTCCTCTTTTTGCTCATTCTCGGCATATTGCGCTTCCTCCCGTTTTCGTGTATGGTTTCGGGGCGATTTTCGGCAAAATTACAGCCATAGAGCCGCTTAAAATCTCCCGAAGTATCAGCGATAGGGTAGACTGTCCCCCTATCAGATTGTCGTGTTTCGGTATCATTTCGGTGTCAGTTCGCCAGTTCTCCCCGGTGTCGTTCCTCCCCTGAATCTCACAGCGGCGTATCGCTCCCTTTGGTACGCTCGTTTCGGTCAGGGTTCCTCCATATCCCTGCCAAAAGTCATGGCGCTACATCGCCGGGGAAGCATATCCCACACAGGCTGGTCATTCGATTGGAATAATCCATCGATGAACTACCTGTATCATAGAACATTTTTGTGCCCTGTGCCGTATGTCCACAAAGTAGGAATTCGGGGTAAAAATCAGAAATTTCCACGATTGCGGAATTGATATGGTATAATCAATTCAACGGTTATAAATGTCGTTAGAAAGGGGGAACTGCTTCAATGAACGGAGCTACTACAATACAGGAACGGCTAAAAGATTTACGATTAAACAAAGGATTAAAACTGGAAGAACTGGCTGAGCAAACGGGTATTTCAAAATCGGCTCTTGGCAGTTATGAAAAAGACGACTATAAGGAAATCAATCATGGCAACCTTATCCTGCTGGCAGATTTTTATGGGGTGTCCCTCGATTATCTCTTTTGCCGGACAGAGAACCGGGCGGAGATCAACACGCCATTAAGGGAGCTGCATTTGAGTGATGAGATGGTAGCACTTCTGAAAAGCGGTCGGATTAACAACCGTCTGCTGTGCGAACTTGCCACCCATAAGGACTTTATCAAGTTTCTTGCGGACATTGAGATTTATGTGGATGGGATTGCCACCATGCAGATTCAAAACCTCAACGCCCTTGTCGATACCGTCCGGCATGAAATCATTGAACGGTATCGCCCCGGCGAAGATGACCCCCATTTGAAAGTGCTGCAAGCCGCCCATATCAGTGATGATGAATATTTCAGTCACATGGTACTGGGATGACCTCAACCTGATTATCCGGGATATTCGGGAAGCCCATAAAAAGGACAGCGAGAGTGCGCCCCAGACCACCGTTGCCGATGAACTGAAAGAAAATCTGGAAGCGGTCGAAAATTTCAAGGGCAGCCGTGATGAAAAGCTGGTTGTCCTTTACTGCAAGCAGCTTGGTATCAACTATAAAAATCTGTCAGATGAAGAATTTCGCTGGCTGATTCGGATTCTCAAAAAATCAAAGAAAATGGGAACGCCTATCAGCCAGAGGAAAAAACGGTAAAGAAAAACCGCTGTTGCATGGTTTGTTGGCTTCCATGTAGCAGCGGTTTGTGCTGTGGATTATTCAGTTGAATTTTTATAGTCGCGATAATTTATCTGAATTTATTTCCTGGAAAAACAACATCCAAGCATTTTACAAGCGATTGAAAAACTTCACTATTATTGTCTATACGATACATGAGATTGCCTGCTATCGCATGCATCAAGAATGAAATAGCATTATATCTCTGAAACGTTTCAGTTTACATTGCTTCACGCAAAGCACCACTGCAGAGATATGAAATATCAGAGTCGTAAGAAATACGTGCTATTCCAGTAAGTTATAAGTATAAACGCTGCTATTTTGCACAAGATTTTCGCAACATGTAGTAATTACTCATAAATCGTTCCGGAAGTAGTACATAAGCCACCAACACAAAGGTCACTGAATGTTCCAAATGATTCTGTAATATAGAAACACAGTCAATGTATTCCCAATCTGTATTTCTTGCACAAGAGAGAACTAAATCCCTGACACAAATCTTTTCAGACCAGATTTTTCGCTCCATTCAATTACTGATATCTGTATATCAAAACCCATAGGTTTGCATGGAGACTCCCATGATGTTTCTGGCATGGCGTAACTGTGCTGCTGCAGAGATGGACATCCCGCTAATACACAAAAGTATTGAAAAGATTTCATACTATGCGTAAGCTTCTGTCATATTTACACTCTCCTCACATTTCAGATTTGTCATATATCATTCTACCATACCGTTATGAATAAATCATCTCATGCAAAATAATTTCTTCTGCCCGGTTGTGAATGTTATTGCAACGCTGCACCCATTCCATTTGATGGGTACGCTTCAATTCCTCGGTCACGCCCTCGGCAGCCTTCATCTGCTCCATGATGGTGTCTAACCGTTCCTGTGCCTGTTCGTTCAGGTCTGCAAGATATGTCCATAACTCCCCGGTCAGTGTCAATGTGTTCAATCTGGCTGGGTGGGCTTCTCTTAAATATTCCCGGTGCATCCGTCCGTACTTTCCGATAGGGCGGTGTTCCTCCGGCAGCTTCAAATCTGGGATATAGTAATCTCCGACAAGGATATAATCAATTCCGTTTTCCGTTATTCTTGGTTTCAATTCGCTCATGTTCCTTACCTCCTGTGGAAGCAGGCTCGTCTGGTACTAACTCAATCACATCGGTAATCTCACAATTCAGCGTTTCGCAGATACGGGCTAATGTATCCATGCTGATGTGCTTTCCCTCTTTGCTCATGTTGGCAATCATATTCGTTGTCATACCAGCGGCAAGCCTTAAATCTTCTTTTCTCATATCACGCTCTAACAGTGTATGCCAGAGTGGTTTATAGCTGATGTGCATATTGTTTTCCCTGCCTTTCTATCCATACCACCGGGGCGGCTGCCCCGGCAGGAACTTTTCTCTTATTATAGCACCAATCTTGTGAAATCACAATTTATTCTTGTAGCCTGCCGCTGATACCGTCTGGATTGTGCTTTTCCTTTCTTTTTTGTTCCCTTTAATTAGCCATGAACTGGATGATGGCCAGCGGCAATCCTCTGCTGCAAGAGCTCTGCTGCAAGATGAAGTTACAAGGGCTGCGTCCCCGTACTTTAGTGGACTATATTCGGGAGCCCTTCGTCTATGGCCCTGGCAATGTCCGGGTGACTCTGGACCATCAACTACGCACAGGGCTGCGGTGTGTGGATTTTTTAAATCCAGAGTGTATTACCATTCCCGCCCGGGATGCCACCGCCATTCTGGAGGTCAAATGGGACGCGTTTCTCCCCGACGTGATTCGGGATGCTGTGCAGATTCCCCGCCGTCGGGCAGAGGCATTTTCTAAATATGCCGTTTGCCGCATGTATGATTGAGAAAGGAACTGTTTTTTATGACAACGTTCAGCGATATTTTCAAGTCCAGCTTTATGGAGAACTTGTCCAGCGTCAGTATTCCAGACGCCCTTATTGCCTTGGCTCTGGCGTTTGCTCTGGGGCTGTTTATTTTTCTGATTTATAAAAAAACTTATGCTGGAGTTATGTATTCTTCAGGATTTGGGGTTACGCTCCTGGCTCTGACCATGATCACCACTTTGGTCATTCTGGCCGTTACATCCAATGTGGTCTTGTCCCTGGGCATGGTGGGTGCCCTGTCTATCGTGCGCTTCCGTACGGCCATCAAAGAGCCTTTGGACATTGCTTTTCTCTTCTGGTCCATTGCAGTTGGCATTGTCTTGGCGGCAGGGATGATTCCTCTGGCCGTCCTTGGCAGCGGGGTGATTGGGGTTATTCTTTTGGCCTTTGCCAACCGCAAACCCCATGTGCGCCCCTATATCGCCGTACTTCAGTGTGACGGCCAGGCAAGCGAACACCGGGCGGTAGAGTATTTGAAAACCCAGGTTCAACGGTGCGTGGTTAAGAGCAAAACGGCGCAGCAGGGAAGTGTGGAACTCAACTTGGAGGTCCGGCTGAAGGGTGATGGAACAGATTTTATCAATGATATTGCTGCCCTGGAGGGGGTCCGCAGTGCTGTGCTGGTCAGCTACAACGGAGACTACATGGGATAAGGAGGCGGACCAATGTCAACCCACAAGCACATTGATCGCATTGCACTTCTGATAATCCTGACGGTTCTGGCTGGTGTTCTGATCCTTTTTGCCGGAATGGGAGCCAGTGGCGAACGGACTGGGATGGAAAAAGAATATGAGACCGGTCTCTTCAGTACCGACCAGGTCCACACCATTGAGATTACCATGGATGACTGGGAAGGTTTTCTGGAGGACTGCGAGAATGAGGAATACGTCATGTGCGATGTGACCATCGACGGCCAGACAGTCCGGGAGGTGGGAATCCGCGCCAAAGGAAATACCTCCCTGACCCAAGTCAAAAACTATGGCAACGATCGGTACAGTTTTAAACTGGAATTTGACCATTATCAAGATGGCATCCAATATCAGGGATTGGATAAGTTGAATCTGAACAACATTATTCAGGATAACACTTACATGAAGGATTATTTGAGTTATCGGATGATGCAGGAGTTCGGAGTGGACGCGCCTCTGTGCAGCTATGCGTATATCACCGTCAACGGAGAGGAATGGGGGCTCTACTTGGCGGTGGAAGGAGTAGAGGAGAGCTTCCTGGAGCGCAACTACGGCGATGGCTCCGGGGAACTTTACAAACCTGACAGCGTCATGAGCATGGGTGGCGGGGAAGTCGGGGGTGACGTTGAACTGCCGGCAGACTTCGACTTTTCTCATTTGACGCCCCCCAACGGACAGAAAGCGGGAGAGGACAGCCAAACAGACTCTGCCCAGACCCAGGCAGAACAGGGTATCTTCCAAGGGGACATCCAGGGTACGGACGACTGGAATCAGGAGGAAATGCCCCCAGCCATGCCCCAGGGAGAACTGCCGGAGGGAATGGAAGAATTTGACCCCGGCCAGGGCGGTGGTATGGGGGGCATGAGTTCCGACGATGTGAAACTCATTTATACTGACGACGCGTTCAGCAGCTATTCCAGTATCTTTGAAAACGCCAAGACTGCGGTAACTGACCAGGATAAAACCCGGCTGATCCGGTCTTTGAAAACTCTCAACGAAGGGGAAGATATCTCTTCCGTGGTGAATGTGGAAGAGGTCATGCGCTACTTTGTGGTCCACAACTTTGTCTGCAATTACGACAGCTACACCGGGATGATAGTCCACAACTATTACCTCTATGAAGAGGATGGTGTGCTGTCCATGATCCCCTGGGACTATAACCTGGCCTTTGGAGGCTTCCTGGGGGGCAGCGACGCCACCAGTGTGGTCAATGATCCTATTGACTCCCCGGTCTCCAGCGGCAGCACCGAGGACCGGCCTATGGTAGCTTGGATTTTCCAGGAGGAGACCTATACGCAGCAGTACCATGCCCTTTATGACCAGTTTATCACGACATATTTTGAAAGCGGCGCTTTTGAGACAGAGTTTGACCAAGTGTCGGCTATGATTGCACCCTATGTGGAAAGAGACCCCACCAAGTTTTGTACCTATGACGAATTTGAAACGGGGGTTTCAACCCTGAAAGCCTTCTGCCAGCTTCGGGCCCAGAGTATTCGAGGCCAGCTGGATGGGACCATTCCTTCTACCACGGATGGCCAGCAGGCAGATGACAGCGCGCTGGTAGATGCTTCTTCCCTGTCCATTTCTGACATGGGGGAGGGAATGGAAGGCGCACAGGCCGTCGGTGGTATGGGTCCCATGGGTGGCGACCAGGGAAGGGAAGAAAGACAGCCGCCGGGCAGGTCTGACAGCACGCAAGAAAGGGAGGCATCCCAGAGTGAGGGAGAAAAACCAACCGAACAAGAGGAGGGAGGGATAGAACAGGGGCGGTGAGATGGCTTTTCGGGAGGGCACCCCAATTGACAAGGGGATGATTTCAGGGGAATAAAATCGGATTTCAAAGGGGTCCCGCGCATTGACAAGGGGGGCGGAATTGAGTAAAATAAAAGAGCAAGCAAGCTGGACAGCCGCGGGGGCAGGCCGAAAGGCCGTCCGTGAGGAAAGTCCGGGCTCCATAGGGCAAGAATAACGGGTAACGCCCGCCGAAGGCGACTTCAGGACAAGTGCAACAGAGAGATACCGCCCGGCTCCGGCCGGGTAAGGGTGGAAAGGTGAGGTAAGAGCTCACCCGCCGGCGCGGAAGTGTCCGGTGCTGTAAACTCTATTCGGAGCAACACCGTGGAGGGGAACATGACTGGCCCGGTCTCCCCGGGGAGGTGGCTGGAGCGTGCCGGCAACGGCACGCCTAGATAGATGGCTGTCAAAACAGAACCCGGCTTACAGGCTTACTTGCACCAAACCCACCATTCGAAAGACCCACGCGGTCCCTGCCAGCGGCGGGGCCTGGTGGGTCTTTTGAAAAGGGAAAGATCATCCCATGAAGGAGGAACGGCATGCACTATCCAGTGATTACCATTTCCAGAGAATATGGCTCCGGGGGCCGGGCCATCGGTGAGCGGCTGGCCAAGGAGCTTGGGGTCCCGTTCTATGACAAGGAACTCATCTTTATGGCGGCCAAGGAGAGCGGCCTGTCGGAGGAGTACATCAAGAAAACCGAGCAGATGAAGTCCACCAGCTTTCTCTATGGCCTGTACATGAGCGCCCAGCAGCTGCCCATGAACGACCAAATCTTTTTGGTGCAGAGCAAGATCATCCGCCAGGTGGCCCAGGAGGGGCCCTGCGTGATCGTCGGCCGCTGCGCGGACTATGTCCTGCGGGAGCGGAAGGACCTGCTGAGCGTTTTCATCCACGCGCCGGTGGCCTTCCGGGCGGACCGGGCCCAGAAGGTCTATGAGAAAGAGGCCGGAAATATGGAGGACTTTGTCCGCAAAAAGGATAAGAAGCGGGCCGCCTTCTACAACTATTTTTCCCAGAATAAGTGGGGGGACGCCCGCCATTACCACCTGGCCATCAGCAGTGTCTATGGGGTGGATTTTGCCGTGGAAGTCCTGAAGCATGCGGCGGAATCCTTCCCGGGGGGGACGGAAAAATGAACCAGCAGCCCCAACCGGCCCAGGAAAATAAAATGGGTGTTATGCCCGTCCACCGGTTGCTGCTGACCATGTCGGGGCCCATGATGCTCTCCATGCTCATCCAGGCCCTGTACAACGTTGTAGACAGTATGTTTGTCTCTTACATCAGCGAGGCCGCGCTGACCGCGGTCTCTCTGGCGTATCCCATGCAGAACCTGATGATCGCCGTGGCCACCGGCACCGGCGTGGGCATCAACGCCTTGCTCTCCCGGAACCTGGGGGAGAAGAATTTTGTCATGGCGAATCGAACGGCCGGCAACGCCATCTTTTTGGGGTTGGTGAGTTACGGCGTCTTCGCTCTCCTGGGGGTCTTTGGCTCCCGCTTGTATTTCACGGCCCAAGTGGAGGACCCTGAGATCATTGCCTTGGGGTGCGATTACCTGTCCATCATTCTGGTCCTGTCCATTGGCTGCTTTGGCCAGGTCCTCCTGTCCCGGCTGCTCCAGTCCACGGGCAAGACCTTTTACAGCATGGTCATCCAGATGGTGGGGGCGGGCCTGAACATTGTCCTGGACCCCATTATGATCTTCGGCCTGATGGGTTTTCCCCGGATGGGGGTGGCCGGCGCGGCGCTGGCCACGGTACTCAGCCAGATGGTGGGTACGGGGATGGGGCTCTATTACAACCTGCGGAAAAACCCGGAGATCCGCCTTTCCCTGTCCGGCCTGCGGCCCAGCAAGCCGGTGATTGCCCGGATTTACGGGGTGGGCATTCCGTCCATTCTGCTCCAGACGGTGTCCTCCCTGCTAATCTTCGGGCTGAACCAGATTCTGGTGACCTTCTCCGAGACCGCCACCGCTGTGTACGGGGTCTATTTTAAGCTCCAGGGCTTTGCTTTCCTGCCCATCATTGGGATGAACAACGGCATGGTCCCCATCATTGCCTACAACTACGGCGCCCGAAAACCGGCACGCATTATGCAGACCATCAAGCTGGCCATTGCCTACGCAGTGGGCATCATGGTGGTGGCCGTGGTGGTGTTTCAGATCTTTCCGGTCCAGTTGCTGGGCGTGTTCCAGGCCTCGGAGGAGATGCTGGCCATTGGTGTGCCCGCCCTGCGGACTTTGAGCCTGTGCTTTTTGGTGGGCGGCTTCACCATTGTCGCCTCCTCGGTGTTCCAGGCCCTGGGGAAGGGGCTGCTGAGCATGTCCATCTCTATTTTCCGCCAGCTGGTGCTGGTGCTCCCGTTGGCCTACCTGTTTTCCCTGACGGGAGAGCTCAACCTGGTCTGGTGGTCCTTCCCGGTGGCAGAAGTCCTGGCTGGGGCGTTGGCGGCCTTCTATCTCAGGCGGGCCTACCGGCGGGTGATCCGTCCGCTGGCGCAGGAGGATTACCGCTTCTGATCCAAGGGGAGAATTTCCTTCAGATGTATTAGAAATATGCAGTACAAAAACTAAGAATTTAGTTAATCAATCCGATTTATTTTGTTGAAATTAGGCAGTATCATTGAGTATGTAGATTAATGGGTCTGCGGCAAAGGAAAGCGGAAAAAACGCAAACCAGCGCCCTTTCTTGGCTGGATTCCCCTTAATTATATTGAGAACAGTTGCCCTGCCTCCGGGCCTCCGGGGAATGGGCAGTGTTTTAGCTTGCTCTGCACAGAGCGGGCGATTTTGTCAGCGCAACTCGAATTTATTATGGAGGTAGATTATCATGCGGTTACTGACTGAAGAACAGAAGCATTGGGTAGAAGTGATTGGCGATTTCTGCAAGAAGGAAATTGAGCCCATCATGCTGGATTGGGACAAGGTTGTTGACCCTTCCAAGGCAATCCCCTTTGAGCCCTATGCAAAGGCGTTCAAGCTGGGCCTGAACTCCTTCGAGATTCCCAAGGAGTACGGCGGCAACAAGGTCGACCTGGCTACCGCTGAGGTTATGTACGAAGAGATGGGCTACTATGACGGCAACTTCGCTTCCGTCATGCAGACCACCAACCTGGCTCTGAAGCCCATTCTGATCGGCGGCACCCCCGAGCAGGTTCAGTACTTCTCCAAGCACATCCTGGAGGGCAAGGGCTACGCTGCGTTCGCTCTGACCGAGCCCCAGTCCGGTTCCGACGCTTCCAACGTGAAGACCACTGCTGTCAAGGACGGCGACGAGTGGGTCATCAACGGTGAGAAGTGCTTCATCACCAACGGCGGCGAGGCCGACATCGTCTGCGTGTTCGCTTCTACCGATCCCACCGCTGGCACCAAGGGCATCTCTGCTTTCATGGTTCCCACCAGCACCCCCGGCTTCTCTGTCACCAAGTATGAGGACAAGAGCGGCTTCCGTACCATCTCCACCTGCTCCCTGAAGTTCGACAACGTCCGTGTTCCCGCTGCCAACCTGGTTGGTGGTGAGGCTGGCCTGGGCAAGGGCTTCGGCTTCGCTATGAAGACCCTGGACAAGTCCCGTGCTTGCGTGGGCGCTCTGGCTGTTGGTATCGCTCGCCGCGCTCTGGACGAGGCCATTGCTTTCGTCAAGGAGAGAGTCACCTTCGGTGCTCCCGTTTCCAAGCGTCAGGGCATTCAGTGGATGATCGCTGACATGGCCACCAAGATTGAGGCTTCCCGTCAGCTGGTCTCCCACGCCAACGACCTGCAGAGCAAGGGCCTGCCCTTCTCCAAGGAAGCTGCTATGGCTAAGATGTTCGCTACCCAGTCCGCTATGGAAGTCTGCACCGACGCCATCCAGCTGATGGGCGGCAAGGGCTACATGAAGGAAGACTGCGTGGAGAAGCTGTTCCGCGACATCAAGGCTTACTGCATCTTCGAGGGCACCAACCAGATCCAGAAGATCGTTATCTCTGGCGCTGTTCTGTCCGGCAAGGGCCACTAATTTACTTAGTGTTTCGCGCTTAGCGCGGAAAACGTGTCTAACAAAAAGATCCAGCCGATTTCGGCTGGATCTTTTTTTGCTGAAACACCGCCGGCGCAGCCGGAGGAGGGGAGAGGTTACCGCTGGGGAAGACGGGCTTTCTTTCCCCGGAGGTCAAAGCGATAGATGGCCACGGCAAAGGAAATGAGGGCGCAGACCTCCACCAGAGCGCAGCTGTACGCCCCTGTGATCAAGTTATACGCCAGCAGCGGCGGGGAGTTGAGAAGAAAAAGCAGGCGGGTCCGGGGCATGTTGTGGGTCCACAGGGCCAAGGTGGTGCAGGCCATGGACAGGCAGGGGAGCAGGCAGTAGAGGCCATCCCAGGTGAGCAGGGCGCAGCCCGCGTACAGACCCAGTAGGAGTGCCACCCAGCCCCGGCTTTTGGCCCAGGGCTTATCGTTATGGTAGCAGAGAACGGCCCGAAACAACCCAACGCCGTTGGTCAGAACCGCCGTGTAGGCCCCCAGCAGCCCATAGTGGCAGGCCCAGAGGACCGAGCAGACCATCTGAAGGCGCAGAATCCGCAGCCGGCTGCCACTCTGCAAAGAGGTGAAGCAGACAATGGAGGGGACCAGGCCCAAGGCTTGAATGGCAAGGAAGGAAACAGCAGACATAGGATACCCCCTGATCAGCGTGATGGTTCCATTTTACCCAATTTTGTGGTAGAGTCATAGGAGAAATCTCACAGAGGAGGGACGAATATGGAACGAAAATCCCTGGGTGAATTGTTCTCTTTTGACATCACCCCCTATGCCAGCCCGGTGCGTTACCCCAGCGGCACGGTCATTTTCCCAGAATGGCAGAAGGCCACCCAGCTGTTGTACCTGGAGGAGGGAAAAGCCCGGTGTACCATGAGCCATGAGAACGGCGCTGTCACCATCTTGGACTTTGTGGAAGGGCCGTGTTTTCTGGGCGAAATGGAGCTTTTGGGTGTGCAGAAGGTAACCAGCGGCGTCACCGCCAGAACGGATTGTGCCGGCTGGATGATTCGCCTGGAGGAATGCCGGGAGGAGATGCTGAACGACCCTGTTTTTCTCCGGCAGCTCTGTATTTTTTCCAATGAAAAGGCCATCCGCGTCACCAGCACCGCTGCCTGCAATCAAATGTATCCTCTGAAAAACCGCCTGGCGACCTTCCTTCTCCAGTCGCAGCGCCAGGGGCTTTACTGTGAGCCCCATACCCAGACAGCGGCCTATTTGGGGGTGAGCTACCGGCATCTGCTCTCTGTCCTGTCCGATTTCGTCAAAGGCGGGCTGCTGCGCAAGACCCCGGCGGGGTATGCGATTCTCCGCCCCGAGGGTTTGGAGGCCTTGCGGATCAAGGACCCCTTTCAACTGTGACCGCCTCCCCTTGACAGGAGAAGAGATTAAAAGTATAATTTGTCATACAAATCATACTTTTTGGAGGGATTGCCATGAAAGGACCCGAGGGGACCCATGCTTGGACGGTCACCGTTGGCGCCAAGGGTCAGATTGTGATTCCCAAGGAGGCCCGTACGCTTTTTTCCATTCAGCCGGGGGATACGTTGCTCCTTTTGGCCGATGAAAAGCGGGGGCTCGCCATCCCGGAAAAGGAATCGTTTGCGTCGCTGTTTCAGCAGGTTTTCCGGGAAAATCCCCAGGTGGAGCCATGAGTAAGCTGGTCTTTTTCAACATCCCGGCCTATGGGCACACCAACCCCACCCTGGGTGTGGTGCGGGAGCTGGTTGCCCGGGGGAATCAGGTCTGGTACTATTCCTTCGCGCCCTTTCAAAAGGTCATTCAAGAAGCCGGCGCGACCTTTGTCCCCTGTGACGATGCCGCGTTGGGGATGACGCCCTCCCCGGAGGACAGCGCCCGGGTGGGCAAGGATTTGGCCTTTTCCATTGACCTGATTGTCCGCGCCACACTGGCCCTGGATGAGAAGATCTGCCGGGATATGGAACGGATTGCCCCCGATGGGATCGTAGCGGATTCCATGGCGTTTTGGGGCAAGCTGGCGGCCCAAAAGCTGGGGATTCCCTTTCTCTCCTCCACCACCACCTTTGCCTTTAACCGGGCCTCCGCGAAGGTCATGGGGCAGGGGATGGGGAACCTGTTTTCCATGGTGCGGGCGATGCCGAAAATTCACAGAAGCTTGCGTCGTCTGCGGGCATACGGATATCCGGTGAAAAATGTTTTCTCCATTTTGGAGAATGACAACGCGACCCATACCATCGTCTACACCTCCCGATATTTCCAGCCGGCGGTGGAGACCTTCTCCCCGCGATATGTCTTTGTGGGCCCCTCCCTCCGTCCCATCCGGCAGCCCCTGGCGCCCAGCCCACAAAAAACCGTCTATATTTCCCTGGGCACGGTGAACAATCAAAACCTCCCCTTTTATCGGTCCTGCCTAACGGCCTTAGGGGAGACGCCGTACCGGGTGGTGATGGCGGTGGGCCGGGAATCAGTGCTCCATGCCCTGGGACCCCTTCCGGCGAACGTACAGGCAGAGGCGATGGTGGATCAAATCGGGGTGCTGGCGGCGGCGGATGTTTTCCTCACTCACTGTGGGATGAACAGTGTGAGCGAGGCCCTTTTCTTTGGCGTGCCCCTGGTTTGCTGCCCGCAAACCCAGGAGCAGAGGGGCGTTGCCAATCGGGTGCTGGCCTTGGGGGCGGGACTTCTGCTGCCCGATGACAGCCCGCAAGCCATTGCCCAAGCCATTGGTATAGCGCTGTCCGATCCCGGTTATCGGGCCCATGCCGCAACCATTGCCCAGAGCTTTCGGGAAAGTGGAGGCGCCCCGCAGGCGGCAGAGACCATTCTCCAAGTGATTGTCCAAGACAGGGCGACAGGGACCTGAGAGGGGGACCGATGGCGTTGGGCTTTCTACCCCATTCCCGTTTGTGGTTCCAAAGTAAAGTTTCCTGGGCGAATGGAATGGATGGATTGAAAAGCATAAAAAGGGGCTGACCCAAAGTTGGGTCAGCCCCTTTTTATTAATAGATCACTGCGGTTTCTAATTCACATACGGACAAAAATCGTACCATTTGGGATTCAGCGCGTTTTTCGGGAACATAGACTCCCGTTGGGACGCATGGAAAAAACGGCAACTCATGCCTGCGGAGTCAGCTGCCGGATGCCCTGCTGGACCCGGCGCAGGGTCTCCTCCTTGCCCAAGATGTGGCACAGCTCCACCGCGCCGCCGGGGGTGGTGGCCTTGCCGGAGACGGCCACGCGAACCGGCCACATGATCCGGCCATTTTTCAGACCCTGGGCCTCGGCCAGGTGGAGAAGGGCGTCGTGGATGGCCTGGAAGGACCACTCGGTCATGGCCTGGAAGACCGGTACCACCAGCTGGAGGGCCTCCAGCGAGTTCTCCTCGTTGGTTTTCATTTTCTTATGGAGGTAGAGCGTATTGCTGTATTCCGGCAGCCGGTCGAAGAAATCCACCATGGGGGGAATCTCCGTCAGGGTATTCAGACGGGTCTGTACCAGGGGGGCCACCAGTCGCAGGTCAATGGACGGATTGGTGATCCCCTGTTTCAGATAGGGCTCCGCCACCGCCAGAAAAGCTTCCGGTGAGAGGGCCTTTAAGTAGGCGCTGTTGAAGTAGTTGAGCTTCTCCAGGTCAAAGATCGCGGGGGATTTGGAGATCCCTGTGATGTCAAAGGCCTGTACCAGTTCCTCCAGGGTAAAGAATTCCTGTTCCGCCAGTTCTCCCCGGGGAGACCAGCCCAGCAGAGCCACATAGTTGAGGATGGCCTCGGTGAGATAGCCCTGGGCTTTCAGGTCCTCGTAAGAGGGGTCCCCATGGCGCTTGGACATCTTGTGCTGGGCATCCCGCATGACGGGGGAACAGTGAATGTAGGTGGGAATTTCCCACCCAAAGGCCTCGTAGAGCAAGTTATACTTGGGAGAGGAGGAGAGGTATTCGCTGCCCCGAACCACATGGGTAATGCCCATGAGATGATCGTCAATGACATTGGCAAAATTATAGGTGGGCAGGCCGTCCCGCTTCATCAGAACCTGGTCGTCCAAGGTGCTGTTTTCCACGGTGATCTCCCCAAAGGAGGCGTCGGAGAAGGTGGTGGTCCCTGTATGGGGGATTTTCTGACGGATGACATAGGGCTTGCCGGCGGCCAACTGGGCCGCAACCTCCTGCTGGGACAGGCAGCGGCAGGGGTCCTCAGCCCGGTCAAAATCTCCGCTGTCCTCCTCAGACTCCGCTTTCTCGCAGAAGCAGTAATAGGCGTGGCCTTTCTCCACCAGCAGCTCGGCGAATTTGCCATAGAGCCCCCTGCGCTGGGTCTGGATATACGGCCCCACCGGGCCACCCACATCGGGGCCCTCGTCGTGGGTCAATCCGCACTCGGCCATGGTACGGTAGATGAGCTCCGTGGCCCCCTCCACCTGCCGAGTCTGGTCGGTGTCCTCCAGGCGGAAGATGAATTGGCCGCCGGCTTTCCGGGCGATGAGCCAGGTGTACAAGGCGGTGCGGAGATTGCCCACGTGCATGTATCCGGTGGGCGACGGGGCGAACCGGGTGCGGACAGTCCCCTTGGGGATCTTTGCCTCCAGCTCGTCAAACCAGGTCATATCCATAGGAAAGGCCTCCCAAATTAAAGTATCGTTTTTCTGGGTAATATTCTAAAATTCGCACGGGAAATTGTCAAGGTTTATCGCGGGAATTCTTGCACGGAGGGGGTTGTTGTGGTAAGATAAAAAGACATGAAAATTGAGCCGGATCGGCTTTCTGACAAGAAAAAGGGTGGATTCTTGCCCACGGAGGTATTATGGAACACGAGAAAAAGATTATTTTCAGCGCCACACAGCCCAGCGGAAAGATTACCCTGGGAAACTATCTGGGCGCCCTGCGCAACTGGGTTTCTCTGCAGGAGGACTATCACGCCCTTTACTGTGTCGCGGATGAGCACGCCATCACCGTCCGACAGGACCCGGCGGCGCTCCGCCGGCAGACCCTGGAGCTCTATGCCCAGTTTATTGCCTGTGGTCTGGACCCGGAAAAGAGCACCATTTTTATTCAGTCCCATGTGCCCCAGCATGCGGAACTGGCCTGGACCCTCAACTGCTATACCATGTACGGGGAACTGAGCCGGATGACCCAGTTCAAAGACAAGTCGGCGGCCCACGCGGACAATGTCAACGCAGGCTTGTTTACCTATCCCAGCCTGATGGCGGCGGATATCCTTCTCTACCAGACCGACCTGGTCCCCGTGGGGGAGGATCAGCGGCAGCATGTGGAGCTGACCCGGAATATCGCCCAGCGGTTCAACGGCATTTACGGGGAGGTCTTTACCATGCCGGAGGCCTATATTCCCAAGGTCGCGGCCCGGGTGATGTCTCTGAGTGAGCCGGACAAGAAGATGAGCAAGTCCAGCACCAATGAGAATTCCTACATCCTGGTGATGGACCCGCCGGAGGTCATTCTGCGCAAGTTCAAACGGGCGGTGACCGACAGCGAGGGCGGCGTCTATCGTTCCCCGGATAAGCCCGGGGTCTCGAACCTGATTGAGATTTATGCGGCGGTAACGGGCAAGAGCCCGGAGGCGGTGGAGCAGGAATTCTCCGGCCAGGGCTATGGCGCGTTTAAGCCTGCGGTAGGAGAGGCCGTGGTGGAGGCACTCCGCCCCATTCGGGAGGAGACCCAGCGCCTGCTGGCGGACAAGGCCTATTTGGAGAGCCTCTACCGCCAGGGGGCGGAAAAGGCCGCTGCCATGGCGAACCGGACCCTGCGTAAAGTGCATAAGAAGGTGGGCTTCGTTCCCCGCTGACGGGGGAGCGGCTCAGACCTGCCTCTTGCGGCGGTCCCCAACCCCTAAGACCCAAAGGAGTGTTACAATAGAATGACAATGGAATTGCCGGCCATCGCGCGGATTGCAGCGGCGCTGGTGGCTGCTCTGCTGATCTCCTTCATTGCCACACCGGTGGTGAAATCCATTGCCCAGATGGTGGGCGCGGTGGACGTGCCCAAAGACAACCGACGGATGCACAACCATCCCATCCCCCGGATGGGCGGGTTGGCGATTTTCCTGGGCTTTCTCCTCAGTACCCTGATTTTTGTGCCCATGAGTTCCTCTATGCGGGGGATGCTGCTGGGGGGCGTGATCATCGTGATCCTGGGTATTTTCGACGACATCTACGCCCTGCCCGCCCTGCCCAAGCTGCTGGTGCAGATTGCGGCGGCCCTGGTGGCGGTGCTCCATGGCAACGTGATCCAGGTTCTGTCCAACCCCAATATTTTCAGTGAGAATCCCTACTGGACCTTGGGCTCCCTGGCGGTCCCCCTGTCCGTCATTTGGATTGTTGCCATCACCAATGCGGTCAACCTCATTGACGGTCTGGACGGCCTGGCGGTGGGGGTGGCGACCATCAGCTCCCTGACCATGCTGGTCATTGCCATGCTGGTCAGTGAGAATGTGGTGGCGCTGATGATGGCGGCGCTGGCCGGAGGGTGCATTGGATTTATGCCCTATAATTTGAACCCGGCGAAGATTTTTATGGGGGATACGGGCTCTACCTTCCTGGGCTTTGTCCTGGCCACGGTGTCCATCCAGGGCCTATTCAAGTTTTACACCATCATTTCCTTCGCGGTGCCCTTCTTGATGCTGGGCCTGCCGCTGTTTGACACCTGCTTTGCTATCCTGCGGCGGTTGGCCAAGGGCCAGAGCCCCATGGCGCCGGACCGCAGTCATGTGCATCACCGGCTGATTGACATGGGCTTTAACCAAAAGCAGGCGGTGGCCATCCTCTACGTGATCAGTGCCATTTTGGGCCTGTCCGCGGTGGTCCTCACCACCAGCGGGGCCTTGAAAGCCATGGTTTTGCTGTGTGCGCTGTGCCTGGCGGGGCTGATCTCCGGGAAAATTTTTCTCAGCCACAATGAGAACCACCAGGAAAAAACAAAAGAAAAGGAGTCCAATGACCATGCCATTGAAAGTCATGACGATCTTCGGGACCCGCCCGGAGGCGGTGAAGATGGCCCCTCTGGTAAAGGAACTGGAGAGCAGAGCTGAGATTCAGAGCATCTGCTGCATCACCGCCCAGCACCGGCAGATGCTGGACGACGTGCTCCAGCTGTTTGCCATCCAACCGGACTACGATCTGGATATCATGGAGGCTCGCCAGAGCCTGTACACCATCACCAGCAAGTGCCTTCTGGGAATGGAGGAGGTCTTTTCCCGGGAAAAGCCGGACCTGGTTTTGGTCCATGGGGACACGTCCACCACCTTTTCCGGGGCGCTGGCAGCCTTTTATCAGAAAATTGCGGTGGGCCACGTGGAGGCGGGCCTGCGGACCTGGGACAAATACTCCCCCTTCCCCGAGGAGATGAACCGGACCCTGGTGGGCGACTTGGCGGAGTTCCATTTTTGCCCCACCCGGGCAAACCGGGAGAACCTGCTCCGGGAGGGGCTCCGGGAGGGGATTTTCGTCACGGGGAATACCGTCATTGACGCTCTGAAGACGACGGTCCGGCCGGACTATCGCTTCCGGAGCCAGCTGCTGAATACCTTGGACTACACGGGAAAACAAGTGATTTTGGTGACCTGCCACCGGCGGGAGAACTATGGGCAGCCCATGACCAACATCATGCGGGCCCTCCGCCGGATCGTGGAGGATTTCCCCCAAGTGGAGCTTGTCTATCCGGTGCATCTGTCCCCGGTGGTGCAGGAGGCGGCCCGGGCCCACCTGTCCGGCCACGACAGAATCCATTTGATCGAACCCCTTACCCCGGATGAAATGCACAATGTCATGGCCCGGTCCGCCTTTGTGATGACGGATTCCGGCGGACTGCAGGAGGAGGCCCCCGCCTTGGGCCGGCCCGTTCTGGTGCTGCGCCGGGAGACCGAGCGCCCTGAGGCCGTGGCGGCGGGAACGGTGCTGCTGGCGGGGACGGAGGAAGACGTGATTTACGGCCATGCCGCCCGTCTGCTGACCGACCCGGCCGCCTACCGCGCCATGGCCCAGGCGGTCAATCCCTATGGAGACGGTCAGGCCTGCCGGCGGATTGTGGATGCCATCCTGTGGAAGCGGGGGCTGCGGGACCAGCCGCCGGAGGAATTCTCCGCCGGATGATGGGCCATCGTCTGGAGCAGTCAGGAAAGGGGGTGGGCTGTGTTCCATGGACCAGAAGAACCGGACCATTTTGGTCCTCGCCATTGCGGTGACTGTGTTTGCCGCGGTCTTTGTGAGCCTCGGCCTGCCTGCGCTGACAGGACGTGCGCCGGAGGTGGTACTCCCCGATGTCAATCAGGAGGCTGTGAGCACGGAGGGGAGAGACTTCTTGCCGGTGGAGGTTCGGCCGGATACGGTGCAGAGTGTCATCGCCAGTCTCTCCCGCCCGGAGAGTTATTATCGCCAACTGACCGTCCGTCTGTTCTGGGCGGGAGGAAGCTCCGCCGACCCGGTGGAAATTTGGGCGGACGGAGGGTATGTTCGTACGGCCATCACCACAGGGGGAAGCACCCAATACCGGCTGGTGGGGGAGGGAAAGCTCCGCCTTTGGTATGCCGGGGACCGCGCCTGGCAGGAGGTGGACGCCGGGGATGACACCGCTGATCTGGCCCAGCGGATTCCCACCTATGAGGATGTGCTGGAGCTGGATACAGAACAGATTAGCGCGGCCAGTTATGAGGAGAAAAACGAGGCGTACTGTATCTTTGTGGAGGTGAAACGGTCCCAGGACGTCCTGGATCGCTACTGGATTGACACGGATACCGGGCTGCTCTGCGCGGCGGAGACGTATGAGGAGGATACCAAGGTCTATGAGATGACGGAGACCCAGCTGCGTGCCCCGCTGGAGGATGGCATCGTCTTTTCTCTGCCTGACGGCACCATCCTCCATGAGAGCTCAAGTGTCACTGTCCCGGAGGAATAGAAAGGCCAGGGCCAGCAGGAGGACCAGATCAAAATGATCCCCTTCCCGCCACAGGAGAAAGAGGATCAGCAGAAGAAGGATATCTCCGCTGTCCAGTTTTCCCAGCCCCAATTTGCCCAGCAGGCCGGACAGCCCGCCGGTGCCTTTGGAGCCCAGCAGGGAAGAAAACATAGACTCAAATCCCGGGGGATGTTCCTCCGGGATTTTTTCATAGGGACCGCCTCCTGGTATGTAGGCATTATAAATGGAGCTCACCCTCTTTCCATAGGCGGTAGGCCTGCCGGGCTGCCCGAGACAGCCCGGCCAGTTGGATGGCTTGGTCCAGCTTTTTCTGGCGCTCCTCCCGCAGGAAGGGCCGGAGCGCGGCGATCAGGGCGTCGGCCTCCTGGTTGGACTGGCGGCTGGCCTGGAACAGTTCCAGCAGGCGGCCCATCTGCCCCAACTGCTCTGGGGCGAAGGGGGGCGGGGCGGCGGATTCCGGCTGGGGGGCCGCTTCCCCGGGGGAAGGAGGGGACTCCGTCCCCATCCCCAGCTTTCCGGCCAGGGACATGATCTGTCCCATGGCGTCAGGGTCTGCCAGCAGAGAGTTGAGTGCTTCTTCAAAGTCGGCCATGGGGAATCCCCTCCTTTCCAACGGACCAGGCGGATTACTTGTTTAAGGTTTTGTTCAGCTGCTCCATGGCCTTGGCGGCTTGGGGGTCTGACGAGAGCTCCTGCAGAACGCTGCTCAGGGCAGTGGTATCCCCCTGCAGGGCGGACTGCGCCGCGGCCTGCAGGCGGCCCACGTTCTTTTTTTGCAGGGACTGGAGGACCTTGCGGGTCTCCGGGTTGGCCAGCATCTGGCGGATGGCCTTCTGGTTTTCCAACAGCTGCTTGGCCTGGGGATTGGAACTGAGTTGATCTGCGAAATTTTGCATAACATGGTCTCCTTCCGGGTATTGCTGTCCCATTATATGAGCCGATGGAGATGGATGTGCCTGTCAGAGTGCAGAAAAAGAAAATTGGGTCTGGAAAAACCGCAAGGAGTGTGCTATGATCGTTCCATCTTCCTGTTTCCCGGAAATTCGGCCAGAAAACCGGGAAAAGGGAATTCCTGGTAAGGCAATAGGAGGAAACACGACATGCTGATGGCCATTGATGTAGGAAACACCAATATGGTGTTCGGCCTATTGGAGGGGAAGGAACTCGTGGGGAGTTTTCGCCTGATGACAGACGCCAACCGGACCTCGGATGAGATTGGGCTGACGGTGTGTGAATACTTTCGGCGGTTCAATCTGTCCACGGACCAAGTCTGCGATATCATCATCGCCTCCGTGGTGCCCCAGGTGATGTATACGCTCACCAGTGCCATTGTCAAGTATTTTGGAAAAAAGCCCATTCTCATTGATGATGATGTGTCGCCGGGCATCCAGTATGAAGGGGAGGACCACCTGGGTGCGGACCGGGCGGTCTCCTGTGTGGCGGCGATGGAGAAGTATGGAAAGCCTCTGGTGGTGCTGGACTTTGGGACCGCCACCACAGTGGATGCCCTGGATGAGAAGGGGATCTATTTGGGCGGGAGTATTTTGGCCGGGGTCCGGGTCTCCACGGACGCGCTGTTCCGCCAGGCCGCCATGCTTCCTCGGATTGAGCTCATTCGTCCCGCCTCCGTCCTGGGCCAGAACACCATTGCCCAGATTCAGGCCGGTTCTGTCATGGGCTACATCGGCGCCATTGAGTATCTCATCCGCCATACCAAGGCGGAGATGGGATACGGCGACGGCGTGAAGGTGGTGGCCACCGGAGGCCTGGCCCGTTTGATCGCAGACAATACGGACCTGATCGACGTGGTGGACAGCCAGCTCATTGTGGACGGGCTGCGGATCATTTATGAGCGGTATCAGAAAGAACGAGGAAAGTAAAAAATATGAGTGACCTGTTCTCCTTTTTCATGGAGAACAGGTCATTTTTTTCTTGATAAACTATGTCAGAAATAATAAGAAGTCAGCTATCAAAAGGTATACCTTTTGATAGCTGACTGTCTTTTTGCATTTTACAGTAAAAGAGCTGGAAAATCAAGGCGCTTTTTCTTTCCTTTGAGACAAATCGATAAAAATTAACGGTTTTTTTCTTTTCTTTGAAAGGTGTCGAAAGGTATACCTTTTGACATCAAAGGACTTTAGATAGCTGTGGATCAAAATGCCCAACAGATTTGATGAAAGAAAGGGAGGAAATAATAAGATGAAAAAGCGAATGCTGTCAACGCTCCTGACACTGGGTATGTTGTTGACACTGACCCCGGCAGTGTCAGCGGAAGTCCCGGAGGGGTCCGCCGGAGATATTCCAGAGGAGACTTGTAAAGTCGAGTATAAGGAACAGTCGGATGGGATAGAGATTCAAACAGAGAAGGATTCAAATAATATTATTCATTTGGATATCACAATCAATGAGACCGCTCCCTCTAATGTTGTTCTGGATTTTAGTAGCGTGATTCAGGAGGCCGAAAACATTACCTACATGCCGGGTGCTATTCAAAAGTTTAAGGTTCATATTAAAAATCAATCAGGAAAAAACTATCAATATAAAGATGGCAGCTTTGTATTGAGCACAGCGGATACCGATGATTTTGGCACTTTGGAGGAAGGTGCACTGCTTCCGTTCTTGGGGTATGATGGCCAATATATCCCGATTACTGCGGTTGGCTCTATGCTCCCCAAATATTTCTATCAAGATCTTTTTGGGAAAGGGTCTTCAGCAGCGGTAACCTTCGAGGAAATGTGTCAAATTTTTGATAAGCTGGAAGAGAAGGGGTATGAGGGAGAAAACCCGTTGGATAGTTATATGCTGGAGTACTTAAATAAGGAACTCAAGACGGATTGCGGATCAATGGAAGAACTGTATTTAGAAAAGCCAAAAGAGGTATCTTCGATATTATTTAGTTCAGGAGTTACTCATAACGGCATTTATACAGTCAATGAGCAAGACTTACAAAAGTATATTAGTGAGTATCCTTGGCTTAACACTTACATTTATGCTCAGAGGAGTGCTCAGGGAAACTTGAACGTACAAATAAAATGGCCCTCAGAAGTGCTGGCAAAAATCAGCTATGACCATTGGTATCAGCGCCTGTTCCAGTTTGCATTTGGGCAGGAAAATATAGAAAAGCTGAAGACTAATACAGCGGATGATCCTTTTACGAACGCGCACGATGTTGCGGATTATACGATGAATGAAGAAACCTATGGGGAAGCAAATGAATATTTTAAAGATTTGCTGTATGCAGATGCGTTAAACAGCAACGAGGAGACCGTTTTTGACATGGCGTTTGCGTTGAATGGACCATTGATGGGGAATGTCTATCAAAACTACTCATTTAGTTGGTACAACGTGATTGAGCTTGAGGAGATTGAACCTGTCACCATAACTCCTGCTGACATCACTATCTATACCGGCGGCGAGAGCTATGACAGCGTGGTAAACGGCAGTGGGAACGAAATTGGCGCGGTGAATAATGGACTGCCGACACCTGGCTTCTATATTGATTTACCGGAAAGTGTGAATGCGTGGCTGCTTGAACATGTTGACAAAGAGAATATCATTACAACTGAGAGCGGAAAGCAAATCGTTGACCTGTCTAAATTTTTGACGTTCACCTATAACTACGCTGGAGAAACAAGAACATGGGAACTGGAACGATACGACACGCATGACAACGAAAACAACAGCACGGCGTATGATCGGTTTATTTACCGTATTAAGCCTGCTGTCGTGGAGAATCAGGAAATCCCGATCCGGTTGCAGTTTACGGATGAAAATGGCATGTTCATGACCAGTGATGATTTTACTGTTGATTTGGAGGATTTGTTCCATGAGTATGACATGACGATTTATTCCGGAGATCTGGAGACACAAAAAGTAAAGGCTGTCCTCAGAGTTGGAGAGCAGGTTGTCTCGTACGCTGCTGAAGTGGGCGAGGGAAAACTCACTGTGCGCGGTGTAACCGATCAGAACACGGCAACCACAGAGGTGGTAACGGAGGTGCCGGTCGAAGAAGTGGATAACATCACGGCGCATGTGCCAGAAGACACACTGTTTTACATCAATGAGAGTCAGCTTGAAGTGGCCGAACCGGAGAATGTCAAACTGCTGGTGGACAGCATCGTACCAGACGAAGACAACACGCTGTATACCAAAGCGGTGGACGGGTTTGAGGAGATTACATCTGAGCACAATGTAAAATTTAACTATCTTGATCTGGTGGATACCGGCAACGGAAATGCGTATGTGACGACAGCAGGAAAACCGATTACGGTTTACTGGCCGTATCCGGCGGGCACCGACAAGATGGATGAGTTCCATATTGTCCATTATGAGGGCTTGGATCGAAATGATAACACAAGTCTTGCGGACGGAGAATATGATATGGTCTTGTATTCTGAGGAGAATGGCAACTTGGAAAACACAGATCAAGGGATCAGGATCACGGTAGAGTCGTTTTCTCCCTTTGCTCTGTTTTGGGAGGAGGACTCTGGCGGCAACGGCGGTCACGGTGGCAATGGCGGCAACAAGCCCAGCCTGAACACCGAGGACCACTACGGCTACATCGTGGGCTACCCCGTGGACTATGCCACTGGCGAGCCCACCGACGACCAGGCCAGAAAGCCCGTGAAGCCCCAGGGGAAGATCACCCGGGCCGAGGTGGCCACCATCTTCTTCCGGATGCTCACCGACGAGAGCCGGAACGCGTACTGGAGCCAGAGCAACAGCTTCACCGACGTGGCGGAGGACGCCTGGTACAACAACGCCATCTCCACCATGGCCAACGCGGGCATCCTGGACGGCTATGAGGACGGCAGCTTCCACCCCAACGGGTACATCACCCGGGCGGAGTTTGCCACCATCGCGGTGCGGTTCTTCGACCTGAGCTACCAGGGCGAGGACCTCTTCCCGGACATTGACGGCCACTGGGCCCAGGACTACATCAACCAGGCCGCGGACGCGGGGATCATCGAGGGCTATCCCGACGGGACCTTCGGCCCCCAGAAGCAGATCACCCGGGCCGAGGCGGTGACCATGGTCAACCGCACCCTGGACCGGCACCCCGACCCGGACCACTTCCTGGAGGATATGCTGGTCTGGCCGGACAACCTGGACACCGAGGCATGGTACTATGCTGACATCCAGGAGGCCACCAACTCCCACGAGTACCAGATGAAGAAGGACGCCCAGGGCAACGAGTATGAGGTGTGGACCAAGATCCTGCCCATTCGGGACTGGGAGGCCCTGGAAAAGGCGTGGTCGGACGCCAACTCCTCCGAGAATCCCGGCGACGTTGTCTAATAGCACAAATTTTGTTTTGCCAGAGGAGGGCCCTAAAAGGCCCTCCTCTATTTAAGGTGGGGAAAGGAAAAGCACACCACGGGAACCGTGGTGTGCCAAGAAAGTAGATGACTATACGTTTTTTTGAAAGTGATCGCACCAGGGACGGAGGGTACAGTTGGGGCAGTCGGGCTTGCGTGCTCGGCAGACCGCCCGGCCATGGAGCACCAGACGGTGACAGAAGTCGTTGGACTCCTCCGGCGGCAGGCAGGCCCGCAGCTGCTTTTCCACCTTGCCGGGGTCCTTGGTGCCGTCGGTGAGCCCCAGCAGGCCGGTGATCCGGATGCAGTGGGTATCCGCCACCACCACGCCGGGGGTGTGGTGAACATCGCCCAAAATAAGGTTGGCGGTTTTTCTGCCCACCCCGGGTAGGGAGAGCAGCTCCTCCATGGTGCTCGGCACCTTGCCGTGGAATTGTTCCAGCAGCATGCGGGAGGCAAAGACAATGTCCTTGGCCTTGGCCCGGAAAAAGCCGCAGGAGTGGATGTAGGGCTCCACGTCGGCCGGCTCTGCCTCCGCCAGGGCCTCCAGGGTGGGGAAGCGGGCGAAGAGGGCGGGGGTCACCTGATTGACCCGCTCATCGGTGCATTGGGCGGAGAGGCGGGTGGCAAAGAGCAGCTCATAGTCCTTTTGGTATTGCAGGGAACAGATACCATCAGGGTACAAGTCTTTGAGTGCCTGGACAATGGCGTGAATATCCTTGGAATTTTTCATAAAAACTACCGATTCCTTTTTCTCTATGGGTTGTTTTTCGTATAAATAGTATAGCACAAAGTGGAAGGATAGTCATTGGATTTTTTTTCGGTTTGGAGTATAATAGGCTGGAAAACGCAAACCCGCCATCATAGAAATTTGAATGTAAAAAGGAGCGAGTATCGTGGTCAAAGATGTCATCGATTTCCTGATCCAGCAAGATCCCCAGGTGGGCAACGCCGTGCAGGCGGAGTACGACCGTCAGCGGAGAAATATTGAGCTGATTGCCTCGGAGAACTTTGTCAGCCCGGCCGTTCTGGCGGCTGCCTCGTCCGTGCTCACCAATAAGTATGCCGAGGGCTATCCCGGCAAGCGCTACTATGGTGGCTGTGAATGTGTGGACGTGGTGGAGGACATTGCCCGGGACCGGGCCAAGGCCCTCTTCGGCGCGGACCATGCAAACGTCCAGCCCCACAGCGGCGCTTCGGCCAACTACGCAGTGTACCAGGCCCTGTGCAACGTGGGAGACACCGTCATGGGAATGAACCTGGACAACGGCGGCCACCTGACCCACGGTAGCCCCGTGAACTATTCGGGGATCAACTACAAGATTGTCCCCTATGGCGTGGACCCCAAAACCCACCGCATCGACTATGACCAGGTCCGCGACCTGGCCAAACAGTGCAAGCCCAAGATGATCATTGCCGGCGCCTCCGCCTATCCCCGGATCATTGATTTTAAGGCTTTCCGGGAGATTGCCGACGAGGTAGGCGCCTATCTCTTCGTGGATATGGCCCACATTGCCGGCCTGGTGGCCGCGGGGCTGCATCCCTCCCCCGTGCCCTATGCCGACGTGGTGACCACCACCACCCATAAGACCCTGCGGGGTCCCCGGGGCGGCGTGATTCTGTGCAAGGAGGAGCATGCCAAGAAGATTGACAAGGCCATTTTCCCCGGCTCCCAGGGCGGCCCCCTCATGCACATCATCACCGCCAAGGCCGTTGCCTTCGGGGAGGCCATGAAGCCGGAGTTCAAGACCTACCAGGAGCAGGTGCTGAAGAATGCCAAGGTCCTGGCCGAGAGCCTCATGGATGCCGGCTTCCAGCTGGTCTCCGGCGGCACCGATAACCATCTGATGCTGGTGGATCTGCGCCCGGCCAACATCACCGGCAAGGAGATGGAGAAGCGCCTGGACCAGGTGAACATCACCGTGAACAAGAATACCATCCCCGACGATCCCCAGTCCCCCTTCGTCACCAGCGGCATCCGGGTGGGGGTCCCCGCCGCCACCAGCCGCGGTCTGCGGGAGGAGGACATGAAGGTCATCGGCCAGCTCATTTGGAAGACCGCCACAGAGTTTGACACCAAGCAGGAGGAGATCCGCGCGGCGGTGGCGGAGATCACGGCCAAGTACCCCCTCTACGAGTAAGCCCTGTCCGCCGGGGGAAAATTCTCCCTTTACGGAAGGGGTCACAGCTGATAAAATAAGGAGGACGACGCAGGTCGTTCTCCTTGTTTTTATTTCGACTATGGGAAAGAGAGATGAGCGCCATGTACCAGCCCCTGGCAGACCGGCTTCGGCCCAATTCCATCGACGAGGTGGTGGGGCAGCGGCATATACTGGGGGAGCAGGGGGTTCTGCGGCGGATCATTCAGGGGGGAAATATCCCCAATCTGATTTTTTACGGTCCTTCCGGCACGGGAAAGACCACGGTGGCGGAGATCGCCGCCGCCCAGATGCACCGGCCCTTCCACCGCCTGAACGCCACCACCGCCTCTTTGGCGGACATCAAGGCCATCACCGCGGATGTGGGGACTCTGCTGGCACCGGAGGGGGTGGTGCTGTATCTGGATGAGATTCAGTATTTCAATAAGAAGCAGCAGCAGTCCCTGCTGGAGTTTATGGAAACGGGAAAACTGACCCTCATTGCCGCCACCACGGAGAATCCCTATTTCTACATTTACAACGCGGTGCTCAGCCGGGCCACGGTCTTTGCCTTTCAGCCTGTGTCGCCGGAGGAGGTTCTGCCGGTGGTGCTTCGGGGAATCCGGGAAATGAGCCAGGACCGGCAGGGGCGGGTCCGCTGGGAGGAGGGGGTGGCCGAGCACATTGCCCGCAGCTGCGGCGGGGATGTGCGGAAAGCCCTCAACGCGGTGGAGGCCCTCTTTGCGGCCCATGCCATGGACCGGGGCGAGACGGTCCTGACCTTGGCGGAGGCCCAGGTGGTGGCCCAGCGGTCCGCCAACCGCTATGACCGGGACGGTGACAGCCATTATGACATTTTGTCCGCCTTTCAAAAGTCGGTCCGGGGCTCTGATCCCGATGCCGCAGTCCATTATCTGGCCCGGCTGCTGGAGGCGGGGGATCTGATCTCACCCTGCCGCCGGCTGATGGTCATGGCCAGTGAGGACGTGGGCCTGGCCTATCCCCAGGCGGTGGCGGTGGTGAAAGCCTGTGTGGACAGCGCCAATATGCTGGGCCTGCCCGAGGCCCGGATTCCCCTGGCCCAGGCGGCCATTTTCCTGGCCACCGCGCCCAAGTCCAACAGCGCCATTCTGGCGGTGGAGGGGGCACTGGCAGACCTGCGGGCGGGACGGACGGGGGAGGTGCCGCCGCATCTCCGGGATGCCCACTATGGAGGGGCGGCCCAGCTGGGCCATGGGACGGGGTACCAGTATGCCCATGGGTATCCCAACCACTATGTGAAACAGCAGTATCTGCCCGATCCCCTGAAAAACCGGACCTATTACACCTATGGGGAAAATAAAACCGAGCAGGCCGCCAAACAGTATTGGGACCGGATCAAGGGGGAAGGCTAACCGAAGACCGTCTGTATTTTGTGTGCCAGGCGCCCGGGGGGAGAGTAGTCCCAGCGGGAGAGTTGACCGGATGTGATAAAATAGGAAAGAGGTTCCGGCCCCGGCTCTGGCTCCAGGCGGTGAATGAGGGTGAGCTTGATCTTCATGCGGTCCGGCAGGATGGCTTTGATGTAGACGGACACCCGGTCGTCTTCCGCCAGTCCTTCGGTCTGGTCTGCCAGGCCGGTGAGGTTGGGGGTCAGCTCTACAAAAGTTCCATAGGATTTCACCCCCCGCACCCAGCCGGCCACGGTCATGCCGGGGGAAAACCGGGCGGCGTTCTCCAGCCAGGTGCCCAAAAGCTCCTTGTGGGAGAGAAAGAGCCGTCCCTGGTCGGGGTCGCTCCCTGTGAGCACGGTATAGATTTCCTGCCCCACGGTGAACCGGCGGGCAGGGTGAGAGATGCGGGAGACGGAGCAGTTTTCAATCCCGATGAGAGACACCACCCCGCACCCCACATCCACAAAGGCGCCGAAGCCCTCCAGGTGGGTCACGGTGGCGGGGAGAACGGTGCCCGGCGGGCAGCGGAGCAGTTCTGCCAGAGCCAGCTCCTGGGCCCGGCGGCGGGAGAGGGTGAGTTGGGGCGGCGCGCCCTCAGCCACCCCGGTGACGGTGAAGGAGATGGGCTTTCCCACCCGGGAGAGAATGGCGATTTCCCGGGCGGTTCCCTCCCGGATGCCCAGGGCGGCCTCCTCCCGGGGAATGGTTCCGGTGAAGGGGCCCAGGTTCACCAGTAGATCGTGGCCCGGGGTGCACAGGACGGCCCGGCCCTCCAGCACGGTTTCCTGCTCCATAGCTTGGCGGAGGGAGGAGAGGGTCTCCCAGGCGGCTTGGTTTTCTGGGGTGTGGAGCAGGCGCCCTTCTGGGAGATACAGGTTGGACATACACTGCCTTCCTTTCTGATTCCATGAGTGAGACGAAGTCTGACTCAATGATATTCACATGGGGGCCAAAAATTGCCCCTTCTTTTTCCAATGGAGGTGTTGTACCATGGATATTCAACCCGGCGACGTGCTGGAGATGAAAAAGGAGCACCCCTGCGGCGCCCGGCGGTGGGAGGTACTCCGGGTGGGGATGGATTTCCGCCTGCGCTGCACCGGCTGCGGCCGGGAGGTGATGCTCCCCCGAAAAAAGGCGGAGAAAGCCCTGAAAAAAATCATTTCCCCGGCGGACCAGGCTGGGGAGGACAGGAGGAATCCCTATGCGTTATGAAGGTCAGATTTATCGGCCCCCAGGAGAGTGGCGCAGCTATCTGCTCCAATGCACCATCGGCTGCTCCCACAACAAGTGTACCTTCTGCGGCATGTATAAGACCAAGAAATTTCACGTGCGTCCCATGAAGGAGATCATCGAGGACATTGCCATGGCCCGGGAGTATTACGGTCCGGAGAACGTGGATAAGGTCTTTCTCTGCGACGGGGACGCCATTGTCATGCGCCAGGCCCACCTGCTGCAGATTTTGGAGGCCCTGTACGCGGCCTTCCCCCATCTGCGCCAGGTGACGGTCTACGCCGGCACCCGCAGCACCATGACCAAGAGCCAGGAACAGCTCATTGAGCTGCGCCAGGCCGGCCTCACCCGGGCCTATCTGGGGGTGGAGAGCGGCTGGGATGAACTGCTGAAAAAGGTCAACAAGGGGGTCACCTCCGAGCAGATGCTCCAGGCCGCTGCCCTGCTGAAAAACGCCGGCATTGACCTGTGGGTCACGGTGATTCTGGGCCTGGCCGGCCCGGGAGAGCCCTCCAAGAAGCACGTGGAGGAGACCATCCGGGTGCTCAACCGGATGCAGGCCAACCATGTCTCCTGCCTGTCCTACATGCCGGAGCCCAACTCCCCCATGTACCAGGATGTCAAGGAGGGACGTTTCCAGATGATTACCCCCCGGGAGTACCTGGAGGAGACCCGGGCCCTGGTGGCCGGGCTCAACTATGGCCCCTTCCATTTCACCAGCAACCACGCCTCCAATTATCTCCCCCTCAAGGGAACCCTGCCGGACGACCGGGAGAAGTTCCTGTCCATGATCGACAACGCCCTGGGGGGGAAGCAGCGGATTCGCAGCGAATATTCCCGCGCCCTTTGACCCCAGCGAAGAAAAGCAAAACCCACGGCGGTTTCTGTCCGCCGTGGGTTTTTCTATGCCAAAAAGAAAATAATATGAGATATGTTGGTACAATAGAGACAGGAAAAAGGAGGGTGCTGTCTATGTACCATTGGATGACGCAAGCAGAGATTCAGCGGTTCCTGGCCCATCTGCGCCGGGAGGAACGGAGCCCGGGGACCCTGGCCAAATACCGCCGGGATTTGCTGGCCTTTGCCGCCCGGCTGCCCCAAGGGGGGCGGGTGGACAAGGAACAGGTGCTGGCATGGAAGGAGGAGATGGCCCGGCGGTATGCCCCCAGCACGGTGAACAGCATGATTGCGGCCCTCAACGGCTTTTTTGCCTTTCAGGGCTGGCACGGGTGCCGGGTGAAGGCCCTGCGCCAGCAGCGGGAAATTTTTCGGGAGAAGGCCCGGGAACTGGACAAGGGGGAGTACCTGGCCCTGCTGGCCGCCGCCCGACGGCGGGGCAGCCAGCGGCTGTATCACGTGATGCAGACCCTGGGGGCCACGGGGATTCGGGTCTCCGAACTGGTGTTTGTCACGGTGGAGGCTCTGGCTGCCGGCCGGGCGCTGGTGCACTGTAAGGGCAAGCGACGGGCGGTTCTGCTGCCCCAAAAACTCTGCCGGGCACTCCAGGGATACTGCCGGGCCCGGGGCATCACCGCCGGTCCGGTGTTTGTGACCCGCACCGGACGCCCGGTGGACCGCTCCAACCTGTGGCGAGAGATGCAGGCCCTCTGCTCCCGGGCCGGGGTGGAGGCCCGGAAGGTCTTCCCCCACAACTTTCGTCACCTGTTTGCCCGGGCCTTTTACGCCCTGGACAAGGACCTGGCGAAGCTGGCCGACCTGCTGGGCCACGCCAGCATAGAGACCACGCGCATCTATATTATGGAGAGCGGCGCCGAGCATAAACGGCAGGTGGAACGGCTGGGGCTGATTCTGTAACAACGAAATTCTTATTCCGTTGTAAATAAGCCAAACGAAAAAATGCGGCGCACAACGGAATTCTTATTCCGTTGTAACAAATAAGCCGCAAGATGATATACTGATTGAGTTACTTACAATATATCACAGATCAAAGGGGAAATGCAAGCCAGATATTTGATAAAACGCACAAGAAAACCACCTGAAGAAAACAGTCGATCTTTCTTCAGGACTTTTTTGCACCTATTTTTGCGAAGAATGGAGAAAGTCTTCCTCTGGGTTATGCTCTCATTTCTTTTCCTTGGCTGTCGAATGACAACGGAATAAGAATTTTGTTGTAACCATACGGCGGGATGAAAAAGCAAGAGAAGGGAGTTTACACGATGAGTACAAGGAAAAGACGCTGGGGCGCCATATTGCTTACCGTCTGTATGGCGCTTTCCCTGATGACGACAGGGGCGCACGCGGCAGGAGAGGAACCATCTGCGGATTTTTCAGCCCATGAAGTGAATGTGGAAGATCCTTACCCGGAAGGGGTGACGGTGGATCTGTTTGATTACTGGTTGGAAGACCAAAACAGTCCCGACAGTCAGAGGATGAAAGGTGGGGACAGTGGTAAATATAAGAATATGGGAATTAACCAAAATCACGCCTTAAAATTCCTCAACGATGCAACGTGGGGCACTTATAACCAGTGGACCGGGGATGAAGAACCTTATATAGGAATTGTGTCGTCCATATTGGGGGAGGACGGATATCCCCATCTAAACGAAGAGAAAACAGGAAGCGGCGAATCCCTGTCCTATTTGTTCAACGGATTTGACAGTCGGGACACGGGGGAGAAGAAGGTCGAGGGAAAAGCCGCCTATATGGATGTGGGCGGACTGCTGCAGCGGGATCAGGAGGGTTATTATTACTACGATTGTACAAAAAACTTTGCCAGCTTTGATGAAAATGAGAATCAGTTTACACTTTATGAGAAAGGCGGCGTAAAAGAAGGCGCAGAGGAAAACGCTCGCTATCAGTTTTTCCCATTCAATACGGCAGAGCAAGTTTTTAACATAAGCGGCGGTGAGTTGAACGATAAAGAATTAGAGGGTAGCGAGAGTGCTCCGGCAAGAAAGGATATCATCAATCATTATTTCGGCGTTAGCATGGTGACCCGTTTTGTACAGACGAAGGATGGCAAATCTCCGTTTGATTCTACGAAGCCGGTAACCTATGAATTCTCTGGGGACGACGACGTGTGGATTTTCATTGATGGTGTATTGGTGGCGGACCTGGGCGGTATCCACAATACGGCATCGGTAAAAATTGACTTCTCCACGGGAAAGATTGATGTGAACGGAGGAGTGAGTTCTGAGCAGGCTGGGGCATCGTCTACAACACTCAAACAGTTGTTTCAAACTGCGGGAAAGGGTGGAGACAATGATGATTGGAAGGGAGATACCTTTCAGGAAGGCACCTTCCATACCCTGAATTTCTTCTATCTGGAACGGGGGAACGGGGCTTCCAACATGAGCCTCAAGTTCAATATGAAGGTGATCCTGGAGAGCGAGATCAAAAAGGTAAGTCAGGATTATACGGCTGCGGGGACTGCGGAGGGGGTAGCAGGCGCAAAATTTGCACTCTATCCGGCGGACAAGAGTTGGAATATTATAGATAGATACCAGAACGCACCCTATGCCACAGGAACAACGGATGAGAAGGGCGAGTTTATCTTGCTGGATCAGGAGAACGTCCCGCTGGTACCCAGTGACCTGCAAGGGGTCAGTTCTTACTGGGTACTTCGGGAGACAAAGGTGCCAGAGGGCTATCGGGGCATAGAAGAGGTTCATTTTCACTTGCAGAGCAATGACAGTGGATACCCCATCCTTTTGTCTGACAGCACCTGGGACGTGGGCGCCTATGCCATGTCTAAGGTGCTGGCGACGGCCCGCACAGTGGGTGGGGAGGAAAACGGCGGAAAATATGTGGAAACAACCAAAAAGGGGGAGACAGTCCAAGTCCTTGATAATAAGGGCGAACCTGTGGGCACCATGTTTTCTGTGATTCTAAAGCGGCCGAATGATTTCCAAGGAGTGTGGGAAGACCTTACTTTGAAGGATTTGACAGCGGTGTCCGGGAATCCGGAAAAAGGTTGGAAAATCCATCCAGCGGGGATGGCAGGTGTTCTCGAGGCGGCCCAGGAGAACTGGTATCCATTTAAGCTGGGCACTGAGTTCACCTGCGCCATTGAAAATCTGCCTGGAGACATTGAAAAGTATTACTTGGTAGCAGCGAAAGATCAGAAGCAACAGGCGGAGTATACCGGCGGTTATTTTTACATCAATCAAAAGATTACAAGTGTCGAAGCGTTGAAGGATGTCGATGTCGAGGACATTGTCATGCTGGACCCCTATGACTTCCAGCGCCAGTTTGCGATGAGCCTGTATGTGCCCAACATCCAAAACCGCCTGCTGGTGCAGAAGACGGACGAGGAGGGGGTACCCCTGGATGGGGCAAAGTTTTCTCTGTATAAACAAGAGGATATCACAGTTGATGAACAGGGTAATTATCAAATATCAGAAGAGAAAACACCGATCACGGTGGAAAATACAGAAAAAACAGAGACGATTGACTTGGGGAATGGAAGCACAATCAAGGGTGCGATGACCTTTTCCAAGATTCCCAAAGGAGAGTATTACTTAATTGAGACAGAGGCCCCGGGCGGATTTGAGAAGAACCCCACGGCAGTTCCCGTAATCGTGGATGACACCGGCGTTTACGCCGATGCAGGGAAAGAAGAAGATATGGTCTCTGTCAACCTGGGCGTGGGCAAACTGGTCAAGAGTATGGTGCAGTTTGCCGAGGACGATGACATTGATGCCACCCTCCACGATATCAAGGCGGCGCTGGAGACGGGGACGTATCAAGAAGGGGAAAAAGAAAAACCAGGAACACTTGTATGGGAAGAGAATGCTAATTGGGATCAGGCAACCCATCTGTCCTATTCCACAAATGATGCTGTCCTGGAATATGCACCCATCAGTGAAGAGTATCCCAATGTGCTCTCTTATGACAAGGGCTGGGGCCGGTTGTCCATTCGGCAGTGCATGGACCATGATGATATCATTCAGTCTCCCAAACAGCCCTTGGGGGATCAAAGCCTGAACAACCTCTTCTCCGGCACCACCATGGTGGTGGTAGGAAACAAGCGCCAGGCGGCAGGTGCGCTCTCCATCACCAAGAACGTGAATGGTCTCGACGAGGACATCGCCTCCCAACTTTCCTTTGATATTACCCTGACCGCAGAACCAAAGAATTTGAACGGCGGGACGGTGTACCGGATGAAGGAGAATGAAACGAGGGGCGAAGAGGTAGAATTTAAGGATGGAACAGCCACGCTTTCGATCCATGGTGGGGAGACCATCACGCTGCAAGTTCCGGCGGGTGTGACGATCACTGTGAAAGAGGATGCTGTATCAGGGTTTACTGTTGCATACGAAGATACGTCGTCTGCGTCGGAGGCAGTATCGGTTTCTGAGCAAGGTCAGGGCATTTCGGTAACGATTGAAGAGAAGGCTGACAAAGCAATCACGATCACAAATACGTTTGATAGTGGGAACGCTGTAGCGGAAATCATTCCGGCTATCAACAAAACCTTTACCGGAAGCGGCTGGAACATAGGTGATGCGGTATCCTTCCAGATTGAGGCCATGACGGAGGATACTCCTGTCCCCAACCCAAATCGAATTACAATCACCAAATCCTCTGACAGCACAGCATCGGCATCTTTTGCCCCCATCATTTTCACGGAAGCGGGAACCTATCAGTACAAAATTACAGAAAATGAGGGAGACCTAAACCGTGTCAAGTATGACACCAGTGTTTACACGCTTTCTGTAACGGTGGAGAATAAGGACGAGAAACTTACCGTTGATGATTGGAGCATTGAGAAGAACGAGAAACCAGCAGACGAGATCGTCTTTACCAATCATCGAAGCTCCGGAAGCCACCGCCCCGATCCGGACCCCGATGACGACAAGCCCAGCCTGAACACCGAGGACCACTATGGCTACATCATCGGCTACCCGGTGGACTACTACACCGGGCTGCCCACCGAGGACCAGACCAAAAAGCCGGTGAAGCCCCAGGGCAACATCACCCGGGCGGAGGTGGCCACCATCTACTTCCGCATGCTCACCGATGAGAGCCGGAACCACTTCTGGAGCCAGGACAGCGGCTACCCGGATGTGGCGTTGGCGGACTGGTTCAACAACGCCATCGCCACCCTGTCCAACGGCGGGATCATCAGCGGCTATCCCGACGGGACCTTTGACCCCAACGGGTATATCACCCGGGCCGAGTTCGCGGTGATTGCCGCCCGGTTCTTCGACATGGACTACCAGGGGGAGGACCTCTTCCCGGACATCGACGGTCACTGGGCCCAGGATTACATCAACCAGGCCGCGGAAAACGGCTTTATCGAGGGGTACCCGGACGGGACCTTCGGGCCGGACAAGTACATCACCCGGGCCGAGGCGGTGACCCTGGTCAACCGGACCCTGGACCGGCACCCCGACCCGGACCACTTCCTGGAGGATATGCTGGTCTGGCCGGACAACCTGGACACCGAGCAGTGGTATTACGCCGACATGCAGGAGGCCACCAACTCCCATGAGTATCAGGTGAAGAAGGACGCCCAGGGCAACGAGTATGAGGTGTGGACCAAAGTCCTGCCCGTGCGGGACTGGGAGGCCTTTGAAAAGGAGTGGTCAGACGCCAACTCCGCCGAGAATCCCGGTGAGGTGGTGGGGAAGAACTGAGTCCCCGGCACCCCGGTAACACCAGAAAAGAACAGCCGGACGGTGAAAACACCGTCCGGCTGTCTGCGTTCCCTTACACGGAGCAGTGAAGAACCGCGATCTGGGGTTTGGTCCCTTCGTCAAGGGAGAGGGTGTCGGTGGGGTAGTATACATAATTCTCCACCAGGGACAGAAAATCCTCCACCTGGCCCACCGCCGGCAGGCCCACGGCGCCCATCCGGTAGTGCATGGGCAGAAAGACCTTGGGCCGAAGATCGTCCAGCAGGGCCTTGGCTTCCTGGGGACCAATGGTGTAAAAGCCCCCCACGGGCACCATGGCCGCGTCCAGGCCCTGGAGCTCTGCCTTTTGCGCGGGAGAGAGGGGACAGCCCAAGTCCCCGAAATGGGCCACCCGCAGCTTGCCCACCTCCAGCAGATGGATGGTGTTCTCCCCCCGCAGCCGGCCCCCTTCCGGGTCGTGGAAGGTGGGAATTTTGGTGATGCGGAAGGGGTTGGGGCGGCCGGTGCGGAGGGTGACAATCTCTGCTGCGTTGTGGTCGTTGTGCTGGTGGGAGCACAGCACCAGGTCCCCGGTCAGGCGCAGCGGGGGAAAGCCCGGGACGTAGTGGTCCTCATAGGGGTCCAACACCACGGTGAAGTCCCGGCAGGTCAGGGAAAAGCAGGCGTGGCCGTGCCAACGTACCGTCAGTTGTTCCATGGGAAAACCTCCTTATGGTCGGGTATATCCCGAAGTCTCTGCCCCTATTGTACCATATTTCCCGGCGTTGGCCAGAAATTTCCGCCGGAAAGAGGGGATTTCCCCGGAAATTTTTCCCTCAGAATGGAAAAATGCCGAAGAGCATAGTATAATAAAAGAAAAACCGCCTGAGGCGGCGAAATGGAGAGATCAACATGAAAGCGACTTTGGTAATCATGGCGGCCGGCATGGGCTCCCGCTACGGCGGAGAGAAGCAAACCGACGGCATTGGCCCCCACGGCGAGGCCATTATGGAGTATTCGGTCTATGACGCGGTGCGGGCCGGGTTCCATAAGATTGTGTTTATCATAAAACCGGGGATGCAGCCCACCATCCGCGCCCTCTGCGGGGACCGGATCGAGACCATGCACACCCCCCAGGGAGAGCCGGTGGAGGTGGCCTATGCGGTGCAGGACTTCTCCAGCATTCCGGCCTTCTATACCATTCCCCCGGAGCGGAAGAAGCCCTTCGGCACGGTCCACGCGGCCCTGTGCGCCCGGGATGTGGTGCAGGAGCCCTTTGCTATTATCAACGCCGACGACTACTACGGCGTCTCGGCCTATGAGACCATTTTGCAAAAACTCCTGACCCTGAAGCCCACCGGGGAGGGGGCCATGGTGGGGTACCGCTTGAAAAACACCGTCAGCGACAACGGGACGGTCTCCCGGGGGGTCTGCCAGCTGGACAGCGGCAGCCTGCGAAAGGTGAAGGAGACCCTGAAAATTAAAAAGTACCCCGACGGCCGCATTACGGACACGGAGAACCCGGTTCAGGAGGTCCCCCTGGACCCGGAGAGTGTGGTGTCCATGAATTTCTGGGGCTTTACTCCCTGGATTTTTGAGGAGATGGAGGCCTATTTCCACACCTTCCTCCGGGAACTGGCGCCGGAGGAGCAGAAGGCGGAATGCCTGCTGCCGGTGCTGGTGGACCGCTTAATTACTGCGGGCCGGCTGGATGTGGCGGTGCTCCATACTGATGCGGTCTGGTTCGGCGTCACCTATCAGGAGGATCGCCCGGTGGTGGAACAGGCGCTGAAAGCCCTCCACGAAAACGGGACCTATCCCCCTTCCCTAAAGGGCTGATCCAAAACAGGGAAACCCGGCGGTGCCACCGCCGGGTTTTTCTGAGAATAGGAGGGAAAAGAGGAAAAAGGGATTGACAAATCTCTCCAGAATGAGTATACTATCTAAGCAACCTAAAAATGCGGATGTGCTGGAACTGGTAGACAGGCACGTTTGAGGGGCGTGTGTCCATGACGTACGGGTTCAAGTCCCGTCATCCGCACCAGATGGAAAAGAACCGAGACTTCTTCAGAGAGGATCTCGGTTTCTTTTTTCGTTTTGGTTATTTTTATCTGTTGTATAAGGAGGAGTAGGATTTATGAACTCGTCACTTTGTTCGCTCTTAGGAATCCAGTATCCTATTATGCAGGGGGCCTTTCAGTGGCTGGCAACGCCTGAGTTGGCTGCGGCGGTATCCAATGCAGGGGGCCTGGGTACGATCAGCGCGTCTTTGTATCAGACGAAGGAGGAACTGACCGAGGCGATTGCACGGGCGAAGTCTCTCACAGACAAGCCTTTCTGCGTTAATATCTCTATGTTTCCTGAAGTGGTGGAAGGGGAGAAAACATGGGATTTTATTGCGGCCTGCTGCCAAAGCCAGGTCCCTGTGGTGGAATTGTCCGGCCGGGACCCAAAACCCTTTGTGGAGGAACTCCATGGAGCGGGCGCGAAGATCATTCATAAATCAACGGCCGTCCGATTTGCGCAAAAAGCAGAGGCTGCGGGGGTGGATGTAGTTTCTGTGGTGGGCTTTGAGTGCGGCGGTGCACCGGGGAATGATGATGTGACCTCTATGGTGCTGATTCCTTCTGTGGCCAGTGCGGTTCATATTCCTGTGATTGGCGGCGGCGGTGTATGTGATGGGCGCAGCTACTTGGCCATGCGGGCGCTGGGCGCAGAGGGCGTGGTCATCGGGACAAGGTTCATGGCTACGCAGGAGTGCGCCATCCATCCCAACTTTAAGAAACTTTTGGTGGACAGCAATGAGCGCGCGACAATGGTGGTGCAGCGGTCCATTGATTTCCCCCATAGAAATTTGAAGAATGAGACTACGCTGCAAGTGGCGGAACTGGAGAAGGGGAACCCCAAGTTAGAGGATATTTTCCCGTATGTCAGCGGAAAACGGCAGAAGAAGTGCTATGACAGCGGGGACACCCAGGGAGGTGTTTTCCCTTGCGGTGAAGTCGTAGGACGAATTCACGATATCCCGACGGTACAACAGCTCATAAATCGTATTGTTCGTGAGGCGGAGGCCATCGCCCCTACGCTTCTTTGAGAGGCTGGGCAGCAAAGACGAGGAAAAACTTTTTGGACGGGAACACTGGCATAGTGATTCCCGGGACGTGGCAGACAAAGGAGAAGAAACAGGAATGAACGCATATCGGCACACCGTGCAGTATTATGAGACCGATCGGATGGGAATTGTCCATCACAGCAACTATATCCGCTGGATGGAGGAGGCCCGGGTGGATTACCTGGCCCAGCTGGGATGGGGACTGGAGCGGCTGGAGGCCATGGGCTCGGTGTCCCCGGCAACCTATTTGGACGCCAAGTATAAGCAGACCACCACTTTCCCGGATGTGATCTCCATTCAGGTGACTTTGACGCAGTTTACCGGGGTCCGTCTGCGGCTTCACTATGTGATGACAAAGGAGGGGGGGCCTGTGGTGTTTGAGGGAAATTCAGAGCACTGTTTCCAGGACCAGCAGGGCCATATTCTGCGTCTGCACAAGGCATTTCCGGCCTTTGCCCAGGCCCTGGACCAGCAGCTGGCGGCCGGCCAGGAGGCGTGAAGCACGCGGTTATAGGTTGAGAAGGAAAATAGAAAAGTTCAGCACTGCGGCGAATCCGGTCCAGAGCAGATAGGGGATTTGCAGCCGCCCGGCCAGCGGGTCCGCCTTGGAAAACGCGGCGATCATCCAGCCGATGACGCACAGAAGAATGAGGAGCCAAAAGAAGGCCAGCAGATACTGTCCCGCGCCAAAAAACCAGACGGTCCAGAAAAAATTCAGGATGAGCTGGAGCACAAAGGGACGCAGGCGCTGCCCCCGCATGGGGTCCTGGCTGAGCCACACCCGGGCGGCTCCAATCCCCATGAGAACGTAGAGAAGGTTCCAAACAATGGGAAAGAGGAAGGATGGTGGCGTGAAAACCGGTTTTTCCAGCTGTTCATAGACCGGCATCCCGTGATATGTGACAAGGGCCGCCAGGCCGCCCACGGCCAGGGGAAGCAAGAGGAAGAGCAGGTAAGTCAGAACTTTGTTTCGTTTCATTGTTATCACCCATAGATAGTATGCCGGAAACCCAGGGATTTATGAAAGACAGCGCCCTTTTTTGAGCATGGCCTGGACAGGGGAGGAAAAAATTGGTATACTAAGGCCTGCCTTTGCGTAGAAGCCGTATAGAACAACTGAACAGCAAGGAGGATTATACGTGATCGAACATGGCATTGAAGTGCTGAAGGTCATTTTCCTGGGCATTGTGGAGGGGATTACCGAGTGGCTCCCTATCAGCAGCACCGGCCACATGCTTTTGGTGGATGAGTTTTTACAGATGAATGTCAGTGAGGCATTCAAGGATATGTTCTTTGTGGTCATCCAGCTGGGGGCGATCCTGGCGGTGGTGATCCTGTTCTGGGAAAAGATGTGGCCCTTCCAGCGCAAAACACCCACCCAGCCCGCAGTGCGCTGGGACACCATTCAGATGTGGTGTAAGGTGGTGGTGGCCTGTATCCCTGGGGCGGTGGTGACCATCCTGTTTGACGACTATATTGAGGCCCATCTCCACACCCCCACGGTGATTGCAGCGGCACTGATTCTCTATGGTGTTGGATTTATTCTGATTGAGAACTGGAACAAAACCCGAACCCCCAAGGTGCAGACCTTGGCGGAGATCACCTATCGGACCGCCTTTTTGATTGGCCTGTTTCAGGTTTTGTCCATCATTCCGGGCACTTCCCGTTCGGGATCGACCATCATTGGCGCACTTCTTATCGGGGTTTCCCGGGTGGCGGCGGCGGAATTTACCTTCTTTCTGGCTGTACCGGTGATGTTTGGCTTAAGCTTGCTAAAACTGCTGAAGTTTGGTTTGGTGTTCACCACCCCGGAGTTGGTGACTCTGGTGGTAGGCAGCTTGGTGGCTTTCCTGGTCTCTCTGGTGGTCATCAAATTCCTCATGGGGTACATTAAAAAGCACGACTTCAAAGTATTTGGCTGGTATCGCATCGTTTTGGGCGGCGTGGTTTTGGCCTATTTTGCCTTAAAGTAAAAAATGATCCTGCCGTCTCCTGGGCGGCAGGATCATTTTTTATGTTTTCATAGGGACTGTCCACAGCCCAAAGTACAGCAAAGGCACGTATCAAGAATTCTGTTACCAAAGGCCCATAACGTGCTGAATGAGAAGGCTGGTGCCTGTGATGCCAACCCAGCAGCAAGCGCCTAAGGCCAGGGGCGCACCGCCGGTTTTAATGAGCTTGACAATATCGGTGTTCAGTCCGATGGCGGCCATGGCCAGTACGATGAAGAATTTACTCAGTGTCTTAATGGGGGAAAAGACGCTGGCATCCACCCCAAAGTGGACCGCGACGGTGGTCAGAAGGCTGGCCGCGATAAAATAGAGAATGAAAAAGGGGAAGATGGACTTGAGACTGACCCCTTTCCCCTGGCTTTTCTGCCCCTTCCGGGTATAGAGAAAGGCCAGCACCAAGGTGATGGGGATGATGGCCAGGGTGCGGGTGAGCTTCACGGTGACCGCTTTGTCCAGGGTGGCGGTTCCCAATCCCCACATGCTGTCCCAGGTGGCCGCAGCTGCGGTGACAGAGGAGGTGTCGTTGACTGCGGTGCCGGCGAAGATGCCGAAAGCCTCTCCAGAAGTGGTGCTGAAGCCGATGAGGTTGCCCAGGATCGGGAAGAGAATGGCTGCCAAAACGTTGAAGAAGAAAATTACAGAGATGGACTGGGCCACCTCTTCGTCATCGGCATCAATCACAGGCGCGGTGGCGGCAATGGCGGAGCCGCCGCAGATGGAGGAACCAACCCCCACCAAAGTGGAGATTTTGGAGGGAATCCGGAGGGCCTTGTGCAGCACGAAGGCGATGAGCAGGGAGACGGCAATGGTGCAGACGATGATGGGAAGAGACTGCTTGCCGGTTTTCAGCACCACCGTCAAATCCAGGCCAAATCCCAGAAGCACCACGGCCCATTGCAGCACTTTTTTGGAGGTAAATTTAATGCCGGGCGCCATCCGTCCCTGGTTTTTCAGGGGAATGGCGATCAGCATGCCCAGAAGGATGGCAATGACCGGCCCGCCGACAATGGGAAAGAAGGTGCCCAAAATCCAGGCGGGAACGGCGATGGCCAGGCACAGGGCGATCCCCCGGCTGTTGGTTTTGAAAAATTCCATAACAGGTTCCTTTCTCTCTCTTTTTTAGGAAGTGGATTTATGGAGGGTAACATCTCGCCCCTTGCAGTCGAGAACGCCCGCCCGGCGCAGCTTGCTCAGCTCAGCCGACATGGCGCTGCGGTCCACGCCCAGGTAATCTGCCAGGCCCTGCCGGTCGTATGGGAGGCGAAAAGTGGGGCTGCCCGCCCGCCGGGCCTCTTCCATCAGGTAAGCCATGAGCTTCTCCTTGGTGGTCCGCTTGGACAAGAACGACAGCTTCTGCGTCAGCAAAAGATTCTTGGCCGCGACCACATGCAGCAGGTTGGACAACAGGCGCTGATGAAAGGCACAGGCGTCGCTGCACGTGCGGATGACACGCTGACAGTCCAGCAGCAGAAGGGTGCTGTCCTGGGCAGCCTCCACACTGACCGGCAGAGACGCCACACCGGCGCAGGCAAAAGCCTCCCCAAAAAGCTGAGGAGGCTGGAACGTAGAGACAATGCTGCGGTTGCCATAGTAGTCTTCCTGAATGACATGGACAGCGCCGGACAGCACCAAACCGACCCAGCGTGCCGGGTCTCCGGCACGGAAAATCATTTGGTGCTTTTTGACCTGCATGTGGCGGGTTCCCAGACAGGGGAGCATCTGGGATAACTCTTGGGGAGAGATCCCCTGAAAAAGCGGGCATTGGCGCAAAAGCGCGAAATATTGTTCCATAGAATCTCCTATTGTGTTGGATTTCCAACATACGATTCCCGCTTATCCTACTAAACTATGAGAGAAAAGTCAAGGACATTGTAGGAGGTTTCGTGAAATGGTAAGAAAGATCATCAAGATCGAGGAGGCAGCCTGCAACGGCTGCGGGATTTGCGCTGCGGCCTGCCATGAAGGCGCCATTGAAATGAGAGAAGGGAAGGCAAGGCTGGTACGGGAGGATTTCTGTGACGGTTTGGGGGATTGTCTGCCTGGGTGTCCCACCGGCGCGATCTCCTTTGAAGTACGGGAGGCACCGGAGTACAATGCGGCGGCGGTGGCTCAGGCCAAGGCACCCACTGTCCCTACGCCGCTGCCTTGCGGCTGTCCCGGCAGCCAGCCCCGCACCATAGGCGGAAAAGAGGGGACGTCTTCTGCTTTTCCGGCGCAGGGGGAGAGCTGCTTGGGACAGTGGCCAGTCCAGATCAAGCTGGTGCCGGTTCGGGCGCCGTATTTCTCCGACGCCCATCTTCTCATAGCCGCAGACTGTACGGCCTATGCCTATGGAAATTTCCACCAGGAGTTTATGAAAAATCGTATTACCCTGATTGGCTGTCCGAAGTTGGATGAGGGGGATTACCGGGAAAAACTCACGCAGATTTTGTTGGCCAATGGGATCAAAAGTCTGACCGTTGCCCGGATGGAGGTTCCCTGCTGCGGCGGAATGGAGCGCGCAGCCAAGGCTGCGCTGCTGGACAGTGGGAAAGACCTTCCCTGGCGGGTGGTCACTTTCTCTGGGGACGGACGGATTTTGGAGGAACAAAACCGCTGACGTTTTTCGACGGCGTGCCGGATAAGGCACGCCGTTTGTTTTGACAGGATAGACAAATATACACAGATGTAGTACAAAGATTGACAATTCGCATGTGGTTTATTTGCACAAAGAACTACTTTAGCTCTCGTTTTCTTTTTGCTCTCCCAGCAGGATAGAAGGATTCCAGGGGTTTTCCTGCAGGAAGTTTGGATAGAACTTTCATTTACAAAAGGAGCCCTTCAATGGTAGGATTAGATTGTCAGAAGAATACAGTGGGCCGTTTTTACGGCTTACCTCTGAATATCAGGAAAAATCCAGCAAAGGGTCTCCCGTTTGCGTTGGGACAAGGAGGAGTCAACGTGGCAAGAAAGCGCAAGACAATGGATGGCAATACTGCGGCGGCCCATGTGGCATATGCCTTTACGGAAGTCGCGGCAATCTATCCCATTACCCCATCCTCTGTGATGGCAGAGCTGTCGGATAAATGGTCTGCCGAGGGGCGGAAGAATATGTTCGGCCAGCCAGTAAAGGTCTCCGTCATGCAGTCGGAGGGAGGCGCTGCCGGCGCGGTCCACGGCTCCCTGACCGCCGGGGCACTGACCACCACGTTCACCGCTTCCCAGGGCCTTTTGCTGATGATCCCCAATATGTACAAGATTGCCGGCAGCCTGCTGCCTGGGGTGACCCATGTTTCCGCCCGGGCGCTGGCCACCCATGCGCTGTCGATCTTTGGCGACCACAGTGACGTGATGTCCTGCCGTTCCACGGGATATGCCATGCTGTGCAGCGCCAATCCCCAGGAGGTCATGGACCTGGGCGCGGTGGCCCACCTGGCCGCCATCGGCGGGCGGGTTCCCTTCCTCCATTTCTTTGACGGATTCCGGACCTCCCATGAGATCAAGAAGGTAGAGGTGTGGGACTACGATGAGCTCAAGTCCATGGTGGACATGGATGCGCTGCATGCCTTCCGGGCACGGGCATTGAACCCGGAGCACCCGGTATTGCGGGGCTCGGCCCAGAATCCGGATATCTTCTTCCAGGTCAATGAGACCCGCAACCAGTATTATGATGCTCTCCCCGCTGTGGTGGAAGAGTATATGGGGAAGGTCAACCAGCGTCTGGGGACCAACTACCAGCTGTTTAATTACTATGGCGCCCCTGACGCGGAGACCGTGATGGTTGCCATGGGGTCGGTCTGCGATGCGGCGGAAGAAGTGGTGGACTATATGAACGCCAAGGGGGAAAAGGTTGGCCTGGTGAAGGTGCGCCTCTATCGCCCCTTTGCCACGGACCGCTTTGTGGCGGCCCTGCCTGCCACAGCGAAAAATATCGTGGTCATGGACCGCTGCAAGGAGCCCTCTTCCATTGGAGAGCCGCTGTACCTGGATGTGGTGGCGGCGCTGGCGGGCACCCCCTTCGCGGAAGCGAAGATTGTGGGCGGCCGGTATGGCTTGGGCTCCAAGGACACTACGCCGGGCGGAATCCTGTCTGCGTTCCGCAATGGGCAGAGCGACCAGCCGGTGCGGAGCTTTACCATCAACATCAACGACGATGTGACCCACCGCTCTCTCCCCATTCTGGAGGAGCCCGATGTGGCCGATGAGGGGACCATTGCCTGCAAGTTTTGGGGGCTGGGCGGCGACGGCACCGTTGGCGCCAACAAGAACTCCATTAAAATCATCGGCGACAACACCGATATGCAGGTGCAGGCGTACTTCCAGTATGACTCCAAGAAGTCTGGCGGTGTGACCATCAGCCATCTGCGGTTCGGAAAGAATCAGATCAAGGCGTCCTACTATGTCACCAAGGCGGACTTTGTCGCCTGTCATCTGGCCTCTTATATCGAAAAGTTTGACATTGTACAGGATATTAAGCCGGGGGGCACTTTCCTGCTCAACTGTCCCTGGAACTTGCAGGAACTGGAGGAGCATCTCCCGGCGGCGGCCAAACGCTACCTGGCCCAGAACCATATCCGGGTGTACACCTGTGACGCCACCCACAAAGCCATTGAGCTGGGCATGGGCAACCGGTCCAACACCATTCTTCAGGCCGCATTCTTTAAGCTGGCCAAGGTGATTCCGGTGGAGGAAGCGGTACAGCACATGAAGGACGCCATTGTGAAGAGCTACGGCCACAAGGGAATGGACGTCATCATGCGCAACTACAACGCGGTGGATGCCGGTGTCGAGGGCGTCCAGGAAATCCTGATCCCCAGCGGCTGGGCGGAGGCGCAGGCGGAACCCACGGAGCTTTCCGTGAAGACCGAGCGGGCGGAACTGGCGCAGTACGTGAAGGATATTATGATCCCTGCCAATGCCATGCGGGGAGACGCCATCCCGGTCTCCAAACTGATGCCTGGAGCGGATGGTACCCTTCCCCAGGGGACAGCGGCGTTTGAGAAGCGTGGGATTGCGGTAAAGGTTCCGGCCTGGAACCCCAACAACTGCATCCAATGTAATATTTGTTCCTATGTATGCCCCCATGCCTGTATCCGTCCCATTGTCATGGACGCGGATGAAGTGGTGTCCGCCCCCAAGGGGACCAAGATGCGGGATATGCGCGGGAAGGGCTGTGAGATCTATGCCTATTCCATGACGGTGTCGGTGCTGGACTGCACAGGCTGTGGCTCTTGCGTGGAAGCCTGCCCGGCCAAAACCAAGGCCCTGACCATGGAGCCTTTGAGCGCCCAGCTGGATGAGCAGACCGTGTTTGACTATGGAATGGAGCAGGTGAGCCAGAAAGAACTTCCCTTTGCCAAGGAGACCGTGAAGGGCAGTCAGTTCCAGCAGCCCCTCTTTGAGTTCTCCGGGGCTTGTGCCGGGTGCGGTGAGACACCCTATGTCAAGCTGGTGACACAGCTTTTTGGTGACCGGATGTACATTGCCAACGCCACCGGCTGCTCCTCCATTTGGGGTGGCAGCGCCCCCTCTACGCCCTATACAGTCAATAAGGAGGGGAGAGGACCGGCTTGGGAAAACTCTCTCTTTGAAGACGGTGCGGAGTTTGGCTATGGCATGAACCTGGCGGTGAACGCCCGGCAGACCGCTGCGGCAGATCTGGCCCGGTCCCTTGCCCAGAAGGAGGACACCCCCGCCGCTGTGACCCTGTGTGCCCAGAAATGGCTGAACCACCGGAGGGAAACCGAAGGCTCTCGGACCACGGGGCAGGCACTGGCCGCCGCGCTGGCAAAAGCCATTTCGGCCGGCACGGGGAACCAGGAGGAATTGCAGGCCCTGTACAACATGCGGGACATGTTTGGCCAAAAGTCGGTCTGGGCCTTTGGCGGCGACGGTTGGGCCTATGACATCGGCTATGGCGGGGTTGACCATGTGTTGGCCTCGGGAGAGAATATCAATATTCTGGTCCTGGATACTGAGGTCTACTCCAATACCGGCGGCCAGGCATCCAAGGCGACCAATACCGGCGCGGTGGCACAGTTTGCCGCAGCGGGTAAGGCGGTCCAAAAGAAGGATTTGGCGGCCATCGCCATGCAGTATGGCAATGTCTATGTGGCCCAGGTGGCCATGGGCGCGGATTACAGCCAGACCCTGCGGGCGCTGTTGGAGGCCGAGTCCTATCCTGGTACCTCTATCATCATCGCCTATGCACCCTGTATCAGCCACGGCATTAAGATTGGCATGAACAACACCATGCTGGAAATGAAGGCCGCCGTACAAGCTGGCTACTGGCATTTGTTCCGCTATGATCCCCGCCGGAAGGAGAAGGGGAGAAACCCCTTCCAGCTGGATTCTCCGGCACCTATTATGGACTACCAGGAGTTCCTCACCGGAGAGGTCCGTTATTCCTCCCTTCAGCTCACCTTCCCGGAACGGGCCACAGAGCTCTTTGCCCGGGCGGAGAAGGAGGCGCAGGAGAAATATGCGCGGCTGGTAGAGCTGAGCAAACCTTGGGAGGCCAAGGACGCCTAAGTCCTGACTGGAAACGTATTCACATCCTAAAAATAAAAATCCAGGGAGACCGGCAGTGTTCTGTAAAGAACCTGCCGGTTTTCCTGTCCATCACCGAGGAAGTGGCGGGAAGAGAAAAAAACAGAGTGGACTGGAATGTCCACTCTGTTTTCTTTCACTGTGCCAACAGACCCTGTTCTATCAAAAATTCTCGTGCCACGTCGTCAACAGAGCGCTGCTCTACATCGACTTCGTATGTCATACTGCTCATGAGATCGTTGGTGAACAGCCCGTTCAAGGAGGAGAGGGTTTCCTCCAAATCGGGGGCTTCCTCCCGGAATCGCTCAAATAGATCGTTGCGGGCCAAGATAGTGCCGTAATACTCTGGGAAAAACTGTTTGTCGTCCTCCAGAATTTTCAGATTGGCCCGCTTGTTCAGGCCGTCTGTTGCGTAAACCACCATGACCTCATAAGAGCCTTCTTCGATGGCCTTGTATTTCAGCATGATGTCCACGTGCAGAACCTCTTTGAAGTTCAGATCATAGAATTCAACAAAGGGACCAAACTTCATGCTGCCTGCATCTGTGAAAAAGTCCTGCTCCGCGCCAAAGCGCAGGGAACCGGCCACGGGCTGCAGATCGCTGATGGTTTTCAGGTTGTACTGTTCCGCTACTTGGCTTGTCACACCAATGGCATAGGTGTTGTTGACCCCGATTTTTCCCAACATACGGCAGTCGTACTCTTCCTGAACCGTTTGGTTGACAAAATCGTAGAGGGTCATGCCGTCGGGAATGTCCGTGGTGTCCAGCCCCAGAATGGTGGTGAGGATCGTGCCATCCCAGTTGTACATCAAGTCACAGCTGTGATCGTCACCGATGAGCGCCTGGAAGTTGTTCTTCGAGGTCATTTGGTCCTTGATGGTCACTTCCAGGCCATATCGGTCCTCCATGAGCTGCTGGATCATGCTGTTGATGAGTTGGACTTCCGAGAATTCTCCCTGATAGAGGACAATGCCGTTTTCATCTTGGGGAATGAAGCTCCAGGCGCCCACCGCGATCACACAGACGGCCAATCCAGCGGCTCCCAGACGCTTGACCATACGGAAGCGGTGAGAGGTGGAACCGGCGGTGTGGTGATTCATCCGGTGCTCTATGAGACCCATTAAGGTGTCAAGCACCAAGGCCATGAGCATCAGCACGCCAGTGCCGCCAAGGATGGCTGCCATGTCATCCTGCCGGATGCCGGTGTTGATGACGCTCCCCAGGCCGCCGCCGCCCACGAAGGCGGCAAAGACGGCGGTTCCCACCGCGTTGACTGCCGCGATTCGGATTCCCGTGAAGAGGATGGGGGTGGCAAGGGGCATTTCCACCCGGAGCAGACGCTGCATCCGGGACATGCCCATGCCTTTCCCTGCTTCCACCAGGTAGTCGGGAACTTGGTTCAGGCCGAGGCAGGTATTTCGTACAATGGGCAGCAGGGAGTATAAGGCCAGACCGATGATGACGGTCGGTTTGCCCGCCCCCAGAAAGACCATGATGATGCCCAGCAGGGCCAATGCAGGGGTAGTCTGGAGCAGGTCCACCACCCGCAGGATAATTTTGCGGGCGGAGGGATAAAAGTAGGAGAGAATTCCCAGAGGGACGCCGACCACGATGGCACACAGCAAGGCGGCGACAACGATCGAGATGTGGTCTAAAATCATGATACCGGTCATAGCTCGTCCGCCTCCTTTCGCATTCCCTTAGGTACCACTTTGCGCTGAAGCGCGTCGATGAGAGAGCCCAAGATGAAGGCCAGCAGTGCTGCGGGAATGGCGCCCATCAGAATGAGTCCGTTGTCATTGGCGCTGATTCCAGTGTAAATGAACGTGCCCAAACCACCCTGCCCGATCATTGCAGCCAGGACAGTCCAGCTGACCGTGTAAATGGTGGACATTCGCAGACCGCCGATGATGGTTGGCAGCGCCAGGGGAATTTCAATCTTATACAGGCGCTGATAAGGGGTCATGCCGCAGCCCCGGGCCGCTTCAATATACTGTGGGTCCACAGAGACCAGCCCTGCATAGGTGTTTTTCAGGATAGGGAACATCGCGTAGATGGACAGCGCGATGAGCACTGTGGCCGGCTGCATGCCCAGCCAGATGAACAGAAGCCCCACAAAGACAATGCCGGGGATGGTATTGAACACCGAGAGCACCGGCAGCACAAATTTGGACAGCTTGGGCCTGCGGGAGAGCAAAATGCCCAACACCACGCCCAGGATCAGACCGAACAGCACGGAAACCAAGGTGAAGGCGAGGTGGGTCAAAATGGCCTGGGGAAGATCATGGTAACTCATTGGTTCACCCCCACAGCTGTTCCGCCATTGCCGAAGCCATGCTGGTCTTGGTGACGATTCCGGCGACCGTCTGGTCGGGGTTCAGGACCACCAGATAGGAGCTTCCGCTCTCAATCAGCTGATCGAAGCAGGCCCGGGCGTTGTCCTCTGTCTGCACTGTGGGCATGTTGCAGCGGATTAAGGGACCGATGGAATCCACCACATGCCCGGTCAGACGGATATCGGTGATGGACACAGTTCCCAGATACTTTTTGAGAGAGTCCACCACAATCAAGGTGTCCACGTTGTGCCGCTGCATTTTGCTGATGCATTCGTTGATGCCCCGGGTCTGCTCCACTGTATAGACGCCGGTGCGCATGAACTCCTTGACCTTCAGGTCTGCGGCGGACTGCTCCGGCATGTGCTTGCCCAGGAAGTCATGGATCAGACCGGTGGCCGGATGGGACAGCATCTCTTCCGGGGAGGCCATCTGCTCAATTTTGCCGTGGTTCATGAAAATAATGAGATCAGCAAGGTCAAGGGCTTCCTCCATGTCGTGGGTGACAAAGACGATGGTTTTGTTCAGCTTTTGCTGCAGGGATTTCATCTCCTGCTGGAGGGTGCGCCGGGTCATGGGGTCCAACGCGCTGAAGGGCTCATCCATGAGAACAATGGGAGGGGAAGCGGCCAGGGCACGCAGGATTCCCACACGCTGCTGCTGTCCGCCAGACATTTCTGAGGGATACTTGTGGGCATACTGTTCATAAGGCATGTCCACCATGGCCAGCATGTCCCGGACGATCTGCTCGCACCGTTCCTTGGGATATTTTAAGAGTTTGGGAACCACGCAGATGTTTTGGGCCACCGTCATGTTGGGGAACAGGCCGATCTGCTGGATCACGTAGCCGATGCGGCGGCGCAGGGTTACCTTATCCTGCTTTGCGATGTCTTCTCCATCTATGTAGATGTGACCGGCGTTTGGCTGAATGAGACGGTTGATCATTTTGAGGGTGGTGGTTTTCCCACAGCCAGATGGCCCGATCAGGACGACAAATTTACCGTCTGGGATCTCAAAACTCAAGTCAAAGATCACCTGCTGGTTGCCATAGGACAGAGAAATGTGTTCAAATTTAACCAATGAGATACACTCCTTTCTTTGCGGGGTTTCTGCTGCGGCGGAGAGGAGACGGAAACCATGCCGGCATCGGGTCCCTCTGAAAAAAGCCGCGGTACGGATTGCGTCGATTTTTCAAAATGGATTTTTATGATTCGTATCTTGGAATACAGGGGGGTCAAAAGGAAAACAGAAATGATTTTATTTTCTGCTTTCTGTGGAAATCTCAACCCAATATACGAAACGTAATATCTTCTTTATACCTGCCTTATACTCCTATATTATAAAGGAAAACGGACAAAACATCAATAGAGAAAAGCATTCGTAATTCTTAACATTCTGTTGCATGCTGTCTAATGGAAAGCAAGGGCGCCGGCAGGGCCAAAGAAATGATACAATGAGGAATCAAATTTGTCATCGGTACACATTGTATAAAAAATGAATTCCACAGGATAGGATACCATAAAATGGTCCCCTGCCGGGAAGCAGATTCCGCAGCAGGGGGATGGGGGAGAGATATCCACTTTTGCTGACTCGGAAGGGGCTGGAGCCTTATTTTTTGTTGTCCAGAAGTTTGTTGAGCTCATCCATAAAGGTGTTGATGTCTTTGAACTGCCGGTAGACAGAGGCAAAGCGAACATAGGCCACCTCATCCAAGTCTTTCAGCTTTTCCATGACCAATTCACCGATCTGTTTGCTGCTCACTTCACCGCCCAGTTCATTTTGAAGCTCTTTTTCGATGTCGTCAGCGGCCTTTTCCAGCAGGGAGAGAGAGACAGACCGTTTTTCGCAGGCCTTGAGCATACTGGTCATCAGCTTGCTGCGATCAAATGCCTGACGAATGCCGTTCTTTTTGATTACGATCATGGGGAGAACTTCGATGGTTTCGTAGGTGGTAAACCGATTGTGGCATTTGAGGCATTCCCGCCGGCGGCGGATGCTGGTACCGTCGTTGGCGGGACGGGAGTCTACAACCTTGCTGTCAAGGGTGGCACAGAACGGGCATTTCATAGAGCAGAGACCTCCTGAAATTTTCTACGGTATTGGGTGTCAAACGATAGATTATATTTACATTATACCATAAAAATCATAAGATTGTCAGCTTTTTTCAATAAAATTCGAAAACAGCATCCAGATAGGGCCAGGAAATGGAGGGAAGATTTCCGAGAAAAGAAGGCAGGGCAAGAGAAAACAGCGCACCCAGTCAGGGTGCGCTGTCTCAATTCAGATTGCTTTTTTGCTGGGCCTGGATCTTCTTGCGCCAACACCGGTGGCACATAGCGACATAGCTGTCATTGCCCCCCAAAAACACCTGACTGCCTGTGGTGAGAATGGTCCCGCTGGCATCCAGACGGGCATTGACGGTGGCCTTGGAGCCGCAGGCGCACACGGTCTTGATCTCTGTAATGGAATCGGCCAACTCCATCAGACGGCGGGAGCCAGGAAAAAGATGGGTAAGAAAATCTGTGCGCAGACCAAAACAGAGGACAGGAAGATCCGCTTCGTCTACGATCTGACGCAGTTGGTCAATCTGCTCGGGGGTGAAGAACTGTGCCTCGTCCGCGATGATAACGTCATAGTGTTCTCCCGCCTGATAGCGGTCATATAGATTGTCCTCCGGGAAAATGACATCGGCCTCCCGAAAGAGCCCCACACGGCTTTTGACGATAGAGGCGCCGTCCCGGTCGTCAATGCTGGGTTTGATCAGCCAAACGCGCATGCCCAATTCTTCGTAGTTAAACTGTGTGATCAGCGCCTGTGCGGATTTTGAGCTGCCCATGGCACCATACTTGAAATAAAGTTTTGCCACTGTTGTTCCCGCCTTTTCCTGGAAGATTCTTACCAAAACATGATAGCATATTCCCGGGCACAATGCAATTTTTGTCTGGCGGCCTTTGAACAGGGAAACAACAGATTGTCAATTTTGTCAAAAAGGGAGGGAGTTTCATTTGCACTCTTGATTGCTGGATATATCAATGTTATAATCCCATTAAAGGGTTGTAAAAAATACCCTGTACACACCCGAACCAATCCATTGAAACGGAGGAAATGAAAAGGATGAAAAAGATTCTTGCACTTCTCTTGGCCTCGGTGATGGTCCTGGGACTGGCCGCCTGCGGTGGGGACAATACCCCGGCAGAAGACACAGACGCCGGCACCAAGGAGCCCGCTACCACCACCGAGACATCAGCCAATGACATCCCCGACTCCATGACGTCTGAGGACGGCAAGTATGAGCTGGCCTTTGTCACTGACGTGGGCCAGCTGAAGGATAAGTCCTTCAACGAGGGCACCTGGAACGGCGTGAAGCTGTATGCCAGCAAGAATGACATGTCTTACAAGTACTATCAGCCTGCCAACGGCGACCAGGCCACCGACGATGACCGTTATGAGGCCATGAAGGCCGCTGTGGATGGCGGCGCCACGGTGGTGGTTTGCGCCGGCTTCCTGCAGGAAGCTGCCCTGAAGCAGGCCGCCATTGACTATCCTGACACCAAGTTTATCTTTGTGGACGGATATCCCATCAATGGAGACGATAATCAGCCTCTGGCCAACGTGGCTGGCATTGCTTTTAAGGAAGAGCAGTCCGGCTACTTTGCCGGCTATGCCGCTGTGATGGAAGGCTACACCAAGCTGGGCTTCTCCGGCGGTGGTGGCGGCACCAATCCCGCCTGCTGCCGGTATGGTTATGGCTTTGTGCAGGGCGCCAACGCCGCTGCGGCGGAGAAGGACGTCCAGGTGGAGATGAATTATTCTTGGGAGTACGGCTCCAGCTTCTCTGCCTCTCCTGAGCTGCAGACCATGGCCAATGGCTGGTATCAGAGCGGCACGGAAGTGATCTTTGCCTGCGGCGGTTCCATGTTCCAGTCCATCACGGCGGCGGCTTCCGCCAACGATGGTGCCGTGATCGGTGTTGACGTGGACCAGTCCACCCAGTCTGATACGGTTGTGACCTCCGCCATGAAGGAACTGTCTGACGCGGTGGAATGGTCTCTGGCTAAGGTTTATGACGATACCTTCTCCGAAATCGGCGGCGTTGCCACTTCTCTGGGTGTGGAAGAGGACGCCGTGGGCCTGCCCACCGATTCCTGGAGCCTGACCAACTATACTGTGGAGCAGTATGAGGAAATGTATCAGAAGGTCAAGGATGGTACCCTGGCTGTGGATGCGGACTACAACAATCTGGAGCAGGAGTATTCCAACCTGACCCTGAAGATCAGCTGAGTTTAGATAAAATCAAGTTTTCATGCAAAGTGGGGAAAGACATTGTCTTTCCCCACTTTTTTGCGGGAGGAAATGCACGTACCTTACAAGGGGAAATGCTTTTCCCCGTCTTTTTCCCAGGAAACCGGGTTCAGGGTTTTGCCTTGTTTCATCACAAACGCCCCCCCAATGACATACACTGGGGCAAATACAGAGAAAGCTATGGTGAATGTGATGAAATGGATAAAGCGATGGTGCTTCCTGCTGGCTCTCTCCCTGCTGGTCCTGCCGGTGCGTGCACAGGCGGCGGTTTACGAAGGGTTGGATGTGAGTGTTTGGCAGGGAGAAATTGACTTTTCCCAGGTGAAGGCGGCCGGGAAAGAGATGGTCTATATCCGAGCGGGATATGGTCTGTCAGAGGACAGCCGATTCCGGGAGAATGCGGAAGGTGCCCGGCGGGCGGGGATGAAGGTGGGCTTTTACTTCTTTGTCACCGCTACCAATCAGACCCAGGCCCGGGCGCAAGCGGTTTATTTTTCGGAACTGATTCGGGAATATCCCTATGACTGCCGGCCGGCGGTGGACTTTGAACAATACGGCACACTGTCCAAGGGAGAACTCAACGGGATTGCCTTGGCATTTGCGGAGACGCTGGAGGAGAGAACGGGAAAAACGCCGGCTTTTTATACCAATGCGTCCAGTGCCGCAGAGATCTGGGAACCGGCGCTGACGCGGTATCCCCTCTGGATTGCGGATTATGGGCCCAAGGAACCGACCTCCCTTGGCTACTGGACACAGTGGGTGGGCTTTCAGTATGAGGACAATGGCCGGGTGCCCGGAATTGCGGGCGCGGTGGACCTGGATCGGTTTACTGAGGGTATGCTGCTGGAGCAGGGCGCAGAGATGCCCTTTTTAGATGTGCGTCCTCAGGACTGGTATGCAAAGGGGGTTACAGAGCTGTTTGAGAGGGGACTGCTGCAAGGGATTACGCCGGACCGGTTTGGACCGGACCGTTCCGCCCAGCGGGCTGCGGTGGTGACCATGTTATACCGACTGGCAGGGGAGCCGCCAGGCTCTGGTCCCACTGGTTTTTCCGATGTTCCCCTTGACGCTTGGTATGGGAAGGCCGTTCGATGGGCTGGAGGGATTGGGATTGCCCGGGGAGCGGCCCCGGGAGAGTTTCTCCCCGCCCGAGGCGTAAGCCGGCAGGCGTTGGCAGTGTTTCTCTACCGCTATGGGGAGTACAGCGGAAGGGATGTAGAGAAGAGAGATAACCTGCAGGGCTATGCGGATCGATCTCAAGTAGCACCTTGGGCAGAGGAAGCAGTTCAATGGGCTGTCGCGGAGGGAATCCTGCGAGGAACCGGACGGGAAACACTGGCCCCACAGGCGACGGCGGACCGGGCCCAAATGGCGGTGATGGTTCAGCGTTTTTTGGAGAAATGAAAGAACGCCCTGTGATCACAGATCACAGGGCGTTGTGTTTTGGAAGGGAATGATTACTTCTTCTCGTTATATGCTTTGATGCCCAGGGCCAGCAGGTCCATGGCGCGCTCCAGATCAGCCTGCTTCAGCACATAAGCAATGCGGATCTCGTTTTTGCCCTTGCCGGGGGTGCCATAGAAGGGTTCGCCGGGGGCAAACATGACAGTGTCGCCATTGTCTTCAAACTCTTCCAGCAGCCACTGCTGGAATTTGTCGGCGTCATCCACAGGCAGTGCGGCCATCAGATAGAAAGCCCCCTTGGGACACTCACAGACCACGCCGGGGATTTCAGCCAGCTTAGCCACCACAGTGTCACGGCGGCGCTTATACTCCTCACGAACGGCGGCGAAATATTCCGGGCCGACATTGTACAGCGCGGCGGAAGCAATCTGATCCAGGGTCGCCACAGACAGGCGGGCCTGACAGTACTTCATGGCCTCAGACAGCAGTTCGTGGTTGCGGCTGAGGATGGCACCCACCCGGGCACCACAGGCGGAGAACCGCTTGGAGACGGTATCGATGACGATAACATTCTCCGCAGCATCGGCGTACTCCCCGAAGGACTGCAGGGGCTCGCCGGCATAGACAAATTCACGGTACGCCTCGTCGCCAATGATGAACAGGTTGTGCTCCTTGGCAATGTCGCACATGAGGCGCTGCTCTTCGGGGGTCAGCACAACGCCGGTGGGGTTGCCAGGGTTGGTGCAGACAATGACGCGGGTGTGCTCATTGATCTGCGCCTCGATTTTAGCCCGGTCAGCGTAGCGGTATCCCTCCTCGGGGGAGGTGGGGATGGGGTGGATGCTGGCGCCGGTGGTATTGACCATGATGGCGTAGTTGGGATAGAAGGGCTCAGGAATCAGAACCTCGTCTCCGTCATCCAGAATGCACTGGAAAACGATAGAAAGGGCCTCGGAGCCGCCGGTGGTGATGAGAATTTCATCCTTTTCAAAGTGCATGTTCAGGTTGTCATAATACTTCTGAACAGCGTCGATCAGCTCGGGCACACCAGGGGAGGGAGCGTATTCCAGAACAGACTGGCTGAAATTCCGCACGGCCTCAAAAAACTGAGGAGGGGTCTCCACGTCGGGCTGGCCAATGTTCAGATGATAGATCTTACGGCCTTTGGCTTCCGCCGCCACTGCATAGGGATGGAACTTCCGCATCGGGGACAGACCGCATTTTTTGACTTTGCTGGAAAACTTCATGTCCTTACCTCCGTTTATATCCTATTCGCGTCTGCGTACAGGGCAAACATTCGACACTATTGTACGTCCTGATTGAGAGAATGTCAATCTTTATGGCGGGATTTCTCTCGACATTCCAGAGGAGCGGAGAAAAACGAGTCCGACTTGTTTTGGGGAAAAACTTTGAGAAAATGGAGGGAACAGGGTGTTCCCTGTCACAGATTGACAGGCCATGGCATAAAATGCGAAAAGGTACGGTGATCAAAAGGAGTGAGTCTCGTGCGTTCGATTTGGCTGCGAAGATTGAATAATCTTTTGTGTGTAAAAAGCATTGTGACCATTGTTTTAACCGTTGTGTTTGCTCGCCTTTCTCTGGCAGAGCGAATTTCCAACCAGGATTTTTTGACCGTTTTTTCTGTGATTGTGGCATTCTATTTTGGAATCCAGAATGAGAAACAGGAGGAGCTGCCAGAGAAGGAGGCAGAAAAATTGTCTGCCCAAAAGTGATAGTGGCATTGGGAAAAGGGGTGTTTTGGATGTATGGTTATGGGAATTTCTCTCAGTGGTGCATCCCAGCGAGGTATCCAGACTGGCAGGGACCGGCAGGACCTCAAGGGGTCCCAGGAGTCCCTGGCCCTACTGGTCCTGTGGGGCCCAGAGGAGAGAAAGGAGAGCGAGGAATCCCAGGCGAAACTGGACCCTCCGGACAGCAAGGATTCCCAGGGGAGAGAGGTCCCGCAGGTCCCCGGGGAGAGCCCGGGCCCGCAGGCCCTATGGGCGCGATGCCTACTGTGGAAATTGGAAGGGTTATCACCGGAGAGACCGCCCAGGTAACAGCCTGTGAAACGGAGACAGGCGTTGCGCTGGATTTCGTTATTCCGGCAGGTTCCCAAGGTGCGGCCGGACGGACAGGTGCCAAAGGAGATACAGGAGAGCGGGGGCCCCAGGGGGAAAAGGGAGAGCCTGGCCCTACGGGTCCGCAAGGCATTCAAGGGGAGGCCGGTGCACAAGGGGAGATGGGCCCGACCGGCCCCCAGGGAGAAAAGGGAGAGCCTGGTGTACAGGGGCTTCAGGGAGAAGTTGGTCCCACGGGTCCGCAAGGCATCCAAGGAGAGGTCGGCTTACAAGGGGAGATGGGCCCGACCGGCCCCCGGGGAGAAAAGGGAGAGCCTGGTGCACAGGGGCTCCAGGGAGAAATTGGTCCCACGGGTCCGCAAGGCATCCAAGGGGAGGCCGGCTTACAAGGGGAAATGGGCCCGACTGGCCCCCGGGGAGAAAAGGGAGAACCTGGCCCTACGGGCCCCCAAGGAACCCAGGGTCAGGCAGGGCCAGTGGGAGCACAAGGGGAGACAGGACCGCAGGGGCTTGCCGGGGAAACACCGAAAATTGCGGTGGAAGAGGACACCCCCGTGAGCTATAAGGTGAGTTTCAAGACATCGGAGCAAAGCTTTATCAGTCCGAACCTAAAATCGAACATCAAATATTACAATCTGGATCTTTCTAAGGCAGGCAGCATGGTCAATATTCCAATTGAAAATTTGGTGCTGACCTACCAAAATGTCTCTACGTCTGCCCTGCGGATTGGTATTCAGGCCTTGAGTACCAGTGTTCCTGTTTTGGCAGATATCCGGCGGGCCAGCATTTACAACTCAGGTGCGGTGGAGGCCCAGAGCAACAACAACGCGACCATTACAACGAGATTGGTTTTGGATGACATTGTTTACAGCAATTCTGAGGAAACCCATTGGATGCGTATCCGTCAGCGTGATCCAGACAGCCAGCTCTGGTCTATGTGTGAGGTCCGAACCTTTGCTTCCCAAGGAGGGGCGAGAACGTCGATTTGTGTAGAATGGCTCTACATGCAGGCAAGCTTTGTGGCGCCGTCCTGAAAGAGTGCCTTGATTCTAAACAGAATCAAGGCACTCTTTCCAGCTTTAGCAACAGACAATTATGGGAACTGGGGGACGAGAGCACGGTCTGCTGATCCGGGCGGTTCTGTCTGGGGTGGTAGGAGTGCTGTTTGGAATGCTCTCCTATTTTGCGGCGGCGCAGATTATGTTAGGACTGTTGGAGGGAAGGCCTGGTGATACATTTTATTTGGGGTGGTGCGCTTCGGCACATTTGAGCTTTCTGCTCCGTGCCACGCTGTATTCCTTGGTAGTGTCCCAGCCTCATAAAGCGACCTTTGCAATATTAAAGCGGATGCTGCAAAAGGCCATGGAGGTGCTGACACGGGAGAAAACTGTGCCGATGATTGTCCGCCGGCTGAAAACCGTCTGCAATGCGCATCAAATCCTGGTTTTGGACCGGAGAAAGATTGTCCAGGGAGGGACCCATGACACGTTGGTAACCCAGAGGGGTATTTACCGTAATTTTGTGATCGAGCGAACAGTCTCTGATTGCTGGACCCTTCGAGAAAGTGAAATGGACAGGGAACAGGGCCGACAAATGAAACAATGCACGCATTTTTGCGTGCATCATTTTTCATGTATTCTCTGTTTCAGGGGAGTTGCTCTCTTCCTCTCTTTGGCATAACTGCTTCATAAGACGAAAATACAACAGCACGGCTACCAGGGCAGCCAGTGTCTCAGCCACCGGAAAGGTTGCCCAGACACCATTTAAGCCCCAGAAACGAGAGAAAACAAGGGCCAGCGGAGGGATGATGATAAGCTGGCGGATACAGGAGACAGCAAGGGAACGCAGACCTTTCCCCAAAGCCTCAAAGCACCCCGCCAGAACGGTCCCCAGCGTGGAGACCAGAAAGCCGAGACTGGTGATGCGCAGCATGGGAACCCCTACGGCGATGAGAGCGCGGTCCGCATCAAACAGGCCCATGATCTGCGTGGGAAGAAGCCAGGCTAACAAGGTCCCTGCCGCCATGATGACGGCGGTGAGAATTAAGCTCCATCGAATAATGTGGCGCATGCGGTCCTGGCGGCCTGCACCATAGTTGTAGCTTATTAGAGGGCGCATGCCTTGAATCAGACCGTTGGCCGGCATGTAGACAAAGGTTTGCAGTTTGAAATATAGACCGAACGCAGCAACCGCCAGGGCATGGAGCTCCACCAACAGCGCGTTCAAAATACCCACCAGCAGGCTGGGCATGGCGGTCATCAGACCGGATGGCACACCAACGGCGTAAATTCGTTTGGCGATGCTGCGATCAGGTCGCATGTCCGAAAGGGTGATGTGGATGCCGGGGTTGGTCCGGAAAAAGTAGAGTACGGCCAAGCTGCAGGCTGTCATCTGCCCGGCCACTGTGGCGACTGCGGCACCGGTAACGCCCAGGGCGGGCAGCCCCAATAGACCAAAAATTAGAATGGGGTCCAGGACGATATTGACAATGGCGCCAACCCCTTGCAGGATCATGGGCACAAACATGTTTCCTACTGCCTGAAAAAGCTTTTCAATGTAAATGTGATATAAGCTGCCGAAAGACAGGCAGATTACGATGCGGGTGTAACTGCTGCTCATGCGGAGGATCTCGGGGTCATTGGTGAACATTCCCAGGAATGGATCGCTTCCCAGCAGCCCAATGAGCAAAAAGATTACAGCGTGAATGGTGGTAAAGACCATCCCCATAGAGGCGGCGCGGTCCACGTTGCGCTGATTTCCTTCTCCCAGGTTGCGGGCAATGTAAGCATTGGCGCCCACTCCAAATCCTACAGCCACGGCCAGTACCATATTTTGCAGAGGGTATGCCAGGGAAACGGCGGTTAAAGCGTCGTTGCTCACCCGCGCGACAAAAATGCTGTCTACCACATTGTACAGGGACTGGATCAGCATGGAGGTGATGGCTGGCAGTGACATGCTGACCAACAGGGGAAGAACCGGCCGGGTTCCCATGGGATGCTCTGTATGTTTCAATGTAATCGCCTCTTTCCTGTCCAAAAAAGTAGGGCCATATATTTGCCTGTTTATCAATCAGAAACAGGAAAATATATAGCCCTGCAATAAAAATTACGCGGTGCGTTTTGGAGCAAATAAGTATTCTATTGCATCTCACGATACCATAGGATTTGCTGCCTTGTCAAGGTTGTCGAAGTAGTTTAGAGAGCGGGGGAGGGGAATTTATGGTGATCCATTGACACATAAAAAAACCTTGATCTGAAAGATCAAGGTTTTTCTTCTGGCGGAGAAGGAGGGATTCGAACCCTCGAGACCCTTTTGGGGCCTACACGATTTCCAATCGTGCGCGCTCGACCAAACTACGCGACTTCTCCGTGTTTGCTCTGTCACTATGACTTGCTTTGAAATTTTGCCGTGGGGGACACAACAATAGGTATTATAACAGCTTTGGAAGAGAAGTCAAGAGAAAAATGCAAAAATTTTGGAAAAAATTTAGGCTGAGTGAACTGGCTCGGACTGCAAGGTCCGAGCCGGTGGAAAGATTAGAGATAGAAATTATGTCCGCCGATGGTGCAGGAGTAAGTACGGCTTTGATCCGCCCAGGAATACATGCTGGTTACATTAAAGTACAGGCACCCATCGGCTTCCCGCACACCGTCCAGGCAGAGCTTGGCAGCGATCACGCTTTTCTCATCAGGGGTGCGGTAGATAGTGCCGTTGGCCACGGGAGAAAATTGCCCTGGTGCAAAAATGACTTCCTGAATTGTGTCGGGGAAAGCCTCATCCGCGACTCGGTTCAGGATTACGGTTCCCACGGCAATCCTCCCTTTCATCGGCTGGTTTCCAGACTCAGAGTAGATAGCGCGGGAGAGCCAGTAGAGGTCTTCTTCTACGTAAGTGTTAGCGGTGGCCACCGGCCCGACCCGGCGAATCGAAAGGGTTCCTGTTGCGGGCTCTTTCACCACGGAACAGCCCAAGGCGTTGGCCAGTGATTCTGCGGGGAGCAACAGATCATTCTCTTGGGCCATAACCAAGGATGGTACATAAAAATACCGGTCATTGACCATAAAATAGGCTTCTTCTGCGATGGCTTCCAGAGAGAGGCCGTTGCCTGATGCAGTGAGCCGTCCATTTTTCAGGGTGACCGAGACATTTGGGAAAAGTGCCTGGAGGACTGGCGTGATGGAAAGATAGGTTGTGCCGTCCGCAGTGATTGTGACGGTTTGGGCGGCGATCCAGGTCCCGTTGACGGTAATATCCGGTGTAGTACGAAGCAATGTGGCCACAGTGTCTGTGGCGACGGGATCAATGACATCGAGGTAATCAACCGATGAGGTTTCCAATGTGCTTGTGAAAAGATAACCTGATTGTGTGGAAGCCAACGTACTTGTTCCGGAATAGGACTTGTTGTCTGCGGCAATTGCGTGAAAGCAGAACGCCAACAAGAGCACGAATAGAATGATCGCGCTGGGCAAGTGATTTTTCATCGTCATGCTACTCCTGTTTCCGAATATTCATAGTTGTTACCACATTGTAATTTATTTGTAAGAAAAAATCAAGATTTTTTTCATAAAAAAGAGAGGATACCCAGGGAAAATAAGGAAAAAGAAAGGCCGGAGTCAAAAGATGCCACAATATAATGTGGAATCTGATTCCGACCTTCCATATCTGGTTTTTCTGGGAAGAAGGATTCTACGGAGAACGTGAGTATTCACCGCTGAATATGCAAATCCATTATTTGGGATTCCTTTTCTTCTGCGCTTTTGTGAGGAAACGATCATTTTGAACGATCACACGTTCGTGGATACCTTCCCCCACGAGACCTTGGGAATCTTGTGCGGTTACGCGGAAAACCAATCGTCTGCCGTCTACTTCTGTCAGTTCCGCACGGCAAGTGACCTCTACACCAATGGGTGTGGCGCTCAGATGCTTTACATTCATCCAAGTACCTACGGTTCCTTCCTCTGGAGAGAGGGAAGGAGCCACTGCGGTCCAGGCGGCCTGTTCCATGCGGGCAATCATAACGGGAGTAGCCAAAACGTCCAGTGTCCCGCTGCCGACGGTTTTGGCGGTCAGTGTCTCTGTGACAGGGAAAGTGAGCTCCAAAGCGGTTCCAGGGGTTAACATATCGTGCCTCCTTGCTGGCCTGATTTAACAATCGAATTGATAGGTTGAATGAGTAAAGAAAACGAGGCCATTGCCTCTGTTTCGGGTCTATTGTAGCAGAAAAATGGAGAAAAGAAAAGAGAAACGCAGCTAAACAAAAGAAATAATTTGATATTCCGGAAAACTGTGTCAAAACGAACAAAATCAAAGGAGCAATTTTGTTCAAAGTATCGCACAATGACTGTCTTGACTTTTTATATAAAGTGGGTTAGCATAAAGGAGTAAACTTGTGCGTAGCACAGACTGGTACATATTAAAGACAGGAGGACACATCCAATGTTTGAACATCATGAAAACTATGATCGTTACATTCCTGATGTCATGCTGAAGAAGCATAAGAAGCATGAAGAGTATTTGAATGACGTCTATGCCGGCATGTCTCATGAGGAAATCTACAAGAGCAAGCTGGGCACGGTGGAAGACGCGCTGGCCATTATCGAGAGCGGCGATTGCATTGTCAACTCCATCCATGGCTGCGAACCCCGTCTCTTCTATCGCAATCTGCACCGCATTGCCGACCGCATTGATCCCAACAACCCTGTTGAGCTGTGGTCCTGTGTGCACCGCTGGGGACCTGAGTATGAAGTCCATACCAATCCTGAGCTGAAGGATAAGTTCCATCATCAGACTTTCTTCTATGATGGCAACTTCCGGAAGATTCATCCCTCCGGCATGAGCACCTATTTCCCTGTCAACCTGCATAACTATGGCCAGGAACTGCATCGCTGCAAGCGCCCGAATGTGGTAGTGATTGGTGTTTCCACCATGGACGAGCATGGCTATTGCTGTGTGTCCTGTGACCTGCAGTGGGAAATGGAGTCTTTGTATTCCGCAGATAAAATCATCTTTGAGGTCAACCCCAAGATTCCCCACCTGCCCGGTGAGTGTGCTGTACCCGTGGCAATGGCTGACGTGATCATTGAGTCTGATCTGGACCTGTATGAGCTGCAGGATCCCCCCATCGGCGAGGCTGAAAAGACCGTTGCCCAGTACGCTGCTGAGATGGTTCACGATGGTGACTGCATTCAGCTTGGCTTTGGTGGCATCCCTAATGCCATCGGGTTTGAACTGATGGATCGTCACGACCTGGGCGTCCACACTGAGCAGATTGGTGCTTCCATGGCACACATGATCCAGAAGGGTGTTGTCACCAACCGGTATAAAAACCTGGACAAGGGCTGGTCTGTCGGTGCCTTCATCATTGCGGACAACTTTACCTATGAATATCTGAATAACCATCCCCGTGTCCTGATGCGCCGTGGTCGTTACACCAATGACCCGATGATTATTGCACAGCAGGATAACATGGTGTCCATCAATGCTGCCCTGCAGATTGACCTGACTGGTCAGGTGGCAGCAGAGGCCATTGCCAACATTCAGTGGTCTGGAACCGGTGGTGCCACGGACTATGCCTATGGTGCTTATCACTCCAAGGGTGGCCGTGCAATGCTGTGCCAGATTTCTACTGCGAAGAAGGGAACTGTTTCCAGAATCGCTCCCATCCTGGATCCCGGTTCTATTGTTTCTGTTTCCCGGAACCTGACCGATATGGTGGTGACGGAGTATGGTGTGGCAAAGCTGCGTGCCCGTACTGTGAAGCAGCGTGTAGAGAACCTGATTGCTGTTGCACACCCCGACTTCCGCGCGGAACTGCGGAAGGAAGCCAACAAGTATATGTATTTCTAATTCTTTCCAAAGATTTGGCTGAATTTAAGAGACCGCCGCACGATTGTGCGGCGGTTTCTTTTTGCAATGTGTCGGAAAGAAAATACAGTGTAATCTTTTTGTAAACAAATTGAGAAACCCATTGACAAACAATAGGAATACTTTATCTTAATATAAAGTAAGCTGTCTTGGTTGCTGGTCTTTCGAAAAGACAGGAAACCAGAAGAACGGCCAGATCCAAAGCAAAGAGGCGAAGAAATGATGAGAACCATGTTTGACCGACTGTTCGCTGGAAGAAATGGAATCGATCAATTGAATATTGCTCTTTTTGTGCTGGCAATCCTCTGCTGGATAGGCTCTCTGTTTGCACCAACCAGGGGACTGGCCAATCTGCTTCATTGGGCTTGCCTTTTGGCAGCTGCTTTTTGCTGTGTTCGTGCGTTTTCCCAGAACTTGGGACGCAGGCAGCAGGAAAACCAGAAATTTCTGGCTATGACCCGTGGATTTCGCATAGGGCGAAACTGGCGAGCAAAAATGGAGCAGAAGCGGCAATATAAGGTTTTTAAGTGCCCATCCTGCGGAGTAAAACTTCGGGTGCCAAGAGGAAAAGGGAAGATCAAGGTAACCTGTCGGCAATGTGGCGCCAGCTTTGAGGAGAGAAGCTGAGAGAGTTTACTGAGGGCGGTTGGGAAAGACAGTGTTCCAGACTGTCTTAAAAAGAAGAAAAAGAAAAAAGTTTGAGAAAAACCCTTGACAATGGAGGAAAGAAATGCTATTATGTCAAAGCTGTCGCAAGACACAGGTTGAAAAGTTGGAGAAAAAGAAGAAAAAAGTTCTTGACAACAACTTGGATTTGTGCTAAAATACAAATCGCCCTGTAAGAGCGGTGTGCACCTTGTAAATTAAACAACGTAAGTAAGAAACACGAAGCACCAAAACGGACAAGTAAAAGTTGTCCATGAAGCTTAAGGCTTTGTGGGGCAACGTTTTATTTCTTTGAAGCTAATGATTAGCGATCAATGAATTGATTTGAATAGCGGTGAGAGCCGCTGTTTAGATACCATTTTATTGAGAGTTTGATCCTGGCTCAGGATGAACGCTGGCGGCGTGCTTAACACATGCAAGTCGAACGGAGGACCCTTGACGGAGTTTTCGGACAACGGATAGGAATCCTTAGTGGCGGACGGGTGAGTAACGCGTGAGGAACCTGCCTTGGAGAGGGGAATAACACAGAGAAATTTGTGCTAATACCGCATGATGCAGTTGGGTCGCATGGCTCTGACTGCCAAAGATTTATCGCTCTGAGATGGCCTCGCGTCTGATTAGCTAGTTGGCAGGGTAACGGCCTACCAAGGCGACGATCAGTAGCCGGACTGAGAGGTTGACCGGCCACATTGGGACTGAGACACGGCCCAGACTCCTACGGGAGGCAGCAGTGGGGAATATTGGGCAATGGGCGCAAGCCTGACCCAGCAACGCCGCGTGAAGGAAGAAGGCTTTCGGGTTGTAAACTTCTTTTATGAGGGACGAAGGAAGTGACGGTACCTCATGAATAAGCTCCGGCTAACTACGTGCCAGCAGCCGCGGTAATACGTAGGGAGCGAGCGTTATCCGGATTTACTGGGTGTAAAGGGCGTGTAGGCGGGGAAGCAAGTCAGATGTGAAAACCAGTGGCTCAACCACTGGCCTGCATTTGAAACTGTTTTTCTTGAGTGATGGAGAGGCAGGCGGAATTCCGTGTGTAGCGGTGAAATGCGTAGATATACGGAGGAACACCAGTGGCGAAGGCGGCCTGCTGGACATTAACTGACGCTGAGGCGCGAAAGCGTGGGGAGCAAACAGGATTAGATACCCTGGTAGTCCACGCTGTAAACGATGGATACTAGGTGTGGGGGGACTGACCCCTTCCGTGCCGCAGTTAACACAATAAGTATCCCACCTGGGGAGTACGATCGCAAGGTTGAAACTCAAAGGAATTGACGGGGGCCCGCACAAGCGGTGGAGTATGTGGTTTAATTCGAAGCAACGCGAAGAACCTTACCAGGGCTTGACATCCCACGGCTGGAATTAGAGATAGTTCTTTCCCTTCGGGGACTGTGGTGACAGGTGGTGCATGGTTGTCGTCAGCTCGTGTCGTGAGATGTTGGGTTAAGTCCCGCAACGAGCGCAACCCCTATTGTTAGTTGCTACGCAAGAGCACTCTAGCGAGACTGCCGTTGACAAAACGGAGGAAGGTGGGGACGACGTCAAATCATCATGCCCCTTATGTCCTGGGCTACACACGTACTACAATGGCGGTAAACAGAGGGAAGCAAGACCGCGAGGTGGAGCAAACCCCTAAAAGCCGTCCCAGTTCGGATTGCAGGCTGCAACCCGCCTGTATGAAGTTGGAATCGCTAGTAATCGCGGATCAGCATGCCGCGGTGAATACGTTCCCGGGCCTTGTACACACCGCCCGTCACACCATGAGAGTCGGGAACACCCGAAGTCCGTAGCCTAACCGCAAGGGGGGCGCGGCCGAAGGTGGGTTCGATAATTGGGGTGAAGTCGTAACAAGGTAGCCGTTCGAGAACGAGCGGCTGGATCACCTCCTTTCTAAGGAGAACTCAAATAGCCTGCGGGTTATTTGCAGTGTCCTAAGGTCAGACGTTGGGTGCGGGGTGTCGGCTTACGTTGTTTAATTTAGAGGGCGCACGCCCTGGAGATGGATGGGGGTATAGCTCAGCTGGGAGAGCACCTGCTTTGCAAGCAGGGGGTCAACGGTTCGAACCCGTTTATCTCCACCAATGGGCCCATAGCTCAGCTGGCTAGAGCGCACGACTGATAATCGTGAGGTCGGTGGTTCGAGTCCACTTGGGCCCACCAACTTTCTTTTGAAAAAGAAAGTTGGCAAAGAAAACTTTCATGAACGGCAGTATGAACCTTACGGTTTGTAAAGTGTGACCGGAGTTGAGATTGGATTCAAGCATTTAGGGATGCTAAGTGTTTGAATCTGATTTCGACAGAGATCAGAACCGCACCTTGAAAACTGAACAAAGTAACCAAAGTATGAAGAGCAAGCAACAGAGGGAAACAACAAATTTTTGTGGAACTTTTTAAGGGTAACACGAACAATTTCAAAGAACTCTGAAGCCTGCATAATTCGAACTCAATGAGAACCAGAGCGAGACCTTTCTTGTTCACAAGAAAGTAGGTCAAGCTGAAAAGAGCGCAAGGGGAATGCCTTGGCATCAGGAGCCGAAGAAGGACGTGACAAGCTGCGATAAGCTTCGGGGAGGTGCAAATAACCGTCGATCCGGAGATTTCCGAATGGGGAAACCCGGCAGAGCAATACTCTGTCAGCGTGCGTTGAATCAAATAGGCGTACGTGGGGAACCGCCTGAACTGAAACATCTAAGTAGGGCGAGGAAGAGAAATCAACCGAGATTCCGCCAGTAGTGGCGAGCGAACGCGGAAGAGGCCAAACCAGTGGATTTATTCACTGGGGTTGCGGACAGTCAAGAAGTGAGGAATGGTTAGACGAAGGGTCTGGGAAGGCCCGCCACAGAAGGTGAGAGCCCTGTAGTCGAAAACGATTTCTTAGTGGACTGGATCCAGAGTACCACGGGACACGTGAAACCCTGTGGGAAACCGGGGGGACCACCCTCCAAGCCTAAATACTACCTGATGACCGATAGAGGAGCAGTACCGTGAGGGAAAGGTGAAAAGGACCCCGGGAGGGGAGTGAAAGAGAACCTGAAACCTTGTGCTTACAAGCACTCAAAGCCCGTTAAGGGGTGATGAGGTACCTTTTGTAGAATGGTCCGGCGAGTTATTGTTATCAGCAAGCTTAAGGTATTCAGTACCGAAGGCGTAGGGAAACCGAGTGTGAATAGCGCGCATGAAGTTGGTGGCAATAGACCCGAAACCGGGTGACCTATCCATGGGCAGGTTGAAGTGGAGGTAAAACTCCATGGAGGACCGAACGCACGTTCGTTGCAATGACCGGCGATGACCTGTGGATAGCGGTGAAATTCCAATCGAACCCGGAGATAGCTGGTTCTCCCCGAAATAGCTTTAGGGCTAGCGTTATGTTAGATTACCGGAGGTAAAGCACTGAATGGGCTAGGGGCTGATAAAGTTACTGAACCCTATCAAACTCAGAATGCCGGCTAATTGATGCATAGCAGTCAGACTACGTGAGATAAGTCTCGTGGTCAAAAGGGAAACAGCCCAGACCCACAGCTAAGGTCCCAAATAATTGCTAAGTGGAAAACGATGTGAGATTGCCCAGACAACCAGGATGTTGGCTTAGAAGCAGCCACACATTAAAAGAGTGCGTAATAGCTCACTGGTCGAGTGGTCTTGCGCGGAAAATATAACGGGGCTAAGCAGTTAACCGAAGCTTGGGCTTGCCGAAGGCAGGGGTAGGGGAGCGTCGAATACGGGGTGAAGTCGCAGCGGGAGCAGCGGTGGACTGTATTCGAGTGAGAATGCCGGAATGAGTAGCGAGAATTATGTGGGAATCATAATGGCCGAAAATCTAAGGTTTCCTGGGGAAGGTTCGTCCGCCCAGGGTTAGCCGGGAGCTAAGGCGAGGCCGCGAGGCGTAGTCGATGCACATACGGTTGAAATTCCGTAGCCACCTTATCGAATGAAAGCTGACACTTGGAAATAGCGGGACCCGGAGATTGGTAGATCCGGGCGTAAGGGACCGAACGCGAGTAGGGAAGTCCGCGATGTTCTGAGGCGAGAAAAGGCGAAGGTAGGGTGCCCGTACCGCAAACCGACACAGGTAGATGAGGCGAGAATCCTAAGGCCAACGGGAGAAGGGTTGTTAAGGAACTCGGCAAAATGACCCCGTAACTTCGGGATAAGGGGAGCCTGCGCGAGCAGGCCGCAGAGAATAGGCCCAAGCGACTGTTTACCAAAAACACAGGTCTATGCTAAATCGAAAGATGACGTATATGGGCTGACGCCTGCCCGGTGCTGGAAGGTTAAGAGGAGATGTCAGGCAACGAAGCATTGAATCGAAGCCCCAGTAAACGGCGGCCGTAACTATAACGGTCCTAAGGTAGCGAAATTCCTTGTCAGGTAAGTTCTGACCCGCACGAATGGCGTAACGATTTGGGCGCTGTCTCAACAGCCCACCCGGCGAAATTGTTGTACTGGTGAAGAAGCCAGTTACCCGCAACTAGACGGAAAGACCCCATGGAGCTTCACTGCAGCTTAATACTGGAATTCGGTAATTCATGTACAGGATAGGTGGGAGACATGGAAGTACGGTCGTCAGGTCGTATGGAGTCGCCCTTGGGATACCACTCTTGGATTGCTGGGTTTCTAACCTGCGGCCGTGAATCCGGTCGGGGGACACTGTTAGGCAGACAGTTTGACTGGGGCGGTCGCCTCCTAAAAGGTAACGGAGGCGCTCAAAGGTTGGCTCAGCACGGACGGAAATCGTGCGGTGAGTGTAAACGTATAAGCCAGCCTAACTGCGAGAGTGACGGCTCGAGCAGTAACGAAAGTTGGAGTTAGTGATCCGGTGGTATGTGAGTGGAAATGCCATCGCTCAACGGATAAAAGCTACCCTGGGGATAACAGGCTGATCTCCCCCAAGCGTCCACAGCGACGGGGAGGTTTGGCACCTCGATGTCGGCTCGTCACATCCTGGGGCTGTACTCGGTCCCAAGGGTTCGGCTGTTCGCCGATTAAAGTGGCACGCGAGCTGGGTTCAGAACGTCGTGAGACAGTTCGGTCCCTATCTGTTGCGGGCGTAAGAGATTTGAAGGGGGCTGTCCTTAGTACGAGAGGACCGGGATGGACGCACCTCTGGTGCACCTGTTGTCGTGCCAACGGCATAGCAGGGTAGCTAAGTGCGGACGAGATAAACGCTGAAAGCATCTAAGCGTGAAACTTTCCCTAAGATAAGATCTCTCATCCTTCGAGGAGTAAGGCACGACAGAGACTATGTCGTAGATAGGCCGGAGGTGGAAGTGCAGTAATGTATGGAGCTGACCGGTACTAATCAGCCGAGGGCTTGACCTGAGTCTCAGGTTAAGAGTAAGAAGTGCAGGCGCTTGCTTGGTGGTATGGCGGTTACTTTGTTCGGTTTTGAGGGTGTGGATATTGCCACAGCCTTTTCTTGAGGAAGAAGAAAGCAAGGGAACGAAACCGAGTCAGTATAAAGTTCTTTTTGCATGCTTTTTCTTTCAAGGAGAAGTATGCACCTTTAGCTCAGCTGGTAGAGCACCTGACTCTTAATCAGGGTGTCCAGGGTTCGAGTCCCTGAAGGTGTACCAACGGCCCGTTGGTCAAGCGGTTAAGACGGCGGCCTCTCACGCCGCAAACATGGGTTCGATTCCCGTACGGGTCACCACGTTTTGGTTGACAAGACGCGAAAAATTTGATAAGCTGTTACTACAACAGCGAGTTGGTGTTGATTGCAGTGAGGGTCCACCCGTTCCCATCCCGAACACGGAAGTTAAGCTCATTTGCGCCGAAGATACTTGTTTGGAGACGAACTGGGAAAATAGGTAACGCCAACATAGGAAACAGGACAGTTAATTGGCTGTCCTGTTTTTTTATGAAACGGAGATTGTATATGGATATCAGCTTGTATTATATTGAGGAAGGACAGGGAAAGCCGTTGATTCTGCTTCATGGAAATGGGGAGGATCATACTTATTTTGTACATCAGATTCGATATTTTTCCAGGATGTATCGCGTCATTGCCATTGATACGCGGGGGCATGGTGCCTCTCCTCGTGGAACAGCACCATTCTCGATTCGGCAATTTGCGGAGGATCTCCTTTCCTTTATGGATACCCACCAACTGGAGCAAGCAGATATTTTAGGGTTCTCTGATGGAGGAAACATCGCCTTGACCTTTGCTTTGCATTATCCAGAACGGGTTGACCGTTTGATTTTGAATGGCGCAAATTTAGATTCTTCTGGGGTGAAATCTTCTGTTCAGGTTCCCATTGTATTGGGGTATCACATGGCTTCTTTGTTTTCCAGGGTTAGTGTGCGGGCCAGGAAGAATGCGGAATTATTGAGACTGATGGTGGAAGAGCCGCATATTCAACTGGAAGAACTGCGGAAGCTTTCTCACAGGACCCTTGTAATTGCCGGAACAAGAGATATGATTCGAGAGGCACATACGAGGCAAATGGTCGAATTTCTTCCTCATGGCGAATTGGCAATTCTGCCAGGAGATCATTTCCTTGCTAAAAAATCTTCCGAGGCGTTTAACCGCAGGGTAGAGATTTTTTTGTCAAAAGATTGAGAATCTGTATGATTTGTTTACTGGTGATTTTTCATAGCGGAGAGACTTTGGTTTGACATGACTTATAGAGTAGTTGTATAATAAAGTGTTAAGTTTTGCAGGTCATTGCCTGCTGTTTTCATCTCAAGTGATGCAGAGTCCAAACTGAATTGTGGAGTGATGATGATGTCAAAGTATTTTGGAACAGATGGGTTCCGGGGCGAAGCGAATGTGACATTGACAGTGGATCATGCGTTTCGTGTGGGCCGTTTTTTGGGCTGGTATTATAGTCAGGACCACCAGGCACAGATTGTAATCGGAAAGGATACCCGTCGATCCAGCTATATGTTTGAGTGTGCTTTAGCGGCAGGGATTACTGCCTCAGGCGCAGATGCCTGTCTGATGCATGTGACGACGACCCCCAGTGTTTCTTATATTTCAAAAGTAGATGAATTCGACTGTGGAATTATGATTTCTGCCAGTCACAATCCGTTTCATGACAATGGCATTAAACTGATCAACCGGCATGGCGAGAAAATGGAACAGGAAGTGATTGATCAGATTGAGGCCTATTTGGACAGCGTAAGAGAGTTGCCCTATGCCACAGGGGAGCACATTGGCCGCGTGATTGATTATGCTTCCGGCCGGAACCGCTACATTGGTTATCTGATTAGTTTGGCTACCCATTCCTATAAGGATATGAAGGTGGCTTTGGATTGCGCCAATGGGAGCGCCTGGATGATTGCAAAAAACGTGTTTGAGGCCTTGGGGGCGGAGACTTACGTGCTAAGCAACACACCCAATGGGCTAAATATCAATGACGGCTGCGGATCAACGCATATAGAACAGCTGCAGCAATACGTAAAAGAGAATCACATGGACATTGGGTTTGCCTTTGACGGCGACGCAGACCGCTGCCTGGCCGTGGATGAAAAGGGAAATTTGGTCGATGGAGACGGGATTCTTTATATTTACGGTTCCTATATGAAGGAGCGGGAAAAACTGGCCAACAATACCATTGTGACGACGGTGATGTCGAATTTTGGCCTGTATAAGGCACTGGACGCCTTGGATATTCGATATGAAAAAACGGATGTAGGCGACAAGTACGTTTATGAAAATATGCGTGCCAATGGGCATCTCATTGGTGGGGAGCAGTCTGGGCATATCATTTTTGGAAAGTACGCCAACACCGGGGATGGGATCTTGACGGCGATCAAACTGATGCAGGCAATGTTAAGCAAAAAAATGCCGTTGTCAAAGCTGACGCAGGACTTAAAAATCTATCCCCAGGTTCTGAAAAACGTACGGGTCCAGGATAAAGAGCGAGCCTTAAATGATTTTGCGGTACAGAATGCAGTCCGCGAGGTGTCGGCAAAACTGGGGGACCAAGGGCGGATTCTCCTGCGGAAAAGTGGTACGGAGCCGGTTTTGCGTGTCATGGTAGAGGCACCCACCAACGAGCTGTGCGAGGAGAATGTGGACGCGGTCATTGCGGTCATGCGCCAGCGGGGGCTGATTGTGGAGGCGAAGAAATAACATGCTGACCATTTCTGATTTGTTTCATCTGGATGACACCATTGCGGCGTCTCTATTTGCGGGAAAAACCTACCCCTGGGAGGTTTTAGAGGGTCTTAGTGCCTATATTCTGCAACTGGGCGCCACCCTTTCCCCGGAGGAATTTGATCATCCGGCGGAGGATGTCTGGATTGCGAAGGATGCAAAGGTTTTCCCGTCTGCCTATCTCGGGGGTCCTTGCATCATTGACCATGGCGCGGAGATTCGCCACGGCGCGTTTATCCGGGGAAGTGCGATTGTGGGGAAGAAAGCTGTGGTAGGGAATTCTGTGGAGCTAAAGAATGTGGTCCTGTTTGATGGGGTCCAGGTTCCCCACTACAATTACGTTGGGGACTCTGTTCTGGGCAGTCACGCACACATGGGAGCCGGTTCCATTACCTCCAATGTCAAAAGCGATAAAACCTTGGTGGTGATCCGCGCAGGGGAGGAGCGTATCCCCACAGGCCGGAAAAAAGTAGGCGCGATGTTGGGAGATTATGTCGAGGTAGGCTGCAACAGCGTGCTGAATCCAGGTACGGTGATTGGCCCTCACAGCCATATCTACCCAATCTCCAGTGTGCGGGGAACCATTCCCCCTCACCACATTTATAAAAACGAGAGAGAAATCATTGCAAAGCGATAAAGGAGCGTAGAGAGAGAAGCATGAATCAATTCCCTGCAAAGAATCTGTTGCTGCTGTTCCTGACTGCCTTTATCTGGGGCACGGCTTTCGTGGCCCAGTCGGTGGGAATGGACCACATTGGACCATTTACCTTCAATGCCATTCGTTCCTTGGTGGGTGGCCTTGCCCTGATCCCTGCGATTTTGATTTTTGGCCGGATGAAAAGTGAGGAGAGAAGCCGAGAGGAGCGAGCCCAGCGAAAGACGCTTCTTTTGGGGGGAGTTTTCTGTGGCTTGGCATTGGGGATTGCCTCCTGCCTGCAGCAGGTGGGTATACAATATACCACGGTGGGAAAGGCAGGGTTTATTACGGCACTGTACATCGTCATTGTTCCCATCCTGGGCTTGTTCTTCCGAAAGAAGGTGGGTCCCAAACTGTGGGTCAGTGTGGTGATCGCCATTTTGGGTCTGTATCTGCTGTGTATGAGTGGCTCCCTGCAGCTGCAAAAGGGGGATTTCCTGGTCCTTTTGTGTGCATTCTGCTTTTCGGTCCATATCATGGTCATTGACTATTTTACGACAAAGGTAGACGGCGTTCAGATGTCGTGCATTCAGTTCTTTGTGGCGGCGCTTTTCTCTGGCCTTTGTATGCTGGGGATAGAGGGAATTCCTGATCCCCATGCAGTGGCGATCTCTTGGGCGCCCATTTTGTATGCGGGGGTTTTATCCTCGGGGGTGGGTTACACCCTCCAGATCATTGGACAGAAAGGCCTCAATCCCACTGTGGCCAGTTTGATCTTGAGCTTGGAGTCTGTTATCTCCGTTTTGGCCGGATGGCTGTTTCTCGGGCAAAATATGTCCGCCAGAGAGGTGATGGGCTGTGTGCTGATGTTTGGGGCCATCGTTTTGGCCCAACTACCAGACCGCAAGAAAACGCGCCCAGAGGAGGCGTAAGCGGGTAAAACAGCCCTTCTAATTATCCAATTAGAAGGGCTGTTTTTACACTTCAAAAGAGAGTTCCTTTTTCATAATGCTGGGAAAACAGTCCACTTGGAACTGGGAGCAGGTGAGACAGCGGGAAATGGGAGGAGCCATTTCTCGGGGAACAGTGTGCCACTGATACCGGGCGTAAAAGCCGGGAACCTTTCCCACCAGCCAGAGTTCCCGGGCGCCCAGCTGCTTGGCGTGGTGCTCTGCCGAAGCGAGCAGTTGACTTCCCAAGCCACCACCTTGTAGGTGAGAAACTACCGCCAGGTGAGCCAGAACGAAGTGCCCTGCACGGTGCTGGAGGGTGGCTGCGGCTACAAGTTCTCCAGTTTCTGAGTCTTCACAACGAAGCATGGACAGTGTTCCCTGAGGCGGTGTGTGGCCGGGAGTGACCTCCAGTCCGCTCTCCTGATAGAGCAGGGAGAGAGGGTAGAAATCTTGGGTTTCTCGGATAGAATACATGGCGCGTACCTCCAAAAGCAGAGGAACGTGAGAGGTCACGTTTCCATTTTATAATGAAAAGAGTATACCACTGCCCTGTGGGATTTTCAAGCTTATAGGGTGCTGGCGGATCATAAGAGGGGAATTGAGACTTGACGGAGTACGCTGGCTACGTCATAATATGGCTGGACGTTTGAAGGAGTAAACTCTGTGCACCAAAATTTGGGGAGGATAGCATGAATGTCTTCGACATCATTGGGCCCATTATGATTGGGCCCTCCAGTTCACATACAGCCGGCGCTGTTCGGCTGGGACAGATCGCCCGGAAAATTCTCGGGGAGGATGTGATTCAGGCGCGCATTGAACTCTCCGGGTCCTTTGCCCGGACCTATCGGGGGCATGGTACGGATAAGGCCCTGCTGGCGGGGATTATGGGGCTCTGCCCCGATGATACACGGATTCGCTGTTCCCCCCAGCTGGCGCAGGAGAAGGGAATTTCGTTCTCTTTCCTGGAGACAGAGCTGCCAGACGCACACCCCAATACGGCACGCATCCATCTTACGGGAGAGCGCGGGAAAGCCACCACGATTGTGGGGACCTCGACTGGGGGCGGTAATATTTTGGTCACTGAGATCGACGGTCTCAAGGTCACCTTCACGGCCCAGTGCAATACGCTGCTGGTGGTCCATTGGGACCGGCCGGGGACCATTGCTGCGGTCTCCAACTACACGGCCACGTCGGGGATTAACATTGGAAATTTTCAGCTTTCCCGAACCAGAAAAGGGGGAAAAGCCATTATGATGCTGGAAATTGACGGGGAAGTGCCGGACGCAATCATGGACCATCTGAGGGCGTTTGACAATATCATTGACATCATATTGATCCGGGTTGGATGAGAGGGAAGAACTATGTTGGAGTATCAATCAATTTCCGCTCTGTGTGCGGCGGCGGAGGAGGCAGGGGTCTCGCTTTCGGAGCTGGTTCTGCGCGACCAAGCGGAAGAAATGGAGCTCCCTACTGAAGTGCTGTACCAGCGTATGCGGGAAAATCTACAGGTAATGCGGCAGGCGATCCAGGCCGGGTCCATGCCGGAGACGCGCTCACTGTCGGGGCTGACTGGCGGAGATGCCTTTAAGATGAAGCGATACGCCCAGGAAGGGGGAATCATCGGCGGCTTTATGAACCGTTCCATTGCCAGGGCTCTGGCCGTGTCGGAGTACAATGCGGCGATGGGGAAAGTTGTGGCGTCTCCCACAGCGGGCTCCTGCGGCATCCTGCCGGGCACAGTGGTTTCTATGCTGGAAGAGGGAAAGTGTACAGAGGAAGCCGCTGTGATGGCTCTCTTCACGGCTGGCGCTGTGGGCATGGTGATTGCCCAGCAGGCCTCGATTGCAGGGGCGCAGGGGGGATGTCAGGCCGAGTGCGGTTCAGCCTCTGCCATGGCGGCAGCGGCCCTTGTGGAGCTGTGCGGCGGCACCCCGACCCAAGCGGGCCACGCCTGCGCCATGGCCATCAAAAACCAGCTGGGGCTGGTGTGTGACCCCGTGGCGGGTTTGGTGGAGATTCCCTGTATCAAGCGCAATGTTTCTGGGGTATCCATTGCCTTTACCGCGGCGGAAATGGCCCTGGCGGGAATTGAGAGCAAGATTCCGGTGGACGAATGTATCCAGGCGATGAAGTCCGTGGGGGACAGCATGTGCAGTGCGCTAAAAGAGACCGCACTGGGGGGACTGGCTATGACGCCCACGGGAATCCAGTATGCCAAGAGGATTTATAACACTGCGCAGTGAAGAGATGGGGCCCTAAAACATACTGATTCCATTTCTATGAAAAAAGCGGACCCGAGGAGGCTTCCTCGGGTCCGCTTTCATTTATTTCTCTGGTGAAGGGAGGAAAACAGGGATCAGGCCTGTCCCAACTGCTTGGCAATTTCCTCCGCAAAGTTCTCTTCCTTCTTTTCCAGACCTTCGCCTCTCTCAAACCGATAGAAGCCCTTGATCTGGATGGAGCCGCCCACTTCTTTGGCCACAGCAGCCACGTGCTTCTCCACAGAGACTTTGTTCTCCTTCACGAAAGCCTGCTGCATCAGGCAATTCTCCTCATAGTACTTACCCAGCTTGCCCATAACAATGCCTTCCTTGACCTTGTCGGGCTTGGCAGCCATTTTGGGATCGTTGGCCATCATAGCCAGCTGGATTTCCTTCTCCTTGTCCAGGGTATCCTGGCTGACATCGGCCTTGTCCAGGAAAGCAGGATTCATGGCGGCAATCTGCATGGCCAGGTCCTTGCCCAGCTCCAGAACCTTTTCATTCTGCTCCAGGCCGGCGGAGACCTCCATATTCAGCAACACGCCGATCCGGCCGTTCATGTGGTTATAGGCAACGCTGACACCGCTGTCGTAGCGGACAAAGCGGCGGATCTTGATGTTCTCACCGATGACCAGGACCTTTTCCTGGAGCATCTGCTGAACCGTCAGACCAGTCTTGCGATAGGGGAGGGTCATCAGGGTGTCCATATCCACGGGACCCCACTTGCCCACTACGTAGCAGACATCCTTGACAAACTCAATGAACTGGTCGTTCTTGGCCACAAAGTCGGTCTCTGCGTTGACCTCCACCAGGGCGGCGCCGTCAGAGAAGACCTCGGCGTAAGCCATACCCTCAGCGGCAATCCGGCCAGCTTTCTTCTGGGCGGCGGCCAGGCCCTTTTCTCTCAGCAGTTCAACTGCCTTATCCATATCGCCGTCGGTCTCAGCCAGTGCTTTCTTGCAGTCCAGCATACCCACGCCGGTCATTTCACGCAGGGTCTTCACGTCAGCAGCAGTAAATGCCATGATAACAAACCTCCAATTATATAGTAACAGTATCCAAAGGGCGGATGCCCGTCAAACAACGGGCATCCGCTAAAATCACAGAAACGTCAATTAAGCTTCTGCGGGAGCCTCTTCCGCAGCGGCAGCTTCCGCGGCATCTGCGCCCTGCTTGCCCTCCTGAATGGCGTTGGCCATGACAGAAGAAATCAAACGGATGGCGCGGATGGCGTCATCGTTGCCGGGAATCACGTAGTCAATCTCGTCGGGATCGCAGTTGGTGTCCACGATGGCGACAATGGGAATATTCAGCTTGCGGGCTTCGTTGATGGCGTTGCGCTCCTTGCGGGGGTCAACCACGAACAGAGCACCGGGCAGACGCTTCATGTCCACCACGCCGCCCAGATACTTCTCCAGCTTGGCGATTTCGCCCATGTGCTTGATGACTTCCTTCTTGGGCAGCATGTCAAAGGTGCCGTCTTCCTGCATCTTCTTCAGCTGGTTCAGACGGTCCACACGGCCGCGCATGGTCTTGAAATTGGTGAGCATACCGCCCAGCCATCTGGCGTTGACATAGAACATGCCGCAGCGCTGTGCCTCTTCCCGGATCGCGTCCTGGGCCTGCTTCTTGGTGCCGACAAACAGCAGGCTCTGGCCGTTCTCAGAGAGCTGACGGACAAAATTGTATGCCTCTTCCAGCTTCTTCACGGTCTTCTGCAGGTCGACAATATAGATGCCGTTGCGCTCGGTGTAAATGTAGGTTGCCATCTTGGGGTTCCAGCGGCGGGTCTGGTGACCAAAATGCACGCCTGCCTCAAGAAGCTGTTTCATAGATACGACTGCCATGGATTGTTTCCTCCTGATTGTTTTAGTTGGTACCTCCGGGCCCTTCCTCCGTGCGGCCAACCTGTCCCCAGGCACACGGCCGTTTGTCTGGACCCGTACGGAATCGGGTAACATTTTACCATAAATTTTTTTATATTGCAAGGACTTTTTTCCTGGTTTACCTTGCTGTTTCATGGAGAAAGGCAGAGGCGGCGCGGGATTTTGACATGCGCCGCTTTTTTGGCAGAAAAAAGGGAAACACATGTGGTTTCTGCTGTGCCCAAGCGGTGCAGCGGGGATGGGAGCCGATGGAACCCGAAGAAATGAAAAAATCCATCGAATCCAGAGGAACGATTCCCAAGAAAGCGGACCTTTTTCCGAATGAAGGATTTCTCCGGCGGAGATACTGAAAACAGTACAATGAAAGCGGGGAAAACCAATATGGGACGACTGAGCAAGGTAGAAATCAGCGGCGTCAATACATCAAAGCTGCCTGTCCTCTCCCGAGAGGAGGCCAAGGTGCTCTTTCAGCAGGCTCGGGCTGGCAGCGAAGAGGCCCGGCAGACCCTGATCCAGGGGAATCTTCGCCTGGTGCTCAGTGTGATCAAGAAGTTTGACGGGCGCAACGAAAATCCCGATGATCTTTTTCAGGTGGGCTGTGTGGGCCTCATTAAGGGAATTGACAATTTCAATGTGGACCTGGACGTTTTTCCAAGCACCTATTTGGTTCCCATGATTGTGGGGGAGATTCGGCGGTACTTGCGGGACAACAGCTCTGTCCGGGTGTCCCGCTCTATGCGGGATACCGCGTATAAGGTCCTGCAGGCCAAAGAGAAATATGTGGCGGAACACCAGCGAGAGCCCAGTGTGGAGGAGATTGCCAAACTTTTGGACCTAAAGCGGGAAGAGGTGGTCTTTGCCCTGGATGCCATTGTGGACCCGGTCTCCCTCTATGAGCCTGTGTACTCGGACGGGGGAGACACCATCTGTGTCATGGACCAGGTCAAGGACCAGAAAAACACCGACGAAAACTGGCTGGAGCAAATTGCCCTCAAGGAGGCCATGGACCGGCTCAGCGACCGGGAGAAACACATTCTCCGTCTCCGCTTCTTTGAGGGGAAGACCCAAATGGAGGTCTCGGCTCGGATCGGGATTTCCCAGGCCCAGATCTCCCGCCTGGAGAAAAACGCCATCCAGAAAATTAAGCGGGAGCTGTAATCCCTCATCAGCCCAGCCTGAGCCACACGGCGACTGCCAGGCAGGCCGCCAGCAGCCCCAGGTGCAGGGCGCTGACCAGCCGATACCGGCGGGCCCGGGGACGCCAGGGGATCCCGTGGTCCAGGCTCTGCCCGGCCTCCAGCTGCCGGCACAGGCAGCGGTAATGGCGGGCCCGAGCCAGGGAGAACCCCGTTATCCACAGAAACAGGATCAGGTAGAGCAGGAAGGCAGCGGGAGCGTGCTGCCACAAAGTACGCAATATCTCCCACCAGTTCAGCGTCAGGGGATAGACCAGGAAAAAGAGCAGAACCAGGGTGAGCAAGCTCTCCCGCGCCCGCCGGTGGAGGGAGCGGAGGACCAGTGCCTGGGTATGGGGGTCCGTGTCCACCTCCCGGGCGGCCGGGTCCCGGGTACGGTAGATGTAAAAGGGCCCCCGTTTGGCCACGTATTCCCATCCATAGGCAGCATGCAGGCAGCGGGACTCCTCGGAGGGCCTCAGCCACGCCTCCGTGCCGAAGGTGTCTGCGTCCATGGCAGAGGTCAGTCGGTAGCGGACCGCCTGGGGCGCGGCCGCGGCAAAGGCAGCGGTGCAGCCAAAACAGCCCACCTGCTCCAGCCGCCAGCCACAGCGGGCCATCTCCTCCAGCCAGCTCTCCATGGCTTCCAGGTCATAGGACTGGCAGGGAATCCATCTGCGGGTTTTTGTTTTTGTCGCCATGGGACACTCCTTTCTGTGGGGGCAGCCGCCTGCGGTTTCAGGCAGGGGCATGGGTGGGGGTGGGGTCTGTCACCGGGCTCTCCGGCTGGGGGATGGCAGGGGGCGGAAGCCGCTGGGCGTCGGCCAGGCAGGTTCGCAACCGCTCCAATTCTTGAGCGTAGGCCAGCTCTCCCCGCTCCGTGATCCGATAGGTGCGTTTCCGCCCTTCTACGTGGATCTCCTGGAGATAGTGCTCCTTTTCAAACTTTCCCAGGATGGTGTACAGGGTGGCCGGTCCCATCTGCACCCGGCCCTTGGTCAGGGTATCCAGGAAAGCAGCCACCTCGATGCCGCACATGGGCCGGCAGTGGAAGGCCATGAGGACATAGAGCATGGACTCGGTCAGGTTCTCCATGGATTTTTTGGGCATGATAGGGCACCTCCTGATATCGTTTTATAATATTATAAAACGATATCATCCCTCTGTCAAGAAAAAAGCCCGCCTCCCCGGAAAAGGGGAGGCGGGCTGGCCGACAGATTACAGTCGGTAGATATCTTTTGGGTCCAGGGTTGAAACGTGATTGTCCTCCAGAGCTTGGAGGGCGGTCTCTGCGTTGTCGGTTCGCATCACCACCACAGCGTGGCCGTCTTGGTTGCCCACAAAGGCGTACATATACTCCACCGAAACCTGGGCGCCAGAGAGAATTTGCAGCACAGCGGTCAGTCCGCCGGGACGGTCGTCGATGACAGCGGCCACCACGTCACTCTGCTTTACAATGAAATCGTGGTTTCGGAGCACTTGACAGGCCTTGTCCGGGTCGTTGACAATGAGACGGAGAATCCCAAAATCGGTGGTGTCCGCCAGGGAGAGGGCACTCATGTCGATGCCGTTTTCCCCTAAAACCTGTGTGACCTCACCCAGCTTGCCGGGCATGTTTTCAATGAATACGGAAATCTGTTTGATTAACATAGGGCTGCCTCCTTACAATTTGCGGTTGTCGATGATCCGCTGGGCCTTGCCCTCGCTGCGGGCAATGGTCTTGGGGTTGACCAGATGGACCTTGGCGCCGATGCCCAACATCGAGCGCAGCTGGGAGACGATCTTCTTTTCCAGGGTTTCCACGGAGCGGATATCATCGGAGAACATCTGCTCACTCATCTCTACGTTGATATCCAGTGTATCCGTGTTATTTTCCCGGCCAACGATGATTTGATAATTGGGTGTGATGTTCTCGCCGCTGACCTTCAGGAGCACCTCTTCAATTTGAGAGGGGAAGACGTTGACGCCGCGGATAATGAGCATGTCGTCAGAGCGGCCCATAGGCTTGGCCATTCGGACATGGGTTCGTCCGCAGGAGCAGGGCGTACGGTCCAGAACGCAGATGTCACGGGTCCGGTAACGGAGCAGGGGAAAGGCCTCTTTGGTGATGGAGGTGAACACCAATTCCCCCTTGGTGCCGTCCGGGAGCACCTCGCCGGTATCGGGATCGATGATCTCCGCGATGAAATGATCCTCACAGATGTGCATGCCTTTCTGTTCGCTGCACTCGTAGGAGACCCCGGGACCGGAGAGCTCGGTGAGCCCGTAGATATCATAGGCTTTGATCCCCAGCTTGTTCTGAATATCCTGGCGCATTTCCTCTGACCAGGCTTCGGCGCCGAAAATCCCGGCTTTCAGCTTGATCTGATCCTTGAGCCCCCGCTCCAGCACACTTTCCGCCAGAAAAGCTGCATAGGAAGGGGTGCAGCAGAGGATGGTGGAGCCCAGATCACACATGAACTGGATTTGCCGGTCGGTATTCCCCGAGGACATGGGGAGCGTTAAGCTGCCCACCTTGTGGGAGCCGCCATGCAGGCCGGCACCGCCGGTGAACAGACCATAGCCATAGGAGACATGGACCACATCCTCTGCGGTGCCGCCAGCGGCCATAATGGCCCGGGCGCAGCAATCCTCCCAGAGGTCCACATCGTGCTGGGTATAGAATGCCACCACGCGCCGGCCTGTGGTCCCGGAGGTGGACTGGATACGGACGCAATCTTGCAGAGGAGTGGCCAAAAGGCCATAAGGATAGGCGTCCCGCAGGTCGCTCTTGGTGAGAAAGGGAAGCTTATGGAGGTCCTCGACGCCGTGGATATCCTCCGGGGTGATCCCCTTTTCCTCCATCTTGGCGCGGTAATACGGGACGTTGTCATAGACATGGCGAACTTGCTTGACCAGGCGTTCACTTTGCAGTTTGCGAATCTGCTCCTGGGACATGGTCTCAATTTCAGGCTGATACATGGGCATGAAACATCAATCCTCACTCTATCTGTATAGTAAAGATGCAAAATATTATTATAAAAGTATAATATTTTCCTTATGCTGAGTATAAAAGGCTCCACCCAAAAAGTCAAGAGGAATTCGTTCTTTTGGAGGAGTGGTGAAAAAGGAGCGTGATTTTGGGATTGCATCGGGTAAAAAGACAATCGGACTTTCCTGGAGAGGGAGTGGAGCGTCCAAAGGCGGGGCTCCATGTTCCAGGGCACTTTGTGGGGAAAAACCTTTGGGGAGAGAATGTTTTTATAAAAATTGGACATTGCTTGTATAGAGAACAAGATAATTCAGTATGAATTATAATATAGTGTTGACTTTTGAATGGTTCGGTGGTATTCTTAATATAGAAAACAAGATAAACCGATTTGAAAATCAATAAAGGAGGAACGGACCATGACAGAATCCGTGGCGTATCCCGGCGGCTCCGCCCGCCGCCAAAGCATCGGCGAAGAAGTGCTCAATGCCATTTCCCATGGGATCGGGGCAGTGATGGCTGTCATTGGCACGGTGCTTCTGGTTCTTCGGGCGAAGGAGGAAGGGGACCTGCTGAATATCATCAGCGTGGCCATTTTTGGAGGCTCCATGATCCTTCTGTACCTGATCTCCTGTCTGTATCATGCGCTGCCCCGGTCCAAAGGAAAGCAGGTTTTTCAGATATTGGACCACTGTTCCATTTTCCTGCTGATCCTGGGGACTTACACGCCCATCTGCCTGATTACAGTGGGGGGCACATTTGGGTTAACCATCTTTGGCATCAATTTGGCCTGTGGCATTGTGGGCATTGTCCTGAACGCGGTCAGCTTGAAGCGTTGGAAAAAGGTCTCCCTGGTCCTCTATATTGTCATGGGTTGGCTGGGAATCCTGGCGCTTCCTACGATTTGGCGAAATATGACGCTGGAAGGGCTGTGCCTGCTTCTGCTGGGCGGTGTGGCCTATACCGTGGGGGTTATTTTCTATCGGCAGAAGGAGAAACCCTATCGCCACGGTATTTGGCATTTCTTTGTTTTGGCTGGGACAGTTCTGCAGTTTTTTGCGGTGTATACCAACTGCTGCGCTGGGTAAAAGAAAAACAAGAGGAAGGAGTAGGCTGCCATGAGAGAGTATGTAATTGTAACGGATTCCTGCTGTGATTTCAGCCAGGATCTGATCCGAGACTTAGACCTGACGGTGATCCCACTGTCTGTCCAGCTGGGGGAGGACAGGTTCCGAAATTGCCCGGACGAGGCCCCAGAGAGCCATGTCTTTTATACCCGTCTGAGCAGGGGAGAACCGGCGCAGACTTCTGCGCCCAATGTGGAGGAGTTCAAGGACTGCTTTTTGCCCTTTCTGCGGCAGGGAAAGGACGTCTTGTACCTGGGTTTTTCCTCTGGACTGAGCGGGACCTATCACAATGGCGCCATGGCGGCGGAGGAACTGCAGGAGGAATTTCCAGAGGCCAAGGTCATCACGGTGGATACCCTGTGTGCCTCAATGGGACAGGGCCTTTTGGTGGACTTGGCGGTGCAGGAGAAGCGAAAGGGGAAGGACATTGAAGCGGTCCGGGATTTTGTCCGGGAGACGATTCCCCATCTGTGTCATTGGTTTACAGTGGGAGATTTGAGCCAACTCCGCCGGGGCGGGCGCCTTTCCGCCGGCAAGGCGATTGTGGGGAACCTGCTCAATATCAAACCAGTGCTCCACGTGGATGACCAGGGGCATCTGGTGCCCATGGAGTCGGCCAAGGGACGGAAAAAGTCCATTGAGGCACTGCTCAAACACATGGAGGAGAGTGCCATAGACCCCCAGAATCAACGCATTTACATCAGCCATGGAGACTGTCTGGACGAGGCGCGGGCTTTGGCGGCGATGATCCAAGAGCGGCTGCACGTGGTCTCTGTCACCATTGGGGATGTGGGTCCTGTGATTGGCGCCCACTCCGGCCTGGGAACCCTGGCACTTTTTTTCTTGGGCACCCAACGATAACAACGATAAAGTGGAAAAGATTCCTCTGGATGCTGACGCACCCAGGGGAATCTTTTTCGCTGCTGATAGGCAAACATGCAAACAGATGCCCCGCACACGGGAAAGGTATGCGGGGCGTTTGTGCGGTATTACAAAGCGTGAATGACAATGGTTCCATTCTCTACCACGGCCTTTAACGCGGTGATGGGATGGAGATAACTCTCGATGATTTTGGTGGCAATGGGGTCCTCCAGGCTCTTCTGAATGTGTCGGCGCAGGTTCCGGGCGCCATAGGCGGCAGAATAGGAATCCTTCACCAACTGATCCAGCACGGTTTCGTCCCAGGTAAAGGTCAGATTCTTTTCCTGCAGAACCTCCTGCAGCTCCTGCAGCATAATCCGGGCGATGGCGCGGAAATTCTCCTCCGAAAGCTGGTTGAAGCAGATGACCTCATCCACCCGGTTGATAAACTCAGGCCGCAGGAACTGCTGCAGGGCCTTCATAGCCTTGTCCTTGTTCAGTTCGTTGGCGGTCTTTCCAAAGCCCAGCGGTCCTGCGCTGCTGTCGCTGCCTGCATTGGAGGTCATGACAATCACAGTGTTTTCAAAGTTGACCACCCGGCCCTGGGCGTCGGTGATATGTCCGTCGTCCAGAATTTGCAGGAGAATGTTCAGGACATCGGGGTGGGCCTTCTCAATCTCATCAAACAGGACCACGGAATAGGGTTTCCGGCGGATTTTCTCGGTCAGCTGACCGGCCTCATCATAGCCCACATAGCCGGGGGGAGAGCCGATGATCCGGGAGACGGAGTGCTTTTCCATAAACTCAGACATGTCCAGGCGAATCAGGGACTCCGGTGCATGGAAGAGATCCTCGGCCAACCGTTTGACCAATTCTGTCTTTCCCACACCGGTGGAGCCCACAAAGATGAAGGACACCGGTTTCCGTTTGGAGGTGACCCCCACCCGGTTCCGGCGGATGGCGGCGGAGACGGCGGCAATGGCCTCGTCCTGGCCGACGACGTGCTCCTTCAAACGGTCTTCCAACTTGGCCAAACGCTCGTATTCCTGCTCCTGGATGGTGCTGGCGGGAATCTTGGTCCAAAGCTCCACCACGCGGGACAGGCTCTCCAGAGTCAGGGAAGGGGCCTCCTGCTGGCTCAGTTCCTGCTGTTCTTGTAAAAGCTGGAGCTCTTTGCTCCGCAGTTCTGCCAGGCGCTCATACGCCCGGTCCCCGGCATCAGCGACCATGACCTCCCGCTCAACAGCGATGTCGTTGAGCTCTTTTTGGACCTCTTGGCTGCGGGCCAGATTTTTGTCCCGCAGATTGACATCGGAACAGGCCTCGTCAATGAGGTCGATGGCCTTGTCCGGCAGAAAGCGGTCGGTGATATAGCGCTCCGACATGAGCACGGCCAGGCGGGCGATGTCAGGAGTGATTTTAACATGGTGAAAGGACTCGTAATAGGGGGCGATGCCCTTGATGATCTCCACGGCATCCTCAATGGAGGGCTCGTTGACGATCACGGGCTGGAAACGGCGCTCCAGAGCGGAATCCTTCTCAATATATTTCCGGTACTCCACCAGTGTGGTGGCACCAATGACCTGAATTTCTCCCCGGGAAAGGGCGGGCTTGAGAATATTGGCGGCATTCATAGAGCCCTCGGCATCCCCGGCGCCCACCAGATTATGGACTTCGTCGATGACCAGGATGATATTGCCCAGCTTCTTAATTTCCTCGATCAGTCCCTTCATGCGGCTTTCAAACTGACCGCGGAACTGGGTTCCTGCCACCAGGGAAGTCAGGTCCAACAGGTAGACCTCCTTGTCCTTGAGCTTGTAGGGAACGTCACCCTGATAGATTTTCATCGCCAGCCCTTCGGCAATGGCGGTTTTTCCCACGCCGGGTTCTCCGATGAGGCAGGGATTGTTTTTTTGGCGGCGGTTGAGGATCTGAATGACCCGTTCCAGCTCCTGATCCCGTCCAATCATCCGATCCAACTTTCCCTCTGCGGCTTTTCGGGTGAGGGAGATACAGTGATTTTCCAGAAATTTACGTTTGGTCCGGTTTTTACGCTCGGTTTTTTCCTCGCGGACACTGCGGCCGCCATCCGCGGCCTGGGGAGAGACATCGGGCAGCGCGTCCTCCTTTTTCTCCCCATCGGGGTTGGCCAAGTTTCCCATGAGCTTATTCAGGAAGGGGAAGGTGGCAGTCCGTCCGTCTTCTTCCTCGTCGTCGTCGCTGCTGTTCGCCGCGTCGCCCAGGGCGCCGGACAGGTTGCCCAGCAGGCCTTCCATGCTTTCGGCCCCTTCAAAGGCCGACATCATTTCAGAGGTCAGTCCCTCCAAATCTTCATCACTCAGGCCCATTTTCTCAATCATATCAGTAACCGGGCGGATATTCAGCTCCCGGGCGCATTTCAGGCAGAGACCTTCATTCTGACCTCCCTGTCCGTTGTTGTCCAGCCGGGTGATAAAGACCACGGCGACATTTTTTTTGCATCTGCTGCACAGCGTTGGTTTCATAGGCGGGTTCACTCCTTTGTGGGGTGTCATGATTTAGTAGTATGCTATCCTAACATGGGTTTATGAATTAGATGTGAATGATTGGAAAGTTATCCTCCCAGCAGGGAGAAGATGGAAAAGGAGGAGAGAAGGGGGAGCAGGCGGCTCTCCGCTGCAATGGACGCCGGAATCCACCCCAGCAGATCACAGAGAATCCAGCGGGCAACCATCAGCAGGAGCAGGCCTTTGATCAGCCCCAGAAGCCCCCCCAGCAGTTTGTTGAGCAGGTGAAGCCCAGGCAGCTTGGCCACCAGATTCAAAGTGTGGCAGAGAATGAGCCAGAGGATCAGAACGCCGAAGAAACCGGCCAAAAACAGCAGAGACTTGGCCAAAAGCCCGGCTGCCGCGGCAGCCAGCTCGGCACGAGTCGCCTGCTTCCAGTCCTCCGTTGTCTGGGTCAGCTGATCCTGGAGGGATTGGGGGAAGCGATGAAACAGTCCATTCTCGGATGGGTTGGCCTGTTCGGATTGGGATGGTAAGTCTGTCTGCTCCGGGGAATCTGCGGCCTCCGATTCCTCCTGGGCGAGCATGGCATGGAGAATGACCGGTTCCAGTTTCTCTTCCAGGGGCTGGGCGGCGTGGGTGGCCAGATACCAGCCGCCGAGGAAAGCCAGCAAAACGGCCAACAGAGAGCAGAGAGTGAGGATGAAGCCTCGGCGAAGGCCCTGGATCAGACAGTAGAGCAGCAGCCCAAGAATCACCAGGTCCAATAGGAGGGAAACGGTGAGTTCCATTACGAAGTCCCCTCACTGCTGTCTGCCTTGGGGTCCACTTTGGTGCCGTTGGAGGGGAAGTAGAGGCTCACGGCGGCGCTGTTGATCAGCGCCACGCTGCCGTCCTCATAAACGGCCAGGTTACGGACGCCGCGCTGGTTGGGGCTGGTGGTGTAGCTGTCCAACTTGCGGTCTGCGGAGATGACCTCGCTGGTGGTAAGCACAGCAACCTTGTGTCCCTGCGCCGCCAGGGCGAGGGTCTGCCCGTCCAGGGCCAGCTCTCCGTAGGGCTTTCCATCGGTCCCCACCGTCACCAGGGTTCCCGCAGTTCCAGAGGAAGAGGTCGAGAGGAAAAGCGTGGCAAAGCCATTGCCCTGTAGGGAGCCCATTTTCAGATACTGGTCGTCATAGTCATAGGAGGAAGTAATTACCCCGCTGGAATCCAGGATCAGCAGGCTCTTGTCCCCTAAAATCCAGCACCGTCCGGCGCTGCGGATGGACAGGACCACGTTAGACCCCAGAGAGATGGTGCGGGTGGGCTCTTCCCGGGAGGAAAGGGTATAGTAGAGGAGGGTGTTTTCAAAAGCGCCCTCCGCCTGACCGGGAGAGATCAGGTAGACACCCCGGCAGTCTGGCGTGACCACTGCGTCGGAGATATAGCGGCTGGACAGACGGATGGTGAGGACGGCCTCAAAATCCCGGTTGTATACCGTGACAACCCCCTTATATCCGCTGACCTTGCTGGTCACGGCAACCCAGCCCTTTTCATTGATGGTGGCGCAGAGCAGGGACTCCTCTTCCGACAGAGACAGCTTGTGGAGCAGGGCACCCTGGCCGATGACGTTCAGTTCCTGCCCGCCCACATCATACACCACAGCGTAGTCTCCCGAGGCGTTGAGGGCGGGGGAACTCATGTTGACCGTCTCCTTCAGACGAGCGGTTCCCGTGGGGGAGACCAACTGAATTTGGGTCTGGGTGCAGATCAGCAGGTCATCGCCCATGCCCAGAAAAAGGCTGTTGGACTGAGCGTTGTGGGGAAAATCGTCGTCCTTTTGGGAATAGGTCATCCAGCGCAGGAAGCTGGCGGCGTTGTCCCGAAAAACTGTGGCAGTCAGGGCCCCAAGGACGACCACAACTGCCACCACCAACAGGATGATCCGCTGCTTCTGCGTCAGTGTTGTTTTGAGATCTTGCAGCTTGTTCAGCTTATTCATAGCATACCTCCATTGGGGCTGGGGGGTCTGGGAATGCTTAGGGGAGGTTGGGAACGGGGTACCACAGGTTGGTCATATACAACCCTTGCGGAGGGGCTGTGGGGCCGGCATCGGTGCGGTTGCGCCCTTCCAGCAGGCCGGGGATGTCATCGGGGGAGAGTTTTCCCTCTGAGGCGTAGACGCAGGTTCCCACCATGGCCCGGACCATATTGTAAAGAAAGCCGTCCGCGCAGACCCGGCAGGAGATCATATCTCCCTCCCGGGTGATGGTGAAGTAGTGGACGGTACGGACTGTGGTTTTGGTTTCCGTTCCCACAGAGCGGACACAGGCGAAATCATGGGTGCCCACAAAATGCTGGGCCGCCCGAGCCATCACCTCTTCGTCCAGGTGTTTGGGGTAGAACCACACCCGGTTGACCAGAAAGGCGTTGCGAATGCGGGAATTATAGATCCGGTAAGTATATTCTTTCCGCTGGCAGCTGCCGATGGCATTGAAGTCCTCTGGCACTTGGGTTGCCTTGGTGACCACGATATCTCCTGGCAGGCGGGTATTGACCGCCAGAGGAATCCGGTCGCAGGGAATAGAGGAAGTGGTGCGGAAATTGGCCACATACCGTTCTGCGTGGACCCCAGCATCGGTACGGCCGGCACCGGTGCATTTCACTGGATGCCCCACTACGTGGGCCAGCGCCTTTTCCAGGGTTTCCGCCACGGTGACATCCCGTTTCTGCACTTGCCAGCCGTGGTAGGCGGTGCCGTCGTACATCAGCGTCAAAGCAATGTTGCGCATCCGAATCCCTCCCTTACAGCCCAAAGCAGCGCAGCACCACTATGGCCGCGCACAGCAGCACACTGAAGACCACAAAGCCCCAGTCCCGCCCGTGCATGGTCAGCTGGCGCAGGCTGGTGCGGCCTTCGTCCCCGTGGTAGCAGCGGCATTCCATGGCGATGGCCAGTTCCTCTGCCCGGCGAAAGGAGGAGAGGAAGAGGGGGATGAGGATGGGGATCAGGGCTTTCGCTTTCTGCATTAGGTTTCCGCTGTCGAAGTCAGCTCCCCGGGCCTTCTGGGCGGAGATGATTTTGTCGGTCTCCTGGATCAGAGTGGGAATAAACCGCAGAGCAATGCTCATCATCATGGACAGCTCGTGGACGGGGAAGCGGACCTTTTTCAAAGGACGCAGCAGCCGTTCCAGGCCGTCTGTCAGGAGAATGGGGGAGGTGGTGTAGGTCAGCAGGAGCGTGCAGGCGATCAGCATCAAAATCCGCAGAACCATGAAACCGGCCTTCCAAATTCCCTCTTCTGTGATCTTGAGGATGCCAAAACTCCAGAGAACGGTCCCTGAGGTGTAGAAAAGGTTGAGCAGGGCGGTACAGATCACAATGAAGATGACGGGCTTCATTCCCTTTAGGAAAACCTTGGGCTGCACCCGGGAGATGGCAATGAGGAGGAGCAGGACCACCAGAGCCAAACCGTAGGAGACCAAAGCCTTGCACAGAAAAATGGCGACAATATAGACCACGGTAAAGATGATCTTGGCCCGAGGGTCCAGACGGTGGATGAAGGAATGACCGGGAAAATATTGGCCCAGGGTGATGTCTTTCAGTGCCACTTAGCGTCCCCCCTTCTTCCGTAAGGCGTCCAGAATGGCCGCCTTGGCCTGCTCGACGGTGTAGACCGCCGGGTCGATGTCCACTCCCATGGCCCGGACCCGGGAAAAGACCCGGTTCATGGCGGGGACAGCCAGCCCCATGGACTCTAAGGCCTCCCCGTGGGAAAAGACCTCCCGAGGGGTCCCCACATAGGGAAGGGTCCCCTGACTGACCACCACCAGCCGGTCAGCCAGTCGGGCCACATCCTCCATGGAATGGCTGACAAGGATAACGGTGGCGTGGTTGGCCTGCCGGTAGGTCTCAATATTGGCCAGAATGCTGGCGGCGCCCGCCGGGTCCAGACCTGCGGTGGGCTCGTCCAAAATGAGGACCTTGGGCTCCATGGCGATGACCCCCGCAATGGCCACCCGCCGCTTCTGGCCGCCGGAGAGCTCAAAGGGGGAGCGGGAGAGAACTTCGTTACGCAGACCGGCAAAAGCAGCGGCCCGACGCACCCGCCGGTCAATTTCGCCTTCGTCCAGCTTCATGTTGCGGGGTCCGAAAGCAATGTCCTTGTACACCGTTTCCTCAAACAGCTGATACTCCGGATATTGAAAAACCAACCCCACCTGGAAGCGGATGGTGTGGGTCAGTTCCTTGCTGCTCCAGATATCCTGTCCCTCGAAGAGAATCTGACCCGAGGTGGGACGGACCAGGCCGTTGAGATGCTGGATCAAGGTAGACTTTCCAGAACCCGTGCGTCCAATGATGCCAAGGGTCTCCCCCTGATAAATGGTCAGGTTCACGGAATCCAGGGCCCGCTGCTCAAAAGGGGTGTTGGGGCTGTATATATGGGTTAAGTTTTTGATTTCAATGATTGGTTCCAAACCTTTTACTCCTCACAATTTGCCTTGCAAACGGGATGTTATTGCAAAAGACCCGCCAGTACGGCGGCGCAGTCCTCATCGCGGATGGCATCCAGGGGGACTGGGAGGCCCTCCTTTTTCAGCTCATAGAGCAGCCCCACCGTTTCTGGAACCGCCAGACCGGCGCTTCGCAGGGTGTCAACATGCTGAAACACCTCAGTGGGAGGACCGTCGTCGATGATATGCCCCCCGGCCATGACGATCAGCCGCTGTGCCTGGGCGGCCTCGTCCATGTGGTGGGTGATCAGGATCACGGTGATGCCGTATTTTTCATTCAAGGTCCGGATGGTGTCCACGGTTTCCCGCCGGCCCACTGGGTCCAGCATGGCGGTGGCCTCATCCAGCACAATGCAGCGTGGCATCATGGCAATGATGCCGGCGATGGCCACCCGTTGCTTCTGGCCCCCGGAGAGAAGATGGGGGGAGTGCTCCCGCAGGTCATACATCCCCACCATGTGGAGTGCGGTGTCCACCCGCTGCCGGATCTCCGCCGGGGGAACCCCCAAATTTTCCGGGCCGAAAGCTACGTCTTCCTCGACCACGCTGGCGACAATCTGGTTGTCCGGGTTTTGAAAGACCATCCCGACCTTGCCGCGGACAGCCAGGAGATTTTCCGGGTCTGCGGTATCCAAGCCCTCCACCCAGAGTTTTCCCGCCGTTGGCGTCAGCAGGGCGTTCATATGTTTGGCCAGGGTGGATTTCCCGGAGCCGTTGTGCCCCAGAATGGCCACAAAGGAGCCGGCCTCGATTTCTAAATTGACATCGTCCAGTACCGGCGGATGATCTGCCGGCTCGTCTGGGTAGCAAAATGTCAGGTGTTCGGCTTTGATCATGGTTGCCATGGCTTGTTCCTCACTTTCCCTCTGCGGTCCAGCGTCCGGTGGCGCCGCAGGGGAGCATCAGGCCGCTGTGGGTGACAGGAAGCCCCAGCTCATCACTGACGGTGCTGCCGCCATATCGGCGGGAGAGAAGGGTTTCCAACAGGTAAGTCAGCACCGACGGGGCAAGCCCCGTGGTGTAGGAGTTGATTAAGAAAAAGAGGGGGCGGTCGGACAGCACACCGGTGACCAACTCCACAAAGGGGTATAGGTTCTCCTCCAGCTTCCAAACTTCCCCGGAGGGCCCCCGGCCGTAGGAGGGGGGGTCCATAATAACGGCGTCATAGCGCCGGCCCCGACGGATTTCCCGCTCCACAAATTTGGCGCAGTCGTCCACAATCCAGCGGATGGGGGCGTCCTCCAGACCAGAGCTTTTGGCGTTTTCCCGGGCCCAGCTGACCATCCCCCGGGCTGCGTCCACGTGGCAGACGGAGGCCCCAGCGGCTGCGCAGGCAAGGGTGGCCGCGCCGGTGTAGGCAAAGAGATTCAGCACGGAGACCGGCCGGCCCGCCTGCCGAATCTGCTCCATGGCAAAGTCCCAGTTGGCGGCCTGCTCGGGAAAGAGACCGGTGTGCTTGAAATTCATGGGCTTAATATTGAAGGTCAAGGCCCCATAGCGGACCTGCCACCGCTGGGGCAGGTCCTTTTTGACCCACTGTCCCCCGCCCGTATGGGAGCGGGAATAGCGGGCATCGTAGCGTTTCCAGCCAGGGTGACGGCGGGGGGTATTCCAGATGGCCTGGGGATCAGGACGCACTAAGGTATAAGACCCCCAGCGTTCCAGCTTTTCCCCTTTGCCGCAGTCCAGCAGCTCATAGTCTTTCCAACCAGTTGACGCCCACATGTCCATTCTCCCTCTTCCTGGCCCTGCTGGGGCCGGTGTTTTCCCGCAGTCGTTTCTGCGGAAATAAACTGCGGCTGGAAGGCCGCAGCCCATACAAGCGATAAAAAATTATATCATCCTCTTCCACTCCCGTCAATGAAATATGGAGATTGCCGAGGTTTTCCGGGAAAAATGATTGTATTGGCGGATATCCTATGGTAAGATAAGGGGCAAAGATGATAGAAGCTCCCCGGACTCTGCCGATGGGTTCTGTGAAGGGGAGAATCGGTTCCTTTGGTAGGAGGAAGCACTATGAACGAGAATACAGGGCAGTTCCGGAGCGCGGCGTTCGGTGGATTTCACCGCCAGGATGTCCTGGACTATTTGGAGCGAATCACCCGGGAAAATCAGACGCAGAAGCAGGCGCTGGAACAAGCCCTGGCGGAGGAACAGGCTGCCCGTGCCCAGGCAGAGGCGCGAGCCCAGCAGGCAGAAAACAAGGCTGCGGAGGCGGTTGCGGACCGGGAGGCATTCGAACAGACCCTGGCGGAGAGCAGGCAGGCCCAGGAAAAGATCACCGCGGCGCTGGCAGAGGCCGAAGCCCAGGTGGCTGCCCTTCGGGAGAAGGTCAATGACCTGGAGCCAGGGGCAGAATCCTGGCGGCGGATTAAGGACACGGCGGGAGACATTGAGGTTTCTGCCCACGAGCGGGCACAGAGGATCATCCAATCTGCCCAGGACCAGGCGGCGGAAATTCGGGCGGAGGGGGTTCGGTGGATTTTGGAACTGCAAGCCCGCTGCCAGCGCCTCAAAGAGGATCTGCATACCTCCCTCTTTTCGGCAGAGACGGAGTTGGATTCCGTCCGGGCCGCGTTTTCCCAGGCCCAGGAAGATGTGGAGGGAATGCAAGGGGCTTTGGCGGATTTGGCGGCCTATGCACAGAAGGAACCTTTGAAGTGATAAAAGTAACCAGGACGGAGCGCATCTCTGCCCTGGCTATTTTTATTTCTTCAGACAGAAGAGAAAAAGCGTTCGCCCGGAACGGGGCGAACGCTTCGCGCTTATTCAGCCGGATGCTTTTTCTGGGCGGCGTACTCCTCCAGGACCTTTCGGTTGACTTCATCCATCCGGCGCAGTTTTTCCACGCTTTCAGACAGAAGCGCCGGGTTCTTTCCCCGGGAAACCGCGCCGTCAATCAGAGACTTCAGCTTGTCTGCGGTCAGGCGGTTTAGATCTTCGTAAAGGTCCTGCCCAATGTAAGAGAGGAAGGAACTGACCTTCTGGTCGTAGACGATCCCGACCAAGGGGACACCCTGCCCAGCTGCGAAGATCAGCCCATGCAGACGCATGGAGGTGACCACCTTCATACGGGAGAGAATTCCGATGGTTTGGGCGGCAGTATAGGCCTCTGTCAGAATGTAATGGGGGGCGTTCATCCAGTGGATCACCCGCTGGGCGGCCGCCACATCCAAGCGAGGCTCGATGGGAAAGAACACTGGCGTGAGGCCGTAGGTTTCATAGACATAATCTGCGGCAGCGGCAATGTCTTTGGTCTTTTCCTCAAAACCTGGCCAAGGGCGGAGAATAAAGCCAATATAGTTTCCATTGGCGGGGATGCCCCGACTGTCCAAGATTCCGTCGATGATATCAGGGGAAGCGGGGGGCAGGCTCACTGTGGTATCCGCCGACAGGGCAATCTTAGGCTCTGTCACCCCCAGAACCTCCAGTTCCTTCAGCGAGTCGGGGTCCCGCAAGGTGATGGAGTCCACCGAGCGGTTCATCACCCGGGCGGCCCGGGCCCGGTTTCCATTGTTTCGGATGGGGCCGATGCCACAGCCATACATGATGACAGGGCATCCATAGTGTTTGGCGGTTGCCAAGGTCCACAGATAGAACCACAGGGAGCGGTACGAAGTGACATCCTGCATGAGGGAACCGCCGCCGTTGATGAAGAACTTCGCCCGCTTGAAATAGTAGATCGCTTTCCAGATGTGGAAGGTGTAAAAGGCGTTGACCCGGTAGGTCTGACGGGTTTCCATGGGATTGCGGGAAAAAACCTGGAAGGAGAGATCCGGATCAATGGACCGAAGCTCTGTGAGAATGGCCAGCAGGATGGCGTCGTCTCCGGCGTTGCCCCGGCCATAGGCGCCGCAGATGACCACCCGGTCTCGGCCGTTTTTCTCATAGCGGAGAATGGAATCATAGATTTCCAGCTGCCGCTGAACGGTGGCCTCTATAGAGAATTCCCTTTTTGCCTTTTCATATAGGCGCTGCCCCATGGTCTTGCGCAGGTCGGGGTCCCGGGCCAGGGTGAGCAGATGATCCGCCAGGGCTTGGTCTTCTCCTGGCGGGAAGAGGAAACCGTTGGACCCGTGGTCAATCAGGTAGGAGACGCCACCCACCTTGCTGCTGATGGTGGGTAGACCGGCCCGGGCTCCCTCGGTCAAGGCGTAGGGGAAGGTCTCTGAGATGGAGGTCAGGGTATTGATATCCAGCGCGTTGTAAAAGGAGTCGGTGTCTGAGATCCATCCGGCAAAACAGACTTCTTTGGCCACGCCCAGGTCCGCCGCCAGTTGCTTTAGGTTGGCCATCTCCTCCCCGTCTCCGGCAATGAGCAGCCGCAGGGCGGGGAAAGCTCTGTGGGCTTTGGCAAAGCCGCGAATCAGTGTGGCGATGTCTTTGACGGGATTCAGACGGGCGGCGATCCCGGCCACAACGCAGGTCTCGTCTGCCTCCAACCCCACGGAACGGAGGTATTCCGCCCGGTTCATGGCTGGGGTACGGGGGGTAAAATCCAACCCGTTGTATATAGAGAACAGGCGTTCCGGGTCGAACTTTCGGGAGATCAGAAGGTCTACCATGGCGTCAGAGACCCCAATCCGGTAGTCCAGCTTCCGCAAAGCCAGTGTATTGATGGTACCATAGGTCAGCCGGGAGAGGGGGCGCCCCAGGTAGTCCAGACGGTAATCACTGTGTACCGTGGACACGGTGGGGAGGCCGGTCCGTTTAGACAGGAAAGCCGCCATCATGTTGCCCCGGGCCCCATGGCTGTGAATTAGGTCAAACCTCTCTTCCTGCACCATGTGAGACAGCTTTTTCAGGTTGGCGAAGAAGTTCCGGCCAGGAATTACCTCGGTGTCAATGCCCAGTGCCCGGGCCTCCTGGGTAAAGGGCCCTTCGGTAAAACAAACCATTTTTACCTGAATCCGCGGCGTAAGCCCGGCCAGGAGGGTATGGACATGGGTTTTGGCGCCGCCGGTATCCCCGCCGCTGATTAAATGGAGTACTTTCATGGGAGATCCTCCGAAAAAAGACTTGTAGAATATAATGTAATATGTTATTATACAGTGGTTTGAAAGAATGGTCAAGCAATGGAGGTACCCTATGAGCATGATTGATAAGAAAGGGAAGATTTTTGGCAAGCTCAATATCATTGACCTGATTGCCATCCTTCTCATTGTAGCGGTTTTGGCTTTGATTGGCTATAAGCTCCTGGTCCGAAGCCCCGGCGGCCTGGCTGGAGAGGGACAGGCTGTGGTATATACCGTGGAGGTCAAGGGTGTGGAGCCGGAGGTGTATGAATTTATTCAGAAGCAGCTCCCCAGCCAGCTGATGGCGGCCAATGAACTGCTGGATGCATCTGTGACCGATGTCACGGCGACCCCGGTGGAGCATGACACCTACGCGATGATGTGGAATGCGAATTTAGGGGTTGAGACCCTGACACAGGTGGATGCCGGGACCTATAACCTGGTCTTTACCATTGAGGGTACCGTGAAGGACAACCTGTCCAGTGAGCTGGGAACCCAGGAAATCCGTGTGGGCAAGTCCCATATTGTGAAAACCGCGACCTTTGAGCTGGAAGGTGGAATTATCACCAGCTGTGAACGGCCGGAGGCCGCCGCGGACGGAGCGGCGCAGGAGTAAGTGCCAACCAACAAGAAAGCAGAGGTGCCGCAGGACATCTGGTCCTGCGGCACATTTTTATTCGGGATGTGCAGAGAGCAGGGGGTGGACCTGCCCGGATTGTATCTCTGGAATATACCGTTGAATGTGCTCTATTGGCCAGTCCCACCATTTCAGGCGTAGCAGCGCGGAGATGGTGTCCTCTGAAAATCGTTTGCGAAGAACCCTGGCCGGTGTGCCGCCTACGATGGTGTAGGGGGGCACGTCTTTTGTTACCAAGGCGCGGGTCCCTATCACAGCCCTATCCCCAATGGTGACGCCGGCTAAGAGGATGGCCTCGTAGCCAATCCATACATCATTGCCGATGACGATATCCCCCTTGTTGTCCCAGGCGGAGGCCACATCCCGGATATCCAGGCCCCATTCCTCAAAAAAGAGGGGAAAGGGATAGGTGGACAGGGATTTCTTGGTGTGGTTGGCACTGTTGAAGAGAAATTGCACACCACAGGCGATGGAGCAGAACTTGCCGATGATCAGTTTGTCGTGGTTGAGAGGGTAGTGGTACCGTACCGCATTTTGTTCAAACTGCCGTGGGTCGTGTATGAAATCGTGGTACATTGTAAAGTCACCCACCCGAATGTTGGGATTTGTAATGACCTGCTTCAGGGTAGACCGTCTCCCGGTCTCCTGTGCGGGGGTAGCGTTTCTCTGGGTGCATAGGGGCTCCTTTCTCTCACACTGGCGGGAACTGATAGGTTTGGATGGAATCGAAATGGGAATTCTCTGCATAGAAAACCGTCCGTTGCTTGGCGGAAAAGACAAAGGAGACCCTGGTGGCCCATGGCCCCTCTTGCCGGACAGCGCGGAGGATGGCAAAGGCGTCGGAGACAGAAAAGCGGCGGCCCTGCTTGGCCAGAAGCTGGGCGGCTTTCTCATATCGGTTGTCTCCCGGTAGGAGCCAGGGACGGGTACTCTCCGGGGATAGTAGAGAGGCATTGGCCATCAGGGAATAGGTTCCGGTATCTACCCGGCTGCCGATTCCAGGCTCGATGAGCAGTGTGCGTCCGTAGCGGTCGGATAATACAGCCTGCATGGTGGCGTCCGGCGCATAGACAATTTTTTTGGTCTGTACGATGGAGAGGGCTTCCTCCCAGGAAATCTGTGCCTGAATAAATTGCTCAGTCAGATCGGAGATGGTCAGAGCGTCGGAGCCTGTCTGGTATCGGCCCGACGGGTTGCCGTGGACATAGAGCAGGGTCCCTGTGTTTCCATTTTGATGGACCCCGTGATAGCCGTGGCGCAGCCCGTCGGGCCGCAGAATACCAAGGTAGAAGCGGTCGGGCGCGGTGATGATCTGATGGTCCCATACGGCCGGGTCAATGTCGAAATTGAAGCCGGTGATGATGTCGTCGCCACGATATACAAATCGAATGCACATGAAGGGTTCCTTTCTCGGCGCAAGCCGGGGGATTTTCTCCAGGGTATCACGGCTCCTATTGGGTTTCTATCTACCAAATCGTGCTGAACCAATTTGTATAAAAAAGACGGGGACCGCCTTATCGCGATCCCCGTCGGTTATTTTTGGTAGATGATTTTCCGGATGGCATGGATAGACAGACAGTACTGCTCTGCCAGGTGCTCCAGCGAGGCGCCTTGCCGACGTGCCGCTCGAATCCGGCAGTTTCGCTGCTGCAATTCCTGCCGGTAGCCGGATTTTTCTCCCCAGCATTTTTGCTGCGTCTGGTCTGTGGGTATGTAGAGATACCCACCCTGGATATAATGCTGCAGCTCTTTTACCAGCGCGTCAGGGAGAAGAAACTTTGCGTTGATGTATTTCACAGGGGGCTTCCTCCTTGCAGTTCGTGATCAAGCAGCAAAGCCAGCCTGTTTCTGCGACCGTACTTACTCCATGCAACTGTCGCGGTGTACTGGCTTTGCATGGAGCTGGGCTTGGTTGCGTTTTTCCATGGGAATCCCTTCTTTCTGTCTGCTGTGCGCTTATGATATCATATAGCTGGAACGGGTTCAAGTATGGGGGTGGGTTTCTGCCTTGTCATCCCACCATTGTCCGGGCCAAAAGAGCAGCTCGGGGTAGCGCTTGACTGCCTCAAAGAAGGGAATCCCTAAGTGGGAAAAGGCAGCCAAGTAGAAGAGGAGGTCTCTGGGTGCCTGAAGATCGCGGAGGGAAGTACCAAGAAATTCCTTTACCAGATTTCTTTCCACGAGGGCGTCCCAGCACGCATTGGCCAGCCGCTGTATCCGCCGGGCCGTTGTCTTGGCAGAGGGAGATGCACCGGAACGCGTTTTCAGCCTTTTGGCGACCTGGGGATAGACCGCATGGGTGACACGGATGTCGTCCATGGGGATTCCCTGGGAAAACATCAGTTTGATGGTGATGTCCACGGCGTGGACCAGGGGACGAATGTCCTTGCGGGAGGCTCCGAAGAGGAACCGGATTGTAGACTCTGTTTTTGTCATATAGAACCACCTTTTCATTAAAAGATGGTTTTATGATAGAAGAGAAAATGGAATCTTGATGGTACATCTTAAAAGATAACACGATTTCTATGACATTTTTTTGTGACTATAAGTAAATTAGTATAGATCTGACTAAAACAGAGAGATCCATTATCCTTTGAGAACGTTGTGCGATAGACTTTTTTACAGGCCAGATTGGGGTGTGGAAGTTCTAAAACAGGAACAGGAAGATCCGGCCCGCGATCTGGCCGGATCTTCCTGTTCCTGCTGTTTTTGAATAGGGTGCCTGAGAGGGGAAAGGGCTGCAATGGTCAGCAAGGCTCCTCTTCCGGGAAATGAATGGGAATCCCATTGACTTCGACCTCATCGGTCACAGGGACGAGGAGATACTTCCGCCCATGGAGAATCCTGGCCTCAATGAAGCTGCTGCTTTCTGGATCAATGGAGATCTTCAGCTGCGGGGAGGACACCTGAAACCGTTTGCTGTCGATGAGGTTCGAGGGGGAGAGTGCGGCGTTTTCTCCGAACTGTTGGATACAGGTCTCTTCAAAGGCCTCAATTTGTGTCTTCGGCACACCACTCTCCTGGAGTATGGCGCCCACCTCCCGGATCGAAAGGTCCAGGGGCTCTGGGTCTCGGCTCTCCTTGTGCTGGGCAATGCGTTCCCGAAACTGCTCGTGTACCCCTTGAATGACATCGTAGCTGCAGGTCTCATTGAGGGAAACCGTGAGAGCGTGCTGGAAGGTTTCCCGCTGCTGGGCCGCGGACAGGAGAGGCCCTGTGTGAAAAATCTCGTCGATGAAGTCCTGATGAATTTCTTCCTCATGTTTGGTATAGAACAGGGCATGGTATAGGTTGGCTGCGCGCTGGTCGAAGGTGGGGAACAGGAATCCAAGCTCCGGCGGGGAGATAATCTGGCTGATCCCCCGGGTGCGGAAGACCTTGTCCCCAGGGGCGTAGGCCAGTTCTGGCTTTTCTTCCTTGACAGGGCAGATGGCACAGAGAAGGTAGGAGAAGACCTGATCGGATGCGTCGGCCTGCAGTTCGTCGTCTCCGCCGCGATGGGGAACGTCATAGGTGTCATGGGCCAAGAGAATCAGGTAAGGGGTGTCTCCCAGGGATAGAGAGGCGATCACCGACTGGAAGAAGGCCGCTCTGGCACTGGGCTCCTCTAACTGAGTGTTTCGCAGGGCGGACAGGCGCTTGTGCTCTGGGCTGTCAACCACCTGCTGGGTGGAAAAGGAGAGGTCCAGGAGGTTCTTTCCCAATGTACCGGACAGCGTCTTTTTGAGAAGAGACAGGTATTTTTCTGCCTCGAACTCGCTCATGAGACCGAAGGAGGTTTGAAAGTCAGAGATGATCTCTTTGCCGCTGCTGACAAAACAGCCATAAATCTTATGGATGCCGCACCGCTTGAGGGAGAGGTGACGGCGAATTTCGTTGAGTTCTTTTTGGTTCATAGAGGCTTCTCCCACACAAAAGATTTTCTCTATTGTACACCCATTCTGAAAAATTGGGTAGCCCGTTTCACCTGCGGGGCAAAAGAATAGACTTTTGTAAAAAGGATTGACATTTTTGCAGGAAATGATAGGATAAGGAGACATAGCATGATAGAGGTGCGGGCGCGAAGAGTATGCCTCCTGGAAACCCAGGCTGGTGGGAGGGAGAAAGGCGTGTCTGCCGAGGTTTTTCAGAGGGGGCCTGTCCTTCTGGGAAGCCGGGCTGTGGGATAAGATCCCTCAGACTGTCGCCCCAAGGGGGCGGAGGGCTGTCGTGGTTTCCCATTCTGTGAAGTCATGACAGCGTCATGGCTTTTTTTATAGAAAGGAGAGAGAAAAAACGATGAGAAACCATCGACGGCGGCTGCTTCCCCTGCTGGCTGTGCTGGCGGTCCTGGTGCTTGCCATGAGCGCCACTGCCTTTGCTGCGGGAGAAGACCCCACAGAGGAACCAGGCAGCAAGATGATTGCGTGTGCGGATTGTAACAGCACCGGCCTATGCATGACTTGCTATGGGCAGGATGCCAGCTGTGAGGCCTGCGGAGGAACCTTTGTATGTCCCAGCTGCCAGGGGACGGGCTATGTGGAGTCTCCCAGCCATTTTTACAACACGTTTTGGGCACTGCTGCCCCCCATTGTGGCCATTGCATTGGCCTTAATCACCAAGGAGGTCTATTCCTCCCTCTTTATTGGGATTGTAGTGGGCGGACTGCTCTACGCCAACTTTGGCTTTGAAGGGACCATCCGCCACGTATTCCTGGATGGGATTGTGGCCTCGGTATCTGATACATACAATATGGGGATTTTGATTTTCCTGGTCATCTTGGGGGCCATGGTGTGCCTGATGAACCGGGCAGGGGGTTCAGCCGCCTTCGGCCGGTGGGCGCAAACCCATATCAAGTCCCGGGTAGGCGCCCAGCTGGCCACGATTATTCTGGGCTGCCTGATCTTCATTGATGACTACTTTAACTGCCTGACCGTGGGCAGCGTCATGCGTCCTGTGACGGACAAGCATCGGATTTCCCGGGCAAAGCTGTCCTATCTCATTGATGCTACGGCCGCTCCGGTGTGTATCATTGCCCCCATTTCTTCCTGGGCCGCGGCGGTGGCGGGATTTGCGGAGGACGGCCAGGGGCTGAATCTGTTTATCCGGGCCATCCCTTTTAACTTTTACGCACTGCTGACCATTCTGATGATGGTGGGAATTTCCCTGCTGAAAATCGACTATGGCCCTATGGCGCGGTATGAGCGCAACGCGATGGAGTCTGGGGACCTGTTTTCTGGAAAGAATCCTTATGATACCATGGAGGTGGAAGAGGATGTGAGCCACGGACGGGTCATGGACCTGGTTCTGCCCATCGTTCTGCTGATTCTCTGCTGTGTCACCGGGATGCTCTATTCCGGCGGATTTTTTGATGGTGTGGGGTTTGTGGAGGCATTTTCTGCGTCGGATGCCTCGGTGGGGCTGCTGCTGGGGTCTGGCTTTGCACTGGTCTTCTCCTTGATTTACTTTGGGCTCCGCCGCTCCATGTCGTTTAGCAGTATGATGTCCTGCATTCCAGAGGGATTCAAGGCCATGGTCCCCGCTATCCTCATTCTCAGTTTTGCCTGGACGCTGAAGGCGATGACGGATTCTCTGGGCGCGAAGTATTTTGTCCGGGACTTTGTTTACAGCAACGCCTCCCAGGTCCAGATGTTCCTGCCGGCTATTGTGTTCCTCATTGGCTGCCTGCTGGCTTTTGCCACAGGGACCAGCTGGGGAACCTTTGGGATGCTCATTCCCATTGTGCAGAGTGTGTTTCCCATGGATAACCCCTTGTCTGTGGTGTGCATTTCCGCCTGCATGGCCGGCGCGGTCTGCGGGGACCACTGTTCTCCCATCTCCGACACCACCATTATGGCCTCGGCGGGGGCCCAGTGTGATCACGTCAATCACGTCTCAACGCAGCTGCCCTATGCCATCACAGTGGCGGCGGTGAGCTTTGTCAGCTATGTGATCGCAGGATTTCTGCCCAAGGCGTGGATTGCCCTCCCCATTGCCATTGTGCTGATGCTGCTGACGCTGTTTGGGATTCATATGGTCCATAAGCGGAACAAAACGGTGGCGTCATCCTCCAAATAGTTTGGGTTGTAAACAGGTTTTTTGTGAGACAGAGGGGAAACGACGTAAATACAGGTAGATGAGAACAAAACGCTGGACATGGTTGAGAAAACCATGTCCAGCGTTTTGTATCGCTTTTTTCTCCCATGGCGGTTCACTTACGGGAATTTTTTATAACGCGGGAGGTAAGGTCACCGGCAAAAGGCGGCCTTTTGGGGGGCCGGTCCGGCGAGGGCAGAGGGCTTGACAAAATGCTGTATCTCACCGTATAATTAGTCCTAAATTGGACTAACGGAGGCGAATTATGGATCATTTGCGTCAACTAAGCGCTCGGTACAATGCGGTATGGATGGAAACGAGCCAGCTGTATGAAACCTGGGCACGAAGACGGGGACTCTCGTTTTATGAGCTGCTGGTAGTCCTTTCTATTACAGAAACTGAAGAAGCGGTGTTCCAAAAGGACATTTGTCGGCGTTTTACGATTCCAAAGCAGACTGTGCATGCCATTATCAAAACCTTGGCAGACAAGGGGTGGCTGGAACTGGAAGTTTCGGAACAGGACCGAAGGAGCCGGAAACTCTGTTTGACGGCTGAAGGGAGAGAACAGACGGCACAAATCGTCCAATCGCTTCAGGAGCATGAGGCGCGGGTATGGCTCCGGTTGGGGGTGGACCGGGCGGAACAGCTGATTGAATACACGGCTCTCTATAACCGGTATTTTAGGGAGGTCGGGGATTAAAATGCACATCCGAAGAGAATTTTTTCGATATGTAATCCCTTCTATGCTTGCCTTTGCCCTGTCTGGAATCTATGCGATTGCCGATGGTTTCTTTGTAGGAAACGCGCTGGGAGACGATGCCTTGGCCGCGGTCAACATTGCCTTTCCGCTGACGGCTTTTCTGCAGGCTGTTGGGACAGGCATTGGCATGGGCGGCGCGATTGAGTACGCGATTCATGCAGGAAGTAAGCATGAAAGCCGGGGAAAACAGTACATGGGCATGTCCATTGTCTTGCTGGGCGGATGCAGCATTCTCTTTACCGTCCTGTTCCTGCTTGCCGGTCCCCAGATTCTTAGAGTATTTGGTGCAAGCGGTGAGATACTGGAGTACAGTAGTGAGTATCTGCGCTTTGTCAGCTACGGGGCGGTCTTTCAAATTGCGGGAACCGGACTGGTTCCTTTCATTCGCAATATGGGAGGGGCGGTCACCGCTATGGCTGCTATGGTGACCGGCTTTATCACAAACATTGTTTTGGATTATCTGTTTGTATGGGTGCTTCCCTGGGGAATGATGGGGGCCGCCATAGCCACAGCAATCGGTCAGGCGATGACCTTTTTGGTATGCCTTGTATTTTTTATCGTAAAGAAGCACGCCCCATCCTTTCATTTCGGTGGAGAAGGGCGCTCTCTTTCGTCCCGTATCTTAGGCGTGGGACTTTCCCCTTTCGGGTTGACCTATTCGCCCAATATCACGTTGATCCTGCTGAATAAGAGCGCCGTGATTTTTGGGGGAACGATTGCTGTGACTTGTTATGCACCGATCAGTTATATTTCCTCAGTGGTTATGCTGCTCATGCAGGGGGTCAGCGACGGCAGCCAGCCGCTGATCAGCCTTGCCTATGGGGAGGGGAAGTACCATATAACCAAAACGGTGCGGAATCTGGCGTATCGGTTTGCTTTTGGCGTTGCGGCTATCTGCGCTGTCATCCTTTTCCTTCTGCGGGGCAACGCGGCATATTTATTTGGGACCTCTGAAACAGTGGCGGTACGCGTTGCGCAAATTCTGCCGATCTTCATAGTTGGCTTTGTCTTTGTCAGTGTATCCAGAGTGACCACAGCTTATTTTTATGCCATGGGAAAAAACCTCTGGGCCTACGTTCTGATTTATGGGGAACCATTGACCCTCTGCGTTTTGCTTCTCATTCTCCCCAATGCTATGGGCAGTGTAGATGGCACTTGGATTTCAGTGCCGTTATCTCAAATCATTGCCATGCTGATCAGCGTGCTTCTCATCCGAAAAAATAGAATCCATGAGCAGCAGTTTGCAGATACCGACGTTTTGCCACAGGAGTAAATTGATGTCATCGCAGCGGAAATGCAAATGATGGGAAGAGAAAGCCGGGGTGACCTGAAGTCACCCCGGCTTTCTCATTTGGTGTCATCTTTTTCAGACTGGTCCGGGTCCTTGTGAAAGAGTTCCCGCAGGCCAACATACAGAAGAAAGAGGCCAAAGAGTTTTCGCAGCAGCCCTGTGTCCAGACTGCTGGAAAGCCAGGCAGCCAATCCGGCGGCGGCCAAGCCCGCTAAAATCGCGGGGAGGATCACCTTTTTGTCCAGAAGACCATGCTTGTGGTGGGCTGGCAGGGCGGCGGCGGCGGTCGGCAGGAAATACAGAAGGTTGATTCCCTGGGCCTGGTGCTGGTCTATGGCGGCGAAGGAGGTAAGATAGATGAGCAGCAGGGACCCTCCACCAATGCCAAAGGCGGAGAGAATTCCTGTGATGGTGCCGGCCAGCAGGGCGATCAGCCAACCCATCATCCGCGCAGCGCCGACCAGGCCCCGTAGAGGATCAGCAGAGCAAAGGCCCGCTTCAGCCATACCACGGGGATTTTTTCAAAGATTTTTCCGCCGATGAGCCCGCCGATGAGTCCGCCGACCAGGTAGGGGAGTGCCCCCATCAGGTCCAGATGGCCCCTCGTATAGTAAATAATAGCGGACAGGGCGCACAGGGGAAAGATGATGGCCACGGAACTGGCAAAGGCATGCCGCCGGTCCAGGGCACATCGAGACATGAGCAGGGGCACCAGCACCATCCCGCCCCCACCGCCGAAGAATCCGTTGACGATTCCCGCTGCGCCGCCGGCCATGGCGGCGGGAATCCAAGAAGTTGATCGTTTCAAAGCAAAAGCCCTCCTCCGGCATAGTTTGCCAGAGAAGGGCCATTTTATTCTGCGATGAGATCTTGTATGACAGCGCCTGCCAGCAGAAAGCCCGCCACGGGAGGAACCCACGGGGCGCTGGCAGGGACAGAGCGCCGGCCGGGCGGGGGTGTCTCCCCCTGGGTGGTGGGGGCGGGGAGCTCGGGGGAAAACACCACCTTGTGATGGAGAATCCCCCGTTTCTTCAGCTCTTTCCGCAGGACGCGGGCCAGGGGGCAGCCTTGGGTCTGGGAGAGGTCCGCCACACGGAATTGAGAGGGGTCCAGCTTATTCCCAGTCCCCATGGAAGAGAGGATGGGAATGGAGCGGCTCCGTGCGGTCTCAATCAAATCCAGCTTGCAGGAGACCAGATCAATGGCGTCTACGATGTAATCATAAGGCAGACGGAAGAACTGGTCACGGTTCGCCGCCTCGTATTTTTCGGGTATCAAGTGGAGGATACAGTTGGGATTGATGTCCTGGATGCGCTGGGCCATGGCGGCGGTTTTCTCCAGCCCAAGGGTGGAGTGAAGGGCTTCCGCCTGGCGATTCAGGTTGGTGAGTCCCACCTGGTCGTGGTCCACTAAGGTCAGCTGGCCGATCCCGGCCCGCGCCAGAGCCTCGGCGCACCAGCTTCCCACGCCGCCGATGCCAAAAACGGCCACATGGGACTGGCGGAGCCGCTCCATGGCAGGGGAGCCCAGCAGCATTTCTGTGCGGAGAAATTGTTCATGATCCATGGGGATGCCTCCTAAAAAAGCCCCGCGGAAGCGTTATGCCTCCGCGGGGAAGGTGGTTACAGTGTGGGGATGGCCTTTCCATCTTCGGTGAGCTCTGCGGGATATTTGGCCTGCAGGTCTTCGTACCACTGGTTGTAGTCTTTCGAGCGCAGGGAGCTGGTGGCCTGGTACTTCCACTGGATCTCGCCAAAGCTCTCCACGTAAAGCACCTGGTAGCCGGTGACGTTCCCACTGCTGTCCGTGCTCTCCACCACGGTGGTGTCCCCAACCTGACGCCCCTGGGCAAAGAGCCAGTCGGTGAGGGCGGCATCCAGGCTGTCCCGGTTGGCATCCTCATGGAGGCCGCCGTTTTCCTTGGTGGTTTCATCGGCGCTGTTCTCCTTAGCCAGGGCGGCGAAGGAATCCGCAGTGGCGTCTCCTGCTTTCCACTGATCCAGCAGCCCCTGGGCCTGCTCCTTGGCGGCGGCCAGCTGATCCTCAGTGGGCAGGGCGGTGGAGCCATCCTCGCTGGGGGTGGTCTCTGCCAGAATCTGAATGCTGCGGTAGTTCATGGTCTGGTAGCTGTCGGTATCTTTTTCCCGTCCCAGGAACTGGACCACGCAGTAGCCGGTATTCTCTACCTCAATGGAAGTCAGGTCTCCCGGCTGACGGCTGTCGTCGGTGAGCCACTCCCGGTAGGTGGAGGTCACGGTGCTGCCCAGATCACCGGTCTTGTGGTTATACTCGGGATCACTGTAAGACTCGGCGGAGGTCTCATCCAGATAGTCCTGTGCTGCGGTGTTGAACGCGGTGCCGCCCCGGACTTCTGCGATCATTTTGTCGGCCTTCTCAGCGGCGGCGTCCATAGCGGCCTTGGTTTCCTCCTCTGTGGGCTCGACGGTGTTTCCATCCTCGTCCGTCTTGTCCTCGAATTCAGCGTTGATGTAACAGAAGCGGTAGTCATAGGAGTCCAGATCGGCGGCGTGCGCGTCATAATAGTCGTCCAGCTCCCCGTCAGTATAGGTGAAGGACTCGCTCTTGACAGCGGCATATTCATCGGCCAGGATGGACTTGGTCAGAAGTTCTTTGAACAGGGATTTGGTCATGTTCCGGCCGTAGATCATGCGGAGATAGGATTCCTCCGAGCCGGCATTGCTCTGCACACTGTAGGTGTACAGCGCGTCCATGTTGTCCTGAATGGACTGTTCGCCCTCGGCAGAGAGCGTGTATCCCGCGGCTTCTGCCTCACGGCACAGGATGGACACCTGCTGGAGCTGGTCCAAAGCCTGCTCCAGGAAGTAGTCGGCGTAGGTGGTCCCTTCCTCCTCGTTGTAGGTCTGCTCCGAGGGGGACAGGGAGGGGTCATAGCCCATATCCATCCCCATCTGCTGATAGGCTTGCGCCTGCTGGGTGAACCCGTTGGCGACGGAGTAATAGTAGTAGGAGACCTCCGTGGTGGTGTATGTCTGGTCGCCCACAGTGGCAGCGGTCGCGTTGGCGTTCTGCTTCCCGAAGAAGAAGGTGTGCCAGATCAAAAGCGCGGCGACCAGAATGGCAATGATGATGCCAATGGCCCAGTAGAGCTTGGCCTTTTTGCTCATGGGCTCTTTCTGTCGTTGGGATTGGTTCATAATGTTTGTGTCATCCTCCTTGTATCTGCCGATAAGAAAAGTTTACAAACACATATTATACTAAATGTAGGGAACGTTTGCAAGGGAAAAAGACAGGATTCCCATTTTTGCGCGTAAGGGAATTGATCTTTTCTATCAGATCAATTATAATAAAAAAATACCCACAGAGGAGAAAAGGGGATGGCAAGAGATGAAAGACGTCATCACAGTGGCAACCATGCGGGAGAGTGACGCCCATACCATTGCGTTATATGTACCCAGCAGAGAACTGATGTACCGGGCAGCCATGGGGGTGTACCAGGCGGTGAACTGGCAGGGAAAGAAGGTCGCCATTCTCACCGGCAGCGGCAACAATGGCGGGGATGGCTATGCCCTGGCGGGCATTTTGGCGGACCATTCTGTGCCCTGTTGCCTGTACCAAGTTTCGGAACGCTATTCTGAGGATGGAAAGTATTATTATGACCAGGCTGTGGAAAAAGGGGTGGAGCGGAAGCAATTTTCTGAGGGGGAGGATCTGTCCCGCTATGACATCCTGGTGGACTGCCTCTTGGGAACCGGATTTTCTGGGCCCGTGCGGGGGGCGTTTCAACAGGCCATTCAGGCCATCAATCGGGCCAAAGCCTATGTGGTGAGTGTGGATATCAACAGCGGTATGAATGGGGACACAGGGAAGGGGGACCTGGTGGTCAGGTCGGACCTCACGGTGACCATCGGCTATCTGAAAGCTGGTATGTTCTTGGGAGAGGCTGTATGGAAGGTCGGCCGGCTGGTGGTGGCGGACATTGGGATTCGCCTGGTGCGGGAGGATTTCTTCCTGGCCACGCCGGAGGAAATGGTCTTTCCCCGCAGTGGTCTGTCTCTTCAGAGCAGCCAAGTTACGATGATGACCCCGGGAGAGGCGGAGAGCGTCTCCAAAAACGGGCAGACCATTCCTGACGTGGCGCAGGAAATCGCCTTGCGCAGTCAAAGGCTGGTCCGGGTATTGGGTAAGCACTCGTTGGTGACAGATGGTTACCGGACCTATTTTATGGAAGAGGGGGAGTATCCCGCAGAGATTGCTTCCTTGGGAGAGGGAGAGCGCAAGGAATGAATCGCCTTCCCGTTCAAAAAATCCGCCCAGCGGCAGCCGCCTCAGGTGCCGCAGGGCGGATTTTGTCTGTTCTGGCAGAATTCCAGGGAGAAAAAGCGGGATACGGGGAAACGGAATAAAAGGAATATATTTCCCAGTGGATGAAACCGGTATGAATATTCATTCATGTTATCTGGGACGGCATCTGTAAGGTGCTGTGGGCCAATGCATCCCGCTCTGCCGGGTCATGGGTGACCAGAAGCAGGGTCCGCCCCTGGGTATAGCGTTTCAAGTAATCCAATACCACCGCTTTGGTAGTTCGGTCCAGCCCTGTAAAGGGTTCGTCCAGGACCAGAAGGGGCCCGGGGGCCAGTACAGCACGGGCAATGGAGACCCGACGCTTCATTCCACCGCTGAGGGCACGGACAGGGAGGGATAAGCTGTCCGCCAGCCCCAGTGCGGTGAGGTGGCGGGCGGCCTCCTGCCGGTCCCCTTTGGGGCAGACCACAGCGGCGTTGGAGAGAGCGGAAAAGTCCTCGAAGAGGCGGTTCTCCTGAAAAACTGCGGACACAGGGCGGACCTGTCCCTGGATGGTGCCGTGGTCAGGCTGTTCCAGCCCCAGGATGATCCGCAGCAGCGTGGTTTTTCCACACCCTGAGGGACCCATGATGCAGGTACATTGCCCGGCGGGAAACCGAGCGGAAAAGTCCTCAAGGACGACATGGTCTCCGTATCGTTTGCTGATATGTTCTAAGATGAGATCTGTCACAGCGTTTCCAACCTCCCAAAGACCCCCTTCAAAAGAGCCAGGAATCCTTTTTCAAATAGCACGCTGATCACCACCACGATGACAGTCCAGGCAAAGAGATCTACTGTGTTGAAATAGACCTTGGCATCGTAAAACATTCGGCCGATGGACCCGGCGGGAATGCCGATGATCTCCGCCGCGATCCCCGCTTTCCAGGAGATGCCCAGGCTCACTGTGCAGGCCGAGAGAAGGTAGGGCTTGAGTTGGGGAAGCCAGAGGTAGAGTGCCCGCTTGGGCCAGGACAACCGGAAGATGGACACCGCTTCCAGCAGTTGCCGGTCGGCGCTGCGGATACTTTGAAGCACATTGGTATAGACAATGGGCAGAACCATGAGAAAAGAGATAAAAATGGACAGCCGGGAGGAGGACATCCAGATGAGACAAATGATGATGAAGGAGGCCACCGGAATGGACTTAATCATGGTGGCCCAAGGACGGAACAGAATCTCAAAGAGTGGAAACCGCCCGGCCAAAGCCCCCAGGCCCAGACCGAACCCCAGCCCCAGCAGGAAACCCGCCACGATCTTCCGGAAAGTGAACCACACTGTGCCCCAGAAGTCGGCCTCCTGCCAGATTCCCCCCAGGCGTTCCACTACGGACAGGGGAGAGGGGACCAGTAGTTGCTGGCCTACGCCCATTGCAAGCCCCTGCCATACGGCCAGGGCCAGCAACACCGCGCCGGCCCGCTGAAGGCCGCTTCGATATCGAGAGAAAAATTGTCTTACCCGTTTCATCCGGTCCTCCTGCGCGCTGGTTTTAAGTATCCCTATTCTACCCCATTGCAGGGGATGAAAGCAACCAAATTTTGTGGAGGGAGGCGGAATAGGGGGATTTTCAGTTGTAAAACGTCGTGGTTTCAGGTACAATATTGCCCATCGAATGATGGAAAGATACGGTGAATCACGATGCTGTCTGAAGAAAAACAACTACAATTTGCTGCACTGCGACGCCGGGTCATTGCCCAGGCGTTTGGTAATCTGAACCCCCGTCAGTTGGAGGGGGTGCTGACCACGGAGGGCCCCTTGCTTCTGCTTGCTGGGGCGGGCAGTGGAAAGACCACGGTGCTCATCCACCGCATTGCGAACCTGCTGCGCTATGGCAGAGGCGCAGATGCCCAGGAGGTACCTGACCATATCACAGAGGAAGATGTCCGTTTTTTGGCGGAGTATGTGGAGAAAACGGCTCCCGATGAATGGGAGACCAGCCGGGCCAACCTCCTGTGCGCCCTGGAGCCCGCCGCCCCTTGGCAGGTGATCGCCATCACCTTTACCAACAAAGCCGCTGGTGAGCTGAAACAACGGCTGGAGGAAAAGATTGGCCCGGATGCCCGGGACGTCTGGGCGGCGACCTTTCATTCCGCCTGTGTGCGGATTCTCCGGCGGGACATTGAGAAACTGGGATTTCCCGCCTCCTTCACCATTTATGATACCGACGACTCCCTCCGGGTCATCAAGGAGTGCCTGAAGGAGCTGAATATGGACGACAAGGCCTTTCAGCCCCGCACGGTGCTGGGGTATATTTCCCGGGCAAAGGATGAGATGCTTTTGGCCCAGGCGTATCTGGACCAGTGCAAGGCCAAAGGGGATTTCCGGCTGCAAAAGATTGCCAATGTCTATCTGGCCTATGAGAAAAAACTCTGGGCAGCCGGTGCACTGGACTTTGACGATATCATTCTCCACACTGTCCGCCTCCTCCAGGGGTTTGACGACGTGCGGACGTACTATCAGCGGAAATTCCGCTATGTCCTCATCGACGAGTACCAGGATACCAACCACCTGCAATATCTCCTGGCAGCCCTGCTGGCAGGGGGGCAGAAGAACATCTGCGTGGTGGGGGACGATGACCAGTCAATCTACCGGTTCCGGGGGGCGACCATTGAGAACATTCTCTCCTTCGAGCAGGAGTATCAAAATGCCCGGGTGATCCGTCTGGAACAGAACTACCGCTCCACGGGAAACATTCTGGAAGCGGCCAACGCGGTGATCCGGAACAACCGGGGGCGGAAAGGGAAGAACCTGTGGACCGACCATGGGGAGGGGGAAAAAGTACAGTTCTATACCGCCGGAAATGAACGGGAGGAGGGCATGTACGTTGCCACGCAGCTGCTTCGAGCCTATGGGGAGGGGAAGCAGTGGAAGGATTGTGCGGTTCTCTACCGGATGAATGCCCTGTCCAACCAGATCGAGATGGCGCTGAAAAGCAACAGCATACCCTATCGGGTGGTGGGCGGCTTCCGCTTTTTCGAGCGGGCTGAGGTGAAGGACATGCTCTCTTACCTCTGCGTCATTCACAATCCCCAGGACGACCTCCGTCTGCTTCGGGTGGTAAACAACCCGCCTCGGGGAATTGGGGCAAAGACCATGGAACATGCCCGGGGAATCGCGGCCCAGGAGGGACGGAGCCTGTGGGATGTTCTCTCCAATGCCGGGCAGATTCCCGCCCTGAAGAAGGCGGCGCCCAAGTTCCAGACATTTGTGGACTTGATTCGCTCCATGCAGCGTTTGGCGGAGGAGGTAGACTTACCTACATTTTATGAAACGCTCATCCAGGCCAGCGGCTATGGAGAGATGCTTTCGGCCAAGACAGACCACGAGAGCAAGTCCCGGTTGGAAAACATTCACGAGTTGTCCTCCTCCATTAGCGGGTATCTGGAGCATGCGGAAGATCCTTCCCTGGGAGGGTTCTTGGACGAGGTGGCTCTGTATACAGATTTGGACAGTGTGGAGGAGGCGGACAACTGCGTCACCCTTATGACCATGCACGCGGCCAAGGGCCTGGAATTTCCCGTGGTGTTTACCGTGGGAATGGAAGAGGGGGTTTTCCCAGGGTTCCGGGCCATTGGGGAGGAAGAGGAATTGGAGGAAGAGCGCCGGCTTTGCTATGTGGCGCTGACCCGGGCAAAAGAGCGTCTCTATCTGACCTGCGCGGCCCAGAGAATGCTTTTTGGCCGGACCTCGGCGAATTTGCCCTCCCGCTTTGTGCAGGAAATTCCCGCTGAACGAGTCCAGGCCGGCGGAAAGATCCGGCGTCCCCAGCAGGAACTGCTTTCAGATACCGGATGGTCTGGGGAGGAGCGTTTTTCTCAGGTGCAAAGGCCGGCTGCGCCGCAGCCCGCTCGGCCCTCGGGCACGCGGGCTGCGCCTGCGGCCTATCGCAAGCCGGCGCCCAAAGCCCAGCCGATGCTGGACCTTCGAAAGGGAGACATGGTCCGGCATTCGGCGTTTGGAACCGGGATGGTTCTCACCGTCCAGTCCATGGGAGGGGACGCGCTGCTGGAGGTGGCCTTCGACAATGTGGGGACCAAGCGGATGATGCTGAAAGCGGCCTCCCAGTTTATGACCAAGGAATCGTGAGGAGGAGAAAACATGGAGGAACGGGAAGCCATCCTCCGCCGCTGGTTTTCCATGTGGCTGGAGGGAAAAGACCAGGGAATTGCGGCCTTGTTTCAGGAGGACGCCCTGTATATTGAAAGCTGGGGCCCCCAGTATCAGGGCGTTGAGAAGATCAAGCACTGGTTTACCGAATGGAACACCCGGGGCAGGGTCCTCCGGTGGGACATGGGGGTCTGTTTTCACCGGGCGCAGGAGACCATGGTGACCTGGCGGTTTCACTGCCGGATGGACGACGGGACCGAGCAGGCTTTTGAAGGGGTCTCCTACGTCCTCTGGAGCAGCGAGGGCCGCATCCAGCGTCTGCAGGAATTTGGCTGCAATGAAAAGCGATACGATCCCTACGAACAGGGTGCGGAACCTGTCTTCCAGGAGCAGACAATCCTTTGGTTTTAACGCGGCGGTATAATAGGGGGCAGAGACATCTGCCCCCTGTTCTTGTATGAAGAAAACCACACGCTAGGCGAGTGGTTCAAAAGAAGCCTTATGGCGATGATGCAGACATCAAAACTCCCTTTGCTATAATAAAAGTGCGGTCTGCCAACTGCACTAAAAATAGCAAAGGGAGGTCATCCAATGAATGACGTAAATAGTTTAACGCATACGCGGTGGAATTGCAAATACCATATTGTGTTTGCGCCAAAGTACAGAAGAAAGGTATTCTACGGAGAAAAGCGGCGAGAAATAGGGGCAATACTGCGTACGCTATGTAATTGGAAGAACATCCGTATTATTGAAGCAGAGGTATGCCCAGATCATGTACACATGCTGGTGGAAATTCCACCCAAAGTAGCAATCTCCAGCTTTATGGGATATCTGAAAGGGAAAAGCAGCCTGATGATTTATGAGAAGTATCCAGAGTTGCGATATAAGTACCGAAATCGGGAATTTTGGTGTCGAGGATACTATGTAGATACAGCAGGCAAAAATGCAAAGAGAATAGAAGAGTATATCCGTCACCAGCTAGATGAAGACAAAGCTGGAGAACAGTTGACGATGGGGAACTTTTGAACCCGTTAACGGGTAGCAAGTAACAGAACCTTCGCGGCTGGCAGATCGTACTCACACGACGTGACGTGTAAGCTAGTATCAAAGGGTTATACCCGTCTATGAAAACCCCCGGCTGGGCCGGGGGTTTTTTATTTTTGGGAGGGAGACGGCAATAGACCGCAGACAGAGCGCGGGTTGGAAAAGCAGGGAAGGAAACCGGTTTTTCTTGACAGCGGGAGAAAAACATGATAATTTACATACAGACCGTCGGTATGTTAATGGGAAGGGGGCACGTCTATGGCCAGGAACAAACACCCAGAGGAGACGGCGCAGCGCATTCTCACCACGGCCTCCAAGCTTTTTTTGGAGAAAGGGTATGAGAAGACATCACTCCAGGATATTATCCGGGAAACCGGCCTGTCCAAAGGGGCGATCTATCACCACTTCTCCTCAAAAGAGGCGATTTTTGAAACGATCTGCAACCAGATTGGCCAGGAAAATGAAATCCGCCTTTCAAAGATCCGGGATGACGCCGCGTTGACGGGGGAAGAAAAGCTCAGGAAAATCTTTCGTTCAGCCATTCTTCATCCCAATCAAAAAGAGGCGTTTCATATCATGCCCTACCTTCTGGACCATCCACGCTATTTGGCCATGCAGATGCAGGAGATTCTTCACATTTCCGTCCCGGAGTATATTCAGCCGATTTTGGAGGAGGGGGTGGCAGACGGCTCCCTCCAGGTCTCGGACATTCAGGCTGTGGGGGAGGCGATTATGGTGCTGATGGGAATTTGGCTCCAGCCGATCAGCCGCCCCACAACGCCGGAGGAAATGCGGGCCCGCTGTGTGGTGTTTAATCAAATCACCCAGGGCTGCGGCCTGGGGACCCTGCTGGAGGAAGATTTGATCGACTCTTTCGTGGCGGACAGCCGTGGAATTTGAGGGGAATCCCAATAAACTGCTCCTTTCAGAGCAGTTTATTTTTGGGACTTTACAAACCGACCGTCGGTATTAAAATGGAGGTAACACGATGAAACTCAAGCAAATTTTTTCTCGAGATATGACCATTCTGGTGTTAGGGCAGGTGATTTCTCTGTTTGGCAACGCCATTGTCCGCTTTGCTCTGCCGTTGTATCTGCTGCGGGAGACCAATTCCCCGTCCCTTTTCGGGGTGGTGACAGCCTGTTCCTTTCTGCCCATGGTGGTGTTTTCCTTCCTGGGCGGCGGAATTGCGGACCGGGTGAACAAACGAAACATTATGGTGGCTTTGGACTTTGCCACATCCCTGCTTATGGTGGGGCTTGCCCTGGCCTTAGAGGTCCTGCCGCTGGTCCCGCTGCTCATTGGGGTGCTGATGCTGCTCTACGGTATTTCCGGGGCCTACCAGCCTTCTGTCCAGGCCAGCTTGCCGCTGTTGGTGCCGGAGGAGGGACTGGTTCAGGCCAATGCGTTGGTCAATATGGTCAGCACCCTGGCTGGCCTCTTGGGGCCGGTGGTTGGTGGCGTCTTATTTGGCGCGTTTGGCGTGTATCCCATTGTCCTTGTGAGTGCCCTGTGTTTTTTCGCCTCCGCTGTCATGGAGTGTTTCCTTCGGATTCCCCACAACGGCCGTCCCCGGACGGACAGTCTGCTCCGGACCGTGAAGGGAGATTTGGCAGAGAGCTGGCGTTTTATGGGGCGGGAAAAACCGAATTTCCTACGGGTTACTCTTCTTTTGGCGCTGTTTAACTTGGTTCTCTCCGCAGCCATCATTGTGGGCATTCCCATTATGGTGGTGCAGCTTCTGCATGGGTCCGATACTCAATTGGGACTGACCCAGGGGGCTTTGGGTCTCGGGGGACTGATGGGGGGCTTACTGGCCAGCGGGCTGGGGGCAAGACTTCGGCTTCACCACAGCCCGCTGCTGTTGCTGTTGGCCTCCGGAGGGGTGGTCCTCATGGGAGTTGCCCTTCTGCCCCTGGTTTCTCCTATCGTGGGATATGGGTTGATCACTGTGCTGAGTTTTCTGGTGATGGGGGTCTCCACCCTGTTTACCGTGACGATTTTAGCCGCCATGCAGGGGCAGACCCCTCCGGATCTGTTGGGAAAGGTGATGGCCACGGTGCTGGCTACGGCCAACTGCGCCCAACCCTTGGGACAGGCGGTCTATGGTCTGCTGTTTGAGGGATTGGCGGACCACGCCTGGGCAGTGATGCTGGGGGCTGGGCTTCTTGCGGCGTGCCTGGCGCTGCGCGCCCGGCCTGTGTTCTGGGCGCTGGAGAAAGAAACGGACCGCGGCGCTGGTGACGCTACGGTCCGATAAGATACCGCCAGGGGAAGTCTACCGCCTCCTCTGCGTAGTCAATGCCGATGCGGGGCCCCGCCACAATGGAGAAGGGGCGCAGATCCTCAGGCGGCGTGGTGAGTCCGAGATCCTCCAGCCGGTCGCAGACAAAGAGACTGTCTCCCAGCAGGGAGCAGCCATTCTCCGCCCGGGTGAGTGAGAGAGCCTGGCAAAGTTTGCCCGGCCCGTTGAGAAAATTCTTTCTCTGATAGGCAGACAGCTGCTCCCAGCCGACGCCATATCGGTTCCGGGCCAGAAAGGGAAGACTTCCCCGGGGCTGACCGCCCCGGATCAGGACGGCGCAGGGCTCTCCCTCTGGCTCGGTCACAAAATTCAGGCAGTGATACATACCATAAATGAGATAGATATAGGCGGTGCCCGGTGGGGCGAATAAGGTTTCCGTCCGGGGGGTTCGCCGGTAGTTGTAGGCGTGACAGGCTTTGTCCATCCGTCCAATGTAGGCCTCGGTTTCCTGGATTCGCACCACCAGGGGAAGGCCGTCCTGGAACCGGACCAAATACTTTCCCAGCAGTGCCTGGGCAACCAGGCGGGTGTCTCGGTGATAAAAGGCTTGTGTCAGTTTCATGGTGGCTTGTCCTCCATCCAAACAATTTTGTCGGGAGGGGATTCCTCCCCGCACACGCAGGCCCGCCAGCCGCTGCCGGCATAGGTCTGAAAAAACAGACCTGTCTTCGGAGGGGAGGCGCCCCAGTGGCGGCGGAGGCCCTGCCCTGTGTATTTGCACCAGGCTTCCTTTTTGGTCCATAGACCGTAGAAAGCGGACCAATCTCCCCCCTGATGCTGGAAGGCGTCGTATTCCTCTGGGGTCAGAGCATACCGGGGAAGCGTGGCAGCCCGGGGACGGACCCACTCCACATCAACTCCCACAGGGGAGTCAGACAGCGCGCACAGCACCAGGGAACCGCTGTGGCTCCAGTTGATGTGGAGGTGGGGATACTGCGGGAAATAGGGCTTTCCCAACGGGGTCCTGGACAGAGCCGGCGGGGGAGAGAGCTGATATCCGTGGGAAAGGGCGTAGGCCAATAAGACCTGGGGAGAAACACCCTGAGCGCCGTAGAGTTTCATGGAAAGGACCCTCCCTTGGGGGACAAATTTTTCCAGGGAAAACCCGAGAAAAGCAGTCGGAAAGACTTGCCAATTTCAGGGGAATTGGATTATAATAACTGACTGATATCAGTATTCTGGAGAGAAACGAGGTATTTTTTACCGCGTCCAGCCTATATTATAGCGGAAGGGAAAAGGTGTGTAAACCCAATGGCGATTGATCGAATCCATGATTATATCGTGCCCGGCAAACGGGCACATTTGGTGGGGATTGGCGGCGTGTCCATGTCCCCCTTGGCGGAGGTTCTTCAGGGCGAGGGCCTGGTGATTACGGGCTCTGATGTGAAGGAGAGCCCGGCGGTGGAGCATCTGCGGTCTCTGGGCATCCCCGTGGTCATCGGCCACTTGCCGGAAAGTGTGGAGGGAAAGGACCTGGTCATTCGCACCGCCGCAGTCCACGACAGCAATCCAGAGATTGCCGCTGCCCATGCATTGGGGATTCCCGTCTTCGAGCGGGCCCAGGCCTGGGGCTCGATTATGCGGCGGTATGAGAATGCCCTGTGCATTTCCGGCACCCACGGCAAAACCACCACCACTTCCATGTGCACCCACATTGCCATGGCGGCCCGGGTGGACCCCACGGTGATGATTGGCGGGACCCTTCCCATTTTAGGGACTGGCCACCGGGTGGGAAAGGGAAAGACCATTATTTTGGAGTCCTGCGAGTATTGTAACTCCTTCCTGTCCTTCTATCCCACCCTGGCAGTGATTCTCAATATTGAGGCAGACCACTTGGACTTTTTCAAGGATTTGGAGGATGTGGAGCACGCTTTCCGGGCCTTTGCCGATTTGGTCCCGCCGGGGGGAACGGTGCTGGCCAACGGGGAGGATGCCAATACCATGAAAGCTCTGGAGGGCAAGGAGGGGGTGCTCACCTTCGGCTTAGAGAAGGGAACCTTCCATGCGGAGAATCTAACCTGGGACCATGGCTTTCCTTCCTTTGATGTGGTTTGGAATGGGAAACCGGCTGTGCATGTCGCGCTCCAGGTGCCGGGGGAGCACAATGTGAAAAACGCCATCGCGGCGGCGGCGGCGGCGCTCCTTTTAGGGATGCCCAGCCAGGCCGTTGCCCAGGGGCTCCGGGATTTCCGGGGGGCCGGCCGCCGGTTTGAGTATAAGGGAATGGTCAAGGGTGCTGCGGTCTATGACGACTATGCCCACCATCCAGGAGAGCTCAAGGCTCTGCTGGAGACGGCGGCCAGCTTGGGCTATCAGCGTGTGATCTGTGCCTTCCAACCCCATACCTATACCCGCACCAAGGCGCTGTTTTCCGAGTTTGCGGCGGTTTTGCAGCAGGCGGACGTGACTTTCCTGGCGGAAATTTTTGCCGCCCGGGAGAAAAATGAGGTGGGTATTTCCTCCCAGGACCTGGCGGCCGCTGTCCCAGGCGCCCGGGCGGCGAAGAACTTTGACCAGCTGACCCAGTGGCTGTACGACTTGGCCCGGCCGGGGGATCTGATCCTCACGGTGGGGGCAGGCGATATCTACACGGTGGGGGAGGAATTGGTCCGCCGGGGGCAAATGGAATCCACCTAAGATGCAATCGTTGCGGAGGGAGCCTTCCCTCCGCGATGTTGTTTCCCATTTTGGGATGTCATGGGACGCAAGAGGTTTGGAGACGATACAAAATGGAAAGAATGATGATACATGAGATCCCGGGCTTCTCCTTTGGGCAGGTCCAGGACCTTGCTGCCGGAACGGGCTGTACGGTGATTCTATGTCCCGAGGGCGGGGTCACCGGCGTGGATGTCCGGGGCGGTTCTCCGGGAACCCGGGACACCGATGCTCTGAACCCGGTCTGTAACCGGGAGGTGGTCCATGCTGTGGTCCTCACCGGCGGCAGCGCCTTTGGGCTGGATGCTGCCGGAGGTGTGATGAAGAAGCTGGAAGAGGTGGGCGTTGGCCGGGATGTCATGGTGACGGTGGTTCCCAATGTCTGTGCCGCGGTTCTCTTTGATCTGAAATTTGGGTCTATGGAGATTCGCCCGGATGGAGCCATGGGCTATGCGGCCTGTGAGGCGGCTTTGCGGGAGCTTCCCTTTCAGGAGGGGAACTTTGGAGCGGGGACCGGGTGCACCATTGGGAAAATCCGCGGCGCGCAGTTTTCCATGAAGGGGGGCATCGGGGCCTGTGCCTTTCGGCAGGGAGACCTGATGGTAGGGGCCGTGGTGGCCTGCAACGCCATGGGGGACGTGTTGGAGAACGGCACCATCCTGGCCGGTGCCCGGGACGACAGCGGCAGGGGATTTGCCGACAGTGAGGCGTGGCTGGTGGCCCACGGACAGCGCCAGCGGGATGTGTTCAGCGGCAAGCTGGTGGGAGAAAACACGGTCATTGGCTGTGTGGTCACCAACGCGGCGATGAATAAGGCCCAGGCCACCAAGCTGGCGGCTGTGGCCCAAAATGGAATTGCCCGCGGCGTCCGTCCCGCCAACGCCACCTTTGACGGGGACTGCCTGTTTGCCATGTGCCATGGCACGGTCCAGGCGGACCCGGACGCAGTGGGGATTCTGGCAGCCCGAGCGGTGGAAGAGGCCATTGTCCGTGGCGTGAAGGCGGCGGAGAGCCTCCATGGCCGGATTGCCCTTCGGGATCTGTGAAGAGAACAGGAATCCTGAATTGGAAAGGAAGGAACTATGCAGAAAGTATCTGAACTGAAGTATGAACGCCTGTCCATGGAGGAATTTGCCCAGGAGATAAAGGAAGTGATCCACCAGGTAAAGACTGCGGATTCGGCCCGAGCGGTTCTGGCTGCCCGTGACCGCTGCAATCAGCTGATGATCCGGTGGGAGACCGCCCAGGCGCTGTCCTATATGCGGTATAGCATCAACACGGCAGATGCGTTCTACCTGGCAGAGAAGGAATACTATGATGAGGTCGGCCCCCAGGCCCAGAATTATCTCTTGGAATATACCCGGGCCATGCTGGAGACGCCGTTCCGACAGGAGCTGGAGGAGAGTGGACAGATCATTCCCCTGGTGTTCCGCTCGTTTGAGGTGGAGCTGAAGGCCATGTCCCCGGAGATTGTCCAGGATATGATTGAGGAGAACCGGCTGGTCAGTCAGTATTCTCAGTTGATGGCAGGCATGGAGTTCCCCTTCCGGGGAGAGAACTTACCCCGTCCCATGCTGATGAAGTATGCCAAGTCCCCCGACCGGGCAACCCGGAAGGAGGCCTATGAGGTTTTGGGAAAGACCCTGAAGGCTCACAGTGACCAGCTGGACGGTATCTTTGACCAGCTGGTGCATGTCCGGGACCGGATGGCCAAGAAAATGGGCTATCAAAACTTTGTGGAGCTGGGCTACTACCGCATGGGACGACTGTGCTATGGCCCGGAAGAGGTGAAGCAGTTCCGGGAAAATGTCCGCCGGGATGTGGTTCCCGTGGTTGCTCGGCTGCGGAAGGAGATTGGCAAGAAGCTGGGGGTGGACACCCTTATGCTCTATGACTATGATCTGATTTTCCCCCAGGGGGACCCTGCGCCCAAGGGGGGGAAGGAAGCGATTTTTGCCGCAGCCAAAAGAATGTACCATGACATGAGCCGGGAGACGGGGGAGTTCATTGATTTTATGCTGGCCACAGAGGCCTTTGATGTGGACGCCCGGAAAAACAAGTGGGGTGGCGGCTACTGCACCAGCTTTATGGCCTATCACCAGCCCTTCATCTTGGCCAACTTTAATGGGACCGCCGGGGATGTGGATGTGGTGACCCACGAGGCCGGCCATGCCTTTGCAGACTACACCACGGCCAAGAACCGGTACGTTGTAGAGCTGGGCGTAGGCGGTATGGAGACGGCGGAGACCCACTCGATGAGTATGGAATTCTTTGCCTGGCCTTATATGGCGCAGTTTTTTGGAGAGGATGCGGGCCGGTATGAATTTATGCACCTGCTGGACGCCCTTTCCTTCCTGCCTTACGGCACTATCGTGGACGATTTTCAGCGGCAGGTCTATGAAAATCCTGATTGGACCCCCGCCGAGCGCAAGGCGGCTTGGCGGCAGCTGGAGGCAGAGTTCCGTCCCCACATTACCTTTGACGGAATTCCCTACCTGGAGGAGGGGACCCGTTGGCAGTATCAGATGCACATTTACGAGACGCCGTTTTACTATATTGATTACTGCCTGGCGCAGACGGCGGCCTTGCAGTTCCTGCTGGCCTCTCGTAAGGATTATGATGACGCATTTCACCGCTATGTGCGCTTCCTTTCCCAAGGCGGGGAGAAGGTCTTTACAGAGCTTCTCCAGGAGGCTGGACTGCGCTCTCCCTTTCAGGAGGGGGCGCTTCAGACCGTGGCCCAGGAGAGCGAGGCACTGCTGAACGAATTGGAGCGTGCGCTCTCCCAAGAAACGAAGTGAGTGGGGCGCGCCTCAGTGATAAATGAGAAAGACGGACCGCCGGCGGATAGCCGGCGGTCCGTCTTTCTCGTTGTGAGAGGACAGGATATTGCACACAAAGGACAGTTCCGAGAAATATCCTCTGGAACAAAGCTTGCTGTTTTCTCAAAGGGGCTGCTTGGGTTGTGGCGTTGCTTTCTTCTCCGCCACAATACAGAGCCAGCCTTTTGGATTTTCACTCATTTTCAGATTGGAGAACCCTGCCTGCCGGAGTAAGCGGCGGAGGTCTTCTGAGGAATAGACGCGCATGCCTTCAATGAGACTTGCCCATTTGGCCCCCTTGGCATCCGCTCCGCTGGCTTCATTGCAGAGCAGAAAAAGGCCGTTGGGCTTTAAGACGCGGAACACTTGAGCAAAAGCTTGCGCCAAGTCGGGCCAGAAATAAATGGTCTCAAAAGCGGTTGCCACATGGAACGCGTCGTCAGGGAAGGGGAGGTCCATGACGTTTCCCAGGACGATTTCACACCGGCCCGCTTCTATGGCGGCAGCGTTGCATTTTCTGGATTTTGCCACGCTGACCTCAGAGTAATCAAGCCCAGTCACGTGCCCTTGGGGGCTTCGAGCCAATAGCTTTTTGACGTTGGCGCCCCCTCCGCAGCCAAGGTCCAAACAGGAGGCGTTCTCCTGTATGGCGATATGCTGCAAGCCAAACGCGGACAGAGAGGCATGACCGTGGTTCATCATGGTTACCATCAGCTTTCCGCCCAATCCCTCCGGCTTTCGCGTATTTTGGAAAAAGGCCATAAACACCTCCAGGTATATAGAATGTTGAGGTTTGCTTCTGCTAACTATTTAGAGTATACACTGTTTTCCTGGGATTGTAAAGGGAGATTCTTGCCTCCTTTCTGGACAGGGTATCTCCTTTGTGGTAGTATGGTTGCAAAGAAAAGTAAATATTGATTTGGAGGGAAAATGAAAGAGGAATACTTAATTCAGGCTTGTACGGGAAAAAGAGTAGACGTGTTTAAGGGGCAGACCATTACGGTGATTGATGTTTCTGGGGGGCAAGTGGCTGATTTCTTTGCGGAGTCCCTGGACAACGCGGAGGAGTTCTTATCCACTGGGGTTACAATGGACTGCAATGAGTCCCTTCGTTTGAAGGTAGGAGATTTTATTTACTCTAATTTATATCGGCCAATGTTCCAGATTGTGGAGGACGAGGTGGGAATGCATGATTTGCTCCACCCATGCTGTCGGCCTGAGATGTATGATTTTTTCTATCAAAATGGAAAGGGACACCCCAACTGCCACGATACGATAAACAGGGTCCTGGGGGAAAGCAGAGCGATGATCTGTCCGGTAAACTTATTTATGAATTCGCAAATTGACGAAGAGGGAACGATAAAAGTAAAGCCCCCTTTGTCAAAGGCGGGAGATAAAATTGTTTTCAGAGCTGAAATCGATGTGCGGGTAGGGATTGCGGCATGCAGCGTGGCGGAAAGCCCATGCAACAGCGGTGTATGCACATCCATCCAGGTTATTGTGGACAGAGAATAATGTGTATGGCCATAGAGAAAGCGGGGATGGAAAGGCCGTATGGCGGGCTCCTTCTGGGCTTCCCCTTGACTTTCCTGGGCTCTCGTGCTAAAGTTAAACATATTACACCACGAGTTTAAAGCTGTAAAGGTTAAATGATCTTGAGAGACCTTTTGTCCCAACAAAAAGAAAGGACCGTCCCACTATGCCTGTGACTGATTTTTTGGAACGCAATGTCAAACTCTACGGGGATGAGACCGCGCTGGTGGAGCTCAACCCGGAGATGAAAGAGACCCGCCGGATGACCTGGAAGGAATACGATCTGATCCAGCCCACCACCGATGAACCCTACCGACGGGAGATCACCTGGAATGTGTTCAATGAGAAGGCCAACCGCTTTGCCAATATGCTTCTCTCCCGAGGGGTGAAGAAGGGGGACAAAGTGGCGATCCTGATGTACAACTGTCTGGAATGGCTCCCCATTTATTTTGGGGTGTTGAAGACCGGGGCACTGGCCGTCCCGTTTAACTTCCGGTATTCTGCGGAGGAGATTCAGTACTGCGCGGACCTGGCGGAGGTTCAGGTGCTGGTCTTCGGCCCAGAATTCATCGGGCGGATTGAGACTGTGGCGGACAAGCTCAGCAAGGGCCGGCTGCTGATCTACGTAGGTGACAACTGCCCCACGTTTGCCGAGAGCTATCGAGAGCTGGCAGCGGACTGCTCTTCTGCGCCGCCCCAGGTTCTCATCACGGATGATGACGATGGCGCAATCTATTTTTCCTCCGGGACCACGGGATTTCCCAAAGCAATTCTACATAAGCACCGGAGCTTAACCCAAGCAGCCGAAATGGAGCAGAAGCACCATCGGATTGAGCATGATGATGTGTTCCTGTGTATTCCGCCGCTCTACCACACCGGCGCCAAGTTCCATTGGATGGGCAGCCTGATTGCAGGCAGCAAGGCGGTGCTGCTGAAAGGGACGGCCCCGGAGATTATTTTGAAAGCGGCCTCAGATGAGCAATGCACAGTGGTATGGCTTCTGGTCCCGTGGGCGCAGGACATTTTGGACGCGTTGGACCGGGGAGAGATTCAGCTGTCGGACTACAAGTTGGACCAGTGGCGTCTGATGCACATTGGCGCCCAGCCGGTCCCGCCCTCCCTGATCCGGCGGTGGCGGGAGTATTTCCCCCACCATCAGTATGACACCAACTATGGCCTGTCCGAGTCCACCGGCCCGGGCTGTGTCCACCTGGGAATAGACAATATTCAGAAGGTGGGCGCCATCGGGGTGCCTGGCTACCGCTGGGAGGTCAAGGTGGTGGATGAGCACGGGACGGAAGTCCCCCAGGGTGAGGTGGGGGAACTCTGTGTGAAAGGCCCGGGCGTTATGACCTGTTACTACAATAATCCGGAGGCCACTGCCGAGGTGCTGAAGGATGGGTGGCTCTATACCGGAGACATGGCCATGCAGGATGCCGACGGATTTTATTTCCTGGTAGACCGGAAGAAGGACGTGGTGGTCAGCGGTGGGGAGAACATCTACCCGGTACAGATTGAGGATTTCCTCCGGGCCAACGATAAGATCAAGGATGTGGCGGTCATTGGTCTGCCGGATAAACGGTTGGGAGAGATCTGCGGCGCTGTGATTGAGGTGAAAGAGGGGATGCATTGTACGGAGGAGGAAATTCAGGCGTTCTGCATGGATTTGCCCCGGTATAAGCGGCCCCGAAAGATCATTTTTGCGGAAATTCCCCGCAATGCCACAGGAAAAATTGAAAAGCCAGCCTTGCGGAAGCGGTATGGGGCCGATCACTTAGTGGCTCAACAGAATCGAAGCTAATATCCCTGGGAACCGGAACAAAGGAGGGAGCAAGTATGCCGAGGGCAAAAAAGAAAGAGCGCAGCTTAGCTATGTATGAGCACATTGCAGCGCTGAACTCTGTGGAGGAGTGCTGCCGATTTTTCGATGATCTATGTGCCGTGACGGAACTACGGGCGATGGAGCAACGGTTTGACGTGGCAAAAATGCTCCATGCCGGTAAGGTCTATACCACCATCCTCCAAGAAACAGGTGCCAGCTCTGCCACAGTGAGCCGGGTGAACCGGATGCTGAACTATGGCACTGGAGCCTTGGAAGAGGTTATGGAACGGGTAGATCAGCAAAAGGGTGTCGCCAAAGAAGAGACAGAAACACGGAGGACAGAATGAAGGAACTGATGTTGGGCAACAAAGCCGTTGCCCGTGGGCTCTATGAGGCCGGATGCTGTGTGATCTCCAGCTACCCGGGAACCCCCAGTACGGAGATCACTGAGGAAGCGGCCAAATATCCGGAAATTTACTGCGAGTGGGCCCCCAATGAAAAGGTGGCTCTGGAGGTGGCCCATGGAGCTGCGGTAGGTGGAAAACGAGCGGCCTGCTGCATGAAGCACGTGGGCTTGAACGTAGCTGCGGACCCGTTGTTTACTATTTCCTATCAAGGGGTGGAGGCTGGTCTGGTTATCTGCGTGGCGGATGACCCTGGTATGTTTTCCTCTCAGAATGAGCAGGACTCCCGGCACTATGCCATAGCGGCCAAGGTGCCTATGTTGGAGCCCTCTGACTCCCAGGAGGCGTTAACCTTTGCAAAAGAAGCTTTCCGCCTGTCTGAGGAATATCACACCCCGGTTTTGCTGCGGATGTGCACCAGAATCTCCCACTCACAAAGCATTGTGGAACGGGGCGTTCGCCAGGAAGTCCCTGCCAGAGAATACGTGAAAGATCCTCTGCGGGTGATGATGACCACCAATTCCCTCAAAGCCCATTATCGGGTGGAGGCGCGCACCAAGGCCATGACGGAGCTGGCGGAAACCAGCCCGCTGAACCGTCTGGAAATGGGGGAGGATACCTCTTTGGGCATCATTACTTCTTCTACCAGCTATCAGTATGTTCGGGAGGTCTTTGGTGAGAAGGCCTGTGTACTGAAGCTGGGGCTGTCCTGGCCTATGCCGGTACAGAAGATCCGGGACTTTGCCGCGCAGGTGGGCCAGGTGCTGGTGGTGGAGGAACTGGAACCTATCATTGAAAACCACTGTCGTCAAATTGGTGTGGCGGTCACTGGGAAGGAGAAAATTCCCCTGGTGGATGAGCTTACCCAAGGCGTGGTGGCCAGAAGCCTGGGGCGGGAGGCGAAACCGACCCTGACTTTGGATGATCCTATTCCCGGTCGTCCGCCAGTCATGTGCGCGGGATGCCCTCACCGGGGGGTTTTTTACACGCTGTCGAAAAATAAATGTATGGTCTATGGGGATATCGGCTGTTATACCCTGGGCGTCATGCCGCCGCTGAACGCGATGGACCTGAATGTCTGTATGGGGGCCTCCTGTTCCGGACTTCATGGGTTTAATCTGGCCGGTGGAGAAAAGCATGAGAAGCACAGCGTGGCGGTGATTGGAGACTCCACCTTTGCCCATTCGGGGATCACGGGCATTGCGGATATCGCCTATAACCGAAGCAACTCTACGGTCATCATTCTGGATAATTCCATCACGGGGATGACCGGACACCAGCAGAACCCCACCACGGGAAAGACCCTGCGGGGAGAACCGGCGGGAAAGATTGACCTGGAGGCCCTGTGCCGCGCCGTTGGATTTGCGCGGGTGCGGGTGGTGGACCCCAACCAGCTCAAGGAGATGGACCGGGTTTTGAAGGAGGAACTGGCTGCGGAGGAGCCCTCTGTGATCATCACCCGCAGTCCCTGCGTCATGCTGAAGGACGTACCTAAGGCGCCGCCCTTGAAGGTAGACGCGGACAAGTGCAATGGGTGCAGTCTGTGTATGCGGATTGGCTGTCCCGCCCTCAGTCTCCGGGATGGAAAGGCGGAGATTGACCGGACCCAGTGCATTGGATGCCAGGTGTGTATGCAGATGTGCCACCGGAACGCATTGATTGTATAAGGAGGAAACAAGACGTGGAAACTGTCAATATTATGATCGTCGGTGTGGGGGGACAGGGTTCCCTGCTGGCATCCAAAATGCTGGGGCACCTGTTGGTAAATGCCGGTTACGATGTCAAGGTCTCCGAGGTGCATGGGATGAGCCAGCGGGGCGGCAGCGTGGTGACCTATGTTCGCTTTGGGGACAAGGTCTATTCGCCCATCATTGACAAGGGAGAGGCCGATTTTATTGTCTCCTTTGAACTGTTGGAGGCGGCCCGCTGGATTGCCTACCTGAAGCCTACCGGCCGGGTGGTGACCAATACCCAGCAGATGGAGCCGATGCCCGTGATCGCTGGGCTGGCGCAATATCCGGAAAACCTGGTGGAGAAGATGCGGGCCAAGGGGATTCAGGTGGATGCTATGGACTGTCTGGCGCTGGCGGAGGAAGCTGGGTCTGCCAAGGCGGTGAACATGGTTCTGATGGGCCGGTTGTCCCATTACTTTCCAGACATTGCGCCTGAGGCCTGGCAGGCCTCTCTGGAGGCCAATGTCCCGGCTAAGGTTCTGGAGCTGAACCGCAAAGCGTTTGCGTTGGGCCAGAAGGGCTGAGAACGGGAAAAGGATAAAAGCAAGAGAGGCGAAGGAGCCTCTCTTGCTTTTTACATTTCTTTTTCGTATTTGACCCGATAATAAATGCTGCATCCCAACACCAAAAGGTAGCAAAAGACAAACAGAAGAATCGCCGCCAGATCCACCTGCATGAGGGCAAAGGAGAGCATCAGGGCGCCATAGACAAACAGCATAATATCAAAGGCTTTTCCCTTGGCGGAATTGGAAATGGCAATGTTTCGCTCGTCTTTCTGTTCAATTTCCAACTGCTTCTGCAGGTCGGGGGAGCCTTTCAATGCCTTCCGGCTCAGCATCCCTCCCATGCCGTGGCCAAAGGCGCCGCAGCCCACGCCAATGCAGACGAAGGGGAGAACCGCCATTACCCCTTGAGAGTCTGCATACCGTCGAAGCAGAACAAAGCCGATGGCAGCCAAGAGAATTCCTACCACAGTTTTCACCACATCATAATTGCGCTCTTTCATGTTGCATCCTCCTCGTAGATAAAAATATCCTCAATGGTGGTGTTAAAATAGCGTGCGAGTTTGAAAGCCAAAATAATGGAAGGGTTGTATCTTCCGTGTTCCAACGACCCGATGGTTTGCCGGGAAACCTCCAGGGCAGCGGCCAGCTCTTCTTGGCTGACGCCATGGCTTTTTCGCAGTGCTTCCAATCGATTTTTCAAGAGAGACCTCCTTTTTTGAATGTAAAGTAAACTTTCCAATTTTGACGAAAAAATTTTGAGAAAGAGAAAAAAGCTCTTTCTGTTGGAAAGCTTACTTTCCATAAAGAGAATACCATGGCGTCAAAGAAATGTCAAGTATACTTTCCGTTCGGAGAAAAATTTTTGAAAAATCCCCCGCCGGTCGACTGACAGGCGGGGGAAGAGAGGGATCACTCACTCAGCGCATTCTTCTGAGAAACAGGTGCCTTTTTTTCGTAGCAGGAGAAGGCTTCATCCACCATGGCTTGATCAGGCTTTTTGGTGAACAGGCTCACCACAGGGACGATCACAAGGCCTGCCAGCATGGCGAAGGCGCCGCAGTTGATCGAGGATTGCAGCAGGGTGGGAAAAGCAAACCATCCGGTGGAGGTGGAGATCAGATTTAGAGTCATAATCCCCGAACCAAAGAGGAAAGAGGCCCAGCAAGCCGCTTTGGTGGTTTTTTTCCAGTACAGACCATAGAGGAAGGGGGCCAGGAAAGAGCCAGCCAGCGCCCCCCAGGAGACTCCCATCAACTGGGCGATGAAGCTGAAGGAATTTTTGTACTGAACAATGGCCAGGACCATGGAAATCAGGACAAAAACCACGATGAAACAGCGCATGATGAACACAGCCTGAAAGTCGTTCATCTTTTTGACAATGTTGCCTTTGAGCAGGTCGATGGTCAAGGTGGAGGAAGAGGCAATCACCAGAGAGGACAAGGTGGACATAGAGGCAGAGAGAACCAGAATCACCACCACCGCAATCAGCAGATCGGGCAGGCCCGAGAGCATGGCGGGGATGATGGCGTCATATCCCTCGGAGGCCACGTCAACCTGGTCAGCGAACAGACGGCCGAATCCGCCCAGGAAATAGCAGCCCCCCGCCACCACCACGGCGAACAGAGTGGAGATGATGGTGCCCTTGTGAATGGAGTCCTCTGACTTGATGGCGTAAAATTTCTGAACCATTTGAGGCAGCCCCCAGGTCCCCAAGCTGGTCAGGATTACCACCCCCAAGAGGTTCACAGGGTCGGGGCCAAAAAAGGAGGCAAAAATACCGGGTACCTCTCCGTTTACGGTTTCTGGATCGGAAACCGCGGCCAGCCCGTGGAGCGCTTCCAGAAAACCGCCCTGGGTATTGAGCACGGCGGCAATGACGACGCAGATGCCCACCAGCATGACACAGCCTTGGATAAAGTCATTGATGGCAGTGGCCATATAGCCGCCGGCGATCACATAGATACCTGTAAGGACCCCCATCAGAATGATGCAGACGGTGTAATCCATGTGGAACGCCATGCCGAAAAGCCGGGAGAGACCGTTGAACAGGGAGGCCGTGTAGGGAATCAGAAAGACAAAGACGATGACGGAGGCGCCGATCTTCAAAGACTTGCTCTGAAAACGCTGACCAAAGAACTGGGGCATGGTGGCGGAATTATAGTGTTGGGTTAGGATGCGGGTTCGCCGGCCCAGCACAGCCCAGGCCAGCAGAGAGCCCAGGATGGCGTTGCCAATCCCAGCCCAGGTGGCGGCGATGCCGTACTTCCAGCCAAACTGCCCGGCATAGCCCACAAAGACCACAGCGGAAAAGTAGGATGTGCCATAGGCAAAGGCAGTGAGCCAAGGGCCCACGGAGCGCCCGCCCAGCACAAAACCGTTGATGCCTGAGGTGTGCTTTCGGCAGTAGAGGCCGATGCCTACCATCACGCCAAAGTAAAGGATTAAAAGCGCAAGCTTCACAGGGAATCCCTCCGATCAAGGATATCTTTAATGCTTTTTGACTTTAACACCAAAAAGCTAAAAAGTCAAGAAGAAATGAAAAAAGAGACGAAAAAAACACCGCCTCCTCCTGGCAGCATACCAGGGAGGAGGCGGCGCGGAGTGTATGAGAGGTTGTACTTATTTGGTAGCCCAGTTACCTGTGGCTACGGCGGTGAGATAGGCGTTAATAAATCCGTCCAGGTCTCCGTCCATGACCCCGTTGACGTTGCTGGTTTCAAACCCGGTTCGGGTGTCCTTGACCAAGGTATACGGCATGAAGACGTAGGAGCGGATCTGGCTGCCCCATTCAATCTTCAACTGGACCCCTTTCAGGTCGGAAATTTTTTCCGCCTTTTCCTGCATCTGCAGTTCAACCAGCTTGGCGCGGAGCATCTTCATACAGTTGTCTTTATTCTGGAACTGGCTGCGTTCCGTCTGGCAGGAGACCACCACGCCGGTGGGGATATGGATGAGGCGGACAGCAGAGGAGGTCTTATTGACGTGCTGGCCACCGGCGCCGCTGGCGCGGTAGACCTGCATTTCAATGTCCTCCGGACGAATCTCCACCTCCACATCCTCCGGCAGATCGGGCATCACCTCCACGGAGGCGAAGGAAGTCTGCCGGCGGGCATTGGCGTCAAAGGGGGACACGCGGACCAGGCGATGCACGCCGTGTTCGCCCCGGAGATAGCCGTAGGCGTTTTCCCCTTCAATCATAATGGTGGCGGATTTCAGTCCAGCTTCGTCTCCCTCCTGATAGTCCATGACCTTATAGGAGAAGCCATGACGTTCGGCCCAGCGGGTGTACATGCGGTAAAGCATTTGGGCCCAGTCCTGGGCTTCCGTTCCGCCGGCACCGGCATGGAAGGCCAAAATGGCGTTGGAGGCGTCGTACTCCCCGGTGAGCAGGGTCTGCAGCTTGGCGGATTCCACGCTCTGGATCAGGGCGTTGTACTCCTCTTCCAGTTCAGGCAGGAGAGATTCATCTTCCTCTTCATTGCCCATTTCACACAAAACCATCATGTCCTCCCAGGAGGCACGGCGCTTTTCCTGGGATTCCAGCTTGTTTTTCAGCTGTTTCAGTTTCTGGAGAACCCGCTGGGAGTTCTCGGGGTTATCCCAAAATCCGTCAGAGGCGCTTTGTGCCTCTAAAAAATCCACCTCACGGGCGGCGCTTTCCAAGTTCAGTGCCTTTTCCAGCTCGTCCAGCTGGGGGAGGAGGTTGTTTAGTTTGACCTTATATTCGTCAAATTGCAGCATCGTTACAATCACTCACATTCTGAAATATTGAACTTATTTATTATATCCGATCTCCCATAAAATTGCAATAAGAAGAGGCGGGATTTGAAAAAACAGCATACCGGGGCAGGACCAGCCCTTTGGTCGAGGGAGCCAACTAATCAGCGGGATGCCGCTGCTTTTTGTAATCTTTGGGGTTGATACCGTATTTGTTCATTTTCCGGTAAAGGGTGCTCAAGGGCATGGAGAGGGCAGCGGTGGTCTCCTTTGCGTTGCCGCCGCAGGCCTTCAAGGTATCGACGATCCGCTGGGATTCCTCCAGGTTGGCCCGGGAGTAAGGGGAAGCGGGATCTGCTGGAGGAGCGGATGGAAGGGTATCCTGGAGTTCTGATTTGGCGTCCTGGGACTGCTTTGCCTTGCCGGCATAGTAACTGCTCAGCAGATTGGTGGGCAGATCACTGAGATGAAGCACAGGACCCTCCGCCGTGTGGAGGAGCTCTTCGATGACCGACTCCACCTCCCGGGTATTGCCAGGCCAGTGGTATTGGAGGAATGCGGCGGCGGCCTCCTCGTCCAGGGAAACCGCGGCAGTACCAGCGGTAAAGGACTCTTGCGCGATGAAATGGTTGACGATGGGGAAGATATCCTCTTTCCGCTCCCGGAGGGGAGGAATTGTAATGGCAAGTGCGTTGAGACGGTAATACAGGTCGGCACGAAAGTTCTTTTTCTGCACCGCCGAGAGAAGGTTCACCGTGGTGGCTACAATGAGCTTAAAGGAGACGCTCTTGGGATATTTGCCACCCAAACGGGTCACTTGGCCGGTTTGCAGGACCTGTAAAAGGGAGGCCTGGGCCTCCAGAGAGAGACAGTCGATTTCGTCCAGGAAAAGGGTTCCGCCGTTGGCCTGCTCGAACTTTCCGGTGTAGCCATTTTCTTTCCCGCCGCAGAATACGCCGCCTTCGTAGCCGAAGAGCTCACTCTCCAGCAGCCCTCTTGGAATTTTGCCGCAGTTAAGGCAGACGAAGGGGCCCTTTACCCAGGGGCTTTCGTTGTGGATGGCCTGGGCCAGAATCTCCTTTCCCGTGCCGGGCTCTCCAAAGATCAGTGTGGGTGTGGCAGTCGTTGCGGCAATTCTACCCATGGTCTGTACCGATTGAATGGAAGGGGAGGTCCCAATGATGGAGTCAAAGGTGTAATGGGCGGAAAATTCATTGCTGCGATAAACCAGACGAGTCAGCGCGGATTGGTCTTCCAGTTTGATCAGCGTTGTATGCAGTCCCGTTTGGTCGCTGGTGGGAAGGACCGTTAGGCTGACATCCAGCGGTGTTTGATAACGGTTCAGAATGGTGCACTCCATGGAAGAGATCCTTTGTGACAGACCCTGGGCAGGAGCCGGCAGGGAATCCTGCCGGAGTACGGAATAGATAGACTGACCAATCAAGGGGTCCTCGCTGATACGAAGGACAGAGCGGGCTTTGGCGTTGTGATGAATGATGACTTTGTGGTCATCGAGGACCAGAATTCCCTCTGTAAAAGCGTCCAGGGCAGAAGTGAGAACCGCATTGGTCTGCCGGAAAGAGAGCTCCCGCTCAATGCTGTTGATGGCTGACTCCAGCATAGTTAGAGCGGAGGGATGATAGTTGGCCAGGGGACCGGAGATATCCACGCACCCTATCAGATGATGGAACTGATCGTGGATGGGAGCTGCATAGCAGATGCTGTTGTGGAAACGCTGCTGAAAGTGCTCTGGACCGAAGACCATCACTGGTTTTTCCAGAGAAAGACAGAGGGAAATTCCGTTGGTACCGGACTCTTCCTCTGAGAATATGGTTCCATTGCTGATCGGGTACTGGATAGGAGGGGCTTGGGAGGTTCCATCGTCAAAGATGGTATCTAAAATACAGCCGTGGGCGTCCACGATGGTGATTTGATGCTTGGTCTCCCGCAGGTATTGAAAGAGGTTCATTAAATATGGACGGGCAATGCGGATAAGCTGAGCATTGTCTTGGACCAGTGCCTGGAGGTGGTCTGAGGGAATGGTTTTCTCAAGGGCAAAGGGATCTGCCTGCCCCTTGGAGCGCCGCCAAGAATCGACGATTTCTGGTCGAACACCAGGGATTTGCTCGGGGACAGATTCTGGTCCGGCAACGTAACGTGTCCAGGCCGTCTGAATCCGCTGGAAATCCAGGTTTTCTTTCATGGTATCCTTCCTTCCCCAAAACGAGAATTTTCTACGATAGAAAAAATCTAACACAAAAATAAGAAAAACACAAGAGATTTCTTGAAGAATCAAGAAAAAACAACGCACTCTATTTGGTGAAAAAGAAGAAATGAGAAATTATCACTTTGAATTCTTGAAAAGCTGGGGAAAAACTGATAATATTATCACCAGAAGGCGCGAGAATTTTTGGAGGAAATGAGAAAAATGAGAGAGAAAACGCTATGCCTGCTTTTGGCAGACCAAGGGTTTGGCGTATCTCTGTCTCACGACGCTCTCCAAAACGCGATCTTAAACCATTACGATTTGGGAGGATGCATCATGATTTACAAACCAGACAAAGTGTCAAAGATGAAAGGTGCGGACATCATCGCAGAGTACATGATGAAGGAAAAAATCCCCTATATGATCGGGTACGCCGGTCACGGTGCCATTGGGATGCTGGATTCCTTCTTCAACAAGCAGGACGACATCAAAATTGTATGGCCCCGGATTGAGACCGCCTGTGGCTTTATGGCCGACGCTTATTTCCGGGTGACCAAACAGCCTCTGCCGGTCTATGTCTCCACCGGTCCGGGACCGGCTCTTTCCACCTGTGCGGTGGCCAATGCGTTTTATGACTCATCTGCGTTTCTGCAATTTACCGGACAGGCCCCCTTGTCCCAGTTTGACACAGGAGCCCTCCAGGAGCAGTACCGGTATCACCAAGCGGATTTCTCCACGGCTATCCAGCCCTATGTTAAACAGAGCTATCAGGCTGTGACCGCCGGACAGCTGTCCTCCTTCCTGCCAAAAGCCTTCAAGCTGATGAAGACGGGACGACCGGGACCAGTACACATTGAGGTGCCCTATGACGTCTACCAGCTGGAGGCAGAGACTGTTGTGGCAGACCCCATTGACTGGTCGGATTCCATTGCCTGGCGGACTGGCGCGGAGGAGCGGGTTATCGGCTCGATCCTGCAAAAGCTGAAAGAGGCCAAGCGGCCCCTGATTCTGGCCGGTGGCGGGGTCAACCACTCCTCTGCCCAGGAACAGCTGCGGGTATTTGCGGAGACGATGAATATCCCGGTGATTACCTCTCTCATGGGGAAGTCCTCTCTGCCGGAGAGCCATCCGCTGTGCCTGGGTGTCAACGGAACCTGGGGACACTATCCAGCGGTGGAGGCTGCCCGGAACGCCGACATCATCCTGGCCCTGGGTTGCCGCTTCAATGATCTGCACACTGCCACCTGGCAGCCGGGCTTTGCCTACAACTTCCCTGTGACCAAGCTCATTCAGGTGGACATTGACGCCTCTGAAATCGCCCGAAACTATCCGGTGGATGTGGGCGTTGTGGGAGATATCCGCACAGTTCTGACCCAACTGATCGACATGGCACAGGAGAAACAGGTGACCGGAGACTACACCGTGTGGCACCAGGAGATCGCCGGGTATCGAAAGGAATGGGGGGACTTCATTACACCCTATGGTCAGAGTGATGCCGATCCCATTGACCCCCGCCGTCTGATCACCGACATCCGCAAGGTAGCCCCCAAAGACGCCATTATGTTCTCCGACGTGGGCAACAACCAGCCTTGGGTGGAGCAGTATTGGACCACCGAGGTTCCCAACACCCATTTCACAGCAGGCGGATTTGCGGCCATGGGCTTTGGCGTGGTCGGCGTCCTGGGTGCCAAGCTGGCCCGGCCGGAGACCACCTGCATTAACGTCTGCGGCGACGGCGGCTTTATGATGATGCCCCATGCGGTGGCCACCGCGGTGCAGTATAATCTGCCCTGTGTTTGGATTGTCATGAATAACTATGCCATTGGCGCCATCCGGGACCTGCAGAAATTCTATTATGGAGGCCGGATCATTGGGACCAGCTTTGAGAAGTATGAGGGCAGAACCTACCACGATGGCGAACTGTGGAATCCTGATTTTGCTGCTATGGCCCGGTCCATGGGCGGACAGGGCGTTACGGTCACCAAACCCGGTGAGATTGCCGGCGCGGTAGAGCACGCCATCCAGTCCGGCCTGCCCACGGTCATTGACGTGAAGATTGACCGGGATATCACCGTCCCTCTGACAACGACTTGGCAGATGCCCCCCATCCCGCCCGCTCTGCCCACCTTCGGAAAGATCAAGGTGCGCTGAAAAGCGGAAGGTTTGGCAAATGGCGGGAGAGGATAAACCCTCTCCCGTCCAAGAAAGGAGTTCTGCTATGGAGGCAATGGAACGATGGCTGTCCTCCCAGCAGGGAGACCTTTCTGCCCCGGGACTGCATCTGTTGGAAGCGGCCCTGGCAAGCTGGCGTTATTGTCCAGCAGGCGTGCTTCCAGAAGGGCTGAGGGAAGACCTTCAGCAGGCCTTGGGAGAGGAAGAGGTCCAGGCAGCGGTGTTGAATCTGCTGGCCTGCCACATTTTAGAGGAGGTGCCGGGACAGGAATCCTCTGGACTCCGCCTGCGGGAGGAAGCGAGAACTACGGTATCCGCCTACCTTCGTCGGACGCGGGAAAAAGTTCTGTGGAGAACGGCGCAGGGGATGGTGACAGGGGAGACATATCTTTTCCAACTGGTGCAATACTTACAGCAGTTGGAACCATCCTGTACAGTGGCAACGGGACAGGATGGGGAACTTTTCCTCACTGTGGAAGGGGAGCGTTACCAAATTTGGAGAACCCTCTCTCCCTTTTGGTTGCCCTTGGCGGTGAAAGAGGAGGATGGGGACAGGATCCTTGTCTTTGGTCCCTTTGCGGCCCAAGACTGGGGACGGCTTTACCCCTACTATGATTGGGAGGCCTTTCGGGATACAATCGCGCTGTATGATCCCTGGCGCCAAGAAAAGATGAGCTTATGCAGAGGGCGCGTGCCGGTGTACATTGATTGGTTCCACCGGGATCAATATCAGGGCAGATTCTCCATCCCTGTCAAGTTCTGTGACGTCCTGCATCAGCTGGGACTGATGCGATACAACGATGAGCGATAAAGGGGTGGGAATGCAACAATCAATGCGATTAGAAAAAAGAAAGGAAAAGAGGTGCAGGCAATGACAAATGAACTCCTGTTGGTTGGAACGCTGGTAGCCTACTTTGGATTTATGCTCCTGGCGTACAAGCTGTTTGGCCGGGCGGGATTGTATGGATTCACCATATTTGCCACCGTGGTGGGAAATATCGAGGTGTTGTTGTTGGTCAATGCCTTTGGCATGGACCAAACCTTGGGCAACGTCATCTTCGCCACGACCTATTCTGCGGCCAAAATTTTAAGTGAAATGGAGGGTGAAAAGGGACCGGACTACGCAAAGAAAGCCACTTGGCTTAGTGTGGGGACCACCGGGGTGTTTATGCTCATCACCCAGACGTGGGCCTGGTACGCGCCGGCGGATGGAGGACTGCTCCAGCAGGTGTTCTCGAACTCGCCCCGGATCATGCTTTCCAGCCTGGTGGTGTATGCCATCTGTATGCTGGTGCAGATTGCGGCTTACAAGTTCATTTGGACGCTGCAAAAGCATCGGGAGAGCGGACAATGGGTCCGGGCAGGTGTATCCACTCTGTTTACCCAGCTGGTTAATACCATCCTCTTTACGCTGTTCGCCTTCCTCGGTGTCTATGAATTTAGCGTGATGGTTGACATTATGCTGGCAAGCTATATTATCTTTATTGTCACATCATTTTGGGATACGCTTGTCCAGATCGTGGCAAAGAAAACTTGTAAAAAGAGCAACATTCTATTTAAGGAGATTGACTGACGATGAAAGTTTTGGTAACCGGAACCAGCACGGGAATCGGCCGTGGGATCGCAGAGAAATTTTTGGCTGAGGGCTATGATGTCATCGGATTTGATGTGGCGGAGAGCACCATTGACCATGATAGATACACCCATTACATCGTAGATGTTGCCTGCCAGGAGCAGCTTCCTGAGATTGGCGAAGTGGATATACTTATTAATAACGCAGGCGTCCAAGACAGCGGACGTGACATTGATGTCAACCTGCGGGGTACCATTTACTGCACGGAAAAGTATGGGATTCAGCCCAACATTAAGGCGATCATCATGACGGCCTCTGTCAGTGCCCACAACGGCGCGGAGTTCCCGGAATACTGTGCCAGCAAGGGCGGTGTACTGGCCTATACCAAGAATGTGGCGCTGCGAGTGGCCAAGTACGGGGCGACCTGTAACAGCATCTCCGCCGGTGGCGTGATCACGGAGCTCAATGCACACATCCTGGAAAACAAGTCGCTGTGGGACCAGGTCATGGCGGAAACGCTGATCCCCAAATGGGCTACGGTAGAGGAGATGGCGGAGTGGACCTATTTCCTGGCGGTGGTGAACAAGAGCATGACTGCGCAGGATGTTCTAATTGACAACGGAGAGATTGCCAAGGCCAATTTCGTCTGGTAACCGATTGCTTCCCGAACGGGGGCAGAGGGACTTACAGCCCTCTGCCCCTGGTATCAAAGGAATTGCATTCCTGCCCCCGGACGAAGCGCCGGAATCCCCCGGGTTTTGGACCGCGATAAAAATAGGAGGGACGGCCATGAAGCGTGAACGGGAGACAGTACACCAGCGGGGCAGGCTGGTTTATCAGCTGGAGGAAACCCCGCCTATGGGCAGACGCCTTCTCTACGCCATGCAGTTTGTGATTATCTTCATTGGTTCCATTGTGCTGGTGCCGATGCTTGCCGCGGACGATCTGGGTTGGGGACCAGAGCAGGTCACATTCCTGCTCCAGTGTGCCATCTTTACAGGGGGCATCGCCACTTTTGTCCAGGCCAAGGGCCTGGGACCGGTGGGGGCCCGGCTTCCGATCCTTCTGGGGACGACGTTTGTGGTGATCACGCCGCTGGTGGCAATCACCACGGAGTATGGGTATGACGCGTTCCTGGGCGCGGTCATTGCCGGGGGCGTGGTTTATGTCCTCCTGGCATGGTTTGGCTTCCGATTCCTGCGTAAGTTGTTCAGCAGCACGGTTTCCGGTACCCTGGTGATCTCCATCGCGCTGACGCTGGCCCCCTCCTGCGCGGATATGATGGCAGGGGGCAGTAACCCAGTGGGCGGCGGTTACAACGGATGGCAGAACTGGGTTCTGGCGGTAATTACTATGGGAATCTGTCTGGTGGGCCACTGTTTTGGAAAGGGATTTCTTAAAACCACCAGCCTGTTTTTCGGGTTGGCCACTGGATATATACTGGCGCTGGTCATGGGGGTGATTCCCTTTGACAAGGTGGAGGAAGCGGCATGGATTTCTCTTCCCAGGCCTTTTGCCTATGGGGTGTCTTTCCACCTCCAACCGATTCTGATTATGGTGGTGATTTATTTGGTGACCGCAGTGGAGTTTATTGGGGACACCACGGCCACTGCCATGGTCTGTGAGGAGCGGCTGCCCACCCAGCGGGAGCTGCGGGGCGGAATCCTCTGCGATGCACTCTCCAGTGTTTTGTCTGGGGTATTCAATTTTGCCCCCAATATTTCTTACAGTGACGGTGTGGGGATCATTGGAAGTACCCGGGTGGCCAGCCGGACGGTTATGATGACCAGTGGAGTTCTCATTACCCTGGCAGGGCTGGTTCCCAAATTCTCGGCGCTGCTATATACAATGCCCGCTCCTGTCTTGGGAGGTGCATGCCTTTTCCTGACGGGGATTATGCTCATGGCGGGCATTGAAGTGGTTCTGACGCAGCCGCTGACCCTCCGCAATTCTGTTATCATCGGGACATCTCTGGCGGTTGGGATTGGGTTCGGGTTCAGCGGTGTTTTGGAACAGGTGCCAGTGCTGGTACGTACCCTGTTCAGCGGGATTCCTGGAACTGCGTTGACAGGGGTATTTCTCAACCTGGTGTTGCCATCAAATCACTGATATTTCCTCCCTGTCTTGATAAAAGCCCTTTCCCCCAGTGGATTCCACTGGGGGAAAGGGCTTTTTGGGTTGTTGTATCCTGGGATTAGCCGTGAGAAGGCGGCGCAGAGAGGGAGACAAAGCTGGCGCCGGAACGAGCCGCCAACTGCCGATAATGTTTGTACAAAGGGGCAAAGCGCGTGGCATAGGAACGTTTCCAAGGCTTTCGCTTGCCGCAGAAATGTAGGATTGCCGTGTGCTGCATCACCCAGTCCATATGGTATGCACCGCCGCTTCGCAGCAGGTAGCCGGAGTAGTATCGGGCGTCATAGTTCCACAGCGCGTCATCAATTTGCAGGGTTTGAGCACCATACAGTGAGTTGAATACATCTTGGTCTGGTAGAAGAAGCTCATTCTCATGGTCACGGACATATTGGAAAATGGCTTCTGGCTGCACCAAGACACGGGCAGCCTCTAAATCCATGAGCATCACACCGGAGTTGTAATAGTCCTGTTCCGTCTTCAGGCGGATACGATTGATCCCGTTCATCACGTCAACCACACCGATGTGGGAGGCGGCGGCAAAAACATTTCCCTGCAGATCGAGGTCCCATAGGGGACGCAAAGGATTAATCACGAGAATATCCGGGTCAAGGTAAAGAACCCGTTTCAGTGAGGCTGGGAGGATGTGGGAAGCCAACAGCCGATAGTACATTTCCTGTGGATACTGCTTTGTGATGGGAGCGCCCTGAAAGAGCTGCCGTTCCACAGCAATCGGCGTCAGTGGAACGCCGTGGGCACGGCAATCGTGTTCCAGTGCGTCCAGCGCGGTCTGAGGAATGGCGCTGTGCAGAAGCCAGACATGGAACTGTTCCCCGGGGTTGTTGAGAAGGATAGAGGTCAGCATGGTTTCGAAAGGGGCGATATAATTTTGGTCAAAGGTGACCAAAAGATGAATGCTTGTCGATTTCATAGGCTGAGATTCTCCATGGATCGCATGCCGTTGGGGGCTTGTCCAAGCGTAGAAAAGTCCACCTCTGGCAGAGGATAAATTTGAACTGATTTTTTATATCTTAGACCGAAACCAAGGATTTATCAAGTAAATTGGTTGCAAATTCTTTTGCAGTCATGGTAAGCTCAGGAAAAAGGGAGACGATGGGAGAGGATCACCATGATAACTTCTGGTAAAAAAGCTATGCTGCCCAGTGAGCGTTCCAAGGTATGGAAGGTTGTCACTTCGGTGGAACACTATACATGGCGCAGTGATCTGCGGGGGACGGAAATTTTGTGTGAAAATCAGTTCCTTGAATACCCCAAACGAGGCCCTGTGACTGCCTTCACCATTACAACAGTGGAGCCTTGCAACCGGTGGGAGTTTGATATGGAAAACACCAACATGCGTGGGCATTGGACGGGGCTGTTCACGCAGACAGAGGAGGGGACAGAGATGGAATTTACAGAGACCGTGGAGGTGAAAAAACGTTTTCTCAAGCTGTTTGTAAAAGGATACCTGAAACGGCAGCAGACGCGATTTGTCTCCGATCTAAAGAAAGCATTGGAAAAGGCATAGCTGTGTTAGCATGTTTCATAAGCGGCAAGGGGGCGATATGGACAAAAAAATAGAGAGCGGATGCAGCACCGTTCTCCATTTTCTTCGATCCTATCTGGTAAACAATCAGAGCCATGGGGGTTCCTGGAAGGGAAGCGTGAATTAGTGCTTCCCTTAACGGTCGCTGACGGGAGGAATGTTGGACTCCCAGTGAAAGATAAAGTCATCCAGGTCTTGCGGCGCTGGCAGTACAGGGGGAAGGGTGCGGGTATTGTGCTCAGACATAAAGAAAGCCTCCTTTTGAAGATATCCAACCCAGTATATGCAGCGGGGGAGAAACTATGTGCGTGGCAAAGCCGGAAAATATCGCCGGACGCAACCCTTTGCCACTTTGGGCAAACATTGCAAGAGACAGATGGGAATGGGGACTATGGTTTCGGGCAGACTATGCCTGGGTGATGAGAATGAAATATGAAGATCCCCGGATGGAAGCTTATTTTAACTCGCTTCCTTCCAAAGTGCGGGCGTTTATCAATAATTCCCGCGCCGATATCAGCACACCCGGTGAGCTTATGCTTATCGGAGAACATTTTCGAAAGAGCTTTGGGGAGCCGGAAGAGGGCCCCCGGGGCAGGAACTAATCTGTTTTCTTTTGGACTCCCCCGAGCACCAATGTACTGGTGTTCGGGGGCTCATTTCACGCCAAGAGAAAACAGCGGCTTTGGCAATGATGATATATCGGGAAACATTCCCTGTGTGCGGCAGCGTTTCCGCTTTCCCAGCCGGGGATTCTGTTGCATTTTGCGAAAAGAAATTCCTTTAAAATCAAAAAAGGGGATTGACAATTCCATCTAACCGTGCTATATTAATTAAGCACTTAAGAGTGTGACGACCGGGAAATGCCGGAGTGGCGGAATTGGCAGACGCCTGGGACTTAAAATCCCATGGGAGAAATCCCGTGCCGGTTCGATCCCGGTCTCCGGCACCATATCGCGGAGTAGAGCAGTTGGTAGCTCGTCGGGCTCATAACCCGGAGGCCGCAGGTTCAAGTCCTGTCTCCGCAACCATGAAACGTGACCGATTATATCGGTCACGTTTTTTTGTATTCAAAATGAACCATATTTGTCATACTTAAAGAAGAATACGATATACCATAGTTTGGGATGCCGGCGGGGGCATGGTCCAAAAGAAGCATAGGGGGCACCTGCCTGCATCGACCTGAAAATAGTAGAAAAAGGGTCGGCAGAATGCTATAATAAAAAAACCTTCGGTGGCTCTGTGAAGAACCAGGGAGGGAAAAAGGGGCGTGGAAACCGATGCCGCGACAATCTGGGATGAGTGCCTTGGAAAAAGAGTGGAAGGCCATTGAAAAACGGGAACAACGCCTGGCCAAGCTGGCCCTGCAGGGAAAAGATTCTGCCTGGAAGGGGAAGCTGGAAGAGAAGGTCCCGCCTAAGGTTTCCCGGGCGTTAGAGGCGGCGTTTTGCAAAGCCTTTGCGCTGGTGTTTGAAAAAGGAACGGGGATCATTGAGAAAAGCTATGACAGCGCGGACCTGCGGCAGGCCTATACCCGCCGGGAGGAGGGCGTGCGGCAGACGATGGACCGCCGGTCTCTTCGCCGGGTTCAAGGGGAGGCCCGAACGGGGGAGAGCCGGAACCTTCTCCTGACCACGGTGGAGGGGATCGGCCTTGGGGCCCTGGGCATTGGCCTGCCGGACATTGTGCTTTTTGTGGGAATGCTCCTGAAAGGAATCTATGAGACCGCTCTGCGGTATGGGTTTTCCTATGACACACCGGAGGAACGGCTGTGGATTCTAAAGGCGATGGAGGCATCCCTGACGAAGGGATCGGGCTGGTTGGAAAGGAACCAGGCAGTGGACCAAATTATGGCAGGCAGCGTGGTTCCAGATCAAGAGGCATTAAAGCGGCAGAGGGACCGAACCGCCCAAACCTTTGCCATGGATATGCTGTTGTTGAAGTTTGTCCAAGGGCTTCCCTTAGTGGGGGTGCTGGGAGGCGTGGGGAATCCGGTGTACTACCGCCGCGTACTGCGCTATGTCGCGTTAAAATATCGTAAACGATATCTATTCCAAAAGAGAGAGGAGCTGGCGGAATGAACGAATTTATTTTGCCCCAGGGAGACCGCGCGGCACTGATGCCAGGGGCCGCATACAGTGTGCCTGGGCTGTTTCTGTACTCGGATTTGATTTACCAATGCCTGGATCAGGTCAAGGAGAAGTTTGGCTACGCCATTCCTGTGCGGTATCTCTACGGTGCGCCTAAGGTCCGATGGAACTGTGGCCGTCTGATTATTACGGACCCCCATTATACCCGGGAGGAGATATTTCAGGAACTGGCAGGGGCGGTGGCACGGGGAATTGTCCCATTGCTGACCTTCTCCTCCCCAGAGATTGCCCCGGCGGATTTGGGGGATTCTGCCTGCAATGAGGTTCTGGCCATGGCGGAGGAGGTGGGCGGTGGAGTGATTGTCTCCAGTCCGCTGCTGCGGGATTATATCCGGGCGCATTATCCCCGGGTGGAGATTCACGCCTCTGTCATTATGACTGCCTTTCCTGAGAAGCGAGACCGGGCGTATTATGCTGGCCTGGCGCGGTCGTATGATCGGTATGTGGTCCACCCGGACGACAATTTTCAGTGGGATTTATTGGAGAGCCTCCCCAAAGACACTGCGGAAGTGATTCTCAATGAACGGTGTGTGCATCAGTGCGCCCAGCGCAGAGCCCATTATGAATCCATCGTACAGGATCAGAGGGTGCTTATAGAGGGGGAGGGAGAGCTGACCAATTTCCTGGACCGCTGTCCCTTTGTGCCGGATCATAAGCAACACGGGACCAAAGCCAGAAACATATCCTTGACCACGCAGGAGGCTGTGAGACTGCGTCAGATGGGATTTACCCTGTTCAAGCTGCAGGGACGGCTGGACATCCCTTACGTTTTTTTCTTTGATTTTCTCCGCTATACGTTGGAAAACCAGGTGGCCTTCCCTGCGATGTTCCCCATTTTTTCCTATGCCATCCGAGGGCATTTGAAAGACAAGGAGCGCCGGCGCAGGGAGCGCGGAACACGGTAAAAAGACACGCCCGTGAAACAAATGCACTTTGTTTCACGGGCGTGTTTCCATTCATAGATGGAACCGGCGCCGGACTTCTTCCCGGAGGGAAGGGACCCGGCGGACAACGATCAAGGGAATGATCAGAATCACGCAGACGGCCAGGACGATGAGGGACCAGCCGGGAGACCAGTGGCCCAGAAAGAAGAGGTCAACAAACCGCTCTACCCCCAGAATGAAAACGCCGATGGAACCGATCACCAGTGTCATGGAGGTCAGTGTGCTCCGTTTCCTGCGACCCATGGTCAGCCCCCAAAAAAGGAAAAGAGCGCCCAGCAGGAGAATAATGGGGAGCGCCAGGTGCCAATACCAGTCCCATCCGTCTAAATCCACGGCAATCAAAGAGACATAGACCGCGATGGCCAGCACATCTGCCAGCAGCTGGAGCCGAAAGGTATCCTTCCGATGATGGAGCAGAGGGGGAACGGTCCAAATCCAGATCATCAGCGCCGCCCCGATCACGTACAAAGACCAAGTGCGCTGGGTGCGCAGAAAAACGTTTAGCACACCGCAGCAGACAGCCACCGAGGCCAGGATTGTGGAGAGAAGAATGGCGACCTGGAGTTTGGAGGCAGGGGGAACCTCTTTCCGCTCTGTGGGAAAGGGCTTGGGCGCCGTCTGATTGACTGGCTGGTTGGGGTTATGGACTGGGGTGTGGCAGAGTGGGCAGAATGCGGCGGTGTCGTCCAACTCCACACCGCAGTTGACGCAGTAAGACATGTGAATCCCTCCCAAAGGATCAATGGGTGCGATTGGACTCTACTTTCACGGGAATCCCTTCGCGGACCAAATGGCAAAAAAATCTTCGTTCTGTTTCACTGGAGACTCCGGTGCCGGCAAAGGTGATGGACATGGTGTTGCCATAGCTGATGGAGGCGCAGTGGGGGGAGGGGCGGGTGGCCTGTCCCAGCATGACCTCCATCCGCTGAATGTGGGGTTCCATTTCCGGGGGAACCGGGAAGGCGCCGGGGTTGGTATAGGTTCCGGAATAGGGGCGCACGCCCACCAGTTTGTAGGAAAAAGCCATGACGGGGTTTTTTAGGGCCAAAGGAATGATTTGCAGAAAGTGATTCTTGGTAAACTGCACATTCCCTGTGAGTTTGGCCTGCATTTCCTGCCGGTTAGCGTGAAGGTGCATATAGCTGTGAACCTGCCGCACAATTTCAGGCAAAGTATATTCCCCTAATGTGGGGTCAATGCAGGGGCGCATGGTAAGGATAAAGTTTCGCAGGGTTTCCGAGGGGAACCAGGGGCGCAGATTGATGGGAATGGCCAGTGCCACAGGCTGGGGATGGCGAAACCGGCGGGCCGCCTGGTTTTCCAAAAGGCATTGGAGAAGAACTGCGGTAAGATACTCTGTGATGGTGGCTTGGTATGATTTTGCAACCTCCCGCAGCCGGTCCACCGGAACCAGCCCCAGGGTGACGTTGAGGGTATAGAAAGGCTCGGGGGCGCTGGTGTTGGGGAAGGCGGTCTTTTCCAGCTTGCCCCGCAGCGTCCGGCTGCCGGCATACCGGGCATAGGCGTCCTCCAGCTCTTCCTTTCGGGGTGGGGCGGTAACATCCAAAATGCCCGGCCCATTGGGGATGGAAAAGCCCAGCTCCCGGAGATAGACCGCCAGCAGCGTGCGGAGGAAGACCAGCGTTCCGGCACCGTCGGAGATGGCGTGGAAAACCTCCACGGAAATCCGCTTTTCATAATAGAGGATGCGGATCAGCCAGTCATTGTCCTCGTGAAACCGGAGAGGCTGACAGGGGTTTGCCATGTCCGGTTTCACAAAGGGGCCGGGATTGGGGTTGGGCTCAAAATAACACCAGAATGCGCCCCGGCGAATCCGTACCCCAAAGCCGGGAAAACGCGGCATGGTCTTCTGCACAGCCCGCTGGAGCGCCTGCGGGTCTACCGCCTTAGTCATAAGTGCCGAGAAGCGATAGACTGCGGAGTAGCGTTCCTTCTGAATGGCAGAATAGAGTACCCCTGCGTTGTCCAAGGGGTACCAAGTATTTTTTTCCTGTTTCCTGGGCACAGGCAGGGCCTCCTCCAGAAAAATTGTGTGTTCACAAATACATTATAGCAAGAGAAAAGGAGAACGCAATAGTTTTCTGGCACCGCATCCAAACATCAGAAGAATCCAAACAACCTGCTGGAAGCAAAGGAGGACTTCCCTTTCCCGGCAGAACATGATATACTAAAAAATCAACACGCGCTGGAGAACAGGCCAGAGAGGAGCAATGCTATGGACCCGAAAAAACTCTCCATTCGATTGAGCGCCAAGGGGAAAAAAGAGGAGAAGGCAGGAAAAGAGGACCGCCGTTTGGCCCCGATGATGCGGGCGCTAAAGGCCATTCACTCTGTTGGAGCACCGGATTCCATGAATCCGGAGGATTTGGCCAAGCAGCGGGCAGGGCAGGAGCTTCTGGGCAGGCTGGCGGCACCGATGATTGTCATGAAAAAGTGGGAGCCCTTTTCCCTCAAAGGGATGGCCGCTGCCTGGGTGAAGCCGGATTGGCCCCACGACAGACGCCGGGTGATCCTTTACTGCCATGGTGGAGGCTATACCAGCGGAAATTTGGGATATTCCCGGCCTCTCGCTTCCAAGCTGACCAATGCCACTGGATGGGAGACCCTGTGCTTTGAGTATCGTCTGGCTCCGGAGCATCCGTTTCCCGCTGCGGTGGACGATGCCCGAAAGGCGTGGGACTATCTGATGTATCTGGGCTATGGCGCTCGGGATGTGGTGGTGGCGGGAGACTCCGCAGGGGGAAATCTGGCACTGGTTCTCTGCCATCAGCTCAAAGAGGCGGGAAGGCAGCTCCCGGGACGGTTGGTGTTGATGTCGCCTTGGACCGATATGACCGCCAGCGGCCGTTCCTATACCCAGCGGGCAGAGATGGACCCCACCATCACTATGGACTATATTCAGGCAGTGCGGGAAGTCTACGCGGGGGGAAGGGATCTGACCTCGCCCATGCTCTCGCCTCTGTTTGGAAATTTTGAGGGGTTTCCTCCTACCTTGATTCAGGTGGGGAGCAATGAAATCTTGTTCTCAGATTCCCTGCGGCTGCGGGAGCGGATGCAGACGGCCAAGGTTCACTGCCAGCTGGAAGTGTGGAATGACATGTGGCATGTTTTTCAAATGTTTCCGGTTCGGAAAGCGGCGCTGGCCATGGAGAGTATTGGCAATTTCCTGCTGGAACAGTAACATAGAGCAAAAGAGAGCGGCAGGTCCTGTCAGGGGCCTGCCGCTGTCCTGTGGCAGGCAGTTATGCCTGCGGAGGGAGGAAGAGATCAGCAACTGAATATAAAACGGCCTTTCCCGCCAGCTTAACCCGATCCCCTTCCAGGCGGCAGTATAGCGTGCCGCCCCGTGGGGAAGCCTGTTCCGCCACCAAGGAATTCTGACGCAGACGACGGGCCCAAAAGGGAATGATGTGGCAGTGGCCGGAGCCGCATACGGGATCTTCCGGCACACTTAACTTTGGCGCGAAACTGCGGGAGACACAGTCTGTTTGGGTCCCGGGGGCGGTGGCGTGGCAGAGAAGGCCGTCTAAGGCTGTCAGCTTCTCCCAATTTGGACGCAGAGCCCGGACTGTGGCTTCCTCGGGAAAGACACAGAGGAGGTCCCGCCCCAGGTAGACCTCTGCGGGAACAGCTCCTATCGCCTCTGAGATCTGGGGCGTGATTGGGACGGGCGTCAGGGAATAGGCGGGAAAATCCAGTTCATAGAGTGTGTCCCGTTTGGTTACCGTCAGTTCCCCGCTTCGGGTGTCGAAAAAGAGGGTCTCCGTTTCGGAAGAGGCGCTTTGCAGCAGAACAAACGCAGTGGCCAGGGTAGCGTGTCCGCACAAATCAATTTCTCCACCTGGCGTGAACCAGCGCAGGTGGTAGCGGTCTCCCTCCCGCACGGTAAAGGCAGTTTCAGACAGGTTGTTTTCCCGGGCAATACACAGCATCTGTTCCTCAGACAGCCAGGATTCCAGGAGACAGACGGCGGCGGGGTTTCCGTGGAATACTCGGTCTGTGAACGCATCAACGACATACTGTTTCATAGAACATTCTCCTTTTCTGCTTGGATAGGGTTGCGATACGGTGGAGCGTTGGCTTTTTGCTTTATTATAAAGGATAGCTTTCCTGCTGTCCAGATGGGGCAGGTACAGTGCGGCCATTTTGCTCGGGACCTTCGCGTCTGTGAGGGCAGATTCTCCTGGTTGACAGGCACGGCAATCGTTGCTACAATGGGGGCATCTGGAAACAAAATATTGTAGAGTATTTGTAGCATACAGGTGCTTGCCTGCGGGCGAGTGAAAAGGGAATACGGTGAGAATCCGTAACGATGCCGTCACTGTGTATGGGAGCTGCTTTTCGTGCAATCACTGGGAAACTGGGAAGAGAAAAGCCGCGAAGAACAAAGTCAGGAGACCTGCCTGTATGTAGAATCTCAAATCTGCGGTCTACGGATTTTTGTTCTCACAAATGACGTCTAAAATACGGGAGTATTGCAGCTTCATTGGTGGAGAGACGGTCGCGGAAACGCGGCCGTTTTTTGCAATGTTTTATACCAGAAACAAGCCATAGAAAGAGGTATGAAATGATGGGAAAGAAACTGCTTGCACTGCTGCTTTGCGGGGCGCTCCTGGTGACGGTGCTGGCCGCTTGCGGCGCGCCAGAGGAGAAGGAGGTATCTGCGGAACAGGACAGCCAACCGGTGGAGACAGAAAAGGAACCAGACACTGGGGACGCCTCTCTGGACAACCCCCGGAATCAGGATGGTATCGGGGAGAAGGAACTGCTGGTGGTCAGCTTTGGCACCAGCTACAATGACAGCCGACGGCTGACCATTGGCGCCATTGAAAATGCCATGGAAGAACCATTCCCAGAGTATGCGGTCCGGCGGGGCTTTACCAGCCAGATTATCATTGATCATGTGAAAAGCCGGGACAATGTCTCCATTGACAATGTGAAGCAGGCCCTGGACCGGGCTGTGGAGAACGGCGTAAAAACCCTGGTGATTCAGCCCACCCATCTGATGGACGGACTGGAGTACCATGAACTGGTGGACGAGGTTGCCCAATATTCCGATGCCTTTGAGCACCTGGCCATTGGAAAACCGCTGCTGACGTCAGAGGCGGATTTCCAGGCGGTGGAACAGGCCATTACCGAGGCCACAGCGGAATACGACGATGGCAAAACCGCCATCTGCTTTATGGGACATGGCACAGAGGCAGCGTCCAATGCGGTCTATGAAACCCTGCAGGATCAGTTGACCCAGTCTGGGCATGAAAATTACTACATCGGCACGGTGGAAGCAGAGCCTTCTCTGGACACGGTGCTGTCTGCGGTGCAGAAAGGAACCTATGAGCGGGTGATCTTGGTACCGCTGATGATCGTGGCGGGAGACCATGCCAACAATGACATGGCCGGAGAGGAGGCGGACTCCTGGAAAAGCACCTTCGAGGCGGCCGGATATCAGGTGGAGTGCCTGCTGAACGGTTTGGGTGAGCTGGAGTCCATTCAGAAAATTCTGGTGGAGCATGCCCAGGATGCCATAGACTCCTTGAATTCTTGATAGAAAAATAGGGATTCAGCAGCCCGAAAGGGAACCTTTCGGGCTGCTGTTTCTGAGTGGATGGAGGAAACCATGAAGAAATGTATCATGTGTTTGGCCGCAGCCCTGCTCTTGACCATGGCTGGCTGCGGAGCACAGCCGGAGGAATCTAAGCAGGCGGTGGCCGATCAAAGTGATATGGCACAGCCCCAAGAAGTCGTAACCGAGGGAATGGAACCGGTCTATGCCTCCCAACTGAAGGAGGGCGAGTATTCTGTGACTGTGGACTCCAGTTCATCGATGTTCCAGATTGTCTCCTGCACTCTGACGGTGAAGGATGATGCTATGACTGCGAAGATGACAATGGGGGGAACCGGCTACCTCAAGGTGTTTCTGGGGACAGGAGAGGAAGCGGCCGCTGCGGACGAGGCTGACTGCATTGCTTATGAAGAGACCGCCACGGGGGAGCATACTTTCACCGTGCCGGTGGAGGCCTTGGACAAAGGCATTGACTGTGCGGCATACAGCAAGCGAAAGGAAATGTGGTATGACCGGACTTTGGTGTTCCGTGCCAGCTCCCTGCCCCAGGAGGCCTTTGTGGAAGGGACAATGACCACAGTGGCTGATCTGGGACTGTCAGATGGTCGTTATGAAGTCGCTGTTACGCTGGAGGGCGGTTCCGGTCGGGCCAGCGTGGATTCTCCAGCGCAACTCACCGTCAAGGAGGGGCAGGCGACTGCTACCATCGTGTGGAGCAGTGCCAACTATGATTATATGAAGGTGGACGGCGTGCAGTATGATCCGGTCAACACAGAGGGAAACGCAGCCTTTACCATTCCCGTGGCGGGATTTGACTGTAAATTGCCTGTGCTGGCCAATACCACAGCAATGAGTACCCCCCATGAGATCGAGTATACCTTGACATTTGATTCTGTAACCCTGGAGCGTGTGGAATGAAGACAAGAAAAAAACTCTGGATTTTTTTGCTGAGCCTCTTCTGTCTTGTCCTGGGTGGATGTGGAGCGCAGGAGGGAGAGACAGAGGCAGAAGCACCAGGCGTGTCCTGGGAAAGCCTGTCATTTCCGCAGGAATTGGAGATTCTGTATGCCACCCAGTTTTCTGCAGCGTCTTCTCCTGAGGGATATACCAAAATTTCCATTGAGGACGGCTTGTCCTATCTGGTGGTGCCGGAGGGCGCGGCGGTCCCCAGCGGCGTGCCGGCAGAGATCACGGTGATTCAGCAGCCCTTGGATCATATTTATTTGGCGGCTACCTCTGCTATGGACTTGTTCCGGGCGCTGGAAGCCATAGACAGGGTTACCCTGTCCGGCGTGGAGGCGGACGGATGGTATATTCCGGAGGCCAAAGAGGCAATGGAGCAGGGGAGGATGGAGTATGCCGGAAAATACCGGGCTCCAGACTATGAACTGCTTCTGTCACGGTCCTGTGATTTAGCCATTGAGTCCACCATGATCTACCATACTCCAGAGGTAAAAGAGCAGCTGGAGGACTTTGGTGTGCCGGTGCTGGTGGAGCGGTCCAGCTATGAAAATCACCCTCTGGGCCGTATGGAGTGGATTAAGCTCTATGGGCTGCTGCTGGGCCGGGAGGATGCGGCGGCGGAGTATTTTGATACACAGGTTGAGAAACTGAGAGACATACTGCAAACAGAGAACACAGGGAAGACAGTGGCGTTTTTCTACATCACCTCCAATGGAACGGCCAATGTGCGAAAATCAGGAGATTACCTGGCCAAAGCCATTGAACTGGCCGGCGGAACCTATTTGTTCCAGGATTTGCCGGGGGAAGACAATGCCCAGGCCACTACAAACCTGCAGATGGAGGCCTTCTATGCCAAGGCAAAGCAAGCCGATGTGCTGATTTACAGCAGTACCATTGACGGAGAACTTCAGACCATGGAGGAGCTCTTGGAAAAGAGCCCGGTTTTGTCGGATTGCAAAGCGGTCAAAGAGGGGGCGGTCTGGTGTACGGGGAAAAATCTGTTTCAGGAGAGTCTGGGGCTGGGAGACTTGATGGTGGATATTCATAAAATTCTGACCGAGGACCAAGTGGCCCGGGATGAGCTGACCTACTTGCATCCCTTGCGGTAATGGGGGAGGACGGCACACATGAAGCGGGAGACGAGACGATATGGGATTGCATTTGCAGTGCTGCTGGTGCTGTTGGGAGGGCTTCTGATCTGGAACCTGAACGCAGGCAGTTTTCCCATGACGGCCTCGCAGGTGCTGGCGATCCTCTTCGGACAAGGGGGAGATGAGACGGCCAGCCGGATCGTTTGGGATATCCGTCTGCCGCGGATTTTGGGGGCGGCGCTTCTGGGCGGCGCACTGTCGATTTCCGGCTTTTTACTGCAGACATTTTTCGCCAATCCCATTGCCAGCCCCTTTGTGCTGGGGATTTCCTCCGGGGCCAAACTGACCGTGGCACTGACTATGATTTTTCTCCTCCAGCGGGGGATTCTATCCAATTCCTTTGTGCTGATTGGGTCAGCCTTTGTGGGGGCCATGCTGTCCATGGGGTTTGTGCTGTTGGTTTCCCAAAAGATCCGGCGGATGTCTGTGCTGGTGATTTGCGGAATTATGGTGGGTTACATTTGCTCCGCCGTGACCGATTTCGCGGTGACCTTTGCCGAAGACGCCAACATCGTGAACCTTCACAACTGGTCGGTGGGCAGTTTTTCTGGAATCACGTGGAGCAATTTGGGGGTCATTGCGGGGACGGTGGGCCTGGCGGTCCTCTGGGCCTTTTGTCTGTCCAAGCCAATGGGCGCGTATCAGCTGGGGGAGAGCTATGCCCAGAGTGTGGGGGTTTCCATCCGCCGGTTTCGCGTGGAGCTGATCCTTTTGTCCAGTGTTCTGTCCGCCTGTGTCACGGCTTTTGCCGGTCCTATCTCCTTTGTGGGCATCGCGGTGCCCCACTTGGTTCGAACACTGATGGGGACCGCAAAACCCATTTTGGTGATTCCCGGGTGCTTTCTGGGCGGTGCGGTGTTCTGCCTGTTCTGCGACTTGGTCGCCAGAACGGTTTTTGCGCCGGTGGAGATGAGCATCAGTTCTGTGACCGCCCTGTTTGGCGCGCCCATTGTCATCTATATGATGGTCCGCCGACAGAGCAAAGCCATGTAAGTGGGGAGAGACAGATGAACGCGTATTATCTTCAGACAGAACAGATGACGGTGGGCTACCATGGCAAACCCCTCATTGAGAAAATCAATCTCTGCCTTCGGCGGGGGGAGATCATGACGCTGATCGGCCCCAATGGGTCTGGCAAATCCACCATTCTCAAGAGCATCGTCCGGCAGCTGCGGCTTTTAGGCGGTGTGGTGCGGCTGGAGCAGGTCTCTCTGGAGGAACTGTCCCCCCAGGCGGTGGCGCGGAAGATGTCCGTCCTAATGACAGACCGCCTTCAGCCAGAGCTCATGACCTGCCGGGAGGTCGCGGCGGCGGGACGGTATCCCTACACCGGAAAACTGGGGCTGCTGACCCAGCGGGATTGGGAGAAAGTCGATGAGGCATTGGCCCTGGTCCACGGGTCTGCGCTGGCGGATCAGGCCTTTACTGCCATCAGCGATGGACAGCGGCAGCGGGTCCTGCTTGCCCGGGCACTGTGCCAGGAGCCTGAGATTCTGGTGCTGGATGAACCGACCTCTTTTTTGGATATCCGATACAAGCTGGAGATTTTGAGTACTTTGAAGGAACTGGTTCGTCAGCGTCAGCTGGCGGTGGTCTTATCCCTTCACGAACTGGATCTGGCCCAACGTGTTTCCGACCTTGTGGTGTGTGTCCACAACAATGCCATTGAGCGGTGTGGGCCGCCGGAAGCGGTGTTTACCTCTGATTACATTACTACACTGTATGAGCTGACCCAGGGGAGCTATGAACCTGGCTATGGAAGCCTGGAACTGCCCCGGGTTCAAGGCGCGGTCAAAGCCTTTGTCATTGGAGGCAATGGGGAGGGGATTGGGACATATCGCCGGCTGCAGCGGGAGGGGGTCCCTTTCGTCGCCGGTGTTCTCCATGAGAATGATGTAGAGTTTCCCGCAGCCCAGGCTTTGGCGGTGGAGGTGATTGCCCAGAAGGCCTTTGAGCCCATTGGGGCGGCACAGTATCAACAGGCCATGGCGTGGTTGGAACGCTGCGAGCGGGTCTTTTGCTGCTGTGAGACCTTTGGCACCATGAATGAACCAAACCGTTGGCTGAAACAGGCGGCGCGGGAAAGGGGAAAACTGGTGGATTGGACGGAGGCCCCCCATGGCCTTTGAACACTATATCTATTCCAATGGAAAGAAGCTCCGCTGCGGATTCACCACCGGGACCTGTGCGGCCTTGGCGGCCTCGGGGGCAGCCCAGAGACTGCTCACCGGCCGGTGGCCGGCGTCGGTTTCTCTGCGTACCCCCAAGGGACTTTTGGTGGAAGTTCCCCTGGAAGACTGCCGTATGGAGGGACCAAGCGCGGTCTGTGGGGTGCGGAAGGACGGCGGAGACGATGTGGATCAGACCACAGGCGCCTTGGTCCAGGCTGCGGTGTCACCCTCTGTTCAGCCGGGCATTTCCATTGAGGGGGGGCCTGGTGTGGGGCGTGTGACCAGGCCGGGGTTGGACCAGCCGGTGGGGGCCGCAGCCATCAACCGGGTTCCCCGGCAGATGATCCGGGAGCAGGTGGCGTCCCTCTGCCGTCAGACAGGGTATGAGGGAGGGCTTCAAGTGACCATTTCTGTACCTGCGGGAGAACAGATTGCTCAGAGAACCTTTAATCCCCGCCTGGGGATTGAAGGAGGCATCTCCATTTTAGGGACCTCCGGCATTGTGGAGCCCATGAGTATCCAGGCGATGATAGATACCCTTCAAATTGAGCTCCGCCAGACTGCGGCCCAGGGGCATCGGGGGGTGATTCTGACCCCGGGAAACTATGGGCAGGATTTTCTTCGCCAGTGCGGACTGGGAGGCGGAAGGATTCCTGTGATTCGATGCTCTAATTTTGTGGGAGAGGCTCTGGATGGGGCAGCGGCAGAGGGATTTAAGCGTGTACTGCTGGTAGGCCATGTGGGAAAATTGGTGAAGCTGGCCGGCGGGATTATGAACACCCACAGCCGCTGGGGTGACTGCCGGACAGAGTTGTTTTGTGCCCATGCGGCTGTGTGCGGGGCGGGTCAAAGCACCTGTCAGGCGCTGCTGGAGGGGGCCACCACCGATGCCTGTCTGGAGATTTTGGAACAGGCAAGCCTGCGGGAAGCGGTGATGGCCCGCCTGATGGACGCCATAGAGGCCCATGTCTCCCGCCGGGTAGGCGGTGCTTATCGTGTCGGGGTAATCCTGTTCTCCCATGTGTTTGGGGAGTTGGGTAGGACCCCAGGAACCCAGGAGGTGTTGAAGCAATGGGAGCGGGAAGAGGAATTTTTTTCGGAGTAAGCGTGGGCCCGGGTGACCCTGAACTGCTGACCAGAAAGGCATGCCGGGTGCTGGAGGCCTGCCCAGTGATTGGAGCGGCTCAAACAGCCCGGGGGGAGCAGCTGGCTCTGTCTATTGCCCGGAGGGCGGTGGATCTGACGGGCAAAGAAATCCTGTCTCTGCCGTTTTCCATGGCGCGGGATCTGGCCGTGCGTCAGGCGGCTTGGCGTCGGGCAGCGGCGATGGTCCGGCAGGTTCTTGACAGAGGGCAGGATGTGGCCATGGTGGTGCTGGGGGATGTGTCGATCTACTCCACATATTGCTATTTGATGGAGCTGCTCCGGGAAGAAGGCTATGAGACGGAGATGATCCCAGGGGTGGCCAGCTTTTCCGCTGTGGCCGCCCGGCTGGGTGTCAGTTTGACCACCATGGAGGAGCCTCTGCATATTCTTCCGGCCTCTCAGCAGGCACAGTGGGAGGGATTGACACTGCCCGGCACCAAGGTGCTGATGAAATCCGGGCGAAGCCTGAAGGACTTGGTGGAAAAGCTGGCAGAAACCGGGCAGTTGGAGCAGGCTGTCCTGGTGGCAAACTGCGGTCTGGACCAGGAGATGGTCTGCACCGATTTGCGGGCCCTTCCAGAGGGGGCGGGGTATTATACTACCATTCTTGTGAAGGAGTGAAAGCATGGTTCATTTTGTAGGCGCGGGGCCAGGAGCACCCGATTTGATTACCCTGCGGGGGGCGGAGCGGCTGAAGAAGGCGGATGTGGTCATTTATGCCGGCAGCTTGGTCAATCCGGTGCTGCTGGGTCTGTGTTCTGCGCAGTGCCGTATCTTTAACAGCGCGGAGATGACCTTGGAGCAAGTGCTTTCCACCATGGAACAGGCGGAGAGGGAACAGAAACAAACGGTGCGTCTGCATACAGGGGACCCCTGCCTCTATGGGGCGATCCAAGAACAGATGGATGCGCTGAAAAAACGGGGGATTCCTTACACGCTGACACCTGGTGTGTCCAGTTTCTGTGGGGCAGCTGCCGCAGTAGAGGGGGAGTATACCCTGCCGGGCATCAGTCAGACTGTGATCATCACCCGGATGGCGGGCCGAACCCCAGTCCCGGAGCGGGAGAATATTGCCTCTTTGGCCGAGCATGGGGCGACCATGGTGATTTTCCTGTCGGCCTCTTTGCTGGATGGGTTACAGGAAGCACTGCTCCAGGGGGCCTATACCCAGCAGACCCCTGCGGCGCTGGTGTATAAAGCGACCTGGCCAGAGGAAAAGGTGGTACGCTGCCCCTTGGGGGAACTGGCTCAGGCGGGACGTGACCATGGCATCTCCAAAACAGCGTTGGTGCTGGTGGGGGATTTTTTGTCGGGAGACTATACCCGAAGCCGATTGTATGCGCCGGATTTCTCCACGGAGTTTCGGAGGGCATCCGAATGAGGCTGGGATTTGCGGCGTTTTCCGCCCAGGGCTATGCCCTGGCCCAGCGGCTGGCCCAGGTTTTGGGGGGCACGGCAACCCGCTGCGGGGTAGACTGCCCTTTGCGTGACTGGATCAGAGAGGCGTTTTCCCGATACGAGGGCCTGGTATTTGTAGGCGCTGTGGGAATTGCCGTTCGGGCCATTGCCCCCTATGTGCAGAGCAAAACCACAGACCCCGCTGTGGTAGTGGTAGATGAGGGAGGACGGTTTGTGATCCCCCTGCTCAGCGGTCACTTGGGCGGGGCCAATGGGCTGGCTCACCGAATCGCGGCAGCGGGAGGGGGAAGTCCTGTGATTACCACGGCCACAGATGGGCGGGGGCTGTTCGCCGTGGACAGTTGGGCGAAAGAGCAGAACTGCCATGTGATGGAGCCGGAACGAATCAAAGGAGTATCCGGAAAACTGCTGGAGGGGGAGACCATCTGGATGCGCTGCCCGTGGGCGGTGTCCGGGCTGCAGCCGGAAGGGGTGCTTCTTGGGGAAGCGAGGGACTGTGATGTGGAGGTGACTCTTTCTCCTGGGAAGGACCCAGCCCTTCATCTGGTGCCGAAAATCTTGGTGCTGGGTGTGGGCTGCCGGAGCGGTGTCGGCAAAGAGACCCTGGCGGCGGCGGTGGCCCAGACAATGGAGCGGTTACACTTCGTGCCGCAGGCTATTGCCCGGGTCTGCTCCATCGATTTGAAGAAGGAGGAGCCGGGCCTGCTGGCTTTTTGTGCAGAAAGAAAGCTGCCTTTCCTTACCTACTCCCCCGACGAGCTGGCACAGGTCGCAGGGGACTTTACTCCATCAGAATTTGTCCGTCAGGTGACAGGGATCGACAACGTCTGTGAGCGCAGTGCGGTTTTGGGCAGTGGGGGCGGCCCACTGCTCCAGAGAAAATGCAAGGGGGGTGGAGTGACCTTGGCGGTGGCACAGATCCCCTTTCAACCAGAATGGCGGTGGTGACATGGAAAGAAAACGGATTTACTTGGTGGGCTTGGGGCCTGGTGGAAGGGAGCAGATGACCCAGCAGGCCTATGCGGCCCTGGCGGATGCGGATGTTTTATGCGGCTACACAGGATACGTGGACCTGGTGAGAGGGTGGTTTCCGGAAAAGGAGACCTATACCACACCGATGACCCAGGAGCTGGCGCGCTGCCGCTGGGCGCTGGAAACCGCGCGAGAGGGCAAATCTGTGGCTATGCTGTGCAGCGGGGATGCTGGTGTATATGGCATGGCTGGCCCTCTGCTCCAGCTGACCGAGGGCGGGGAAGAGGTGGAGATCACAGTGGTGCCCGGTGTCACTGCGGCGCTGTCCGGCGCCGCTATGCTGGGGGCTCCGCTGATGCACGACTTTTGTGTGATCTCACTGTCAGATCTGCTTACACCTTGGGACCAGATTGCCAAGCGGCTGGTGTGCGCGGCAGAGGGGGACAGCGTTATCGTTTTGTACAACCCCGGCTCCAAGAGGCGGAGAGGGCATCTGCGGCGGGCCTGTGAAATCCTGTTGGAGCGGAAGCACCCAGAGACGGTGTGCGGATGGGTCCGCAATGTGGGAAGAGAGGGGAGTGAAGTCCGAATTCTCTCCTTGCAGGCGTTAAAAGAGACCGAGGTGGATATGTTTACTACCGTATTTATTGGCTCCAGTACCACCCAAAGGATAGGGCGCTGGATGGTCACGCCGCGGGGGTATGAGAATAAGTGATGAAAATTCTTCTCTTTGGTGGCACCACGGAAGGCCGCCTGTTAGCGGAACGGCTGGTGGGAATGGGACACCAGGTGACCGTCAGCGTGGCCACGGAATTGGGCGCTGAGATACTGCAAGGGCAGTTTTGCGGACCAGTTTTGACCGGGCGAATGGACCTGGAGGCCATGGCAAAACTACTTCCATCGTATGATTTGTGCGTAGACGCCACCCATCCCTATGCGGTGAAGGTGACAAAGCAGCTCCAGGCCGCCTGTGCTGCGGCGGGCGTTCCGCTGCGGCGTCTGCTTCGGAAAGAGAGTGGGCAGGAGGGCTGTATGGTGGTGGACAGCTGTGCCCAGGCAGCATCGTTCTTGCAAAAACAGCGGGGCAATGTGCTCCTGACCACTGGGGCCAAAGAACTGGGAGCTTTTGCTGCGCTGGAGCCTGACCGGCTGTTCCCACGGGTGCTCCCCACCCATGCCAGCCTGTCGGCCTGTGAAGCGTTGGGCATTCCTCACCGAAATATCCTGGCCTTGCAAGGGCCGTTTTCCCAGGAAATGAACGCGGCCATGCTGGCGCAGTATCAGATTCGCTGGCTGGTCACCAAGGATGGCGGAGCGGTGGGGGGATATGAGGAAAAGTACGCGGCGGCCCAAGAGCGCGGGGTTCCGGTGATTTTGATCCGTCGTCCAGGGGACAGTGGCAGTTCTATGGAGGAACTGCTGAAGTCGTTGGAAGGGGGAGAGATGCCATGCACGTTACGTTAATTGGACTGGGATGCGGCGACATGGAGACCATAACGGCGGCGGCACAGCGAGCCCTGTCCCGGGCGGAAGGGATTTTCGGGTCACGCCGGCTGCTGGAGGGACTTCCGCCCAGCGGTGCGCAACGGGTTGCGGCGGTGCAACCGGAAGAAATTCGGGACCATCTGATCCATGCCGGCTGGGCAGAGAGCTGTGTGATACTGAGTGGTGACACAGGCTTTTACTCCGGGGCGAAGCGCCTGCTGCCTGTGCTGGCGGCGGCGGGGTTTACGACGACGGTGCTGCCGGGAATCTCCAGCCTGCAAGTTTTTTCGGCCAGGCTGAAACGCAGTTGGCAGGACTGGCGCCTCTGTTCTGCCCATGGAGTAGCGGTGGACCCGGTGGCGGAGGTATGCCATGGGAAGCCCGCATTTTTCCTCACGGGCGGTAGCTTGACCCCGGCGGAACTATGCCGGCAGTTAACGGAAGCTGGACTGGGGGGCTTGCAGGTGACAGTGGGGGAGGACCTCTCCGGGGAAGGGGAACGCATTTCTCATGGCACGGCGGAGAACATGGCGGAGAGAACCTTTTCGTCCCTGAGCGTCCTGTTGGCCGAGGCGGCCCCCCGCCCGCCACGCCGGACGCCGGGGCTTCCCGATGAGGCGTTTCTGCGGGGAAAGGTGCCTATGACCAAGCAGGAGATCCGGTCCGCTATCCTGACGAAACTGGCGGTGACGCCCCAAGATATCTGCTGGGATGTGGGGGCGGGCACCGGCAGTGTCAGCGTGGAGCTGGCCCTCCAGGGCCGGTCTGTCTGGGCAGTGGAGCGGCAGGCGGAGGCCTGTGAGCTGATTCGGAAAAACCGAGCCAAGTTTTCTGCGTGGAATCTCCATTTGCAGGAGGGAACCGCGCCGGAGGCCTGTGAGACACTGCCTGCGCCGGACGCCGTTTTTGTGGGAGGCAGCGGCCGGCGGCTGCAAGAAATTTTGACGCTGGTTGTCCGCCGGAATCCAAAGGCCAGAATCTGCGTATCCGCTATCGCCTTGGAGACGTTACAGGAGGCTGTGAGATGCTTGGAAGGACTTGGGTACCGAGCAGACGTCACACAGATCTCCGTCAGCCGGGGCAGGTCAGTGGGGCAGCTGCATCTGCTTCTGGCACAGAATCCGGTTTTTTTAATTACGGGGGAGCCTGTATGAAACGGCTGATGATTTCTGCTATGGCCAGCGGAAGCGGGAAAACCGTACTGACCTGCGGCTTACTGGCGGCTCTAACGGCCCGGGGACACGTTGCCCAGGCGCTGAAATGTGGGCCGGACTACATTGATCCCATGTTTCATGAAAAGGTTCTTGGCGTACCCAGCCGTAATTTAGACCTTTTTCTTCAGGGGGAAGACGGGGTGCGGCGGACCCTGTTGAAACAAAAAGGGGACTATGTTGTGGTAGAGGGCGCCATGGGATTCTATGACGGTGTGAACGGCACAGACCGGGCCAGTGCCTGGCAGGTGGCGCGGGCAGCCAATCTGCCGGTGGTTTTGGCCATCCGGCCGGGGGGAAGCAGCCTGACTTTGGCCGCTCAGGTCCGGGGACTTTTGACCTTTCGGGCGGATTCTCAGATTCGTGGGTTGGTTCTTACTGCTTGTCGGCCCTCTCTTTACGCCCACTTGGCGCCTATTTTGGAAGAAGAGACCGGACTGCCGGTTTTGGGTTACCTCCCTCCCATGGAGGAGGCAAACATTGGCAGCCGTCATCTTGGCCTGCTGACGCCAGGGGAGATCGCAGACCTGAATCAGCGGTTCCGCAAAGTGGCGGAGCAGTTGGAAAAGACAGTGAATCTGGACGCCTTATGGGCGTTGGTGGAGGAAACAGAGAAAACAGCCGTTCAAGACCGCCCAAGACGGTTCCGACCAAGGAACTGCTGTGCCATCGGCGTGGCGTGGGATGCGGCCTTTTGTTTTTACTATGCGGATAACCTGGATGCCCTTCGGAACGCCGGGGCGGAGTTGGTTTTTTTCAGCCCCTTGCAGGCGGACGCGCTCCCAGAGGTGGACGGCCTCTATCTGGGCGGCGGCTATCCTGAAGTATATGCCCAAGCGTTGTTCCGACAGGCGGGAATCCGCAGTGCCATCCGGGCTGCCCTTCGGGACGGCATGCCCACGGTGGCGGAATGTGGAGGATTTTTGTATTTGCAGGAGCAGCTGCAGACGGAGCAGGAGGTTCCTTGGCCCATGGTGGAGGCGCTGCCCGGCATGGGCTATCCTACCCGTCAGCTGCGGCGGTTTGGGTATCTCACCCTCCAAGCGGAGCGGGACAGCTTGCTGTTTCGCGCGGGGGAGGAGATTCCAGCTCATGAATTTCACCATTGGGACAGCACCCAAACTGGAACGGCGCTTTTGGCCCAAAAACCATCGGGAAAGCACTGGCGGTGCGGATATGCCACAGACACCCTTTATGCGGCCTTTCCCCATCTCCATTTTGGGGGAGGGCTTCCTTTGGCGGAACGCTTTGTGTCAGCGGCAGCGGCCTATCGGGAAAGGAAACAGAGATGACTTGGAAGGAGACCTTGGAGAAAATCCAGGCGGGAGAGGAAACGGCGAGAGCGCAGGCGCTCCGGCGCTGGGACAGCCTGGCCAAGCCTTTGGGGAGCTTGGGCATTCTGGAAGAAGCCATTGTCCGGATTGCGGCGCTGACCGGGACAGCGGAGGTCTGTTTGAAGAATCGGGCACTGGTGGTGCTGTGTGCGGACAATGGAGTGGTCAGCCAGGGGGTCAGCCAGTCTGATGCGTCCGTGACGCGGGCGGTGATCGCCGCGCTGGGGAACCAGAGCAGTACCGTCAACTATATGGCCCAGAAGGTAAACTGCCAGGTGGTGCCGGTGGATTTGGGGGTACTGGACTTTTTGGGTGCGCCAGGGGTGAAAAACTGTCGAGTCCGCAATGGGACAGGAGACATTTCTCAGGGCCCTGCAATGACCCGGGCGCAATGCATCCAGGCAATAGAGACTGGGATTTCATTGGCCCAGGAGGCCAAAGAGACAGGGGCGTCCATCCTCCTAACCGGGGAGATGGGGATTGGAAACACCACCACCTCCTGTGCCGTGGCCAGTGTTTTGCTGGGAAGGGACCCGGGCCAGCTGGCCGGACGGGGCTCGGGACTGTCTGAGGAGGGCTTCCGGCGCAAAGTGCGGGCGATCCGGCAGGCCATCTGCCGCAATGCCCCTGACCCGGGGGACCCAATTTCAGTGCTGCAAACCGTAGGCGGGCTGGATTTGGCTGGCCTATGCGGTCTGTGCCTGGGCGGGGCTTATGTGCGCCTGCCCGTGCTGCTGGATGGGCTGATTGCCGATGTGGCGGCCCTCTGTGCCGTCCGACTCTGTCCCCAGGCGGCGGATGCCCTGCTGGCGGGACATGTATCGGCGGAACCCGGGGCACAGTGGGTTTTGCAGGCACTGGGCCTGCGGGGGATGATCCAGGCAGAGATGCGGCTGGGAGAGGGAACCGGTGCGGTGGCGGCCTTGCCGCTGTTGGACCTTGCCCTGGCGGTCTATCAAAGCGGTCATACCTTTGCGCAGCTGGGCATTGAAGCCTATACGCCGCAGTAAGAAGGAGAGGACGAGCATGTTTACCCTTGTCATTGGTGGTGCTGCCAGCGGAAAAAGTGAATATGCGGAGGCCCATGTGGAGACCCTCCCAGGCCGTCGGCTGTACATTGCCACCATGGAGCCCTGGGATGAGGAGTGCCGGGCGCGGATTGCCCGCCACCAGGCAGCCCGGGCGCACAAACGGTTTACCACAGTGGAATGCTATCGGAATCTCTCCCAGCTTACTGTTCCCCCGGATAGCAATGTGCTGCTGGAGTGTCTGGGAAATCTGGTGGCCAATGAGCGATATGGGAGACAGGGCGGCGGCGTGGCCCAGGCTGTGGCAGGGGTAGCGCATTTGCTGCGGCAGTGCAGGCACGTCACAGTGGTGACCAATGAAGTGTTTTCCAGCGGGGAGGCGTACCAGGGGGATACCTTATCCTATTTAAGGGACCTGGCGTGGGCCAATCGGACCCTGGCCCGCCGTGCGGACCGGGTGGTGGAATTGGTCTGTGGTTTGCCCTGTGTTTGGAAGGGGACGGAAGGATGAGGGGAATTCTGGAAACCGTGGCGGTGGCATTTTCCATGTTCTCCGCGCTTCCCATGCCCCAGATTTCCTGGGAAAAACGGAATATGCGGTATGCGCTGTGTGCCTTCCCCCTGGTGGGAGGGGTGATCGGTGGATTGTGCTGGCTGTGGGGGGAGCTCTGTCAGTGGGGGGGCGTGCCGGACCTTCTGCGAGGGGCCGTGCTCTGTCTGCTCCCTGCGGCGGTGACAGGGGGCATCCATTTGGACGGCTATTGTGACACGGTGGATGCCCTGGCCAGCCATGGCACACCGGCGCGGCGGCAGGAAATTCTGAAAGACCCCCATATCGGCGCCTTTGGGGTCATTCGTCTGTGCGGGTATTTTTTGCTCTCGTTTGCTCTGTGGACCACGCTGGCCGCCCCGGTGGGAAAGGAGCTCTGCCTGAGCTTTTGTCTCAGCCGGTGCCTGTCCGGCTGGGCGGTGGCGAGATTCCCGCTGGCAAAGCATTCGGGCCTGGCTTATACCTTTGCCACCGCCGCAGATCGGAAGCGGGTGGCTTGGATTTTGCTGCTGGCCGGCGTGGGCCTGGGGGGAATCGTATGCTGGAAGAGTTTGGCCGGCGGAGCCATGGTGCTGGCGGCACTGCTGGTATTTTGGGATTACTGGCGAAGGTCCAGGAAATACTTTGGCGGGTTGTCCGGGGATTTGGCCGGCTGGTTTTTGCAGCGGGTGGAGCTTTGGATGCTGGCGGCCGTATGGATTGTGGAATGGGGGGCGCATCTTCTGTGATTTTTGTAACGGGCCCGTTGTTTGCGGGAAAGAAAGAATACATTTGCAAGGCTTTGGGCTGGTCAGAGGAGGACTTGGCCCGGCGGGGAATCTGGGAGGTGCAGAACCTGGCGGGCCAGGAGGAAGACCTGGAGAAGCTGGCGAAAAACCTGGCCCAATATGAGGTGGTCATCGCCACGGAGGTCGGGGGCGGCGTGGTTCCCGTGGACCCGGTGCAGCGACAGAACAGAGAGGCCGCGGGGCGCTTGGCTTGCCTCTTGGCCCAGCGGGCGGACCGAGTGATCCGTGTCTTCTGTGGTTTGCCTCAGGCGCTGAAGGGGGAACTTCCATGAGAGTGGAGCTGATCCGCCATGGGGAAACCCTGTGGCAGGGGACGGGACGGTATCAAGGACAGACCGATGTACCACTGTCTGAACAGGGAAGACAGGCGCTGTCTCCCGCGTCGTTCTCGCCGGAGAAAGTCTACATCACCGCTTTGCAGCGAACGAGGCAGACGGCGGAACGTCTGTTTCCCCAAGCGCGGCTGGTGGTGGTGGAGGACTTAGGGGAAATGAACTTTGGACGGTTCGAGGGACGAAGTGCGGTGGAGATGGAGGAGGACCCGTCCTACCGTGCCTGGGTGGAGGGCATGTGCCGGGGACAATGTCCAGGCGGAGAGAGTCTGCCTGCGTTTTCCCGCCGTGTCTGCCGGGCTTTTGCCAGTCTGCTGGATTGGGCGGTGGCCTCTGAGGAAGAGCAGCTTGTTCTTGTGGTCCACGGGGGAACCCAGATGGCGGTGATGGAGGCGTTTGCCATCCCATCTCGGCCCTATTTTTCCTGGGGTCTGCCCTGCGGGCAAGGCTATGTACTGGAGGCCGAAGGATGGTTAGAACACCGCCAACTGCGCTTGCTGGGAAAGCGGGACTATACAAAAGGGGGATGACATGGAACTTGTGGTGGCTGGGGCACTCAGCTTCTGCCTGGACCTCCTGCTGGGGGACCCAGGCTGGATTCCCCATCCTGTGGTATGGATGGGCCGGGCAATTTCCGGTCTGGAAGAGCGGCTGCGGCGGATTTTTCCCAAGACGGCGCGGGGAGAATGGGCCGCAGGTGCTCTGCTTGCGATCTTGCTGCCGGCAGGGACTTTGGCACTTACCTTTTCTGTATTGTGGCTTGCTGGGCAGATTCATCCTGGGCTTCGCTTCTTTTTGGAGGTTTTCTGGGGGTGGCAGGCGCTGGCTGTACGGGGACTGGGGAAGGAAAGTAGCCGGGTTTATCGGGCGCTGCGGGAGGGAACTCTGGAGCAGGCCCAGCAGGCGGTGGCCCGCATCGTGGGACGGGATACCCAGAGGCTGGACCGGGCGGGGGTCACCCGGGCGGCGGTGGAGACTGTGGCGGAAAACTTTTCCGATGGAGTGGCGGCGCCTTTGTTTTACTTTTTCTTGGGCGGCGCTCCCTTGGCCCTCTGCTATAAGGCCATCAATACCATGGACAGTATGGTGGGGTACCGGAATGAACGGTATCTCTACTTTGGCCGCTGGGCGGCCCGGCTGGACGATGGAGCCAACTGGCTTCCCGCCCGTCTGTCGGCGTTGCTGCTGGTGGCGGCGGCTTGGCTCTTGGGGGAGGATGGGAGAGGTGCCTGGCGGATCTGGCGCCGGGACCGGCGCAACCACGCCAGCCCCAACGCAGCGCAAACAGAGGCGGCGATGGCCGGAGCGCTGGGGGTTCAGCTGGCCGGACCAGCTTGGTATTTTGGGATACGGGTGGAAAAACCGACCATTGGAGAGCATCAGCGCCCGATTGTACCAGAGGATATTCTGCGCAGTAACCGGCTGCTCTATGGGGGCAGCGTCCTTTGCCTTGGCGTTCTGATCGGGCTGCGCTGCGCCCTTGTCTTGGGAGGAGGGATTGGATGAGAAGAGGAGAGCATGGCGGGGACTGGGCCGCCTACCAGATACAGTACCATGGGATGCCCCTGGACTTTTCCGCTAATGTAAGCCCTATGGGGATTCCTGCGGGCGTGAAACGCGCTCTGTACCAGGCGGTGGAGGAGGTAAATCGGTATCCAGACCCCTTGTGCCGGCAGCTTCGGGCGTGTCTGGGCAGGCACCATGACGTCTCTTCCGCCCAGATTCTCTGTGGGAATGGGGCCTCCGACCTGATCGACCGCCTGGTGCTGGCGCTTCGCCCTAAGCGGGGGATGGTAACTGCGCCGGCGTTTTCCGAGTATGGCCAAGCGCTGAGGCGGGTGGGCTGTCAAGTGGAGGAGTTTCCCCTGCAACGGGCAGAGGATTTTCGGGTGACAGCGCGGATTTTGGAGCGCATTACGCCTGCATTGGATATTTTATTTCTCTGTGAGCCCAGCAACCCCGCTGGACAGACAACAGACCGGGCTTTGCTGGAGAAGATCCTGGAGCGGTGTGATGCCTGTGGCGTCCTTCTTGTGGTGGATGAATGCTTTGAGGAATTTCTCCTGGACCGGTCCCATTCCATGGTTTCCAACCTGACGGGACATCACCTTTTGATTCTCCGGGCCTTTACCAAATTTTATGGGCTGGCTGGGGTTCGGCTGGGGTACTGTCTGTGCCAGGAGGAGACGTTATTGGAGCAGATGCGTTTGGCGGGGCAGCCCTGGCCGGTGTCCCACCTGGCCCAGGCGGCGGGGATGGCGGCCCTGGAGGAGACGGTGTATGGAGACCAGCTGCGGGCGTGGACCCGGCGGCGGCGGGAGGCACTTCGGTTGGCGCTGACCCAGCTGGGCTGTGATGTGGTGCTGGGGCAGGCCAATTATCTGCTGTTTTTCCATCGGAATTCGTCGTTGGATCAGGACTTGGCCCAGCGGGGGATTTTGATCCGAAACTGTGAGACCTACTCCGGCCTGGGACCTGGCTGGTTCCGGGTGGCGGTTCGAGAGGAAGAGGCGTGCCGACGGCTGATCCAGGCCATGGAGGAGTGCGTGGGATGACCAAACGATTGATGATTCAAGGGACCATGTCCGGCGTGGGAAAGAGCCTGCTCACAGCGGCCTTGTGCCGGATCTTTTGGCAGGATGGATATCGGGTGGCGCCGTTTAAGAGTCAGAATATGGCCCTTAACAGCTATATCACCGAGAACGGGCTGGAGATGGGCCGGGCGCAGGTGCTTCAGGCCTGGGCGGCGGGCCGGGAACCTGATGTACGGATGAACCCGATTCTCCTAAAACCGTCCAGCGACGTGGGCAGTCAGCTGATTGTCAAAGGGGAGGTCCGGGGGGACTACCAGGCGTCGGAATATTTCCGCAAGAAGCGAGAACTGATTCCGGAGATTCTGGCGTCCTACCACAGTCTGTGCCAGGAGAATGACATTCTTGTCATTGAGGGGGCGGGGAGTCCGGCGGAGATCAATTTGAAAGCGGATGACATTGTCAACATGGGGCTGGCCCGGCTGGTGGACGCACCTGTCCTGCTGGTGGGGGACATTGATCGGGGCGGGGTGTTTGCCCAGCTCTATGGAACCCTGGCGCTGCTGGAGCCAGATGAGCAGGACCGAGTGGTGGGCTGCGTCATCAATAAGTTTCGGGGGGATGTGACACTTCTCCAACCAGGACTGAAAATGCTGGAGGAGAAAACCAAGGTCCCGGTACTGGGGGTGATCCCCTATGTGCCGCTGGATCTGGATGAAGAGGACTCCCTGGCGCCCTGTTTGACACGGACTTCCCACCATAAACCAGTGGACCTTGCGGTGATTCGCCTGCCGCGGCTGTCTAATTTTACAGATTTTGCGCCGCTGGAGCGACATGAGGCATTGGGCGTTCGGTATGTCAGCCGAGTGGAGGAACTGGGGCGTCCGGACGGGGTCCTGCTGCCTGGCACCAAGAACACCATGGGGGACCTTCTGTGGCTGCGCCAGAACGGACTGGAAGCCGAGATCAAAAAACTGGCAGCCCAGGGAACCCCGCTGCTGGGCATCTGCGGCGGGTACCAGATGCTGGGACGCAGTCTGTCCGATCCGGATGGGGTGGAAGAAGGCGGTATGCTGGCAGGAATGGGCCTGCTGCCCTGTGACACGGTGTTTCTCCGGCGGAAGATCAGGCGAAGAACCCGGGCGAAGGTGGTAGCGCCGATGCTGGCAGGGGGAAATTTGGCAGGGTATGAGATTCACATGGGAGAAACCACGGTCCACGGTGCGCCATTTTGCCGCCTGGACGGAGGAAAGCCGGAAGGAGCCGTCCAGGGAAATGTATTTGGGACCTATCTTCATGGGCTGTTTGACACGGGAGAGCTGACGGAACGTCTGGCCCAGTGGCTCCTGTCTCGGAAAGGACTTGCGGGAGAGACCGGAGGTCTGCAAAGTCATCGGGCGCATCAGGAAGAGCAGTTAAATCAGTTGGCCTGTATCGTCCGGCAGCACATAGACCTGCCGGCTATTTATGAGGCAATGGAACAGAACGGGAGGGGAGAACGATGAAGCACAGTAGACCAGCTGACATTGAGCGGACCAGCATGGCGATCATCGCAGAGGAACTGCGGCAGAGGGGGATACAGGTCCCGCCGGATCAGGAGGCCGTGGTAAAGCGGGTGATCCACACCACGGCAGATTTTGAATATGCAGAAAATCTTGTTTTTACAAAAAATGCAGTTTCGCTGGGGGTTGCGGCCCTTCGAAAGGGAACGCCCATTGTGACAGACACCAATATGGCAAAGGCGGGCATCAGCCGGCCTGGGTTGGAGAAATTGGGGTCTTATGTGATGTGTTTCATGGCCGACCCTGCGGTAGCCCAACGGGCCGAGGCGCAGGGAACCACGCGAGCGGCAGCCGCCATGGAACAGGCGGCACAGGTGTGTCCCGGGGCAGTCCTGGCGATCGGGAATGCGCCCACGGCGCTGTTTGCCATTGCCCGACAGATGGAGCGAGGACAGTTTCCGGCGATGCTGATCGGGGTGCCTGTGGGATTTGTGAATGTGGAGGAGGCCAAGGAGCAGGTGCTTGCGCTGTGCCGGCGGTTTGAAGTGCCGGCAATTTTGGCCATGGGACGGAAAGGTGGCAGCAATGTGGCAGCGGCTATTTGCAATGCCTTGCTCTATCTGGCCGGGGATATGCTGGACCCTGCCGAACGCGGCTGGCAGTGAAAAGGAAAAAAACAGAAAAAGAAAGCCCTCAGAATTTCTCTTGTTCAAGGAATTCTGGGGGCTTTTTGGGATGATTTTGGAACATTTTATACAGTAAAGCGAGAGGAGAAGTCCAAAATTTACCCGGCGTTTTGACGATTTTATCGTGGAAGATGCGAAGAAAGCACTGTGCTTTTGGAGAATTGGAAAGCAAACGGGTAGGAATCAAGGATAGAGAGGAGATTGGCCGAAGGGGGAGCAGGGAAAAAATATGATAAGAATATCTTATGGGAAGAGGAGGGGGGAAAGAACAGAAGGGAGGAAGATGATCATGTGGAGGAAAGAATCAGGGAGAAGAAAATTGGATTCATAAGAAAAAGTGAAAGGAGAAGAGAAACGTATAAAGAGAAAGGAAAGGGGGGATGGCTCGAAAATGGACAGGAAAAAACTTGCACAAAGGTAAAAAGCAAGTTTTGGATTTCTTTATTGCAATTGAGAAAGACCTATGGTAGATTGTTCATAATTTCACAGAAAGTTTTCTTAACATACGAAAGGGAGAGAGAAAGGGGGTGATCGGATGTCTCTGGATGCGGTGAAACGAGTCATGGAAGTGGAGAAACAGGCTTCACAGCAACGGGAAGAAGGGGAACGAGAGGCCAGGCGCCGAATCACGGCGGCGGAAAAGGCAGGGGCGGAGCGCTTAGAGAGTGCTTGTCGAGCGGCGGAGATAAAAGTAAAGAAAATGATGACGGAAGAGGAAGAAAAGAATGCAAAAGAAACAGCAGAGCGGCAGGAGGAGGCTGCGCGCCTGTATGAGGAAATCAAGGCAGAAGGAGAGCGTCATTTGGACCAAGCCGCAGAGTGGATCGTGAGAAGGGTGGTGGAGTTCTAAGTGTCAATTGTAAAAATGAAGCGGCTGCGGCTGCTCTCATTGACTTCAGAGCGGGACCATCTCTTGGCCCGGCTGCAGCGTGCTGGCTGTGTGGAGGTGACAGAACCGGAAGAACCGCAAAGCATGCCGGAATGGGGCAGCTTGCTGCGTCGGGATTCCACAGCGCTCCTGACGGTGAAAAGTCAAGCCACTACGGTTCGGACCGCCTTGGAGAATGTAAACCGATACGCAGCAGTTCGGTCAGGACTGTTCATTCAGCGGGAGGCCATCCGGGAACAGGATTTTTTCCGGCAGGAAACGATGGAAGAGGCCTTGGCGCTGGCGGAAAAGATCAATGCCTGGAACCGGCAGCTGGCAAAGCTCCAGACCCAGGAGACCAATCTGAAGAACTTGAAAACCAGTTTGATGCCGTGGGCCCCGCTGGACCTTCCTCTTGAACTTCAGGAAACGGCCGCATCGGTATTTCAGCTGGGAACTTGCCCTCTGGCGGTGAATCTGTCCGAACTGACCGCACAACTGGAGAAAACTGCGGAGCGAGCCCATCTCCAGGAGATTTCCCAGGATAAGCATCAGCGGTATCTCCTGCTGATCTGTCATAAGGAGGCGCTGGAGCGGGCAACGCAGTGCCTGCGGGCCCATGGATATGGGATTTCTCACTGGAAGGCCCGTACAGGGACACCGGCGGAGAACATCCGTCGGGTGGAAGAGGAACTGCTTCAAAATCAACGGGAACGGGAGGACGTGATCCAGTCCATTTCCGCTTGCCAAAGCCAGAGGAAAAAACTGGAACTTTGTCAGGACCGCCTCCAGCAGGAACTCCAGAAGGAACAGGCGCGGGAAAAAATTCTCACCGATGGCACAATGATTTTTTTGGAGGGGTGGGTTGCCCAGACGGGGCTGTCCCAGCTGGAAGAAGAATTGAGCGACATTCTCTGTGCCTATGAATGGAGGGAACCTGATCCCGAGGAGATTCCCCCTACGCTGCTGAAAAATCAAAAGTGGCTTTCCTGTATCAACATGGTGACAGAGATGTACTCCCTGCCGGCTTACCGGGGAGGAATTGATCCGAATCCGCTGATCTTTGGATTCTTTGTGGTGTTTTTCGGCATGATGTTTGCAGACCTGGCCTATGGCCTGGTTCTCTGGGCAGTCTCCCTGGGAATCACCAAAAAGTATCGTCCCAAGGGGACGGTGGGAAACATGTTTCAGTTGGGACAGTACTTGGGAATCTCCACTGCCGTGTTCGGGGTGCTGACAGGTGGTTTCTTTGGAGACGCAGTATATCAGTTTACCACGGCGTTCTTTCCGGAACACGTCATTACCTTGCCGGCGCTGATCAACCCTCTGCAGGACCCGATGACCATTATGGTGATCGCCCTGGGGTTGGGGGTGCTTCACATGCTGTTTGGACAGTGTGTCCATATTTATATGGAGGCCCGGGATGGACGCCTTCTGGATGGCATTTTGGATGTGGTCCCTTGGTGGATTGTGTTTGCGGGGATTGCTCTGGCTGTTTTACAGGGGAGCGCTGTGGTGGTTCTGGTGGGATTTCTGGCACTGTTGTTTACCCAAGGACGGCATAAGAAGGGTATTGTACGGAAACTGCTTGGCGGTCTGGCCAGTTGGTATGATATCACAAGCTGGCTGGGGGATATCCTCTCCTACTGCCGTTTGATGGCCCTGATGCTGGCCACCTCAGTGATTTCCCAGGTGTTTAATATTTTAGCCACCCTGCCTGGAGAGGGCCTACCCAAGCCCGTGGGTATCCTGGTGTTTCTGGTGATTTTTTTGGTGGGAAATCTCTTTAACATGGGCATCAACATCATTGGGACCTATGTTCATGCGGCCCGCCTGCAGTATCTGGAGTTTTTCAGTAAGTTTTATAAGGAGGGCGGTGTTCCCTTTAATCCCCTGAAATATCAGACCAAATATGTGGACGTGACCACAGACAGCGGGGAGGTGGTGGAATGAGTATCCACGGGTTCTTCCAGACTGTGCCCTTGGAAGGGACTGCGCTTGCTCTGCTGGGCGCGGCCTTGGCAGTGGGGCTGCCCTGCGCTGGTTCTGCCACTGGAGTGGGAACTGTGGGCCGGGCAGGGGCTGGTCTATTGTCTGTGGACCCAGGGAAGTTTTCTCGGGTGCTGGTCATGCAGATTCTGCCGGGCACCCAGGGACTTTATGGCCTGGTCATCTGGTTTTTCGCATTGACCAAGCTGGGATTTTTTTCGGGAGAACTGGCGCATCTGACGCCGTTTCAGGGACTGGAGTTTTTCGGTGCCTGCTTGCCGGTGGCCCTTGGCGGCCTAATTTTCGGCATTGTTCAGGGCAGGATTTGTGCTGGGGGACTCTCTCTCATTGCCAAGAAGCCCAATGATCTGAGCCGGTCGGTTATTCTGGCCATTATGATGGAGTTTTACGCGATTCTGGCCCTGCTGGCATCGTTTTTAATGCTCAACCACTTTCAATTTTGAGGAGAGAGTCTGTGCCTCTTCTGACAGGAACAGGAGGAATCATTCATGGAGACAATTGGAATTGCATTGGCGTTTGTCGGCGCGGCCCTGGCAGTGGGCTTGGCCTGCTCGGGGTCTGCCCGCGGGGTGGGCAGTGTAGGAGAAGTGGGGGCCGGTGTGCTGGCCAACGACCCGGGAAAGTTCTCTCAGATTCTGATTTTGCAGATCATCCCTGGAACCCAGGGTCTGTATGGACTGGTGGCCTGGTTTTTTGCCTTAATGAAGCTGGGCTTTTTCTCCGGGGAACTGCGGGTATTGACTGGAAGTGAAGGACTGATGTTTTTGGCGGCCTGTCTGCCCATGGCCATCGGTGGCTTGCTGTCCGCCATTGCCCAGGGAAAGTGTGCAGCAGCCGGCGTGGCCCTGGTGTCCAAGCGGTCAGAGGAGCTGTCCAAGGCGATTATCATGGCCATCATGGTGGAGTTCTATGCCATTTTGTGCCTGCTGGCATCCTTCCTGATGCTCAATAGCTTATAATTATCCATTCTGGCAGAAAGGAGAGCATGGGGATGCACGGGATTGAAAAAATTACAGACCGCATTGCCCAGGATGCCCAGACAGAGCTTGAGGCCCAGCTGTCTCAGGCGCAGGAACGGGCGGACCAAATTCTGGCGGAGTATGAGACCCAGGCGCGGGAGGCGGTGGAACGTATTTTGGCGCATGGGCAGAGAGAGGTGGACGCGCACCGTGCCCAACTGCACAGCATGGCACGGCTGGAGGCGCGGAAACGAGTTCTGGCAGCCAAGCAGGATGTAATAGAAGCGGCGTTTGAGAAAGCTTTGGCCCGTCTGTGTGCCCTGCCACGGGAGAAAATGGTACCTCTGCTGGCCCGGTTGGCGGCAGTCTATGCGGAAACAGGGGAGGAGGAAGTGATTCTGCCCCCAGCATCCCGGCGGGCTTACGGACAGGACGTGGTGGACCAGGCCAACCAGCTGATTGGGGAGGGACACCTGACCTTGGGGCCGGCGGAGGAAGGAATCGCAGGCGGTCTGCTCCTGCGGCGGGGCCGGGTCGATATCAATTGTACCTTTTCCATGCTTCTGCAGCGACGGAGGGAATCGCTCAGTGCCCAAGTGGCAGAGATTCTCTTTCCCCGAGGAGAGCAGGTGTGAACGACGGATGAAGGAGGGCGCCTTGTGACAAGAAAAATACATGATACGGACTATTTGTTTTTAACTACCCGCGTCCGTGCTCTGGAGGGCTGCCTTCTGAACCGGGGACAGATGGAGCAAATGCTGGAAGCCGGAAGCCCGGAGGAGGCAGCCCGCATCCTGACCGACTGCGGTTATCCAGAACTGGAAACGGTCAGCGCAATAACGGTGGGGGAGATGCTGAACAGAGAACGGGAACGTTTGTTCCAGGATTTGGCGGAATTGGTTCCTGACCCGGCGATTTTGGCCGTATTCCAGTTGCCCCACGACTATCACAATGTAAAAGTGCTCTTAAAGAGCGAAGCAATGGGGATTCAGGAGGACCGGCTGCTGGTGGATGCCGGCCGTATTCCGTCGAAGCAGCTGGTCGCTGCGCTGCGGTCGGGAGAGGTTCAGAATCTGCCGCCGCAGCTGGGAGAGGCCATAGACGAGGCCCGCCAAGTGCTCTCAGCCACACGAGACCCGCAGTTGGGGGATATGGTTCTGGATCGGCGCTATTTCCAGGAGCTGCTTGTCCTGGCGGAGGAGACGGGATCTCTGTTTTTGCAGGGATATGTTCAGCGCATGATAGATGCGGCCAATCTCCGGACGGCAGTCCGTGTTCTCCGTATGGGGCAGGGGACGGAATTCCTGGAGGGAATCCTTTTCCCGGGAGGGAACATGGAGGTGGAGCGGCTTTTGACAGGGATCAATGGCGGAAGTATGCTGGAGGAATTGTATGCTTCCTCCCCCCTGGCACGGGCTGCGGAATCAGGAGCTATGGCGGCCCGTGGCGGTTCCTTGACACAATTCGAAAAGGACTGTGATGACGCGGTTTTGGATGAGGTCCGGCGGGCACAGTTTGTTGCGTTTGGAGAGGCGCCAGTGATTGCCTATTTGGCGGCAAAGGAGGCTGAAATCCTGGCAATCCGCATCATTCTGACAGGACGTTTGGCGGATTTGGCGCCGGATATTATTCGGGAAAGGCTGCGTGAGGCGTATGTATAAGATCGCGGTGGTGGGGGACCGGGACAGCGTGCTGGGCTTTCAGGCCCTTGGGCTGTCTGTCTTCCCCGTTGAAACAGCGGAAGAGGCCAGAAGGGTGATCCACGCCACAGCCAAGGAGGCGTATGCGATCATTTACCTGACAGAACAGCTGGGCACGCAGTTGAAAGATTTGCTGGCACAGTACGAAAAAGAGCTGGCACCCGCAGTAATTCTAATTCCCGGAAAAGAAGGGTCGCTGGGAATCGGGATGGAAAAGATAACAGAAACGGTAGAACGGGCCGTGGGTGCGGACATTCTGGCATAAGGTTTTTGCGCCAAGAAAGACGAGGTACAGCGATGGCCGCTGGCAAGGTCCATGGACGGAAAGAAGGGAAAAAGAGCAATGAGCAATGGTAAGGTTGTGAAGGTTTCCGGGCCCCTGGTGGTGGCTACGGGACTTGCAGAGGCGAACATGGCGGATGTGGTCCGGGTAGGGGAACAGCGGCTCATTGGAGAGGTGCTGACCATGACAGGGGACGCCGCTTCGATCCAAGTGTATGAGGAGACCTCTGGCCTGGGTCCCGGGGCAGTGGTGGAAACCACGGGGGCGCCGTTGTCCGTAGAACTGGGGCCGGGACTGATCGGTATGATCTATGACGGAATTCAGCGTCCTCTGGAGCTGATTGCCAGCCTCACAGGCTCCAATCATCTCCCCAGAGGGGTAGAGGTTCCGGCCCTGGATCGGGAGAGAACTTGGGAGTTTGTGGCGTCGGTTTCTCCAGGCACCAAAGTAGTGGGCGGGGATGTCATCGGGACGGTTCAGGAGACCCCTTCGGTCCAACATAAAATTATGGTTCCCTTGGGGATGACGGGGACCCTTCGCAGCATTCAAAGCGGAACCTATACGGTGACAGAAACCGTGGCTGTTTTGGAGAATGAGCAGGGAATTCAGGAGCCCCTGACCATGCTGCAGAAGTGGCCTGTGCGGAAAGGCCGCCCTTATCAGACAAAATTTGCGCCGGTGACCCCGCTTCAGTCGGGGCAGCGGGTAATTGACACCATGTTTCCAGTGGCCAAGGGAGGAACCGCTGCGGTTCCAGGGCCCTTTGGATCGGGAAAGACGGTGGTGCAGCACGCTCTGGCCAAATGGTCTGATGTGGATGTGGTGGTCTATATTGGCTGCGGAGAGCGCGGCAATGAGATGACCGATGTGCTCCGGGAGTTCCCGGAACTGGTAGATCCCCGGACGGGGGAATCCCTTATGAAGCGGACGGTTCTCATTGCCAATACGTCGGATATGCCTGTAGCGGCCCGGGAGGCCTCTGTATACACCGGGATTACCATTGCGGAGTATTTCCGGGATATGGGCTATGATGTGGCGGTCATCGCGGATTCGACCTCCCGCTGGGCGGAGGCGCTCCGGGAAATGTCTGGCCGCTTGGAGGAGATGCCCGGGGAGGAGGGATACCCGGCCTATCTGGTCTCCCGTTTGTCCCAGTTTTATGAACGGGCCGGTGTAGTGCAGTGCATGGGGTCTGATGGACGCCGGGGTTCTCTGACTGCGGTGGGAGCGGTGTCTCCCCCAGGCGGGGATTTGTCCGAACCTGTTTCTCAGGGGACGATGCGGATTGTTAAGGTGTTTTGGGCTCTGGATGCTTCACTGGCCTACGCCAGGCATTTTCCAGCGGTGAACTGGCTCAATTCCTATTCTTTATATTTGGATTCTCTCAGACCTTGGTTTGAGGAGCATTTGGGAAAAGCCTTTGTGCAAAATCGTACCCAGGCGATGCGTCTGCTGCAGCAGGAGGCCAGTCTGAATGAAATTGTCCAGCTGGTAGGCAAGGATGGCCTGGCGCCTGGGGATCAGCTGACCTTGGAGACCGCCAAAATGATTCGAGAGGACTTTCTCCAGCAAAATGCATTTGTTGAGGTAGATTCCTTCTCCAACTATGACCGGCAGTCCAGGCTGCTGGCGATGATTTTGGACTATGACCGGCTCTGCCGGGGAGCCCTGGAGAAGGGGGCAGACCCTGATGCGCTTTTCTCTCTTCCGGCCCGTGCGGCCATTGGCAGAGCCAAAAGTGTACCGGAGGAGCGATATATCCAGGCCTATGAAACCATTGCCCGGGATATGGCCCAGCAGATTGCCCAACTGACAGAGAAAGGAGGGGCGGATATATGATCAAGGAATACCGAACCATTGCGGAAATTGCGGGGCCATTGATGGTGGTCCGGCAGGTGGAGCGCGCGACCTTCGATGAACTGGTGGAGATCGAACTGTCAGACGGATCGGTTCGCCGTGGAAAGGTGCTGGAGGTCAATGGAGACAGTGCGGTGGTCCAGCTTTTCGAGGCCAATGCGGGGATCAATTTGGCCCATGCCAAGGTTCGTTTCCTGGGGCATCCCCTCCAGCTGGCGGTGTCCCGGGATATGCTGGGGCGCGTGTTCAATGGGATGGGGCAGCCTATCGACGGGGGACCGGAAATTTTGGCGGAGGAATATCGGGACATCAACGGTTTGGCGATGAATCCTGCGGCCCGGGCCTATCCCAATGAGTTTATTCAGACGGGGATTTCCTCCATTGATGGGTTGAATACCTTGGTGCGGGGGCAGAAGCTTCCCATTTTTTCGGGTTCCGGGCTGCCCCATGCGGCACTGGCGGCACAGATCGCCCGGCAAGCAAAGGTGTTGGACGGAGACTCAAATTTTGCAGTGGTCTTTGCGGCCATTGGAATTACTTTTGAGGAAGCGAACTATTTTGTCGAGGAGTTTCAACGGACAGGCGCCATCGAACGAACGGTTCTATTTACGAACTTAGCCAACGATCCGGCAGTGGAACGAATTGCTACCCCCCGTATGGCGCTGACCGCCGCAGAGTATTTGGCATTTCATGAAAACATGCATGTGTTGGTGATTCTCACGGATATCACCAATTACGCGGAGGCACTTCGGGAGATCTCCGCGGCCAAGAAGGAGGTCCCCGGCCGGCGGGGGTATCCCGGCTATCTTTATACGGATCTTGCCACTATGTATGAGCGGGCAGGCCGTCAAGTGGGGCGGGCGGGTTCCATCACCATGATCCCCATTCTTACTATGCCGGAGGATGATAAGACCCACCCGATCCCAGACCTGACAGGCTATATTACGGAAGGACAGATCATCCTTTCCCGGGAGCTGCACCGGGCTGGCATTCAGCCGCCGGTGGATGTGCTGCCCTCTCTGTCTCGCTTAAAAGACAAGGGGATTGGGGCAGGAAAGACCCGGGAGGACCATGCGGGGACGATGAATCAGTTGTTTGCGGCCTATTCTGCAGGTAAGCAGGCGAAAGAACTCATGTCAATTTTAGGGGAGGCGGCCTTGTCGCCCACAGATCTGCTGTATGCCCGATTTGCCGAGGAATTTGAAAAGAAATACGTCGGTCAAGGCTTTGAGGAGAATCGATCCATTCAGGAGACTTTGGCGATTGGGTGGGATCTGCTGTCGATCTTGCCGGAAACGGAGCTGAAACGGATCAAGCAGGAACACATCGACAAATATCTTCCCCGGCAAGCGTAAGGAGGCGGAAAGATGCCATCGGTCACAGTGAATGCCACGCGGATGGAATTGACCCGGCTCAAGAACCGGTTAAAAACAGCAGTGCGGGGGCACAAGCTGCTCAAAGACAAACGGGATGAACTGATGAAGCAGTTCCTGGAGAGTGTCCGGGAAAATCGTACCCTTCGGCGTCGGGTGGAGGAAGGATTGATGCGGGCCCATGGTTCGTTTACCGTGGCATCCGCTCTGATGTCCCCGGAGGGGTTGGAACAAGCGCTGCTTTATCCCAAGCAACGTGTGGAGTTGGATATGACCACCCGCAACATCATGTCAGTTCCTGTTCCTATGTATACTTTTTGGACGAAAGAGTGTAAAGGGAAAGGGCTTTATCCCTATGGCTTTGCCATGACATCCTGCGAAATTGATGGCGCAGTGGAGGCGCTCTCCTCTGTTTTTCAGGATATGCTGAAGCTGGCGCAGGTGGAAAAGACCTCACAGCTGTTGGCGCAGGAGATTGAAAAGACGCGTCGGCGGGTGAATGCGTTGGAATATGTTATGATTCCCCGTATGCAGGAGAGCATCAAATACATTAGAATGAAACTGGAGGAAAATGAACGAAATAACATAGTTCGATTGATGAAGGTCAAAGATATGCTCCTGGCTGAAGCGTTGGAAGAGAAACGGAGGCAGGATCAGGAAATAGTTCAACATCTGTAAAGTCAATGTACTTTACATATATTCAGGGACGGTCAACCTTGCAGTTTAATGGTAAGGTTGGCCGCTTTTGAATTTTGTATTTATTATAAAGAGAGAACAACAAGCTGGACCAGGCATGAAAGTGGAGAGCTGGACCAGCGTTTTTATTTCTTGGGAAACTTTCTCTCGTTGCTCCAGATAACTTGCAGGTATTTGGGTAGGCTATGCAGGGACTGGAAAGGGGGGCAGAGCGGATTTGTGCTTTGATTTCTCGAGAAAATATTAATATAACTTTAACACTCCAGGGAATTCGCTAAGGGCACATTCACGAGGGTTCTGCTATAATTGCTCTGCAAAAAAGAGAAAAACAAAGGAGGGAACAAAAGTGCTTGACCTAATTATGGTGGCCACATTGGCTGTTTGCTGTGGGCTTGTCTATTTGTTGGTCCACTGGTGTCACAAACAGGTGGACAGCAACGAATGACCCAGGCCAATGTATGAAAGGAGGAAGTATTGTGATCATACTTGGCGTAATCGTATTGCTTCTGGGCGCTTACCTTGTTTATGCGCTGGTTCACCCGGAAAAATTCTAAGGCACGCAGGAGGTAGCCATTATGCTGCAGTTAATCCTGACGATTATCATTTACTTGATCATCGTCATTCCCGTGGGCGTTTATTTGTATCACGTCGCCGCGGGGAAACGCACCCTGGCAGATCCGGTTTTTAACCGCATTGACGGGGCAATTTACAAAATCAGCGGGATCAATCCCAACCAGGGCATGAATTGGAAAAAATATGCCCTTTGCCTGTTAGGAACCAATGCCATTATGATTCTGATTGGATACATCATCCTGCGGATTCAGAGTATTGGCCTGTTCAACCCCAACGGGATTGGCGCCATGGAGGAAACCCTTTCCTTCAACACCATCATCAGCTTTATGACAAACACCAACCTCCAGCACTATTCCGGTGAGTCTGGACTGTCCTATCTCTCCCAGATGCTGGTCATCACCTTTATGATGTTTGTCTCTGCCTCCACTGGGTATGCCGCTTGCATTGCCTTTATTCGTGGCCTGGCAGGAAAGACCAAGGACAACGTGGGTAACTTCTTCGTGGACTTGGTTCGTGTTACAACCCGTGTGCTGTTGCCCTTCTCCATTGTGGGTGGCCTGCTGTTGGTATGGCAGGGAGTGCCTCAGAACCTCACGGGGAACCTGGTTGTGGACACCATTGAAGGAACCAAGCAAGCCATTGCGATGGGCCCTGTGGCAGCGTTGGAGATTATTAAGCACTTGGGAACCAACGGCGGTGGCTTCATTGGAGCAAACTCCACCACACCAATTGAGAACCCCACGATTATCTCTGACCTCATTGAACTGTATTCTATGATGCTTCTGCCCGGCGCATGCGTCATTACCTTCGGTAAGATGGTGCGGGATCGTAAGAAGGCCATGGCAGAGAGCAGTGAAGTAAAGGTTGATCTGAGAAAGAGCCTGACCGCCCGAATCTATGGACGGGAAGGACGCAGTATCTTCCTGGCAATGGGAATTATCTTCCTGATCGGTCTCTCTCTCTGCTTCTGGTCGGAGAGCCAGGGGAACCCGGCATTGGCTGATGCGGGCTTGTCCCAGTCCATGGGTAGCATGGAGGGCAAAGAGGTCCGGTTTGGCATTGCCCAGTCGGCGATGTTTACCACGACCACCACATCCTTTACCACAGGTACCGTCAATAACATGCACGATACCTTAACGCCTTTGGGTGGCATGGTGCCGCTGCTCCACATGATGCTGAACGTGGTTTTTGGCGGCAAAGGCGTTGGCCTTATGAATATGATTATGTACGCCATCCTGGCAGTCTTTATCTGTGGCCTGATGATTGGGCGTACCCCGGAATACTTGGGAAAAAAGATTGAAGGACGGGAGATGAAGCTCACCGCACTGTGCATCATCATTCACCCCTTCCTGATTCTGGCGTTCTCCGCGCTGGCGGTCGGTACCGCAGCAGGGCAGGAGGGAATTACCAACCCTGGTTTCCATGGCCTGAGCCAGGTGTTGTATGAATACGCTTCCTCTGCTGCGAACAACGGTTCCGGTTTTGAGGGCTTGGCCGATAACACCTATTTCTGGAACATTACCGCCGGCTTGGCGATGTTCTTCGGCCGCTATCTGTCCATTGTGATTCAGCTGGCGATTGCGGGGTCGCTGATGAAGAAACGCTTTGTCAATGAGTCTGCTGGCACACTCCACACCGATACTTTCTCCTTTGCGGTGATTCTGGTGTTTGTGGTGTATATCTTTGCCGCACTGACTTTCTTCCCTGCGTTGGCCCTTGGCCCGATCGCAGAGCACCTCACCCTTTGGGCGTAAGGAGGAACTGTGAATATGAGTAAAAATCGCAACCAAAAACTGGTGACGCCCGAGATTTTTCATCAGGCGGTGATTGGGTCCTTCACAAAGCTCAACCCCAGATACATGATGAAAAACCCTGTTATGTTTGTGGTGGAAGTGGGCTGTATCATCACGCTGCTTCTCTCCATTTTCCCTGGGTTGTTTGGGGATGTGAGTGCCGGCACCAATCTTCGCCTGTATAATGTGATCGTCTGCATCATTTTGTTCATTACTGCCTTGTTTGCGAACTTCGCGGAATCTGTGGCGGAAGGACGAGGAAAAGCACAGGCGGCCAGTTTGAAGAAAACCCAAAAGGACACCAAGGCACGTCTTTTGCTGGAAAATGGCACGGAGAAGGAAGTCCTCTCCAGCCAGCTGAAGAAAGGTGATGTGGTTATGGTCTCGGCCGGGGAGATTATTCCCGGCGACGGTGAGGTTATCGAGGGCATTGCCTCCGTGGATGAGTCTGCGATCACAGGTGAGTCTGCTCCCGTGGTCCGGGAGTCCGGTGGTGACTTCTGCTCGGTCACCGGCGGCACGACCATCGTGTCTGACTGGCTGAAAATCCGGATCACTTCTGAGCCCGGCAACAGCTTCTTGGATCGTATGATCGCGCTGGTCGAAGGCGCTTCCAGAAAAAAGACCCCCAACGAAATTGCACTGAACACGTTGCTGGTCTCTCTGACCATCATTTTCCTGATCGTCATTGTGACGCTGTATCCCATTGGCCTGTACTCCGGTGTACAGCTGCAGACCTCTACCTTGATTGCGCTGTGTGTCTGCTTGATTCCGACGACCATCGGTGGTCTGCTTTCCGCCATCGGAATTGCGGGTATGGACCGTGTTACCCGGTTTAACGTCATTGCCATGTCTGGTAAGGCAGTAGAAGCCTGCGGTGACGTGGATACCATGATCCTGGACAAGACAGGCACCATCACTTACGGCAACCGTTTGGCAGCTGACTTCTTCCCTGTGGGCGGTGCTAAGCGGGAGGATCTGATCCGCTGTGCTGCACTCTGCTCTCTGAAAGATGAGACACCGGAGGGCAAGTCCACCTTGGAGTTGGCGCGTCAGCTGGGGGATAAGAGCAAGGAGCTGTCTGGTTCCGAGTTCATTTCTTTCTCTGCGCAGACGCGGATGAGCGGCGTGGATCTGCCCGACGGCACCAAAGTACGCAAGGGTGCGTCTGATGCCATTGAGGAGTTTGTATCAAAACTGGGTGGCAAGGTACCCTCTGACCTGCGGGAAAAGGTTTCCGAAATTGCCGGCCTGGGCGGCACCCCACTGACGGTTTGTGAGAACAACAAGATTCTGGGTGTCATCTATCTGAAAGATACGGTAAAGCCCGGCATGGTAGAGAGATTTGAGCGGCTCCGCAAGATTGGGATCAAGACCATTATGTGTACCGGTGACAATGCGCTGACAGCTGCCACCATTGCCAAAGAAGCCGGCGTGGATGGATTTGTGGCAGAGTGCAAGCCGGAGGACAAGATCAAGCTGATTAAAAAAGAACAGTCCGAGGGTAAGATCGTGGCCATGACTGGTGACGGTACCAACGACGCCCCTGCGCTGGCGCAGGCCAACGTGGGCCTGGCGATGAACAGCGGCACCACCGCCGCCAAGGAAGCGGCCAACATGGTGGATCTGGATTCCGACCCCACCAAGATTCTGGAAGTGGTGGAGATCGGCAAGCAGCTGCTGATTACCCGCGGGTCCTTGACCACGTTCTCCATCGCCAACGATATTGCCAAGTACTTTGCCATTATCCCGGCTATGTTCATGACGGCCATTCCTGAACTGGGTGTGCTGAATATCATGAATTTGGCAACGCCTTACAGTGCCATTCTTTCTGCGTTGATTTTCAATGCCATCATCATTCCCTGCCTCATTCCTCTGGCCATGAAGGGTGTAAAATACCGCCCCATGTCCTCCGGAAAAATTCTGGCCCGCAACATGCTGATCTTTGGGGTGGGAGGCATCATCACCCCGTTTGTCGGGATTAAGATCATTGACCTGATCATCCATCCGTTGCTCGCCCTCATTGGATTCTAAGGAGGTCCAGGTAATTATGAAGAATTTTTTGCACAATGGTCGCCAGGCACTATTGGTGACAATCGTATTGTTGCTGATCTGCGGTCTGTTGTTCCCTCTGCTGCTCACGGGGCTGTCGAAAGTTTTTTTCCCCAGTCAGGCCGCCGGCAGTCTGGTGACAGTAGACGGACAAGTGGTTGGCGCAAAGAACGTCGGCCAGGAGTTTACAGAGGACTATTATCTGTGGGGCCGTCCCTCTGCCTATCATTATAATACCTATGTGGAGCAGGAGGATGGAACCCAGACCTACAACGATGGTTCTGAATTTGCAGGTCTGTCTTCCGGTTCCAACAACTACGCACCTTCCAACCCCGCTCTGACAGAGCGTGTGGAGGCTGATTTGGAGACCTTCCTGGAGAAGAACCCGGAGGTGAAAGAGGAAGACATTCCCACCGATTTGCTCACGGCTTCCGGCTCTGGCTTGGACCCTCATATCTCTCCGGATTCCGCAGAGATCCAGATTCCCCGGATTGTGGAGGCCTCTGGTCTGAGTGAGGAAGAGGTCAGAGAAATCATCGACCGGAATACAGAAGGAAAGACACTGGGCATCTTTGGAGAGGACAAGGTAAATGTTCTCTTGGTAAACATTGAAATTGCCCAGGCTATGGGATTGATTCCCGCTTCTTCCGAGGAATAATCTTGGAGTTTTTCTTTCAGATCATCAAGGAGAGCCGCAGATTCTGCGGCTCTCTTTTTCAATTTGGGATATAGGGTGGAAATGGGGGCGATGAGATGCTAAAATTAATTGTATCACTTACAATCGGTGTAGGATTGTTCTTAAGATTTTTGCAGAAGTGGAATAGAAGAAAAAGGAGGCAATGAATGAAAAAGTGGTATGCGGAAGAGTACGCGTTTGAGATAGAGGTTACCAGTTTTCTCCGGGGATCGCGTACAGAGCGATACTGCCGCAATGGGGAGGAAATTAGAGACCGGTATACTTGTACCTATGGTTGCCCGGTGAATGGGGAAGGGCAGGGAATTTGCTCTAAAGTAATGATGATGCTGTTTCCCATCATGGAGGCGGTGAGAAGCGGTGGAGATTTAGAGAATATTGGAGGCGTGAGAAAGGATTGCAAAGAGGTGGTTTGTCCTGATGGATGTGTCGTGTTTCGATTAACGGCGAAAAAACTCGGGAATGAAAATTTTTATAAGGGGAAATTTTTTGACTGAGTAATTGACCAGGTCCAGAGATTCAAAAAACCGCTTCCTATGGGAGAAAACTGAGAATGTTTTCTGCTGCATAGGAAGCGGTTTTTGCTGCTGGATTTTTCTATTTTCAACGAGACAATTTGAAAAGTTATTTTTATTCCCACTCAAGTCTTGGGCTTTGATTTAGGGTTATAAAATGTACTTTAAATACGCTTTTTGTCCAGATAGTCCACGTATTTCACGCTGTGCACAGGTTCTTTACGAATTTTGTAGCCGTTTTGTAGCCAGCTATTTTATACGTACTAACCGTTCGCAACGACTTGTTTTGAATGATTTGCAGCAGATTTCGATATGATTCCCGCTAATAATCACCCGGAAATTGACCGCCTGATTCACCTCAAAAAACATCCTGGAGGTATGACCATGAGCAAACTTATATCCTGTCAATTCAACATAGACACAGCCTGCGTGGAATTGGTTTTTGACGATGGAAGCCAGATTTCCATTGACTGCACCGCCGTTGAAAACGAAGTTGCCGACAATCGCTTCCAGCGGTCAGAGCTGGATTATCTGATCTACAATGACTCGCTTGCTTATGCCGATCTGATTCTGAACAGCAAGCTGAACGTCCTGTTTGAATAAACCGACATGAGCATAAACGACAGCGTCCCGGTTCATAATGATTGGGACGCTGCTTATTATATCATTGTATTTTGCGAACTCATTCCTCGAACAGATACAGAAGATATCCGTAGCCCTCTGCTTTCATCTTTGCGTAAGGCACAAAGCGGAGGGACGCGCTGTTGATGCAGTAGCGCACGCCATTGGGGGACTCCGGATCGCCGGTGAACACATGACCAAGGTGAGAATCTCCGGCACGGCTTCTGACCTCTGTGCGGCGCATGCCGTGGCTCAGGTCCTCCAGTTCCACCACGGCAGGCTCTTCAATGGGCTTTGTGAAAGCCGGCCAGCCGCAGCCACTCTCAAACTTATCCGTGGAGGAAAAGAGCGGCTCGCCGGTCACGACATCCACATAGACGCCCTTTTCGAACTTGTCCCAGAACTCGCCCGTGAAGGCGCGCTCCGTGCCGCTCTCCTGCGTGACGCGGTACTGCTCCTCCGTCAGCTTGTCACGAATGGACTCCGCCGCGGGTTTTTGATAATCACCCGGGTCGATGCGCAGCCGGGAGAAAAGCTCCATCTCCGCGCGCGGGATGTGGCAGTAGCCGTTCGGGTTCTTTTCGAGGTAGTTCTGGTGGTATTCCTCGGCGGGATAGTAGTTCTTGAGCGGACCGATCTCCACAAAGAATTTCTCGCTGCGGCCACGCTCGATCTCCGCGATGCGTTTTACCGTTTCTCTCGCGCTTTCGTTGGTGTAGTAGACGCCGGTCTGGTACTGGCTGCCCCGGTCGTTGCCCTGCCGGTTTTGTACCGTAGGGTCGATCACATAAAAGTAGGCCAGCAGCAGCGCGTCGAGGCTCACCTGCTCGGGGTCGTATTCCACCCGCACGGTCTCCCGAAAGCCGGTCTCTCCCTTGCAGACGGTCTTGTAATCGGCGTCCGCCTCGCAGGTGCCGTTGGCGTAGCCGCTCTCGGCGTCGATGACGCCGGGGATGGACTGCATCAGCTGTTCCATGCCCCAGAAGCAGCCGCCCGCCAGATATATGACATTTTCCGTGGTATTCATATACATGCTTCCTTCACCGGACATATCAGAGGGCTGTCCGGTCATTTCCTTCTCGTCCGTTTTCTGCGGCATATTTTTCTGCCCGGCAGTGCAGCCGCTCAGCAGCAGTACCGCGGTGAGCAGAAGCAGCAATACTCTCCGATACATGGTGTATCCCTCCTTTCTGAGAAGATAAATTCGTTTGTCAGCCCATATCGGCGGCAAGCGCCTGATCAATGAGCTTTTGCAGCGTCTCCGCCTGCTTCTTTTCCGTGATGGCGCCTACGATGGGCTCGCCCACGATATTGCCGCTGCGGTCGACCACATAGGTGGTGGGATAGGCGAAGATGTTGGTGGTAAACTTTCCTGCCTCGCCATCGGAGTCAAAATACACATTCTGATAAGTGGCGCCCTTCTTGGCAAGCACAACCTTAGCCTCGGAAATTGCTGTTTCATCGCCATCCAATGTGAAGGTGTTGACACCGATGAGGGAGCCGCCCTTCTCCGCCAGTTTCTTGTTCAGCGCATCCAGCTCGGAAAGCTCGCCTACGCAGGGATTGCAGGTGGTGAACCAGAAATTCACCACGGTGACGGCGTTGGCGGAGAACAGCTCGTCGCTCTTCACCGTGTTGCCATCCAGGTCCTTGCCCTCAAAGGTGGGGAACTTCTGCATACTGCCGTCGTCGGGAGGGTTGCTCGTGTCGCTGCCTGCGGGTATACTCATATCGCCGTCCATGGATTGCTGCACGATCTCAGGGTACTTTTCCTCCAGCGCGGTCAGCTTGTTTTCGATATTGCTGATCTCCGTGGCGGCCTCCTTCAGCCACTCATACTCCTTGTCGGTGAACTGCTCTTTAGCGGCCTCGACGGTATCCAACAGGAAGTCGCCGTAGTTTTTTCCGTCCTCGATCATGGCCATGCCCTTGTCGGCCTCCATAAAGACCTTTTCCCACAGCTCGGTATTTTCCGACAGGAGCGCGTTCTCCCGCTCCAGCAGCTCCTTGTGCAGGGCGAGAGCCTCCTCGGCGGTTTTTGGCTCGCCGGTCATGGCGGAGCCGTTGCCGCTCATGTCGCCCATCTTGTCATTGTTCTTCGTGCCGCAGGCCGCCAGGGCCAGCACCATCAGCACGGCAAAAGCCAGTGCAAAAATTCTCTTCATGTTCATTTTGATTCCTCCATCGTTGTTTTCTTTGTTGTTTCTTTCCCGCTGCCGAAGCCGTAACGGAAGCACACTGCTTTCGTCGGACAAGCGCGGATGCACATTCCGCAGCGGATGCACTCGGTATGGTTGGGCGTTTTTGTCACGTCCACGTCCATCTTGCAGGCTCTGGCGCATTTCCCGCAGGAGATGCACTTATTCTTATCCACCTTCATCTGGAAGAGGGACACCCGGTTGAACAGCGCGTAGAATGCGCCCAGCGGGCAGAGCCACTTGCAAAACGGCCGGTAGAACAGCACACTCAGCACGATCACCGACAGCAGAATGCTGAATTTCCATGTAAACAGCTTGCCCAGCGCCGCCCGGATGCCGGCATTGGCAAGGGACAGCGGGATGGCTCCCTCCAGCACACCCTGGGGGCAGAGGTATTTGCAGAAGAACGGGTCTCCCATGCCAACATCGTTCACAAGGAACGCCGGCAGCAGGAAAACCATCACCAGCAGGACAGCGTACTTGAGGTATGTCAGGGGCTTGAGCTTCTTTGTGGAGAGCTTCTTTGTCGGGATCTTATGCAGCAGCTCCTGAAACCACCCGAAGGGGCAGAGAAAGCCGCAGATAAAGCGCCCCAGCAGCACGCCCAGCAGGATGAGGAAGCCTGTGATATAATAGGAAAAGCTGAACTTGGACGAGCCCACCACCGCCTGAAACGCCCCGATGGGACAGGCTCCGGAGGCCGCCGGACAGGAGTAGCAGTTCAGCCCCGGCACGCAGACAGTCTTCCCCGCCCCCTGATACAGTCCGCCCTTGAGGAAATTCGGCAGATGCAGGTTGGTCAGCAGCGTCGCACCCGCCTGAATCCAGCCCCGGAAGCGGGACATGGTCTGCGAAACGCCTGAAAACTTTTTACCCAATGCCCACACACTCCAGACATAGTTTGATTGCTTTGCTCAGCACCGTCGCCGCCTCGCCCCGCCAGACACCGAAACACAGCATGGTAATTCCGGTTATCAGCAGCGCGATCTGCGCCGCGGCCTTTTTTCCGCAGCTCATTTTGCATTACCCTTTCCGATTTTCTGCCCTCATCATAGCGTAGGAGAGTTAAAGTCTCTGTTAAGAACGAAAACTTAACGCAAACCTTATCTATTTTTGCTATAATGAAAGCAACACAAAAACGAAGAAATAAAAAGGAGGGCTCTCATGCACCTTTTAGTAATTGAAGATGAACGCGCCCTGTGCGAAACCATCGTCCGCAGCCTGCGGCGGCTGGCCTACAGCGTGGACTACTGCTATGACGGGGAAAAGGCGCTGGCGCTTCTGGGCGTGGAACGATACGATCTGGTGCTTCTTGATCTGAACCTGCCGAAAAAGGACGGCATGACGGTGCTGCGCACCCTGCGGCAGACCGACCGGGAGACGCGGGTGCTGATCCTCTCCGCCCGCAGCGAGGTGGATGACAAGGTCGAGGGGCTGGACGCCGGGGCCAACGACTATCTGGCAAAGCCCTTCCACTTGGCGGAGTTGGAGGCTCGCATCCGCAGCCTGACATTGCGGCAGTTCACCCAGCAGGATGTACTGCTAAGCTGCGGCGGTCTGACCTTTGACACCCGCTCCCGTACCGCCACCGTCAACGGGCAGACGCTGACGCTGACCCGAAAGGAAACGGGCATTTTGGAATATCTGATGGTACATCAGGGACGGCCGGTGAGTCAGGAGGAGCTGATGGAGCACGTCTGGGACAACAGCGTGGACAGCTTCAGCAACTCCATTCGCGTCCACATCTCCGCCATGCGCAAAAAGCTCCGCGCCGTGCTGGGCTATGACCCCATCCGCAACCGCATCGGCGAGGGCTATCTGATGGGAGGCGAGGAAGCATGAAGCGTCTTTCTTTGCAGTGGCGCATCACGCTGATGACCGTCCTGCTCATCGGCATCACCTGCGTGGCCATGAATTTGCTACTGTGCTCCTCCGGTGTGTACTATATGGACACCATTGCGGACAGCTTACAGGGCGGCAGCACGGCGATCCTGAATGAGGACGGAGAGGCGAGCTTTGACCCGCGGCTCATAGCGCCCAACGAGGAGTTGACCATCGTCGTCGATGGGGTGCAGGGGCGCTTCCGCACCACCAACTGGTATATCACGGCGGCGGTAACGCTGCTCAGCGGCATCCTCGCCTATTTTGTCAGCGGACGCGCCCTCAAGCCCCTTCGCAGCTTTGCCTCGCAGGTGGAGCGGGTGCAGCTGAACAATCTTGCCGATATGAGGATCGATGAAGACGCCATTTCGGAGTTCCGGCAGCTGAGACGCTCGTTCAACCAGATGCTGGAGCGGCTGAATAACGCCTTTGCCGCCCAGCGGCAGTTCACCGGCAACGCCGCCCACGAGCTGCGCACGCCGCTGGCACTAATGCAGGCGCAGCTGGAGCTGTTTTCCTCAGAGCACCCTGACGTGCTACCGGAGACTGCGGAGTTTCTCACCCTCCTGCGCGAGCAGACTGAGAGGCTGACGCAGATGACCAAGACACTGTTGGAAATGAGCAATTTGCAGCAGGTGGCACGGAATGAGCGAATCCAGCTTGCTCCTATGATCGAGGAAATCTTTACGGATCTTGCGCCGCTGGCGGAGAAGCGCGGCGTCACGCTGGATGCGGAGGGCGACGGCTCCCTGATCGGCAGCGACGCGCTGATCTACCGTCTGCTCTTCAACCTGACGGAGAACGCCGTCAAATACAACCGCCCCGGCGGCTCAGTGCGGGTCGAGCTTGCACAGGGGCAGGAAAAGTGCATCATTCGCGTTTCCGACACCGGCTGCGGCATTCCGGAGGAATATCAGCGGAGCATTTTTCATCCCTTCTTCCGGGTAGACAAGTCCCGCAGCCGCGAGTACGGCGGCGCGGGACTGGGGCTTTCTCTGGTATGGGAGATCGCCAATCTCCATGGCGGCTCCGTTTGGGTGGAGGAAAGCTCGGACAAGGGCACGACCATCGCGGTGGGGTTGCCAACGCAACAATCAACGAAGCCCTAAAACCCTTTTATTCGTTTTTCGCCGCTTCGCTTGCCGCCCGTTTCCGTTCCTCGCTGTACGGTGCGGTCAGCCGGAAAGAGAAGCGTCCCTTTTCAATTTCAAACTCCTTGCAGCCTGTTTCCGGGTCATAGCCCGTCAGCTTGCAGACGGCAGGGTATTTGCGGCTGTAAGCAAGCAGCCGCTTCTTCAAGTCGGTGTTGTGGGTGCGGATATGGATTAGCGAGTCTTTCTCGTCAAACCATATATCGGTGGTCTTTTCCTGCTTCGTAAGCCCTGTTCTCATAAACTCTCCTTTCTGCGCCCCTGTTACGCAATAGGGGCATTTTTCGGGTGTTTTTCCCGGCTCTTGACTTGAAGAAAACGGCGATTTTCAAGCAGGAGCGCGCCGGACGATGTCTGCCCTGTCCGACGCGCTCCCATTCGATAAAATGCGTTTTTTCCGGCTCTACACAGGAATCAGCGAGCTTCGTCCCTCGTGACCGCTTTTTCTTTGCGCGGATGGAAGAATCTCCACAGATTATTGCGCTGAATCACATCCTCATAGCTGCGGACTTTCCCGCGCAGCTCCGTATTTTCACGCTCCAATTCTGCCGCACGGAGCTTGCTGTGGACAGACTTATAATCAGAAATTTCCTGTTTCAAACTGTCAATCTCAGCCTTGAGCTTTGCAATCAGTTTGCTTGCCGCATCCAACGCCTTTTGCAGTTTGGATTCCTTTTTCTCTGCTGTAACGTACTTCTTTGCCAGAGTGGAAAGTCGGTCAAAGTCCTCACGCTCCACGGCGACTTTGGATGAGAAGGGAATGGACGTTGCCACGATTTTTTCGATAGACCGCACATCGACCCGCTGATTCTGGATTTTTTCAATTTTGCTCCCAAGCGTTGCTGCCTGTTTTTCCTGCTGACGGTTCTGCTCTGTGAATTCTGCCAGCCGCGCCTGTTCCTGCTGCACCTTGAACTGCGTCACCGTCAGGTGTTCCTCAGAGCTGCCGCGCTCGCCTCGCTCCACATCGTCATACCCTGCCTTTCGCATGGCGGCGAAGAAATCATCTTGCAGAACGGAATAGGATTTTCGGAGCACGGTTTTTCCGTTTGCGTTCAGCAGCGGTTTCCCATGCTCATCCAGCGCGGGCTTGGAATCCCACTTTTTGCTCATGCTGACCTGCTGAATCGTTTCCTTGACCGTCCCCACCAGCGATTTATCCTTGCAGCGTTTTGACCACAGGATTTGCTTTTCCACGATGGGAATGTAGACCACATGAAGGTGATAGTGGTACACGTCCTGCCCCAGCGCGTCGGACATGGCGCGGTTGCGCTCGTCGGCGTGCATGACTGCCGACAGGATGTACTGCTCGCCGCCGACGATTTCTATTGCGGATTTGTAAGCATCGGTGTAAAATTGTTTTGCGAAGTCATAGCCGCCGTGATTATGAAAATAGGCGGTGTTTACGTCAAAGACCAGCTCGCCGTAGAGAAAGGCATCCTCTTTCAATCCGCGGGTGGAGATGATCCCGTCCTTTTTCAACTGCTCAAACATCTCCGCATATCCGGCGGTCGGTTTCTTGAAATGGACATTGAGGTGCGTTCTCTCCGGGACAATATCCTGATTGACATAGGATTCCTTTTCCCGTTCGTTGTGCTGCTGCGCGTTGCCGATTTTGGCAGCCGTCAGCCTCATATTTCTTGCGTTGGTACGATGAATACCGTCGCCTCTTGCCATGGGCAATTACCTCCTGATTTCAGATTGCGCAGGATGGGGCAGCTTCCGAGGGAGCACTTCTGCGGAAGTGTAATAACCCACTATGATACTTTCATCCTGCGGCTGCAAAGTATCGTGGGCTCTCCGAGGGGGTATGCGGCTTCTGCGGAAGCCTCTGCCGTGGCTTGCAAGTAGTACCCACTTTGCAAAATCCACGGCGTGACCGCCAGCCTTTCAGCAATCAAATTTGCTTCAACGCTGCCGCCCACAGGCAGAGAGAATTTTGAAAATTCTCTCCGCCATCCATCTCAAAATCTGCGGGTTTTTCGATGGGGACGGGGATGCGAGGGGCTGTGTCAGCCAATGATTTGACTTGTCCTCCAGCAACAGGAGCGTGGCACGCTCCTGTCACAGTTCCCAAGGAGGAGTAGTCCATCGGTAGCTCTGCGGCACTCCACGCCGGTCAAGATACTCCTGCCGCGCCTGCTCCCACTGTTCTTCGGTAGGAGCGGTCTTGTATTGTGAGTAGAGCTGTCGGTTCAGCATGGCGTCGAGCTTCTTCTCCAAGCCCTGCCGGATTTCTTCTTCAAAATCATCCTCGCCCCGCAGATGGTACATGGCGAGGTCGATGAACAGATCATAGGGGATTTGTACGCTTTTCATTTTCCTATCCTTTCCTATCCGCGACGGTCGCAACGATTGCGACGGTTGCTTTGATGGCATCATTTCCACCGTCGCGACCGTCGCAGCCGTCGCGCCGTCCTCATTCGATTACTTCGTACTCTACATTGTCGATTGCCATATAGGTGAGTTTCACCTGCCGCCCGGAGTGTTTGGCCCTGTTCTCATACCTCACATGGTACTCGTCCAGCAGCCTGCCGGATTTAACGTTCAGGTATTTGGTGAGGGCATTTGCCGCCATGCCTGTATTCACCGCTTCCGCAAGCTCGGTCGGGCTGCCTGTCCATTCTCTGCTTTCGGAGGAAACAAGCTGGGAAACCGTATCCAATACAGGGTCGGGCGGCTCCTGATACGGCTCGTTCTCCGTCCGTTCAAGGCTCCATATCTGCGTGTCGGCATCTTTTTTCAGATATAGAATCTGATCCTGTTGATCTCGCCCCACTGCATCGACCGTGGCCTCCAATGCTGTCCGTTTCTTCTTCTGCATCAGGAGTGCTCCGTCTGCACAACCAAGAAGTCCCGTCGTGCCGGAGATCGTTTCAAAGCTGTCTCCGGCTGGCTGCTTTCTTGTGTGATGAACGGTAACGATGCAAATGCTGTGCCTGTCCGCAAAACGCTTGAGCTTTCCGATGATCTCATAGTCGCTGGCGTAGCTGTAAGCCTCGCCTCCGGTCTCCCGAATCTTCTGCATGGTGTCAATGATAACCAGCTTCGTGTCGGGGTGTTCCTTTATGAAATTCTCAAGCTGCTCGTCAAGACCGTTTCCGATTTTGTTTGCTGCCGTTGCAAAATGCAGGCTGGCGGTATCCGCCACGCCGTACATCATAAACATCCGACTCTGGATTCTCTGGAAATCATCCTCCAGTGCAAGGTACAGAACCGTACCCTGATGGACTTCATAGCCCCACAGCCTTCGCCCTGTGCTGACATGGTAGGCAAGCTGCGCTACCAGAAACGATTTTCCGATTTTGGGTGCTCCTGCGAGGATATATGCCCCGGAGTAGAGCAGACCGTCTATGACGGGCGGTCTGCTCTTGTAGACGGTCTGATACAGCTCTGTCATGGAAACCGTATGAAGATAACGAGGATCGTTCATGCGTCGGATTCTCTCACGCATTTCCTCAATATTTTCCTCCGGGGGATTGCTTTCGCAGGTTTCATGTGGTATGCTCTGGTTAGATGAATTGTGAGGCGGCTGCCCTCCATCTGCGCCAACAGATGGGATGAGGGCGGTCGTTTTCTCATTTTCCGTCATTGCGCTCACCTCCGGGAATCTGGAAGCCGTAGAACTTCTGCTTGAAATACTGGGCGGGGCATTTTCCGGCTACGGTCAGATAGCCCTGGGATTTCAGTTCTCTGTTCATCTCCCGGACGATCTGATACGCCTTGCTGCGGCTGATGCCCATGATCTCCGCCACCTCTGACGCTGTGATAAACTGTGCTCTCATAGTACCTCCTGTTTCAATGTGATCCGCCTCGGTCTGCGTATCTTTTGTTCATCCTCCTTTCTCCAGCCTCTCCGAAATACGCACCCTGAGTACATATTTTATTATACGCACACAAGATGCATCTGTCAAGCCTTTAGAAAATAAAAATATGTACTTGCAATTCGCTTTATTCTGTGATATGATATGGACGAGGTGAATCAGATATGGACAATTTCGATTATCCCGCCATTGGGCAGAGAATCAAGCAGCTCCGAAAACGCAAGGGGCTGAACCAGACCGAACTGGCACAAATGCTGAAAAAATCTCTCCGCACCGTACAGAAGTACGAAACTGGAGAGATCGAAGTGTCGATTGCCGTTGTCAATCAGATTGCCGACCTGTTGGATTCAACGCCGACCTATATCCTCGGCTACGAATCCAGTACAACGCAGATCAGAACGCTTTCCGACGTGATGGACTTTCTCTTTAAGCTGGAAACGGTAGAAGGCATCGACTTCAAGATCGACGTGCAGAAGCCACCCCGCCGCAAGCAGTGGGAATGTTCCATTTCCTTTGACGGAAAGAGCATGGCAGAGTTCAACGCCGATATGTGCCTGTTCCTTGAGCAGTGGGAGGACGAACGCAGCGAGCTTCGCGCCTATAACTCCACGCAGGCAGCATATAAGCGCTGGAAGGAGCAGACGCTTGCATACTATGCCGCGAACGCAGTCAAATGCACAGAGCCGGAAGAACTTGACCGTGATGAACTAATTGCAAGACGGACAGAGCTTTTGGAAAAGGAATACGGTAAAAACGAGAGTAATGAGTAAATAACCCCATCAAAGCCTGATTCTTGAGGGAAGGAGGTAAAAATGTCAGTAACAAAAGACGGCGACACCGGTCGCTGGATGTCCCAGATCCGCGTGACGGACTGGACGGGCAAGACCATCCACAAGAAGAAGCGTGGCTTTGCCACCAAGAAGGAAGCCCTTCAATGGGAACGGGACTTTATCAGCCAATCCACGGGCAGCCTCGGCATGACCTTCGGTGACTTCATCGCCCTGTATGTCAAGGATATGGAGCACCGCCTCAAGCCCTCCACCGTTGCCAGCAAGAAATGGCTGATTGACCTGAAGGTAACGCCTTTCTTTAAGAAAATCCCGCTGAACGAGATCAAGCCCACTCATGTGCGCCAATGGCAGAACTCCCTGACCAGCTATCGGGATGAAAATGGCAAGCCTTACGCCCAGACCTATCTCAAGTGCATCAACAACCAAGAGTTAATATGTAAAGGGTGGTTTCTGCCATCTAATACATATGACTGCGGCTCATTTGTGGTGAATTGAAAAGCAGTTGTAGGAAAGGAGTCAAAAAGCCTTATAACCGCTGGAAATCAACACAAAAGGAGCTGAATTTTATGAAAACTATCTTTGAAGAAATGGGCGGTACATACCGTCAAGTGGGAGATTATTTCATTCCCAACATTACTTTGTCGGATGACGGCAATTATCAAATCGGTAAATATGGGCGTATGCGCCGTAGCTATCTGAAAGAGCACCGTAAAATCCTCTACAACAACTATGTGCTGGAGGGTATGCTATTCAAGCACTTGGCTGAAATCGATCAAGCCTGCAACGAGCGTATGGAAATCCTTGTTTCTGCTATGGCAAAGCAAGAGGGCGTAACCGAAGCACTTAAAGCTGCTGACCAAATGGAATGGATACGCTGTATGAACAGTATCCGCAACCGTGCGGAGGAAATCATCTTGACGGAACTTGTATATGCTTAATTGAATGCCCGTTATCGGCTATGTGGCTGATAACGGGCATAAACTTTACTTATGCGGTTCGATAAAACGATATTTGCCTTTTCCATATCCTTTTACTGGTACGATTAAGCTTGCGGCTTTCAGTTTGCTGATAAGATTGCCGGCAGCGGTAACGGAATCTCCTGTAATAGAGGAAATGTCGGAACGACCAAAGATACCGTCAGTTCCCATGTTTTTATAAACCTCTTTTGCTTTCTTAATTGTGGTTTGGCTTGCGTTTAACCCATCAATCGCAGCCTCAATCGCAACATAGTCAGTGGTAATCGCAACGCTTTCATTCTCAATCGCAACATTAGCCGAGTTTGTTGTTGTGCCATAATTCAAGTTATACAGCGTGACTTGGAATGAGGTAACATCGGAATAGAACTCCGGTTCCAGCTCTTTACGATAATTATAAGCAGCATGGTAAGATTCCGTAATCTTCTTAAAGCCGCTTCCTTGACGCTCCATATAACCCAACCGTCCGAAAATATCGGCGAGAACGGGATTACGGCGAGTGGAGGAAATGTTGGATATATCTCTTTCCTGTATCCGTGTTCCATCAGCCATGCCGCCGGGAGAATAGATTGTAAGACGGTCATCGTATATGTCAATATGAACTTCGCTGCCTAAAATAAGGTAATCACGATGGATCAAAGCGTTGACAAGGGCTTCAAAAACACTTCGTTCACAGTAGTCTGGCATTTCAATACGAGAGTTTGCTGTTTTCTTCCAACGAGTTTTCATGTTCCGTTTTACAAAGCTGACACCTTCATTGAGCAGGATAATTAAGCTGCCGGAATATTCTGCACTATCGAGAGCATCCACCATACCGCCGCTTTTATCCAAACCATTCCAGCGTGTACAGAACAGCCGGGAATGTCTGATTGGAGAATCATCTGCCAGTAAAGCACCTGCATTTGTCAGTTTTCCGTATTCGTTTCTTATATCGAAGGAATCAAACAGTTTATCTTCCATGCTGTTACCGGTCCAGACCTTGTATCTCTCTCGCAATTTGGAAAAAGAGTAGTCCTTGAAATCATATTCAGAGTTTAGAGTGTCATAGGTTCGGTTCATGCCTTTCAATATGAGCTGATTCAGGGCGAAACTTGGAGCAATCACACTCTCGTTTCCGATGCGAATATATGCCTCCATAACACCATCTGCTTTGTAGTAGTAAGGTGTAGAATATCCAGAGGAGACTGTCAGTATCAAAATATTTTTACCATCCTCTTGTTCCGGCACAAGAATGAAGTTGGGATATGGCGAGATCCGCTCTTTAATCAGGCGACTGATTGCCTCCGCATCTGCCTGTGCGTCCGTCAAACCAACCACATTTCGGTTATCATCAATGCCAAAAAGCAGAGTACCACCAATACCATTTGCAAAGGCGCTGACACTTTTTAGCCAGCTTTTCGGCTTCTTTATTTCCAGAGCAACCTTGAAATCACATTCTGTTGCTTCAGCAATCCATCTATCAATCATTGTCTTGTGCCTCCCTATCAGAACTGTTCTTTCTCGCTCTGCTTTTGTAAACATTATGCTTATTCTTACACTGAGGGCTGCAAAATACAGCACTTGGTCTGCTTGCGACAAAGGCTTTGGTACAATGCCTGCAAAGCTTAATTGGATTTTCGCTGTCGGTCAGCATAAAACTGAACATCATCTGTATACCCAGCAGCAGGGAATGAAAGTCCCAAACGATGGTCGGCTTATCCAATAGGGCGATATGGTAAGTCGGCGCTATGCCGCCAAAAGCTGCCATGCTCTGCTGCATCATCTGCCGGGTTTCATCGTTCAGTGTATCATAATCCTCATAATAAAGGAAACTGTTGATATAGGTAAACGACCAGTCGATGAACTGTTGCTTCATCCACTCATACCGCTCCGCATATTCCCGCTGAAAGCTCATGTTGACCGCCATCGGCTTGTCTGTCATGGTCAAAGCCAGTGCCATCATAACACGGTCATTCTGGATGTTCCACATGGATTCGATACCCCGCTTAATCACATCCAATTTGTCAAATGGAAAGAACAGTGCCAGATATTTTTCAGTGGACATAGTTTCTTCTTTGATGAAGTGATTTTTCGGCAGGTACACCGCCTCGTATTCCATAAAGTTTGGTGTGGTAGGCAGCGCAGTCATCAGTCCAAACAAGCCGTATTTCACCGCAAATTGCTGGATAGCCTTCTGAATTTCGGCATCCGACTTTTTGCCCATACCCATGCGTCCTATATTGATGGCATCCAATACAATTTTCTGATACTCTGCCAGCGGATCATAAATACTCGGTTGTGCCGTCTTGGTGGGCGTGAGATACAGAGTTCCGTCCTCTGTCGCCCTCCATTCATATTCACTATACCGCACCCAGTTAGAACTGGTGCGTTCAAAAAGGTTCTTCATTTTCTCACCCCTGTTTCCAATCACTGATACCATATTTGGATAAAAGCTCTTTTGCCTGTTCCATACCGCTTTCCGTAATATATACCGATTTGGAACGGGACGGATGATTTCCCTGCCGGATATAGTCTGCATCGTCCAATTCGTTCAGTATATCAAAATCATAACCTTTCCACGCATAAAAATCGGTTGCTTCGTGAAACTTTTCTCTCTGTGTAAAGCGGGACAGGTATAACAGCATCAGTGTTAATTCCCTCATTGCTTCTTCTGCTTTTATATTTCTCATATCAGTCTATTCCTCACTTCATATTGTAACCCGAATAACTCGGTTTTATATTACCAATTATACTATTTCTTTTCTTCAGAATCAATCTCCGTCATATTTTCTTCTAAAAAATCTTTCTCCAATAAGGTCATTGACTGCTGCTTTTCTGCCTTATCCAAAAGTGCAGGAAGCAGCTTTTTTCGTATCTTTTTGAGCATTGTGCCACGCACCTTGCGGATGTTCCGGTCGCTTTGATTCCGTATTTTAGCGATCCTTATTGAGCTAAACAACCGGACAGCACAGAGAAAGAGCAGCTCTTTGTGTTCCTCAGTCAATTCCCAGAGTATTTTGGATAGGTATTCTTCCGTTACAAGCTCATGTATATCGTAAGGACAGTAGAAAATTGCGTCAATGAAATCACCTTTTCGTATCTGCTTTTCCAGCACATCGTTCAGTGTATCCGGGAAAAAGAGTTCATTGGCAGATGCCCCGTAATCAAGAGGAACATCATCACCGCTGCGGCTGAGTTCGTGATAGCGTTCCCTGCGCTCCCGATTAGCGTCCAGCCTATCCCACCATGCAATCACATTTTCAAACTCCCGCTGTGTTCTGGCAGAATCCTCCAATCGTGCAAGGGCTTCTGCCCGCAGTTCTCGTTTGAGCTTCTTACGCTCCGGTTCTTCCTCGTCAGTACCATCCTCAAATGGATGTTCCTCGGCGTCGGCTTCCAGTTCTTCGATGAGCTGTTCTTCTTTTGCGATCTGCCGCAGGGCTTGTTCGGATAATTCGGTTTCTTCTGTATCTGTATCATTGTCAGCAAGAACAACTTGCTTCTTCCGCTTCCTTCGCTTCTTTTCGGGAAGATCGTCAGCGGCTTCTTCCTCATCGTCCCAAAGGGCATTTTCATCTTCTTCGTCATCGACTATGTAATCGGAATCGTCTGTTTCATCTTCATAGTCGGTATCTTCTTCATAAACGCCGTCATATTCATATTGTTCGGGATTGTCGAACACCGCAGACACCTCCCTTCAAAAATATTTTTGAAAATTTCTTGGATTCTCCGTAAAAACAGTTCCGCTAAGTACCCTGTATTTCTCCTATAAGTGAGGGGGTAATCTATTTTGTCTGTTATTGGATTACTTTCGACACTGAATGAAAGGAGGAAAACGACTATGTCAAACAATTATCGTGAGCTGACGGGCAGAGAGAAGCAGCGGATCAAGAAGCTGGTTACTTCTCTCTGTGCCAACTACGACAAAGAGTACGGCTGCCTGCCATTGGACTGTGGCTGTCCAATGTTGGGTATCTGCTTTACCAACAGCGCACTATGCAGATATTTCCGCAAGTCTGTCCTGCCGGAAGATGCAGGGTTGGAAGCCGTATTCACGCAAATACCGACCACTCATTGCAAACAATGCGGCAAGCCGTTCCCAACTGACGGAAAACGGGTGTACTGCTCACAGCACTGCGCCGAAGAAGCTCGCCGTAAGCAGACCGCAGCAAGGGTGCGTAAGTACCGAGAAAAACACCAACAGATGTAACGCTTTTGCCCTTGGAAAGCCTTGTGCCACAAGGCTTTTTTGAGGGCATTTCTGCATTGGCAGGGTGTTAATACCTTTTGTTCGATTTTAACCACGCAAATGGTTACACCATGCCGGAACTAAACCTATTATACGAAAAAACAATGAACATTTCAACACGGAGGTAACTGCCTATGGCAAAAAACGAGAACTGTAATTTTTCTTATATGACTCGCCGCATTGGCGGCACCACCTATAAAGTTAAAGTAGTATTCAGTGATACAGAGAAGGAAACGATGGAGGATAAAATTTTACGGATGATTCGCAATGAAACGGTTACAACTGGCGGAACTTGTGGTATAATAGATTCACCACAAATGAGCTGACAGTCTGAAAGGAGCGCATCATGAGCGTAAAACAGACTGAAGGAAAAATCACAGCTTTATATGAACGACTGTCCCGTGATGATGAGTTGACTGGTGACAGCAACTCAATTATCAATCAAAAGAAGTATTTGGAAGACTACGCTGAGCAGCAGGGTTACGGTAATATTGTCCATTATACAGATGACGGTTATTCTGGTGGAAATTTTAACCGCCCGGCATGGAAAAGCCTGGTTGCCGACATTGAAGCCGGAAAAGTGGCTCATGTGATCGTTAAGGACATGAGCCGAATCGGCAGAGATTATTTGCAAACCGGATTCTATACGGAAATCATGTTTCGTGAACATGGAGTTCACTTTGTGGCAATTTCCAACAGCGTAGATAGCAACGACCAGAACAGTAATGAGTTTGCCCCGTTTCTTAACATTATGAACGAGTGGTATCTTCGTGACCTGAGCCGCAAGCAAAAAACAGCAATCCGCATCAAAGGCGAGTCCGGTAAGCCAACCACCAACATTGCCATTTATGGATATAAAAAAGATCCGGCAGACAAGTATCACTGGTTGATCGACGAAGAAGCCGCTGCGGTTGTCCGTAGGATATTCCGTATGAATGTGGAAGGCATCGGTCCTTACGAGATTGCACGGATCTTGTACGAGGACAAGGTGGAAACACCTGCTGTTTATCTGGGCAAAAAAGGAATTGGCTTCTGGAAAAGCAAGGAAGAGTTTTCGAACCCTTATAACTGGAATGGTCATATTGTGGGAAAAATTTTATCTAAACCGGAGTATATCGGTCATACCGTAAACTTCCGTTCCCATAAAGAATCTTATAAGGATAAGGGGAGTATTCCTAATCCGCAGGAAGAATGGTTGATTTTTGAAAATACCCATGAAGCGATTATTGATAAAGAGACATGGGAACTGGTACAGAAATTGCGGAAAACGCCAAGACGCAAGGACACTCTTGGGGAAGCCAATCCTCTGACAGGACTTGTGTTCTGTGCCGATTGCGGGGCGAAGATGTATAACCACCGATTCAAAGGTGATTTGGAAAATGGAAATTATCCCTATGATTCTTATGAGTGTTCTGCTTATAAACTGGAGTCCAGAAAGCATAAAGATGTCTGTTGCAGTCATTATATTTCAACAAAATCAATACGGACACTGATTTTGGAAACCATTCAAGCGGTCAGCACATTTGCTATTTCCAATCAACAGGAATTTATGGAAAAAGTCCGTGCGGCATCGCAGCTTAGGCAAAAAGAAACGGCAAAAGAAATCAAAAGAACGCTGAACAAAGAACGCAAGCGCGCAAAGGAATTGGATGTCATTATAAAAAAGCTTTATGAATCCTTTGCAGTCGGACGTATTTCCGAGGAAAGATTTGATAACCTGCTGGCAGAATATGAAAAAGAGCAGAAACAATTGCTTTCTTCTGTCGAAAGTGCGGAACATCAGCTATCTGCTTTTGAAGAAGATACTGTTCGAATGGAGCAGTTTCTCTCTCTTGCGAAAAAGTATACGGATTTTTCAGAGCTAACTACACCGATGATCAATGAATTTGTTGACAAGGTTCTTGTTCACGCACCGGAGAAGATTGACGGAGATCGAGTACAGGAGGTTGAAATTTATTTGAAGTTTATCGGACACTTTGATTTGCCAAAACCAGAACTGACAGAAGAAGAGATGAAACGGCAGGAACAGCTTCGAAGACACCGGATCAAGAGTCGGGAGCGTTATCAAAAAATCAAAACTGGAGAGCACATCATTGGCGAGCCATTTCAATTAACTTGCAAGTGTTGCGGAAAAACATTTGAATCCAAAATGTCCAATGCTATGTTTTGTGACCAGAACTGCCGTGCGAAGTATTACCGGCAGGAAGCAGCGAAAAAAAGAGAACGGGAATGCACTTGTGAAAACTGCGGAACTGTTTTTACCACAAACAGAAATAGCGTAAAGTATTGCTGCGAGGCTTGCATGAAAGAAGCAAACCGGAAAAGACAGCAGGAACTCAGAGCAGCAAATAAAAGCAAAGAAAAAACAGCATAATGAATAGAGCTGAAGGCGACTTGTGAGAGTAAAATCTCATGAGCCGCCTTCTTTTTGTTTTCAGCCGGATACGGCAGAAAGGAATAAAATTTATGACGGAAAATGAAAAGAAGCTTTTACAGGCGAAGCACAGATTGGAAGAAGCCGAGATGCGTGACCGACAGAAAGAGCGAAAAGCACGGACACGGCGGCTGATTCAGGAAGGTGCGATTTTAGAGAAAGCATTACCGCAGACAACACAGATGACTTTGGAACATTTGGAGGATTTTTTATGCGAAGTATTCAAACCAATCCGATGATTTTTATGAGCGACCGGCTATCGGTCGCTTTTTCTTTTTCCCGAAGGGCGCACTTACTCACCACCTGCAAAGCAGGAGGTGGTATCCCTCCCGTTGGTCAGGCTCGTGCGCTCCTCACGAACTGTCTTCCAGACAGTTCTCCAGAGAGGGCAGGCAATGTCGCAAGCGAACATTCCCTGTGCAGTCGGCTCTATATTTTGCACTATCAGCAAAACGATGAGGTGGCATATTACCACCCCATCTCGCCGCCTGCCTGCGAAAACCTGCCACCGGCAGCTTTTACGCAGTTATGGGTATCGCATTTCCGGCGACACCCATTTTCTCTTTTCAAAAGAGAAACAGAAAGAAAGGACGGTGAAAACAAATGGCAATCTATCATCTGGAAGCAAAAGTAGTCAGCCGTGGTACAGGAAGAAGTGCTGTCGCAGCTTCCGCTTATCTGAGTTGTTCTAAAATTCTCAATGATTATGATGGGGTGCAGCATGACTACACTCGCAAGAAAGGACTGGTCTGGCAGGAAGTATTCCTACCAGAGTTCGCTCCGTCAGAATGGAAAGAACGGGGCGTGCTTTGGAACGCCGTAGAAGAAAATGAAAAGACAAAAGACAGCCGCCTTGCCCGTGAATTTGTGGTTGCTCTACCGATTGAGTTGAGCGAAGCACAGTGGGAAAAGCTGCTGTCCGATTTTATTTCTGGCACCTTTGTAGCTGATGGGATGTGTGCAGATGTGGCAATTCACGATCCATACCCTCCCGGTCACAATCCCCATGCTCATATCATGCTGACAGTGCGCCCGTTAGATGAAAAAGGGAACTGGCAATATAAGACGCAGAAAGAATATCTCTGTGTGAAAAATGGAGAGGAACAAGGTTTTACTGCGGATGAGTTTAAGATAGCACAGACAGAGGGATGGGAAAAGCAATACCAGTATAAGGTCGGTCGCAAGAAGGTATATCTGCCACCCTCCGAAGCGGAGAATCACGGCTATGAACGAGCCAGCAAGCATCCAAAAAGCACCAAGTTCGGCAGACAGAATCCCATTGCCGAGCGTTGGAACAGCGAAGAACAACTTGTTTTATGGAGAGCAGCGTGGGCTGATGTGACAAATCGCCACTTGGAGACTGCCGGACACGAAGAACGCATCGACCATCGCAGTCATGCAGATCGGGGCTTGACCGAGCAGCCCACTATTCACGAGGGTGTGGTTGCAAGAGCATTGGAGAAAAAGGGTATTGTGTCTGACCGCTGTGAGTTAAATCGTCAGATTAAGGCGGACAACAAACTGCTGCGGGAATTGAAAACGACAGTGAAAAAGCTGATGCAGGCAGTCAAAGTATCTGTTCCTGCGCTTGCGGAAGCAATGGAGTCCTTACGGGCGAACATGGTTATTTTCCGCTATCAAATCCGCTATGCCGGTTTTGGAAAACACAAATTATCGGAAAGCCTGAATGTGTTGAAGCCCGATCTGGAGCGTTATACCTTACTGGTACAGCAGATTAAAAATAAGACTAAAGAACGGAAAACGCTGCTTGCAGAAAAGAAAGAGACACCATTTTATCAGTTTGTTGCTCATAATAATTTGGTAAAACAGATTGCCAAACTGACAGAAGACTTGGAAGAACTAAAATCCGAAAAGACGATGCTCCTCAGTTCATTTGATTGTAGTGAGGATACTGGAATCGCCGAAGTCAAAAAGAGTGTTGCGGCTATGGAGGAAAATTTGAAGTGGCTGACAAAGCAGGAAGAAAAATATGCTGCCGAGTTGGAAGATGCCTTAAAGCAGTTCTCAGAATTAAGGGAGCAAGCAAAAAATGTGGATTCAGCAGAACTCTTAGAACAACGGACTGCCTTGCAATCAGATAAAATTCAAGCTGCCACTTCCAAGATTAAAGCGGCATACGGAGAAAAATTTGATCCGCTTATCTTGTTTGACAGCAAACGGGATGTGACAGATTTGTTGCATGAAGAATCAGAAGCACGATCCATTCAAAGATATCTACACCAGAAGTATCAACGGACTCAACAGGAAATGGATAAGAGAAGCAAACGGCAAGATCCAGAACGATAATGTTGTTCCTGTTTTGTGAGTGGTAAATCTTAGGAGTGAGTGCCCCTAATGCTCTAAATATGCAAATTGACTTCATTTACGGTTTTGTTTATAATATTTATTGAGTTGTTGGGGGGAGCTGTACTAAATCGAACCCCCAAAATGTCTGAAAGGGAAAATATTTTTTCAAAAAGCAAAAGGCAATTACAGAAAAACTTTGATGCTTTTGGATGTGGCTGACAAAGCAGGAAGAAAAATATGCTGCCGAGTTGGAAGATGCCTTAAAGCAGTTCTCAGAATTAAGGGAGCAAGCAAAAAATGTGGATTCAGCAGAACTCTTAGAACAACGGACTGCCTTGCAATCAGATAAAATTCAAGCTGCCACTTCCAAGATTAAAGCGGCATACGGAGAAAAATTTGATCCGCTTATCTTGTTTGACAGCAAACGGGATGTGACAGATTTGTTGCATGAAGAATCAGAAGCACGATCCATTCAAAGATATCTACACCAGAAGTATCAACGGACTCAACAGGAAATGGATAAGAGAAGCAAACGGCAAGATCCAGAACGATAATGTTGTTCCTGTTTTGTGAGTGGTAAATCTTAGGAGTGAGTGCCCCTAATGCTCTAAATATGCAAATTGACTTCATTTACGGTTTTGTTTATAATATTTATTGAGTTGTTGGGGGGAGCTGTACTAAATCGAACCCCCAAAATGTCTGAAAGGGAAAATATTTTTTCAAAAAGCAAAAGGCAATTACAGAAAAACTTTGATGCTTTTGGATGATTTGAATTTAACTATGCCAAATGAAATTGGAGGGATTTGAATGAAACATATAAGAAATATATTGCTGTTGATTACGATTATTTTTGCTTTTGTTATGCAAGCTGAAGTATATCAAAATATGCTATGGAACTTTAATGGTGCTTATTATTTATCGTCCAGATACACAACTACCAATGACGATATGGATTCATTTTTAGCCAATGCAGAAGATACAGCTGAGAAGCATGGTGTTCATATCTTTTCGACTTTTAATCAGAGAGTTTCTAATTATCAGACAAGACTTTATATTTATGGTGATGATACCGTTGTTCGGGATAGTCTTAAAAGCACGATGGATATTGAGGAAAAAACATATACGGCTTTGATAGGTGGAATCACCGTAATAGAATTTGAAGATTTTAGAGAAGCAAAAAACACAGGCAATGGACAGGAAATAATGGTCAGCTATATTGGTGATGATGATGACATTATTGCCACATATCAAGATTTGGCAAAAGAATATTCTATATCGCAGCCAGAGTTTTGGCAATCAACTGAAACTGATATGATGTTCATTGTTTGGGGATTGGTTGCCATATTGATGATTGTACTTAATGTGATTGAGGTGATACGCAGACAAAAGGAAGTAGTTGTACGAGCTTCTCTGGGCGAAAATGCTGCTGTGATTGCTCTAAAAGCTGTAGTGGCTGATATGATTTCGTATGCTGCATTATTCGTCTTAGCAAAGCTGCTTGTTTCTCAATTTATATCGGGGGCGTATGAAGATCATCTCATTTTGGCAGTGTATTGTGCCGGAGCAGTTCTTTCCGTAATTCCTTATGCTGCTTTTGTCCGCTTTGATGTAAAAAAAGCCTTTGCCAATGCTTCAGATAAAAAAGGTATGTTTTATCTTCTGAACGGTCTTAAAGTATTTGCTACTGCTATGACAATTTTTACAATAACTACAAATCTCAGTAGCATTCAAGGTAATTTACTTACAAACACTACTCTTTTAGAAAATCATTATAATGATTATTATTTTGGAGTTATGCAGCTTGAACCTCCTTTTGAAGAAAATGAGGAGGAATCCACAGAGAGCAAATTTTGGAATGAACTTTACGAAAATGAATACAACACTATAAATCCGGTGGTCTGCATAGGCAGCCGGATAAGCGATACGGATAATTATATTTTTGTAAATCATAATGCCAGAGATATGCTACAAGGGTTTTCTGATATGCTTACTGAAGATGATGAAAAAGAGGATATAGTGGTCTTCGTGCCAAAGGACAGAAATGCGGAATCATACAAAGATATCGCAAAAGAGGAAATTGGCTCTCTTACCCAAAATGCAGAAGAACTGCGTGTTGTTTATAAAGAATATTCTGGCAGAGAGCGGTTTTATTATCTCAATTCGAACAGAGAAGAGGCTATTGACGGATTGTCAAGAGTAACAAATCCGATTGTTATTTATCAGGCAAATGAGGCTGTTGCTTTAAATGGAAGTTATATCGAAACAGGAACATATAATGGTGAGGTAATCTACGGATGCGATGAAAGCACAATTCGCAATGTTGCGAAAAAATATTCAGAACAGCTTGGTTCACACTATTTTATGCTGACGAATGTCGGAGAGGATTACACTTATAGTCATAGTTTCCTTGTGAAATTGATTAGCTTTATAAGCTCTCTTTGCGTATTAGTATTGCTGTTAGATATAGCTATAATCGTATCTGAAGCGAAAATGGAATTTAGACTTAGCTCTATGGAAATCTCCCTCAAAAAGGTTTTAGGTTATAGCTTTTATGAAAGACACAAAAGATTTATTTCCGTTAATCTCATAGAAAATATAGCCGTTGTGATATTGATTTGCATTGTTTCGATTTTTATATCTAACGCAAGTGTCGGGATTGCTTTACTAATTGGAGGATTGCTCACCATTATTGAAATGGCAATCATTTTCACAAATATTATGTGGGTTGAAAAAACAAATATCTCAAAGTCATTGAAGGGAGGATGTTTATGATTATAATTCGTGGCTTAAATAAAGCATTTGGAGATAAAATAATTTTCTCTAACTTTAATTTAGAAATTCCGGATGGAAGTTTTGTAGTAATCAGCGGCGATAGCGGCAGTGGAAAAAGCACTTTACTCAATATGATTGGTGGTATCGAAAAGCCGGATGGCGGTAGCATCGTAATTGAAGGGATGAATGTTACCCAGCTTAAAAATAAAAACAGTTTTTTTGCTGATACAGTCGGGTTTCTTTTTCAGAATTTTGCACTGCTTGAAAATAAGACAGTTAAAGAAAATTTAAGTTTGATTAAAAAATCAAGCCGCACTAAAGTATCACTTAAAGAAGCTCTTAATCGTGTGGGGCTATCAAAGGAAGTTAATAAAAAAGTTTATCAGCTTTCCGGTGGTGAACAACAGAGAGTTGCTTTAGCTCGTCTTATGATGAAAAAATGTTCTGTTGTTTTGGCAGATGAACCTACCGGCTCACTTGACAAGAAAAACAGAGATATTGTTATGAGGTTGTTGCACGAACTCAATGAAGAAGGTAAAACGGTTATCATTGTTACCCACGATCAGAGTATTATTGAAGATGAACCTTATGTTGTAAAAATCTAAGCTTTCATTTTCTATGATATTCTTTAACGCTATTAGCTGAAATACGAGCAAAAACGAAAACTTGTAGATTGCATCTTTTTATTAGATACAATCTACAGGTTTTTTGTGTTTTCAGAAGTTATTAGGTAAATTCAAAATGTTTTGTAGATGAAATGGATAGTTTGATGTATAGAACTTTTTAACAGACAGAATGGGCTACAGTGTTTTCTAAATAACTATTTAGTAGTTTTGAACACCTCACAGAAAATACCCTTGACAAATCTCATCTCAGCTCACGGCGATTTTCAACTACGCAGTCAAATACTATGGCTTGAAAGAAAACCCCTGCCACAAGGCGGGGAGCATGGGCAAGAAGAAAGCCGACGAGATGCTGTTCTGGACAAAGGACGAGTTCCAGACCTTTATCGAGAGCATGAAAGACCGGCCTGCCAGCTACACGGTATTTATGACCATGTACTACACGGGGATCCGGGAGGGAGAACTGCTGGCGCTCACACCGTCGGACATCGACTTCGAGAAGAAGACCCTGACGGTGAACAAGAGCTATCAGCGCCTCGGCAGAGAGGATATTATCACCACTCCGAAAACGCCGAAAAGCATCCGCACTATCCCCATTCCCGACGGTCTTTGCACCTGTTTGCAGGAGTATATGTCCCATTGCTACGGACTGCAAAAGGACGACCGGCTCTTTCCCTATACCAAGAGCTTTCTGTATCACGAAATGGAGTATGGCTGCAAAGCATCAGGTGTGAAGCGGATTCGGGTGCATGATATTCGCCACAGCCACGCCAGCCTGCTGGTGGAGATGGGCTTCTCACCGCTGCTGATCGCGGAGCGGCTCGGACATGAAAAGGTGCAGACAACGATGGACACGTACAGCCACCTGTACCCCAACAAGCAGGTGGAGGTAGCCAGACAGCTTGACGGCATCATGCCGTGAGCCTCTGGCTACAAAAATCGCTGCAAATGTAGCCAATTTGTAGCCACCAAAAAAGAAAAATCCTGAAAAACGCTGTATTACCAACGCTTTTCAGGATTCCAAAAACACTAAATATTTATTCCCACTCTACAAAGACTAACGCTTTTTGTTTAGGAATTATTCTCTGTAATGTTTCTCGTTCTTTTGATTATTTGATATATCCATATTATCCTGCCTATACGAGCTAATGTTATCATTTTGTTATCGGCATTGATAACACCTACTCGATAACTGTGGATAATAACTATATGTAGCATGTCAAATTATAAGCTATTTTGCTTAGAGATTCAACACAAAACTGAAATTTTACTTTTCCTTATATTCATCTGGTATTGCTATTTGAAATGTTTCACACAACAGCATCACATCATGCACATCATTTTTATCGTGTTCATATCCCAAATGAAGCATTACCTGACTCAATGGTTCAATACAAGAAACAGTTATATCTCCAACTTTTCCAATACCGGAAAAAGTTTTTGATGGAAATATATCTCCCTCATAAACAATTCCGTCATCTGTAAATTCAAAACAATGTAAATCAATGATTCTTTGTTTATCATCTTTCCAGACAGTATGACCATCCGTTGTATAATCAGTATTTACTTCCTCAAATCCATGCTGCTTAATCACATAAATATAATCATGATAATGTTTCAGTTCAACAAACAAATCAATATCATTGTGTATTCTTGATTCTCTTTTAAGAAGTGCATCAACACCCCATCCGCCATCTAAATATACTTTAATTTCGTTTTGCAAAGCATATTTTATAATTTCACATGCATCTTCTGTACGTACCATAATCTATCCTCCAAATTCAAATCTTTGTATGCTTTCCAACTCACTAAAAGCCTGAAATTTGTCAGTCTTTCATCCTTTTTGTTATCAATCACCAATTAGCTGTAATCCATTAGGATTTAGCTGATATATTTTATCGCACACCTCTTCAATATACTTTCTATCGTGAGAAATGCTAATGACAGCCCCCGGAAATTCTCGGAGCATTTTTCTTATTACCGGACCGGACAATGGTGAAAAATTTCTTGTCGGTTCATCCAGAATAAGAACATTTGCACCACTTAAGCTCATCCTCAAGAGAAGCACTTTCGCCTTTTGTCCGCCTGATAACTCCCGAATCGGATGCTCCATTTCATCTGGTGTGTATTTAAGTGAACCAAGGTATGTTCTAATTCTTGTACGCTCTTCTTTATCTCCTGTTTTATCAAGGTAATCAACCGGTGTAACATCCAAATCCAGCAGGTCTTCATAAGTTTGAGGCATATATTCTGCTTTAATGTCATTCCGATTTAGGAGTTCTTCCGCTATCTTTTTTAGAAGAGTCGTTTTTCCTGCCCCGTTGGCTCCTATCATACAGATTTTTTCTGAACCTTTTATTTTTAAATGAATTCCTTCTGCTAAAATTCTTTTGCCATCCGGAGTCACAAGCTTTGAAAGTTCATATTCTATGACCGTTTTTCCTGCGGGAATGTGTGAGTTTTCATCCCCTAATTTGACAAAGATTGCTTCTTCCTGTTCCGGCATCTGAGTCATATTTTCATCTTCTTTTTCAAATCTTCGTTCCATTGCCTTAACCGTATGCATTTTGTCCTTTAAGTTTTTGGCAACAGACGGTGCTTGTCTGGTACAACTTCTTAATGCACCTTGTACACTCTGCATAACTCTTTGATATTTTTCATCGCGAATCTTTTTCTCCCTACGGTCACTCAGTGCCCGCTGTTTTTGGATTTCAAATTTATGAAGCCGTTCTTCCACATAGCGTCTATAGGGAAGCTTTGCCACGGTATATCTCGCCTTTGTTTTTCGTATAATCTGCTCGATATGTATCACCATGTTGGCAGTACGCTCTATCAGCGTTTCATCGTGTGAAATAAAAAGCACAATGTGCTTCCAGTCATTTATGATTTTTTCCAGTAATGTAAGCGTCGCAATGTCGATGTCATTGGAAGGTTCGTCCAACAACAGCACAGAAACATCGCGAATGAAAAGCCTCATAAGTTGTGTCTTGACTTTTTCGCCTCCTGAAAGACTACCCATTGTCTGGTTACTGTAGAAAAAATCATTTTTCATTCCAAATTTTCCCGCAATAACAGACAATTCTTTAGGCGTTTTCTCCCAGAATATTTCCTCTTCAGAAAAATATTCGTATATTGTTTTTTCCTTATCTTCATCGAGCATCTCCTGCGGAAGATAACCAAGACGTTCGTGTCCCATTATCCTTTCCCCATCTGCTTCTATATAGTTTTCTACAAGCGACGGATTGTATATCCACTTCATTAATGTCGATTTCCCATTTCCCTCTTCTCCAATAATAACTGCCTTATCTCCATCATTTAGCACAAGGTTGAAATCATTAAGAATTATTCTCAGGTCTTTTTTATGTGTTAAATTTAATTTTTTTATCTGCAACATTAAAGTTTCTCCTTTTCGAAGTCTGAGCCAATTATTATTTTGAACACACAAAAACGAGTCTTTTTTGCATACGCAAAAATAGACTCGCTAAATAGACCCTTATTTCTTTTCCAAAAGGAAAACAAAGGAAATGCCTCTTGCGATAATCCAACTTAAGCGTACACAAAACAAACCTATTCTCTACAGGCTCAATAACTATATGTGTCTTACTTAAATCAAATTATCTATTAATCATTTCCTCACCTTACACAAAATGTGCCTTTCTTTCTTCTAATGGCAATACTATCATACTGTATTTTTTTTGTCAATACATTTCACCTTATGGAAGTGCAAATTAAAATTTTCACTTCCTAATTATACATCCAACCATTACGAAATTCAATCTTTCACAACCTCTTTACAACCACAACCACAGCACTCCAGCAAACGCAGGAGCACCATACCGTAAAACGCTTATGTGTAAATCAACTCCGTTCCTACAACTTCCCTCACACAAGCCTGAATATTATTCATTCTTCCAATCCATTCGTAGGGATTATCTTTCTTTAATTGTTCCGTCACATCTTGTCTGTCGGCATATTCCTTTACCAGTCGAAGAAACATATCCTCTGCTTGCTTATCGACTTCTGCAAGATAACTATGCAGCTTTCCGCTTGTCAGCAGGTTCATATATAACACTTTATAGTGTTCCTTTAAATGCCTTGCATGTCGTTTCCCCCATAAACCAATCGGCTCTATTTCTTCTTCGGCTGGTACTGTGATGTTCGGCAATAAATAATCACCCACCTGTCTATAAGTTCCGCCCATTTCTTCAAAAATTGTCTTTGTCATTTTCCTTTTCCTCCTGTGATTTTTGTCTATCGTGATCGTGTATTATCACGCTTGCGACCTTTAACTGTTCTTGCCTGCTCCAACAAATCATCTATCTGTTTGCGACCAAAAACCTTACGGAGCAGGCTGTAATCTTTATTTTCTGCTTTTAGGATTTTGTTTTCTTCGGTCAATCTTTCATTGACTTTCTCCAAACGCTGATTGGTGCGGTATAACTGTGCATTCGCTGTATTCAGCCTATGATAGTTGTCCCACCCCTCAAAGCAGCGGGCAAGCACCGTTTTGACAAGTTGCTTCAATTTCCTTACAACCGGCTCTGCCATTTTGGTTTTATATGCCTTTGCAGTCATAAATTTCTCTGGTTCTGGCAACTGATATTTCGGTGCAGTATCAAGCTCTATTTCAAGATTTGACAGCTCGTCTTTTGCCTTATCATAGTTCAATACTCGTTCCGACAACACATCAAATTCAATCTGTTTCTGCTCGATTTTCGCACCTAATGCCGCCACTTCTTTTTCTCTTTCCTGCTTTTTATAATCCAAAACAGAAAGATGTTTTTCGTGTGTGCCTAAATGTTCCCACTCAATCCCATAACGTTCCATCACCGCCGCAAGCTGTTCTTTTTCGGACTGTATCCATTGCGACCACTCCGTATCGCCACGACTGCCGCCCTTAAAACCTTGCGTTGCAAGAGCCTGCTTTAGTGACACTCTTGTATCAAGTCCACGCTTGCTGCCTGTGGTAAAAGGTACAAAATCTATGTGCAGATGTGGTGTAGCTTCATCCATATGCAGATGAGCCGAGAACACCCGAAGCTGTGGATTTCGCTCCTGAAAACCCTGATAGTATTCATCTAAAATCTGCTTTGCCAGTTCTCCGTTTTCCGTATCGGCGTTCATATTTCCCTTACCGCCCACCTGTAAAATGATTTCGTGGAACGGTTTTTCCTGCTTGGAACTTCGGATTTTTTCATAATAATCTTTTATCTTTCGGTCTGACCTTATCTGCTTGGCATTGTATCTTTCCAATGCTTCATCAAACAATTCGTGATAAACTGTCTTTATATTTTCATTGCAGTAGTCGATATTGAGATGAGTACGAGTTCCGTCTACATTTTCTGCTCGGAACTTTCGGCTATTGTGATTGACCGAGCCTTTACCGACCATTGCACTTATCGTTCTCTGCATTTTTTCATCTCCCATCTGTAAATTTCAACATTCTCAGGTTTTGTTACTTTTGTCAAAAGTAACGCAAAAGCACTTTTGACGGGTACACCCATCAAAAATGCGACCTGTAAACAGGTTTTGCGTTCTCCGAAGGCTCTCCGAGGGGTGAGCGTGTGCCGGTGGCACACACGCCTGCGAACCGACCGAGCCAGCAGGCGAGACCAAAGAGCCGCCTTTGAAAAGGCACTCTCTGCACACTCCCCTAAACTTTATCCGGTGTCAAAGTGTGACGATGGTGACAATGTTTTTCACAGCGTGCTGCTCTCAAAAACATTGACACCTTTGACACCGTTTGTCACGCCGTCTGCTCGGTTTCTTTCCAAAGTGAAACCTTTCTTCCGTCGTGTGTGCGGCTGTTCTGATAACGGATACCGTAATCACGAAACAGCCTGCTTGCGTTGATACTGAGCCTTAAAGAAAGTACATTCGGCTTTATATCCACCGCAAGCCTTTCGCAAAGTTCCGAAGCAGTTCCTTCCCATCTGTCACTTTCCGAAAAGAGCGTATCCGCTATCTTCTCAAGCAGAGGTTCGGGCGGTTCTTTCCACATCTCCGTTTCCGATTTTGCAAAGTTCCACACCAATCGCTCGCTGTCCCTTACAAGATGGATTTTCATATCCTGCTGGTCTCTGCCAGCAACATCAAGTGTGGCATTGTTGGAAGTACGCTTGTCCTTACTGAGAACAAATGCACCGTCTGCCGCACCCATCAGACCATTCGTGCCTGAAATCATATCGAATATATCTTCCGATTTTTGTTTGCGTGTATGATGAACAATAAGCATTGAAACCTTGTAACTGTCTGCCAACGCTTTCAGCCTTGCCACAACATCATAATCACTTGCGTAGCTGTAATCTGCTCCGCCTGCTTCACGCACACGCTTTAAGGTGTCTATGATAATCAAGCCTGTGTCTGGGTGTTCCCTCATAAACCCTCTTATCTGTTCTTCCAGTCCGCCATTGACCGTTTTACATTCCGTTGCGAAATACAGATTGCCTGTCTCCTTTGCACCGAACATCTGAAACAATCGCTTCTGCAAACGTGGGTAATCATCTTCAAGGGCAAAATAAAGCACCGTTGCCTTACGCACCTTATACTCCCAAAGCGGTGTGCCTGTGCTGATATGATAGGCAAGCTGTGCCATCATAAAGCTCTTTCCCACTTTCGGGGAACCTACGAAAAGGTAAGTTCCCCTTTGGAGCAGACCGTCGATAAGTGGTGTCTGAACCTCAAACACCGTATCATACAGCGTTGTCATTGATACTGTTTTCAGATAGGAAGGGTCTAACTGTCTGAGTATTTCCCTTTGCATTTCTTCAAAAGATTGCTCGTACCCCTTGAAATCCGTATCCTGATTGACTATACTATTGTCAGTACATTTGGAAAGTGACTGTTCCGCATCTGTTGCCGCAGATACATTTGGAATAGTCATTTCTTTTTTATTCTCCATTCGCATCCTCTCCTTTCAAACCGCCGAGAATAATGGAAATCAGTTCTATTACACTCAGCAGTTCATCATCCACACCTTTTCCTGCTTCAATCCTTTTCAGTTCCGCAAGGACTGTGGCAAATTCCGTTTTCAACGCCTTATACACTCTCGGATTGCCCTGTACCACCACATCCTGATTTAAGCAACGGCGGTAACAATACTCCTGTTTTGGCAATCCTGATAGAGCTACAGCTCTGTTAATGAGTTCGTTTTCTTCGGGCGATACTCGAAACCCTACTGTGATATTCCTCCAACGATTTTTGTTATCTCTGTTCTTAGCTGACATTTTCAAAATCTCCTTTCCCTAAATCATCTAATTTTTCTGCCATCTCAATCTGCTTTGACGGAAAGAGGTGTGCGTACTGATAAGTAATATCAATACTTTCGTGACCAACTCGGTCAGCAATCGCCACCGCAGAAAAGCCCATATCAATCAAGAGTGAAATGTGGCTGTGACGGAGATCGTGAATGCGGATACGCTTCACGCCTGCCGCCTTTGCCCCTCTGTCCATCTCGTGATGAAGATAGCTTTTCGTCACCGTAAAGATACGGTCTTTCTTCTTCAATCCGTAAAGCATACCGAGATATTCTTTCATTTCCTCACACAGAAACTTCGGCATTTTAATCGTGCGGTTGCTCTTTTTCGTTTTCGGAGAAGTAATCACATCCTGCCCTTTCAAACGCTGATAGGATTTATTGATTGTGACTGTTTCCTTATCAAAGTTGAAATCTGCCGGAGTCAAAGCTAACAGCTCGCCCTCTCGGATACCGCACCAGTAAAGCATTTCAAACGCATAAAAGGAAACAGGCTTGTCCATCATCTCAAAAGAGAATTTCTTGTATTCTTCCTTTGTCCAGAACAGCATTTCCTTGTGTTCCTCACGTCCCATATTTCCCACCTTTGCCGCAGGATTGGAACGCAGTTCATAGTAGCGGACAGCGTGATTGAAAATGGCGGACAACTGATTGTGCAGCGTTTTCAGATACGTCTGTGAATAAGGCTTTTTCTTCTCATCACGATAGGCAAGCATTTCATTCTGCCAAGTAATAATCTCCTTTGTGGAAATCTCGCTGATTTTCAGTTTCCCGAAATACGGAAGTATCTTTGTGCGTATGATATGCTCTTTGGTAAGCCACGTGTTTTCCTTCAAACGGTTCTTCACATCATTGATATAAAGCTCCGTAAAGGCTTCAAAACTCATATCAAGGTCTGAAGAAGTCTGCAATTTGAACATTCTTTCCCATTCCTGTGCTTCTCGTTTGGTAGCAAAGCCACGCTTGCATTTCTGCTTGCGTTCCCCTTTCCAGTTCACATACCTTGCCATCACATACCAAGTACCGTTATCTTCATTCTTAAATACCGGCATTTACATTTCCCCCTTTCCTGCTCCGTAGAGCCTTTCGTAAAAATACTGGCGATTTACACGCCCTGCAATCGTAATAAAGCCCTTTGCTTTCAATTCCTCATTTAATTGTCTGATGAGTTTATATGCATAAGGTTTTGATACGTTTAGTTCCTGAGCCACATCTTCGGCTCGGATAAATCTGTTTTCCATATCCTTTTTCTTCCTTTCTTAAAATAATTTTTTGCTTGCCGCTTTCTCCGTGTTAAAGTTCCAACAGGCACTCCTGCTTGTCGGCAGGCGCTGTGCTGTCCCAATGCACCGCAGTACATCAGGCGCTCGCTCGTATAGGGGTTCCCGAAAAGTCGGAGACTTTTGGGGAAGAGGAGGAGCAGTGCAGCGAATGAGCTTTTGTGCTTGCACACAAGCGAACGATACGGAACTTGCTCCGACGAGGTCTTGGCGGTTTGGCTTTTCGGACGGTCATTCAGTTGTCGCATTAAGCATATTTGTTTAATTCGTAATTTATTTTACTAAACATATTTGCTATTGTCAAGTGGTTGCAAAGAAAATATTAAACATTTTTGTTTCGGTTTTTCTTGACTTCCACTAAACATTTCTGCTATACTTATTTCACTAAATATAAAAGGAGCGTATCATTATGGCTATCAGCGAAAGAATACATTTTTTCAGACTAATGCGTGGTATGACACAAAAGTATCTCGGTACAGCAATCGGTTTTCCAGAAAAGAGTGCTGATGTGCGTTTGGCACAGTACGAAACTGGTACACGCAAACCGAAAGCAGACCTTACAAATGCATTGGCACAGGTGCTTGATGTTTCTCCACAGGCTCTTGATGTTCCTGACATAGACAGCTATATCGGTCTTATGCACACTCTGTTTACCCTTGAAGATATTTACGGTCTTACTGTCAGTGAAGCAGACGGAGAGGTATGCTTAAAGGTCAACAAGGACAAAGGCAGAGAAGCATATGAACTCCTCAAAATGCTGTATGCTTGGAAAGAACAGGCAGACAAGCTATCTTCCGAAGAAATCAACAGAGAAGAATACGATAACTGGCGTTACCATTATCCAGAGTTCGACACCACACAGCGTTGGGCAAAAGTTCCATCACAGGAATTAAGTGACGCTCTCGTGGAAGCATTCAAAGACCACTTGAAAGATAAATAAGCACCTACAGGACCTGCCACTGGCAGCTCCCTACAGATGCTTTGGCAACGACAAAAAAGCCCTTAACTATGGTTATTAACCACAGCTAAGGGCTTAGTTTATAATATGGAATTTGTTCAGAGCCAAGCTCCGAACTTTAGTCTGCAAGCCACCTGTTAATTGTTCCGTTACCCATAAACCACTGGATAACAAGAATAATGGCACTTGCTATGACTGTTATCAATTTGTTATCAAAAGACTAATCGAAATCGCTGAAACCCGCATAAACACTGGCTTTTTTAAGCAACTCGATTTATTCAAACTCGATGGTTGCCGGGGGCTTGGATGTAATATCGTATACAATCCGATTGACCCCAGGAACTTCATTTACAATGCGCGTGCTGATGCAGTCCAAAATATCGTAGGGGATACGGGCCCAGTCAGCGGTCATAAAATCATCGGTCGTGACGGCACGAAGGGCCAAGGTATGGTCATAAGTACGGCCATCGCCCATGACGCCCACAGAGCGGGTATTGGTGAGAACGGCAAAAAACTGACTAAGATTTTGGGCTTCCCGGGATTTAGAAAGCTCGTCTCGGAAGATGAAATCGGCCAGGCGAAGGGTATCTGCTTTTTCCTTGGTGACATCTCCGATGATGCGGATGGCGAGACCTGGCCCGGGGAAGGGCTGACGACTGACTAAATATTCTGGGAGTCCCAGTTCTCTCCCCAGCTGACGGACTTCATCCTTAAAAAGCATACGCAACGGTTCGAGAATCTCTTTAAAATCTACATAGTCCGGCAGGCCACCGACATTGTGATGGCTCTTGATGGTGGCGGCTTCTCCCGTCCCGGATTCAATTACGTCGGGATAGATGGTGCCCTGTGCCAAAAAGTCTACGGCACCGATTTTTTTTGCCTCCTCTTCAAAGACCCGAATAAACTCTTCGCCAACGATTTTGCGTTTCTGTTCTGGTTCCTCTACACCTGCCAGTTTGCCCAGGAAACGGGTTTCTGCATTGACCCGGCGGAAGTGCAGGTTCCACTTGGAAAAGGCGGCCTCTACTTCGTCTCCTTCGTGCAGACGCAAAAGGCCGTGGTCTACAAAGACGCAGGTCAGCTGATTTCCCACTGCTTCTGCAAGCAGTGCGGCGGCAACAGAAGAGTCCACACCGCCGGAAAGAGCAAGCAGGACCTTGCCGCTGCCCACCTTTTTTCGGATGGCGGCAATGGCAGATTGGCAGAAATCGTGCATCGTCCAGTCGCCGTTGGCGTGACAGACAGAATAGAGAAAATTGCGGATCATTTCCATACCATATTCTGTGTGGTTGACCTCTGGATGATATTGTACGCCGTAGAAGCCTCTCTGCATGTCAGCGATGGCGGCGTTGGGACACATTTTCGTATGGGCGGTCAAAGAAAAGCCGGAAGGAACCTGGGCCATATAATCCCCGTGGCTCATCCAGGAGATGCCCTCTGACGGGATTCCTTGGAAGAGGGGACAGGTAGTGTCGTAATAAGTGACTGTCTTTCCGTATTCCCGGGCTGTGTCTTCCTGGGCGGGGGAAACCTCACCGCCCAAGCTGTGGGCCATCAGCTGACATCCATAACAAATACCCAAGATGGGAACGCCCCAGGTGAAGATCTCAGGATCCACATGGGGGGCGGTGTCCAGATAAACGCTGTTAGGCCCGCCAGTGAAGATAATGCCGATTGGTGCCATGGCTCTCAGCTCTTCCAAGGGGGTTGTATAAGGTTTTACCTCGCAGTAGACGCCGCATTCCCGAACCCGGCGTGCAATGAGCTGGTTGTATTGCCCGCCAAAGTCCAAGACGAGGACAAGCTCGTGTTTCACAGGGACCATCCTTTCTCTTGCGTAAAATGATGATGTTTTATTGTACTGCGCGTCAGTAGGAATTACAAGTCCGGTTTGCCTGATCTCTGTATCTTTTGGTTACATATTTTGTAAATGATAGGGCATGCTATGGCAAAGAATGGGACGATCAAAGGGGGAGAAGGCATGATTACTGCTGTGGTCCGGACAATTATTTTATATCTGCTGATTATCCTTGGAATCCGCCTCATGGGGAAACGGCAGATCGGGGAGTTGGAGCCCTCCGAGCTGGTGCTTTCCCTGATTATTGCGGACCTGGCGGCGGTTCCTATGCAGGACTTTGGAATTCCCTTGATTATGGGGATTATTCCGATTTTAACTTTGTTGTGCTTGTCCGCGATCCTGTCTGTGCTGACGGTGAAGAGCATCCGGTTTCGGGCACTCTTATGCAGCAGACCCAGCATCGTGATCCAGGACGGGAAGATTTTAACCCGGGAAATGGTGAAGAACCGCTTCACTGTGGATGAATTGATGGAAGAGCTTCGCATGGCAGGGGTTACGGACCTCTCCACGGTGAAGTATGCCGTGCTGGAGACCACGGGCCGCATTTCTGTGTTGCCTTACGCTGAGCATCAGCCGGTCACGGTCAGAGACATGGGGCTGAAGGTGAAGGAAGCCGGACTGCCGGTGATTGTGGTCAGCGATGGCCGGGTACTCTCCCACAACTTAAAAACCAGGAATCTGTCTATGCGGTGGGTGAAGGAGCAGATGGGAAGCCGGGGCGTTCAGGACATCCGCCAGGTGTTTCTGATGACCGTGGACGAAGCCGACAATGTATATTTTGTCAAGAAGGAGGAGAAAACTTGAGGCAGCTTTGGATTTCTGTGGCGATCTTAGCTGGTATGGTGCTCCTTCTGTCCTGGAACATGGTCCATGTGCATCAGCTGACGGAACCCATGCGGGAAGACCTGTCCCAAGCGGTTGCAGCGGCGCGGGAGGAGGACTGGCAGAAGGCAGAGGCACTGACCCAAAAGGCACAGGAGCATTGGCAGAGTAATGTGTCATATCTTCGGTTTGTACAGTTTCATGAGGAGATTGATGAGGTTACTGTACTGCTGAAGGAGGCAAAAGGATTCTTATGGGATCGGGAAGTGGGCGAGTACACGGCAATGAGTGTCCGGATCTGTGGCAAGCTGGAGGCAATGTGTGGGCTGGAAACAATATCCGCCGGAAATCTTTTCTAATGTGAATGAAAATAATTCATTGACAAGGAGCGGAATGCGGTGTATCCTTAGCAGGAGCTCAAAAAGGAGGGATTCCCATGCCGCGGATTACAAAGGATCCCACAGAACGCCGGCAAGAAATTTTAGATACGGCCCTGAAACTTTTTTGGGAAAAGGGCTATGAAAAAACCTCGATGACCGAGATTGCCCAGGCCATGCAGGTGGCACAGGGACTGTGTTACCGCTATTTTCCATCCAAAGAGGCGTTGTTTCAGACAGCTGTTGATCAATATGCCCAGCGGCAAGTGGATCAGATCGCCAGCGTATTGAGAAAACCAGGTCTGACACTGGTCCAAGTGGTGGAACAAATGCCGACCTTTCTGGAAACCGAGGCGGAGGACAGTGCCATTGCCAAGCTCTGCCATGGGCCGGAGAGCGAAAAGCTCCATGGGCCGCTCTCCATGGCGATATGTGCCAAACTTCAGCCGTTGGTACAACAGTTGTTGGAGAAGGCCAATGAGCGGGGAGAGGTCCAGATTGCAGACCCGGAGACGGCCGCCTCTTTTTGTGTCTATGGACAGTTGGGCATTCTATGGAATCAAACGCTCAGTGGAGAGGAGAGAGTACGCCGCGTCAAGGCATTTTTAATCCATCTGCTGACTACATTTTAAGCAAAGACCCTGCTCTTTTTGGGCGGGGACTCTTTTCGGCAAGTAAATGAATGAAATTCATTCAAAAAGGAGAAAAATATGAGGAAGAATTTTGATATCATCCATGGCAATTCCAGACAGTGCTTGTTTGCCATGGTGCTGCCGATGATGGCGGCGATGTTTTTGAACATGGCCTATAATTTGGTGGACAGTCTATGGATTGGAAACCTGCTGGGAGAGTCTGCCTACGCGGCGCTGACAGCGGCGACCCCAATCCTTTTGCTGCTCAATTCCATCGCAATGGGGGCGACCAACGGGGTTGCTATTTTGCTCTCTCAGGCCATTGGGGCGGGGGAGACACGACGAACCCGAACCATCCTGTTTACTTCATTTATTTTAAGTATTGTGTTTTCTCTTGGGATGACAGGATTATTGGAGGGAATGGTATCCCCTTTGCTTCGGTTTCTTCAAGTTCCATCGGAGCTGTATGAAATGACTTGTCTCTACCTGAGGATTTATTTGATTGGGTATGGGGCGGTTTATCTCTATTGTTATTTTGCCGCTGTGCTGCGCAGTTTTGGGGATACGGTGTTCCAAATGCTGGCCATGCTGGTATGTACTGTACTCAACGGCGCGTTAGACCCGCTGTTGATTCACGGATTTGGATTGCAGGGCGCGGCAGCGGCGACGGTTTTGTCTCAGGGAATTTGTTTGGGGTTTATGGTGTGTTATCTGAGAAAGAAAGCCTTGTTTTCTTTCCATGCTGCTGATTGGTCCGGGAAGGAGCTTGGCGCCGTTTGCTTAAAAAGCCTTCCAGCGGCGTTTCAGCAAAGTATTCCTGCCATCAGCACCAGTGTGCTTACTGCAATAGTCAGCGGTTTTGGGGTGACCGCCCTGGCGGCGTATGGCGTGGCTGGGAAGCTGGAGCTTCTTCTCTTCTATCCAGCGATGTCCTTTCAAATGGTTTTGACAACGATTGTGGGTCAGTGTATAGGGGCCGGACGCCGTGATCGCGCGTGGGTATACTGTAAAACGGCTTTGCTTTGGGGCGGAGGTCTGTTGATCATTCTCTCCTGCGGTGTTGTGGGACTGGCTCATCCTTTGTCTGAACTGTTTGTAGACAGTAAGGCTGTGGCGGAAGTGGTGGCCGGATATTTCCAGGTGGTCAGTGTGGGATATCTGTTCAATATGGAAACCAACTGTTTTCTGGGGGCAGTCAATGGGATGGGTCATCCAGGACGCAGCATGCTTTGCATGGTACTGTACTACTTAATCATTCGGATTCCGTTGGCCTGTCTGCTCTCCTCTGCCGGGCTAAATGGGATATGGGCTGCTGTTTTGTGTAGCCATGTGGCAGCGGTGGTAACGGCGTGCCTGCTTGCCAGGGGATTGGCCTCCAGAAAGAAAAGCCCTATATAATCCGTCTTTCACAGCAAAAAAGCTGCGAGGGATGCCGACAAAGCGGACATGGTCAGATAGGTAGACAAAGAGAACAGACCGCTGCCGCCCATGGTGGATACACATTCTGTAAAGGAAGGCTGAGAACGGATGATGAAACAGAACGATAGGAACATTCAGTGGGACACTTCTCCTTACATGGCGCGGCAGACTTTACAGTCCGCGCATCCATTGCAAATGGGCTTGGAAGCGCAGGGAGATGGGCCCCAGGAGAGGCGTGCAGAAAACGCCCTTGTGACGGAAGGGGAGGGAGAGCAGAAAGGGAATCCGTTCCTCTGCTCGGATTTGGTTCTCACAAGCCACGTGAAAAAATACGTTTTCCCAACCGTTGCCCCAGTCTTCCGGCAGACAGGCGGATACTCTTTGGGGATGCTTGGTTAGGAGAAAAAAGATGACATCTGGTCGCATGCGAATCATATCCCAGGCATCATCCCGCCATGGGTCTGCTTCCGGTAGGAAAAAATCGGAGGTCATGCACACCCAGAGCATTTCACCACGCCTAATTTTGTATTGGCCCCGCCGGTCTTTTTGGAGCGGGTAGGAATTTTTGTCCGGTAGATATCTGCGCCGCTCCGGCCGCTTTTCTGGTCCATGGAGCAGTACCGGCGCCCTTCGCTGCACTTATGACAGCCGTGCCAGGGGTTCCAAATGTCATGCATGCCGATTTTCGTGTTTCCAATCTTTGATCTGTTCCAGGCGGGCTTTCCACTTGGCCTCTTGCCCCTGGTCTGTGGGCTGATAGTAGACCCGGTTCACCAGAGTGTCTGGGAGACATTGCAGGGTGGTGAGCTTGTCCGGGGCATCATGGGCGTATTGATAGCCTTTGCCGTAGTTTAAGTCCTTCATCAGTTTGGTGACCCCGTTTCGGAGCGCCAGGGGAACAGGCTCCGTCAACTGGGTCAGGGCGTCTTGTTTGGCACGTTCATAGGCCAGGTACAGAGCGTTTGATTTGGGTGCCAGGGAGAGGTAAACCGCAGCTTGGGTCAGGAAAACAGAGCACTCAGGCATTCCAATGAAATGGCAGGCCTGATAGGCAGCCACAGCGATTTCCAAGGCACGGGCGTCGGCCAGCCCGATATCCTCGCTGGCAAACCGGGTCAGACGTCGGGCGACGTAAAGGGGGTCTTCTCCTGCTTCCAGCATCCGGGCCAGCCAGTAAACTGCGGCATCCGGGTCAGAATTTCGCATGGATTTGTGCAGGGCGGAGATCAGATTGTAGTGTTCCTCTCCATTTTTGTCGTAGAGAAGGGACTTTTGGGCGGTGCACTGTTCCAGGGTCTCTCTGGTTACTGTAATGGTATTGTCGGAGACCGCTCCGTTGAGGACCACCATTTCCAGGGTGGATAGGGCGATTCGCGCGTCGCCATTGGCAAAACGGGCAATGTGCTCCAGCATGTCCGGCTCGATGAGGATATGCTGAGTCCCAAAGCCGCGGGGGTCCTGCAGGGCCCGGTTCAGCAGATGGACAAGCTCTTCTGAGGTTAAAGCGTGGAGCACGAAGACCTTGCACCGGGAGAGCAGAGCGCCGTTGACTTCAAAGGAGGGATTTTCCGTGGTAGCCCCAATAAGCAGAATACTTCCCTTTTCTACAAAGGGAAGGAATGCATCTTGCTGCGCTTTGTTGAACCGGTGAATTTCATCTACAAATACAATGGTGCGGGTTCCGAATCTTCGATTGCTCTCCGCCTGCTGCATAATGGCGCGGATCTCCTTAATCCCGCCGGTAACAGCGGAGAATGCAATGAACTCTGCTTTGGTGGCATGGGCAATCACTTGGGCTAAAGTGGTTTTTCCCACACCGGGCGGCCCCCAGAAGATCATAGAGGCAAGCTGATCCGTTTCAATCAGCCGGCGGAGGAGCTTGCCTTCCCCCAAGAGATGGGTTTGCCCGACGTATTCTTCTAAACACTGAGGGCGGAGTCGGGCAGCCAGGGGACGAGGGGGCTCTTGCCCGAATAAGGTATTTTGTTCCATGGTGGGTCCTGCTTTCTGCTTGCGCTTGGTATTTGTTTATGGTATCACAGAGTTTGAGAAGCTTCAATAGAACGGGCTTTCTTTTGTCACTGATCCAGTCCAGGAAAGGGGATTCCATGGTCTTTGCGGGCTGGCATGGGACCGGAGGGAAGGGAAAGAGAGGAAGAACGAGAAATTTGACGGAAAAGGTATGGGAAAGGGACAAAAAAATCTGCGAACAAACGAAAAAAATTTTCTCTCAGTTCTCCCGTTTTTTGCAGAGTGTGCTATAATAACGGAGAAATGGTCGTGTAACACCGAGATACTTTTAGTAGGGAGGACAAGGAAATATGAAAACCCTGTACAACGGAAAGACGAAGACGGTCATGCTGGACGAAGCCACTGGTGTGGTGAATCTCTTCTTTAAGGATTCCGCCACGGGAGAAAACGGTGTCTTTGACCCCGGCTCCAACACCGTGGGTGGCAGTGTGGAAGGCAAAGGAAAGATCGGCCTGAAAATCTCCAAGCACTTTTTCGAAATCATGGAGAAAAACGGCATTCCCACCCACTATCTGGGCGCGGATGTGGAGCAGGGCCTGATGCAGGTGCGCAAGCTGACCGTGCCGAAGCTGGAGTTTGTGCTGCGTTATTACACGGCTGGCTCTATGTGCCGCCGGTTTAGCCTGGAAGAGGGCATTGTCTTTGATCCTCCCTATACGGAGGTCACATTGAAGGACGATGAGCAGGGAGATCCTCTGATCAGTGAGCGCCTGTGCATCATGAAAGGGATGCTGGCCCCTGGTCAGTACGACGAGGCGCTGGGCATTCTGGTCAAGGTAGGAGAGGTTCTGAAGAAGGAACTGTCCGCTATGGGCCTGACGCTCATTGATTTTAAGATTGAGGTAGGCTATGATGAAAACGGCAAGATGTATGTGGTGGATGAAATTACCCCTGACATCTGGAGAGTCCGGGACGAGAAGGGAAACATTCCCAACCAGATCGACTGCGCGAAAATGATTCTGGAGAAAATTTAACAGCGTGATAGAAGGAACTTCCTCCCTGCTGTACGGGGAGGAAGTTTTTTACCCCAATGGAGGGCAGTACACTCCACAAAAAATTCAAATTTCTCTGGTATACTACCATTTGAGGTGAAAAAGAATGTTTCGAATTTTAATTGTAGAGGATGAGCCTGATATTGGGGAACTCCTCCAGACCTATTTGGAGCATGCCGGGTATGTGACCCGTTTGGCCCAGGAGGGACAGGGTGCGTTGACGCTGTTTTATCAGGAAACCTTTGACTTAGTGCTTTTGGACTTGATGCTCCCCAAGATGGACGGATATGCACTCTGCCAAGCCATCCGGGAACAGTCTGACGTACCAGTTATCATGGTGACTGCGTTGGACAGTGAGGAGCATCAGCTGCAGGGCTTTCGGTTCAACATTGATGATTATGTAACCAAGCCCTTCTCCATCCCCGTTCTGTTGCAGAAAATTCGAGCAGTTCTTCGCCGGACCACAGGGCACGCCGGAGATGAGCCCATCTGTTATCGGAACCTAACCTTGGATTTGGAGGGATATCAGGCCTATCTGGGAGGAACCCCTGTCGATTTGACAAGGCGGGAGATTGCACTGCTGCGGACCCTGTTAGAGAACCAGGGGCGGGTTCTAACCCGGCAGATGCTGCTCAACCGTGTGTGGAGCTACGATTTCTACGGGGATGAGCGAATTGTGGATACACATATCAAAAATCTACGAAAAAAATTGGAGGCGGATTATATTGAGACGGTGCGCGGCGTGGGTTACCGAATGGAGCGAGAAAATAAGACGTAATCTGCCGGTGAAAATTTTCTGTTTTACCTGCCTGCTCCTGTTGGCTGTCTGTATTGTGACCTACGGTCTGATCGCCTGGATGATGCCGGTGACATACCAGGCAGACAGAAACCGCGTGTTATCGGAGCAGGCGGAGAGTTTGATCCAAGAGTTGAGCAAGACTACGCTATCTGCGTGTGGCCCGCTGCTGGAGAAATTTGCGTCGGATTATGATGCCCAAGTGAGTATTTTAGATGAAACTGGTCAGCCGGTGGCGGGGACAAAGGACCTTGCGCAAACAGAGGAGGAAGAGGGCCGGGTGACGTTTAGCCAGATTCAAACGGAGGAGGGCATGACGCTGCAAACCAACGAATCAATACACATTACCCAAACCGTTGCGACTCCGTTTTCTTTTCAAGGCAGTCAGGATGTGTATCAGCTGATGGTGGTAGGCAGAATCCGAGGGGTGAATCAAGCAATGGAAGCCTTGGGGAAATTATGGCCTTGGCTGCTGGCCTCGGTGGTGTCGGTGTCTATTTTGGGGTCCTTTTTCTACGCCCGCTATGTTACCCGGCTATCCCGCGCCATGGGGGCGCTGCAGGGGGCGAATGAGGCGCTGCGGCGAGACATGGAACGAGAGCGGGAAATGGAGCGGCAGCGGATGGAATTCTTTGCTGCAGCTTCCCATGAACTAAAGACACCGATCACCATTGTCAAAGGGCAGCTGGGAGGGATGCTGGACGGGGTAGGGGTCTATGCCGACCGGGAGCGATACCTGGCCAGAAGTCTGCAAGTGATGGGCAGCATGGAGCGTTTGGTGGGGGAACTCCTGACCCTTTCCCGGATGGAAGGGGAGAAGGTCCGCCGTGGCATAAAGCCTCTGAATCTAACCGATCTCCTGACTGCCTGTGTGGAGGAATACACGGACCTCTTTGCCCAAAAGGAGCAGACGCTGCATGTTTCCCTTGCGCCGGACCTTCAGGTACCGGGAGAGTGGAATTTACTCTCCAAGGCGGTCTGCAATCTTTTAACCAATGGAGCCATGTATTCCCCGGACGGGGCGGAACTTTTTCTCTCTGCTCGGGAGGAAGGGGAGCAGATCTATTTCTCTCTGGAAAACACAGGGGTTCACCTGTCAGAAGAAAGGATTCCCCATCTGTTTGAGGCCTTTTACCGGGGGGAGGGCTCTCGCAACCGGCAGACGGGCGGAAGCGGTTTGGGGCTGTACCTGGTGAAACGGATTCTGGAATACCATTGTGGGGAGATACGGATTAGAAATACCGCCGCTGGAGTCTGTGTGGAAGTTTGGCTGCCCAGAACCAACTCCACAGAAACTACAACTTCCTGCTAAATTAACTCCATATTTTTTTGCTATCCTTTCCTTGCTCTTAAAAGCAAGGAAAGGATTTTTGCGATGAAACTACAGATGGAACATTTAACCATGACCTATCCCACCGGAAAGAAGGCGCTTCAGGATATGAGCCTTACATTGAGCAGTCCCCAGATGATTGGACTGCTGGGGCCAAATGGAGCGGGAAAGTCCACCCTGATGAAGCTTCTGACGGCGGCACTGCTTCCCACCCAGGGAAGCATTTTTGTGGACGCGCGGCCCCTGGCCAAAAGCGAAGGGGCCTTGAAAGCCCAGCTTGGCTATCTGCCCCAGGACTTTGGCCTTTATGAGGAGTTGACGGTAACCCAGTTTCTGGACTATATGGCTGCCTTAAAGGGCATTCGTGCCCCCAAAGCAGAGATTCGGCGGGTTTTGTCGGACACCAATTTGACGCCGCAGCGGCGAGCCAGGATTCGTACCCTTTCCGGCGGGCAACGCCAGCGGGTGGGGATTGCGCAGGCGCTGCTGGGCTCCCCTCAGCTCTTGATTTTGGATGAGCCTACCGTGGGGCTGGACCCGGAGGAGCGGATTCATTTCCGCAACCTATTTGCACAGGAGGCCAAAGATAAATTGGTTCTGCTGTCCACCCACATTATTGAGGATGTGCAGTCTGTGTGTGACCGTCTCATTGTCATTCATGGGGGAGAGCTCCTGTTTGACGGACGCCCTGAGCAGCTGGTTGCCCGGGCCCAGGGACACGTGGGGGTGTTCCAAGGCTATCCGCCCCAAGGAATTTCCTGCGAGGTAACTGCCCAGGTCAACACAGCCGGAGGAATCTTATGCCGGGCTGTGGCGGAGAAACTGCCGGAGACAGTTCAGAAAGTAGAGCCTACCTTAGAGGATGCCTATGTCTATCTGGTGGGGAAGGAGGGGAAGCGGCCATGACAGTTTGGCGTGACCTTCGAGTGGAGTGGATGCGTCTGTTTCGGTCCAAGGGAACCTGGCTGGCATTGCTGGCCGCTTCCGCTGCCCCCTTGGTGGGCTATGGACTCTATCAGCCCGCCGGGGGCGGTACAACTGCGGCCTTGGTTCTTCTGAATCCCATGCTGGCAGGCGCGCTGGGCGGGGCGCTTGCGTTTGCGGCGTTAACTTTGTCAGAGATGAACCGGGTCAAAAAGGGGAGAATGGGACCCTTGACAGACAGTGTGGTCTCTCCCCTGCGGATGGCTGTGGTTCGGACCGCTGTGCTGATGCTGACCGCAGTGGTGTCCTCTCTGGTGACCAGTCTACTTTACCTTCCCTATACCTGGTACCGGTTGGGGGAGACCTTTCAGGGAAAGGAATATGTCCAAGTCGCCCTGCTGTTTTTGCTTCCCTTTCTGGAAATGACGGTTTTAGCGGCTGCTGCGTTTTACCAAATATTCCAGCGGGTGGATGTCTGTGTGCTGCTTCTCCTGGCACTTTTGCTGGTGGGACTGGGCCCTTGGAGTCAGGACACCTATTTGCTGTACTGGATGGATTTGTCCAACCTGGGTTTTTCCGGAGACTTAGGCAATACGACGATTTTCCGGCTGGCGCGGTACAGCCGTTTGCTGTGGCTGTGCCTATTTGGCGGGCTCTGGGTGGGGTCCCTTCTGTGCGTTCGAAACCACGGCAGGGGTATTTTTGGCTCCATGGCTTGCTATGGGCGAAAGCTCTACTTGCCGCTGCTGGCGGCTTGTCTTCTGGTAAGCGGAGCTGGCTTGTATTTCCGCCAACCTTACCTGGACCATGCTCCGCCTGTCTCTTTGGATACCGGCAATGTAACAGGGGGAGGGACGGCCTATTCCAGCATGGAGGAGACGGAAGAACCTACGGTGGTCATTCATAAGACGCAGCTGGAGCTGCTGGTTCATCCGGAACAAGGCACGGCAGAGGGAAACGCGACCTATGAGGTGGAAAACATCAGCGGTACGGAACAGGCGTGTCTGCTGGATATTAATCCAGGCTATACCGTTGAGCGTATTTTGGTGAATGGAGAAGAGGTTCCGTTTACGGATCAACACAACGATCAGTTTATCTCTTTGAAAAATATCTCCCTCACGCTCCCTGCGCAAAAGAATTTGCAGGTGGAGATTTCCTATCAAGGGCGCATTCAACTGCCTGCGAACACAGGGGTGTTGGCCATTTATGATGAGATCACGCCGGAGTACATCAGCATGGGCGGCAATAGCGTGCTTCCCGCCCTTCACGGGGAGACGGCGGAAGATTGCACCTTTACCGGCCGCGTTACTTTGCCGGAGCAGTTGCAGATGGTGTCGAAAGGAAAGCCGGCACAAGTGGTGGGAGAGGGGGAAGGAACCCGAACCTGGCATTTGGAGGGAACGGGACTCCGCCCGGCCTTTTTCGCGGGAAACTATGTCTGTGTCAAACTCAAGGGCACAGCATTCCCAGTGTATTTCTGGTATAGTGCGACCCACCAAACGGAGTTTACCTCGTTGGGGATTGAGCGTTTACTGACAGACACTGTATCTTACTGCACGGCGCATTATGGGGCGCTGCCCTATACAGAGGAGTATCCACTCAATATCGTGATGACCAGCGCCCACATGATGGGCGGTGGTGCCGCGGACAATCTCAGCTATATGGGGGAACTTTTCTTTTCGGAGGACAACCTGAAAGACCCCTCTAAGGGGGCCAGTGCGGAAGAGGTGATTGCCCATGAAATTGTGCACCAGTGGTGGGGCAGCCAGTGCCCCATCATGGATCTGGAAAATACGGATTGGAGCGCGGAAGCTCTGACCTGCTACACCACATACCGGATGATGAAAGAATGGAAGGGAGCGGACTATGCCCAGCAGTTCTATGTGGACCAGTGGCAGACGCGGTATGATGATATGATGGATCAGTTTTACCTCCGCAATCCGCAGTATATCAGCCGTTTGTCAGAGGAGCATCAAGCCTCCATACAAGCCCTGATCTTTGACGCCAGCACCTATGGAAAGGCACCTTTGCAGGTGAAACAGGCGGAGACCTTGGTGGGTGGAGAGGCGGCAATGGACGCTATCCTCCAAACCCTCTTCCAACAGGGGGGAACGGAGATGCCTCCCTATGTCACTTGGCAGGACTTTTTGGATGCCTGCGGCCTGACAGAGGATCAGCTTGCGGTGAAAGGGGGACATGGAAATGGTTAAGATTTTCTACTATGAGCTTCGCCGTCTGTTGGGAAATCGGTTTACCGTTGGCTTGCTCTTGGTGGCCCTGCTATATGGGTACTGGACCATGCGAGGGGAAATCCTGTTGGGTATAGCGAATACGGCGCCCTTTTCCCCTTGGAGTTTTGGGGCTTATCTGGCCGAAATGATGCCATTGCTCCTGGTAGCTCTGCTCTGTTTTCTTTCTATTCTCACCTCTGACACAGGAAAACGGGTGGAAGTTTTGATTGCGGCAACCCCGCTTTCCCAAGCGGTCCACTGCCGGATTCGGTATACTGCGGTCACGGTGGCATTTCTTGTGGTTACAGCAGTGCCTGTGATGTACGCCGTTGGATTTTATGGGATCATTTTTGGGGCGATAGACTGGAGCACGCTGTTGCTGCCCCTGGTGATAACTGTGTTTCCGCCTTTCTTGCTGGTCATGGGCACGGGGCTTTGGCTGGGGCGTGTGCATCATAGACTCCTGATGGCGCTGGTGGCTGTGGTTTTGCTTCTGGCAGTTGTGCCGGTGCCATCTTGGATGGACCTTTATGGAGGAACTTTCTTTTCCTCTTATCCGGATTCCCTGGGGGTCCTGGACCCGCCCTTTCAGCTGCCGGCCTCTGTGATCGCCGGAAAAGTGACGGTCTCTGCCTTGGGAGCGGGGTTCGTTGCCGGCGCGGCCCGGTGAAAAGAGTAAGCGAGCAGGACAGCAGACGCTGTCCTGCTCGCTGTGAAACAAGGAATTTTAATCAATGGCCCGGAGGCGTTCCACGATGCTCTGCTTTTCCAGGTTTCGAAAACAGAGAACAGGAATGAGCCAGGCGAAAACGAGAAGGATCGGAGTGCAGAGAAGAAGGGGGAAGAGTGTAAATTGGAAGGTATAGAATCCATCTGCGGTCATCGCACGGACCAGGACGCCGACCACGACAGCGCTGAGCAGATAGGAGAGGAGCAGCGTGATACCGGCGTAAGAGAGTCCCTCCAAGGTCAGCATGGTTCGCAGCTGCCGTTTGGTCATACCCACACTTTGGATCATGGCGAACTCCCGCTTCCGGGAGACAATGGCGGTGACCATACTGTTGACAAAGTTGAGTACGCCAACCAGGGCAATCACCACGCTGATGGCGTATCCCATGACGGAGGAGGAGCGGGTCTGTGCTTCGTATTGGTCTATCATAGTTTGCCGGGAGGTGATGTTCATACCAATGGCTTGGGTTTGCTGATAATCAGTGAGCAGTGCAGAGACTGCGTCCAGACTTTCATCGGCGACGTTGAAATAGAATTTCCGCAGATGATTTTGCGGGAAGAGCTGGGTAAATACATCGGCCTGCAACACCAGCGGAAGGTCAAATGCGGGGGTGGTTCCCGCCACCATGGGCTGGAGGGGAGAGAGGATTGCCATGACGGTAAATGTCCGTCCTTCTATCTGAATCTCTTCTCCCACCGCATAAGTGGGCAGGCCGCCGGATTGGGCCTCTGCTGCGGGCCCGATGGCAAGGACATAGTTTCCGGTGGCAAAAGCCTCTGGATCATATGTCCCGTCCAGGAGATAATCTCCGCTGGCGGCGGCCTCCAGGATTAACCCGTCTGCGCCATAAACGGTGTGGGGGAGGGTGGCACCGGCGACCGCTTGATCGAAGCTGGCTTTCCAGGTGGGGAACATGGGGTCGTAGGAGGCAAATTCGTCCAAACGGTCTTGGGTATAATAGGTGGAAAGATTCTCCGCAGCCTTCTGGCTGACGGGAAGGGACACTTCTTGGGCGTACAGCCGGCCAGTGGCCTCCACAGTGCCCAAGCGGTTGAGCTGCTCCAGGAGACTCTGCTGAATGGTCTGGCTGTTGGGGTCATACCCGTCGGCACTTTGGTTTGTGGCATCATCCAGCTGGAAGTCTGCCACGGAGAGTTCCAGGAGATATTTCTCCACATCGAAGCTGGCGTTTTTGGCGTAGAAAAAGCTCATGAGCACCAAACCAAGGGTAAGGGAGCAGAGGACAAGAAAGGTCCGTTTTTTGTTACGCCACAGATTGGCCCAGGCCATGGCGGCCAAGGAGGCGCCCCGCCGCCCTTTTTTCTCCTTCTTTCTGGAGCCTGGGGCGGCATCTGTGTACCGCAGTGCTTCCACTGGGGAGACCTTTCCGGCCAGCCGGGCGGGAAGGAGGCACGAGATGATAACGGTCAAGTAGGCAAATAGAGCTGACCCCACGAAAATCAGGGGATGGACGGATACTGTGGGGGTAAAATCCTGGGTGGCGATCAGAATTGGGACCAGCTGATGCCCCAACAGATACCCCAGAACGAGTCCAAGGGGAATCCCGATGAGGGAGAGCCGGTTTCCCTGCCCGAAAATGATGCGTCGGATCTGCCTTTTGGTGGCGCCCAGGGTTTTCAGCTGACCATAGAAGGCGATTTCCGAAGCCACAGAGATTTGAAACACGTTAAAGATGATCAAATATCCAGCCAGAAATACCAGTACCATGCCCACATACATGGGGATATTTTCCGCGAAAATCATTTGCTGGGTCTCCGCGCTGTATGCCAGGTTGGTGGTAAATTTCACCTTGCCGGTCAGGCCGCAGTCTGCCAGAATTTGTGCGGTTTTTTCCTCGATTCCATCGGCATCGGCAAAGGTCAGGCACAGGTTTCGGGTGCCGAGGATTTGCCCCTCTGCCGGCCCCTCGGCCCCGCCGCAGGCGGATAAAGCGAAGTCCTCGCTGACCCAGGCCATGCTGGCGTAGACGGATTCGTTGCCCTCCCAGAAACCGCAGAGGGTAAATGTGTTGGAAATTGATGCACTGCTGGAGAGATCGGGGCGCCAAGAGAGGGTGACTGTCTGCCCCAGGGCAGGGGAGATCCCCAGCCGGTGCAGGACTTGGGTGTCCAGGGCAATTTCGTCGGCCCGCTGTGGCAGCCGGCCTGTTGTGGGAGAGGCAAAGCAGGCTTCCGCGTAGGAATCGCTGGCGAAGCGAATCTCCACCTGACGACCGGCCAGAGCCTGATTTTCCACGGTGCCCACCAGAATGGATTTGCCCCAGGACACCACGTCTGGGTGAGAGACAATTTTTTCAATTTCCGCATCAAGAATGGACTTGGTGCTGGTGTGTGCTGTGGTACCTGCCTGCCGAAGATACATCTCCGTCATGTTTTGGCCCATGCTCTGGGATAGGGTGAACAATGTGGTGAACATCATGGTGGTCAGCAGGATGGCGAGAATGGCCACCAGATTGCGGCTTTTGCTGCGCCGAAAGGTGCGGGCGGTGAGCGTTCCTAAGATAGAGGTCTTTCGTTTCATTGTGCTGGCCTCCTTAGGGGTGAATTCTGCCATCCTCAATGCGGATGACTCGGTCGGCCTGGGCGGCAATGTCCGGGTTGTGGGTAATCATGACAATGGTTTGGTGGAACTCTTGGCTGGTCCGCTTCAGAAGGGCGATAACCTCCTGGCTGGTTTTGGAATCCAGGTTGCCGGTGGGCTCGTCGGCCAAGACAATGGCCGGTTTGGAAGCCAAGGCCCGGGCGATGGCCACCCGCTGCTGCTGCCCCCCGGACAACTGGTTGGGCATGCTGTTCAGTTTTTTCTCCAAGCCAAGCAGGGCGACGACTTTTTCCAGGAACCTTTCGTCGGGACGTTTCCGGTCCAACTGCATGGGCAGAACAATGTTTTCATAGGCACTGAGAATCGGGACCAGATTATAATTCTGAAAAATAAAACCAATTCGCTGCCGGCGGAAGACGGTGAGGTCTTCATCCTTTAGCTTTCCCAATTCGAAGCGATCCACCTTGACACTGCCGCTGGTGGGACGGTCCAATCCGCCCAGCATATTCAGCAGTGTGGATTTTCCGCTGCCGGAAGTACCGATGATAGCGACAAATTCACCTTGGTGAATGGAGATGGAGACATCATCCAATGCCTTGACCAGATTCGGCCCTTGGCCATACTGTTTGGTTAGATGCGATGCGGTTAAGATTTCCATGGTTTCTCCCTTGTTTCTTTGGTTTCAACGGTAGGTACAGAATACCATCTGCCCCAAAAACCACAAGAGAAAATGCGTAAATTAACACGGAGAAGGTAAAATCTAAAAAACATTTTGCAGCGTCGCCCCAAAGGAAGGGGCGGCGCTGCAAAATGTTATGAGGGAATCGGCAGGAGAATTTTTAAGGTAAAGATTCCGTCCTTTCCATGGGTGAGACAATGCCCGCCGTATTTTTCCACGGTACGTTGGATGTTTGCCAAGCCGAAGCCGTGGAGGAAGTGGTCCTCCTTGGTGGTCCGACCGTTCCAGACAAGGGAAGAAGACATGGTGTTTTCCACCAAAACCAGAAGCATGTCTCGAACCCGGGAGGTTTTTACAGTCACCAGGCGCTGCGCTTCTGGCAGTTGCATACAGGCTTCGATGGCGTTGTCCAAGGCATTTCCGAAAAGCGTGCTGATATCCAGAGGGTCCAAGAAGTGACCGGATTCAAAATGGATGACCGAGGTAAAGTCAATGGACTTTTCCCGGGCCAGCCTGGCTTTGTCCCGAATGATTGCATCCAGATACTCATTCCCGGTATGCTGATAACTCTCATACGCCTGGAGCTGGTCCTGGAGGGTCTGAGCGGCTTGGTGAAGAACAGGACTGTTTTCGGATTGGGACTGCAAAACCAAAAGATGGTTTTTCATGTCATGGTAGATCTGACGGACTCGCTCCTCATCTTGAAGGCGGTCCTTGTAGTAGGTTTTCTGTTTCTCCAGGGCCTGGGCCCGGTAGGTGGTTTGGACCGAGGTACAGATATAGGCGGCCAGATAGATGCAGCCAAAGCTGGAAAAGATGGAGGCAAAACAGATGGGGTAGACGATAGCAATGTTTTCCGGCAAAAAGCAAAGGATGGTAAAGATAGCCACAAATGGAGCCAGCATCAGGGTATCTACAATCAGCCACATGGAGGACGTCAAACTGGCGGAAATCTGCCCCAGATATCGCCGGAGACAGAACCAGGCCAACGCCCAAAACAGCAGGCGAAGGAACAAAGCTGCGGTGTGGAAGAGAGTGCTCCACAGGTAGTCTTCAGGGGACCAGGGGATCAGACTGGAGTCGCCGGATGCGCCGGTAAAGGAGAAAAATAAGCGGCTGCTGGTATCAAGCATCAAATAGTTTATGGCGATCAGTGCAGGGTAGAAAACCAGTACGGCAGCGGCTTTTGCCATCCAGCGGCCCTGATGAAACAGCATGACATAGAGAAGAAATCCAACCAAGACACCCAATAGATTGGATAGGTCGTTGGAGTAGATAATCACATCTGCAATATAGCAGAAACAGAGAAAGGCAGGAATCCGCAGGCCCCAATGCTTCCGGACAGGCAGAAAGGTATGCAGCATCCAGAAGAAAAGAAAGGTGTATAGAAGAGATAAAATGGTGGAAAGCACTTCCAGACATAGAATCACAGCAAATCCCCCCAGTATTCCGTCAGGCGCTCCATAAATTCCTTTCGTTTGGGCTGGCTGATGGGGATGGTTTCTCCTGTGACCAGTGTGATCTCCAGCTTTTTGACCCCTTTTACGAAAAAGAGATTCACCAGGTAACTGGTATGACACCGGGCAAACCCCTGTCCCTGCAAGGTGCTCTCCATCTCTTTCATACTTTTGTAAGATAGGATATTTTCCTGTTCTGTATGGCAGAGCAAGTTCCGGTTAAAGGTCTCGATGTAGCGCAGGTCCCGCAGAAATACCTTATATTTCCCTGTGTCATTGACGATGAGCAGAAACGGGTCTGGTTCTGTTTGCCGACGGGCCAGGAATTTATCCATCTCGGCCTTGAGGCGGATGTATTGAAGCGGCTTTATGATGTAGTTGGTTGCCTGGTATTGGTAGCCCTCCAGACCGTATTGGGTCAGTGTGGTGAGAAAAATGATTGCCACCTTGCTGTCCAGCTTTCGAATCTGCTCGGCAGCCCGCAGGCCGTCCATAGCGCACATTTGAATATCCAGGAAAATGAGGTCCAAGGAGGCATCATAGGGATCGACCAGATCGGCGCCGTCCCGATAGGTGCTGATTTTAAGGGCAATCCCGGTTTCCTGTGCGTAACGGGTGAGCAGGGCATTCAGGTGCTGGACAAAGGTTTCCTCGTCATCACAAATTGCTACATGAAGCAAGCAGATCATCTTCTTTCATTCGAGGTTCGCCCTATTATATAAAATTTTCAGGAGATTCTCAAGAGAGAACCAGGGAAGAGAGAACTGGAGAAAATGAAGAAATCGCAGACCGTTTTGAAACGGTCTGCGATGGAAGGAATAAGGACTCAGTTGGCCTGCTGGCTGCTGAATTTCTGTCTCACAGAATCAATTTTTTTCTGTTCCGCCTGTTCTGCCGGGTACCAGCCTTTCTCTGCCATCATGTCATAGATGGTGTCCTGCATTCCAAGGGAATCATGCAGCGCAGTGCTGAAGGCCTGGTGGACGCTGCTGGTGGAGGATTCAATGGTGCCATGGAGGAAGAGATCACAAACGCCCTTTTCCAGCAGAAGGATATTTTCCATTAAGTTTTTATCACCCATGCTTGTGCCCTCCCTTACAGTAAGCCATAGAAACGCTGAAAAATTTGTTGGTGCTTCTGCGCCATTTGCTCGATGCAGGTTTTCAGCTCAATGTCCTGGAGCTGGCTGGCGGTCTCTTTGCACTTGCTCTGAAAATACTTCTCATGGCCCAGTGCATCTTCTAAATACAGTAGTTCTTTGGATGTCATGGGATCACCTCTTCCATTGTAGTTGTACCCCCCGCCGCTGGGGATCAGGTACATGGATATTTTGCCAGTGTTGGAGAGGATTATTCATTCTAAGCTGCATGAGGAGGAACGCGTCAGAGGAAGCGGGAAGGGACCGGTGACGGGCAAGACGGTGTCAAGGGAGGAGGGGTTCCTGAGAGGCCTGAATCGCGTGAAACTGGAATTGCAGGGAGGTGACGCCGCGGAATGTATTTTCGCCGATCGACCCCAATAGGTCCACGGTGCTGGGGCAGCCTAAGGACTGGTAGGCCTCCGCGAGCTGGAATCCTACGGCGTCCGCAAACCGGCCAAACAGCTTAATGTGTTCCTGCTGTTTTCCCATCTGGCGATGGGTTTGGGTACCTTTGGAGACCAGGCAGTAGTTTCGCAGCGCAAATACTGGCTTTTCAACCCCCTGCCCGTAGGGGGCATGGGATTTGAGGGTTTCCAGTGCGGCGGGAAGTTCATCCTCGGAAAGATCCAGGTCATAGTACAGCACGTCTTCCTGTTCGGGCAAAGGGTTATCTTCCATGTACTGGACCATGGCGCGTACCATTTGGGGATAATGTGCCTGGGAAACGGTGATGCCTGCGGCGCCGGCGTGTCCGCCGGCTGTTTCCACATAGGGAGAAATGAGAGGGAGGAGCGGGGAGAGGTCAAAGTCAAGGTAAGTTCGTCCGGAGCCCTTGAGCAGTTCAGGGTTTCCCATCACACTGGAGAAGAGAAACGCCGGACGATGAAAGGATTCCGCCAGTTTGCCGGCAAGGATACCCAGAATTCCCTCCGGCATGCCAGGACAGCAAACAGTAAGAAGGGGCGCTTGGCTTTGTTCTTCCGCAGCTGAGGCGGCAATGGTGAGCCAGTGAGTGACCAGGCGTTTCCTCTCTTCATTGATCTGCTTCATTTTAGAGGCAAAGACGAGAGACTGGGTATCATCTTCTGAGAGAAGGGCTTTTAGAACGGAGGAACTTCCGGCATTGTATAAACGGCCTGCCGCGTTCAGGATTGGAGCAATTTGAAATTTAATGGTATCCTCATCATAGGGGCGGTCCGCCAGGTTGAGAATGGCCTGGATGCCGCTGGAGAGCTGATAGAACCAAGTTTTATGGTTGATGACCTGAAGCCCTGCGATCACGAGATACCGGTTGTCCCCTGTCAATGGCACCACGTCGGCCAAGGTACCAATGCAGGCCAAAACCAGCAGGTCGAAAAATAGACCCTTCTTCTGCTGGGAAGACTCCGAGGCGCATAGGAATTCGGCCAGTTTATAGGCCAGTCCCGCGCCACAGTAATGTTCGTACCCATTTTTTTCTGGGAAGATATGGGGGTCTACAATGAGATCTGCTTCCGGCAGCGTATCCTGTGGGAGGTGGTGGTCCAGGACAATCACAGTGTTTCCGGCCGCTTTGGCGGCGCGGATGGGCTCTATGGCGGATACACCGTTGTCAATGGTGATAATGAGAGAATTTGTTATGCCTTGAATCAGAGACTCCGAGATACCGTACCCATCGGTAAAGCGTTTTGGAATGATGGTCTTTGTACGCACGCCAAAATGGCCGAGCAGCTTGACCAGAATGGCGGTGGAGGTGATTCCATCGGCGTCGTAATCTCCCACAATGACAACAGGCATGCCCTGCGTTATCGCACAGGCCCGGATACATTCTGCTGCCTCTGGGATGTTCTGAATTCTATTGGGTTCTATGTGGGAAGGAGAGAGCAGTTCCTCTTCTGTCAGGCCGGACATCTCCTGAATGGCTTCCAAGACAGAATGATAGGTTCCCCGTTTTTTCCATTGTTGCATATTCGTTCCCTCATTTTATACCTATGTTATTTTGACGGGGCAAATTATACCATACAATGGGAAAGAAGGTCAAATCCTGGCAGAGTAGCAATGTTTCTCTCAAACTGTGCAGAAGGTCTGGTCAGGAACATAAAATTTGTGATACAATACATTATTATTTTATCCTAAGATGATGAGGTTAGGAGAGAAAACCATGGTTGTTTTAATTGCGGGAGCTTCCCACACTGGGAAAACTGCATTGGCCCAGAGCTTGTTGGAGCAGAAGGGATATCCCTATCTGTCGATAGACCTGCTGAAAATGGGACTGATTCGAAGCGGACAGACCAACTTATCCCCGGAGGATGACGCGGAATTAACGGAGTATCTATGGCCCATTGTGCGGGAGATGATCAAAACTGCCATCGAAAACCGACAGAATTTGGTGGTGGAAGGCGGCTATATTCCATTTGACTGGAAACGCGGCTTTGACACAGTGTATTTGAAAGAGATCCGCTATTGCTGTCTGGTGATGACGGAGAGATATATCGACCACCATTTTGATGAAATTAAGGCATTTGCCAATGTAATAGAGCATCGAGGGGATGATTCCTGGTGTACCAAGTCACGGCTCCAGGAAGAAAATCAACATAACCTTGCAATGTGTAAGAAGTATGGCCTGGACTATAGTTTGATTGAAGATTCATACCAGGTGACGTTCTTTTTGTGACAAGGCAAAGGACTGGTGGGGGAGAGACCTTGACTCGCTTCCCATCAGTTTTTTATTTGGTCGGGCTATCATTGACAAAAAAGTTCGTCCATGGTAATATGAAGCTGCCTTCACGAGAAGCGAGCTTCATGTTTTAGGAGGAGGCGCCCATGAAGACAAGGGTAAAAGAACTGCGAACAGCAGCCAAAATGACGCAGCAGCAGTTGGCGGATCTGGTTCGGGTTTCTTCGCGGACCATTATTTCCATTGAAAAGGAACAGTATAATCCTTCCTTGATGCTTGCCTATCGCATAGCGCAGGTCTTTGGGACAACAGTAGAGGACCTCTGCTGCTTGCAGGAGAACAAAGCACTGGAAGATCAGCAATATGAGGAAGAATGACAGGAGAACAGAAAGGAGGAACTGTTGTGAAAATATATAACAAAAAGGGATGGGTTCTCGGGATGGGAGAGATTCTGCTGGGAATCGTTGGTGTGTGCGTCTATGTTCAAACGGGGTTTCAGACTTTTGATTGGAAGGCTGGAACTCTGCTGATTCTTCTCTTTTCGTTTGGCGTAAGCGGTATTGTGAGAAGCTGTTCCAAGGAAGCGTCCAGAGAGGACCGGATTACACAGCGGGATGAGAGAAACCAGTACATTGCACTGCGGTGCCGGGCAAAGACGATGGAGATTATGACCTATTTCCTGTTTGCCATGGTGGCCGGATGTATGATTGGCTATGGAATAACAAAGGACACAGCGTTCCTGTGGCTGCTCATAGGAGCGGGAATTCCCTTTGGCGTGCTGCAGATTGTCTCCATTGTGCTCGGACTTTATTATGAGAGAAATCAGTAAATGAGGAGGATTGTGATGAAGATTTATGATAAAAAGAAATTCTGGAGTGGGCTTGGAATTCTTGCGATTGGAATACTTTTCTTTTTCTACGATCTTTCTTCTCCTTCTGCAAATGGGTTCCAGGCAAAGTGGAACCTCATTCTCGGCCTGATTGTCATGGCGTTTGGGATAGCGGACAGCGCCCGGGCGCTGTCCAGAAAAAAGACGCGGGAAGCGCGAATCGAGCAAATGGACGAGCGGAATCAGTTGGTGCGGCTTGCCAGCAAAGCGAAGACTTTGGACATTATGCAGGTGTTACTGTTTGTGGTTATGGTGGCTTCTTTGGTAGGTCTGAAGAAAACAGGGTATCTCCCCTTTGCAGGCATGGCCCTGGCCGCGGGACTTTTCGTGGTGCTGGTCATTTTTATAGAGCTTTTTGTAGGAATGTACTACGAAGAGAAGAAATAGGGAAGGGGAGAAGAACCATGTCAAAGCATATGCGCCCTGTTTACGATGAACGGGATGACGAAATTGATGCCCATTCCAAAAGCCGTGCGTGGGATTTTGTGGTGGTCTGTATTGAAGTCTTTACAATTTTGTGTGTGGTAAAAGGAAACACAGCCTGGATCGGGTGCCTTGCGCTACTTTTTGCAGGAATGGCGGCGAACATGATGTACCGTTTTGACGAATATGAGGAAAGGGCATACTTTCACGGCGGATTGATCTTGGGGGCCATTGGCCTCGCTCTGCTGATCTGGTTTGGGGTCTGTGGATAGAAAGGGGATGTGCAGCGGATGGAGATGCTGGGGGCGATTGTTCTGGTTTTTGCATTGCAGAAAATAGCGGCTTTGCTGTCTATTCCGGTTATTTTGGGCATGATTTGGGTCAAGGGGAAGGCGAGCAGAATGGATGGAGAGGCGTGGGAGCAATATTTTCGACAGGTCAGTAACCGGCAGTATGTGGTTTTCCTGCTTGTTTCCTACGGGATACCTCTGCTTTTGCTCTCTGCCCTTGGGTACTGTCTCTATGATTTTCTTTCCCTGACAGATCCTCTCATTTTAGCGAGTCTGACCTTTTTGTTCGGCATCTTTCATATGATCCGGAAATTGGATGATCACAAACGAGAGTTATGGGAGAAACTTAGAAAATTGGGATGATGAGAAAGAAGAGGCGCAACGACAATCGTTGCGCCTCTTTTTTGATAAAATGCAAAATTAAACCCGTTCAGACACCAAATGAAAGCCAGCTTGGGTCAATTCCTTTTGAATTTGCACAATTTGGGCATGATCCCTTGTTTCCAGTCCCAGCTTGAGGAAGCAGCTGGTGATGGCCATGTTGGCATCGGAGCGGTCGTGGTGTACAGAGACCACATTTCCACCGCAGCGGGCAATGATTTCAGAGACTTCCTGCAGCTGGCCCGGTTTGTCTGTCAGGGCAATGGTGAGACTGACGTTTCGTCCGCTGGTCAGAAGCCCCCGGGTAATCACGCGGCTGAGAATATTGACGTCAATGTTTCCGCCGGAGACGATACAAACCACCTTTTTCCCTTCTACCGGCAGTTTATGAAACAGGACAGCGGCAACACTGACGGCGCCGGCGCCCTCTGCGATCACTTTTTGCTTTTCGATGAGGGCCAGGATGGCGGCGGCAATCTCATCTTCACTGACAGTAACGATCTCATCCACGTATTGTTCCACCAACTGGTATGTAATGTCTCCGGGATGCTTGACTGCAATGCCGTCGGCGAAGGTCTCTGCCTGGTCCAGCGTGATCGGGGTGCCTTCTTGCTGGCTTTTTACCATGCTGGCGGCGCCGGCGGCCTGGACCCCGTAGATTTTTACATTGGGATTGAGGTGTTTGATGGCGTAGGCCACCCCGGAAATCAGTCCACCGCCGCCGATGGGGACCACAACGGCGTCGGGATTTTCCAGTTCATCCAAGATCTCCAAGCCGATGGTGCCCTGGCCGGCAATGACTTCGTCGTCATCAAAGGGATGGATGAATGTGGCGCCGGTATCTTCCTGGAGCTGGAGGGCAGTGGCATAGGCGTCGTCATAGGCGCCTTTTACCAGGCGGACTTCCGCTCCCAGCTGTTTTGTGGCTTCCACCTTGCTGATGGGCGCACCGTCCGGCATACAAATTAAGGACTGGATACCGCTTTGCGTTGCCGCCATAGCGACCCCTTGGGCGTGATTGCCTGCACTGCATGCAATGATGCCGCGGCTCTTTTCCTCCTCTGTCAGCTGGCTGATTTTGTAGTAAGCGCCCCGTAACTTAAAACTTCCTGTCTCCTGTAAGTTTTCCGTTTTCAGATAGAGCTCACATTGCTTGGAGAGCTTTGTGGCTCTGATGAGGTCGGTTTTTCGGGCCACTTTTTTGAGCACAAAAGCGGCGTGATATATTTTGTCAAGGGTAAGCATCCTGTTTCCTCCGTACCGTTTATTGTTTGAATATCTCTTGATTTTTTAGTATATAGTATTTTGGGGCGGGGTGCAAGAGAAAGGAGCATGGAAGGGGAGGTATCTCTGCATGAGAAGAAAGAGATGGCATCCTTTCTTTTGATTGCCCTATTTACTTTTTGACAAAAAAAGAGTATACTACGATTGTTAGCTTAGGCTAATCAAAAGACAATCCCGTATACCATAGGAGGTAACCTTATGATTGCACAGACGACCTATCCGTTCGCGCTTCCTCCGCTGCCGTATGCCTATGATGCTTTGGAGCCTTATGTGGATGAAGCAACCATGCATTTTCACCATGATAAGCATCTGAAAACCTATGTGGATAACCTCAACAAGGCACTGGAGGCCTATCCTCAATATCACACCTGGACATTGGAGACACTTTTGACAAAGCTGGAGGAACTGCCCGATGGTCTGCGAACCGCAGTGCGGAACAATGGAGGCGGGGTCTATAACCATGATCTTTTCTTTGATCTTATGGCGCCTGCCGGGCAGAAAATATCACCTGCGGTTGCAGAGCGTTTCGGTGGGGAGGAAGCTTGGCAGAAAGAGATGAAGGCTGCGGCGCTGGGACAGTTTGGTTCTGGATTTGCGTGGTTGGTGGCTGATTCCTCTGGAGACCTTCATATCATTGCCCTGCCGAACCAAGATAATCCGCTGTCTCAGGGGTTGACGCCCATTCTTCCCCTGGATGTTTGGGAGCACGCTTATTACCTGAAGTACCAAAATCTGCGGGCAGATTATATTGATGCCTGGTTCCATGTTATCAACTGGGATGGCGTAAATAAAAGACTGCATCGAGGGTAAAAGAAATGACACGACGTACGTCGTGTCATTTCTTTTACAGACCCAAAATGAAAAAAGAGACGTATTTACACAGGGGGTGCCTCTTCCTCTTCCTCGACAGGCTGCCATGCCGCGCCGAAGTCGATCTCTTGAAAGAGCGCGGCCAGGCCGGTAATCTGCTTCAAGCGGAGAATTTCGTCCTTCTCCATGCCCAAGTGTTTGGAAATCCATGCGTCTGACCGCCCCAATTCATGCAGTTCCTTGATGATATTGCTCATCAAATCCACGTTGTGGGTACCACGGGCTCGATTGTGGCGGATGGTGCTGGCCATCCGGTGGTCCAAGGGCTTGTCGATGATGCTGACTGGCAGCATTCCGTTCTCCCGCGCATAGATGTCTGGGTAATCCAGCATAATGCGGTAGCGGTGAAATCCGTCTACCAGGATGTATTTGTCCCGCTCCTTATCATAATAGCAGACAACCGGCATCGTGTAGCCATCTTGTTTGATGCTGTCATACAGCAGCTTGAGCTCAGGCGGGGCAACGGCGTTGGGATTGTATGTATTTGGCTCGATCTTTTCCACAGGAACTGCGGTCACGTGATACACGGGGCTTCTAAACCTCATTTTGATTCACCACCTGTTTGTATTTTGCCTTCAGCGCGTCTATCTGCCGTTTCTGTTCCCGCGTTAAGCCAAACCCCATAAAGCGGCAGGTATGATCGTTGCGAAGAATGCAGTAGCACATACGCTTCCAGCTGGGAACGTCCTTTGTGGATTTAATGTCGTCGGTATGATCCGGGATTTTCCCTAAAAAGATGACCCGGGAGTTGCGCATCACCGTGTAATTGGACACACCGTTGCGCCGGATATGGTAGCCATGGGCGAGGAGTTCTTGAATGGTTTTCTCCTCCAGACCACCTCCTGTTTTGTGCCAGAAGTTCAGAGAAGTCTGGAACTTCTTGATGTAGTTATTGCGCAGTCTGGCAGGGAGCGTCGCCAATAAGAATTTGGTGTAGGACTCCCAGGTGTGGCCATCCGGCAGGGAGAGTCCCCGATAGGCCAGTGCTTTGGTTTTGCCGTAAATGGCACCGAAATTTGCCCCCCGAACCCGGCCCACCAGCCTGGTCCAAATCTCCGGATCGATTACGCGGTAAAGGTTCAGGCTGTCTTTTGCTGCGTCGTTAAAAGGGGAAGCCACCCGCATTTGGCTCGGTTTCAAGCCGGCCATATAATATAAATCGTATAGCCGATTGTAATCATAGCCGAACAAGGCGTTGGCGTGCCAGATATCGTCGATGGACCAGTCATAGAGAGGGGAGGCGGCATAGGTGTCCTTGAACTGCTTGGAGATCCAGCACTGTTCTCGATAACCGTATTTTTTATTCAGAATGCCGCTGTACCGCTGCAGCGATTCATCGGCGCGGATGCCCAGCAGACAGACGGTTTTCTGCTTTCCATGAGAGAGCCGGTACCAGCGGCCAAACTGCTTGGCCAAGTCCTCCTGATGCATCCGATATTGGTAGGTCGTTATGGGGTTGTTCTGTAGGTGAATTACATAGGGATGCTGCGGCATGGGACGGACCCAGAGTTCTTGCTTGGTATCATCCCACGGATACCAATACATTTGGTAGCTGCTGAAGCAGGTCCGGGCCGCCATGGGAAGGCAGACCCAGTACAGTTCCACCATTGGATCTTGGGACAGTCTCTGAAAGGTTCGCTCCACATATTCCGTTGTAACGGTGTACTGGGCTTCAAAATCCTGATGAAATACCCCGATGGGTTTACTTGGGTAGTATTTTTTTTGGAAATCCAGAGTTAAGTTTAAGAGAAGACCGCTATCTTTCCCACCGGAAAACGAGACAAAAATATTATCAAATTCTGTAAAAATAAAGTGCATCCGCTGCTGAAAGGCTTCATATACGTTTTGCGTTAGGTACTGCCGTGTCATACAATCATAACCTTTTCTATTCCAGAGACAGGAAAAATCATCCAGTTTATGTTGCAGTTTATTGTATCACACTTTGTCGAATTGTGAAATATATTGTCGAAAAGTATTTTAAGAAATTTAATGTCGCCCAGACAAGCTATCTGGAATGCCTGCTTGGACGAGTATGCCAATGGGTATTTTTGATGCAAAAATATAAAAAAAGAACCACGGCAGAATAACTGCAGTGGTTCTCTTCTTGGTGGACCTGATCGGATTCGAACCGACGACCCCCACAATGCGAATGTGGTGCGCTCCCAACTGCGCTACAGGCCCAAATGCTTTAAGCAAGACTATATTATATCAGGAGAATTTAAAAAGTAAAGTCTTTTTTGAAGAAAAAACCGGAAAAATTTTAGAGGCGGGGAGAGAAATAGAGAAGCCCTGTGTGAAAAACAGAAAAAGAAGTGAAAGATTTTTGAGAGAGCTTCTTGATTCTTTTGGGAAAATGATGTACAATACAAGCCAACAGTCTGCCAGATACCGTATCGGTGTCGGGCATGGCCGCACTAGTCGGGGAGATAGCGGTGCCCTGTACCTGCAATCCGCTGTAGCAGGGATGAATCCCGGACCCCCGGAGGCCTCTTGTTTCGTTAGTTGCCGGTAAGCGGTGATGATAAATCGGTCCTGCGCAACGCAGCACTGTGAACCGTGTCAGGCGGGGAACCGAGCAGCACTAAGCAGAACGCCGCGTGTGCCGCGGGTTTGCCGGTTTTGAGCTGGCTGCCGGTGAGACAGGAATGAGAGGTCCTTCAAAGGCCGGTGTGCGGTCCTGCCGGATCCCGAATGTGTCTGGCGGACTGATTTTTGTGGGCAGAGGAGGAGAGCGGGTGTATCAGGCGCTTTATCGCAAGTGGCGCCCCCGCACCTTTGACGAGGTGGTGGGGCAGCCCCATATCACAGAGACGCTGAAACGGCAAGTGGCGACGGGACGTTTATCCCATGCCTACCTCTTTACGGGAACCCGGGGGACTGGAAAGACCACCTGTGCCAAGATCTTGGCTCGGGCGGTGAACTGTGAGCATCCTGTGGACGGCAATCCCTGCAATGCCTGCCCCGCCTGTCTGGGAATTGAGAACGGTTCTATCCTGGACGTTTTAGAATTGGACGCCGCCTCCAACAACGGGGTCGATCAGATTCGCACGCTGCGGGACGAGGCGGCCTATACGCCGGCGGCGGTGCGTAAGCGGGTCTATATTGTGGATGAGGTTCACATGCTGTCCACAGCGGCATTCAATGCGCTGCTGAAGATTCTGGAGGAGCCTCCGGCCCATTTGATGTTTATTTTGGCCACGACCGAACTGCATAAGGTGCCCGCCACCATCAAATCCCGGTGTCAGCAATTTGCCTTTAAGCGGATCTCTCCTAAGGCGTTGGCAGGGCGACTGGATTATGTTGCCCGCCAGGAGGGAATTCCGTTGTCAACACCTGCCGCGGAGCTTCTGGCCCGTCTGGCCGATGGTGGGCTGCGGGATGGATTGTCTTTGCTGGATCAGTGCAGCGGGGCAGAGGGAGAGCTCAACGAAACCGTTGTTTTGGACGTTTTGGGATTGGCGGGAAATCGTCGAACCGCTGAACTTTTGGACTGTGTGGCCCGGGAGGACACCGCCGGCGCGTTGGAGGCGCTGGATGGCCTTTATCGGGACGGTAAGGACATGGGGGCGTTGCTGGGAGAGCTTGCGGCATTGGTCCGGGATCTTCTGATTCGGAAAACCGCGCCGGAGGGCGGCCAGGGACTTCTGACAGGAGGGTATGAGGAGCGCACCATCCGACAGCTGCTCCAGCGGTTTACCTCCGGGGAGCTGGTGCAGATCATGACTCTTTTGCAGAGAGCACAGGCAGAACTGTACCGTAGCAGCAGCCGGCGCTTCGACGTTGAGCTCTGCCTGATTCGGCTTTGCGACCGCCGTTTGTCTGAGACCGAGGAGGGGATTTTGTCCCGCCTCAGCCGTTTAGAGGAACAGCTGTCTCAGGGAAGCATCCCGATACAGCAGGAGAAAATCGTCTCGCCGCCAGAGGAGAACGCTTCTTCAAAGGAACCAATTCCTGCGGAGGAGACACCGCCGTGGGTGCCGGTGTCTCCCCAGGAGGAAGAGGAGACGTTTGTCTTTTCGGAGGAGGATGTGCCCCCTTGGGAGGACGCTGGACTTTCCTCTGGCCCATCCGATGTGCCGGCTCTGTCTCCCGACGTAAAGATGGACAGAGAGAAAAAAATGCTGACGGCGAATGATGAACAGCGGGGGAGGCATCCATCGGAAGAGGTGCCTTCAGGACAGTGGCCGGCCTTTTTGGCTACCCTGCGGGATTTGCCGCCTATGGTGCATTCCTTTTTGCACAAGCCAGAGTCTGTAACGGGAACCTTTGAGGAGAGGACCCTTACGCTGTGGGTGGATTCAGAACTGACGAAAGGATTCCTCAGCAGGGGAGATACCCCTTCCCTCCTGGAACGTGCGGCAGAGGCCTATCTGGGGCAGCCCCGGCGGGTGGTTTTCAAAGTGGGAAAACCGGAACCGGCGGAACGGCGGAATCCCTCTGCCTCTCAAGCATTGTCCCATGCGGAAGTCCAGACTCCGCCGGAAGGGGATAAATTTGATGATCTGCTGGCCTTAGGCCGGCAATTTGGAAATTTTACCGTGAAATAAACTGGATTTAAAGGAGCGAGAACACGATGGCAAAAGGTTATGGACGTCCCCCAATGGGCCGGAAAGGCGGCAAAGGAATGGGCATGGGAATGCCCGGCCTGAACATGGATATGATTAAGCAGGCCCAAAAAATGCAGGCAGATATGGAGCGAACCCAGGCGGAGCTCCAGGAGAAGGAATACACCGCCACGGCGGGCGGCGGCGTGGTCTCCGCCACAGTGGATGGCAAGCATACGCTGAAGGCATTGACCATCGACCCCGAGGCAGTGGACCCGGAGGATGTGGAAATGCTCCAGGATATGGTGATTGCTGCGGTCAATGAAGCGGTTCGGGCGGCCATGGAGGACATGAGCTCCAGCATGGGAAAAATTACCGGCGGAATGAATTTGCCCTTCTGAGCGGGAGAAGAGGAGGAAGGTTCCATGAAGATTACATTGCTGGAGCCCCTTGGCATTCCAGAAGAAGTGTTGGCACGGTATCAGTCCCGCCTGGAAAAGAGGGGACACCAGTTCACTGCTTATGGAGAGAAGACCACTGACCCGGCTGAGCTCATCCGCCGCACCGGGGAGAGTGAGATTGTCATTCTTGCCAACAACCCCTATCCTGCGGAAGTGGTGGAGGCTGCGCCAAACCTTAAAATGCTGGATGTGGCATTCACAGGGATTGACCATGTGGCTTTGGATGCCTGTAAGCGCAAGGGGGTAGTGCTCTGCAATGCCGCTGGATATTCAACGCAGTGTGTGGCGGAGCTTGCCATTGGCCTGACCATCGCTTGCCTGCGGAACATGCCGGACTGTGAGACGGCTGTCCGAACCGGCGGCGTAGGCGGGGCGCTCCGTGGCCGCGAAGTTGGAGGGCGTACTGTGGGCATTGTGGGAACCGGCGCCATTGGAACCATGACAGCCCGGTTGTTCCAGGCTTTTGGTGCCAAGGTTATTGCCTATTCCCGCACGGTTCGTCCCGAGGTAGAGGAGATGGGGATTTCCTATGTCTCCTTGGAAACACTGATGGCGCAGAGTGACATTGTGTCCCTGCATTTGCCCAGCAATCCTCAGACCAAGGGGATGATCTCAAGGGCCATGCTGCAAAAGATGAAACCCACGGCCATTCTCATCAATGTGGCCCGAGGCGCTGTTGTGGACAATACCGCTTTGGCGGAAGCACTGAACCAGGAAAAGATTGCTGGGGCTGGTATTGATGTATTTGATATGGAACCGCCCCTTCCGGAAACGTATCCTCTTTTGAGGGCAAAACACACCGTTTTAACCCCTCATGTGGCCTTTGCCACAGAGGAAAGTATGCTTCGGCGTGCGGAGATTGTGTTCCGGAATGTGGAGGCCTACCTGGACGGGTGTCCTGAAAATGTGTGCCCCCTTTGATGGAAGAAGAGAAGAAAAAGCTCCCTTTGTACTCTGAGAAACGGAGACAAAGGGAGTTGTTATATGCTGCATTATTCCGGGCGAGGGGAGAAACTATCCGGGCAGAGTTCTCGTACTTTGGCTTGAATGCCTTTTAGGTCTACAAAAGTATCCGGACCTTTCAGGGGGTCCCGCAGGACCGCAGAGGGGTGATAAATGGCAGTCATTTGCACGCCGGCCCGGTCGAACCATTGCCCATGCTGCTTGGTAATACGAAATCCCTTGTCAATGATCCGCATGGCGGCGATTCGGCCCAAACAAACGATGATTTTGGGGCGGATCAAGGCCGTTTGGGCGCGGAGATAACCAATACAGGCGTCCTGCTCTGTGTTCAAGGGGTCCCGATTGCGGGGCGGGCGGCATTTGACGATGTTGGCGATGTAGACCTTGGAGCGGTCCAGGTCAATCAGGGACAACATCAAATCCAGAAGTTTTCCGGCGGGGCCTACGAAGGGCTCCCCCTGCAAATCTTCCTGCTCACCGGGACCTTCTCCAATGAATAAAATGTCTGCCTGCCGGTTTCCCACGCCGAAGACAACGTTGGTGCGGGTCTCTGACAGGGGGCAGTTTTGACATTGCCGGCATCGAGCCTCTAATTCTTCCCAGGTGACCATATGGCGCCCTCCTCGTCCGTGCTTGGCGAAACATGAAGTTTCCCGTCGATGTTGCAAACATTATACCAGCCGGAGGGAGAAAAGGCAACGGGGATCAGGTTTTTGGCTTCGACTTAAAGAGGACAGCGGCGAGGTAGCCGAAGAAGACAGCAGCGGTGATCCCCCCTGCGGCAGCGGTCACGCCGCCCAATAAGGTCCCCAGAAAACCGCTTTCTGCGACTGCCTTGGACACCCCGCGGGCCAGGTTATATCCAAAGCCTGTGAGAGGGACCGTAGCACCTGCACCGCAAAGCTCTACCAGATGTCCGTACAGTCCTGTGGCGCCCAGGATGACACCCACCACCACGTAAAGAACGAGAATTCGTGCCGGGGTGAGCTTGGTTTTGTCAATCAAGATCTGTCCGATGAGACAGAGAATGCCGCCGCAGAGGAAGGCGGCCAAATAGGTGCTGGCGTCACTCATGACGCACCTCCTTTCTCCGTGGTGATGGCCACGGCATGACAGATTCCAGGGATGCTCTCCCCCTGCATGGTCGCGGTGGGAGAGTGGAGGGCGCCTGTCCCGCAGAAGAGCAGGTTGCGGTAGATTCCTCGCCGCATTTCTCGGAGAAGGTGCCCTGTAAGCACTACGGCACTGCATCCGCAGCCGGACCCACCGGCATGGACATCCTGGGTGGTGGGATCGAAGAGAAGGACACCGCAGTCGTTATAGCGGCCTCTCAGGTCAATGCCATCCCGTTGGAAAAAGTCTGTGACAATTTCCTTTCCCAGGCTGCCCAAGTCGCCGGTGACGATGAGGTCATAAAAGTCGGGGGAGCGTCCGGTTTCCTCAAAATGGGCGTGGAGTGTGGCGTAGGCGGCGGGGGCCATGGCAGCCCCCATGTTGTTGGCGTCGGTAATCCCCTTGTCCACCACTTTGCCTGTGGTGACATGGGTAATAAAGGGACCGGTTCCTTTGCGGGACAGAATGACCGCGCCGGACCCTGTGGTGGTCCATTGTGCAGTGGGCGGCTTTTGCCCACCGTACTCCAGAGGGTTGCGGTACTGGCGCTCCGCCGAGCAAAAATGGGAGGAGGTCAGAGCCGCTGCGTAGGAAGCAAAGCCGCCATCCACCAGCATAGCCGCCAGAGACATCCCTTCCGCCATGGTGGAGCAGGCGCCGTATAGGCCGAAAAAAGGGGCGTTCTGTGCCCGGAGGGAGTAGGAGGTGGCAATGCACTGATTCAGCAGGTCTCCGGCAAAGACATAGTCCAATTGATCGGATGAAATTCCCGCTTTGTCCAGGGCATAGGAAAGGGCCTGCTTCTGCATTGCCGTCTCGGCTTTCTCCCAGCTTTTTTCAGCGAAGCTGTCATCCTGGCTGGCGAAGTCAAAGCAGCGGCCCAGGGGACCTTGTCCCTCTTTCTTCCCTACGGCACTGCCAAAGCCGGCAATGGAGGGAGGGGAAGTGAGGCGGACGGTCTGCCGCCCAAGTTTTTTCGTGTCCAAAGCATTCTCTCCCTTGATTTGGATTGTGCCTTTATTGTGTGTTTTCCTGGCAGAATTATTCAAGAGAGGCAAAAAGATGTTTGGCTTCTACAACAGCCCGCCGCCAAAAAGAAAGGCCTGGACTTTCCGGCCCCTGCTGTACTATAATAAAACCATCACCGATTGACAACGGAAGAAAGGATCTGGAGTTATGGCAAACGCAACATTAGTCACACAAAAAGTGCAGGAGATCCACCTGAGCAATAAATTAGAGAAATCGGGCCAAATTCAGCTGGACAGTTCATTTTCCCTCAACGTGAGTTTTTCCTCCGATGGCAGCCGCTGCGTGGGAAAGCTTCAGCAAACCCTCCGGGATAAGGAGTTTGTGGGAGGCAAGTTTACCATGACAGTGGAACTGGTGGGTATTTTCAACTGTTCCAATGCGACGACAGACGAGGTGAAGCGCCAAGTGCATGGGGAGGTCTATGACCAGCTTTTTCCGTACATGCAGTCCCAGTGTGCCAGCCTGGCTGCTGCCTCGGGGGTTCCCGGATTGATGCTGCGGAAGGTCCCCATTGATCCGAACAACATTGCCATCAATAAGAAGGGCGGCCCAGACAACGACCGGAACCCCGACGGGGGGCCCAAACTGACGCTGTTGGAATGAAAAAGACCCTTTATCAGGACCTGTGGGAAGGGGCGGCCGGTATGGAGCCGGCAGTTGCCCTGCGGTGCGGGGACCAAAGTCTTACCTTCGCTGCCTTCTTTCGGGAGATTCTTCGGGCGGAAGCAGGGCTGCGGGCGCTTGGCGTGCAGTCAGGGGATTTGGTGACCATTTTATCCCTGAACACCCCTGAGGCGGTGATTGCATTTTATGCCATTGACCGAATCGGCGCGGTGGCCAACTGGGTTGATATGAAGCTGAGCCCAGCCGAAGTAGAGTTCTATCTGACACGGGCAAAGTCTAAGGTCGTTCTGGTTTTAGAACTAATTTTCCAAAAAGTATACGCCAACCGTGGGCATGCGCCGGCGGAACATTTTGTGGTGCTTCCTCTGGCTCCCTATCTCACGCCGGAGCTGGGGCGGAAACTCCGGGTGGGCGTCTGGGAAGGGGAGAAGGGACCGGGATGTGTCTCCTGGAAAGAATTTCTCCAAGATACAGGGGAATCTGTTCCGGAATCTGCCCGCTGGGAGGAGCCGGTGGCCATCACATATACCGGTGGAACAACAGGCCCGGCCAAGGGTGTGATGCTCTCCCGCCGGGCGTTTCGGGCCTCCCTGGAGCAGTATACCCAGGTGGGGACGATGTACGGGAGGGGGGGAGCCACGTTGGTGCTTCTTCCGCTCTTTTCAGCATTCGGCCTGTGCCAGTGTGTTCATGTGCCGCTGTGCCTGGGTATGACGATTATCCTGTACCCCATGTTTCGCCCCGAGCAGTTGGGAGAGATGCTGCGGCGCTATCGTCCGGAACAGGTCAGCGGAACAACCTCCTACTGGCAGCTGCTTCTCCAGGACCCGTGGGCGGACCAAGCCGACCTGTCTTTCCTGCAGGTCCCACGCTGCGGCGGCGATGCCATGACGGCGGCGATGGAGCGACGGATCAATGATTTTTTGGCCCAGAGAGGCTGCCCCGCCCGGCTGATCAAGGAATATGGAATGTCTGAGGTGGCCGGGATTGTCTGTGTCAGCTATGGGGACTGGGAGGCGGGGGATGTAGGACGTCCCCTGCCGGGCTGTCGGATCATAGCAGTGGACCCTGAGACCGGAGCGGCCTGCCCACCGGAGGGGCAGGGGGAGCTGATCATTCAAAGCAATACAGTGATGAATGGATACTACGGCGTGCCGGAGGCGGACGCTGAGGTTCTCCGTCCTGGCCCCGATGGGACCTTATGGGTATGGACCAAGGATTTGGGCCATCAAACCGCCGACGGCAGAATTGTGGTCACGGGGCGAAAAAAGCGCATGATTTCCCGCAATGGCTTTAAGATATTTCCTTCTGTCATTGAGGAGTGCCTTTTGCAGGAGGATCAAGTGGAGGCCTGCGCAGTGGTGGGAGGCAGGAATTCCAGAGGAGAGACCGTTCCTGTGGCCCATATTGTCCCCCAACCAGGGACCGATCAGGAAACCTTGGAGCGGGCACTTCGGCTGCGCGCCAAGCAGGCGCTTAATACGTATCTGATTCCCGGTATGTACTGTTTCTGGTCACGGCTTCCTTATACGGAGCGAGGAAAGCTGGATTATCGAAAGCTGGAAGAAAGCCAGAACACCAAGCCGTAAGAAAAAGCTGCGTTGGTCCCGCACGCATGAAAAAGTGTGGCGTATGGTCTTATGGCTTCGTTTCTATATTGTGCTGGGGAGATTGTGTTCCATCCTCTGCAAGATCGGAAGACAGTGCCTGCCGTTGGGCGGCATTTAAGTTTCGCGTGGCGTCCAGTGCACGCTGGGCGGCCAAGAACCCCAGGGTGGTTCCGAGCTGGGTGATGACGGAAGCTGCCGCCGCCAGTTGTTCTTCGTCGAGACGTTCCGACAGGAGATTGGCAAGAAGGGTGACGATGGCGTTTCTTCCGCTGGCATCCATAGTTTCATCACCTCAGAAATATTGTATGCGGCAGAGCTGACATCTGCCTTTCCTGGAAACACGGGTTCCCGCCGGAACCCGTGTTTTTGCATGAACGCATCTCTGTGGGCATAGGGTAGTGAAGGAAAGCCGGCAGGGAGGGATTCTATGATTTATGTGGTGCAGAGCGGAGATTCTTTGACCAGTATCGCGAAGCGGTATGGGGTCTCTTTGGAACGCCTGCGCAGCGACAACGGCCTTTTGCCGGAACAGCCCCTGGTGCCAGGGCAGGCATTGGTTGTTTTCATTCCGAAGGAGACCTACCAGGTTAGGTCAGGAGACACGATCTATGGCATTGCCCGGCGGGCGGGAATCTCGGCACGGGAGCTGATCCAGAGAAATCCGTCCCTTGCCCAAGGGGCGCCTCTTACGGTGGGGGAGCATCTTACCCTTCGCCTGAAGGAAGAACCGGAGGGTTCTCTGATGGTCAATGGCTATGCCTATCCCCATATAGAACAACGGGTTCTCCGGCAGGCTATGCCATATCTGACGGACCTGTCTCTCTTTTCCTATGGATTTCGGGAGGATGGAGCACTGGTTCCCTTGGCGGACAGCCGCCTGCTTGCGGAGGCCTCCCTGTTTGGGGCAGGGGCAGTTCTGGTTTTGACTTCCATAGATGAGAGCGGGACCTTTTCCTCCCAGCGGGCATCCCATCTGTTTCAAGATCAGAGGCTGCAGGAGGCTGTGCTGGACCAATTGCTCCAAGTGATGCTGGAGAAGGGATACCTCGGGCTGGATGTGGATTTTGAATATGTGGAGGAGAGAGACAAAGAGGCGTTCTTTCACTTTTTGGGTAGGGCCCGGGAGAGGCTTCATCAGGATGGCTTTTTCCTTCACGTCGATCTGGCGCCCAAAACCTACGCCCAGCAGTCTGGACCGCTGTATGCCGCCCATGATTACAGTGTCATCGGTGCCATTGCGGACTCTGTGCTGCTGATGACGTATGAGTGGGGATATGCCTACGGCCCTCCGATGGCGGTGGCCCCTCTGCCCCAAGTGGAAGAGGTATTACAGTATGGTGTGACAGAGATTGCTCCGGGAAAGATTCAGCTGGGAATCCCGAACTATGGCTATGATTGGACCCTTCCCTATGAGCCCAGCCGCCGGGCTGCCACCATAGGGAATCAGGAGGCGGTTCGGCTGGCAGGACAGGTGGGGGCGGAAATTCAATTTGATACTGTATCTCAGGCCCCCTATTTCCGATATACACGGGAGGGAATTGCCCATCAGGTCTGGTTTGAGGATGCCCGGAGCATTCAGGCAAAGCTCCAACTGGCGCTGCAATATGGGATTGGCGGTGTGGCTTATTGGAATTTGCTGCGGCCTTTTTCCCAAAACTGGGCGCTGCTGAGCCAGAAAATCCGGATTCTCAATCGGCGTGAAGGTCCGTAAATAGAGAACAGGCGCGCTCTCTGTATTCGGAGAAACACGTCTGTTTGGGGGAGATCATTCAAATTCCATCAGCATCTGCGCGGAGGGATTGTTGTTGCCCGCCAGACGTACCATGTCATATCGCGTCATATCTCCCATGTTCATTTTGATGCGGACCAGATTGGACTCCTGGGCTTCGGGGACGATGTCTGGAACAATGGCGACACCGTGGCGGGCCCGGACCATCAGCATTTGTGCATTGGTGCTGTTGGTTTGGGCGAACCGTTCCGGCACAACGCCAAATTCCCGGAGAAGCATTTGGCGGAGCATGTCCATGGAATTTGGCCCGGTATCTTCACAGTTTGTAATGAGACATTCCCCCCGCAGCATGGAAACCGCATCTCCCTGGGGATACTTGGCGGCAATGGCGCGATCAGCGACCAGGTAGTTGTAAGCCTCAAACATGGGTCGGGAGAGAATGTCCTCCTTGGCAAAAGCGTGCTCACAGAGAACGTTGGCCAAAATCACGTCCAATTCCCCGGATTTTAGTTTTTCTGTCAGCGCACCGTAGGGGTATTGAAAAATATCCACTTTAATTTCTGGATGAGCAATTAAGAAACGGGAGAAGAAATCCTCCGTATGTCGGGATTCGTACATGCCGATTCCCACTTTAACGTGGCCGCGATACTGCTCTGCAATGGCGATGAGGCGCTTTTTGGTGTCTTTGTCATAGCGCAGCATAAAATTAACCCGTTCATAAAAAAATTGGCCCGCATCTGTCAGCGAGACGGAATGGGCATTGCGGTTAAACAGACGGACCTGCAGTTTTCCTTCCAGAGAGGCAATATACTGGCTGATGGCGGTTTGGGATACAGAGTGTACTGCGGCAGCTTGCGTGAAACTCAGACACTCGGCCAATGTAACAAAGTATTCGATTTTTTTGTTGAGCATAGCATAGGCTCCTTTTCAGACGCAGTATCGTGTTTTCTCCTTCTGATTGTGCAATAATTATGTGAAAAAGTCAAATCATTCTTTTCCTCGGCGAGAAGATGGGAATATGACAGTTTGGCTCTCGCCATAATTCGTCAGGCTGGGAAAGGAAATGTGATAGAAAGAAATATTATTTCATTAAGAATTGACAGAACGTCTGGTATCTGGTAACATACTACAAACGCCAAGTGCTACTTTTCAAGACGGGAGGAAACAAGTGCATGAAGATTCTCCTGAATCAGGTGACGGTGTTTCGAAAGGGAACTGCGGAGAAGCTGTCTGTTCTCGTGGAGGACGGTCGTATTGTTTCTCTTTCCAAGGAGGCTCCCACCCTTTCTGACGCCCGTGTGATTGAATTAAAGAATGGTTCTTTGTTTCCCGGTTTCGTAGATGTCCATGTTCATCTCCGTGAGCCGGGTTTTTCGTACAAAGAAACCATTGCCACAGGGACGCGGGCTGCGGCCCATGGGGGATTTACCGCCGTGTGCCCCATGCCCAATTTGAAGCCGGTGCCGGACAGCTTGGCACATCTGTGTCCTCAGTTAGAGGCCATTGCCCGGGACAGCGTGATTCATACCTATCCCTATGGCGCCATTACCGTGGGAGAGCAGGGGGAAACGCTGGCCGCATTGGAGGAGATGGCCCCCCATGTGGTGGCTTTCTCTGATGATGGAAAAGGGGTGCAGGACCCGGAAAAAATGAAGCAGGCCATGCGGCGGGCGAAGGCACTGGGCAAACTGATTGTGGCCCACTGTGAGGACGAGAGCCTCATTCAAGGCGGTTATATCCACGATGGTGCCTATGCAAAGGCACACGGACACAGAGGCAATCCCTCCGCCAGCGAGTGGAAGCAGGTGGAACGGGATTTGGCGCTGGTACAGGAGACAGGCTGTGCCTACCATGTCTGCCATGTGTCCACCAAGGAATCGGTGGAGCTGATCCGCAGTGCCAAGCGGGAAGGGCTGGATGTGACCTGTGAGACCGCGCCGCACTATCTGGTATTCCATGATGGAATGCTTCAGGAGGACGGGCGATTCAAAATGAATCCTCCCATTCGTGGGGAGGAGGACCGGCAGGCACTCATTGCCGGAATTTTGGATGGGACAGTGGATATGATTGCCACGGATCACGCGCCGCATTCCGCCGAAGAAAAAGCGGGGGGACTGGAAAAAAGCCTCAACGGCATTGTGGGGCTGGAAACGGCGTTTCCTGTGCTCTATACGGAGTTGGTGAGACCGGGGGTTCTTACCCTTGCACAGCTGATTGACCTGATGCACACCAATCCGGCCAAGCGATTTGGCATCGGTGCGCCCCTGGAGGAAGGGGCAACGGCTGATTTTACGGTATTTGATTTAGATGCGGAAGAGACCATTCAGCCGGAGCACTTTCTTTCCATGGGAAAAAGCTCTCCTTTTGCAGGCCGGAGCGTATTTGGAACGTGCTTATTGACCATCTGCGGCGGAAAGATCGCCTGGCAGGCGGAGGGGGGAGCATCCCGATGAAGCGAGGAAAGTTTACGGTTCTTCAGAATAAGGAACTGGCGCCGGCCACGTTCCGAATGGTTTTAGCGGGAGACACAGAGGCCATCACCGCGCCAGGACAGTTTGTGAACATCGCGCTGACAGGGAAGTTTCTCCGCCGCCCCATTTCCGTCTGTGACTGGAATGAGGCGCAGTTGACTTTGATTTATAAGGTAGTGGGGCAGGGGACGGCGCAGATGAGTCAAATGGTGCCGGGGACGGAGTTAGACCTCCTGACTGGCTTGGGCAATGGCTATGACTTGGAGAAATCCGGGGACAAGCCCCTGCTGATTGGAGGCGGGGTTGGGATTCCGCCGCTGTATGCCTTGGCCAAAAAGCTCATTGCACAGGGCAAATCGCCTCGGGCTATTTTGGGGTTCAACCGGAAAGAGGAACAATTTTTGACTGCGGAGTTCCGGGCATTGGGGATTGCAGTCTCTTTGACTACGGTGGATGGTTCCCTGGGGATCAAAGGCTTTGTCACAGATGCCATGCCCCAGACAGGATATACCTATCTGTATACCTGTGGGCCTGCGCCCATGCTTCGGGCCATCGACGAAAAGGCTGTGACCTCGGGACAATTCAGCTTTGAGGAACGGATGGGCTGTGGGTTTGGAGCCTGTATGGGATGTACCTGTCAGACCAAATATGGCAGCAAGCGAATTTGCCGGGAGGGCCCCGTGCTGGAGAGGGAGGAAATTCTATGGTGAAGACCGCAGTGACATTGAGCGGCGTTTTACTGGACAATCCCGTGATTCCTGCCAGTGGTACGTTTGGATTCGGATATGAATTTGCCCAGTGGTATGACATCAACTGTCTGGGTGCCATCAGCATCAAGGGAACCACCCGGGAGCCTCGATTCGGCAACCCGGCCCCCCGGATCGCGGAGACGGCAGGGGGAATGCTCAATGCGGTGGGACTGCAGAATCCTGGGATTGACCGGGTGATGGCTGAGGAGCTCCCCAAGCTGCGGGAGGTCTATCAAAAGCCGATTTTGGCCAACATCAGTGGGTTTTCTTTGGATGAGTACGTGACATGCTGCGCCAAGGCGGATGCCTCACCCTACACGGACCTCATTGAGGTCAATGTGAGCTGTCCCAACGTCCATCATGGGGGTATGAGTTTTGGAACAGACCCGCACATGGTTTATGATGTGACCCGGGCGGTGAAAGAAGTGTGTCGAAAACCAGTATATATGAAGCTTTCCCCCAATGTGACAGACATTGTATCCATTGCCCAGGCCTGTGAGGAGGGCGGGGCCGACGGATTGAGTCTCATTAACACCCTCATGGGCATGCGGATCGACCTGAAAAAACGGGCGCCTGTTTTGGCCAACACCACAGGCGGTCTTTCCGGACCAGCGGTTTTTCCCGTGGCGTTGCGGATGGTTTGGCAGGTCTACGAGGCGGTCCATCTGCCCATCATTGGGATGGGCGGCATCCAAAGCGCGGAAGATGTCCTGGAAATGATGCTGGCCGGAGCGACCGCTGTGCAGGTGGGGGCGGCTAACTTAGTCAATCCGTTTGCCTGTCAAGAGATCATCGACAGCCTGCCCGGGCTCATGGAGCGCCTGGGCATTCAAGAGATCAACGAAATCATTGGAGGTGCCCACAGATGGGAAAAGATGTGATCATAGCCTGCGATTTCAGCAGCAAAGAAGAGACCTTGGCATTTTTGGACCAGTTTTCTGGGAGAAAGCCCTATGTCAAAATCGGCATGGAGTTGTTTTATGCCGAAGGCCCGTCCATTGTGCGGGAGATTAAGGCAAGGGGGCATCAAATCTTTTTGGACCTGAAACTCCATGATATTCCCAACACAGTAAAAAAGGCCATGGCGGTTCTGTCCCGACTGGACGTGGATATGATAAACCTTCACGCAGCGGGCACCCGGGCGATGATGGAGGGTGCGCTGGAAGGGGTAACCCGACCGGACGGCTCTCGTCCCTTGGTGATTGCGGTGACCCAGCTGACGTCCACCAGCCAAACGAGAATGCAGGAGGAACTGCTGATCCCCAGAACGATGGAGGAGACCGTCATGGCTTATGCTGCCAACGCGGCCCAGGCCGGATTGGATGGTGTGGTCTGCTCTCCCATGGAGGCGGGAAAGGTCCATGAGGCCTGCGGCAGAAACTTTGTGACCGTAACCCCTGGTATTCGGTTTGCGGAGGGAGACAAGGGGGACCAGGTCCGTGTGACAACACCGGCCCAGGCAAAGGACCTTGGTTCCGATTATATTGTGGTGGGCCGTCCCATTACCGCTGCGGCAGACCCGGTGGCCGCCTATGAGCGTTGCGTGAGAGAATTTACAGATTGAGGAGGCGATTGCCATGAAGACAAAGATTGCGAAAGATTTGCTGAAGATTCAGGCGGTGTTTCTCCGTCCGGATGAACCCTTTACTTGGGCCAGCGGGATCAAAAGTCCCATTTATTGTGACAACCGCCTGACCCTCTCGGATCATCAGGTCCGTTTGGATGTGGAGAACGGCCTGGCGGAATTGGTTAAAACCCATTATCCCGAGGCGGAAGTCCTCATGGGGACCAGCACTGCGGGGATTGCCCACGCTGCCATTACCGCCCACCTGCTGGCGCTCCCCATGGGATATGTTCGCTCTGGCGCGAAGGATCATGGACGGAAAAACCAAATTGAGGGCAAGCTGGTTCCCGGACAAAAGGTGGTGGTGATTGAGGACCTGATCTCCACCGGCGGCAGTGTGCTGGAGGTGGTGGAGGTTCTGCGCCAGGCGGGGGCAGAGGTTTTGGGCATTGCCAGCATTTTTACCTATGGAATGCGAAAGAGTGTGGAACGCCTGGCCGAGGCTCAGGTGAAAAACGTGAGCCTGACCGACCTGGACACGGTGGCCCAAGTGGCGGCGGAAGAGGGGTATATCCGGACAGAAGACCAGGCGCGGCTGCTGGCTTTCCGGGACAACCCCTCCGATACCCGTTGGATTCAGAAGTAACCGGCTGGCACAGCCTTGTTTATGTCTTACCGTGAACAGAAAGGAAGGGGCAGTGTATGAAGCGAGATCTGATTGACATTACGGATCTGACGGTGGAAGAAATTGACGAGCTGATTGCCAAAGCGGAGGATATCATCGAGCACCCCGAGGTTTACCGGGAGAAGTGCCGGTATAAAAAGCTGGCAACCCTTTTCTATGAACCTTCGACCCGAACCCGTTTGAGCTTTGAGTCAGCCATGTATGAATTGGGGGGACAGGTGCTGGGGTTCCATGAGGCCCAGAGCTCTTCTGCCACCAAGGGAGAAAGTGTGGCGGATACCGCGCGGACAGTAAGCTGCTTTGCGGATATCATAGCCATGCGCCATCCCAAGGAGGGTGCGCCGCTGGTGGCGTCCATGAAGGCTACGGTTCCGGTGATCAATGCCGGTGACGGGGGACATCACCACCCCACGCAGACCCTGACGGATCTGCTGACCATCAAACGGGAGAAGGGAAGACTGGATTCGCTGGTGGTTGGCTGCTGCGGTGACCTGAAATTTGGCCGGACGGTCCATTCCCTGATTGGTGCGATGTCCCGGTATCCGAATGTTCGTTTTGTGCTCATTTCCCCTGAGGAGCTCCGTGTGCCTGAGAGTGTGCGTACCGACCTGCTGGAGAAAAACGGCATTGACTATGAGGAGACCACTTCTCTGGAGGAGGCTATGCCCCAACTGGACATCCTCTACATGACCCGGGTGCAGCGGGAGCGGTTTTTCAATGAGGATGACTATGTCCGCTTGAAGGACAGTTATATCCTCACCCCGGACAAGCTTCGGACAGCCAAGTGGGATTTGGCCATTTTGCACCCGCTGCCTCGTGTCAATGAGATTTCCATTGCCATTGACGACGATCCCCGGGCCTGCTATTTCCGACAAGTTCTCTGTGGGAAGTTCATCCGAATGGCGCTGATTCTGAAATTGTTGGAGGTGGAGTGAGATGATCATAGGGACCATTGTAGATGGCATTGTCATTGACCATATCCCCGCAGGGCGGGGCATGGACCTCTACCGGGATCTGGGCCTGGATAAGCTGGAATGTGAGGTGGCGGTCATCAAAAACGCCTCCAGCGGCAAGTATGGGAAAAAAGATATTTTGAAAATCAATGAGGTCATTGACCTGAACTACGACATGTTGGGTTATATTGATCCTCACATTACCGTCAATATTATCCGCAGCGGAGAGCGGATGGAGAAAATTCATCCCCACCTCCCAGAGACGATTACGGGTGTCATCCGCTGTAAAAACCCTCGCTGTATCACATCCATTGAGCAAGAGCTTCCTCATATTTTCCGGTTGACCGACCGGGAACATGGTGTTTACCGCTGCTTATATTGTGACACGAAGGGCGGAAAACGATAAACGAGTAGAAAAGACTTGCCAAAGGCAAGCCTTTTCTTTTCTAAAGGAGAATTTGCCTTAGCCTGGACAAGGAGAGAGGGCTTGTGGTCCTTCGTGGAATATGGTAGAATGATAAAAATTGTGGAGGGGAAGGAGGCGGTATTTTCATGCCGCAAATCGTAAGCAATCTGCCTTGGCTTGTGATCTGGGTGGTTGTCTTTTTGGTACAGAGCTACTTCTTTCGGAAGAAAAATTCCTTCGGGTCCTTGATCCTTTTGTGGCTGACCTTATTGGTGGGGATTTTTTGGGACCAGGCCCTCCGTGCGTTGGTATCGGGGATTCCTGAGATGTGGCTTTTTGGAACCCAAATTTGGATTCTCTTTCTCATTGTGGCGGTGCGGCACTACCTGAACTATCGAAAAGGAGGCCGTGGCCGGGATGCTTCCGGGGACAAAGCACCAGAGCATCCTATGGAACCAAGCGAGGAGGGGGAGACTTCGGGTTCGTCCACGAAAACAGAAGAATAAAACAAGCCGTGAGGGATTGCTGTGTCGAAGCCCCTCACGGCTTGTTTCTGTATGGGTTGGAAGCAATCAACAGAAGCTTTGCTTTTCTGCTGAGTTGTTTGATCTCCCACTCTCGCCGCATTGCTTCCGTTTTGCTGTCAAAGACCTCGCAGTAGACCAGATGTACTGGGCGGCGGGGACGAGTATATTTCGCTCCGGTGCCAGCATTGTGGGATGCCAAACGCCTCTTTAGGTTGGTGGTCCAGCCTGTGTACAGAGTGTTGTCAGCGCAAAGAAGAATGTAAGTATAGTTTTGTTCCATGGCTTTTCCCTTGCTTCCTGCGAAAAAATGTTGTAAACTATTCAATTAAGGAAGTAAAATCATTGGTTTCCCGGGAAATCCGGGTGAAAATCGTTGTCTTTTTTCTGGACTGGATGGGAAGGAACGGAGGATGGCGGCTCCCAATAGGGGAAAAGAGGGGTATCCCTGGAAAACCAACATAGATTATACCGAAAGGGAAGGGACGACGCAACCGTTTTTGTGGTCGATTCTTTCCGGTGGGACAGCAACCCGATAGAAGATAGGAGAACAATTTTGAAAAATCACTATGAAAAAGAAGTGAATCTCACCTCCACTTACTCTGACCGCCGGTGTGAACTGGGGATCTTTCAGGCCGCTTTGCTTTTGCAGGATGCGATGACAGAGCTGTTTCATCAGTACCGCTGTGATGCCATTCGACTGTCTCGGACGCATCAGGTGGTTTGGGCTGTGGCGCGGACGAAAATCTGCTACGACAAAGAAATGCTCTGGATGGATCATATCCGGTTAAAAGTTTTTCCTGTAAAAGTATCTCCCATTTCCATTCATTTGAATGTCCTATTGGAGACATTGGACGGAGAACCCCTTCTCCGGGCACGGCAGGAGATGTGTGCCATTGACGTGCGGGACCACAGCCTTCGACGGGTAGACAGTACGCCATTTCCTATGGACATGGATTTGCTGCGGCCCGTAGTCACGGCGCCCTGCCGGAGAATGAAGCTGAAGCTGGGGGAGGAATGCTTGGTCTATTCTTATCAGGTCCGTACCATGGACACGGATTTGAACCACCATATGAATAATACCAATTATATTCGACTGATTCTGGACGCCCAGCCATCCTCGTTTTGGGATAGGTATCGGGTACAGGAATTTGATGTGCACTATGTCAATGAATCGGTGGAAGGAGAGGAGATTCAGGTTTACTGCCAGACGGAAGCCCAGGAAATGGCTGTGCAGATTAAGCGAGGCGAAACGACACTGGTGAAGGCGTTTTTGCAGTTAGCGCAGCGGGAAAAATCAGAATGAAACGCTCTATTGTCCTGCATGGCCAGCAGGTTTCCTATGAACTGACGAGAAAACCTGTGAAGTATGTTAACATTCGGGTACGGGCAGACGGTTCCGTGAGCGTCTCGGCGGGAGAGTGGGTTTCCGAGGGACAGATAGAGGCGATTTTACAGGCACGTGCATTGTTTCTCCTGCGTGCTTTGGAGAAATTTTCAGCGCAGGCAGACCGTCGCCCGGTGCCGTTGAGCTATCAGACTGGGGAGCTGTTGTATTTACTGGGAAAACGATATGTCTTAGTGCTGGAGCAAGGGGAGAAGAATATGGTCTGTCAAAAGGAAACACAGATTGTCTTGACGGTGAAAGAACCGGAGAATGCCGCCTTGCGGAAAAGGGTTATGGAGGATTTCTTGAAAGCCCTGTGTCTCTCGGTGACGTCTTCCCTCTGCGGTGCCATTCAGCCATCTATGGCGCATTTGGGAGTTCCTATGCCGGAAATCCGAGTTCGTTCCATGACATCCCGTTGGGGGAGCTGTACGCCGGGCGCCCGGCGGGTTACCTTTGCCCGGCAGTTGGTGGAGGCGCCGCTGACCTGTATGGAATATGTGGTTTTCCATGAGCTGGTTCATTTTCTCCATCCAAACCACTCCAGACAGTTTTACGCCTGTCTGGAGGCCTTTGTGCCGGACTGGAGAGAGCGGCGACAGGCCCTCAATGACTATACGTACCGATAATATTTTCTGTCTCATTTCACAGCACAGCGTCAAACGCTGTGCTGTTTTGTTTGGAAAAGAAAAAGGAAAATTTCCCAGGCCAGTTGCATTCTGCCGGAGAATCCGCTACACTGAACCCATAGGTTTTACAGGTTGCACAGCGGCCGTGTGAAGTCATATGAAATTACCCAGAGTTGGGAGGAACCAGAAATGAAGCAACCCTTTCGAGCTATCATTCCCTTGCTTTTCAGTGTGGCGCTCCTTCTGAGTTTGACCACCACGGCCAGTGCTGCGTTTTCTGACTTTACAGATGTCAAAGGACACTGGGCAGAGGGCACCTTGCACCAGGCCTATGATGACGGTATCCTGAAAGGATATGACGCCAAGACCATGGCGCCCAACCGCAGTGTGACCATGGTGCAGGCGGTGACCATTCTGTGCCGGGTTCTCCATGTGACGGGGCTGGGGGATATTTCACAGTTTGAGATTCCGCAGGATGCTTGGTATGCCCAAGATGTGGCGAAAGGGGTTTACGCTGGATTGCTGGAGGAACAGGATGCCCAGGTCCTAAACGACCCCATTCCCCGGGGACAGGCTTTTATCTTGTTTGGCCAGGCGTTTCAAGTGGTTGGCGCACAGCCGGATTTGTCTGTACTGGACCAGTTCCCCGATACTGCGTTTCTGACAGGAGAACAGGCCCGTGCCGCAGCGGCTTTGGTGGAAGCGGGGATCGTCTCCGGCAGTGAGGGGGCGCTTCAGTTGGACCGCCCTCTGACTCGGGCGGAGTTTGCCACGATTCTGTATCGTTTGGCTGATCAGTATATCCCAGCGGCAGAGTATGAAGGGCATATTGGGACCGGATCGGTCCTTTCCGGAGATGCGGAGATCGTAGGGAGAACAGCCGGCGATTTGTGGTTTGATCAGTCCTCTTCGAATATTCACTTGACGGATGTTACCGCGTCTTCCGTTACCATTCGCGCAGACCGGCTGGAATCCCTGAGGCTGGACGGCACAGGGAAAATCGGACGGTTGGTGTTGGCCGCAGGGACTGGAGACGTGGCACTGACGCTGCCAGATACCTATTCTTTGGAAACCCTGGCTGTGGGCGAGGGAACGGGCGCGGTATCTCTTGCCGGAACGGTCTCCCGGCTGGAGGTCACAGGGGAAGCCCGGACCATTTCCATTGACAGTTCTTTGGACACGCTGGTGGTTTCAGGCAGTGGGAATACCATTTCTGTGAAGCGTGGGTGTACCATTGGACAGATTGTCATTCTGGGCACAGACAACGTTCTGACGCTGGATGGGACCTCGGATACCCTCTTGCTGGCAGGACGAGACAATACTGTGCGGGGCAGCGGACGTGTCACAGAGGTCCAGTTAAATACGCGTTACTACACCCTTACCGTGTCCAAAAAGCAGCTGATTCCCTGGACAGGATATGATATTAAAAACGTCGAAGTGGAAGTGGAAGCCCCTGCGAAGCTTCCTGCCGGGGAGTCGTTGAAAGCAACGGCCCATCTGACGGTACCCGAAGAAGACCTGGGAAAGCTGTGCACTGGCTCCTGGTATCTCAATGGGGAACTGATGTCCCAGGCGCCTGTACGCCTGGGACAGGGAGACCCGGTTTCCGACTTTCTCCCCAACTATACCCATGATCTCAAGTTAGACGGAACAGTAAAATTTGTTTTAAGCTATGAAAACAATGATGGGGACACCTTTACCAAAGCGGCCTCTGCACCCGTTGCACTGGAGACCTTCCCGGATTTGGGTCTGGCTGACGCGGAGATCGAGGTGGTGCTGCCGGAGGTTTTGGAAGCAGGACAGGCACTGATTGCCACAGCAGAGGTTAATACACCGGAGGTGGGACAGTCCTGCATGGGCTACTGGTATGTGGACGGAGAGGAGGTGGCTTCTGGCCCCCTGACCCTGGGAAGCGGTCCGGCAACGCTGGTGTATCGCTATGATTATTACTACGGTATGCCGGAGACCAGTACAGTCTCTTATCGTCTGACATACACAACCCAGGATGGCAGAGCGCAGGAAGTAACCGGGGCCTCTCAGCTGACCCTGGAAAATTTCCCGGATAACGGCATCGCCCGGGCGACAGCCACACTCCAAGCCCCTGCCGAGCTGGAGGCGGGAAAGACACTGGAGGTGACAGCTTCCATTCAGTATCCGGAGGCGGGGAAGGCTTGTACGGGGACTTGGTATGTGGACGGTGCGCAGGTTGCCGTTCAGCCGGTTTTGCTGGGTACGGATACTCCGAAGCTGTCTCACAAATACAAATATACTGAGGATATGAAGCTGACCTCGGAGATCAAGTTTGTCCTCTCCTATACCACAGCCGATGGCCGGGCACAGAAAGTTACTGCGACAAAAACCATCCAGCTGGAAAATTATGATTATCTGTACTACCATGGTCTGACCGCTGAAGATGTGCTGAAGACTGTCACCAGTGGTTATGCCGGCAACTATACATTGGCATGGGCGCAGTCTCACGATTATAAACCAGAGATCAAAACTGCTTGGGTCAATCTCAAGGGATATAAGAGTGATACAAAATATCTTGTTTGGGTCAATTTGACCTACCAGCGTGTGAATATTTTTGAGGGATCGCAAGGGAAGTGGAAGCTCATTCGAACCTGTCTGTGCGGCTCGGGCACCAATGCCACGCCTACTATCCGCGGGGTCTTTACCACCTCCTATAAGCAATCGGCCTGGGATTATGGATCGTACTACTGTGGCCCTATTGTCCGGTTCTATGGCTCTTCTGGCTATGCCTTCCACTCCCGGCTGCAGTATTGGCCGATGAATTCTGACCGGTACTACGATGCCCGAATTGGATTCCCGATCAGCCATGGATGCCTGCGGATGTATAATGAGGATATCTGGTGGATGTACAATAACGTTCCCAATGGAACCACGGTGGTGGTCTATTGATGGGGAACGGGAACCAAGGAAAGTCGGAGAAACAACGAGTAAAGTAAGATGACGGCTTTCTATATACAAAGGAGAAAATGGTCCCCCCGGCTTACAGCCGGGGGGACCATTTTATAGGTGTGTTTGTTGGTTGTTATCTATTTTTTGCACTGGTTTTTGTGAGACAAAGGTTTCAAACAGACGAACCAGCATTTCCCAGGTGTTTTGATCCAGAACGCCGGTTTGCGGAAGGCCGGAGTGTCCCTGGAGCCAGCGAAGGTTAGCTGTGGTGTCCTCATCCAGGACACCTGTGGAGGGGGTAGATGCGATTCCCTCCAGAATTTCAGCCAATGCACGGAACATATCTTGGAGAGGACGGAGTAGGGGAGAACTTTGGCCGGGGTGGATCGGTTCCGCACCTTGGGAAAAAATGGTGACAGTGCGGGGCGGTGCCAGATGACTGTAAGCCTGCAAAAAGGCGTTCATGATAGCGTCCCAAGTTCGCCGGTCTACGATACCAGTCACCGGGAAACCGTTTATCTTTTGAAACATCATTACCGCTTCCAGGGTTTCTTCGTCAAACCGGCCGGTGGGACGGAGAAAGGGGAGGGAACGGTTCACAAAGGCGATGGTACGCAGCATCTCCTGCAGGGTACTGACCGGCCCCAGGGAAAAAGCAGGGGGAAGTGAGGTGCTCATGATTCGCTCCTTTCTTGGTCATTGTCACTGGCCCCCAGTTCCAAGGGAAAGCCAGGGAACTGACCGGGCCGGGCAGAAAAATAGGAATGAAGGAGCTCTGGCTCGACTTCTCCAGAAGAGGGACTTTGGTAAGGGAAAAACTTGGGGTTGCTGAGAACGGTTCGGTCGATGCCAATGAACCGGTCTATAATAACGTCCCAAGTTTCCTCATCCACCGTTCCTGTCTGTGGCAGACCGGCGTCTAACTGAAGTGCTTGCACTGCGGCCTGGGTCTCATCTCCGAAGACGCCGTCAATGGTAAGGAATGGGATGGTGAGATAGAACTGTGCCAGAATCGAGAGAAGATACTGGAGAAGGGTGACGCTTTCTCCCCTTTGTCCATAGACAATGGCTTGGTGGTATTCGAAATCCAACTGAAAGAAGGTCTGCCCCTCGCTTACCAGTTCAGACAAGCGAAGAATTCCGGTATATAGATGGACCATCATGTACCAGGTGGATTTTCCAATGATCCCATCCACCGTTAAATTGAAAATGTGCTGCAGTTCCCGTACCGCGTCTTCAGTGGAAGAAGAAAAAATTCCGTCCACCTGCCAAATTTTTGGAATGGCGGGGTAGGCAACAGAAATACGGTTGATCATGATTTGAGCGACCTGGACCTCTGGGCTGATGTCTCCCAGGCGAAGGGGGGCGCCAGGATAGGAATATTGAATGTCTTGCATGGGGGCGTTTGTCACCAACTCAATGTTGTCACCGTAATAGTGACGCAAAATTTGTACTGAATCATATCCCTGCTGGGCCATGTTTTCACTCCCCCACTGTGAGAGTCCATCACAGACTGTGGTAGTGCCGTTGCAGAAACTGGCAGCCAGCGGCTCCACAAATCCCTGCCGTCGGATATAGACGGTAAAGAGCTCATCCACTAAGGTGCTGACGCTGTCAAAGATGTTTCTTCCTTTGATGAACTTTTGATCGTAAGCTGTGGACGCTGTGATATTGAAAGAGTATCCCTGACTGGGATAGAATTCCGTATAGACGCGATTTAGCGCAAAAGAGACTTGTGCCAGAATGTTGGCGCGAAGGGCGGAGTTGTGCCAAGTTGGGTAGACCTCGCTGGAAGCTACGTTTTTGATGTACTCTCGGAAGGAGATAGTCAGATTTTCCGCGTCGCTGTCTGGTGTGCCTAAATGAACGGTGATGTAGGTTGGAATATACGGTGTGACGATAATTGGCATAGAACCGCTCCTTCCTTTATAGGTCCTGTGGAGAGATATCCACTTTGCTGGCCGGCCGGCCGCCTGTTTCCGCCAAGGGGATCAGGGGCAAATCTTGAATACTGGCGATTCCAGGGAAAATTTGAACGTTTTGAATGAGCAAAAGCTGGTAGCCGGGGCACTCGACCCAGATATCGCAGAGGGAAAACGGAGTTTCCTGCCCGGGGGATTGGCTGTTTTGGGCGTCTGGCGTCTCAATGATGGTGGGGACGGTGTTGCCGCTGCGGTCACTGGTCTGAATGTTGATCAGCCGCTGACGTCCGCCCGGCTCATGCTGAAGAATGGAGACGGCGGCATCTTCCACAGGAAGCTGGCTTCGGCTGGTGAAGACACGGGTCATTAAAGTTCCGGAATAGGGCATAGCAATGACCTCCTTTCTCCCCAGTCTATGCGCAGGGCCGGTCCCCGTTGCAGGTCAAGGGAGAAGATTGACATTTCTACGAATATCCCGTAAACTGAGACAAAAGTAAGCGGCCAGTCCCTTCTGCCAGCGATTTGGTATGGGGCGGCCGACGTTTTGGGGGGAGACACATGTTGAAGGTTACCTTTCTCTACCACAGTGCGTTTTTGGTGGAGCTGTCCCACTGCAGCCTTCTGTTTGACTGGTATGGGGGAGCAATCCCTGTATTTGACCGCCATAAACCACTCTATGTTTTTGCCAGTCATCATCATGGGGACCATTATTCCCCGGAGATTTTTTCCCTTCTGGGAATGGACAATGTCTGGTATGTACTGGCCAATTGCATTCGCCTGTCCGCCAAACGGAAAGCAGCCTTGGGTATTGAGGAGACGCATGTACTTCGGGTGTCTGCAGGGCGGACATTCCCGTTGGAAGAACTGCGGATTACGACCTTTCGTTCCACAGATGCCGGCGTTGCGTTTCTCGTTGAGACGGAGGGAAAAACCCTATTCCACGCAGGGGATTTGCAATGGTGGCATTGGGAAGAGGAACCGAAACACTGGAATGATGAGATGGAACGGGAGTTCAAAAAGGAAGGCACGAAGCTGATGGGGCGGAAAATAGATGTGGCTTTCCTGGTTTTGGATCCCCGTCAGGAGTCGTACTTTTGGTGGGGATTTGACTGGTGGATGCGCACCATGCAGGTGCAGTTGGCCTTTCCCATGCACAGTTGGGAGTCTTTTTCCTTGACACAGAAGTTGAAGGCGCTTCCATGCAGCGAACCGTATCGGGATCGCGTGATGGAGATTTTTTACAATGGGCAGTCGTTTCTTCTGGAGGAATGAATGGGGAATGCTTGCCTTTTTCTTGCGTTGACTGTCTCTATATCGTATAATTAACCTAACAGTATGAAACGAAAAAGAGAGATTTTTTCGTGGGAGGAAAGAAAGATGAGAAAGTATATCTTCCTGGCTGGCGCGTTGGCACTTCTGCTGGCAGGCTGCGGGACCTCTGCGCCGGAGCAAACAGAAGCGTTGACTTCCATTGCGGCTTATCCGGAGACCATGCATTTGACGGTGGGAAGCCATGAGGGGATTCAAGTGGTACTGACCCCCTCCGATGCCTCGGAGCAGGAACTGGTCTGGGCCAGCAGCAATAAAGCTGTGGCCACGGTAGATGAGGCAGGAATGGTCTCCGCTCTGTCCCAGGGAACCTGCACGGTGACGGTTGCGTCCAAAGCATACAGCACGGTCTCCTGCCATGTGGAAGTCATTGTGGGGGAGGATGGCACCTCTGATGCCGCTGATAACTCTGGCGATGCTTCAGAAGAGGCGGAGGTCTCCTACGTGGAGGAGACCAATGCCGCTGCGGTGTACCCCACCTATTACCTGTCAGAGCGTGAAGTGGCGGCCATGGATGGAGAGCAGATTCAATTTATTATCAACCAGATCTATGCCAAAAACGGCTATGTCTTCCAGACGGGAAGTATTCAGAGCTACTTTAGTCGGATGCCCTGGTATGTGGCAGTGTCCAATGACGCATCCCGCCTGCAGATGTCATCCCTGGACCGCAGTAATTTGAATCTCTTGGTTCGTTACCGGGACAGCGGCGCGCAGGAAACCTCCTCCCTGGGATGGATTTGGACCCGGCACGCAGTGGATCAGGCTTTGACAGAGGATTACATTCGGAATCTGTCCCGCTATGATGTTCAACTGCTCATCAATACCATTTATGCCAAGAACGGTTATATTTTTGAGACAGACACCCTCCAGATGATGTTCCAGGGACAGCCTTGGTACCACGGTTGGACCAGAGAGACGGATCAGCTGGAGTTCTCCTCGTTGGATCAGCAGAATCTTCGTTTACTGACTGCCTACCGTTAAAGATTCTGAAAGGAGAAGAAAAGAATGGAGTATCGTATTATCCCCATGGAGACCTACCCACGGCGGGCGCACTTTGCCTATTTCAGCACAATGGCACAGCCGTATGCCGGTGTGACCGTTTCCGTTGAAATTACCCATTTTTTAGAGAGCGTACAGGAAAAGGGCAGCCCTTTCTTCCTCTCTTTCCTCTACTGCGTCTCCCGGGCGGCCAATCAAGTTCCAGAGCTTCGGCAGCGAATTTGGAAGGGTGAGATTATAGAATATCAAAACTGCCCAACCTCCCACACGGTGGCCTTGCCGGATGGGACCTACTGCTACTGCATGTTGCGCAGTGAAAAACCATTTCAAGAATATTTGCCGGAGGCGGTACAGGCCCAGGAGGCAGCGAAGCGCCGGCAGAGCTTGGAGGATGGAACAGAGGAGGAGTCTCTGCCTCTTTTGTTTGTCTCCTCCCTGCCTTGGATCACCTATGATGGCATTGTGCAGCCCACGCCTTCTCCCGCCGACTCCAATCCCCGCATTACTTGGGGGCGTTACCGCCGGGAGGGAACGCGGGCCTTTCTCCCGGTTTCCCTTCTCTGCCACCACGCATTGGTAGACGGTCTGCATATGGCCCGCTTTTATCAGAATTTAGAGGCGGAGCTGGAACGGTGGAGCGGATAAGAAAGCTCCCTTCCCAAAATTACATGGGAAGGGAGCTTTTTCTGTTAGGAGGGGTAGGGCTCTTTGAATCTCCGCTCGTAGGCTTCCTTGAGCTGATCCCGGAAGGAAGGGTGGGCAATGGCAATGAGTGCTTGGGCCCTCTGACGAAGGGTTTTTCCGCGAAGCTGTGCGATGCCGTATTCCGTGACCACATAGTGGGTCTCAAAGCGGGAGAGGGTCACTGGGCGTCCCGCCTCAAATTGATCGACAATTCGGGAGGCTTTCCCGCCCATTGCGGTAGAGGGCATGGCGATAATGGATTTCCCTCCCTTGGAGAAGGAGGCACCCCGGACGAAATCCACAAACCCGCCCGCACCGCTGAAAATTTTATCGGCAGAGATGGCATCTGCTGCAACCTGCCCGATCAGGTCTACGCTGAGGGCGGAATTGACAGAGACCACATTGTCATTTTGGCCGATGATACGGGGATCGTTGACATAGTTGACAGGGAAAATTTGAAGTTTGGGGTTTAGGTGCGCATACTCGTATAATTCATCGCGGCCATAGAGGTAGGTGACCACGGACACCCCTTTGTTGATCTGCTTCCGGCTATTGTTGATGTTGCCTGCCTTGAGCAGGCCCAGTGCCCCGTCACAGAGCATTTCCGAATGAACTCCCAGGTCGTTTTTCTCCCCCAGGAAATGAAGAATGGCGTCGGGAATGGTACCAATGCCCAGCTGAATGGCAGCACCGTCCTCAATCAGGCTGGCACAGTGCTGTCCAATGCGCTCTTCAATCTCTCCCACAGGGAGAACGGGACGGTGGAAGAGGGGCTCATCACATTCTACGGCCAGGTCAATGTCATCGATATGGACCAGAGTATCACCGTATGTCCGGGGCATGTAACGATTGATCTGTGCGATGACCAGTTTGGCACATTCGGTGATGCACTTCGTATAGTCCACCGTCACGCCATAGGAACAGTACCCCCGTTCATCGGGAGGGGAGAGGGTAATTAAGGCTACGTCAATGGGAAGAAACCCTTCGTAAAAAAGGCGGGGAGATTCCCCGAAGAGATTGGGTGTGTAGTCAGCTCTTCCCTCGTTGACAGCATCCCGGCTGCCCGGCCCGGCAAAGAGCGAGTTATGCCAGAAGTGTCCCGCCATCTCCGGTCGGGTATATTTGCAGGGGCCCAAGGCCAGCATATGACAGATTTCCACCTGCTGATAGGCCTGATAGTTGTCCAGCATGGCGTTGACCAGGGCCTGGGGTTCCCCCACACTGTGGGCCAGGGCAACCCGGTCTCCGGAGTGAATATACTGCACTGCCTCTTGGGCTGTGACGAATTTTGCCATAACCATTCTCCTTCCTGTTGTCCGGCGGAGGCCCCGCCGCATCCTCATTTGCAGTATAACGGCCTGAAAGGAGAATGTAAAACGCGGAATCTTGAAACCAGGTATCAAGAAAATTGAGGGCATGGGCTCAGAGAGGCGCAGCCTGCTTGGTGTGATGAAGAAACTGCCGGGCCGCAGGTGGAAGGGCCTGCGGGTTTTTGCAAGCCACACCAATCTGCCGGGTGGCAGGTGGAGACAGTTCCCGTTTGGCCAGACGATAGGGTGTGCGTTTGAGAAGGAGTTCCGGCAGAATGCTGATCCCCAGACCGCGCTCTACCATGGCCATAACGGCGTAGTCATCCTTCGCGGAATAGGTGATTCTGGGATTGCAAAGGGTTTTGCGAAAGATTTCTCGGGTCTCATTGTCCAGGGAGTCCGGACGGAGGATGTATGGCGCCTGCTTCAGTGCTTCCACAGGGAAGGTATCTTCTTCCGGGGCCTGGTCCTCGGGGAAAATCGCCAGGATACGTTCCTCCAGCAAAAGGGTACATTCAAAGTGACTGTTGGTTGGCAAACGGAGAAAACCAAGGTCGATGCGGCCCTCGCTGAGCCATCGCTCAATATCCTCGTAACTGCCCTGAAGAAGCTCAAACGTAATGTTGGGATGCCGCTGGGAAAAGGTGTGAAGCAGGTCAGGAAGAATATGCACGGAAACACTGAGGAAGGTGCCGATGCGCACCTGTCCAATCTCTAAGCCATGGAACTGGGCGGCCTGACGGGTGACCTCTTGATTTTGCTGGCAGACAGCGCGGATGGCGGGAAGAAGGGCCTCTCCCTCCGGTGTAAGACGCACGCCGAACCGGTCGCGGGTCAAAAGTTTCAGACCCAGCTCGTCCTCCAATCCGGTAACAATGTGACTGATGGCGGACTGTGTGTAACCGAGGACCTCGGAAGCCTTGGTAAAGCTGCCCAGGTCTGCTGTCTGCAATAAGACTTCGTACTTTTTAATGCTCATGGTGGGTACCTCCCTGTTTTTTTCAATCGTATCCCTCACGTGTTGTAGTATATCATAAATCTTGTATCCTGTCCTGATTGGGGGTATGAAGGGTTTTGAAATCAAGTTTCAAAAAACGTAGTTTTACAAATCCTACGGAGCAAGGATATACTGACTTTAGAGATTCCCGGCGGGAAAGCCGGAAGAAAACCAACCGAACAGGAGGACTGACCATGCAGAAGCAAGCGATGCCGCGCACATCCAAGGAATGGGTGGATGAGATGCTACGGGACCATTACCGGGATGCCCGGCAGGCCAAAGAGGACGGGCGTCTGGTGTGCTGGAGCACCTCCATTGCGCCCCAGGAATTGCTGACTACCATGGACATTGTGACCATGTATCCGGAAAACCATGCTGCGGCCATTGGCGCGCGCCGGGATACAGAGCCCTTTATTGCCTATACGGAGCGCAAGGGGTATTCTTCGGATTTATGTTCCTATGCCCGGGTCAACCTGGCGTATGCGGAGCTACAGCACAGTGAGGCGGAGAATATGCCCATGCCGGATTTCCTCCTGTGCACCAGCAATATCTGCCACACGGTGATCAAGTGGTATGAAAACTTGTCCAAAGAGCTTAATATTCCGCTGATTATGTTTGACACGCCGTTTAACCACACCGACCAGGTGCAGGATCACAACGCCAAATATATGAAGGGACAGTTGTATCACATCATTGACCAGCTGGAGGAGATTACCGGCCGGAAGTTCGACTATGAGCGGCTGCGTGAAGTCATGGAGATCTCCAATGAGACGTGTTACTGGTGGAAAAAAGCCACGGAGCTGGCAGCTGCCCACCCCTCACCGCTGGATGGGTTTGACATCTTTAACTACATGGCCATCATTGTTTTCGCCCGGGGGACTACCCAGGCGAGGGATCTGTTCCATCTCTGGCACGATGAACTGCAGGAAAAAATCCGCCTTCACCAGGGACCTTGGAAGGATCAGGAGGAAAAATACCGGGTTCTGTGGGATGGGATTGCTTGCTGGCCCTACCTGCGTTACACTTACAAAACCTTAAAAAAATTGGGCATCAATATGGTGACCTCAACTTATCCCAAGTCCTGGACGGTGAGCTATGAAACCGGGGATATTGAAGGAATGGCACGGGCCTATTCCGGCAATGTCTATCCCAACCGGAATTTGAACTACGACGTGGATAATATGGTGGGCCTGGCGCGGAAGTTTGACCTGGATGGGATCATTTTTCACTCCAACCGCAGCTGTAAACTGATGGATTTCCGGCAGTATGAGGTGCAGCGCCGGGTTTTGGAGGCGTGCGGGGTTCCCTCTGTGATTTTTGATGGAGACCAGACGGACCCGCGGCTGTTCTCGGAGGCCCAGTATGAAACCCGGGTGCAGGCACTGGCAGAGATGATGGAGACCAACCGGGCGAAGAAAGGACGTGCGGCACAATGAAAACTTTGGAGATGATGATTCAGACACTCTGTCAGGCAGGTCGCTGTCCGGAAGAAACCATTCGGTCCAGTGTGAAAGAGACGGGCAAGCCTGCCGTGGGCTGTTTCCCTCTCTTCGTTCCAGAGGAGCTGGTCTATGCTGCCGGGTTCCTACCGGTGGGGCTATGGGGGGGCATTTCCTCTTTCCAGAAGTCCAATCAGTACATTCAGAGCTTTGCCTGCTCTATTATGCGGGCCAACCTGGAACTGGGGCTCTCTGGAAAATATGATATGTTGAAGGCTGCGCTCATTCCGTCCCAGTGTGATACGCTGAAATGCGTTTGTGAAAACTTTAAGGTGGCGGTGCCCAAGGTCCCCGTCATCGGCGTCACCATTCCCAATAACCGGACCATTCAGGCAGCCCATGGGCAGTTGCTGGATGAGTTTGACTATCTGTCCCAGGCGCTGGAGCAGGTGCAGACAGCGGACTGCCGCCCCATGCCTCTGGAAGAGGCATTTGCGGTCTATGAGGAATACCGGGCCGTTATGATGGAATTCATTAACACCGTCCCAGATTACTTAACAACCATCTCTCCTAAAGTTCGTCACCTGATTCTGAAGGCAGCTTGGTTCATGGATAAAAAATACTATACCGCCCAGATGTGGGAACTGTTGGACGCGCTGAAAGCGCGGCCTAAGGAGGATTTTACTGGCAAGAAATTTTTGGTCACTGGTATCATGCTGGACGCGGAACCGGTTCTGGAGCTTCTGGAGGAGCTGGGGGTGGCGGTAGTGGATGACCTTCTCTGCCATGAATCCATGCAGTTCCGTACGCCAACCCGCGCTGGCGGAACCGTAGAGTCCAAACTGGCCTATCGTTTCCTGGACCTGAAGGGAGCCTCTCCTCTCTATGAGCCGAGAAAGCCCCGCGGAGAGCTGCTCGCGCAGCTGGCCAGGGAGCGAGGAGCAGATGGCGTGTTATTCTGCCTGATGAAGTTCTGCGACCCGGAAGCTTTTGACCATCCCTTGGTCAAGAAAGACTTGGCAGCCCAGGGAATCCCTCTGCTGAGCATAGAGCACGACCAACTCGTCGAATCCACAGAGCAGCTTCGCACCAGAATACAGGGATTTTTGGAAATTAATCTGTCTTAAAGAAGATAAAAGGAGAGATTGCGGTGTATTTGGGATTGGATATTGGTTCCTCTTCGTCAAAGGCAGTTCTGCTGGGAGAAAATCAGGAATCCTTGGCGGCCCAGGTGGTGAATTTGGGCACGGGCACCAAGGGTGTGGGGCAGGTGCTGGAGGCAGTCTATCGCCAGGCGGGGATTGGGCCAGAAGAGGTTCGTTATACGGTGGTAACAGGCTATGGGCGTATGACTTACCAGGGGGCGGATCGGCAAATTACGGAGATCAGCTGCCACGCCAAAGGAGTTTTTCACCTCTCCTCTTCTGCCCGAACCATTGTGGATGTGGGCGGGCAAGACACCAAGGTCATTCGTCTGGGGCAGGATGGAAGCGTGGAGAACTTCGTCATGAACGACAAATGCGCCGCCGGGACGGGCCGTTTTTTGGAAGTAATGGCCCGGGTGCTGGACTGCCCCATTGCCTCCCTCTCCCAGCTGGCCCAACAGGGAGAGGAGGCGGTTCCCATCAGCAATCTCTGCACGGTATTCGCTGAATCAGAGGTCATCTCCCACCTCTCCGCCGGTGTGTCCCAGGCCAATGTGGCGGCGGGTGCCATCGCATCCATTGCCACACGGATCACCGGGATGGCTGGGCGTGTCGGGGTGGAGCCGCAGGTGGTTATGACGGGCGGCGGCGCACTGAATGGCGCTTTGGTGGAGGCCTTAAGCAAAAGTTTGGGGCATCCCGTTTGCATTTTGGACAATCCTCAGGTGATGGGGGCCTTGGGTGCGGCAGTTTTTGCCTGGGAAAGCGCCCAAAAACAGCATAATTGAGTAGCCGCCGACGGAAGAATGCTCCGTCGGCGGCCTTTTCATTGACTTTGTATAGGCAGGCCGGTATACTGGGCCGTAGAAACACCAGAGAAAGGGGGCAATTTGTGTGCCACTTACGATTTTAAAACAGGACATTACCACGATGCATGTGGATGTCATTGTCAATGCGGCCAATTCCGCCCTGGCCCCTGGAGGAGGGGTCTGCGGTGCGATTTTTGCCGCAGCAGGGTATGCGGAGATGGCGCGTGCCTGCCGGAAGTTGGGAGGCTGTCCCACAGGACAGGCAGTGATGACAGAAGGGTTTGCACTGCCAGCGCAGGCGGTGATCCACACGGTGGGCCCCATTTGGCGCGGGGGAGAGTCAGGAGAGGCCGTGCTTCTGGGCAGCTGCTATCGTACCTCCCTTACTTTGGCGGCAGAGGCGGGCTTTCATTCCATTGCCTTTCCTCTGATTTCCGCCGGTATTTATGGCTATCCCCTGAAGCAGGCGTTGGAGATTGCCGTGTCTTCGATGCAGGCATTTCTCGCCGAACATGAGATGCAAATCTATTTGACGGTGCTGGAGGAGAAACTGATCCCACTGGCGGAGTCGTTTTTGCGGAGAAAAGGGGAGGAAGTATAGCATGACAGAAGTGGTTGCGGCCTTGATTTGGGAAGGAGACCGCTTCTTGGCCTGTCAGCGCCCACCTGACAAGGCTCGAGGCCTGCTGTGGGAATTTGTGGGTGGCAAGGTGGAGCCGGGGGAAACCAAAGAGGCTGCCTTGGTGCGGGAATGTCAGGAGGAACTGGGCGTTGTTGTGTCAGTGGGGGATCTGTTTATGGAAGTCACCCATTCATATCCCGACCTTACTGTGCATCTGACCTTGTTCCATGCGGTGATCGTGCAGGGAGAGCCCCAAAAGTTGGAGCACCAGGACATTCGCTGGATCACCCGAGAAGAGATTTCTCAATACCCCTTTTGTCCGGCTGATGATGTGATTTTGGCCCGTTTGCAGGCAGGGGAGAGGGGAGCGCAGAAATGATTCTTTATTTTTCAGGAACAGGAAACAGCCGGTACGCGGCAGAGTTTTTGGCCCAGGCATTGGGAGACCAGGCGGAGGATGTAGGACTCTGGATCAAGGAGGGGCGAAAGGGTGAATTTCGCGCTGACCGTCCCTGGGTGGTTGTGGCCCCTACCTACGGATGGCAGCTGCCCCATGTGTTGATGGAGTTCCTCCAAACGGCGGAGTTTTCCGGCAGTCAGATGGCATACTTTGTCATGACCTGCGGGGGAGATATTGGAAACGCGGCCCAAAGCATCCAGTCCCTTTGCAGGAGAAAGGGACTTACCTATCAGGGGGTGCTGGAGGTGGTTATGCCGGAGAACTATATTGCTCTCTTCTCCGCGCCGGAAAAAGCGGAAGCCCAGGCCATTTTGAGGAAAGCACTGCCGACCCTGAACCAGGGAGCGGTTTGGATTGCAGAGGGAAAGCCCTTTCCGGAGAAGCGGGTAACCTGTCTGGACCGCCTGAAGAGCGGGCTGGTCAATCGAGTATTCTACCAGTTTGTGATTCGGGCGAAGCCTTTTTACAGCACAGAGGCCTGCACTGGCTGTGGCCGCTGTGTAGAGCTCTGCCCCCTGAATAATATTCACTTGGCAGAGCGGCATCCCCGTTGGGGGAATCGATGTACCCATTGTATGGCTTGTATCTGTGGATGTCCCGCAGAGGCCGTCGAGTATGGACGCCGGAGCCGGGGAAAGGTGCGCTATTGGTGTCCAGAAGACCACAGGGCATGAATCAGAGATATATGCCCTATGAAAGGAGGAAAGCAGATGCGGCTGATTATTTCACCGGCCAAGAAAATGAAGGTGGACACCGACAGCTTTCCTTGTCACAGGCTTCCGGCGTTTTTGCTCCAAACCCAGGAAATTTTGGCGCGTCTGCAGAGGCTGTCGGGACAGGAACTGAAATCCCTTTGGAAGTGCAGTGACAAAATTGCTTTGCTGAACCAGCAGCGGCTGGCCTGCATGGACCTGCATCGTATGTTGACACCGGCGATCCTTGCTTACGAGGGAATTCAATATCAGTACATGGCACCTGGTGTGTTTAACCAGGAAGAACTGGCCTATGTGGAAGAGCATCTGCGGATTCTGTCAGGGTTTTACGGCCTTTTGCGCCCCTTTGATGGGGTGACGCCTTACCGCTTGGAAATGCAGGCCAAACTCGCCGTGTCCGGTGCCAAGGATCTTTACGCCTATTGGGGGGATACCTTGGCCAAGGCCCTTTCTCGGGAGACGCGGGTGATTGTCAACCTGGCATCAAAGGAGTACAGTCGTTGTATCGCGGCATACTTGCCCCCGGAAGTCACGATGATTACTTGCATTTTCGGGGAGGAGAAGGATGGAACCGTGGTGGAGAAGGGAACCCTCTGCAAAATGGCCCGGGGAGAGATGGTTCGCTATCTGGCCCAGGTCCAAGGGAAAACGCCGGAGCAAATGAAGGCATTTGACCGCTTAGGCTACCAATTTCGTCCCGACCGATCCGATGAGATAACCTATGTATTTTGTAAGGAGGATAAAGCCAATGTTGGAAGTTGGAACGAAAGCGCCTGATTTTATACTGCCGGACCAGCACGGCAATCCGGTTCGATTGTCTGATTTTTTGGGACAGAAGGTGGTCCTGTACTTCTATCCTCGGGATAACACCCCAGGTTGTACCAGGCAGGCCTGTGCGTTTGGGGTTGCCTATGGGCAGTTGCAGGCGAAGGGCGTGGTTGTAATTGGTGTCAGTAAAGATACTGTCACCTCCCATGAAAAATTCGCGGCGAAGCATGCGCTTCCCTTCCTGATCCTGTCTGATCCAGAGCATCGGGTGATTGAGGCGTATGATGTCTGGAAAGAGAAGAAGCTCTACGGAAAGGTCAGCATGGGAACCGTGCGTGCCACCTATATCATGGATGAGAACGGCGTTATTGAAGCGGCTATGCCCAAAGTAAAACCAGATACCAATGCATCGGAAATCCTGGCCTACCTGGAAAAGAAGAACGCCGCAGACATTCAATAAAGTGTCTTCTTCCCGTAAGAGGGAAAGACAGTTTTATCATGATACTCTGGTCTAAAACATGAAATAACCGGTGAGGGAATTCTTTCCTCACCGGTTATTTCATGTTTTCCTCTTGTTCCCTGGGAGTAAAAGCGTATTTCCCGCGACACAGTTCATTGAGATATTCTTTTTTGAGCCAGATTGCCAAAGCTTCTCGCTGGGTTGGTGTTAGGTCCTCTGTGGAGGTTTGAATGCCCTGAACCCATAGGTAGCTTTCGCACCGGATGTCTTTGTCCATGCTGGATCACCTCTCTGCAAGTACATTATGCATGGAGAGGGGGATTCTTTCCTGTGTTTTCACATAGGTTTTGAAGCAGAGAGGGGGAGCAGTATGGAAACATGGCAGGAAGCCGCATGTTATATCCGCGTGTCCACGGAGGATCAGACGGAATATTCTCCAGAGGCGCAGCACCGGGCGCTGGAACACTATGCCAGGCAGCACCAGCTGACGATTTCTCCGGAGCATGTGTACATTGACGCTGGCATCTCTGGCCGCAGGGCGGAAACGCGTCCCGCCTTTATGGCCATGATTGCAGCGGCGAAGAAACGTCCGCCTCCGTTTTCTGTGATCTTGGTTCATAAGTTCGACCGTTTTGCCCGGAACCGGGAGGACAGTATCGTCTATAAATCTATGCTGCGGCGGCAGTGCGGAGTGCAAGTTGTCAGTATCACAGAACACCTGGAAGACGACAAAATGAGCCTGATTTTAGAAGCCATGCTGGAGGCTATGGCGGAATATTACTCGATTAATTTAGGGGATGAGGTGCGAAAGGGGATGCGGGAGAAAGCCCGCCGGGGCGAACTACAGACGGCCCCACCTTTTGGTTATGGGGTGAAGGACAACATACTCCAGCCAGTTCCCCGGGAGGCTTTTGTGGTACAGGAGATTTACCGGCGCTTTTTAGCGGGGGAGGCTATGGTATCCATTGCCCGATGGACCCAGCAGATGGGGATGCTGACCCACCGCGGGAATCCCCTGGACAGCCGAAGCATTCGGTACATTCTTTCCAACCCGGTTTACGTGGGAAAGCTGCGTTGGCATGGGGAGGGAGAACAAGAAGGCGGGTCGATGCTGGTACAGGGAAAGCATACGCCGCTGATTGAGGAGTCGGTCTTTCAGGCTGCCGGGATTCGTTTGGATGCACAGGTGGCACGTTCTTCAAAGCATGCCCGACCTTGGGGGGAGAGGAAACACTGGCTGGCCGGTTTGGCCCGCTGTGGAGCCTGTGGGAGCGGTCTTGTTTTTTCGAAACCTCACTATCTCAAATGTGGACGATATACGAAAGGGAAATGTAGTGTTTCACAGCATATTGTGGCGGAGACGTTAGAGGCTGCGGTCTTATCCCGTATGCGTTTGGATGCGGCGGGGAAAACACGGTTTTCTGTGCAACCAGTGGTATCTGACACCCAGCGCCAGCAGGAGGCTCTGAGAATGGAGTTAGCGGCTCTGGAAAAAAAGTTACAGCGGTTACGGGATGCGTTTCTGTGCGGTGCGGAAGGAATCCAGGAGTATAAGCGGGAAAAGGAACGTTTGACAGAGCAGGCAAATCATCTCCGTCAAGAATTGCTCTCTTTCAGCCGGGAGGTATGTGCGGCCTCGGAGCAACATGACGAGATACAGAAAATTGTAACCACATTGGAGGACCCTACCTCTGGCACGGAGGAGAAATACCGGGCTGCCCACCATGTATTGGAATCCTGTATCTGGAACAAGGAGGAGGGGGTGGTTCGGCTGGTCTATCGTCTTCGGCTGTAATCCGGAGAAAAGTTTCTTGTACGCAATCGTAGCCTATTGCACTCAGGTGGTCCTGACGGGGAGCTGGGCGCCTCCCTGCGGTATCTCTCCCAGCGCTACGCCATGCCCTATCCGCAGGTTCAAGGCCTGCTGACGGACATCGGCACAGAGGAGTTGGGGCATCTGGAAATGGTGGCATCCATCGTACACCAGCTGACCCGAAATCTGACGGATGAGCAGATTCAAAGTGATCCGGCCTTTGCCTCCTATTTTGTGGACCACACCACAGGGATCTATCCCACGGCAGCTTCTGGGTTCCCCTGGACGGCGGCCTCCATCGGTGTAAAAGGAGATCCTATTTGCGATTTGACCGAAGATATGGCAGCAGAACAGAAAGCCAGAGTAACCTATGACAACATTCTGCGGTTAGCCAAAGATGATCCCGATGTCACCGATGTGATTCGCTTTCTGCGGGAACGGGAAATTGTGCATTTCCAGCGTTTTGGCAGCGCGGTGCAAATGGTGCGGGAACACTTGGATCAGAAAAACGTGTATTACACCAACCCTGCTTTTGACCAATAAAGAGATGGTGGCCCAGCGGATTCTCCCGCTGGGCCACCATTAACCTTAGGAATTAGTTTGGCTCAAAGAACAGCGCTATTTTTATTTTGTAGCTGGTACATTTCATAATAAATCTTCCCTTGATGAAGAAGTTCTGTGTGAGTACCACTTTCCGCCAAACGCCCATTCTCTATCACTAAAATGTTGTTGACTTGGTTAATCAGATTATTAAATTTATGTGCAATGATAATACCCATCTTATCCTGGAATAACTTTTGGTAGAGCTGAGAAATCTCATAATCAGAAATTGCATCAAGGGCAGAATTGGGTTCATCCAAGAAAATAACATCTGCATCTTTAGAAAATGTTCTTGCAATTGCAAGTTTTTGCCACTCGCCAAAAGAAATCTGTTTTCCTTCATCGAACCAATACCCTAACTGGGTATCCAAATTTTGTTTGCTGTGATCAATGATATGACCGATTCTAAATTCATTGCTTAGGTCTCGCAGTTCTGCATCTTTATCCATTAAATCGAGGTTTCCATACGCGATATTTTCGCGGAAAGTCGCGTCGTACTTAATAAAATCTTGAAACAAAGACGCTATTCTTTTGCTGTAATGCTCTTTTTGAATGGACCTCAATTCGATTCCATTGACATAGATATTGCCCTCATAATTATCGTATAACCCCATAAGTAATTTTGCCAAGGTTGTTTTTCCACTTCCGTTTTTTCCTACAATTGCATAACTATTTCCTTCCTTGAATTCAAAATTCACATTTTTTAACACATAGCCTCCTGTGTCATACTTGAAAGAAAGGTTTTCTAATTTCAGACTGTGAATTTTATCTATGATGATTTTTCCTTCATCTAAAGTTTTTGCATTTTCCAGATCAATAAAACTATAATATTGACCAATATAAAGGTTTGACTTTTTAATCGAAGATATATTTTGTAAAATAGATTGAATATTTGTCTGGTTTGAGATTGCAGCTCTTGTGTAAGCCACCACATCTCCCAATAAAATCCCGCCGACGAAACCACAGTAAATAATATACGCGAAGATCGCTCCTGTAATAATTTGCTCAATGATACTAAGACTTGTCATTTTGACCATTGTTTCTTTTGCAATGGCAGCATCTTGTTGATTAAATTTTTTATATAAATCGTCATATTTTTTGATAAAATAATTTAATAAATTATAAGTCTTTAGCTCTTTGAAATGTGTTCCGTTTGTGACAATAAAACTATAATACCATGCTTTCCGTTCTTGATTGGTTCTTGCCTTGATAATGCAGAATTGCTTTTTATTGATTAGATTTGTAATAAGAAATTTTATAATTGGCATAATTACAATGATAAGAATGATGATATAATTAAAATGAAGAAGAATTACAATATAAGATAGAGATGTGATAGCTTGACCAATCAATGTTGTAAAGGATGTAAACTGTGACATCAGCGTCCCACCGTTTGCACCTTCGGCTAATTTGATTTTGTCATAAGTATTACTATTTTCATAATGCCACAAACTCAATTGACTCGCTTTTTGCATGATACAATCTTTGATGTGTAAATTGAACTTAAGAGAAAATTTTGTAGTGTAATAATTCATGAGGCCACTTATAATGGTTGAGGCCAGATCGATGCAAACATAGAGCACAACCAGCTGGAGAATAAACGTAATGCTCTGAATCCCTTGCTGAATTAAATTGATAATTTGCTGCATAATCAAAAGAGAAATTGCTGGGGCCAAGCTTTGTATGATCGTTACGGCAGAAGAAACGAAGAGATATCGCTTGTCTACCTCAAACATACTTTTTATAATTCTGGGAAAAAGAATGAAAAAACGATATTGATCTCCTGTATTTTTCATTTCTTTACCGCTCCCTTCTACCGCGATATCATGCGTAAACGCATCAATCAATCATAAGCAATTTCCCTGTCTTTGTTGTTCTCTTCAGTGACAGCAGGGTAATCGCGATTCCGACTGAGCCAGTCAAAATCGATAGATCGTTCAAGTGCCCCTCAATTAGAATTGATTTATTACGAATGTCTGTAAGATTCAACTCATTCTCATTATTTTTTCGATACCCTGCAATCATTTTTTGTATATGGCGTTCCAAATTTGTAAGTAGCTTGGGATTTCTGTAAGAAGAATAGGCACACATTTGAATTGCTACCAAACTGGAAAAACCGTGACACAAGGATGGACTATATAAATCATATGTCTTTATGTTCTGGGAGAAAAAACGTATCATTGTTTCGACATGTGCCTGTTCCTTCTCTTTCCACCCCATATAGCCGGCAACTTTTTGTAACCCTCGCATTACGCCTGCGTTCCCATAGCACCATGAGGAGCTAATGTGCAAATTCTCTGGGTTACACGTGCCGTTCCAGTATTCTTCAACGGTCATAGGTCCCGGCCAACAAGGTATTTTTTCCTCATTGACTACTTGAAACACTTCATACAAATGATAGACTTTCTCGATTCCATCTTTTAGCCCTTCTATGTTGAAACCTTTTGCATGGGCTTTTGCCAGCGCAATTAGTGGTCCCAGCATACCATGCGCGAGCCCAAAGTTGATATTTCCACGTTTAAATTTTTCCTGATTAAAATTAGGGTTTTGATTGGGCTGTAAAACATGAAACTTGATTATTGATTTGCCCTCAAACTTTGTGTCTCTTGTAAGGGCCACTAAGTACTCAATACATGCTTTCAAAATGTGCTTCTCTTCTTTGGTATAGTCGCAGTCTAAGAGATAATATACAGCCCCCGATATGCCACTAATCATGTCATGGTTGGAATCGCAAACTGGAGCTTTTTTCAATTGTAATAATTTTTTGTCGATTGCCAAAAACAAGAGTTGATTCATGCTCTTTGCAAATTTCTGCAATAGGTTGCTCTCCTGACAAAAAGCATTCACAGCAAAGCATTGAGAACCTAACCCGCCAAACATGGCTGTTCGGTGTTGGTATCCGTAGTTTTCTATAGATTCCTTTATATTCCGACAAATCAAGTATCCTAAATCTGTCCACCTCTCTTTTTCTTTTACATAAGGCAGGATCTCAGCAATGAGCAACAGTATGCTGTCATAATAATTGGGGTTTAAGGTTCCATTGTCTCTCTGGGAATCTACATAATGCAAGATTTCCTGAACAATTTCTGAGATATCTGTCTCTATAGATTTATTCCAAAAAATTTGTTTTCCAGTCATGCTATGGTTCCAACCTTTCTCTGTTTGGCTCTTTCCAATCGCTGGACGGATGTACTGTCTAACCCATACAATATTTTTAGATATTTGCCACTTGAAAACATACCATAGACTTAACCCTTGGACAAATAGTTTTATCTATGGTGTCTCTCATGCTCAAAGGACATCGTTAGAAATTGCGAGGCATCTTAATATAAACGCAATTTTACAGACTTGCAGATATGTTTCTGAATATAAAAGATATGTTATCTGCAGTGTCCACTACAACTGGTTTGTAACCCTCCACAGGTATTATAGCAGGTATCTCCGCAAGAGCAGGAGTCTCCGCAGGTATAAATACTTGTAAAACGCAAATTTTCATCCTCTTTTTGCGTCTGAATGTTTTTAATATTCAGATCAAAATCATTATAGTTTCCCATTTTATTTCCTCCTTTTCTATTTGTCCAAGAGCTAAATCTATGATATGTAATCTTTAATAACATATTTTTGGCTAAAAACCTTCTAACATTGTACGGCTTTTCAACTTATATTTTGCTTCGAAATACTTTGGAGAATAAAAGCGGTGTGAAGAAAACCATCAGAATTAAGACGTAGACAAAAATGATATGCCAATATTCTACACCCCCATTTGGAGCCTCCATGCTTGCAAAATTCATCAAACTAAGCATTACAATAGTGTTATGTAAAAAATGTATTATTACAGGCAGCCATACATTATTGGTCCGCATGTAAGCGTATGCTATAAAAATTCCGAGTGTAGTAGTAGAAATCAACCGTCCCAAAATGACTTGCACCAGCTCGATAGGGGATGTCATGGATACCCAAGGTGCAAAGAAAAAAATGACCATTGGCAGGTGCCAAAGTTCCCATAACACACCAAAGAGGAGCACCCCCTTGACGATGCCAAACTTTTTCTGCAACAGTGGTTGAAAATAGGAACGCCAGCCATATTCTTCCCCAAAGTGGTAATGGAAATTATACAAAAACAGAAATAATATAGCTGGTTGAAACAACTGTGAGAAGCAGGTTCGTAACGCGTCCATCACATTTCCTGTCGCCGTCAAAAGGATCACCAGCAGAAGGGAAACACAGTGCAAGACTACAAACAAAATCAATAGACAAACAGAAAGTTTCCAATTTTTACTTTTCAGTCCGTAAGCACTGCGCGCGTCATTGCTTTCAGATAAATACACGCTAATAAATACCAAAGCAGTAATGATAGATAGAACCATTCCACCAGTCGAAACTTGCTGAAACGGCAAGAAGAAAGTGGTAAAACACCACAAAAGAGTGATCCCTGTCAGCACTAAATAACCAATGAAGAAATTTTTTGGCATACAACGCTTGTCTTTATCACAGAGAAGTTTGGCGACCAGCAGACCGGCTGCGGGGCAAAACATCTGAGCGGATACAAAAAAGTCTACTTTCTTTCCCATATCGGTAAGAATCGCCATGGGAATTATCATGAGATATGGAATGCCATAGGTTACCAAGAGGAATATTAGAAGTTCTCTACATTCTTTTTGGGCGGAATGTGTCTCTGACTTTTTCATAGCAAGCGCTCCCTTTTTTCACAACTGCTAAAACATTATGCTGATGAACCATGGAATTTACAGTAAAATCACATAACATAGAATCAACTCTTGGACAAAAATTTTATCTATGCTTTCGTCTACTTATGAAGTGTGGACTTTTCTACGTAAGGAAGAGGAAAATATCTCTTTATCTGCAGTGTCCACTGCAACTCGCACCTACTCCCCCACAGGTGATACCGCAGGTATCGCTGCCAGAACAGCCTCCATCGCAAGATAACGCTTCAGTACAAGTCTTTATACTAAGTATTATAGTTGTTGTAATAGATGCGGGGCCAATATCATTTTCGCCTTGCACTTTTTTAATGTCAAGATCAAAATCATTATAGTTTCCCATTATGTATCTCCTTTCATATAATGATTGTCCAAGAGCTGAGTCTATGATATGTAACTACTGTAATATTCCATTTAGCTAACGTTCGTTAATGGGATTACGCTTGCCTTTTTCAATAATATTAGATAATCCTTCTCGCATAATGTTGAGATATTTTTGCTCTAAGCTTCTATCTCCTGTTAAGCGATTGCAAAACATGTGAATGACAGAAGAGATGATTTCTTCTTGATGCGCTGTTAATTGTTCTGCACATAATATCTTATTTTGATAATTTTTGATTGCATCATTTCTCTCTGTAAGGAGTGCAACTGTCTGCTCACTTAAATTTGAATAATTACAAGAGAGTAACCATTCTATCTTTTTAATATAAGATTGCTTTTTTTCCCGAAAGAGTTTTTTATTTTCTGCAAGCAACGGCGTCAAATTCACTTGCAGTAGCATTTTCTCCCAATGATCAAAAAAAGCAGTTAATATTGTGCTGATGCCCAATAGATAGGCATTTTCCAAGCCTTCTGTTTCCTCGATATTAAATTCATCCAAAAGACCAATCACAAAACGGCTGTCAGCAAAAAACACCTCCTCTGCCGATGCAATGAGTTGACTGCCTCCGTACCGGTTGTTTTCTCTAAAATAAATATCAAATTGAACTTTGTTGATAATCTTCCATGTTCGGAAATTTATCAACATTTTCTGTATTGCAAGCAAATGCTTTTGTGCTGTCCATTCGTTTTCGTATTTGAATCTCACTCTTAAATGCCGCCCGATTTCATCAGAGTAGCGGAGATAGAAAAATTTCGGGTTGCCAATAGAACCTAAGCAGGAGACAATGTAATTAAGGGTTTCATTCTCCCGATCATCCAGCTGATAAAGCTTTGCATAGATCCATCCATCCTGTAAAAGCATCAAGGATCTGTTTTCATTCTGCAGCACATTCCACGGTTTGGTCTCTCTTGTAGGATATTTGGAAACGCTGGGACGAAATAAGGAACAACTAATCTCTGTAATATAGGATTTTCCCTTTGTGTCTACACAAATGTTTTCTTTGAAAATATTTTTTTCTATTTCAGATAAACGTAGACTGTTGTTTTTCTGAATATGTTTATATAAAATTTCCATAGAATATGCTTTATCTAAGTTTAAAGCTAATCTCCTGTCTCCTTCTGATAAGTAGACAATATCATCAATCGTGTACTTGCGACGAAGTTTTTGAAAGGATTCTTCAAAAGATTCCTGAGAATGAAGCGCAAAGAGATGTAATGGTAAGTTCCATCTTTTTGGAAAAACTACAACATCTTCCAACGAAATCCTCGGGAGAAAAACGTAATCATTTTGAAATAGTTGAAACGCTCTGGCTATGATACTGGTCTCTTCATCTGAGGAAATTTGCATTAGTAGTTGGGATACTTCCGACAAGGAAGATGGATTGACCATGCAGTTTTGGCGAACCTTGCAACGTTTTCCGAGCCGTTTGGATTTTATATAAAGTTGATTATATTGCATGCCTATCAGCAGGTCATCCAAAGGAAGTTCTTCTGCGTTGGAATTGTCATCATTTGTAGCAAGCGCAATATAATACTGGCTTTCATTTCTGTGATTATTGACATTGCTCATCCGCCCCTTTACACTTCCTTCTCTGATCTCTACTGTAATCAGAGCTTTATCTGAACAAACAAGGGAGCTATTGTTTTCTTTGTATTGATGGAAAAGGTCTGCATCCAATACACAGTTAAATCGATTGAACATATCCCCGGCAGCTCCACTTCCACCGATTGGCGCAAGCCACAAACGATAGTGTTCTTTTTCTTTGGAGACAAAGAAGTTGATGTCAAAAGATTCTGGATACCTATCTTCTCGACTTATTTCCAGGGATGAAAAATTATCTATAGATAAATTAATCTCCTCCTTCTGCGCCTGCAGACAATCCAAAATCTTTTCATCCACAATTTGTTTGATTTTTTGATCTTTTTCATCCTGAGATGGTTGATACTTTTCTAAGTAGGAAAGCCCGTTAAATTCATTTTGGTCGATGATAGTACAAAACGGTACTTCTACATTGGATCCATATTCTTCCTGAAACTGCCGCTTAAACTTTTCTAACCTTGAGGGCACATCGACTTGTAGATATGTCAATGCTTCAACAAATTGTTCTACAATTTCTTTCACTTGATAAGGCAACTTGTTTTGCTGAAGAACCATACCCTTATTCACGGCCAGAAGGTCTTTCTCATTTTTCTGGTTAAGCAAACCATCCATCAAGGTATAGACAGACTCAATGGTTTTTGCATTCACCTGATCAATCTCCAATTCACCATTCATTTGGTTAATTAGTGTATTAATTTTTTGTAGCGTTTCCTTCTGCCGATCAATTTCTTCTATGGGCGCCAGAATTTTCAAGACATATTCCAATCCATTTTCGCAGTTTGCTGGAGCCCTCAAATTGCTAAGTAAAACTTCATTTTCCATGAGTGCATTGATCGTTGAAATAATTTTTTCCTCTGGAACACCAGGATATTTACTTTGAATGCGAGATTTTAATAAATCGTAGCGAATGAACGTCTGTGCCTGTTGTTTCACATAGGTGATCAAAGGCGTATTTCGCATGTGAGTTCTTTCGGTGACGGTTTCTTCTGGCATAAGAAAACCATGATTTGAGTGATGCGGGTTCTTTAATCGGTCTCCAGAAACATAGCAATTGTTGTTAAATCGTAACTGAAGTTGTGGATATACGGATGGATTATTCTCCATCTCATAAATAAAATGAGAGAGCCAAGAATAATCTGCTCGACATTCGAGAATGGCTTTTCTTTCGTCGATAACCAGAGGTTCTATATTTGGATTCTCACAAAACTCTCCCAACGCAGCCCCAGCAAAAAGGCCGTACGGCGTTGGTCTTGTACATGCTCGAATTAGGAATTTAATGCGTGCTAAATTTCTTGCTTTGCTTTTTTTGGTGCTACTCTGCAAATTTCGCTTTTTAGCATTGTACAATTCACGACTAGACAACAGAATACTTTTATCCATAAAATCACGGAAGGGGGTTTGCTGAAGAAAATTCTCCACATCATTGCCTTCAAACTGTACAAAATCAGAAAACACACTTGCTGGTAAACTCGGAGTCCTAACCATAAAAATGTCATTGCAAGAATATCTCATTTTATAAACCACCGTTCTATATTACACTGAATTTTATTGATATCTTACAATTATATACTGTAATATATATAACGTATTGTCAAACATTATTTTAAAAATATTGAGAAAATTAATAAATTAAATGGATCAATCTTGCAACCTAAAATCATTCTTATTGCTTTATCCGGCAGACGATGGACAACAGAGCAGGTTTCAACATCGTTAAACAGTAAACCAGTATATTGGAAATAGCGTAGCATTTCCAATATACTGGTCAATGAAATGATGATCTCTTATTTTGATATCTCAAAGAGGTTTGATTCAACTATTATTTACACGGTCACAGAATCTGACGTGACCGTGTAAAAATAACATAAAATAGTTTTTTCATTTCGAATTTTCGGTTGAGGATGGTTAGGTACCTTGAATTGCTACCTTAATAACGCCATCCCGTCGGTACTCAAAGAGGTCATAAGCCGCCTCGATCTCAGTCAAGGGAAATGTATGGGTAATCAGGGGAGTGGTATCCAGCTGCCCTGTCTGAATCAGAGAAAGAACTTCTTTACAATGACAACCATCTACCCCACCTGTTTTGAAAGTCAAATTCTTTCCATACATCTCTGGCAAGGGGAGAATCTGCGGGCGGTCATACATCGCCACAATGGTGACGATGGCATTGGGGCGGGCGCACTGCCAGGCCAGTTGAAACGAGTCCGAGCTACCGGCAATTTCCAGAACAACGTCTGCGCCGCCGTGTGCGCCCTCTTTTCGCACCACAGAGACCACTTCTTCCGGTGTGGTGGTCAAGACCTGAGGATATTGTGTCTGCACAAAGGCTCGACGCATAGGATCTGGCTCACAGACAATGATTTTCCTGGGTTCTTTTAAGAGAGCGCATAAGAGAGTGCAAATGCCAGTGGGGCCCGCCCCCAAGAGGAGCACAGTGTCTTCTGGACCGATCTCCGAAATGCGGGTGGCCCAAAATCCCGTGGCCAAGAGGTCACCTACAAAGAGAGCTTGACGGTCTGTTACCGTATCCGGGATGATGGTGAGACCTTGATCCGCATAAGGAACCCGGACATATTCTGCCTGACCGCCGTCAATTCGACACCCCAGTGCCCAGCCGCCGTTGGGATCGGTGCAGTTGTTGACATATCCGTGTTGGCAGAAGAAACATGTGCCGCAGAAGGTCTCCACGTTGACCGACACCCGGTCACCAGGTTTTACTGTGGAAACTTCCGCGCCGACAGATTCCACAATGCCAACCATTTCGTGACCGACCGTAACGCCAGGGATGACTCGTGGAACTGTGCCGTGCTTAATATGCAGGTCACTGGTGCAAATGCTGGAGAGGGTTACCCGGACAATCGCGTCTCTGTCATGGCGCAGGACAGGTTTCGGCTTCTGGATAAGGCCGAATTTTCCAGGGGAGAGGTACGTATAAGATAGCATGATGGCGCCTCCTGTTCATGGTGTTGTGTTTTTTCTGCGGGGCGCAGTCAAAAGGTAGCTGCGCCAGATTAAGTCCTGGATCATGGAATCCTCTAAAGATCCATCCAAAATAAGGCTGATCCAATGGGTTTTATTCATGTGGTAAGCAGGTACCACAGCGGGGTAGGTTTGCCGCAAAAAATCTCCTGTTAGGGGCTCGACCTTCACATTCATCCAAGTTTGTTCCTTCCGCTGGTAAACAGCAGCAAACATTTTTTGGTTTTCTTGGTGTCGTATTATGGTCCAGTTTGCATCGTGGAATGGGGTGTCTGGATAAACGGAAGAATTGATGAGACAGGCTTGGATGGCTTCTTCCCGAGTTGTCATCACAATTCCTCCTTACCTTGTTTCCGTTTTAGGCTTCTAAGTATCTCTTTATGTTCTGGGGGAATTCGAGTGCTCTCCAGAGCTTTTTGTATGGCCTTGTTGTGAGTCCATTGCTCCAAGCAGTGGGACTGCAGATAGGGAAGTGCTGCCTCATACTGTTTGGCCAGAGCGGTTGCAAAGTACCAGGCAATCATCATGTTGACATAGTATTCCTGCCTGTGTAGGGATGCAACCCAGGTTAAATATTCAGGTTGAAATGCCCGGTCAAGATAGAAGGACAATAACATACCGATTCCAAAACGGACGGTATATTCATGATCGGATGCAAGCCATTCCTTCACTTTGGGAAGCAGCTCCGGCAAGTGTTTTTGAAAGATCTTTGGACGCGTGAGATCGCAGGTGGCCCAATTATCGACGAAGGGCAGGAAACGGTCCAGTTGAGCGATGACCCAAGAAATGTCTTTTCCGTTGGAAATCAAGAGACCATGGAGGGTATTCTCATCATAGTACGTATGAGGCAGACTGGCCAGGAAATCCTCGGCCTCTGGTGTACCGGACAACTCTTTGGCCAGACTGCGAAGCTGAGGTGTTCGAACCCCGATGAGCCGCTCTGGGTCCACGGTTGGAAGAAGTTTCTTATGAAAATCTCGATAAGTTGGGTCCTGCCGTTGAAGCAGACGGCCCAAGATGATAGATTCCTTTGGATGTGACATTGTGCGCCTCCGATAGAAATGACATGATTTCTTTGGGTTCTGTTCAATTTTAGCGGAAGAAATCGGAAAAAGCAATACAGAGGTTTCTCGGCAGAAAACAAAGAAACACCGTCCCTTAGCAGGGGAGCCCCTTCGGCCACTTGGGTACTTCTCCAGATCCGAATTAATTGGTCCATCATAAGAAAATGGCGGAGAGAGTGGGATTCGAACCCACGGCCCTTTCGGGTCACTGGTTTTCAAGACCAGCTCCTTAAACCGCTCGGACATCTCTCCGTTTGAAACAGGGCGCCGGTTAGATGCGTTAATTATATTATCACACGAAATTGGGATTGTCAATCCTAAAAAAGGAAAAGTTTGAGAGAAATTTTTTGTTTCGAAAAGAGCCGCTATTCAAATTTTTGGAGGATTTTAGAAAAAAACAACATTTATGGAATTGAATAACAGAGAATAACAGAAAATGAGATGGAAAATGATGGAACTCCAGTCGGAAAACGGATATCGATGGAATAGAACGTCGGTTACTTTTCGACATTTCTGCGTGTGCAGACGCCGTGAAATGGTCATTTTCCGGGAGAAATCAGTCCATTTGGTAGAATGCTGTCGAAATAAGGCGAACGAAAGTTCTTTGCAAGAGAAGTTTTTGACATTACAATATAACTACAAAAGGTTACAAAATGAAATAAATTTAGGAGGAAGAGTGATGAGAGAGCTTTTCATTGGCCAGGTCGATCTCAGTAACCAGATCGGCCGGCCAGCGACCTGTGCGTATTGGATTTTGATTCGGACCATCCCTCCCCCTGTTTGCTGTGAGAGCTACGGAATCCGTATTCTGATGATCCAAACAGGAGAGCGGGAGGAAGTGCTGGACATTACAGTCCGGCCGGATCGAATTGAGTCCTTGGCTCAAATTCTGGTCGGCGGGGGCGTGACCCCTTGCACATTGAGGGAGGTGGTGGAAGACTGGCTATAAAAAAGCGGTGAAGAAGAGTGACAGAAAAGACGGTAAAGACGTAAACTGGATTAGACCAATTTTCATGCTGGGAGGACAGGATATGTCAGACTTTGCACGTGGAATCCAGTTTTTTTTGGGCGCAAATTCCGCAAGTGGATTTTCATCTTTATATGACCAATGGGTAGATCAAGCGAAGATGCAGGCCTTTTACACCATCAAAGGGGGCGCCGGCTGTGGAAAATCCACATTGATGCGCCGGGTGGCCGATGATATGGAGGAAGCAGGTTATTCAGTGGAGTACATCCGCTGCTCTGGAGACCCAGATTCTTTGGACGGCGTTTATTTCCCGGAGAAGGGGGCTGCGTTGATGGACGGAACATCCCCCCATGTGATGGACCCGGCTTATACAGGTGCAACAGGACACTATGTCGATTTGGGGGCAGGCTATGACCGGACCGCCCTGTTTGCCATGCGGGAGGAAATCGTTGCGGCAACACAGGCATATCGAGCCTGCTATCCGGAGGCATACCGCTGCATCCGTGGAGCGGTGGAAAGCCGACGCCGCGGAAGCACCCCCCTTCATACAGAGGAGACCCTGGCAAAAGCAGAGAAACGGGCGTCTGGAATCCTGGCAAGAGAGCTGAAAACCACCCGGACACAGCCAGGAAAACGCATTCCCCGTTTTTTGGGCGGCCCCACTTGTCTGGGACGTGTGCTGCTGGAGGATACGGTTTCTGCTCTGTGTGAGCGAGGGTATGAAATTCGGGATGATTGCGCTCTGTCCGGCTTTCTTTTACATGCTTTGGAACGGGAATTTCTGGCGGGTGGGTATGATGTGATCGCCTGTCTCTGTCCAGAACAGCCCGACCGCTTAGAACATTTGTTGATTCCAGAGAAGTCTCTGGCTTTTGTGACCGGCCCAATGAAAAAGAAACAAGGCTTCCGGACCATTCGGACGGAAAGCCTTGTAGAGCAATCTGCTTGGCAAGAGGGCAGAAGCTTCCTGCGCCTATCCAACCGGGTGGCGGAGGAACTCATGGCAGAAGGGATGAGCCATTTGGCCCGGGCCAAGGCCTGTCACGATGTGCTGGAGGAGCTCTATCATCCCCATGTTGATTTTTCGTATGGGGAAGAGCAGACGGAAAAGATTCTGGAAGAGGTCCGGTCTCTGCCGGATCAGAAGCGCTGAGTTTCCCTTGCTTCCGCGTCTCTCTTGTGCTACAATGATGCAATCATTTAGACTGGAAGGAGGGCGGTGGCATGAATCCGCTGTCTATGGCGGAGCTTGGAATTTTGGACTGGATCGCGGCCCACTGTCACAATAGTTTTTGGGACGCGGTGATGCCCTTTATTACCGGTTTAGGGGATCAAGGAATCCTCTGGATTCTGTTGGGCGTTCTCATTCTTTTCTTCCAAAAAGGAGAGCGGGCAACCGGGGCGCAAGTTCTGGTGTCCCTGCTGTTTAGTCTCATTCTCTGCAACCTCATGTTGAAAAATGCAGTGGACCGGATTCGGCCCTGTGACCTCAACACCGCGGTGGAGCTTTTGGTGGCCCGGCCAGGGGACCCGTCTTTCCCCTCGGGACATACATCCGCCTCCTTTGCAGCGGCCACAGTTCTTCTGATGAACCGCTGGAAAGGAAGATGGATCACTCTGGTTGTGGCTGCCCTCATCGCGTTTTCCCGGCTGTATCTTTACGTTCATTTTCCCACTGACGTATTGGGCGGCCTGATTTTGGGGGTGTTCTGCGGATGGCTGGCAGTCATCCTCTGGCGAAGATGGGTTTCCCCCCGTTGGCCGGAATCCCCCACAAAACCAAAAGAAACCGCACCGTAATACACGGTGCGGTTTCTTCTTATTTTCCCAAAGCTGCGTTTTTCTCGCAGGCCGCAATGACCGCGTCCATCACTGCGGCGCGAACAGCGCGCTGTTCCAGTGTGCGGACCCCTTGGATGGTACTGCCGCCAGGACTGCAAACGTCGTTTTTTAATTGATCGGGATGTTTTCCAGTTTCCAATACCATTTGGGCGGCGCCTAAAAGTGTTTGGGCGGCGAAGCGAACCGCATCAGGCCGGGGAAGGCCACAAGCCACACCGCCGTCGGCCATGGCATCCAGAATGAGATAGGCGTAGGCAGGGCCGCAGCCAGAAACTGCCGCGCCAACGTCCATGAGAGATTCCTCCAGGTGGAAGAGCTTTCCGGCCTGGGACATCATGTTCAAAAAACCATCCATCATATCCGCAGTGACATTGGCACTGGTCTCGTAAAGAACGACCCCTTCTCTCACTGCCACAGGTGTGTTTGGCATGATGCGGATGACGGGATACTTCTGTCCAGCCATCTGCTGGATCTGGTCGATGGTAAGCCCTGCCGCCATGGAGACCAGGATGGGGGAGGTTTCCCGAGAAGCCAGCGTGGGGCGGATTCCCTCCAGCATACCGCCCATTAGGTGGGGCTTGACCCCCAGAAAAAGATATTGACTCTCCCGAGCCGCGTCTTCATTGGTGCCTGAGGAAAACCCCAATTCAGCGGCCAATTCCTGCGCCCGCTGGGGACTGTGGTCAGCTAAAATACCATCTTTCAAGGTCAGGCTGACCGCACGGGCAATTGCACCGCCCATATTTCCGCTGCCGATCAGTCCAAATGTATACCGCATGGGAATCACTCCTATTCTATTTTTGCTTTTAGGTGTTCTTTTGAAAAGGAAAATTCGTTTTCCGCAAAGAAAGAAAAAAGGAAAACTTTTCTTTTATTGTAGCACAGGGCATGCGGGCAAACAAGAGAAAGGAGGAGGGAAGCGCGGGAAATTTTCTCGTCAGAATGAAAAAAGGTGGTAAGAAAAGGAAGGGAGGTTTTGTCTTCCTCTCCAAGGTTTTCTATGGAAGCGCAATGGCGCTTGCGCCCGGAAGAAAGGTGGGGTAAAATTTAATCAAAACAAACAGGGGAGGGAACTTAGTGGTGCAAACAGATCTACGGGAAATCGCGCTCCTGGACCGCAGGGGCACCAATAGCGCCAAGTGGGATTCCCTTCTGGCGACCTTTGGGCAGGAGGACTTGCTGCCCCTCTGGGTGGCTGACATGGATTTCAAGGCGCCAAAGTGTGTGCGGGATGCGCTGCACCAGGCCGTAGAGCAGGGCGCATTTGGATATTATCGTGTCCCAGACGCCTATTATGAAAGCATCCTGGGTTGGGAGAAAACCCAACACGGTACATGCTTGCAGCGGGAGTGGATTCGGACAACATCGGGCGTTGTTTCCGGCCTTTTTCAGCTGATTCAGGCCATCACAGCGCCGGGTGACGGTATTTTGGTCCAGATCCCGGTATACTATCCCTTCTATCGAGTGATTCGGAATACAGGACGGAGGGCGGTGTACCATCCGTTGACAGAGCGGAATGGGATTTACACGGTAGACTTGGAACAATTTGAGCAGACCATTGTAGCCCAGAGGCCAAAGCTCTTTTTGCTCTGTTCTCCTCACAACCCGGTTGGACGGGTTTGGAGGGAGGAGGAGCTCAGAGGCATGCTGGCGTGCTGCCAGCGTCATCAGGTCCAGGTGGTGTCAGATGAAATCCACCATGACATTCTCATGCCGGGCCATCGCCATTGTTCCGCCACCCGTTTGTGGCAGGGGGAAGGAAAACCCATTACCTTTTTCTCTGCCAGCAAAACCTTTAATTTGGCTGGTATGAAAAATTCTATCTTGGTCCTCCCGGAGGAAGCACAGCGGGAACAATTTGATGCTTTCCAACGGAAACTGGGGACCAGTGAGGGAAGCACACTGGATTATGTAGCGGTGACAGCGGCATTTTTGGGGGGAAAGGAATGGCTGGAGATGGTTCTCCACGCGATATTTCAAAATGCCTGCATGCTGCGGGAGACGCTGTCACAATTCCCAGAGGTGGTTGTGTCTCCTCTGGAGGGAACTTATCTGATGTGGATTGATTTGGCAGGTGTCGTTTCTCGGGAGAAGCTCCACGACTTCGTTCAGAACGCCTGTCATCTGGCTCCGGACTACGGGCACTGGTTCTTCCCGGAAGGAGAGAGATCAGATACCCATATCCGACTGAATTTGGCAGCCCCACAGCAGACCATTCAGCGGGCAGCTGAACAGTTGGAAACCGTGCTCAAACGGGTTCTGCGCGCCTGAGGGCAGACAGAATCCGAAAAAATATGATGGAACTCCCAAAGAAAGGAAGCGTATTGTATGGAAATCCTGCACACCGACAAAGCACCAGCGGCAATCGGGCCATATTCCCAGGCCATTGAGACAGGTGGCCTGATCTTTGCCTCCGGCCAGCTGGGTTTGATCCCGGATACGGGTGCCTTGGCACACAGCATGGCTGCCCAAACCGTTCAGGCCCTGGAGAATGTGATCTCTGTGCTGAAGGCGGCTGGTCTGACCCTGAATCATGTGGTAAAGACCACCTGTTATCTGAAGAGCATGGAGGATTTCTCCCTGTTCAACGAAATTTACGCACAGTATTTTAAGGACCATAAGCCGGCTCGCTCCTGCTTTGCCGTGGCGCAGCTCCCCAAGGACGCCTTGGTGGAAATTGAGGTCATTGCAGCGCGGTAACCGCACGCTCAAAACGGTATGGCACAAAGTGCCATACCGTTTTTTTCATAAAGGGAGAAAGGAGATGGTATGTGTGAAGCTGCTCCATCTATCTGACCTGCACATCGGAAAGCGGGTCAATGAATGCTCTATGCTGGAGGATCAGCGATATATTTTAGAGCAGATTGCACAGCTCGCCATAGAGAGAAAAGTGGACGGGGTATTGCTGGCAGGGGATCTCTATGACAAACCGGTTCCACCGGCAGAGGCTGTGATACTGTTAGATACTTTTTTTACGGCGCTCTCTCAGGCAGGAATCCCCGTCTTTGCCATCAGCGGGAATCACGACTCTCCAGAGCGGTTGAGTTTTGGCGCGCGTCTTTTGACCGGAACCGGCATCTATTTGTCTGCGGTCTATCAGGGGCCTCAGGAACCTGTTCTTTTGCGGGATGCCTATGGAGAAGTGGCCATTTATCTGCTGCCCTATTTGAAGCCGGCTCTCGTGCGCCATTCTGCGCCGGAAGCGGAGATTGCCACCTACCAGGATGCCGTTTCCTACGCGCTCCAGCAATGGACAGTGCCCCCATCGCGGCGCAATGTTCTGGTGGCGCATCAGTTTGTCACCGGGGGGACCACCAGCGAATCAGAGGAACATTCGGTCGGCGGGTTGGACCAGGTGAGTGGAGAACTGTTTGATCCATTCGACTATGTTGCCTTGGGACATCTCCACAGAGCCCAGAGCGTAGGACGGCCAACCCTTCGCTACTGTGGCACACCGCTGAAGTACTCCTTTTCAGAGAGCGGACAGGAGAAATCGGTGACCTTGGTAACACTGGAGGAAAAAGGACGTGTAAAAATTGAGGCGATCCCCCTGTGTCCCATGCGGGATCTGCGGGAGGTGCGGGGGACCTATGAAACGGTTACATCCCGGAAATTTTATCAGGGCATGCAGGTAGAGGATTATCTCCATGTCATCCTGACCGATGAGGAAGATGTACCAGAGGCCATGGGAAAACTGCGGACCATTTATCCCAACCTGCTCAAGCTCAGCTATGACAATCTCCGCACCCAGTCAACGGGAGAAATTTTAGGGGCAGAGCGGCCGGAGGAGAAGACCCCCCTGGCCCTTTTCCAGGACCTTTATCAGCTGCAGAACAATCAGCCGATGCACCAAGTTCAGGAGGAATTTCTGAAAGCAGAGCTGGAAAAAATCTGGGAGGAATCGTTATGCGGCCCCTTGTCTTGACCTTGTCTGCCTTTGGTCCCTATGCAGAGGAAGTCACAGTGGACTTTTCCCGGTTGGGAACCCGAGGCATCTACTTAATTACAGGAGAAACTGGCGCGGGAAAGACTACATTGTTTGATGGCATTACCTTTGCGCTGTATGGAGAAGCCAGCGGGACGCATCGAGAACCGGTTATGCTCCGAAGCAGCTACGCGAAGGGTACAGTACCAACTTTTGTGGAACTGACCTTTCAATGCGGAGAAAAGCAGTACACCGTTCGCCGCAATCCAGAATATCTCCGGCCCGCGAAACGGGGAGATAAACTGGTGGTGGAAAAGGCAGATGCTCAGCTCTTGTTCCCCGATGGACACCCTCCTGTGACAGGGACGCGGGAGGTTACAAAGGCGGTGAAGGCGCTGATTGGGCTGGACCGGGCGCAGTTTAATCGGGTGGCGATGATTGCCCAAGGGGAGTTTCTCCAGCTCTTGCTGGCGAAAACCGAGGAACGAAGCAAGATTTTTCGGGAAATTTTCCACACGGAGCCCTATCAAAAGCTCCAGGAAGTGCTGCGGACAGAAGCAGCCCAGTGGAAAAGCATCTATGAGAGCTTGAGTCAAAAAATACAACAGCATGTTGAGCAGGTGCAGCCGGGACCGGAATGGGAGGAAGCCTGGAGGGAAGCTGTTTGTTTGGAAGACGGTGAGATGCTTTCCCTTTTGGAGAAAATTTTGCAGCAAGAAACCGCGGATCTGGAGGCACTTCGAAAACAAGAGCAGACACTGCAGGCTGAAGGGGAAACCCTATCCCGTCGTATTGGAAAAGAGGAGGCCGCCTCCCGGGTTCGGCAGGAGCTTTCGGCAGCCCAGGCGCAGTTAAAATCCTGGATGCCCACCTGGGAGAAACTGCAAAGGGAATGGGATACGGCCCCCGGGCAGGAGGCCGCCCTCCAGCGGCTGACGGAGGAGATCGCGGTTCGAACAGAGCAACTTTCCGCCTATGTATTATTGGAAGACCTGGAAAAAGAGAGGAATACCGTATTCGATCAGATGCAAAAAGGGGCAGCGGGGAAGGCAAAGGCTGTGCAGGACGCCGGCAATCGACAGACTGATCAGGCTGCGCTCCGGCAGGAACTGTCTCAACTGGAGGGTTTGGAACAGCGGGAAGCTCTTTTGAAAGCGCGAAGACAGAAGCTGGCTTCCCGGGAAAAAGAGCTGGGTACGCTGCGTGAACTGCTTCAAGAAGAGAGAAGGTGGTCCCATTCCCATCAAGCGGCACTGGAGCAATACCGCGCTGCAGCGGAGAATTCCACCCACCTTCGGTGGGCATATACCCAACTGGAACGGGAGTTTCTGGATGGACAAGCTGGTTATTTGGCCGGTTTCCTGCAGGAGGGAGAACGATGCCCTGTTTGTGGCTCCCTCCATCATCCTTTTCCCGCACAGCGCTCTGAGTCGGTGCCAACACGTGAGCACCTTCAAGAGAAGCGGACAGCAATGGAAGAAGCGGAAACCGCAACCCAGACGGCCAGTTTATCGGCTGGGAAGGCCCAAGCCCGTTGGGCTTCCGCCCGGCAGGAGGCAGAGCGCCAGGGGAAGGCCCTGTTTGGTGAAGTATCGTTTCCAACGATTTCCCAGCAAATGAACGCTGCGGCAGCAGAATGCCAGGACGAAGCGGCGCAGCTGGATCAGCTGGAGATGCAGCTGCGCCAGCATAGGAGGCGCCGTGAGGAAATTCAAATTCACATGCCAAGGCTGGAGGAAGAGATTGCCAGGGCCCAGGCGAGTATTCTCTCCATTGAGAAGGCACAGTCGGGGCTGGAGAGCAAGCTGGCAGCGCTGAATCATCAGATTCAGAGGCAGAAAGCGTCTTTGGAATTTTCCGCCCGGCAGGAAGCGGAAGCGGCGCTCACATCCTGTCAACAGAGAAAAGAGGCGGGGGAACGCGCCCTGCACAGGCTCCAGGCTGACTACGAGGCATGCCGCCAAACAAGAGAAGCGGCGGATACTCGGATCAAAGCATTGCAAGAACAGCTTGAAGAGGCCCAGTACGATGTTCTCCCTGATCTCTTAGCGCAGGCCGGGGAACACCAGAAAACCCTGCAGGAAATGCAGAGGCGACGGGAAGCTCTGTTGACGCAGCAGGAGAGAAATCAGCATGCCTGGAAAGCGTTGCGAGAGGCTGTACGGCAGCGTGGGGAAGTCCAGGAGAAATGGACCTGGATCCGCGCCCTTTCCAACACCGCCAATGGCACAGTGCCGGGAAAAGACAAAATCATGCTGGAGACCTATGTTCAAATGACTTGGTTTGACCGGATTTTGGCGCGGGCCAACCTTCGGCTCATGGCTATGACCAGTGGGCGATATGAGCTTCTGCGCCGACAAGGGGCGGAAAATCAGCGCAGCCGCAGCGGATTGGAGCTCAATGTTCTGGATCACTATGAGGGAGGGCAGCGGAGTGTAAAGACGCTGTCAGGAGGAGAGTCCTTCCAGGCTTCTCTGGCATTGGCGCTGGGGTTGGCGGATGAAATGCAGGCCGCGGCCGGTGGATTGCGGCTGGATGTGCTGTTTGTAGACGAAGGCTTTGGCTCCCTGGACGAGGAAGCGTTGGAGCTGGCCATTCGGACTTTGTCCGGTTTGGCAGAGGGGAACAAACTGGTGGGGATTATTTCCCATGTTTCCGGGCTGAAGGCGCGGATTGACCGCCAAATTGTGATTCAAAAGACCCGCGGTGGCAGCAGCACCGTCCGCGTGGAAAGTTAAAGACGCAGAGCAAACGCTGCGGAATGCTTAGAAACGAAAAAAAAGTTGCAAAATGATACGATTTATAGTAAACTATAAAAACAATGTCAGAAATGTACATACGTCCACTGTGGGCGGACATGCTGACAAATTTAAGGAGGTAAAAAAATGAAGAAGATTCTTGCACTTCTGCTGGCCGGCTGCATGGCGCTGGCACTGTGTGCCTGCGGCACGCCGGCAGAGCCTGCCGACGAAACCGGCAGCGGCGGCGACGCCAATGCGTCTGCCAACGGCGATACCGTGGTGATCGGCGTCTTCGAGCCCCTCTCCGGCGACAACGGTGCCGGCGGTAAGCAGGAGGTTCTGGGTATGCAGTATGCAAATGCAGAAACCCCCACAGTAGACATTGGCGGGAAGACTTACAATGTCAAGCTGGAAGTGGTGGATAACGAGTCCTCCAACGACAAGGCCGTGTCCGCAGCCAGCAATCTGATCTCCAAGAACGTGTCCATCATTTTGGGCTCTTACGGTTCCGGCGTTTCCATCGCGGCTTCCGACACCTTCGCACAGGCAAAGATTCCCGCTGTGGGTGTGACCTGCACCAACCCCCAGATCACGGAGGGCAATGACCACTACTTCCGGATCTGCTTCCTGGACCCCTTCCAGGGTACTGTCCTGGCCAACTTTGCCAAGGACGAGCTGAAGGCGGAGAAGGTGTACTGCCTGGGCCAGCTGGGTAACGACTACGACCAGGGCCTGATGAACTACTTCAAGCAGGCAGCAGAGAAGCTGGGCATGGAGTGTGTTGTTGAGTCTTTCCCCAAAAACAACTCCGACTTCACCTCCTATCTGACCACCGCGAAGAATGAGGGTGCGGACGTGATCTTCGCCCCCACCTCCATCAGCTATGCACAGCTGATTGTGGAGCAGGCTGCCGCGCAGGGAATTGACATGCCGCTGCTGGCCTCCGACACTTGGGACTCCAACGTGATCCTGGGCGCTGCAAAGGGCAAGGACGTGAAGGTCTATGTGACCACGTTCTACGCCGAGGGCGGCAATGCGGAGTTTGAGAAGGGATTCAAAGAGTGGATCAAGTCTGACAGCACCAACCTGTCCAACAACGGCGGCAACGACATTATCTCCGCTGTCTCCGTGATGGGGTATGACGCCTACTACACCGCGTTGGAGGCACTGAAGGCCGCAGGTTCTACCAATCCTCAGGATGTTATGGCGGCACTGCCCGGCGTGAAGTACACTGGTATCACCGGCGAGATCTCCTTCAACGAGGAAGGCGACGCCAACCGTGACAGCGCATTCGTCAAGACGGCCAATACGGAAAGCGGTCTGTGGGACTTCGTAACCGTTCAGGGCATTGACGGCGCGCAGTGATTCCTGTGCTGTACCATTTCCGATACAGCCCCAATCAATGACGTGATCCAATTGTGGCGGGGGCACACGGCGTGCTCCCGCCACAATTTCAGGATTCCCTTCGACAGGATTTTCTATCTTGTGTGAAAGCTTCCCGTTGGGAACGTATCTATGCGTTCCACAGGACCTTCCGTTTCTGAGAAACGGATCGATGCGCTCCCCAAAATCAAGAGAGAAGGAGAAGAGACTGCGATGTCTGAATTTTTATCTGCCAATCTGCCCTACTTGCTCTCCGGCATCTCCGTCGGCGGACAGTATGCGCTGATTGCCATTGGCTACACCATGGTCTACGGCATCCTCCGTCTGATCAACTTTGCCCACGGCGATGTGTTTATGGTGGCGGGCTTGGTTATGGTTTACGCAACCGCCTCCCTGCCGATCTATGTTTCCATTGTCCTGGTGGTGGTGGTCACGGTAGCCATTGGTGTTATCATTGAAAAGGTGGCCTATAAGCCTCTCCGCTCAGCGCCCCGAATGTCGGTAATGATCTCCGCCATCGGCGTATCCTATTTGTTGCAGAACTGCGCCTTGTATTTCACAGGCGGCCTGCCGCAGATTTATCCCACCATTCCTTTCCTGTCGGAACAGGTTCAGATCGGTTCCGCCACCACCAAGATGGTTACTATCATCACACCAATTCTGACCATTGTTCTGGTGCTGCTGCTGGTGCTGATGATCAAGCGGACCAAGACGGGAATGGCCATGCGGGCGGTCTCCAGGGACTTTGAGACCAGTGAGCTCATGGGCATTAAGATCAACAACGTGATCAGTATGACCTTTGTGATCGGCTGCTTCCTGGCTGCTATCGGCTCTCTGCTCTACTTCACCAACTATAACTCGGTCATTCCCACCTCCGGTGCCATGCCCGGTCTGAAGGCTTTCGTGGCAGCGGTGTTCGGCGGAATCGGTTCGGTTCCCGGTGCGGTCATCGGCGCGTTTATCATCGGAATTTGTGAGAATATCATCAAGGGACTGGGGCTGACGGAATTCTCTGATGCGTTTACCTTTGTCCTTTTGATCGTCATTTTGTTGGTCAAGCCCACCGGCATCTTCGGTGAGAAGTCCACGGACAAGGTGTGAGGTGGTAATGATGGGAAAAAGATTACGACCTGCAATGACCTCCGATAAGAAGATCGGGAGCCTGATCGCCATCGTTTTACTGGTGGCCCTGTATGTCTTCCTTTTCATGCTGGATAACGCGTTGCCGAGCAATTCCACCACCGTTATGCTGATTACGGTGCTGAAGAAGGGGGCAATTTACGCGCTGGTCTGCGTGTCCATGAACCTGCTCAATGGATTCACCGGCCTGTTCTCTTTGGGACAGGCGGGCTTCATGCTCATTGGCGCCTACGCCTTTTCCATTTTCTCCATCCCGGCGGAGCAGCACGCCTCGGTGTATCAGTATTTTGATGGAGGCGCGATTCAGTTTTCCATTCCGGAAATGCTGGGGAATGTCTTTGGCGCCAATGCTGGAAACTTTTTGGGTGCGATCATCTGCATTGTGATCGCCGGATTGGTGGCCGCTGTATTTGCCGCACTGATCGGCATCCCCGTCCTGCGGCTGAAGAGCGATTATTTGGCCATTGCCACACTGGGCTTTGCAGAGATTATCCGGGCGATTTTCCAGTGGAATGGCTTGGGAAAGATCACCAATGGTTCCAACCTGCTGCGGAAATACACCAACTTCCATGACATTAAAATTCAGATAGGCGGCACCATTTTCCAACTGGATACCATCTTCCCGTTTTTGATTGCGACGCTGAGCATTGTGATTATCGTCCTGTTGGTCAACTCCTCCTATGGCCGGGCGTTTAAGTCCATTCGAGATGATGAAGTGGCCGCGGAAGCCATGGGCATTAACCTGTTCAAGCACAAGATGCTCTCCTTTATTATTTCCAGCTTCTTTGCCGGCGTGGGAGGGGCGCTGCTGGCTATGTTCCAGACAACCGTGCAGGCGGATCCCTTTGCCTCTACGATGACCTATGAGCTTCTGCTGATCGTGGTAATCGGTGGCATCGGTTCCATCACCGGAAGCTGTCTGGCCTCCTTCCTGTACATCGCCTGCTCGGAGTGGTGGCTGCGCTTCCTGGACAGCGGTTCCTTTATGGGGATGTCGGTGCCTTTCTTCCGAGATGGTTTCCGAAAAGTGGTTTTCTCCGTTGTTATTATGATCATTGTTCTTTTCTTCTCCCGTGGCATTATGGGAGATAAGGAGCTCTCCTTCTCGGGAATGATTCGAAAGGCGAGAAAACGGAAGGCATCCAAAGAGGCAAAGCTGCCCGAAAAGACCGAAGGGAAGGGGGACGACACCGATGCGTGAGCGGGAACACGTCTTGCAGTTAGAAAATATCACCATGCAGTTTGGCGGCGTGGTGGCGGTAAATAACCTCTCCCTGGAGGTGAACAAGGGAGAGATCGTCGCCCTCATCGGCCCGAACGGTGCTGGAAAAACGACGGCATTCAATGTGATTACTGGCGTCTACCAGCCCACCAATGGCCAGGCACTGTTCCATGATAAGGTCTATCTCCGCAATCATCCCCAAGGGAAGATGAAGAAGGGATACAAGGGAGAGAATGGACTGCTATATACCAGTGAGTACAAACCAGAGGAGCAGAAGTCAAAGGAAGAGGAAAAGAAACGGGATCACTATGTGTTCTCAAACCATGTTCTGGCCCCAACGCCCGACCATATCACGAAAATGGGCATTGCCCGTACGTTCCAGAATATCCGTCTGTGGAAGAGTATGACTGTCTTTGACAATGTGATTATCGCCAAGCACATGCGGGCCAAGCACAACGTATTTTCTTCCACCTTCCGGATCAGCCGCAAGGAAGAGGCCCGCATGCGGGAGGAAACCGAGGCTTTACTACGGGAGCAGGGATTGTGGCAGCATCGAGACGCTTTGGCCACAGGCCTGCCTTACGGCCTCCAGCGGCGTCTGGAAATTGCCCGGGCCCTGGCTACGGAGCCCAAACTCCTGCTGCTGGATGAACCGGCTGCCGGGATGAATCCGCAGGAGACCCTGGAACTGGCGGACTTTATCCATGAAATTCGGGACAAACACCATTTGACCATCCTGCTCATCGAGCACCACATGGACTTGGTCATGAACATTTCCGACCGGATCTACGTGCTGGATTTTGGCAGCCTAATTGCACAGGGACTGCCCAGTGAGATTCAGAAAAATCAACACGTGATTGACGCCTATTTGGGGGTGGTAGAAGATGAGTGAACCAATTCTCAGCATTCAGAACTTACAAGTCAATTACGGGGGAATCGAGGCAGTTAAGGGGATTTCCTTTGATGTGCCGGAAGGGGAGATCGTGACGCTGATCGGCGCTAATGGCGCAGGCAAGAGCTCCACGCTGCGGGCCATTTCCGGTTTGGTGAAGCCCAAGGGCGGAAAAATCCTGTTTCGAGGAGAAGACATCACGGGAAAGAACCCTACTGAGATCGTCTCCCGGGGTATTACGCTGGTTCCGGAAGGGCGGCGGATTTTTGCGGATCTGACGGTCAAGGAAAATCTCCGCGTCGGCGCGTATCTTCGGAAGGATGACATCAGTGAAGATATGGAGTGGGTGTTCAGTCTCTTTCCCCGCCTTCGGGAACGGGAATGGCAGGCCGGCGGCACTCTGTCCGGCGGTGAGCAGCAGATGCTGGCCGTTGGCCGGGCGCTGATGAGCCGTCCCAAGGTCATGATGATGGATGAGCCCTCTCTGGGCTTGGCTCCGTTGGTGGTCCGGGAAATTTTCCGGATCATTGAAGAGGTCAACAAAAAAGGCGTTACCATCCTTCTCATTGAACAGAACGCAAACATGGCACTGAAGACAGCGGATATGGGTTATGTTATGGAGACAGGACGCGTCACAATGTCTGGGCCGGGGCAGGAACTGCTGGCCAACGAATCGGTAAAAGCGGCTTATCTGGGAACCTAACACAATGCAAAAATAGGATCTGCTTGTAATAGCAGATCCTATTTTTATACCACAGATCAATTCAGAACAGAACAAAACGGGGGGATTTTCAAAAGCTCAGGATGTTGCCATTGATGCAAGAACAGGCAAAAAATGACAGAAACATTTCCTTCTTGCATAAATTGATTCATTTTTAGAGCATTGTTTTGCATCTTCTCCCGTGACAACCCTAAAATAATCGTGAAAATCTACAAAAAATATGAAAGAATAAATTTTTTGCTTGCAAAAAGTGGTTTCCAGTGTTATAGTTTCCTCTGTAATAAACAGCCGTTTCCGGCGATTTTGTCATATTTGAAGGGGGAACTAAAATGAGAGCCGACAGCACGTCCCTCTGTAACGGGGATGCCTCATTTGCTGTGATCAACGCCTGTTATGTTTTAACAGACCAATATCGCTGCATTCTATCTGACCTGGGAAAGGAACATCATTTAACAGAGAATGAGATGCTTGTCTTGGTCCACCTGGCGCTGTATCCCGATGCTCGCACCCAAAAGAAGCTTCAGGCAACCAATCTTCCGCTCTCAGTCTCATCCATTTGCCGCATGGTGGATTCTCTGCGGAGAAAAGGGTATTTATCGACCTGCCTGGATGAGAATGACCGCCGCTCCTGGATCATTCACTTGGAACAGAAGGGGCGTGCCCTGGCCGAAGAATTTCGGCAGTGCCTGCATCAGCGCCTGGGCAATGTATTTCAGGAAATTCCAGGCTTTGATGTACAGAGCTTTGCAGCCGTGATGTCTCAGGCAGCTGCATTTGTACAGCAGAGTACAGCGACTGCGTGAAGTCTATTTTGACAGTTTGTTTTATTATCTCCATAAATTAACTCGATTTGTGTCTCTATTTCCTTGCCAGAACAGGAAGCGGCCATCTTTGCAAGATGGCCGCTTCCTGTCTGCATTATATCCTTCTATTTTGGAAGGTTTTTTGAAGAATTGTGTGGTTTTGGCACAAAATATAGGGTCATAATGAATTTTTCGGAAGGGCGAATGGCATTTTAGGAACATTTTATAATTGACAAAAATAAATAGGAACCATATAATTGAATTTGATACAACGGATTTCAATATAGATAGGAAGAGTTCAATTCTGACATGCTTGCCCGGGTTTGTGCAGAGAGATCCGTTTTCGGTTTTGAGGCTTCTTTCATCAGTTCCAGAAAGAATTCTTTTTTGTCGGGCGGCGTGGTAGCCGGGAAGGAGCACCGCGTCAAAGTTCCATACGCCTACCGTTTCTTTTTTTTAGCCGCAAATGGCTTGTCAAACTGCCCCCGGACTGCCCATATCGTGTCCGTGGCAAAAAGGAGGAAAACTATGAACGAAAGACCAGAGATTGTCTGCGCCACCTGCGGCACCGATGAAAAAGCGTTGTATGACGCGGTTGCCAAGGTGATTGAGCAGTACAAAGAAAAGGAAGGATCTCTGATCATGGTGCTCCACGCAGCCCAGGAGATTTTTGGCTATCTCCCCATGGAGCTGCAGGAGTTCATCGCCGACGGCATGGACCTGCCTGTGTCCGAGGTCAGCGGCGTGGTAAGTTTCTACTCTTTCTTCTCCACGCAAAAGAGAGGAAAGCACACGATTCGGATGTGCCAGGGAACTGCCTGCTATGTCAGAGGCGGCAAAAAAGTTGTGGATGCCATCAAGCGTGAATTGGATGTAGAGGTTGGTGGAACCACCGAGGACGGCCAGTTTACGTTTGAGATTGCCCGATGTATTGGTGCCTGCGGCTTGGCCCCTGCCATGATGGTAGATGATGAGGTTTACAAGCAGGTTACACCTGCAAAGCTCAGAGGAATTTTGGCTCAGTATGAGGAGCCTGTGGAAGAACTGGCCGAGGGAGGTGCACAGGGATGATTCGAAGCATTGCAGACCTTCAGCAGATGAAGGAGGCCTATCTGGAAAAGATGGGGCAATATACACACCTGTGCATGGTGTGCTACGGTACAGGATGTATGTCTTCCGGCTGTAAAAATGTCCGAGACGCCATGGTGGAAGAGCTGGAAAAAGCAGGACTTTCTGACAAAGTAGCCGTGATCGAAAGAGGCTGCATGGGGACCTGTGCGGTGGGCCCTGTGGTCTACGTCTTGCCCGATGAGACTTATTACACGGAGATGACCCCGGAGCGGGTCAAAGATGTTGTGCAGAAGCACTTTATTGGGGGAGAACCGGTCACAGAATATACTTTCTATGACAGCATTCAGAAGAAACGGGTCTCCAATATCCATGATGTGGCCTTTTTCCGGGACCAGGTCCGCATTGCGCTGCGGAATTGCGGATTGATTGATGTCAACTGCATCAATAGCTATGTCTCCAAAGATGGTTATTTGGCTCTGGCCCGGATTCTGGAAAAAGGTGACCGGATGGCGGTCATTGAAGAGCTGAAGCGGTCCGGCCTCCGGGGCCGTGGCGGCGCAGGATTCCCCGCTGGCGTCAAATGGGAAGCTGCTTACCATGAGCCTGGGGAAGAAAAGTACATCATTTGTAACGCTGACGAAGGGGACCCCGGCGCGTTTATGGACCGCTCTGTCTTTGAGGGAGACCCCCACAGTGTCATTGAGGGAATGCTCATCGGCGGCTATGCCATTGGCGCGGCCCACGGCGTTGTATATATCCGGGCGGAGTATCCCATTGCCGTGGAGCGTCTCCAGGCGGCACTGGAGATGGCTCGGGAGGAAGGCCTGCTGGGGAAAGATATCTTCGGCTCTGGTTTTGACTTTGACATCGAAATTCGGATTGGCGCAGGTGCTTTCGTCTGTGGTGAGGAAACTGCGCTGATGGCGTCTGTGGAAGGGCAGAGAGGGGAACCCCGACAGAAACCGCCGTTCCCCTTCCAGAGCGGTTTGTTTGGCAAGCCCACCATCATTAACAACGTGGAAACCTTGGCCACCGTGCCCGCCATTATGCTGCAGGGGGCAGACTGGTTCCGTCAGTTCGGGACGGAGAAGAGCCCTGGCACAAAGGTATTTGCTCTTTCCGGCAACATTGTCAACACCGGTCTGGTAGAAGTGCCCATGGGGACCCCGCTGTCTGAGGTGATTTATTCCATCGGTGGGGGGATTCCCAACGGAAAGAAGTTCAAATCCGCGCAGACGGGCGGTCCTTCCGGCGGCTGTATCACTGCGGAAAATATCAATACGCCTCTGGACTATGAATCCTTGGCCGCGCTGGGTTCGATTGTGGGGTCCGGCGGTTTGATTGTCATGGACGAGGACACCTGCATGGTGGATACCGCCCGGTTCTATCTGGACTTTATTCAGGAGGAATCCTGCGGAAAATGCACCGCCTGCCGAATTGGCACCAAACGGATGCTGGAGATCCTCAACCGGATTACTGCTGGAGAAGGAAAGCCGGGGGACATTGAAACCTTGGAACATTTGGGGGCTATCATCAAAGACACCGCCATGTGCGGCTTAGGTCAGACCGCACCCAATCCAGTCCTGTCCACCATCAAGTATTTCCGAAAGGAGTACGAGGAGCACATTGTGGAGAAGCGATGTTCCGCAGGGGTCTGCGGAGAGCTTGTCTCCAGCCCCTGTGAAAACACCTGCCCTGCGGGCATCAACATCCCCGGTTATATGAGCCTAATTGCCACCGGAGATTACATGGGAGCCGCCCGGATTATGCTTCGGGATAACCCGTTCTCCGGCATCTGCGGCCGTGTCTGCACCCATCCCTGCGAGAGCCGCTGCCGCCGCGGCAGTGTGGATGAAGCCATGAACATCTGTGAGCTGAAACGGTTTGCCACCGACTGGGCCTATGCCCAGGGCTTCCCCTCTGATGAGGAGTTTAAGCCTGTGGCACAGCTGAACAAGAATGTGGCAATCATTGGTGCCGGACCGTCTGGTTTGACCTGTGCATATTATTTGGCACGGCTGGGCTACCATGTGGACGTGTATGAGGCAGAGAACCGGCCGGGCGGCATTATGACCTATGGCATTCCGGATTACCGCCTGCCCCTGAATATCATTGAGCGGGAGATTGAAAATATCAAGAAGACAGGCGTCAACATCATTTTGAACACCAAGATTGGCGTAGATGTGTCGTTCCGTTCCCTGCAAAAGAACTATGATGCGATTTTCATTGCCATCGGCGCACAGAAAACGCTGCAGCTGGGAATCCCCGGAGAGGATCTGGAAGGGGTCTATCACGGGTTGGACTTCCTGAAACGGGTTATCCTCCAGCGGGACCTGGACTTCACGGGAAAGAAGGTTGCAGTCATCGGCGGCGGCAACACCGCCATCGACTCCGCCCGAACAGCGGTTCGTCTGGGGGCCAGAGAAGTGGTGATGCTCTATCGTCGGACAGAGGAAGATATGCCCGCAGACAAAGTAGAGATTAAAGACGCACTGGAAGAGGGCGTAAAAATTCGCACTCTGGTCAACCCCACTGACTTTGTGGGAATCGGCGGCAAACTCAACAGCATTTGCATTATGAAGCAGAAGCTGGGGCAGTTTGACAGCTCCGGCCGCCGTAAAGCGGTCCCCAGCGGAGAGACTTATGTGGAGGAATTCGACATTGCCATTCCCGCCATCTCCCAGACCCCTGACACCAAGTTCATCAAAGGGACCATTCAGCTCAATGGAGACCGGGTTGTGGCGGACCGCTATACCCAGGCAACCTCAATGCCCGGTGTTTTTGTCGGCGGAGACGCCCACCGCGGTCCTAAGGATATTGTCAATGCGGTCCACGAGGCAAAAGTGGCGGCCTCCGGAATTGACAAGTATTTGGGCGGGACAGGTATCCTGGCAAAGGGCTTTGATCAAGAGATTACAGATTATCACATTGAAGGTGATATTGTTCCCCATAACCGCTTCCTGACGAGACAGATCGAGGCGGAAAAAGCAGTTGGCAGCTTCTGTGAACGAAACCTTGGCATGCATGAGCTGGATGCCCGTGCCGAAGCCAGCCGCTGCCTGCGTTGCGACAGGAGGTAAGAGTCATGGCAGAGATTAAACTCACGATCAACGGGAAAGAATGTACCGCACCCGCCGGCAGCACCATCCTGCAGGCAGCGGAGCGCAACGGAATTCATATCCCGAAGCTGTGTTATCTGGAGGGCATCCACCAATATGGCGCCTGCCGGATCTGTGTGGTGGAACAGATCAGCCCTCCGGCGAAGAATTTGCAGGCCTCCTGCATGGTGGAGGCCCGGAACGGTATGGTCATTGAGACCAACAACGCCAAGGTACAGGAAGCCCGGAAGACCATGTATGAGCTGCTCCTCTCCAATCACGACAAAAAGTGCTTGACCTGTGCCAGAAACCAAGACTGTGAATTTCAGGCGCTGGGCCGGGAACTGGGGGTAGAGGAGTCTCCCTATGAGGGGGAGCGCGATCTGCGTCCCATTGATGTCAGTGAATCCCTCACCCGGGACCCCAATAAGTGTATCTTGTGCCGCCGCTGCGTCAGTGTCTGCAACAAGATTCAAACCACCTCCATCCTGACTGCGGAAAACCGCGGTTTCCAGACGGTGATTACGCCTGCCTTTGGGCTTCCCATTGGCAACACAGCCTGTACCTATTGCGGTCAGTGCGTCGTGGTTTGCCCGGTAGGCGCTCTGAAGGAGACCAGCCATAAGGATCGTGTCCTTCGGGCGATCAATGATCCCAATAAGCACGTGGTGGTACAGCCTGCGCCTGCGGTACGTGTGGGCATTGGGGAATGTTTTGGTCTCCCCGCTGGAACCTGTGAGACCGGAAAACTGGCTGCGGCACTCCATCGGATGGGATTTGACGATGTCTTTGACACCAACTGGGGGGCAGACCTGACCATTCTGGAGGAGGGAACTGAGTTCCTGGAGCGGTTCCGGGCGGTTCTCTCCGGCGGTGTGGCTACGCTGCCCATGATGACCTCTTGTTCCCCCGGCTGGATTCAGTTTATTGAGCACAACTATCCGGAACATTTGGAGAACCTCTCCACCTGCAAGTCTCCTCACCAGATGTTTGGGGCAGTAGTGAAAAGCTACTACGCCAAGAAGCTGGGCAAAAAACCGGAGGATATGTATGTGGTGTCCATTATGCCCTGCACGGCCAAGAAGACGGAGTGTGCCCGTCCTGAAATGCAGAATGACGGTGTCCCCAACGTGGATGCGGTGCTCACCACCCGAGAACTGGGAGACATGATTAAGGCCATGGGCATCAACTTCCTGGGGCTGCCAGAAGAAAAGTTCGATGATCCTCTCGGGTTCTCCACTGGCGCGGCCGACATCTTCGGTGTCACCGGCGGTGTGATGGAGGCGGCTCTGCGTACCGTGTATGAGATTATCACGGGACGGGAGCTTCCGTTCCCCAACCTCCATGTCTCTCCCATTGTGGGCTTGGAGGAAATTCGAGAGGCGACCATCAAGCTGGAAAATGTAAAGCCAGAATGGCGCGCTGCAGAGGGATTTGAGGTAAAAATTGCTGTTACCAGTGGTTTTGCCGGAGCCCGCAAGCTGATGGAACAGATCAAGGAGGGGACCTCTCCATACCACTTCATTGAGGTAATGGGATGTCCCGGTGGCTGTATCACCGGCGGCGGGCAGCCCAGGCCTCAGGAGGACATCAACATTGTTCGCCAGAAGAGAATGGAAGCAATTTATGGCGAGGACGAGCGCAAAGTTGTTCGTAAGTCCCACGAGAACAAGTCCTTGATGGACTTCTATAAAGAGTGGGGTGAGCCTGGATGTCACGCCTCCCATGAGTATCTGCACACGCACTATGTCAAGCGCGGCAAGTACAATGAGTTGACAGAGGAAACCTTCGTTGTAAATAAATAAGATCTGAGGCGTTTCAGACACGAAAAAATTACGGCTGCGATCAAACGCAGCCGTGATTTTTAACTGTTTTGTTCTTCCAACGCAATTTCCTTCAGCAGCTTTTGATCTGCCTTGGAAGTGAGGTCCAGTTTTTGATAGAGATCCGGACGACGGTCTCGGGTTCGGATCAGGGCCTGTTTTCGACGCCATTTAGCAATGTTGGCATGGTGACCGGAGAGAAGGATGGGCGGAACTCGTCTGTCATGCCAGACCTCTGGGCGGGAATACTGAGGATATTCCAATAGGCCGTCCCAATGACTCTCATCGGTAAAGCACGCGGCATCCGATAAAACCCCAGGCACCAGACGGCAGACCGCATCAGCCACAGCCATGGCAGGGATTTCGCCGCCGGTCAAAACAAAATCACCCAAAGAAATTTCTTCGTCCACACATTCCTCAATAAACCGTTCGTCAATGCCTTCGTAATGGCCGCAGACGAGAATCAGGCTTTGGTAATCCCGCTGAAGGCGCTTGGCATCCGCCTGTTGAAACACCGTGCCGGCAGGGGAGAGGTAGATGGTGTGAAGCCGTTCTCCTGCCTCCTGACAGATATGATTCCAACACTGGTAGAGAGGATCGGCCTGCATCACTGCCCCATGGCCGCCGCCGTAGGGATAGTTGTCCACTTGCTTTTGCTTGTTGAGGGTATAGTCCCGAATTTGGTGGCAATCGACACGAATGATGCCCCGCTCTTGGGCACGCCCCAGGATGGATTCACAGAGCATGTCACCAACCACATCGGGGAATAACGTCATAATATGAATGTGATAGAGAAAATCCATCCCGTTCACATCCCTTCAATGAGGCGAACCCTGAGATATCCCTCGTCAATATTGGTCTCGACAATAAACTCCGGGACAGCGGGAATCATGTGATCCTGCTTCCCCCCTGTTACCACATAGACATTGCTGGCAGGAGGGGTGAGGATATCCGCAATCTGCCCCAACACCTCTCCGCTGTCGGCATCTCTGACCTCCAGCCCCATTAGGTCGGCCAGAAAAAACGCGCCCTCTTCCAATTCTGCATCCTCACGGTCGATGAAAACCACCTTATTCTTCAGTTTCATGGCTTCATTGATGTCATGGATCCCAGCCAGCTTGGCCAGCACACAGTTTTTATGGACCCTGGCCCCCAGCAGAGACACAGGCTGGCCGTCAATGTAAAGGGTATCGAAATCCAACAGGAACGCAGGGTCATCTGCCCAGGGCAGAATTTTTACTTCACCTGCAATCCCATGAGTATTGACAATTTTACCGGCTTCCAAATATCGGTGTTTCAAGGCAACACCCTCCTTTTCCATGAAAAAATGGCGGACGCAAAAAGCGCCGCCATTCTTTAGTCCATAATTTCGACGGAAACCTTTTTGCCCTGGCGCTGGGCCACAGAGCGCATCAGCGTGCGGATTTCCTTGGCAATCCGGCCTTGCCGGCCAATTACCTTTCCCATGTCGCTGGGATCGACCCGGAGCTCAAGCACAACATTACCGTCCGTTTCCGTCTCCTGTACGTCCACGGCCTGGGGGTGTTCCACCAGATTTTGGGCGATATAAGTGAGCAAGTCCTTCATGTGCCCTCCAAATCAGATGGCGTTGGCCTTTTTCAGTAGCGCCTTCACGGTCTCAGTGGGCTGAGCGCCGGTTTTGATCCAAGCCTGCGCACGCTCGGCATCCACCTTAACGGCAGAGGGCTCCTGCAGAGGATCGTAGGTGCCAATCTCCTCGATAAAGCGGCCGTTGCGGGGATACCGGGAATCTGCCACCACAATACGATAGAAGGGGTTCTTCTTGGAGCCCATTCTGCGAAGTCTAATCTTAACCATATTCTTTCACCTCCAAATAAATTGCGTTCTTATCTATGGAACCGCGTATGCGGATACCAACCAAGTTACCTAAAAGGGGAGACCGGGAAGCCCGCCAGGAAATTTCCCAAATTTTCCTTTCCGGCGCTTGCCGGAGAGCTTGGTCATTTGTTTGGTCATCTGCTGCATCATGCCAAATTCTTTCAGCAGACGGTTCACATCCACCACCTGCAAACCACAGCCGGCGGCAATCCGCTTTTTCCGGCTGCTGTTCAAAATGGCGGGATTTTCCCGCTCCTGTGGTGTCATAGAGAGAATAATAGCCTCTGTCCGGGAAAGCGCCTTTTCGTTGATGGTAGCTCCCTCCAGAGCCTTGGCATTGAGGCCAGGCATCATGCCCAGCAGTTCATCCATCGAACCCATTCCCTTAACCTGGACCAACTGATCGTAATAGTCCTGCAGGGTAAAGCGGTTTTTCTTCAGCTTCTCTGCCAGTTCCTGGGCCTTCTGCATGTCAAACTGCTGCTCTGCTTTTTCAATCAGCGTCAGCACATCGCCCATACCCAGGATTCGAGAGGCCATCCGGTCTGGGTGGAACACCTCAATATTATCCAGCTTTTCCCCCATGCCCACAAACTTAATGGGCTTGCCGGTCACCGCCTTAATGGACAGGGCGGCGCCGCCACGGGCATCGCCGTCTAATTTGGTGAGAACCACACCATCAATGTCCAATGCGTCGTCAAAGGCCTTAGCCGCATTGACGGCATCCTGACCGATCATCGCGTCAACCACCAGCAGGATCTCACTGGGCTGCACGGCCTGCTTGATCGCTTGCAGTTCCTCCATCAGGGCTTCGTCCACATGCAGCCGACCGGCAGTATCCAGAAACACCATATCGTTTCCGTGCTTTTTCGCATGGGCAATGGCAGCCTCCGCAATGGTAACGGGATTTTCCTGCCCCATTTGAAATACTGGAATGTCCAGTTGCTTTCCTACCACCTCCAGCTGCTGGATCGCGGCGGGACGATAGATATCACAGGCAGCTAAAAGAGGGCGCTTCCCATTCTGCTTCCGCATCAGGCCGGCCAGCTTTGCAGCGTTGGTGGTCTTTCCAGCGCCCTGCAGACCCACCATCATCACCACAGTTGGTGGCTGGGAGGCAATGGTAATTTTTGCACTGCCGCCTCCCATAAGGGAAACCAACTCCTGATTGACAATTTTCACAATGGCTTGCGCAGGGGTTAGGCTTTCCAGCACCTCTGTGCCCACTGCTTTTTCCGTCACTGCTTTGATAAAATCTTTGACAACCTTGTAGCTTACATCGGCTTCCAACAGAGCAAGACGGATTTCCCGCATGGCTTCCTTGACGTCTGATTCTGTCAGACGGCCTTTGTTCCGCAGTTTTTTAAATGCGGAGGAGAGTTTTTCAGTCAAACCTTCAAATGCCATGGAACCTCACTCCCTCTCCAAATCGTCAATGGCGTCGCTGAGCTGTCTGCCCAGGTCATCCAGCTCCCGGTCCATAAATCTGGCCTGATTCAGGGCTTGAAGCTGACTGCACAGGCTGCGGAGCGCGGCAGTGGTGGCCCGTGTCCGGTGGTAACGCTGGATCAGGCCGGTTTTTTCCTCGATGTCTTCCAGGGTTTTCTCCGCCCGAACAATAATATCCCGCACCCCTTGCCGGGTGATGTCATAGTTCTCCGCGATTTCCGCCAGGGAAAGATCATCGTTATAGTACAGATCATAGAACTCTTTTTGCCGCGGCGTGAGAAGATCCCCATAAAAGTCATAGAGCATGGCCATCCGATAGGCTTGATTTTTCATGGGGCTCCTCCCTTCCAGAACATGTAAAGCTGATTTCCTTTACAACAGGAATTATCCTACCGCAGATGACAGGTTTTGTCAAGAGAAATTTGTATGAAATCCGGTTTATCTGGACAGGATTTTCTTAGAAGCTTTGGCAGTCCTTTACTTTCTCATAAATTATGGTAGAATATCTTTAACTACCAGCACAAAGGAGGGCAAGATGATGCTCCCAATGACGGAATCTGTCTTGGCCCCCGGGGTGATTCTCCGGGCGGTGCAGACTAAAAAGTTCAAAACATCCATGCTGTCGGTTACCTTTCTGGAACCACTGACTGCAGACCACGCCTCCCTCAATGCCCTGCTGCCGAAAGTCCTGCGCCGGGGAACCCAGCGTCACCCGGACATGGAATCGCTGTCCGCTGCCCTGGATGATCTCTACGGCGGGGGAATCGAGCCCATTCTCCGCAAAAAGGGAGAAGTGCAGTGCATCGGCTTTTGGGGGAGTTTTTTAGACGATGCCTTTGTCCCTCAAAAGACCCACATTTTGGAGGAGGCCACCGCGCTGCTTGGAGAACTGGTTTTGGCGCCCGCCGGAGGGAAGGAGGGATTCCTGCCGGCTTATGTGGAGAGTGAGAAGGAAAATTTGCTCCAAAAGATCCGCAGCCAGGTCAATGATAAACTTCAATATGCGCTCTCGCGCCTGCGCACGCAAATGTGCCAAGGGGAAGCGTATGGTTTAGACAAGCTGGGAACAGAGGCACAAGTCCAGGCCATTACAGGGGAAGCCCTCTATGACCGGTATCGTGAGATACTGGAAACCGCTCCCGTTTGTTTCTATTACTGCGGTTCGGCAGACGCTGACCGTGTGGAACGGGCCTTTCGGAAGGCGTTTGCCGGCCTTCCCAACACACAGCGTCATGCTGTCCCCAAGACAAAAGTACAAATGGAACCGGAGGGCCCCGTCCGCCGCTTCCACGATAACCTGGATGTCAACCAAGGAAAGCTGATCCTGGGATTTCGGACAGGCGGAGGGTTTCAGGACGTCTCCACAGTTGCCAAAGGATTGCTGTTCAACGCCATTTTCGGGGGGACGACGAACTCCAAGCTTTTCCTCCATGTCCGTGAGAAGCTCTCCCTGTGTTATTTTGCCAATAGTTCCTTGGCACAGAACAAGGGACTGCTCCAGGTATATTCTGGGGTGGAATTTTCCAATTTCCAAAAAACGGAGGAGGAAATTTTAGCACAGCTGTCAGCATGCCAGAAGGGAGAAATCTCTCCGGATGAGCTGGAGGCCGCCCGCCGGTCTGTGGTGGGAAGTCTGCGCACTACCTTGGATGCCCAGGGGCGCTTGGAGGAATATTGGCTGAACCGCGCGGTCTCCGGCACGCGGTTCGCGCCAGAAGAGCTGGCAGAGGCAGTCAAGGCCGTTTCACGGGAAGACGTGGTGCAGGTGGCACAGCGCGTCCAGTTGGACAGCGTCTATACCCTGCAGGGAAAGGAGGGCTGATTGTGATGGTCAAACGAGACTATGCGCGAATCGGAGAGACCGTTTTCGAGGAGACGCTGGAAAATGGGCTGCGGGTTTTTGTGTTTCCTAAGCCGGAGTTTGGAAAGTACTATGCGTTCTTTGCCACCCGGTACGGCGGGATGGATACCCGGTTTCAGAAAAATGGGCAATGGCTGGACACGCCAATGGGAATTGCACATTATCTGGAGCACAAGATGTTTGACACGCCGGATGGAGGGAACGCACTGCAAACACTCTCCTCCACGGGAGCCTCTCCCAATGCTTTTACCAGTACGGCGATTACCGGATATCACTTTGAGTGCGCGGATCAGTTTTGGGACAATCTGCGGACCTTGTTGGAGTTTGTTTCGGTTCCCTATTTTACCAAGGAAAGTGTGGATAAAGAGCAGGGGATCATTGGGCAGGAAATCCGCATGATTGAGGATCAGCCCGGGTGGCAGGCCTATCATTTGCTGCTGGAAGCTCTGTACCAGTATCACCCGGTGCGAAATTCTGTGGCTGGTTCCGTGGAATCCATCGCTGAGATTACCGCAGAGACCTTATATCAGTGCCATGAGGCATTTTATACCCCCTCCAACATGGTCCTTTGTGTGGCAGGGAATGTAGAGCCGCAAAAAGTCTGTGACATGGCCCGAGAGATCTTACCCAGCCAGGCCAAGCCTCCCATTCCCAGAGACTGTGGGGAGAAGGAACCCCGTCAGGTTTTTGCCCGTGAGAACAGCCGGACCATGGCGGTGTCCGCTCCCTTGCTCCAGCTGGGAATCAAAGGGCAGCCTGCGGAAGGAGGTGCGGCCCAACTCCGGCAGCGCCTCTTGGGAGAACTGGCCTGTGAAGCATTGGCGGGAAATTCCAGTCCCTTGTACAACCGACTGTATGAAAAAGGCCTTATCAACAGCAGTTTTTACTTGGGCTATATGGACTATCCAGGCTGTGCCTTTTTGGTGGCGGGAGGTGAGACCAAAGACCCGGAAGGCGTACGGGATGCCATCCTACAGGAAGGAAAGCAGATCGCAGAGGAGGGGATGGAAGAGGCCTTTTTCCAACGGCTGAAAAAGGCTGCCTATGGCGCCTACGTCCGGGGGCTGAATTCCTTTGAAACGCTCTGCGTAGAGCAGGCGCAGGGGTATTTTGCTGAACAGAACCCCTGGACATTTCCAGAGATCTATGATGCTTTGACACGCCAGGATGTAGAGGAATTTCTCCGGGTTTGGATCAAACCAGAGCAAACGTCCCTGATTGTTATCTGGCCTGAGGAGGCAGGAAAATGAGTACCGTGACCTTTCCGGGACTGGGTTTAACCCTTCATCTCAACCGGGTCGCCTTCTCCATTGGAACCTTTCACGTCTATTGGTACGGCATTATCATTGCGCTGGGTTTTTTCTTCGGGGTCGCCTTTTGCTGTGCCCAGGCTAAAAAGTTTGGTCTTAAACCCGATGACATTCTGGACATGATTATCTTTGCCGCTCCCGGTGGAATCATCGGGGCGCGGCTCTATTACATCTTTTTCAATCCGGACCTCTATCGCAACCCCGATGGCAGTTGGAGCCTTGCGGCTTGTCTGTCCACCCGTAACGGTGGTTTGGCGATCTATGGGGGGATTATTGCCGGGGTCTTCATTGCCTGGTTGGTGGCACGGTATAAAAAGATTCCCTTTCCGGCCTTGGCAGACGTCTGTGCCTTTGGCCTTTTGATCGGGCAAATTGCCGGACGCTGGGGAAACTTTATGAACGTAGAGGCTTATGGCGGCCCAACGGACCTGCCTTGGCGCATGGGAATTGAGGTGGGAGGAGAATATATGGAGGTCCATCCCACATTTCTATATGAGTCCCTGTGGAACCTGGTGGGCTTCTGCCTGTTGGTTTGGCTGCTGCGGAAAGGGATTCGGACCTTCGACGGCATGTACTTTTTGCTCTATGTAGCCTGGTATGGCCTGGGACGCGGATGGATTGAGGGGCTTCGTACCGACAGTTTGTATTTTTTCTCAACCGGAATACGAATCTCTCAAATGGTGGCCCTCTTGAGCTGTTTGGTTGCTGTTGTCCTGCTGCTCTGTAAAATGCGGACCCACCCAAGTCCGGAAGCACTTTATGTCAACCGAAAAAAACGTATGGAACACACTGGAGAGGAGAACTGACGAATGGCAACGATTCTGGATGGAAAGGCACTGGCGGAGCAGTGCAAGCAGGAAGTCAAAAAAGCAGCGGAAACCCTGGCCAGAAGACCTGGCCTGGCGGTGATTATTGTGGGCAACAACCCCGCCAGCCGTGTATATGTAAACAGCAAACGAAAAGACTGCGAGGAATGCGGCTTTTTCAGCGAGGAATACGCACTGCCTGAGGAGACAACGCAAGGGGAGCTCATTGCACTCATTGAGCAGCTGAACCAGCGGCAGGAAATCGACGGTATCCTCTGCCAGCTTCCGCTGCCCCAGGGAATTGACGAAGAGGCAGTTCTCATGGCCATCTCTCCAGAGAAAGACGTGGATGGCTTTCATCCGATGAATATGGGTGCTTTGCTGGTGGGGAAGGAGGGATTTTTGCCCTGTACCCCCTATGGCATTATGGAGATTCTAAAGGCATACCATATTGATCCAAAGGGGAAGCAGTGTGTGGTCATCGGCCGGTCCAACATTGTAGGAAAACCCATGGCACTGCTGCTGCTGCAAAAACATGGCACAGTGACCATTTGCCACTCCCGTACCCAGAATCTGGCGGAGATCTGCCGCACCGCTGATATTCTGGTGGCTGCAGTGGGCAAGGTCAACGTGGTCACTGCGGATATGGTTAAGCCCGGCGCAGTGGTCATTGATGTGGCAATGAACCGCAATCAGGCAGGAAAACTCTGCGGGGATGTGGACTATCCTGCCGTGAAAGAAATTGCGTCCGCCATTACCCCTGTCCCCGGCGGCGTGGGCCCCATGACCCGGGCGATGCTGATGAAAAATACCCTGCTGGCCGCCCAGAAGCATCAGGCCTGATTTTTCCATGGATCGGAAAGAGGGACTTGCTCCCCGTCCAGGGATATGATATACTGTACCTTACAGTAGATGCTATCCTGCCATTCTTGGCACCGCAAAATAGGATCTTCCGATCCAATCCTTTTCCACAACGGAGGAGAACAACAATGAGTGAAAGCAGAGAATACTACTCCCGCAGTGAGCCGTATGGGGACGTCTATATCTCCGAAGAGGTCCTGGAAATGATTGCTGGCGCCGCCGCCCTGGAGGTGGAAGGGGTGACAGGTCTTGCCGGCGGGACGATGAGTGAACAGCTCCTTGGCCGGAAAAAGCTCTCCAAAGGAATTACGATTCTTTGGGAGTCTGATAATATTACCATCAATGTATCCATTCAAATCCGCTATGGTGGAACCATTCCGGAGGTGGCCAGAAAGGTACAGGAGGCCATTGTCACCAGCGTGGAAGACACCAGCGGGCTCAAGGTGGCTGCTGTCAATGTCCGTGTGGGCGGCGTGACCTTCGAAAAACCGGAAGCTTGATGATTCCGTCCCCTTCGAGACCCACGGCAGATTCTGCCGTGGGTCTCTTTGTGCCGATGGGATAAAAAGTTTTCACAAAATCGGAACCAGGGGGCTTTCCTTTTTGCATATTCATGGATATAATGAGAAACAGAGACCGAGGTATTAAAACCGGTGGGAACTGCCCACCATGGAGGAACGAAACATGACCAGATCAGCCGCACGTGAAATTGCCATTCACTGCTCTTATTCCTTGGGATTTTCTAACCAATCTCCAGAGGAATTTTTGGAAGAACGGATGGACCGGGTTCATTTTCAACGTTGGGGAGAGGAGTCCCCTTTGTATCAGGATTATCCCAATGATAAACAGATGCAATACATCCGGGAAGTGGTCCGAGGGGTGGCCGAGCACGGGCCTGAGTTGGACCAATATATTGCACAGTATTCAAAAAACTGGAACTTTGCCCGGATTCCCCTGACCGCTGCCGCCATTATGCGGGTGGCAATGTACGAGATTCTCTATATGCCAGAGATTCCCGCCGCCGCCGCCATCAACGATGCGGTGGAGATCGCCAAAAAATATGAGGACGAGAAAGTAGTCTCATTCATCAACGGAATCTTGGGGGCTTTTGTGCGGGCGGAATTCCCTGAACAGGGTCAGCCCAAGGCCGCTTCTGATCCAAAGGAGGCCTGAATATGGCCGGTGTACTGGGATTGGATACCAGCAACTATACCACATCCGCTGCTTGGTTTGACGGAACCGGGGGGGACAACACCGGAAAGCTGTTGGAAGTACCCCAGGGGGCCCTTGGCCTTCGGCAAAGTGAGGCGCTGTTCCAGCATGTGAAACGTCTGCCCGCCATTTTGGAAGATCTGAAAGCGGCAGGTTTGCCTCGCGTCCTTACGGCCATCGGGGCAAGTACCCGGCCCCGGGAGGTAGAAGGGTCCTATATGCCCTGCTTTTTGGCGGGAGAGTCCCAGGGAAAGGCCATGGCATCCGTTCTGGAAGTCCCTTTTTACGCCTGCTCCCATCAGCAGGGACACATTGCCGCCGCGGCGTGGTCCGCGGGGAGAATGGATTTACTGGATCAGCCGCATTTGGTCTGGCATCTCTCTGGCGGCACGACAGAGTTACTGTACGTGGTGCCAGATGGCGCTATGGTGCAGGCGACCTGCATCGGCGGGACCTCGGATATTTCCGCCGGTCAGCTGATCGACCGAACCGGAAAGAAGTTGGGACTTCCATTTCCCGCGGGGAAAGCAGTGGACGAGCTGTCTCTTCAGGCCCGGGACAAGACGCACTTCCGTGTAAAAGTTTCGGACTGCACCTTTTCTTTCTCCGGAATCGAGAACAAAATGAACGCATTGGCGGAGGGCGGTACGCCGCCGGCAGAGGTCTGCTGGTATGTGTTGTCCTCCATCATTCAAGGGGTGGAAACCGCCACACAGCAAGCGCTGGTGCGCTATCCGGGGCTTCCCGTCCTCTGCGCAGGAGGGGTGGCTTCCAATCAGCTGTTGCGGCAGAGGATGACAAAAGCATGCGGAGCGGTGTTTGCGGAACCGCGGTTTTCCACAGACAATGCCATGGGGGTAGCCATCCTCACTTGGCGCATACACAGTAAGGAAGGATTATGACCGAACCTATCTCCGTCACTGCCCTCAACCAATATATCAAGGGACTGCTGGACCGGGATCGACTGCTGTCCCAGGTATTGGTCCGCAGTGAAATTTCAAATTATAAAGTGTATCCCTCCGGCCACCATTATTTTTCTCTGAAGGATGCCGAGAGCAGTATCCGCTGTGTAATGTTCCGGCGGGAAGCCGGAACCCTGCGATTTCGCCCGGAAAACGGAATGAAAGTGGTGGTGACAGGCCGGGTGTCCCTCTTTCCTCGGGACGGAGTTTACCAACTCTATTGCAGCCGGATGGTACCGGATGGAGTAGGGGAACTGGCGTTCGCCTTCGAGCAGCTGAAAAATCGGCTGTACCGGGAAGGTTTATTTGATTCTGCCCATAAGCAGCCCATCCCCTCCTTCCCCCATACCATTGCTCTGGTAACTTCACCAGCTGGCGCCGCAGTGCGGGATATGATTCGGATTTTAGGGACCCGCTGGCCACTGGCCGAGGTGTTGGTGGTACCGGTACGAGTCCAAGGGGAAGAGGCGCCGATGGAAATTTGTCAGGCGCTGGAACTAATCAACCTCTGTCACATGGCGGACCTGATTATTACAGGCCGGGGCGGCGGCACAATGGAGGACCTATGGGCTTTCAATGAGGAAGCCGTGGCACGGGCCATCTACCGGTCAGAAATTCCGGTGATTTCCGCCGTGGGACACGAACCGGATGTGACCATCGCGGACTTTGTGGCAGACCTGCGGGCCGCGACCCCCTCCAACGGCGCAGAACTGGCGGTTCCAGATCAAAGAGACCTGCGGGAAACTTTGGACCATTTGGAGGCGCGGCTCCAGAGCGCCATGGACCGGGCAATCCAACAACGGCGGGACCAGCTCCACCAGGTCCAGGGCAGTCCATTTTTACACTCCCCTCTGCGTTCTATTCAGGAAAAACGGCTGCTGTTGGACTATCATCAGCAGCGTTTGGCCCATGGGATGGAACGGCAGGTACAGCAGGCCAGACAGAACATAGGGCGTCTGGCGGCCTCTCTGGACGCATTGAGCCCCTTTCAGGTGCTCAATCGTGGATATTCCATCGCACAAGGGCAGGACGGCACAGTGGTCTCTGCGGTGGATCAGGTGACCCCTGGAGACGCCCTCTCCATCCGGGTTTCGGATGGCACGGTTTTCTGTACTGCAACGGGAAAGGAGAAACACCGATGGCAGAAAAAAAGATGACCTTTGAACAGGCAATGTCTCGTTTGGAGGAAATTGTATCACAGCTGGAGAACGGTGAGCACACATTGGAGGATGCCCTCTCCCTGTATGAGGAGGGCGTAAAGCGGATGAAGCAATGTGTGAGCATGCTGGATAGAGCGGAACAAAAAGTGAGAAAGCTGCGCACCGATGAGAATGGGGAACTATCGGAGGTTCCCTTTGTGCCAGAGGAGTGAATCATATGGAGATCACAACGCAACTTCAAGTGGATCAGGCGCGAATTGAGGACGCTCTGCGCACCTATGCGGCAAAGTGGCCGGCCTACGGCGTTCTGAAGGACGCCATGTCTTACAGCTTATTGTCTGGGGGAAAACGGATTCGGCCGGTTTTGGTGCTGGAAATTTGCAAGCTCTTCGGCGGAACAGCCGAAGATGCATTGCCCTTTGCCTGCGGGTTGGAGATGGTGCATACATATTCCCTGATTCATGACGACCTGCCCTGTATGGATGACGATGATTTCCGTCGGGGTAAACCCACCAACCATAAGGTCTTTGGCCAGGCCAATGCGGTCTTGGCCGGAGACGCCTTGCTGACCACTGCCTTTGCCGTCTTGGCAGAGGCATCTCTGCCGGCGGAACGGGTCCAGCGGGGCATTGCCGCGCTGGCCAATGCTGCCGGCCCGAATGGAATGGTGGGAGGACAGGTCCTGGATCTTCTGGGGGAGGGAAACTCCCTGCAAGAAGATGAAATCCTCGCCATTGAATCCCTGAAAACAGGATGTATGATAGAAGCCGCAGCCCGTTTGGGTGCCATTGCCGCAGGGAGCACGCCGGAGGAGGAAGCAGCGGCGGCTGCGTATGCGCGGAAGCTGGGCCTGGCGTTCCAGGTGCGAGATGACATTTTGGATGTGATGGGGGATGAGGGGGAGTTTGGCAAACCCATTGGCTCGGACCAAGCCAATCAAAAATCCACCTTTGTGGCATTAAAAGGGATTACCGCCTGCGAAGCTTGGGTCCAGGAACTCACCCAAGAAGCCGTTGCTTTCTTAGCGCCCTTTTCCGGGCGTGAGTTTCTCTGCGAATTGGCCCACTTTTTAGCGAGGCGAACCAAGTGAACCCAATTGCAACGCTGTCCAAAGGAGGGGTTGATTTGAACCAAGGAAAGGAATACGGTTCCTTGGCTGGGATCAGTGATCAAGAGGCGGAAGAACTGTGCCAAGCCCTCCGTCAACGCGTCATTCAAGTTGTGTCACAGACCGGCGGGCACCTGGCGTCCAATTTAGGTGCTGTGGAACTGACAGTGGCCCTCCACCGGGTTTATGACACCAGCAAGGACCGGTTGGTTTTCGATGTGGGGCACCAGTGCTATGTACATAAAATGCTGACTGGCCGCAACGGCCGTATGGAGACGCTGCGGGCATTCGGCGGGATCGCCGGATTCCCCAAGCCATCAGAGTCCAAGCACGACGCCTGCATTGCCGGGCACGCTTCCACTGCGGTGTCCACAGCGTTGGGGATGGCGATTGCCCGGACACAACTGGGGGAGAACTACCGGGTCGTTGCGCTGCTGGGAGATGGTTCACTGACGGGCGGACTGGCCTATGAGGGACTGTCCATGGCAGGGCAAAGCGGGGAGCCGCTGGTGGTGATCCTCAACGACAACGGCATGTCCATCAACGCCAGTATGGGGGGAGTCGCCCAGCACCTGGCCAAGCAGCGTCTGAAGCCGCAGTATCTATGGGCCAAGGAAATCTACCGGAAAGTGATGCACGCCACGCCCCCAGGCAGGGCGCTTCACCGTGCCATCCATCGGATCAAGGAGGGAATTAAGGCCAGCTTACTCCCCTGTAGTATGTTCGAAAACATGGGATTCCAGTATATGGGCCCTGTGGATGGACATGATGTAAAGGGGCTGACCCATCTTCTCCGCTATGCATCCACCGTAGAGGGGCCTGTTTTACTCCATGTGAAAACGGTGAAGGGAAAGGGATTTCGTCCGGCGGAGAAAAATCCCGATGATTTCCACGGGATTGGTCCCTTCCAAAAAGAGAGTGGCGCGCTGTCCCAGGGCAGCAGCGGGGAAAGCTTTTCTGCACGCTTTGGCCGGGATTTGAGGGAGTTAGCGCGGAAAGACCCCAGAATTTGTGCCGTTACAGCAGCCATGACGGCAGGAACCGGACTGACGGATTTTGCCAAAGAGTTTCCGCAGCGTTTTTTTGACGTGGGCATTGCGGAGGAACATGCGGTCACGATGACCGCCGGCATGGCCAAGCAGGGGCTGATTCCGGTTTTTGCCGTCTACTCAACCTTTTTCCAGCGCGGTTACGATATGTTAATTCATGATATCGCCATTGACCATCTCCATGCGGTTTTTTGTGTGGACCGTGCCGGTCTGGTGGGGGACGACGGTGAGACCCACCACGGCCTGTTTGATCCGGGATTCCTCAAAACCATTCCAGGGATGACAGTCCTTTCTCCGGCCAGCTTGGACGAACTTACCGCGATGCTGGACCGGGCGGTCCATCACATCTCTGGACCTGTGGCGGTTCGTTATCCCCGGGGTGGGGAAAACCAATACCAGGCCAACCACAGTGACGGGGAGGCCTGCTGTCTTCGCTCCGGCCGCGACATCACTTTGGTCACATTTGGTACCCTAACTGGAACGGTTTTGGCGGTTGCAGATCGCTTGGCCAAGGATGGCGTTTCTGCGGAGGTCATCAAGCTCAACCAGATTATTCCTCTGCCCACAGACCCAATTTTAGCTTCTCTGCAAAAGACAGGACGTCTGCTCGTGGCAGAAGAATGCGTCTCCATGGGTGGGCCAGGCGAGGGGATTTTGGCGGCAGCAGCAGCCCAAGGGCTCTCTTTGAAGGGGGCTACGGTCTGTTCCTGTGGAGAGGGCTTTGTCCCCCACGGAACCATTCCCCAACTGCGGGCTCTCTGCGGATTGGACGTGGAATCGTTATACCGGAAATCCCGGGAGGTCATGACATATGGCAGGTAAGAAGCGTTTGGATGTTTTACTCACGGAGCGAGGATTGGCAGAGAGCCGGCAGAAAGCGCAGGCAATCATCATGGCCGGTCAGGTATTTTGGGAAGGCCGGCGGATGGACAAGGCCGGTGCTTCGGTCCCGGAAGAGGCCCATCTGGAAATCCGAGGACAAGCCCTTCGGTATGTGAGCCGGGGTGGCTTAAAATTAGAAAAAGCCATGGAGACCTTTGATCTACCCTCTTTGGTAGGCGCTGTGGCCATCGACGCGGGAGCCTCTACCGGAGGATTCACAGATTGCATGCTCCAAAATGGCGCGGCAAAAGTCTACGCGGTGGATGTAGGATACGGCCAGCTGGCCTGGAATCTTCGGCAAGACCCAAGGGTTGTCTGTATGGAACGCACCAATGTCCGTTATTTAACCAGCGAAGATATTCCAGACCCCCTGGATTTTGGAAGCGTTGACGTTTCCTTTATTTCGCTGCGCCTCATTCTCCCTGCCCTCCGGCCCCTGCTGAAGGAAACGGGCCAGTTGGTCTGTTTGATCAAGCCCCAGTTTGAAGCGGGGAAGGAGAAGGTTGGAAAAAAGGGGGTGGTCCGGGATAAGAAGGTCCACCTGGAGGTCTTGGAGCAATTTTTGCAGCATGCCGCGGCTTGTCAGTTTTATGTAAAAGACCTCACCTTCTCTCCCATCCGGGGACCAGAAGGAAACATTGAATATTTAGGTCACCTGACGGTGACAGAACAGCCCCCTTACTCTGGGGACTTGAAAGCTTTGGTGGAGGCGTCTCACCAACGATTGGAGGGAAATGAACCGTGAAAATTATCCTGTGTCCCAACCCCTTTCGTGACAAAGGATTAAAGGCTGCCAGAAGTACCGAACGTCTGCTCAGTGCCGCGGGTGTTCACACAGAATATTGCTTTCCCTTCCCAGTGGAAAAGTCCAACATTGGGGAGATTGATCCCGCAATCAAAATCAAAGAGATGAAAACGGAGCTGCCGGACGCGGATTTTCTGGTCTGTTTCGGCGGCGATGGGACCATTCTCCACGCGGCTAAGGATGCCAGCAGTTTTGGCGTTCCTATCGTGGGGGTGAACATGGGCAGTGTCGGGTTTATGGCGGAGTTGGAACAAGGAGAGCTTCTTCAGCTGACCCGTCTGATCAGCGGGGAGTACAGCCTGGAAAATCGGATGCTCCTGGACGTGCGGGTCATTCGGGAGGGGCGGGTGATCTTTCGAAGCACCGCACTCAATGACGCAGTTATCACGAAAGGAGCTGTCGCCCGTGTAATCGACTTACAAGTCTATGGAGATAAAATTCTGATTTCCAATGTATTTGGCGACGGCGTCATCTTGGCAACCCCCACGGGGTCCACCGCTTACTCCCTCTCTGCCGGAGGACCCATCGTGGAACCAACGGCGGAGAATATTATTATGACTCCCATCAGCGCCCATACCCTCCAGGCCAAGGCCATGGTTTTGGACAAAAACCGTCTCATTGATATTGTGGTTCCCAAGCAGAGCCGGAAAACCGCATACCTCTCTGTGGATGGGGGAAAAGCCTTTAAGCTCTTCTCTGGAGATACCGTGGAGGTCAGCCGTTCCCGCCGCTGCCTGTGCCTGGTAAAATTATCCGACAAAAGTTTCTACGAGATGATCAACCATAAGTTGGAAAGGAGGAGCCGGGCATGAAAGCCAGAAGGCAGGCGGAGATTCTTGCCATCATTCAGGAGTATGATATTGAAACCCAGGACCAACTGCTGGAAAAACTGCGGGAAAAGGGGATGAAATCCACCCAAGCCACCATCTCTCGGGATATCAAGGAGCTTCACCTGGTGAAAGAGCTCACAGGACGCAGCACCTATAAGTATGCCGTCAGTGAGCGGAAAACCTCCCTGAATGTGGCTGGACGCCTGAACAATATTTTTCGGGAAAGCGTTACCTCCTTTGACAGTGCCCAAAATATTGTGGTGCTGAAAACCATGCCTGGTCTGGCCTCGGCGGCCTGCTCTGCATTGGATGGGATGCACTTGCCCAATATGGTAGGCAGTTTAGCAGGGGATGACACCGCAATCCTCATCATGCGGACCACCCAGGATGCAGAAGAGCTTTGTCTGGAGATTGTAAAAATGTTGGAAAAGAATCCATAAGGATTGGAAAGGGGCGCTGGACCGTGCTTTCTTTGCTCCATATTGAAAATATTGCCCTCATTGACCAAGCCGATCTCTCTTTAGGGCCGGGATTCAATGTCTTGACCGGGGAAACCGGCGCTGGTAAGTCTATTATCATTGACGCCATCAGTGCCGTGCTGGGTGAGCGGACCAGTCGGGATCTCATCCGAACCGGGGAAAAGGCGGCACTGGTCACCGCGCTGTTTCAGTCCCTTCCCGAGCTGCCCTGGTTTCAGGAGAATGGCATCTTTCCCGATGCCAATGGAGAACTGCTCATCTCCCGAAAGATTCAGGCAGACGGAAAGAATCTCTGCCGGGTGGGAGGGATTCCCTGTACCGTAGTTCAGTTAAAGGCTCTGGGCAGCCAACTGATTGATATCCACGGCCAGCATGACGGTCAGCAGCTATTGGATGAAACCTGTCATTTACAGTATCTGGATAATTTTGGTGGTCTACACGCAGCCCTTACCAGTTACCAAGAGGCATACGAAAAACTGGATACCCTGCGCCGGGAGATTGCCTCTCTGCAAATGGATGAGGCAGAGAAAGCACGTCGGCTGGATATCCTTCAGTTTCAAATTGCAGAACTGGAACGGGCAGAACTCCGCCCAGGAGAAGAAGAAGAACTGGAGGCACGAAAAACCATCCTCCGCAGCGCAGACCAGCTGGTGGCCGCAGTGGAAGGCGCTTATGGGGCGATCTTTGGTGATGAGGATCGAGATGGGGCGGCCAGCCTCTTGGCAGAAGCGGAGAGCAGTCTCACACCTGTCATGGACTTTTCCAGTGAACTCGCGCAAGTATCTGGAATCGTGGCGGATCTTCGTTATACGGCGGAAGACGCAGCGGAACGCCTGCGGGATCTGCGCAGCAGCCTCGATTTTTCCCCCAGTGAACTGGACGCGGTAGAGAGCCGCTTGGATCAGCTCCACCGCCTGAAAAAGAAGTATGGTGCCTCTGTCCAGGAGATGCTGTCCTATCTCTCCCGAAGTAGACAGGAACTGGAACAAATTGAAATGGCAGATGATACACTGCTTCAGTTGAAGAAAAAGAGAAAGGAGCAGTTGGCCCAGACCCGGACACAAGCAGAGATTCTTTCTGCCCAGCGGCGGGAAACAGCAGACTGCCTGAAGTCTCGTATTGAGGAGGAGCTCCGCCAGTTGGACATGCCAAAGGTTCGCTTTCAGGTGGAGTTTTCTCAAAAACCTGGAAAACTGGGGCTGGATGAAACTGGGATGGACGAGGTCCGCTTTCTCATGTCCGCCAATGTGGGGGAGAACCTCAAGCCGATCGCCAAAGTGGCCTCTGGGGGAGAATTGAGCCGGATTATGTTGGCGCTGAAAAATGTTTTAGCGGAAAACGATCAGATTATGACCCTTATCTTTGACGAGGTAGACACCGGCGTCAGTGGTCGGGCCGCTGGAAAAGTGGCGGAAAAAATGAGTCGTCTCTCTCAGCGTTGTCAGGTTCTTTGCGTGACGCACCTGGCCCAAATCGCGGCAATGGCGGACAGCCACTACTCTGTTCGAAAAGAGGAAAAAGAAGGTCGAACCTTTACCAATGTGGAAACGCTGGACCGACAGGGACGAAAAGAAGAGCTGGCCCGGCTAACCGGCGGCACCCACCTGTCTACCGCCATCTTAGAGGGGGCAGAAGAACTGCTGCGGGAAGCAGAAACCTTCAAGAATGGCCGTTGACAAACAGGAGAAAATGGTGTAGAATCCATAACAATTAAACACTCTGCCACTGTGATGAAGGGAAGAAGTAGCCTGCGTGCCTGCTGCACAGAGAACCCCTGGTTGGTGAAAAGGGGAGAGCGCCGCCGGTAAAGTTACCTCCTGGAGCAGCTGCCTGAACCTCCTATCCTCTGGGGAGAAGTAGGGTATGTCGGGAGCGCCCGTTATCGCGCAGGAGGTTTGACCGGAAACCGTCAGACCCGCTGAGGCCTCTTTCGTGAGAAAGGGGTAAATAGAGGTGGTACCACGATATTTGTCGTCCTCTGTCATGATCCATGACAGGGGACGTTTTTTCTTCCCCTGTTACATTGAGAAAAGGAGAATTGTCATGCAGATCTATGAAGAACTGAAAGCTCGCGGCTTAATCGCCCAAGTGACGGATGAAGAGGAAATCCGAGAGCTGGTCAACACAGGAAAGGCCACGTTTTACATTGGATTCGATCCCACAGCGGACAGCCTGCATGTGGGGCACTTTATGGCGCTGTGCCTGATGAAGCGTCTGCAAATGGCGGGCAACCGTCCCGTGGTTTTGGTGGGCGGCGGCACCGGATATATCGGAGATCCTTCGGGGCGCACCGATATGCGTTCCATGATGACCCCGGAAACCATCCAGCACAACTGTGACTGCTTCAAAAAGCAGATGGAGCGGTTCATCGATTTCGGAGAGGGAAAGGCCATTATGGTCAACAATGCCGATTGGCTCCTGAAGCTCAATTACATTGATCTTCTCCGTGACGTGGGTGCCTGTTTCTCTGTCAACAACATGCTCCGGGCTGAGTGCTATAAGCAGCGGATGGAGAAGGGCCTGTCCTTCCTGGAATTTAACTACATGATTATGCAGTCCTATGACTTCTACCATCTCTTCCAGGAATATGGATGCAATATGCAGTTCGGCGGCGATGACCAGTGGTCCAATATGCTGGGGGGAACGGAGCTCATCCGGCGGAAGCTGGGAAAGGACGCCTATGCAATGACCATCACCCTTCTGATGAATTCCGAGGGCAAGAAGATGGGGAAGACCGCCTCCGGTGCGGTCTGGCTGGACCCCCAAAAAACCTCCCCCTATGAATTTTACCAGTATTGGCGCAATGTGGGCGATGCAGATGTGCTCAAATGCATTCGAATGCTGACCTTCCTCCCGCTGGAAGAGATCGACAAGATGGACGCTTGGGAGGGCGCACAGCTGAATACCGCCAAGGAGATTTTGGCCTATGAGCTGACCAAGCTGGTCCACGGGGAGGAAGAGGCCAACAAAGCCCAGGAAGTGGCTCGTGGTCTCTTTGCCAAAGGAGGGGATACTGCGAACATGCCCTCTACCGCCCTGTCCGCCGAAGATCTGACCGACAGTTCCATCGGCATTTTGGACTTGATGCTTCGCTGCGGTCTGGTTCCTTCGAAAGGGGAAGCCCGTCGCTTGGTACAGCAAGGGGGCGTGGAAGTTGCCGGAGAAAAGGTAAAAGAGATTTCTGCAGCTTTCACCGCAGAGCAGCTCTCTGGAGAGGGGCTGGTCATCAAGAAAGGAAAGAAGGTATTCCACCGGGCTTATCTGGCCTCTTGATCTCATCGGAAAACAACGTGTCCCAGACCTGTGTTTCTGGGACACGTTATTTTTATACCTGCATATTTTGTTTTGGCTGAGAGAGACTCTTGCCTTTGTACTCTGACAAAAGGAGACCAACAAAGGTACAGCCGATGCCCACCCCGGACAACGGCGTAATGGTCTCGTGGAGAATCAAAACAGAGGTAATAACGGTAATCACCGGGACCATATAGATATAGACGCTGGTTTTTAGAGCGCCTAAAATCTTTACTGCAAAATTCCAAGTGACAAAACAGAGGGCGGAGGCGCCCAGGCCCAAAAAGAGAAGATTGACCAGGTTGGTGGGGATGGTCAACCGCTCCAATCCAAGCCGAAAATCAAAGAAGAATAGGGTAGGGAGCATAAACAGGATGCCATAAAGAAAAACGCGGCGGGTAATCAGAACGGTGGGATATCCCCAGGCGCTGATCTTTCTGGTTAAAATAGAATAGCAGGCCCAAACAAAAGCCGCCAGCAGGGCCAGCCAATCCCCCTTGGGATTCCAGGCCAACTGGGCTCCATTGAAACTGATCAGGCAGATTCCCACGATCGCCACCAGAAAACCTAAAAAGAAATGGAGCCGCAGTTTTTCTTCTCCCCGCAAAAACCAGTGGGTGAGGATAGCCGTCAGAAAGGGTGCAACGGAGAGAATGACCCCCACATTGGACGCCATGGTATATGTAAGCGCGATGTTTTCCAGCAGATAATACAAGCAGATTCCGCACAATCCAGCGGCAGCCAACGTCAGCTCCTGTTTCGGGGAGGTTCCCTTCATTCTCCTGGGGCAGACCAAGAACAACGCCGCCGCCCCCAAAAGGAATCGGAACAATAGAATTTCGATCGGCTGAAAATCCTTCAGCAAAATTTTTGTAGAGATAAAGGTCGTTCCCCAAATAAAGATTGTAAGTAAGGCGGCCAGATGCCCAGGGGTGGTGCGGTCAAATTTCACAGATTTGTGCCTCCTTTGTGCGCCTGCTCCCGGAATATGTCCCGATAGGCACCGGGAGAAAGACCAATGAACCGGCTGAAATAGTTCGTAAAATGACTTTGATCAGAAAATCCCGTCTGAAGTGCGGCCTCTGCGGGAGAGATTCCCTGCTCCAATAACTTTTTCGCGGCTTCAACACGAATATTCTCCAAGTAATGGTAAGGCGTGACACCTTTGGACTTGGTAAAAGCCCGTAAGAGGGTAGATTTGCTCAAGCCGATTTGGTGACAAATCTGGCTCAGGGAAAGCCGCTGCGCAAAGTTTTCCTCCATAAAAGTACAGGCCGTTTCCACCTCCCTACGGCAATCGGACAGGGCAGGGGGAAGGGGATGGTGATACCGCCGCATCAGCTGGGTGAGCAACAGGAGAAAGTATGCTTCTTTTTCAAAGGTTCCCGTCTGCTCCAGAATCATTTTGTGGAGCAGACGGAAAGCACTGGTGATATCCTCGTCCTGAATGACAACAGAAGAAAATCTGGGGCGAGATTTCTCCCCTAAAATGTCTTCTGCCAAAATTTCCATCCGCTCAGGGGAAAGGTTACATGCCTTGTAGTCCAGCATCTCCGGCCCACACTGAGTACAGGCGTGGCTATCCCCAGGATTGAGCAAAAGAAGGGAACCCGGCCGGAGAAGATATGTCTGCTGTCTGCAGGAAAGCCGCCTGGTGCCAGACTCAACAAGTCCGATGACATAATACCCGTGAAAATGGTTGGGAAAGGGCCGCTGGGTTCCTTGCAGGCGGTATGCCTCTATTTGCAGAGATTCATCATAGACAGCAGTCCGAACTGTTTGTTTCATAGAAAAAGCCCCTCCTTAGATGCCTGTGTCCTTATTGTAACACAAAGGCTGAGCAGGTGGCTTGTAAAATATCTTCTTTTTCTACGACATCTCCAACAAAAACGTCCCCTGTTGCCTTAAGACAACAGGGGACGTTCTCTCCTATCACACAGGTTAGCTGGTCAAATATTGACGAACCAACTCCTGCAGCAGTTCATCCCGATCCAGCTTTCGAATCAACGTGCGGGCGTTATTATAGTTCGTGATATAGGTGGGATCCTCCGACAAAATATATCCGACAATCTGATTGATCGGATTATATCCCTTCTCCTTCAAAGCGTCGTAGACAGCCATGAGCGTTGCTCTCATCTCTTCGTTGCGGTCTTGGACCACCTGAAATTTTCGGGTAAATTCAGAATCCATTGGTATCCCCCCAATCACGAGAATCATAATTTATCAAATACATCATACTCCTCAAACGGGAGAAAGTAAAGGGGAAAAAAGTTAAAAACAGGAAATTTTTTCACCGTAAGGTAGCGCCAAAGGCTTTTTCCAGGCTTTCCAGAACGAGTTTTACCTCATCGTCCGCCTCCTGCGCGGTCAGGCTTCGGTCGTCAGCCCGCAGGATCAAATTAAAGGCCACGGATTTCTTCCCTGCCGGCAGGTTACTCCCCTGATAGATATCGAAGAGGGTAACGTCTTTCAAAAGACCCTTCGCTGCGGTGCGGATGCAGGCCTCCAGCGCACCCACTGTGGCTCCCACATCCACAAGGACAGCAATGTCTCGCGTGACTGCGGGGAACTTAGGCAGAGGCGTGTACTCCGGGTCAGAGCCCCGGCTGGCAAACAGAGCGTCGAACTTCAATTCCCCATAGTACAGTTCTGTGTCCACACCATAGTTGGCGGCCACCAACGGATGGATCTGTCCCAGAATTCCCACTTCCTGTCCCTTTACATAGACCTTGGCACAGCGGCCTGGGTGATAGGACGGGTGGCTGTGCTCAGCCTCATAGGTAACCTCTTCCGCCCGGATGCTGGCCAGGATGGTTTCCACCGCACCTTTTAAGGTGAAGAAGGTTTCTTCCGGGCCATAGACCCCCAGAGAGAGCATTTTGGGTTCGTCGGCCATCCCATCCTCCCGCTCAAAATAGGTGCGTCCCAGTTCATAAAGATGGGCGGATTTATTGCGGTAATTGTAGTTCCGGGTGAGAATTTCCAACATGGAGGGCAGAACTGTGGTCCGCATAATGGAGGTGTCCTCTCCCAGGGGATTCATAATTTTCATGGACTTGCGTAAGGGATCGTTTTCGGGGAGGCGAATCTTATCATAATAAGTGGGGCTAATGAAAGAATAGGTGATGATTTCATCATACCCCATTCCCCGGCAGACGCCGCCCAACGTCCGCTCCAGCAGCTGCTCCGGGCTGTATCCGCCCTGGGTTGTGACACCGCGCATAGAGGTAGTGGGAATCTGATTGTAGCCATAAAACCGTGCCACTTCCTCCGCCAGATCGGAATAATGCTCCACGTCTCCACGCCAAGACGGAACGGTGATGGTCTCTCCCTCCGCGCCAAAGCCCAAGGCAGTGAGAATCCGAAGCATTTCCGGCGTGTCGATCTCTGTCCCCAGCAGAGCATTGATTTTTTCTGGACGAAGAAGCAGCTGCTTAGGCTGGGGAACATAGTTGAGAAGATCAATGACCCCGTCCAAAACCTCGCCTGCGCCCAGACGTTCCACAAGCTCACAGGCCCGGTTGACTGCGGGAAGGGTATTGAGGATATCCAATCCCTTCTCAAATTTTGCCGAGGCCTCCGTCCGCATGCCCAGGGCCAGCGCGGTCCGGCGGATGGAGGTTCCATTGAAATTGGCAGATTCAAAGACCACGTCTACCGTGTCCTCTACAATTTCACTGTTCTCACCACCCATGATCCCGGCCAGTCCCACCGCCCGGTGTTCGTCGGCGATGACCAACATAGAGGAATTCAGGTTGCGTACATTGCCATCCAGGGTGGTGAGGGTCTCGCCCTCTTCCGCCCGTCGGACAATGATTTTTCCTCCTTTGACATAACGATAGTCAAAGGCATGCATGGGCTGGCCATACTCCAGCATGACGTAGTTGGTGATGTCTACAATGTTGTTGATGGGCCGCACTCCGGAGGCCCGGAGGCGATCCCGCATCCACTTAGGGGAAGGCCCAATCTTAACATTGCGGACCATTCGTGCGGTATACCGGGGACAGAGATCTGTGGCAGGAATTTCCACATCCAACAGATCAGAAAGATTGCCCGGTCCACCGCCGTTCACCACAGGGTCGTGCAGGGTCAGCGCCTTGCCATAGGTCACCGCGGCCTCCCTGGCAAGCCCAATCACGGACAGGCAATCCGGCCGGTTGGGAGTGATTTCAAACTCCACCACGTGGTCGTCCAGCCCAATGGCAATGCGGATATCATCGCCTGGCTTCAATCCCTTGGCCTTTAGGTCGGGGTCCGATTCCAATAGAAAAATCCCGTCTACCACACTGTACGGCCAGTCGTTGTCCGTCATGCCCAGTTCCTTATAGGAGCAGAGCATGCCATTGGACTCCACTCCCCGGAGTGTTCCCTTTTTTATATGGATTCCCCCGGGCAGGGTGCTGTTATCTTTGGCCACCGGGACCAAGTCCCCCTGGGAAACGTTCTGTGCCCCTGTGACAATTTGAAGGGGAGTGCCTTCTCCCACATCCACCTGACAAATCCACATGTGATCGGAGTTTTCATGGCGCCTGATCTCCACCACGCGGCCAACCACCACGTTGGAAATTTCTTCCCCTTCTACCTCTGTAACCTCCACCTTGGAGCCGGAGAGGGTCATATCCTCGGCAAAAGCCCGGTCTTTGGCCTCCACGGGGACAAACTCATTCAGCCATTTTCTTGACAGTAACATCGTAGCACTCTCCTTTCTTAAAACTGCTCCAGGAAGCGGACGTCGTTTTCAAAAATCAAGCGCAGGTCAGCAATCTTAAACCGGCGCATTGCCATGCGCTCCAGCCCCATGCCGAATGCCCAGCCTGAATAGACTTCGGGATCAATGCCGGACATCTCCAAGACCTTGGGGTGGATCATCCCGGCACCCAGCACCTCAATCCAGCCCTCTCCCTTGCAGGTGGGACAGCCTACACCGCCGCATTTATGGCACTGGACATCCATCTCACAGGAAGGCTCTGTAAAGGGGAAGTGGTGGGGACGGAACCGGGTTTTGGTGCCTGCTCCATAGAGCTGCTCCATCACAGCGTTCAAGGTTCCCTTCAGGTCCGCCATGGTAATGTTCTTATCAATCACCATGCCCTCCACCTGGTGGAACATAGGGGAATGGGTGGCATCTACCTCATCCTTCCGGTATACCCGGCCAGGGGCCAAGATGCGGATGGGGAGAGGCTTGGTCTCCATGGCATGGACCTGCATGGGAGAGGTCTGGCTGCGGAGCATCACCCGACTGTCCTGATCGAAATAGAAGGTATCCGACCAGTCTCGGGAAGGATGGCCCTCCTCTGCGTTCAGACGGTCAAAATTGTAGTATGCCAATTCCACTTCCGGGCCATCCAGAATGGTAAAGCCCATCCCCACAAAAATGTCCTTGATTTCGTCCAGGGCAATATACATGGGGTGCTGATGTCCCAGCTTGGTCCGTTGACCAGGGATGGTTACATCCACCGCCTCTGCTTCCAGGCGGGCCTCCAGCTTAATTTCCTCAATCTTTTTTTTCTGGGCGTCAATCTCCGCGGTCAGTCTTTCCCGCACTTCATTGGCCAGCTGACCAATGACAGGGCGCTCTTCCGCGCTGAGCTTTCCCATTTGCTTGAGCACAGCGGTGAGTTCTCCCTTTTTGCCCAGGTATTTGACCCGAAGTGCCTCCAAATCCACCGATTCCTTGGTGACGGCCAAGGCGGCCAAGGCCTCTTGTTTGATCTTTTCCAGTTGTTCCTTCATTCTGCTTCCTCCCAAATAAAAAAGCCCTTCCTCCCGTAAAAACGGGACGAAAGGCAACATTCTTCCGCGGTACCACCCGAACATTCGTACAGAAACCCATACGCACTTCATTGTCTGATAACGGTGGACCAACCGCCGGCGTATTTCCCCGCCGAAACTCCAGGGCGAACCAAGCAGCCGTTTCCCGGAACGGCTTTCAGCCGATGACCGTTCCTCTCTGATGGCAGTGGGTCTGCTATTTTCCCCTTCCTTGTCTTTCACAGTGACGCAAGTTTACCATAAAAAAGGTTGAAATGCAAGGAGGAAAATCCTATAATAGGGGGCAGAATTGCATAAAAAATGATTTTTGGTCGGGGAGGGCACCGCCATGGTCCAGGTAACACGAGAATTTGTCCATCACTGCCTGCCCGTGCGGAAACGGGACGGGCACAAGGGAACCTTTGGAAAGGTGCATATTTTGGCAGGCAGCGTGGGGCTGACCGGCGCGGCTGCGCTCACCGCCGCCGCCGCAGTTCGCACAGGCTCTGGTCTGGTATCTCTGTCGGTTCCTCCAGAGATCTGGCCCGTGTTGGCGGTGAAATGCCAGGAGGCTATGCCGGCTCCTGTGGCGCGATTTGAGATTCTTCTGGAAAATATGAACCAATGCAACGGGGTTCTCATTGGACCGGGCTTGGGCAGAAGCCGAAAGACGGATGTGCGCACCTGTCATTTGGTGGAGCGGCTTCAGACCCCGCTGGTTTTGGATGCCGATGGTATAAACGCGGTGGCAGAACATATAGATGTTCTGGACACCAGGCGTGGCCGTCTGACGGTCCTGACCCCTCACGATGGGGAATTTCTCCGGCTGAGGCAGGGGAAGGCCATTGGCCCTGATCGTGAGGCCGCTGCTTTGGCGTTTGCCCGTCAGCACGGCTGCGTGTTGGTGCTGAAGGGGCACCGAACCATCACCGCCTTTCCCGATGGGGAGACCTTTGAAAATACCACTGGAAACCCCGGTATGGCCAAAGGCGGCAGCGGAGATGTGTTGGCGGGAATGATTCTCTCCCTGCTGGGGCAGGGAATCCCGCCCAAAAAGGCAGTCCCGTCAGCGGTTTGGCTCCATGGCGCGGCAGGGGATCTGGCAGCAGCCTCCTTTGGAGAGTATGGAATGACCCCAAGTGACCTTCTCCAGAACATCCCGGCCGCTATCCAGGGGGCCATGTCGTTCCCGGTGGACTAAAACCACAAGGAGGAACTTCCTTTGCGCATGAAATTGTTTTGCGCACCCATTGTTTGTCTGCTTTTGGCCGCACTCTTGGGAGGATGCAGCAAAACTGAGTCAGAAAATGATCTGGCCCTTCAGCTGCGGTCCGATTTCTTGGCGATGGACGGCTGTTCCGGTACCATGGATGTGACGGCGGACTATGGCCAGCGAGTATATGAATATACCGTCTCGTTTTCCAGCACCCAGAAAGACGGCATGACCTTGGTCATCACCGCACCGGAGGAGGTTGCCGGCATCACAGCAACGGTGGAAAATGGCCAGACCTTCCTGAAGTTTGACGGCGTGCAGCTGGAAACCGGTCCCCTCAACGCAGATGGACTATCTCCCTTGGACGCTTTGCCAGCGTTCATCGCCGCCATGCAATCTGGTTATATCGCGGAGACAGGAAGCGAGATGTTGGGAGAGACCGAGACCCTCCGCCTCTGCTGCCGAGAGCCAGAAAAGCCCGCGGGAGAGGGGCTGGAGACCGTGTTATGGTTTGATAAAGCACAGAAAACCCTTCTACGGGGAGAACTCCGCAGCGATGGAACCACAGTGGTTCGATGTGAGTTTTCTGCCTTTATAGTAACAAAATCCACAACAGAGAAAGGATAGTGTGGTACAATGGAATCACAAAAGAAACGGACTTGGGCTGAGGTATCCATGGAAAAATTGGCCCACAACTACCACGCGCTGCGTCAGTTGACTCCTTATGGAACCAAGTTTATGGGGCTGGTTAAGGCAGATGCCTATGGCCATGGCGCTGTCCCTGTGGCAAAGAAGCTGGAAGAGTTGGGGGCGGACTATTTGGGGGTCGCCTGCTTGGACGAGGCGATTGAACTTCGGGAGGCGGGAATCCAAGCGCCGATCCTGATCCTGGGATGTACCCCTTCCTTCTATGGGAAAGAACTCATGCAGTATAACATCACCCAGGCCTGCTACGACCTGTCCTATGCCAAAGCCCTTTCTGCCGAAGCCCAGAGCGCGGGAGGAACCATTACAGTCCATATCCAATGTGACACCGGCATGACCCGGTTGGGCTTTTTGTGTGACGAGGCCCACATGACACAGTCTGCCCAGGAGATTACGGAAGCGGTCAGACTTCCTGGTCTTCATGCCGAGGGAATCTTTACCCATTTCTCCGATTCCGACGGCAGTGAGGAATACACCATGATGCAGTTTAACCGGTTCCTGGATATCATACAAAAGGTGAAGGAACTGGGCTATGAATTTGCCATCCGTCACTGTGCCAACAGCGCGGCTACGCTCCTGTATCCGGCCACATATCTGGATATGGTCCGCCCGGGCATTGTCCTCTATGGCCATTTTCCAGACCGTACAATGGACCCCGGTCTTTGCGACCTGGTCCCCGTACTGGAACTGAAAAGCCGTGTCGCCACCGTTCGGACAGTCCCTGCCGGAACCCCGGTGAGCTATGGGCGCACCCACACACTCCAGCGGGACTCCCGCTTGGCAGTGATTCCCATCGGCTATGGGGATGGATATTGCCGGGGCTTTTCCAACCGGATTACTGTACTTCTCCATGGAAAAAACGTCCCTGTGACGGGCAGAATCTGCATGGATATGTGTATGGTGGATGTTACGGACCTGCCCGATGTCAAAGAAGGAGACGTGGCCATCCTCTACGGCAGTGATCAGACAGGAAGCCAACCTGTGGAGGCCGGCGCCGAAATCATGAACACCATTTCTTATGAGCTGCTTTGCGTTCTTACCAAACGAATTCCCCGCATCTATCTGTAACCGACACGGTTCCCGAAAAAGAACCGTCTGCATAGGATAGAGCAAGGGAAGGAGACGGAGCATGGATCTACTCCGTTCTGGCCAGAGGCGGTGACTTTTTTCCCCCTTGGGGTATAAAGGCCGCCTGTCCGTGGGAGAATCATAGTAACCGCGTTACATAGGATAAGATATCCATGTAACGCAGGATTCTACTTCCGGCGGAGTGTGAGCTTTTGTGGATAATAGCGTAAAGCGTGGAGATATCTTTTATGCTGACCTGAGCCCAGTGGTGGGCAGTGAACAAGGGGGCGTTCGTCCGGTGCTCATCGTGCAGAATGACACCGGCAACCGCCACAGCCCGACTGTCATCGCGGCAGCCATCACCTCCCAAACCGGGAAGGCAAAGCTGCCCACGCACATTGAATTGGCGGCCCGGCAGTTCGGTTTGCCGAAGGACTCCGTGATCCTGTTGGAACAGATTCGGACCCTGGACAAAAAACGCCTGCGGGAACACATGGGCCGGGTAGACGGCCCCATGATGCACCGGGTAGACGCTGCCATCGCTGTGAGCTTTGGACTGCATCCAGATACTCTCGTCTAAACAAGTGGTTACGGGCATCCCGGCACAATGTTTGCCGGGAACGCCCGTCACGCAAGACCGTTTGTACAAAAAACTTGTACTTACTGTATCATCCCTTGAATGTCTTCGTGTCAGGATATTTAGGGGATGATAGGAAAGGGCCCTTGGGAGTCTTCCCAAGGGCCCTTTCAACTTATTAGTTAATATAATATGTCGCATATTAAAACCTCTTTTTGTTTTTATATTTATCTTTCGACAAATATATGCTAACATAACTAAAAAGGAGGTGATTCTATGCGTATTGTCTCAATCTTTCTCGCCACTCTTGTTCTGATCTTCAGCCTGTCCGCCTGCCAAATTGTAAACGAAGAGGAACTGGCGACCATTCGGGAGGAAGGGTACCAGCAGGGGAAAGAAAGCGCGGAAAGGGATTCTGCCTCGGCACTTTCCGCACAATATGACGCTGGGCACGAAGAAGGCTACCAAGCAGGCTATCAAAAAGGTCGGGAGGACGGGCTAAAGGAGGCCGCACAAAAAGCCAAAGCGGACAAAGCAAAGGAGGAAAGCAATCCCCAATCCAAAACCAGCACAGCAGCATCTTCCAGCGGGAACAGCACAACCACCAGTCAGGGGACGCAGACCGCCACAGTATATGTGACAGATACTGGGTCCAAATACCATCGATATGGCTGCCGGTATCTCCGGGAGAGCTGCCACGCGCGGACGCTTTCGCAGGCCAAGGGGCAAGGCTATACGGCTTGTTCCGTTTGCAACCCACCGGCATAAAGCGCTTCCTGTTTTTCGCATAAAAACAAGGCATGCCAATAGGCCATGCCTTATTTTTATGCATTACAGTACTGGCAGCAAGCTGTCATGGTTTGTTTCATAGCAAAAGGTCGTCGCCCTCTTATAAGGTAAAGTCCTTCCCATCCAGATGGCAAAAATCCGGTGTGACCGGCCGGGGCGGCACCCGTTTCAGCGGGTCATATCGAAACGCAGAACAGGCTCCTGCCAAAGGGATCACGCCCTTTTTCTTGCAGAGGACGGTATCAGGTGTAACGGCTTTTCCCCGTTGACAGTAGGAACAACTGGGCTCGATTTTTTTTACAAACAACATCGGGGATTTCCCTCCCTGTTTTTTACGGTATGCGTTTATTATAGCGGGTGCTTTTTGACTTTTCCACTCTTTTCTGGTCGAAGAAGAAAAAATAGATACCAGCCATTCCCCAAAGGGCCAGAACTTCCTGTCCAAGCAGGCTGGGGGCCGCCAAAGGCGTGACGGGGGCCATTGCAGGCAGCGAGAGGGGAAAGAGCAGCATCACCAGAGCCGTTATACCAGCGGAAAGGAGGCCATGCAGAAATTTAGCGCGGAGATAGGGCCCGGATGGTACCCCGGCCTCCCGCCAAAAGGGCAGAGACTGGCAGTGTACTGACAGACCACCCCATCCCAAGATAAACGCCGCCAGAGGCAGCGACAAAGGGGAAGATACCCCATCCCTTATGGACGCGGTACCTGTGGAAAGCTCCATAAGGCCAACACAAAAACTCCGGCACAAAACAGGGGCGTTTTCTCCAGGAAGCAAACTGGAAAGTACGTTGACCAGAAAGGGCAACAGGCCGGAACAATCTGCCAATCTGGTCAGAACCGAAAAGAGAATCACATAGGCACAGACCCCCAGGGTAGAGGAAAAAGCATTGCGGACACACTGGGGAAATTCTGTTGTCAGAGGAGCGCGGGCGGGCCGCTCCCTTTTCCTCGTTTCTTCTTGGGCAGTCTCCTTGCCGAAAACATGGAACAGGATACCCAGCAATACGGCCGCTGTCAAATTTGCGCCCAACAGGAGAAATCCCGCCTCCTTCGCCCCAAAAACGCCCACTCCAGCGGCACCAATGAAAAAAGCAGGGCCGCAGTTATTGCAAAAAAGGGAGAGCCGCCGGGCCTCCGTCTGGGAACACTCCCGCCGCTGTACCAGCTGTGCAACGGTTCTGGCTCCCACGGGATAGCCACCAATCAAGCCAAGGCTGAGTGCGGCTGCACCGGCACCCCCGACACCAAACAAAGGCCGCATGAAGGATTCCAGCGGACGAGCACAGAGCCCAGCCAGGCCGGTGGAGATCAAAAGAGAGGAGAGCACAAAAAAAGGAAACAGAGACGGGATCAGCACATCCACACAGAGGGAAATCCCCTCCCGTGCCGCTGCGACGCTCTCCTCTGGAAAGAGAAAGAGGAGCAGGCCCACAAGGAGCAGGCCCGCGCCTTCTATCATTGCTCGTCCATGCTTTCTCATAGGACACCTCCTGCGCGTGGTTCTAAAGGGTATGCATTTGGACGCCAAATCTTGCCTGTCCCCCCCTTGTGTCATGGAATAAGATCCGCTATAATAGACCCAATAAACTGGAAATGGAGATTCCCAATGAAGAAAAAGCTTTCTTTTTTCTTGGCTTTTTTGATGATTTTGTCCATGGCAGGTTGTACAGCAGGCCAGCCGGAGGAACCCCCGCATGTGTCAAAAAGCAATTTTATGCTGGATACCTACATTGAGATCACACTCTATGACTGGACCGATGCCAGCACCATTGATTTGGCTTTTGATGAAATTCGCCGCCTGGAGTCTCTGCTCAGTGTGGAACAGACCGGCAGTGATCTGGACCGCCTGGCCAAGGCAGCCGGGGAAGAATGGGTGGAGATTTCCCCCGAAACAGAAGAGGTCCTCCGCCTGTCAAAAGAATACGCAGCCCTTTCAGAGGGATACTTTGATGTGACCACAGGGCCACTGGTTTCCCTTTGGAACATTCACAACGAACAGGGGCACTATCCCTCCCAGGCGGAGTTGGAACAGGTCCTGCCGCTGATTGACAGCGATGATCTGCTGGTGAAGGAGGGACATGCCTTTTTGGCCCGGAAGGGGATGGTGGCCAACTTAGGGGCCATCGCCAAGGGTTATATTGCAGACCAAGTGAAGGAGCTCTTGGTTGCACAGGGGGTAGAACATGCGGTTTTGAACTTGGGACGAAACATTCTGCTCATTGGAGACAAGCAGGAAGGGACAGCATTCACAATAGGAATTCAGGACCCCAATGAGGAGGAAGGTGTTTTGGCGGATGTGGTGTCTGCGACTGGAAAGAGCATCGTTACCTCAGGGATCGATGAACGATATTTCACCTACCAAGGGAAAAAATATCACCATATCTTGGACCCTTACACCGGATTCCCGGCAGATACCGGCCTGGCCTCTGTCACCATTCTGTCAGATACCTCAGCCCAGGGCGATGCCTTGTCCACAACGTGCTTCCTATTGGGCATAGAGAAAGGAATGGCGTTGGTAGAGCAGTTGGACGATGTGGAAGCACTTTTCATTACGACGGAAGGAGAACTCATTCCGTCTTCCGGCTATTCAAATTATCAGGTACAGCAATAAAAGACTTGAAAAGGACCACGGAAGAACTTTTTCTTCCGTGGTCCTTTTCCTCCCTTGCCTCATTCTTATGAAAAAATATTCTTTCTGAACAAAAAATAAAAAGATAATTAAAGTTTCTATAAATCAATTGACAAGGAAAAAAGACTTATTTATTATGGCGATGCCGAGTTTTTCCCTTCCCAACAGAATGCGGTGTGTACCTTTCAAAATTGTAAGGTTTCAGCCTAAAATGTAAGGAGAAGCTATGGCTGTCTCATTGTATTAAGGGTATAATATAGGCGAATTGATATAAATCCGGAGGGATCGCAATGACACTACTTGAAGTAAAAGCATTGAAAAAAACCTATAATACCCGACTGGGCGGCCATCTGGTCCCCGCCCTGACCAATGTGACCTTTTCTGTGGAGAAGGGGGAATACTTAGCCATCATGGGAGAATCGGGCTCTGGAAAGACCACACTGCTGAACATTGTGGCTTCTTTGGATCAGCCCACTGGAGGTCAGGTTCTTCTGGAGGGAAAGGATATTGGAAAAATCCGGGAGCGTGACTTGGCAGAGTTTCGCCGGAAAAATCTGGGGTTCGTTTTCCAGGATTTTAACTTATTGGACACCTTTTCTCTGCGGGACAACATTTACCTCCCCTTGGTCCTGTCTGGCATGCACCATGAGGAAATGGCCCGCCGGCTGGCCCCTCTGGCAAAAAAGCTTTCCATCGAGGACATTTTGGAGAAATATCCCTATGAGGTCTCCGGCGGGCAAAAGCAGCGGGTTGCTGTGGCCCGTGCCTGCATCACAGATCCCCGGCTTCTTCTGGCAGATGAACCCACAGGTGCGCTGGACTCCCGGTCCGCAGATCAGCTCTTGGACCTTTTTGAGCAGATCAATCGGGAAGGGCAGACCATCCTCATGGTGACCCACTCCGCCAAAGCGGCCAGCCGCGCCAGCCGGGTCCTTTTCATTAAGGATGGAGAGGTGTTCCATCAGCTCTACCGGGGTGGACGCACCAATGAGGCGATGTTCACACAGATCGCGGACACCTTAACCGCCCTGGCCACGGGGGGTGCTGACCGTGGGTAAACTCTTTTTCCCCAAGATGGCCGCCGGAAATTTGGTCCGTAACCGCCGCTTTGTGTTTCCCTACTTGCTGACAGGGATCATTACTGTGGCTATGTTCTATAATATTACCTTTCTGGCTTGGCACCAAGAAATTCGGAATATGCCTGGAGGAGACACAATCCCTGCCATTATGTATTTGGGAACTATTGTGGTCGGGATTTTTTCCATCATATTTTTGCTGTATACCAACAGTTTTTTGATCAAACGGCGGCATAAAGAAATCGGCCTTTACAACATTTTGGGCATGTCGAAGCGGCATATTGCAGTGGTTCTCTTATGGGAGACGCTGTATACCTGCCTGGTCACCATCGTTGGCGGCATTCTGCTGGGGATTCTTCTGTCCAAGCTGCTGCTCCTGCTGCTTTACAAAATTTTGTTCTTTACCGTGCAGTTTGGTTTTTCGGTGAACTTTACCTCTGTGGCTGTTACCGCCGCCCTGTTTGCGGGGATCTATCTGGTGGCCCTAATGCGCAACCTTCTGCACGTCAGCCTTTCCAAGCCGGTAGAGCTCCTGCGGGGAGGGAACGTGGGGGAAAAGGAACCGAAAACGAAAGTTCTCCTGACAATAGTAGGCCTTATCACCCTGGGGGCCGGCTACTACATCGCCATCACCACAGAGTCCCCGCTGGATGCGCTGATGCTGTTCTTCTTAGCCGTTATCCTGGTCATCGTCGGGACCTACTGTCTGTTTACCGCAGGTTCCATCGCGTTCTTAAAGGCCATGAAAAAGCGGAAAAACTACTACTATCAGGCCAAGCATTTTATTGGGGTCTCGGGGATGCTCTATCGAATGAAGCAAAATGCCGTGGGTCTGTCCAATATTTGTATTCTTTCCACCATGGTCTTGGTGATGCTCTCTACCTGCGTGTGTATGTATCTTGGGGTAGGAGACGTTCTCAACGCAATGTATCCCCATGATATTACCCTCTCTCAGTCCTGGGTGGAGTCCGAAGGACCATCAAAAGAAGAATGCAGAGAAACCGTCCTTACCTTAGCCCAGCAGCATGGTCTGCGGCCGACAAAAACGCAGGAAGTAGATATCCTGCGTATGATGAATACCACTGCGGAGGGGTCCAACCTTTCAACGACAACCCGGGATGACCACCTGGGGGACCTGGTGTATACCGAAGTTATGACCGCAGACAGCTACACCCAAATCACAGGAACGCCTCTCTCCTTAGGGGAGAATGAAGCAGCGATTTACACCACAGAAAACGACGGCACATGGCATGAGGTGACTCTCTTCGGAAAGTCTTTTTCCATTGCAGCATGGCTGCCAGAATCGCCCACTGGGAAACACAGTGCCTACTCAGACCGGGAAATGATTCTTGTGGTGCCAGATGCCAGCACGTTGGAAGAAGTGTTCCAGCTGCAACTGCAGGATGAGAGCTTATCCAGCAATGTCTATTGGGAGTTCTCGCTGGACTTTGATGGCTCGGAAAAGGAGTCCGTGGAAGCGCTGTACAAAGACATCCGTCAGATGACCTTTGAGACGGAGGGAAACTACATGGTAAGCTGCCGGCCGGCGCAGGAAAGTGAATTTTATTCCATGTATGGTGGCCTCCTCTTCCTCGGTTTGTTCCTGGGCGCTCTGTTCCTGATGGCCACAGTTTTGATTATTTACTATAAGCAGATTTCGGAAGGGTACGAGGACAAAGCGCGTTTTGCCATCATGGAGAAGGTGGGCATGAGCCAGCAGCAAATCAGAAGCGCCATTCGAAGCCAAGTCCGTGCTGTCTTTTTCCTCCCACTTCTCGGCGCGGTGATCCATTTGCTGGCTGCGTTCAAAATGATCACCAAACTCATGTCTGCACTGAACCTTACCAATGTCTCTCTGTTCGCGCTGTGCTGCCTGGGAACCGTTGTCGTATTCGGCATAGGATATTTCATCATTTATCACCTGACAGCCCGGACATACTATAAAATCGTCCGATAAACATTCTATCCAATCACACAGAAATGAGAGATCTTCATGGCAGCGAAAAAGCAATACACCGCCTTTCAATGGAAATGCTTCATGGCGTTTCTCATGGTTTTGGACCATCTGCCCTATATTCCTGGGTTGGTACCTCCCACAGTAACAGGCATATTTCATGTACTCACCCGATGTGTGGGCGTGTGGTTTGCCTACTTGGCAGTGGAGGGGTTCCTGCATACCAAAAGCCGGGTCCGGTATATGGCGCGCTTGTTTGTTTGGGCCGGGATCATGGCGCTGGGCAACGCTCTCTATAATACGATCGGCGCGTCCCGGGGGCTTCACCTGTCCAACAATATCTTTCTCACGTTGGCACTGGGCGTCCTGATGCTTAACATTTTGGTAGGCAGCAATCCGGCGACCCAGTGGGGGGTGCGTCCCCGGTCCGCAGGGGAGTGGACACTCCGTCTTTTCGGCGTAATCCTTGTCTTGGCAGCCAGTCTTTTCTCCGAAGGCGGTATCCTGATTCTTCCCTTTCTTCTCATCACTTATTTGTGCCGGGAACGGATGGTCCTGCGCAATGTACTCTATTTTGCGCTGTCCGCTGTGCTGTTTCTTCTGGTTTTTGTCCCTTACCCCACAGCGCAGGAGACCCTGCAAATGTTGGCATTTAACTCGGATTTTCTGTTTATTACGGTCCTGCCCGTCCTTTCTCATTATGATGGCACACGAGGGCCTAATACCAAGGGAAGCAAATACTTTTTCTATGTGTTTTACCCTCTGCACCTTTGGGTGATTGGGATTCTCGCCTTGTGGTTAGCTTGAACTTAAAAATTGGCACAGCCGTGGAAAGCATTGCGCTTTCCACGGCTGTGCGGTATGATAAAGAAAAGAAAGGGGGCATCAGGCCCATGTACCGGATCTACCTGGTGGAGGATGATCGAGTGATTGCCAAGACCATTGCAGACAAATTAACCGCCTGGAACTTCACCGTAAAATGCACCCAGGACTTCTCCTCTATTCTGGGAGAATTTGTGGAATTCCAGCCCCACCTTGTCCTCATGGATATCACCCTGCCGTTTTTCAATGGATACCACTGGTGTCAGGAAATTCGTAGGGTTTCCCAAGTCCCGATCCTTTTTCTGTCCTCGGCCGCAGAAAACGTCAACATTGTGATGGCCATCAATATGGGGGCAGACGACTTTATTGCAAAGCCCTTTGACCTCTCGGTGCTTCTGGCAAAAGTCCAGGCTGCCCTTCGCCGGGCGTATGACTATCAAGGACAGAGTCATTTGCTGGAACACAACGGTGCACTGTTCAGCAGTCTGGAATGTTCCGTGACCTATGAGGGAAAGAAGGTTGAGCTCACCAAAAATGAAACCCGTATGATGCAGGTGCTCTTGGAGAATAAGCCCAACGTAGTGTCCCGGGATACGCTGATGGCAGCCCTCTGGGCTTGTGATTCCTACGTGGATGAAAACGCATTGTACGTAAACATCACAAGATTACGAAAAAAGCTGGAACGTATTGGGCTACGGGAATTCATTCAAACCAAAAAAGGCATTGGATACATGGTGAAGTAGTATGAATGACACACCGCTTTTTGGCGCTTGGTTGGCATCTCGAAAGCTGGTTGCGGCAGCGGGACTGTTTTGCGCTCTGTCGGGGGTGCTGATCTTTTGGCTCTATGGACTGCCGGGAGAGGCCATTGCTTACCTGCTCTGCCTGTGCTGTATCGGAACTTCCTTCTGGGCCGTACTGAGCTTTGTGCGGTTTTGGAGAAAGCACAAAATCCTTCAAAAGATGGAGGAAGCAATTTTTGTGACAGCGGAAGACCTGCCGGAGACCACCACATTGATTGAGGACGACTACCAACATTTGATCCAACGGCTGGTGCGGGAAAACCGTCAGCGACAAGCTGCGGCAGACAGCATGCTGGAAGATTTGACCTCCTACTATACTCTCTGGGTCCACCAGATCAAAACACCCATCGCGGCAATGGACCTGCTGTTACAGGCAGGGCCTGACAGAGCCACGGAAATGGAAATCGAACTGCAGAAAATTGCACAATATGTGGATATGGTACTTCAGTACCTCCGCCTGGACAGCACGGCCAAGGATTTGGTTCTCCAGCGATGTCAGCTGGATGCGGTGGTGCGGCAGACAGTGAGAAAATATGCCAAGTTCTTCATTTTGAAAAAGATCCAGCTGGTGTTTCAGGAGACAAAATGGGAAGTTTTAAGTGATGAAAAATGGCTCTGCTTCCTGCTGGAACAGCTGCTGTCAAACGCTTTAAAATACACGCCGGAAGGCGGGAAAATATCCATTTTTCTGGATGGGGAAACAAACCTGGTGATTGCAGATACCGGCATAGGAATTGCACCGGAGGATTTGCCACGGGTGTTTGAAAAAGGGTTTACTGGAAACAACGGCCGTATGGACAAAAAAGCCACTGGCATTGGGCTCTACCTTTGCCGGCGGGTCACCAATCTGCTGGGCCATACCATTTCCATTGTATCAGAACCAGGCGTAGGGACCCAGGTTCGCCTCGGACTGGGCCGGCCGCAATTCGATATCGAATAAACCAATGACCCGCTGTCTTCTCTGGAAAAAGACAGCGGGTCATTGATTTATGATCAGGTTGTTTTTGCCGCTGGATGCCGCCAGGCGAGCCGCAGAAAACGAAACGCGAGAAACACTCCGCTCAGGAGCAGAAAGAAGTAAAAACTGACTGTCCGGCTCAGCAGCATGGCGCTGGGGAGAAGGGCTCCCGGGAAGATTGTTTGATATAGCAAGAGAAACCCTCCCTCTGTGAGACCAACCGCGCCAGGCAGGGGCAGGGAGGACACCGAGAGAAACAGAACGCCCTGCAGCCCAACCATCGCCCAAAAAGACTGTCCCTGCAGCCCAAAAGCCAAGTAAACCCAGAACGGAACACTGTGGTAAGCTGCCAACTGTACAAGAGAGGTGAGAAACATCTTACCCAGCTGCCGTTTATGGGTACGGTAACACCTGGTACATTGCCGCAAATCCTTCCACTGCTTTTCTCCCCAGCGTCTCCAGCCTTCTGCGCGCTGGGGAAAAAGGCGGCGCGCTGGCCGCATCAGCCATCCCCAAAGAGTGGGAAGGGCCCGTGGAGAGAACACCGCACCGCACAGAGCCACCACCACCAGCAGATTGAGCACTGCGCCAAATGCAAAGCAGAGCCACACGCCGTTCCCCAGGCGGATCAGCTGCGCATGGTGCAGGAAAAAACCAACACTGGCCCAAAAAACCGCAGCCAACTGAAAGGAGAAAAAGTCGGTCAGCAGCGCCAGGGCGCCAGGTGCTGGTGCGTGTCCGTCCCGATACATGGCATAGAGCTGCATCGGCTGACCACCAGAAGCAGAAGGGGTCACGGAACTGAAGAAAAACCCCGTAATGGCGTAGAGAAGGCAGGAGGCGTACGGCGCCGGAGAGCCAAACAGTCCCAAACCAGTTTGAATGTTTTTGGCTTCACAGCAGAAAAAGAGCATCATGCAGGCCGCGCCCACAGCCAGCCAGGACCATTCCGCCTGACCCAGCGCGGTCCATAGCTTGCCCGGGTCCTGGTCGGACAGAAGGATATAAAATGTAAGTCCCAAGAGGGCCAGAAACATCCCTCCACAGGCAATGCCTTTTTTCCAATGTAATTTATTCATACAGGTCTAATGTCTGAAAGCGAAACCCCTGTTCCAGCCACTGGGGCAACAGGGTTTGCAATGCTTGAATGGTCCGACCCGGCGCGCCGGCATTTCCCCGTCCATCATGCAGACAAATGACCGCGCCTGGATAGGCGCGAAGCCGCAGACGCCGGGCAATCTCGTCCGGCGTCATGCTCCGCTTCCAATCTTGGGCCATCACATCCCAGAGGACCAGCCGCAGATGGCGCGCTCGGATTTGACGGAGGGAGGCCCAGTTCACCACACCCCAAGGTGGACGGAAATATTGCGGCGAGATACCCAACTGGGCAAGGGCCTCCAATCCGTCTGAAAAATCAGACCGGGTCTGTTTGGGTGTCATGAGATAGGCACTGCGGTGAGATGCAGAGTGAAACCCAATGAGATGTCCCTCCGCCTGCATTCTCTGGATCAGCGCGGGATTTTTCCGGGCAAACTCTGTCACCACGAAAAATGTGGCTGGGATATGGTAGCTTGCCAGCAGGTCCAGCAGAATAGGGGTATATTCCGGATGTGGTCCGTCATCAAACGTAAGATACAGTGTCCCTTCCCGCCAGCGGTTTCTCCGCCCCATCCGGTGCCGCGTCTTTTGCCAGGTGGAGGGGAGAAAGGCATAACTCCCGACGGTCAGTCCCCCCACCAAAAAAAGCGGAATCAACATACAGCCCGCCTTGTCTCTGCAAAACGGTCCAAAGGGGTCGTCTGGTCCAGACTTCGCAGCGCCACCGCCATTCGCTGCTTCATATCCTCCAATGCCTCCGGGTCCCGCAGAAGAGAGAGCACCTCTGAGGCCTCTTTCCCTTTGTCCCAAAGGACTTTCCCAAATCCCTGCTGTTCAATATAAGCGGCATTGGCCTCCTCCTGCATGAGGAAGGGGCGGAGCAAGCACATAGGGGTTCCCGTATGGATTGCCTCAAACGTGGTGATTCCTCCCGCTTTTGTCAGAAGAAGATCGGCCCGCGCCATATACTGGGCCACCTTCTGGGTAAATCCGATGACCTCAAAGGAGGGATAAGACTTCGTCAGTTCCCGGCGGAGACTCTCATTCTGCCCTGTAATCACCGTGACGTGGAGATCAGAGGCCGCGTCCAGTGCGGAGAGCAGTTCTTCCGCCCGGGGGATCAGTCCCAATCCACCGCCCATCACCAGCACTTCCTTGGGAGAGGAGGATGCATGGAACTGAAACTGAAATGCCTGCCGCACAGGAATTCCACTGACAACTACACGCTCGGCCGGGATTCCCCTGCGAAGAAGTTGAAGCCGGGTGGACTCATCCCCTACGAAATAGCAGTCTGTTCCAGGGGCAATCCACTCACTGTGGGCGTCCAGATCCGTAATGTAAGTATAAAGGGGCAGGGTGCTCCCGGTGGTCCGCTTGTAGGCGGAGATATATTGGGAGCTGAGCGGCAGGGTTGAGATCACCAGATCCGCCTGGCTTTCATACAGCAGTTGGTCCAATTTTTGAACCATCGTTCGCTTCATCGGGGTACAGCGGTAACGGCCCGCCATTCGATTGAGCATATTATAGACGCCAGAGCAGTAGTTGACGGTAAAATCAAAACAGCCGTAGACCAGTCTGTGCAGCTGGGGAAAGCAGTCCTCCACAATATCCAGCACAGTCACAGATGCGGTGGGCTCCTGGCGGAGGATCTCCTCCTGCACTGCCTGGGCTGCGGCAATGTGCCCCATGCCAAACTGTCCGGTGAAGATTAAAACATGCATGCGTTTCCCTCCTTCTGGGGTTTTGTATCCCGGTTTTCCCGGCATCTTTAGTATAGCAGGGGAATCTTTTGGCAGAATTAAGAGAAAATGAAGGTTTCCTTAAGAGAATGGGTAGAAATTATTATTTCTCCGTCTGGTTTTACCATAGCCCTAAATTGCGGCACCCGCAACCAGACCTGTCCTTTTTACAACAGTTCCGGTCAAACTTGTCCACAGAAAAAAACACCATGTTATTTTTGACAAATTTTTTGTCAAAAACGGAGCATAGGTTATCGTAGCCTATTGCACTCAGGCCCGCCGTACTGGGAGATGATTTGTGCGGCCAGTTTAGGGTTGGTGTTCTTGATCCGGACAGGATACTGCAGCTTTTTCTGATATACAAACATGTCTTACGCCTCCTCCTCGCTATACTGCCAGGGCCAGGGGCCATTGCCCCAGGTGTAGGTGCTGTTCAGTGCAGCGTCATTCTGGGTCAAAGGACCGTGCTGCTCTACATAGCTTTCACGGGCAGCTTTTTCCAGCTCCACATAGTTTTGGAAGAGCGCGAAGGCTTCGCTGTCGTTGGGATGGGTGTCCAGATAAAGGCCCAGTTCTTGGATCACAAAGTCCAGGGCCCGCAGCTGGTTCAGCTTGGTATCCGCCAGTTGGGGGGCGTTGACCTTCAAGTGGAAGGGGAGATCCAAATCAGGAAAGAGCGTGCCGTTTTCCAAGGCCTTCGTCTTGGAGTACCGCTGCGGGGCAGTTCCCTGGCTGACAACAAAGGGGACCGCGAAGGGACCGCAGGCAGGCAGAGAGCCCTGCCCGGAAGGACAGGATGGGCGGTTTCCGCCCGATTGCATTCCGTTGGAATTGAGAAAGGACAATGGAAGTACCTCCTTTTACAAAAACGACGCAAAATCAAAGGGATTCGCGTTCAGTCCAGTCTATGCCCCAAAGTGGGAAATGGGAACCGAATGCGGCAGAGGATTGCGGAACAGAGGATTCTTTGCTATAATTTTAGGGAATCTCTTCCGAAGAGGGAAAGTATGTCCCGCAGCTTCCCGGCATAAGGTGCCTGGGGAGGGATGTCTTTTGAACCGATTGAAACAGCGCATCACATGGTGTGGCCTCTTGCTCACGGCTCTGGCCGTCGTGGTGCTGGCCCAGGGGACCTGGCTGGAGAAAGCTGACCCTACTTTTGCCCGAATGACCCAACAGACGTTAATCATCGACCCCGGGCACGGAGGAGAAGACGGCGGTGCGGTCTCTGTGTCCGGAAAGTCCGAGAGCCAAATCAATCTGGCCATCGCCTTGGAGCTGGACCAGCTGATGGGCTTTTACGGTGTCCCTACTGTGATGACCCGAAGCACCGATGTCTCCATCCACGATCCGGAAGCCAGTACGTTACGGGAGAAAAAAGTCTCCGACCTTCATAATCGGGTGGCTCTGATTAATCAGGTGGAGAACGCCACCCTCATCAGTATCCACCAGAATTCCTCCCCCAGCCCCAGCCACCGGGGCATTCAAGTGTTTTATGGGGACGAGGCGCTCTCCTTGCCGCTGGCACAGGCGATACAGCAGACGATGCTGGAGGTCCTTTCTCCCGAGAAAAAGCGGGCTCCCCAGCATATTGCCTCCTCGGTCTACCTGATGAACCATATCTCCTGCCGGGCCGTTTTGGTGGAATGCGGCTTTCTGTCCAACGCAGAAGAAGACCGTCTGCTCCAGGAGCCGGCCTACCAAATGAAACTGGCCATCACCATGGCCGCCTGTTACCTCAGCAGCGGAAGTTCACAAGAAGGAGAATCCTTTGTATGAAGGCCAAAACCATTTTTTACTGCACCCAGTGCGGAAATGAGACTCCGAAATGGCAGGGGCAGTGCTCCGCCTGCGGTGCCTGGAACACGATTGTAGAGCAGCCCGCCCCGGCCAAGGGAAAGAGCGGCGGGAACCCGGCCCTCTCTACAGGGCCCATACGAAAGCCAAAACGGGTCTCTGAAATGGTCATTGACCAGGAAATTCGCTTCCCCACTGGCTTGGCGGAATTGGACCGCGTCTTGGGCGGCGGCGCGGTCCAGGGTTCTCTTGTCCTGATCGGCGGGGCGCCGGGGATTGGAAAATCCACGCTGATGCTCCAGATCTGCCATCAGCTCTGTCAGTTTGCCAAAGTTCTCTATGTCTCCGGAGAGGAATCAGAGCGCCAGCTGAAGCTCCGGGCAGAGCGGCTGGGCGTGGGGGAGATGGGGTTATATCTCTTTGCCGAGAATGATCTGGAACAGGTCTCCGCCGCCGTGGAAGAGACAGCCCCGGATATTCTGATTGTGGACTCGATTCAGACGATGTATACCGGAGATCAGTCAACCTCTCCGGGCAGCATTTCCCAGGTGAAGGAATGCACCATGGCCCTGATGCAGTTGGCCAAGGGGCGTGGAATCACCGTTTTTGTCATTGGCCATGTCAATAAAGAGGGAAACCTGGCAGGTCCCAAGGTTCTGGAACACATGGTGGACTGTGTCCTCTATTTTGAAGGGGACCGCCATATGTCTTACCGCATTCTCCGGGCCGCCAAAAACCGTTATGGCGCCACCAATGAGATTGGTGTATTTGAGATGGATGACACAGGGCTGCGGGAGGTGCCGAACCCCTCCCAGATGTTACTGGAAGGACGGCTAACCGAAGAGCCCGGCACCTGTGTCACCTGCGTTATGGAGGGTGCCCGCCCTGTATTGGCAGAGGTACAGGCCCTGTTGACCCCCACGTCCTTTGGCACGCCCCGCCGAAGCACCAATGGTTTTGATTACAACCGGGCCATGCTGCTCATGGCCGTTCTGGAAAAGCGGGGAGGGCTGGGAGTCAATACCTGCGACGCCTATCTCAATGTCATCGGGGGACTGTATCTGGATGAGCCGGGGGCCGATCTGGCAGCCGTGCTGGCGCTGGCCTCCAGCTTTCGGGACAAGCCTGTGCCACCGGACCTGGTCGCCGTAGGAGAGGTGGGACTCACAGGAGAGCTCCGTTCTGTCTCTGCCCTCAGTCAGCGCCTGTCAGAAGTACGGCGCCTGGGCTTTACCAAGTGTTTGGTTCCCCAGCGGCACGGACGGCAGACCATTGTGCCCCCGACAGGGTTACAGCTGATCCCGGTGAAAAACATCCGAGAGGCGTTGGCGGTTCTCCTGTGAGGCAGCATGGGGCAGGAAGTGAACGCACCCCTTGTGCGCGGAAGGGTTTCCTCCAGAACCCGCCCGGGAGAGCGTGCAGTATCCATCCTTTTGATAGATGCAGGGATCGGTACAGGGGATGAAATTCATGGGCATCACCTTCTTCTGATTTGGTGGTTGTAGTATTCGCCAACAGATGGGAAATTATGACGTTATTTTATCTTTCACAAAAAATACAGCAACGGCAGGCAGCTGTGATACGCTGCCTGCCGTTTTATATTTGTCCTGTGTATGTTGCCTATCATACCGGAAGGAAAAGAGAACCAGGGAAATTATCAAAATGCCATAGGGGATCGCAGCTCCAACCAGCACCCATATAAAGAGAAATTCTCTCGTCAAACCAAAACAGAGAATACTGCTCACCATGGTCAAGCTCTCTCTGTTTATCTACCCACAAATTGGAACCATCGACGCATCTGCACAAAAAAACAGACCCAAGGGGAAATGATTCCTCTTGAGTCTATTTCACATTACGTTTCCGATTCTGACTTCGGCAGGACAAACACCCGGATCTCTAAAATCCGTTGGTGCTCTACCCGCGTCACCGTGACATCCAGCGTCTCATAGACAAAATGGTCCCCCTCCACTGGAACACGTCCCAACTGTTCCATCACCCATCCGCTGATCGTGGCAGAATCAATGTCTACAGCCCGCAGGGAAAAGCGGTCGAAGAGATCATCCAGATTGGCAGAGCAGGAGATGAGATAGCTGCCGTCCCCTTGGGGCTTAAACTCCTCAATCACCTCATCGTGCTCATCCCAAATTTCGCCCACCAATTCCTCCAGAATATCCTCCATCGTCACGATTCCCATGGTGCCGCCGTATTCATCCACAACCACTGCCATGTGGGTTTTCCGTAGCTGAAGCAGACGAAGAAGGTCCGATATCTTGGTCGATCCTGTGGTATAAAAAACCTTACTGACCAAGCTGATCACATCTGTGTGGTTGTGGTAACGGGCAGAGAAGAAATCTTTCTCATGGACCACACCAATGATATTGTCAATAGAACCATGATAGACCGGAATCCGGGAATATCCATTTTCCGCAAACAGGACGGCAAACTCCTCCATGGTAATGGTATCCGGCGCCGCCACAATATCCACCCGCGGAGTGAGGATATCTTCCACCTCCATGTCGTTAAACTCAATGGCTGCCCGAATCAGCTCACTTTCATGGTGCTCCAACCCACCTTCGTTTTCTGCCTCTTCCACCATGGTAATCAGTTCCTCCTCTGTAATGCCTTCCTCTTCTGAAGAGCGGAAGAGCCTGATAGCTGCCTTTTGAAATAAGCTGAAAAACAGATGCAACGGCGTCAAAATCACAAGGCAAACTCGCAAAGCAGGGGCAGCACGCATACAGAAGGTTTCTGCTTGATCATTGGCCAGCGTCTTGGGGGTGATCTCACCAAAAATCAGAACAATGATCGTCAGCACAACAGTAGAGGCCGCCGGACCATAGACCGGACCCAACAACTTCGTAAAGAGAACGGTTCCCAATGTGGCAGCCGTCAGATTGACAATATTATTGCCAATCAGAATGCAGGAGAGAACTTTGTCATACTTCTCCAACAGGTCCAATGCATTCTGGGCGCGGGGATTGCCATCCTCCGCTTTGTTCTTCAGGCGAACCTTGTTGACCGAAGAGTAGGCCGTCTCCGTGGAGGAACACCATGCAGAGAGCCCCACTAAAATGACTAAAATCACGATGATTGCTATACAGGTACTGTCCATAAGGGACACATCATCTCAGCTTTCCAATTAAAATTTTTTGTTTGGGACAGTCATTCGCAAGCTTACCATTTTCTTTAGCATATCATATCGTCTGACCAAATGCAAGAAAAGAAGGGAAAAAGAATTCCCCCGCAGAAAAGGTTTGCCAAACGGAAAAAAAGCAGGTATACTTTTAAGCATTGTTGTCAGGATAGAGAGGATCAAAGTTATGGATCAATTCACCTTTGTCATTCCAACCCTTCTTGGGGTAGAGGGCTTGACAGCGGACGAGCTCCGGCGCATGAACATGCAGCAGGTTCGGGCTGAGAACGGCCGGGTCTTCTGCCAGGGTACCATGGAGGACATTCCCCGGCTGAACCTCCGGCTTCGGACGGGAGAACGGGTCTTGATTTCTCTGGGCACCTTCCCAGCCCATTCTTTTGAAGACCTTTTTCAGGGAACCAAAGCCCTTCCCTGGGAAGAATTCATCCCTTCCAACGGTGCTTTTCCCGTCAAAGGCTTCAGCCTGAATTCCACCCTGCACAGCGTGCCGGCCTGTCAGTCCATTGTGAAAAAGGCAGTGGCAACCCGACTGGGCACATGCTACCACAGACAGACGCTTCCAGAAGACGGTGCCTTATATCAAATTCAATTCTCCATCATGAAAAACACCGTTTCCTTGCTTTTGGATACCACAGGCCCCGGCCTTTACAAGCGAGGCTATCGGGCAGTCGGGGTAGCGGCTCCTCTGCGGGAAACCTTGGCTGCCGCGCTGGTTCTGCTCTCCGGATATCGAGGTAGAGACCCTTTTTGTGATCCTTTTTGCGGCTCTGGCACCATCCCCATTGAGGCCGCTCTGATCGCCAAAAACCGGGCGCCTGGATTAAACCGGAGGTTTTCCGCCCAAAAATGGACCTGGCTTCCCGCCCGGGTCTGGGTAGACGGTGCAGGCGAAGCCATGGACCTGGAGTATCATGGAAACTACGAGATTTGGGGAGGAGATATTGACCCCGCCGCTGTACAGATTGCCCGGGAAAATGCGGAAAAAGCGGAGGTCGAGGAGATTGTCCGGTTTTCTCTCGCCGATGCCAGAGCCTTTTCCAGAAAGGAGCCTTATGGACGAATCGTCAGCAATCCGCCCTATGGAGAACGGCTGATGGAAAAACGGGAAGCCGAGGGATTGTACCGAGATTTTGGCAGGGCAGTACAGGGACTGCCAACTGGGTGGCGCATCAACCTTCTCTCCTCTCATACTGAATTTGAGCGGACCTTTGGGCGAACAGCGGACAAAAAAAGAAAATTATATAATGGTATGATAAAATGTGATCTCTTCCAGTACCATGGAAAAAAGAAGAGCGCTACTTAATCCCTTTCAAATCTCAGGATTCTGAAAAAATGCACAAAAATGAATATGAATTTTCTCTTCTTTTCAGAAATTTCAATGTTGCGGAATTGGCAAGGGAAGGGTATTATAATACTTGAATTAGCACTCAGCCAAAAAGAGTGCTAAGCCAAAAGTTTGTGAACACCATTTGAACATACATTTGAAGGAGGAACCCAACATGACATTGAAACCTCTGGCCGACCGCGTAGTGATCAAGCGTCTGGAAGCAGAAGAAACCACCAAGGGTGGCATTATCCTGACCGCAGCCGCGAAGGAGAAGCCTGACCTGTCTGTTGTCGTCGCTGTTGGCCCCGGTGGTCTGGTTGACGGAAAAGAAGTGACCATGATCCTGAAGCCCGGCGACAAAGTCATCACCAGCAAGTACATGGGAACCGAAGTGAAAATCGACGGCGAACAGCTGACCATCGTCAAGCAGAGCGACGTTGTGGCAATTGTGGAAGACTAATTTTGACCGCAGATCGGAAGGAGAACATATATTATGGCAAAGATGCTTAGTTATGGGGAAGAAGCTCGTCAGGCACTGGAGCGCGGTGTTGACAAGCTGGCCAATACTGTCAAAGTAACGCTCGGTCCGAAGGGCCGCAATGTGGTCCTGTGGAGAGCCTATGGCACGCCCCTGGTCACCAATGACGGTGTCACCATTGCAAAGGAAATTGAACTGGAAGATCCCTTTGAAAACATGGGCGCTCAGATGGTAAAGGAAGTTTCCACCAAAACCAACGATGTGGCCGGCGACGGTACCACCACCGCCACGCTGTTGGCCCAGGCCATCATCCACGAAGGCCTGAAAAATCTGGTAGCAGGCGCCAATCCCGTTGTGATGAACAAGGGAATGGCCAAGGCAACCAAGGTTGCTGTGGAGACCATTCAGAAGAATTCTCAGCCTGTCAACGGCAGCGAGGACATTGCCCGGGTTGGTACGGTCTCTTCCGGCGATGAAAAGATCGGCACCTTGATCGCCGAGGCTATGGAAAAGGTCGGTTCTGACGGTGTCATTACCGTAGAAGAGTCCAAGACGGCTGAAACTTACAGCGAAGTGGTTGAGGGCATGCAGATTGACCGTGGTTTCCTGTCCCCCTACATGGTAACCGACACGGAAAAGATGGAAGCCGTTCTGGACGATCCTCTGATCCTCCTCACCGACAAGAAGATCAGTAACATCCAGGAAATCATTCCTATCCTGGAGCAGGTTATCCAGTCCGGCAAGAAGCTGCTGATTATGGCGGAAGACGTGGAAGGCGAAGCACTTTCCACCCTGCTGGTCAACAAACTCCGCGGCACCCTGAATGTGCTGTGCGTAAAGGCCCCCGGTTTCGGCGACCGCCGCAAGGAAATGCTCCAGGACATTGCCATCCTGACCGGCGCCACCGTGATCTCCAGCGACTACGGCCTGGAGCTTCACAACACCTCTATGGAGCACCTGGGAACCGCCCGTCAGGTGAAGGCAGGCAAGGAGACCACCATCATTGTCGATGGCGGCGGGGCTCCCGAAGCCATCAAGGAGCGCACCCAGATGATCCGCAACGAGTTTGAACGCTCCACCTCTGAGTATGACCGTGAGAAGCTGCAGGAGCGTCTGGCCCGTCTGGCTGGCGGTGTTGCTGTGATCCGGGTGGGTGCCGCTACCGAGACCGAGATGAAGGAGAAGAAGCTCCGGATTGAAGACGCTCTGAACGCTACCCGTGCTGCTGTGGAAGAGGGAATTGTTGCTGGCGGCGGAACCGCTTACGTGAATGCCATTCCCGAGATTGAGAAGCTGGTTGACAGCGTGGAGGGAGACGAAAAGACCGGCGTGCAGATCATCGCCCGGGCTCTGACCGCACCTCTCCGTCAGATTGCCACCAACGCCGGTCTGGACGCCTCTGTGATCCTGGAGAAGGTAAAGAACAGCGGTGAGGTCGGATATGGGTTTGACGCATACAAGGAAGTTTACTGTGATATGATTTCCAACGGCATTGTGGACCCCACCAAGGTAACTCGCTCTGCTCTGGAAAATGCCGCTTCCATCTCTGCCATGCTGCTGACCACGGAAGCACTGGTCGGCGACCGTCTGGCACCGCCCTCTGCCACAGGCGCTGGGATGCCCGCAGGTGATATGAGCGGCGCAATGTACTAAGATAAACTGACGCGACAGCGAAGGATTCGCTGGTCCGTGGCAAAGGCGCACCGAATCCTCGGTGCGTCTTTGCCGTACTAAATGAAAAAGATTTTCCAAAAACGGCAGAGTTGTGATATAATAAAATATACAGTCTCTGGCTGGAATGAATCAAAGGAGGCATGTCCTTTTGAAACCTCGCATTTTGATTTCCCGCTCTCCTGAGAGCAGCGGCCTGTATGAAGCCGCCGTGGAGAAAGCCGGCGGTGAGGCATTGTCTTTTCACTGTCCTGATCCGGAGATGGACTTCGACGGTTTAATTTTGGCTGGCGGGGGAGATGTCGATCCTTCGGAATTTGGTGAGTCTGATTTGGGGTCCCGTGAAATTGATCTGCCCAGAGACAAAGTAGAATTGGCCTTGGTGAACCGGTGTGTCTGTGAAAATAAGCCTATCTTGGGCATTTGTCGGGGACATCAGGTGGTGAACATTGCTCTGGGGGGAAACATCTATCAGGATTTATCCCCAGCTCTTTTGGAGGTGCACGCACAGACTTCGGAGGGGAAAAATCGAACCCATCCAGTGCGCCTGTCCATCATGACCATGCTGGGTGATCTCTACGGACAGGAAATCCTGGTCAACAGTTCTCACCACCAAGCCAACCGGCAGTTTGGCCAGGGCCTGTACGCCACAGCCTGGGACGCGGTTGGCGTCGTGGAAGCCATGCAGCACGGCAGTTTGCCCATTTGGACCGTTCAGTTTCACCCTGAACAGATGACAGGGACCAACGGAGAACCAGATGGACAAAAAATCTTTGATTTCTTCCTGGAACAGTGCCGAAAGTTCACCGACAAATAATTATGAAAGGGCCAAGATCTTCCTCCCGCCTTCGGGAAGTCAACCTGGAACTGGGAATGCCCTTTGCTGACCAGGCCATCAAACGTCTCACCTTTGAAATTCACCACAGCCGCGCCATGGGCTGTACAGTTCTGAAGATTATCCATGGCTATGGTTCTTCTGGAAAGGGTGGAAAAATCCGGACAGAAAGCCGAAAATATCTCACACGGCTGAAACGTCAGGGAGAGATTCGGGATTTTGTCAAAGGGGAACAATTCTCCATCTTTGAGGAAGCCACACGCCAGGCCTTTGCCCGGTGTGAAGAACTGCGCCGGGATCACGATCTGGACCGTTATAACAATGGCGTAACCTTTATTCTTTTATAAGTGATCGAAACGACCGAGAAAGTGAGGGCTCCATGGATTTTCAGGCAATGGTCAATGATACCAACCAAAAAAATTCCTTCATGCTGCACAATGGAATTCAGCTGACCAAGATGGAACGGGACCATGCTGTCGTGGAGGCTGACCTTACCACTTGGAATCGAAATCTTTACGGCGCGGTCCATGGGGGAATGTTCCTGACCATGGCCGACTGTGCCGCAGGAGGAGCAGCCCGGAGCAACGGGATGCGCTATGTCACCATCAGCAACAGCTTTGAATTCTTTCGCAATACGAAACGGGACCATCTCATTGCGGAAGGCCGGGTGAAAAGCCGGGGAACCACACTGTGCGTGGTAGAAGTGGAGATTCGTGACGAAACAGAAAAGCTCCTGTGCGGCGGAACCTTCACCATGTTCTGCGTCGGCAAGCAGGATTGCATTTCAGCAGAGTGATGTGGTACCATTCTTTTCCTCAGGCGATGCGGGAACGGTTCGGGGGAAAGGTTTATAAGCTGGCCTTGGATGGCGGCATGACCTGTCCCAACCGAGATGGCACATTAGGAACCCGCGGCTGCATTTTCTGTAGTGAGGTTGGCGCAGGGGAATTCGCTTCTCCTGCGTGTACTCATGTGGCAGAACAGCTGGCCCACGCCAAGCAGCGGGTTGCCCATAAAAATAAAGGTGGTCAATACATCGCTTATTTTCAGAGCTTTACCAATACCTATGCCCCCCTCCCGTACCTGGACGCTCTGTTTCGCCAGGCAATCGCTTCTCCGGAGATTGTTGCGCTCTCGATCGCCACGCGCCCGGACTGCCTTGGGCCAGATGTCCTGGCCCTTTTGCAGCGCCTCAATCAAATCAAACCCGTTTGGGTGGAGCTGGGACTGCAAACCATACATCCAGACAGCGCCCGTTACATCCGGCGCGGGTACGCGCTGCCGGTCTATGATCACGCAGTCTGCGCACTCAAAAGAGCCGGCTTGGAAGTAATCACACATGTTATCCTTGGCCTCCCCGGAGAATGCCGGGAGGATATGGTGGAAACCGCCCGATACGTGGGGCGCAGCGGGGCAGATGGCATTAAACTTCAGCTGCTCCATGTGTTGGAGGGCACCGATCTGGCGCAGGAATACCGGGAGGGAAAGGTACCGGTTCTCACTTTGGAGGAATACATCCAAATATTAGAAGATTGTTTGTCCGTTCTCCCGCCAAGGATGGTCATCCATCGCCTGACCGGAGATGGTGATAAACGAACTCTGTTGGCCCCTTCCTGGAGCGCCAATAAAAAGCTGGTCCTCCATGCAATCCAAACTGCATTCGTCCGCGACCAGGTTCAGCAGGGGAACCGATGGACAGACGGTTCCTAAGTCTTGTCCAACCATAATAATACCAACCAATTTATCCATCATCACACAATATGAAGGAGGAATTCCAAATGACAAAAATTGATATTTTCTCTGGTTTTCTTGGCGCCGGGAAAACCACACTGATCAAGAAGCTGATTCAGGAAGCCTACCAGGGGGAGAAGCTGGTTCTCATTGAAAATGAATTTGGCGAAATCGGCATTGACGGCGGTTTCCTGCAGGATGCCGGCGTGGAGATCACGGAGATGAATTCCGGCTGCATCTGCTGCAGCTTGGTAGGGGATTTTGGTCAGGCGCTGGAACAGGTTCTGTTCCAATTTCACCCGGACCGGATTCTCATTGAGCCCTCTGGCGTGGGCAAGCTGTCCGATGTCATTGGAGCCGTCCAGCGCCTGGATAACCACGAGATTGTACTCAACGCTTTCGTCACTGTCGCCGATGCCACAAAGTGCAAAATTTATATGAAAAACTTCGGTGAGTTTTTCAACAACCAAATTGAGCACGCCGCTGCCATTGTGCTCAGCCGCACCAGCGGGATGAATGAGAAAAAACTTCTGGATACTGTGGCGCTGCTGCGGGAACACAATGCCAATGCTCCCATCATCACCACACCATGGGAAGAGTTGGATGGGAAAACGATCCTGGAAACCATGGAAAACAAGGATACCCTGAAAGAGGAATTGGCACACTTGGCCGCAGAGCAGGCTGCTCATGACGAATCCCACCATCATCACCACCATGAGCATGAGCATGACCATGAACATGAACACCATCACCACCACGATGAAGCGTCCCACGAACATGAACACGGGCACGAAGAACATCATCACCATGACCATGAGCACCATCATCACGATGGTTCTTGTTCCTGCGGGCATGACCATGATGCCGATGAGGTCTTCATCAGTTGGGGGGCAGAAACTCCCCGCAAATACACAGAGGAGGAAATCTCTGGTGCGCTGCATGCATTGGGCGAGGAAGCAAACTATGGCGTGGTTCTCCGCGCCAAGGGAATCGTGCCCTGCCAGGATGGCACCTGGATCCACTTCGACTATGTGCCTGGAGAGCAAAATATTCGCCGCGGTCCCGCCGGCTTTACCGGTCGTCTGTGCGTCATTGGTTCTGAACTGAAAGAGCACGCGCTGGAGCATCTGTTCTGCCTGCACTGAGCAAACGAGGATAAAATATATGATGGAAGAAATCCCTGTTTACCTGTTTACCGGTTTTCTGGACGCAGGTAAAACCAAATTCATTCAAGAGACCCTGGAAGATGTCCGCTTCAACAACGGAGAGAGCACACTTCTTCTTCTCTGTGAAGAAGGGGAGGAGGAGTATGAACCCACCACGTTTTCTGGGAAAAACGTCTTCATTGAGGTTATAGAGGACCCCTCTGAATTGACACCAATTAACTTAGAGCGTTTGCAGAAAAAGCATGCTGTGGAGCGAGTCATCGTGGAATACAACGGCATGTGGATGCTGGATCAGCTCTATCAAAACATGCCAGAGGCATGGATTGTCTACCAGGAATTCATGTTTGCAGACGCCCAGACCTTCTTGACCTACAACGCCAATATGCGTGGTCTGGTGGTAGACAAGCTGAAAAGCTGCGAAATGGTTGTTCTGAACCGCGCGGACCAGCGGGTGGACAAGGTGGAGATTCATAAAATCATCCGGGCCGTCAGCCGTCGGACCAACATTGCTTATGAGGATCTCAATGGGGAAGTGTACTACGATGACACCCCCGATGAACTGCCCTTTGATTTGGAAGCACCCGTGGTTGAAATCACACCTCAGGACTATGCGATCTGGTATCAGGATATCTCAGAGGAGCCGGACAAGTACAAAGGAAAAACCCTAAAGATCGGTGGATTCACCATGGTCCGGGATAAGCTTCCGGCTGGCAGTTTTATTTTCGGCCGTCGGATTATGACCTGTTGCGTGGAAGATATTACTTTTGCAGGACTTCTGGCCACTGGATACGACACGAAGAACCTTCAGGACCAGCAATGGGTTGAGCTGACTGCCAAAGTTGCAATTAAACACAACCGGGTTTACAATAAAAAAGGCCCTGTTCTCCACGTACTTTCTCTGACTCCAGGCACCGCGCCAGAGCAGGATGTCGCCACATTCTATTAAAGGTTATAAAACGTAAGTAAAAAAGTCCCGTCCCCAACAAAGGTTGGAAGGACGGGACTTTTTTCTTGCAGAACTCTTTCTGAAAAAGGGCTTATGGCTTCGGCTCTCCCACGGATGCCGCTTTTTCCGCCGCCGCAATCTGGGCCAGCAGGTTTTCTGTCTTACGTGCTCTGCGCATCTGGAGCGGTTTTTTCATCCGCTCTGACAAACTGTCCAGCACAGAGTAATAAACAGGAGTGAACAGCAAGGTAACCACAGTGGAAATCACCATACCACTGATCATAACGACTCCCATGGGCTGAAGCATCTCGTTGCCCTCTCCAGAGCCAATCGCCATGGGGATCAGCGCCAGCACCGTGGTCAATGTGGTCATCATAATGGGACGAACTCGCAGAGGGCAAGCCTCCATGATGGCCTCGTCCTTCTCCTGTCCACGGGCCCGCCGAATGTTGATGTAGTCGATCAGCACAATGGAGGAGTTGACCACCGTTCCCACCAGCATAATCAGCGCCAGCAAAACAATCATAGACAAATCCATTCCCGTAATGGGCAGACCAAACAATGCACCAGACAGCGCAATGGGAAGGATCATCATCACCATCACCGGCATAACGAAGGACTCAAACTGTGCCGCCAAAATAAAGTAGACCAGACAGACAGCCACCAACATAGCCAGCATCAGGGTTTGGAAATTTTCCATCATGTCTGTATAGGCACTGTTAATCTCAGCCTGATACCCATCCGGCATATCATAGCCATCCAGCAGGGACTGAATGGACGCATTCATCGCCGCCGTGTCCCCACTGATGGTATTACCAGTTACCTGTACCTGACGGGATTGATTGGTCCGTGCGATGGATTGGGGACTCAGTTCAACGGAAACCTCCGCGACAGAGGAGAGAGGAACCGTTCCGCCTGTCGGCGCAGAAATGGGCATGGAACGCAGCGCGTCCAGACTCTCCATACTTGCGCCACTGCCACGCACCACCACCTCTAAATCATTGCCATCCATCGTCACTGTGGTGGCCGTGGTTCCGGTCAATTCACTTCGAACCGCGGAACCGATGGTGGCAGAAGTCAGCCCATACTGCGCTGCTGCGGCATGATTGACAGAAACCGACACCGCCGGAATCGTATTCTCCAGGGAATTGGTAACCTCTTCCGTGTCCTCTAAGGCAGCGATCTGTTCCGTCAGATCATTGGCAATCTGCGTCAGTGTGTCATAGTCAGATCCGCTGATGTCCACCTGAATGTCGTTGGAACTGGTCATGCTGCTCATCATGCTGGCGTCACTGACTGTAATCTCACAACCAGCAATATCCCGCATGGCTTCCTTCAAATCCTGGGCTACCTCTTTACTGGAACGGCTTCGTTCACTTCGTCCCACCAGATTGGCTGTAATCGAGGCAGATTCTGCGCTGGACCCTCCTGTGGACATGCTGCTGCCAATGGTCATATACATATTATCCAGTTCAGGGCAGTTCTCTTGAATGATGCCCATCACGCGGTCTCCATAGGCCATGGTATCTTCCAGTTCTGTTCCCGTGGGCATCTCCACGGTGACACTCACCATTCCCTGGTCCATCTCTGGAATCAGAACCATATTGGTACTCAGGCAGCTGACCAGGAAAAGGACCACCATCGCCACCGAGACCAGGCAGGCCACCAGACGGCGGCGCAGAAAATAGGCCAGCAAATATTTATATTTTTCAGAGAGCTTCCCCACGATCTGTGTCCAGCGGGACTTCTTCTGTGCCCCTTGAAGCTTCTGAAGGCGGACCGCGTTTTCATCCAACAGGAAGTAGCACATCAAAGGAACGAGGGTCAGAGCAATGAGCAGGGAAGAGAGGATCAAAAAGACCACCGTAAGAGAGAAGTCCAGGAACATCATTCCTGTCATACCTCCACTCAGGCCAATGGGCAGGAATACCGCAATGGTGGTTAAACTGGACGCGGTAATCGAAGTAATCACCTCAGAGGTCCCCAAAACGCAGCTATCATATCGGCTGTGTCCATCCCCAGCGTAGCGATAGATATTCTCCAAGACCACGATGGAGTTGTCCACCACCATGCCGATGCACATTGCAATGCCGCCCAAACTCATCATATTCAGCGTTGTGCCAAAAACATTCATCAGCAGGAACACGGTCAGCACGCAAAATGGCATGGAGAGCGAGATGGTAACAGTAGCCCCCGCCCGGCGGAGGAAGAGCAAAACCACCAGTGCCGAGAGCGCGACACCCATCACAATGTTTTGGATGGCGTTGTTGGCCACTTGCATGATATAGTCGCTGGCCTCATAGGGCACCATGTAATTCATAGAGGGGTTGTCTTGCTTCAGCTCCTCCAGCGTATCCAGAACGCGCCTGGAAATCTCCACTTCATTGGCACCAGAGCGTTTGTTCACCGAGAGGATGACACAGCTCTCATCCCCCAATTTAGCCGCGCTGTCTTCCAAGGAGGACTCCAAATAGACTGTGGCAATTTCCCCTAAGCGTACAGACCCTCCCCGGGGCAGAAACAGCAAGGTGTTGGCCACATCCTCCACCGACTGATACTGCCCGCTGGTGGTTACCGTCAGGGTATTGGTTCCGTTCTGCACATCACCGCCGGGATAAAGTACATTGGCGGCAGCCAAGTAGTTGGAGACATCCGACAGGGTAAGCCCATATCCCGTCAAAGCAGTGGTATTGACCTCCACCGTAATCTGGCTGTCAATGCCGCCCATGATATCTGCGGAAGCAACCCCGTCCAGACGCTCCAACGCAGGGCCCACGGTCTCCTCCGCCAAGTTTTGCAGTTGGCTCAGGTCCTCACCGCTCAAGGCAATCATGGCCACAGGCATCATGTCATTGACATTGAAATTATAAATCACAGGATCACTGCATCCATCCGGCAGGGAGAGCGCGTCAAACTTTTCCCGCAGCTTAATCGCCGCGTCATCCACATCCGTTCCGTCCTCATAGGTAATCATCACCATGCTGACGTTTTCAGAAGAGGTGGAGGAAATGGTGTCCACGCCAGACAGCGTAGACACGCAGGACTCCAACGGACGGGTCACCAGCTCCTCCACATCCTCCGGCCCTGCTCCCGCATAGGTACACATGACATAGGCTGCGGGAAATTCCATATTGGGCATCAGCGCCAACTTCAAATTGGAATAGAAGACGACCCCGAAGACAGCAATGATGACAAAAGCCAAAATGGTAGTGACCTTGTGCTTAATGCAAAAAGACGCAATTTTCATGATGCCACCTCAGGGGCCACGACCCGGACTGCCGCACCTTCGGAAAGATAGAACTGGCCCACGGTGACCAAGGTCTCACCGCCTGAAAGGCCGGAGGTGATTTCCGTCTCACCGTCTCCCACCAGGCCGGTCTCTACCGGGATGCGGTGGGCGATGTTGTCGCTGTCAATGGTGTAAACATATTGTCCATCCATTCCTGTCTGAATGGCCTCTGTGGGGACAATCACCACATCACTCTGCGTATCAGTGTAAAAAGTCACATCAGCAAACATGCCGGACAGCAATCCACTGGAATAAGCCGATGGCACTTGGATCGTTACCCCGTACAGGTGGGTGGTGGCATCCGCAGACTTTTCAAGGGCGGAAATGGTCCCCTGAAATTCCTTGTCCGCCGCATCAATGGAGACCGAGACTCTTCCGCCCACCTGAAGCTTCCCAATCAGAGACTCCGATACCCCTACCTTTACCTCCATATCTGTGGTGGAATCAATGGTCGCCACAGGTGCACTGGGGGAGACGAACCCGTTTTCCACCGCCGATAAAGAGAGAATGGTGCCGGAAATGGGCGCCGCCACATTGCCGTTGCTGTCCACATTCGCCAGGGATGCTTTGAGCTGTTCCATGGTCGCCTTATAATTCTGCATCCCCACTTCCAATTGGTCCAGCGCAGAGTTCATACTGGCCTTGGCATTTTCCAGGGACAGCTTTGCGCTGTCCAACTCCGCCTGGGAGGCTGCCCCCATATCAAAGAGCGCCTGAGTATCAGAGACATTCTTTTCTGCCTGGGCAACTTGTTGAGAGAGCAGGGAAGACTGTTCCGCGTAGCTCTTTTTGGCATTGTCATAGCTCATAGACGCCGTCTCATAGTTGGCCATGGTGGCGGAGATATCCAGCTTGCAGATTGCCTGCCCAGCCGACACCGTATCGCCGACCTCCACATAGACATCGGTGCAGCGGACGGACAGCGCCACAGAGACGGACTCCTGTCCATCGGAAACCACCTGGCCAGAGACATTGCTCTCGGAAGAAATTGAGCCGCGCTCCACGGTGGCGATTTCCACCGCCGTGGATGACTCCTCGGTTTCCGCAGTCTCCTCTTCACCGCAGGCGGAAAGCACTGCCATGCAGCTCAAAGCCAAAACAAGACTAAAAATACGTTTTTTCATTGGGATACCTCCGGGGATATGGCATACAGCGCAAAGTGTGCCGCAAGGATGTTTTCATCCAATGCGGCTTAAATTTTGTTCTATTTTTCGCAAGAGATTTGTTAACACTACCGTCTCCTCCTGGCTCAGCCCCTGGATCATGAAATCATTCATCTGTTCCAACACCAGAAGTACCTGACCGCTGATCCGCAGTCCCTCCTCTGTAAGAACCAGCTTTTTAAGTCTGGCATCATGGGAGACAGGTACCCGCTGGATAAGGCCCTTTTTCTCCAATGTGTCCAACTGACTGCTGACGGTGGAACGACGGAGCTTAAAGAAGGATTCGATATCTTTCTGATAAACGTCTCCCTGCTGAGAAAAATACAAAAACCCAATGGTGGATAATTGGGAAATTGTCATGCCCGAGGGAAGCGCATCGGGCGGCATCCGCATGGCCATTCGGTGCAGCTGATTGACAATGCAGGCCAGCTGAGTCACCTGATAAGCACGATGGTTCAAAGTTTCCATCCGAAAGAACTCCCCCCATTTGTTAGAATTCGGACAATTGAAATTGTACAATATCCGCACAGAATTGTCAATAAAAAGCGGAGGTTGAAGGGAAACCTCTCCACAAGTTACCTTGCAAGGTGCCGCAAGGAACGATATAATAATCTTACTTTTTCCTGGAGGTGCGTCCATGACACGCAATGTTGCATATTATCAAAAGAACCGCCCCCTTAAAATTTTTCTCTCCTACTACGGCCCCCATAAACACTTGTTCTTTTTGGATATGTTTTGTGCCCTGGTGATCTGTCTGATTGATCTGGCCTTTCCATATCTATCCCGGTCCGCCCTCAATCACTTACTGCCCCAGCAGGAGTACCGCGTTTTCTTCCTTCTCATTGGTTTTTTCGCCGTTGCCTATGTGGGAAAGGGATTACTGTACTTTGTTGTCTCCTATTGGGGGCACGTCTTTGGCGTCCGGGTAGAGGCCGATCTTCGACGGGACCTGTATTCCCACATGGAGAGCTTGAGCTTCAGCTTCTTTGATAAAAACCGCACCGGGGTCCTCATGTCTCGGGTCACCAATGATCTGTTTGAAATCACAGAATTGGCCCACCATGGGCCGGAAGACCTCTTTATTTCCACTGTCACTTTGGTGGGTGCGTTTGGTATCATGTGTACCATTGAGTGGAAGCTGGCTGTACTCTCTTTTGCCATTGTCCCGTTCTTTCTTCTCTTCACCATTTATCAGCGGCGGAAAATGCGCCGGGCCAACCTGAAGCTGAAGGCCCAGACAGCAGAGATCAACGCCGCCATTGAATCCGGCATCTCCGGCATGCGGACGGCCAAGGCATTCCAAAACGAAGAGACGGAAAAGGAAAAATTCAAGGTGATGAACCGACGCTTCGTCCAGGCCAAGAGCACATATTACAAGACCATGGCTACGTTCCAGGGCGGCATGGAATTCAGCCTATCCATCATGCCGGTTCTTGTCATCGGGGCTGGGGGATATTTCATCATGCGCGATGCGGTCAACTATGCCGATCTGGTCGCGTTCACCTTATATGTCACGACCTTCACCACCCCGGTCAAAAAGCTGGTCAACTTTGTGGAGCAATTCATGCAGGGCTCGGCTGGATTCAGCCGGTTCCTGGAGCTGATGCGGCTGGAACCGGAGATTCAGGATGCTCCGGACGCCCAGGATTTGGACTCGGTCCAAGGAGAGGTCCGCTTCGATCATGTTTCTTTTCAGTACAACAATCAGGCGCAGGTGCTACGGGATATCTCACTGACCATTCCAGCCGGGGAAAAATTTGCCTTTGTTGGACCATCCGGCGGCGGGAAAACCACCCTATGTCAACTGATTCCCCGGTTTTACGACGTGACAGAGGGCGCAGTCCTCATTGATGGACACGATGTCCGGAAAATCACACAGCATTCCCTCCGCCAAAACATCGGAATTGTCCAGCAGGAGGTTTTCCTGTTTGCAGACAGTGTCCTGGAAAATATCCGGTACGGCCGTCCCGACGCCACAGATGAGGAGGTAGTCTGGGCTGCCCGCCAAGCAGAGATCCATGAGGACATTCTGGCCATGCCCAATGGATATGAAACCTATGTAGGAGAACGAGGGGTCATGCTCTCCGGCGGGCAAAAACAGCGGATCAGTATTGCCCGGGTGTTTCTCAAAAACCCACCCATTGTCATTTTAGATGAAGCAACCAGCGCGTTGGACAGTGTGACAGAAGCTAAAATCCAAGCCTCTTTTGACCGCCTGTGCGAAGGCCGCACCTCCATCATCATTGCGCACCGTCTGTCCACCATCCGCAATGCGGATCGTATCGCCGTAGTTGACCGGGAAGAAATCATCGAGCAGGGGAGTCATCCATCGCTGATGGCGCAAAACGGGGAATACGCTGCGCTGGTGCGTGCCCAGGAACAAATTGCATTCTCGAAAAATCATGCTATGGATATGTAACTTGTTGGGACACTTCTTGTTCCCTTTCAGTACAAAAAAAGATGGTAGACACGAAAGGTGTACACCGATAAGGAAGTAATTTAGTAACCGCAGGGCGGCATAGTCAAAAGCTATGCCGTTCTGCTTTTTCTTTGTCTTTCAATGGTCTGCTTGTCCTCGTCCTGTTCCAATTCTCCGATAAAGTTCCAGACAATTTCTATCCGCTGTCTGCGGTGTCCGGTGGACTTATCCGGCGCATGGACTATGATTTTCTTTACAAACTCATTGACAATGGTAGGCGTTAATTCCCGTATTCCCACATATTTGCGGATAACGGAGGCGAAGCTGTCAAAATCCGTCCTGTCCTGTTCGTAGGTATCAACGGCGGCTTGTTCTGTTTTAACAAACGCTGTCAGTTCCTTTTGCTCTGCTTCATACTCTGAGGACAGCTTCAAAAATCGTTCATGGCTGATTGTGCCGTTAATATCGTCCTCATAAATCCGCTTGAAAATACGGTCAAGTTCGGCAATCCGTTTTCTTGCCTGTTCCAATTCTTTCTTTTGCCGCTTTATTGCCTTTTCTGCTTCTGAAAATCTCTGCTGAAACACCATGTTTTGAAAACCTTGTATATCGTCAAAGAACATTGCTGTTACGTCAAAAATTCTTTGACGGACAAATTGTGTCAAGGTTTCTTCTCTGATGAAATGGGCAGAACAAGTACCCGTATTGCTCTTATAGTTGGAGCAGACATAATGCTCTTGTTTCGGCGTGAAACTGTTTGTTGTGCAGAAGTACAGCTTTTCCCCACAGTCAGCACAATAGAGCAAGCCGGAGAATAAACCCTGTCGCCCTGTCTTTGTTGGGCGGCGTTTGTTTGCCCGTAGTTCCTGTACCCTCTCAAACACTTTTTCCTCAACAATCGCAGGTTGTGTATTGGGAAAGATACGGTAATTTTCAGAGGCATTTTGCAGACGCTTTTTCAGTTTGTGGGATTTAGAATAGGTCTTAAAGTTGACTGTACAGCCGGTATATTCTGGACGTTCCAAAATCCCCGCTATGGACTTTGCACTCCATTGATACGGCTTGTCCGGTAAAACCTTTCCACTCTGTTTTGCATGGTAGGCTTTGATTGTCAAAACCTTGTCTACCGTTAGCATCTTTGCAATCTGCATAGGACCTTTTCCGGCAATACACAAATCAAAAATCCTCTTTATCACAGCGGCGGCTTCTTCGTCCACAATCCATTTCTTTTTATCTGTTGGGTCTTTCCTGTACCCATAGGGCGGATTGGTACAGAGGTGTTCTCCGGCATTGCCTTTTGACCGCATAACTGCACGAATTTTCTTGCTTGTATCTCTTGCATAAAAATCATTGAACAGGTTGCGGAAAGGGGTAAAATCGTTATCGCCTTTGTCGCTGTCTACACCGTCATTGATTGCAATATAACGAATATCACGCTCCGCAAAGAAGCTCTCTGTGTAGTAGCCGACTTTCAGATAGTCACGCCCCATGCGAGACATATCCTTGACGATAACCGTCTTGACTTTTCCGGCTTCTGCAAGGCGTATCATTTCATTCCAACCGGGTCTATCGAAAGTTACGCCCGATACTCCGTCATCAATAAAAAATGTCGGGTTTGGAAAACCATTGTCAGCAGCGTATTTGAGCAGGATTTTCTTCTGATTAGCTATGCTGTTACTTTCTCCGTCTAAAGCATCCTCTTGTGATAAACGGGCATATAAAGCGGTAATGTTGTCGGGATAATTTTTCTCTGTCATCATGTTCATTCCTCCTGTAATGAACGCCCGACAAACAGGTTGCTATCTTCATTATATCGGACTTTCTCTTTCTTGTCAGCAGGCGTTTTGACGGATTCCGATTTTATAAGCCGTTCCATTTTGTCATAGAGCAGTTCAGAGCCGCCGCAGCTTGTTGAAACTTCATAGGTTGTGCCGCCGATTTTATATGTAACCGTTTCATGCAGTGGATTTCCCTTTTCCTGCAGTAAGTTATCGTGTGTGATTTCTTGTTTCCTTTCCATTCCTTTCCCGTCCTTTCCTTGTTTTGTAATGTGATAAGTTTCGTAGCAAGCATAGGAAAGGGGTACCCTTTCCGTAAAATGCGTTGCAAAATGCTTGTTGGGAAGTTTCCCAAACCCTCTGAAAATCCTTTCACTAACTACAACACCGAACAAAGTGATTTTGCCGAAGTTTTGAGAAAGATTTTTCAAAAAGTTTTCTTATCTCCTACTACGGGAAAGTTTCTAAAATGCCAAATAAATAACCGTTTAGGAAAAAAATATTTTGAGTACCACAACTTAAAATTCTTCTCAATCTTGACACTGTAAAGTTTAGGGTTTATAATATAGACAGTGTAAAGATTGGAGGAATTAGCATGGAACAGCAACGACAGACTTATCATCACAAGGACTTGCGAAACGCTTTGATTGAAACAGGTATTCAGATTGTAAGTACAGAGGGAGTAAATGCTTTTTCTTTGAGAAAGGTAGCTGCGGCGTGTGGTGTCAGCCATGCTGCCCCTTATAGCCATTTTCAAAATAAAGAAGAGCTGCTTGAAGCAATGCAATTATTTATCACAGATAGATTTTCTAAACAATTAGAAAGTACCATTCAAAAAAATGATAATGTTGCAGAAATATTGAAAGATATGGGGATAGCCTATGTATCTTTTTTTGTAGACAATCCTGCTTATTTTCAATTTTTATATTCTCAATCCAACATAAGAATTGACTTATCGTTATCAATACCAGACGACGAAAACTACAAACCTTATATCATCTATAAAAATATTGTAAGTAAATTATTAGAGCAGACGCACTATTCGGAAGAAAAGCAAAATGATATTATCATAACCATTTGGGCTTTTATACATGGTATTACTTCATTAGCCACCATGAATAATGTAAATTATGATAATGGCTGGAAAGAGAAAGTCACTGATTTTATGGACGTTTTTCAACTTTCCTTTTTTAGATAATATAGGAGAAAAATATGATTGGGGTTTATTTTAGCGGAACGGGAAATACAAAATATTGTTTAGAAAAGTTTACTGCTCTATATGATAGGAATATTGAAATAACTCCTTTAGAAGATGAGGGTACAATAGAAAAAGTTATATACCATAAAGACATTATTTTTGCCTATCCAATCTATTACAGCAACCTGCCTAAAATTGTACGGGATTTTATCTGCGAAAATTCTGATATATGGAAAGGAAAACGCATTTTTGTTATTGCAACAATGGGACTGTTTAGCGGCGATGGTGTGGGCGTATCTGCAAGATTGTTCAAGAGATACGGCGCACAGGTATGGGGTGGACTTCATTTGAAAATGCCGGATTGCATTTGTGATGTAAAAGCATTAAAGCGTACTCCGGCTCAAAATAAGCAAATTGTCATGCAAGCAGAAGAACGTATAAAATTATCGGTTTACAATCTTAAAAACGGTACTCCAACGAAAGATGGTTTGGGATTTTTGTGTCATATTGCAGGGCTTTTAGGACAACGGCTTTGGTTTTACCGTAAAACACAAGCATATTCAGACAAAATACAGATAGATACCGACGCTTGTATAAAGTGCGGGAAATGTGCATTGGTGTGTCCTATGAACAATTTGTCATTATCAGAAGATAAGATTATAGCAGACGGACGGTGTACGTTATGCTATCGGTGTGTAAATCAATGTAGCAAGAAAGCAATTACCATTTTGGGGAAACAAGTGATTTTTCAGCACTCTGTTTCTGATTATCATTAAAGGTAGTTTGATTAGAAATGAGGTGGTGCATTGCAACAAGAAAAATGGATTTTATGTCCTGTATGCAATAATAAAACCCGATTAAGGATACGGGAAGATACAGAAATAAAGAATTTTCCCCTATACTGTCCGAAGTGCAAGCAGGAAAATCTTATCAATGTAAAAAATTTGAATATTTCAGTTATCACAGAGCCAGACGCATTGACGCAGAGCCGATAATCACAAGAAATAAATCTTATGATTATGGGCTCTTTCTGTTTTGTGATAGGAAAACAAACCGCCATTTCCTGTATATAAAATGGAATAGCGGCAAATACACAATTATTTTTATAGACATGGCGGTGTCGGGAGATATTGCCATGTTTCTTTTTCATATTTTTAATTCTATTCCATTGTTAAAAAAAGCCTATTCCATGCAACAGTTTTTTGCAACCATAGAGATGAACACACAAATCATCATAATTACTTAAATAACTCATATTACCAAACGCCTATGCGGTTTTACGCCTGCATGGGCGTTTGTTGTAATAGCCCCTACTGGGAAGAAAGGGGGTGAGATGATGAAGTATTCTGAACAATTCATGGAGCATATCGAATATGCCTTTGCCGCGTTCTGTAAAATCGTTCTCCGCAATGCGGCAATCAGCGCGTACCGCGATTTTGGACGGAAACAGAAGTATGAAGTGTCGCTTGACTATCTGATGTCAGAAACGTCTTTTGAACGGTTTGCCATCGACAACTATTTTGAGCAGTATGTTTATGAGAAGCCGACTGTTTTTGTCGTGCAAGGGAAAGAAGTTGTCGTTACAAGTAAACGGTTAGCCGACGCATTAGCTAACCTGTCAGAACAAAGGCGTACTGTTCTGCTGATGAATTTCTTCCTCGGTTATAGCGAAAGAAAAAATCGGGAATGAGTACGGAAGAAGCAGAAGTACAGTCAACTACTGGAAACTGGCGGCATTGAAGCAGTTAAGAAAAGAACTGGAGGAAACTAAACATGAGGAATAAGAAACTGATACCCTTTGAAACCATTGAGAAAGCTGTTGCCGGAGAGCCAGAAGCCATAGACGCGGTATTGCGGTATTACATCGCGCGGATTAAATATCTGTCTACCTATCGCGGACATATCCACGACGATATTCAAGACCGCTTAAAAGCACAGCTTATCAAAGCTATCCTGCAATTCCGTTTTGACAGATAGTAGCAAAGCCAGAAAAAGCCGTCAAGGATAAAATGCACGCTTGCGCGTCCTTGACGGCTTTTCCTGGCTTTGCTGTTGGGCAGCTAAGAGAGCGCAATCGGATAAACCGCATACGCTCTCAATCCATTATGGAATGTTACGCAGTAGGGGTAGAATTTCCCTTGATTTATGCGGCTTGTAGAGTGTATTTAAAGTAAGGTAAGGGTTTTATATTCATATCCTCAAAATAGTGTTTCTACTGCGTAACAAAGCATCTATCTTTATAATTATATTTTTTCAATACCAACCTTGACGTTCTTTTTCCATATCCTCAAAGTAGTCATCATAATAGTGGTTAGTTTTGGGTGGATATTTTTGGTTCAAATATTGAGCAAATTGTAACTGTACAAGATCATCATACTCGTTACAATGATTGAAACTGTATTTTTGTAAATATTCCATTTTTTCTCTGCTGCTTCTTTACTTAGTCCAAAACATTCTACCAAAAATGGAACATTGATAGAATATCCTCGCTGGGATATGGCTTTAATTAAAATATTGGGGGCATTCGCTTGCGCAGCGAAAAAATGCGCTTCGATTTCTTCTCGCTCACTATGTTTTTTATGTCCACATTTGATATGTCCAATCTCATGCCACAAAGTATGTTTCATTCGTGGACCATATTTTTCTTTGTTATACAAAATCAGTGTTACATCAGGGCGTAAACCTTTAAGAAGGAAAGCATCTTCTAATTCATGTCCGAGTGTTATTTTTTCAATGGGTAGCCCTGTTATTTTAGCATACTTTTGATAGCTACTAATTATAACATCTTTACATTTAATTTTTTTAGCAGGTATAGGAAATTCATGTATATCAAGTTCTAATAATGTTAAATACGCCAAGGAGGTGATTTTTGCCCAGTCGAAATTCATAATCAATCCTCCTCCTCATCATCATCGTTGAGAAGAAATTTATCAATAGTTTCATTAAATATTTTAAATGCCTCCGCTCGTTTTTCCGCTGATAATTCTCCTGATTTACGTGCTATTATAACAAACTCCTCAGGAATTTCACTATATCCACATTTTGTTAGCAACAATGCTTTGTCAATTTTTAAAGCATTAGCAAGTTTTTCGAGAGTTTTTAAGTCAGGTGTTACCAAATCTGCTTCAAGTCGGCTGATTGTTGAGTTAGTTACGCCAGCTAATTCAGCCAGTTTTCTTTGACTAATTGATTTCTGTTCTCTTAAATGGACCAGATATTTTCCAAACGAATTTTCCATACGAATACTCCTTTCAAAAAGAGTATAACATAACCGTTCCACAAAAGCAACAAAAAGGTGTTGCATTTAAGGAACGGGTGTGATATACTATTGTTGCACAGATGGAACGGTAATTGCATGAAAAAGACAACAGACTATGATTCGCACTCACGCTCTGTTGTCCTCTCTAACGGCACTTTCACAAGAATTTAGCGCCAACTTCCTGTATTTATTTTAGCATTTTAATACCGAAAAAGCAATCGCTATATCTTGTGTGTCTATTGTGCCTTTCTATACAAGATACCAATCTATCTGGAGATTTTTAGAAGGAGGTACACATTATGATGTACGCAAAAAAAATCAAAATGAAATACGGGTGTAGTAACTCAAACAATGTTCAGGAGATTGAAGAAATTTACATTGACGGTTGCAATAATCCGGGATACTTTAAAAAGTCTGTTCTTTATGATTATTTAAAAAAGAATCCCAAAAGTATCAAAGTCTATATTTCTCCTTATCCTGATGTAGTGCCTGCATTGAGTTCACGTGGTGAAAAATACGTTCGGTCAGAGCCTAATGATACGGTTCGAGACAATTTGCTTAAATTACCAAGAGTTTGAAAGGAGTGAAAGAGTATGGCTGTTCATCATGGCGGAAAAGTTGGGGCTGCTGGAAAAACCTTAGCAACAAAATCTTCAAGTAAAAGTGCTAAAAGTAAAGCTGGAAAAACTTTAGCTAATCATAAACATGAAAAGCACTAAGTAATAATTTGTTACAGGAAGTTGTACGACGTCAAAAGGCGGCATCGCACTAAAAATAGTGCAATGCCGCCTTTTTGCTCCCCGTTTGTCAGCCGTTAAATTAGTTTGTTTCCAAAACTTCCTTATCGGCGTTCATCTAATGATGTCTACCATCTTTTTTCTTACTGTTACTCCTCCGTAGGCGTCGTTGGCTCTGTGCCGCCCGCATCTGTGGCGTTATCGGGCTCCTCTTTCACAGGATCCGGTGCCGCGTTTCCCGTGGAAATTGAAAGGGCATTGACAATGGCATTGCCGGAGTCCTCCGGGGAAATCTGGATACTGACGGCGTCTCCCACATTTAGGATCACTACATTACGGTCTTTAGAGGCCGCCATAGCATAGAAGGTATCCGCGCCATCCAGCCGGACATAATACCAGGAGTCACCGTCCAGCACTGCGGTTCGGATCTCCGCGATGGTTCCCTCCACGTTGGTTTTCTCCAGAATATCCTGGGCGCTGTCACTGGTAACAGGGATGTTTCGCTGCTGTAGCTGTGCGATATAATCGCTTTCACAGGCGGCCACAGTGGTTCCCTGGGCAACAATCTGGTACTGGGACACGTTTACCATAGCATACATTTTCACCAACTGGGAACTGTCTTTTAGGGACATAAAGTAGGTGGGTTGCCCGCCGATGTTCAGCAGCAATGGGAAGGTAGCTGTGTAACCCAAGTCCTGCACAATGCCCTCCGCGGATCGCTGGGCAGAACTCTCAATGGCACCCGGGGCTGGGTAATACGTGGTCTCCTTTGTTCGTTGATTTGACAAAAGGAAGCCGATATTCGACTGGTCACTGCTGGCGGAGGTAATGCCTGTGTACATGTACACATCGTCATCCATTGCCAGGTAGTTAAAGTTTTCCGTGGTCACAGTGACATCCTTCTGGCCAATGAGCGAGTTAATAAACCCGTTGACATAGGTGCCATAGTAATCGTACTGCTGGACAATCAGGCTGGCCGTGTAAACCCGGTCTACCCAGGTGGGAATGTCCTTGACGTCATAATAGGCATGCTCTCCTGTACTGGCGTTCAGCAAAACCGCACCAATGATGTCAGCACCGCCGAACAGACCAATGGTCCGCGTCTCCCGGGGGCAAACCCACCAGGGCTGTCCCTCCTCGTCAATCTCCAGGTGTGCGGAACTGAACATATAGGTGGGATAATGGAACCGAAGGAAACGGTTCAGGTCCCGGTTGAAATATTCTGAGGGAGAGTATCGCATTCCCTCCAGACCCAGGTCGGAAAGCCGGACCACATCGGCCTCCTGGGTCACCATGTCTACGGTAATATAGGCCGGCAGCCCCTCCTTGGTGTTGAGGAACCACTTAAAGAAATCACCGTACTCCAAGGCAGCTACCCGGACGGGACGTCCCTGATAGTTGATCTGGGTATAGTCCGCAGATACGTCAAATTGGCTGACCATGTCGGACAGTTCCCCCAGCTTCCGGTCACCCAGCACACTGGCGGACGCCTCATCCAACATGGGGATCTCGTCAAAAGAGACCGGTTCAATCTCCGTGGCAAAATCGCCTGTCCCCACATCCAACAGCTCATGGTAGGAGCCGGCGCGGAAAATCGGCGCCGAGATCAGCTGGCCCACCACAAAAATAGCGGCCATGACAACCACAATGAGGACTACAATTTTGCACTGGTTTTTGGCAAAGGAAAGGTAATCCTTCAAATGAATCTCTTGATGTCCGGTATCCACACCCAAAATAATCATAAAGACTAAGATGTAGACCAACAGAAGGATAAAAACGAAGCTGTAAAAACCTGTATTGTGCAGGTTAATGGCGGGCAGGGAAACATAAAACCACACCGCGCCAATGGCAAGGGTGATCAGCAAACTGATCAACATGCGGGGCAGTGTTCTTTTCGCCTGACTGTCTGACATAAGGTACTCCTTTCAGTTTCTAAAATCATGGTTATTTGGAGGAATATGGATAGTATATCCTATCTGATCAGAAAAAGCAACGAGAAAGGTTTGACAACCTGATAAAACCATGGCAAAATAATACTATCTGTATGAAAATGGGCATTTTATTACAAAATTTTAACGGAGCCATTGGACCGGAATGGAGGGAAAACGCATGATACAGCTGGACTGGATGGGAAGCCTCAGAGACTTAAATGTACTGTCGGTCTGCGTCCGCCTGCTTTTGGCCATGGCGTTTGGAGGAACCATCGGCTTTGAACGGGGAATCCGGCAGAGAGCCGCTGGCCTGCGCACCCACATGCTGTTGTGCGTCGGGGCCGCCTCTACCATGCTGGTCAGCCAGTATATCTATGCCAGTTATGGCGTGGGAGACCCTGCTCGACTCAGTGCACAAGTGATCAGCGGAATCGGTTTCTTAGGGGCCGGCACCATCATCGTCACCCGGCGCAACCAGATCAAAGGGTTGACCACGGCGGCAACCCTTTGGGCCACTGCCTGCATGGGGCTGGCTGTCGGCGTCGGGTTTTACGAATGCGCCTTGGCCATGTATGTCATTTTGATCTTTATTCTTCTTTTGGTCAATGTGGTGGACACGAAATACTTAAAAATCCCCACCAGTACAGCGCTCTATCTGGAGGTCCGGCGGGATGTCGGGTTGGGAAACGCCATCCATTTCATCCATGAGATCGGCTGGAGCGTTCGAGAGGTCAAAGAATTCCCCTCCGGGCGCCCTGACATCCTGGCAGTGCGGTTGGATTTGGAATCAGAACAGGCTATGCGCGGGGACATCTCCACCATGGTTCTGCTCAAAGAACAGGAGGGCGTGGTCCGTCTGGAAATGTGATATTCAGCAAAGTTTAAGCCCCCATCTGCTTCTCACTGCACACTGTGAGCGCGGGTGGGGGCTTTTGTTCTACGTCATCGGTATAGCTGCTTGGCCTCATCCAAAATTTCCCGCCGGTGACATGCGGAATAAACGATGGGGAGGTCTGGAAATTCTCCGCGAAAACCCTGGAGCAGAACCTCTGGATTCAAGCCTGGATTCTGGGCTTTCAGCAGTAAGGTCAGAGCCAACCGGTCCCCCTGCGCCTCGATCCGTTCTACCCCTTCTATGAGCGGAATAATATCTACCTCTGTAAAACCACTTTTGGCTTTCTTGCTTCTCTTTTTTACAACAAAGGACGGACGGTCCACCAAGGAACGAAAAGCCGCTTCCCCTTGCTGCGCCAAATCCCCATCCAGTTCCAATGTGACCTCGTAACGGACAAATGCCAAATCCCGGAAGGGGAGTCCCCCTTCATAACAGCGCAAAATCTCAATGCCAGCGGGCAGAACCCGGTTCATCTGTGCAGGCAGTGCTTCCATCGTGCTGCCGGAGACCAGCCCGAACTCCATAATTTCACATTGGCTGGAGAATCCCAGGGGAAGCGGGAGCGGGATGGACACATAAGGATGGGGATGAAACCCTGCCGTATGCCGAATGGCAATACCTGCCCGCAGGAAAGCCCGCTCCATGGTGTGCATGAGGTCCAGATGAGAGATATACTTGGCCGTACCGTATTTGGCAAACAGAATTCTCTGCTCAGACATGACAGATTCCCCCCTCACACAGCCGGTTTGCACCGCAGCCGGAACATTTCACCCGGCAGTCTGGGGTAATCTGACCGGCATACGCAGTCTCCCGCTCCTTCCAAAGATAGCTCTCCTTTACGCCGTCTGAAATGGTCTGCCAAGGTAAGATCTCTTCCTTGTCTCGTATACGGTTGGCATAAAAAGCAGGGGAGAGGCCGCAGGCCGCAAAGGCATCCAGCCAGGTTTGAAGGGAGAAATATTCACTCCAGGAGTCAAACTTGGCGCCATGCCTCCAGGCATGCTCAATCACATCCGCCACCCGGCGGTCCCCCCGGGAAAGCGCCGCCTCCAAGAAACTGGTCTCCGGGTCGTGCCAGTTGTAGGTAATGGATTTGTTCCGCAGATTCTCTCGGAGGAGGGTGACCTTTCGCAGATATTCTTCCCTTGTATTCTGGGCCTCCCACTGAAAGGGTGTATGAGACTTAGGCACAAAGCAAGAGGTCGAGACGGTAATCCGCACCCCACGTGACCGGTTGGGGGTGTTGTTTCGCCAGACATGGTAAACCTTGTTGGCCAAGTCTGCAATGCCCAAAACATCTTCGTCGGTCTCCGTGGGCAGACCCAGCATAAAATAGAGCTTGACGCCGCTCCAGCCTCCGGCAAACGCAGTCCGGCAGGAGTTGAGCAGGTCCTCCTCCGTCACATTCTTATTGATGGCATCCCGCAGGCGCTGGGAACCGGCCTCCGGCGCAAAAGTCAAGCCGCTCTTCCGTCCGCCGCGCTGCAGCTTTTCCATAAGATTCATGGAAAAATTATCCGCCCGCAGGGAGGGAAGGGCCAGGTTGACCTTATGGGGCTCACACCACTCCAGTAGCGCGTCACACAAAGGGAGCAAATCCGGGTAATCGCTGGAGGATAGGCTCATCAGTGTCATATCCTGGTATCCTGAGTCCTGACAGGCCTCAATGCCTTGTCTGGCCAGCTGTGCCTGGCTGCGGCTGCGCACCGGACGGTAGACAAATCCAGCCTGACAAAAACGGCATCCTCGAATGCACCCTCGAAAAAGCTCCAGCATCACACGGTCTTGTGTGATCTCCGTGGAGGGCACAATGGTTTTTACCGGATAGTAGGACCGGTCCATATCGGTAACAATCCGCTTTGTCACCCGTTCTGGGGCTCCTTCCTGGGGAAGAATGGAGGCAATTAAGCCATCTTCTCTATAAGAAATCTCGTAAAGAGAGGGAATATAAAGCCCGGGAATCTGGGCGGCCGCCCGAAGCAACTGTGCCTTGGACCAGCCCTCCTGCTTGGCCTTTCGATAGAGCTGAATCATCTCCACCGTGACATCTTCCCCTTCTCCCAGAGAGACAATATCCACAAAGGGGGCCAAGGGTTCCGGGTTGTACATACTGGTGCCGCCCGCCACCACCAGCGGACGCAGGTCCTTGCGGTCCTCACTCCGCAAAGGAAGCCCCGCCAAGTCCAGCATATTGAGCACATTGGTATATGCCATCTCATAGCCAAGAGAGAATCCAATGATATCAAATTCTGTAATGGGGTCCCCACTCTCTAAGGCGTAAAGGGGCAACCCCTCCTTGCGCATTTCTGCCTCCATGTCTCCCCAGGGGGCAAAAACGCGCTCACACCATACCCCATCCATTTCATTGATTACGCCATAGAGAATCCGCATGCCTAAGTTGGACATTCCAATCTCATAGGTGTCCGGAAAGCAAAAGGCAAAGCGGCAGTCCACATCGTTCTTTTCTTTTTTTATGGCGTTATATTCGCCGCCTACGTAGCGCCCGGGTTTTTGAACGCGGGCCAAAATTTTTTCCAAAGTATGATCCATTGGGACCTCCAACCCAGCGGAGCGCAGCTCCACAGATTCTGATTTGAACCCATTATAGCATAGAAAAGCGGTTTATGGCCAGAGATTTTCCCCCTCCTTTTTCGGCCGTTCCGCCCCTTCCTTTCGTGTGTTGTGTCGCTTACAAATCTGACGGTAACACAACAGGCCGCCCACGCTGATCAGGAAGGTAACCACAAAAACTACGACGGCAAATAGATAGTCCTGGGTTCCCAGCGCATCCCCGCCAACCGTGGAGGTTACCACCGAAGGCAGTCGGCCCAGGGAGCAGACCAGCAGAAATACAGGAAATTTGATGTCGGTTAACCCGGCAAAATAACACAGGAGATCCTTTGGCGTCCCTGGAATCATAAAAATCACCAGGAAGAGAATGGTACGCTTGGGAGAGCTCTGTAAAAATCGGACGGCACGGAGCTTTTCTGCGGGAAAAAACACCTCCACCAGACGGGTCCCGAACCGCCGCACCAGTCCAAAGACCAAGAGACTTCCCAGCGTAGCCGCCACCAGACAGACGAGGGTTCCCCAAACCGCGCCAAAGGCATAGCCGCCGGCAATCTCCAACGGCTCCCCGGGAATGACGGCAAACAGGACCTGGAAAAACACCATAGCACCATAGATCAGCAGACCGCCCAGTTTTCTCTCCTCCAGCCATTGGCGGAAGTTTTCTGGATCAGAAGCCAGACGCACCATCGGCAGCCCCACCTGCCAGCAGATCAGAACGGTTGCCACCAAAAAGAGAGCCAGCCCGATCAGTGCCCATTTTTTCCGCTGCCGCTCTGTCCGTTTTTTCGTATGTTTCATTTGTCGCGCTTCCCTTCAAGACAGCTGCAGACCAGCCAGGACCGCTGTCTTATGGAAATAAAAGTGATTAAACACCGCAATCACACGTCCCACCCCAATCATGGACAGGATCGTCCCCAGGCCGATCCCCACCAACTGTCCGGCCATCAAGAGACCAATGGCAGATGTCAACAGCACGTTGCCGATATCGAAGCAATTTTTGGTCAGTCCTACGCTTCCGCCTGAAAAATCAGAGAGGGTCTGTACAATGCCGTCTCCCGGATTCGGAATCAAACGCATGTCCAGAGAGAGGGCAGCCCCAACCCCTGTCAGCACAATGGCGATGAGCAGGAAGAGAACCTGTCCTGGAAGAGTTCCCCAAAAGGTTCCCGCACAGTCTGACGCCAAGTCTGGGATCTGTGCTCCAAACACATTGAGAAACCGGGTGAAGATCAAGCTGAGAGGGAACTGCATCGCGTCCATGAGAAGCACGGTGGAAAGTTTTCGGACAGAAGGCATCCCCGCTTTTTTCCTTCGGTACGCCAGCAGGCTGTGCAGAATCATCTCGGCCAACACAAACACGGAATACAGAAGGAGTGTGGTATTGCCAAAATTGTGACCCCAGATGGTAGAAACACTGTATGAGACCGAGATAATCGGGGAGACCCCCAACCCTGCCTTTGTATTCATGGTGATTCCCAGCGCCAAGATCAGCAGTCCCACAAGGTAACAGCTTCCCCGAAAAAGGTGCTGGGAAATCGGCTGCGTCTTTTTCAAACCATCGTCTTCTTTCTAATTGCAGTCGTTTTCTTTTATGCCGGTATCACAGACAAGGTTCCAGCCCCTGTTCTTCTGCTGCTTCCCGTCCCATCACAGACGTTTTTGAATCTGCCGCCATGTCTCTCCTGTTAGAAAACTCTCCGGCACATTGTCTTCCATCTCCAAAAAGCGAGCATAAGGGATGGAAAAAGACAACAGGTCTTTGCTGATAGGAAGCCGGGCAGAGGGATCTGTTAGCCCAAGGATGCAAGCCTCAGTGTCACACATACTGTATAAAACAGCCTGCACGCAGCCAGCGCCAAACAACACCTTTACATTATCTTGGTTCGGGCGATCATAGTTGGCCAGTGTAACCAATGCGGACAGCTGGTCGGCATTCACCAAAAAAATCACCGCAGTCGGCACCACCGCATCGGAGAGCTTATCCAGGGGCTGAAAAATCACATACTTGCTCGGCACCGTCTCCGGCAGGCTGTGGAGATACGACACGGCTAAATCAGGCGTCTTTTTATACGCCATGCCGCCATGTCCCTCCTTTCCTTTCGAGAGAAGTGCCGCCATCGGGTCAATAGACAATTTCTCAAACCCCAGCCCAGCTCTGCTGCCCGGACAGGCATTCGTGTGCGCTTGAAACACCACGGTCTTTCCTTCGGCCGCATCCTCCAGACGGGGGAGAATACAGCCATGGTGTTCGGTTTCCCATCCTTGGGCATCGGGGGGAAGGTGATCGGTTTGAATCACCGCCACCGGCTGTGTTTTCAGGCAAATTGCCTCCCGAATTCTGCTGTTCATCTGTCTCCCTCCTCCGAAGCTTTCTTCTTTGATTGTAGTCACATTTCTTCGGTTCGTCAAGTTTGGCGCTTGAAAAAAGAGAACCCATGCCGCAGAGATCGACTCTGCGGCATGGATTCTCTCATGTCCCTCACTGGAAATACGTGACAAGTCCAATGAGGAATATCCCAAGAAAAAGGAATGGGAGAATATAGGTCATATATCCACGCATCCAGTTTTTCACTTTCAATCCTCGACCAGCGTTGGCTTCTGCCATAAAGTTTTCCCAACCCCAGCCCCGTTTACTCACAGCGAAGAGCAGGAAAATCAAGGAGCCCACTGGCAGAATGATATTACTCACCAAAAAGTCCTCCAGATCCAGGAAGTTGCTGCTTCCCCCCAAAGGATGAATTCCAGAGAGAAGGTTAAAGCCCAAAGCGCAGGGCAAGGAAAGGATCAAAAGTGCAATGGCATTGATGAGGCAGGCCTTTTTTCGGCTCCATCCAAAAAGGTCCATGCAGCAGGAGAGAATATTCTCAAAGACCGCCAGCACGGTGGACAGCGCGGCAAAGGTCATAAAGACAAAGAAGAGTGCTCCCCAAAGTTCCCCCATTGGCATGTGGTTGAAGACGTTAGGCAGCGTGACAAAAATCAATTTGGGGCCAGAACCCGCCTCCACGTGGTAGGTAAAACAGGCGGGAAAAATGATGAGGCCGGAGACCAGCGCCACAAAGGTGTCCAAAATTGCCACGTTGATGGACTCGCCCATCAGAGAGCGTTCCTTACCGATATAACTGCCGAAAATAGCCATGCCGCCCATGCCAAGGCTCAGGGTAAAGAACGCCTGGGTCATCGCCCCCAGGATCACATTACCAACGCCAACTTCTTTCATTTTCTCCAAGTCGGGCTTCAAATAGAAGGAAAGACCTTCTTTGGCACCCTCCATGGTAAAGCTGTTGATAGCGAGCACCACCATAATGACCAGCAACGCAATCATCATATACTTGGTCACACGTTCCAGTCCCTTTTGGAGGCTAAAGGAACAGATAAAGAAACCCAGCACGACCACCAAAGCCATGAAGCCCACCATGCCCACAGGGTCCGCGCAGATTTGTTCATAGGCCTGCCCCACTTCCTCCGCAGACATCCCATTGAACTTTCCCTGGGCTGTGGAGAGGAAATACTGAATCATCCAGCCCCCTACCGTGGTGTAGAACATCATCAGCAGATAGTTTCCGATCATGGCCATATAGCCATGAATATACCATTTGCTCCCCTTGGGGGCCAGCGCATGATAGATGCGAACAGGGCTTTTTCGGCTGGCACGGCCCAGGGAAAATTCAATGGTCATAACGGGGATTCCCATGACCAACAGGAAAAACAAATAGAGCAGGACAAACGCGCCGCCTCCATTTTGTCCTACCATGTAAGGAAACTTCCAGACATTTCCGATCCCGATGGCACAGCCGGCACTGAGCAGAATAAAGCCCAGACGACTGCCTAAACGTTCTCTTTGCATGCTTTTTCTTCTCCCATCCTTCTTTCTTTTGCCGCTTTAATGCTGCAAATTAATCGGCATTTATTTTACTATACTCCAAGAAGAATTGCAACACTTTGTAGCAAAAGCAGAAGAATCACATCGAAATAAAAACACCATACAGGGAACCCATTCCCTGTATGGTGTTTTTTTATAAAGTTTTTACTTCGGCATAAAGTATGTCACAAGACCGATGACAAAAAGGGCAATGATAATGATGGGAAGTACATAGGTTATGTAGCCGCGCATCCAATTTTTTACCTTCCATCCACGGCCGGCGTTGGCTTCCTCCATAAACTTCTTCCAACCCCAGCCCCGCTTGCTCACCGCGAAGATCACAAAGATCAGAGAGCCCAGAGGCAGCAAAATATTGCTGACTAAGAAGTCCTCCAAGTCCAGGAACGTGGTGCTCCCGCCCAAGGGGTGAACCTCCGCCAGGAGATTAAAGCCCAGCGCACAGGGCAGGGACAAGACCAACAGCAGCAGGCAGTTGATCAGGCAGGCCTTTTTCCGGCTCCATCCAAACATGTCCATACAGCAGGAGAGGATGTTTTCAAAGACCGCCAGCACCGTCGAAAACGCGGCAAAGGTCATAAACACAAAGAACAACGCGCCCCAAAGATTTCCCATCGGCATGTTATTGAACACGTTGGGCAGCGTAACAAAGATCAGGCTCGGCCCTGATCCCACCTCCACCTGATAGGTGAAGCAGGCGGGGAAGATGATCAGACCAGAAACCAACGCCACAAAGGTATCCAAAATCGCCACATTGATGGATTCTCCCATCAGAGAGCGTTCCTTCCCAATGTAACTGCCAAAAATAGCCATGGCGCCAATGCCGAGACTCAGGGTAAAAAACGCCTGGGTCATCGCTGCCACCACAACATTTCCAACGCCAATTTCCTGCATCTTCTGGAAGTCGGGTTTCAGATAGAAAGACAACCCTTCCTTGGCCCCGTCCATGGTAAAGCTGTTGATCGCCAGAATCACCATGATAACCAGTAGGGCAATCATCATGTACTTGGTGACACGCTCCAGCCCCCTTTGCAGGCCAAATGAGCAGATAAAGAAACCCAGCACAACCACCAAAGCCATAAAGCCTACCATGGTAACCGGGTTGCCGCAGACACTCTGGTTGAACGCCTCCTCCACTTGCTGGGTGGACAATCCGTTGAACTTACCAGATGCCGTAGAGAGGAAGTACTGGATCATCCATCCACCTACCGTGGTATAAAACATCATCAGCAAGTAGTTGCCGCTCAACGCAACGTAGCCATGATAGTGCCATTTGCTTCCCTTAGGCTCCAGCTGCTGATAGAGACGGACAGGACTCTTTTGGCTGGCACGGCCCAAGGAAAACTCAATGGTCATGACAGGAATTCCCAGGACCAGCAAGAAAAACAGGTAGATCAGCACGAATGCACCGCCACCGTTTTGTCCCACCATGTAAGGGAATTTCCAGACATTCCCGATCCCAATGGCGCAGCCGGCACTGAGCAAAATAAAGCCCAGACGGCTGCCTAAACGTTCTCTTTGCATGTTTTTTCTCCCATTCTTCTTTCTCTGCTGTGTTCACAGCGTTCCTGATTGTACTATATTCCGTTGGTCATTTCAACCGTTTATAACAACTTTCTTACCACAAGATAATCTCTTTGTTTTCATCAAAAAAGATTCCCCTGCCAAGGTTTCTTGACAGGGGAGGTTTCCTATGGCTCAGACTATACTGAACGCTTGTTGTCTTGGAGATCATCGGTTTTATTTTTCCAGCACGAGCCGCAAAAGCCGCCGCAGCCATGGCAGCTCCCTCTCCGCGTCCAAAGAACCCGGACCGCAAGGACCGAGGCCAGCAAAACAAGGGCCAAAATCAAAACACTCGTAAGGTTCATCCGATTATCCCCATGGCCAGTCCCAGTCCACGCACCAAGAGTGCGCAGACCCACGCAATCACACATTGTCCAACCACCACTCCGACCGCCCATTTTCCGCCGAGCTCCCGTCGAATGGAAGCAATGGCCGCTACACAAGGCGTGTACAGTAGACAAAAGACCAAGAGAGAAGCCACAGCCAGCGGCGTCAGTGCCACCAGGAGCTGTTCCGTACTGCCAAACAGAACCGACAGCGTGGAGACCACACTTTCCTTGGCCATAAATCCAGCAATCAGTGCCGTTGAAACCCGCCAGTCTCCAAAACCAAGAGGCACAAAAAGGGGAGAAATCACCCCCGCGATGACCGCCAAAATGCTATTCTGGGAATCCGCCACAACATTTAACTGGAAATCAAATGTCTGAAGGAACCAGACCACAATGGTCGCGAGGAAAATAACCGTGAATGCCCGCTGAAGAAAATCCTTGGCTTTGTCCCACAGAAGATGCGCCACATTCTGAATGCCAGGCATCCGGTAATTGGGCAGTTCCATAACAAACGGAACGGCCTCTCCTTTGAAGATGGTCCGCTTGGAGAGCAGCGCCATCAGAATGCCTACTAAGATTCCCAAAAAGTAGAGCGCCACCATGATAAGCCCCCCACGCCCTGGGAAGAACGCAGCTGTAAAAAATCCATAGATGGGGAGCTTGGCCGAACAGCTCATAAACGGCGTGAGCAGAATGGTCATTTTACGGTCCCGCTCAGAGGGAAGGGTTCGGCTGGCCATGACACCGGGCACAGTACATCCAAAGCCAATCAGCATCGGCACAATGCTCCGCCCGGAAAGGCCAATCTTCCGCAAAAGTTTGTCCATCACAAAAGCCACGCGGGCCATGTAACCGCTGTCTTCCAACAGAGACAGGAAGAAAAACAAGGTAACAATGATGGGCACAAAGCTCAATACACTGCCCACACCATTGAAGATCCCGTCGATGACCAGGGAGTGCAGGACTGCGTTGACCCCCCAAGCGGTCAACGCTTCATCCACCCAGACAGTCAGCCAGCTGATTCCGCCCTCCAACAATGCCTGAAACCAGGCACCGATGACATTGAAAGTCAGAAAGAATACCAACGCCATAATTCCTACAAAGGCGGGGATGGCGGTGTATTTTCCTGTGAGGAATGCGTCAATCCGGCGGCTGCGCTCGTGCTCTTTGCTCTCCCGTGGACGCACCACGGTCTGATCACAGAGTTTCTGTAGAAAGGAGAAGCGCATATCGGCAATGGCCGCAGCTCGGTCCAGCCCTCGCTCCTCCTCCATCTGAGAGATGATATGCTCTAACATTTCCTGTTCATTCTGGCTCAGCCGCAGTGCATCAAACACCAGCGGATCACCCTCTACCAGCTTGCTGGCTGCAAAACGCAGGGGAATTCCCGCTGCCTTGGCATGGTCCTCTACCAAATGCATAATTCCATGGAGGCACCGATGAACCGCGCCGTTGTGGTCCTTTTTGTCGCAGAAATCCGTCCGCCCAGGCCGCTCCTGGTATTGGGCAACATGGAGCGCGTGATTGACCAGTTCCTCTACACCCTCGTTCTTGGCCGCTGAAATGGGGACCACGGGAATCCCCAGCAGTTCCTCCATCCTGTTAATGTGAATGGAACCGCCATTGCCCCGAACCTCATCCATCATATTCAGCGCCAGAACCATGGGGACATCCAACTCCATGAGCTGCATGGTGAGATAGAGGTTTCGTTCGATGTTGGTGGCATCCACAATGTTGATGATTCCCGTGGGATGCTCGTGAAGAATGAACTGCCGGGATACAATCTCTTCGCTGGTATAGGGGGAAAGGGAATAAATTCCAGGCAAGTCTGTCACCAAAGTCTCTCCGTGTCCTCGGATCGAACCGCTCTTCCGGTCCACTGTGACGCCAGGAAAGTTCCCCACATGCTGATTGGCCCCGGTCAGCTGATTAAACAGCGTGGTTTTCCCGCAGTTTTGGTTGCCGGCCAGGGCAAATGTCAGCTGGGTTCCCGGCGGCAGCGGGTGTTCCTCTCCCTTTACATGGTATTTTCCGCCCTCTCCCAGGCCGGGGTGCGCCTGGGTCTCCACAAAGGCTTCTGCTTCCCGTGGGGCCTCCTCCCGCGCTCTATCAGCGCCCAGGGGAGCGATCTCTACTTTTTCGCCGTCCGCCAGGCGCAGCGTCAATTCATAGCCATGGATTCTCAGCTCCATTGGGTCGCCCATGGGAGCATACTTCATCAATGTAACTTCCGCCCCAGGGATAACTCCCATATCCAAAAAATGCTGTCGGAGAGAACCCTCTCCCCCCACCGCGATAATCACGCCGGAGGCGCCAATCTCTAAATCTTTCAGCGTCATACTCTGTGTGTTTCCTCTCCTGTCCCTTCTGTTTTCTCCATCCCCAGGCCTCCGCGAATGGCCCACCGCATTTTGGTAGAACGGGCCCGCGGGTTTTTGACACACTCCTGGGCTGAGGGGCGGATCACTTCCTTTGCTACCGCACAGTAAACCCCCTGACGAGCCAATGCCTGAAAGGATTTCTTCACCAGACGGTCTTCCCCGGAGTGAAAGGTCAAAACCGCCACTTTTCCGCCCGGCTTAAGAACCCCGGGAAGCTTTTCTAAAAAGCGGTACAACACCTCGAACTCATTGTTGACATCGATACGCAGCGCCTGGAAGGTCCGCTGACAGGCCTTTTTCTCCGCTTCCTTTCTCTCCCGAGGTGGAAGGAAACAGAGCGCCCCCGCCACGGTCTCTGCCAACTCTCGGGTAGTCTCTATGGCGCCCCCTTTCCTGAGACGCGCGCGAACAGCGGCTGCAATTTGCTCTGCGTATGGTTCGTCCGCGTTTTCCACCAGCATAGCGGCCAATTCCTCCCGGCTGAGCTCCCGCAGACGCTGGGCTGCGGGCACCCCTGCCGTGGGATCTAAGCGCAAATCCAGCGGGCCCTCCTGCTTAAAGGTAAAACCACGGGCCGGATTGTCAATCTGCATAGAGGAAACCCCCAAATCCGCCAGCACAAAATCATAGGCAACGCCGGGCGCCACCTGGTCCAGATCCGCAAAGTTCATCCGCCGGACTGTGAGGATTTCCGGTCCATACCCCAACTGTCCCAGACGAAGCCGGGTCTTTTCAGATTCAATGGGGTCCACATCTGTGGCGTACAGATGTCCCTGCCCACCCAGTTTTTCCAGCATCCGCCGGCTGTGGCCACCATATCCCAAGGTGGCATCCAGCCCAATCTGGCCAGGCTGGATATCAAAAAATTGCAGAATTTCTTCCACACAGATTGGAATATGCATCCCAGCGGGCGTTTTTCCCTGCTGAAGAATCTTCTCCACATCCCGCTGGTACTTCTCTGGATTCAGCTCTTTGTATTTTTCCTGGTACTTTCTGGGATGGGTGCCCTTGTAGCGTACCCGGCGTTTATGTTCCTGTTCCATGGAGATTCACTCCCTTTTTGTCGTTTTTTTATTGTATCGTGGATTACGGCTGGTTGCAAGTCTTTCTCCAATGATTTCAAACCGAATCAGAAAATCAGTCCTTCTCTTCGCTTCGGTATCCGCTCTTGACAATGTCCCTCCGCCGTGTTAGATTGATAAAAAGAGGGGAGCTGCAACGGCGGCTGAGAGGAAACAACGGTTTCGACCCTGTGGCAAAAGCCACGCACCTGATTCGGATAATGCCGACGGAGGGAACTTGTTTATGACACCATAAACGGCTGTCTGTTCGGCATAACGAACAGACAGCCATTTTTCTTGGGAAAAAGAAAGGGTGTGAACGATGAGAAAATATGCAACCCAGATGGAAGCGGCGAAACAGGGCATCATCACCCCGGAAATGAAAACCGTCGCGGAGAAGGAATTTACCGATCCAGAGATCATTCGAGAGCGCGTCGCCTTGGGGCAGATCGCCATTCCCGCCAATATTAACCACAAATCCCTGTGTGCAGAGGGTATTGGCAAGGGGCTGCGCACCAAAATCAATGTAAATTTAGGGATCTCTGGAGACGCCAACAACTACGAGGCCGAGATGGACAAGGTCCGTATGGCCCTGCGATTTGGAGCAGAGGCCATTATGGACCTGTCCAATTACGGCAAAACCAACACCTTCCGCCAACAGCTCATCGCATTGTCCCCCGCCATGATCGGCACAGTCCCCATGTATGATGCCATCGGCTACCTGGAAAAGGACTTGCTGGATATCACCGCGCAGGACTTTCTCAAGGTTGTCCGGGCCCACGCGGAAGAAGGGGTGGATTTCATGACCATCCACGCTGGAATCAATCGCCGGGCCGTGGAGGCTTTTAAAAGGGACAAGCGGAAGATGAATATCGTCTCCCGGGGTGGTTCTCTGCTGTTCGCCTGGATGGAGATGACAGGTCAGGAAAATCCTTTCTACGAGTACTATGATGCGGTTTTGGATATCCTGCGGGAATACGATGTAACCATCAGTCTGGGGGATGCGCTTCGTCCGGGTTGTCTGGATGACAGCACCGATGCAGGCCAGATCGCCGAACTGATTGAGTTAGGGGCACTGGCCCAGCGGGCCTGGGATCGAGATGTACAGGTGATGATCGAAGGGCCAGGCCATATGGCCATGGATGAGATTGCCGCCAACATGCGCTTGGAAAAGCGGCTTTGCCATGAGGCTCCGTTCTATGTTCTGGGCCCGTTGGTGACAGATATTTTCCCCGGGTACGACCATATCACCTCAGCCATCGGCGGCGCCATCGCCGCGGCCAATGGCGCTGACTTCCTATGTTATGTCACCCCGGCCGAACATCTTCGTCTGCCAGATGCCGCTGATGTCAAGGAGGGGATCATTGCCTCCCGTATTGCTGCCCATGCTGCCGACATTGCCAAAGGGGTCCCACACGCCAGAGACCTGGACAATCAGATGGCGGAGGCCCGCCACCGGGTGGATTGGGAGGCCATGTTCCAAATCGCGGTTGATCCCGATAAGGCACGATCCTATTTTGAGAGCACACCGCCTTCAGACCGCCACACCTGCTCAATGTGTGGAAAAATGTGTGCTGTTCGTACCACCAACCTGATTTTAGAGGGTAAAAAAGTAGTGTTCTGCACAGAACGATAAAAATTATCCATCCAATACGGGACCTCTCTATCTGGCGCAGTTGGCGTCCGGATGGAGACGGAGCTGCGGGGGAGCGCCCGGGGCTCTGCGTGTCCAACCACAGCGAGGGAACTTGTGTTTCAAGGTGAGAGGAGGCTTTTGAGCCTCGACCGTCCGACGATACGGGCGGAGTCTACCCACCGGGCCCTCTCCACCGTACCGTCATAGTCCAGTGCTATGACTGCTGGGCGGAAAGAGAGGAAATCATGAAAAGTAAGACAGAAATTCTTCGAATGACGATGCTGGCCATGCTGATCGCCATTGGGGTGGTCATCTCTCCCATTCTTCGCATCGAGGGGATGTGTCCCATGGCGCATCTCATCAACATTGCCTGTTCCGTGTTCATGGGGCCTTGGTATTCTCTGCTCTGTGCCACCTTGATCGGAATCATTCGTATGTCCTTTATGGGAATCCCGCCTCTGGCACTCACAGGCGCTGTCTTTGGCGCGTTTCTCTCCGGGGTATTCTATCGTGCTTCCAAAGGAAAACTGATCTGTGCTGTGCTCGGCGAGGTCATTGGTACAGGGATCATCGGTTCTATCATCAGTTACCCGATCATGGCCTTCTTGGTCCATAAATCGGGCCTGACTTGGTTTTTCTATACCCCATTGTTTATCACTGGCACGCTCATTGGAGGAACCATTGCCTTTGTCTTCCTGGCCGCCCTGCGGAGAACCGGGATGCTCACCAAAATTCAGCGTGCATTAGGAGCGAGAACCTATGACCTTTCAAACACAGTTTCCCCAGCTTCTGCAGCGGATCAAAGCTGATTCGCCGCTCATCCACTGCATTACCAATCACATTTCCATCCATGACTGCGCCAACGCTCTGCTGGCGCTGGGGGCATCTCCCATCATGGCCGAGCACCCTGGGGAGGTTGCAGAAATCACCGCCACGTCCCAAGCCCTTATGGTAAATCTGGGAAATATTTCAGACAGCCGGATGGAGGCCATAGCCGCAGCAGGGGAGACCGCCCGCACCCATCGCATCCCCTGCATGATAGACTTGGTAGGCGTGGGCTGCAGCCAGCTTCGCCGTTCCTTTGCCCACGGGTTTCTGCTCCGGGCACATCCAGCGGTGATCAAAGGAAATGAGTCCGAAATTCGAGCCATCTGCGGGGTAGAACACCACGCCAGAGGCATCGACAATGGGGAACACGGTTCTTTGGCGCAAGCTCTGACCGTGGCCAAGCAGGCAGCCCGTCAATTTCATACCGTGGTGCTCCTATCTGGAAAAACTGACCTCATCACCGATGGGGTCTGCGCCTTCGGTGTGGAAAACGGGGACCCCCTGATGGCTCGGGTGACGGGCACAGGATGTATGCAGGGCGCTGTCGTGGCAACTTTTCTCGCTGTCGCTTCTCCGCTGGAGGCTGCGTTGTCCGGTGCCGCCGCAATGGGGTTGGCGGGAGAATACGCGGCGGAACAGTTCCAGTCCCATGGCAGCATCAGCCAGTTCAGCCTGGGGATTCTGGACGGTCTCTTTTCCCTGCGGGATGCCGCCTCCCTGCGGATGATACCACTGTAAACAAAGGAAAACGATCCGCAGCATTCGATGGCTGCGGATCGTTTCTTTTCTCTCATTCGACCGTTTCGATGGCGTCTACAATAGACAAACGTGCAATTTGACGCAGGGGAATCCCCGTGGCCAGCAGGCAGACCGCCACAGAGACGCCCGCTGCTTCCAAAAGTGGGAGCCACGGCGGCGTTCCAAGGGTAACTGTCCCCGTCTGCGCCCCTTGGATCACCATGGCGCAAAACGATCCGGCCATTCCGCCGATGACAGCTGCCAGGAGGCCATAATACGCCCCCTCCCACAAAAAGGTTTTGTAAAGGCTTTTTAGACTCATTCCAATGGCTCTCTGGGTGCCAATCTCCTTTTTCCGTGTGTGAATATTAGTATAGACCGTATTGATGATGTTCAGCACGCCAATGAGCCCTACAAATAGGATTAGGCCCCACGCCAACAGATGGATCTGTGCAAAGCTCTCCTCCAGCTGCTGATCTGTTTGCTCATAGGACACTGACATAGTGCCTGGAATCTCCTGACAGAACTTTTCCAGGACCTGGTCAAATGCCTTGCGGTCCGCCCCCTCGGTCAGAAGAGGAAGCAGCTCTGCATAGGTATCCTGCCCTGTCAGAACGGGGTACAGCTGATCAATGACAATCACCTGAACCCCATTGGTAAATCCAGAATTCCCCACACTTAAGTAACCGTCATAGTCGTCCATTGTCTCGAGAACCGTGAGTGCTTTCCCCGCCACCGTGATAGCACTGCCCACTGTGTACCTCGTGCTCGGGAGAGAGTCTCCTTCTCCTACGCTGACTGCAATGGGATTGCGTACAATGCATCCTGTCCCATTCTCTATGGCGGACAGATCCGCCTCCGAAAGACGATCCCCAAAGAATTCTTTCAGGTAGAGTTTGTTCAGCCCTACCACTTGAAAGGTTTCACCCGGCTGCATCGCCCGGTCCAGTGCAATGCCCACAGGGCGGTTTTGCTCGTCTAAGGGATATAAAGAAAACTGCATAGCGGCCACATTCTCCACATTGCTGTCCTCCTGCAATTTCTTCAACTCTTCCGGTGTGAATCCCACGGTCTCATTGACCACGGAGTAATCTCCCAAGTGCTCCTGTTCCGTTCCCGCCGCGTTTAGGAGAGAAACAAACCCCTGCAGCGCAAGGAACACAGTAATACTCATCACTAAGGAGAGCACCGTAACTACAGTGCGCCCTCGGTGCCGTTTCAAATTGAGCCTGGCATAATACGCCTCAAAACAGTGAATTTTTCTGGTGCTTCGATTTTTGCGCTTTCCCACAACGACAGGTCCGGCCATTGACACCACCGGGGAAACCCGCGCTGCGGCACGTGCCGCAGGGATGGCCGCCACAAACGCAAAGGACAAGGTAATAAAAACGCTGAGAAGCAAAAACAGACCTTTTCCGCCCTGGTTCTCCTGGATCAACTGCTGCAGCATCGCTGTGTCCTGGGCCAGAAACAGCTCGGGAGAAAGTAGACTGGTGGCGGCAGTTAAAATCCCAGTGGCGGAGAGGAGCCCCAACCCAAACCCCACTGGCATGCCAACGGCACACAGCAGCAGAATTTCCAGGGAAACCACAGTATACATCTGACGTTTCTCCCCGCCAATGGCCCGCAGTGTCCCATATTGCTCCGTCCGCCGGGAAACCGATATGTTCAAAATATTATAGATCACCAGCCCCGCCGCCAATAGAATCAGTCCACCTACCAGAAGGCCGGCCACAGCCAACAGGGAAAAGCCGTCTCCGTCCTCCTCCGTATCCGCCGATTCCTCATCAAAGGAAATTCCTTTGGCGTTGAGATAGGTCACATTGTAAAGCGTGTCCAGTTCCGGAACCTTTAGCGTTTCCACAAGGTCATCCATGGTCTCTTGAAAGGCAGCCTTTTCCTTTGTTCGAATATCCACATTATAATAAAGGTAGTCTGGGGGAAGAAGGGCCTCTGCGGTTCCTTTGCCCACAATTCCCTGCACCACACCGGCAGAATATCCCAAATAGTTGCTGCGCAGAATTCCCGTCAAGGTGAACTGGCCGGTATAGGAAAAATCGCTCGTCTGAACTCCATGGCGCAAAGCTTTGGAGGCGGCAAGAGAAATCGTATCCCCCACATCACCGGAAAAGCCAAGCATCTGGAGAACATCTTCCGGTAAGGCAATCTCCATGGGCCGCTCCGGCAGCCGCCCCTCCTCGACTTGGGACAGGGAAGGGTAGGCAGACAAGCTGTCTCCCCAATATTCGTTGAGTCCCAGGGTAAGGATACGATTGAGCTCAACTGTTCCAACCGAGACAGAGACCCCAGCATAGGAAATTCTTGGGTCCGCTCGTATCTTATCCACCTGCGCCTGATCCATCTGAACAAACGTCGCATATCGGTTCCCATTCAGCGCAATGGCCTGCTGATCCCGCATGGCAGAGAGGATACCCAGGGATTGCCCAATGGCGGTGGTCATCATTGTGGACAGAATGACCGCAATCAGGATCAGAACAGAAGTGATTTTGGAAGCAAGCAGCTCTTTGTATGCCAATGCTCGATAAGTCTTCATCTGCGGCTCACCTCCGAGAGAATGCCGTCCACAATGGAAAACTTTCGTTCCGCCATTTGGGCGATTCGGTCGTCGTGGGTAATCACCACGATGGTCTTTCCAAATTCTCGATGGACACTGGCCAACAGGTCCATGACTTCCCGCCCGCTTTGCGAGTCCAGATTACCCGTGGGCTCATCTGCAAAAATCACATCTGGCTTTGCAATCAACGCCCGGGCAATGGCAACCCGCTGCTGCTGTCCGCCGGACAGCTCACTGGGCAGGTGTGTCAGTCGATGCTCCAACCCCAAAAACTGCGTGATCTGCTTGAAATATCCCTCATCTACCTGACGATGATCCAGCAGCAGGGGCATGATAATGTTCTCCCGCGCTGTTAGGACCGGAATTAAATGAAATTTTTGAAAAATAAACCCAATTCTTCGCCGGCGAAATGCTGACAGGACCGCGTCCTTTCCTTGATGGATATTCTGACCATCATATTCCACAACACCCTCTGTGGGATAATCCAAACCACTGATGAGGTGTAAAAGCGTGCTCTTTCCTGAACCGGAGGGCCCAACAATGGAGATAAAATCCCGCGCTTGGATTTCCAGATTGGCCTTGTGCAGGGCAATCACCTGGTTTTCTCCTGTTCCATAGCGTTTGGTCAGATCCGTCGCTACAATCCGCATTCTGCGTTCTCCTTTCTATTTTGGGGAGAAAAAATACACTCTCCCTTTCCACCGGGAGAGTGTAGCAAAAAAATATCAAAAAAGAATCAAGGTTTTCCGCTTTTCATCCATACAGAAACCCTTCCGCCTGTCTCCGTGTTTTCCAGTGCAATGCCTCCGCCGTGCTTTTCACTCAGCAGCCGGCAGACATACAGCCCTATGCCAAAGTGCTCAGGTGCTGTTTTCTCCCCTCGAACAAAAGGTTCCGTTCCATTTCGCAGCATATTGGGGGAGAAGCCGGGGCCATCCTCCTGAACAGACAGTGTCAGCCGTTCCCCTTGCACAGACACCGTCACCTGAATGGTCTGCTTGGCATACCGGCTGGCGTTGGTCAAACAATTTTCCAAAATGGTGGAAACCACCGCTCGATCTACCCAGACAACTGCATGCTCACTGCCGAAAAACTGAAAGGAGAGGGGACAGGCTGTCTCCCACAGGAGAAGCTCTCCCTCCTCCTGCATCTCTTTTCCCAATTCTCCAAAGGTAATCTCCACAGGGGACAAAGGCGCGTCCTCCAGCTTCTGTACCTGGCTCATCGTTTCAATATAAGAGGCGATCCGTTCGGTGTAATGGGACATCCGCGCCAAATGGTCTTCCAACGCCGCCCGTTCCAGGCGATCCCCCTGGAGGACTTTTTCCATCACCCGAATGGAACCCTTGAGGACGGTCACAGGGTTTCGCAAGTCATGGGAAAACGCCGCGTTCAAACGCCTGCGTTCCTCTCCCTGCCGCCACAATTCCTGATGGTTTCTCTGCAGCTGGCCTCGCATCTTTTCAAAGGCGGCGCAAAGGCTTTCCAGTTCATCCTTCCCTTCGGCCTCCAGAACAAAATCCAGGTCCTGCTCCATAATGCGTTGGGCGCCGGCTTGCAGCTTCTGAATGGGATGCTTTAATTTCAACCGATAGAATAACGTGCCCGAAAGCAAAAACGCCCCGCCAAAATACACCACTGTTAAAATGTACTGAAGAGACTCCACCCCTCTGGCCGCGTTCCATGCCTCTTCAGTGGGAATCTCACGGCTGACAATCGTGCCTTTCCCAGATTCATCATAGACAATCTCCACACCAGAGGGGGCAAGGGATTCCCGGAGGCTCACGCAGACCTTCGTGGTTCCCCAAGTCAGTAAAAATGCCACAAGAAAACAACTCACCGTAAACAAAAGATAGGCCTTTCGCAAACTGAGGTTTCTCAGCCATTCCATCGATACCCCACCCCCCAGACCGTTTCGATGTAATTGTGCAGGGTTTTAGCGGACAGCTTGGCCCGGACCTTACGGATGTGTTCAATCACCGTTCCGCTGGACCCGTCTCCGTCCATACCCCAGACGGTCTCATAGATCCGCTCCCGGTCAAACACCTGGCCCTGATGCATAGAAAGTAACTCCACAATGTCAAACTCCCGCTTGGACAGTTTCACAGCTTCTCCGCGGATGGACACGGTGCGCCCCGTATAGTCCACTGCCAGCTCCCCGAAAAATCGTACCGTAACCGATGTGGTTCTTCGCTGCTCCCGGCGCAGGTGGGCCTCCACCCGGGCGCCCAGCACCTCCATGTCAAAGGGCTTTACAATGTAGTCATCTCCGCCGGCCTGAAATCCTACGATTTTATCACTGCGCTCAATGCGGGCGGTCAAAAACAAAATAGGGCAGGAGACATGGGCGCGAATGCGCGCACAGACCTCCAACCCATTTAGACCCGGCATATTGATATCCAAGAGAATGAGATCGGGACGGCAGGATATCTTTTTCAAGGCTTCCTCTCCACTCTGTGCCGCAATGACCTCATACCCTGACAGCGCAAAATAACGCTGTACCACATCAACAATACCTGGTTCGTCATCTACAATCATAATTCGGGCAGACAAACCGCTTCCTCCCTATGTCACTCTATTTCTATGGAAAAAGCCTCCCAAGCCACAGCGCCGCCAGCTCTGAGCAGGCTCTCCTTGTTTTTACAGCAGAGCAGATTTCCCCTGTATTCGAAGGGCTGCGCCGCGAATATGATCCTTCAACATAACATCCGCAAACGCAATCAGTTCCTCCGGCGTCCGATCCAGTTCTCCCAACAGCCAGCTCTCCACGGTCCCCACCAGTGCGATGACATAGAATTGGGTCACCAACTCATCCGCGGGACAGCCCATTTCCCTGGACAGCTGTTCCACGGTCCTTTGTACAATGCCATAGATGTCTGCTTGAAAAAACTTTCGCAGATGGCTGTGCCCAATGGACCGCAAGGCACACAGGCAAAAAGCCCGGTTATCCTGGATATAGTGGAACAACTGGAGCAGTCCTTCCTGCCACAGCTGCACCCCCTCATGTTGGCGGAGCAAGACGATCGCCTCCTCCTCAAACATCCATTTTACCAGGTCATAGATATCGGCAAAATGGTAATAGAAGGTTTCCCGCCGCAGGCCACAGAGATCTGTGATCTCTCGAATGGAGATCTTCTCCAGCGGCTTCTGGCTCATGAGTGTTTTCAAGGCGGCGGACAGTTCCTGCTTTGTCGTTTCCGAGGTAGGGTATTTCATGCTTATTTTTCCTCCGGGGAGTCGGAAAATGGACGGGATATTATTTTATTATAACACACCTGGAGAGGGAATTCAGCCCGCTATCTGCCAGAAGTCATTCTAACAAATTTAGTAGATTTGTTAAAAATTTAACAACGTGATGGAATCTGTGCCTTGCCACATCTTTCTTCCCGTCGTATGCTGGCAAGAGGCTCGAACAAATGGTGCAAAATATTGCTCTCAAACGTAGTTCAGACACGGTGTTCCAACTGGAAATAACGCCGCATGTTTTCTTTCCCCATCCAAAAGGGCAGGAGGTGGCCCCATGCACAAGCAGCCCGACAAACCATCCTTTTTCGAAAAACTGGCCACTGCCATCGTGGACAGACGAAATCTCATCTTTTTCCTCTACCTCTGCGCCCTGATCTTCTCTCTGTTCTCCCAGGGATGGGTCAAGGTCTGCAATGACTTGACACAATACTTGCCGGAAAACACCGAAACCCGCCAAGGGCTTACCATTATGGAAGATGAATTCATCACCTACGGCACAGCCCGGATCATGTTGTCCAACGTGACCTACGATATGGCAGCGAACCTGGCAGCCGAACTTGCGTCCATTGACGGCGTAACCTCCGTCTCCTTTGGCAACGGGACAGAGCAGGACACCCCAGAAGAGATTGCAGAATATTTCAAAGGCTCGGACGCCCTCCTCTCCGTTACCTTTGACGGAGAGGAGACCGATCCCATCAGTCTGTCCGCTATGGAGGAGATCAAGCAGAGGCTGGCGCCTTATGATGCCTCCATTGACAGCACCGTTGGAGATTCCCAGGCAGAAACCCTGGACCAGGAAATGCAGGTGATCTTTGCTGTGAGCGTGGTCATCATTGTTTTGGTCCTGGGGCTGACCTCCCACTCCTTTGCAGAGGTTCCCGTCCTCTTGCTTACCTTCGGCGCCGCGGCTCTGCTGAACATGGGAACCAATTTTTTGCTGGGGGAGATTTCCTTTGTCTCTGACTCTGTGACAGTGGTTCTCCAGCTGGCATTGGCCATTGACTACGCGATTATTCTGCTTCATCGCTTTTTAGAGGCCCGTCAGCATACACTGGATGACCGAAGTGCCTGTATCACGGCACTCAGTGCCGCCATTCCCGCTATTTTTTCCAGCAGTCTCACAACCATTTCCGGCTTGGCCGCCATGATGTTTATGCAGTTTCGTATTGGCTTCGATATGGGACTGATCCTCATCAAAGCCATTTGTTTCAGTCTTCTTTCCGTCTTTACACTGATGCCGGGCCTTTTGATTCTTTTCTCCAAGGCAATGGAGAAAACCCAGCACAGAAATTTTGTCCCCTCCATAGAACGCTGGGGGCGCTTTGCGGTAAAAGCCCGCTATGTCAGCATCCCGATCTTTGCCGTCTGCTTAATCCTGGGATTTTGGATGTCAAATCAGTGTCCTTACGTCTACGGGTATAGTCAGCTGACAACCAGCCGGCAGAGTGAAAGTCAAATCGCCCAAGAAAAGGTTCGAGAGACCTTTGGCACCCAGAATATCGCCGCCCTCCTGGTGCCAAAAGGGGATTACGACAGCGAGAAAGCCCTGCTGAACCGCCTGGAACAATATGATCAAATTGACTATGCCATGGGGCTGTCCAATATCGAAGCCATGGACGGCTACACCTTAACCGATGCCCTGACCCCCCGGCAGTTCGCGGAGATGACCGATTTGGATTATGAGGTGGTCTGTCTCCTCTACACCGCCTATGCAGCGCAAAACGAGAACTACGGCCAAATTGTCGGTGGAATTGACGACTATACCGTTCCCTTAATGGACCTGTTTCTCTTTGCTTACGATCAGGAGGAAGCCGGATACTTCTCCTTGGAGGAAGACGCCACGGAAGAGCTCAACGACATGTACCAGCAGCTCACCGACGCCCGCGACCAAATGCTGGGAACGCACTACACAAGGATGCTCCTCCAGCTGAATCTGCCGGAGGAAGGGGAGGAGACCTTCCAATTCTTGCAGACCATTCACCAGGAAGCAGAGCAGTATTATGACAGCGACCAGATCTACTTAGTAGGAGACTCTACCAGCGATTATGACTTGTCAGTCTCTTTCTCCCGGGACAATGTGATGATCTCTGTGTTGTCGGTGGTTTTTGTGATTTTGGTCCTGCTGTTTACTTTCCAATCGGTGGGCCTGCCTGTGCTGCTCATTCTGATCATCCAGGGCAGCATTTTGTTTAACTTCTCCTTCCCAGGACTGACGCAAAGCCCAATTTTCTTTTTAAGTTACCTCATCGTCACCTCCATCCAAATGGGGGCCAACATCGACTATGCCATTGTCATCTCCAGCTGGTACAAGGAACTAAAAACCGCCATGCCGCCTAAGAAAGCCATTGTCAAAGCATTGGAGCTTTCATTTCCCACGGTATTGACTTCTGGCTCAATCTTAGCTTCTGCAGGTTTCCTTATTGGGAAACTCTCCACGGAAGGTACCATTGTGGGCATCGGCGAGTGCCTGAGCCGAGGCACCTTGATCTCTATGTTCCTGGTCATGTTTGTGCTACCTCAGATCTTGCTGTTGGGAGACACCATTGTGGAGAAAACCAGTTTTCGCGTCAACATGCCGGAGGCAAAACATCGGACCAGCGGCACCATCTACGTAAACGGACGCGTTCGGGGACGAATCTCCGGCATCGTGGACGCCAACATCCAAGGGGTAATCCACGGTGACGTTTCCGCGCTCATGGGAACCGGGTCCTACCAGGAAGCGCCGCCATCAGAGGAGGAGAACGACCATGAAACGAATCCATAACAGGCTGGTTATCCTGCTGATCTTTGCCCTGCTCCTCTCTTTGGCCGCCCCTGTGGGGGCGGCCGGCAGCCGGATTACCATCCGTACCCCAGAGGATTTGGTGGAACTCTCCCGCCGTTGTTCTTTAGACAGCTGGTCCCGGGGGAAAACAGTCGTTTTATCTGCGGACCTTGATCTCTCTGATGTGGAATTCTCTTCCATCCCCACCTTTGGCGGCACATTCGATGGGCAGGGATACACCATCTCCGGGCTTACTATAACAGGCAGCGGCAACGTGCGGGGACTGTTTCGTTACCTGCAGTCCGGCGGAGTGGTGCAGAATGTGTCCCTGGAAGTGACCATAGAACCCACAGACCTCCAGGATTCCCTGGGTGGGCTGGTTGGCAACAACCGCGGCAGTGTACGAAACTGCACTGTCACGGGAAGTATTCAGGGTGAAACCAATATTGGGGGAATCATCGGCGTCAACGAATCCAGTGGAAAGATCATCAACAGCACTTTTTCCGGCTCCGTCACAGGAGAACACTATGTGGGCGGCATTGCGGGGCAAAACCTGGGCAGCATACTGCAATGTGTCAATCAAGGGAAGATCAATACCGTCGCAGTGGAGGGAGAGGCCGACCTGGAAGATTTGGATAGCAGGCCCTTAAACTCCACGGAAAATCTCCCTGCCTGCACGGACATCGGCGGAATCACAGGTTTCTCCACCGGTGTTTTGCAAAGCTGTAAGAACACAGGTCCTGTCGGCTATGAGCATGTGGGATACAACGTCGGTGGAATCGCCGGACGGCAGTCCGGTTATCTAAACGGCTGCACCAACCAAGGCGTCATTCTGGGCCGCAAGGATGTCGGCGGGATTGCGGGACAGCTGGAGCCTGAAATCTTTCTGCGGTATGGCGAAGACCTCTTAAATCAGCTTTGGAGCGAACTGGGTACCTTGGGCGACCAGGTTGATCACCTTCTCTCTGACCTGAACAGCACCAACACCTCCACCACAGCACAGCTGCAAACGCTTTCTTCCCACGCAGGCACAGCTCAGGATGCCGCCGGAGAGTTGATGGATGCGGCCAAAGATTGGGCCAACGGGAACCTCAGCACCGTGAATGATCTCTCCGCCCGGATTTCCTGGAGTCTGCAGCAGCTGGAGCCGATTCTGGAAACCCTGCGTCCTCTGCCGGAGGAACTGACCGACGCAGTAGACGCTTTAGAAGAAGGGCTTGATCAGGCAGAACAAGCTGGTGACCTGGCCAGCAACGCTGGGCAATCGCTGCGCACGGCGCTGCAGGAGGCCTTGCGTGCCGCTGATCACATGAACGAGGGACTGGAACACATCCGCGCCAGCCAAGATGCTCTCAAATCGGCCTTAGGTGACCCCAATGAGATCAAATTGGCGTTGGAACAAATGGCCAAAGGCATCAGTCAATTGGGCGATGGCACCGTGGCATTTTCCGAGGCCATGGAACATCTCCGGGATGGCTGGGCAGCTCTGCCTGATGTATCTTCCATTGACGCATTCCTCCAGGCCTTCGAAGACCTTTCCACAGCCGGAACCAGCACCGCCAACGGCCTGAAAAATATTCAAAAGGCCTTTATCCGTCTGAAAGACACGATTACAGCCAATGGAGACCCCACAGAGGCCTTGAAAACCGCGCTGCAAGAGCTTGAAAAAGCCGCAGCGTCATTCCAGTCTGGGGCAGATCAACTGCAAACCGCTGGAAAGCACCTTTTATCCGCCTTGGATACGTTAGAGGATGCCGGGATTTATCTGGATGGGGTGGTAGACGCCTTCCGAGACGCCGGAGACGCCTTCAACAACGCCTTCTCTCGATTGGGAGAAGGTGCCGATGCATTCCATGAGATGGTGAAAACCCTGGCGGAGGAACCTTCCATCCAGTTCACCCCCATAGGCAGCGATATGACAGCCCGGGGAGACGCGCTGGACGCCGCCCTGTCTGATTTACTTGGCAGTGCTGACGATCTCAGTGATCTTCTCTCCCAATCCTCGGATACGATCTTAGGGGATCTCAGCGCCGTCAGCCAGCAGCTGCAATCCATCACAGACCTGCTCCGACAGGAAACCTCCCTGAAAAAAAGCGGGGAAGGGGACCGGATCGAGGACATCTCCGATCAGGTAGACGGTCGGAGTCAACGAACCGGCTGCCTGTCCGACGCTCGGAATGAGGGCGTGGTAAAAGGCGATGTCAACGTAGCCGGAATTGCCGGCTCCATGGCCATTGAATACGATTTTGACCCTGAAGATGATTTGGTCGAAGTGGGGGACCGTTCTTTGGACGTTCGCTACCAAACCAAGGCCGTTATCCTATCCTGTATCAATTTGGGAGAAGTAACCGGAAAAAAGGATGACGCAGGGGGAATTGTCGGCCGAATGGACCTGGGGCAAGTTTCCCACTGTGAGAACTACGGTTCTGTCAGCAGCGCAGATGGCAGCTATGTAGGAGGCATCGCTGGTGCGTCTTGGGGAAGCATCCGGGACAGTTGGGCTCGCTGCACGCTTTCAGGAGACCACTATGTGGGGGGGATCGCCGGTTATGGCTCCACCTTGAAAAACTGTCACACACTCATCACCCTCCAAGAGGGGAGCGCCTATGTGGGCACCGTAGCTGGATCCGTTGATCCAGAGGGCACTGTCACAGGCAATACCTTTACCCAGGAAGCTCTGGGGGCCATTGACGGAATCAGCTATGCCGGTCAAGCTGAGCCAGTAACGTTTGGTGCACTCTGCGCCGCCGGCGCACCAGAGACCTTTGCTCAGTTGGAGTTAACTTTCCGGGCCGATGGAAAAGAAGTCGCCGTGGTGCCCTTCCAATATGGCAAAGGGATTGCACGTCTGCCAGAAATTCCCGCCAAGAAAGGGTATTCCGCGGCCTGGCCTGATTTGGATTACTCCCACCTGACCGCCAGCCAGACCTTGGAGGCAATCTACACCCCGTACACTTCCTCCTTAACCGACGGTGGTGACCTGCCTGATATTTTGGTAGACGGCAGCTTCAGTGCCCAGGCAAAGGTCTCCCATACGACCAAGGAAACTGCATGGACCGATTCCAAAGGAGAAAGCCACCAGGGCACCGCTTATACCGTCACAGTGAAGGACCCCGTTTTAGACGCCGTCTCCTACACCGTTCACTGCCGGCTTCCAGAGGCCAATGGACGGTACGCCGTTTGGGTCCAAACGGGGGAGAACTGGCAGCGGCAGGACAGCGAGAAAGACGGCAGCTATCTTCTTTTCCCCTCCACAGAGGAAACCATCACCTTTTGCTTGGTAGCGGAGGGGAATCCTCTGGTCAAATACCTTCTGACCTTCACCGTTCTGGCCGCTGGCCTTTTTATTCTGTTCTGGCGAAGAAGGATGCAAAAGAAAAAAGAACACGCACAGCAGCCCCCAGCCAGCAGCCTTGAGTCAAAGGAATAAAACCTCCCCCAAAACGCCGCAGTCCCCGGAGACATCTGTTTCCGGGGACTGCGGCAAATGTGTCGTGTGTGGAGGTGTTATTCGTCATAGCAGGATTCCGCCGTTGCTCTCCAAGCAAGGAAACCCCGCCATTTGTTAGCAAAAGCTAATTCTTTGTCTGTCATGGTATCATAAAAAACCGACATTTGCAACGATTATTTTCTGTTGTTCCATTTTTCCGCAGATGTGCCCAGCAGACTGCCTATACAGTTGCTGGGCACATTTTGCTCCATCCTTTTTTGGCCTTTTACAAATTATGAATCGTGGTCCAACAAATTGGTCATGCTCCGCAGGCTTACGCCCAGAGTAGAAAGATTGTGCAGCATGGCAGAGGTGGCCGGTGCCAAAACGCCTGCGGTTCCCAGGCCAATCAAGCTTCCGTTAAAACCAATCACAAAACGGTAATTGGACTGGATTCGCTTCATCAGCGCCATGGAAATTCTGCGCAGCGTAACCAGTTCCTCCAGGTTATCCGCAGAGATCGTGATATCCGCGATTTCCCGGGCAATGGCCGCACCGTCACTGATGGCAATTCCCACATCGGCCGCAGAGAGGGCAGGGGAGTCGTTGATCCCATCTCCCAGCATAACCACCACACGGCCCTGGGCCTGCTGCTCCGCAACATAGTTTGCTTTGTCCTCCGGCAGAACCTCAGAGCGATAGTCATCTACCCCCACCTGCGCCGCAATCGCGGCCGCAGTGCGTTCACTGTCGCCAGTGAGCATGACCGTTTTCCGAATTCCCAAAGCGCGAAGGGTATCAATCACTTCTTTTGCCTCAGGCCGCAGAGGGTCTGAAATGCAGATGACCGCAGTAAGGACCCCAGCAATGGCCAAATACAAATGGGTATACTGATCCGGCAGTGCATCAAACTTCTCCTGCTCCTCCGGCGGCACTGTACAGCCCTCATCCTCAAACACAAAATGTGCGCTGCCAATGATAACACGCTCTGGTCCCACGGTACTGGCAATGCCGTGAGCCACCAAATAATCCACTTGAGAATGCATCTCCTCGTGGGAAAGGCCTCTGTCCCGGGCTGCCTGTACCACCGCATTGGCCATGGAGTGGGGGAAGTGTTCCTCCAAACAGGCCGCCAGGCGAAGCATGTCTGTCTCACTCCTCCCACCAAAGGGAATCACTTCCACCACCGTGGGGCAGGCTCGGGTCAGGGTACCGGTTTTGTCAAAGACAATGGTGTCCGCATGGGCCATTGCCTCCAGGTACTTTCCGCCTTTTACCGTCACATGTCTTCCGCTGGCCTCCCGCATAGCAGAAAGCACCGCCAACGGCATGGCCAGTTTCAGCGCACAGGAAAAATCCACCATGAGAACGGAAAGCGCCCGGGTAACATTTCGTGTCAGCAGATACGCCAAGCCGCTTCCCAGCAAAGTATAGGGTACCAGTGTATCCGCCAAATGGGAAGCTTTGTTCTCCGCAGCAGATTTGAGTTTCTCCGACTGCTCAATCATAGAGACAATTTTGTCATACCGGCTGCTGCCGTTCTGCTGGGACACCTGTATGATACACTCGCCTTCTTCCACCACAGTGCCGGCGTAGACCATCGTGTTCGGCCCCTTGGGAACCGGAACGGATTCGCCGGTGAGCGAGGCCTGGTTAACCATGACCTCCCCTTGGACAATCATGCCATCCACCGGAATCAGGCCGCCCATCCGCACAGAGATGGCATCCCCGGGCTGGATCTGGTTGAGAGGAACCAAGACCTCCCCCTCCTGTGTATGAAGCCAGACACGATCCACATTCAGTGACATGCACCGTGCCAAATCATCCACAGATTTTTTATGGGTCCATTCCTCCAGCAGTTCGCCCAAGCTCAACAGGAACATCACAGAGCCCGCCGTGGAGAAATCCCGGCGAGCCATAGAAATTCCAATGGACAAACCATCCAGCAATTCAACCCGAAGTTTTCCCTGCAACAGGCACCGAACGCCTCGGACCAGGTAGGGGATGGATTTGAGAACCGTATACGCCGCCGCCAGGGGAGGCGGGAGGAAACATTTCCGTATAACCTTAAAGACGACCTTGCCGACGAGCTTTTCCTCATAAGCCCGGTTCAAAGCCCGTCCGCTATGCGCAGGCGCCAGTTTGGCAATCTCTGGTGTGTTGTAAGAAAACCGGCTCAGAAAAGTCAGCAGGGCGGATCGTTCTCCGCAATACTGAATCACCGCGCAGCACGTCCGTTCATGTACCGCCGCCTGCCGAATGGCGGGGCTGTGATTCAGATAGGCTTCCAATAGGTCCGCTTGCTCCAAGGTCATCCGTTTCTGCATCACTTGAATGCGGACCCGTCCACGGGACTCGTGAACGATCTTAAATTTCATAGTAAGACCTCCAAAGGGAAACAGAGAGGGCTCCCGCCCCCTCTGTCCGTGTCATATCTGCCGTGCTTTGAGATGTGCTCAGGCCTCCGGTGCTGCCTGAGTCTCCTCTGCGGCATCCTCCACAATCTCTTCCCGGGCGGCTCTTTCCTGGTTGATATCCTTTGCACTGGCCAGGATGTCAGCCGCATTCTCCTGTACTGTGGTGACAGTCCCCATCACACAGTCCTTCATCCGCAGCGCAGCCGCCGTGGTGTGGGTATAAACCTTCTTCGCGTCTTTGCTGGACAGCAACTTAATGCCCGCAGACCCAAACAACACGCCGCCGGCAAACAAAGCTAAACTCTTATAATAATTCATTTGGAACCTCCTGTGTGTTACTTATGTTTGTACCCAGTGAGCATCACCATGATCATACAGAACACAGCACTCCATGCCCAAAAACGATGTTTTTTCAATGGGACACCTCCTCAAAGCAAAACACTTTGTTTAACTCGCATATTGTAACGTGTTTCCAAGAGAAAAGCACACGGATTCCGTCAGAATTGAATGGATTCAGACATTTCTTTTGATAATTTGCCTGCGATATTGCGCGGGAGGAAGCTGATAGTGCCGCTTAAAAATTTGTGAAAATTGGCTGGCACTCTCATATCCTACGGCGACTGCGATCTGCAGCACCGTTTGGTTGGTGGTACGGAGCAGCTCGGACGCCTTATCCATCCGACGCATCTGAAGAAATTTCCGGGTAGACTGCCCATACATCTGCCGAAATCCTTCCTTCAAAAAGGTTCCTGAAATATGAAACCGCCGGGCTAATCCCTCAATGGTCAGAGGCTGGCCCAAATTCGCCAGCATATAATCGTGCGCCTGCCGAATCGCTTCAATCTGGTCTCGGTCCCAATACCGCCGGCCACGATGCCCCATCGGAGAAAGCCCCTTTCCGCACAGGAGATAGAGAAGCTCCACACCTTTGAGTACACAGTACTCTCCCCGTTTGTCCGTGGGAAGATCCGTCAGCTGAGAAAAAAATGCGCTGTTCCAAAGCCCACTGGGGAACAAAAGCCATCCTCCGTGGGCCTGTAAGCAGACATCGACCTGTTCCGCCTGCAAACGGGTCCCAGGGACTGGCCAGAACTTGGTCAAGGCGCAAAGAGCCTCTTCTCCGTCCAGAGTCATTCGAATGCCGCAGGAGCAGGGGGCTGCCGACTGAATGCGCTGAATACAAGCGCCCGCAGAGAGAAGCAAAATATCGTGCGGATTCAAGTCAATGACCTGACCATGATCCAGATAAAATTGCATCCCGCCAGTCTGACAGAAAAGAAACGCGCAAGGAGACAGCAGAGATTCCGAAAACCAGGACGCTTCTTGCCCCCCCTCAAATTGACAAACCTGGAGGCCCGGCAGAGCAAAAGACCACTGAATATGAACATCCCGCGCCGAAAGGCTTCCTCGATCTGCCACGGAACTCTCTCCTCCCACTTTCTATTAGCAAAAGCTAACATTCGATCAACAAAAAAGCCCACCTATAAGATGAACTGGCTAAAAATTAGTTTCAGCTAACTATACCATACTTTTTAGCAAATTGCAAGCAAAATCAGAAAAGTTTCTGCAAGCCCGCATAGTAGATGCTTACTCTGCAAACCTGTCTTGCATTACGGAAAAAGAGAGTTCTCTCATCTTTTGTTATTTGGTGCAGTCCATAGGCTCTTTTCGGTTTGGATTCTTGGGAAACCATCCCTTCTCTACCCGCTGCGCCTGTTCCTGCAGTTCCCGGATACTCCATAGACAGGAAACACCAGCCAGCCCTAAAATCATAGACAGCATCCCCTCTGTAAACAGGGCAGCCAGCAAAAAACCGATTCCAGCCGCTAAAAACAACGGCCAGATTCTGTGGGAAAAGTAATATTCACACTTGATGACAATGGGATGAAATACTCCAATCATCACCAAAGCAACAATTCCCACTGCCACGCCTTCCATATTGACCTGCATCAAATCACCTCAATTTTATTTTATCATAGAAGTCTGGAAAGGAAAATAGAAAAATCTTCTTCAGGAGATCTTCGTTTCATCAAATTGAAACTGGAAAGGATCATATAGATAATATATCATTACAGAGCAATCCCTGTCGAAGCGGTCAACGGTGGCCCCGACAAGGATTGCTATGCGTAAAATACTATTCGGTTTTATCCGTAGGATAGCTGTCCATCTCCACCCATAAGGGTGGTCATTTCCTCAATCTTTTCCAATGGAAAGGGTGGTTGGGAGAGAGGTTTCATCGCAATAGACATTAACTTCATGGGATTGTCATCTGCCGCTACACGATTTGAACTTAGGTGGCCACATCTCCTGCAACGATGGATGAGCGCCCACTCGCCATTCTTTCTGACCCAAACGCCCACAGGTTCCATAATCCCTCCGCAGTCTGCCTCTCGATCTCCGGGCTCAATATCCAAATGCAAACTGCTAAGACAGTTTGGACAATGATTGCGGTGGTTACTGCCTGCTCCGGTAGGTACAACCAGTCTGCCGCATACCTTACAGGTAAAGCTGTCACTACACCCATGTGTTTTATAGTATCCTTTTTCAAACTGTTTTCGTTTATTTTCTCTGTTCATAGCTGCTCCTTAATGAGTGGCAGCAGACACGATTACAAATCTTCACGCAGATGTTTTTTCAATGCGTCGCGGTATGTTTGCGTCAACAGAATATACTTCTCCTGCTCCTCGGATGTCCACTCATTCCATATCTTATCTTCGATTTGAAATAACGGGAGAATTTTTTCGGTGGAAAAGTTGCTCCCTTTTTTGGTCAAACAAACCATGGTGTTTCGGCCTTCTCCCTGCTTCAGATAGGCGATCCCATCTCGTTCTAACTTGCGGATTGCCGAATTGATTGTTTGACGACTGATTCCTGTCAATCTGAATATGTCACGTTGGAGGCATTGTCCCTCTTTTTCGCAAAGCACATACAGGATATTCAAAACAGTATCAGAAATGCCTATTTTTACGGCTGCCTCATGATACAAAGACGTAATTTCTGCAGACAAATAGGCATACATTCTTGCTTTTTCGTAAACCATCACGGCCTCCTTAATATCCGATTTCATATATAATATATCCGTTTTCGGATATAATGTCAATAGAGTTTTTCGAATATTGTCCACATCATCTATCTTGAGGTTATTCTTTGCTATATTTTTAATGAATACGATAAAAACTGCCCTGCTGATTTGCGTTCAGCAGGGCAGCTTTTCTTACTTCTCATGTCCGCACCGAGTGGACGAGAATCGCACCAGCCCAGTATCAAAGATCTCATGGATGCATGGATGGACAAAAGAAACTGTATTCATATAGGTTTGCGCCGTCTCAAGCGTCATTCCCACTCGCTCCTGTTAGATGTTTTCTAAACAGATTTGCTTATAAGATTTCGCTCAGAGTATTGGTATTCTTTTCATTATTCAGATAGTAGGGGCTATCTGATTTTTTGTTGCCATGGTGTTGCCAGTAAATTGGCGATGATTTGCACTCTATAAACCAATTATACCATACAAGGAATTCTTCATCAAAGCATTTTAGTTACTGGTCATCGTTGCTCACGACCCAAATCTTTTTCAGAGGGATCAGCTCTTTGATTTCATCGTCCATCTGATCGTAGTATCGCAGGAACTCCTCGATAATTTCTTTGTGGGTCCAAAGCCGGATTTCAAAGAACTGTTTAGCTGTCTCATTGATGACCGAAGATTTGAACCCACTCCATGACACTAACAGGCCATATTCGGCACCAAAGTTTTTCATCACGCCGCCCAATTGATCCAAAACAATCCGATCCACTGGTGTGTCTGTGGACTTAACCTGAACACAGATTTTGGGGCTTCCAAAACCAAGTGTGCCCGCTGAAGCCAGAATATCCACACCTTTATCCGGTCCGGCCGAGCTAACGTATGTAGTGAATCCCTTTGCCCGAAGAATGGCATCTACAATTTTTGCTAAACCATGCCCTTTAGTCTTTTGGATTATTAGGTTTGTGATAACCCCCAAGGCTTCATTTTCAATATCTCGTGCTTCTTCATCATCCTGTGACTCTTGTGGAGTAATTTGGGGCGCTTTCTTTCCCTGCTTCTGGGCATGGATCGCTGCTTTTATACGATCTTCCTGCTTAATACGGCAAATGGTCATAAATGCCCCAAAGGAATATAAGATGTCCTGGTCAAAAGCCGTACGGGGGATGTCGCAGGCAAACCAATCTACTTGATGGGCGTGATAATAGGGATTGTCGTTGTTAGGCAAGAATTCGTAATCCCCCGTGATCTTGCCGAAATGAATTACAGGCTTGATCTTGCTAGGCAGGACAACGATCTCTCCCTTTTTCATCTCATGGGCAAACGGCCATACCTGACTCGCCCAGTTCATCGCTGTTTTTACCTTGACATCTGGGTTGTTGTCCACAAAGTATTGCTGTAAGTCCTGCTTGGTGTGGAACTGCATGATTGATTCAGAGAGATTGTCCCAGGTGCAGTATACCTTACTGTCCTCAAGAAATTTATTCTCAAACTCGCCGTACCGTCCAGCACGACATAACCACATAGGCATTAATCGTCCACCTCAATTCCAAAAAACTCTCGAATTTTTCTCAAAAGAATAGGTCGCAATTCAGCCTGATTTCGAAATCTCACCTGATCGTGCATCGAGATATTGGACCCGATTTCAGAATTTGCAGGTACTCCATCTCGTGTTTTATAGAGTAGTAGCACTTTTTTTGCAAGTCCCTGAGCGTATCCTATTTCATGATGAACATTTTTATTGCCGAACGAAAGATCAGCAATCACCAAAGAGGATTCTTTAATACCATCAATTATCCGATGATATATCTCGTCGGAATATCCATCATGATGTTCATCTACTTTTATCAATTTAATTTCAAGGCCATTTTCACGCTTTAAAATGTCCCTCACATCTTTAATTGTTTGGTATGTATCCTCAGTTTCCACACTAAACTGCATTGACACAAATATTGATTTGGGCCTATTTTCATATATCTGGTCAAAAATTTGTATCAAATCATTCATGTGGAGCCCAGGTACTCTTGTGATGCTGTTTTCTTTTACCCAAGACAGAAAATGTTGATATTTTATCGCATTTGTCAGCTTATAAAACGAAATTGCCCCAATAACAGCCAGATTATTTGGTATCACATGAAGTTGTGCTTCTTGCAGCGCAGCCTCAATTTGAGGCAACTGTTCACGAAAACTATTCACTGCCTCATCGGCTCTGGGTAAAGTTTGATTTTCAATTAATAGCTGGCACACTTGAAGTAAGTATGTATATTTGATTCCACGAATCAATAAATTAATAAATGAATATTCCTCAAAATTTTCTTGTTGAGAAATCTTACGTGCCAAATAGTATGGCCAGCCGAAAGAGGGATCAGTCTTTAGCTTTTCGTCACTAAATACCCCATCACTTTCCAATATGACTTTTAAATTTTCTTCAAGATTTAATGGAACCTGTTTGGCATTGATGTTATGAAATATAGCTCGCGAATACTGTCCATTTTCTTCTGGATTTTGGAACAAAAGTAAGCAGAACGGAACGGCAAAATCCTCTCTAACGCTTGCTGCCGCACTAAGTCTGTGATTTCCATCAATGCGAGTAATCCTGCGTTCTTTTTCATCAAATTTCAAATGAGCAATATTAATCCTGTCGAGTCTTGGTGATGGATCAAATGCGTTTACGACATTCTTTGTCACATTCTGGGAAATACTAATTTGGAAACCTCCAATAGATTTATTCCAGGTTTGTCCGGAACGCAATTCCGAATGGAACAAATCAATTTTGTCGAATTCGCTTCTACCATCTGTCAAGTTTAAAGACAGGATGACTTCAGGAAAAAAACGATACTCTCCTCCGTTCAGGAATTCGGCCATTTCACCTTGATGCTGGGCTATAAGATCTCTTTGTACTTCTGGGTTTGGCTCAGAAATAGCGCTAAGCATCTTAAACGAAGCAAACCCTCGCAAACAGAGAAAGCCTCCCATTGAGTATTCTAAGATACCGCTTAACTTAACCATTTGTATTTCTCTCTTTCTTTGCAGAACTATTCCATAATTCCAGAATACTTCACCGCTTCATCAATTTTATACATCAACATACTCGCAAACATCAGGCGACGCATTGCATCATCCTTAGTAATGGTGATATTGGCATGAGCTTTGGGATTTCTCAGTGCAGACATGGCTCCTGCCAACATCTGCATATAGCCTTTTTGTATGTTGCTTCCCGTCTCGGTCGAGCGATCACAAAACTCCAACAAAGGAGCGTTATCAGAGAATACCATGTTCATCGCAGTATAACCATCTGGGACTTTAGGCGCAGTGGGATTTACTTTCATAAAAAGTTTCTTTACCCGGTCATTGATCTCAACAAACGCATCCTCAGCGGCATTTGCATAGTGACCATCTTCAAATAGATTTTGGGACACCAAAGCAATCTTTGGATGAATGAGATCCCATACTCCCGATCCCTTTGTATTATCTGCTTGCTGAAGTAACTTTAAAATTTCTATGACTTGTCCAAACACAACCGGATTAATCGTCCCATATCCAACAAACATACGGTCTTTCATCTCAAACAGCTCTTGGCTGAAATATGGGGATTCCTTTTCAATGTCATGAGAAATTTTGATTAGGCCATTCTTAATACTTTGAATATCCGGTAACGCAACAGGGAATGTCATACAATTTGGATTGTTTGCAATATTGATTAGCCACTCATAAACTATCCTAACTCTATTTATATCCACAATCATTCACCTAGTATTTTTTTCTCAAATCCATCTTTCGCCATCGATACTTCTCTGTCCGCCTGCTCTCTTAATTGAATAGCTTTTTTATAGTGAGAAACAACTTCTCCGGCAAACTCCCTTTGCTTATCAATATCCGGCAGAATTATCCTAACTTTTTTTAATGTTTCATTGTTAATTCCAGATTGATTATTAAAGTTTGTGCACAAAAATTTCCAATAGTCTAATCGCAGCAGCATATTAAAAAATGCTGCCACATAATAAGGATCCACTCCGTCTTTTAACTTTAACCGAGTGATATGATTAGAAACCGCACAACTACAATCAACATCGAATACCGTGGTTTTTCCGACCAAATCAATCGAATTGGTATTGTTAAAAAGAACTTCTCCTTTCTCACAAAAATCAGCCATTGTAAGACTATCCAATGGAACATATTTCTTTGTAGCAAAACTCAGGTCCCCATCGGTCGTAATACTAAATGGGCGCAAATGCGGAACTCTTTCTTCATCCGAAAGTGCATCACCTTGATCTTGCTTCCCAGCAGCAAATCCAGATTTAATAGATAAACAAATATCTTCTACATAAACAACCGGATAACTTGAACTTTCAATTTTTTCTTTCAATGCAATAAACTTAGGAGAGTAGTGATCCACGTCGATCCTATTGTCAATAGCATTGTATTTGACGAGATACCCCGTCTCCTCATTGAAGTCTATCTTTTTACCTGCACAATATTTTTCATACTGACTTGCGATTTCGATCAATTGATTTTGAATGGTCTTACAGCCGGTTGCATCGTAGCCAATGAACTTAGGTTTTGCCATAAATACTGGATCATAGTCAGTTACTTCATCATGGTTCTTTTTCCTCAAAAAAACAACTGATGCATTGACCCCTGCTCCAAAATGAGCGAAGGCATCTTTGGGCAAACTAATTACTGCAAGTAATTGGAATTTTTCTAAAATGAAATCTCGTACATATTGGGAGGAACTGTTTGTCAAAATTCCATCAGGCAAAACGATAGCCGCTTTTCCTGTACCCGGTTTGAGGAACTCACAAATGCGTTCAACAAATAGGACTTCCGAACTCTGGTTTTTTCTGGGCTTTGCTTTTCCTTTTTTGTCATAGGTGTTACCCAACTCAAAGGTGCTGAGATACGGTTTTTCGGCCCCGTTTACCGTAGAACCAAAAGGAGGATTGGTCAAAATCAGATCAAACTTATCTTTTTGAAAACCAGGGTTATGTGCTGCAATCTTATCAATACTCTCTAATGCATCGTAGCTGATCACATTGGTATGTCCATCATCATGCACGATCATATTCATTTTCGCAACGCGTGCAATCTCATCATTGATCTCGATTCCATAAAGGTGTTTCTCTGCAAAATCGTGCCAATAGCGGTAGTGATCCGCACTGCCTTTTTCGTAATACTCGGTGGCCTGATGGCGAATGTAATCTAGCGCATACAACAAAAACCCGCCCGACCCACAGGAGGTATCCAGCACATCCCAGTCGTGCTCCGGCGCCGTCATCTTTACAGCAAACTCAATGATCGGACGAGGCGTAAAATATTGACCAAAATCGCCTTTAAAAAATCCATCCATGAATTGCTCAAATGCCACACCTTTTACATCGAGGTCTGTTTCGTGCAGATTGATCGCTTCAAGATGAGAAACTACCGTCCGTAACACTCGATCATCCACTTTGATAGAGTCAGTAAAGACTTCAGGGTCTTTCTTTTTCTGCTCATCGTACAAAGCATTGATTCGTTCAGCTAGTTTAGAAGCAGGCTCGTGCGTCTTTATCTGAAACTGGTAAGGCTCACCTTTTTTTCGAGGTTTTTGCTCATCACTAATTTTTACGAAGATTAATTTGCACAGTTCTCCAAAAGCAGTCGGCGGGGAAAGGCGACCACCACCCCACAGCGTTTGGTGGCATTTCTTAATAGCAGCAATGAGATCTTCTCGGTCTACCGGCTTAATATCATTTTCGCTTCCCTTATAGAATCTAAATTCTTGGGGCTTTCCATATGCATGAGGCAAATCGGCCAGGATGTTTTGCTCACGCTCCAATGCGCCGAATTTATCGGTAACATCCAGAACACGACGAGTGCCACCAGCAATAATTACAACATAGTCGGCACGCAATTTCACCCAAGTTGCATTGCCGACACCTTGCTCGATTGCCTGGTTAAATTCTGCATCCGTAACACCGTCTTTTTTACACTCGACCACAGCATAGGGGCGCTTACACTCGTCATCGTGGAAAACAACAATATCTGCACGATCTGTCGGCAGACGATCAGGCACAGTCACTTCTATTTTAATCCGATTGACCGGGTATTCGTATTTATAAATCAGCTCGGCCCAAAATTCAGCACGAACTTTTTCTTCTGGATCACTATAATTTTCAGAATGATTATCAGAGGAAACATATGTAATTTTCTGCTTGCCTTCTTCTCCAATAATATGTGCATAACCATCTTTAATTGCTCGTTCGAGATTTGTCATCTTAGTTCCTCCTGAACCACTTTATTTCTGCTTCTGTTTCTGCTTTTTTACTTCACGAGTACGTCCGTCCAGCGGCTTTTCTGCACTTTTGGGGATTAGCCAAACATTGCCCAACCGCTCGACACCATCAACTCTACCTTGTTCGCAGAGGACTTGAACTCGCCGCACGGAAAGTCCCCACTTATCAGCGGCTTCTTTTGCATTCATGTAATCCATATCGGCCACCTTTTCTTACAGGGAATATAAATATACAATTTTATCATACAGCGCATTTGCGAATAATGCAATCACGTACTTATATCTTAAGTAGTGCGATTTCAAGCCCCATTTTCAGTACCTGTTGATTTCTGTTCAGATACGACAGGCAAGCAATGCGTGTGGCTATCCACACACAAATCCGGCAAGCAATGCGAGTGTTAATACACACTCACATTTCCTGCCGTCTGCTTGTTGAGGGCAGCGCCCCCAAGCCCCTTTTGAACACAGAATTTCATTCTGTGGCTGCGCGTTCTGCGAACGCTTTGAAAGGGTACGCCAAAGCGCCGTCCCCTTTAAGATGCCATGGAACAAATCGTTCCACCCTTACGCCTGATGGCTACCGCGAAACACAGTAGCCCTCGCTAGATGCGAGAGCAAAATTCTTTCTCATTGTTTGCTTTTACTTCGCACCCTGTGCCCCGGTTTCAAGGCATGAGGGCTACTCCTTAATGTTTACATGGTACGCCCTAAAATAGGGCTCACCTAGAAAGATGGGGTGGCGAAACACCACCTCATATTTTCTTTTCTGCAACGGTGGCGACGGTCGCAACGGTGCAGAGAGTACCCCTCAAAACACCGTCGCGACCGTTGCAAGCGTCGCGCTTTACTCGATTACTTCAAACGCAGATGTTTCTACCACCATATAAGTCAGCCTAATACGCCGTCCGGCGTGCTTGGTTTTGTTTTCGTACTTCACCTGATGTTCTTCCAGCAGGCGGCTGGCATTCACATTCAAATGTTTGGTAAGGCGGTTCACTGCCATATCCAACCGAAGGGCTTCGGCAAGCTCTGTGGGGCTGCCTTCCCACTCACGGTTCTCGTCAGATATGATCTTCGCTACCGCTTCCAGCACCGGGTCCGGAGGTTGCTTCCAAAGCTCATTCTCTGCATGGTCAAGGTAGCCATACCAAACGCTCCTGGTCTTTGCTTAGATACAGCCGCTGATCCGGCTGATCCCGTCCACTGATTTCCAGTGTAGCCTTTCCGTCAGTTCGTTTTTCTTTCTGCATGATGAGTGCCCCATCTGCACAGCCCGACAGTCCGGTGGTGCCGGAAATCTTCTCAAAGCTATCTCCCGCAGGCTGCTTTCTGGTGTGGTGGACAATCAGGATGCAAACTCCATGCCGGTCTGCAAATTGTTTCAGTTTTCCAATCACCTCATAGTCGCTGGAATAACTGTAGTTATCGCTCACCATCTCCCGGACTTTTTGGAGGGTATCCACGATAATCAATTTGGTGTCTCTGTGTTCCCGGACAAACTTTTCAAGTTGCTCATCCAGGCCGCTGCCAATCATCTTGGCACTGGTAGCAAAGTGGAGAGAGCTTGTCCCCTCCACACCGAACATGCGGAACATCCGGCGCTGCAAACGGCTTTCGTCATCTTCCAAAGCAAGATAGAGGACTGTTCCTTGATGAACCTTGTAGCCCCACAAATCCTGTCCGGTACTGACATGGTGGGCGATCTACGCCACCAGAAAAGATTTGCCGATTTTGGGCGCTCCGGCAAGGATATATGCTCCGGTATAGAGCAGGTTTTCAATCACTGCGGACTTTACCTCAAATACATTATCCATCAGCTCATCCAGGGTTACAGTGTGCAGGTAAGCTGGGTCGCTCATGCGCTGTATCTTGCGGTACATTTCTTCCAGGCTTTCCTGAGGATTTACAACTTCATCGTTGATTTCTTCCTTGGAAGTGGTTATACTAATGTCAGAGTTTTTAGAGATTGACTGCCCACCATCTGCGCCAACAGATGAACCCTGGGCGGTCATTTTCTTTTTCTCATCGGTCATAGGCAATATCCTCCTGCATTCCTTTCATAATGGTTGTGATCATCTGAATGGTGTCCAACAGTTCCTCATTTACGTCTTGCCCGGCTTCGATCCGGCGCAGCTCGTCCAGCACAGCAGCCAGCTGATCTCGCAGTGCCTTATAGACTCTCGGATTGCCCTGAACCACCACATCCCGGCAGAGCAGTCGACGGATGATATAATCCTGCTTAGTCAGGCCGGTGAGTTTCACCGCCGTTTCGATCTGGGCATCCTCCTCCGGGGAGACCCGGAAAGATACAGCCTTGTTCCTCCAACGGTTGTGCTTATCTAAATTCTTTGCTGACATTTTTAATTGCCCCTTTCCATATTCAATTTATCAGCCATTTCCGTTTGCTTGGACGGAAACAGGTGTGCATAAATGTAAGTGATGTCGATACTTTCATGGCCCACCCGGTCTGCAATGGCTGTGGCAGAGAACCCCATGTCGATCAAAAGAGAAACCGCGCTGTGACGAATATCATGAATTCTGATGCGCGGCACTCCGGCTTCTTTGGAACCCCTATCCATCTCCCGATGGAGATAACTCTTGGTGACGGTAAACATTCGGTCATCTGCTCCAATGCCGTAGAGCATTTTGAGGTAATCCTGAATTTCCTCTGCCAGAAACTGCGGCATAGTAATGACACGATTGCTCTTTTCCGTCTTTGGAGTGGTAATCAAATCCTGCCCGTTTAGCCGCTGATATGATTTGTTGATGGTAACGGTGTGCTTCTCAAAGTCAAAATCTGCCGGAGTCAAAGCCAGAAGTTCTCCCTCTCGGATACCGCACCAGTAAAGCATCTCAAAGGCATAGAAGGATAGCGGTTTATCCATCATCACCTCGGCAAATTTCAAATACTGCTCCTTAGTCCAGAACATCATCTCTCGGTTTTTCTTTTTCCCCATACTGCCAGCCTTTTTGCAAGGGTTATCACGGAGATTGTAATACCGAACCGCATGATTGAAGATGGCGCTAAGCTGATTGTGGACCGTCTTAAGGTACACAGGCGAATAGGATTGCCCCTTTTCATCCTTGTGGTTCAGCATCTCATTCTGCCAGGTGATGATCTGCTGGGCGGTGATGTTGCACATCTTCAGCTTGCCGAAGTAGGGGAGCAGCTTGGTGCGGATAATGTGCTCCTTTGTGGCCCAAGTGTTTTCCTTGAGCCGAGTCTTCATATCCGCTGTATAAAGTTCCACAAAGCTTTTGAAGTTCATATCCAGGTCGGCACTGGTTTTATGAACCTGTTCACGCTCCCATGCCTGTGCCTCTCGCTTGGTCTTAAAACCGCGCTTCTGGGTCTGCTTCCGCTCACCATTCCAGTCGGTATAGCGATAAACAGCCCGCCAAGTTCCGGTTTTTTCTTCCTTGTAAACTGCCATTATGATTCCTCCTTTGCTGTTTTGGTGTAATAATACTTCTCCCTAAAGAATTCTCGATTGACGCGGCCGGAGATGGTCAGATATCCTTTCTCCTGCAATTCTTCGTTAAGCCCATGGATTACCTTGTAGGCGTGGGATTTGGAGATGCCCAATTCCTGAGCAACTTCGTCTGCTCGCATAAAGCTCTGTTTCTGCATAAATAAAATACCTTCCTTTCCTTGTGGATTGTTTCTGTCTGCCAATTTTGTTTTTCATAAAGACCTCCTTACTCTCTACTGCCACTTTTTTCAGATTTTGCACCCAAGAATTTTGAAAAAAGTTTCTTCAGTTATTCCAACTAAGCAAATACGCTTTGTTCATTGTCATTACACTAAGCATAATAGCTTATGTCAATCGGTGCACGCAAAATAAATTAAATAAAATTGTTTAGTATCCTCTTGACTTTCCTAAGCATTTCTGCTACGCTTTTTTTAGAGACAGCTAACGATTGGAGTTGATGATATGGCGATTGGTGAACGAATTCACTTTTTCCGTCTCCTGCGGGGGATGACACAAAAATATCTTGGTATGGCGCTGGGCTTCCCGGAGAAGTCTGCTGATGTGCGCCTTGCTCAGTACGAAACAGGATCAAGAACCCCTAAGGCAGACCTTACTGCTGCCCTAGCCCAGGTACTGGATGTCTCGCCCCATGCCCTTTCAGTTCCGGACATAGACTCCTATATAGGGCTCATGCACACCCTGTTTACCCTTGAGGACAACTACGGCCTTAAGGTCAGCGAGATGGAGGGAGAGGTCTGCTTAAAAGTCGATGTACGAAAGAACAAGGACGCTGCCCGGCTGCACGAAATGCTCTGTTCTTGGCAGCAGGCCACTGCCATGTTGGAGGCGGGTGAAATCTCCAAAGAGAACTATGATAAGTGGAGGTATCACTACCCGGAGTTTGATACCACAGATCACTGGCATAAAGTTGTCCCATCTCAGGGACTGAGCGACTTGTTGGTTTCTGCACTTAAAGACAATAAAGAAAGTGAGGAAGTTAAAAAATGAACTTTGATTGGAAAAAAGCATTAAAAGCTGCTGCTGTCCTTGCTGCCATAGGAACTATTAGCATCATTTTGTCCAAGAATAATAATGATGAATTTCAAGATTGGCTTCAAAGTGCATCGGACGATGAACTGTCAGATGGTTACGAGCAAAGACGGCAGCAGTGGGCCAAAGACGGTTATGGCGGAGACGGAGAAAAAACATCAGAAATGAAGCAAATTGATCGAGAAATGAGTAGGAGAGCAGCGGAAAAATGGGAAAACGATCCTCGTCGTAATAGAGACCCTAATTTCCGGTGGACAGATGCAAGCCGATGGGATAAAGATTGATTCGATCTTGTGATACAAATTTGAAGTGCATAACAGAAAGAGAGCTAACTGACTAATCAAAATCAGTTAGCTCTCTTTTGATGAATAATGAAAAAATGTTGCCAAATTGTTGCCACGAAGGGCTTTAGCCCCTCAAAACCCCAGTAATATCAGGCTTTTTCAGACCTCTGAAATTATTCCCACTCAATGGTTCCACTGGGCTTCGGGGTAAGGTCAAAGAGAACCCGGTTTACCCCTTTCACCTCTGAGGTAATCCGTGCGGTAATCTCCTGCAGCAGGGGGAAGGGGACATCCTCCACTGTGGCCGTCATGGCATCCACGGTATTGACTGCCCGGAGAATCACCGGCCAGTCAAAGGTTCTGGCATTGTCCCGCACACCGGTGGACTTGAAATCCGGCACCACGGTAAAATACTGCCAAACCTTGCCCTCCAGTCCATGCTTGGCAAACTCCTCCCGAAGAATCGCGTCGGATTCCCGCACCGCCTCCAGCCGGTCACGGGTAATGGCACCCAGGCAGCGAACGCCCAAACCGGGACCGGGGAAGGGCTGACGGAACACCATGCTGTCCGGCAGACCCAACGCTTTTCCCACCACGCGGACTTCATCTTTGAAGAGGAACTTGACCGGTTCCACCAACGCAAACTGAAGGTCCTCCGGCAGGCCGCCCACGTTATGGTGGGCCTTGACTGGGCCGCTTTCCAGAATGTCAGGGTAAATGGTTCCCTGGGCCAGGAACTCAATGCCCTCCAGTTTCCGGGCTTCCTCCTCAAACACACGAATAAACTCCGCGCCAATGATCTTCCGCTTGGTCTCCGGGTCTGCTACACCGGCCAGCTTGTCCAGGAAACGGTCCACTGCATCCACATAAACCAAATTGGCGTCCATCTGATTCCGGAATACTTCCACCACCTGCTCGGGTTCTCCCTTCCGCAGAAGGCCATGGTTGACATGGACGCAAGTGAGCTGCTTTCCCACCGCCTTAATCAGCAAGGCCGCCACCACAGAAGAATCCACGCCGCCAGACAGTGCCAGCAGGACCTTTTTATCTCCCACCTGTGCCCGGACAGCTGCCACCTGCTCGGCAATGAATTGTTCCGCCAGGGCAGGGGTTGTAATCCGTTCCATCGACTCGGGACGCTTATGATCTGCCATATTCAGTTCCTCCCTCTATGTGATCCAATGAATTGCAATGTTTTGACGGATTATTATAGCATAAATTCTATGGAAAAGGGTAGTCATTTCTCGAAAAAAATACAAATTTGTTTATAAAGGCAGACAGACCACCAGTTCAAACCGGCCATTGGCCGCCACCACCTCGAAAGAGCCTCCATACCGCTTCGCAATCTCCCGCATACCCAACAGGCCAAAACCATGGGCAGTTTTGTCTTTCTTCGTGGTGGAGAGATCCGGCTTTTCATCCCCAGCCAGTGCATTGTCCACCTGGAGCATAAACAGGCCTTTTTCCGCCCGACAGCGGACCCGGACCGTCTTGTCTGTACTTTTCTCCGCCGCCTCCATGGCATTGTCCAGGGCATTGCCCAAAAGGGCACACAAATCCATCTCTGCAATCAAAAGGTTTTGAGGCAGGGAAATCTGAAACTCCCCCTGTATCCCTCGCTGGCGCATCTCCTTTGCCTTGGCCGTCAGGACCACATTGGCTGTTTCATTGTCGCTGAAGGGCTTTCCTCCTCCAAGGGAGGAGGAATCGGTGATCTGCTCCAGATAACCGATGGCTTTTTCTGTTTCTCCCGACTCCAGCAGACCCCGGAGCACGGTCATGTGATTTCTCAGGTCATGACGGAGGGTTCTCACTTGAACCTGTTCTCTCTGGATGCCTTGGTAATAGACCTCCCGCAAGCCGGCCAAATGGACTTCCTGCTCCAGTTTTTCATGGTTGGCCAGGGTTAAAATGACAAACAAAAGAATCAGCGCCGTCACACCAGTGAAGGGGAGAACCACCATCCCCTGGTTCATGGCCATGGAGTTGGCCACCATCGAGTCCCACTTGCGATAGGTCAGCAAAACCACTGCCATCAGCGCGCACAAGGGCATGAAGGACAAGCCCAGAATGAGCTTCCATAACCGGCGGGAGAGGGAGATCACCCCCACCGGCATCCGCCGCCGGATCAGAAGATAGAGGAGGGCAAAAAACAACGGACGCATCAAGCGGCATAGAAAATCGCTGGTATCAATGGTAAACAGGTCAAAAAGGGCAATGTACGTGTCCAGGATGGCACAGACCGACATAATGATACAGAAGAAAATGATGGTAACTGCCAGCCGTCCCATCCAGTCTCCTTGGGTGCTGAGCATGGAAAAAAAGACGAAGAGAGGGAACACATAGAGCAGATTAGGATCTCCAACCCAGATCACCATGCCTGTGGAGATACCAAACGTCAGGAAAAGGATGGCCTTTCCCCATCCTAACGACCGAACCGTTAAGAATCGCCGGGCCGTTCCATAGAGAGCCAATCCGCTGCACACCAGTGTGATGCCATAGGTGAGACAAATCAATACTTGTTGGGGCAATGTCAGACCGTCCATAGTCACTCCTCCAGCGAGGCCCGGGTGAGGGCAATCATCGCAGTCTGTTGACAGGACCGGCTGATGGGCAGCGTCTGCCCGCCCACTAAGACTTGGCTGCCTGAGATCTGCTGTACCGCCTGTGTCCGCACCAGATACCGCTGATGAATTCGTACAAAGGAATCCTTCAGTTCTTCTTCCACCTGATCCAGCTTTCCATAAAATGTATAGTGTTTTTCCGTTGTCACACAGGTTACCTGCCGCCGGTCCGATGTAAAATATAGAATCTTTTTCCGGGGAATTCGATAGGTCACATCGCCGCGGCGGCAGAGATAGACCTCCTCTTCCTCTCGGAGCAGCGCCGCAGCGGCCCGGGACAAAACTTCCTTCAGCTGATCCTCCCGTACAGGTTTGAGAAGATAGCCCAAAGCCCCCACCGTGTATCCCTCAAAGACATGCTCTGTATAGCCTGTGACAAACACCAACGGGAGGCTTTCCTCTATCTGACGCAGACGCCGGGCGGTCTCCATCCCGTCCAGCTGCCCCATTTCCATATCCAAAAAAATCAGATTCAGCTCTCCGGGATGGTTCTCCACCCAGCGCAGCAGCCCTTCTCCCGAGGAAAATTCCAGGACTCGGTCCATGTCTCTATGTGGCTCTAAAACCCGTTCCAACCTTGCCCTCAGGTGCAAACGAGCCTCCTGACTGTCATCGCAAATCCCAACGCAGAACAAAGATCGTTTCTCCCTTCCTCTTGAGTATCCTACGAATGCACCATCGTGTGGTACAATCTAACTTCTTTGATTGTACCACACAGGGCGGCTTCCGCCAAATAGAACTTGACAGAAGCCGCCCCAAGTTTGACAGAAAACCCGCCAAACTTGACATCCCGTCTTCTGCGCCTGCCAAACTTAGCATCCATCAGGCCGAATATGACTGGGGCAGTTGCTGTCAGAAACTCCATCGGTTATGGTGGAGACAGAAAGAAGGGGAGAACAGCTCATTTCTCCCTTCACCATCAGAGAAAGGAAGGAATCGTTAATGCTGACTGTACACAATCTTCACAAATCCTACCAAGTGGGAAAAACTACCTATGAAGTTCTCAAGGGTGTCTCCCTGGAGGTGGGAAAAGGGGAGTTTGTGGCCGTAATGGGACCGTCTGGCTCCGGAAAGACCACACTGCTCAACTGCATCTCCTGCTACATCCCTGCAGACAGCGGAGAAATCACCTTGGGCAATCGCCAGCTGGCCAAGCTGGATGAAACCGCCCTGGCCTCTGTTCGAAACAAACAGCTTGGGTTTGTCTTTCAGGATTTTTTGCTGTTAGATGGCTTAACCGTCCAGCAAAACATTCTTCTCCCTGCCATCATTGGCGGAACCGCTGGTCCCGCCATGGAGCAGCGCGCTGACCAGCTGTGCCAGGTGTTCGGCATCTCCGCCATTCGGGAGAAATACCCGGCAGAGATCTCCGGCGGTGAAAAGCAGCGCACCGCCGTGGCCCGTGCCCTCATCAATAACCCTCTGCTCATTTTGGCAGACGAACCCACGGGAAATTTAGACTCCAAGTCCAGCCGGGCGGTGATCTCCTCCTTTGAACAGGCAAAACAATCCCTGGAAGCCACCATCTTCATGGTGACCCACGACTCTTTCGCCGCCTCCTTCTGCGACCGTGTCATTATTCTGCAGGACGGTGTAGTCTGGCGGGTCCTGGAAAAGGGGACCCTGGCCCGTACCACATTTCAGGATCAGCTTCTGGATGCGATCCGTGAGATGGGAAGGGAGTGAAACCCATGAGACACTTTTCAGAAGTTTATCGCCATCTCCGGCGGAAAAATTGGCGGCAGTACGCTCTGCTGGCCGGATGTACCTTTTTTTCCGTTCTTCTTATCACAGCTTACGCCTGCATGATGCGGTCTCCCACTGTCCTCACCATTCTGCCGGAGGGAGGGGACTCCCGAAAGCAGGTAATGATGGTCTTTGTTCTGGCCGTTTTGGGCTGCGCGGTTTTTACCACGTATGCCTCCGGTCTGTTTTTCCGTCAAAAGTCCCGGGAAATTGGCACCTTTCTGGCCCTGGGTGCCACCCGGCACCAGTTGAAAACGGAACTGAGCAAGGAATTGGCCCTTCTCTCTCTGGGCTCCTGCGCCGCTGGTGCCCTGTTGGGTGTTCCGCTGTCCTGGGGCATCTGGCAAATCTTCCGTACCATGATTGTGGATACCGAGGAAATGGTTCTGCGTTTTGACGCGCAAGCCTACCTCTTTGCACTGGCCTTTTCCGTCTTCGTCATCCTCATGCTGTTCCTGATGGGCTGGCGCTCCATTCGTCGCACCAATATCATTGATATTGTTCAAGAATCCCATAAATCGGAACCCATCCGCGCTGTCCCACGGTGGTATGGTCCTGTTGGCGTCCTCCTCATTGCATTGGGAGGCTTCCTGGGGTACTTCATGCCCAGCTTTTTCGTCAAAGTTCTCCACTGGTATGCCCCCTCCGTGGTGGATGCACTGTTCTACCTGCCTGCACTGATCGGCCTGTACATTCTTCTGCTCCACACCGTGGTCAATGGATGGGGCGGCAAGAAAAAACAGTATCGGGACCTGATTTCCACCAGCATGATGAAATTTCAGGGGCGGCAAACAGTGCGAAACATGCTGGTGATGACCGTCCTGCTGGCAGGTGCTTACTTCGCCAGCTTCTATGCTCCGATGATGCTCTCCAGCTCTGGAACCAGTGTTGCCAGCCGTCCCTACGATTATCTGTACCATTACCGCTGTGATCAGGATATGATTGGACAAAACGACGTGGCACAGCTGGCTCAGAAACACAACGTGGACATCACAACCTGGGTGACAGCTACCGGCTCTATCTTGGGCACGGATGGTATGGAACATATTGAAACCGAATCCTCCATCGGAGTCACTTATACAGAGGAGTACCGAGAGCTGCTCCAAAGTGCCACCTTCCTGCCTGAGCGTGCCTACAACGCGATCACTGGCCAAAAGATCGACCTTGCTCCCGGCACTTGTGCCAATGTTCTCGATGACGACGGCGGCAGCAGTTACCTGAGCGGCGGTGATGTCACCCATCTGACCAATATGGTGACAGGAAAAACCCTGGACGTTACACCAGCAGAACCCCTGCCATACACCATGCTGCTGGGGTGTTACGTATTGGATGACAGGGATTATGAGACCATTTCTGCCGGCGTGACCGACCAGTGGCAGGAAGACTATGTCCTTTTCAATGTCGCGGACGTAGAAGCCAGCTTCCCCTTTGCCAAGGCGCTTTTTTATGACATCGTGGACCACTCCGGACCGGAAGTGGAAGTCGTTGACGCTTGGGACCCTGTGGCCCGCCAAATTGCCATTTTGGAAGAAAGCGGCACTTCTTCCATCGACTATGACAAACCCGACAGCACAGAATTCCGCACAAGCTGGAAATACATGCCTCAGTTCAAAATTCTGGATGAGACGGAACTGGTAAAAACCATGGCAGTTTTCCTCATGCTCTTTATTTTCATCGCCATTGTCTGCTTCGCCGCAGTCATCGTTATCTCTTTCACCCGCTGCATGACCATCGGTATGACCAATGCCCGGGTCTACGATGATCTGCGCCATTTAGGGGCGCCGCGGTCGTACCTATACCGCTCGGTGAAAGGGCAGGTGAGCCGGGTCTTCCGAGTCCCCATTCTGGTGGGGACCATCCTGATCTACGCTTTCTATACCCTTATCATGTACTCCAACGGAGAGCCCATGGGCATCACGCCCAGTGAGGCTTCCGGCATGATCACCTGCTTGGGTGTGATCGCCGTGGTTTCTCTCCTTCTCTATCTTGTCTACCGCCTCACCTTGAAAAAGGTCTGCTCAGTTACCATCGATTCCAAAACAGCTTCTCCCCATTAAAAGGAACTCCACCGGCTTCGGCTGGTGGAGTTCCTTTTCATAAAAAACAGCCCTCCACACTGGAGAGCTGTTTGGAAGGGACGGTTAAAATCGATATTTTTGAAAGACTAACTTCACATCAGTATTCTACTATAATCTTTTTGCTCCTATAGTAGCTCTGGTCACCATTGGTCCTGATCATATTTTCCACTCATCCTCATACCTACCCAATGTAATATTAGGTACAAATTTGGGCGATTCATCACAATCGAATAATCCTGACTCCGAGATATGAACGGCCATTGATAGTTCAATTATTAATTCACGAATCATGCACATCAATTCATGAGTGAACCTATATAAGTCTCCCTCTGAAATATGATAGGTTCCTTCTTGATCAATGTACGGTTCAGAATTATCATACAAAATGTCAGAATGTACTTTTACATATTTATGCTCCAAAGCATTTCGCAACACATTAAATTTCTTTAGCTCGGGATTTGGCGAATCGCCGAAGCATTCATTGAAATCTTTATATATCCAGTTCATCGCCAATAGTGCAATATTGGATTTTGTATCCAAAGCGCGATGTTTATATCTTGGCCTATGGCCGCTTTCTTCCCGCCATACGCTATGGAAAGTTACATCAGTGTCCTTGATCCCTAATTTCCAATACTTGTTTGCAAAGAAAGCAACCTTATCAAAAAGAGAATACAGAAGTCGAAACGCAGTTTTCTCATTCTCAATTCGAATTGAATACTGCGGATAATCAAAAAGATTTGTAAGACAGGTTTCTTTGTCCGCATAATGTGGGGCACTTCTATCTACTTGTCCTTGATAGAACAAAAATCTGGCATAGATGAAATCTTGCTTAATTTGATTAAATAGCCCGAAAAATATAGGAATATCCTTTTCGTCAATAGATGTTGTAATGGCCGGAAGCTGTAGCGAATCCGTTGCAAAGCATGAATGGAGCAACGGTAAATCATTTAAAGGATTTAAGAAGAAATGATTTTGCAAGCACCACATCCGATACCGTTTTTCTTGCTTACCTCCTAAAGAATAATCTCGTATTTGTAAGGGCTTTTCGAGAAATTCACTAACATAGTTTGTATTGAATCTGTTGATAACTTGTTCAAAATACTCTCGAGCTTCTGGATGTACATCTTTGGCGTCATCGCTTAAAGCTGACTTTAGGTTTTGGTAAGCAAAATAATTTAGGTAATCTTGATGTCCAGCGTCATGCGCAAGCGTAGAGTAATATAATAATGCAACGCCAATATTTCCTCGTGCCATGTGAAAATCAGGTTTTATTTCCAACACTTTTCTATAATATTGAATTGCATAAATTTTTCTCCCACAGTTGCTTAATACATTTGCATAATTAGTATAAAGCGGCAATTTTAGCCCTGTAACATATAGCTTATATTCAGGATTCATCAATTTGCGAGTGGACAGGAGTTCAATACATACCCGATAATAGTGCAACTCCTTTTCTTGGATATCTATTGTAGAACACCCATCTAAATGTTGTGCCAAATCACCATATGAGGTTCCTAAGGAATAGTAAAGAGGAGCATATGCATAATCATTCGGATGCAATTTTAATAATTCTTCACTTTCTGCAATTAAATGCTCAGTTGTAACCCAATCCTTTGCATTGAAAGCATCGTCAAATTTTCGTGCGTATTGATTGCATTCGGCCGCAAATGGATCTTTATAAACATTCTCTTGCATTAACTATCTCCTGTCTATGCTCAAAAAATGTGGAAGCCATGAAATCCCAATTCACCAAAATTAAATTGTGTAACCTCTCGTTATTATAAGATTATTGGATATCATTACTTTCCCTGTATTCCTGTACTACCAATTCAATTCTTTACTAAGTTACAGATACAATTATATCACAACATCTGCTCCATTTGTACTGTGTGTTTGATGCGTCCTTTCATCTCTTGTACCCACTCAAAGGTCTCACGGTCAATAATGGGCTCATGAGCATTCTCCACCAGGTACATCTCCAGCTGCCCACGGTTCTTTTCTTTTTTGCCCGTCAGAAAATCTGGCACATAGGACTTTTGCATCAAAACCTGGCCTACATACTTCTCGTTGCTCAGCATCCGGTCGATGGTGGAGGTGCTCCACTCTGATTTGCCAGTCACGGTCTTGATTCCATGGGACTCAAGGTACTTCTTGATTTTGCGTACTCCATTCCCCTGCACATAGAGGTCAAAGATCATTCTGACAATTTCGGCCTCCTCGGGAACGATCTGCAATACGCCGTCAGGCCCTTTGGTATAACCGAGAAATCGGGTGTGGTTGAGGAGCGTCTTGCCGCTCCTCATGCGGTGGCGGATGCCAAACTTGATGTTCTCGCTGCGGAACTGGCTCTCCGCCTGATCCAATGCGGCCAGCTGGTCGATGATACTGTCATTGGTAGTCAATGTATTGATGCCTCCGGTTGCAATATAAACGCCGATATTCATACGTTTTAACCTCCGTATCTGTTTGATTGTTTCTACTGTGTCCCGCCCAAACCGACTGAGGGACTTCACTAAAATCAGGTCGATCTTCTTTCTTTTGCAATCTTTCAGCAGCTGCTGGTAGCCGGGGCGATGATTCGTCTGCAGTCCCGAGGCGGTATCATAGTAAACAGCGACAAACCGCCAATAGAGATTTTGCTGGATGTATTCGGTATAAAACTCGATTTGATTCTTCAGACTGCTCTGCTGCTCCTCATGGCCCGTGCTGACCCTGCAATAAGCTGCCACCCGGAGTTGCTGGACCCAGATAGGTGCCAGCCTTTTATTTTGCGGTATCTCAATGACATTTCCAGACATGACAAAACCTCCATGCCCTCTACTCATGTATTCATGAGCAGTATAACATGGAGGTTTCGATAAAAAGAGAAGCTACATTTCAGCCTCGTTTATAAGGCTAAAATGTAGCTCCCAGCTTGGCGGAGCGGGTGGGATTCGAACCCACGTGCCGGAGTTACCGGCAAACTGATTTCGAGTCAGCCCCGTTATGACCACTTCGATACCGCTCCTTATGAAGAGTGTTTCCACTCGTTTTGAAAATTACCATAATATTATACATGCAAATATCTGGTTCGTCAATGGGAATCTTTTTTGGGATGCAATCAAATTACATTCCGTGAGAAACGCTTCCAAAATGTCATAAATTTGTATGATATTTGGAACGATTCCTTAAGAATTTTATGATAAAATAACAATGTCTAAAATCCGTTTTCCCTTTGAAACCCCATATAGAAAGAGTTGTTATCATGGAGCAAACTATTCTTGTTGTAGACGATGAACGGGAAATTGCCGATCTGGTGGAAGTCTATCTGAAAAACGAAGGCTTTCCCGTTCTGAAAGCATACACCGCTGCCGAAGCCTTGGAGATCATCGCCCAAAAAGAGCTTAGTTTAGCCATCTTGGATGTGATGCTACCGGACATGGATGGATTTACCCTCTGCCAAAAAATTCGAGAGTCCCATTTGTATCCCATTCTGATGCTCAGCGCCAAGGTGGAAGACATGGACAAAATCATGGGCCTCACGCTGGGTGCAGATGATTATATTACTAAACCATTCAGCCCCTTGGAACTGGTGGCCAGGGTAAAGACCCAGTTGCGCCGGTACACACGCTATAACACCGCAGACCCCAGAGAGCAGGAGCGGAATGAACACGACTTCCGCGGCCTGTTCATCTGTCAGGATAGCCACCAGTGTACCCTCAACGGAGAAGACCTCACCCTCACCCCCATTGAGTTTAACATTCTCTGGTATCTCTGTGAGCACCGTGGGAAAGTCGTCTCCTCGGAAGAGTTGTTTGAAGCAGTCTGGAAAGAAAAATACATGGATGGAAACAATACGGTCATGGCACACATCGCCCGCTTGCGGGAGAAAATGAAGGAGCCCAGCCGGAAACCAAAGTTCATCAAAACCGTTTGGGGGGTGGGGTATACCATTGAGTAAGCGTCGACTCCTATGGCCGCCCCGCCGGAAACGTCATAACCAGATCTCCCAACAAATTCTGATCCGGTATGTATTCAGTGTCCTCGGGATGATTGGGGGGCTGGTACTGCTGTTTTTCCTGGGATGGGTGTTTTGCCGTCTTTTCATTTGGCAGCCCCATGAGCCCCTGTACCGCCTTCTCAAAGCCTTGGAGGACACCGCCATGTTCTGGGGAAGCGGCGTGGTTCTTCTGGGTGTCTTTCTTCTCACTTACCGTTCCATCTCCAAACCCTTGGACTACTTGGATGAAGTCATTGAAGCAGCCGAAGAACTGGCTCACCCCGCAGACACTCCGATCCGGCTTTCGCCTCCTCTGGAAAGTATTCAGGATGAGTTGAACATCGTCCGGGAAGGTGCCCTGCGCAGTGCCATGTACGCCAAAGAGGCAGAGCAGAGAAAAAACGATCTGATCGTCTATCTCGCCCACGATCTGAAGACCCCTCTTACCAGCGTCATCGGCTATCTCTCCCTTCTTCGGGATGAGCCGCAGATCTCCCCGGAAATGCGCGCCAAATACACCGGGATCGCCTTGGAAAAAGCGGAACGGCTGGAGGCACTGATCAATGAATTTTTCGAAATTACTCGCTTTAATCTAACGCAGCTCTCTCTGCGCCTGGAAGAAGTAAATCTCACCCGGCTATTGGAGCAGGTGACCTTCGAGTTTCAACCCATCTTGGCTGAAAAGGGCCTTTCCCTGTCCCTTCAATTCACGCCCGATGTTATCTTAGCCTGTGATCCAGAAAAATTAGAACGTGTTTTCGATAACCTTTTACGTAACGCCGTCAATTACAGCAATCCAAACACCCCTATTGGCGTCACCATGCTTAAAGAGAAGGACACCGTCATCGTCTCTGTGGAAAACCAAGGCCGTACCATTCCTCAGGACAAATTGGATCAAATCTTTGAACAGTTTTTTCGGTTGGATTCCTCTCGTTCCAGTTCTTCCGGCGGCGCTGGCTTGGGGCTTGCCATTGCCAAGGAGATCGTAGAACGGCACAACGGCATCATCCGTGCCCAAAGCGCCAAAGAACGGATTACCTTTACCGTAACCCTTCCATTGACTCAGCCAAGAAGTTCCTAATCTGGCACAAGGGTTTTGCAAACAGGATCAGGAAAAAACAGAGCGGAGAACGTGCCGCTCTGTTTTCTCATGGAAAGGAGCAAAAAACCGTTGACAAATACCCCCAAGGGGTATATTATCAAAATACCCCTTGGGGGTATTTACAAGGAGGTACTGCAGATGGAAGATAAAACTTGCTGCTGTCATAAGACCAAGGAACGCACGGAAGAGGAAGTCAAAAAGCTTCTCAATCGCCTCAGCCGGATCGAAGGACAAATTCGGGGCATCCGGGGAATGGTAGAAAAAAACGCCTATTGTACGGACATCTTGGTACAGTCAGCGGCAGTCTCCGCCGCCATGAACGCCTTTAACCGGGACCTTCTGGCCAATCACATCCGCACCTGTGTAGTGACAGACATTCGGGATGGCAAAGAGGATGTCATTGATGAGCTGGTGCTCACCCTGCAAAAACTGATGAAATAAGTGCCCCCCTCCAGGGAAATCCTAATTTTGACCGCACAAACCAGAAAGGGGTCGACGCGATGGAACAATTCAATGTAACCGGCATGAGCTGCGCCGCCTGCAGCGCCCGGGTAGAAAAAGCGGTATCCAAAGTACCTGGCGTGACGGCCTGTTCCGTCAGCCTTTTAACCAACTCCATGGGGGTGGAAGGCACTGCCTCTCCCCAGGATATTATCCACGCGGTAGAAAACGCTGGATACGGCGCCTCCGAGAAGGGCAGCGCGGCTGCCAGCGTAAATCATACTGCTGAGACAGAGGACGCTCTCGCAGACCATGACACACCCGTGCTGAAACGGCGTCTCATCTGGTCCCTTGTTTTCTTGGTCATCCTCATGTATTTCTCCATGGGACACATGATGTGGGGATGGCCAGTCCCCGCCTTTTACCACGGAAACCACATCGCCATGGGCTTGACCCAGCTGCTGCTGACCGCAGTGGTCATGGTCATCAACCAGAAGTTTTTCATCAGCGGGTACAAGAGCCTTTGGCATCGGGCTCCCAACATGGACACACTGGTTGCCTTGGGCGCCACCGCCGCCTTTGTTTACAGCACCTATGCGCTCTTCGCCATGACCGCTGCGCAGGCAGCTGGCGACATGGCCGCTGTTGCGGATTACATGATGGAGTTCTATTTTGAATCCGCGGCCATGATTCTGACGCTGATCACTGTGGGAAAAATGCTGGAAGCCCGTTCCAAAGGACGGACCACAGACGCACTCAAGGGGCTCATGAAGCTGGCCCCCAAAACTGCCACCCTTCTACGGGACGGCACAGAGATCACTGTCCCCATCGAGCAAGTCAAAAAGGACGACGTCTTTGTGGTCCGGCCAGGGGAGAACATCCCCGTAGATGGTGTCGTCATAGAGGGCAGCAGCGCAGTCAACGAATCTGCCCTTACCGGGGAAAGCATTCCTGTGGATAAAACAACCGGTGATTTGGTCTCCGCCGCCACGCTCAACCAATCAGGATTTTTGACCTGCCAGGCAACTCGGGTGGGGGAGGACACCACACTTTCTCAAATCATTCAAATGGTCAGTGATGCTGCGGCCACCAAGGCGCCCATTGCCAAGATTGCGGATAAAGTCTCTGGCATCTTTGTCCCGGCAGTCATCACCATTGCCGTTTTTACCACCATTGTCTGGCTGCTTTTGGGGCAGGAAATCGGTTTTGCTCTGGCCCGCGGAATCTCTGTGCTGGTGATCTCCTGCCCTTGTGCTCTGGGCCTTGCCACCCCTGTGGCCATTATGGTGGGCAACGGAATGGGCGCCAAGCACGGCATTCTTTTTAAGAACGCTGTATCCTTGGAAAACGCCGGAAAAACGCAGATTGTCGTTCTGGATAAAACCGGCACCATCACCTCGGGAGAGCCCAAGGTCACAGATCTGATCCCAGCTCCCGGTGTCCAAGAAGAGGAACTTCTGCGCCTGGCATTCGCCTTGGAGCAAAAGAGCGAACATCCCTTGGCCCGGGCCATTCTCCACCGGGCAGAAGAACGAAACCTGTCCCCTGAACCTGTCTCGGATTTCCAGGTGCTTCCCGGCAATGGCCTCACCGCTACCTGGCAGGGCACGCTCCTTCAGGGTGGGAACTATACCTTTATCAGCCGCCAGTCCCAAGTCCCGGAATCTATGCGGATACAGGGGGAGACCCTGGCACAAGCTGGAAAAACCCCCTTATTTTTTGCCCAAGATGGTCACCTGACCGGCATCATCGCCGTGGCAGATGTCATCAAAGAGGACAGCCCCCAGGCCATTCAAGAATTACAGTCCATGGGGATTCAAGTCGTGATGCTGACAGGAGACAATGCACGCACAGCGCAAGCCATCGGAAAAGAGGCTGGCGTCAATCACGTAATCGCCGGCGTCCTGCCCGGTGGGAAAGAGCGTGTCATCCGGCAGCTGAAAGAGCAGGGGAAGGTCACTATGGTGGGGGACGGTATCAACGATGCTCCCGCGCTCACCCGGGCGGACATTGGGATCGCCATTGGCGCGGGGACCGACGTGGCCATTGACGCGGCTGACGTTGTCCTCATGAAAAGCCGCCTGCATGATGTTCCCGCCGCCATCCGGCTCAGCCGGGCCACCCTTCGGAACATCCACCAGAATCTGTTCTGGGCCTTTCTTTACAATACCATTGGCATTCCTTTGGCCGCCGGCGTTTTTATTCCCCTTGGTTTGACGCTGAACCCCATGTTCGGAGCAGCCGCCATGAGTTTGTCCAGTTTCTGTGTTGTCACCAATGCTCTGCGTCTGAATCTTTTCCGCATGCACGACGGGAGCAAGGATAAAAAGATCAAATCCATTTCAATCACTGTAAAGGAGCAACGTACCATGGAAAAAACAATGAAGATCGAAGGCATGATGTGCACCCACTGTGAAGCCCGCGTGAAGAAGGCACTGGAAGCACTGGATGCCGTGGAACAGGCCAAGGTCAGCCATGAGGCAGGAACTGCCGTGGTGACACTTTCTGAGGATGTAACAGATGATGTTCTGAAAAACGCAGTGGAAGCCCAAGACTACCCTGTAACCTCCATTCAATAATTTCTCCTCCTTCTAAAAGGCCAGAGATTGGGACGATATCGTTCCAATCTCTGGCCTTTTCTAATTTTATCTTATTTTTAATAACATATCATTTGGTACCCCACAGAAACATCGTTTCTTTTCTTGACATTTGTTCCAAAAATCGGTATCTTGAAAAAGTTCCAAGCGAGAATATCACCTGTAACCACTCGGGTTATTTTATCACAAAGGAGGCCCCTCCATGGGAAAGACACTGCAGGAGATTTTAGATCTTTGCCAAGAGAAAGACATTCAAATTGTCGATTTCAAAATGACTGACATTGACGGAAGATGGCGCCATCTCAGTATCCCTGTCGGCCGGCTCAACGAGGAGACTATGCAGTACGGGATTGGATTCGACGGCTCCAATTACGGCTATGCCCCGGTGGAGAGCAGCGACATGGTTTTCGTGCCCGACCTGGATTCTGCCACAGTTGATCCCTTTGCAGAGGTTCCCACCCTCACCATGATCGGAGACGTGATGATCATTGATCGTCCGGCCAACCGGCCCTTTGACCAATATCCCCGGAATGTGGCCAAACGGGCCATTGGCTATATGCAAGAATTGGGGATCGCAGACGAGATGATCGTAGGGCCTGAATATGAATTTTATATCTTCGATCAGGTATCCTACACCACCCAGCCTCAACATGCCAGCTTCTCCATCTCCGCACGGCAGGCCACATGGAGCACGGAAAACAACGGATATCAGGTCCCCAGAAAAGGGGGATATCACACCAGCCTTCCCATGGATGTCACACAGGACCTGCGAAACCGTATCTGTCTCCTAATGGAGGAGTGGGGTGTGAAGGTCAAATACCATCACCCGGAAGTGGGCGGCTGCGGCCAAATGGAGATTGAGGTGGAACTGGGAGAGATGACCCAGATGGCAGACAACACCATGGTCGCGAAGTACATTATCAAAAATGCCGCCGCTCAAGAAGGACGCACCGCCACCTTTCTGCCCAAGCCAGTGGCAGGGGAGGCCGGCAGCGGAATGCATGTGCATATGCACTTATTCAAAGAAGGTAAGCCCATCTTCTATGATGAAACAGGCTACGCACAGCTGAGCCAAACGGCGCTTTGGTTCATCGGCGGTATGCTGGAGCATGCGGCCTCCCTGTGTGCCATCACCAATCCCTCCACCAATTCCTATAAGAGACTGGTCCCCGGCTTTGAAGCGCCCGTCACCATCGGGTACGCCATGGCCAATCGCAGTGCTGTCGTTCGGATTCCCGCTTACGCCAAAGCCCCCAAAAACAAGCGGTTCGAGCTAAGGAACCCGGACGCCACCTGCAACCCCTATTACGCCTTCGCTGCCATTCTGATGGCGGGACTGGATGGGATTCAAAACCGCATTGATCCCCATGAAAGAGGGTGGGGGCCCTATGACTTTAACCTTTATACTCTCTCAGACCAGGAGAAAGCGCAAATTGACAGCCTGCCGAAGTCCTTGGGGGAGGCCTTGGATGCACTGGAGGCAGATCACGACTACCTAACCCAAGGCGGTGTATTTCCTCCCCGCCTGCTTGAGATTTGGATCGAAAAAAAGCGGGCAGAACTGGAAGAAATTGACCGTCAGCCCACCCCCGCAGAGTTCGCCATGTATTATGACCTGTAACTGCCTTCTCTCTCATAGGAAACCAGTATGCCAAAAAGGAACTCCGGTCTCGAAATCCGAGACCGGAGCTTTTTTCTATCATCATTCCATTCCTGCGTGCTTTTTAAGGGCCTTAAACGAGGTATCGCTGATCACGTGTTCCATTTTGCAGGCATCCTCCGTGGCAGTGGCCTCATCCACGCCCAGGGTCATTAGAAATTGTGCCAGTAAGGTGTGCTTTTCATAAATATTCTCAGCCACTGCACGCCCCTCTTCTGTCAGCTCCAGGTGTCCTCCCTTGTCCATTGTCACATAACCGCCTGACTTGAGCAGGCCAATGGCACGGCTGACACTGGGCTTAGAAAAGCCCATATATTCGCTCACATCCACAGAGCGCACATCTTTGCCGCTCTTTGAAAGGATCAGGATGGTCTCCAAGTACATTTCTCCAGATTCTTGTAAGTGCATAAAAGGGCCTCCCTTTCCGCAGAATTTTTTTATAGTTATTATATAAAATACCATAAAGGAAGAAACTTTTCAAGCGTTCTTTTTCCTTCCGTCATGACTTTGCACACCCGCTCCATTTGTACTTAAGAATCATTTAGAAAAGCTGACAAACGGGCCCTTTCCAGAACACCTGATACGGCTGTCAATTTTACAAAAAACCTTCTTTAATTTTTGCTAATTCTCCACATACTTCTCAGAGGGGAGCGCAAACCCATACTTCCTTTTCTTGTGATTCTCACAGAAGGATTTCTTGAAATTCCTACCGCTTCGGCGTATAATGAAGTGTCTATTTTTCATTTGCAACGCCAGAACACCGCGCAGCGGATTCTTTTACCGTTTTAAGTCCATAGACTGAGCAAGCTGCTCTCAATCAATTAGGAGGAAACGCACATGGCCATTACACTGCAAGACTATCTTACCTCTCTTCAGGGAAAACGCGTCGCTGTCATCGGCATTGGGGTTTCCAATACGCCGCTTATCAAGACCTTGCTTCAGGCGGGGATTTCCGTTACCGCCTGTGACAAAGCCCCCCGCACAGCATTCGGTGCCCTGGCTGACGAGTTGGAGTCCATGGGTGCAGTGCTTCATCTGGGGGATGCCTATCTGGATGGTCTCGACCAGGATGTCATTTTCCGCTCTCCGGGAATTCGTCCCGATATTCCACCGTTTCTGTCCGCCATGGAAAAGGGAAGTGCGCTAACCTCTGAAATGGAGGTTTTTTTTCAGGTCTGTCCCTGTAAAATCATCGCTGTCACTGGCAGCGACGGAAAGACCACCACAACCACCCTCATCGCCGAAATGCTGAAGAATGCCGGCTATACCGTCCATCTGGGAGGAAATATTGGAAAACCGCTCCTCTCGGAAGCCGGCAGCATGTCTCCAGACGATATCGCGGTTTTGGAGCTCTCTTCTTTCCAGCTGATGACGCTCTCTGCCAGTCCGGATATTGCGGTTTTTACCAATCTGTCCCCCAACCATTTGGATATTCATAAGTCCATGGAAGAATATGCCCTGGCAAAGGAGAACATCTTCTCCCATCAGGGAGAAAATGACTTGGCCATCTTCAACCGGGACAATGACCTGACCCACGCCATGGTCTGCCGGGCGCCTGGAAGGGTCCTGCAGTTCAGCCGCCGCACCTCTTTGGAGGAGGGCGTCTTTGTCGACAACGGCACCATTGTGGTCGCACAAAATGGAAAAAAACGGCCTCTCTTCTCCACAGACCGGATTTTGATTCCCGGAGAACACAATGTGGAAAACTATCTGGCCGCCATCGCCGCCGTACAAGGGTTGGTCCCCGACGATGTGATCCTTCACACGGCAGAGACCTTCCCCGGCGTGGAGCACCGGATTGAATTGGTCCGTACTCTGCACGGCGTCCGGTATTACAACGATTCCATTGCCTCCAGCCCGACCCGCACCATTGCCGGTCTCCGTTCCTTCCCCCAAAAGGTCATCCTCATTGCCGGCGGCTATGACAAAAAGATTCCCTTTGATGTACTGGGTCAGGCGGTGCAAGACCATGTGAAAACCTTGATTCTAACGGGTCATACAGCAGATAAAATCCGTCAGGCTGTACTCTCTTCACAAGGGTATCAGAAGGGCCAGCCTACCATTGTCATGGAAGAGGATTTCTCTCAGGCCGTGCTGACAGCCTCCCGTATGGCGGAAGATGGGGATGTGGTTCTGCTCTCTCCAGCCTGTGCCTCCTTTGACCACTTCAAAAACTTTGCCCAGCGCGGCCAAACCTTCAAGGCCATCGTCAATGGGCTGTGAGGGAGGTTCCCATGGATATTCAAGCAAGCTTAGAAGCACTTTGCAGCTGCCCCGGCCCCTCTGGAAGGGAGGACGCCGTGGCCAGCCAAGCGATGGAACTGCTACGTCCCCTGATGGATGAAGTGAAGAAAGATCGTTTCGGAAATGTGATTGGGATTCGGCGTTGCGGCACGGAAAACGCCAAACGGGTGGTGCTGGACGCCCACTTGGATGAGGTTGGCCTGGTGATCACCGGCGCCAAAGACGGCTTTCTCCGCTTTCGCCCTGTTGGTGGGGTAGACCCTCGGATGCTTCCCAACCGGGAAGTCATCATCCTCTCCCAGCCCCCCCAGTTTGGTCTTGTGGCTGTCCTGCCCCCCCATGTTCAAAAGGCAGGCGACTCCAACCGGAGCACTCCATTGTCGGATCTGTATATTGACGCCGGACTGACCCAGAAAGAGGGGGAAGCTCTGGTGGGAACCTTTGTTGTGCCCAGAGAACCTTTTCGCGCCCTTCTGGGACGCCGCGTCAGCAGCAAAGCATTGGATGACCGTGCGGGCTTTGTCACTCTTCTGCGGGCCGCTGAACTGCTTCGGGACACCCCTTTGGATGTCGATCTGTATCTTATGGGCAGCAGCCGAGAGGAAACCAACGGCGGCGGGGCCGTGGTCGGCGCCTTTTCTCTTGCGCCCCACTGTTTTATCGCCGTGGATGTCACCCACGCCCGTACCCCCGATTCTCCCAAGGAAGAAACTTTTCCCGCTGGCGGGGGAACAGTCATTGGCATCGGCCCCAATATGACCCGTTGGATGACAGACCGTCTCATCACAAAAGCAGAGGCGCGGGGCATTCCCTGGTCCCCTGAAGTGATGACCGGGCACAGTGGAACCAACGCCTGGCGGGTACAGGTTGCCCGAGAGGGTATCGCCACAGCAGTGGTCTCCCTCCCGCTGAAATATATGCACAGCCCGGTAGAAACCCTGGACCTGGATGACTTAGAGCACTCCGCCGCCCTGCTGGCTGCTTTCGTCCAGGACCTGGCACGAGAAGGAGGGGAATTTCTTGCTGACTGAGACCTTGAAAGAGCTCTGTGCCCTCCCCGGTGTGTCCAGCTGTGAAGACGCCGTACGGGATTACATCCGCGCAATCACCGCCCCCTACGCTGACCGGTCCTATACAGACACCCTGGGTAATTTAATTATTGAGAAAAAAGGGGTAAGCCCTGGCACAAAAAAAGTGATGTTGGCCGCCCACATGGACGAAGTTGGGCTGATGGTCCACACCATTACAGAGGACGGATACCTCAAATTCCGTCCGGTCGGTGGAATCGACCGCCGTGTTCTGCTCGGAAAACCGGTCCTGGTGGGAAAGCAGAAACTGCCCGGGGTCATTGGCCTAAAAGCATACCATCTGACCAGCGGGGAAGAGGCAAGATCCATCCCTAAGCTGACGGAGTTTTACATTGACATCGGGGCTGACAGCAGGGAAGAGGCCCTCCGCCATGTCTCCCCCGGAGATATCGTGTATTTCGACACAGATATCTTAGAATTTGGCCATGGCTTTCTGAAAGCCAAAGCCATTGATGACCGCATCGGCTGCGCTGTCATGGTAGAGCTTTTGAAAGAACCCCTTCCCATGGACTGTACCTTTGTATTTACCGTGCAAGAAGAAGTTGGAACCAGAGGGGCTTTTGGGGCCGCCTTTTCTGTCACCCCTGACATTGCCCTGATTTTAGAGGGAACCACCGCCGCCGACCTGCCGGAGATGGAGAGTCACCAGAAGGTATGCCTGCCTGGAAAGGGGCCTGTGGTTCCCTATATGGATGGGGGCACCGTTTATGACCGAGAACTATTTGAGCTTCTCCGCACCTTAGCAGAACGCGGCCACATTCCCTGGCAAACCAAAGAATTTCTCTCCGGTGGAACTGACGCCTCTGCCATACAGCGTACCAAGGAAGGGGTGCGGGTGGCTGCCATTTCCGCCGCTGTGCGGTATCTTCACACCCCCTCCAGTGTCGCTTCCCTGGAGGACTGCCAGAACATCCTCATTCTGGCCCGCCGCTTTTTACAGGCCGTAGCCACAATGGAATAAGGAGAAAATATATGGACTATCTTTCTGTTATTGAAATGCTCAACGCTTGCCATGGACCATCAGGAGATGAACGGCAGATCGCCACCACCTTAAAGCGTCTGGCAGAACCCTACGCCGATACGTGCCACATCGACACCCTGGGCAATCTCATTGTCCATAAAAAAGGTCCCGGACCCAAGGTCATGTTTGCCGCGCATATGGATTCCATCGGCCTGATTGTCACGCACATCCACAAAGAGGGCTATCTCTCCTTTGGAAAATTGGGGGGCGTCCATCCGGAAAGTATCCTGCACACACCATTCCGTTTCAAAAACGGCGTGTGCGGCGTGGTCGCACTCCGTCCTGGTGTCTCTCTCAAAGACATGACGATCCAAGACCTGTACTTAGACATTGGCGCCAAAAACGAAGCGCATGCCCGCCGCCTGGTTCAGGTAGGGGATACCGCTGTTTCCCGGATGCCCTCCTTTACCACAGAGACCAAGTTAGTCTCTCCCTATCTGGACAATCGAATTTCCTGTGCCGCCATGCTGGATGCTTTGAGCCATATCCGGGCGTACACCAACGACTTGTACTTTGTCTTTACTGTACAGGAAGAATTGGGGCTCCGCGGAAGCAAGCCTGCTGCCTACTCCATTGATCCTGACTACGGCATTGCTGTGGATGTCACAGTCGGAGAGACCTGGGATGATCCCAAAAAGGGAAGCTCTATCCTGGGCGACGGAGCCGCGGTGAAGATTATGGACAGTTCCGTAATTTGTCATCCAGATGTCATAAAACTCCTTGAAACACTTGCTATGGAAAGTAAAATCCCTTTCCAGCGTGATGTCATCGTTTCCGGCGGAACAGATGCCGGCTCGATCCATGTTACACGGGAGGGTGTCCGCACTGGCGGCATCTCCATTCCCTGTCGGTACCTCCACTCTCCCGTGGAGATGGTAGACCTGTCCGACGTCACTGCCACCGTGCGTCTTATGACAGCGTTCGCCCAGAAAAAACTATAAATTTCAAAGGATGTAATGTAAAATGCCTTTACAGATAAGCGACCGCGTTCGTGCGTTAGGTGCACAAGCACAGGACGCATTGACAGAACAGTTTGCCCGCATTGACGCCATCGCGGAATACAATACACAAAAAGTTCTCTCCGCCTTCCAAACACACAAAGTGGCGGAATCTATGTTCCAGGGAACCACTGGCTACGGTTATGATGACCTTGGCCGGGAAACCCTCGGGGCCATCTACGCCGATCTTTTTGGCGCAGAGGACGCCATGGTTCGTATCAACTTTGTCAACGGAACCCATGCAATCTCGTCTGCTCTATACGGGGTTCTGCGCCCGGGGGATGTGCTGGTCTCCGCCATTGGTGCCCCTTATGATACCTTGCAAGGCGTCATTGGGATCACTGGAGATGGCAACGGTTCTCTCAAAGAATTCGGGATCACCTACCGCCAGGTGGATTTGACTCCGGAAAACACCCCTGACTTGCCTGGGATTGCCCAGGCAGTCCAGGACCCTGCAGTAAAAGCAGTTCTTATCCAACGTTCCCGCGGATACGCCACTCGGGCCTCCCTCTCTGTGGCACGCATCGGAGAAATCTGCCAAGTCATCCGGTCCCACAACCCTCATGTCTACATTTTAGTAGACAACTGCTATGGCGAATTTGTGGAGACTACCGAGCCCACGCAAGTCGGCGCCGACTTGATTATGGGGTCACTCATTAAAAACCCCGGCGGCGGCTTGGCTCCTATGGGAGGATATGTGGCCGGGCGCCGGGATTTGGTGGAATGTGCCGCCACGCGGATGACAGTGCCCGGGATTGGCCGGGAATGCGGTGCTTCGTTGGGGAACAACCGTGCGCTTTATCAAGGGCTCTTCCTGGCCCCGCACACGGTGGCACAGGCCACCAAAACTGCGGTGTTTGCCGCCAAGGTCATGGAATTGCTGGGCTACCGTACTGATCCTATGTCTCAGGAGATCCGCCACGACATTATCCAAATGATCCACTTGGAAACCCCGGAAGCAGTGGAACGGTTCTGCCAAGGCATTCAGTCCGGCGCACCTGTGGACTCCTATGTTACGCCCGTTCCCTGGGATATGCCCGGTTACGATTGCCCGGTCATCATGGCCGCCGGTGCTTTCATTCAGGGCGCTTCTATTGAACTGTCCGCTGATGCCCCCATGCGCCCTCCTTACACGGTCTATTTGCAGGGCGGCCTGACCTATGAATCTGGAAAATTAGGCATTCTGCTGGCTGCGGACGCGCTTTTGCGGAAATAATATCGGTATACTGTTGCAAAGGAGACCTTGGACCATGGACGCATCCAAACGAGCAGAGGAGCTTCGCGCCCTGTTGAATCACCACAGTAACCTCTATTACAATGAAGATGCCCCCACCATCTCAGACCAGGAATACGACGCTCTCATGCGGGAGCTTAAGATGCTCGAGTCCTCCCATCCCGAACTGATCGTCCCGGATTCTCCCACCCAAAAGGTGGGAGGAACCGCCAAACGGACAGCTGGCGTTCTGGTTGCCCACCGGGTTCCCATGCTGTCGATGCAGGATCTTTTTACCCGAGAAGAGGTTGACCACTTCATGGACGATTGCCGGGAGAAGTTAGGGGAGGGGATCACCTTTTTGGTCGAGACCAAAATTGACGGTCTCTCCATGGCATTGCGCTATGAAGACGGAAAATTGGTCACGGCCATCACCCGGGGGGATGGCAGAAATTTCGGTGAGGATGTCACCGCCAACGCCAAAGTCATTGACGATGTCGCCGTCACCCTCCGGCATCCCATTGCCTATTTGGAGCTGCGGGGAGAGGTCTATATGACCAATGCTGCCTTTGAAGCCGTCAACGAAAAGCAAGAGCTATTGGGGAAAAAGCCATTCGCCAATCCCCGCAACTGTGCCGCCGGCACCCTGCGCCAGCTGGACGCCTCTATTACCAAAGAACGGCATCTCTCCTTTTTTGTGTTCAATATTCAGGATATCCAGGGAAAGGACCTATCCACCCACCAGGAGGCTTACGAGTTTCTGGAGGACTGCGGTGTCACCGTCATTGCCCACCGCTTTGTCTGCAAAACCTCAGAAGAAGTCTGGCGGGCCATTGAAGCCATTGGGGATATGCGGGGTACCTTACCTTATGATATTGACGGTGCCGTGGTCAAGGTCAACGAACTCGCTTTACGGGCGCAGCTGAAAGACACCGCCAAAAATGCGGGGTATCAAGTCGCCTATAAATACCCTCCAGAACGGAAAGAAACCAGGCTGCAGCAAATTGAACTGTCCGTCGGCAGAACCGGAAAAATCACGCCTACCGCTGTGTTTGATCCTGTTCGCCTGTGCGGTACCACAGTTTCCCGATGTACGCTCCACAACCAGGATTTTATCTCCAGCCTGGACATCCGCCTGGGTTCCACCTTGCTCATTGAAAAATCCGGCGAAGTGATCCCCAAATGCGTGGGGGTAGTCCCGGATAAACAGCCCGCTGCGGCTCGTCCGTTCCAAATTCCCATGGTTTGCCCTGTATGTGGGAAACCCGCTGTCCGGGAAGCCACCGCAGACATCAAATGTGTTAACCTTAACTGCCCTGCCCAGCTGGAACGGCTGATTGGTCACTTTGTCGGCCGCGGTGCCATGGATATCAAAGGGTTTGGTGTGGTCTATATTCACGATCTCATTGAGAAAGGATATCTTACCGATGTGGCAGATATCTTCACCCTCTCTCAGCACCGGGAGGAGCTGATTGAACAGGGGATCATTGGCAAGGAGAAAAACACCGACAAACTCTTGGGAAATATTGAAAAAGCCAAACGAAACTCACCAGATCGCCTTCTGACAGGCCTTGGAATCTCCAATGTGGGGAAATCCGCCGCCCAAGTCCTCATGAATCACTTTGGCTCCTTTGACGCACTCTCTCACGCGCAGGAAGAAGATTTGATGGCTGTGGACGACATTGGCCCAATCTCTGCCCAGTGCGTCTATGCATACTTCCGAGAAGCGCACAACCAAAAGGTTCTGCAAAAGTTAAAGGACGCCGGTGTCAATATGGAGCAGGATATTGTAACGCTTCCCCAGGAGGACCTGCCCCTTTCCGGGCAGACCGTTGTCATCTCTGGAATACTGCCAGATATGAGCCGGGAAGAAGCCACGCAGCTGATCCAGAGCCACGGGGGAAAGGTAACCAGCAGCGTCTCCAAAAAAACTGCTTTCTTACTGGCGGGGGACAATGCCGGCAGCAAATTGACCAAGGCAGAATCCTTAGGCATTCCAGTTCTCAGCTTATCCGAGCTCCAGGAAAAACTGCAGGCATGAGAAAAGAAATCCGTATGTTCCCCGGAAAACATACGGATTTCTCTCTCATTCTTGACTTTTTTTCCATTGGGTATATACTATCCATCATTGAGCAATCATTCAATCAATGGTAGAGGAGGGTTCCACTGTGCACCACCATGATCTCACCTCCGTCCCGTTGCCGGAGCAGTTGTCGCCCAATGCGGAACTTCTGGATGACTTGGCAGAGCTCTATAAAATTTTTGGGGACAGCACCCGAATCAAAATTCTCTACACCCTCTTTACAGAAGAGCGGGGCGTAGGGGATATTGCGCGGCTGCTCGGCATGACCATGTCCGCCATCTCGCACCAGCTCCGGATTCTAAAGCAGGCCCGGCTGGTAAAGCCCCGTCGAGAAGGGAAGATGGTATATTATGCCCTGGCAGATGACCACGTTCGAACTATTTTTGCCCAGGGCTTGGATCACATTCTGGAATAAGTTACTCCTCTCGCTTCTTCACGCGGGACAGGGGATTGGCTTCCACAGCCTGCTTCATATTGGCATCTGATATATGGGTGTAAATCTGTGTTGTCCCCAAATTCTCATGGCCTAAAACGTCCTGAAGGGTCCGAATGTCCACACCGTGGTTCAGCATCAGTGTAGCTGCTGTGTGGCGCAGTTTATGCGGTGAATATTTGGGGTCCAACCCCGCCTGCCGCACCGCTTTCTGTACAATATTCTCTACGGCTCGGGTGGTAAGCCGTGTTTTATTGCGGGAGACAAACAATGCGTTTTTATGGCGGAGCTCCTCCTTCGGCTCTGGACGAACCACCAAATAGGCTTGTATGGCATCTAAACATGCTTCATTGAGGTAGAGCTGCCGTTCCTTGTTTCCTTTTCCCAACACTCGAACCGTGTCCTCTCGAATATCCTGTACATTCAAACCCACCAGTTCTCCTACACGCAGGCCACAGTTGAGAAACAGAGTAAGGATACAGTAGTCCCGAACCTCATTGGGGCCGGATACGGCCTCCAGCAACTGAATGCTTTCTGACAGGGATAAATAGCGGGGCAGTGTCTTCCTTAGCTTCGGATTATTCAAAGACTGGGTGGGGTCCTGTTCCATTTGATGGGCCTGGACGCAGAGATAGTGATAGAAGGATCGAATGGACGCACATTTTCTCGCTCTTGTAGAAGATTCCGCTTTTCCAGCTGGAGCGCCGCCGGAGAGAAAGGTTAAAAAACCATAGATTTCTGACAGCTGCGTCTGAGAGACAAATTCCAAGTCCACATCTAAAATTGAAATTTCCGAAAACGGCGTTTGGGACAATGCAGGGTTCCGCCGTACTTTTAGATAACGAAAGAAGCTGCGTAGATCCAAAAAATACTCATCCACTGTTTTGGCGGAATGGGAGAGGATAGACGCATGGTAATTCAAAAACTCCTGTAAAATGGGAGGTGACTCCTGCCAATACTTTGCCATAGATTTGTGTTCCTTTCTCTCACACCTTTAACTTCGCAAAATCTACATTATGCGAAGTTATTTTCTTAAAAAGCATGCTCCCTTTTGGGAGCACATCATCATAAGGAATAGATTTATTATATACTTCTCTTTTCCAAAATACAAGAGGAACTGGAAAGGAATACACATCTTTTCAGGCAGAGCTCCGCACGTTTAACCAGAGACCATGGTCAATGCTTTCAGCAGAATCCCCAGGAGCTTAGGAACCACTGCCTGATCCAAAAACACGCAGAGTGCCAAAACCAGCAGACTGGCTACCATACGGCGGAAAAACGGAATGCCCTTCGGCTGACTTTCCGCCTTCCGCAGCAGACCTGTGGTTCCCAGCACAAATAGTACCGGCACAGCCAACAGACAGGTTGGCCCAAACACCACACCAGCACACAGAACACCAGAGAGCCCCATTCCCTCCATCAAAGCCACAATGCCATAGGAGAGGAAAAAGCCTCGGAGAAAAAACACCACTGGGATTGTCACACCGGCCAGTGGCAACTGGCTCAACAGGATCACCGCCACGGGCCAGCGGAATACGATCCAAACTTCACGCCACAGAGACGGCGCAATGGACATTTGTGCTGCCTGCTGGAAAAACTGACCGATATAATGCTCTGTGGACAGTTTTCCCTCCAGCAGGCACCCCAATACGCCCCCGACCAAGAATCCAACGGAAAGAATCAACAGTACCGTGTCTCGATTTTTTTGTTCCGTTTCTTTTTTCCGGTCCAAAGCCCGCTCCGCTTTTTTTGCAATCTTCATCATTTTTTATCGCTTCTTTTTCTTCCGCTTCTTCTTCCCCATTAGCCCAGCCAAACAGCCTCCAGCCAATGTCATCAGTAGGATTCCCACAAACTGCCCATGAAACCCCTCGGTTCCAGTGGTTCCCAGGCAGACCAATCCCAAGATGAGGCAAAGAAGGCCTCCTGCTGCGCTTCCCATGGGCAGGGATCCCCCACTTCCCCTGTTCACCGCAACTCGGCCTCCCACCAAGGCGCAAAGCCCCGCCGCAATGGTCAGACTCATTCCTGCAATAGAGACAGGTAAAACACCGCTCCAAATCAGGCCCGCCGCCAGCAGAGTCAGCAGCAGAAGCAAAACCAATCCTGTCCCCGTTCCCAGTAAAACAGGTAAGACATTTCCTGTCGTCTTCCCCTCTTTTTTGGCGGTTTCTTCCCCGTTTTTAACCATAAAAATCCCTCCCCGAAGAGAATCTGTGATGGATTCTATGCGGGGAGGGAGCGTTCTATGCTGTGATTCTTTTACTGCTGGGCCTGGTCAACCGCCACGCCCTTGTTCATAATGGCCCAGTTCGCATACTCCAGACGAACACGGTCTGCGCCGGTCTCAATGACAATCGTCTTTTCTTTCACGGCACAGATATTTCCAACAATGCCGTCAATCATGGTGACTGCGTCACCAGGTGCCAGAGATCGCTTCATCGCCTCCATCTCTTTCTTCCGCTGCTTCTCAGGGCGCATTTTCAAGAAATAGAAAATAACGATATAGAAAACAATGAGGACGATAATCAAAATTTCCAAGGTGATTCCCTCCGCTGTAAAAATAAACTTTCTTTTTATTATAGAAGAGTTTTCTCCATTTGACAAGTATTTTTTTGTTTCCCTGTTACTTTTTCTATATTACATTCGTGCGCCTAATTTTTCTCTGTATTCCCGATAGAAAGCTTCAAAAGTACCTTCCTCCAGCGCCAGGCGAATCCTGTCCATCAGTGCATTGTAAAAATACAAATTATGAAGAACGGCCAGCCGCATGGCCAGCATCTCCCCTGCTGCAAACAGGTGGCGGAGGTAAGCCCTGGAAAAAGACCGGCAGACAGGACAGCGGCATGCCGGGTCAATGGGTTGTTCATCCCGCTTGTACTTCTCATTTTTGATGTTCATGGCTCCGTTCCAAGTGTACAGCTTTCCATGCCGTGCGTTTCTGGCTGGAAGCACGCAGTCAAACATGTCAACGCCCCGGGCCACGCCTTCCAGAATATTCACCGGGGTCCCCACCCCCATCAAATACCGTGGTTTCTCCGCAGGCATATAGGGTTCTACGGCCTCGATGATTTCATACATGGTCTCCGCCGGCTCCCCCACTGCCAAGCCTCCAATGGCATATCCATCGCAGTCTAAAGAGGCAATCTGCTGCATGTGCCAGACGCGCAGGTCCGGGAGGATCCCTCCCTGATTGATGCCAAACAGCATCTGCTGCGGGTTGACCCCATCTGCCAGCTGCTTGAGACGCGCATGCTCCGTTTTGCATCGCTCCAGCCAACGAAAGGTTCGTTCACAGGACTGTTTCACATACGCATAGGGCGCAGGATTCTCCACACACTCATCAAACGCCATGGCAATGTCCGAACCCAGGTTCCATTGAATCTGTATACTCTCCTCCGGCCCCATAAAGATACGGCGCCCATCAATGTGGGAGGCAAAGGTGACCCCTTCCTCCTGAATCTTCCGCCTCCCGGACAGAGAAAAGACTTGGAACCCCCCACTGTCTGTGAGAATCGGGCCGTCCCAACGCATAAAGCGGTGAAGCCCCCCCATCTCCTTCACCAGTTCATCCCCTGGGCGCAAATGGAGATGATACGTATTGGAGAGCTCAATCTGACAGCCAATTTCCCGCAGATCCTGAGCAGACACCGCGCCTTTAATTGCCCCTTGCGTTCCCACGTTCATAAACACGGGCGTTTGCGCGGTGCCATGGGCACAGGTCAATTGCCCGCGTCGGGCGCGGCCTTCGGTTTTCAACAGCGTAAACAACGCAGAATCCTCCTTGTTTTACAAAATGAACATGGCCTTTTGGAAAAAATGAGCGGTGCAAGGGCTCTTCCCCTACACCGCATTTACTCATTTATAATAGCAAATTTTTTTCTGAAAGTCAATATGAAAATAAAGCATCAACACGCTTTGTGATGTTAAATGCGTTGGCACTTTGCTACCAGTCCGTCCCCGTTTCGCCTGTTTTATGTTCCGGGGAGATAATCAACCCAACTGTTCTCAATTTACGTTCCGGCTTTGGTTTATTCTCTTGCAGCGGATATAAGATTTGGGCCATATCTGCTGCTACTTTTTCCAGTTCTTCATCCGTTAAATAAACATGGGAAAGGCTAAGACCAGACCGATCCTTTTTTATGTCAATACCTGGTGTGTCACAATAATCTTGGAAAATCTTTGCAAACGTCAAAAAATATTGAAAGAACATCTGCATATACATAGCCCCAGAATTTTGTCCGAGAACCGACGGTGGATCAGACGGGTCAAAGGTCAATGCGTAAGTCTTTTCAACTGTTCCTCGTATTGGTGTTTCGCCCACAATTTTCAATAGCCCATCATCGGTCATTCGTTTCAAATAGCGATAAAGCGTCGTTTGGGGGATATCCACGCACTTTTCAGCCAGATACTTTGCGGTCACTTTCCCCCGCCGCATGATTTCGATCAGCAAACGGCTCTTGGCCGGATTGGAAATACATTCCATAATTTTCTCATTCAAGTTCTTGCTTCCCATATGCAACCTCCTTTTACAAAAATATTACCATTCTGGAAACAAAAATTCAAGGAGTAATATTGCTTTTTATTTCCATTGTGGTAATATATCCTATATGGGAGTAACAAGCAAAAAACACCGTTGTCCCGTAAATACAGATACGAGTTACGACTAAGGAGGTAATTATTATGTCTTTGTTGCAGGAAATGTTTCCGCTTCTGATTCCCATTTTTGTGCTTGATGTAATCCTTGCTGTGGCCGCTGTCCGGCATATCCTCTGGCATCCACATTATCGTTTTGGGAACAGGGCCATGTGGCTTGTACTCTCTCTGGTTGTTGTTATGTTCGGTCCTATTATCTATTTTGTTTTTGGGCGGGGTGAGGAAAAATGAATGTACTTTCTATATGCAATCTATCTAAAAGTTTCGGAGAGCAGAAAATTATAAAAAATCTGAATCTGTCTGTTCCAGAGGGAAGTGTCTTTGGCTTTATTGGACAGAACGGCGCCGGAAAAACAACAACAATGAAAATGGTATTAGGACTTTTGCAGCCTGATGAGGGAGAAATCCGCGTGTGTAATGAGCCAGTTCGCTTTGGACAGACCAAAACCAATCAGTATATTGGCTATTTACCAGATGTGCCGGAATTTTACAACTACATGACCGCCATACAGTATTTAACACTGTGCGGGGAAATTGTCGGGTTGTCAAAAAAAATCATTTCTCAAAAAGGACAAAGGCTACTTTCCCTTGTCGGTCTGGATGGCGTTGAGAAACGGATCGGCGGCTATTCCCGCGGCATGAAGCAGCGTCTTGGAATTGCACAAGCGTTGCTGGCCGACCCCAAACTGCTGATTTGTGATGAACCTACCAGTGCCCTTGATCCGGTGGGAAGAAAAGAAATCTTGGATATTCTCTACAGAATCCGTGGGACAACAACGGTTTTGTTTTCGACGCATATTTTGTCCGATGTGGAACGTATTTGCGACCATGTGGCACTTTTGAATGATGGTTATATTGCTGTTGGCGGAACGCTTTCAGAGATAAAGGCGCTACATAGCCATGACAGCTTACTGATCGAATTCTCAAGCGAAGCCGACCTGCAACAGTTCAAGGCTTCTATGGCGAAGCAACCGCTTCTGATTGGATCAGAAGAAAAGGGGCGGGAAATGATCATACACAGCCGGGAGATGAAAAAGGCTCAGCATACTATTTTTTCCACTTTGGCCGAGGCAGATCTTGCGCCGGTCAAGGTGGCACTCATGGAACCGTCCCTTGAAAGCTTGTTTTTGGAGGTGATAAAATGAAAGGTTATATTGCGTTTATAAAAAAGGAGTTTGTAGAAAATCTTAAAAACTATCGCTTTTTTATCCTGTTTGCTATCTTTGCGATTTTCGGGTTGTCCAGTGCATTTCTGGCAAAATTCACACCAGAGATTATAGAGGCTCTGGGAGCTGGATTCGAAGCCACCGAGGAACCTGTCGCCCTTGACGCATGGCAGCAGTTTTATAAAAATATTTCTGGGGTCGGATTCAGCGCATTGATTATCCTGTTCGGAAGCTGTATGTCCAGTGAGTATTCCAAAGGCACTTTGCTTCTGCTGGTAACAAAGGGTCTGGCAAGACCGGCAGTGATTTTGACAAAGTACACCGTAGCGGCTGTGTCTATGACGGTCAGTTTCTGGGTGAGCTTTGTCGGTGCCTATGGATATACCGATCATCTTTGGCCAGATACTTCTCTTTCCTATATCGTACCGTCTGCGTTTTTCATGTGGATGATTGGATTTCTATACCTTAGCATTCTCATACTTGGCTGTGTCCTATTCAAGCAGACTTTCACCAGCATCCTATTCACTGGCGGGATCGTAGCCCTTTTTTCCGTTTTCAGTATGGTGAGACCATTGTCCGCCCTGAACCCGATTGTCCTTGCCTCACGAAATGTTGACCTGATTTCAGGAAAGATTTCCATAACGGAATTTACAGTTCCCTTTATCATCTCCGTGGTTTTGTCCGTGGTATTTTTAGTGGCGGCAATCAGCGCATTTAATAAAAAGCAGCTGTAAAACTTACAAAGAGGCCTTTACATCCAAGCTCAGAACATGCAGCATGAAAAACCGAAAAGGCCCTGACCCTGGGCATAAACGGTAAGCTAAATACCGCCATTTTGCAGGCCCTTCTCCGCAGGTTCTCTCACACAATCAGCATCGCATCTCCAAAGGAAAAAAAGCGATAGCGTTCCCGGACCGCTTCCTCATAGGCCGCTAAAATGGGTTCCCGTCCAGCCAATGCGGAAACCAGCATAATGAGGGTGGATTCCGGCAGATGGAAATTGGTAATCAGCCCATCCAGTACCTTGAACCGATAGCCAGGGTAAATAAAAATATTCGTCCATCCCGCGCTCTCCCGCAGTGTGCCATCCTCTTCTGCCCAGCTCTCAATGGTCCTGCAGGACGTCGTTCCCACACAGATCACCCGTCCTCCATCCCGCTTGGTTTGGTTGATGGTTTCCGCTGTCTCCGCAGAAATGACACAATACTCGCTGTGCATAGCATGGTCCGTAATCTCCTCCGCTTTTACTGGGCGAAAGGTTCCCAACCCCACGTGGAGCGTCACATAGCAGATTTTTACCCCCATTTTTTCAATGGAATCCAGCAGATCTTTGGTAAAATGCAGGCCCGCCGTAGGGGCTGCCGCAGAGCCAACCTCCCGAGAATAGACCGTCTGATACCGTTCGGCATCCTGGAGTTCTTCTTTGATATAGGGCGGCAACGGCATCTTCCCCAGTCGCTCCAGTAATTCCAAAAAAATACCCTCATAGGTAAAGCGGATCAGCCGGTTTCCCCCTTCCAACACAGCGGTCACCTCTGCGGTCAGGGCGCCATCCCCGAAAGACAGCTTCGCCCCCTCCCGCAGTTTTTTTCCAGGCCGGACCAGACACTCCCAGACATTTTCTCCCCGGTCAATGAGAAGCACCACCTCGCAGGCTCCCCCTGTGGGCTCCCGTCTGCCCAGCAAACGGGCCGGCAGCACCCGGGAATCGTTGAGGACCAAACAGTCCCCTGGCCGAAGAAATTGAGGCAAGTCATAAAAATGATGGTGTCCGATCTCCCCCGTCCTCTTGTCCAACGTCAGCAGCCGGGAGGCGTCCCGACGTTGGATCGGCGTTTGTGCAATGAGTTCAGGGGGTAATTCATAGTAAAAATCGTGTGTTTTAATAGCCATCCATCTCCATTACATCAACTGAACCTTCTGCCGTCAGCCGTCTCGGTGACAAAACCGCCTCGCCCGGCATAGTATGGACCGGAAACCCATGGTGAGACTGTTTCCAAAGACCCGATTTTCACGGTTCCACGACATTTTTTCCCCGGGAAGGACTTTGGGCGTTGACAGCAAAAATAATCTGTGCTATCTTTACTAAGCAAACATCTGTCTCTTTCTCAAGAACACTCTGTTCTTCTAAGAGACAAAATACAGTTTATTATAGTACAAATACCATCAGCTTTTCAACTGCTGTTTCTCACTTCCCAGCAGAACGGGCTGTTTTCAGGTAGTTTCAACAAGATCAGGAGGTCCTTCTCATGAAAAAGTATACTGTCGGTGTCGTCGGTGCCACTGGGATGGTGGGCCAGCGTTTTGTGACCCTGCTGGAAAACCATCCCTGGTTTCAGCTGACTGTCGTGGCGGCCAGTGCCCGTTCCGCTGGAAAATCTTATGAAGAGGCTGTCGGTCCCCGCTGGGCCATGGCCACTCCGATCCCTGAGGAAGCCAAGTCCCTGGTGGTTCTGGATGCACTGGCAGACCGAGAAACCATTGCGTCCTCCGTCGACTTCATTTTCTGTGCCGTTGACATGAAAAAGGAAGAAATTCGTGCCCTGGAAGAATCCTATGCCAAGTTGGAATGCCCGGTTATTTCCAACAACAGTGCCCACCGTTGGACCCCCGATGTCCCCATGGTCATTCCAGAGGTCAATCCAGAGCATCTCCAGGTAATCCAGGCCCAAAAATCCCGGCTGGGAACCCGGCGCGGTTTCATTGCGGTGAAGTCCAACTGTTCCATTCAATCCTACGCCCCCGCGCTGCATCCCCTGCGTCGCTTCGGCATAACACAGATACTGGTCTGTACCTATCAAGCCATCTCTGGGGCGGGAAAAACCTTTACAACCTGGCCTGAGATGGTTGACAACGTCATTCCCTACATCGGTGGAGAGGAGGAAAAGTCGGAACAGGAGCCCTTAAAGGTCTGGGGCACCGTGGAACATGGGCAGATTGTCCCCGCCGCCGCCCCTTCCATCACCGCCCAGTGCCTACGGGTGCCTGTATCGGATGGCCATACCGCCGCTGTGTTTGTCTCCTTCCGTGAAAAGCCCTCGGTGGAGGAAATTAAAACTGTATGGAAAAACTTCCAGGGCCGTGCCCAAGAACTGGCTCTCCCCAGCGCCCCCAAACAGTTCCTTCATTATTTTGAGGAAAACGACCGGCCCCAGGCCAAGCTGGACCGGGACCTTGAGGGCGGCATGGCGGTCAGCTTGGGCCGTCTCCGTCCGGATACCCAGTACGACTATAAATTTGTCGGCTTGTCCCACAATACCCTCCGCGGCGCGGCCGGCGGCGGCGTTCTGCTGGCGGAACTGCTCTGCGCGGAAGGCTACATTCTTCCCCGCTGAGAGAATTCATCTCTCAAAGCACGGACCAGATTGATATTCTGTTACGAAAGCATTTCTTCAGAAATCAATCTGGTCCGTGCTTTTTTACGTTTTTGTTATCTGGAAAGGAGTCTTTATGAAAACACCTGTGTTCACTGGCACCTGTACCGCTTTGATTACCCCCTTTCAGGCCTCTGGTTCCATCGACTATGCCGCCTTTGCCCGGCAGATGGACCGTCAGCTGGAATCCGGCGTGGACGCGCTGTGTGTCTGCGGCACCACAGGGGAAAGTTCCACCCTCACTGTGCAGGAACATGTCCATCTGGTGGATTACTGCGTGTCCCACGTAGCGGGCCGGTGCAAAGTGGTTGCCGGCTCTGGCAGCAACGACACCGCCGCCGCGCTCTATCTCTGTCAGCATGCCCAGGAATCCGGCGCAGACGCTCTTCTTCTGGTCACCCCCTATTATAATAAAACCACGCAAACCGGCCTGATCCACCACTATGAATATCTGGCAGACAAAACAGACCTGCCCGTCATCCTCTACAACGTGCCCTCCCGTACCGGACTGTCCTTTACCGCAGAGACCTACCGTATTTTAAGCCAGCATCCCCGGATCAACGGCACCAAAGAAGCCTCTGGAAATTTCTCTCTTCTGGCAGAAACCATGGCTTTCTGCGGAGATGAGCTGAATGTGTGGTCGGGCAATGACGACCAGACCGTCCCCATGCTGGCTCTGGGCGCAAAGGGGCTGATCTCCGTCACAGCCAATCTGGTTCCAGAACCCATGGCAGAGCTGACGCACAGCTATTTCCGGGGAGAAGTCGAGGAAGCCCGAGAGCTTCAGCTCTCCTATCTCCCCCTGATGAAAGCCCTGTTTTCCCAGGTAAATCCCATTCCCATCAAGGCTGCTATGGCGGAACTGGGCCTTGACAGCGGCAGCCTCCGCCGCCCTCTCTGGGCAATGGATAAAAAGCCCTGCAAGGAACTCCGAGAAACCCTGGCCGCCTTCGGGTTGCTTTCTTAATCGCCTGTCCTTTCTTCTTCCTCCATACCAAAGCCCCCTTCTTGTCCAGGAAAATATCCTGTCCAAGAAGGGGGCTTTTCTTTGTCCTTTTAGGTCTCTCCCCGGCCGTTGTCATGGACAACATAGCCATTCACTGTCACAAAGGCCACTTCGGTGCCCAGCTCATCGGTGACTTTCACCTCATAGAAACAAATTCGCTTCCCATCTTTCACCTGCTGTGCCACCGCCGTCAGATGCTTTCCCTTTGCGGATTTCAGAAATGTGATTTGAGACGCCTGGGTCACCACATCTCTTCCCTTTTGATTGGAAGCCACGGCAAATGCAAAATCCGCCAAGGTAAAAATGGTCCCTCCCATGGGGATTCCCAAAGCATTGCAGTGCCGGGGCTCAATTTCCATGGAGCACCTGGCATACCCATAGGACGCCTCGTCAATGACAGCACCCAGGCCCTCGGAAACAAAGAGGTCTTTGATGAATTTCTCCTGGAGGCAGCAAAGATTCTGATCCATGCAATCCCGCCCCCTCACCAGATAACTACACGCTCTTCCGGCGGCAGCCACATGGCATCCTCTTCTGTGATGTCAAAGGCCTCGTAAAACTCCGAGAAGTTTTGCAGGACCAGACTGCCGCGCAGCTTATCCGGCGCGTGAACGTCTGCCTGAGCCAGATAGAGTCGAGTCTCCCGGGGATAGCTGCTGCACCAAATCTCTGCCATCGCAGTATACAGCGCGGCATAGTCAGGATTCTCTCGCTTACTTTCAATCTCGGTCAGGCAAGCCACGGAGCCAAGATCGGCAATGTTCTCAGACAGGGTCAGGGCACCATTGCAGGTGATTCCCGGTGCGGACTCCTTCCCATCGTAGAGCTTGACCACTTTCTCACACAACGTCTGGAAGGCCGCATAATCCTCCTGTGTCCACCAGTCCACGGCATTGCCGTTTTCATCGTATTTCGCCCCGTTGTTGTCAAAGGCATGAGTAATTTCGTGGGCAATGACATAGCCTACCTTCCCCAGGTTTTCCTCATAGGAGGCATCCACGTCATAGAAAGGTTCCTGCAGAATGCCCGCGGGGAAGGTGATGGAGTTGGCGGTAAAGAGATACCCGGCGTTGACCGTGTAGGTCGTCATTGGCCAGATATTTTCATCCACCCCGGTCTTCTGGAGCTCTGCCAGCAGCTTGTTGGTTCCTTTTTGGATGGCAATGAGGTTGTCACAGAAGCTGCCTCCCTGCTCCGCCGACAGGATCTCCACATCTTTCAGGGTATCGTCCCAGTCATCCGGGTACCCAATGTTAATCTGGATGGTGTCCAGCTTTTCAATGGCCTTTTCCTTGGTGGTCTCGCTCATCCAATCCAGCGTTTCAATCCGGTCCCGGTAAACCGCCAGGATGTCCTGAACCATTTTCTCCACATCCGCCTTGGCCTCTGCGGAGAAATAGCGGTCTACATAAGCCTGGCCGAGATAGTCGCTCATCACCTGCTGGACATACTGCGCAGCACTGTCCTCCAGGGAAAGGGCACCGGAAGAGCCCATGTAAGCCTCACTAAATGCGTTGCCCGCTTCTGTGAATTCCTCATTCAGCGCCGGACCAAAGCCTGCGGCCAAATACAGGCGGGCATACGTCTTCAGAATCTCCAATCCATCCGGGGTTTTGCCCTCATCAAAGATCTCCGCCCATGCCTGGAGCTTTCCAGGGTCCATGACCTGAATGTGGTTGGTCTGTGTCAGTCCGGTCAGCGCAAAAAGCGCCTCCAAATCCACCCGGGGGAACATGGCCTGCAGCTGCTCCATGGTGTAAATATTATAGGTTTTGTCTACATCCGCCAGTTCCTGGTTGCTCAAAGACGCCGCCGCAATTTTGGCGTCTACCCGCCAAATGGTATCCGCCGCCGCGGACGCAGCCGACTCACTCTGCCCCACCAAAGTCAGCATGGTGCGGACATAGGTCTGATAGGCCGCCTTCTGCTCCGGCGTGGCGGTGCTGTATCCTCCCTGCCCCAGGGAAGGCGTGATTCCATCAAAGAGAAGTGTATATGCCGTGTTATCCTTCACGTCAATGTTCAGGCCAAAGCCCATAAAAAGGGTTCCGCCTGTCTCCTCATAGACACGGTTCTGAACCGCCATCAGCTCCTCTATGGTTTTCGCCTGATCAATGGCATCCAAGTAGGGCTGAATGGGGGCAATTCCCTCCGCATTTCTTGCCTCGATATTGAGAATATTCCGGTAGAAGTTGACGATCTTCTTCTCCCCTTCTGTTTTTGCGCCGCCGTCAACCAGTTCCTGAATGATCCCGGCAATCTCCTCGTCCACCTTTGCGCCCAAGTCATAGAAGGCACTGGCCCCCAGGTAACCCGGCCGGATGACGCTGTTATCCAGAGCCTCTTTGTTGACCGTAGCGTAGAAGTCATCCTTCAGGTTGCTGCCCTCCAGGGCATAGGTCCGCTGGAGGAAGAGCTCCAGCTGCTCTTTTGTAATCTTTCGGTCGGGAGAAAAGGTGGTTGCACTGGTTCCCGCCACAATGCCGGATGCCAGCACATCTTCCAGCTCCGCCTGCGCCCAGGCGGGGATGTCCGTAAAGTTTGCCGCGGGATAGCCGCTGCGGGCGTTGTCTCCCTTGGGCTCAGGCAGACCGCCAAAGGCCCGCTGGAGCATCACCAGCGCCTGGGCCCGGGTAACAGCGCCATCCTCGTTTAGGTCTCCGCCGGGATACCCCTTGAGAATGTCTCCATAGGTCACATCCGCGTTGTAATCCGTTGCCGCTTCCAGCAGGATCGACGCGGTCTCTCCCCGGGTCAGTTCCTCTCCCGGTTGCACCGCACCGGCCGCCGGAAGGCAGGAGAACAGCATAACCGCTGTCATGCCCACTGCGGCAGTTCGTTTCAGCCACTTCATATAGGATTCCTTCTTTCTTTTCCAACTTCGGCATTGCCGATGGTCAAAACTCTACCGTATATTATTTCTCTTGTCAACGGTTGCTTCTCCCACTTTTCATAAATTTATCTGCAAAAAACTGGAAAAGAACACATCCCCTCTTGACAAGCCGCGCCCGGTCTGCTATATTCGGCTTACGGTTAATTAGTCAACTAACTAACCACTCAAGGAAAGGAGGGGTCTCCTTGCAATTCCAAGGTGAAAAACCGATTTTTCTCCAGTTGGCGGAGCAGCTGGAGGACGGGATTCTCTCTGGCGCCTATCCAGAGGGGAGCCAAGTTCCCTCCATCACAGAATACGCTGCCACCTATAAGATCAATCCCGCCACCGCGCTGAAAGGGATCAATCAACTGGTGAATGCCGGTCTTTTATACAAAAAGAGAGGGATTGGTATGTTTGTCGCCGAAGGCGCCCAGGAAAACCTGCGAAAACAGCGTTCCGAGGCCTTTTATCACGACTACGTGGAAAAAATGGTCCGAGAGGCCAAAGGTCTGGGCTTGACCCTCGCACAGCTCACCGACTTGATAAGGAGAGGATTTCAAGATGTCCATTGAATGCAAAGACATTACAAAACAGTTTGGGAGCACACGTGCCCTGGATCAAGTCTCCCTCACGCTGGAAGCCGGTCATATCTACGGCCTTTTGGGCAACAACGGTGCTGGAAAAAGCACCTTGCTCAGTATCCTGACCGACCGTCAGCTCCCTGACCAAGGCACAGTGACCGTGGATGGACAGCCCGTGCGAAACAACGATGCCGCCTTACACAAAGTTTTCATGGTGGGAGAGCAGAACTTTTTCCCCGAAGACATGAAGATCAAACGGGCACTGTACACCATGACCTATTTTTACCCCGATTTCGATCTGCGCCGCGCCCATGGACTGGCCAAACAGTTTGGCCTGTCGCTCAAGAAAAAAATCCCGGCACTTTCCACTGGATACTCCTCCATTTTTCGCCTGATCTTAGGGCTCAGCGTCAACACGCCGTATGTTATCTTTGACGAGCCGGTTTTGGGTCTGGATGCCCAGCATCGGGAGCTCTTCTACCGTCTTCTGGTGGAAAAATTCATGGCACAGTCCTGTACCATTCTTCTATCCACCCACCTAATTTCTGAGGTGGAGAACCTCATCGACCACACCATCATCCTGCGGGAAGGGCGCATTCTGCGCAACGCGCCGACAGAAGAACTGCTTACCTCCGCCTACACCCTCTCCGGTCCTGCCGGGCTGGTGGAGCAGTACACCGAAGGAAAGCAGATCCTGACCAGCCATTCTCTGGGCGGCCTGAAGACGGTTACCTTGCAGGAGGAATCCACCGAACCCCTGCCTGCCGGCCTGGAACGAAGCTCTATGCGCTTACAGGATTACTTCATCAGTCTGCAGGAAGCAGAGGACGGCACAGCAGAGAGAAAGGATGCAAACCATGTCTATGAATCTTAAACCCGCCATTCGCTACCAGCTCCGAGAATACCTGATAAGCTGCCTTGTCTTTTGGGCCATTAACGCCCTTCTCATCGGCATAGGATTTCTCGTGTTATCCCTCAACCTGGGGAGCGGGGACCGCTCCGGCTACACATACAACGGATATGGTTTTGCCTGTGCCATCTTTTTCTTGGTCTTTGGACTGATTCTTCCCCGACAGGCCATTCGCCTGTGCGTACAGATGGGAGTCTCGCGCCGGACAACCTTTCTCAGTCTTTTTCTCTCCGCTTTGCTGCCCGCTGTCTGCCTCTCTCTGGCGGGAGAACTGCTGCTGTCCCTGTCCCAGTTCGCCGCTGATCATACCCAATTTCAGTTGGAGTTCTCTGATCTGTTTAGTATGATCTATCTCAAGCAGGGGCTTCCCCTGACCTTCCTTCAGCACACCGCCTCTATTCTCTTTTCCGCTGCCTGTATGCTGGCCTGTTACTCCCTCGGCCTCTTCTTTACCTTTCTATTTTGGCGGCTGAACAAGGTCGGCTGTATTATCGCGGCCTTGGCGATCCCGGTCTCTCTGATCGGCTTTCCCCCCTTGCTGGCAAAAGCAGAAGAAGTTTTTCCCCCTGTTCGCACCCTGTTTCTCACTCTGGGCGACACCTTCTTTCACTCGCCGTGGGGTGCAATCCTGCTCCTTCTGGTCGTCGTTCTTTTGTTCTCCCTCGTCGGGTGGCTGCTCATTCGCCGGACCAATATCCGAGGCGGAATGCTTTCCAGCAAGTAACCCCTTCAGCGCATACTTACCATCAAAAAGGAGATTCTCTATGCTAACGCTCAATCACGTGACAAAATACTACGGAAAAAATCTGGCCAACGACGATATCAGTTTCCAGGTTGACAGCAGCCAGATTGCCATTCTTCTGGGGCCCAACGGCGCTGGAAAATCCACCATCATCAAGTGCATTGCCGGGCTTCTCCGGTTCCAGGGTGACATCACCATCGGTGGCCATGGAAACAAAACCACCGAGGCCAAACGTCTGCTGGCCTATATCCCTGAAACACCAGCGGTGTATGACATGCTCACCGTCTCAGAGCATCTGGAGTTTATCCGGCGGGCCTACCGCATAGAGGACGACGGGTATGGCGAGAGACTCTTGGAACGCTTTGAACTGGCAGACAAACGGGATAAGCTGGGCCGTGACCTCTCCAAAGGAATGCAGCAGAAGCTGTCCATCTGCTGTGGGTTGGTTCATCGCCCAAAGCTGATCATTTTTGACGAGCCCATGGTGGGGCTGGACCCCCACGCCATCAAGGAATTAAAGCTGCTTTTCCGGGAGCAAAAGGCCCAAGGCGCCGCCCTCCTCATCTCCACCCACATGATTGACAGTGTGGAGGATTACTGGGATGTCACACACATCATGGTGAATGGGCGTTTTGCCGCCACCCAATACAACAGGCCAGAGGAATTGAAGGCCCGCAGTCTGGAGGACCTCTTCTTTGCCATTACAGAGGGAGGAAAACCGTCATGAGCGCCCTGACTTATCTGACGCTGACCCGGCTGAAAAACGGGATTCGAGACTTGCTGCGGAAACCTGCCCGGCTGATCTATGTTGTTTTTTTGCTGGCCCTCTTGGTTTTCGCTGTGCAGGGCAGCGGCAGCACATACCCTCCAGAGAGCTACCGGGACCTTCGTGAAGTGGTGGCCATGGCGACCGCCCTGTTCCTCTTTATCTTCCTTCTCACTGTCTGGAACGGCTTCTCGAAAGGGGGAACGATTTTTTCCCTCTCCGACGTGAACCTTCTCTTCCCCTCCCCCATTCACCGGACCCGCACGCTATTCTACGGCCTCCTGCGGCAAATCAGCACAGCACTCTTGCTGGGCATCTTTCTCTTCTACCAATATGGATGGCTTCATAATCTCTATGGCATCACCATGGCGTCCATGGTCGCGCTCTTTCTATGTTACACCGCAGCGGTCTTTCTGGGACAAGTTACCGCCATGACCATTTACACCTTTACCAGCAGCCATGAGAGAGCCCAAAAACTCTTAAAGGGCCTGATCATTCTCTGCCTGCTTTTGGTGGCTGGATGGCTCTTCTGGGGATTCTGGACCTCCCCCGACCAACGGTTGGCCGGAGTAATTGACGCTTCGGTCAGTCTGCCGGTACAGCTCTTTCCAGTGGGCGGTTGGCTGGGCTGGGTTTTCTCCGCCTGCCTTGGGCTGGGTACCTGGTGGCCTGGGCTTCTTCTCTGCCTGGCCTGGTTTTTCCTCCTTCTCTTCCTTTTGACACACTTCGACCGGGATTGGTACGAAGATGTCCTCCGTACCGCTGAGCTGGCCCAATCCGCCATTGTCGCTAAAAAGGAAGGCACCATGGAGTCTGTCCCAGGCAAAGTCCGTATTGGAGCAACCGGCTTGAAGAAGGGATGGGGGGCCTCAGCCTTCTATTATAAACACAAAATTGAGAACCGGCGGGGCAGCTGGATGCTGTTGCCCCCTGCCAGCCTGATCTTTGCCGTGGTGCTCATTGGCTTTTCCTTTTTCATGCGAGAGAGCGGCATCCTCCCTGTGTTCGCCTTTGCGGTGTACCTACAACTCTTCACCGCAGGACAGAGCAGAATCAATCGAGAACTCTACAAACCCTTTATTTACCTGGTGCCAGAGTCCTCCTTCTCCAAGCTTCTGCACTGTCTGCGGGAACTCGTCCCCTCCGCGCTGGCGGAAGCCATTGTGGTCTTTGTCCCTGTGGGCCTGATTTTAGGCATGGGGCCTGGTGCTATTCTGGTCTGTCTCTTCGCTCGGATAAGCTATGCTCTCCTGTTTCAAAGCGGCAACCTTCTGCTGGAACGGTTTTGGAGCGGCGCCAGCAAGGCTCTGATCATGTTCCTCTATTTCTTGATTCTAATTCTCTTGACCCTGCCCGGCATCCTCATTGCAGTGTTTTTGATGGTGCTTCTGAACTTGCCCGGCGGTGTCAGCGGCGGACTTCTGGTGGCTGGAATCATCAATATTCCGGTGGCACTGCTCCTTTTGTACCTCCTGCGTGACATGCTGCAGTACGCCGAATACAACCGCTAACGCCTCTGTCCTCTGGCTCAGCTTTTTCTGGGCCAGAGGCTTTTTCTTGCAGTGTTCCAAAAACTATTGTAAAATGGAGGATACTCGAGAGGAGGAGCTTGCGATGGAATATACCTTTGACCAAGTGGCCGATCTGTTGGATGAGATGGCCGAGACTTTTCCACCTGTGTTCTTTGAGCAACTGAACGGAGGCATTCTTCTCCAAGAAGAGGCCAAGCCAGACCCCATGTTTCCCGAGGGCGAGGTCTACTTCATGGGGGAATACGTTCAGGACAGTTACCTGGGCCGATATATTAACTTATATTATGGTTCTTTCCTGGCCTCCGCCCGCAATGAGAGTTGGTCAGAGGAAACCTGGCGGGAAGAGCTTTACACCACGCTGGCCCACGAGTTTACCCACCACGTGGAATTCCTGGCCAACGCCCACGGTTTGGATGACAAAGATGAGGAAGAGCTGCTTCGTCTTTTGGAGAAATATCGGGACGCTCCCTGATGCCTGAGCCCTGTATCTGATTGTTTCCCCTCTATATATTGTGGTCTCTTTTGGCCCGTCCCTTGACGAATTTTGTCGAAGGCCGGAAAAAGTTGCAGAATGGTTTCAATATATTGAAAAAGAATTACAAACGTTCACAAAATATTCCACAAAAGCCTTGAAATTCATCATCTTTTGTAGTATCATGGTAAAAACGCTTGATAGAAGCAAGAGTTGTGTTCTTGTCACATTGGGGATTTCGACCAAGAGAGAGCATATCAATACAGAGGAGGTACGCACATGTCATTCTTTAGCGCGTTGCGCCGAAAGCCGGAAGAAGAGGACCTGTACGAGGATTACGAAGAAAGCTATGCCTACGAGGACGAGGGACAGGACTGGGCATCCGAGGGAGTTCAGCCCATCCACAGCGTTGCAGATATGCAGATCGTCTTGGTGGCTCCCCAGGAGTACAAGGATGCATCCAAGATCGCTGACCTTCTCCGGGATATGAAGTTTGTGGTGCTGAACCTGGCCAAAACGGAGCGGGATGTCGCCCGCCGCTTATTGGATTTTGTGTCCGGCGTGATCTATACTGAGGATGGCCACATTATGAAAGTCGCCACCAATGTCTATGTGGTTGCCCCCTATTTTGTAGATTTGCTGGGAGCCCCCGGCGAGAGCGACGAGCTTTATTTTTAATGAAAAAGAGCAAAACACAGGTGCACGGCGGCTCCATGCACCTGTGTTTTTTCTTATTTTCATCCGGTCAGCAGTTTTTCCTCGGTTTCTTTACATCAACACGTCTTCCAATGCCTCCGGGTCCAAAACAGTAACCGTCCCCCGCCCCAGGGAAACAATGCCCCGGCCGGCAAACTGGTTGAGCATCCGGGTCACAACCTCCCGGGAGGAACCGATATACCGGGCGATCTGCTCATGGGTCGCGGAAAAGGAGGGAGACTGTCTCCGCTGGCTCTCCTCCAACAAAAAGGTCGCCAATCGCTTTTCCAGGCTGAGAAATATAATCTGCTGCATGGTCCGCAGCACCCCGGAATACTGAATCACCGCCTGCTTATAGACCAGCCGTTCCACATCCGGGTTGCTGTTCATCAGCTGTGAGAGCGTCGGTGCGGGCAGGATTGCAATCTCAGAATTCACCTCTGCGGTGATATGACTTTCAAACTCCAAGCTCTGAAGCACGCAGGCCGCTGAAAGAATACAAGATTCTCCTTTTTCAATGCGGAATACGGTAATCTCTCGCCCCTCTTCCGACAGGATGGAAAACGCCAGCCGGCCCTTCCGCACAAAAATCAGCCCCACGCAGCTGTCCCCATGCCGGTGGACCACCTGGCTCTTTCGACATGGTACCTGCTGCATGGAGCGGTCCAAAAGATCCTGTTCTTCCGGGGTTAAATACTGATAAAAGGAAATTTCTCGATTCATTGGAAGGCCCTCCGTCGGCAGAAAATGCGGTGTATTTCAAATTTTTCCTTCTTGGGTGACAAAATCACTGTGATAATTCGCAATTTTGTAGTATCATCATACCATAGACAGGAAAGCAAGCACAACCACTATTTTAATTTATCTTGTAAAGGAGATTATGATCATGGATATGAAATTCTACAAATGTTCCCACTGCGGCAACATCGTTGCCTACGTTCAGGACAACGGTCCTAAAATTGTCTGCTGCGGGGAAGAGATGAAGGAAATGGTGGCAAACACCACAGACGCCGCCACGGAAAAACATGTCCCTGTGGTAACGGTGGACGGAAACCAGGTCACTGTCTCCGTTGGTTCTGTTACCCACCCCATGGAGGAAAAACACTACATCCAGTGGATCAGCCTGCAGACCGAGCAGGGAAATCAGCGCAAAGCTCTGAAGCCCGGTCAGGAGCCCACCGTCACCTTCGCCATGGCCCCCGGCGACAAGTTCGTGGCCGCCTATGAGTACTGCAACCTCCACGGCCTGTGGAAGAAGGCATAATTTAGTTTGATGTCTTATCCCTCTCCTATCTTTTATAAGATGGGAGAGGGATTTTCTTTTGCCTGTTTACCCGATTTTATCAAAAAATGTCCTCTCTCGGTTGCATCTGCAACGTGTTTTTCTTTGTCTGCGCGCTACAATAAAAACATTAACGCCATCGGCGAGAAATCGAGGTATTGTTATGAAGAAACTTCTTGCGCTTTTGCTTTCGCTCTGCTTGGTTGCCGCACTGTGTGCCGGCTGCGGAAACACGCCCACCCCCGCAGACGACGACAGCACCACAACCACCCCAGAGGAACCCGTTACCGTTCGCTTAGGCGGTCTGAAAGGGCCCACCTCCATGGGAATGGTCAAGCTCCTGTCAGACAACGATGCAGGGAAAACCACCAATCATTATGAATTTTCCATGGCTGGTTCCGCAGATGAACTCACCCCCAAAATGCTCCAGGGGGAACTGGACATTCTGGCCGTCCCTGTCAACTTGGGCTCCGTCCTTTATAACAACTCCGATGGCGCCGTGCAGCTGCTGGCCGTAAATACTCTGGGGGTGATCTATCTGGTGGAGAAAGGCGGCCAAACCGTCACAGATTGGAACAGCCTGAAGGGGCAGACCATTTACGCCACCGGAAAGGGCTCCACCCCGGAATATGCGCTGAACTATCTTTTAGAGGAAAACGGCCTGGACCCCGCCGCGGATGTGACGATTGAATGGAAGAGCGAGCCCTCTGAAATCGTGGCGCAGATGGCTGCGGAAGACCACGTCATCGCCATGCTGCCACAGCCCTTTGTCACTGTCGCACAGTCTAAATTTGACGATCTTACAATCCGCCTGGATTTAACCAAGGAATGGGATGCCTTGGACAACGGCAGTCAGCTCAACACCGCCGGGCTGGTGGTCCGCACCGAATTTGCCAAAGAGCACCCGGAGGCTGTGGCCGCTTTCTTGAAAGAATATGCCGCCTCCACCCAATATGTCAATGAAAATGTCTCGGAGGCCGCCCAGCTGGTGGCCCAGTATGATATTGTAGAGGCCGCTGTGGCGGAGAAGGCCATTCCCTACTGCAATATCGTCTGCATTACGGGAGAAGAGATGAAGAGCTCCGTGCAGGGCTATTTCCAGGTTCTTTTCGATCAAAATCCCCAGTCGGTGGGCGGTGCCCTGCCAGGTGACGACTTCTATTACTTGGGCCAGTAACGGTCCTCCGCAGGAATTCCAAAAAGGAAGCTTATTATGAACATCCAAACAAAACAAGATGTTTTGGACATCTTGTCTCTTCCCGAAGCGGTATTTTGGGCACAGGTTGCCCCCGCTGCCCGGAAAACTTGCCAAGACCACTTTGGCAACACCCTCTTGGTAACCGCCATGCTGGCCTATACCAATATATGCAAAAACCAATGTCTTTATTGTGGGATGCGAGCGGGGAACCCCATTCCCCGCTATCGCATTCCCCCTGCAGAAATTCTCTCTCTTTCCCAGCAGGCAAAGTTAGACGGGCTGGGACGCATGTTCCTCCTGGCGGGAGAAGACCGCAACTACGGTTTCGATCATCTGCTGCAGTTGGTCTCTGGCTTGAGGCAACAGGGCTACTCCATCGCCTTGGGGGCCGGAGAGCTGGAGGCAAGCCAATATCAGGAACTGCACGACGCGGGCGTGGAGGAATATGTCCTGAAGTTTGAAATGTCTCACCCAGACAGCTTCCAGCGCCTCAACCCCTCTACCAGCTACGCAAAGCGGATGCGATGTGCCCATTGGATCAAGGAAGCAGGCATGAAACTGGCCTCCGGCAATATCGTAGACTGGCCCGGGCAGACCTTAGATGAACTGGCCGACGATATCTTGCTGATGAAAGAACTGGAGATCAGCTGGGCCCCCAACATTCCCTATCTTCCCGCCGCCAACACGCCTCTGGCCTTGGAAGGCGGACCGGGTGACTTCCTGCTGAACAACAAGGAAATGGCAATCCTTCGACTGATGCTTCCAGACATTAAAATCACCGCACAGCAGCCGGGAATTCACCCCAAAGCAGGCCTGGCTGACAAAACAGGCAACCAAAACGCCATTGCCTGCGGCGCCAATCTCCTCTTCTGTGACCTTTTGCCGGATGCCCAGGCCAAAGCGTTCCGTCCCATTGACCAGCGTCATGTCTCCGGTCTGGCCCACTGTGAAGAAATCGCCCAGCTGACAGGGCTTACCTTGGATTTGGGAGGGGTTTAACATGGGACTTCAGGACACACCCCGGGCCAACCGGCCGCACATCGGTTTGTTCGGCAATCGAAACGCCGGGAAATCTTCCCTTCTTAATGCAATCACAGGACAGGCCAAGTCCTTGGTCTCTCCTGTGGAGGGGACAACCACCGACTTGGTTTATCAAACTTTCGAGTTAGAGCGTCTGGGTCCTGTGGTGTTTATTGATACTGCCGGTTTAGACGACACGGGTCCCCTGGGAACCCTTCGGGTGGAAAAGACCAGGCAGGCTGTGGATACCATGGACTTGGCAATCCTCGTCCTGACGGGCCCGATGAAAGAGGAGCTTTCCTGGTTTCAATGGCTCCAGGAGAAAAAAGTCCCCATCTTGCCGGTCCTAAATCAATGCGACAGAATGGAAAATGTCCCTGCTGTGCAAGCATACCTGTCGCAGCAGCTGGGTGGCCTGCCCGTTTTTCCGGTCAGCGCAAAAACAGGGGAACAGATTCCGCAGCTTCGCCAGGCCATCGCGCAAGCCCTTCCAGATGATTTTTGGGAGCTTACCATCACCGGCTCTTTGGCGCAGCCCGGTGATCTGGTTCTGCTGGTCATGCCTCAGGATCTTCAAGCCCCCAAAGGACGTTTGATCCTTCCGCAGGTCCAAACCATGCGGGAACTTTTGGACAAGCGATGTTCCGTTATGAGCTGCACGGCAGACTGCTTGGAAGCAACCTTGGAGGCCCTGCGCATCCCCCCAAAGTTGATTATAACCGATTCCCAGGTTTTCCCTTCCGTCTGGAAGGCAAAACCCGCGGAGAGCCTGCTGACCTCCTTCTCCATTCTCTTTGCTGGTTACAAAGGAGACATTCAGACCTTCCTACATGGGGCCAAAGCCATTGCATCTTTGACTGAGAACTCCACGGTCCTCATTGCGGAAGCCTGCGCCCATGCCCCTACAACCGAGGACATTGGCCGCGAAAAAATTCCCCGTCTGCTCCGGCAGCGGGTGGGGCAAGGACTCTCCTTCACCTTCCTCCGGGGAAACGACTTTCCCCAAGACCTCTCTCCCTATGATCTGATCATCCACTGCGGCGCCTGTATGTTCAACCGCCGCCACGTCATCCATCGAATCGCCCAGGCCAACGCCCAAGGGATTCCCATCTCCAACTATGGTGTGGTTTTGGCCTACCTGACCGGCATCTTAGACCAGGTCAGCCACACTTGAATTCCCCCAAACACAACACGCCGTCGGATTTCTCCGACGGCGTGTTGTGTAAAAACCAAGCAGCATCACTGAAACCAACCATACCAATATAAGTCGTCCTTTCAATCCGCTCCCTTTAACTTATAACCAATTCCCCGGACCGTCTCAATACAGCCGCCTGCAGGCCCCAATTTCTGTCGGAGCGTCCGGATATGAACATCCACTGTCCTGCTCTCTCTTCCCATGGCATCCCCCCAGACTTTATCCAAAATCCGGTCCCGGGACAATACAATCCCCTTATTTTCCAGCAGGAGGCAGAGCAGTTCAAATTCCTTCAACGTCAGTGTCACATCTTTTCCATCCACGCGGACCAGGTGCCGGGCGGGCGACACTTCCAAATGCTCTGCCTGATATTCCACTGCTCCTGCCGGTGTACCATACCCCTCTGACCGCCGAATCAATGCACGAATCCTGGAGAGCAGCTCCATCATGCGAAAGGGCTTTTGTACATAGTCGTCTGCGCCAGCATCCAACGCCAGTACAGTATCATACTCTGTCCCCTTTGCCGTGAGCATCATCACCGGCGTGGCTCGGGTGTCCGGGTCCGCCCGTAGCTTTCGCAAAATGGACAGTCCATCTTCTTCCGGCAGCATGATGTCCAGAAGAATGAGGGTTGGGCGCATCTGCCCCACTGCCTTCCAAAAGGCGGAAGGACGTTCAAAGCCCTCTGCCTGAAAGCCCGCATTGTTTAAGGTATAGAGAACCAGCTCTCGAATGCTGGCATCGTCTTCTACAAAATAAATCATCGTCCGTACCTCTGTTTCTGACAGGTCATGACAATACGGAAAAAAGCCTTGTCTTTCGACAAGGCTTTCTCATGGAGGCGCCACCCAGATTTGAACTGGGGGTAAAGGTTTTGCAGACCTCTGCCTTACCACTTGGCTATGGCGCCATCTGGAGCGAGTGACGAGGCTCGAACTCGCTACCTCCACCTTGGCAAGGTGGCGCTCTACCAGATGAGCTACACTCGCAAATACGTTGTGGCACAGCCACAACGTGGTGCCCAGGGCCGGAATCGAACCAGCGACACGCGGATTTTCAGTCCGCTGCTCTACCAACTGAGCTACCTGGGCATATAGGGGGGTACCAGTTCGTACCCCTCTGGCGACGCGGAAGGGACTTGAACCCTCGACCTCCGGCGTGACAGGCCGGCGTTCTAACCAACTGAACTACCGCGCCATGTGGGTGGTGGGAACAACAGGGCTCGAACCTGTGACCCCATGCTTGTAAGGCATGTGCTCTCCCAGCTGAGCTATGCTCCCGGTGAAGCTACCCTTGTTTGCTCTCGCAACCCTCAAGCAGCGTAGTTTATTATATCGAAGACCACCCTATTTGTCAATAGCTTTTTTCAAATCTTTTTATTTTTTTACAATGCAGGCAATCCCAGGAAACAAGGCAGACACTGAGCCCCTCACAGGGAATCAGCCAATGCCTCCAACTCCTCCTTTTCAAAGACATGAACTGCGTCGCAAAACTGGCAGGTCATCTCCGCCCGTCCCTGTTCGGCAATCAAGGCCCGGAGTTCTTCCTTGCCCATGCTTGCCAGTGCGCTGCGCATCCGTTCCCGGCTGCAGTAGCACCGATACGACACCGGAACGCTCTCTAAGGTCTCCAAATCAAACGAGCAAAGTACCATCCGAAGCAGCTCTTCCGGGCTGACACCTTGGCTCAGATGATGGGTCACCTGGCCCACCTGTGCAATACCCGCCTCAATCTTATCAATGTCGGCATCGCTGGCACCAGGCAGCAACTGAATCAAGTAACCGCCCGCCGCAGCGACAGACAGGTCCTTCTCTACCAAGACGCCCAAGGCGCAGGCAGTGGGAATTTGCTCACTTTCGGCAAAATATGCCGTGATGTCCTCTGCAATCTCTCCAGAAACCAGAGGAATGGTTCCTACATAGGGCTCTTTCATCCGCAGATCCTTAATGACCGTCAGGGAGCCCGCCGTGCCAACCGCCCATCCTACGTCCAATTTTGCCGGTCCTTTGAGGGGAACGTCAATTTGCCCATTCTGCACATACCCTCTGACATTTCCGTCGCTGTCCGAGACGGCCAGAATGCTTCCCAAGGGACCGCCGCCATTGATCCGTATCGTCACAGAGCCGTCCTTCTCTTTAATCTGCTGTCCCATCATGGAGGCCGCCATCAGCGTGCGCCCCAGGGCCGCTGTGGCAACCGGAGATGTATGGTGGATCTCTCTGGCCCGCTGGACCATTTCCCTCCCCTGAATCGCCATCGCCTTGATGGGCGCATCCTTTGCAATCATTCTAACAATATAATCCATACGATGTCTCTCCTACTTTTTTGTTTCCTTCGGCTTTCGGGCCGTGAAAAAGATCCGCTCCTCCCCTGCCTCCGGTCTCCGAAGTTTTAAGTTGCCATATTGGCGGATCTCCACAAAGCCCGCCTGCTGCAAATAGTTCGTCAATTCCTCCACAGAATAGGCCCGCTCTTCATGCATCTCCGTCTCCCGATGCCAGGCCTCCCCTTCCCGGCGGAAGATGTCCATGCCATAGGTACAAATCTGACGCCGGGGGTGGTAATCCGTGCGCCATACACAATAAGCGTCTTCCGTTTCATCCAAAAAAATACCACCGTCCAACCCCGCCAAGTGTTCAGGCGTGTGAACGTCAAAGACGAAAAGTCCACCGGGCTCTAAAAAAAGCCGGACCCGCTCAAATGCCCTGCGCAATTTTCCCGGCTGGGTTATATGGTTTACACTGTCCAGCAGACAAACACAGGCATCCACCGTCCCATAGAGGTCCAGCTTTTCCATTGGTTGGCAGAGAAAAATAGGCGGTTCGCCTTCCCCTTCCAATGTTTTCTCTGCGGCAATCGCCAACATCTCCGGAGAGAAGTCCACCCCGATCAGTTCATATCCCCGGGCGGCCAGCAAAAAAGACATGGTTCCTGTGCCACAGGCCAGGTCCAATACCGTATGTACTGGGTGCTTTCCCCGGGAAAAGAGCTTTTCCAAAAAGTCCGCCCAACCTGGGTAGTTCACATCCTCTGTCATATCGTCATAGCAGCCAGCTAAGGCGTCATAGGTCTCATTCCAATGGCTCACGGCTTTTTCTTCTCCTCCCAAATGGGGTCCAGCCGCGGCAAAACCGTCTGGTAGCCATCCGCGCCATATTGCAGGCAGCGGTTCACCCGGCTGATGGTGGCGCTGCTGGCTCCCGTATGCTTGAGAATGTCCTGATAAATCATTCCCTCCCGGAGGTACATCGCAACCTCAATGCGCTGCCGCATGGCTTTCAGCTCTGTTACCGTGCACAGGTCCTCCATAAACCGCCGGCACTCCTCCACATTGTTCAGTTGCAGAAGGCTCTCATACAGCAAGTCATGGTCCTCTTTTGGCGTTTGCTTCATGAAACTCTTCTCCTTTTATTCTCAACTGCTTTTTTATTTTAGCAAGGTAAATCGTGAATGTAAAGAGGGAGTTCTTCAGAATTTTGAATTCCCCAAAATAAAAATGAAATTTTTCGACTCTGCTCTTGCATCTTGAAATACCGAGTATTATAATGAGTTGTATTTCTTATGCGGGACCAAGTCTCATCGTGCGGTGCACGTGTATCGTATGAATCATTGCAAGGAGGGATCTCTGTGGTAAAAGCGATTGTCGGCGCCAACTGGGGTGACGAAGGCAAAGGAAAAATTACGGATTTAATGGCGGAAGCATCGGATATTGTGGTTCGTTTTCAAGGGGGCGCCAACGCGGGGCACACCATTATCAACGACTACGGCCGTTTTGCGCTGCACACCCTGCCCTCAGGCGTTTTTTACGCCCATATTACCAATGTCATTGGAAATGGCGTGGCCTTAGACATGCAAAAGATTACAAGTGAACTCCGTCATCTTGCTGAGGCAGGTGTTCCCACCCCCAATTTAATGATCTCTGACCGGGCCCAACTGCTGCTGCCCTATCACATCCTTCAAGACACCTATGAGGAGGAGCGTCTGGGAGGACACGCTTTCGGGTCCACCAAAAGCGGAATTGCCCCCTTCTACTCAGACAAATATGCCAAAATTGGTATCCAGGTCTGCGACCTGTTTGATCCTCCTCGTCTACGGGAGCATGTAGAGCGAGCCGTTGAGGTAAAAAATATCTTGTTCCAAACCCTGTATCATAAACCTCCCATCAACGCGGAAGCCCTATTCCGTGAGCTGCGTGAGCTGCGTGAGATCATTTCCCCCTACGTGGGAGATACCGTGACCTACCTGCATCAGGCCCTGCAGAACGGCAAGTCCATCCTCCTGGAAGGACAATTAGGGGCAATGAAGGACCCTGACTTGGGCATGGTTCCCATGACCACGTCTTCCCATACGTTAGCCGGGTTTGGCTGTGTGGGCGCCCCGGTTCCACCCACCGCGATTCACGATGTCATCTGTGTCACCAAGGCCTACTCCTCCTGTGTCGGTGCGCAAACAGAGCCTTTCGTGAGTGAGCTTCTGGGAGAAGCCGGGGCAGAACTTCGCCGCCGGGGAGGAGACCAAGGGGAGTTCGGCGCTACCACAGGACGGCCCCGCCGGGTGGGTTGGTTTGACACGGTGGCCACCAGGTACGGCTGTATGGTGCAGGGCGCTACGGAAGTGGCTTTGACTTGTCTGGATGTTTTGAGCTATCTGGATGAAATCCCGGTCTGTACCGCCTATGAAGTGGATGGTCAAGTTACCAAATCGTTTCCCGTTCCCGCTCTGTTATCCCGTGCCAAACCCATCTTCACCACATTGCCCGGATGGAAATCTGACATTCGCGGAATCACAGATTACCAGGCGCTGCCTGCCAACGCCAAAGCCTATGTAGACTTTATCGCCCAGGAAATTCAGACTCCTATTAAAATGGTTTCCACCGGCCCCAAACGCCATGAAATCGCACTGCACCCCTGACCTGCCCGCTCGCCCGGGACCTGTAAAATACAGGTCCCGGGCCGGTTCCCTGTTATCCTTTCTCCATTGCCTCCCGGAGTTTTCCCAAAGCTTTCTTTTCAAGGCGGGATACATAGGAACGACTGATGCCACAGGAAGACGCGATCTCTCGCTGGGTGCGCGGCCCCTCGCCGTCCAAACCGTAACGCAGGGAAATCACTTTGGCTTCCCGCTCTGTCAAGCAGTGTTCAACGCAGCGTCGAACCTTGGCACAGGAATCCCGGGCATCCAGGTTCTCCAACATATCGTCCTCCACACTGATAACATCCATCAGTGACAGCGCGTTTCCCTCCCGGTCGGAGTCGATGGAATCGGACAGTGAGACATCCCCCTGGTACTTTCTCTGGCTGCGAAAATGCATGAGAATCTCATTCTCCACACAGCGGCTGGCATAGGTGGCCAGCCGCACCTTTTTGTCCGGCTTAAACGTGGAAATCCCTTTAATTAAACCAATGGTTCCAATGGAAATCAAATCGTCCTGATCTCCGGCCTGTACATAATATTTTTTGAGGATGTGGGAAACCAGGCGGAGATTATGTTCCACCAATTTGTTTCGGGCTTCCAAGTCTCCATTGGCAAACCGTTCTAAGTATTCTCGCTCCTCCTCCGCCTTCAAGGGGCGGGGAAATGACCCGGCGTTTCCCAACCGGAGGGGAAAGCAAAGGGTATTGAGCAGCAGTAATATCCATGCTGAAATCATGGGCAGCACCTCCTGTGCTCTACTCTATTCCCTCCCAGCCTGTCTCTATTTCCGCAAGTTTTTCCCATTCCCTTTCCATGGCTGCCCTTTTGACCCAGCAAGGTATACAGAAACGCGGTGTTCCTCTCCCATGAGGAAACACCGCGTTTCTTCTCGAATCCTAATCCAGTTATTTGGCCGCCGCTTTCAGCCGTGCCATTGCCCTGGCCAGGGCCGCTTTGGAACGGTGATACTCCTGTACACTTTGCTTCTGACGCAGGCATTCCTCTGCATGGGCTTTGGCTCGCTCCGCCCTGGCTTTGTCAATCTCCCCTGGGCGTTCCGCCGTGGACACCAGAAGAATGGCATAGTCCGGCATCACCTCGGCAAATCCCTGGCCGACAATCACGTCATCCCACTGCCCCTTTACACAGTACCGTACTGTGCCGGGCTCCAGCGCGGTCACAATGGGTTCATGGCCCGGCTGCACTCCATACTCTCCGTCCAGCGCCGGCATAATCAGCCCCTCCGCTTGGCCTTTGAAAAATTGCTTCTCCGGGGTCATAATCTCCAGTTGAAATGTCTTCTCCATCACACCGCCCCCTGGGCCCTTGCCTTCTCGCGGATCTCATCCACTGTGCCCACCATGGCAAACGCCGACTCGGGATACCGATCCAGTTCCCCACCCAGAAGGGCTTCAAATCCTTTGATCGTCTCCTCCAAGGGGACATACCGCCCTTCCAGCCCTGTAAAGGTCTCCGCCACAAAAAAGGGCTGAGAGAAATATTGCTGCATCCGGCGCGCGCGGTCCACCGTTTTCCGGTCCTCAGCACTCAGCTCCTCCATGCCCAGAATGGCAATGATATCCTGCAGCTCACGGTAACGCTGCAGCAGTTCCTGCGCGCCACGGGCCACCGCGTAATGCCGCTCTCCCACCACATCCGGCTCCAGAATGCGGGAGGTGGACTCCAGCGGGTCCACCGCGGGATAAATTCCCTGTTCCGCGATCTTACGAGAGAGGACCGTGGTTGCGTCCAAGTGGGCAAAGGTGGTCGCCGGCGCCGGGTCCGTCAGATCGTCCGCCGGAACATAGACCGCCTGTACCGAAGTAATGGCGCCGTTCTGCGTGGAGGTAATCCGCTCCTGCAGCGCCCCCACCTCCTGGGCCAGGGTGGGCTGATACCCCACCGCGGAGGGCATCCGTCCCATCAGGGCAGATACCTCCGATCCAGCCTGTACATAGCGGAAAATATTATCAATGAAGAGCAGGACATTCTGCTTCTGCCGGTCCCGAAAATATTCTGCCATGGTCAGACCGGTCAGTGCAACCCGCATCCGTGCCCCTGGCGGCTCGTTCATCTGTCCAAAAACGAGGGCGGTTTTGCTCAGAACGCCGGAGTCACTCATCTCCCGCCACAGGTCATTCCCCTCCCGGGTGCGCTCTCCCACGCCGGTAAAAATGGAATATCCGCCATGCTCTGTGGCAATGTTTCGGATCAGTTCTTGGATCAGCACCGTTTTCCCAACGCCCGCGCCGCCAAACAGGCCAATCTTCCCGCCTCTGGCATAGGGAGCAAGAAGGTCTATGACCTTGATGCCGGTTTCCAGCAGTTCCGTGGTGGGGTTTTGCTGGGCAAAAGACGGTGCGTCTCGGTGGATAGACCACCGTTCCGATCCATCCACCGCCCCTTTCCCATCAATGGGTTCTCCCAACACATTAAACATCCGGCCCAGCGTCCCTTCTCCCACCGGTGTTTGAATCGTATGCCCTGTCGCAGTCACGCCAACGCCCCGGCCAAGCCCTTCACTGGGAGAGAGCATAATGCAGCGGACCGTGTCCCCGCCAATGTGCTGGGCGACTTCCATGACCTGTGCTTTCCCGTCCAGTTCGACGGTGAGCGCCTCATTGATTTCCGGCAGGCTTCCCTCCGAAAACTCCACATCGACCACCGGCCCAAGAACCTGGGCCACTGTTCCCTTCCGTTCCATTGTCCATTCCTCCCTTTCTATGCGCGGCTGCCGTCCGCCAGGAAACGGACGGTTCGAACCGGCGCTTTCCTGGGATGGGAAGGCTGCGCTTCCATTTGCTGCTGTGCACCGCCGACGATCTCCGTAATCTCCTGGGTAATGGCCGCCTGCCGGGCACGGTTATACCGCAGGGAAAGCTCCTTGAGCATATCACGCGCGTTGCTGCTTGAGGCATCCATCGCCATCATGCGGGCATTCTGCTCTGCACAAAAGGAATCCACCAATGCACCAAACAGTACCCCCGTGACATATCCCGGGACAATGTGACTCAGTACCTGGTGCTCATTGGGGACATAGGTTACCATCTGCCGGTATCCAGCCTCCTCTTCCGGCCGCGGCGTCCAGGAAAAGGCATCCATATCCAGAGGCAGCAGCTTCTGCACCTTGGGTTCCAGCCGCATAGGTGTCACCATGTCCGTGTACACCACATAGACCTCATCCAATTTCCCCTGGCGGAACAGCTGGATGAACGTGTCACTGATCTCTTCCGCACGGGAAAATGTCGGGTCCTGGGCCGTGTACATGAATTCTCCATCCACCGGCACGCCCCGCTCTGAAAAATAACTGCGTCCCACCTGACCAATCAAAAACAGCATGGGCCGCGGGGTTTGGGCCAGCCGCTCCTCTGTCAGGCGCAGCACATTGTGGTTGTACGCCCCTGCCAGTCCTTTGTCTCCTGTGATCACAATATAGCCCACAGTATGTTCCGATACATGGGGACGCTTGTCAAAATAGACATGTTCCATCGCCGGGGAGTGGTGCAGGATGTCCGAAATGGTCTCCGTCACCTTTTGAAAAAAAGGCTGTACTGCATTGAATTGCTGCCGGGCTTTTCGCAGCTTGGAGGAGGAGATCAGGTACATGGCATTGGTAATCTTGAGGGTCTGCTGTACGCTGTCAATGCGGGTGCGGATCTCCTTTATTCCTGCCATGATACGCTCACCTGCTTTTTGTACGCTTCCAGTGCCCCGCGAATTTGCTCCGCCACCGCCCCGGGCAGTGTGCCCGTGGACTGGATTTCCTCCACCAGGCCGCCGTGCTCCGCCTGAAGGCTGTCGGCAAATTCCTGGACAAACCGATTGACTCGGTTCAAGGGCACGTCAGACAGCAGATTGCTTGTGGCAATATACAGGATCACCGCCTGTCTCCACACCGCCATAGGATGATGCAGCGGCTGCTTGAGAATCTCCATGAGGCACTTTCCATGGTCCAGCGCCTGGCGGGTCTCCTGATCCAGGTCCGAGCTAAACTGGGTAAATACCTCCAGTTCACGGAACCGGGCCAAGTCAATCCGCAGCGTTCCCGCCGTCTTCTTCACCGCTTTTGTCTGGGCAGAACCGCCCACACGGGAGACCGACAGCCCCACATTGACCGCAGGCCGCTGACCGGCAAAAAACAGGTCATTCTCCAGATAGATCTGACCGTCCGTAATGGAGATAACATTGGTTGGAATATAAGCCGCCACATCTCCCGCCAGGGTCTCAATGATCGGCAGAGCTGTCATGGAGCCCCCGCCGTACGCCTCGGTCAGGCGGCAGGCCCGCTCCAGCAGACGGGAATGGAGATAGAACACGTCCCCTGGATAGGCCTCCCGTCCAGGGGAGCGGCGCAGCAGCAGGGACAGGGTCCGATATGCCACCGCGTGCTTGGAGAGATCATCATATACAATGAGGACATCCCGTCCCTTTTCCATAAAATACTCCCCGATGGCAGCTCCCACATAAGGCGCAATATACTGCTGCGGGGCAGAATCCGCCGCGGTGGCAGACACGATGATACTGTACTCCAGCGCACCAAATTTCTCCAGCGTCCTCCGCAGCTTGGCCACGGTAGAGGCCTTTTGGCCGATGGCCACATAGATGCAGATGACATCCTGCCCCTTCTGGTTCAAAATGGTATCCACGGCAATGGCAGTCTTTCCCGTCTGGCGGTCTCCAATAATGAGTTCTCGCTGCCCACGGCCAATGGGCACCATGGCGTCAATGGCCAGAATGCCGGTTTGCAGGGGCTGGTTCACCGGCTCCCGGGTGACAACGCCGGAGGCCTCATGCTCAATGGGACGGGTCTCCACCGAAGCGATGGGCCCCAAGCCGTCGATGGGCTCCCCCAATGCGTTGACCGTCCGGCCAATGAGTTCCTCCCCAACAGGGACATCCGCCGGACGTCCTGTGCGCTTGACCCAGGAACCCTCATGCAGGCCCGCCTCGCTGCCCAGCAGCACAACGCCTACGCTGTCGCGTTCCAGGTTCAGGGCAATGCCCCGCGCACCCGTTTCAAATTCCACCAGTTCTCCATAGACCACACGGTCCAGCCCATAAACCGTGGCAATGCCATCGCCAATCTCCAGGATCGTACCGCTTTCGCTGCGGCGGGTTCGGTTGTCATACTGGGCAATCTCCTCCTGGAGAATGGATATAATTTCCTCTGAATGCTTCAATGTTTTCCCCCCTCCCGGAGATTTTGTGCTAAGGCATGCAGCTGCCCCTGCACACTCTTATCGTAAGTTACCCCGTCAATCTCCAGCACGAAACCACCCAATACCGCTGGATCAAGTTCAATGGCGAAGGTGAGGGACTGATACCCATACTTCTTGCACAAACGCCGGGCCAGGGCACCCAACGCCTGGTCCCCCGGGTCCCGGGCACACCGGAGACGGCACAATCCTTCGCCCTTTTGCTTTCTTTCCAGACGCTGGTACTCCTCCACAATGTCAGGAAGCAGCGGGAACCGGCCCTTCTCCGCCAGCAGCGCGTAAAAATGCTGCAGCCGCACATCCTCTGTAAAAGAGGGCAGGCGGGCCAGCACCGCAGTTTTCTCCCGCACTTCCACCACAGGGCTGCACAATGCCTCCCACAAAGGCGGGCTGTCCGTCAGGTAATCCGCTGTTTCACACAGGCGCTCCACAGGGCAGCCCGTGCGGTACAGCGCCGCTGCATAGCGGAATGCAGGTGTGCTCATCACTCGTCACCGACCTCCTCCAGGAGGGCGTCCAGCATGGCACGGTCGGCGTCCGCGTCCAGCGTACGCTGTGACACCTTGGCCGTGGTCAGCAGCACCAAATCCGCCACCTGCTTTTGTGCCGAGGCCAGCATGGCCTCCCGGTCCGCTGCTCTCTGACGGGCCGCCTGCTCATTGAGGCGCTGGACATCCTGGGCCGCCTCATCCATGCGTCGGCTGTACGCCAAGTCCGCCCGTTTCCGCGCTTCTTCCACAATATGGGCCGCCTCTCCCCGGGCACTTGCCAGCTGCTGGGTATACTCCGCCTTCTGCCGCTCCGCTTCCGCCAGCTGCGTCTCCGCCTGATCCAAAGTGTCCGCGACACCTTTGGCCCGCTCGTCCAGCAGCTTGGTGATGGGGCCAAACAGGAACTTTTTCATCAGCAGGAACAAAATCAACAGATTAACAAAAACCCAGATGATCTCCCAGTTCAGATTCAGAACCAACGGTCACGCCCCCGATCAGTTCATGAAGATGAGCAGAATGCCAATCAGCAGTCCAAAGATCGCGGTACCTTCTGCCATTGCGCAGCCAAGAAGCATATTCCGGCTGATCCGTCCGGCCTGCTCCGGCTGACGTGCAATGGCCTCTGAAGACTTTCCCGTGGCAATGCCGATACCAATTCCCGCGCCAAGACCAGTCAGAACCGCGATCCCCGCGCCAAGTGCTGCAATACCCATGTTAAATTCCTCCTCAATAAAATGTTTTTCTCAGGATGTTTTCTCTGCTTACTCCAAAGATTCCGAAAGGAACAGTGTTGTCAGGAACACGAACACAACCGCCTGCAATACCCCGTCAAAGATATCGAAGTATAGGCTAAACGGAACGGGAACCACAGCAGGAGCCACCGTCTTAATCAGCTCCATAATGATAAAGCCCCCTAAAATGTTGCCGAACAGCCGCATACACAGGGCGAGCGGCCGGATACCAACCTCCATCACGTTCAGCGGCGTGATGATCACGGACGGCTGGCCAAATTTCTTCAGTCCACCGCCCAGCCCGTGATAGCGGAACTGGGAACCGTAGATCAGCACCAGGCTCATGATCGCCAAGCCCGCTGTCACATTCAAATCTTTGGTGGGCGGTGCCACCCCAAACAGCCCGGATAAGTTCGCAAACAAAAGATACAGGCCGATGGTACCAAGATAAGGCGCAAAGGTACGCCAATATTTTTCCCCCAAGATTTCCTGACAGAAATTGTTGATGAACCCAACAAACATCTCTGCCGCCGCCTGCCGCCTGCCCGGCCGTTCTTTTAGGTCGTGGGTCAACCAAATGGCAAGCAGCGTGAGCAATAGGATAATCACCCAGGTGACCACCGCAGACGCCGGCACCGGAATCCCGCCAAACAGAGGGATCTCAAATGCCGTCTTGTTTTGAAGCTGCTCATTGAGCGCCGCTTGAATTTCATCCAACATGTACCACCTCTTTCGTTTTTCAGATCGCACCTTATTTTAGTCTTCCAAAGAAGAAAGGCAATCTTAAAAAAGTAAAAAACGCAAACCGCGCAAAATGACGGTTTCCATCCCTTTCCCCTCCAAACGGGTTTGATGCCGCTTGACGGATGTGATATGATAAACAGGAAATTTGATTGTTCAGAGGTTCATGCTGCCCATGCACAAGAAAAAAAACACCAGTCCTAAGATCTATGTTCAAATCCGGAAAATGCTCCTACTGGGTATCGTGATTGCCCTGGGACTTTCCCTTGGTGTCAGCTTTCTGCTCAACTTAATCCAGGAAAGCCGTTCCCGGGACCAGACCCTCTCCAGCGCCGCGCAGGTGGCCGCAAACACCCCTGTCTTGATGGAGGACATCCACCATACCCAGGCCACTGAGTACATCCGGCGCACCGTCCGCAATGTTCCCAGCATTGATGTCTTCGCGGTATATGATAAAAGCGGCGCTCCCGTGGCGTTCTATGACCTGGCCTCCGGCGCAGATGACCCCGCGCTCTTAACTTCGCTGAGCGAGAGTGTGATGGCGTGGTTCACTGCGGGCAACGACACCATGCTCTACAATGGGGAGGCCCCCTCCGGGACTGACCGCTGTGCCTATGCGGCAATCTATTCCTCCGAAGGAGAACTGACCGGCTTTGTTATGGTGGGCATCTATATGCGCTCCATTCAAATGATGGTCCTGCGTATGCTGCTGTTTCACTTGCTTGCCTGTGTGGTCGCGCTGATCGCCGGCAGCCTCCTGAGTCTGCGCCTGTCCCGAAATATCAAGGAGGAATTGCTCGGTTATGAGCCCGACGCCTTTCGCAAGCTGTTTCTTCAGCGTATGGATATCCTGGACGCCTTGGATGAAGGCCTGCTGGCCATTGATGAAAACAAGTGTGTCACCTATCTCAACCGGGCAGCATCAGAAATTTTGCAGATTGATCAGTCCGCCGCGCTGGGGCAGCCACTGAAGGCGGTTTATCCCCGCTCCAGTATTCCCCGGGTAATGCGGACCGGCCTGCCGGAATACAATATCAGTCTGGAATCCATCACCCATGTCTCCGTCCTTTCCGATCGGATTCCCCTTTGGCACAACGGAAAAATTGAGGGGGCTGTGGCGATTTTCCGCAACCGCACAGAGGTAACCAAGCTCGCCCAGGACCTGACCGGGGTACAGCACATCGTCGAGGCCCTGCGGGCCTACACCCATGAGTTTACCAACAAGCTCCACGTAATCCTTGGCCTGCTGCAGCTGGGCGACATCCAGCACGCCGAGGCGTATGTGCTCCGAATCACCGAAACCCGCGCGCAGTCCATCGGCTACATCAGTGACCGGATACAGGACCCCTCCGTGGCCGCTCTGCTGATTGGAAAAGCCTATCGCGCGGCGGAACTGGATATCCTGTTCACCCTGGACCCTGCCAGCACCTTGCATGGAAATGGGCAGTATTTGCCAGTCACTGGTCTCATCACCGTTCTGGGCAACCTCATCGAAAATTCCTTTGATGCCATGCGGGGCGCCCCCGCGGATGTCCCCAGTGAAGTCACCGTCAGCATCCGGGAGGGGGCCCACGGTCTCCTTCTGAGCGTAGACGACACCGGGCCCGGCATGACGGAGGAAGTCAAGCAGCATATCTTTGAGCGGGGCTTCTCCACCAAAGGGGATGGCCGTGGAACGGGGCTCGCCTTGGTCCGAGATATCATAGAGACCTACAATGGAACCATCCGGGTAGAATCCGACCTGGGGGTTGGCACTTCATTTATTATCACGCTGACTGACCACACATAAAGAAACAGGAGATCACTATGCTGTACCGTACTGTCATCATTGAAGACGATTCTGTCATCACCCATTTGAACCGCCGCTATGTTGAAATGGACAACCGCTTTTGTGTGGTTCAGACTTTTTCCGCTGCTCATCCCGCTCTGTTCTGGCTGCGCAGCAACCCTGTGGATTTGATTATTTTGGATGTTTACATGCCCCAGATGAGCGGACTGGACCTGCTCCGGGCGCTTCGCGCGGAAGGCGTGGACGCAGACGTTATCATGGTAACTTCCGCAGACGACGCCACCACCATCGAAGCCTTCATGCGTCTCGGTGTAACAGATTATCTAATTAAACCCTTTGGATATGAGCGGTTTCAGCTGGCCCTGAAAACCTTCTGCCAGCGCCGCAATGCCATCCACAGCGGAAAATTCACCCAAACCAAACTGGATTCCGCCCTGCTCCATATCTCCTCCACGGGAGCCGGCAGCTCCTCTGCCATGCCCAAAGGGCTGCAGAGCCAGACCCTTTCCCTCATTGAAGGCTACCTCCGTGACACCGCCCAGAAGGGACATACCTGTGATGACATTGCCAGCCATGTCGGGCTGTCCGTTGTCACCGTGCGGCGCTATATGAACTATCTGGTTGAACAGCGTATTATTACCAGCGACATGGACTACAATACCGGCGGTCGTCCCTGCATCATCTATCACATCCGCGACGCGGATGATCCCCTGTCTGCGGAACCCTAACCCCCAAATACCCGGCTTGCGCATTGCCCGCCCCCCTCTATTCTTCCAATAAGGCCTGCTAAAATAACCATGGGAAGCACGGAAATCCCAGAAATCCCGCGCAAACCCTGAAAAGTTTTTTGAAATCCTGTGCTTTTATGTGTCTTGATCACAGTAAAAGGATGGATTTTCGGGTATGCTATCCACAACAAAACAAACTGTATGCAAAAAGGAGTGCTGACTATGGCAATCACCACCATCAACCAGGAAAACTTTGATGATCAGGTCACCCGGTCCTCTGCCCCTGTGCTGCTGGATTTCTGGGCTGCCTGGTGCGGGCCCTGTTCCATGCTCTCTCCCGTGGTGGAAGAACTGGCGGAAGAGCATCCGGAAATTTCCTTTGGAAAAGTCAACGTAGACGAAGCCCCTGAACTGGCACAGCGCTATCAAATTTCCGCCATTCCCACGCTCCTGCTCTTCCGGGATGGAGAACCCGTGGATGTCTCCGTAGGGGTAAAATCCAAGGCAGAGCTGGAAGCGTTCTTGAAATGATTTTCTCCTCCTCATAAGAAATTCCAAACAGAAACCGAGGCGTTCTAAAAAGAACGCCTCGGTTTCTACTTTCCCATCTCCGGCTGCAGCGGCAGGCCGCCTCTTTTCAATGCTTTCCGCAGGCCAAACAAAACCACGCAGGTACAAATTCCAATCACCACACCGACAATTCCAAGTACAACCGCCAGAGGATAAACCTCCGTCCAGGCAATCGGGAGCGCCGTGACTGTGGTAAACAGCGTACGGATGGTGCGCAGACAGAGAAGGGGGATGCGTTGGGGAAGCATTGCCTGCGCCGCAATCTCCGCCAAATTGGTCAGAAACTGAAAATGAAAGTAGATCATCAGCACGGAGGCAACCAGCTGAAGGCCGTACAGCAGGGTAAAATCCTGTATCCCCACAGCGGACATCCCCCACAGCAGCCCCTCCCAGACTCCCAGAAGCACCCCCAGAGGAAACAGCAGCTTCACAGCGGGGACAACTGGTTCCAGTCCCCCCATTGCCTTTAAGAAAAAAATATAGCAAAGCCAATTTGGTACCAGAACAATGGTACCCACCGTCAAATGGAAGCACAGCAGGAGATATCCCCAAGCAATCAGACCCACAGCGCGGGCCACCCTATTACGGTCCATCGTTTACACCTCCTCTGATTGTGAAGCTCTCTTTCTCCTCAAAATTCCAAATCAACCGAACGGCCAAACCCTGCGTGTCCGTCTCACAAACTCCCTCCACGGTCACTTCACCATTCCAGGTCTCATCCACTCTGCAATGGTTCCAGGAAACGCCACGGTTGTCACTCCCGGACGCATTCAGATTTGCAATGTCCAAATACGCATCCAGTTCCGAAAAGTCCGGCTGCTCTCCTTCTTCGGTCAGAGGCATCACATGCAAACCTACCATCTGTAAGTTCTCCCGGTCCTGCCAGCCATCTACACACTGATAGGATACTTTCCAAGGCCATCGAATAATCGAAAATGCTGCGTCCGGTTTGGGGATTTCACAGAAACCGCTCCCGCATTCCCAGTCCCAAACAGAGGTCTCGGCCTTCTCCTCGTTGTCCACCTGATAGACAGACCAGCGATGTACCGTCATGGTTCCATATTTCCCAACTGCCTTCTCTGCTTCCAGTTCCGGCACCATTCGCTCGCAGTACTCCGCCCCCCCATTTGGTATATCATAGGATAAGTAAATGGCTCGTTCCCCCGTTTCTTCCACCACGTAGCGGTTCTCCTCCCGCCACACACGGACGGGACATACCAGTTGTCCGCTGGGAAGATAGCTCTCCGTCAATTCCATGTCATCGAAACGATCCTTCTCCACAAATTCCTTTCCCTCGGGCACTGTATACAAGTAGAGGATCAGAAGTCCTGTCTGGCCGCCATCCTTCTCCTTCAGGTTCTGCACACGATACCCTCGATCGGTGTCAAATCGGTATCCATCTTCCAGACGTACCTTGACGGGCGCCTCCGCTGCCTGGTCATAAGACACCGCCGGATACAGCAAAACGGTTTCCGAAGCCGTTTTCTGTCCTTCTCCCCGGAGAAACCCATCCTCCAACTGTTTCCGGCGCGCTTTGGGGGAGGCCATAGCGCAGTACAACGGGTTTTCCTGCATCATTCCCTTCGCATACGTGTCCAGCGCCCCTGCCGCCGTCGTGCAGGGATTGCCATGGGAAATCGCCACCATCTCCTGCCTCGATCCATCGCCCTCCCACCAGGGACGAATTTCCACTGTTTTCTCCACCGTCCCCAGAAGAGAGGAGCAGAGCAAGACCACTGTGACACAAACTGCGACAAGCCTCCTTCCCTTGGGCGCAATCGAACGCCGCTCCGCTGCCTCCGCCTGCTCTTTCAGGTCCTTTTCCCCATCGAAAATGGCACTCGTCCCAGTCAACCTCCCCGGGTCATAACCCTCCTGTAACCGCTCCAACACCTGATGATCGCAGAAGGATACCCAATCATGGTTCACCTGCCTGAGAAAGAACCACATCACAGGATTACACCAGTGGAGCGCCCGGCAAACCCGCCAGAACCCACTTTGCAGGATATTCCAACGAGTTGGATAGAGAAACGCATGGAGAATTGCCGTCTCCTCCACGGGTTTGTTCGCCGGCAGACCCAAAACAGGGTGGAAAACACCACAGACCATAGGGGATGTCAGCTGCGGAAGGAATACCGCGGCACAGATTGTCCTCCCTTCCCGCTCCCCCATTCGCTGCAGCCGCCGGAACTCCTGTGCAGAAACCGGTTCCCCGTTTTGAAATCGCCGGCGAAGCCGGAGGGACGCGAACAGTTCCCATCCCAGCATCCCAAAGACGCCAAGAATATACAGGAGAAAGAGCCAATCCGTCACGCTGACCGGCCCCCCTGAAAGCCAGGGAACCGGCGCCACGACACGCACCGCCTCATAAAAAGCAGTATAGGCCGAGGACAACCCCTGCTCCACCGTCAGTTTCACCGTTTCCACCCAGAGGGGGAGCGGCAGAAAAATATCCTTTCCATAGGTAGACGCAGGCACCATCAATCGCACCGCCAGCACCCCCCATACAGCGTACTGCCAGCGCGGAGACAGTCTGTTCCGCAGCAGCAGCTTCACCACCAGCAGTAAGAGCCCGATCAGAGAGACCGACAAGGTCTGAAGCAAAAAGCTCCATATATTTTCCATATCATACCTCCATCTCATCCAACAGCTTCCGCAAACGGTCCCGTTCCGCCTGCGTCATGTGGCTCTCTTTCAAAAAGGCCGCGATGAGCTCTCCCGCCGCGCCATTGTATACCTTATCCAGCAGCTGTTTCCGCTCCTGCTGGGCACACGCTTCCCGGCTCACAGCCGCGGCGTACTGATGGGGTTCTGTCTCCCGATGAATTTTCACCAATCCCTTGGATTCCATCCGCGTGAGGTAAGTGTGCACCGTGTTCCTCCGCCAGTTCATCTTCGGTCGCAGGGCCGAGACAATCTCTCCCAGGGGAAAGCGTTCCCCTGACCAGAGGACCTCTAAAATAGCCCACTCCCCTTCTGTCAATCGAATCATCTCAAACTCCCCCTTCCTCCGTCACTTCTTTCAAAAGGAGCATCTCCTTACGTTCCCCCTCCAGCCAGAGCTGAACGGCAAACCCTGTGGCCTGGTACTCTCTTTCTGAATAGCTGTGGATTCCTCTCACTGTCAGGATACCATCCCAATCTTTTCTGTAGACGGACCGCTTATAGTCCCCTGTTTCCGAACCAAACTCCGTTCCCCAGCCACCTTCTCCTACCAAAAGTGTCTCTGGGAAGTCGGGCACTCCTCCGTACTCTCTTCGGTTCGCTACTTGGAGTCCCGCATCGACCCGGTTTGAATCTGTCTCCTCCCAGCGCCGGAACACACAGGTCGTCACACTGGACTCGTTCACTTTGTCAAACACTGCATCCAGATCCGGCACCAGTTCGGAGGAATCCCAGGCATTTCCAAAGAATCCCTCGGCTTCCTCTCCCTCTGTCAGAATATGGTGTTCCGTCAGCGTCCTCCGCGTCACCGTACCATATACCCCCTCCGCCCTCTGCGTCCGGCCGCCGGGATAGACTGCAACATCCAGAAAAACTCCCGACATATTCTCCCGGGCCAAGTCCCCCAAATAAAGTTCCCGCAGTCCTGTCCCTTCTACCACCCAACCTTCCTCTGGCATGATCCGCACTCCATAGCGCAGAACACCTGAACTGCCCTCCGATGGTTCCATTCCATCCAGGTCCTCCAACGAGAACAACAGCTGCGCTGTCATCGTCCCGTCTGGTTCCTCCCGGAGATTGTGGATCGTATACATCTCCGCATTTCCCTGCAAAGAGATATCCGTGCTTTGTCCCGTATAGATAGGGACACTCCCTTCCTCCCCACGGTCCAGCACATAGACAGAAAGGTCCGTCCCCATTTCTATTGGTTCCATCTTCTCTCCCTGATACAGTGCCCGTGAGAGTTCTCGCTCCCATTCTCTTCGAACCTCTCGCGGAGAGGCTATAGCGAGGTAGGTGGGTTCCCCTGTCATCATTCCTTTCGCGTAGGTGTCCAGTGCACCGGCCACAGTGGAGCAGTGTGCCAGGCGAAGCGAAGCCAACGCCGCAGCCTTCTCCCAGCCTCCCGTCTGCCCCTCGGAAAGCATCGGTCGAACTCCCTGGCTCCCTGTTCCCAGCACGGTCCCTCCCAAGAGCAAAACCATCATACAGGCCACCACAAGGGCCATTTCTCTGGGATACCGCCGGAACCGAGCAATCACCTCAATGCGCCGGCCGATATTTCGGCTGTCGTCGGCCATGGAAGTGGTCCCCGGAATGCAAGAATAGCAGCCATCGGCCATAGCCAAAAGCGTATACCCGTAAGCCCGCCGCGCTTCCCCCTCCAACCGCTCCAGCACCCGCTGGTCACAGAGGGATTCCATATCCAGTTCCGCACGGTCAATAGCCAGGCGAACCAGGGGATTGCACCAATGCAGAGCCCGGCAAATGCACCAAACGCTATTTTGCAGCGCATCCCAGTACTTGATATGGAGCAGCTCATGGAGAAGCACCGCCTCATCCACCGTTCCCTCCGGCAGCACCATCACAGGACGCAGCACACCAAAGACCAGAGGGGAAGAAAGCCCAGGCAAAACAACCACCCGGCAAACCCGCAAAGCATACCGCTTCCCTATTTCATGAACGGTTCTCTGGACTTCCAATGGTGCCGGATGCCCCAGCCGAAGACAGCAGCGCAGCCGGAGATAGGCAAGAAGATACCGCAGCAGCATCACCCCTACCCCGAAGCTGTAAAGAAGGAACAGCCAGTCTGTCACGCTGGATGGAAGGCCAGCAATCCATGGAATAGGGGCTGTCACCTGCGTCATCTCGTAAAAAGACGTATAGGAGGAGGACAGGTGCCCCTCAACCACAGTTTTTAACGTCTCCACCCAAAAAGGGAGGGGCAAAAGCAGTAACTTTCCTGTCATAGTAACCGGAAATAAAATTCGGACCGCCAAAATTCCCCACAAAGCAGACTGCCAGCGTGGGGAAAGGGTCTGCTTCCATACCCTTTTCAGCCCCAGAAGCAGTCCGGCCACCAGGGAAACGGAACAGGTTTGCAGCAAAACGCCCCATAGATTTGTCATGGTCCACCTCCTACATCAGTAGAACACATCCCTCCGTATTGTACTACATTTGTAGAACATCGTCAACGATCTTCCTGTCCCGGATGACTTTTTTTCTTTTTTCTGTTATAATGAAAAAAATTCCACGGGAAAGGATACCGCCATTATGTATGAACTGATTCAGGTTGGGCCGCGGAGCTACTATATCAACGCACCGGTTAAAATTGGCCTCTCCCTTTTGCAAGACAATCAAGTCTGCCTGATTGACAGCGGAAATGACAAAGACGCCGGGCGAAAAATTCGGCAGCTCTTGGAGCAACACGGGTGGCAGCTGCAAATGATTCTCAATACACATTCCAACGCCGATCACATTGGGGGAAATCAATACCTGCAAAAACAGACCGGATGCCGTATTTACGCCCCTGGCATAGAGTGTGCCCTGACCCGGCATCCACTGCTGGAGCCCTCCTACCTGTACGGCGGGTTCCCTCCCAAAGACCTGCGCCACAAATTCCTCCTGGCACAGCCAAGCCAAGCCGAGTACCTCACCGATGATGTGCTGCCCAAGGGCTGGAAAATGCTTCCCCTCCCAGGCCACTTCTTTGATATGGTAGGGTTCGAGACGGAGGACGGCGTCATCTACCTGGCCGATTGCCTCTCCAGCAAAGAGACCTTGGCAAAATACCAAATCGGCGTTCTCTATGATGTGGGGGCCTACTTGGATACATTGCAGCGGGTCAAAACCCTCCGTGCCCACTGCTTTGTTCCCGCCCACGCAGAGGCCACAGACGACATTGCTCCTCTGGCCCAATATAACATTGACCACACCCACCAAGTGGCGGAGCACATCCTTACCCTGTGCCAAGAGCCCATCTGCTTTGAACATTTGCTGCAAAAATTGTTCGATCTCTATCACCTGACCATGGACTTCTCCCAATATGTTCTGGTGGGCAGCACGGTTCGCTCGTACCTGTCCTGGTTAAAGGACAAAGGGGCACTTTCTGTCTCCTTTGACACGCGGATTCCCCTATGGAAACGGCTGTAATTTCTCAAAAAGCCAGGGCCAAACTGCCCTGGCTTTTTGTATTATCCAATGAAAAACCCCGCCGCTAAATACAAAAGGATGCTGATCCCCACGGGGATCACCAGCATCGGAACGGAAGTCTGGGCGTAACGAACATTTTCAATCCCCGTGGAGGAGCAGGCCAATGTGGCCTCCGCCCCAAAGAAACAAAGGTGGGACCCCGCCGCCGTGGCGGAAATGATTGCTCCAGCCGTGAGCAGCACATTGGTATCCAGTGCCTGCGCGATGGGGATGATCACCGGAAAGGAGAGGGCGCAGACCCCCCAAAAGTTTCCCGCCGCCACCGCCAGGAGGGTAACAATCAAAAACGCCGCCACGGGGAGAACCTGCGGGCTCATGGCCGTCTTTGCCACTCCGATGACAAACTCTGGCATTCCCAAGAGACTGTTAATATCCCGGAGAATAAAGGCACTGGTCACAATAAACAAAACCCCTATCATGTCCTTGAAGCCGGTCAGGATGGTATCCAAATATTTTCCCGGGCTCATAAGCCTCTGCGGAAGATACAGAAGGGCGCAGAACACCAAACTGGCCAACGTCCCATACAGAATCTCCCCTGTGGCAATGGTGATCCCAGTGACCAGAATCACCGGAAGCAAAAAGTTCCGTGCCTTGGGTTTCTTTCCGCTGCTCTCCTCCGTCTGCTCCACCGGGACTTCCCTCTGTTGCGCCAACGTGTATGCGTTTCGCATGGGGCCAAATTTGGGCAGAATCCCCACCCCGTAGAGAAGTCCGCAGAGAAGCGCCGCAAATGGATAAAACAAAAACGGCAGCGTGGCCACAAAGGTCGCCATCCCAGCCTCCGACGGACAAACGCCAGTTGCCACCAACTGGCTGATCATAAAAACACCCCAGGTAGAGGTGGGAACAATCACACAGATAGAAGACGCCGTGGCATTGCTGAGAAAGGCCAGCATTTCCCGGGGAATGTGAAACCGGTCCGTGGCCCGCCGCATTGCTGTGCCCACAGAGAGGATGGACAGCCAGTCATCCACAAAGGTGACAATCCCCAACAGCCAGCCGGCGAGCAGCGTTCGTTTCTCCCCTTTGCAGATTTTAGCAGCGATGTCGGTAAAGCCATAGATCCCCCCGGAGGCCTCAAACAACGCCACCAGGCTGCCGAAAAAGCCGCAGACCAGCACCAGCCAAATCCACAGCTCACTGCCCATGACCCCGTAGACCACCTCCAGCCACGGCTTGGCAAAGTGGACCCCGTAGAGCATCACCGCCCCCACCAACGTTCCCACCAAAAGGGAGACCGTCGTCCGCTTGGTTAAAAACACCAGGACAATCACCACCGCCACCGGCAATAAGCTCAGCACACCATAGTTCTCCATTCCCTCACATCCTCTCTGAAAAACATCTTTGCAATATACAATGGCCAAAAATGGCATTCTATTTTATCATAGTAAAGCATATTATCCGGTTCCGTCAAGAATTCTTTTGAAATTTTTGTGAAAAACAGAAATCTTCTCCCATTTTTCTTCGGTGAAGTCCCCATTTCATTGAACAACAAAGGCCCTGAAAAAACATTGACAAGAAAACTGTGCACAGGTATACTATACTCCAAGAAAACTTGGCCGATTGGAGTGATTTTATGAAAGACGCATTGATCCTGAAAAATCGGCTGAAAGAAGCCCGCACAGAGAAAAAGCTGTCACAGTCCGCTTTGGCGCAGCTGGTTGGCGTGTCACGAAACACCATCAGTTCCATTGAAACCGGGCAGTTTAACCCCACCGCGAAATTGGCGTTGATCCTTTGTATCGCTCTGGACAAAAAATTTGAAGAGCTTTTCTACTTTTGACGCCTCTGCACAAACATTCCGTACATTTCAGCAAAAAGGAGGCCCCATGATCCAAGAAATTGATCCCACGCAAACCAAACGCGCCGCAGCATTCTCCCTCTGGATGCATGCGCCTATGCCGATGATTACCCTATTCAAAACGCTTGATATCACGCCTTTGGTCAGATACAGCCGCAGAACGGGCTGCAAGTTCCACATGCTGCTGTGTTGGTGTATTGGAAGAGCCGCCTCACAAACCGAAGCGTTTTACCTGTTGCCGGTGGACCAAAAATTGATCCAATACGACAAACTGGCCATCAGCACAGTGGTGCCCACCGCAGATCACGCAATCAGCACCTGTGACATTCCCTTCTCCACAGACCTCTCCCAATTCCAGCAGGACTATCTGAATCTGACCCGGCGTGTACACGACACGGGAGAGGCGTATAACCTGGCGGAAGAATACATGGTGATCGGCACCTCTGCCCTTTCTCAGTATGACATTGATGGCGCTGTGAATCTCTATGCCGGCTTTTACAACAATCCCTTTCTCATTTGGGGGAAGTATAAAAAGGGCTTTCTCAAACGTACCCTGCTGCTCTCTTTTCAGTTCCATCACACACAGTTGGACGGTGTTCCTGCCGCACAATTCCTCTCCCGCCTGCAACAAGAAATTCAAACCATTCAGAAGGCTTCCATCGTACCGAAAAGCCCTAAGGGATAACCGACCATTTCGGCCATCCCTTAGGGCTTTTTTCGCTTATTTTCAAAGAGAGAAACCGTCTCTCTTCTTCCAAAATCCATGGGGGCCGCGAAGCTCCACTGTCTTGGCCGCACACCGGGCCGCCAGCGCAATGCCCTCTCGGAGGGTACCACCCTGTGCCAGGGCGTACAGCAGCGCACCTGAAAAGCTGTCTCCCGCCCCAGTGGTATCCACCGAAAGACAGGGTTCTGCCTCGTAGGAAAATCTCTCCCTTGGTGCCTGTACCACACCGCCCCGTGCCCCCTGCTTCCAAACAACCGTTTTGCCAGCCTGGACCAGCCGCTCCCCCCCTTCATGCCCGCCAAGCGCGTCCAATTCCTTTTCACTGGGAGTCAGCACATCGCTGATCGCCAAAATTCTCTTGCGAAGTGCGGGAGCAATGTCCCCTGCCAAGGGACTGGGATCAAAGAGAATGCGCGTCCCTCTTCTGTGAAGACGCTCCAGGCAAGAAAGGATCTGCGGCCCCTCCTCCCCCAGAAGATAGTATCCCGTTACCCCCGCCCACGCCGGCTCGCACAAAAGCACCGCTTCCGCCAAGTCAGCCGGAAAAGAGAGTTCCACCCCCTTCCGGGTCAAAAAAGTGCGCTCCCCATTCGGTTCAGAAAAAACCAGGCAGCTTCCGGTCTCCCCTTCGGTCTCTAAAATGAATCGCTGAGACAGGCCGTGCTCTCTCCAATAACGCTGGATGGTCTCCCCCGACCGGTCACTGCCCACGCAGGACACCACGTGGGGATGCCCGCCTAAGTTGTGGATGGTCACTGCCATATTGGCGGCACATCCGCCGACAAAGCGCGCCTGCCCAACAACATATCCATCCTGTCCCCGCTGCGGCCACCGATCAACGGAAAAATAGTGGTCCAGCAGCAGCCCTCCAAAGAGAAGAATTTCTTTCTCCACAACGGTTTCCTCCCTTACCCCAGTCACACCAGATGGATTTGACACATCTTCATGGCGGCAAGGGCATTTTCGTGGCTTTCCGGCGTAACACCTGCGCAGCAGGAAACCCGAACAGAAATTGGAATCTCCCACAATCGTGCTTTCAGACAAAGGGCGTTGGAGATCACACAGATGTCGGTACACAGGCCCACCAATTCTACCGCCGTGTATCCGCCGGCCTCCACAAAATCACAGAGGGCCACCGACCCAAACGTCGGTTTGTCGATGACCGCCACGGTCTTTCCCTTCCCCGCATCCCGCACTTCTGGCACAATCTCCCAACCTGGGGTCCCCTGCACGCAATGGACCACCGGAAGCTGCTGCCCCTCCTGGGTCTGCAAATAATTCCCGTTATGCGTGTCTCGGGTATAAGCCACATCCCCTTGGAATTCCTGGATACGGCGAACCACCGCGGGCAGAATGTTTTGCGCCGCCTTCGTCCCCAATGGGCCGGAGACAAAATCTCTCTGCATATCGACAACCACCAACAAGGACTTCATCCCTGTTCCACTCCTCTCATTTCTATTTGGTTTGTAAAATATCGTGAAACCTTTCCTGAAAAAAGACGCGCCGCCTGGTACCAGGCGGCGCGAAAGGGTTTAACGGGTACTCTTATCGTAGGGAATGCCTTCCGCCTTGGGCGCACGGGAATTTTTCGAGGTGAAGGCCAAAACGATCAGGGTAATCAGATACGGCAGCATCCGATAGAAGTGGGCGCTGATTCCCAGGTCCGCCAACAGGTAAACCCCGTCCCCGTTGATATCAATGCTGGAATAGCTGGCCGCGATACACTTAAACAGGCCGAACAGGAGAGAGGCCCCAGCAATGTTCAGCGGTTTCCAGTTGCCGAAAATCATAACCGCCAGGGCTAAGAAGCCAAAGCCAGCCACGTCCCCGTTGGCGGTGCAGTTGGCCGTGGTCAAGGAATAGACAAAGCCCCCCATTCCCGCCAGAGCGCCCGAGATGGTGGTGCCGGCATACCGCATTTTGTACACGTTGATGCCCAAAGAATCCGCCGCCTGGGGATTCTCACCACAGGCACGCAGCCGCAGACCAAACCGGGTCTTATACAGCAGGACCGCCAAAACAAGGAAAAGAAGGATGCACAGGTAAGTGGCCAGATAGGTTCGGTTGATGAAGGTCTCCCCCAAGGGGCCCATGTCCTCCATCCGTCCATATCCAAACATGGTCTTTTTGATCATGAACCAGCTGGCAGCATCTCCGTCCGCCATTTGCAGGGTATTCTGGTTGGCGATAATACGGATGAAGAAGAGCACCAGGGCGGGCGCCATCAGGTTCAGCGCCGTACCGCCGATGGTCTGGTCCGCCCGCAGGTTGATGGAGGCAAACGACAGAAGCAGAGAAAAAATCGCCCCCAGAAGCGCCGCCACCACCATCGCCATGATTTCCAGCCCCTGCAGGGTGGCATAATCTCCCGCTGCCTTGGCCGCTGCGAAAACCTCCGATCCCTGCATGGTCCGCACGAAAAGGACGCCTATAAACGCGCCAAAAATCATGATGCCTTCCAGGGCCAGGTTGATGATGCCGCTTCGTTCCGCGAAGACGCCGGCCAACGCCACAATCATCAGGGGAACCGCGTAGATTAGTGTCTGCTGTACCAAAAAGGTCATGCGCCCTCGCCTCCTTTCTCCGGCTTCGTCTCTACAGGCGGCGTCTCAGCTCCGCCGGAATCTGAAGCCGCCGCAAGAGAGGCTTTGGCTTTCCGCTTTTTCCGTCCGCTGATGAACATTTTGATCACCAGAGAGAACGCGCTCAGATAGACGATGGTGGCGATAATAACGTCTGTAATATACTCATTATACGCCGTCAAATTGGTCAGCTGGAGTCCCGAAATATCCAGCATGGACATGAAGCAGCCTGTGAAAATAACCCCAATGGGATTGTTCACCGCCAGCAGCGCCACGGGAATGCCATTGAATCCCGTGCTGGGCAGGGACTGATAGGTGGACCAATAAAACTCCGTGTTTCCAGACAGATAATACAAGGAAGCACCCGCCGCCGCCAGCGCGCCGGCAATGGCCATGGACAGCACAATATTCCGTCTGTCCTGAATCCCGGCATATCGGGCAGCGTGACGGTTGGCACCGCAGGCTTTGAGCTGGTAGCCCAGGGTCGTTTTGCTCATGATGATGTACATGAGAATGGCGATGAGAATGGCAATGACAATCCCCATGTTGACCTGGGAATTGGGGAAGAGATGATCCAATCCCATCTTGGGCGTTGCCACACCGTTGAAGGTGGTCTTATAAATGTATCCCGACTTGGTATTCTCCACCACGTTTTTGAAATTGCTGATGTCGAACATCCAGGTAACCAGGTTGGCTGCCAACCAGTTGGTCATGATACAAGCCAGCACCTCATTGATATTGAGAAACGCCTTCAAGAGCCCAGGGATCGCTCCCCAAACCGCACCGGCCAAACAGCCGCCCACAAAGGCAATGATCCAAATCAGCCACGCAGGGACCACCTCGGAAGGGATGCCCAGCGCCAGCATCAGGGTCACCATGGTGCCCATCAGATACTGTCCCGGGGCGCCGATATTGAACAGGCCCGTCTTGAAAGCCACCGCCACGGAGAGTCCTGTCAGGATCAAAGGCGTCGCCCGGAAAAGCATGTTCCCGATGTTGGTGGGGTTAAATCCAAAAGTCAAGGCTCCCGCTGCATCCCGGCCTGTGCTGAACAGGCCGCCAAAAATCAGCCGGATTCCATCCCACGCACTGGAGGGAGAGAGGGTATCGCTGGTCATCCCCACAATCAAGATAATGACACAGCCCACCACAAGCCCAATGATGATGGAGAGAATGGAGGCTAAAATAGATCGGGTGGCCTCCTTCTTCATCAGTCCAGACATCCGTGGTTTCATTCCGTGCCGCCCCCTTTCTCCGCTCTCTTGGCACCGGCCATATAGAGGCCCAGCTCCTGTATATTGGTCTTCTTGGGGTCCAGCTCTCCCACAATCTCCCCTTCGTAGAGGACCAGAATTCGGTCGGACAGGCTCATCACCTCATCCAACTCCAGGGAAACCAGCAAAATCGCCTTCCCTCTGTCCCGCTCCGCCACCAGCTGGCTGTGGATATACTCAATGGCGCCTACGTCCAGACCGCGGGTGGGCTGCACCGCCACAATCAAGGGTTTGTCCCGGTCCACTTCCCGGGCAATAATGGCCTTCTGCTGATTGCCGCCGGACATGCTTCGGGCCACCGTAATGGGACCTTGGCCGCTGCGTACATCGTACTGGTCAATCAAGACCTCCGCATAGGAACGCACCGCGTCCTGCTTAATAAACCCAAACTTTTGGAATTTAGGCTCCTGAAACCGTTGGAGAACCATATTTTGCTCCAGCGTAAAATCCAGTACCAAGCCGTGCTTGTGCCGGTCTTCTGGAATATGGCTGATGTTCTTCAGCCGCTTTCGGATGGAGGTATGGGAAATTTCTTCCCCACACAGGGTAATCGAGCCGCCAGAGCACTTTTCCAGCCCGGTGAGCCCATAGATCAGCTCACTTTGTCCATTGCCGTCAATTCCCGCCAGGCAGACGATTTCCCCGGCCCGAACCGAAAAGCTGACCCCCTGCACCGCGTCTTTCTTATGCAGCTTGGAGGGGACCCGAAGTTCTTTTACTTGGAGAACCACCTCCCCCGGTTTCGCCTCCGACTTATTGACCTCCAGCTGAACTGGACGCCCCACCATCATGTTGGACAGCGCCTGTTTGTCGGTGTCCTTGGTCTCCACCGTACCAATGTACTTCCCCTTACGCAAAACCGTAATCCGGTCAGACACCGTCATAATCTCATTCAGTTTATGGGAAATAAACAGAATGGACTTTCCCTCTGCAGCTAAGCTTTTCATAATCTGCATGAGCTCATCAATTTCCTGGGGCGTGAGCACTGCGGTGGGCTCGTCGAAAATCAGAATTTCATTGTCCCGGTAGAGCATCTTCAGGATTTCCACTCTCTGCTGCATCCCCACCGTAATGTCTTCTACCTTGGCGTCCAGGTCAATTTTCAAACCATACCGCTGGGAGAGATCCATCACCTTCCGGCGCGCCTCTTTCTTTTTCAGGAACCCCAGCTTGGTGTCCTCCGCCCCCAAAATAATATTATCCAACACCGTAAAGACTTCAATCAGCTTAAAATGCTGATGCACCATACCAATGCCCAGGGCCGTGGCATCGTTGGGGTTTTGGATGGTCACTGGTTTTCCATCCTTGCGGATCTCTCCAGCATCTGGCTGATACATCCCAAAGAGGATAGACATCAGCGTCGACTTCCCTGCGCCGTTTTCCCCCAACAGCGCATGGATCTCCCCTTTCCTCAGCTGGAGTGTGATGTCGTCATTGGCCCTAATTCCCGGAAACTCCTTGGTGATGTGAAGCATCTCAATCACATATTGCGGAGCATTCTCCATGCCGTCACCTACTTTCCTCTCTTTTCTCGGCCACGCTATGGCCATGATTCGCAGTCTATTATAATGGCTGTGACAAAAAGTTGCAAGATTCCACATCAATTTATCGGGACAAATTGTAGAAAATACTTGTCTCCTCCCCCCAATAAGGCAATCTGCCTCCCGCTTTCCCTTTTCGATCGACTGCCTCTCCCATTTGCGCCTCTATAAAAGATCCTTCTTGACGCACATGGGTGCGATATGTTAAAATGCTCCATCTTTTTGGGCTTTGTCAAATGGTAGGCCCACAGGAAGGAGAATTGCTATGGTGCCAAAAGGAATTATCTTGGACTGCCTGTGCGTCCTGCTGGGAACCAACTTGGGCAGCGCCATCAAAAATCACATCTCCGCGCGGATCAACCAGCCGATGAACGTAATTTTCGGCCTCTCCGCCATTGCCATCGGCATCACCTCTGTGGTAAAGCTGCACTCTCTGCCCGCCGTGATCCTGGCCTTTATTCTGGGCGGACTGATCGGGGAAGCTGTCAATTTAGATGACAAAATCAAATCGCTCTTTCAGCGGATTTTGGAGAGGCTGCGGTTCCAAATTCACGGCGACAAAGAAGTTTATATGCGCTTCTACCTGATTGTCACCGTCACATTCTGCGCCAGTGGAACCAATATTTTTGGTGCCATCAACGAAGGGATCTCCGGCGACTTCACCATCCTTCTCTCCAAAGCGGTAATGGATATCTTCGCCGCTACCCTATTCGCCACCACCCTCGGGCGGGCAATGAATCTCATTGTATTGCCGCAATTTTTGATTTTATGTGCCTGCTTCTATGGCGCCCGGTTTATCCTGCCTCTAACCACCGAAGCCATGCTTCAGGACTTTGTCGCCGTGGGCGGACTGCTCACCTTGGTCCTGGGTCTGAGCATTGCACAGATCAAGCACATCAGTGCGGTCAATCTTCTCCCCGCTCTGGTGCTGATCTGGCCTAGTTCCTGGTTGTTTGGGCAGTGGATTGGGTAAGGGCAGCTTTTTACCGCATCGGAGGGAACATAGTTTCCTATCCTTCAGAAACACAAAAGGAGACACTGTTTTACACAGTGTCTCCTTGCTGTACCCACAGCTTATCCAGTTTTACTGCCAGTCTCCCCGCAGAAAGGCCTGGATCATGTGATTGGTCAGGCTGTACCCATCCGGCCGCAACGAAATCTCATCCCGGCGGTACCATCCTGCTTGGGACAGCTCCTGCCGGTCCATGTGAATCTCAGCCTCCCCATCCAGACGGGCATAAAAGCCCATCAGCAAATTGGAGTCCATGCCCCAGGGCTGGCTGCCATAGTAACGAATGTCCTTGACTCGGAGCCCCACCTCCTCCATCACTTCCCGTCGCACCGTGTCCTCCGCGGTCTCCCCGATCTCGGTAAATCCCGCGATCAGCGCATATCCCTTGTAGGCTCTCCCCTGGTAACGGGTCATCAGCAGCTTGTCTCCATGGGTCACCGCCACCAAAATGGCCGGGGCTATTTTCGGATAAATCAAATTTCCGCAGTGCGGACAGCGAAGCATGCGCTCCTTGCGGTCCGGCTGGGTTCTCTTCCCACACCGTCCACAGAAGCGATTGTCCCGGTACCAAACGGAGAGATGGTAGGCCGTGGTCTCTGCAAAATGCAGGTCCCGGGCTTTCTTTGCCCGGCTCTCTCGGAGACTCCACCAGCCATATCCCTCCGGCACAGAGGCCGTTTCCTGCAGGCTTGTGAGATAATACTCCTCCTCATCAATGCGGAAGAGATAGCAGCACTCTGCCACCCGATCCTGAAGTTCCCCGTAGGTAGGCAGAAACAACTGGCCATCCTGCAGCCGCTCCAAAATCTCCATCCCACGAAACACAACGCAGCGGCCGCTTTCCTTTGGGGCACGGAACGCAAACTCCACATGATATTGTTTGGGTGCAATTTCCTGCAGCATAATGACTCCTTCTCATCCGCGGCTCTCTCCGCCCTCTCCACCGGGCCGGAGGTCCCGCCAGAATTCATATTCAGGGTCCAGCATCTCCATCTGCTCTGGAGTGAGGCCCATGGGTCCCTCCCGAAACAGGCGGGGGTCCATGTACCGAACATATTCCGGGATCACCGGCTTAAACTCCATCTGATCCAAAATATCCCGCTGGAGGTCCACGCCGTGGGCAATCTCCACCAGGGTAAGCCCCTCCTGCTCCAGACGAAATACCGCCCGTTCTGTGATGTAGAGAACTTCCTGCCCCTTGCGCACAGCCTCCCGTCCTGAGAAGGTAATGGCCTCCACCTGGTGCAAGAACTTTTTCTGGGGGCCCTGGGTGTGAATGGAGAGGCCATCCCCCTTCATTTTCACAGTTTGCTTCCCCGCAGTAAAGGTTCCAATGAAGCAGAGCTTTTTGACGTTCTGCGTGATGTCGATAAAGCCCCCCGCTCCCACCATACGGTTGTTGAAGCTATGGGCATTGACATTCCCCAAGCGGTCCACCTCGGCAAAGCCCAGCACTGCCATATCCAGTGCGCCGCCATCGTAAAGCTGCAGAATGTCCGCCATCCGGTACATGGCCTCCGGATTGATGGTCGCGCCAAAGTCAATCCCTCCCAGCGGAATCCCTCCCAGCGGACCGCACTCCAGAGACAACGTAAATAGGTCCGTGAGTCCCTCCTCCTCCGCCACAGAACCAATGCCGCCCGGCATGCCAATGCCCAAATTGATCAGAGAGTTCGGACGCAGCTCCATGGCCGCCCGGCGGCAGCAGATTTTCCGCGGTCCCATGGGCAGCGGGTCAAACCCCACCGCGGGAATGCTGGCAAGGCCGGCAATTTCAGGACGAAACGCATCTGTCTCAAAGCTCTGCATACTGTACTCCGGCCGGCCTTCTACCAGGTAATCCACCATAAATCCGTGGATCAAAACCTCTTTGGCGGGGATGCTCCCCTGCTTGACCACCCGATCAACCTGGGCAATGACAATTCCTCCGGAGTTGTGGACCGCAGCGGCCACCTCGAACTGCTCAATATTCATGGCCTCGTTCTGAATGGACAGGTTGCCCGCCTCATCCCCATAGGTCGCCCGAATAAAGCAGACATCAATGGGGAAGGACGGATAAAACAGGCACTCTTTGCCGCCCAATTCCACCAGAGAAACCACCTCTTTCCCGGTGTCCCGGGCCCGTTGGTTGGCCTTGCCGCCGCCATTTCTCGGGTCGGCAAAGGTCCCCAGTCCCGTGGTAGCAATGGCGCCGGGAAGTCCCCCCGCAATGGCCCGGAAGAGCTGCATCAAGTTTCCCAGCGGCAGCATAAAGCAGGCCACCCGTTCCTCCTGAACCAGTTTCCGCAGGCCTGGATCATATCCCATGTGGGAGAGAATGAGTTCCTTGAACATGCCAGGCCGTTCCGCCAGATGACTCACCCCCCGGCCCTGTCCATCCCCTTGGCTGGTACACTTCACCAGCGTCACATCTTTGGGATGTCCAGTCTGGTCATAGTGAGCGGCCAGGGACATGATCAGGTCCTCTGGGCAGCCGAACCCGTTGAAGCCCGTGGTGGTCAGCGTACAGCCATCCTTCACAAGCGCCGCTGCCTGGGCCGCGGTGATGATCTTGCTCATGTTATTCCTTCTCCTTTGCTTTCGGCCCCAAATCCCTTGGAGGCCAGGCAATCTCTTTTTTCTCCCTATTATAGCATGGTTTTTTCTGGGAGCAAGCAGCGGGTGTGGTTTTCTCCTCTTTTTGAACTATTTTCTTGCATCGGGCCGGGCCAATTAGTATACTAAGGGAAGAATCCTTCCCATTTTTCAACGATTGAAGGTGTGTTATGCAAAGCTCCATTCCCATGAAAATCATCGCCACTCTGCATGGTGCCTTTCCCACAAAGTTCGGGATTCCACGGCAAAGCGGCCTGGTGGAAGACCTTGAAGCCACCGTCGTGTTTGAGCCAGAATATCGAAACCCGGATGCCCTGCGCGGCTTGGAGGGGTTTTCCCACCTATGGCTGATTTGGTCCTTTTCCCAGGCCATTCGTCCGCATTGGTCCCCGACGGTCCGTCCGCCCCGCCTGGGAGGAAATACCCGAATGGGGGTCTTCGCCACCCGTTCCCCCTTCCGTCCCAACCCCATTGGTCTGTCCTCAGTCCGGCTGAAAGGAATTGTACAGCACCCAACCTTGGGTCCTGTCCTTCACGTGGCCGGGGCAGATCTCATGGATGGGACCCCTATTTTTGACATCAAGCCATACCTCCCCTATACCGATGCCCATCCCCAGGCCTCCAGCGGCTTTACCGCTGACTACGAGGGATATCATCTCACGGTCCGCTTTCCAGAAGACCTTCTGAAAAAGGTCCCCCCTGAGAAACAGGCCGCCCTGCGGGGCGTGCTGGCCCAAGACCCCCGTCCTTCCTACCAGGAAGACCCCACACGGGTCTATGGCATGGCCTTCGGGGGACTTGAGGTAAAGTTTTCCGTCCAGGACGGGGTCCTCACGGTGTTATCCGTGGAGAAACCGTAAAATTCAGCTCCCTTGTCTCTTCCTGTCCAGGGAGCTTTCTCTTTATACAGCTTGGATAGGATGTCCTTTCGTACCAAAAATATAAGCGGACCGCCCAGACTGGGCGGTCCGCTCTTTGTCGGTTTGCTCTTAGAAACAGTAAGCGACGGGGTTGACCCGGCTGCTGCTGGAGCTGTTGAGCCAAAGCTCAAAGTGCAAATGGTTTCCGGTCGAACTGCCGGTGGAACCTACGTAACCAATGACCTCACCCTGAGATACCGTCTGTCCTGCGGACACCGCCCGCTGGGACTGATGGGCATACATCGTACGGGAGCCATCACTGTGGGCAATGGTCACATAGTTGCCATAGGAAGAGCCGTAGGTGGAAATGATGACCACGCCGCTCTTGGCCGCCTTAATGGGCGTGCCATAGGGGGCGGGAATATCACAGCCACCGTGGAGCTCCTGCCCGTGGAAGGGACAGTTTCGATAGCCAAAGGGAGAAGACACCCGGGTATACCCCGACAACGGCCACAGGTAGCCGCCGGAACCGGCCGTGCCACCGCCACCGGAAGGTTTGGAGTTGGAGTTAGAATTGGAGTTGTTCTGATTCTGCTGCTGTTGCTGCTTCTTCGCTTCCTCCTCTGCCTTTTTCCGGGCAGCCTCTTCCTCCGCCTTCTTCTGGGCCGCGATTTGAGCCTGATAGGTCTTTTCCGCCTGGGCAATCTGACTGGAGACGCTGGCGGAATCATCCTCCAGCTCGTCCATCTTCTGCGCATAGACAGAGGACTGACTGGTAATCTCCTGAATGGTTGCCTCCACGCTGGCCTGCTCTTTCACCAGGTCGGCCTTCTGTGTCTCCAGGTCAGCCTTTGCACTCTCTTCGGCAGCTTTGCTCTCCTCCAGCTCAGCCTTGGCATCAGCTACCGCCTGACGGGCGGCGGCCAGATTGTCCATGACCTCGTTGTCGTAATCCATCACTTCAGAGATGGCGTTGATCTGGTCCAGCAGGTCCGAAAAGCTGTTGGCATTGAAGAGAACGGCCCAATAGGACACGTTGCCCCGCTCCTCCATGCTGCGGACCCGCTCACAGAATTCATCGTAGTACTTGGCCTCTTCCTCTTTGGCAGCGGCCAATTCCTCCTCTTTCTGATCGATCTGCTTGCCATACTCCTGGATGGACTGCTCAGAAAGGGCGATCTGCTCCCGCAGAACATTGATCTTCTCCTCCAGCAAAAACTTCTGGTCCAGCGCCGAATTCTTCGAATTGGACAGCTTGTCCAGCTTCTTCTGGATATCAGACTTTTGTTCCTTCAGGCTGGCTGCCTGAGACTTCAAATTGTCAATGTCCTTTTGGGTCACAGCCTCCGCTGCGGGCAGTGCCGCTGTCATGGCAAAGAATACCATCACCAGCGTCATCACCAGTGCGCCAAGCCGCTTTCCCCGCTCCTTCGAGCATAAGATGTGCTGCATAGTAGACTCACCTCGTGGTTCTTAAATTTCGCATGCTTCCACTATCGACAGGTACAGTATAACATATCTTCCCAATCATTGCAAGAAAAAACAAAAGTTTAACAAAACTGTAACAAAAGTGTGAATGCTGTCCTTAGGCCTCCAGGAAAAGAACCCCCATGGTGCCAGGTCCGCAGTGAGAGGTTACCGTACAGCCCGTCCGGGTGAAAAAGATCTCCTGCGCCTCGGGGACCGCTTTGCGAACCGCGCTCTCCAACCGTGCTGCCAGCTCCGGTGTGGGCGCGTTGGAAGTGGTGATAAAAATGTACCTGGGGTCCACCTTTTTTCCCTTCAGGCGCTCCGCAATATACTTCTCATATACCTTTTCGATGTTGCCCCGGTATTTCTTGCAGACCTCCAGCTTTCCATTTCGCATCTCAATACAGGGCTTTAGATTCAAAAGATTCGCGCCAAACGCGGTGACGCCGGTGCAGCGCCCACCTTTCCACATGTACTCCAGCGTATCAATGACAAAACTGACATTGACCCTGCCAATAAGGTCCTGCATCGCCTGGGCAATGGAGGCTGCGTCTTTTCCCTCATCCCGCATTTCACATGCCGCCAGCACCATCTCTCCCATACCAGTGGTCAGCTGAAGGGAGTCCACCGGGTAGACTCCAGGCAGATCTTGGGCCGCAATGACCGCATTCTGATACGTCCCGGACAAGCCAGAGCTGATGCTCAGAAACACAACCTCATACCCCGCCTCTACCAAAGGCGTGAAGAAGTCTGTAAACTCCTGGGGACTCACCGCAGCTGTCCGGGGAAGCACCTTGTCCTTGGCATATCGCTCATAGATCATTTCCTGGGTAAAATCCACCCCATCTAAGTAGTTCTCCTCTCCCAAGACAATGTGAAGAGGAATGGTCTTCACATGGAACCGCTCCAACAACGCCGGCGTCAGGTCACAGGTGCTGTCGGCGGTAATGTATACTGGCTTGCTCATAACATTCCTTTCCTTTCTCCGCGCCCTTTGGGCGCGCCCTGCCCTCCCCATGGCGTGAGGGAGCAACATGGTTTTCTTTCTCTCTGCATTGTGAAAATGCAGACCAATACATTTTTATTATACCTGCAATCCCCATGAATTTCAAGGGAACACTTGCTTTTTCTTGCCTGCCTACCTCATTCTTTTCCCAAGAAAAAGTCCGCCGCCCAGGCCAAAACCGCTTCCAGCTCCCCGTTGCCCATCAGCGGATGCTCTCCCTGGGGAAAGATCCGCAGCTGGGCCCCAAAAGTCTCAGCAAACCGACGGGCATCCTTTACGGGCACCACCTCATCCAGCGCTCCATGGACCATAAAAAGGGAGGCCAACTCCGGCGTATAACGGGAAAACAGATCATATTCCCGCAGGTCCCGAAGAAATGCAGGGGTAAGCCGCATCTCCCGAACGTATGCATAGTCTGGTACAAAGTATCCCCGTCTCTCCAGGTCCTTCTTGGCCCGAGGCGTCAGCCAGCGTGCCACCAGCTGGGGCATTGTCACCGCCGCCGAACGCAGGAAGGCCCGGGGCCGGTTACGAGGGGCACGGGACAGGGAAAGCAAGGTAATATAAGCTCCAAAGCTGGAGGCAAAATAGCACACCTCCACTTGGGGAGACTTTGCCCGAATCCAGGCTTCCACCGTCTCCAGATCATCCATACAGAAGGGAACCCGAAGTCCCTCCTGCCCCATTGGACTGTCTCCATGGGCCGGAAAATCAAAGCTCCATACACCGATCCCCCGTTCGGGCAGCGCTCGATGCAGGGCCTGCACCATCGGGCTCTCCTTGCTGCTTCCAAACCCGTGACAAACGATCACCACACGGGATTGCCCTTCCCAATTATCATGGCACGGAATCCGATCCCCCCGCCTGCTTGGCAGCCATACTGTTTTCACCGTTTTCGCCTCCTTTTTGTCCATTCTGGCACAGTTCTTCCCTTCCGTCAAGAGACCGCACACCACACCTCCTTCGGAATGGGAATTGACAGTATGCCCAAGATATGGTATGATTACCAAACAAAATCACTATGTTTTCCCATACGGTGTCAAGGGTTTTCTTTGATTCCGCACAAGATAAGAATGATATTTCAGAAAGGATGTTTGTTATGCTAAAGAAAGAAGTCGCCGCGCTGTTGGAGCAGCAGATCAACAAGGAATTTTATTCCGCCTACCTGTACCTGGATATGTCCAATTACTACTACTCCAAGAACCTGGATGGGTTCGGTAACTGGTTTAAGATTCAGGCTCAGGAGGAGAGAGACCACGCTATGCTCTTCCTGACCTATCTCCAGAACAACGGTGAGTGCCCCAAGCTGGGTGCCATCGACGCCCCGGACAAGGTATATGAGTCCTTCCGCGATCCTCTGGCCGCCTCTCTGGTCCACGAGGAGTATGTCACCTCCCTCATCAACGCCATCTATGCTGAGGCCATGAAGGCCAATGATTTCCGCACCCTACAGTTCCTGGATTGGTTTGTAAAGGAGCAGGGCGAGGAAGAGAAGAACGCCAACGACCTGCTGGGGCGTTTCGACCTTTTCGCCTCTGATGTGAAAGGGCTGTATGCGCTGGACGCTGAGATGGCCGCCCGGACCTACACCGCCCCCTCTCTGACCCTGTAATCCGCCTAAAAATAATATTGAATCCCCCTGTCACCTACGGTGACAGGGGGATTTTTTCATAGGTTTTTATTGTTGCATACAACGTGAATTATGCTTTGGGACCACCTGGACCAGGCGCGGCCCTGCCTGTGTCGGGACGTCTGACTGTCTCCACAATCCCTTCCGCCAGACCGGCCAGGCCTTGAATTTCCGAGGGAATGATAATCTTTGTGGCTTTGCCGTTGGCAGCCGCTTGGAACGCCTCCAGCGCCTTAATTCGAATGACCGGGTCCGTGGGGTTGGACTCGTTAAGAAGCTTCAGGGAGTTGGCCATGGCCTCATTCACCCGAAGGATGGCGGCCGCCTCGGCTTCGGCCTCCATGATCCGAGCCTGCTTCTCGCCGTCCGCCCGGAGAATGCGGGATTCCTTCTCTCCTTCTGCCACCAGGATCTGGCTCTGCTTCTGCCCCTCTGCCTGGAGGATCTGTTCCCGGCGCTCCCGTTCCGCCCGCATCTGCTTTTCCATGGCGTTTTGAATATCCTTGGGGGGCAGGATATTTTTCAGCTCCACCCGGTTGACCTTAATGCCCCAGGGGTCCGTGGCCTCGTCCAGGATCGAGCGCATCCGGGCATTGATAATATCCCGGGAGGTCAGAGACTGGTCCAGCTCCAGCTCACCGATGATATTCCGCAGTGTGGTGGCGGTGAGGTTCTCAATGGCGTTCATGGGGTTCTCCACCCCATAGGCAAAGAGTTTCGGGTCTGTAATCTGATAGTACAAAACAGTGTCAATCTGCATGGTCACGTTGTCCTTGGTAATCACAGGCTGGGGCGGAAAGTCAGCCACCTGTTCCTTCAGGGAGACCACCCGCAGAACCCGGTCAATGAAGGGAACCTTGAAATGAAGCCCCACACTCCAGACTGTGTGAAACGCGCCCAAACGTTCAATCACGTAGGCTTTGGACTGCTGGACCACCCGGACGCATCGGGCCAGGATGACCAGAATGACCACAATGAGAACAATCAAAACAATTTTTGTTTCCATGCAAGTACCTTTTCCTTTCTCTCATGACATAAGCGGCAGCTTCTCTCTTCTCGTTAGGTTTCTTTTCGGATGACAATGGCTTTGACCCCTTCAATTCGCTCCACCTGGATGCGTGTTCCCGCTGGAATGATCTCGTCTTCCGCAGAACGGGCCGTCCAGACGGCGCCGTCGATCTTCACTTGTCCGGAGGCGCTGAGGTTGTCTATGGATTCCACCACCACGCCCTCCTGGCCCAGAATACGGTCCGCGTTGGTCTTTTCCATCTTGGGATGCAGCCATTTTCGGGCCATGGGACGGATGAGCGCCATGGCAGCCACAGAGACCACCGCGAACAGACCAATCTGCACCGGAAGGGACGCCCCCAGCCAAGTGGCAATGAGCGCCACCAAGCTGCCCGCGCAGAACCAAATGGAAACCAACCCCGCCGTGATCCCCTCAATGCCCGCAAATGCGATGAGCAGCACCAGCCATAGGATCTGGTAATTCAAGCTCTCACTCCTCCTTTCTCTTCCATCAAATCCAACGAATTTCATTTCTGAACTGGTAAGATAATTGTATCATAGGCATAGAAACGCCGCAACCATTATTTTTCCCTGTTTTCGCTTGCTTTCCCGTCCCTGCGCTGATTTCCCCGAAGAAATTTTCCCAATTGTTTCCTTCCGCTTGCAAGCAACCGCCAGCTTTGCTATACTATAAAATATATGTTCCAATTTATTTTTTGCATCTCCAACCGTTTTTGGTCGGAAGGAATTGGCACAGGAATGGGAGGGCGAACTGTTGAAGGTTCCCATCAAAAAGATCTTGTTTTATAGCGGCATGGTCTTGTTGGGCCTGGTCGTGGTTTTTCTGGTCTGCCGCGTCCTGCTCAATCTGGACGCATTGGGCAATACTGTCCGCGGCATTTTTGGTTCTCTGCGGGCCATTGTCCTGGGCTGCGTGATGGCTTACCTTCTCTATCCTCTTACCCGTTTTTCCGAGCAGTTTCTTCTATACCATAAGGTGAGAAAGAAAACGGCCCGTTCTCTGTCCACTGCCTTCTCCACCTTTGTCCTGTTGGCACTCATTGTGCTGTTTGCCTATTTCATCATTCCTCAGCTGGTCTTCAATGTCCCGCCTTTGATCCAAAACCTGCCCAACATGGTTTCGGATTTTTCGCAACGAATTTCAGATTACCTCACCGCCCATGGACAGCCGACCACCATCATTACCACTGTCTCTGAAAAAATCACCGCTGCCTTCAACGCATGGCTTCAGGACGACCCTCTGTCCGCCCTGGTGGACCTGGCAGGACGGGTGGCCGCCGCGGCCAAGAGTGTTTTGAATTTCATCATCGGCATTATCGTAATGGTTTACCTGCTAATGAGCCGGGACCAGTTCGTGGGACAGGGAAAAAAGATATTGTTTGCCTTATGCCGGAAGCGGAGCACCTGTGATGTGATTTTGAAGCACCTGCGGGCCATCAATCGGATTTTCAGCGGGTTTGTCTCCGGCAAACTTTTGGATTCCCTGATTATCGGCATTATCTGCGGCATCTGCCTGTCGCTTCTCCACATGCCCTACGCCATGCTCATCAGCGTCATTGTGGGCATTACCAACATCATTCCTGTCTTTGGGCCTTTCTTTGGCGCCATTCCCTCCGCTTTTATCCTTCTGCTCACCGACCCTGGAAAATGTCTCATTTTCATTGTCTTTGTCATTATTTTACAGCAAGTGGATGGCAATATCATTGGTCCCAAGATTCTGGGGGATTCCACAGGGCTTTCCGCGTTCTGGGTCCTGTTTGCCCTGCTGCTGTTTAACCACTTGATGGGATTTTGGGGGATGCTCCTGGGGGTTCCTTTGTTCGCCTCGTTCTACTATCTGCTCCGGGAGTTCATCAATGCCCGGCTCCGCAAAAAGTCCCTTCCTCTGGAGACCCAGGAATACGTCCATGTGTCCGGGATTGACGAGAAGGGCTCCATCTCCTATCTGCCGCCCCCTGTCATTGAGTTTCATCCTCTGTTCCGGGGGGAGGACAGTCTGTGGGCCCGGCTTCGGCGGCGTCTGCGCCACCCCCTCTCCCCGTCCCAGGATTCCCCCCCAGACAATCCCCCGTCTGATGATGATCCGTCATCCTAATCTGTTTCCTTGGAGGTGATTTCTTATGCGTAACCGACTCAGTTTCCGGGTGGCTTTCTGCGGCGTTTTGGCCGCCCTCATGATTGCCGTGATGCTCTTGGGAACCATGATTCCCACAACCACTTACATCTGTCCGGCTCTGGCAGGGGTCCTTCTGCTCCCGGTTGTCTGGGAATTTGGCTTTCGCACCGGCGCTCTGCTCTACCTGGCCGTGGCTTTGCTAAGCCTGATTCTCTCCCCCAACAAGGAGGCCGCGTTGTTCTTCGTCCTGCTGTTTGGCTGGTATCCCCTGCTCCGTCCCAAGCTCCAGCACCTGCGTCGTAAGCCTTGGCGGATCATACTGAAGCTGCTCCTCTTCAACTTGGCCTTGGCAGTCATTTTCGCGCTCCTGCTGTTTGTGTTTGTCATGCCCGACCTCCAGGCAGAGGCACAGACCTGGACAGGCCTGGTTCTGGCTGGAATGCTTCTGCTGGGTAATGTGACTTTTTTGCTGTACGACGTTCTGCTGGGACGGATCGGTGACCTGTACGTTTACCGTCTGCGTCCCAAACTTTTCCCACACCATTTTTCCTGAGAAAGAAACGATGAGGTATTTTTCCAATGAAACAGAAACAGAGAATTTTTTCCCTCTTCCTGCTTGTGGCCTTGGTTTTTTCGCTGGCCGCGCCGGTCTCCGCAGCGGGTGAAATGAACTTTACCGACGTGGCACCAGATGACTGGTACTATACTTATGTCAAAGACCTCTACGACAATGACATTGTCCACGGCACCACCCCCACCACCTTCTCCCCCCAGGGGCAAGTGACGCTGGGAGAAGCCCTGAAGCTGGTCCTTATGTCCGCCGGCTATGGCGATCAAACACCCACCGGTTCCCATTGGGCCAGCGGATTTTATCAGCTGGCCCAGGAGAACGGGTTTCTCCCCTCTGGCCTCAGCTTGGGGCTGAATGACCCCATCAACCGTCTTCAAATCGCAGAGATCATCGTCAATGTCCTGGATCTCTCCCGCACCTCCCATGATCCCTCTCCATTTGCGGACACCGAGGATCTTTCCGCCCTGATTCTCTACGACCACGGCATCTTCCAGGGGAATCAGGTCAATGGGGAGCTTCTCTTCCAGCCCCAGGACCACATCACCCGGGCAGAGATTACCACGGTAATTTGGCGTGTTTATGAACTCAAAAATCAAACCCCCGAAGAGCCGGAAGAACCAGACAATCCCCCTGACCTCCCGGAAGAACCGGAAGAGCCTGAGGAACCCACCGGTGACTACTTTTACTTTGGCGGGAAAAAAGTCTATGTGGTGGAGGAGATGCCCAAACGGACCTATGATTCCTCTCTGTTCCAGGTCAACGAAAATGGTTTCCTGACGTACGACAGCGACAAATACACCAGCAAGATCGGCATTGATGTCTCCCGTTACCAGGGCAGCATTGATTGGGCGGCAGTCAAAGACGCCGGGGTTGAATTTGCTATGCTGCGTCTGGGTTACCGGGGATACGGCACCGGCGCCATTGTAAGAGACAGCTACTTCTATCAGAACATCCAAGGCGCTTTGGAAAATGGAATTGAAGTCGGCGTCTACTTCTTCTCCCAGGCCATCAATGAGGCAGAGGCCGTGGAGGAAGCCCAATTCTGTATGGACCTGCTTCAGGACTACTCCATCACCTATCCCATTGTGTTTGACTGGGAACCCTATGACAGTAGCCTGCATCCTCGCACGGAAGGACTCTCCGACGAGATGCTGACCAAGTGCGCCGTTGCCTTCTGTCAGGCAGTGGAGGCAAATGGGTATGACAGTATGGTATACTCCAATTTGACCTATTTCTATCTCCACTATGATCTGTCCAAGCTGGTTGACTTTCCACTTTGGCTGGCGCAGTACAATAAAACGCCAACCTTCTACTACCACTTTGATATGTGGCAGTATTCCAGCACTGGTAAGGTCCCCGGCATTGAAGGTAATGTTGACCTGAATATCCAAATGATCCCCAAAACTTAATCTGTGGTCTCCCTTCTAAAAATAACCGCACGTCTGAGAACCCCTCTCAGACGTGCGGTCGTTTTATGCCTGCTGATAGAACCCAGCAAAATCTGTCCAGTCAGTAAGATACCAATGACAGGTGGCCTTCAATGCCTCCTGGTCGCTGTATGGATCGGCCACACCGGCCACCCGATAGCCCGCCTGATAGGCGGTCTGGGCCGCATGGACAGCGTCCTCAAACACCCAAGTGGCTTCTATGGCAGTCCCCATTTGTGCCCGGGCATGGTGAAACAGGGCGGGGGTCCGTTTATCCACTCCCAACTCACCACAGGTGTACACTGCGTCCAACAACGGCAGCAGGCCTGTCCGCCGGAGCCCCTCCATCATCACCGCCCGGTCTGTGGCAGTGGCCAAAACAGCGGGGATTCCCCTCTCCCGGAGGGCCTGCAAAAACTCCTTTGCGCCGGTCTTGCACACCACCTGCTCACAATAAAATGAGCGGATGGAACCATTGATGCCCACCTCAATGGCATCCACTGACAGGGACAGACCATAGCTCTCCCGCAGGTAAGCCGCGCACTGGGACAAGCTGAGGGGAAAAAGAATCTGCCGAAGACCCGGACGGGCTGTCACCCCCAGGGAGGCCAGGTAACGCTCCCCCACCGTATCCCACATTCCCATGGAATCCAGCAGGGTGCCATCCGCATCAAAAATTGCCCCTTGGATCATCACTCCGCCCTCCTCATGCTAAAATTCTGCCGGTTCAGTCTAACAAAAAATTCCCCTCTGGTCAAGGCTGGAAGAACATGGTATGATGGAACCATCCCCAAAAATCCTTTGGAAAAGAGCTGATTTTTATGTCTCCTCCCGCCTGCTTTATCTTTGGTGCCGGCCCTTTCTTTGGTCTGCCAGTCTCCCCAGCCCCAGGGGATGTTGTTTTCGCCGCTGACGGAGGTTACCGCCACTGTCAAGCCGCCGGGCTGCAGCCCGACTTGCTGCTGGGCGATTTCGACTCTCTGAATGACCTCCCCAAGGGGATTCCCATTCACACCTTCCCTGTGGAAAAGGACGACACCGACACAATGCTGGCCATTAAATACGGCCTGAAAGAGGGATACCGCACATTCCACCTTTACGGCGGTACCGGCGGCCGTCCAGATCACACCCTAGCCAACCTTCAGGCCTTGGGGTTTTTGGCCCAGGCGGGGGCAACGGGCTATCTCTACGGAAAAAGCTATCTCTTCACTGCCCTCCGCAATGGTTCCCTCACCCTCCCCGCCCGGAAAGAAGGGATTTTCTCCTTGTTCTGCTTGGGGCAGGAGGCTCAGGGGGTTTCGATTCACGGCGCCCAATACCCTTTGGACCGTGTCCCCGTCTCTCCTTTCTTTCCCATCGGTGTGAGCAACCATTTCCAAGGAAATCCCGTGACCATTCAGGTGGAAACGGGCTGTCTTCTCATCGGTTGGGAAATCCCATAATTAAATAAAACAGGCCCCATCGAATGAGATTCGATGGGGCCTGTCTTTGTTTTTACATCAATTTTGAGGTGAAATAAACCGCCAGGATAAACAGCCACGCAGCCATAATCCACATCGCGTAGTAAGCTACAGCAGCCCCCAGCGCCAGCGGCACCAAAAGGAGAATGGCTGTCACCGCTGCCGTCAAATAATACGGCAGATAGGCCGCGCCAGGCTGGAGAACCACAATCTCCTTGCCCCGAATCGTCCATACACCATCCTTCTGTTTCAGCTTGAGGGCCAATGCCACCCCCACTGCCGCGATCACCAGGGTGAGGGCCAAATAGCCGTAGTACACCGCGCCGCTGAGAAATGTCCGATACACCCAAAAGCCCAGCAGCCCCATGCCGCCTATCACGGCACAGCCAAAAAATTCCTTTTGATATAGATAGAACACCATCATCAGCACACCCAGGCCAGGCACCACCGCCAGTACCATGGGGGCCGCCGTGGTCTCCAAATTCCGCATCAAAAGGCCGCCTATGCCCATACACAGAAATCCGCAGGCCACAGCCGCCTGGAGGGTTCCGTCTTTTCCGCTGTCTCCGTTCCGAACCTTCACAGCCCAGATCAGGAACAGCACAAAAAGCACAGCACCCGCAATGGGAAAGACCGTCAACACCTTGTACAGCGGCATTTTAATCCCCAATTCACTGACACGGGTGTGAACATAGAAGCGATTGATGAGTACCATCACCACCTCCACCACTGCGGCAGTGGCCAGCCAGAGGAGCATCCGGTTAAACGCACGATCCTCAATCTGTTCTCGGGTACGCACTTCCGGCGGCTTGTTTCTTCCGGTTTTTATCTCGTTTTTCTTCATACAGTGAAAACACTCCCAATTCCAGGAACGGATCTCCCCTGATAGGGACATCCTTACATGATCCTTGCTATTGTACCAGAAAACGTGGGGTTTCGCAAGGTAGAGAAGGGGTTTTCTCCTCCCTGCTTTCCCCAAAATTTCCAGCTTTCCAGGGTCCGATTTTACTTTTTCTTAAAACTATCCTTCAGAGAAACGCTCCGGTTGAACACCAAGTGCGTTGGAGAGGCATCCTGACTGTCCAGACAAAAATACCCCTGACGCATAAACTGATAGGCCTTCGCTGTCTTCCCGGCCTCCGGCATAGGGGCTTGGGCCAGCCCCTGTTCCACTTTGCAATGGGTCAAGATCTGAAGGCTCTCCGGGTTTAAGAAATCCAGGAAATTTTTTTCTGGGCCGTCGGGAGCGGGGTCGGTAAACAGTGCGTCGTACAGACGTACCTCCGCATCTGCAGCGGTCTCCGCTTCCACCCAGTGGATGGTCGCTCCCTTGACCTTCCGCCCATCGGCGGGATTGCCGCCCTTTGAGGCGGGATCATACTCGCAGAGAACCTCAATCACTTCCCCTGCCGCATTCTTCACGCAGCCTGTGCAGCGGATTAGATAGGCGCCTTTCAGGCGGCACTCCTGTCCACCAGGAGTAAGACGTTTGTATTTGGGAATTGGTTCCTCCAAAAAGTCGTCCGCCTCAATGTAGAGTGTGCGGGAAAAAGGCACTTCCCGCACGCCCGCCTCCGGGTCTACGGGGTTGTTCTCCACGGTGACAGTCTCCCGCTGTCCCTCCGGGTAATTGGTAATGGTGAGCTTTACCGGGCGAAGAACCGCCATCACCCGCTGGGCGGTCTCGTTCAGGTCCTCCCGCAGGCAGGACTCCAGAAACGCCCAGTCCACGGTGGAGTCCACCTTAGACACCCCAATGCGCTCACAAAAATTCCGAATGGATCTGGGGGTGTATCCGCGGCGGCGCAGGCCACAGAGGGTGGGCATGCGGGGATCGTCCCATCCCGAGACCCGTCCCTCTTCTACCAAAGCCCGCAGCTTCCGTTTGGACATGACCGTATAATTGATCCCCAAACGGGCGAATTCAATCTGCCGGGGCTTGCTGGGGAGATCACAGTGCTCCACTACCCAGTCGTAAAGGGGACGGTGATTTTCATACTCCAACGAACACAGAGAGTGCGTAATCCCCTCCAAGGCATCTTGAATGGGGTGGGCAAAGTCATACATGGGGAAAATACACCATTTTGTCCCCTGACGATGGTGCTCAATATAGCGGATTCGGTAGAGCACCGGGTCCCGCATATTAAAATTGCCCGAGGCCAAGTCAATCTTCGCCCGGAGCGTATACTTTCCCTCCGGGAACTCGCCCGCCTTCATCCGTCGAAACAGCTCCAGGCTCTCTTCCACCGGACGGTCCCGCCAAGGGCTCTGTGCCGGGGTAGTGGTATCCCCTCGATAAGCCCGGAACTGCTCCGGCGTAAGTTCACAAACATAGGCCAGTCCCCTCTGGATCAAGTCCTCCGCCAATTCGTAGGTCTGCTCAAAATAATCAGAACCATAATAGAAACGGTCTCCCCAGTCAAAGCCCAGCCAGTGGATATCCTCTTGGATGGCATCCACATACTCTGTGTCCTCCTTGGCCGGGTTGGTGTCATCCATACGCAGATTGCAGATGCCGTGGTACTTTTCCGCCGTACCGAAATCAATGGTCAGTGCTTTGCAATGTCCGATATGGAGGTAGCCGTTGGGCTCTGGCGGGAACCGGGTGTGCACCTGTTTCCCCGCACAGCGCCCGCCGGGCTCCAGCTCCTCTTCAATGATGCTATGAATAAAATTGGTGCTCATGGTCTCTTCCGCCATGGTATTCACTCCTTACAAGAATCTTCCAAACCAGTTGACCATAACCGCAAGACGCCGGTTCTCCCCCGTGTCCCCCGCTATCTCTTGGGTGTACACAAAACAGCCCCGCAGTATATGTCCCTGCGGGAACCTCTGTCCGCTGCCGGTCATGCAGTCTCTGTCAATAATGTTTTATTATACACTGTTTTAGGATAAGATTGCAACCGTCTCTTTGAAAAAGGAGCGGAATTCCCTCTATTTTTCAGGCATTTCCCCGCAAAGCAGAGGATGGGCCACTGCCTCCGCCACCCGGACTCCATCCACAGCAGCAGATACAATGCCACCAGCGTACCCCGCCCCCTCTCCACAGGGGTACAGCCCGCGAAGATTGGACTGCAGGGTTTTGTCACGCAGAATACGGACCGGGGAGGAGGAGCGGGTCTCCACCCCCACCATCAAAGCATCTGGCGCGGCAAAGCCATGGAGTTTCCGATCCAGTGTGGGAAGCGCCAGCGCCAAGGTATGGGCAACATAATCGGGCAGAGTCTCCCGCAGATCCCCAAAGAAAACATCCGGACGATAGGTGCTCCGATGGGCCAGGCCCTTGGGGGTGGGCAATCCGCGCAGGAAATCCCCCACACGCTGCGCCGGTGCTTCATAGCCGGGCCGCCCAAACTGATAAGCCTTTCTCTCCCAAATCTCCTGAAACGCAACGCCAGCCAAAGGGTCCGCGCTTCCAAAATCACTGGGGCCAACCCCAACCAGGAAGCCTCCGTTGATAAATTCACCATCCCGAGCCCGGTTGCTCATGCCGTTGGTCACGATTCCCCCCGGTTCCGAAGCAGCCGCCACAATCTGGCCCCCGGGGCAGACGCAAAAGGTATAGGCAGACCGGCCGTTGGGCAGATGGCAGACCAATTTGTAATCCGCAGGGGGCAGCTTTTCCCAGTTCTCCCCAAACTGCGCCTGACTGATGCGGGCCTGCGGATGCTCGATCCGCACGCCAATGGCAAAGGGCTTCTGCTCCATGGCGGCGCCAGCCTCCCGCAACATTTGAAAGGTATCCCGGGCAGAGTGACCTGGTGCCAAAACCAGTGCATCGCAGGGCAGATCATACTTTCCCTGTTCTTCTGCCACAGTGATTCCCTCTAAATGGCCCCCGATCACAGTGAGGCCGCTAAGGCAGTGCCCAAAGCGCACTTCTCCGCCCAGATTTTGAATCTCTTCCCGAAGATGCCTGACAACATTCCGAAGCAGATCAGTCCCCACATGAGGCTTATGCTGCCAGAGAATATCCTCCGGTGCCCCTGCCTCTACGAAGGTGCGCATGACATAGGACCGGCGGGGATCGTGGGTCCCCGTGGTCAATTTTCCATCGGAAAAAGTCCCTGCGCCCCCCTCTCCAAACTGAACATTGGAGGCGGGATTCAAATCCCCGCCCCTCCAAAATGCCTCCACATCCTTCACACGCTGTTCCAACGCTTGTCCGCGCTCTAAGACAATCGGCCGTAGGCCTGCCCGCGCCAAGCAGAGTGCGGCCAGCAGCCCTGCCGGACCGCTGCCCACCACCACAGGAGGCTTCTGGGAGGTTCGGGTGACAACGGGAAAAGTGTAGGCGGGTCCCTCCTCGGCAAGGCGTACCTGACTGCTCTTTACCCGCGCCACCACATCGGCCTCCCCAGAAAGGGCCACATCCACCGTCATCACATAATGAACATCCGACTTCTTTCTGGCGTCAATGGACTGGCGCACAGGAACACAGCGATGAATCTTACCCATAGGAACCCCTAAAATTCGGGCGGCCTTCTTCTTCAATAGTAAGAAATCTCCTTCTGGAGGCAAGATTATATTTGAAACTCGTACCATGGTCGTCTCCTCTCCGCCGATAGCTTACACTGTACAGACAAAAAGACCCACGCCGCCGGAACATGCCGGCAGTATGGGTCCGTCCGCCTACTCAATGGACCTCCTCTCGCTCCTCCGGGAGCTCCACCAAAATTGGCTCCACACCCAAATAGGGCAGAAACTTATTTCGAATCTCCGCCATAGAGAGGTTCAGCGTAGAGGTATTGATACAGGGATGGCATCCAATTCGCACCCACTCTGCAACAGGACGATCCAAAATAAGCTGCACCCGATGACCCCGGTCAAACATAAGTGCCAAAATGGTGGCAGAACCAGGGGTTACATGCAGATACGCTTCCATATCCTCTGGAGAGGCAAAAGAAAGCCGGGCTGAGCCAATTTGCTTCGACAGCTCCTTAGTACGGAAAGGCTTTTCCCCTTCCATCAAAAGGAGATAAAAAGAGGTCTTCTGGCGGTTGCAGAGCACCAGATTCTTACAAATCGGAGCACCCAAAACCTTCTCGATCGCAGCACAGTCCGCAATGGTGTGGGCCGCTGTATGATCCACACGGTCATAAGAGATCCCCAGCTGATCCAATAAATCATAGCATGCAATCTCCTGCGGCAGCCGGTCTGTCTCACCCGTCGGCCTGCCCGTAAAACGAATGGGATGAATTGTCATTTGAGCCACCTCTCTTAAAAAAGAGGGCAGTGGCGAACCACTGCCCTCTCTTTCACGATCACATCGAAAGAATCGTTTGATTACTTCAGCATCCAGCCGGAAACGACCATCTTCTGAACTTCGGTGGTACCCTCATAGATCTCGGTGATCTTAGCATCACGCATCATTCTCTCGAAGGGATACTCACGGGTGTAGCCGCAGCCGCCGACCAGCTGAACAACACGACGGGTCACGTCAGAAGCCACATCAGCAGCGAACATCTTGCCCATAGCAGCCAGGTGGCTGTAAGGCTCGTGGTTCTGCTTGGCCATAGCAGCACGATAGATCAGCAGACGAGCAGCGTCCACCTTGGTCTGCATGTCAGCCAGCTCGAACTGGGTGTTCTGGAAAGCAGACAGAGGCTTGCCGAACTGCTTGCGGTTCTTCAGGTAAGGAATGCACTCGTCAATGGCGCCCTGTGCAATACCCAGAGCCTGTGCAGCAACACCGATACGGCCGCCGTCCAGCAGCATCATAGCGATCTTGAAGCCTTCGCCTTCCTTGCCCAGCAGGTTCTCAGCGGGGACCTCGCAGTCATCGAAGACCAGCTCATAGGTAGCAGAAGCACGGATACCCATCTTCTTCTCCTTGGTGCCGAAGCTGAAGCCCTTGAAGCCCTTCTCCACGATGAAAGCGGACAGACCCTTGTGGCCCACGCTCAGATCGGGGTTGGTACGGGCAAAGACCACATAGGTGTCAGCATAATAGCCGTTGGTGATGAAGATCTTGGTGCCATTCAGGATGTACTTGTCACCCTTCAGCACAGCGGTGGTGCGAACGCCGTTGGCATCGGTGCCAGCGCCGGGCTCGGTCAGACCCATAGCACCCAGCTTCTCGCCCTGTGCCAGGGGAACCAGGTACTTCTGCTTCTGCTCCTCGGTGCCGAACTCCAGGATGGGCCAGGAGCACAGAGAACCGTGAACGGAGAACATGATGGAGGTGGAAGCGCAGTACTTAGCCAGCTCCTCACAGCAGACGATGTAGGTCAGGTAGGACAGACCAGCGCCGCCGTACTCCTCGGGGATGTAAGTACCCAGCATGCCCATTTCAGCCAGCTTCTCGCGGGCGTTCTGGGTGAACTCTTCCTTCTCGTCCAGTTCAGCAGCGATGGGCTTGACTTCCTTCAGGCAGAAGTCATGGAGCATGTCGAGAATTTCCTGCTCCATCTCGTTCAGTTTGAAATCCATAATTTTTCCTTTCTTTCCCCTGGAGGACGCCCCCCCCCCGAAAGGAGAGCGCCCCACAAGGTATATTTAAATTTTTTTTGCTAACAAATTAGTCTTTGTCCGCCAGAATCAGCTTGGTCAGTGCAGGGCAGACATCATACAGGTTGCCGATAACACCCAGGTCAGCCACGCCGAAGATGGGAGCCTCGGGGTCCTTGTTGATGCAGACGATGAAGTCAGAGGAGCCCATGCCAGCCAGGTGCTGGATTGCGCCGGAGATACCGCAGGCGACATACAGCTTGGGGCCAACGGTCTTACCGGTCTGGCCAACCTGATGGGAGTGGGGAATCCAGCCAGCGTCAACAGCGGCACGGGAAGAACCAACCACGCCGCCCAGTGCGTCAGCCAGAGGCTTAATGGTGGTCTCGAAGCCCTCGGGACCGCCCAGGCCACGGCCGCCGGAGACGATGATCTCAGCGCCTTCCAGGTCAACCTTCTCGCCTTCCTCAGCGATGGTCTCGATCAGCTTAATGCGGATCTTATCAGCGGGGAAGACAAAATCAACCTTCTCCACCTCAGCGGTGCGGGAGTAATCAGCCTCCAGCTTCTTATTCACGCCAGGACGGCAGGTGCCGATCTGGGGGAAAGTGAAGGGGCACAGAATGGTGGCCATCAGGTTGCCGCCGAACGCGGGACGGGTCCAAGCAACCTTGCCGGTGGCCTCGTCGATGTCCAGAGAAGTACAGTCAGCGGTCAGACCGGTCTTCAGACGACCAGCCACACGGGGGCCCAGGTCACGGCCCAGGGGGGATGCACCCATCAGAATGGTGGTGGGGCAGTCCGCCTCAACGCAGTGTACGATAGCGGCGGTGTAAGCGTCGGTGCTGTAGTGGCCATACACCTCGTTGTCTACCAGAAGAACCTTGTCAGCACCGTGTGCAATGGCTTCCTTCACAGCGTCCTCGCAGTTGTGGCCGATGACCAGAGCAACCGCCTTGCCGCCCTGGATGCCAGCCAGGCGACGTCCGGGATTCAGCAGCTCCAGGCCGACATTTCTTGCCTTACCATCTTTGGTTTCAATAAAGACCCATACGTCCTTGGTCTTTGCTTCATAGCTTGTCTGTAACATTGTTCTTTGTCCTCCCCTCTATTAGATAATGCCCTTGTCCTTGAGCAGGTCGTACAGCTTCTTTGCGGACTCTTCCGGAGTCTCTTCCTTGATCTTCAGGCCGCCTTCCTTACGAGGAGGAGTGAAGCTCTTCTTAACCTTGGTGGGAGAACCCTTCAGGCCGGATCTCTCCACGTCCAGGCCGCAGTCAGCAGCACTCAGAACGGGGATCTTAGCCTTGTTGGCTGCCATCTTGGACTTGATGGTGGGGAAGCGGGGCTCATAGTCAGGCTTGGTCACGGTCACAGCGCAGGGGCAAGCCATCTCGAGAATCTCGAAGCCTTCCTCCAGCTCCTTCTTCACGCGCACGCTCTTGCCATCCTCGGTGGGCCAAACTTCCCAAGCGTAAGTAACCTGGGGAATGTCCAGATCCTCAGCGACCTGGGGGCCAACCTGCGCGGTATCGCCGTCGATAGCCTGCTTACCGAACATGAGCATATCGAACTTGATGCCTTCCAGTTCCTCAATCTTCTCCTTAGCCTTGGACAGAATGTAACCAGTGGCCAGGGTATCGGAACCGCCGCAAGCACGGTCAGAGACCAGATAAGCCTTGTCGCCGCCGACAGACAGGCACTCCTTCAGAGCGGCCAGAGCCTGCTCGGGACCCATGGACAGGACGACGATCTTGGTATCCTTATCCTTGTCCTTAATACGGGCAGCAGCTTCGAGTGCATAAGCATCGAAGGGGCTGACAATGGCGGGAACGCCTTCACGCATCAGGGTGTTGGTCTCGGGATCAATTTTGATAATGGTCGTGTCCGGCACTTGTTTAATGCAAACAAGTATGTTCATTTCTGATTTCCCCCTATTTTTGATTTGTTTTATTTTGGCATGGCCGGCCGCTCTCTCCCCCGTGAAACCTCAGAATCATCGAATGACAATCCCCGTTTCCACCGGAAAAAATTCCAAACCGCTCTGCCAGATAAACGCCGACCCGAAGTCGCCTCCGGTGGCAGACGTTTCGCCGGAAGAGTACAAATTTACGCCCTTCCAGTACATTACGGTGTGTATTATAACAAAGGTTTTTTCAAATTACAAGCCGGGAAAGTATCGCATCAAAAAAAATTTTTTCCTGCTTCTCCCTGGAATTTGGTTGTTTCGCCTAAATATGACAGGGGAGCTTTGCCGGGAGCCGGTTCTGCTGCCCGGCTCCCCAAATTTCTTCCATTTCCAACGTTATTCGCCAAAGAACTTGTCGTGAATTGCCTGCACTGCGTGATTGGCATCCACCTCATCCAGCAGGACGGAAACTTTAATCTCACTGGTGGAAATCATGTGGATATTAATATCCGCATCGTACAACGCACCAAACATTTTAGCCGCTACACCGGCATTGTCCACCATACCGGCCCCCACAATGGACACCTTGACCACACTCTTATCCACGTCGATGTGGTCAAATGCCAGGCTGGCCTTGTGTTCCTCCAGCAGGGCAACTGCCTGATCCACGTCACTGCGGCGGACGGTAAAGCTGATATCCTGGGTTTCATTCCGTCCGATGGACTGCAGGATGATGTCAACATTGATATTCTGCTGCCCCAGCAGGGAGAAGACCTTGTAGGCGATTCCGGGCTTATCTTCCACCCCCACCAGCGCCAAACGGGCTACGTTCTTGTCTTTTGCCACACCACTGATCTGGGTCTTTTCCATTTGCTTCGCAACCTCCTTGACTTTCGTGCCCGGCTTTTTCTCAAAGCTGGACAGCACTTCCAAATTCACCTGATACTTTTTTGCCAGTTCCACAGAACGGTTATGGAGCACCTGCGCACCCAAGCTGGCCAGTTCCAGCATCTCGTCAAAGGTGATCTCCTCTAACTTCCGCGCCCCAGTCACATGCCGGGGGTCCGCAGTGTAAATCCCATCCACGTCGGTGTAAATCTGGCACAGGTCCGCCTTCAGCGCCGCGGCCAATGCCACAGCGGAGGTATCCGATCCCCCTCGGCCCAAGGTGGTCACATCTCCATACTTGTTGATCCCTTGGAAGCCCGTCACAATGACAATGGAGTGGCTCCGGTCCAGTTCAGACTGGACACGCTCCACATTGATCTTCTTGATCCGCGCACTGCTGTAACTGCTGTTGGTCTGAATGCCCGCCTGCCAGCCAGTCAGAGAAACCACCGGCAATCCCATCGTCTCAATGGCCATGGCGCAGAGGGCGCAGGAAATCTGCTCCCCTGTGGACAAAAGCATATCCATCTCCCGCCGGGAGGCATTGGGGTTAATCTCCCGTGCCTTCTCAATCAGGTCATCTGTGGTGTCACCTTGCGCGGATAGCACAGCCACCACCCGGTTGCCCTGGCGATAGGTGTCGGCAATGATCTGCGCCACATTGCGCAGCCGCTCCGCATTGGCCACGGAGGTGCCGCCAAATTTTTGTACAATTAGTCCCATCTCACATACCTCCTGTCACCCGACACGGACCGCCGCGTCAGGGGGAACGAGATTGTTTTTATTTTAATATGTTGTCCCTTCATCTTATGTTGCAGGGACGAAAAAGGTCAATCCAGCACCCGAATCACTGCCAGCACCTGCTTACCTTCCAACATCTGGTCCAGCTGTGGACGGGTCATTGCAGGCGTGATCCAGCCGCTCTCCCCTTCCTTCCCGCCGGAAATGGTCAGACGCTCTCCAGAACAGGTGCCCTCCGCCAATCGGACATACCACTGGCTGGCCAGCTGGTCAGAAGAGACCACGCTGGACGGGCGGTTGGGCTGCCAAGGCCGGTAGCTGGCTCGCTCCAGCTGACGGGCAGCGGCAATGACGTCGGCCACCACGGCGCTGGCGGTGGGAAGTTTTCCCGCTCCCCGTCCATAGAACATCACATCTCCCGTGGCATCCCCTTTGACCAAAATGGCGTTAAAGACATCGTCCACACCGGCCAGGGGATTTTGCAGACTGATAAAATGGGGCTCCACATAGGCACAGACGGTACCATCCTCCCTGGCAATGGCCCGGCCCAAAAGTTTAATCCGCCGCTGGCAGGCATCTGCATAGGCCTCGTCAGCCAGGGTAATGCTGGTAATACCTGTGGTAGGCACTTGTTCCGGCAGCAGGTGCCAGCCAAAAGCGATGGAAGATAGAATACAGAGCTTGCGACAGGTATCCTGCCCCTCCACATCAGCAGCGGGATTCTGCTCTGCATAGCCATTGGCCTGCGCCCCCTTGAGAGCCTGCGCAAAGGGAATGCCATCCTGCACCATCCGGGTGAAAATGTAGTTGGCCGTGCCGTTGAGAATGCCGCAGATTTCCAAAATATCGTTGGCTGCCATGCACTCACTCAAGGGGCGCAGGATCGGAATACCTCCTCCAACACTGGCTTCAAACAGATAGACCGCCTGATGCTCTGCCGCCAGTTCCAGCAGGCGGCGTCCGTGGGTGGCCACCAACTCTTTATTGGATGTAACGACGCTTTTTCCCGCTTTTAATGCCCGTTCTGTAAAATCCAGGGCAGCGCCCACACCGCCAATGGTCTCCACCACCACATTGACCTCAGGATCCTGCTCAATGACAGAGAAATCCTTGACAAAGCAAGCGGCAAAAGGGCTGTCCGGAAAATCCCGCACATCCAGTACATATTTTAATGAGATCAATTCATCCGCTTTCTTGCTGATCCCGGCGCCATTGCCAGTAAGCACTTCCGCTACACCGGAACCCACCACGCCGAAGCCTAAAATTGCTACGTTTACCATATTTTCTATCCCATCCTTTTTTGATCTGATCATCCCATGCTGCCGGCGGTCACCCCGCCAAAATCTCACCCCGGAGGACGCCTTCCGCCCCGTTGAGGCGGGCCAGAAGCTCCTGCAGGCTCCCTTCCAGGCCAGAGGTCTCTGCGTTGACCGTCACCACCGCGCATCCGTTGATGGGGATGCCCTGATTGATGGTTAAAATGTTGGCCCCGGACCCCGCGAACAGATTGAGCACATGGGAGAGGATTCCAGGCTCATCCTTCAGCATGATCTGGAAGGTGACGATCCGGCCATGGAGCATATCCTGAAAGGGCCGGACCGCGTCTTTATACTTATAGAAGGCGCTGCGGCTGATCCCGGCCAGCTGAACCGCTTGGTTCACCGTCTCAGCTTCTCCGGTATCCAGCATTCGCCGGGCATCCACCACTTTGCGGAAAATTTCCGGAAGAGCCTCCGCGTCTACAATGTAATAGTTTGGCGCCTTTGACATGATTCGCCTCCGTTCCCATTCGATCGTCATTTTGATTCGTGCGAGGGATATTCTATCACATCTGTCCGTGTATGGCAACCCAAAGTATTTGTCTGGACGACAGTTTTTCTCCTTCCTTTCTCCTGATTTCAGTCAGATCAAGCAAAAGCGGACCCTGAAACATCAGGGTCCGCTCTCTTTCCGCAGATCAGCCGGCCGCTTCCATGCGTCGGCGCCGGGGCGTGGTCTCTGTTCCGCCCCCCTCCGCCGGCGGTGTTTCCGGTGTGGTGCCGCCGCCGGGATCTGTCGTGCCCCCGCCGGGATCGGTTCCGGGATCTGTTGTATTGTCGCCGGGATCTGTGCTGGAGCCGTTCCCATCGGAACCATTGCTTCCATTTGTGTCCGCAGGCTTCTGAACCTTATGATAGGTACAGGTTCCCGTGGGCACATCTTCTGCGAAGAACGTACCCGTCGCCAAATGGCCGCCGCAGGCGGGGCCGGGCAGCATGCCGCTGGACAGACAATAGGTCACCGTCTTCAGACTCGAGGCATCCGGCTGTGCAAACTCCTTATAGGGCAGCGTCTTGTGAACCTCAGACATCACCTGCCGCCACAATGTTGTGGAGGGATTGCCCAAGTGGCTGGACAAACGTTCCTGCCGGTCATAGCCCGTCCAGACCGCAGCAGTATAATAGGGCGTATATCCCACAAACCACAGGTCCTTCCGGGATGTGGTCGTACCCGTCTTGCCTGCAATATCCTGACCAGTAAAGTTGGCTGCCTTGCCGGTGGCGCCGCTGCCGCCGGTCACAACCCGCTGCAGCATCTCTGTCATATAATAGGTGGTGCGCTGGGAAATGACATCCTTTTCTGGTTCGGACTCGTTGCGCAGCAGCACTTGTTTGTTGTTGTCGATGACCATGGTATAGGTTTTCGGCTCAACGTAAGTGCCCTGGCGGGGGAATACCGAATATGCCGCTGCCATCTCGTAGGTGCTGACACCTTCCGTCAGGCCTCCCAGTGCCAGCTGCGCCAGGCCAATATCTGTATAGGTCGTTCCCCCCTTGGTCAGGGACTTGATGAGCTTAATGTGGAACTTATCCTGCATGAAGTTAAAGCTGGTCTCTGTCCCCACCATATCCAGCACCTTGACGGCCACCGTGTTGATAGACTCCTGCACCGCCTTCGCCACGGAGACGTTGCCTTGGTACACGCCAGTGGCGTTCACAGGCCAATCTCGCCCGTCAACTTTCCCATAAGGGCTATCCTCCACCATGGTGGCAGGGGTCACCTTCCCCAACTCAATGGCCGGGGCATAAACCGCCAGGGGCTTAATGGAGGAGCCCGGCGGACGCTTGCTGCTGGTGGCCCGGTTCAGGCTCCGGCTGGCGGTTTTTTCTCCCATGCCGCCGGCCATGGCCACCACCTCACCGGTCTCATTGTCCACAATGGTGATGGCCGATTGGAGCTTTTGTCCGCTGCTGGAGGTCACATTCAGGTTGTTTTGGTCCTGATAGACCTTGTCCACCGCAGCCTGGACCTCGGGCTTCATACAGGAGTAGATTTCCAAACCGCCGGAGAACACCTTGTCTTTGGCATACTGCTCAGACCAGTTATAAGTCTCCATTAGGTCCTCAATCACGTCGTTGATGACCTGGTCCTCATACCAAGAATAGATGGTGCTGTTGGTCTGTACCTCTCCTTCGTTTTGCCCATCCTCGTTGAAGACAAGCTCCTCCGCCACGGCAGCATCGTACTCCTCTTGGGTGATATACTTCTGCTCCAGCATAGCGTTCAGAATGGTCTCCTGGCGCTCTTTGTTGAAGTCACGGGAGGTCTTAACCTCTCCTGTCTCCTCATCTTTCACTTCCAGGGTACCCAGGGGATCATACTTCGAGGGGTTGTTGGTAATCCCGATCAGGCTGGCACATTCCGCCAGGGAAAGCTCCGAAACGTGCTTGCCAAAATAGGTGTACGAGGCGGTATACACCCCGTTGCATCCCTGCCCCAGATAAATGTAATTGAGGTACGCCTCCAAAATATCTTCCTTGCTGTACTTTTTCTCAAACTCCAAGGCGCGGAAAATCTCCATGATCTTTCGCTTGACGGTCACCTCATTGTCGCTGGTCATGTTTTTAATCAGCTGCTGGGTGAGGGTGGACCCGCCCTGGATGTCCTTGCCAGTAAACATCAAGGATACGGCCTTCGCCGTCCGGACCCAGTCCACGCCGTTGTGCTTATAAAAACGCTTGTCCTCAATGGCCACGGCGGCATTCTGAAGATTCTTGGGAATCTCCTCGATGTCCACCCAAACACGGTTCTCAGCTCCATAAAGGTTTTGGGTCACTTTATAGGCACCTGTTTCCGGGTCTTTACATAGAATCGTACTGGTCAGGTTCAAGTCATAAGCCGTCATCTCCAGGCCCGCATTGGGAATAATCACATTCTTAATATAGGCCGCCGCCATACAGAGCAGCATGGCAGCCGTGATGACAAAAATCAGCACGATGGTCATGACCACCTTAAAGGTCTTCCCATGCTTTTTTCGTTTTCGTTTGGCATTTTTCCCCTGCCGATTGCGGGGATCTCCAGGATCCCGCCGGTCACGGGAGGGGCGTGTCTCACGATGATAGTCCAAATTGACACCTCCGAATTCGATCGTTATGATGAAAAGCGCGACGCACTTCCGAAAAAGGCGTCTGTTTCTGTCGTGCAATGATTGTGAACCGTGCCTATTTTATGTATTATACCACAGGATTCCAATTTGTCTATCCGTGAGAGGGCAGGTTTTTGAGGAAACTTTACTGAAACTTTTCTCTGCTTTGGGCTTGCTTTTTTCATTTTCACAAGGTACAATACAGGCAGATAAGCAAAGGAGAATATTTCATGAGCGAAGAATACGGCGCAAATTTTATCACCGTAACCGACGAGGAAGGCAACGAGTTCGAACTGGAGCATCTGGACACCATCGAGTTTCAGGGGCAGACCTATCTGGCCTTTTTCCCCGCTGTCCAGGATGGGGAAGAAGCCCAGAACGAGGAAGAAATGGGCCTGGTGATTCTCAAAGCAATCCAGGAAAACGGAGAGGAAATCCTTTCCACTCTGGACAGTGACGAAGAGATTGACGCGGTCTACAACGAATTCATGAAAGAGCTCTTCGCCGAAGAGGAAGAGGCCCCGGAATAACTCCCTTTCTCTGCATCAGTTGTTGTTATCATGGAGCAAGGACGCCCTGCTCGGTGCGTGGAACTGGACCCTTTTAAACCCACATTTTTGAAACGGGACGCTCACTCGCTGTGTGAACTGCAGGCCTCCCAGCCTCGGCTGGAAGTTGGAAGCAACGAAGCACCGCGGAGGCAACCCACCTGCCATCTCGTGCAGGTTTTAATTGGGTCCCCACGGCCAGAGCGGGGCTTTCTAAAATTGTGCGCTGTGTGCGCTTTTTTCTTCTCTGTCCCTTCTCAAGGCAAGCGGACAGAGTTTTTTTGCTGTTATCCCTCTGTTCATCTGGACACTTTTTTGCAAAACGACGGGGATAGCATCTTTTCTCCAATTCTTTTCCTTTATTCTTTTTGTCAAGTATACATTGTGCCCAAAAAATGCTTTCTATTCTTGTTGCATATTTTCATCGGCTAACAACTTGCCAGCACCCTTTATCAATGGTATACTAAAGCTGTCAACAGTTTAGCCATTCTTTGTGGTTAAACCGTATAAACACATTTGAGTTACTTGGAAAGGATGCGATTCCCTATGATTAAAGATTTTGGTTTCATCATCCCTCAGAACTGCCAGTTCGGTATGGGCGCGCTGAAGAAGCTGCCTGACTTCCTGAAAGCTGCCGGTTCCGACAATGTTATGCTGATCTCCGACCGTGGCCTGGAAGCCATCGGTGTTGTGGACAAAGTCCGTGAGATCATCAAGGGTGCCAACCTGAAGTACAGCGAGTACCTGGATGTTCTGCCCAACCCCACCACCACCATCGTGGATGAGTGTGCCGCACAGTACAAGGCTGCTGGCTGCACCGCCATCATCGCTCTGGGCGGCGGCTCCCCCATGGACGTTGCCAAGGCTGTGGGCGTTGTTGCTAAGTTCGGCGGCACCATCGGTGACTATGAAGGCGTCGGCAAGGTGCCCGGCCCCATCGACACCCTGATCGCTGTGCCCACCACCGCTGGTACCGGCTCCGAGGTCACCGTGGCCGCTGTTATCACCGACGAAGCTCGTAACTACAAGCTGTCCGTCCTGGGCCCCGAGATTTCTCCCACCTATGCCGTTCTGGATCCCGAGCTCATCATGACCGCTCCCGCTTCCGTGGCTGCTGCCTGCGGCGTTGACGCTCTGATCCACGCCATGGAATCCTACATCAACACCGATGCCAACCCCTTCGCCATGGCAATGGGTGAGAAGGCTATGGAGCTCATCGGCGGCAACATCCGCAAGTTCGTCGCACGCCGCAACGATCCCGATGCTGCCTGTGCCATGATGCTGGGCTCCACCTTTGCCGGTATCGCTTTCGCCAACAACCGTCTGGGTGACATCCACGCTATGTCTCACCCCGTGTCCGCTTTCTTCCATGTTGCACACGGTGTGGCCAACGCCGTTCTGATGCCCACCATCTTCGAGTTCAACGCTCTGGCTGCTGACGAGCGCTATGCCAACATTTATCAGTACATCACTGGTAAGGAAGCCGGCCCCGACTTCGTGCCCCAGATGCTCTGCGACGCTCTGCGTCAGCTGAACAATGACCTGGGCATCCCCGCTTGCCTGGCCGACGTGGGTGTGACCGAGGACAAGATTCCTCAGATGGCTGTTGACGCCATGAAGAGCGGCAACGTCATGGTTAACCCCAGAATCACCACCGTGAAGGATGTTGAGGCCCTGTATCACAAGGCTATGTACAAATAATTCTTCCAACATAGGAGGAATCTATAAAAAAGAGACCGGGTTTTTCCGGTCTCTTTTTTTGTCTTTTGCTCTTTATCTTTCGGGAAAACATGGTATACTATCCTTATCTATTGATATTTTCACGGGAAGCTTTCATCTTCCCACCCCTGAGGAGGCTTTTCTATGAATGCAGCTGTCCAGCAACAATTGACCAACCTTCTTCGGGCCAACAGCATGACCCCAGATACGCTGGATGGGTCTACCCTAACCCAACTTTTTCTCTCTCAAATGCGGATCTCTCTCTATGGCGGGGTCGCTTCCATCCCGATGTTCCCCACCTTCTTGCCGCCTTTTGGGACCCTCACTGAAAACAAACCTATCGCTGTCGCCGAACTGGACGATCAGGAAATCCGCGTTTCTCTGGTCACCTTCTCCCACGGCGAGGCTCACTTCTCGGACCAGGATCGTTTTCCTATCCCCGGCCGGGAATATCCTGCGCCTTGGGAGGACCTGATCTATGCCATTGGGGAACTGACGCAGCCCCTTCTGGACCGGGCACAGGGGCTGGCCCTCTGTCTCCCCTTCCCCGTGGTCTATGACGGCAAGGGGGACGGCACCATTTCCCGTTTCCCCGGCTCCATGACCATCCACGGTTTCTCTGAAAAACCGGTGCTGGCTTCCCTGCGGGAGGAATTGCAGAGCCGTGGCTGCCCCATTCCTCCTATGACCCTCATCAATGAATCAGACGCTGTCCTTTTGGCAGCGGGGGTGCAAAATCCGGGGCAAGGCCGGTACTTGGGGGTGACTTGGGGGAGCAGCATTGATGTGGGTTTTGTCGCCCCAGGCAGCATTGTGCTCCGCTGGCCGGGGATTCCGGGGGATCTGACCCTCTTTACCGGGGGATTCTCCCAGGCCCAGTGCGTCCCCTTTGGCCTGGTGGATTACAGCAAAGACAGAGACTGCTATGCCCCTGGTCTGGACCTATATTTGAAAATGGTCTCCACTGACTATCTGGGGGAGATCTTCCGTCTGGTCATGATCAAGGCTGCGGAACGGAAGCTCCTTTCCTTTGGGTGCAGTCGGGATATCCTCTCTCTTACCCAACTGGACCTGGAGACGGTGCTGCAATTCATGGCCGATCCCCAGGCAGGAGGGACCCTGGCTCATTTCTGCCGGGAGCCAGAGGACCGAGAGGTGGCCCTGGTTGTTGCTCAGGCCGCCCTGGAACGAGCAGCCCGTCTGGTCTGCGCGAATCTGGCCGCTGTCATCCAATTCATTGGCGGCGGACGGGACGCCAACGCACCGGTCTGTTTGTCCCTCCAGGGAAGCGCCTTCTCTGCGCCTCCCCTCATGGCCATCTTTGAAGCACAGGTCCAAGCCTATCTGCGAGACACTTTGGGCCTTCACGTCACACTCTGGCAGGGTGACAATGCCCTTCCTGTGGGGACAGCCGCTGCCGCACTCTACCGCACCTGACCGCTCCCTGTTGATTGTTCCCATCCTGTCTGGTGGCAACAAATGCCACGTTTACTCCGCCTGTGTCATCGAGCAGGGGGCTTCTCAGAATGAAAGGAAGTCACATGAAGAAAAAACTGCTTTTTTCAGCTTTGATCCTCGTTCTTCTCTGCGTTATTTTCATCTTTTTAGGGCTTCGACAAAACGCCGCCCCCGCTGGCAGCACAGCCTCCCAGGACAACAAGGAACCTATTACCGCTACCTTGGCAGTCTGCGGGGACATTATGAGCCACTCTCCCCAGACCAACGACGCCTATGACGCTGCCACGGACACATACAGCTATCTCCCCTGCTTTCAGTCCGTCTCCTCCTGGATCGAAGCCGCGGACTATGCCGTGGCCAACTTCGAAACCACCCTCAATGGTCCCCCTTACTCAGGGTATCCCCAGTTCTGTGCTCCCGATGCCCTGGCGTATGACCTGAAAACCATCGGATTCGATCTGGTCACCACGGCCAACAATCACAGCATGGATAAGGGCTTTCAAGGGCTTGCCCGGACGCTGGACGTTTTGGACCAGGCGGGGCTCCAACACGTGGGAACCTACCGGACCCAGGAAGCGTTCACCCAGAACAACGGTGTCATTGTAGCGGACGTGGGAGGAATTTCCGTGGCTTTTCTGGGATACACCTACGGAACCAACGGGATTGCAGTTCCTCAGGATAAGGATTTTTCTCTGAATCGGTTCAACACCGATTACACTGGCGCATGCGCCACCCTGGACCAGGAAAAGCTGCAGCAGGAGCTGGCTTACGCAGAAAGTCTGGGGACAGATTTGATCGCTGTGATGGTCCATTGGGGCATTGAGTATCAGACCACGCAAAACGCATATCAGGAGCAAGTGGCTGACTTTTTGATCTCTCACGGAGCCGATCTGATTTTAGGTAGCCACTCTCATGTCCCTCAGCCATTGGAAACCCGCACCGTCACGCTGGATGACGGCTCTACCCGGTCGGGTCTGGTGTGCTATTCCCTGGGAAACTTTGTCTCCAACCAAAGCCCTGCCACGGTCAATGTCAACTATACCGATACCACTGCTATTTTGAACCTGGAACTCACCAAAGACCCCGCAACGGGGGAAACGACCGTCTCCCATATCAATTACGTTCCTCTCCTGGTCCTCAACCGGGGGGCCAATGTCCAAGACCGCTACATCATTCTGGATGTAAACGCCGCGATAGCAGAGTACAAAGCAGGCAATACCACCACTGTCTCTGACGCTGTCTACCAGAAACTGGAATACGCTCTGGAAGGATGCCACACCATCTTAGGGGAAAAGTACGACACTGCGGGAAGTCCCCCTGCCGGCAGTGCCGCCTGAAATTCCAAAAAGTCCGTTGCAAAAGCAACGGACTTTTTCTATAATAAGGTGCATACACTATTCTAATCCCCCAGGGAGGCAACCACGATGCACCACCCCCAATTGGAACAATGCCCGCTGTTTCAGGGCCTCACGCCGGAAGAGCAGGCATACGCACTCTCCTACTTTGATGCAAAGACAAAGACCTATGAAAAAGGGGAATTTCTCCACCACGTTTCCTTCCCTTTGGAACGCTTTGGTCTGGTTCTCTCCGGAACCGTTCAGGTCTATATGGACGACATGGACGGACACCACATCATCATGAACAGTGTGGGCGCAGGGGGGCTCTTTGGAGAGGCCTATTGCTTCTTGGGGACCGACGCTCCCATTTACATCTGCGCCGTCACGGAATCGGAAATTCTCTGGATGAGTCCCAACCGGATCAAAGCGCCGATGCCACCATTTCGTCCCTTGGACTGGGCCCTGTCCAACCGCTTCATTTCCGCCCTGGCCACCCGGACGCTGCACATGAACCAGCGAATTCAGATTCTCTCCCGCAACACCCTGCGGATGAAGCTGACCACCTTTCTCTCCCAATACGCCGCTGCCCAGGGCGATTCCTTTACCGTTCCCTTTGACCGGGCCAGTATGGCCAATTTTTTAGGCGCTGACCGCAGTGCTCTGTCCAGAGAACTGTCCAATATGCGCCGGGAAGGGATCATCGATTACCACCATAATTGGTTCCGCATCTTAAAAAAGTAGCTCTCATTCCCCTTGGCTGCAAATCCTGGAGAAATAGCGGTAATAGGGCATCAGCGCCTCATAAGCCTGCAGCAGTTCATCCACCAACGCCCGGCTGTAGAGAAGGTCATCAATCTCCCGGTCACAGGTAAGATCCAGGTTTTTGCGATTGTACCACTGGTCCAAAGGGGGCTGTGCGGTGCCTTTGGGGCGCTTGTATTCCTCTGCTCCCAGCCGGAACCGGGTTTGCCTCTGAAAGGCGTTTGCCAACGGCAGCATATCCTCGGGATGTTCGTCCATTGCCTTACGAAACTTTGCCATGAGAGCCGGCCGGGCCTCATAGATACCAAGACCATAGGCATAGCCGGCTGGATAAATTTCAAACCAGAACACCGGCTGCTCCGCCCAGTTCTCCCCGGACATCCGCAGGGAAAACCACAGATGGCTTTTATAGGGCCCACGGCCATAGAGCCGGCGGGCATCCCGATAGATGCGGCTGACCCGCACCATCAAAGGCAGTTCCTCATGGGCCGCAGAAAACCGTGCATAGACCTCCTGGGCCAGCTGGCGCAGGGGGCTTTGTACGTAGTCCAGGTATTCCTGCTTATGCGCCTCAAACCAAGACCGCTCATTGTTAAAGCGTATCCCCCAGAGAAAGTCATTGGTCTGCTGGGAAAATCCCTGAAACATGTCTATCCCTCCTATTTGCTCAGACTGTAAAGAAATATTTCTTTTTCGTGGATAAAATCTCATAAAATGGCCATGTTACTCATGTCTCTTTGGCCTTTATTACGCTTTCAACCTTCCGTTGCCGATTCTTTTGGGAACCGGTAAACAACGATTTAACCGTCCCTTCCCGCCCCCCTCTCCTCATATGCTCAGATTTTGTATTGTAACATAACACGCGCTCATTTTCAATTATTTGGAAAAATATGGATTGCAAACTCCATTTTTCCATTTATGTAACTACTTTTGTAAAAAACACTTGCAAAATAAAAAATAAAGTCCTATAATAAGTGACAGGCTTTTCCTGCCTCTCCTCCGATCAAAATGGTCTGGCTTATTTTCATGGTATTCTCACTATTTGTATGGGTTGACGCTTGCAAAATGCAACAGAACGTACTATGATATACACTGACCGCTTTTGATTCTTGCTTTCCACTCTATTCTTATTTTGGTCGGAGCTTTCTTGATATCGCACATAAGGGAGGAAATTTATTATGTTAGGCGACAGCATCAAAAAATTCGCATTGAGTCAGGCCTTTTCCTACATTGAAAAGGACCCCATCAAAAACTTAACCCATGTAATGGACATGGTGGACAAATTCGCGGGTGACGGTCCCCAGTCCTTCCCCCGTCAGCGCCAGGCCATCCGTGACGCCATCAACAACGAAGACTCCACCGCCCACAAGCTGGTGCTTCGTATGATGACTGAAATGGATCTGGGCTTTACCGAGACCTTATTGTCCAACCTCTTCCTCAACGCCAGCATCACCGGCTGGAAAAAGCAGGACGAGTACCGCACCAAGTACAACTGCAACGTGCCCTGGGCCATCCTGCTGGACCCCACCTCTGCCTGCAACCTTCATTGCAAGGGATGTTGGGCCGCGGAGTACGGCAACAAGTTGAACCTGTCCTATGATGAAATTGATGATATCATTCGCCAGGGTAAGGAAATGGGCACTTACTTCTATATCTACACCGGCGGTGAACCCCTGGTGCGGAAAAAAGACCTGATTAAGCTCTGCGAAAAGCATTCTGACGCCATCTTTATGTGCTTTACCAACGGAACTCTGATCGACGAAGAGTTTGCACAGAACATGCTGAAAGTAAAGAATTTTGTGCCTGTTATCAGTGTGGAAGGCTTTGAAGAAGCGACGGACTCCCGTCGGGGCAATGGCACATATCAAAGAGCCGTTAACGCCATGAATCTGCTTAAGCGCAATCGTCTGCCTTTCGGCATCTCCACTTGCTACACCAGCGCCAATATCAAAGACGTCAGCACAGAGGCTTATGTGGACCAGTTGGTGGAATGGGGCGCTTATTTTGTCTGGTACTTCCACTACATGCCTGTGGGCAAGGATGCGGTGCCGGAACTGCTCCCCTCGCCGGAACAGAGAGAATATATGTATCACCAGATTCGGGAGCTCCGGGGAAAGAAGCCCATCTTCATGCTGGACTTCCAGAACGACGGCGAGTATGTAGGCGGATGTATCGCCGGCGGCCGCCGTTACCTCCACATCAACGCCAACGGTGACTGCGATCCCTGCGTGTTCATTCATTATTCCGATTCCAACATCCGGGAAAAGACTCTGCTGGAAGCACTGTGCTCTCCCCTGTTCATGGCATACCACGATGGTCAACCGTTCAATGAAAACCATCTGCGGCCCTGCCCCATGCTGGAGAATCCGGAAAAACTGCGGGAAATGGTCCACAAATCCGGGGCACACCCCAGTGACGTAACCGCCCTGGAAGACGTGGATGATCTGTGCGCCAAATGCGACAGTTACGCGGAGAACTGGGCTCCCACCGCCGAGCATCTGTGGGACTGCTCTCACAACTGTGCAACCTGCGGCAAGGTGGCTGTGGGAAAGTAACCGGGAATTGTTTACAATCTATTCGTTGTTATTTTTGACGAAAAATAGTATACTACCTTTGGTTGCAAAAACCGGAGGCCCCATGGGATCTATGCCCCCGGGCCTCCGGTTTTTCGCATCAGAAATCTCCCAGAAATCGGAGGCGTGCGTATGCCGTCATTGCACCAACCCGCCGGCCAAAGTCCCCTTGGTCTGACAGCGTCCCAGGTCAGGGCACGAATCCAAGCCGGTCAGGTCAACACCCCGCCGGAGTCCCCCACCAAGTCGGTGAAGCGGATTGTACTGGAAAATTTGTTCTCTTTTTTCAATCTGATTTTTTTCATCATTGCCGGCTTTTTGATTGCCGTTGGCTCTTTTGGAGAATTGATCTTCCTGCTGGTGGTCGCCGCGAATACCGCCATCGGCATCATCCAGGAGCTCCATGCAAAAAAGAAATTGGACGCCCTCTCTCTTCTCTCCGCCCCCCGGGCCCAGGTCATTCGGGACAGCAAAGTCACCACCATCCCCACCGCCGATCTGGTGAAGGATGACTTGGTGGTTCTATCCGCAGGCAATCAGATTGCCGCCGATGCCAAGGTGGTTTCCGGCTCCGTGCAGGTCAACGAATCCCTGATCACAGGAGAGTCCGACGAAATTTCCAAGGGCGTGGGCAGCGAGCTTCTGTCTGGGAGCTTTGTCGTCTCTGGAAAATGCTACGCCATTCTTACTCACGTGGGGGCAGATTCCTACGCCTCCCAGCTGACCAATGAGGCCAAGAAATCCAAAAAAAATCATCTCCCCGGCATGATGCGCTCCCTCAACCGGCTGCTGATTGCCATTGGCATCCTCATTGTCCCCATCGGCGGGATGCTCTTCTATCGGCAAACCTCTCTGTTGGGCCTCTCCCTCAAAGAAGGGGTTGAGACCACCGCCGCCGCAGTCATCGGAATGATCCCAGAGGGGCTATATCTGATGGTCAGCCTGGCGCTGGCCGCCAGCGTTCTTCGCCTGGCCGCCCAGAACACCTTAGTACAGGACCTCAAATGCACGGAAACGCTGGCCCGGGTCGACGTGCTGTGTGTGGACAAGACAGGAACCATTACCCAACCGGAGATGGCATACTGCGGCATGCTCCCTCTGGCCACCCAGGTCACGGAGGCACAGCTGGAAAAGCTTTTGTCGGACTTTGTTTCCAACATGGAACCCGACAATGAGACTATGCAGGCCCTGCAAAAATCCCTGCGCTCTGACACCGCCCGAAAGGCTCTGCAGGTGCTGGGGTTTTCCTCGGAAACCAAGTACAGCGCGGTATCTTACGGCGGCCAAGAGAGCTATGTGTTAGGGGCGCCGGAGTTTATTTTGGGCGCTGAGGGCTACGCTCCCTACCGCTCCGTGGCTGAGGAAGCCATGGCCGACGGCAGCCGGGTACTGCTCTTTGCCGCCTGCCAGCCTGGCCCCAACGGACGGGGTATCTCCTCTCCTCTGCCTCTGGCTTTCGTTTTGCTGCGCAACCCAGTGCGGGAAAATGCCAAAGAGACCTTTGCCTACTTCCACGCGCAGGGCGTCACCGTGAAAGTCATCTCCGGGGACAACCCTGTCACCGTTTCCGCAGCTGCCCGGGAGGCCGGGATTGAGGGTGCGGACCGCTACGTGGATGCCTCCACCCTGGAGACCTATGAGGACATCGAAGCCGCCTGCGAGGAGTACAACGTCTTCGGCCGGGTGAAGCCCAATCAGAAAAAGCTTCTGATCCAGGCCCTGCAAAGCAACAAGCACACGGTGGCCATGACCGGTGACGGTGTCAACGACGTGCTGGCCCTGAAGGAAGCCGATTGCAGCGTGGCCATGGCCTCAGGCAGTGACGTAGCCGCCCAGATTTCCGATCTGGTTCTCATGAACTCTGACTTCTCCTCCATGCCCTCTGTGGTGGCGGAAGGGCGCCGGGTCATCAACAACATTGAACGGGCGGCCTCCTTGTATCTGGTGAAAAATATTTTCTCCCTGATCTTGGCTGTGATCTCCATTACCGCTGTGTTCTCCTATCCCCTCTCTCCGTCGCAGCTGACACTGATGAGTCTGCTTTCCATTGGTATCCCCTCCCTGATCCTGGCTCTGGAGCCCAACGAAAATTTGGTCAGTGGAAAATTTCTCCGCAACGCCATCGTCCGGGCCCTTCCGGCGGCGTTTACAGATTTGTTTATCATCATTTTTGTACTTCTTTTCCAGCAAGCTTTCCAAATCAGCAACAACGAAATTTCCACCATCACCGCACTGCTGGTCACCATCGTGGGATTCTTTATGGTCTGGCGGGTGGCCAAGCCTGTCAACCGGCTCCATCTGGGCATGATGGGGGGACTAATCCTTGCTTTGCTCTTCATCATCGCAGTCATCCCCGGTCTCTTCTCTCTGTCTCCGCTGTCCTTCGGCGGTATTTTGGTTCTCACGGTATTTATTCTACTGATTCCCTCTGTCATCTGGCTGCTGAACAAAGCCCTGGAAGGTCTGAGTCTTTTATTTCATAAAGCCAGTGGTGGGAAATACACCGCATAACTCCCTGACCGATCTAAAAAACGCTGGGCCCTGCTATACAGGACCCAGCGTTTTTCGCTTTCGGTTTATTGCCGTCAGATTCAATCAGTCTTCTTTGACTGCAGCTTCCTGCTCTCTGACCAGTCTGGCGGTGTCCAACGCGATCACCAGTTCCTCGTTGGTGGGAATCAGGAGAATCTTATTGGGGGAGTCATCGGTGGAGATGATGGCCTCCTTGCCCCGGACGTTGTTCTTCTCAGGGTCCATCTTCAGGCCCAGGAATTCCAGCCCTTCCATGATCTTGGCACGGAGGGTCGCGGAGTTCTCACCCACGCCAGCGGTGAATACCACAGCGTCCAGACCACCCATGGCGGCGGCACAGGAACCGATCCGCTTGGTGACCTTATAGCAGAAGACGTCAATGGCCAGCTGCGCACGCTCGTTGCCCTCTGCCGCGGCAGCCTCCAGGTCGCGGAAGTCAGAGGAAACGCCGGAAATGCCCAGCATGCCGGACTCCTTATTCAGGGCGCTCTCCACGCGCTTGCCGGAATAGCCGCGCTGATCCACGATATACTCCGTGATGGCCGCGTCAATGGCACCGGCGCGGGTGCCCATGGGCAGACCGTCCTGGGGCGTAAAGCCCATGGAGGTATCAATGGATTTGCCAAACTTCACCGAGCAGGTAGAGGCGCCGTTGCCCAGGTGGCAGGTGGCAATGCGCAGTTCCTCAATGGGGCGGCCCAGCATCTCCGCGGCACGCTGAGAAACATACTGGTGAGAAGTGCCATGGAAGCCATAGCGGCGAACCTTATTCTCTGTATACCAGCGGTAAGGCACTGCGTAAATGTAGGCCTTGGGGGGCATGGTCTGGTGGAATGCCGTATCAAACACCGCCACCATGGGGGTATTGGGCATCACATCCTGGCAAGCCTCAATGCCAGTGATGTTGGCAGGGTTGTGGAGGGGTGCCAGGGGAATACAGTCCCGGATTCCCTTCATCACCGCCCGGTCAATGATCACAGAGTGGGTGAACTCCTCACCGCCATGCACCACGCGGTGGCCCACAGCGTCGATCTCGGACATATCTTTGATAACGCCATAGTAATTATGGGTCAGAACCTCCATCACCAGCTTGATGGCAGCCTCATGGTCCGGCATGTAGCGGTCTGCATCATAGACATCCTTCCCGGTGGGGGTATGTTTAATGTGGCCATCGATCCCGATCCGCTCACAAAGGCCCTTGGCCAGGACTTCCTTCGTATCGGGGTCCAGCAGCTGATACTTCAGGGAAGAGCTGCCCGCGTTGATAACCAAAACTTTCATGGTATTTTCCACTCCTTAATTGTTAATCATTGCGATAGGTTCTTGCTTGGATTACCCATTCAGGGTAAAATAGTTCATACGCATTTATCTTAGCCCATTTTTATGAAAAGGACAACTGTTTTTTCCCCAAATTTCAAATTTTTTCTGAAGCGAGGTTGGTCTATGCATACAATCGGCGTCATCGCGGAATACAATCCCTTTCACAGCGGCCACGGTCATCATCTTCGCATGCTCTCCCAGACCTTCGGACCGGACTGCGCGGTGGTCTGCGTCATGAGCGGCAACTGGGTACAGCGGGGAGACGCCGCCTTGGCGGACAAGTGGACCCGGGCGGAACTGGCCCTGCGTCAAGGGGCCGACCTGATTCTGGAGCTTCCCACCCTCTGGGCTGTCTCCTCTGCGGAATCCTTTGCCCGGGGCGGGGTGGCGCTTCTGACTGCCACAGGCGTGGTGGATACCCTCAGCTTCGGCAGTGAGGCCGGCATCCTATCCCCCCTCCAGGCAGTGGCAGACTGTCTGGAGAGCGAGGCCTGGCGTTGCCTGCTGCGCCAGACACTGGCGCAGGGCCTCTCCTTTCCCGTGGCCCGTCAGCGGGCTGCCACCGCCCTTTTGGGAGAAAACGCCCAGTGCCTGCGCCATCCCAACAACAACCTGGGCATTGAATATCTGCGGGCGCTTCGGTCCCTGGACTCCCCCCTGGTTCCCCACACCATCCCCCGCCTGGGGGCGGGCCACGACCAGGGGCAAACCGGCCTGTCTCATGTCTCCGCCTCTTACCTGCGGGAAAGGCTTTTGGAAGCGCCTGAAGAAACTTCTCTGGCCCCCTATCTCTCCCCCCAGGCGGAAGCGCGCCTGCGGGCTGACCCTGCCAGCCTGGCATTTTGCACCCAGGGGGTTTTGGCCCGTCTGCGGAGCATGGAGGCGGAAGACTTTGCCCAACTGCCCGACAGCGGAGAAGGTCTGAGTCACCGCCTGTATGATGCGGTTCAGTCCGCTGACTCTCTGCCGGCACTCTACCAATTGGTCAAAACGAAACGATATCCCCTGGCCCGAATCCGCCGGCTGGTGCTATGGGCCTTTTTGGGGCTGACCGCCCAGGACCGCCTGGATGCGCCCCCTTACCTGCGGGTTCTGGGGTTCACAGCCAAGGGACAGCACTTACTGCGCCAGATGAAAACCACCGCCACTCTGCCCGTGATAGTTAAACCCGCCCATGGGGCCAAGCTCCCCTCAGAGGCCAGGCGGGTGTTTGCCCTGGAAGCCCGCTGCACCGCGCTGTACGATCTTTGCCGCAGAGAGTTCGGGCGGGTTCCCGGGAAAAATGAGTACACGCAGAATCCCGTCCGTCTATAAAGCGACAGCACCGGAGCCCCGGTGCTGTCGCTTTTTTTTAGATATTTTGCTTAAAAAAGGCCGGTAATCTTTCCCGTCTCATCCACGTCAATCTTCTCCGCGGCAGGCACCTTGGGCAGACCTGGCATGGTGAGGATGTCTCCGGTCAGGGCCACAATAAACCCAGCGCCCGCGGAGACCTTCAGGTTCCGGACGGTCACCGTAAAGTCCTCCGGCGCCCCCAGCAAAGCCTGGTTGTCCGAGAAGCTGTACTGGGTCTTGGCCATACAGATGGGATATCCCCCGAAGCCCTGCTCTGTAAGCTGTCTGGCCTGTTTCTGTGCGTTGGGGGTCAAAACCACATCCTTGCCCCGGTAAATCTTGGTGACAATGGCCCGGAGCTTTTCCTCGATGGAGCAGTCCAGCGGATAGGCCTGCTGGAATTGGTTGGGCTGCTCACACAGACGCACCACCTCTTCCGCCAGGGCCCTGCCTCCCTCGCCCCCTTTGGCCCAGACCTCGGAGAGGGCCACATGGACCCCCAGTTCCCTGCATCTGTCAGCAATCAGCGCAAGCTCTGCCTCCGTGTCCAAGGGGAAGCGGTTGATGGCCACCACACAGGGAAGGCGGAACACCGTGGTAATGTTCTCCACATGGCGCAGAAGGTTGGGCAGCCCGCGCTCCAGCGCGGCCAGATCCTCCTTCCCCAGGTCGGCCTTTGCCACGCCGCCGTGGTGCTTCAGGGCACGGACGGTAGCCACCACCACCACGGCACTGGGCCGCAGATCGGCCATGCGGCATTTGATATCCAGGAACTTTTCCGCCCCCAGGTCCGCGCCGAACCCGGCCTCTGTCACAGCATAGTCACCCAGCTTCAGCGCCGCCCGGGTGGCCATGATCGAGTTGCACCCATGGGCGATGTTGGCAAAGGGGCCCCCGTGGATCAGGGCCGGCGTTCCCTCCAGCGTCTGCACCAGATTGGGCTTGATCGCATCCTTGAGCAGCGCCGCCATGGCCCCCGCCGCCTTCAGGTCGTTGGCGGTGACGGGCTTGTCCTCATAGGTGTAGCCCACCACCATCCGTCCCAGGCGCGCTTTCAGATCTGTTATGGAGGTGGCCAGGCAGAGCACGGCCATGATTTCCGAGGCCACGGTAATGTCAAATCCATCCTCCCGAGGCACCCCCTGGGCCCGTCCGCCCAGGCCGTCCACAATGTTGCGCAGCTGCCGGTCGTTCATGTCCACGCAGCGTTTCCAGGTGATCTTTTTCACATCAATCCCCAAGGCGTTGCCCTGCTGAATATGGTTGTCCAGCATGGCGGCCAGCAAATTGTTGGCCGCGCCAATGGCGTGAAAGTCCCCGGTAAAATGCAGGTTGATGTCCTCCATGGGCACCACCTGGGCATAGCCGCCGCCGGCAGCCCCGCCCTTGAGTCCGAACACCGGTCCCAGAGAGGGCTCCCGCAGAGCAACCACGGACTTCTTGCCCAGCTTCCGCAGGCCGTCCGCCAGGCCCACTGTGGTTGTGGTCTTTCCCTCCCCGGCGGGGGTGGGGGTGATGGCGGTGACCAGAATCAGTTTGCCATCGGGTCCTTTTTTCTCCTGAAGCAGCTTGTCGTCAATTTTGGCCTTATAGTTGCCATACTGCTCCAGATATCGCTCCTCCACGCCCACTTCCCGGGCAATCTCCCGGATGTGTCTCATCGGACAAGCCTGCGCAATCTCAATGTCACTCTTCATGGGAATCCGCTCTCCTTTCCAGCACTTTGAAAAACCGCACCGTGCTTCCAACCGTTCTAAACCGGTGAGGGGGCACGGGTTCCCCTTTCTGGGAACCCGAACCTCTTACTGTCCCCCACCTGTGGTCCGCAGGGTGACATCATGGTATCCGCCCTCCACAATGCTGGTGGCGGAGACCAAGGTAAGCTTGGCGTTCTTCTGCAGATCGGGAATATTGATCACCCCGCAGTTGCACATGGTGGACTTCACCTTATACAGGCTCTTTTCCACGTTGTCGTGAAGGGAACCGGCATAGGCCACATAGGAATCCACACCCTCTTCAAACGCCAGATCGTTCTTACCCCCCAGGTCATAGCGTTGCCAGTTCCGGGCCCGGTTAGACCCCTCACCCCAATATTCCTTCACATAGGCGCCGTTGACCATCAGCTTATTGGTGGGGCTCTCGTCAAAGCGGGCAAAGTAGCGTCCCAGCATCAGGAAATCCGCCCCCATGGCCAGGGCCAGGGTCATGTGAAAATCAAACACGATGCCGCCGTCAGAGCAGATGGGCACATAGACGCCGGTCTCCTTATAATACTCATCCCGGGCAGCCGCTACCTCAATGAGGGCGGAAGCCTGCCCCCGTCCAATGCCCTTGGTTTCCCGGGTAATACAGATGGAACCGCCGCCGATGCCCACCTTGACAAAGTCCGCACCAGCTCGAGCCAGGTACCGGAAGCCCTCCCGGTCCACCACGTTGCCGGCACCTACCTTGACCGTGTCGCCGTATTTTTCCCGGATAAAGTCAATGGTCTTTTTCTGCCAGACGGAATATCCCTCCGAGGAGTCAATGCACAGCACATCCGCGCCGGCCTCCACCAAGGCGGGAACCCGTTCCGCATAGTCCTTCGAGTTGATCCCGGCACCCACCAGGTACCGCTTGTCCGCGTCCTGAAGGGCCAAGGGGTGCTCCTTATGTTCTGCATAGTCCTTGCGGAAAACAAAATACATCAGGTGGTCCTGATCGTCTACCACAGGCAGCGCGTTGAGCTTATTGTCCCAGATGATGTCGTTGGCCTCTTTCAGCGTGGTGGCCGCAGGCGCCGTAATGAGCTTTTCCCGGGGGGTCATAAACTCCCGGACGGGAATGTCCGTGCTCATCCGCGTGATTCGGTAGTCCCGGCTGGTCACCAGCCCCAAAAGTTTGCCGGTGGGCGTGGCGTCCTCGGTGATGGCCACAGTGGAGAAGCCGTTCTTCTCCTTCAAGGCCAACACATCAGCCAGGGTGGCGTCGGGCGTCAGGTTGGAGGCACTGATGACAAAACCGGCCTTGCTGCTTTTCACCCGGCGCACCATCGCGGCCTCGTCTTCAATGGACTGAGAGCCATAGATAAAAGACAGGCCGCCCTCCTTGGCCAGGGCCACCGCCAGGGTGTCGTTGGACACCGCCTGCATGATGGCGGAGACCATGGGGATATTCAAGCTGATGGGGCAGTCCTCCTCCCCCTTGCGATACTTGACCAGGGGGGTTTTCAACGAGACGTTGTCGGGAATACACTCTTCCGAAGTAAAGCCGGGCACCAGCAGGTACTCACTGAAGGTATGAGAGGGTTCGGGATAATAAAAAGCCATAACGGGCTCCTCCTTTCTCACTGGAAATACTCCACCGCCGCGCGGAAGAGCTTCATGTCATAGTCACCGGGGACGTTGCGGTACAGGCCCGGGCCCGTCCGCTCACTGTGGCCCATCTTGCCGAACACACGACCGTCGGGGGAGGTGATTCCCTCAATGGCCCAGACAGAGTTGTTGGGATTGTAGTGAATATCCGAGGTGGGATTGCCCGCCAGGTCCACATACTGGGTGGCAATCTGCCCCCGCTCCGCCAGCTGCCGCACCAGTTCCTCCGAAGCCAGGAAGCGCCCCTCTCCGTGGGAGATGGGAACGGTATAAATCTCCCCCGGCTGGGTCTTCATCAGCCAAGGCGACTGGTTGGAGGCAACCCGGGTACGCACCAGCCGGGACTGATGCCGCCCGACGGTGTTGAAGGTCAGGGTGGGACAGGTCTCGTCGGTGTCCACAATCTCTCCATAGGGTACCAGTCCCAGCTTAATCAGCGCCTGGAACCCATTGCACACACCCAGCATCAGGCCGTCCCGGTTCTTCAGCAGTTCGTTCACCTGCTCCTTCACTTGACCGGACCGGAAGAAGGAGGTGATCAGCTTGGCCGACCCGTCCGGTTCGTCCCCGCCGGAGAAACCGCCGGGTAGAAAGACAATCTGGGCCTGGGCCAGCCGCTGGGCCACATGCTCCATGGACTGTGCAATGGCCCCGGCGGTGAGGTTTTTGATCACCACAATCTCCGGCTCGGCTCCTGCCGCAGCCATGGCTTTGGCCGCGTCATACTCACAGTTGGTGCCAGGGAAAACGGGGATCAGCACCCGGGGCTTTGCCGCTTTGATCAGCGGCTTCTTCCAGCTGTCACCATGGGCAGACAGCGTAGGAATCTCCTTCTGGTCCTGGGCAATGTTGCAGGGATAGATGGGCTCCAGCTTGCCCTCATAGGCCTCCTGGAGTTCTTGGAGCGGGATGCTCTCCTCCCGCCAGGTAAAGCTCCCCTCTTCCGTGGTAACCCCCAGAGGCAGACCGATCTCCTCCTGCTCTGTCAGCTCCAGCACGAAGGAGCCATAGGAGTAAGCGAAGAGTTCATCCAGGGTACAGCCCTCATCAAACCGGAACCCGATCCCATTGCCCAGGGCCATCTTCAGCACAGCCTCCGCCACACCGCCGAAGGTGGCCGTATAGGCTGCCAGAACCTTTCCTTTCTTCATCAGCCGGTTCACACTCTGGTAGACCTTCTTCAGCGAGGCCGCCACGGGCAGTCCGTCGGGACCGTACTCCGGGCAGAGCCAAACCACAGGATGGCCCGCCCCTTTGAACTCAGGGGAGACAATATGCCCCACTTGGTCGGTGGTCACCGCAAAGGACACCAGGGTCGGCGGCACATCCAAGTCCTCAAAGGAACCGCTCATGGAGTCTTTGCCGCCGATGGCCGCAATCTCCAGCTCCTTCTGGGCCCGGAAAGCCCCCAGCAGGGCAGCCAGGGGCTGACCCCAGCGGTGCGGGTCCTTCCCCAGCTTGGGGAAGTATTCCTGGAAGCTGAGATAGGTCTCCTTCAGCCCCGCGCCGGTGGCCACCAGCTTGGAAACCGACTCCACAACCGCCAGGTAGGCCCCGTGATAGGGGCTCTTTTCTGTGATATAGGGGTTATAGCCCCAGGACATCAGGGAACAGGTGTCGGTGCTCCCCTCTTCCATGGAGATTTGATTGACCATCGCCTGAGTGGGCGTCAGTTGGTATTGACCGCCAAAAGGCATAAGAACTGTACCACTGCCAATGGTGGCGTCAAACCGTTCTGCCAGTCCCCGCTTGGAACAGACGTTCAGGTCCCCGGCCAGGTCCAGGTAGCCCTGCCGGAACGCTGTAACCTGCTCCTTCAGAATGGACTCCGGCTGGGCTGTGACCGCGGTGATATGCTTTTCCACCCCATTGGTGTCCAGGAAAGCGCGGGCAATGTCCACAATCTTCTTCCCATTCCAGGTCATGGTGAGGCGGCCCTTGCCTGTGACAGCCGCCACCACGGTGGCCTCCAGATTTTCCTGGTCAGCCAGCTCCATGAAGCGGGCCGCATCCTTCTCCTCCACCACCACGGCCATTCTCTCCTGGGATTCACTGATGGCCAGTTCCGTGCCGTCCAGGCCCTCATATTTCTTCGGTACCTTGTTCAGGTCAATCTCCAGGCCCTCGGCCAACTCGCCAATGGCCACGGAGACACCGCCGGCCCCAAAGTCGTTGCAGCGTTTGATCAGACGGGAGGCCTCCGGATTTCGGAACAGGCGCTGCAGCTTCCGCTCCTCCGGGGCGTTGCCCTTTTGGACCTCGGCGCCGCAGGTCTCCAGGGATTCTGTGGTATGAGACTTGGAAGACCCCGTGGCGCCGCCGCAGCCGTCCCGGCCTGTGCGGCCGCCCAGCAGAATCACCACATCCCCCGGGGCGGGACGCTCCCGCCGGACATTGGCCGCAGGCGCCGCGGCGATGACCGCGCCAATCTCCATGCGCTTGGCCGCGTAACCAGGATGGTACAGCTCGTCCACCTGGCCTGTGGCCAGGCCGATCTGGTTGCCATAGGAGGAGTAGCCGGCGGCGGCCTTGGTGACAATGGTCCGCTGGGGCAGCTTCCCCTCCATGGTCTGCTCAATGGGCGTCAGCGGGTCCGCTGCGCCTGTCAAACGCATGGCGGAGTATACATAGGCACGGCCCGAAAGCGGGTCCCGAATGGCGCCGCCCACACAGGTAGCCGCCCCGCCGAAGGGCTCGATCTCCGTGGGGTGGTTGTGGGTCTCATTCTTAAACAGGAGCAGCCAGTCCTCTTTCCCCGCCTCGGTGTCCACCTTGATCTTGACCGTGCAGGCGTTAATCTCCTCGGACTCATCCAGCTTGGGCATTTTCCCCTGCTTTTTGAGGTACTTGGCCACAATGGTGCCGATATCCATGAGGTTGATGGGTTTGGTCCGGTTCAGTCGCTTGCGGGTATTCAGATACTCTTCATAGGTCTGCTGAAGAATGGGGCTGGCAAACTCCACCCCGTCAATGGTGGTCAGGAACGTGGTGTGCCGGCAGTGGTCCGACCAGTAGGTATCGATGACCCGCAGCTCGGTCATGGTGGGGTCCCGGTCCTCGGTGCGGAAATAGTCCCGGCAGAACCGCAGATCATCCAGGTCCATGGCCAGACCATACTCGGCCACCATGGCCTGCAGTTCCGTCTCTTCCATCTCCCGGAAGCCGGTCAGCGTCGCCACCGTCTCGGGGACAGCATAGTCCATGGCCAGGGTTTCAAAGGGCTCCAGAGATGCCTCCCGGGCCTCCACCGGGTTAATGAGATATTTCTTAATGGACGCCACTTCCGCTGCGGTCAGCTGCCCCGTCAGATGATACACCCGGGCAGAGCGCACCAAGGGCCGCTCCCCCTGGGAGAGAATCTGGATGCACTGGGCAGCGGAGTCAGCCCGCTGGTCAAATTGTCCGGGGAGATACTCCACGGCAAAGACAATTCCCTCCTGGGGCAGTGTATCCGTCACCAGATCCAGCTGCGGTTCTGAGAGGATCGTTTTGACACTGTAATCGAAGAGCTCCGGCGTGATGTTCTCCACATCATAGCGGTTGAGCAGCCGCAGTCTCTCCAGAGAAGCAATCCCCAAAAGCGTCCGGATATCACTGGCCAAGGCATCAGCCTCCGCTGTGAGCCCTGGGCGTTTTTCTACATAGACCCGATATACCATTTATTTTACCTCTTCCTTTGCCCGCAGAGCCCGGGCACCAATGTCCTTTCGGTAGTACGCGTTCTCAAAGGTCACCTTGGCCCCCTCCCGGTAAGCCTTGTCAATGGCCTCCTGGAGGGTATCTCCCACGGCAGTGACCCCCAGGACCCGGCCACCGGAGGTCTTGAGCACCCCCTCCTCCAGCTTGGCGCCGGCCACAAAGACCTGGGCATCCAGGTCCGCGGGAATGGTGATGGGATACCCTGTCTCATAGGACTTGGGGTACCCCTGGGAGGCCAGCACCAGACAACAGGCAGACTTGTCGCTGAACTGCACCGGGGTCTCCGAGAGCGTGCCCTTGGCAGTGGCCTCCATGATGGTCAGCAAATCACTCTCCAGCAAGGGGAGAACCACCTGGGTCTCCGGGTCCCCAAAGCGGCAGTTGTACTCAATCACCTTGGGGCCCTTCTCCGTGAGCATCAGACCAAAATAGAGACAGCCCCGGAAGGTCCGGCCCTCCTGATTCATGGCCCGCATGGTGGGCAGGAAAATGGTCTCCATACACACCTTGGCCACGTCCTCGGTGTAGTAAGGATTGGGGGCAATGGTGCCCATGCCGCCGGTGTTGGGCCCGGTGTCCCCATCCCCAATGCGTTTATGGTCCATGGAGGAGACCATGGGAACGACCACCTTGCCATCGGTAAAGGAGAGAACCGAGACCTCGGGGCCCGTCAGGAACTCCTCGATGACAATGTGGCTGCCACTCTCTCCAAAGATTTTGTCCTCCATGCAGGCGCGCACTGCCGCCACCGCCTCCTGGCGTGTCATAGCCACGGTGACGCCTTTGCCCAGGGCCAGGCCATCGGCTTTGACCACAGTTGGGATGGGGGCGGTCTTTAGATAGTCCAGCGCCTCGTCCATGTTGTCAAAAACCCGGTATTCGGCGGTGGGAATGTGATACTTCTTCATCAGGTCCTTGGAAAAGACCTTGCTCCCCTCCAGAATGGCAGCCGCTTTGTTGGGGCCAAAGCAGGCAATTCCCGCCTCTTCCAGCAGATCCACTGCCCCCAGGACCAGGGGATCGTCCGGGGCCACCACTGCAAAATCAATGGCGTTGTCCTTGGCAAAGGTTGTGATGCCCGCCAGGTCTTTCGCCCCAATGCCGGTGCAGATGGCATCGGCGGCGATGCCGCCATTGCCGGGAGCGGTGTAAATCTCCGTCACCCGAGGGCTTTTTTTCAAGCTTTTGATGATGGCGTGCTCTCGGCCGCCGCCGCCTACCACAAGAATTTTCATAGGGACCTCCTCTGCCTCAGTGATGGAACAGGCGCATGCCGGTAAAGGCCATGACCATGTGATATCGGTTTGCTGTCTCGATGACGTTGTCATCCCGGATCGAACCGCCGGGCTCCACAATGTAGGAGACACCGGACTTTCTGGCCCGCTCCACATTGTCCCCGAAGGGGAAGAACGCATCGCTGCCCACGGTAACACCGGTCTGGGTCGCAATCCATTCCTTTTTCTCCTGGGCTGTAAGGGGTTCCGGCTTCACCTTAAATTTGGTCTGCCATACACCTTCCCGCAGCACATCCTCATACTCATCGGACAGGTACACGTCAATGGCGTTGTCCCGGTCCGGACGGCGGAGGGTATCCAGGAACTGGAGACCCAGAGCTTTGGGGTGCTGGCGAAGATACCAGTTGTCCGCCTTGTTCCCCGCCAGGCGGGTGCAGTGGATGCGGCTTTGCTGGCCCGCCCCCACGCCAATGGCCTGTCCGTTCTTTACATAGCAGACGGAATTGGACTGGGTGTATTTCAAGGTAATCAGGGCCACAATCATGTCGATTTTGGCCTGATCCGGAAGGGTTTTATTCTCTGTCACCAGGTTGGTCAGCAAAGACGCATCAATTTTGAAGTTATTGCGTCCCTGCTCGAAGGTGATGCCAAAGACATCCTTGTGTTCCTGCACCGCAGGAACGTAGGCCGGGTCAATTTTCACAATATTGTATCCGCCCTTTTTCTTGGACTTTAAGATTTCCAAGGCTTCCGGGGTATAGTCGGGGGCGATGATCCCGTCAGAGACCTCCGGCTTCAGATAGGCCGCCGTGGCGGCATCACAGGTATCGCTCAGGGCTGCCCAGTCACCATAGGAGCACAGGCGGTCCGCCCCCCGGGCCCGGATATAGGCGCAGGCCATGGGGGTCAGCTCGGCCTGCGGGTCTACAAAGTAGATGGCCCGGTCGGTCTGACTGAGGGGCAGCCCCACCGCCGCGCCGGCGGGAGAGACGTGCTTAAAGGACGCCGCCGCCGGCAGTCCCGTGGCCTCCTTGAGCTCCTTCACCAGCTGCCAGGAATTCAGGGCGTCCATAAAGTTAATGTACCCGGGTTTGCCATTGAGCACCTCAATGGGCAGGTCCCGGCCGTCATTGACAGAAATACTGGCTGGCTTCTGGTTGGGATTGCAGCCATACTTCAGTTCCAGTTGTTTCATCGTTCGCTCCCCCGCTTATTGATTTTTATTCAGAATGATCTCTTGGTACGTCCCAGAAGCCAAATCGGTAAATCGGACATACAGCGAGATCTTATTCTCCTGGTTCAGATGATCCCAAATCCCGTGGGCAAACTCCTCCATGGTGCCGGAAATGGCCACCCGCTCTGGTTCCCCTTGGAACGTGGGGATGGGGGTTCCATCGCAGACATAAGTGTGGAGAAAATGACCCACCCCGGCCAGGGCAGGATACTCAAAGGTGTAGCGGGCACAGGCACTGCCCTGGGCATCCGCACTCTTCAGAATCGACAGCTTATAACTGCCGTCCGGGGAGAGCAGTCCGGAAATGCGGGGGGTCCAGTTGGGCCCATCCGGTTCAAATTCCCGGGTCCGCAGCGCCTGCTCCATGGGAAGGCCCCGTTCCAAGAAGGACCGGATGGTGTCCGTCTGGTCCCCGTTGGTGACAATGAGTCCCCGTCCCATCTGACGAACGGGGTGATAGATAATGAGACTGGGGTCAGCCAGCTTGGCCGGGTCGTAGGCCTCGGTACGGAGTCCATCGGGCTCCTTGACGAAAATCCGGTTCCGGCTGTTTTCGCTGCGGCCCATGATGAAATACGCCGCCACCGACTGTTTTCCGTCGGCTGTGTTTCCCAGCACAATCCCTCGTCCCGGGTAGGAATTGGCGGCCAGCAGGGCCGTCAGGTCGTGGGTTTCATAGACGTTCATTGGTCCTTCTCCCTCCTGATCTCCTCTGATATCATCTGGGTGGCCTGTGGCAGCAGCTTCCACTCCGCCTGCTCCATCACCCGCCTTTGCAGTGTCTCTGGGGTATCCCCCGGCTGAATCTCCACCGCCTTCTGAAGGAGAATCTCTCCCCCATCCGGCACCTCGTTGACAAAGTGGACCGTGGCACCGGTGACCTTCACCCCGTAGTCCAACGCGGCCTGGTGTACCTTTAGACCATAGAATCCCTTTCCACAGAACGCGGGAATCAAGGAGGGATGGACATTGAGAATCCGCCGGGGCCACCGGCTGGTAAAGTCCGCGCTGAGAATGCTCATAAAGCCCGCCAGGACAAGCAGTTCCACGCCGTGGTCGGACAGTGCCTGGGAAATGGCCGCTTCAAAAGCCGCTTGGCTTCCCAGTGCCTTTCGGCTGCACACCACAGCGGGAACCCCGGCCTGGGCAGCCCGGGTCAGGGCATAGGCGCTGTCGTTGCTGGAGATGACCAGGACGATCTCTCCATCTGTCAGCACCCCCTCCTTCTGGGCGTCCAGCAGGGCCTGCAGATTGGTGCCCCCACCGGAGACCAGCACGGCAATCTTTGTTTTTACCATAGGATGACACCCTCGTCGCCGGCGACAATTTCACCCAGACGAACGGGCTGTTCCCCAGCGGCTTGCAGAACCTCCATGGCCTTCTCCGCCTCTTCCCGGGCCACCACCACCGTCATACCGATGCCCATATTGAAGGTGTTGAACATCTCCCGGCGGGGAACACTGCCGGCCTTCTCAATGAGGGTGAAGATGGGCAGCACCGGCACATTGGCTTCCTTGATCTTGGCTGTCATCCCCTGGGGCAAGCTGCGGGGAATGTTCTCATAGAATCCGCCCCCTGTGATATGGGAGACAGACTTGATCTGCACCTGCTCCATGAGGGCCAGGATGCTCTTTACATAGATACGGGTGGGGGTCAGCAAGGTCTCTCCCAGAGACCGGCCGCCCAATGCCTCCACCGGCGCCTTCAGATCAGCGTGCTCCACATCCAGGACCTTCCGGACCAGGGAAAAGCCGTTGGAATGAACCCCAGAGGAGGGCAGGCCCAGAATCACATCTCCGGGCTGGATGGTGGTTTTGTCAAACACCTTCGCCTTATCCACCACACCCACAGAAAATCCGGCCAGATCATACTCATCCACCGGATAGAAGCCCGGCATCTCGGCGGTTTCCCCGCCGATGAGAGATGCCCCGGACTGCACGCATCCCTCGGCCACGCCGGAGACAATGTCCGCAATCTTCTCCGGGATATTCTTGCCGCAGGCAATATAGTCCAGGAAGAAAAGGGGCTTGGCCCCCACGCAAATAATATCGTTGACACACATAGCCACACAGTCGATGCCCACTGTGTCATGTTTGTCCATCAAAAACGCCAGCTTCAGCTTGGTTCCCACCCCATCGGTGCCGGAGACCAAAACAGGACGGGAAATCCCCGTCAGGTCCAGTTCAAACAGGCCGCCAAATCCACCGATGTCAGACAGGGCGCCCGCCGTCATGGTCTTGGCGATGTGGGTTTTCATGAGCTCCACGGCCCGATAGCCAGCGGTAATGTCCACGCCCGCTGCGGCGTAACTGTCCGATCTTGATTGCATATTCATCGCGTTTATTCCTTTCCGTTCCAACAGTAGGTACATACCTTGCAGGGCTCCAATCCGATGGCCTCAATGAGCTTGTCCAGGGACTGATACTCCAGAGAGGTAAAATGGAGCTTTTCACAGATGGTTTCCCGGAGTTTTTTACCCCGGTCGGTGTTGGGGTCGCTGTACTCCTCCAGGTGCTTATCTCCCTCTTCTCCCTCCAGCTCATAGACTGTGCGGCGGGCCAGCAGTTCCATGGGTGAACGGCTGGTGGAGAAATTCAGGAACTTACATCCATACATAATGGGAGGACAGGCCGAGCGGATATGAACCTCCTTGGCGCCATTGGCGTAGAGAAACTCCACCGTCTCCCGGAGCTGGGTTCCCCGCACGATGCTGTCATCCACAAAAAGCAGCTTTTTCCCCTCAATGAGATCGTGCACGGGAATCTGCTTCATTTTCGCCACCCGGTCCCGTTCCTTCTGGTTGGTGGGCATAAAGCTCCGGGGCCAGGTGGGGGTATACTTGATAAAGGGCCGGGCAAAGGGAATGCCGCTCTCATTGGCATAGCCAATGGCGTGGGGGGTGCCGGAATCGGGCACCCCGCTGACATAATCGATATCCTGGGCCACCCCTTTCTCCCGGTCGGTCTTGGCCAAGCTCACCCCGTTGCGGTTGCGCATGACCTCCACGTTCACGCCCTCATAGTTGGAGTTGGGGTAGCCGTAATAGGTCCACAGAAAGGCGCAGACCTTCATCTCTTTTTCCGCCGGCAGGAGGGTCTCCCAACCACGCTCCGTAATTTTCACCACTTCCGCCGGCCCCAACTCATAGGCGTCATGGTAGCCCATCTTCTGGTAGGCAAAGGACTCAAAGGCCACACAGCAGCCCTCGTCATCCTGTCCCACATGAATGGGCAAACGGCCAAATTTATCCCGGCCAGCGATGAGGCAGTCCGGCGTCATAATTAAGACGGATACCGTCCCCTCCACCATCTCCTGGGCGTAGCGGATTCCCTCGGCAATGGTGGGCCGCTGGCTGATCAAAGTAGCCACCAGTTCATTGGAATTAACCCGTCCGCCGCTCATGGCCTCAAAGTGGCCGTCAGCCTGATCCAGCAGCTGCTGAATCAGCTGATCTTCATTTTTGATGACCCCCACCACGCAGATGGCGTAGGTTCCGTGGACCGAGCGGACCAGCAGAGGCTGTGGGTCCGTGTCGCTGATGCTGCCAATACAGCACTTGCCCACCATTTCCCCCACCGTCCTGTCAAACTTGGTGCGGAAGGGGGCGTTTTCAATGTTATGGATCTCCCGCTGGAATCCCAGTTCCGGGTCCCAGGCAGCCATACCGCCCCGGCGGGTTCCCAAGTGCGAATGATAGTCTGTCCCAAAATAGACATCCAACACCACGTCCCGGCTGGAGATAGCGCCGCAAAAACCACCCATGGTTCATTCCTCCATTTCTGATATGCCCTTAGTTGAATTTTGCCTCAACTCCGGCGTTTTTCTCCAAAACCTTCTGGGATTCCGCAGCCCTGGCCTGACGGATCTTCTCTGCCAGCGCCATATCTGAAACTGCTAAAATCTGGATGGCCAGCAAGGCCGCGTTGGCCGCCCCGTCAATGGCCACGGTGGCCACAGGGATTCCTGTGGGCATCTGCACCGTGGACAGCAGCGCATCCAGCCCGTCCAAGGTGGAGGATTTGACGGGAATCCCAATCACCGGCAGCGTGGTGTTGGCCGCCAGCGCCCCTGCCAGATGCGCCGCCTTCCCCGCGGCCGCGATGATCGCCCCAAATCCGTTCTCCTGGGCTGTCCGGGCAAACTCCCCTGCTTGGACTGGGGTCCGGTGGGCAGAGTACACGTGGACCTCATAGGGAACCCCGTATTCCTTGAGCTTGTCAATGGCTTTCTCCACAACAGGCAAATCACTGTCGCTGCCCATGATAACGCCTACTTTTTTCACACAAACCATCCTCTCTTTTCCATGATTGATCAGGCCCTCTTTGTTTTTATCCTACGAAAAAAAGGCAGTCCAATTCCCTTTGTGTGAAAATTGAACTGCCCAGACGGTCGGCCGCAACTATGCTTTTTGCTCCCTGTGGTTCTCCCACTTCCGTCAGTCACAAAAAGTTCTTGATTTTACACGTTCGATTATACTATAACCACGCTGGTTTCGCAAGCGATAGATTGTAAAGGTTTGCGCATTTTCCCCTTTCTCCTCTGTACAATCTTTCTTCTCCAAGAATCAAAGAATCCCATGGAGCACCTTCCTGTTCCATGGGATTCTTGTTTCCAATTTATTTCGGTTCTTCCAGAGATTTTCCCTTGGCAAAATACTCCTTGGTACATTTGACCACCACGCCGGACAAAAGGGCCAGCGCAATCAGGTTGGGCAGAGCCATCAGCCCGTTCAGCGTGTCGGCAATATTCCAAACCAACTCCAAATCAACTGTGGCACCTACCACAATCATTAGGACATAGATGACCTGATAGGGTCTGATGGCCTTAGACCCGAAGATGAACTCACAGCAACGCGAGCCATAAAGCGCCCACCCCAGGATCGTAGAAAAGGCAAAGAGCGCCAGTGCCACTGCAATCACCAATGCGCCGCCTTTCTGGGTGAACAGGGTACCCAGCGCCTCAGACACCAGAGAAATTTCGCCTGTCACACCATAATTCAAATCAATCCCCGAGCAGAGCAGCGTCAAACCGGTAAGGCTGCAGATGATGATCGTATCCATAAAGACTTCAAAAATGCCATAGAGCGCCTGCTTGACAGGTTCCCGCTCAGACGTGGTGGCATGGGCCATGGGCGCAGTACCCAAACCGGCCTCATTGGAGAAAATCCCCCGTTTCATCCCCCAGCTGATAACCAGGAACATGGAGCCCACAGCACCGCCTGTCACACCGTTGGGTGTAAAAGCTCCCACAAAAATGTCGTGAAATACTGTGGGCAGGCTGGAGGCATTGTAAAGAATGATCGCCAGGCACGCCAAAATATAGACCACCGCCATACAAGGCACCAGCTTCTCCGTCACCGCACCCAGACGCTTTACTCCACCAAAGAGGACCACTGCCGCCAAGATCGCCAGCACAATGCCCAACACCAGGTTCAGGGTGGCTTCTCCACTGAAATCAGGATTAAACGCCAGAACTGCTGTGTGAATGGAACCTACAATATTGCCCGCCTGAATGGCATTGCCCGTGCCCAGCGCAGCCAGTGCAGCAAAAACGCAGAAGATGATGCCCAGCCATTTCCAGTTCTTCCCCAAGCCGTTCTTAATGTAATACATGGGGCCGCCTACCCAGTCTCCGTACTTGTTCCGCTCCCGGAACTTCACCGCCAGAAGCACCTCGGAATACTTGGTGGCCATACCAATCAGGGCTGTCACCCACAGCCAAAACAGTGTACCCGGTCCGCCCAAGGTAACCGCCGTGGTGATTCCGGCGATGTTTCCGGTGCCAACCGTACCGGCCAACGCCGTCGAAACCGCCTGGAACGGGGTGATCTCCCCCTCCCCCGCATGGGTCCTTTTGAAAATCTTCCCAATGGTATTCTTCATGGCGTAGCCGAATTTCCGGAACTGCAGCCCCTTATTCCGTACGGTCATGAGAATACCGACGCCAATGAGCAGAATCAGCATGGGGGCCCCCCATACAAAGCTGTTCACCGCGCCGTTGATTTGTGCAATCAATTCCATACGCTTCTCCCTTTTTCGTTTTTGACGGATTGCCGGCTGTTTCCCCTCAATTTGTAAATTTTTGCCAAGCTCCCGTCTTTTTCAAATTGCGAAAGTAGTATACTATATCAGCATTTCTTTCTACAATCCACAAATTGTAGCGTTTTTTTTCGATTTTCGACATCTCGTCTGTGCAAGATGTTTCAAAACAGCATGCAAATTAGGACGCTTTCCCCTATCATGCGCTCCCTTTCAAGCCCCAGAAACTTTCCATCTAAAAAAATCCGCAGGACAACATAGTTGTCCTGCGGATCGAAATTCTTCCCTCTAAAAAAGATTACTTATTTACTTTTTCAGAAAAGTGCCGTTTGGTTTCCCGGACCACAACACCAGACAGGCCAACCAACGCAATCAGGTTGGGGATTGCCATCAGGCCGTTCAGGGTGTCAGCGATGCTCCAAGCCAGGCTCAGTTCCATCGTCGCGCCGACGAAGATGATCACCAAGAAGATGATCTGATAGGGCTTAATTGCCTTAGAGCCAAAGAGGAATTCGCAGCACCGGGTGCCATACAGCGCCCAGCTCAGGATGGTGGAGAACGCAAACAGCGCCAGACCCACAGCGATGATAATTGCGCCGCCCTTCTGGGTGAAGACAGATCCCAACGCCTGGGCGTTCAACGCAGTGGTTCCTTCCGTACCAATGTTCAGATTCAGCGCACCGCCCTCGGCCGCACACAGAATGGTCAGGCCGGACAGAGAGCAGATCACGATGGTGTCCATGAACACTTCAAAAATGCCATACAGGCCCTGCTTTACAGGATCGGTCTCAGAGGTTGCCGCATGAGCCATAGGCGCAGAACCAAGGCCGGCCTCGTTGGAGAACACGCCGCGTTTCACGCCCCAAGTGATAACCAGAATAACAGAACCTACTGCACCGCCTGTCACGCCTTCAGGGGAGAAAGCGCCGGTGAAAATTTTGGAAAACACAGCAGGCAGATAGGCTCCATAGTACACCAGCACGATCACGCATGCCACAATGTATACCACAGCCATGAAGGGAACCAGCTTCTCCGTCACCGCGCCCAGACGCTTAATGCCGCCGAACAGAACGATTGCGGTCAGCACCACCAGAATCAGACCCAGCACCACATTCACTGTGGACTGTCCACTGAAATCAGGGTTAAAGGAAAGGATTACGGTGTTGACAGAGTCGGTGATATTGCCCACCTGAACCGCGTTACCGATGCCAAAGGCGGCCAGAGCGGCAAAGATACAGAAGATAGCACCCAGCCACTTCCAATTTTTGCCCAAACCGTTCTTGATGTAGTACATCGGGCCGCCTACCCAGTCGCCATACTTATTCTTTTCCCGGAACTTCACCGCCAGAAGCACCTCGGAATATTTGGTGGCCATACCAATCAGAGCTGTAATCCACAGCCAAAAGATGGTGCCAGGGCCGCCCAAGGTGACCGCGGTGGTGATACCCGCAATGTTACCGGTGCCCACCGTGCCGGCCAGCGCCGTACTCATCGCCTGGAAGGGAGTAATTTCGCCTTCTTTTGCTTCCCCCTTCTTAAAGATTTTACCAATGGTGTTCTTCATGGCATAGCCGAACTTCCGGAACTGGACGCCTCTGTTGCGGATGGTCAGCAAAATGCCGCCGCCCACCAGAAGGACCAGCATGGGGACGCCCCAGACAAAGCCATTGATTGCACTGTTAATACTTGCGATCAATTCCATGCAAATCTCTCCTTTTCTCAATTCTCTTCGCTCGAACTGCAAATGTCCGCCTCTGAGATCACAAAACGGAGTGCCGCAAGACCGCAGCACTCCGTTCAAAAGTTCCATCCAAATAGGGCTCTTTACTTCGTTTTTTGCACTGTAAATTCGTCCTATGAGTCTGTCCTTTTGCCTGAGAGTCTTGGTCTTGCCCCTTCGGCCCCTGCAATACGCAGATGTCTCCAGATTGCCATCCATCCGCGGCACCGGTTCCCTCCCTTCTCCTTACCATTTTATTTCCAGGAGTGGAAATGGATACCAGCCACCGAAGAATTCATCTGACGGGATTCACTTTGCAAGATTCATTTTAATCTTGTTTTGCCAAAAAAGCAAGCCTTAATCAATTCTTAATTTAATTTTCTCTTCTCAGACCCGAAAATTTGTTGTTTTCAACTGAAACTAATCAAAGTGTCAAAGCATGTTTTATAGAAACCGCCTGCCTCACTTTGTCAACAATTCCCTCTGTTGTCAAGGAATACGCCTCCAGAACTTTTTGTGCCGCGCCGGAACGTCCAAATTCATCCGCCACACCGTGACGGACAACAGGAACCGGGCATGCAGACGAAAGATATTCCGCCACCGCGCTGCCCAAGCCCCCAATCACGTTGGCTTCCTCTGTCGTTACAACACAGCCGGTTTCCCGTGCTGCTGTCAAAAGGATCTCTGTATCCAGGGGCTTCAGCGTATGCATGTCGATGACCCGAACGGAGATTCCCTCTCCTGCCAGCTGTTCCGCCGCCTGCAGGGCCATCTGCACCATCATACCCACAGCTACCACGGTAACATCCTGTCCGTCCCGGAGCAACGCCCCCTTGCCAATGGCAAACTGGTATCCCTCCACACGATCTGTCACCGTCTCCACTGCCAAGCGTCCCAAACGCATGTAGGCCGGTCCTTCATAAGCCAAAAGCGCCCGGACCGCCTCCCGCATCTCATAGCCGTCGCAGGGGCACAAAACCGTCATATTGGGAATGGCACGCATAATGGCCAGATCCTCAATGCACTGATGGGTTGCCCCGTCCTCTCCAACAGACAATCCGCCATGGGAACCCACCACTTTCACATTCAGGCCAGGATACGCCACACTGTTGCGCACCTGTTCCCAAGCCCGTCCAGCGGCAAACATCGCGAAGGAATTGACGAAGGGTTTCTTTCCACAGGTGGCCAGTCCAGCAGCCACCCCCACCATATTGGCCTCCGCGATCCCCATATCAAAAAAACGGTCAGGGTGGGCTGCGGCAAACTCTTTGGTCATTGTGGAGCCAGACAGGTCAGCATCCAAAACCACCAGATTCGGCTCCTGATCCGCCAGTTCCACCAGTGCCTTGCCATAAGCGGCACGGGTCGCAATTTTCTCTGCCATCTTACTTCCCCTCCTTTTCCGCCAGGGCAGCGGCCAGCTCCTGCCGCGCCTGCTGATACTGTTCCGCGTTGGGGGCCTTGCCATGCCATCCAGCCTGGTTCTCCATAAAGGAAACCCCCTTGCCTTTGATCGTTTTGGCCAAAATCATAGTCGGCGCTCCGGTGAGCGTTTTCGCCTGTGCAAACGCCGCCGTTAACCCAGCCAGATCATGGCCGTCCACGGAAAGGACATGCCAGCCAAATGCTTTCAGCTTCTGATCCAGCGGCTCTGTGGGCATAACATCCGCTGTCTTTCCATCAATCTGCAGACCATTGACATCAATGACCGCGCAGAGGTTGTCCAATCTGTATTTGGCTGCGCTGAGGAAAGCTTCCCAAACCTGTCCTTCCTCCACCTCTCCATCTCCTAAAACTGTATAAACCCGATACGCTTTCTTGTCCATCTTCCCGGCCAGCGCCATGCCAACTGCCGCGGAAATCCCCTGCCCCAGAGAACCCGTGGACATATCTACTCCTTTGACATGGTTCATCTCCGCGTGCCCGGACAGATGGCCCTCCACGCTGCGGAATAGCGCCAAATCCTCCTCGGGAAAATACCCTTTCTGCGCCAAGATTGGGTAAAGCGCAGGTGTGCAATGCCCTTTGGACAAAACAAAGCGATCCCGATCCGGGTCCGCAGGGTTCTTGGGATCTACATTCATTACCTCAAAATAGAGAACCGTCAGGATGTCCATGGCAGAAAAAGAGCCCCCCAGGTGCCCTGACGCACAATGGTATACCATGTCCAACCCCAGAAGCCGTCCCTTCGCCGCAACGGTCTCCAGCGTGCGTATTTCTGTTTTCATATCGTTGCCTCCTCCAACAAGCCACAGGAATCTACAATCAGTTACAGTGTAACACGGAAATTTTCTTTGGTCAATTCTCTTTCTCGCCTTGCAATTTTTGTTTGTTTCCTTTATAATGTTTTTCGTTCCTCTCCTTCACACGAGGTAGCTTTGGTTCCTATCCGGGTGTAGCGCAGTTGGTAGCGCGCCTGCTTTGGGAGCAGGATGCCGGGAGTTCGAGTCTCCCCACTCGGACCATGCGGAGTGTCCTTATAGGATCTGAGTATCCTACAAAGGCCACTCCGCATTTTTATTGTCAAAATTGGGGCAGCGCCGGTTTCATCGAACAGCAGCCGATCCCGGATGCACAGGAGCTTTACCTTGTGCCGGGTAAGCAGGTCAATGTAGCGTTGGGTCATGCCCCACTCCCGGCCTATCCGGGTCAGGCTATGGACTAACACCACATCCACCTTGCCAGCGACCACGGCCTCGGTCACTTTCTGGAGCGCCGGGCGCTCTAATGTGAGCCCGCTGCCGTATTCGTCCGCAGCGCCGATGATGGTATATCCCGCCTGCTTTGCGTAGAGCTGGAGCAGAAACCGCTGGTGTTCCAATGCGAAAGAATCGTCATGGGCGACACGGCAATAGAGAAATGCTCTCATATCCCACACCACCTTTACACCGCCGGGGCGTAGCTTAATGCTACGCCTTTTCTCGTTTCCAGCAGAATATCCCGCTCGGGGATCTTCCGGCGATCCGGCACCTCAAAGGCACCGATGCAGTTGTAGTGGATTGTCACCCGCTGATTGGTAACACCGTCCTCCTTGACCGCAGGATAGACCTCGATATATTCAATGAGTTCGGCAACCATGCGTTTAATGATGGCGGTGGCGTCGGTGTAGCGGCGCACCGTTTCTAAAAAGGTGTCCACATCCATCCGCTTATCTTCCAGCTTTTTCAACTCCAGCCGCAGGGCCTTAATTTTCTTAGCGTTTTCGCCCTGCTCCTGCTCGTACCGCTTAGACATTTTGGCAAACCGGGCATCGTCGATCTTGCCGGACACATTGTCCTCATAGAGCCGTTCAAAGAGCATATCCAGCTCCCCGTCCCGGGTCAGCAGCCCATCCAGTCCCCGTTTCTTGCGTACCCGGTCATTTTCCGCTACCTTGGCGGAGCGGCCCACCATCGCCTTGATGAAGTCGTTTTCGTATTCATTGGCGAAGCAGGCCAGCCGGTGGATCTCGTAGAGCACGACCTGCTCCAAGAAGTCCAGCCTGATGTAGTGGGTAGACGAGCACTTGCGGAGCCCGGAATTGTGGTTCTGGCAGCTAAAGAATTTAATATCGTGGTTGCCCTGGTTAAAATGGAAATTCAAATTGCCGCCGCACTCCGGGCATTTCAGATAGCCGGAAAAGACGCTGGGCTCTTGGGTAACGGTGGGGCGCTTGCGCTGTGTCCCAGCTTTTAACGCCTGCACCTTTTCCCAAGTTGGCCGGTCAATGATAGGCTCATGGGTGTTCTCAAAAATCGTCCACTCGCTTTCATCCACATAGTGGCTTTTCTTGTCCTTGAAGTGCTTGCGGGTCTTGAAATTGATGGTATGGCCCAGGTATTCCCGCTTTTTCAGGATGTTTACAATGGTGGATGATCCCCAGCCGTAGGGGTCTTTGACCGGCTTCGTCCTGTTCACTCCTTCGTCAAAGCGTGCCAGATGGACAGCGGGGATTTCAACCTTTGCCTCGGACAGCAGCTTGGAAATTTGATAGGGGCCGTAGCCCTCCATCGCCAGGGAAAAGATACGGCGTACCACTTCGGCGGCTTCTTCGTCCACAAGCCAGTGTTCCCGTTTTTCGTCCCACAGATAGCCGTAGATAACGGTACCGGTCAGGTGCTTGCCGCTCATGCCTTTGGACTTGAACACGGAGCGGATTTTCCGGCTGGTGTCGCGGGCGTAAAACTCGTTCATAATGTTGCGGAACGGGGTAAAATCATCATCGCCTTTCAGACTGTCCACACCGCCATTGATGGCGATCAGCCGGACGCCGCGCTGCCGCAAAATCTCCATGACCTGGCCGACTTTCAGATAGTCGCGCCCCAGGCGGCTCATGTCTTTGATAACAATGGCCTCCACCCGTCCGGCCTCAACTTCCTCCATCATTGCCAGAAAGCCGGGGCGGTCAAAACGGGTTCCCGATACGCCGTCATCGGTGAAGTGGGTGGGGTTCGGTAGACCATTCCGGCGGGCATAGTCCTCTAACATCTTTTTCTGGTTGGAGATGGAATTGCTCTCGCCCTGTAACTCATCATCACGGCTCAAACGCTCATACAGAGGGGTGATTTTCTCGTTTCTCATGGCTGTACCTCCTGAAATGAAAATGCTCTAAGTGACTGCTTCACTAACCATGACAAAAACCATGATTAAGAAGTCACTTAGATCATACATCTCCTTGCGCCTGCAACTGTTCGACAACCGGCAGAAGTTCCTTGACTTTTTCATATTTCCTGGCCATAACATTACCCCCTGATGTAGTACTTCTATTTTCCCACATCAGGGGACGTTTTGTCTATTGTACGTTTTTACTGGTTCAGTTCATCAAAGGGAGGCGCTTTGCGTAATGTGATAGCGTTTCATTTTTATTTCTCGGCTTTGCAGGGGGCGGAAACCCTTGTATTTGATACGTTCCTAATAAGCACTAAACTTATAAATCCGTGCAAAAATTACATAGCAAATTAGATTTAAGTATTACACCACAAGATTTTAGCAATATGCTCTATGATGAACTTTCTTGGCAACCAAAGGATTTAGAAGGTATACAAAAAATAATCAGTAAGTGTCCTCCAGAATCTGAATGCATTAAAATATTGAAAAGTCTCTCTGGCAAACAATCTATGAAAAAATATGTATATTCCATGCGTAACAGAATTGTTCATGAAACTAGAGAGGCTATTATTCCGTCAACAGATAATGAGACTTGGGACAAAGCGATCGCAGGAATGCTATATTTGCTGAAAGAAATTTAGCCTATGCATCTTAACATATTTTCAGGTTGATCTCTATTATGGAATTGCTGAAATATAGATAATTTTAGAGGACTTTTCATCATAGACAACTTCCTCCTTTTAGGATTAGCCCACTACCCACTTGTAGAAGGATGTAAGAATAAAACAAATGCTCAACAATACCTTAAATTTTTCCAAAAAGGAAAACCGTCCAAAATGAATTTTGAACAATTTTCCTTTAATGACACTCCAACCATTTTCATCAAAAAACGCCTAAATATGCGGTTTTTCTGTATTCAAAGTGCAAAGTGTAGAATTTGTTTGATTTGTGCTAACTTCTGGCACTCTATGCGCTCTGCGGGGAAAAATGAAGAGCACGTGGACTCCTTTGCATCTGCCGGCGATACTAGGGAGACCGCTCGATACAACAGCAATGAGAAACAGGAGAACAGTATGAATTGTCCAAACTGCGGGAGCCCTGTTACGGTGCAGGGAAACCACTGGGAGTGCGGCTGGTGCGGGGACTTTGGGGGATTTCCTCCCCTTGTACGCACCGGAACAAGCCGACAACCCGGCACTTAAGGACCTGGAACAGGGTGTCCTTTCCACTTTGGAAGGAATCCAGGAATACTTCGACAGCAGAGGAACACCTCCAGGAAACGGAGGCCGCTGAACAACTGCTCGGAAACGATCTATATGATTTCTGTCAGAATGAAAGCATTCAGCCCAAGCTCCTGGCGCAGCTCAAGCAGGACGACCGCTTGGCACGGCAGCTATTTCAAAGTGCTTACGCAGACAGCCCTCAGGAAGAATTGATTGCAGCATGTGACCGGTTGGGAGAGCAGACGCTGAAAGCGCATCTTCAGGCGCTCTTAGACCAAAATCCTTTTTGCTGAAGGGACATTGTCTTGCCCCTTTGTCCCTGCCTCTCTGCACTTCACGAAGATGAACCATATCAGAGGAAAAACAGGGGTATTTATGAAAGAATCTGCACTGCGTGATTTGATCGCACAGAAAATTTCTCAATTAAAACCGGGATTGACCTTGCTTCAAAAAGAGCAGTATATCCCGGGTAAGCACGGCACGAAGAGCTTTATCGACCTATATGCCAGGGATGAGAAGGGGCGCCATGTTCTGATTGAATTGAAACGCAGCAATATCGCTGCGCGGCAAGCACTCCATGAAGTCAGCAAATATGTAGAACAAGTCAAGCAGCACTTTGGCGCAAAGGATTCCGAGATATTCGCGATCATTGCTTCCACCGAATGGGGAGAGCTGCTTCTCCCCTTTTCTCGTTTTTGTGAGGACGCCGGTTTTTCCATCGAAAAAATACAGATTGACGTAACGGAGGATCATTCTGACTGTCAGGCCCGCCCTATATCGCCTCTTGCAACCATCCGGGGGCGGCTCATCGCACCATGGCATCACATCTATTGGTACACGGACAAAGATGCCCTGCAAAGAGGGATTGCTGCCATTGAAGGGGCGTACAGCGCGAAGGGAATTGACGACTATGTGATCGTTTCCTTTTACCTGCCGGATCCCTCTCCCCCGGAAGAGCGACGTGCTGCCCTGCTGTCTGAGGTTGCAAATATGCTGAAGGTTCCACAGGCGTCGCTGTCCGCCTCGCTTGCCAGCTTCTCCCCTCCAACCTATGAGTACATGGCATACACCGCTGTCCAAATGCTCCCGGACGAAACATGCCTGCAGATCATTTCCTGTGACGAAGCTCTTTTCGAGGAAGCACAGAACGCCATTCTCCTCATGCCCAAGGGACCGGCGTTGACGTTCTCGCAGCTCATGAAAAAAAATATTACCATGGCAGCCTTGCCGCCCTGCTTGAAACCGTGACCTGGGGCGGCAGGGACGAGCGGGACAGCTATCTTGTCGAAGATCTTGGTGCCCAGTATCAGTCCTACCGATTTGATATTTTACACGGCACCGCCACTGGTTTTTTTACCCTTCAAGACGCCAAATGGCGCCCTTGTGGCCCAGTTGCTCTGCCTGTATTGTTCCAAATATATGCCGAGAAAAACCAATCACTTGTCCGAGAGATCCTTGAAACAATAAAGCCGCACGATCGAGGGACTTTTTTCGAATGCCATCCTGTAGACCCATAAAAACTTTTGACAACCGCCCGGAAATGGACTATTGTCAAGATAGCTCTCTTGAAATCCACTCCGCCCTGAACACCAGCTCCCTTTGCCGTGCGGGGCAACTCACTGGAGGAACAATATCATGCAGACTGCAACTGACCTGAGAAACCTGCTGGCCAGAATCGACCGGAAGGGCTACCCGGCCTACAAAGACACCAAAGGCGCATACCAATTCCCGGACTATGTGCTGTCCATCGACCATGTACAGGGGGACCCCTTTGCCGCCCTCTCCAAAGTCAGTATTCACGTGAGGGGAAGCGCCGCGGCTTTTCCTCCGTCCCTCTACCGAACCCCTGTTCAACGGATCGCGCTTCAGGATGCGCTGACCCGTCGGTTCGCCCGGCAGACGGAAGCCGTATCCTTCCGGGCCAAGGGCTCGGGACACAGCGGGCAGATCTCGGTCAGCCGCTGCGGGCAGGAGGTCTTGGAGCGCACCGCCTGCTGTCTGGACCCCAAGCACGGTGATCTCTGCCTGCGCCTGGAGGTGGGGTTCCCCGCCCAGGGGCGGACCATTCAGGCCCGGGAACTGGAAAAAATTCTATTTGACTTTCTCCCCCAGTGTATCCATGCCACCCTGTTCTATCGGAACTTAGACAGCAAACAGCTGCAGGCCGTGGCGGATCTGGCGGAGGATCAACAGTACATTCGGGACGCCCTGCCCCAGATGGGCCTGTGTGCCTTTGTGGCCAACGGAAGCATTCTGCCCCGGGCCTCCGGCGTCTCCGCCCGTCCCATGAAGGACGGCGTGGCCTTCCAGTCTCCGCCGGAACTGGCGGTCACCCTGGACCTGCCCCACCGGGGACAGATCACCGGCATGGGCATTCCAAGGGGCATCACCTTGATTGTGGGAGGCGGCTACCACGGCAAGTCCACCCTGCTGGAGGCGCTGGAGTTGGGGGTCTACAACCACATCACCGGGGACGGCCGGGAGTATGTGATCACCGAAGACACTGCCATGAAAATCCGGGCTGAGGATGGCCGAAGCATCCGACGCACAGACATTTCCCAGTGGATCAGCAACCTGCCCAACGGCAAGGACACCACGGCCTTTTCCACGGAAGACGCCAGCGGCAGCACCTCCCAGGCGGCCAATGTGGTGGAGAGCATGGAGGCCGGCGCCTCCCTGCTTCTCATTGACGAGGATACCAGCGCCACCAATTTCATGGTCCGGGATGCCCTGATGCAGCGGGTCATCCACCGGGACATGGAGCCCATCACCCCCTTCATTGACCGGATACAAGCCCTGTACAGGGACCAGGGCATCTCCACCATCCTGGTGGCTGGCAGCTCCGGGGCTTACTTTCATGTGGCTGACCGGATCATCCAGATGGACCGGTACCTCCCCCGGGATATCACCGCCCGGGCAAAGCAGGAGGCCCTGGCTTTCCCCCCGGACGGGACAGCGCCGAAGTCGACCGGCCTCACCAACCTGGACCGCCGGCCCAAGGCCTCGCCAGAATTCCGGCGCGGCGATCGCTGGAAGCTCAAAGCACTGGGGCGGGATGGGGTGTCGATTCAACGGGAAACCATCGACCTGCGGTACGTGGAGCAGCTGACCGACAGCGAACAAACCGCCGCGCTGGGGTACTGTGTCCTGTACGCCCAGCGGCACCTTCTGGACGGGAAAAAGACCCTCCGCCAAGTGGTGGATGAATTGGACCGGCTGATCCAGCAGCGGACCCTGGCCGGTCTGTGTGAGGGCCAGTCCGGCATTCCCTTCCTGGCCCGGCCCAGGCGGCAGGAGATCTTTGCCTGCTTCAACCGATACAGAGGTCTGAATTTGTAATCAAACAGCAAAAAACAGAGCCGACAACCACGAGAGAGGCCTCTCCTGTGGTCGGCTCTGTCTTTTTTCAATGCGGCGGAAGTACCGCTCTTTCCGTCTTTGCCCCAGCTTTTGTAATCGAACCAGTCAGTCCGCGGCCTTTTGGGCCGCCAAGCCTTCCAGCCGGTCTTTCAGTACCGCAAAGCTCTGCCTGCTGATGGCGTGTTCCAAAGAGCAGGCATCCTCATGGGCCTGTCCCTCGTCCACCCCCGCGTCAATGAGCAGCCGCTCAAAAAAGGAGTGCCTGGAGAAAATCTCTCTTGCCGCCTGCAGCCCCTCGTCTGTTAAGATCAGATTTTTCTCTTTGTCCACGGTCAAAAGACGCTCTGTCCGCAGCTTTTTCAGCGCATTGCTCACACTCGGTTTGGAGAGCGCCATATAGTTGGATACGTCAACAGCCCGGACAGATTCCTTTTGGATTTGCAAAAGGTAGATTGCTTTCAAATAGTTTTCCTGTGAAACGGTGCACTTCATCCCATCGCCTTCCTTTTCCCGTCATGCCAACGCATGCAGCCCACGCCCTGGAAACGGACTCCACTGCGTCGTACTTCTTCTGTTTATCATAGCATCAAACACAGCTTTGAGCAAGCAGGCGGTTTCCCACAGGGTTCCGCCCTCTCCGGCCTTCAGGCAGTGTTTTGCTCTGCAAACCATTTCCTGCGGCAACACCGCCTGATGGGAGGAGACTTGCCTTTCTCTGCCCGCCATGGTATCATGCAAAAAACGAACAGGAGGCTGTCATGCCCAGTATAATAGAAATTTCTGACCTCACTGACCCCCGGCTGGATCTCTTCGCCCGGCTGACCGAGGCCCAGCTCCGCAACCGGCTGGAGCCGGAAAAGGGGATTTTTATCGCGGAGAGCCCGAAGGTGATTCAGCTGGCGCTGGATGCCGGCCATGCCCCCGTGGCCTTTCTCATGGAGCGCAAGCATGTGCAGGGACAGGCCCAATCCCTTCTGGCCCGCTGCGGGGACATCCCTGTCTACACCGCAGACCGAGACGTTCTGGCCGCCCTGACCGGCTATCCCCTCACCCGGGGAATCCTATGCGCCATACGGCGGCCGCAGCTGCCCGCCATGGAGGACATCTGCCAGGGGGCCCGCCGGGTCGCGGTGCTGGAAGGCATTGTGGACACCACCAATGTGGGCGCCATTTTCCGTTCCGCCGCCGCCCTGCACATGGACGCCGTGCTTCTCTCTCCCACCTGCTGTGATCCGCTCAACCGCCGGGCCGTTCGGGTGAGCATGGGCACCGTGTTTCAAATTCCCTGGGCCCGTCTGGGTGACCAGGCAGAGGACTGGCCCGCCGGCGGCCTGGAGCGCCTGCACGCCTTGGGCTTTCAAACCGTGGCCATGGCCCTCAGTGACAACGCCCTGCCCATCGACGACCCCCGGCTGATGGCCGCGGAAAAGCTGGCCATTGTCCTGGGCACCGAGGGAGATGGCCTGGCCGCCGCCACCATCGCCCGGTGTGACTACACCGCCTGCATCCCCATGTCCCACGGTGTGGATTCTCTCAATGTAGCCGCCGCCAGCGCCGTCGCCTTCTGGCAGCTGCGGGCCCGTCCGTCTGGCTTCCCCTGACTTCCCCGCTCTATTTCTTCGCCCTGCCGCTCCTTGCGGCAGGGCTTTTTGTCGTGCTCCCCTCGTCTTATGCGCCCCCTGCACCAGGCGGGCATAAGATAGTAGAAAGCGCAGCTGCGCAATTAAGTGAGGTGGAAGCCATGGCAACCATAACAGGCAGCGTCCTATTTGACCGGGACCGCAGCGCCACCCGCTCCAGTGGGGATGCCGGCCTGCCCGGGATTCCCGTGGTCCTGCAAAATCTGGACACCGGGGCACGATGCACCGTTTTCACGGACCAGGCCGGAGACTATGCCTTTCTTCACGTCCCCGTCGGAGCGTACCGCCTGGTCCAGGCTCCCTACGAAACAGATGGGCTTCCCTCCCCCGCCGATTTCTCCGGCGCGGCGGTCGGGCCTGTCCCTGTGGGAGGCAATCCCCCCATTTCCGCGGCCCCCAATCCCCCGGCAGGCGCCACCCATCTGGACGCAGTTACACCCAACACCCGGTTTCTCACTGTGACGGGGGCAGACATAGGAGAGCAGACCTTCCTCAGCGGCCCTGTCATCTACTCCCCCATTGAAACCATCCTCGATCCCTGCGCCGCAGTCTCCGAGGAAAACCTCTTAGAGGCCGCCGACCGCGGGGCCTTGGGGACGTTCCCCCCAGGGACCCCCGCCAACACGGGCGCGCCCACAGAACCCTATCCCGGGGTTACACCGGATTTCTCATACGTCCTGCCCAACCCCGCTGTCTACACCCCGGCCGGCGGAGAGTACACCGTCCAAAACCTTATGACCGATGCCTTGAGCCAGCAGATCGGCGCCTGGTGGCGGGTGGCTGACCACACCCAGGGCAACGAGACCGGACGGATGCTGGTGGTCAACGGCTACAACCCCGGCGCTGTCTTCTTCCGCGCCGAGGCAGCCGTGGAGCCCAACCATTACTACCTCTTCACCGCCTGGATTTTGAACCTGTTCAAAGTTACGGGGTACCCGGACCCGGAACTGGGCGTGCGGGTCCTGGACCAGGCCGGCAATCCCCTGTATGCCGCCACCCTGGGCGCCCTCATCCCTGTCAGCCCAAACGCCCCAGAGTGGAAACAAATCGGCAGCGTTCTCTCCTCCCAGGAGAATACCCGGCTCACCGTTGAATTTCTCAGCGAGGGGCCTGAGGTCATCGGAAACGACTACGTCATCGACGACATCGCCCTCTCCCCCATTCAAGTGCCCCTGTTCCTGCCAGTTAAAACCGCAGACCGCCAGGTAATCACCGTAGGGGAGACCGTCCTCTTCACCGTCCGCCTGACCAATACCTGCCAGAGCCCGCTGACCGATCTCTTTTTACAAGACCAGTTTCCCAGCGGCTTTTCCTTTGTGCCGGACACCGTTCAGGTCAATGGCACTCCGGTCCCCGCCGCCGACCCGCAGCTGGGCTTTGGCCTGCCCGATGTCCGTGGCGGAGAGACCATCACCGTCTCCTTTCAGGCCAAAGCTGATGCCCTGCCTGTGCCCAACCCTGCCTGGAACCGAGCAGACCTGCGTTACGCCTACACCCCAGTGGAGGGAGGCATTCCCATTCCGTTTCCCGTCTCCACCAATGAGGTTCCCGTACTGGTGCTGGAGGCAGCAGACCTGGCCGTGGAGAAAACCGCCGCCCCGGACCCGGTAGATCCCGGCGCGCCCCTAACCTATACCATCACCATCTCCAACGCCGGGCCCTCTCCCGCCCGGGATGTCACATTGACTGACCCCCTTCCCACCCGAACCGGGGGAAGAATCCATCGGAAAGGAAGCTGATCTCCATGGCAGATATCATCTCCGGGCCTCTGGCGGAGCCCAAAGACAGACGGGGGCTGCTGCGCCCGGAATACTCCCTGGACGGCGGCCTGTCATGGCAGCCCTGGACTGGGTCCCAATCCATTGGGGACCTGGCCGTGGGAGAACGGGTTACGGTTCTCCTGCGGGGGGTGGTAGACCCCCTCACCACAGGCATCCTCACCAACGTTGCCCAGGTCTCCTCCCCCACGCCGGACCCCAATCCAGACAACAATACCGCCACAGTGGAAACCCCCGTGACAGAGCAGGCCGATCTATCGGTGGTAAAAGTGGGCGCTCCTAAGCCCGCCGCTGTGGGGGACCTTGTCACCTACACCCTTGCCGTGGCCAATGCCGGGCCTGTGAACGCAGAAAATACCGTACTCTCTGACCCCCTCCCCGATGCCTTGGCCTCCCCTGAGGTCTCTCTGGACGGAGGACGCTCCTTCCAGCCCTGGGCGGGGACACTGGCCTTGGGGACCCTTCTTCCCGGACAGGCCCAGACAATTTTGCTTCGGGGAACCGTGCGGGCCTCCGCCGACGCTCTTTTGATCAACACCGCAACCGTACAGAGCGACACGCCCGATCCCAACCCAGACAATAACACCGACACGGAGGAGCTGCCTGTCCAGTTGGCTGCGGACCTGGCCATCACCAAACTGGGCAGCCCCAGTCCAGTGTCCGCCGGCGGTCTGCTGACGTACACCCTGGACCTAACCAATCTGGGCCCCGCCTATGCCCAAAACGTGTCCCTCACCGACCCCCTGCCCCCACCCCTCTCTGACGGCGCATACTCTCTGGACAATGGGGGCACCTGGCAGCCCTGGACGGGTTCCCTGGCCCTGGGAACCCTGCCCGCCGGGGACCACCGCCAGATTCTGCTGCGGGGAACCGTGGCCCAAGGGACCAGCGGCACCCTGACCAATACCGCTACCGTCGCCAGCGACACCCCAGATCCCCGGCCGGAGAACAACGAGTCCACAGCACTCACCCCGGTGGACACCGCTGCGGACCTGGCTCTAACCAAATCTGGGGCACCCAATCCGGTGCTCCACGGGCAGGCCTTGGTTTACACCCTTTCCCTGACCAATCTGGGCCCCGATCCCGCGGTCCATCCGGTGCTCACCGATCCCCTGTCGCCCCTTCTGCTGGAACCGGCGTTCTCCACAAACGGCGGGGCAACCTGGCAACCTTGGGCAGGAACATGGCAGCCAGGCAGCCTGGCCCCAGGCCAGCGTGTAGAGCTCCTCTTGCGGGGCACAGTCAGCCTGGAGGCAGAGGGGATTCTGGTCAACACTGCTGTTGTCACCAGCGACACCCCAGACCCCAATCCGGACAACAATGAGGACACCGTGGAGGTTCCCCTTCTCCCCTCCGCAGACCTTTCCGTACGGAAGGAGAACACCGGAGGCTCTGCTGTCCCCGGCACCCCCTTTCTCTACACCATCACCCTACAAAATGCCGGGCCCTCGGATGCCCAGGACGTGCTTCTCACCGACGCAGTTCCGGCGGAACTCTGGACGCCGGAGTTTTCCACAGACAACGGCGCCACCTGGACCCCATGGCACAGCCCCTATCTGCTGGGCACCCTGGCCGCAGGTGCCTCCCGCTCCCTCCTGCTACGGGGGACCATCGACCCCGCCGCTACCCTTCCCCTTCTCAATACCGCTGTGGCGGCCAGTTCCACCCCGGACCCGGATCTCACCAACAACACCGCCCAACGGGAGGACCCCCTTCAGCCCGCTGCGGACCTGGCCATCACCAAGGTGGCCGATACCGACACTGCTGCCCCTGGCGGCCTGCTGACCTATACGCTCACCATCGCCAACCTGGGCCCTGCCACCGCCCAGGATGTTCTTCTCACCGACCAGACTCCCGGCGGTCTGTCCCGCGTGGAAGTTTCCCTGGACAACGGGCGCACCTGGACCCCGTGGACTGGGGCCTATTCCCTGGGAGCGCTTCCAGCCGGTCAGGGAAGAACCCTGCTGCTGCGCGGCAGCCTGTCTTCCTCTGCCCAGGGCACCCTTGTAAACACCGCTGTGGTGGCCAGCTCCACCCCGGACCCAAACCCCAACAGCAACACCGCCACCAGCCTGGTCCCTGTCCAGGGAAGCACAGAGCTTCGTCTGACCAAAACCTCCCCCTGCTGGGCAGTCCCCTGTCAATACCTGGTATATCGCCTGGTGGCGGTCAACTGGGGCAGCATCCCGGCAGAGGGCGTGGTGGTACAGGACCATCTGCCGCCGTCGCTCTCCGCCGGGGTCTATTCCCTTGACGGCGGGATCACCTGGCGGCCTTGGCAGGGCCTGCTCTCCTTCGGCACCCTGGCACCCGGCGCAACGGCTACACTCCTCGTGGCCGGGGTGGTCCACCCCTGCGCCCAGGGAACCATTACCAACACAGCGGTGATCTCCTCCCAAACCGCCGGACAGAGCACCGCCGCGGTCACCACTCCGGTCTGGCCGCCCCAGGGTTACAGGCCCGTCTGGCATGGAACCGGCTGCTGACCCCTTTCATCCCCGGGGCGCCGCCTGGGTTCCCCGGGGAAATCCCATTTGCATCTTTCCCCGACCTATGGTACACTCAACGCATCCGATCCAACAGGGCGACCAGCTTCTCCCGAGGAGGTTTTCATGAAACAACCGGACGACATATTTTCCCAGATGCTTCCCTTTTGGGAACACCTAACCCCACAGGAACAGATGGCCCTTCGGGAGGCCAGCGTTCCCTCCACCCTGCCCAAGGGGACCATCACCCACCGGGCCGACCAGGACTGCAAGGGCATCCTGCTGCTTTTGTCCGGCCAGCTTCGGGCCTTTCTTCTGTCCGAGGAGGGGCGGGAGGTGACACTATACCGGGTGCGGGAAGGTGAGACCTGTGTTCTCTCCTCCTCCTGCCTGATGGACGCCATCGTCTTCGACGTACTCATCGAGGCCATTGAGGAGACCCATGTGATCACCCTTCCCGTCACAGCCCTCTCTCCCCTGGCTCAGCAGCGGCCGGAGATCGAACTCTTTCTCTACAAGACCGCCAGTGAGCGTTTCTCCGATATCATGTGGACCATGCAGCAAATTCTCTTCATGGGGATGGATCGGCGGGCCGCCATTTTTCTATGGGATGAGTCCGCCCAAAAGGGCCCCGTCCTCCGGATCACCCATGACGAGATGGCCCGCTACATCGGCAGCGCCCGGGAAGTGGTCACCAAGGTACTGAAATACTTCGTCCAGGAGGGCATTGTCGCACTGCGCCGGGGAACCATCACCATTCTGGACCGGGAAAAGCTCCGGCGTCTCACGGGAATGGCCTCTGTGGAAGAGAGAACGCCTCGTCCACAAAAATAAGCCTGCACGGGGATTTCCCGCGCAGGCTTATTTTATGTTATGGATCTTCCCCAAGAAGAAGGCCCAGCTCCCGCCCCCGTTGTCTGCCCAAAGGGGTCAGCAAGGGATACAGCACAGACCAGGCCTGGGTCCGGAAATCCTCCTTCCGCCCCTTGACCGCACAGAAGGGAAGCCAGTAAAGGGAGGTGAGGAAAATGGTATCCGCCACACGGGCATACGCCCCGGGAAAATCCTCCCCGCGAAACATGCCCTGACGGGCCAGAATGGACAGCGCCTGGGCAAACAGTGCCGACTGGCTGTGATAAATCGCCTGCTGCCGCGCCCGGATCGCGGGGGAGAGCTGGCCCAGCTGGGCATGGTGCTGGAAGTAAAAGGCATAGTTCTCCCGGGCCTGTTCCATGTCCTCCAGAAAGGCGTTCAGTTCCTCCATGGTCCGAGGGGGCTCTTGAAAAAAGGTGGGCTTCGCCTCGGCCAGCAGGGCCTCCATGATGTCCTCTTTCCTTTTGAAATGATAGGTCACATTGCCCTTGCTGATCCCCAGGGCACCGGCAATCTCCCCAATGGAGACCGCGTTGTACCCCTGCTGGCTGAAGAGCGTTTTGGCCATGTCCAGAATGGCCCGTCGGGTGTCTCGCTTCATGGGGTCTCCTCCTGCTGCGCCGTGAGCCGGCGGACCTCCCGGGCCCCCAGAACCAGGACCAGCACCGCTGCCACTCCATCGGAAATGGGTCCCGCCCAGAGGACCCCATCCATACCAAGGGCCAGCGGCAGAAGCAACAGCAGCGGAATTAGCAGCAGTCCCTGCCGGACCAACGCCATCCAAAATCCCAGTTTGGCCTTGCCAATGGAGGTAAAGAAGTTGGAGGTAATGGGCTGAAAGGCGTTGACAAAGGTCATAAGCAGATAAATGCGGATATAGTGGATGGAAAACTCATAAAACAGCGGGTCCTCTGAGCCAAAGATGCTCAAAATCTGCCGGGGAAACAGCTGGATGCACAGGAAGGCAATCACCGCCAGGGTGGTGCCGTAGCGCAACGCCTTCCGGTAGGCCTCAATGACCCGGTCATACCGTTTACTGCCATAGTTGAAGCCGAAAATCGGCTGACAACCCAGAGCAATCCCGATGACACAGCTGAGAAAGACAATCATCACCTTTCCCACCGCCCCGGACCCGGCGATGGCGATCTCACTGCCATAGACCGACTGGGCCCCGTAGGTACGCAGCATGTTCATCAGGATGACCTGGGCCGCGGTCATAATCACATGGTTGAAAAAGATGGCGCCCCCCAGCGCGCCGATCCCTTTGATCGTACCAGCAGATAGGCGGAAATCCTCCCGCTCCAGGGTCACCATGTGGCGCCGGCGCACCAGATAATAGAGGGCCAGACAGCTGGAGAGTCCCTGTCCCAGCACCGTGGCCAGAGCAACCCCCTGGATGCCCATGGAACAGGCAAAGAGGAAAATCGGGTCAAAAATCATATTGAAAATGGCCCCGGACAGGAGAACCCCGCTGGAAAACTTGGGGCTGCCGTCGGCCCGGATAAAATGGGCCATGGCCATGGAGAAAATGGCAAAGGGCAGCCCCATACTGATGATCCGGGCGTACGGGACCGCATAAATCATCATGGCCTCTGTGGCGCCGAAGAGGTAGAGCATCGGCTCCAAAAAGGCCACAGCCAGCACCGCCAGCAGGCAGCCCAGCCCCACCGACAGCACAATGGCGTTGCCCCAATTCTTTCGGGCGGAGCGTTCCTGCTTCTTTCCCAAGTCAAGGCTGAATCCCGCCGCGCCGCCCATGCCGATGAGGGCCGCCAGGGCGGTGGTTAAGGTAGACAGAGGAAAGGCAATGTTGGTGGCGGCAATGGCCAAATCTCCAATGCCCCAGCCGAGAAAGGTCTGATCCACAATATTGTGCATGGAATTGACCACTTGGCTGAGAATGGCGGGAATGGCAAAGGTCCAGATCAGCTTGCTCACAGGCGCGGTGGCCAGCATGGTTTGGCGTGGGGGCGCGGTCATGGCAGGTTCCTCCTCTTTGGCAGCAAAAATTAGGACTATCGTACAAACAAAATAGCACGATAGTCCTAATTTGTCAAGGCGACGGAGTTTCTCCCTGGGGGAGGTCCGGCGCTCCCGCCATCTCCTGCCGGACCAGGGAGAGGAACCGCAGGGTATCCGGGTCCGGGTGAAGGGGATAGAGAATCCCATAGGGGATGGTGAACGGCCAGTCCACAGGGAGGGTCACCAAAGCGGGATGCACCTCCCCCCAGCACTCCAGGGACATGAGGGGATTTCGCGTCTGCACGCAGCGGTTGAACACCTCCATGTCGTAGAACTGAGGGGTGTCCTCAATGGCAATGGCAGGGTGTTTCTCCACATAGTCCCGGACCCGGTCCACTGTGGGGGAGTCCCCCCGCTTGACCATCATCAGCGTCTGTCCATACAGGTCCTGGATGGTCAGCTTGGTTTTCCGGGCTAAAGGATGTTCCCGGGGAACGGCCACGCAGTGACGATACACTCCAAGGGGGAGAAAATTGCACCGGTCCAGCCACTGTCGGGAGTCGCAGGCACCGATGAGAAAGTCAAACTTCTCCCCCAGGGCCGCGATCTCCCGGAGAATTCCCTCGTGGTCGTCCTCAAAGGGGACAATGTGGAGCTTGAAGCCAGGCAGCTGCTCACTGACCCGGTACCAAAGGTCCATAAATGGTTTGCAGGGGTTGAGGATGGACGTCCCCACGCAGAAGGTTGTGGCCGCCTCTGCCGCGGCCAGACGGGCCTCCGCAATCGCTTTTTCCGAATAGGCAAACAGCTTTCTCGCGTGCTTGTAAATGATCCGCCCGGACTCTGTCAGGGCAATGCCGTGGTTGGTCCGAGAGAACAAGGTAAGGTCCAGATGCTTTTCCAGGGCGTTGATCTGCTTGATCACCGCCGTGGATGAGATATACAGGGCTTCCGCAGCCTTATTGAAACTGCCGCTGTCCGCCACCTGGACAAAGGTGGTCAGCTGGCTGTTGTACACAGGGGGTCCCTCCTTTTGTTCTAACTTTTTGTTATTGCCATGGTACAAGATTGATTCTTCCCTGTCAAGAGAAGGCGCGTTAAAATAAGGGCATCAAAAGGGATCCCGTCAATGAAGGAGGTCATCATGGCACAACTGATCGTCTATTTCTCCCGCCGGGGAGAAAACTATGTCAGCGGCCGCATTCAGCCGCTGTCCGTGGGAAACACAGAGGTGGTCGCCCGCCGTCTGCAAGTGCTCACAGGTGCGGACCTGTTCCAACTGGAGCCTGTCCATCCCTACTCCGACAACTATAACCAGTGCATTGAGCAGGCCCAGGCCGACCAGCGGCAGGATGCCCGGCCCGCCCTGCGGGCCCTGCCGGATCATCTGGAGGACTATGACACCATCTACCTGGGCTATCCCAACTACTGGGGAACCATGCCCATGTGTGTCTTCACCTTTTTAGCATCCTTTGATTTCACCGGCAAGACCATCCTTCCCTTCTGCACCCATGAGGGCAGCGGCCTGGGCCGCAGCGAGGCCGACATCCGCCGGCTATGCCCCGGGGCCCGGGTGGGCAGGGGGCTGGCCATTCTGGGCACCGCCGTCTGCCGGGAGGAGGCGGCGCTGGCCGCCTGGGTAAAAGGGGGAAAGTAATATGACTTTACAGCGCTTGATACAAAACAGTCTCTTTCCCGTGGGGGAGGAGAATACCGCCTACGCCCCTTACTTTGACGGCACCAGCTACCTGCATATGTTGAGCCTGGATCAGGTGGCCGTGGGCAACGTGACCTTCGCCCCAGGCTGCCGGAACCACTGGCACATCCACAAGGCCAGCCAGGGGGGCGGACAGATCCTGCTGGTCACCGCTGGCCGGGGCTACTACCAGGCATGGGGACAGCCGCCCCAAGAGCTTCACCCCGGGGACGTGGTGCACATTCCCCCCAACGTCAAGCACTGGCACGGGGCCGCACCGGACAGCCCCTTCCAGCACCTGGCCATTGAGGTCCCCGGCCAGGACCCCGGCAGCCAATGGCTGGAACCGGTGGACCCGGACGAATACAATCGACTAAAGTGAGGTGTCCCTGTGGATCGACCCTATATTTTCTGCCACATGTTTGTCTCCCTGGATGGGAAAATCATGGGAAACTATATGGACCTGCCCGCCTGTGAGGCGGCCAGTGACCTGTTCTATGACATTGCCTTTGGGTCCGAGCCTGTTTACCGCCACCAGGGGTGGCTGTCTGGACGGGTAACCACCGACGACAATTTTACCCACTACCGCACGCCTGACCTGATTCCCCACGCTCCCACCGTCCCCGCCGGGGATTTTGTCGCCCGGCAGGCGCCCATGTACTACGTCTCCGTGGACCCCAAGGGGAAACTGGGGTGGCAGTCTGACACGCTGACCTACGAGACCACCACCGCCCATGTGGTGGAAGTGCTCACAGAGCAGGCCAGCAATGATTACAAAGCCTTCCTGCGGCGGCTGGGGATCTCCTACCTCCTGGCGGGAAAAGACACCCTGGACTACGCCCTGGCCCTGGAAAAGCTGAAAAGGCTGTTTGGCATCCAGGTGCTGATGCTGGGGGGCGGCGGCGTGCTCAACTGGTCTTTCCTCCAGGCGGGGATGTGCGATGAGCTCAGCCTTGTGGTGGCCCCCGCCGCCGATGGCAACCCCCGCACCCAATCCCTCTTCCGGGCCCAGGAGGGGCTGAGCACCGACAAGCCTATCTCCTTTACCCTGCTCAGCGCGGAAGCCAGAGCGGGCAACGCACTCTGGCTGCGCTATCAGGTCAACGCTAAGAAATAAACCATGTTACTATATCAGGAGGAATTCGTATGAATCTGGAATCCATTCCCCTCTCCAACGGCGTCAAAATGCCCCGCCTGGGCTATGGCGTATACCAAGTGGACCCCGCCACCTGCGAGGCCTCCGTGCGGGAGGCCCTTGAGGTGGGCTATCGGGCCATCGACACCGCTCAGGCCTACCACAACGAGGAGGGCGTGGGCAGGGCCATCAAAGGCTCCGGCCTGCCCCGGGAAGACATCTTCCTTACCACCAAGGTCTGGGTCTCCAACGCCGGGCAGGAAAAGGCCCGGGCCTCCATTGAGGAATCCCTGCGGAAACTCCAGACCGACTACATTGACCTGCTGCTCATCCACCAGCCCTTCAACGACTACTATGGCACCTGGCGGGCCATGGAAGAGGCCTACAAGGCTGGGAAGGTCCGGGCCATTGGGGTCTCCAACTTCTTCCCCGACCGTCTGGTGGACCTGTGCCAGTTCGTGGAGATTCGCCCCATGGTAAACCAAGTGGAGACCCACGCCCTGTACCAGCAAAAGGCGGCCCATGCCATCATGGAGAAGTATGGCGTCGTCCATGAGTCCTGGGGCCCCTTTGCCGAGGGGCGGAAGGATTTCTTCACCAACCCGGTTCTGGCGGCGGTGGGGGCCAAGCACGGCAAATCCGTGGCCCAGGTCGCCCTGCGGTTTTTGCTGCAGAGCGATGTGGTGGTCATCCCCAAATCCGTGCACAAAGCGCGGATGGCGGAAAATCTCCAGGTCTTTGATTTCAGTTTGGATGCGGAGGATATGGCGGCCATCCAGGCCCTGGACCAGGAGGAGAGCGCCTTTTTCTCCCACTACGACCCCGCTACAGTGGAATTCATCACCGGGTTGGAGCTCTAACCATAGTTTGATTTGACAGTGGAAAGGAGATCATTTATGATGGAAAAGGTAACAGCTGGCCGGGACGAGTTGGGGGAATTCGCCCCCAAGTTTGCCCAGCTCAACGACGATGTTTTATTCGGAGAGGTGTGGTCCCGGCAGGCTGAACTCTCTCCCCGGGACCGGTCCATGGTCACGGTAACCGCCCTGATGGCCAGCGGGATTTTGGACAGTTCCCTTTCCTTTCATATACAAAACGCCAAAAACCATGGCGTGACCGCCCAAGAAATGGCGGAAATTCTCACCCACGCCGCCTTCTATGCCGGCTGGCCCAAGGCCTGGGCCGCCCTGCGGATGGCGAAAGAAGTTTATAGCGAAGGAGATTCTCACAATGCTCGGTAATTTCAGCTACTGCAACCCCACCAAACTCCATTTCGGCCCGGAGGCTTTGGATGCCCTGGCCGGTGAGCTGGCCCACTACGGCAAGCGGGTCCAACTGATCTACGGGGGCGGCTCCATCAAGAAAAACGGGATTTACGACCAGGTGGTATCCATCCTGAAGGCCGCAGGCAAAGAAATCTTTGAGGACCCCGGGGTCATGCCCAATCCCACAACGGAAAAACTCTATGAAGGGTGCAAAATCGCCCGGGAGAACAACGTGGACCTTCTCCTGGCGGTGGGGGGCGGCTCCTGCTGCGACTATGCCAAGGGCGTGTCCGTCTCCGCTTGGTGCGACGAGGACCCCTGGGAGAAATACTATGTCCGCATGGAGGAGCCTGCCAACCGCCTCATTCCCGTGGGCTGTGTGCTGACCATGGTGGGCACCGGTTCCGAGATGAACGGAGGCTCGGTAATCACCAATCACGCCACCAAGCAGAAGATCGGCCACGTCTTCGGGGAGGAGGTCTTTCCCAAGTTCTCCATCCTCAACCCCAAGTATACCTATACCCTGCCCAAGTACCAGATGGTGGCCGGCATTTACGACATTATGAACCACATCACCGAGCAGTATTTCTCCGGGGAGGATGACTGCACCTCGGACTACCTCATGGAAGGCCTGATGCGCTCGTTGCTCCACAGCAGCCGGATCGCAGTGAAGGACCCGGAGAACTATGAGGCCCGGAGCAACCTGATGTGGATCGCCACTTGGGCCCTGAACACTTTGGTAGCCCAAGGAAAGGACACGGACTGGATGGTCCACATGATCGGCCAGTCGGTGGGCGCCTACACCGACGCCACCCACGGCATGACCCTGTCGGCGGTCTCCCTGCCCTACTACCGGTATGTGATGCCCTACGGCCTGCATCAGTTCAAGAAGTTCGCAGTGAACGTCTGGGGGGTGCGCCCGGAGGGAAAAACGGATGAGGCCATCGCCCAGGAAGGTCTGGCCGCCATGGAGGCCTGGATGAAGGAGATGGGCCTGGTGCTCCACCTGGCGGAGCTGGGCGTTACCGAGGATATGCTGGACGGCATTGCCAAGGGGTCCTTTATCATGGAGGGGGGCTATAAAGTCCTCACCCACCAGGAGATTGTGGATATTTTGCGGCAGAGCCTATAACGAAAGAGAACAGCCCGGGGGAAAGCGACGCTTCCCCCGGGCTGTTCTTTTCCCTCCCATGGGGCTACCCCTCCTCGTTGGCCGGCCTTTCCCCCAGCGGGTCTCCCTGCCCCTCCGGCTCCAACAGGTAAAACAGAAGTTCCCCCACCTGAAGGGGGTGACCCTTGGCCGCCTGCCAGGCCAGCCCAAACGGCGTGGCGCGCACATACTTAACCACCGTATACAGCCCTTTGCGTACCCGGAACATCGCCCGGCCGCGCTTTTCTCCAATCTGGAACAGCATTGGCCACCCCACCGGCACACCCTGGGCATAGAGGTCGGCGGCATCCAGCAGGTATTGGTACCCACATAGTGTCGGGGAACCTTCCACTCCTGCAAGCATTCTTTTACACTCTTTTTCACGTCTCTACACCTACTTTCCGACTTTTAATTTGAATATAATCATTCTATATACGCATGTCAAGACGTTTTACGCTTTTTCATCGGTTTATAATTCCAAGCATTTGGATAGGATATTGTCATAGAAAAGGACCCGAGAGGTGCTTTATGAAGTTAGACTATTCTATGATTGGAAAACGGATTGCCCGACGTCGGGTACAACTGGGCTTGAAACAAGCAGAAGTAGAAGAGATGGCTGGAATCGCCAACAAATATCTGACAAACATTGAACGAGCTGTCACCGTCCCCTCCACAGAGGTCCTCATGCGTCTGGCCATCGCGCTGGACACCACACCAGATGAATTTCTGGTGGGCACGGTCCGCCAGCAGGATGAGGCCTGGCGGGATGTGGCGGAACTTCTGCGTCCCCTCTCCCCGGACCAGCTGTCCCTGGCCCAGAGCTTCCTGACCTGGCTCAACGAACAGCCGCCAAAATAACGACGCCAACGACCGGCGCCCCCTGGAGCATTCCAGGGGGCGCCGTTTTTTCTCCAGGGGTTGGGTCAGGCCTGCCGCACAGGATAGCAGACCTCGGTGATAAATTCCTCGGGGTTGTCGGTTTCGTGGGGGCTGACATGGTAAATGTTGAAAGCGGGGCCGTCGAAAACATAGCCGTTGTCCCGAACCCAGGCGGCCACCGCGGCGTTGGCCGCTTGGATCTTGTCATAGGGTCCCTGGAAGGTCACCGAAGCAAAGGTCACCGGGGGAACCGTCTTAAAGACCACGTGCTCCGTGTCGGGATAGGTTCCCCGGACGGTTTTCTGGGCCTCCACATCCACAGCGGTCTCCTTGTACTCCCCGTCGTGGAAGGTCACCGTGCAGTAGCAGGGGTCGTCCGGCTGGAGCTGGAGGTGCTCCGTCTCCCGGACCAGGGTGTGCCAGAGGATGCCCTCCTGGTCATAGGCCGGAATGGTCATGCGGACACTGGCCACCTGCCGCTGGGGCAGGGTTTTCAAATTCACAGGGTATTCCATGTTGCTGTCTTCCTTTCTCAGTCGCTGTTCCAAGGTGTCCAACAGGCGCAGCTGCCGCCGCAGCGCCGCCAGTTCCCCCCGCAGCGCCTCGCGCCGGGCAGAGAAGAGCGCCGCCAGCACCTGGGGATTCTCCCGTCCCTGCTGGCAGGCCTGAATCTCCCCCAGGCCAAACCCTATATCCCGCAGCGCCGTGATCCGCCCAGCCACAGGCAGCTGGTCCTCGCTGTAATAACGATAGCCGGTGGCGGAATCAATGGATGCCGGGGGCAGCAGACCAATCTCGTCATAGTGGCGCAGCATGCGGACGCTGACCCGGGACAGCTTGGAAAATTCTCCGATTTTCAGCATTGTTTCGTCCTCACAGATCTGTTTTGGTTGTGCACAAACACAGAATAGCCCCTCACACCGTGTCAGAGTCAAGGGGAAACAGCAAAAATTTTCTGCACTTCCCATCAAAAAGCGCGGCGCTGCCAGGCAGCGCCGCGCCGGTCACCTCTGGGCAGCGGAAGCCGCTTCCCCGCTCAACCGTCGTTATTTGCAGCAGCAGAGGCACCAATGCCCCCAACCATCACCGCACAGAGGGCCATTTGCTGCGCCGCGATCATTGCCACAGTGCCGCTGACCGCGGCGGCTCCCATGACAGAAGTTTTTCTCTGGTCAACATAATCCCCGGAAACCAGCATGGCGCTGTGCATCAACCGCTGGTTCTTCGGCAGGCCCAGTATCCCCCGATACCCCTTCTGATGGGACAGAAACTCGTCTACCTCCAGCACATCCGCTGTCAGTTCTTCCACCGGAGCGGGCAGCAGCGCCAAGCTCCCCAGTGTCCCCAGTTCATAGCCGGCGCCGTACTTCCGGCCCGCTGCCTTGAGAGCTTGGTACACCCCCAGGACCTTGTCACGTTTCTCCTGGGCACTCCCCTCCCCCAGCGCCAGCACATGGCTGAGCGCCTGGGTATACTGCCCCGTGCCAAACGGGTGTTTCAGCGCGTCGTAGCAGGCCTCCACCTGATCCACCACCGCCTGCTCTGTATCGGGGGACAGGGCCAGCAGAACCGCAAACACACTGTCCTCCGCACCGGTGAGAAAGGGGTGCTCCCGCTTCATCCGCCGGTAAATCTCCTCCGCCCGGGCGGCCACCCCATCCAGGTCCCTTCCCCGCGCCCAATCTGCCAGCAGCAAGGCGGCCAGAGGGAGGTACTGGGAGGCGTAAAACCGCGTCCGCAGAACCTTGTAGCCCTGAAGCGCAAACGCCATCCGCTCCTCCGGCGCGGGGCTCAGGGCCAGCAGCGTAATCATGGCCAAATGGCCGGCGCCCCGGAAGTTCGAGAACAGCCCGGTTTTTTCCTGGATCAAATCCCGGCAGGCATACAGACGCCCCGCGTCCCAGGGGCGGTTCTGGCCGGCAGCCATCCCGGCACAGATCGGGATCATTTGGGCATGCGCAAATGGGAACGCCCGCCGGAGCATATCGCGGGCATCCAAAAATCGTGCACACCGGTGGGACAAGCTTGTACGCATCAGCCTCTTCCTTTCTCCCTTTCCAGGTTACTCCAGCAGGGCCAGAGCAACCGCTTTCGCATCACTGCCGGAAATCTCCCGGCTCTCATCGCTCAAATATACCGCAAAATAGGTCTTCTGTCCATTCTCCTGGGTAAAGCCCACAAACCAGCCGGTCTCGCCATAGCCGGTGCCCGTCTTCCCATAGACCTGCCGGTCCCCCTGGTCCTGGACCAGCATGATCTTCTGGAGGGTGGCCACCTCCTCCGGGGTGTATGGGCTCTCCCCCTGAAAAATTTCGGCCAGCACCTGGACCTGTTCCACAGGAGAGATTTTCAGGGAGGAGTCAATCCAAAAACCATTGAGCTCCTGGCTCTGATTCTGGCCGCTGCCCGCCCATTGGGAGATGTCCTGGTTGCCGTAGGAAAGTGCCGCCAGCTGCTCCGCCACCGCCTGTCGGCCCACCTGGTCGATCACCTGGCGGAAATACCAGACGCAAGAGGACTGAAAGGCCTGCTCCAGGGTCAGGTTTTGGTTCCACGCGGCCACCGGGTAGGCCAGGCCGGAGTAGGTCATGGTGCTCTCCGGTCCGGACAAAACCCCTGTGTGAAGGCCCATGAGGGTGGAGACAATCTTGAAGGTAGAGCAGGGGGACACCCGCTGCCGGCACATCTCCTCCTGGTAAAAGGTCCATTGATCAGTCCCCGGGTCATAGAGAACCGCACAGCCCTGAATCCCTCCAAACGCCGCTGAAAAATCCGCCTCCCGCTTCTGCGGGGCTGCTTCCACGGGGCTCTCACTGGCCGGGGGGACGTCATTGGCGGCGGGCTTCTCCTGCCCGCAGGCCGGGAGAAGGCACAAAAGCAGACAGATCAGCCCCCAAACCCATCGTTTTCTCATGGAAGACCTCCTTTTTCCTGTCTATCCGAGAGAACCTTATCATAAAACAGTCTAAGAAACAACCCCCGTCCGGGAGCTTTCTCTGCCCGGACGGGGGTCCGTGGGATTCATGGGGTCCAGACCACCTCATAGGCCGGATAGGCATGGCTGTATCGGTAGCCTAATTTTTCCGCCAGGGCCAGGGACTGCCTGGTGTGGGCATCCCAACTGGGGTAGAGCCCCCGGTCCAGACAGGCCAGGAGGAGCGCCGCTGAGGCAGCCGTGGCCAATCCCTGGCCCCGGCAGGCAGGGTGGGTGTCCACCTCCACCTCGATGCCCCCCCGATACCGGGAATAGGAGGCAGCCCCGGCCACCAGTCTTCCCCGGCGGAGGACCGCCATCCCCAGACCGCGGCGGGCAAAGACCGCAGGGGTGGGAAACTGGGCCACCAGATCCCGGCTCCAGGGACTGGCCAAACACCGTTGATAAAGGGTTGCATTCACGGGACAGAGCTGGTCCGACGGGGACAAGCGGGCGGCCAGACGGGCCAGACGGGTCCGGTCAAATAGCATCCCTGTCTTTTCCGTGGTATAGCGGGTCACCCGGCGGGCCTGGGGGTACACCCCGGCAATGCACCGGGCCCATCCCTCGTTCTGGGGAACCAGAATGTGATAGTCTGGCCGGCGGTTTGGGGGAAGGAACCGGACCAACTCCTCCCGGGGCTCCCCCGCCAGAAAGGTAAAATCCCCCAACGTGGCCAGGGCCGAGACGGGGTCCTCCCCCACCGGGGCATAAACTTCCCCCATCTCCCCCTGCAGGCAGGACCAGATGATGGTCTCCTGCCAGCCGGCAAAGAGAGGGGCCACAGAGGCCATGGACCGCACAATTTGAATCATAGACGCCTCCAAAAACAACGCGGGACCGGGGCGGCTGCCCCGGTCCCGTGAACAAAAAACCGTAAAATATCTTTGCTTATCGGCCGGACAGGTACGCGTCAATGCTGACCGCAGCCTGCTTGCCGGCACCCATGGCCTTGACCACCGTCTGGGGGCCTGTGACCGCGTCGCCGCCGGCGAAGACGCCGGGCCGGCTGGTCTTGCCGGATGCGTCGGTGGCAATGCCCCCCCACTTGTCCTTGTCAATGCCGGTGGTGGTATCCACCACGGCGTCACTGTACGAGGTACCGGTGGCGATGACCAGGTTGTCACAGTCCACGTCGAAGAACTCGCCTGTCCCCACGGGGCGGCGGCGGCCGGACTCGTCGGGTTCGCCCAGCACCATCTTCTCACACTTGACCCCGGTGAGAACCCCATCCTTGCTGTAACAAGACACCGGGTTGGTTAGTTCCCTGATCTCAATGTCCTCCTCGTAGGTGTGGGCAATCTCATCCCGGCGGGCAGGGGCCTCGGCGATGGTGCGGCGGTAAACCATAATGGTCTCCGCCCCCAGGCGCCGGGCGCAGCGGACCGCGTCCACCGCCACGTTGCCGCCGCCCACCACCAGAACGCGCTTGGCGTCCTTGATGTTGGCGGGGAGGGTATCGTTGTGCAGGTTCACCTGGGTGAGGTAATCGTTGGCAGACCACACCCCGGTGAGGCTGGTGTCCAGCCCTCTGGGCGGCTGGGGCACATCGGCGCCATTGCCCACAAAGATGGCCTCATAGCCCGCGGCAAAAAGGTCGTCCACGCTCTTGTCCTTGTCGATGGGCGTCCCGGTGACGATCTCCACACCCCGGGCCTTCAGGGTTTCGATCTCCCGGTCCACCACCGAGTTGGGCAGGACGAACTGGGGAATGCCGTAGGTCAGAATGCCGCCGGCATAGGTCAGTTTCTCAAAAATGGTCACGTCATAACCCATGGCGGCCAGATCACCGGCACAGGCGATGCCGGCGGGGCCGGACCCGATCACCGCCACCTTTTTGCCCTTCTTCTCCACCTGCGGGGCGGAGACGGGATGGCGGGCAGCGTACCAGTCGGCCACAAACCGCTCCAGACGTCCGATGCCCACGGCCTCACCCTTGACCGCGTGAGCGCAGTTCTTCTCACACTGCTGCTCCTGGGGGCAGACCCGCCCGCAGATGGAGGGCATGGTGCTTCGCACGGTGATAATGTCATAGGCCCCTTCAAAGTCCCCCTCTGCCACGCGGGCAATGAACTCGGGGATCTGCTGGTGAATGGGGCAGCCGGCCACGCAGGGCTTTTTGCGGCAGTTCAGGCAGCGCATGGCCTCCCGAATGGCGTCGGCCTCGGTATAGCCCAGAGCCACCTCGTTGAAGTTGGTGCAGCGAACTTCCCGCGCCTGCTCCGGCATGGGATTTCTTTCTCTTACGTTGTTAATCATCTCGCCAGTCCCTCCTTCGGCTCCAGACTGTTGTGTCTTTGAATCAGACTCTCATAACGGCCCAGTGCATTCTTCTCGGACTCTGCGAAGAGGGCATCCGCGTGCTCGGGGTTCTTCATGCGCAGGGAGGCATAGCGGACCTCGCCCCGCAGGAAGCTCTGGTAATCCTCATTGGGTTTCGCGCTGTCGATCTGCAGGGGGTTCTTGCCCTCTTCCGCCAGACGGGGGTCGAAGCGCAGCAGATTCCAATACCCAGCCCGGACGGCTTTCTTCATCTCCACCATGGAGCGGTTCATGCCGGCCTTCAGGCCGTGGTTGATACAGGGGGCATATGCGATGATCAGGGAGGGGCCGTCATAACTCTCGGCCTCCTTCAGGGCCCGCAGGGTCTGGGCGGGGTTGGCGCCCATGGCCACCTGAGCCACGTAGACATGGCCGTTGGTCATGGCGATCTGTGCCAGGTCCTTCTTGCCGGTGGGCTTGCCGCCGGCGGCAAACTGAGCCACCGCGCCGGTGGGGGTTGCCTTGGAGGACTGCCCGCCGGTGTTGGAGTAGACCTCGGTGTCAAAGACCAGCACGTTAAAGTTCTCCCGGGAGGCCAGGATGTGGTCCAGGCCGCCGTAGCCAATGTCGTAGGCCCAACCGTCGCCGCCGAAAATCCACATAGAGGGACGGGGCAGCAGGTCGGCGTTCTTGACAACGAACTGCGCGTCCTCGTTCTCCGGATAGACCTTGCACAGCTCCACCAGGGACTCGCCCAGATGGTTGGCCTCGGCGGTGTTTCGATTCTTCAGCCAGGCGTTGGCAATGCCGCCGAAGGCGGGATTCTTTGCCAGACGCTCCACCACGGTCTTGATGCCCTCCCGGCGGGTCCGCATACTCACGGACATGCCGTAGCCGAACTCTGCGTTGTCCTCAAACAGGGAGTTGGCCCAGGCGGGGCCACGGCCCTTCTCATCCACTACATAAGGCATGCTGGGCACGGAGGCGCCCCAGATGGAGGAACAGCCGGTGGCGTTGGCGATGATGGCGTGGTCCCCGAAAAGCTGGGTAACCATCTTGGCATAGGGGGTCTCGCCGCAGCCGGGGCAGGCGCCGGAATACTCCAGATAGGGACGGAGGAACTGGGCCTCCTTCACATTCTTGCCCGAGCCCTGCTGGACGCCCACCTTCTTGGCGTACTCAAAGGTCTCCTGATCGTCGTGCATCCGGCCGGCGGCACGCTCCATAAACAGCGCCTTGCCGTGGGCGGGGCACATCTCCGCGCAGGAGCCGCAGCCCGTGCAGTCCTCAGCGGACACGGCAATCAGGAAGCGCTTGCCGGGTGCACTCTTGCAATCCACCGTGGTCAGGCCCTGGGCATCCTCCGGCTTGAGGATAAAGGGACGAATGACCGCATGGGGGCAGACGGTGGAGCACCAGTTGCACTGGGTGCAGTTCTCCGCATGCCACACGGGGATATCCACCGCGATGCCGCGCTTTTCAAAGGCGGCCGTGCCGGAGGGCACTTTGCCGGTGACATAGGGCAGGAAAGCGGAGACAGGCAGCGCGTCGCCTTCCAGGTTGTTGGTGGGAATGAGGATATTGCGGACATAGGCGTCCTGCTCGGCGTTGACGGTGTTGAGCTGCAGCACCGGCTTCTCGCCGTCCTGGGCGTTGGCCCAGCTGGCGGGGACGGAGACCTCCTTGGCAGCGGTCTGTCCAGCCAGAACCGCGGCCACGTTCATGTCCACGATGTTCTGCCCCTTGGCGCCGTAGTCGTTGATGATGCCCTGCTTCATATACTCGATGGCATCCTCTGCGGGAATGAGGTCGGCCAGTTTGAAGTAAGCGGACTGGATGATGGTGTTGATCCGCCCCTTCAGGCCGATCTTCCGGGCGATATTCACCGCGTCACAGGTATAGAACTTGATCTGCTTCTGGGCAATGGCCCGCTTGATCTCCGCAGGCAGACGGGCCTCCAGCTCCTCCCCTTCCCAGTCGCAGTTGAGCAGGAAGATGCCGCCGGGCTTCACATCCCGGACCATGTCATACTTGCCAATGTAGGCGGGGTTGCCGCAGACCACGCAGTCGGCAGCGCCCACATAGTAGGAGGAGCGGATGGGCTTGTCACCAAACCGCAGATGGCTGATGGTCAGGCCGCCGGACTTTTTGGAGTCGTACTGGAAATAGGCCTGCACATACTTGTCCGTGTGGTCGCCGATGATCTTGGAGGTGTTCTTGGAGGCGCCCACCAGACCGTCCGAGCCGATGCCCCAGAACTTGACGGAAGCCTGGGTGGGATCGTCCGGCAGGGCAAACTCGCACCGGTCAATGGACAGGTTGGTCACGTCGTCCAGGATGCTGACGGTAAAGTGGTTGTGGCCGCCCTTGGCCAGATGCTGGAAGACAGAATACATGTCGGCGGGGGTGGTGTCCTTGGAGGACAGGCCATAGCGGCCGCCGATCACCCGGATGTCCGTGCGGCCGGCGTCGCTGAGCACCGCCGCCACATCCAGGTACAGGGGCTCGCCAAAGGCACCGGGCTCCTTGGTGCGGTCCAGAACCGCCAGACGCTGAACGGTCTCCGGCAGTTCAGAGAGCATGTGCTTGGCGGAGAAGGGGCGGAAGAGGTGGACCTCCAGCACGCCTACCTTCTTGCCCTGGGCGGTCATGACATCCACAACCTCCTCCAGGGTACCGCAGACAGAACCCATGGCCACAATCACATCGGTGGCGTCCGGGGCGCCGTAATAATTGAAGGGCTTATAATTGGTGCCGATGGCGGCATTGACCTTGTTCATGTTCTCCACCACCACGTCCACCAGGTGGTTGTAGGCGGTGTTGGAGGCCTCTCTGTGCTGGAAGAAGGTCTCCGGGGGCTCATTGGAGCCGCGGTGGTAGGGATGATGGGGCAGGTTCGCCTGGGCATGGAAGCGGTCAATGGCATCCCAGTCCACCATCCCCTTCAGGGTCTCATAGTCCCAGGTCCGCAGCTTCTGAATCTCGTGGGAGGTGCGGAAGCCGTCGAAGAAGTTGATAAAGCCCATGCTGGCCTGGATGGCGGACAGGTGCGCCACCGGCGCCAGGTCCATCACCTCCTGGGGGGTGCCGGAGGCCAGCATCGCCATGCCGGTGCCCCGGCAGGCCATGACATCCTGGTGATCCCCGAAGATGGACAGGGCGTGGGTGGTCAGGGTCCGCGCCGCCACATGGAAGACTCCGGGCAGCCCCTCGCCTGCAATCTTATACAGATTGGGGATCATGAGCAGCAGGCCCTGGGAGGCGGTAAAGGTGGTGGTCAGCGCGCCGGTGGACAGGGAGCCATGGACCGCGCCTGCGGCGCCGGCCTCGGACTCCATTTCCACGATATTGACGCGGTGTCCAAAAATATTTCTACGGTCTTGGTTGGCCCATTCGTCCACATGCTCCGCCATGGGAGAGGAGGGCGTGATGGGGTAAATGGCAGCGACTTCTGTAAACGCATACGCCACGTGGCCGGCGGCCGCGTTGGCGTCCATACTCTTAAAGGGTCTGGTATCTCTCATTTCGCTGCGCCTCCTTTCTGTGCTGCCATGGCACGAACCTGAACATAGGTAAACTCCGGCATCTCCCGGGCGGTGATGACACCGTTGGGGCAGACATAGGAGCAGATGTTGCAGTCTTCACACCGGTCGGGTTCAATAACAGCACGGCCGTCCTCCAAGTGGATCAGCCCATCCGGGCAGTTGTCCACGCAGTCGCCGCAACCGATACAGCCCACCCAGCACAGCTGTTTGCGGACCTCGGGGTCGTCTTTGGAGGCGCAGGGCACCATCTTGGCGCCCTTGTAGGGCACGATGACGGGCAGTTCCTGGGGGCAGACATGGACGCAGGCAGTACAGCCCACGCATTTGTCGGGGTTGACCTTGGCCGTACCCTGGACAATCTCCAGTGCGTCAAAGCGGCAGGCCTTCACGCAGTCGCCAAAGCCGGCGCAGCCATAGTTGCAGTGGCCATCCAGGGCCAGCTTCACCGCCTCACGGCAGGAGGTGGCTCCCGCCTTGGCATAGACCTCATGGTTATGCCAGCCGCCGCGGCAGCGGACAAAGGAGACCGTGGACTTCAGCTTGGTCAGGTCATGATAGGTGTCCACAATGATCTTCTTCCGGCAGGCAACGGTGCAGGCCGCGCAGCCCACACACTTGTCGTAGTCGATCTGGGCGCAGTTGTCCACCACGGAGATGGCGCCCTCGGGACAGGCCTCCACGCAGTCGCCGCAGCCAATGCAGCTGTAACCGCACAGGCGGATGGCACGCGCCTCCTCGTCCTGATTGGAACAGGGGACGAAGTTGGAGGCATCGGACGGCACCATGTGGATCAGGTTCTGTACACAGGCGTTGGCGCAGGCGCCGCAGCCGTTGCACTTTTCCTTGTCCACCTGGACATTGCCGTCCACAATGGACAGGGCCCCAAAGGTACAGGCGGCCACGCAGGAACCGGCGCCTACGCATCCATAGACGCACTCTCTGTCGGCAAAGCCGCTCTTCACCGCCTCCTCACAGGAGCCGTATACCTTTAGTCTGGACTTCCCGGCCGCGCAACCGGAACATTTGATAAACGCGGTTTCCTGCCTGGCGGGGACGAGCTCACCGCCTGTCAAAGCGACAATGGCAGCAATGTCCTCCTCTTTGCACGCAGGACATAGGTTTGCCGGACCACCTTCCGCGATGGCAGCGGCGCATTCGTCACAGGTGGCAAATCCGCATCCGCCTCGGCCAGTGCAGTCCGTGCCCGGAAGCAGCTTCCGGACTTCTTTTGCAAGATTGTTTGGCTGCATACATATTCACATCCTTCAATAATGCTTTGCAGGGGTCATAAAAATCCATGGACATTATGGCGCGATTGAAACAGAATGTCAACAGAAATCGAGAGATTTTTTCTGGTTTTTTTGGATTTTTCGTGATTTCTTCGACCGGGTGTTCACAACATTTTGTTATCTTTCGCTAACTCCGCTTTTCTTACCCCCTTTCAGCTGCTCCTACCCTTATATTGACATCCCAGACTGCCTGTGATAGAGTAAAGTCCATAAAAAAGGAAGGGGAAATGACCGTGCCCAAGGTTTTTCTCTCTGGTTATGCCAAGCTGCCGGACAACACCACGGCACAAAAACTGTACAACCACTTGGTCCTGGTGGTCACCGCAGAGTCCTCCACAGGGACCATCCTGGATGCCGACTGCACTATGGCCACCGAGTTGGGGCGACGGTTCATCCGGGAGCTTCTGGTGGGCTACGCGCTGACCCGAGGGCCAGACCCTCTGGTGGAACGGCTGAATCAAAGCTACTACGGACATCTGCGTAAGGCACTGCAGACCTGTATCAAGGGGATCTGCCTTCAGTATGGGGAACTCTCCCGGAGCAGTGCCGCCGCCCAATAGACCGCCCTTACGCTCTCGTTTCCCCATTGTCATTGCCCTATAATAAAATAAGGAGGGACCCACATGCTGCTGTCCGGTGAGGAAATCCAGAAGAATCTGGGTGGGAACATTATCATCGAACCCTATCACCCCTCTCAGCTCAACCCCAACAGCTACAATCTGCGCCTGTCCAACGAGCTGCTGGTCTACGACACCGACACCTTGGACATGAAGGCCAACAATCCCGTCCGGCACCTAACCATCCCGGACAGCGGCCTACTGCTGGAGACCAATAAGCTCTACTTGGGCCGCACCCTGGAGTACACCAAGACAGAGCAGTTTGTCCCCATGCTGGAGGGACGCTCCTCTGTGGGGCGGCTGGGCCTATTTATCCATGTCACCGCTGGGTTTGGCGATGTGGGCTTTGCAGGGTACTGGACCCTGGAGATGTTCTGCATCCACCCCATTGTGATCTATCCCAATGTAGAGATCTGCCAGATCTATTACCACACCATACAGGGCGAGTATCAAAAGTACGACTCTGGGAAATACCAGAACAACACCGGCGTCCAGCCCAGCATGCTGTATAAAGATTTTCTGCGGGAGGACGGCAGCAGCAAGTGATCCTCCCTCGCCCTGCCCCCCTTTCCACCCTTCCCCTCTGCCCGTCGGCAGAGGGGATTTTTCATCCCTTTCCCCTGGAAACAAAGCCCGGCTCTTTGCCTTTGACAAAGAGCCGGGACGATGCCTAAAAAGAACGAGATCGATTGATTGGATTTTGGAAAACAATGATTTGACGCGATCGACCCGATGGACTCTGCTCAAGCCTTCTTGCTCAGCTTGGCAGCTGCCTTAGCATCCTGTTCATCCAGCTCAGCACGGGTGTTCTTCAGATAAATCTCAATGCCCTCTTCCACATTGGCACGGCGCTCCTTCTTGGACATCCCAATGATCTCCATGACGATACACAGCGCAATGCCCACAAAAAGGCCATAGGACGGGTTGGCACAGGTGGCGATGGCGCCGGCGGTGATGCCCGCCACGCCGCGCTCCACATTGGTGCGGCACATGTTGATGCCCACGTAGAAGGAACCGAAGGCCTGAATAATCAGGGTCTGCGCCATGGCCAGAGGCAGGATGGGCTGGATCAGCGCCATCAAGGGGACAATCAGCTGGCAGATCCATTTGGTGGTATTAAACGTACAGGCACCGCCGAAAATGGAGTACATGTTCTCTTTGCCTGTCTTATAACGCTCGGCCACGGACACCGTCATGGCGGACCACAGAGGACCCGACATGGTGCAGGTGGGGCTGAAGAAAGCCTCGATCAGGTTCCGGAATCCGCAGCACATATTGGTGCGGTCGGGGTTGACGTCGATGTACTCATCCTCCCGGTACCGTTTGGTATCCTCCAGGAAGGCCGTGCCGCCCACGATATCTCCGAATGCAATGACGTAGCACATAATCGCCATGGGCAGGTCCTGCAGCAAAATATGGGCGGGCGGAATCCCAATGCCCAGAATAGAGAAGTTGTTCCATACCCATTGCAGGCCCGGGAAGGGGTTAAACCAGAAACTGGTTACCGTAGAGAAGTCCGGCAGATCGCACTCCCCAATGATCATAGCGATCACACCCGCTACAATAATGGCAGGGACAAAGCCAGCCTTGGTAATGAGTTTAATGAGTTTGCTTTTACTGCCAAATTTCACCTTGCCAAACCCATTGGAAAACAGCAGGAACAGACCCAGCGCACAGCCAATGGACCAGGAAATGGGATATTTGAAGAAGCCGGCCCCGCCGTCTTCCAACGCCTTAAAGCCGTATTGGCCACAACAGGCGGCAAAGCCGGAGCCTATGAGAATCCCCGCTTTCAAACTCTGCGGACAAATGTCAATGATCTTTGTGGCAATGCCGGTGACGCCCAAGATAACATACATCAGGCCCAGGATCAGTTCCAGCCCCACCAGGGCGTACATCCGGTCCGGTCCCTCAAAATTCAATAGGAACGCGGTGATGAGCGGCACAGCCGGCGTAATCCACCCGCCGATCAGGGGGTCGCCCAAAGTGTTGTTGACCATGTACAGCAGCTCATGGACAAACACAATGGACAAAGCCATCTCAAAAGTAAAGCCAAACAGGTCCTGCAGATACGCAGTGGCCGCAGAGCCGGTCATAAAGACGACGCAGGCCTGAATCATCTCCGGAATTTCCCATTCGTAATGGACAAAGGGAATACGAAGGTCGAACTTCCAGATTTTGATGCAGGGCTGCTTCTCACCGTCTTTCCGCCGGGCGGTTGGAAGCATGAGATTCATTTACGGTCCCTCCTCATAAAAATACACATTGCTTTGACTTGCAATTTTTCTGTCGGAAAAACGCATGAGCGCATTTCCTTTTCTTCTTTTCCACATCTTTTCAATCGATACAACGTCATTATAGCACGTTTTCACCAAAACGCAACAGATATCCCTTCGTCATTTTCCACGAACGTGTACTATTTGCACAAGAAATCATTCCTTTTCAGGCGCTTCCTGATCGTTTTCTTTAATTTATTTGGCTGAAATCAGAATTTTTTGTGTACAATTTGTGAAGCAACTGAATAATAATTCAACATTTTCTCAATTTTTTTACGAAATACCCCCTGCGTTCCCTACAAAACACATCGTTTCGTAATCCTGTCCAATTTCATTTTGCAAGCCACTATTTTATATCCGTCAATTCTCTCCCTTGCCGCAAAAAAAGACGAGGCCGAAGCCTCGTCTGCTCTTCGCGTTTCCGCTGGATCAGTCATATTCCGGGTCCCGGACAGAGGTGTCCGCGCTGCCTGTGCCCGCCGATCCGTCTTCGGTCTCTGCGGTCTTAAACATACTGGCGTCTGCCCGCATACCCCTGCCGTTGGCGTCGTTGACCTGGAAGAAGTTGACATCCTCCGGGGTCAGGGAGGTGGTATAGGGGTTGACCAGCTGGTTGATCATAGTCAGGCTCTCCGCCGGCTCCAGCTCATAACAGTAGCTTGTCCCCCGATAGGTGGTATTGCCATCTCCCGGCAGCGCCCCGCCGGTCACGCCGGTGCTCAAATTCACCCCAATGGCCTTGGTAACAAACCAGGTGATGTCCGTCCCAGAGAGATTGGTCTCAATGTTCCGCTGGAAAATATCCACGAACTGATCCAGCTTCCCGATGTTGGAGACCAGCTTCTTGGCCACAGTGACCATCAGGTTGCGCACTGTCTCGCTGCGCTGGATATCCCCCAAGGGATACCCTGTGCCATCCCCGTTCTTTCGGAACCGGCAGACCTCCATGGCCGCCTGGCCATCCAGGTGCTGCATGCCCGGCTGGAAAAAGATGTTCAGATCCTGGGTGGGATCACTGTAATACATCTCCACGGGAACATCAAATTCCACGCCGCCCACTGCATCCACCAGCTCCACAAACCCATCCAGGTCGATGGTGATATAGAAGTCAATGGGATACCCCACCAGGTCGGACACCACATCCTGGAGGTTCTCTATCCCTCCATGGAGCGAGGAATTGATCTTCGGGCTGGACTCATCCACCAGCGTGTCTCTGGGCACCGAGAGCATTCCGATCTTCTGGTTGGGCACATCGTAGGTGACCAGCATGATGGCATCGGCATTGCCGCTGACCTGGTCCGGGCAGGCCAGCAAGAAGGTGTAGGTCTGCTCTCTCCTGGTGTGGCTGCCCTGTTCCATCCCCGGCGCCACTTCCTCCTCTTGGGTGGCATTCGCCGCGGCGGGCTTCATCTCAGGGGCTGGAACGGCTACTTTATAAACACCATATCCAATCACAATGACAGCTGCAACTGCCACTACAGCGGCATAAATGCCCCGCAGGACACGGTACTTTTTTTTCAATCGACGTTTCTTCTGTTTGGCCAAGGCTCTGGCCTCCTTTTGTTGTGTTTTCCAAGGGGTCAAAAAAGCATGTATAAATGTAGTATACATAATTTGCCCATTTTCGGCAAGTCTTTGTCCTTAACTTTCGTATTATTCATAATTCCTACCCACTTTTGTATCTTTTTTTCGTTTGTACAAACAAATACACAGGTGCCCTTCCTGCTCTCCCCGGCGATGGGTCCGGCCGGGGTTTTCCAAGGAATTGCCGGAAACCCCTTGCAACCCTTTCATTCATGTGTTATAATAGGCACGATTTTAAGATGTAAGTTAGGTAGAGTGGGGCTTGCCCCGCTCTTTCTTTTATGAACTGGACCGGGCCCGCTCCCTTTTCCGGCGGGGGGACCGGTCCGGTGTCTGAACCACTTCGATTTGGATTGCAGCGCCCATGGGGCGCGGGGAGGTTATGATGTCCAAAATCACCGATTTAACGGCCCAGCTGGCCCGCCCTGTGGTGGAGGCCAACGGCTGTTCCCTCTGGGACGTGGAGTATGTCAAGGAGGCGGGCAGCTGGTATCTGCGGGTATACATTGACAAGGAGACCGGCGTCTCCATCGACGACTGCGAGGCGGTCAGCCGGGTCCTGTCCGACTTGCTGGACGAGGCCGACCCCATTCAGGACCCCTACACCTTTGAAGTCTCTTCCGCCGGCGCGGACCGGGCCCTGAAAAAGCCCGAGCATTTCCAGGCCTACCTGGGCGCCCAGGTAGACGTGAAGTTTTACCAGGCAAAAAACGGGCAGAAGACCTGCACAGGCATCCTGGCCGGCTATGAGGACGGCGTGGTCACCTTAACCATGGGGGAGGACACCGTCACTTTCCCCAAGCAGGAGATCGCTTTCGTCCGTTTGCACGTTGGCTTTTAACATTCTATTGAGGAGAATCTAAGTCATGGCTAAGAAAACATCGAAAACTGCAAAAAGCAACGAGCTGGACGGCAAGGAATTCTTTGCCGCCATCGCCCTGATTGAAAAGGAAAAGGGGATCCCCAAAAGCTATATGCTGGAAAAGATCACCCAGGCCCTGGTCTCCGCCTATAAACGGGACCACGAGGGCATCACCGACAACGTCTTTGTGGAGGCCAACGAGATCACCGAGACCGTCCGCATGTTTGTAAAAAAAGAGATCGTGGAGGAGGTCACCAACCCCTTCACCGAGATCGCCCTGGACGAGGCCCGCAAGAGCCTCCCCTCCGCCCAGACAGGGGATGTGGTCCGCATTGAGATCAAGCCCCGCAACTTCGGCCGCATCGCCGCCCAGACCGCCCGCCAGGTGATCATCCAGGGCATGCGGGAGGCGGAGCACAGCATGATCTATGACATGTTCAGCTCCAAAGAGCACGAGATGCTTCTGGGCACTGTTACCCGGGTAGACCCCCGCAACGGCGCGGTCTCCCTGCGCATCACCAGCAACGGGGAGTCCACCGACGCCTATCTCTCCCCCTCGGAACAGGTCCGGGGCGAAGTGGTGCGGGAAGGCGACCGGCTGAAGGTCTATGTGGTGGAGGTCCGCCGCTCCAGCCGGGGGCCCCAGGTCCTCATCTCCCGGACCCATCCCGGCCTGGTCAAGCGTCTGTTTGAGCTGGAGGTCCCTGAAATCTACGACGGCACTGTGGAAATCCGCTCCATCGCCCGGGAGGCCGGCAGCCGCTCCAAGCTGGCTGTCTGGTCCGCCGACGAAAACGTGGACCCCATCGGTGCCTGCGTGGGCCCCAAGGGCGCCCGGGTGAACAACGTGGTGGCCGAGCTGGGCAGTGAGAAAATCGACATCATCAAGTACAGCGACGATCCCGCCGAGTATGTGGCCGCCTCCCTCTCCCCCGCCGACGTGGTCTCCGTCCTCCCTCTGGAGGGCACTAAGAGCTGCCGGGTGGTGGTGCCGGACGACCAGCTCTCCCTGGCCATCGGCAAGGAGGGGCAAAATGCCCGGCTGGCCGCCAAGCTCACCGGTTACAAGATTGACATCAAGGCCGCCTCCGCCGTCCACGAGTGGGAGGAGGAGGACGCGGAAGCCCAGCGGGCTGCCCAAGAAGCGGCGGAAGCAGCTGGCCTGGAGGAGGAATTCCAGTCCCCGGAGGAAACAGCCCCGGAGACTCCCTCCCCCGACCCCCAGCCCGATCCCATCCCAGAGACCGACAGCGAGAGCTGACCGTCCATACAACCTATAAGGAGGTGGCACCGTGCCAAAAAAAATCCCCCTGCGCCAATGCCTCGGCTGCCGGGAAATGAAGCCAAAACGGGAGCTGATCCGCGTGGTCCGCTCCCCGGAGGGAGAGATCTCCCTGGATTTCCACGGAAAGAAACCCGGGCGCGGCGCTTACCTTTGCCCCAGTCCGGACTGTCTGAAACGGGCGCGCAAGGCCAAAGCCCTGGAGCGGGCCTTTGCCCTTCCCATCCCAGACCCGGTCTATGACGCCCTGGCCGCACAGATGGAGGGAGGTGGTCTGGATGGATAGCATTCCCTCCCTGCTGGGCCTCGCGCTCAGAGCAGGGCGGCTTGCCGTGGGGGAGGAGCCCGTCGGGGTCGCCTGCCGGTGCCACAAGGGGTACCTGCTGCTGCTGGCCAGCGACGCGGCGGACAACACCATCCGCCGGGCCCTTCATTTCTGCCAAGCCGGAAAAACCATTTGCCTCACCCTCCCCCTGACCAAACAGGAGCTGGGCAGCGGGCTGGGCCGTGCCTCCTGCGCCATGCTGGCGCTGACCGACGTGGGCTTTGCCGCGGCGGTGGCGGAAAAGCTGGCCCAGCTGGACCCCGAGGCCTATGGCCCCGCCTGGGAGACCTTGTCCAACAAGGCCGCCCGGGTCAAGAAACGCCGCGCGGAAAAGCGCTCCCCCCACAAAAACAAGGGCGCGCGCCGGGCCGGAAAACGAAAGCCGGACGGCCCATCCAACGACGGCAGCCAAGGGAATGGATAAGCGCCGTTCCCATACTTTGTAGGTAGCCGCGCCGGGTCCCCGGCCGCGGAGAGAAAAGAGCAAGCAGCCGGTCCCTGTCTGGGCCTGGCTGTGATGGAGGTGGCTTTATTTGAGTTTTGAAAAATATCGTGTGCATGAAGTAGCCAAGGATTTTGGGAAACAGACCAAGGACATCACCCAGATCCTCACCACATACGCTACAACCCCGAAAAACCACATGCAGGTGCTGGACGACAAGGAACTGTCCATCATCTTTGAATACCTGACCCAGCACAACCAGGTCGCGGACCTGCAGGCCGTTTTCGCCAACGCCCCCAAGGCGGGGGAAGGCGCCAAAAACGACCGCCCCCGGGACAACCGGGACAGCGGCCGGAAGCAGGGCCAGCAGAAGCGGGGTGAGGGGAACAAATCCAGCCGGGGCGGGGACCGCCCGGCCCGGAACGATGGCCCCCGGAACAACGGCGAGGCGCCCCGGGAAAAGGCCGCCCCCCAACAGGGACAGCAGGCCAAGCAGGCCGCCAACCGCCCCACCACCCGGGTCCCCGAGAAGAAGCTGGTGGACACCCGGAAAGCGGGCAACGTCAACCTGGCCCGGTACGACGAGCACCTGGAGAACCTGGCGCCGGAGCGGGCCAACAAGATGCAGAGCGGCAAGCAGAAGATTCAAAGCCGCGGCAACCACCGCAAGGGCGGCAACTTCGGCAACAAGCGCCGCCAGGAGGAGCAGGAGAAGATGCGCCGGCTCCAGCTGGAAATCGCCAAGAAGACCCCCCTTACCGTCAAGATTCCCGACGAAATCGGCGTGGGCGAACTGGCCTCCCGGATGAAAAAAACCGGGGCCGACGTGGTCAAGCAGCTCATGAAATTGGGGGTTATGGCCTCCCTGTCTGAGATCATCGACTACGATACCGCCGCCCTGGTGGCCATGGAGCTGGGGTGCAAGGTGGAGAAGGAAGTCATTGTCACCATTGAGGAAAAGCTCATCGACACCGCTGAGGACAAAGAGGAGGATCTGGCCCCCCGCGCCCCCGTGGTGGTGGTCATGGGCCACGTGGACCACGGCAAGACCTCCCTGCTGGACTACATCCGCAACTCCCAGGTGGCGGAAGGCGAGGCCGGCGGCATCACCCAGCACATCGGCGCCTATCAGGTGGACGTGAACGGCTCCCCCATCACCTTCCTGGACACCCCAGGCCACGAGGCCTTCACCGCCATGCGGGCCCGGGGCGCCATGATCACCGACATCGCCATTCTGGTGGTGGCCGCCGACGACGGCATCATGCCCCAGACGGTGGAGTCCATCAACCACGCCAAGGCCGCGGAGATCCCCGTGATCGTGGCCATCAACAAAATGGATAAGCCCGAGGCCAACCCCGACCGGGTAAAGCAGCAGCTGACCGAATATGGCCTGGTCCCCGAGGAATGGGGGGGCGAGACCATCTGCTGCCCCATCTCCGCCAAAACCGGCCTGGGCATTGACAGCCTGCTGGAGATGGTGGTCCTCACCGCCGAGATGCGGGAGCTGAAGGCCAACCCCAACCGCTCCGCCCACGGCGCGGTGATCGAGGCCCGCCTGGACAAGGGCCGGGGCCCCATCGCCACCCTGCTGGTGCAGAAGGGTACCCTCCGTCAGGGGGATGTGATCATCGCCGGCACCGCCGTGGGCCGGGTCCGGGCCATGACCGACGCCAGAGGCCGGAAAATCACCGAGGCCGGCCCCTCGGTCCCTGTGGAGATCACCGGCATGGGGGAGGTCCCCGGCGCCGGCGACGACTTCCATGCCGTGGACGACGAGCGCATGGCCAGAACCCTGGTGGAGCAGCGCAAGCATGAAAATAAAATGGCCGCCAATGCCTCCAGCCAAAAGGTCACCCTGGACGATCTGTTCTCCCAGATCCAGCAAGGGGAACTGAAGGACCTGAATATCATTGTCAAGGCCGACGTACAGGGCTCCGCCGAAGCGGTAAAGGCCTCCCTGGAAAAGCTCTCCAACGAAGAGGTCCGGGTCCGGGTCATCCACTGCGCCGTGGGCGCCATCAACGAGTCGGACGCCATGCTGGCCTCCACCTCCAACGCCATCATCGTGGGCTTCAATGTCCGTCCTGACGCCAATGCCAAGGACTACGCCGCCCGGATGAAGGTGGATATGAGAATGTACCGGGTCATCTACGACTGCATCAACGAGATGGAGGCCGCCATGAAGGGCATGCTGGCCCCCAAGTTCCGGGAAGTGGCCCTGGGTGCAGCCGAGGTGCGGGAGGTCTACAAGATCACCGGCGCCGGGATCATCGCCGGCTGCTATATCACCGAAGGCAAAGTGCAGCGCAATGCCCAGGTCCGTCTGGTCCGGGACGGCATCGTGATCCACGAGGGGGTCCTCAGCTCCCTCCAGCGGTTCAAGGACGCGGTGAAAGAGGTCGCCCAGGGCTACGAATGCGGCATTGGCATCGAAAAGTACAGCGACATCAAGGTAGGCGATATCATCGAAGCCTTCGTGATGGAGCAGATCGAAGTGTAACCGACTCCCCGCCCGCGGCCCGCTCCGGCAGGCTGCCCGGGCGGGGTTACCCTGGAAAGGAGGGGCGTTATGGCCTCCAATCGAATTGGTCGGATCAATGAAGAAATCCAGCGGGAGCTGGCAGCCCTGCTGCGCACCGTCAAGGACCCCAGAGTCCACGGGCTGGTCTCTATCACCCACGTGGACACCACGCCGGATCTCCGGTATGCCAAGGTTTTTGTCAGCGTGCTCAATCAGCAGGACGGAAAAGAAGTCATCCGGGGCCTCAAATCCGCCGGCGGGTATCTCCGCCGGGAGCTGGGCCAGGCTCTCTCCCTGCGGTATACCCCAGAGCTCTTGTTCCAGGAGGACGACTCCATTGACAAGGGTACCCATATCTTAAAGCTCCTCAACGACATCGAACGGAAAGAGACGGGAGGCAACCCATGACAGACCACCAGACCGCCCGCCGGCTGGCGGCGCTGGATCAAGTGCTGATCCTCACCCACCGTCGGCCCGATGGGGACACCATCGGCTGTGCCAGCGCCCTGTGCCTGGCGCTCCGGCAGCTGGGAAAAACCGCCTGGGTCCTGCCCAACGAGGACGCCCACGGTCTTTTCACCCCCTATCTGGAGGGTGTCCTGGCCCCGGCGGGGTTTCTGCCCCAGCATGTTGTGGCGGTGGATGTGGCATCCCTGGGCATGCTCCCTGACAGCGCCGGGGCCTACAAGGACCGGATCGACCTGGTGATCGACCACCACGGCTCCAACGAGGGATACGGTCGAGAGACCTGTGTGGACCCCAGCTGCGCCGCCTGCGGAGAGCTGCTCTACCGGATCTTCCAGGCCATGGAGATCTCCTTCACCCCGGAGATTGCCATGCTCCTGTATATGGCCATTGCCACCGACACCGGCTGTTTCGTTTACTCCAACACCACCCCGGAGACCCATCGGATCGCCGCCGCCCTCATGGCGGTGGGCTTTGACGCCCAATGGGTCAACCGGCGCCACTTCCGGGTCAAGTCCCTCAAGCGGATGCAGCTGGAGGGGCGCCTGGTACAGGAGATGGAGCTGGCCCAGGGGGGCACGCTGGCCTTCGCCTATGTCACCCTGGCTCTCATCGCCGATCTCCAGGCCACAGAGGAGGATTTGGAGGATATCTCCTCCTTCATCGGCCAGGTGGAAGGGGTGGACAACGCGGTCACCATCCGCCAGCTGTCCCCCCAGGAGTGCAAAATTTCCCTGCGCACCGACGGCAAGACCCTCAACGCCTCCGCTGTCTGTGCCCTCCACGGAGGGGGAGGACATCCCGCCGCCGCTGGATGCACCATTTGGGGGACCCCCGCCCAGGCCAAAGCAGCCATGCTGGCCGCCATTGAGCAGGTGCAGCATGGCTAACGGAATTTTAATCATCGACAAACCCGCCGGCTGGACCAGCCACGATGTGGTTGCCAAGCTCCGGGGACTTCTCCGGGAGAGACGGATCGGCCACGCCGGTACCCTGGACCCCATGGCCACCGGCGTTCTGCCGGTTTTCGTGGGGCGGGCCACCCGGGCGGTGGAATTCGCCGCGGAACGGGAAAAGGAATACCTTGCCGGCCTCCGCCTGGGTGTGGTCACCGACACCCAGGACACCACGGGGACCGTGCTGGAGACCCATCCGGTCTGTGCAGACCGTCCCCAGGTAGAGGCTGTACTGGCCCGGTTCCGGGGGGAGATCACCCAGATTCCCCCGATGTACTCCGCCATCAAGCGGGAGGGGAAGAAGCTCTACGAGCTGGCCCGGCGGGGCCAGGAGGTGGAGCGGCAGCCCCGGCCCATTACCATTGAGGCCTTGGACCTGCTGGATCAGGTCTCCCCCACAGAATACACCCTGCGGGTACGGTGTTCCAAAGGGACTTACGTGCGTACCCTCTGCCACGACATCGGACAGGCCCTGGGCTGCGGCGGCGCTCTGTTCTCCCTGCGTCGAACCCAGTCGGCCGGGTTTTCCCTGGACCAGGCGGTCACCATGGACCAAGTGTCGGCCCATCCGGCCCCCCAACAGCTTCTGCTGCCGGTGGACCGCTATTTCAGCCGGTATCCCGCCCTCACCCTGCGACATGGGACCGCGGAGAAAAAACTTCGAAACGGGAATCGTTTGACGCTGGAGGGGCAGGACGGTGTCTACCGGGTTTACAGCCGAGGGGGAGATTTTCTCGCCCTGAGCCGTTTGGAGCAGGGTGTCCTCACCACTATTAAAAGTTTTTTCGAGGTGTAAGAAGTTGGAACAGAAAAAACGTGTGATCGCCCTGGGCTTTTTTGACGGCGTGCACAACGGACACGCCGCGCTGATGCGCCGCACCGCCCAGGTGGCCCGGGAAATCGGCGCCACTCCCGCCGCCTTTACCTTTGATCCCCATCCGCAAACCGTAATTTTGGGCCGGCCCATGCCCCTGCTCACCTCCCCCGAGGACCGGGCGGACCTGATGCGGAAATACTACGGCATCCAGGATGTGATCGTGGAACCCTTCACCCCCCAGCGGATGAAGCAGCCCTGGCGGGAATTTTTAGAGGAAACCCTGGTGGGGGACCTGGGCGCGGTCCATCTGGTGGCCGGTCACGACTACCACTTCGGCTACAAAGGGGAGGGCAATCCCCAGCGGCTCCAGCAGACCTGCCAGGCCCTGGGCATCGGCTGTGACATCATCCCCAAGGTGGAGCAGGAGGGCATCACCGTCTCCTCCACCTATATCCGCACCCTGGTGGCCCAGGGCGAAATTGAGCGGGCCAACGAGTTTCTGGGCCACCCCTACACCCTCAGCGACCGGGTGTCCCACGGGAAGAAGCTGGGCTCCACCCTGGGCTTTCCCACCGTGAACCTCCGGCTGAAGGAAAACGTCCTCTCCCCCGCCAAAGGGGTCTATGCCACCAAGGTGATTTTGGAAAATGGGGAGACCCACCCCGCTGTAACCAATGTGGGCACCCGCCCCACGGTGGACGACGGGAATCAGCTGACCATTGAGGGCTTTATCCTGGATTTTCAGGGAGACCTGTACGGCCAGAAAATCCAAATGGAGTTTTATAAGTACTTGCGGGAGGAGCGCAAATTTCCCTCTTTCGCGGCCCTGACTGCGGAAGTGATGCACAACGCAGAGCAAACCCGGGAATATTTTGCCGCCCATCCCTGAAACGCAGCATGCCCCCAGCAGGGCTCACGTTCCCTGCTGGGGGCATGCTGTATTTTGTACCGGGATCAGCGGCTGATGAGCAGAATGCCCACCACGCAGGCGCCTATGCCGAGGATCTGGTGGCCGGTCAGTACCTCCTTATACCAAAGTACCCCCACCAGGACCAGGATACACGCCAGGGCAAGGTTGGCCACCAGGGAGGCCACACTGACCTTCCATCCCGCCCGGTAGATCAGGATATAGCCCAGCTCCAGGCCCACCACGGACAGCCCCATCACCACGGGGGCCCAGTTGGTCTTGCCGATCTCCTGTATCAGGTTCTTCTCTCCCCCTGTGGTCACAAAAAACAGCAGCAGGGACAGTGCCGCCGCCACCCCATAGTTGATGGTTAGGGCGGCGAAGGAATTGAGCTTCTCCGGGGTGGATTTGGCACAGATGTTGTACACCGTGTTGGCCCCCACCACCATGAGCATGGGCCAGAGCAGGTTCCACATAATGGTTCTCTCCTTTTGTCTCAAAATGAAACCGGATGCAAGGATAGCCTTACATCCGGTAGGTGCTCACCCGATGGCGCCGTCGGCGCCATTGTTGTCGCTTTTTGTTTATTATATCATCTTTCCATCCATCTGGCAAGTACCCCATGGACCAGCAGCGGCAGGATGACCACGGCCACAGCCACAGGAAGCCAGAGTGTCAGCAGCGGGTTCGTCAGCAAGAAAGTGGGCAAAAAGATCGCTGCCAGCAGGGCCACACAGAATGCCCAGGCCATGAAAAACCCTTTTCCCCGGGATCGTCCTCTCTCTCCCTCCAAAGCAGTCCGGCAGAGATAGGTCACAATCCCCACAGAGGCCGCCAGCAGAACCCCCATGGAGATCGCCTCCCCCAGCGTCAGGGTGAGGTGCATCACGGCCTCTCCACGCAGCAGAGCCTCCACCACCTTTTTCACCAGCCAAATGCCCAGCAAAACGCTGAGCGCAGGCAGAAGCTCCTCCACCGCCGCCGCCATCCGCACCCGGCGGGACCGGCGGGGCACCGCAGCTACAATCTCCTGGCAAAAGGTCCGGTAGTCCTGCCCCACCACTTGGGCCATGGTCTCCCCCCGGGCCTCCGCCTCCCAAACCATCTCCAAAATGTCCCGGCGGATCTCCTCTTGGTCCAAGGGGCTCAGGTCCTGCCCCCGGAGATAGACCACCACATCGGTCATCTCCCGCTGACTTTCCCGGGAAAGCGCCCTCTCCCGGGCGTTGTTCTCCTGCCGCAAGGTCCTCACAGAGGACTTCCGCATGTCATCTCCTCCTCTCCAAATCCCGGCAGCCGCTCCACTGCCGCCGTCATCTCCCGGAAACTGGCCCGGAACTGCGCCAGCTCCCTCCGGCCTTGGTCGGTAAGGGTATAGTATTTCCGCCGCGGTCCCAGGTCCGAGTCCATAAACCGGGCGGAAACCCATCCCTCCTTCTCCAGTCGGAGCAAAAGGGGATAGATCGTCCCCTCGGAAACGCTGCCAAATCCATAGCCATGCAGGGCCTGCACGATTTCATAGCCATAGGTCTCCCGCTGGCCCAGGATGGCCAGCACACTGCCCTGCAGGACACCTTTGAGCATCTGGGATGGAATCAAGGCTCCTCTCTCCTTCCAGCTACCTTGTATCGCAAGGTATAGGTACATTGTAATACAAGGTAGAGAAATTTGTCAAGTCCCCTGGGGGAAAAAGGAACTTTTCTCCCCAGGGGGCGTCTAACAGAAAATGAGATTTTCGTCCGTGGGTTCTGATCCCAGCCGCAGCCCCGCGTGCGCAGCGCCGGCAGGGCCGGGCGCGCGCTCCTCACAGAGGACCGGTGCGCTCCCGGCGCGCCTCGTGGGCCAGTCCCTCAGGGCTGGCGGTCTTGGAAAAGGCAAATTTTTGCTTGGCGTAGAGTCCACTGTACCCAGAGACCAGAAAGCTGGCGGCCACCGCCATGAGAAAGCCCCCGGGATTGCAGAAGAAAAAGACCTCAAACCCCAGCATCAGGGCGGTGAGGGGGCAGTTTGTCACCCCGCAGAAGAGGGCAACCATGCCAACAGCCGCAGCATAGGGTGCCGGCAGCCCCAGCAAGGGACCCACCACACAGCCAAAGGAGGCCCCAATGGCAAAGCAGGGCACAATTTCGCCCCCCTTGAGTCCCGCGCCCAGGGTCAACGCAGTCAGCAACAGTTTAAGAAGGCAATCCTGGGGCGCCGCCCTCCCCTGGTCAATGGCCTGGGCAATGAGGGCCTCCCCTGTCCCCAGATAGGTTTTTGTGCCCAAAATTAAGGTAAGAACCATGACACCGGCGCTCCCCACCACCACCCGGAGATAGGGGTTGGGAAACAGCCGCGCCAGCCCCGCCCGGACACCGGAAAAGGTATAGCAGACCAAAATACTCAGCAGGCCGCAAGCAATCCCCAGCACCAGCACCTGTCCATAGAACAACACGTCGGGGGTGGAGGCGGAGAGATAAAAGCGCATGGCCCGCACGCCCATGGCCCGGGCCACCGTCCCCGCGGCCAGAGAGGAGACCACGCAGGGAAAGAGGCCCCCCAGGGGCAGAATCCCCACGCAGGAGATTTCCAGCGCGAACAGCGCCGCGGTAATCTGGCTGCCGAAGACCGCAGAAAAGCCCGCGCTCATACCGCACATGATCGCCAGGTCCTGAAACTCGGCCCCCAGCTTTCCCCCCTTGCGCACCAGCTCGGCCAAGGAGCCCCCCAGCTGCAGGGCCGCCCCCTCCCGGCCGGCCGATCCTCCAAAACCGTGGGTGAGCAGGGTGGCCGCGAAGATCACCGGGGCCAGCAGACGGGAGACCGGCTGCTCCCCCCGGGCAGCCTGGATGATAAGGTCGGTTCCCCCGGCCGTTTTGATGCCGCCCCGGCGGTACATCCACACCACCAGCAAGCCGGCCAGGGGCAGCAGGAACATCGCCCATCCGGTGCCCTCCCGCAGGTGGTTCGCCGCCCCCAACAGACGGGCGAACAAGCCGCCCCAGACCCCCACAAGCAGCCCCACCACCAGACCAAACAACAGCCCCCGGCCGTTGATGCGAAGGCTCTCTCCGCTGAATGCCACTTCCGTATACATCCCCCGGAAGAAGGCCCGGACCGGGTGGCGCCTGGTGTGGCGCGCTCTTTTTTGCTCTTCCATGGTTCCCCCCGCCTCTCTGCGCTGTGCTTTCCTCCCATCATATCACATTTCCCTGCCTTTGCAATGGGGACGCACGGCCCGTGGGCCCAGGATTTTCTTCCTTTCCCTGGTTTACCAAGGCCTCCGGGTTGTCAGAAAGCGTCGATCTATGATAAGATAATAAAAACAGTGCGAAATCTCTACTTTTTTGAAATGAGGTGATCCCTTTGCGGATCGGTTCTGTATCCATTCCCTCCCCTCTGGTCCTGGCCCCCATGGCAGGGGTAACGGACTTAGCCTTTCGGACCATCTGCCGGGAGTTGGGGGCGGGCTATACCATAACGGAGATGGTGAGCGCCAAGGCCCTGTGCTACCAAGACCAAAAGACCCTGCCCCTGATGCGGCTGGGGGAAGACGAGCATCCAGCAGGCGTGCAAATCTTTGGCAGCGACTTGGCCTGTATGGAGGAGGGCGCCGCCATTGTGCGGGAGGTGGCCCACCCAGATATCATCGACATCAACATGGGCTGCCCCGTCCCCAAGGTCGCCAACAACGGGGACGGCTCCGGCCTGCTCCGGGACCTGGACAAAGCCTGCCGGGTGGCGGAGGCCGTTCGGAAAGGAGCCGGCGAGATCCCCGTCACCGTGAAAATGCGCCTGGGCTGGGACAAGGGAAACATCGTCTGCCTGGAATTGGCCCAGTGCCTGGAGGACTTGGGGATCGCCGCCATCACCCTCCACGGGCGGACCAAGGTGCAGATGTATGCCGGCACCGCCAACTGGGACTGGATTCGGAGGGTGAAACAGGCCCTGTCCATCCCCGTCATCGCCAACGGAGACGTCTTCTCCGGCCAGGATGCCGCGCGTATCCTCCGCTACACCGGGGCAGACGGGGTTATGATTGCCCGGGGTGTCTTCGGCAACCCCTGGATCTTCCAGCAAGCCCAGGCCGCCATAGACGGGCGGCCCATTCCTCCCCTCCCTCCCCTGTCCCAGCGGTGCGACACCGCCGTGCGTCAGTTTGAACTGGCCGCCCAGTACAAGAGCGAGAAAATCGCCTGTCTGGAGGCCCGGAAACACTATGCCTGGTATTTGAAAGGGGTCCCCTATGCCGGGTACTGGAAAAGCGAAATCTCCAAAATCTCCACCTTGGCCGACGTCTATCGGGTCACCGCCGGCATCAAGCGGGAGCTGAAAGATGCAAGCGACGATGGATGACCGGCAGCTGGTGACCTTGGCCCGGGAGGGAGACCAGGATGCCTTCACCCGCCTGGTGGAGCGCCACCAGAAGATGGTCTACAACCTGGCCCTGGGCAAAACAGGGAGCCACCACGACGCGGAAGAAGTGACCCAAACCGCTTTCTTCAAGGCTTGGCAGGGACTGCCGTCCTTTCAGGGGAAGGCAGCGTTTTCCTCCTGGCTGTACCGGCTGACGGTCAACGCCGCCATTGACCTGCTCCGTCAGCGAAAAAAACACCAGGGCGCCCTTTCCCTGGATGACCCCGACCTGCCCGTCGTCCCGGACCGGGGGCCCTCCCCAGAGGAGCTGTCCGAGGAGCACGAACGGCGGCAGCTCCTGTGGCAGGCCATCGAGTCCCTGCCCGAGCCCCACCGCATTCCCCTGCTGCTGCGGGAAATTGAGGGGCTGAGCTACCGCGAGATTGCCCAGGCACTGGACCTGGAGGAGGGCACTGTAAAATCCCGGCTGGCCCGGGCCCGACTGCTGCTGCGAAAACTTCTGCTGCAAAAGGGGAACCTTCCCACCGGTTCCCCGTCTAATCAACTGGGGCGGAAAGGAGGGATGTCAAAATGAACCCATGCGAAGAATATGAGCTTCTCCTCAGCGCTCGGCTGGACGGGGCGCTCTCTCTCAAGGAGGAGACTCAGCTGCATGCCCATCTGGCCCAGTGCCCCCACTGCCGCCAGCTGGCCCAGGAGCTGGAGGACCTTCAAACCCAGATGACCTCCCTTTGGGTCGAGCCGCCTGACTCCCTCAAGGACGCTCTGGCCAGCCAGGACTGGAGTAAGTCCGCCTCCTCTTCCCCGCCCCGTTCCCCAACGGCTTCCCCCTCCAAGCGACGGCACTTGCTTCCGTGGCTGGCCTGCGCCGCGGCCGCCGTGGTGCTGGTTGTGGGCCTTTGCCAGCTTCTCCTGCCAGGGGGAGCAGATGGACTCCTGCCAAAGGCAGTCATTGAAGTCTTTCAGCGGCCCGAGCAGGACCCCGCCGCTGGCAGCGAGGAAAGCGATCCCGCCGCCCCCGACAACCCAGACAGCCCGCAAGACCCTTCGAAGGATACAGAGCAGCAGGCAGAACAGAACGGAGGAGACGCCCAGGGGGAGGCCCCGTCCCCTTCGGACCGGCCCACCGCCCCAAACGACACGGAGGACCCGCAGTCCCCGCCCAATAACAACCAAACCCCCAACAACCCCTCCAATCCCTCCGGTGATCCCGCCCCAGGGGACCCCGGCACAGACACACCTCCCGACAACAACACAGGGGACAAACCCGACGATCCCCCCGCCCCCGCGGTGAGCCGGCAGGAAGCCCAGTCGCTGCTCACGGCCTATCTGGCCCAGCAGGGACGGACCCTCACCCTGGTGCCTTTGGACTCCAGTCCCAACCAAGGTTACTGGCGCTTTTCCGGCCGGGATGCCAACGGCAACGCCGTCACGTTCCTGATGGTCTCTTGCTCCACAGGACAGATTCACGAGATTCCCGTCCCGCCGTCCTCCACGGGGCCCGGACTGGGATAACCGGAAGGAAATGAAATTTTTCTCTGATTTTTACAAATTTTTTAGTTATTTTTTATTTTTTGTGTTGTCATTGACGCACTCTTGTTGTATACTAAGTCCATGACTATGGAGTGCGTGACTCCGTCGGGGCACAGGAGAGGGGGTTCCCTCCCTGTCCCATCTGAAATAAGGAGAGAAGATTGCTATGAGCTATTCTGTGCAAAACATCCGAAATGTCTGTCTGGTGGGCCACAGCGGCAACGGCAAGACTGCCCTGGCAGAAAGCCTGCTGTTTATGACCGGCGCCATCAACCGCATGGGCAACAGCGCCGATGGCAACACCGTCTGTGACTACGATCCCGAGGAGATTCGCCGCCAGATTTCCATCTCCACCGCAGTCGCCCCCCTGGAGTATAAGGGCTGCAAAATCAATCTGCTGGACACCCCGGGCGCTTTCGATTTCTCCGGCGAGGTAATGGAGGCCCTCCGGGCCGCCGACGCCGCCATCCTGGTCTGCTCCGCCAAGGACGGTATCTCCGTGGGCTTTGAAAAGGTCTGGAAATACTGCCAGGAGCGGGATATGCCCCGGTTTATCTATATCTCCAAAACTGACGAAGAAAACAGTGACTACAACGCCACCTTCAACGCCCTGCGGGAGCGGTACGGCAACAAAATCGCCCCCCTGGTGGTCCCCATGTGGGACGCCGACAAAAAGACCACCGGCCTCATCGACGTGCTCAACAAACGGGCCTATGAGATGCAGGACTTTAAGCGGGTGGAGGTGGACATTCCCCCGGAAAAGGCCGACGTGGTGGCGGAATTCAACGAAGCCCTGAAGGAGTCCGTGGCCGAGACCTCGGATGAAATGATGGACAAATACTTCAGCGGCGAGTCCTTCACCTATGCAGAGATGATTCAGGGCCTGCGCCAGGGCGTGCGGGAGCTGTCCATGTTCCCCGTCCTCTTCGGCTCCGCCATCAACTGCATCGGCTCACTGATGCTCATGGACTACATCGTGGATCTGCTGCCCAACCCCATGGAGGGCAACCACCACAAGGCCACCATGCAGAACGGCGAGACCGAGGACTTCGTGGTCTCCCCCGGCGGCGTGCCCACGGCCTACGTCTTCAAGACCATCTCGGACCAGTACGGCAAATACTCCATGATTAAGGTCCTTTCCGGGGTGATCACCTCCGATCTACCCCTGGTCAACGCCCGCACCGGCGCGGCGGAAAAGCTGGGACGCCTGTACAAAATGTGCGGCAAAAAAGCCGAAGAGGTCAAGGAGCTCTCCTGCGGCGACATCGGCGCCATCGGCAAAATGGACAAGGTAAAGACCGGCGACACCCTGTGTGACAGCCGGAAAGTGGTCGCCCTGAAGGGTATCCCCTTCCCCGAGCCCTGCTATTCCAAGGCCATTGCCCCCAAGACCCGGGGCCAGGACGACAAAGTGGCCGCAGGTCTGGCCCGGATGAACGAGGAGGACCCCTCCTTCTCCGTGGTCAACAATCCTGAGACCCGCCAGGTGGTCCTCTCCGGCACCGGCGATATGCAGCTGGATGTGCTGGTCTCCCGCCTAAAGAGCCGCTTCGGGGTGGAGGCGGAGCTCAGTCCCGCCCGGGTCCCCTATCGGGAGACCATCAAGAAAAAGGTGGAGGCCCATGGCCGCCACAAGAAGCAGACCGGCGGCTCCGGCCAGTTCGGCGACGTGTGGGTCCGCTTTGAGCCCCAGTATGAGTCCGAGGACATGATCTTCGCCGAAGAGGTCTTCGGCGGCAGTGTCCCCAAGAACTTCTTCCCCGCCGTGGAAAAGGGCCTGCGGGAGGCCGCCAACAAGGGCGTGCTGGCCGGCTATCCCCTGGTGGGGCTGAAGGCCACCCTGTATGACGGCTCCTATCACCCTGTGGACTCCAACGAAATGGCCTTCAAAACCGCAGCCCAGCTGGCCTACAAAGAGGGGATTGCCAACGCCAACCCCACCATTCTGGAGCCCATTGGAGAGCTGAAGGTAACCATTCCCGACAGCTATCTGGGCGACGTCATGGGCGACCTGAACAAGCGCCGGGGCCGGGTGATGGGCATGAACCCCACCGACGACGGCAATCAGATTCTGGAGGCCGAGGTCCCCATGGCGGAGATGACCTCCTACGCCATTGACCTGCGCTCCATTACCCAGAGCCGCGGCACCTTCTCCTTCCACTTCGTCCGCTATGAGGAGGCTCCCCCCGCCGCCCAGCAAAAGGCCATCGACGACGCCAAAGCCATCCAGGAAGAAGGATAATCCCCTCCTTTTTCCTTGCCAAACGCGCGTACCGAGGTTCGGTACGCGCGTTTTTTCAGGCGGCGGAAGCAGGGAATGCCCCTTGTGCTTTTCTGGTTCAAAGGGTATACTATCCCTTGGAACCCGTCTTTCCAACACCCCCCCAGAGAGGATGAACCACAATGAAATGGAAATGGATACTCTGCGCCGTGCTCATGGCCGGGCTGCTGTGCAGCTGCGGCAAGAAAGAGGAGCCCCCCATCCAGGAGGAACCCGGCGCGGTAGAACCGGTCACAGCGGGAAACGCGGAGGAATTGCTGGCCAAGCTGACCGTCCAGGAGAAGGTCGGCCAACTCTTTTTGATCTCCCCTGACGCCCTGGACACCACCCAGACCCCCCAGCAGCGCCAGGACCCCAATCAGCCAGGGCTCACCCAGGTGGACGCCAGCGCCCGGAACGTCCTAAAAGACTACCCTGTGGGCGGTTTTGTCTGCACAGCGAAACAGCTCCAGGACCCGGACCAGCTGGAGTCTCTGATGACCCGTCTCTCCCAGTCCTCCCGGGTCCCTCCCCTCTTTGCCATCGAGGAAGAGGGCGGCAACCGCTCTCCCTTTGCCGGGAAGGAGACCTTCTCCTCCCCCCAGGTGGCGGATATGGCCACGGTGGGCGCGGACGGAGACCCGGCCAAGGCCAAGCAGGCCGGTCTGGCTCTGGGCAGCTTTCTCCGGGACCTGGGTTTTCACTTGGATCTGGCCCCCGTGGCCGATGTGAAAACCGACCCTGACAACGCGGTTCTGGGCAACCGTTCTTTTGGCGCCCACCCTGAGCAGACCGCCATGCTGGTCAGCGCGGCGGTGGACGGCTTCCATGAGGCAGGCGTGGCCTGTGCCCTGAAGCACTTCCCCGGGGAGGGGAGCGCCCGCTGGGACAGTCAGACGGGCCGGGCCTCCACCGAGAAAACCTGGCAGGAGATGCTGACCTGCGAAATCTATCCCTTCCAGGCGGGGATGGCCACCGGCGCAGACGTCGTCCTGGTCTCCCACATGACTGCCCCCAACGCCGTTCAAGACGGCCTGCCCGCCTCCCTTTCCCGGGAAATGATCACAGAGAAACTGCGGGGAGAGCTCCGGTTCCAGCGGGTGATCCTCACAGATTCCCTGTCCGCCCAGGCCATCACCGACACCTATTCCGCCGGCCAAGCCGCCCTGCTGGCCTTCCAGGCCGGCGCGGATCTGCTGCTGATGCCGGAGGACCTCCCCGAAGCCTACGACGCCCTCCTCTCCGCCGTGGAGAAGGGGACCATTTCCCAGGAACGGCTGGATCAAAGTGTTCTGCGGATTTTGCAGCTGAAGGAAAAATATGACCTAATTTGACAACATCCCACCGTGGTTTCCACGGTGGGATGTCATTTTCCAAATAAAAAGCGGCAGCCTGTGTCGGCTGCCGCTTTCCTACGTCGCCCTGGTCAGAAGCCCCTGGGCACAGTCCAGCAGAAAGGTCCCCTGGTCGGTCTCGATCTCCCACATAGGGGTGAGAACCGCCCGGTCCTCCTCGCCGCTGTACCAATAGCCCTCCTGAATCCCGTGGATCATCTCACAGGTCTGCCCCAGCTCGGACAGGCCGCGGACAAAGTCCATGAGCAGCGTGGCGGGCTCCCGGGCGGGCTGTACCTCACAGTTGTCCGGCAGGCCCTGGGCCGGCCATTCACTGTCCGGAAGAATCTGGTCTGCCAGGTCCTCCCGCCGGGCTGAGAGGCCGCTCTCCCACGGGATGGTCTCCTGCTGGACCTCAATCCCATTGCGCTCCAGGTACACCAAAATCTGCGTCTGGGTGGTGCGGGCGTAGTCTCGGGACTGGTGGCACTGCATGAGCACACTTCCCAGCAGAAAAAGATCCAGCACCGTCAGGAGAAAAATCACCGTCAGCTTCAGTTTGGACCGTTCCATACACCGCCCTCCTTATGTCCGCTCCCGGACCGTCCAATCGGCTGCAATCTCCGGGGTGGTGCCATTGTCCAGATAGCACAGCTGAAGCTCCTTCCCCGTCTGCCCCATGGCCACGGCGGCGGCGGCGGCCTGCCGCTCGGGAAGAGCCTGCTGGGACCGCTCCGTGAGCGTATACTCCCGCAGACAGACGGAGAAGGCGGTGCAGTCACTGCCCTCGAAGAGGAACCGGGCGCTCCACCCCTCCTCCCACAGCTGTACCTGGGTGCCGTTGAGCAGATAGCAGAACACCAGCGCCACACTGCCATCCTCCTGGGTTTCAATGGATTGGCAGAACATCGTGCCTTCCCCCAGGTGTCCTGCTGTGACCCCGTCCAAAATCTCCTCCGCCTTGATCTGCAGGTCCTTTTCCCGGGCGGAGAGGGCCTGAAACCGAGCCTGCCCACTCTCCGCGGCGTGGAAGGTGATTTTCCCGTTCTTCTGAATCCGCAGGGTGTCCGATCCCTCCTGGATCACCGTGCCGTCCACCGCCTCATAGACCGCAGAGGCCCGGGGATTGAAATCCAGCGCCTCCAGCAGGGCCTCCTGGTCCACCGTGTCCCAGTCGTCCAGGGGATTGGCCCCTGTGTAGACAGGGCAGAGGGGCGGCTGGGGAAGCAGCATCATATAGGGGGCCAGGGTATCCGCCAACGTGGAATTCTCAAAGGCAAACTGGCCTCCGTTGGGGACCAGGTCCTCCAGCAAAGCCGGCAAAACCAGACTGGCCTCTCGCAGTTGGGCCATATAGTAATCCCCTGTCTCCTCGTTGTAGTAGTACAGGGCATCCGCCCGCCCATTGCGGGTGGTGATCAGAAACGACCGGGCCTCCCCCTCCCCCCGGCTGCTCTGGCTGGTAAAGGAGACATTATAGAGAAAGTCATAGTACACCCAGCTGCTCCCCTGGCTCACCGCGCGCTCCCATGCCTCCCGGGAGCTGGCCTGGGGGGAAGCCATGGTGTCCAGAGACTGGGTCAGCAGGTCGTTCAGCCCATCGTGGTACAGCCGGTTCACCGTTGTCTGATCGTACTGCACCCCATAGCGTCCTGTTCCGTTCTGCACCATCAAGCGCACCGGGGTTCCCCGGGACAGGGCGGTATCCTGAACCCCCGCAAAGAGACTCTCGTCCCCTGTTCCGCTCCCCTGCTCGGTGACGCTCTGAAACATCCCGGTCCTGTGGATGAGAAAGAGCGCCAGACAGACCAGCAGGAGGATGAGGAGGTTTTCCAGCCGGTCAATCTCCCGGCGGCTCAGCTTCCGTCTCATCCCTTGGGCCCCTCCCTCTTCAGCTCCATCCGCAGGGTGGTGCCGGGGCCGGACCGTTCCACCAGGCTGAGGCTGCCCTCATGCTGGCGGATGATCTCCTGGGCAATGGAGAGTCCCAGGCCCGTACCGCCGGACTCCCGGGAGCGCGCCTTATCCACCCGGTAAAACCGCTCGAAAATTCGCTCTCGATCCCCGTCGGGGATGCCGATGCCGTTGTCGGCCACCTCCAGCCAGACCCGCTCCCGGTCGGCGCCGGCAGACATGACAATCCGCCCACCGTCTGGGGTATACTTGATGGCGTTGGAGAGGATATTCATAATCACCTGCAAAATCCGCTCCCGGTCCCCCCGAACATTGGGCAGTCCTTTCGTTCCCTCCAGTAGGAGCTGGTGGCCATGGCGTTGGGCCTCGATCCGCACCGCCTGATAGCTGTCTTCCAATACCGCCGCAAAGGGGAACCTGGTCAGGTTGAGCTGGCTGTACCCCGAGTCAAACCGGGACAGGGTGAGCAGGTCCTGGACAATATGGGTCATCCGGTCGCTCTCGTTGAGGATCACCTTCAAAAAGTCACCGGTCATCTCCGGGGGCAGGTCGGGGTTCTCCTCCAGGGTCTCGGCATAGCTGCGGATGTTGGTGATGGGGGTTCGGAGCTCATGGGAGACGTTGGCCACAAACTCCTTGCGCATGGTCTCGTTCTTCACCTGCTGGGTGACATCGTGGACCACCACCAGCACCCCCACCTGCTTCTCCCGGTCAAAGGGCGCCAGGAGGAACAGCAGCGTGCGCTCTCCCCGGACGGTCTCGCTCTCCAGGCAGTCCCGCTCCAGGGTGAGGATGGTCTCCAGCGGGGCGATCTCCCCAAAAAGGTCCTGGTAGGTAACCGTTCCCCCCAGGGGAATCTCCATGTCCAGCATCTCTTCGGCAGCGGGGTTGGCGTGGATGACCTCTCCGCTCTGGTTGAAGGCCACCACCCCGTCGGTCATGTGAAGGAACAGGGTGCTGAGCTTGGTCCGCTCGCTGTCCACCGCCTGGAGGGTGGCCTGAAGCTGGCCGGCCATGGCGTTGAAGGCGTTGGTGAGCACCCCGATCTCGTCGTGGGACTCCACCTGGATCTTGTGGTCAAAGTCCCCCTCCGCCACCCGTTGGGCCCCCCGAGTCAGCGCCCGGATGGGCGTGACCATGGCCCGGGAGAGGAGGAAAGAGAGGAGCACTGAGATAATGAGGCCAAAGGCCAGGGCCTCAATGATCAGCTGGAACAGCTGACTGTTGAGCTCCCGCACCGTGGCCCGCTGATCCAGAATATAGATGATATAGTCCTGTCCGCCCCGTTGGATGGGCAGAGCCAGGTCCATATAATTGGCGGTGAGATCGCTCTCATTTCCCTCCCGCTTCTCATTGAGGGCAATCAGGAGGTTGGGGGTGAGCTTTTCCAGGGTCTGGGCACCGTCGTCATCGGAGCTGGCCAGGATCTCCGCTGTCTCCCCGTCCAGGATATAGTAATTCCGGTTTTTCCCGTCCACCCCCAGCGGACCCATTTTGGCCAGCAGGATCTGGTCGATGGCTTCTCCCCCATCCTGCTCCCCCTCCCGGGCGGTGACCAGGTCCCGGACAAACTCCGTGTCCTCGCTGAACACCTCCACCATCTGGGTGTAAAACTCATTGAGATAAAACCGGTTGACGGAGTTGATCAGAAAGGCTCCCGCAATGGCCATCAGGCAGACCACCAGCAGGATCATAATCAGCACCAGCTTGATGTGCAGGCTTCGCAGCACGGTCCTCCCCCTCTCTGTCTTCCCCGGTCACAGGTCTTTTTGGAAATAGTAGCCCGCCCCCCGGCGGGTGATGATGTACTTGGGCTGGGCCGGGTCGTCCTCCAGTTTTTCCCGGAGTCGCCGAACGGCCACATCCACGCCCCGGACATCCCCCACATAGCCCTCATAGTTCCACACCCGCTCCATCAGCTCCTGCCGGGAGAATACCCGGCCGGCGTGGGAGGCCAGATAGGTGAGCAGCTCGAACTCCCGCTGGGTGAGCTCCAGTCTCTCCCCGTCCTTGGTGGCCTGGGCACTCTCCTTGTGGATCACCAGACGGCCAAAATCCAGGCGGTCCTCCTGGTTTCCCGCGGACTGCCGGATCAGCGCCACCCGGCGGATATGGGCCTTGACCCGGGCCATCAGCTCCCGAACGGAGAAGGGCTTGGTGATGTAGTCGTCCGCGCCCAGGTCCAGGCCCAGAATTTTGTCCTTCTCCTCCTCCCGGGCGGTGATAATCAGCACCGGGGTGTTTTTCCCCTTGTCCCGGAGGAGCTTGCACACCTCAAAGCCGTTCATCTCCGGCAGCATGAGGTCCAGCAGGATCAGGTCGGGACTCTCCTCCAGGGCCAGGCGGAGACCGGTGACGCCGTCAAAGGCCTCCAGGGTATCATAGCCTTCTTTGCGCAGGTTAAAGCGGAGGATGTCCACAATATTTTTCTCGTCCTCGACGATGAGGACCTTTTGCTTTTTCTCCATAACGCCACTGTCCCCTTGTCTCAGGTTTGGGGCGCCTCCAGCAGGAAGGACGCCTTGAGAATCCCCGCCAAGGTCTTTCCATCCTGAATCTCTCCCCGGCGGGCCATGTCCAGCAGATCCTGGTAGGGAACCCAGAGGGTCTCCACAAACTCCCCGTCATCGGGGCGGGCCTCCCCCTGGACCAAATCCCGGGCAAAAAAGAGGTGAATCCGCTCGGCCAGAATGCCCGGGGAGGAGGCGATGCTGCCCAGAGGCAGGAAGGTCCCCGGGGTCAGTCCCGTCTCCTCCGCCAGCTCCCGCAGGCCGCTGGCCCGGGGGTCCTCTCCGGGCTCCAGCTTCCCGGCGGGCAGCTCCAGGGTCACCTCGCCCAGGGGGTAACGGAACTGGCGGACCAGCGCCACCCGGCCCTGCCCGTCCATGGCAAACACCGCCACCCCGCCGGGGTGCTCCACCACCTCCCGGTTAGCGATCCGGCCATCCAACAGCCGGGCCTTGTCCCGGCGGACATTGACGATGATCCCCTCGTACACGGTCTGCTGGGAGACCATTTCTTCCTTCAATTCCATTGGCTGGTACCTCGATTTCTCTGGAATGTGCGGCGGCCTGTTCCCCCGGGGCGGCGGCGCCCCGCCGGGGAGAGCAAGTCCCATGATGCTAAGAATTATAGCATATTTCCGTCCCGCTGCCAACTTCTTTTCCCACTGGCAACCTTTACATTTGCCCCAGGCCCCCAGGGTGCTTTATAATGGGGAGCATCCATTCCACCCTCAGGAGGTACCCATGACCATTTCCGCCATTGACACCGGTTCGGTGCTCTATTTCTCCCACGACGAGCTTCCCACGGTCCGTCCGCTGACCCAGGAAGCGGTCCTTCCCCTCATCCGCCGGGCCCTGGCCAAGGCCCGCCACCCCATCCCGCCGGCCATGGAGGTGAAGTCCTTTTCCTCCCGCCAAGGGGTGCTGTTTTTTGTCCTGCCCCGGCTGCCGGAGGAGACCGCCGCCGCCCCGCTCTGCTGAGGGATTTTCGCCGGAATCCCTCCTTTTTCCCCTTTTCCAGGCTGTCATTTTTGGAGTTTCCCCCCTAAATTTTCAAAAGAATCGGAAATTTTTCCCTTCTTTTTTGTTTCCCTTGGCCGCAGCGCCCGGAGAGAAAAACGTAGATATGCCAAGGCTTTTCCACCGTTTTCCTGGGCCGATGGCGCCGCGCGGCCCATCTTCTTTTCAAAATAAACTGAGAAATTGTTAAAATTTATCTTTTTTTTTCAGCCCCTTGATGCTATAATGAGGTCAAATTATAGGCGGTGGTATGTCCACCGTTGGGCGAAGCGTGCGCCAAAATTTCCTTTTTGGCCCCGGGTTTCGAACAAAGTGTAACAGTTTGTTTCCTTCCGTCCCTGTTTCGGGACAGAAGGTAACATGAATGCAGCTTTCGGACCAGCCGTCTCCCGCGCCGAATCCGGGTACATTTGTCCGGAAAATTCGGATATGATAGAGAGAGAACCGGAGACGGTCCCGGCTTCGCGTTTCTGATTGCTTTGCTACCTATCTCATTTCTCAGAACCATATAAAAGAAGGTGCCGTTTTGACAAAATACGTGATCAGCGGTGGAAAACCCCTCCACGGCGAGGTTGAGATCAGCGGCGCGAAGAATGCCGCTGTGGCCATTCTTCCCGCAGCCCTTCTGGTGGACGGAGTCTGCCGGATCGAAAATGTTCCCAACATCAGCGACGTGACCATGATCCTGGGGATTATGCGGGATCTGGGCGCCAACGTACGCATGATCAACCAGACCACAGTGGAGCTGGACTGCTCCCATGTCTATAAACAGAATGTCCCCTATGAGCTGGCCCGCCAGATCCGCGCCTCCTATTACCTCATCGGCGCCCTGCTGGGCCGCTTCGGCCGGGCCGAGGTGCCCCCTCCCGGCGGCTGTGACCTGGGGGTGCGGCCCATTGACCAGCACCTGAAGGGTTTTTCCGCCATGGGGGCGGAGATTCAGGTGGAAAACGGCTTTATTTACGCCGCCTCCCCCACAGGCCGCCTCCACGGCGCCCAGATCTACCTGGACGTGGTATCGGTGGGGGCCACCATGAATATTCTGCTGGCCGCCGCCCTGGCGGATGGCCTGACCATCATCGAAAACGCCGCCAAGGAACCCCATATCGTGGACCTGGCCAACTTCCTCAACTCCATGGGGGCTGACATCATGGGGGCCGGGACCGACGTCATCAAGGTCCGAGGGGTGGAAAAGCTCCGGGGCGGTTTCTACTCCATCATCCCCGACCAGATCGAGGCGGGCACCTATATGACCGCCGTGGCCGCCGCCGGCGGCGAGGTCCGCATCAACAACGTCATTCCCAAGCATCTGGACTGCATCACCGCCAAGCTGGTGGAGATGGGGGTGGAGATTCAGGAGGATGGGGACGCCCTCATCGTCCGCCGGTCGGGCAAGCTCACCAGCACCAATGTAAAGACCATGCCCTACCCCGGCTTCCCCACCGATATGCAGCCTCAGATTGCCGCGGTGCTGTGCCTGGCCGAGGGGACCAGCATCCTCAACGAGGGTGTCTGGGACAACCGGTACCGCTACGCCGATGAATTCCGCCGCATGGGTGCCAACATCCAGGTCAACGGCAAGGTGGCGGTGATCGAAGGGGTCCACGCCCTCACCGGCGCCCCGGTCTGTGCCTGTGACCTGCGGGCGGGCGCGGCCATGATCGTGGCCGGCTTGGCCGCCAACGGCATCACGGAGATCGACCAGGTCTACCACATTGAGCGCGGCTATGAAGGCATTGTGGAAAAGCTGGCCAAGCTGGGCGCCGACATCCACGAGGAAGCCATTCCCGAGGAGGACTGGCGCAGCGGAAACAGTGTGGGCTGACTTCCGCCCCCTATGCCCCGTCCCCTGTCCGGGAGACGGAATGTGTCACTTCGTCTGTGGACGGCGGGCAGGCCTGCCGTCCACTTTTCTTCGTACCATCTTGTAAGGAGTCCTTCCATGGTCAACATCCAACTGCTCTGCGTGGGCAAGCTGAAAGAGAAGCATTTTTCCGCCGCCTGCGCGGAATATCAAAAGCGTCTGGGGGCCTTCTGCAAGTTCACTGTCACAGAGCTGCCGGAGGCCCGGCTGCCGGAGCACCCCACCCCCACCCAGGTGGAGGGGGCGCTGGCCAGGGAGGGGGAGGCCCTTCTGGCCAAGCTCCCCAAAAGCACCAAGGTCATCGCCCTGTGCGTGGAGGGAGTCCAGCTGTCCAGCCCCGCCCTGGCCGCCCAGCTGGAGCAGTGGATGGTGGAAGGGGCCTCCCATCTCACCCTCATCATTGGCGGGTCCTTCGGCCTGCACCCCTCAGTGAAGGAGGCGGCCCACCTGCGTCTGTCCATGTCCCCCATGACCTTTCCCCACCATCTGGCCCGGGTCATGGTGCTGGAGCAGGTTTACCGGGCCTTCCAAATTGCCGCAGGCACCCGCTACCACAAATAGTCCGGAGGAGGGCTCGGGTTCCATCCTGCCGGCCCCCTCTGAGAAAGGAGCCTTTCTATGTCCTATCAGCAGCAATTCCATCGCTGGCTGCACAGCGACGCCCTGTCCCCGGAGGAGAAAGCCCAGCTGCAGGCCATTGCCGACGACCCCAAAGAGGTGGAGGACCGGTTCTTCGGCCTGCTGGAGTTCGGCACCGCCGGCCTGCGGGGGGTGATGGGCCTGGGGTTGCGGCGGATGAACGTCCATGTGATCCGCCATGCCACCCAGGCCTTTGCCCAGGTGATCCTGGCCGAGGGACCGGCGGCCGCCGCCCAGGGGGTGGCCATCTGCTATGACTGCCGGGTTCACTCCCAGGACTTTGCCCGGGCCGCCGCCGGGGTGATGGCCGCCAACGGCATCCCCGTGCGCCTTTTTGAGGCCATGCGCCCCACGCCGGAGCTCTCCTTCGCCGTGCGGGAGTACGGCTGTGTGGCCGGACTCAACGTCACCGCCAGCCACAATCCCCCGGAGTACAATGGCTACAAGGTCTATTGGTCCGACGGCGCCCAGCTGCCCCCCCAGCACGCGGCGGCCATCGCCGCCCAGATGGAGGCCCTGGATGTCTTCGACGATGTCAGGACCATGGACTACGAACAGGCCCGGGCCCAGGGGCTCATCACCCTGCTGGGCCGGGAGACCGATGACAAATTCCTCTCCCACGTGCTGGATCAGATCAACGACAGGCAGGCCGTGGCCCAGGTGGCCGACACCTTCCGCATGGTCTACACCCCCTTCCACGGCACGGGATACCAGCAGATTCCCTATGTGCTGGAGCAGCTGGGCATCCGGCACCTGCACTGCGTGCCGGAACAGATGGTCATCGACGGCACCTTCCCCACCGTGAAATCCCCCAACCCGGAGACCCCCGAGAGCTTTGCCCTGGCCCAGAAGCTGGCCAAGGAGGTGGACGCCCAACTGATCCTGGGCTCCGACCCCGACGCGGACCGAGTGGCCATTCAGGTGAAAGACCGGAAGGGAGACTATGTCCAGATCTCCGGCAATCAGACCGGGGTGCTCCTGCTGGACTACCTCATCGGCGCCAAGCGCCGGGCGGGGACCCTGCCGGAGAACCCGGTGGCCCTCAAGTCCCTGGTGACCACCCAGCTGGCCCAGGTGGTGGCCGAGGCCAATGGGGTGCGGTGCTACAACACCTTCACCGGCTTTAAGTTCATGGCGGAAAAGAAAAACCAGCTGGAGGCCGCCGGCCAGGGCCACGTGATCTTCTCCTATGAGGAGTCCATCGGCTACATGATCGGCGACTACGTCCGGGACAAGGACGCGGTCACCGCCGCCCTTCTGCTCACGGAGATGACCGCCTGGTACGCCGCCCGGGGCATGACCCTGCTGGACGCTCTCCAGGCCATTTATGAGACATACGGCTATTATGGCGAAAACACCCTGAACCTGGTGATGCCCGGCCTGGAGGGCATGGGCAAAATGCAGGCCATCATGGCTACTCTCCGGCAGACACCCCCCGACCAGATCGCGGGCACCACGGTCTGCCTCCAGCGGGACTACCAGACCGGCACCGAACGGGACACTGCCACAGGAGAGACTACCGCCATGGAGTTGGCAGGGTCCAACGTGCTGGGATACCAGCTGGCCGACGGCACCACCCTGGTGGTCCGTCCCTCGGGCACAGAGCCTAAAATCAAGATCTATGTTTTGGCCTCCGGCACCGACAGCGCCGACTGCCAAAGAAAAGTGGAGCAATACACCGCCTGGGCCGAGACCCTGCGGCATTTGGCCGATTGACCTCCTTTCCCTCGCCCCGCCGGGCAAACCGGCGGGGTTTCTCTTTTTTCAATGACAGGGGTCTTTCCTGCATACTTCTCCCTGTCCAGACATAGAGTGGAGACAACCGAGATCACCAGGAGGTCCTTCTATGAAGAAATTCTTCGCCACCTTTCTCTGTCTGGTCCTGTGCGGGGGCCTCCTCCCCGCCCAGGCGGCGGGGCCGGAGGTCAACGCCAAGGCCGTTCTGCTCATGGAGAAGACCACAGGCCAGGTCCTGTATGAGGAGCACGCCCACGATCCCCTGGAGCTGGCCAGCGTCACCAAGGTAATGACCATGCTCCTCATCATGGAGGCCCTGGAAGAGGGCACCATCACCAAGGAAACCATGGTCCCCGTCTCCGCCACCGCAGCGGGTATGGGAGGCTCGCAGGTCTACATGAAGGAGGGGGAATCGTTCTCCGTCCATGACATGCTCAAGGCCATCGCCGTGGCCTCCGGCAACGACGCCTGTGTGGCCATGGCGGAATACCTGGCCGGCAGCGAGAGCGCCTTTGTGGAAAAGATGAACGCCAGAGCGGCGGAGCTGGGCATGGAAAACACCGTCTTTGTCAACTGCACCGGTCTGCCTGCCGAGGGACATCACTCCTCTGCCTATGACATCGCCCTCATGTCCCGGGCGCTGATCCAAAACCACCCGGATATCCGCACCTACACCACCATCTGGATGGACACCCTTCGGGACGGAACCTTCCAGCTGGCCAACACCAACAAGCTCATCCGATTCTACGAGGGGGCCACCGGTCTGAAAACCGGCTCCACCGACGCCGCCCTCTACTGTGTCTCCGCCACCGCGGAAAAGGACGGGATGGAGCTCATCGCCGTGGTGCTGGGCTCCCCCACCTCTGCGGACCGATTTGAAACCGCCAAGGCGCTGCTCAACTACGGCTTCGCGGGATATTCCCTGGTCACAGTAGCCCCCTCCGAGCCCATCTCCCCCATTCCCGTCACCCTGGGCACCGCCGACAGCGTGCAGCCGGTGCTCACCCAGGAGAGCCAAATTCTCCTTCCCAAGGCCGAGGCAGGCAAGGTCTCCACCACCCTTTCCCTCCCGGACACCCTCCAGGCCCCGGTGGAGAAGGGGCAGGAGCTGGGAAGCCTCACCGTCCTGGTGGATGGGAAAGAGAATCAAAAGCTCCCCCTGGTGGCCCAAGAGGAGGTCCCCAGGCTGACCCTTTGGGCTGTCTATCAATCCCTGCTGGGCACCCTCTTCTGCGGAATCTGAAAAAACCGGGACACCCTGTACTGGGTGCCCCGGTTTCTTTGCTTCCTCCCCGCCCTTCTCACCCCTGGGCGTGGAGCATCTGCTTAATTTGCTGGATGGATTTTCCCTCCTGCCGCAGCGCCTTGATCCACTGAATCCGGCGGATGCTCTCCTCCCGTTTATAGCGACGGGTCAGGTTTTCCTCCGCCTGCTGAAAGGGCAGCATCCCTTGCTCGGTGTAAAATTTCAAGGTGCTGTACCGCACGTCGGTCAGACGGACCAACTCCCCGATGGTCACGTCCTCCGCCTGCTGGATGACCTCTAATTTTCGCTGCCTGGACATGGCGCCCCCCGTTCTCCCGTCAAGAATACACCGCAATAAGACCAACCGCTATGGCCATCATGTTCTCCACGTATTCTACCATCTCTTGGACCATTTTTCCAGTGGGGGATTCGCCAAGGGCCCGAAGCCTCTGCTTCATCTGTTTCTGCTCAAAGGCGGAGAAGTAGGGCTTGAGGCAGTTGCCCTTCTCCATCAGAACAACCAGAGACACCACGTCCTCGGTGATCTCCCCCTCCTCCAGCAGCTCCGCGCGGATCATATCCACCACACCACTGATAGCCTCCGGGGTGGGGGCATATCCCTTCTTTTTCCCCAGCAGTCCCACCTTTACCGGCTGGACCAGTCCCAGGTCCGCCAGGGAGCGCCCAATGCTCTCCAGCAGCTCATCGCGCTGGGCATCGGTGACAGTATAGGTGTACTCCTCCAGCAGCTTCTCCTTTCGGATCGGCTTTGGACGGTTGACAAACGCATAGAGGGGCCGTAAATGCGCCTGCCCCTCCGGCAGGGGTCCTGTCACCGTCACATACTTTTTGTCCACAGCCACACAGCCCTCCAGCTGGAGCTCCAGCAGCGCCGCCGCCACCAGGCAGACCGTTCTCTCCACCCCCAGATGGGGCAGTCTTCCCTTCTCGTTCACTGCACAGAGCAAATATTCCTGGCTCAGAGTTAAATCTCGCATACGTCCTCCTTCATACAGCAGACAGGTTTCCGTTTACTGTCTACTTACTACTTATCACTTACGATTTACAGTATACCACAGTTTTCCCCCCTGTCAATCCCCTCTTGCGCCGCCATGCAAAAACCCGGAGCCCCCTTACAGGGGCTCCGGGTTTTTATGGGTCTTCACTCAGGGCGCTATGTCGATATCCACCAAAATGTTGTCCGTCCCATTCTCCTCAAACTCGTTGATATACGCCTCAATCCGGTGGGTGAGCTCGGCGTAGTTGCTCTCGTCAATGGGGGCGTCGTTCATATCCCGGCGGGCCAGATCCTCGGCCAGGATATCAAAAAAGACGTTGTTCTCATACTCCATAATGGCCTCATGGATGCCCCCCTCCACGAAGGGGCGGGAGGGGATGGTCTCACCTTGGTAGGTCTCCGCCAAGATCCCCATGCCTTCCTGCCGGGCCTTTTCAAACAGCAGGCTTTCCACTTTGTCGTAGTCCTGAAAACGATCCTCTCCCCGGGTGGAGTTGAGAATCCAGTTGCCGATATAGACCATATCCAGCAGACGTCGGAATTCCTTTTTGCTCAATTCCAGCTGCATACCATGACCTCCTCGCTGTGAAATGAAACAATGGGTCCTTACTATTATAAGCGATGACAGGGGAAAAGTTGCCCCTGCCTGGTCGTCCATCTATTATAGTGTTCCCAAGGCCGATTGTCAAAGGTGGAAAGCAGGAAAACTCCACGAATTCTCCCCGAAAGGCCTCAGTTTTCTCTCCTGAATCTGCCAAAGCGCGTCCTGGGACTACTTTACATTCGTTGTACGATCATGTATAATAGTTTACATTTCAGTGAACACCAACAAAAAAGAAATGGGTGTATTGTATTCATGGAAAAACCAGTGATTATCTCAATCCGAGGGGTACAGAGCCTGGAGCCCGGGGAGGAAGACGTGATGGAGCTGGTCACCCAGGGCGTCCTCCGGCAGGAGGAGGGAGAGGGTTTCTCCCTGAGCTATCTGGAAAGTGAGCTCACCGGCCTGGAGGGCACCACCACCACCTTCCGCGTCGCGCCGGACCGGATCACCCTCCGGCGGGAGGGCACACTCAACTCGGAGATGATCTTTCAGGAGGGGCAGAAGCACGTCTCCCTGTATGAGACCCCCTATGGGGGCCTGATGCTGGGGGTGAACACCCACCGGGCCAAGGCGGACCTGGGAACGGCGGGGGGGCGCCTCTCCATTCGCTATGCCCTGGAAGTGGACAGCCAGCCCATTGGGGAGAACTCCTTTGAAATTCAGGTGACCGAGCCTCATTTGACCGCCCCCGCACCGGGTCAGTGACCCTATTAAACAGAGAAAAGGTGAGAGAACGATTATGGCGAATTTAATTCAGCACGCAAAGGACCAGGTCAGCCAGCTGACCGCCCAGGCCTACGCCGCCGCCGCCGCCGCGGGGGTCCTCCCCCCCGGGGTGGAAGTAAAGGGGTCTGTGGAAATTCCCAAAGACCCCCAGAACGGGGACTACGCCTCCTCCTTCGCCATGGCCGGCGCCAAGGCCATGAAAATGGCCCCCCGGGCCATCGCCCAGGCGGTGGTGGACCACATGGACCTGACAGACAGCCTCTTCGCCTCGGTGGAGATCGCCGGCCCGGGCTTTCTGAATTTCCGGCTGGGCGCCAAATGGTATGGGGATGTGCTGGCGGAGATTGAGGCCGAAGGTCCCCTCTACGGACAGAGTGACGAGGGCCGGGGCCAGAAGGTGATGGTGGAGTTTGTCTCCGCCAACCCCACCGGTCCCATGCACATGGGCAATGCCCGGGGCGGGGTGCTGGGAGACACCCTGGCCAACATTCTCCGCCGGGACGGCTGCGACACCTGGAAAGAGTTCTATGTCAACGACGCCGGCAATCAGATTCACAAATTCGCCGTGTCCATTCAGGCCCGCTACCTCCAGCTCCTGCTGGGGGAGGAGAAGGTGCCCTTTCCCGAGGACGGCTATCACGGCGATGATATCCGGGAACTGGCCCAGGCCTTCTACGACCTCCACGGAGACCAGTACCGGGACGTAGAGGAGGCACAGCGCCTGGAGGCCCTGGCGGCCTTCGGCCTGGAGCGGAACATCCCCAAGATGCAGGCCGATCTGCGCCGGTACGGCATCGAGTACGACCAATGGTTCTTCGAGTCCTCCCTTCACACCTCCGGCTATGTGGCCGAGACGGTGGGTCTGCTGACGGAGAAGGGCTGGACCTACGAAAAGGACGGCGCCCTGTGGCTGAACACCACCCAGCTGCTGAAAAACAAGTACCTGGCCGAGGGCAAGAGTCAGAAGCAGGTAGACAAGCTGGACCTGAAGGACGATGTCCTCCGCCGGGCCAACGGCTTCTACACCTACTTTGCCGCCGACATCGCCTACCACCGGAACAAGCTGGAGGTTCGGGGCTTTGACAAGAGCATCGACGTGTGGGGGGCCGATCACCACGGTCACGTGGCCCGGCTCCAGGCGGCCCTGGACGGGCTGGGCCTGGACGGCTCCCACCGGCTGGTGGTGGTGCTCATGCAGCTGGTGAACCTTCTCCAGGACGGGCAGCCTGTGCGGATGTCCAAGCGGTCGGGCAAGGCCATCGCCCTGCACGACCTGCTGGATGAGGTAAGTGTGGACGCCGCCCGGTACTTCTTCAACTCCCGCTCCGCCACCAGTCCTGTGGACTTTGACCTGGATCTGGCGATCCGGGAGGACAGCGAGAATCCGGTCTACTACGTCCAGTACGCTCACGCCCGGATCTGTACCCTGATCGCCCGCCTGGCCGGGGAGGGGTATGCCGTTCCTAAGGCTGCGGAGGTCCAGTCCGAGCTGCTCTCCAGCCAGGAGGAGACCTCCCTCATCCGGGCCCTGGCCCGCCTGCCGGAGGAGATCCACGCTGCTGCCCGGGACTACGACCCCTCCCGGATCAACCGCTATCTGGTGGAGCTGGCCGGAGAATTTCACCGTTTTTACAGCGCCTGCCGCATTAAGGGGGAGACCCCTGCCCTGCTGGCTGCCCGCCTGAAGCTGGCGGACAGCGTCCGTTCTGTCCTGGCCAACTGCCTGGGACTCTTAGGCGTAACAGCCCCTGAAAAAATGTAAGGGTATTTTTTCTGTTCGTCTATCAACACAGTCCTATCGCAGAAAGGGAGGTTCTCTATGAAGAAACCATTGAAGGACAGTTTCATCATTGGCTTTGCTCTGTTTTCCATGTTTTTTGGGGCGGGGAACGTGATCTTCCCCCCCTACCTGGGGCTGGAGTCCGGCCCCCATTGGCTGCTGGGCTTCATCAGCTACTACATCGCGGACATCGGCCTGGCTCTGCTGGCGATGTTCGCTATTCTCCGGCAGGGCAGCCCGGAAAAGGTCACCTCCCGCATTGGGAAGGTCCCGTCCGTGCTGCTGATGTGCGCCATCGTGCTGTGCATCGGTCCCATGCTGGCCATTCCCCGGACCGCCGCCACCACCTTTGAGACCTCGGTGACTCCCCTGGTCTCCGGTGTGAGCCCCGTCCTCTTCTCGGTGCTCTTCTTCCTGCTGATCCTGCTGCTTTGCGTGCGGGAGCGGGCGGTAGTGGACATCGTGGGCAAAATCCTCACCCCCGCCCTGCTCATCGGCCTGCTGATCCTCATTGTGGTGGGTGTGGTCTCCCCCATCGGCCCGGTGGGGGACCAGGCCCTGGTGGAGAACGTGGCCGCCACCGGCATCGAGGCCGGCTACCAAACCATGGACGTTCTGGCCACCCTTTTGTTCGGCTTCATCATTCTCAAAAGTGCCCAGGCCAAGGGATACACCAAGGCCAAGGCGCAGATCCGCGTGGTCAGCGGCGCCAGCCTGGTGGCGGGCATCGGCCTGCTGGTGGTCTATCTGGGTCTGACCTATCTGGGCGCCACCACCGCAAACCTCTTTGACATCACCGTGGACCGTACCTACCTGGTCACCTCCATTGTGCAGCAGCTGCTGGGCCATGGGGGGCTGATCCTCTTTGCCATCGTGGTGGCCCTGGCCTGCATTACCACGGCGGTGGGCCTGGTCAGCGCCTGCGCCAACTACTTCTCCGGCCTCTCCGGCGGGAGACTCTCCTATCCGGTCCTGGTCTGTCTCATCTGCCTGTTCAGCGCCGTTGTCTCCAACTTTGGCATCAATGAGATCATCGCCATCGCCTCGCCCATCCTCAGCGTGGTGTATCCCCCCACGCTGGCCCTGATCGTTCTGGCCCTCTTCGGCCGCCGCATCCGCAACGACTGGGTGTTCCGCCTGGCCGCTCTGGGCGCTCTGGTGATCAGTCTGCTGGAGGTAATCAGCTCCTATACCGGTCTGGAGATCGCCTTCCTGTCCCATCTGCCCCTGGCCTCCCTGGGCTTTGCCTGGGTGGTGCCCGCCCTGCTCTGTGGCGTCATCGGGCATTTTATTCCCCACGGGAAGAAGAAATCCCTCGCCTCCTGATGCCACCTTTTACATGCGGACAGGCCCTTGGAAACGCCAAGGGCCTGTCGTTTTTTGAAAAAAATCGCCCCTTTCCAGCAGTGGAAGGGGGCGGTTTTTTTCCGCTGTCAGCGATGCTCAATACCGGCCCAGAGAGGCCACGTCGTCTCCGCTTTCCGACTTGCCGAAGTGGAAGTCGTTGCCCGGTAGGATGGCGTTGAGAACAATGCCGGCGATGGCCGCCACGGCCAGAGAGGTCAGGGTGATGGTCACGCCCCCCACATGGAAGGTCAGGCCATCGGTAAAGCCCAGGCCGCACACCAAAATCACCGCGGCGATGATGAGGTTCCGGCTGTTGGTAAAGTCCACCCGGTTCTCCACCACATTGCGCACCCCGATGGCGGAGATCATGCCATAGAGGATGAAGCTGACCCCACCGATGATGGCGGCGGGAATGGTATTGACCAGGTAGGCAAAGGCCGGGGAAAAGGACAGCACCATGGCATACAGGGCTGCCAGCCGGATCACCCGGGGATCGTGGACCCGGGAGAGGGCCAGCACACCGGTATTCTCCCCGTAGGTGGTGTTGGCCGGCCCCCCAAAAAGGCCCGCCAGCGCCGTGGCCACCCCGTCTCCCACCAGGGTGCGGTGGAGGCCGGGCTTTTCAATGAAGTTCTCCCCCACCGTGGCAGAGATGGCGGAGATGTCACCGATGTGCTCCATCATGGAGGCCACCGCAATGGGGGCCATCACCAGGATGGCGGACAGGTCAAACTTGGCCACGCTGCCGGAAAAATCGGTAAAGAAGGGCTGCAAGCCCAGGATGGGGTTCTCTCCCCCCAGCAGGGTGCTGCCGGACAGGCCGGTGAAGTCCACCATGCCGGCCAGCAGGGCTGCCACATAGCCCCCCACAACGCCCAAAAGAATGGGAATGATCTTCACCATGCCACGGCCCCAGATGTTGGCAGCCACAATGATCGCCATGGAGACCAGCGCCAGCCACCAGCAGGTGGAGGCATTGGAAACCGCCGAGGGGGCCAGGTTCAGCCCGATGAGAATGATGATGGGGCCTGTGACCACCGGGGGCAAAAAGCGCATCACCCGATGGACCCCCACCACCTTGACCACCAGGGCCAGGATCACATAGAGCAGCCCCGCCACCACAATGCCGCCGCAGGCGTACTGGAGCTTCTCGCCGGGGGCCATGGCAGCGTACTTGCCGGTGTCTAAATTCGCCATGGCGGAAAACCCGCCCAGAAAGGCAAAGGATGATCCCAGGAAGGCCGGAATCTCCAGCTTCGTGCACAGATGGAAAAACAGGGTGCCAAAGCCGGCAAAGAACAAGGTGGTCTGGGTGCTCAGGGGCAGGCCATAGCTCTGCACCAGAATGGGAACCAGCACCGTGGCCCCAAACATGGCGAACATGTGCTGCAGGCCCAGCACCAACATCCTGGGCGCCCCCAGGGTGCGGGCGTCCCGAATGGGCGCCTGTCCAATGGTCGTGTCTTTTTCTTTCATCTTCTCTTCTCCTCTCCCCAGGGAAAACCGCAAAAAAAATACCGGCACTTCCGCCGATACCATAGGGATGACCCTTCAAACCCTTGGCTTGGTACAGCTGCCGCCGACATGACCATCCCCCCTTTCCCTGTTTTCCTTTATTGTACAGGAGCCGCCCCGTCATTGCAAGACTTTTTCCTTCGCCCCATAAAAGAACCGCTCCCGGTGGGAGCGGTTCCCTCGCAATTTATCCCCTTGCAGGCACCAGGTCCCGGGTGGCCTCCAGAAGGGCCTGGGCCAGCTGGTCCACCTCCTGCCGGGTGTTCTCCGGGCCGAAGGATATCCGCAGCACCCCGTCCCGCACCCCCTTGGACAGGTGCATGGCGGCATAGACATGGCTGGCCTTCCCCCGATGGCAGGCAGAGCCGGAGGAGACGCAGAAGCCCCGGTCACTGAGCCAGCGCACCACCACCTGGCTGGGATACCCCGGCAGGGAGATGGCACAGATGTGGGGCGCGTCCCCTGGGGAGACCACCGCCAGGCCGGGCACCCCCCGCTGGAAGGTCTCCAGGGCATAGGCTTTCAGGTCTGTCAGCGCGGCGGTGTGCTCCTCCATCCGCTCCCTGCCCAGGGACGCGGCGGCAGCCAGGGCGGCAATCTGGGGGGTGGCCTCCGTACCAGAGCGAAGGCCCCGCTCCTGTCCGCCCCCCCGGATCAGGGGAACCGCCCGAAGGCCCTTGCGGAGATAGAGGGCACCGGACCCCTTCATGGCGCCAATCTTGTGGCCGCTGATGGTGAGCAGATCCACCCCCAGCCCCTTCGGGGTGAAGGGAATCTTCAAAAAGCCCTGGACCGCGTCGGTGTGGAGCAAGGCTGCCGACTGCTTCCGCCGGAGCAGCTGGGCCGCCTGGGCCACCGGCTGGAGGGCCCCAGTCTCATTGTTCACCAGCATCATGGACACCAGCACGGTGTCCGGCCGGAGGGCGGCCTCCAGGTCCTCCACCCGAACCCGGCCGGAGGCGTCGGGGTGGAGGTAGGTGACCTCATACCCCTGGCGCTCCAACTCCTTGCAGGGCTGAAGCACCGCGGCGTGCTCGATCGCCGTGGTGATGATATGCCGGCCCTTGTGGCGGCCCAGATGGACCGCCAGGGCAACGGCCCAGTTGTCCCCCTCGGTTCCTCCCGAGGTAAAATAGACCTCTTCCCCCTGACAGCCCAAGGCCCGGGCCACCTGTTCCCGGTGCTCCCCCATCCTCTTGGCGGCCTGGACCCCCAGCTGATACAGGGACGACGGATTGCCGTAGTCCTCTGTCATGGTCTTCATCGCCGCCTGGGCCGCCTCCGGCAGGACGCGGGTGGTGGCAGCGTGGTCAAAATAGATCATCTGGTATTTCCCCTTCTTCCCGGAACCTTACGTTCCCTGATTGCGGCCCCCCAGAGGGGCCGCCTCTTCTCTTCAGTGTGCGGCAAATCCGCCCGGCTTATGCAGGCAGAGTTTCTTTCACTTCCGGCGCAGCCAGGCATGGACAGGATTCGGCGGAGCGGGGCGGAAATAGGGATACTCCTTCTCCTTGGTGCACGCCCCCTCCGGGACCTCCTGCTGGTCCGGGTCCCGCTCGATGCAGCAGCCCTTTCCCGCGGCCAGGGCGCAATCAGGATACCGGGGACACTGGAACCGGTAACAGACAAAAGACGCCATCCGATTTGCCTCCTCTCATGCACGCAGCGTGTCCGCCAAGGCGGGGTCCGGGTCCACATAGGCGGTCTGATAGGTGGTGTAAACCACCATCCCCGGCCGGGCGCCGGCGGGTTTCTTCACGTATTTCACCGGGGTGTAGTCCACAGGGACCTTCTTCCCCTCCCGCCCCTGGGAGAACCAAGCGGCCAGAGCGGCGGCCTCCCGGAGGCTCTGGTCGTCGGGCTGCCGGCCCTCGGTCCAGAGGATCACATGGGCGCCGTGAATCTTTTGGGTATGAAACCAGTAGTCCCATTTCCCCGCCTGCTTGGTGGTCAGCCGGTCGTTTTGCAGGTTGTTCCGTCCCACGGAGATCCGCAGACCGGCGGTGGAGCGAAACTCCAAGGGCTTTGCGCCGGGCCGCTTCATCCGGTCCTTGGCCTTGGCCCGGCGGCGGAGGTAGCCGGTCTCCACCAGCTCCTGGCGGATTTCCTCCAAGTCCCGGTCCCCCTCCGCCCGGGACACGCTGTCCAGAACGCTGTCCAGATAGGCCGCCTCCTGGGCCCCTTTCTCCAGCTGGAGGGTAAGCATGGTCTCGGCGGTCTTGGCTTTGGTATAGTTCTTATAGTAGCGGGCGGCGTTCTGCTGGGGCGTCTTCAGGGGGTCCAGCGGGATCTCCACCTGGCCGCCGTCAGGGTCGTAATAGTTTTCCGTCCGCAGCACCCGGGCCCCCTTCTCCATGCGGTAGAGGTTGGCGGTGATCAGGTCCCCGTACATCCGGTCCCGGTCCCGGTCGCCTGTGGCGGCCAGCTCCTTCTCCTGGAGGGCCATCTTCCGGGCCAGCCGCTCCCGGGCCTGGGTGAGGGTTTTGAGGAAATCCTGCCCCTTCTGGCGCACCTGGTCGGCGGTCTCCCGGGCCTGGTAAAAGGCGTCCAGGAGGGCGGCAAAGGTGGGATAGGCCCGGCTCTCCGTGCCGGGGCCGTACTGGAGGATGGGCCGGAAGGAGAAATCCACCGGCTTGTCCTCCCGGACCAGGAGGGTGGGCACAGCCTCCCCCTGGGACAGGCGGGCCAGCAGCCTCTCCAGCTTGTCCAGCAGGGCTGCCGGGTCCCGGCTCACCGGGGCGTCCACCTCGCCAAAGGCCTCAAAGGCCAGCTCCCGGGCCAGCAGGGGCGACAGGCCCATGCAGTGATCCAGGAGGAACCGGTCCGCCGGGCCCGCCCCCTGTCCCAGCGCCAGCAGCTCCGCCCGGTCGGCGGGGGTGAGGGCCCCAGGGTTCTTTTTCCCCGGCTGGGGGGCGGGGTACTGATAAAACATCCCCGGCAGCAGGGGGCGGGCCTGGGTCAGGTCCCCCTCCACCCGGCGCAGGCAGTCCACAATCCGGTCCTCCCCGTCCAACAGCAGCAGGTTGGTCCGGCGGCCCATGGCTTCCAACACCAGACGGCGGCGGACTTTGTCCCCCATCTCATTGGCGGCCTCGACAACCAGCTCCGCCAGACGCTCCATCGGAGGCTGATGGAGCGCCAGGATTTTTCCCCCCGCCAGATATTTCCGCAGCAGCATGCAGAACATGGGGGGCTCGGCGGGGTTCTCCCGGGGCAGATCGGTGAGCTGGAGCCGGGGCCGGCTGGGGTTGGCCGACAGCAGCAGGCGGCAGCTCCCCGCCCGGCCCCGGATCTGCAGCAGAATTTCGTCCCGGCTGGGCTGGTAGATCTTGTCGATCCGTCCGCCCAGCACCGCCGGCTCCACCTCCCGGCAGACGGCGGACAGGCAAAGGGCGTCCATGGGCATGTCAGTCCTCTCCTTCCATCATCATCTCAAACAGCTCATTGAGCCGTCCGGTCTCTCCCCGGAGATAGAGCCAGCCAAACAGGGCCTCCAGTCCTGTGGCAACCTGATACTCCCGGCGGGTGGCACCCCGGGGATGGGAGTGAGGATTGGCGTTGCGGCCCCGCTTGAATACCTGGGTCTCCTCCGGGCGGAGAACCGGCAGCAGCTTTTCCAGCAGAGCCGCCTGGCGGGGGGCGGCCACATAGTCCAGGGCCGACCGGTGCAGGGCCCCAGGGGTGAGCTTGCCCCGCAGACACAGCCAGGAGCGGACCATGACCTCATAGACCGCGTCCCCCAGGTAGGCCAGCCCCAGGCTGCTCATGTTCAAAATGTCCTGTTTGTCCTCAGACAGGTGAAAATAATCCATAGTGTCGCTCCGTTGTCTTTGGCATTTCCCCCATTTTACCCCAGTTTGGGGCAGATGGCAACCCATCTTCCCCGGTGCAGGCTCATTCCTCCTCCGCTGGGGGGATGGGCACCCCCTCGGGACGAAATCGGAAGATCACATGGGGCTGCCCGCGCAAAAGCTTGACACGGGCCAGACAGAAAGCCGGTGTCAGGGGAAAGGGACGGCGGGGGTCCCAGGGGTAGGCCAGGCAGAAGGTCTCATCCTGCCGCCGGCAGAGCATCCCCCGCCCCCCGGCCCGGGCCGCCTGGGCCAGCACCGGGTCCTGGGGAAACAGAGTCTCCGGATGGTCCAGCTCCTTCCAGCCCCGGGGCGGGGCAGCGGCGGGCTGGCCGGTGAAAGCATAGGTCATCTGCACCCTGCCCCCGGTGACCGGCCAGCATCCCTGGCTGCGCAGGCGCTCCACGGGAAATGTCCGGCGCAGGCGGAGGACATTCCCCTCAGGCAGAAGGGTGCCCAGGTCCATCAGGCCCCGCTCCCCCAGGACATACCCCCGGTAGAGTCCCCGGCCCCCGCCGGGGACCTCCATGGTGAGCTCCGCCCGCCCGCCGGTCTCCCGGCAGAGGAGCCAGCCCTGTTCCATGGGAAATTTTTGTTCCATACCCACCACCCCAAACATAACCTATGCGCCCCCGGAGGAAAAAATCCCGCCCCCGGAGGGGCGGGAGGGATTCATTCGTCTTCCAAAGGCCGCATGAGGTTGGCATAATACCCCTCGGCGGTGTACAGGGCCATCACCGGGTTGTGGACCAGGACCCGGTCCTTCACCACCAGGGTGGTGGTCACCGCCTTGGCATGCTTATAAAACAGGCTGTCATGGCCCACGCACAGACCCATGACAATGTTCAGTTCTGTCCCCGCCTCGTTGAGCAGCTGGGCCTGGAGCACCGGGTTGCAGGCCACGGGGCCGGGGCCCTGGTGGGCCTGGTCGATGCCCAGCTCAGTCTTAAAAATCTCCCCGGTTTTGCACCCCACGCCGAAGACCTCAAAACCATTGGCCCGGAGCATCTTAGCCAAGATCCGGCTCTCCCGGAGCAGGGCCACACAGGTGGCAATGCCAATCTTATGGTAGCCCATCCGCTTGGCGAACAGGATGGTCTCCTGGACCCGGGGCCACTTCCGGTACCCGTCGGACTCAATGCCCGCGGCCACCTGGGCCAGCTTTCGGTCCTCCTGGTCGGTGAGATACTGGTTCAGGGAGGCCGCCCGCTGTTCCTCTGTCACCTGCTGGCTGACGCAGAAGGCAGGGTGGGGGCGGGTGGAGGTGTGGTTGTCACAGCGGGTCACCGCACAGTCAATGCAGGACCGGCGGATCTCCTGGCTCATGCCCGTCCCTCCTTGGCCCGGTCCCGGCGGATGAGTTCCTTGACCGCCTCAACCGCCAGCTTCACCGACAGGGTGACATCTTCCGACTCCTTTTGGTCCAGGCCGGCCTTCTCCCGCTCCTGGTTCCAAATCACGTGAAACGCCGAGCCGCAGCGGACCCCCAGGGCCGCGGCGGCGGTAAAGAGGGCGGCAGACTCCATCTCGCTGGCCAGCACCCCCAGGCGCTTCCAGGCCTCCCACTTGGCTTCCAGCTCATAGGACACCGGCATCCGGCCGGGGGCGTGCTGGCCATAGAAGGAGTCCTTGCACTGCACCACCCCCGCGTGCCAGGGATGGCCCAGGGCCTTGGCGGTGTCCACCAGGGCCGAGAGCACCTCATAGTCGGGCACCGCCGGGAACTCAATGGGGGCATACTCCCGGCTGGCCCCCTCATGGCGGACCGCGCCGGTGGCGATGACCAGGTCATTGCTCTGGACCTCCAGCTTGATCCCGCCACAGGTGCCGGTGCGTACAAAGGTATCCCCGCCGATGGCGCAGAGCTCCTCCAAGGCGATCACCGCCGAGGGTCCCCCGATGCCCGTGGAGCAGACGCTGACCTTCTCCCCCAGCAGGGTGCCGGTGTAGATGTTAAACTCCCGGTTGTAGGCCACATGGACGGGGTTGTCAAAATAGCGGGCGATGATCTCACTCCTGCCTGGGTCGCCCGGCAGAATGCAGTACCGGCCCACGTCCCCGGGGGCGCACTGGATGTGAAATTGTACGGAACGCTCTTCCTGTTTCATGGGGTCTCTTCCTCCCTTTCCTGTCGCTGGGCCTGAAGGCGCTTCCAGTCCAGATAGCCCTCCAAAATCAAGGTGGCGGCCACCGAGTCAATCTTGTCCTTCCGGTTCTTGGCCCGCACCCCCTGTTCCCCTAAGATCCGGTGGGCGTCCACCGTGGTCCGGCGCTCGTCCCAGAGGGCCACCGGCAGGCCGGTGGCCTCCTCCAGCCGGTGGGCAAAGGCGGCGTACTTCTCCGCCCGGGGCCCTAAGGTCCCGTCCATGTTCCTGGGATAGCCCATCACCAGCTCCTGGGCCCCCTGCCGCTGGACCAGGGCGGCCAGCTCCTCCAGGACCACCTCCTGCTTCCGGCTCTTGATCAAAAAAGTCTGTCCGGCCAGGAATCCGGTGGGGTCCGACAGGGCCACCCCGGTGCGGGCGTCGCCATAGTCGATGGCCATAATACGCACAGCGATCACTTCCTTGGTTGTTTTAATGGTATCTTATCGTGAAGCCCTCCCCTTGTCAAGGGCAAGGCCCCCTTCCCGGCCCCCGCCGCCAGGGGAAGAGAAAGCCCCTCTGGACCCGAAAAATGTCTTGACAATGGGGACAGGCCTGTGGTATCATGGAAACACCTATGAAAAGGGCTTATTTTTTGTGCGCAGATTACGGTATCTGGGCGCAAACCCTGGACCGTTTGGACATAGGGAGGCAAACGATGCCGATCCAGCCGTGTTTTCTTTTTATGCCCATTTGGGCTGCTGTGCATGCGCCGGGATCGGAATCGCCTGTGGACAGGCGAAAGGCCGACTTCTGGCGTTTTGTTTTTCCCGGGGCCGAACATCGTAAAGGAGGTGCCGCAAATGGCAAAAGCCGGCGCACGGGTGAAAATCACCCTCAGATGCAATGAATGCAAGCAGCGCAATTACAACACTATGAAGAACAAGAAGAATACCCCCGACCGCTTAGAGATGAACAAGTACTGCCCCTTCTGCAGAAAGCACACCGTTCATAGCGAGACTAAGTGATGATGGCCCACATTCCCTGTAAGAAAGAAGGGTGGAACTGAATGTCTGAAAAAGAAAAGATGAACCAGGACGGGACGGAGGAGAAGGCGAAAGAGACCAAACCCGCCAAGGCGGAAAAGGCCAAGGCCAAGTCCGACAAGGACAAAAAGCCCGGCTTTTTCAAGCGCGTGGGGCGGTTCTTCCGGGAGCTGAAGGCGGAACTGAAAAAGGTCGCCTGGCCCACCCGGGCAGATACCCTGAAAAAGACGGGGATCGTCATTGTCTGCGTCATCGTCGTAGGCATCATCGTTTGGATCTTCGATGGCATTGCAAGCTCCGTCATCGACGCTCTCCTCTCCCTTTTCGGCCAGCATTGACGAAAGGGGAACGCGTATGGCTGAAGAAGCGAAATGGTATGTGGCTCACACCTATTCGGGTTATGAAAACACCGTAAAAGCCACCATCGAAAAGGCCGTGGAAAACCGCAACATGGGCGACCTGATCCTGGCGGTCAACATTCCTCTGGAGACCGTCACCGAGATCACCGACGCCGGCAGCAAAACCGTGGAGCGAAAGGTCTTCCCCGGTTATGTGCTGGTCAAGATGGTGATGACCGACGAGACCTGGCATCTGGTCCGCAATGTGCGGGGGGTCACAGGCTTTGTCGGCTCTGGAAACAAGCCCATTCCCCTCACCGAGGCGGAGATCGCCTCCCTGGGCGTGGAAAAGCGGGAGGTCCTTGTGACCTACCAGGTCGGCGACAACGTCCGCATCACCGACGGCGCGCTGGAGTCCTTCCTCGGCATCGTGGAAGAGATCGACACCGAGCGTCAGAAGGTGCGGGTGGTCGTGTCCATGTTCGGCCGGGAGACCCCGGTGGAACTGGACCTGGATCAAATCGAGTCCATCTGACCCCGCGGCAGTCCCGCGGGCGTGGGAGGAGTGGTCTTCCGCTCCGTCCAACCACATTTTCATAATGGAGGTGCTCTAAGTGGCACAGAAAGTAACTGGATACGTTAAACTGCAGATTCCCGCCGGCAAGGCAACGCCGGCGCCCCCTGTTGGCCCCGCTCTGGGTCAGCACGGCATCAACATTGCCGCCTTTACCAAGGAATTCAATGAGCGCACCAAGAACGACGTGGGTCTGATCATCCCCGTGGTCATCACCGTCTATGCCGACCGTTCCTTCACCTTCATCACCAAGACCCCCCCCGCCGCGGTCCTCATCAAGAAGGCCTGCAACATTGAGAAGGGGTCCGGTGTGCCCAACAAGGATAAGGTTGCCACCATCAGCAAGGAAGACGTCCGCAAGATTGCCGAGACCAAGATGCGTGACCTGAACGCCGCCACCATCGAGGCCGCCATGAGCATGATTGCCGGTACTGCCCGCTCCATGGGCATTGTCGTTGGCGAGTAAGGCAGGAGGGTAGAGATATGTTTAGAGGAAAAAAGTATCAGGACAGCGCAAAGCAGATCGACAAGGCCAATCTGTATGACACCGCAGAGGCCATGGATCTGATTGTCAAGACCGCCCCCGCCAAGTTCGACGAGACCGTAGAGCTCCACGTGAAGCTGGGTGTTGACTCCCGTCACGCCGACCAGCAGGTCCGCGGCGCCATCGTGCTCCCCCACGGCACCGGCAAGGTGCCCCGCGTGCTGGTCTTCGCCAAGGGCGACAAGGCCGACGCAGCCAAGGAGGCCGGCGCCGATTACGTGGGCGAGGCCGATCTGGCCCAGAAGATCCAGCAGGAGAACTGGTTCGACTTCGACGTGGTCATCGCCTCCCCCGACATGATGAGCGTGGTGGGCCGTCTGGGTAAGGTGCTGGGCCCCAAGGGCCTCATGCCCTCCCCCAAGGCCGGTACCGTCACCCCCAACGTGGCCGGCGCCGTGCAGGAAGCCAAGGCCGGTAAGGTGGAGTACCGTCTGGACAAGACCAACATCATCCACTGCCCCATCGGCAAGGTCTCCTTCGGCGCGGAGAAGCTGGGCGAGAACTTCAGCACCCTCATGGGCGCCATCCTGAAGGCCAAGCCCGCCGCCGCCAAGGGCACCTATATCAAGAGCTGCGTGGTGGCCTCCACCATGGGCCCCGGCATCAAGGTCAACGCCGCGAAGCTGGGCTGATTTTTCCGGGTTTTCCCAGAAAAAGTGCAAATTCCGTTGTCATTTTCCGGAAAGGCGCTTGACAGCGCCTTTCCGGAATGATAAAATATTACAGCGTTCCAAAGACAGCAGGTGCCCCATAAATCCTGCCGAGGATGCAGTTCATCAGATAGCTCTATCTATGATTGCTTCACGTTTCTGTGTCTTTTGGCGCGGGAACGTTTTTTCTTTGGTTCCATTCTCACTCTGGAGGTGAAACAACAGCATGCCTAACGCAAAGATTCTCAGCGAGAAACAGGCCATTGTGGCTTCCCTGACCGAGAAGTTCCAGAATGCCGCCGCCGGCGTCATTGTGGACTACCGCGGCATCACCGTGGCAGAGGACACCGAGCTGCGCGCCAAGATGCGCGAGAACGGCGTGGAATACTTCGTGGTGAAGAACACGCTGGCCCGCTTTGCCGCCAAGAACGCCGGCCTGGACGAACTGTGCGACGTCCTGGAGGGCACCACTTCCATCGCCATCTGCGAGGGAGACCCTGTGGCTGCGGCCAAGGTGGTGGCTGAGTTCTCCAAGAAGCTGGCCGCCCAGGAGAAGTTCGTGATCAAGTCTGGTTTCGTGGATGGCAAAGTCATTTCCGTGGACGAGGTCAAGGCCCTGGCCGACCTGCCCAGCAGAGAGGTCCTGGTGGCCACCGTTCTGGGCACCCTTATCGCCCCCGTCAGAGGGCTGGCAACCGTTCTGGACGCCAACATCTCTGGCCTGGCCCGCGTGATGCAGGCCATTGCCGACCAGAAGGGTGCGTAAACGCCCCGGTTGGCTCCGCACTGATGTTAAAACATTTTATTTTACTTTACTATTTGGAGGTACACTACTATGGCAAGCGAGAAGATCACTGCTCTGATCGAAGAAGTTAAGGCTCTGACCGTTCTGGAGCTGTCCGAGCTGGTTCACGCCCTGGAAGACGAGTTCGGCGTTTCCGCCGCTGCTCCCGTTGCTGTTGCTGCTGCTGCCGCTCCCGCTGCTGAGGCCGCTGCTGAGAAGACCGAGTTCGACGTGGTTCTGGCCAGCTTCGGCGATGAGAAGATCAAGGTCATCAAGGCTGTCCGTGAGATCACCGGCCTGGGCCTGGCTGACGCCAAGGCTGTTGTTGAGGCCGCTCCCAAGGCCATCAAGGAAGGCGTTTCCAAGGATGAGGCCGAGGACCTGAAGAAGAAGCTGGAAGAGGCTGGCGCTAAGGTTGAGCTGAAGTAATCAAATAAACAGCTACATGAGTCCCTGCCGCGTATGCGGCGGGGACTTTTTTGTTTCCCTGGAAAAGATAAGCCGGCCGGGGGTTGGAACCCTGGTCCCTGTTGGGGCCTCCCAGCCGTTGGAACGGCGGGGAACGGGGCCTGCCCGGCCGGGGCCCCATTTCTTGGGAAGAAATGGGGGAAAGAACCCCAGAGGGAAGAGGTTCTTCCCTCTGGACTCCCTTCTCTGGTGGGGTTGTGTGGGGGAAGGCTGTACTTCTTGTGGGATACCCGGCCTGCGGCCCTCTCTTTGTCACGCTGGTAACGGCCCGCCCACCGGCTGGGCGGGCTGGGGGCGTGAACAGGTACCCTTTGGGAAAGGGAGGAGAAAAACCATTCCGTTTCCCACTTTTCCTCCCGTCAACGAACCACTTCTCCCGCCCGCCCGAGCCGGTGGGCGGGCCATGAGGCGTTGGTCTTGGAGGCCGCAGGCCAGGCCCATACAGACCCAACTACCTTCCCCTTGGTGTTCTTTCCCCTATTTCTTCAAAGAAATAGGGCCCCGCCCGGGAGGGCACCGTTCCCGCCCGTTCCAACGGCGATGGAAAAAGCCCCCACCGCTCTCTGCCCCCAACCCAGAGAAAAAACCGAGGAGAGAGCCGCAGCTCCCTCCCCGGTCTCGGGTAGTTTGTAGATTATTTCACCACGGTCTCACACAGCCGCATGAGGATGGTGGCCACCTGGGCGCGGGTGGCGCTGCCCTGGGGATTCAGGGTGGTGTCCGTCACCCCGGTGATAAGCTTCTGGGCATTGGCCCAGGCCAGAGCGTCCTTGGCGTAGCCGCTGATGGAGGCGGCGTCGGTGTAGCCCGACAGGTCCGCCTTCTGGCTCACGTCATAGCCCTTGTAGGCGGCATACCGGTACAGGATCGCCGCCATCTGCTCCCGGGTGATGGGGCTGTTGGGGGCGAAGGTGGTGGCGCTGGTGCCGTTGACAATGTCGTTGGCCGCTGCCCAGGCAACGGCATCGGCATACCAGGCACCGTTCTCCACGTCGGTGAAGGCGCTGCCGCCGGACACCTCGGGCTCGTTCTCCAGCCGATAGAGGATGGTGACAATCATCCCACGGGTGGTGGTGGAGGCAGGGGCAAACCGGTCCGCCGACACGCCGGTCATCATACCCTTGTCGTAGACATACTGGACTGCCTCATAGAACCAATCGCCGCTCTTCACATCGGTGAAGGGCAGGGTGGGTGTCACGGCGTTCTCGGTCCACTTGGCGTACACCGTGGTGTTGCCGTTCAGCTTCACGGAGGTGACCTTCTGGGTCAGGGCCTCGTCGCTGTACCAGCCGGCAAAGGTGTAGCCCTCCCGGGTGGGTACATACTGCTCCAGGTCCACGGTGGTCCCCTTCTCCTTGGTCACCTTGGCAATGGCGGAGCCGCCGTTGGTGTCAAAGGTCAGGGTGTACTTGGTGGTGACGGAACCGCCACCTCCGCCGCCTCCACCGGTGTAGTTCCAGTGGGCATAGAGGGTGGTATCCTTGTTGAAAGAAGTCGTATTTCCCTCCACCTTGGTACCACCGCTGGACGCAGTGTACCAACCGTCAAAGTCATATTGACCGGAACGGGTCGGAATCGGCAGGGTTTCGACTTTTGCACTTCCATCCTTTTTGGTCAGAATCATCGTTTTGACTGCACAGGTACCACCGTTGGGGTCAAATGTGATGGTAATGGCAGCGTCTTTGCTTACAAAATCACTGACATCTGCGGTGGTAAATGTACCTCCGGTCACGGTGATTTCGCCGGTCTCACTCTCGTTTGTAACTGCACCTTCTACCATACCACCGGAGATGGAGACTTTACCGGTATTCTGGTTTACAACATTACCTGTCACTGTGCCGCCGGTCATTGAGATTTCGCCTTTATCCGCCGGGTTGCATACATTGCCATTGACTGTGCCACCATTAATTTTAATATTACCATAAATACCAGTGTCAGCTGCATCTCCACTATGGTTATAGGTCACATTACCATTTACAACCGCTTTATCGGAAATTGTAACATCGGGTACACTTTGGGGATTCTCACCCAGAGTACCCTGACCATATATACCAGCGGAAACATCGCCCTCAATTACACCGCCGGAAACTGTCGTCGTACCGGCAAAGATTGTATCGCCACTCTTATAGGCCCAAGTACCAACATCACCTTTAATAACAGCATCATCAGTGATGGTTGCTGTGGACCAGTTCTGAACTGCATCCCCGCTCTTAGAGACAACGGTACCACCCGAAATCGTCAGCTGGCCTCGTTTACTCTCTCCACCTTCGTCATTCTTGATCGCAATAAAGGTGTTTTCAAAGCTGCCTCCGTTCACTGTCATAGTCCCCATGTTACGGACCAGAGAGCTGTACCCAGAGTTGTTCTTCACAGCGCCACTGTTCACAGTTAGTACACCACTGTTATCAACCACATACCAAGAGTTCCCATTGGCTCCTGCACTTGTCCCTGCTTCGGCGCTGCGGGTCAACGTACCGGCTTCCAATGTTGCAGTTGCGCCTTCGTTGTTGACGAGTGCACCCTTGCTATGGCTCACATTGTCCACCGTACCTGTCTTGCTGTCGCTGCTGTCAGTGATGGTTAGTGTGCCGTTGTTCGTAATCGTGTGTGATTTATCCTGTGCGTTAGCATCATTGGTCAGCTTATGTCCATTGAGGTCCAGAATCACAGTTTTTTCCTTTGCAACGGTGAGACTACCCGTCACATCTTTGTTCAGCATGATCGCGCCACCATTTTGACCAACTGAGGAAGCCGCTTCGCTGAAGTCTCCTCCTTGTGCCTGGGTGTCGGATTCACTGGCCTGAGTATAGAACACCTCGGGCTCATTGCTGTTGCTGTACGGAACCACACCAAAGCTGGAGAAATGGGTGGTACTCCAAGTCAGCGTCTTATTATCATCGCCGGATACCTTGGCATGCATGTCCTCCAGCTTGCCGCTGTCAATGCAGAACACCTTGGCGGTATCGGCATTGGCTGCACTAAACGGCACGGAAATGGTCACACTGCCTAAGCCGTCACCGTCGAAAGCGTTTTCTTCCCCGACGGTGGCGGTGACTTCGTAGACTGGGTTGCTGCCCTCTTTAGACTTGTCCTCCAACTTGATGACCACGCTGGCGGTCTCATCACCCTTGGTCGCCTTGGCCGTCATATCGTTCCAGGCCGCGTCGCTGATGGTCAGAGTGCCCACGTCGGTTTTCAGTTCGACTTCCTTCACCTTCTCATTCTTATTGATGGAGGTCAGGGCATTGGGACCGACCGTAATTTCAGCTGTTGTGCCAGTAGTAGTTTCCCCACCATCGTCGGAAGACACATCAATCGTAACCTTGCCGGAATTGTCGGTGGAGATGCTGCCGTTGCCGCCACTCTCGGGGGTTTCACCTCCGCTGTAGTTGCCATCTACCGTGGCAGTCACATTGCCGCTCTCATCCTTATCGGTAGAAACCTGCGCGCTATTGGCAACATCGACTACATACTTTTCAGAAGTCTTGTCTTTTGTGCTGGCATAGCCAGTGGCACAAAAGTTTCCGACATCATGAGAGAATGTACCGCCAGAAATTTCAATGGTGCCATTCCCAAGGTTCTGTCCTTGCTCCTGGTTCACAATCCCGCTTGACCCGGTGAAAGAACCTCCTTTGATCTCAACAGAACCAATGCCGTCACTACCACTTCCTGTCATCCGTTCCAGGATATATTTACCGCTAAAGGTTCCATCCAAAATCGTCAACTGGCCCTTATCCATCGTGTCGTTGACATGTCCATTCAGGATTGTCGCGTCCGTGGAGTCTGTTCCCTCAAAGGTGCCTCCCTCCACCGTCGCCACATTCCAGTTCAGGAGACAGGCCTGTGCATAGCTGGAGAACGTGCCGCCTTTGATGGTCAGTTCGCCATAATCATCATTCTTGATGGTATTCAGGCCGCCGCTAAAGGTTCCGCCATTGATCGTCATTACGGAGGGCTCTCCACCTGTATTGCCGTTTCCGTTATACCAACCGTTTTCGATGAGGCTGGAAAACTTCCCCGCTCCATCCGCCCCCTGGTTAATGGTGACGCCCTCATTGATCGTCATGGTACCATGGTTCAGAATGGTATAATAAGAATTGCTTCCGCTATCCTCTTCGCTTGTACCCTTTTCTTGGCTGCGAGTATACGTGCCTCCATTCAAAACAACCGTACCGCTGTTATTAACGGCAGCCTTTTGATGAGATACATTGTCAACTGTGCCGGGACCTTCAATGGTCAGTGTGCCGCCTGCGGCGACTTCAATGGTATTTGCACCGGCTTGGTTGGTCAGCTTCTTGCCATTCAGATTGAGCGTAACTTTATTGTTCGCTTCCACTTTCAAAGCACCACTGGTCAACGTAACATCGCCCTCAAGGACATAGTTCCCTGTCGTCAATGTCGTGGTGCTTGCGGTAATCTGATTCCCGCTGGTCTCGCCTTCGTCTTCCGTCGCCGGCGCAGCAGTACCAGTCGTTCCCGCCGCCAACGCCGCCGGAACCATGGTCAGCAGCATGCACAGGCACAGGAACATGGACAAAAGTCGTTTCTTCATTGGTTTGTTTTCCTTCCTTTCTAATTTTATTGGGGTCTCGCAGGTGTTAAATGCAGAGCAATCACCCCCACAATTTCAAAAAGTGTACTTTTTCAGACAAAAAATAATTGCCTCATTTCCCCCAAAAATCTTGCAAAAAAGGAAAAATGCATGTATTATTTTGATAGGTACTTTTCCCATAAAGTAATTTGAAAAAGTACACCTTTACAAATCCAAACCAGGCGGCAGTGCGGCCGTGGTTTCCCACTGCACCGCCTTGGAATAGAAGGTCCCCACTGGCATCTCACAGGCTTTCGCGGCCTGCTTGAGGGTCAGTTTTTTGCTGCGCCAGGCCCGGTGCACGGCGGGAAAATTCTCCGGCAGGGGCCGGGGCGGGCGGCCAAAGCGGACGCCCCGGGCCTTGGCCGCCGCGATGCCCTCCGCCTGGCGCTGGTGGATGGCGGCCCGCTCGTTCTCCGCCACGAAGGAGAGGACCTGGAGGACAATGTCGCTGAGAAAGGTCCCCATCAGGTCCTTGCCCCTTCTCGTGTCCAGCAGGGGCATGTCCAGCACCACGATATCCACCCCCTTTTCCTTGGTCAGCACCCGCCACTGCTCCAGGATCTCCCGATAGTTCCGGCCCAGCCGGTCAATGCTCTTGATGTACAGCACGTCGTCCCGCTTCAGCCGCCGCACCAATTTCCGGTACTGGGGCCGGTCAAAGTCCTTGCCGGACTGGTGGTCCCGGTACAGATTCTTCTCCGGGATCTCCAGCTCCCCCATGGCCAGCCGCTGCCGCTCCTCATTCTGGTCCCGGGTGCTGACCCGGATGTACCCATAGTTCATCCCTGAACCCCTCCTGTTCTCTCTCCGGCAGAAAAAAACAAAGGCTTCCCACCCATCCTCCCTGGGTAGGAAGCCTTTCGCGTCCGCTGCCCGGTCCCCCCTTCAAATGGGAATGGCCCGGATCATCAGCCGGTCACACACGGCGTCAATGTTGGTCTTGTCGATGTTGGCCTGGTCCATGGTCTGTTTCACCTTGTCCACCAGCACCTGGTTGCTCAGGTCCCGCAGCTGGCCCATGAGGCCCAGGCGGCGGCCCAGGCGGAAGAGCATCTGCTGGTCCTCCGGCAGGTCCAAAAACCGGTCGATGAGGGCCAGCATGCGGTCCTTGTCCTGGGGCAGCCGGCCCTTGAGCTCCAGCAGGATGTTCAAAATGTGGTCGCTGTCCACCCAGCTGGTGATGCCGTGGAGGTTCTCCAGAAACAGGCGGATCTCCCCAATGGTCTCCACATCGTTGGGCCGGGTGAGCAGGCCAGTCTCATAGTCCTCGTACATCTCCAGATTCTCCGCCAGGGCCATGGAGCGGATGCGGATGAAGTCGGGGTTCACCTGGTTCATCACGTCGGCGGTGTCCAGGGCGCTCTGGCGGGCGTACTCCCGCCCCCCCATGCCGGGCATGTAGAACTCATTGATCTCAATGCCGGCGGCCTTGGCCTTGATGCCGGCCTCGATCTGGGCCTGCTTGGTGACCCCCTTCCGCATGCGCTTCAAAATCTCGTCGTTGCCCGTCTCCAGGCCGATGTGGAAGCGGTTGAGCTTCAGCTGGGCATAGCGCTGCAGCCGCTCGGGCTTCAGGCGGTTGATGGTGTCCGACCGGGCATAGGTGGTGATGCGCTGGATCTGGGGGAAAGCGGCGTTGAGGTACTCCAGCACGTCGGTGAGCTGGTCAGGGGGCATGAGCAGACTGTTGCCGTCCTGGAAAAACACCGACTCCATGCCGCTCTGCACCCAGTGATAGGCCATGGAGCAGGCCTCGTAATCCCCCTCGGACTTGGCCTGCCGGGGGGGCTGCTTCCCCTGAAAGACATCCACCCAGTATTTGATGAGGTCAATGTCCTTCTTCACGTCCTCGGCCCGCCGGATGCTGAAGGGCACGTCCCGGTAAAAGCCGCAGAACCGGCACTTGTTCCAGCCGCAGCCCCGGTTGATCCGCAGCAGCAGACTGTACGCCTCACTGGGGGGACGGATGGGCCCCAGCTCGAACCCGTTGTATGGTGTGATCTTCTGCAAAGCAGGGTCCTCCTTTTTGATTTTTGAGGTCATTATACAGGAACTTCCCCGCCCCTGCAAGGCTTCTCTCCCCCCGGCGCCGCCGGACCGGGAAGAAACCTGGGGAAAACCCCCGTTTTTGCCAAAAAAGAACTTGCCATTCCGGAAACATCCCTGTATAATAGTTGCGGTATTTTTTCGGAAGAAATGATCCTATTCTTGAACTATATTGGAGGACATGACCATGGCAGGCGTTATTTCCAGAGGCATCCGAGGCCCCATCATCCGCGAGGGGGACGACATCGTCGATATCGTGGTAAACAGTGTCTATGCGTCCGAGCAGGCAGACGGCTACACCCTGCAGGACCGGGATGTGATCGCCGTGACCGAGTCCGTGGTGGCCCGGGCCCAGGGCAACTATGTCACTGTGGATCAGGTTGCCCAGGATATCCGCAATAAATTCCCCGCGAAGAAGCTGGGGCTGGTCTTCCCCATTCTCAGCCGGAACCGGTTCTCCATGTGCCTGAAGGGCATCGCCCGGGCCATGGACGAGGTGGTCATTCTGTTCAGCTACCCCAACGACGAGGTGGGCAACCCCCTCATGGTCCGCTCGGCCTATCTGAAGAACCGGTACAGCGGGGTCTATGACTTCCAGGAGGCCGACTTTGTCAAAACCTTCGGCTCCCCCGTCCACCCCTTCACCGGGGTCAACTACCTGGACTTTTATCGGGAGGTCATTGAGAGCGAGGGGGCCAAGGCCACCTTCCTCTTCTCCAACGACTGCCGCTACATCGCCTCCTTCTGTGACCAGGTGCTCTGCTGCGATATCCACACCCGGAACGAAACCCGGGACGTGCTCCAGGCCATGGGCAAGACCGTCTTTACCCTGGCCGACGTGATGTCCGCCCCGGTGAACGGCAGCGGCTACCACGACAAGTACGGCATGCTGGGCTCCAACAAGGCCACCGAGGAGAAGCTGAAGCTCTTCCCCCGGAACTGCCAGCCGGTGGTGGATGGCATCCAGGCCCGGATCGCAAAGGAGCGGGGGCTGCACGTGGAAGTGATGGTCTACGGCGACGGGGCCTTCAAAGACCCGGTGGGCGGCATCTGGGAGCTGGCCGACCCGGTGGTCTCCCCCGCCTATACCGCCGGCCTGGCGGGCAAGCCCAATGAGCTGAAGCTGAAGTTCCTGGCCGACAACGACTTTGCCGACCTGTCCGGGGAGGCCCTCCAAGAGGCCATCCGCCAGGAGATCAAGGCCAAAAACGCCGACCTGGTGGGGGACATGAGCTCCGAGGGCACCACCCCCCGGCAGTACACCGACCTGCTGGGCTCCCTGTGCGACCTGACCTCCGGCTCCGGCGATAAGGGGACCCCCTTCATCGTCATTCAGAACTACTTCACCAACTACGCAGAGTGAGGAAATTGGGGACCCCCTTCGCTGGGCTCCCAAACTTAAGGGGTTGCACTCCCCTGCGCGCAAACTCCCCGGCCGCTTGCGGCCGGGGAGTTCACATTTGGGGGCTCATTTGTTCCAGCGCCTGCGGGCGCTGGAAGTCTGCGGTGCTTTTTTGGCGGGGTGTCGCTTTTGTTATTTTTGACAAAATAAATTGCTTTTTCTCCCGGTTTCTTGTATTATAAAGGAGAGACTTTTGGGGGGCTGCGCTCGTCTTATGAATAGAATGGAAGCCATCCCCAGAGAAAAGGAGTGAATGTACCATGAAACGCGTTTCCCTCTTGTTGGCCGTGGTCCTGCTGCTGAGTGTCCTTCCCTTGGGGGCCGGTGCGGCAGGGACCCAGCTGGCCTTCACCCAGCAGCCCCAGGACTGTACTGCCATGCCCGGAAGAGATACCGCTGTCTTTTCCGTCCAGGCCGTGGGCGATCCCGCTCCTACCTATCAGTGGCAGCTGAAAAAGAGCGATACCTGGGAAAACCTGTTCCTCGTCACTCAGCCTACCTATACCATCTCCCGAGTCTACCCGGATATGGACGGCTGGCAGTACCGCTGTCTGGCCACCAGCGGGGAGAAAACCATCGCCTCTCAGGTGGTTACCCTCCACGCCCGCCTAAATGACATCACCCTGCGCCAACTGGCCATCACCCCACCGGTGGCCGGGGAGGTCCCCATGCAGGAACTTCCCGAAACCGACCAGTACCGTTTTCCCCGCGGGATCTTCTGGGACCCTGAACTCCATGAGGGCACCTTCGCCCCCGACACCGTTTACACCGCCACCGTCTATCTGGAGGCCAAGCCCACCTACACCCTGGACGGACTCAGCGAGGACTTCTTCCAGGTTCCCGGTGCCACGGAAGTCTCCTATTCCTACGACAACAGAGGAGTTGTCACCGCCGTCTTCCCCAAGACCGGCGGCGATCCCCTTCACTATCCCGTCAGTGCTGTCATCCTTGAGGGAGAGGGCACGGTGACGTTCTCCGACACCAACCCTGCCAAGGGGGACACCGTCACCTTCACCGTCACCCCCGCCCCCCACTACAAGTTAAAACGGCTCTTCCTTGCCATAGATTATAAAGACCTGGGCAACGGACGCTATTCCTTTGTCATGCCCGCCTCTCCCTTCCAAGTCGATGTCAACTTTGTGCTATCCGACCCCCTGGTCTACCCCTACGAAGACCCTGCCCCCTACTACGCCACCACTGCTGCCAGCTACCTCTATGCCGCCGGCATCATGCAGGGCACCAGTGAGACCACATTCTCTCCCTACGCCCCCATGACCCGTGCCATGGTGGCCACCGTCCTCTACCGCATGGCCGGGGAGCCAGCGGTTTCCGGCGACGTCACCTTCTCCGACGTACCCGCCGACACCTGGTACACCCAGGCTGTGGCCTGGGCCCAGGAGAAAGGGGTCATCCAAGGTACCAGCCCCACCACCTTCTCCCCTGACAGCCAGGTCACCCGGGAGCAGCTGGCCACCATGCTCTGGCGTTACGACGGCAGCCCCGCGCCCAGTGCGGGCACGGTTATGGACTTCCCCGACCTGGCCGACCTCTCCGACTGGGCTACGGACGCCATGACCTGGGCCGTGGACCAGAAGATCGTCCAGGGATACAATGGCACCCTTATTCCCAGGGAACCCGCCATCCGAGGGCAAGTGGCCGCCATGCTCTGGCGCTACCTGGGCTCTCCCCTTTGGGTATGAGGACGCTGCCCCACCACATTCTGAAAAACGCCCCCGCATCCCATCTCCGGGATGCGGGGGCGTTTTGGTTGTTCGCCATCAGGTGTTTTGCGGCCGGGTCGTGTCCGGGTCCGTGGGAGTTTCCGGAACAGAAGGTATGCCGGGATTGGTGGACACATCCGGGTCCGTCGGCACATCGGGGTCTGTGGGAATCTCGGGCCAGGGGTAGCGGGCCAGGCGCTGGAGGATGGCCGCCCCCATGGCCCGGGTGGTGGTCTCCTCCGGGCGGAAGGCACCGTCGGACCCGTTGAGCAGGCCCAGGGCCGAGCAGTCGGCCACGTCCTCCCGGGCCCAGGCGGCAATGGAGGCACTGTCGGAATAGGTATGCAAATCAAAGGCACCGGGCTGCGCTCCCTGGAAGCGGGCGTAGCGGGCCAGGGCCACCGCCATCTGCTGACGGGTCAACGGGCTGTTCACCCCAAAGGTATCCGCCGAGACCCCGTTCATGATGCCGGTTTCCTTGGCCCAGGCGGCGTAAGGCGCGGCATAGTGGTCCGCGGGGATGTCTGTAAAGCCCGAGGGCACCTCCTCTACTGCCACCCCCGCCAGACGGCCCAGGACGGTGACAAACATGCCCCTGGTCAGGGGGAAGTTGGGGGTAAACTCCCCATACTGGTTTTTGGACATGAGGCCCTGCTCCAGGGCAAAGGAGATGGCGGGGTAGGCCCAGTGGGTATCCAGCTTGCTCTCATCAAAATACAGGGCCTTGGCGCACCGGTTCACCCCGGTGTCCCGGGCGGAGAAGTAGAGCTTGCCCGCCTGGGGGTCGATCCCCCGCCGCCAGAACAGCTCCTCCACCGTGACCAGTTCAAAGCCCTGGGACTGCAGCTGGGTCAGCAGCCGGTCCAGCCCCTGGGCCGTGGAGGGCACCGTCTCATGGACCAGGATGATGTCCCCGTCCCTGGTCTGGGAGGAGACGTAGTTGACCAAATGGTTGGCGTCTCGGTACTTCCAGTCGCTGGAGTCCACCGACCAGCAGACCACCGGGACCCCCGCCAGGGACAGCACCCGCTGGTTCCGGCTGCCAAAGGGCGGGCGCAGGTAAAAGCCTGTCTTCCCTGTCCCCTTCCGCCCAGTGATCTGGGTGAGGGCCTGGGCCAGGCTGCCGATCTCCTGGCGGACCAAAGCGTCGGAACTCTGGACCAGATCGGGGTGGTTGTAGGTATGGTTGGCAACTTGATGCCCTTCCGCCACCATTCTTTGCACCTGGGACGCATAAATCCAAATATTATTCCCATTCATAAAGAAGGTAGCTTTGACCCCGTGGGCCTTCAGGGTGTCCAGAATGGCAGCGGAATAGCGCCCGGGACCATCGTCAAAGGTCAGTGCGGCCAGTTTCTGGCCCGGACAGTCATAGGCCGAGGCAGCAAAGGCCCCCGGCACCAGGCTAACCCCCAGCACCAAGGTGAGCAGCCCGGCAGCGAGCCGTTTCCTCCAGGTTTTCATGGGCAGGTTCCTCTCTTTCCGTGGTCCGGGACGGATCTCGGAGACACTTTACTAAGACCAAGATACCGGATTCTTCCTCAGATGTCAACCGCCGGTCTGTGTTCTCCCCTTGTTTCGGCGGCCCGGCGGCGCCCCACCGCCCCCTAAAAAATTTCCCCGTTAAACTGGTAGGGTATTGTAAAAAATCACGGTTGACAAAGAAACACCATTTGATTAAAATGTACGTTACCGAACAGTTCATGTCCGAACTTTCTAAGAGGAGGGGATGCCTGTGCGTCACCTGGAAACCCCGGACCGGTACCTCGGTCCCCGGATCAAGTTCTTATACCATGCGTTCAACCGTAAATTCATGGAGACCGCCCGCGCCAACGGTGTGGAGGAACTGACCAGTATGCACGGCCGGATCCTCGGATATCTTTACTGGAGCCGACCAAAGGATGTCTACCAGAAAGATATTGAGGAACACTTTAACATCACCCGTTCCTCTGTGGCGGGCATCGTGAAACTGATGGAACAAAAGGGCTACATCCTCCGCCAAAGCGTCCAGGGAGACGCCCGGCTGAAAAAACTCTCCCTCACAGATCTGGGCACCCGGGCCTGTGAGCAGTCCATGGAGGCCTTCCACCACGTGGAAGGCCTGGCCATCCGGGGGCTGTCCCCGGAGCAGGTGGAGACCTTCTTGTCCCTGTGCGATGCCATCCAAACCAATCTAATTCCCCAAAAGGAGTGTGCCCATGCTAAAAACCATTCTGTCCCAAGTCAAGGAGTTTAAGCGGGTCTCCATCCTCACCCCTGTCTTTGTGCTGGGGGAGGTCATTTTGGAGATGGTCATTCCCCTGCTCATGGCCTCCATCATCGACGAAGGCGTCACGGCGGGAAACATCGACCACATCAAAACCACCGGCCTCTGGATGCTGCTGCTGGCGGTGGTCAGCCTGTGCCTGGGGCTGCTCAGCGCCCGGTTTGGCGCCCAGGCCTCAGCGGGTCTGGCCCGGAACCTTCGGCAGGCCATGTTTGAAAAGATTCAGACCTATTCCTTCTCCAACATTGACAAGTTCAGTACCTCCAGCCTGATCACTCGTCTGACCACCGACGTGACCAACGTCCAGAACGCCTACATGATGATCCTGCGGATGTGCAGCCGGGCCCCGGCCAGCCTGTTGGTGGCCATGGTGCTCTCCTTCTCCATCAACGCCGAGCTGGCCAGTATCTACCTGGTGGCGGTGGTGGTGCTGGGCGTGCTGCTCTTCCTCATCATGAGCCGGGCGATGAAATACTTTAAGCAGGTCTTCCAAAAGTACGATGACATGAACGCCAGCGTCCAAGAGAACGTCACCGGTATCCGAGTGGTGAAGGCCTACGTCCGGGAGGACCATGAGAACAAGAAGTTCCAGAAAGCCTCCCAGAATATCTACAAGACCTTCCTCTCCGCCGAGAAGATTCTCTCCTGGAACGCGCCACTGATGAACTTCACCGTGTACGCCTGCATTCTGCTCATCAGCTGGCTGGGGGCCAACATGATCGTGGGGAGCTCTCTGACCACTGGAGAGCTCATGAACCTGCTGACCTACTGCATGAACATCCTCATGAGCCTTATGATGCTCTCCATGGTCTTTGTGATGATCACCATGAGCACCGCCAGCGCCGAGCGAATCTGTGAAGTTTTGAAGGAGGAGCCCGACCTGGTGAACCCGGAACATCCAGTGCATACCATCGCCGATGGCTCCGTGGAGTTCCGCCACGTGGACTTCGCTTATCGGAAAAACGCCGACAAGCCGGTCCTCAAGGACATCAACCTCTCCGTCCGCTCCGGCGAGACCATCGGCATCATTGGCGGCACCGGCAGCGCCAAGACCAGCCTGGTCAGTCTCATCAGCCGGCTGTACGACGTCACCGCCGGGCAGGTGCTGGTGGGCGGACGGGACGTGCGGGAATACGACCTGGAGTCCCTCCGGGACCAGGTCTCCGTGGTGCTCCAGAAAAACGTCCTCTTCTCCGGCACCATTCTGGAGAATCTGCGCTGGGGCGACGAGAACGCCTCTCTGGAGGAATGCAAACGGGCCTGCCGGCTGGCCTGCGCCGATGAGTTCATCGAAAAGATGCCCGATGGCTATGATACCTACCTGGAACAAGGGGGCACCAACGTCTCCGGCGGGCAGCGCCAGCGGCTGTGCATCGCCCGGGCCCTGCTGAAAAAGCCCAAGGTGCTCATCCTGGATGACTCCACCTCCGCGGTGGACACCGCCACCGACGCCCGCATTCGCCAGGCCTTTGCCCGGGAAATCCCGGACACCACCAAATTTATCATCGCCCAGCGGGTCTCCAGCGTGTCCGGCGCCGACCGGATTTTGGTGCTGGACGACGGGGTCATCAGCGGGTTTGACACCCATGAGAACCTGCTGAAAACCAACCCCATCTACCAGGATGTCTATGAGTCTCAGACCAGTGGAAACGGCGACTTTGACGAAGGGAGTGATCACTGATGGCAGAAAAGGCAAGAACCGTACCGGGCGCCCGAGGCCGGGGCCCCAAACCCAAGCTGGAGCACCCCATGCAGACCCTGGGGCGGGTGCTGGGGTTTGTGGGGAAAAAGTATTGGCTCCACCTGATCGTGGTGGTTATTGCCATTGTGATCAGTGTCCTGTCCATGGTCCAGGGCACCCTGTTCACCAAGACCCTCATCGACAGCTATATCCTGCCCCTGGTGAAAACCGTCCAGGCCGGCGGCACTGCCGACTTCTCCGGCCTGATCCACGCCATCACCCGGGTGGCCCTCTTCTACGCCTGCGGCGTGCTGGCCAGCCTGCTCCAGGCCCGGGTGATGATCTATGTCACCCAGGGGGCCCTGCGGGACCTGCGCAACGAGATGTTCCAGCATATGCAGACCCTCCCCATCCGGTATTTTGACACCCATGCCCACGGGGACATCATGTCCATCTACACCAACGACATTGACACCCTGCGCCAGATGATCAGCCAGAGCATGCCCCAGCTGCTCAACTGCACCATCACCGTGGTCAGCGTCCTGGTGTCCATGATCGTGCTCAGCATCCCCCTGACCCTCCTCACCCTGGCCATGGTGGCGGTGGTTCTCTTCACCACCAAGAAGTTCTCCGGTCTGTCGGGCCGGTACTTTGTGGCCCAGCAGAAAAACCTGGGCAGCCTCAACGGCTTTATCGAGGAGATGATGGAGGGCCAGAAGGTGGTCAAGGTCTTCTGCCACGAGGAGAAAAACGTGGAGGAGTTCACCCGGCGTAACGAGGCCCTCTTCCAGAGCGCCCAGAACGCCAACGCCTTCGCCAGCATGCTCATGCCTGTCTCCGCCCAGCTGGGCAACATCAGCTACGTCCTCTGCGCCATTTTGGGCGGTATCCTGGCCCTGGGCGGCGTGGGTGGCTTCACCCTGGGCGGCCTGGCCAGCTTCCTGACCTTTAATAAGAGCTTCAACATGCCCATCGCCCAGATCAGCATGCAGCTCAACGCGGTCATCATGGGCCTGGCCGGTGCTGACCGGGTCTTCCGTCTCCTGGACGAGGTTCCCGAAACCGATGAAGGCAACGTGGAACTGGTAAACGTCAAGGAAGGGGCCGACGGTACTCTGGTGGAGACCCAAGAGCGCACCAACGTGTGGGCCTGGAAGCGCCCCGGCCAGGACGGGCAGGCCCCCACCTATGTCCGGGTGGAGGGAGACGTGACCTTCGATGACGTGGACTTCGGCTACACCGACGAGAAAATGGTCCTGCACAACATCAAGCTCTACGCCACCCCCGGTCAGAAGATCGCCTTTGTGGGCTCCACCGGGGCGGGCAAGACCACCATCACCAACCTGATTAACCGCTTCTATGACATTCAGGACGGCAAAATCCGCTACGACGGGGTGAACATCAACCGGATCAAGAAGGCTGACCTGCGCCGCTCCCTGGGCATTGTCCTCCAGGACACCAACCTCTTCACCGGCACCGTTATGGACAACATCCGCTACGGCCGCCTGGACGCCCGGGACGAAGAGTGCATCGCCGCAGCCAAACTGGCCAACGCCGACGGATTCATCCGCCGGCTGCCCGAGGGCTACAACACCTGGATCACCGGCAACGGCGCCAACCTCAGCCAGGGCCAGCGCCAGTTGCTGGCCATCGCCCGGGCCGCAGTGGCCGATCCCCCGGTGCTCATCCTGGACGAGGCCACCTCCTCCATTGACACCCGCACCGAGATGCTGGTGCAGCAGGGCATGGACGGCCTCATGTACGGCCGTACTACCTTCGTCATCGCCCACCGGCTGTCCACTGTGCGCAACGCCGACTGCATCATGGTCCTGGAGCAGGGCCGGATCATCGAGCGGGGCAGCCATGACGAACTCATGGAGAAGAAGGGGCGCTATTACCAACTCTACACCGGCAATCCGCCGGCGTGAGGCGCCTGTCCCATCGCAGTTCTATTCCCTGTCCTATGGGGGCGAGGCTTTTCTCTCCTGTGGGGCAGGGATATTTTTTCACAACGCTGAAGCAGTAAGCGATTTGTCAAGGTTTTTTCCCCTGAAAAGCACACATTTTGAAAGAGAGGGGCTTAAGCCCCTCTTGGCCACCATAAAGCACTGAAGCTGGGAGCCGTCAGGCAGTACCACCGCCCGCTTGCGGGTGGTGAGTAAGTGCGCCCTTGGGAATGGGCATCTGGTATTAGGTAGAAGCGTCTTGCGATAACTTTTAATGTGTGCTATGCTTAAAACATGATAGATTGAAAAGTCTAATCTTAGTGAAAGGACAAGCCATATGACAGCGTGGGAAAAGTTGCTTAGTTGCCAAATGTATAACGACTTTGATGATGACCTTTTTCAACGGAGAGTTGCCGCCAAAAAATTGTTTCGGGCCTACAACCGCACCGAAGATGATCAAACTGAAACGCGGCAAAAACTGATGTCTGAACTATTCAAATCTGTTGGGAAAAATGTTTGGATAGAGCCGGATTTTCGTTGCGAATTCGGAAAGAATATTTCGATTGGAGACGATGTTTACATCAATTTTGGATGTGTCATTCTTGACTGTGCCGAGGTTTCTATTGGCGCAAATACCCTAATCGGCCCCAATCTCGGTATCTATGCGCCGAACCATGCGATCGACGCGGAGGAACGGATTAAGGGAGGATGTATTGCGGCACCCGTTCATATTGGTAGAAATGTATGGCTTGGCGGAGATGTGAAGATTTTGGGCGGGGTTAACATCGGAGATAATGCTATTGTCGGAACGGGCAGTATTGTTACAAAGGATATTCCAGCGAATGTGATTGCGGTCGGAAATCCGTGTAGAGTACTTCGACAAATAACCGAAGATGATCGAACAGATTATTTGAAAAGGCACGAACTATAAAATGACGGGCATGACCGCACTTTTTGTTGCGTCATGCCCGCTTTTATATAGTTCTCCTTCCCGGCGCTGATTTGCCATTTTGCCACAAATGAACCGTCAGCCGATGTAAAGTAGTAGGCGGTGTAAACCACCCTTTATACAGTAACTCCCAACAGAGAATCTTGTCTTACCCAGCCGGGCAAAGCCTTGACATTTCTCGCCAGCAGGCATATAATACCCCCATCAGAAACAGGCAACGACGGGAACCTTTCCGGTCCCGGCGCACAGAGAGGGAGCGTCATCGGCTGCAAGCGCTCCTGCCCCCAGGACCGGATCAAGCACCCTCCCCGAGCCGCCCCCCGAACCCCTCTGGGCAGTAGGCTGGGCCGGGCACCGCCCGTTACAGCGGAAACGAAGCGGCCTGTCCCCAAGGACAGGCAAGCAGGGTGGAACCGCGAGACGATATCCGTCCCGCCCCTGACATCATCAGGGGCGGGATTTTTCTTTGCCCCAAATGCTACAAGGAGGAACACACCATGTCTGATGCAAACCTGTACACCTTTGAAAACCCCGAATTCAAAAAGACCTACTGGCACACCTGCTCCCACGTACTGGCCCAGGCCATGAAGCGCCTGCACCCCGAGGTGAAGCTGGCCATCGGCCCGGCCATTGAGAATGGCTTCTACTACGACTTTGACACCCCCGAGCCCTTCTCCGAGACCCAGCTGGCCGAGCTGGAGGCGGAGATGCGGAAGATCTGCAAGGAAAAACTGAAGCTGGAGCGGTTCGAGCTGCCCCGGGCCGAGGCCATCCAGTTTATGGAGGAGAAGGGAGAGCCCTATAAGGTGGAGCTCATCCACGACCTGCCCGAGGACGCCACCATCTCCTTCTACAAGCAGGGGGAATTCACCGACCTGTGCGCCGGCCCCCACCTGGACTCCACCGGGCGCATTAAGGGCAACGCCATCAAGCTCACCGACTGCAACGCCGCCTACTGGCGGGGGGACTCCAACCGCCAGACCCTCCAGCGGATCTACGGCATCGCCTTCCCCAAGAAGGACGAGCTGGACGAATATCTGGCCCGGATTGAGGAGGCCAAAAAGCGGGACCACCGGAAGCTGGGCAAGGAGCTGGGCCTGTTCATGATGACCGAGGAGGGCCCCGGCTTCCCCTTCTTCCTGCCCAAGGGGATGACCCTGAAAAACACCCTGCTGGAATACTGGCGGGAATGCCACAAGCGGTATGGCTACGTGGAAATCTCCACCCCCATCATCCTCAACCAGGACCTGTGGCACCGCTCGGGCCACTGGGACCACTACAAGGACAACATGTACACCACCGTCATCGACGGGGAGGACTACGCCGTCAAGCCCATGAACTGCCCCGGCGGCATGCTGGTGTATAAGAATAAGCCCCACTCCTACCGGGACCTCCCCCTCCGCATGGCCGAGCTGGGTCTGGTCCACCGGCACGAGATGTCCGGCGCCCTCCACGGCCTGTTCCGGGTGCGCTGCTTCACCCAGGACGACGCCCACATCTTCATGACCCCCGACCAGATGAAGGAGGAGATCAAGGGCGTGGTGCGGATCTTTGATGAGATCTACTCCACCTTCGGCCTGACCTACCAGATTGAGCTGTCCACCATGCCCGAGGACCACATGGGCGAGGAGAAGGTGTGGCAGTTTGCCGAGGAGACCCTCCAGGCCGCCATCCAGGAGATGGGTAAGGACTTTATCCTCAACCCCGGCGACGGGGCCTTCTACGGGCCCAAGCTGGACTTCCACCTGGCCGACTCCCTGGGCCGGACCTGGCAGTGCGGCACCATTCAGCTGGACTTCCAGATGCCGGAGCGGTTTGAACTGGAATACGTGGGCGAGGACGGGGAGAAGCACCGCCCGGTGATGATCCACCGTGCCCTGCTGGGCTCCATTGAGCGGTTCATCGGGGTGATCACCGAGCACTTTGCCGGGGCCTTCCCCACCTGGCTCTCCCCGGTCCAGGTGAAGGTCCTGCCCATCACCGACCGGGCCGCAGCCTATGCCGACCAGGTGGCCGCCCAGCTGGATCAGGCTGGCTACCGGGTGGAGGTGGACCACCGCAACGAGAAGATCGGCAAGAAGATCCGGGAGGCCCAGCTGGAGAAAATCCCCTATATGCTGGTGGTGGGCGACAAGGAGGCCGAGTCCGGCCAGGTGGCCGTCCGTGCCCGCTCTAAGGGGGACCTGGGCGCCATGGATTTTGCCGCCTTCCTGGCCCACCTGAAGCAGGTGGTGGACGAGAAGCAGATGGACCAGGCCCTGTAATCCCCCGGCCATGGACAAGCAAGCAGAGCATGTCCGGGACCGGCTCATCGTCCGGACCAGCCTGGTGGCCATTGGGACCAACCTCTGTCTGGTGGCCTTCAAAATGGCGGTGGGCCTGCTGGCCAACTCCATCGCCATCGTCCTGGACGCCATGAACAACCTCAGCGACGCCCTGTCCTCCGTCATCACCATTCTGGGCACCAAGCTGGCGGGCCGGCCGCCGGACAAAAAGCACCCCTTCGGCTATGGCCGGATGGAGTATCTCACCGGGATTCTCATCGCGGGGATCATTCTGTTTGCCGGGGTAAATTTCGCTGTGACCTCGGTACAGAAGATCATCACCCCAGACCTCCCCCACTACTCCCTGCTGACTGTGGGGATCGTCGCCGTAGCCATTGTCACCAAACTGCTGCTGGGCGCCTATACCAAAAAAATGGGCCGAAAGACCGGCTCCGACGCCCTGGTGGCCTCAGGGACCGACGCCACCTTTGATGCGGTGATTTCCGCTGGCACCCTGGTCGGCGCCCTGGTCACCATGACCAGCGGTTACGTCATCGATGGCTGGATCGGCTGTGTAATCTCCCTGGTTATCCTCAAGGCCGGCCTGGAGCTGCTGCTGGACACCTTGAGCAGCATCGTGGGCCGCCGGGCGGACAGCCAGCTCAGCCAGGAGATCAAGCAGCGTCTGTGCACCGTGGACGGCATCCTGGGAGCCTACGACCTGGTGCTACACAACTATGGCCCCACCCGGGCCATGGGCTCAGTGAATGTGGCTGTCTGGGACTGGCGGACCGCAGCGGAGCTCCACACCCTGAGTAAACAGGCCCAGGCTCTCATTTGGGCAGAATACCACATTTTCCTCTACATCGGTTTCTATGCGGTAAACACCCAAGACAACGCCCTCCGGGCGTTGGAAGATCAGATCCGCACAGAATGTCGGGCCTATCCCCAGGTTCTCTCCATCCATGCCTTTTTTGAGGAGAAGGAAACCGGAACCATTTCCTTCGACGCAGTCATTGACTTCTCCTGCCGGGACAGCTTGGGGCTGGTGCGGCAAATCGAAGCGGACTTAGCCCAGAAACATCCCGGCCGCCAGTTCACCATTAAGGTGGATCGGGCTTACAGTGATTAATCCCATAGGAACAGGAGACATGCTATGTTTTTGGAAACCACCCCAGAGGGAAAAATCTATAAGGAACTAGCGGCGGACCACTTTGCCGACCCCAAAGGGCTGGGGAAGTACGCCCTCTTTCTCCGTCCCTCCCAGGGCGACCTGATCCCCGCCCCCCAGATGGAGCCCAGCCTGCTCCTCTCCGGCCGGTACCGGCCCATCACCCTGGAGGGACGCAACCTCTTTGCCACCCGGGACTTCTACGCCTTTTTCAAGCACCTGGAGGAGACGGGCATTGAGGCCACCCACAAGGGGGTGGTGGTGATCGCCATGAACAAGCTGCGGGAGGTCATGCTGGAGACCCCCGAGGTACTGGACAATGCCCGCCTCACCGCCGACGGCAGGAATCTCTATCTGATCAAAAACAAGAGTACGAACATCGGATAAAAAACAACAAGGCCCGCTCCCCAAGGGGAGCGGGCCTTGTCTGTCTCACTGGGATACCGATCCGGCGGGCAGAAACGGAACCGGTCTCATAACCGTGGAGGGATGCCTGCTCAAAAAGGCCGCATACCGTATGGAATGAGCGATCAGGTCCCTCCCGGCACGAATCGTCACCCATGGCTGCCCCGGCCGGGCTTCCTGTACAGTAAAACCCCCCGCCATTCTCATTTCTTCCAGCGTAAATGCCAACTGTTCTCTTGTTATTTGGACCGCAGGGTCATACCTTATAACGTAACATCTTATGCCGTACTGCGCCGCTTCCCTTTGGATGGCAGCTTCATACTCCTCAATAGAAATGATTTCGGTTGCAGCCGGGGCCGCAGCCGACGCCGTCAGAGGCATCCACAGGCAAAGGCCTGCCATAAACAGGGTGAAGAAAAAAGCTCTCATCGTTCCCCTCCTATTCTCATGGAACACGCCCATCCGCTGCTGTGGTTTGTCCCCACAAAAGAGAGCGGTGCTTCGCTCCTGCGCCATGGAAACGGTGGCTCCCCCTCTTCCTCTCATTTTTGCCGGAGATACTTGATACATGCGGCAATGACCAAAACTACCATAACGGCCTTCAAAATGCCACCCAGAGTACTTACTATCACCATAAACATATCCGTACCTCCTTTCCAGCGCGGCAGCACATTTCGCACTGGCCGCTGTCCATGTGGGGGTTCTTTTTTATAGTATAGCTGTACTTGAGTGCATCTGTCAATTCCCACAAAATAAAAATCCATTTCTATTTTTTATTGTGCATATAATTCATTTCCATCGGTGAGCCCGTCACTACCACATCCACCCCCAGGCCGAAGGGGTCCTGGAGGGCGGTCTGCCCCACTGAGAGGGAGGCGGCGGGGAGGATGCAGTGGCGGAGGGTCTCCATGCAGGCCAGCAGACGGTCCCTGGGCACGCCGCCGCTGGTTTTCACCGGGATCAGCCGCCCATCCGCCCCTTTCAGGGTGGTGGTGAGCACCCGCCGGGGGTCCACGGCCTCCTGGCGGGCATAGTCGGCCCCCTTGGGGCAGCCGTTTCCCCGGGCGCCCGCCCCGGCATGCCAGGTCACCTGACAGCCCTTGGGGCAGAGGATGCAGGTGGTCACCCCCGGCTGGGGCAGGCCCTTGGCCATGGCGTTGGCCGTCTCCGGGGGCATGGGGGCCAGGGGCTCTCCCCGGACAAACCGGGCGGCGTTGGCCCCGGCGGCCTGGCCCTGGACGGTGACAAAATCCGCCAGGTCCATCACCCGCCGGCTGTTGCCGCAGGCAAAGATGCCCGGCACACTGGTCTGGAGGAAGGGATCGGTCACCGCCCCATTGGTCACCGGGTCCAAGGCAATGCCCGCCTGGGCCCCCACCTCGTTTTCTGGAATGAGGCCCACCGAGAGCAGCAGGGTGTCACAGTCCACCCGCCGTTCCGTGCCCGGGCACAGGCGGCCCTGTTCGTCCACCTGGCACAGCACCACCCCTTCCAGCCGGCCCCGGCCAACGATCTCCGTCACCGTGCACCGGAGAAGCAGCGGGATGCCAAAGTCGTCCAGGCACTGGCGCACGTTGCGCGCCAGCCCGCCGGGGGCGGGCCGCTGTTCCGCCACGCACAGGGCTTTGGCCCCCTCCAGGGTCATCCGCCGGGCCATGATGAGACCGATGTCCCCGGAGCCCAGGACCACCACCCGCCGGCCCACCAGAAGATTCTTGGTGTTCATAAGATTCTGGGCTGTCCCCGCCGTATACACCCCCGCCGGCCGGGTGCCGGGGATGGCGATGGCCCCCCGGGTACGCTCCCGGCAGCCGGTGGCCAGCACCACCGCCCCCGCCTGGCAGGTCAGAAGCCCCCGTCGGGTGACCGCCGTGAGGGTTCGGTCCCGGGTCAGTCCTGTGACCATGGCTCCGGTCATCAGATCCGCCCCGGCAGACCGGGCCTCCTCCCGGGCCCGCTGGGCATACTCCGGCCCGGTGAGGGCCTCCCGGTACCGCACCAGTCCAAAGCCGTCGTGGACGCACTGGTTGAGAATGCCCCCCAGCCGGTTCTCCCGCTCCAGCACCAGAACCGAGGCGGCCCCCGCCAGCCGGGCGCCCTGGGCCGCGGCCAAGCCGCCGGGACCGCCCCCCACCACCACCACGTCATACCGAATGGCCTCCATCATTTCACCCTCCCTGCAAACAGGGGGGACCCCTCCCCCCGGTAGGTCACATCCTCCGGCGCCAGGCCGTAGTCCTCCACCAACATCTGGGCAATTTTGGGCAGGCAGTAGCCCCCCTGGCACCGGCCGGTGGTGGCCCAGGCCCGGTACTTGATTCCCGCCAGGGTTCTCACCCCCAAGGGGTTTTCCACCGCCTGGCGAAGCTCCGCCCGGGTGACGGTCTGACACCGGCAGACCACCTCCCCATAGTCCGGGTCAGCGGCGATGAGGGCGGCCTGCGCCGCCGGGCTCTGGTCCCGAAACCGCCGGATGCCCCGGCGATGGGCCTGAAAATCCGCCCGGGGGGACAGGTCCAGGGACCCTCCCACCAGCGCCGCCACCCGCCGGGCGATGGGAAGCGAAGCGGTGAGCCCCGGGGACTCAATGCCCACCAAGTTGACAAATCCCGGCTTGTCCTCCCGGATCACAAAGTCCCGGTAGCCCCCCTCCCCCGGCGGGGCCAGCTTCGGCCGCAGACCGGCGTAGGCACCGATGATCTGCCCTTTCTCCAGGGCGGGCAGCAGCTGCCGGGCCTGGAGAAAGAGCTGGTCCATCACCGGCCGGGTGGAGGCCGTGTCCTCGGGGCTTTGGATATACTCGGCGCTGGGGCCGATGAGAAGGTTCCCGTGGATGGTGGGGGTCAGATGGACCCCCAATCCCCCCGCCCCCGCCTTGGGGGCGGGGTAGACGGGCAGGGGCAGCAGGTCCCCCGCAATCTGGTCCAGGATGAAATACTCCCCCCGGCAGGGATAGATGCGATACCCCTCCACCCCCGCCAGGGCGGCGATCCGGTCACTGAACAGCCCGGCGGCGTTGACCACCACCCGGGCCGAGAAGGTCTCTCCCCCTGCCGTCACAACATAGCCGCCCTGGGAACCGGGGGCGATGGCAGTCACCGGGTGCCGGAAAAAGAAATGGACCCCGTTGGCCACCGCGTTCTCCGCCAGGGCCACCGTATAGAGAAAGGGGTCGAAAATCCCCGTCTCCGGAGAGACCATGGCCCCGATGCCCCCCACCTGGGGGAGGAACGCCCCCAGCTGGGCCTGGTCCAGCAGATGCAGTCCCCGGCAGCCGTTGGCCTCCCCCTGGGCCAGGAGACGGCGGAGCACCGCCAGGTCCTCCTGGTCAAAGGCCACCAGGAGTTTTCCCGTCTTGCGGTACGGGACCTCCAGCTGGCGGCACAGCGCCGCAAAGCCCTGGTTGCCCTCCACACACAGCTGGGCCATGAGGCTCCCGGGGCGATTGTTGAAGCCGGCGTGGACCACGGCGGAGTTGCGGCCGCTGGTTCCGGCGGCCACGTCGGCCTCCTTCTCCACCAGGGCCACCGACCGCTGGGAACGGGACAGCTCCCGGGCAACGGCACAGCCCACGGCGCCGCCGCCGATGATGAGGATATCATAGGTTCTGTTTGACTGGTCCAAGATGGTCTCCCCCTTTTTGTTGGGTTTATCATAGCATATCATGGAGAGGCCCACAAGGGGGCCGACTGGCGCCGTTGGAAAGGGCGGGAACGGGGCCCTCCCATTTGTAGGGGTACCTCCCCGCCGTTGGAACGGCGGGGAACGGTGGCTTCCCAGCCGTTTCAACCGCGTAGGAGAAACCCCGCAACGCGCCCCGCCCGTTCCAACGGCGCAGGGGCAAAACACAAAAAACCAGCCGCTCCCGTCCCCGGGAACCGCTGGTTTTCTTTGCGTTCTGGCCTCTCTCACTCCGCCAAGCTCTGCACAGACCCCTGCCGGCAGTCCATGGAGACCTTCATCCCGTCGTGCAAGGTCCGGGTGGCTCCAATGGCCCCCACAATGACCGCCTTGTTCAGGCTCAGACCCACCACCGCGGCGTGGCTGCCCAGCCCATTCTCCTCGGTGATGATTCCGGCGGCCTGCCGGAGATAGGGCAGCATGTCGTTGTTGGTATGGGGCACCACCAGGATCATTCCGGGGCGAAACTTGAGCTTCACATCCTCCACCGTGCGGCAGACGCAGAGGACCCCCTTGACGTTCTCATCCCCTACCCCGGCGCCGCTGATGAGGCTGCTGCCCACCAGATGGACCTTGATCATATTGGTGGTCCCGGCGATGCCGGCGGGCACGCCGGCGGTGACCACGGCAATCTCCCCATCGTGGATGAGGCCGGCGGCCTGGGCCACGGCCACAGAGCCCTCGATCATCTCGTCGGTGCTCTGGACGTAGGGCATGATGAGGGGCCGGACCCCCCAGGTGAGGGAGAGCTGCCGCTGCACCGGCTCGTCCATAACGCAGGCGATGATGGGGGTCTCCGGCCGGAACCGGCTGATGAGCCTGGGGGTGGCCCCGCTTTTGGTGACGGTGATGATGGCCGAGGCGTTGGTGTCGGTGGCGGTGGTGCAGGCGGCGTGGGCGGTGGCCCCGCCGATGCCCAGGCGGATGTCCGGGGTCATGTTCCGCATCCGGCCAAAGTAGTTGATGTCCGCCTCAGTCCGGCTGGCAATGGCCGCCATGGTCTTCACCGCCTCCACCGGGTACCTGCCGGCGGCGGTCTCCCCGGAGAGCATGATGGCGGAGGTGCCGTCATAGACAGCGTTGGCCACGTCGGTGATCTCCGCCCGGGTGGGCCGGGGGTTGGTGATCATGCTGTCCAGCATCTGGGTGGCGGTGATCACGTGCTTTCCGTACCCCAGGGTATAGGCAATGATGTCCTTCTGAATGACGGGAATCTCGGTGAAGTCGATCTCCACCCCCATGTCCCCCCGGGCGATCATCACCCCGTCGGCCACGGCCAGAATCTCGTCCACGTTGTTCACGCCCTCCTGGTTCTCCAGCTTGGCGATGATCCGGATGTCCGAGTGGTGCTCGTCCAGCAGGCGGCGGATCTCCATCACGTCCTGGGCAGTGCGGCAGAAGGAGGCGGCGATGAAGTCAAACCCCTCCTGGATGCCGAAGAGGATGTCCGCCCGGTCCTGGGCGCTCATGTAGGGCATGGACAGATGGACGCCGGGGACATTGACCCCCTTCCGGTCCTTTACCAGGCCGCCGTTTTCCACCAGGCAGAGGACATCGGTCTCGGTGCGCTCCACCACCTTCATGCTGATCAGGCCGTCGTCCAGCATGATCTGGCTGCCTACGTGGACATCCTGGGCCAGATTTTTATAGCTCACGCTGCAGATCTCCTGGGTGCCGATGACCTCCCGGGCCGTGAGGGTAAAGTGCTGGCCGGCCTCCAGGGTGACCTTCCCCTCCTCAAAGGTTCTCAGGCGGATCTCCGGGCCCTTGGTGTCCAGCAGGGCGGCCACAGGGAGATTCAATTTCTTCCGCAGGGCCTTGAGCTCCTCCAAGCGGCGCTTGTGCTCGTCATGGCTTCCATGGGAAAAGTTAAACCGGGCCACGTCCATGCCGTTCTCCATCATGGCCTGCAGAATCTCCGGGGAATCCGTGGAGGGACCCAGCGTGCAGATAATCTTCGTTTTTCTCATCAGGCAGCACCTCCGTTTGGCTGTCATAGGATTGCATACAATTCGGAACGGTTTATTTTACACCTTTTGCGCCCAAAAGGCAATCGGTTTCCTCATCGGTTGCGGGGGTTGAGGGCCTTCCGCAGCCCCTCCCCCACCAGGAGCAGCGCCAGCCCGGTGGCCACAATGCACAGCCCCGGCGGGAGCCAGGCCCAGGGGCGGGTGGTGAGGGTCACCAGCTCCATGGCGCTCTGGGTCAGGTTGCCCCAGGAGGCCTGGGGGGTCCGCAGCCCCACCCCCAAAAAGCTGAGGCTGGACTCCGACAGAATGGCCCGGACCACCTTCAGGGGCAGGGAGGCCCACACCGGGGCCACCACGTTGGGGAGAATGGTGCGGAACAGAATCTCCCGATCTGTGGCCCCCAGGGCCCGGGAGGCCTCCACATACTCGGCTTTCTTGGCCGATAGGGTGCCGCTGTACACCAGCCGGGCCACCGAGGCCCAGCCCAGGCCGCCGATGACCAGGATGATGTTCCACACCGAGGGCCCCAGCAGGGTCACCATGGCCAGCACCAACAGGATGCTGGGAAAGGACTGGAAGGTATCACAGGCCCGCATGATCCAGTATTCCCATTTTCCCCCCTTATAGCCGGCCAGCAGCCCAAGGGGGACCCCCAGCACCCCGCCCAGGGCGGCGGAGGCAAATCCCACCAGCAGGGAGACCCGTCCCCCCGCCAGCAGCCGGGACAAAAGGTCCCGCCCGGCCTCGTCGGTACCCAGCAGGTGCGCCGGGCTGGGCGGCGCCCAGAAGCCGGCGGTTCGATCTGTCACATTGGGGTCCTGGCCCAGAAAGAGGGGCAGCAGCAGCACCAGCAGAATTTCCGCCAGCAGAAACACCGCGGCTGCCGCCGCCCGGCGGTCCGACCAAAAGACCCGCCAAAAGGAACGCAGTGGCTTCATCGTCCCTCACCTCCCCATCCCACGCCGGGGTCAACCAGCCGGTAGACCAGGTCCATGAGGATGCCCGTGGCCAGCACTGTCAGGGCAATGACCACGGTGAGGCCCATAATCACGGTGTAGTCCCGGCTGGAGACCGAGGTGAACAGCAGGCTGCCCATCCCCGGCCAGCCGAAGATCCGCTCCACCACCAGGGAGCCCCCGATGATATGGGGGATATGGTTGAGGATGGTGGTGACCACCGGCAGCAGTGCCGTGCGGAAGCCATGCTTCCAAACCACCGCCCACTCGGGCAGACCCTTGGCCCGGGCGGTGCGGATGTAGTCCTCTCCCAGCACTTCCCCGCAGGCGCTGGCGGTCTGGCGCACCAGGTTGCCCAGGCTGCTCAGGCAGACCACCGAGGCCGGGAGCACCAAGTGGCGCAGCAGGTCCCCCAGCCCGCCTCCGCCGGCGGCGGAGTACATCCCCGCCGCCGGAAGCCAGCCCAGGACCACGGAAAAGAAAAAAATAGCCAGCACACACAAAAAAAAGCCCGGGGCGCTGAAGCTGAGCAGAGTCAGCCCGCCGGCCAGCCGGCTCCAGAGGGAGCGGGGCTTCCAGGCGGCCATCACCCCCAGGGGAATACCGATCACCACCGCGGCCGCCACCCCCGTCCCCGTAAGGATCAGGGAGGGACCCACCCGCTGGGCGATCATGCCCAGGACCGGCTGGCCTGTACGGTAGGACAGGCCCAGGTCCCCGGTGAGCAGCTCCTTCAGCCACAGCACGTAGCGGACGGGAAGGGGCTGGTCCAGACCAAGATTCGCCTCCAGCGCGGCCCGGGCGGCCGCGCTGGAGGCGTCTTCCCCCCCCGCCAGGTCGGCAATGGTGGCGGGGGCCATATTCATGAGAAAAAAGACGAGGAGGGTGATGCCGAAAAACACCGGGAGCGCACCCAGAACACGTTTTACAAGATACTGTGCCAAAATTGCTTCCTCCTACACTTCCGGCCCGAACGGGCACAGGCCCCCAAAAGGGCCTTACGGAGGTTAAATTCGAATGCGGCGATGCCGCTTGCCATTCTTTGGGGCGCCGCGCCGTGGAACAGCGGGGCCCGGCGCCGTTGGGACGGCGGCTTGTCCGGGTGGGCATCCTGGTGGGGTTCTCCCTACGCCGTTGGAACGGGCGGGAACGGGGCCCTCCCGGGCGGGGCCCTATTTCTTTGGAGAAATAGGGGAAAGAACACCAAGGGGAAGGAGGTTCCTTCCCCTTGGAACCCCATTCTCTGGTGAGAGGAACGGGGGAAGGTGGTTCCGTCAGGTAGGGGCCTGGCCTGCGGCCTCCAAGACCAACGCCTCATGGCCCGCCCACCAGCTCGGGCGGGCGGGAGAAGTGGTTTATTGACGGAAGGAAAAACGGGAACCCGAACGGTTACTCTCTGCCTTTCCCCAAAGGGTACCCACCCACGTCCCCAGCCCGCCCAGCCGGTGGGCGGGCCGTTACGGACCTTCCAATGTGAGGGCCGCAGGCCGGGTATCCCATAAGAGGTACAGCCTCCCCCCACCCAATCCCACCAGAGAAGGGAGTCCAGAGGGAAGAACCTCTTCCCTCTGGGGTTCTTTCCCCCATTTCTTCCCAAGAAATGGGGCCCCGGCTGGGCAAGCCACCGTTCCCTGCCGTTCCAACGGCGTGGGAGAAACCCCGCAACGCCCCCGCCGCCGCAGAACGCAGCGTCAAATCTCTGCCTTTACGAGGCCGTCTTCTCCCACTGCCAGACATTCTCATTGCAGCAGGACGCGGCGGGATAGTCAATCCCCGTCACCGTCTTCGACTGCACATGCAGGGCATGGGTAAACCACAGAGGAATAAAGGGCTTCTCCTGGTCCAAATAGGCCTCAAACTCGTCCACCAGGTCAATTCGGGCGGTCTCGTGGGTCTCCTGATTGATGGCGTCCAGCAGCGTGGTGTAGTGGCTCAGGTCCGCCACCCGGAAAATATTGTGGTCGGGGGTAAAGCGGCTGCCGGTAAACCACAGGGGCAGAGTGGTGGGGGTATGACTGGCCACGGCCAGGTCATAGGTGCCGTCGTTCATGCCGGCGAACATGGTGGCCGAGTCCACCGTCTCAATCTCCACCTGAATGCCCACCGCCGCCAGGTTCTGCTGAATCAAAGCGGCCAGACTGGCCCGAGCACTGGTGCAGGCCAGGGTGTAGGTCTCCCCCTGATAGCCCGCCTTGTCCAGCAGCTGCTTGGCCTGGTCCGGGTCATAGGTCGTCAGGTCACTGGGGCCGGAATAGGGGGTGTCCGGCAGGATGCTGGAGTTGGTGACCGTCCCCAGGGTCCCGCTGTTCTGCTGGCACAGCAGCTGCTTGTCCAGGGCCTTTTCGATGGCATGGCGGAGGTCCGCGCTGGCAATGGACTCGTTGTTGATCATCAGCTCATAGAAGGTGCTGGGAACCTCCCCGGCCTGTACGGTGAAGCCCGCCTTCTCCGCCACCGGCCGGTTCTCCTCGGAGACGCTGCCGCCGAAGGTGTAGTAATCCAGGTCCCCGGCGATGAGGGCGGTGAGGAGGTTGGCCTTGTCCATCACCGTGATGGTGAGGGTGTCAAACCCCGGGGCTCCCAGCTGGTAGTTCTGGTTGCTCTTGAGCACCAAGGTGCTGCCGGAAACCTCGGAGACATACTGGCAGGGGCCTGAACCCACAGGGGCCAGCCAGAAGTCATCGGTCATCAGTTCCTCCGGGGGGATGTCCTGGAGCAGATGGGTGGGCAGCACATAGATGTCCCGATTCTTGTCCACCAAAAACTCCTCCGGGAGGGTGGGGGAGGTGAAGGTGAGCTTCAGGGTGTACTCATCCAGCGCCTCCACCCCCAGCTTTTCCCCGGCCACAGCGGCCCCGGTCTCGTCGGTGCCGGCCAGGCCGGCAAAGGTGGTGCGGCCCAGGGTCTGGCAGGCGGGGTTGGTCACCAAGGTAATGGTGTCCACCCAGTGCTGGGCAGTCACTGGGGTTCCGTCGTGGAAGGCCGCCTTTTGGTTCAGGAAAAACACAATGGCATAGCCGTCATCGGCACTCTCCCAACGCTCCGCGGCCCGGGGCTGGCAGGTTCCGTCGGCCTGAACATAGGCCAGCCGGTCATAGAGCTTATCGTAGATGATCCGGGCATAGTTGCTCCCGGAGACGCTGTAATAGGGCATCAGGGAATCCCAGGGGTTGGAGATGCCGTAGTTCACATTGACTGCGGCTGTCTGCTCCTGGGGCGCCTGCTGGGGGGACTGGGACTTCTCCTTCCCGCAGGAGGACAGGAACAGGCTGCCCACCAGGGCAGCGGCCAGGGCCAGGGCGGCCAGGCGGGATCGGTTGTGTGATTTCAAGGGCTTATTCCTCCTCCTCGCCGCTGAGGCTCTCATATTCGTCATAGTCGTCCGCCGCGTCCAGCTGGGAGCTGAGCATCATCTGCTCAAAATGGGCGTCCAGCTGCTTGGCAAATTCCTGGGCCGCGTTATAGCCCATCCGCTTGTGGCGGTTGTTCATGGCCGCCACCTCCACAATGATGGCCAAGTTCCGGCCGGGCTTGATGGGAATGGTGATGGCGGGGATCTTCATGTCCAAAATGGTGGTAAACTCCTCATTGGTCCCCAGGCGGTCATAGAACACCTGGTCATTCCACTGCTCCAGGTTGACCACCAGGTTGATGTCCTGGTCCTCCCGGACCGCGGACATGCCGAAGAGCTGCTGGATGTCCACCACGCCGATGCCCCGCAGCTCAATGTAGTGGCGGATGAGCTCCGGGGCCGAGCCCACCAGGCGGGTGCCGATGTGGCGGATCTCCACCGCGTCGTCGGCCACCAGACGGTGGCCCCGCTTCACCAGCTCCACGGCGGTCTCACTCTTGCCCACGCCGGACTCCCCCATGAGGAGGACCCCCTCTCCGTAGACATCCACCAGCACGCCGTGGCGGGTGATCCGGGGGGACAGGCGGGCCTTGAGCCAGTCGGTGAAGTTGGGGATGAACAGGGAGGTGTCCTCCTTGCTGCGCAGGATGGTCCGCTTGTGCTTCACCGCCATCTCCATGAGCTCCGGGAAGGGCTCCAGGCTGCGGGTGAGGATCAGGGCGGGGATGGGCTTTTCCAAAAAGGCGTCGAAACATTTCCGGCGCTCCTCCGGGCTCTGGTTGTTCAGATAGGTCCACTCCACCTTGCCGATGACCTGGATGCGGTCCGGGGCGAAGTAGTCAAAAAAGCCGAGGATCTGCAGGGCGGGGCGGTTGATGTCATCGGCGCGGATGAGACACCGATCGTAGTTTTTTCCCTGGTTGAGCACTTCCAGCTCGAACCGTTCGACCAGTTTGGTCAATTTGATTGCCGACTGAGATGCCATAATTCCTCCTCTTCCGTGTCGCTGGGGCCGGGGCCCCGGGGCGGGACGTTGGGGTGCTTGCCTGGGTATTATACCATAGCTTGGGGAACCTTGGCAAGAGAAGGGCCCCCGGGGGCGGAAAACAAAAAAGCACAGGCGGTGGCCTGTGCTTTTTATCGGGTTTGGATTGTCAGATCAGACAGCGCGGGTAACTTTGCCCGAACGGAGGCAATGAGTGCACACATAGACGTGCTTCGGGGTGCCGTTGACGACCGCCTTCACGCGCTTCACGTTGGGCTTCCAGGGACGATTGGAGCGGCGGTGAGAGTGGGAAACCTGAATGCCGAACACGACGCCCTTGTCACAAAATTCACATTTAGCCATTCGCTTGAACCTCCTCGCTGGTTTATGACTCCACGGCGGGAAAAATCTCCCCTCCGTGTGTTGTTATTGAAAAAGCATCGGTTAGTATAATACCAGAAACAGGGACAAAAAGCAAGTCCTATTTTGCAGATTTCTGAAAATTCCGACGCCGGCTCAGGTCAGATCCAGGTCTCTTCCATCTCGTGGCGCTTTTCCCGGCGCATGAGCTCCTGGAGCACCGTCTTGGGGTCCCGTCCCTCATAGAGCACCTGGTAGGCAGCCTGGGTGATGGGCATCTCCACCCCCGCCCGCTTGGCCAGCTCCCGGGCGGAGTCCACGGCGTAGTAGCCCTCCACCACGGCGCCGATCTCCTGGATGGCCTGCTGGACGGGCATGCCCTGGCCGATGAGGATGCCTGCCCGGTAGTTTCGGGAGTTCATGGAGGTGCAGGTGACGATCAGGTCCCCCATCCCCGCCAGGCCGGCGAAGGTCTCCCGCCGCCCCCCCAGGGCCACCCCCAGCCGGGCGGTCTCCGCCAGGCCCCGGGTCATGAGCATGGCCTTGGTGTTGTCCCCATAACCCATGCCGGTGCAGCAGCCGGTGCACAGGGCCATGACGTTTTTCAGGGCGGCGCCCAGCTCCACCCCCACCACGTCGCTGCTGCTGTACACCCGGAAGCGGTCGTTCAAAAACAGGTCCTGCACCGTCTCCGCCGCCGCCTGGTCCGGGCAGGCCGAGACCACGGCGGTGGGCACCCGCCGGGCCACCTCCTCGGCGTGGGAGGGACCGGAGAGGGCCACCACGGGGCAGAGGTCCCCGGTGGCCTGGCGGATGATCTCCGTCATGCGCAGGGAACTCCCCTTCTCAATCCCCTTGGAGACCGAGACCAGAATGGTCTCCGGGGTGAGCATCCCCCGGATGCCCTCCGCCGTGGACCGCACCCCGAAGGAGGGGGTGGCCATGACCACCACGCCGCAGCCCCGCACGCAGGACAGGTCCCAGGTGTAGGACAGGCTCTCCGGCAGGGTCACGCCAGGCAGAAGGGGGTTCTCCCTGGTCTGCTGGAGCCGCCGGGACTCCTCCTCCAGGTAGGACCACAGGGTCACAGTATGGCCGTTCTCCGCCAGCAGCATGGCCAGGGCCGTCCCCCAGCCGCCGCTGCCCAACACAGCAATTTTCATGACTGGCACCTCACTTTACTTTCTTATGGAAATAGAACTTGGACTCGGTCCCCGCCAGCAGCCGCTGGATGTTCCCCCGGTGCTTCCAGAGGATGAGACCGCCGATGATGATAGACAGCAGCAGCAAGATCCCGTCGTGATAGACCAGCCAGGTGGAAATGGGCACCGTCACCCCTGTGGAGCTGGAGCCCAGGGACACATAACGGGTCAGCAGCACCAGGATGAGAAAGCCCCCCCAGGCCACCAGGGCCACCCGCCAGTCAATCATAATCACAATGGTCCCGCCGGACAGAATGCCCTTGCCCCCCTTAAACTGGAACATACAGGGGAACATGTGCCCCAGCAGGCAGAACAGGCCCGCCCAGTAGTCGCTGTACGCCTCCTGGGGGCCGGGCAGGCCGGCGGGAAGATGGCCCACCAGCAGCCAGCCGCCCACCACCAGGGCCACAATGGCCTTGAGCACGTCGGTGAGAATGACCCCAAAGGTCAGAGGGCCGCCGAAGGTGCGGTAAAAGTTGGTCAGCCCCGCGTTGCCGCTGCCATGGGTGCGCACATCGTCCCGCAGAATGTATTTGGACACGATGACCGCCCCGTTGAAGCAGCCGCAGAAATACGCGATGGCCGCCGCGGCCACCGCGCGAATCCAGAATTCCCCCATGGTGTCAGTCCTCCTTGTCGCCCTTTTGCCGGATGGTCAGCCGGATGGGGGTGCCCTCCAGGCCGAAGGTGGCGCGAATCTGGTTTTCCAGATACCGCTGGTACGAGAAGTGGAAGAGCTTGGCATCGTTGCAGAAGCAGACGAAATGGGGGGGGCGAATCCCGGCCTGGGTCATGTAGTAAATCTTCAGCCGCCGCCCCTTGTCCGTGGGGGGCTGGACCCGGGCGGTGGCGTCGGCCAGAAGGCTGTTGAGCATGCCGGTGGTGATCCGCATGGACGCCTGGTCGTTTACGTACTGGATCAGCTGGAACAGCCGGGGCACCCGCTGCCCGGTGAGGGCCGAGATAAAGACGATGGGGGCATAGGTCATATAGGACAGGTCCCGGCGGATGTCCTGGCGCATGCGGTCCATGGTCTTGTCGTCCTTGTCCACCGCGTCCCACTTATTGACCACGATGATGCAGGCCTTGCCTGACTCGTGGGCCATGCCGGCCACCTTGGTGTCCTGCTCTGTGACCCCCTCGTTGGCGTCGATGAGGATCAGACAGACGTCGGAGCGCTCAATGGCCATGGCCGCCCGGAGGACCGAGAACTTCTCAATCTGGTCGCTCACCTTGGCCTTTTTCCGCATGCCGGCGGTGTCGATGAAGAGGAACTTGCCCACCTCATTTTCAAAATAGCTGTCCACCGCGTCCCGGGTGGTGCCGGCCACGTTGGAGACGATGACCCGCTCCTCCCCCAAAATCCGGTTGATGAGGGAGGATTTGCCCACATTGGGCTTGCCGATGACCGCCACCTTGATGAGGTCGGGGTCCTCTTCTTCCTCCTCTTCCGGGGGGAAATGGGCAAAGCAGGCGTCCAGCAGGTCCCCGGTGCCGTGGCCGTGGACGGCGGAGACGGCGATGGGGTCCCCCAGCCCCAAGTTGTAAAACTCATAGATATCCGGGTTGGTCATGCCCACCTGGTCCATTTTGTTCACCGCCAGGATCACCGGCTTCCGGGCCCGGAGCAGCAGGTTGGCCACGTCCTGGTCCGCAGCGGTCAGGCCGGTCTTCACATCGCACAGGAAAACAATCACCGTGGCGTTGGCAATGGCGATCTCCGCCTGCTTCCGCATAAAGGACAGGATCTCCGTGGTGGTGCCCGGCTCGATGCCGCCGGTGTCCACAATGTCAAAGGTCCGTCCCCGCCATTCACATTCGGCGTACAGACGGTCCCGGGTGACGCCGGGGGTGTCCTCCACAATGGAGAGACGGCGGCCCACCAGTTTATTAAAGAGCATGGACTTGCCCACATTGGGGCGGCCCACAATGGCGACCAGCGGTTTTGCCATCGCAGATTCCTCCTCGTAATCAATTCAGTTGCTTTGGTTGTGGCTGTGGGGTACAGGTAGAGGGCGTTGTGGGGTTCTTCCTCCACGCCGTTGGAACGGGCGGGAACGGGGCCCTCCCGGGCGGGGCCCTATTTCTTTGAAGAAATAGGGGAAAGAACACCAAGGGGAAGGAGGTTCCTTCCCCTTGGAACCCCATTCTCTGGTGGGAGGAAAGGGGGAAGACAGTTAGGTCGGTATTGGCCTGGCCTGCGGCCTCCAAGACCAACGCCTCATGGCCCGCCCACCAGCTCGGGCGGGCGGGAGAAGTGGTTTGTTGACGGGAGGAGAAAGCGGGAAACCAAACGGTTACTCTCTGCCTTCTCCCAAAGGGTACCTACCCACGTCCCCAGCCCGCCCAGCCGGTGGGCGGGCCGTTACGGGCCTTCCATTGTGAGGGCCGCAGGCCAGGTACTAAGAAAGAAGTACAGCCTCCCCCATACCACCCCGCCAGAGAAGGGGGTCCCGGGGGAGGAGGTTCCTCCCCCGGGGATTCTTTCCCCCATTTCTTCTCAAGAAATGGGGCCCCGGCCGGGCAGGCCCCGTTCCCCGCCGTTCCAACGGCGTAGGGAGAAACCCACAAGGAAACCCCGCCCGGGCGGGCACCGTTCCAACGGCGATGGGCCCCCACAGCACAGAACCCCAGCGCCGGCACTACACCCCAAACACCGCCTCAAACAGGTCAAACCCATCCTGGTTCACCGGCACCACCGGCACCCCCAGCCCCTGGGACAGCTCCTCCAAGGTCATGTCATCCAAGAACACCGTCTCCCCATGGCGCAGGGTATTTTGGGGCAGAAGCACCCGGGTCCCCAGGTCCTTCCCCCGGAGCTGGGCCAGCAGGTCCTGGCCGGTGAGCAGCCCCGCCACGGTGATGGTCTCCCCAAAGAAGTGGTTGACAATGGGGTAAATTTGATAATCTAATTTAGTATGACATTTTGCGGCCGCCCTGTCAATGATTTCCCGCAGAAAGGGGGCGGCGGCCACACCGGTGGCGATGGAGAAGGGCGCCACCGGGATGTTCTGAGGGGCTCCCAGGGCGGCGCCGTTCAGCTCCACCTCCAGCAGCCGGAGCATGCCCACCCCATTCTCCAGCTGGGTGTACGCCTCATAGAATGCATCCTCGGGCAGAGGGAGCTCCCCCTGGAGGTAGAACTCGTCGGAGCACCAGAAAATCCGGCTCCCCTTCTCCCCCAGGCACCGGGCCCCGTAGGCCTCCACCTGGCCCACCACCTCCCGGGCCTCGTCTACGGTGTAGGGCCGCAGGGGATAGAGCCCCTTCCGGTACCGGGTCAGGCCCACGGGGACGACGGAGACGCTTTTCACCTGGGGGTAGAGGGCCGCCAGGTCCTCCATACTCCGCTGGAGCACGCCGCCATCGTTGAGGCCGGGACAGGCCACGATCTGGCAGTTCATCACGATCCCCGCCCGGGCAAACTGCTCCATGATCTCCAGGCACTCCCCGCCCCGGCGCTGGTTGCCCAGCAGCAGGCGGCGGACCGCCGGGTCCGTGGCGTGGACGGAGATATTGATGGGGGAGATATGCAGGTCGCAGATCCGCTGGAGCTCCCGGCGGCTGAGGTTGGTCAGGGTGATGTAATTGCCCATGAGAAAGGACAGCCGGGCATCGTCATCCTTAAAATATAAGGTGTCCCGCATGCCCTGGGGCATCTGATCCACAAAGCAGAACACGCACTTGTTGGCACAGGAGCGGGCCCGGTCCATAAGGTAGGTGGCAAAGGTCAGCCCCAGGTCCTCCCCCACGTCCTTGGACAGCTCCACCGTCCGCTCCCCCGCCTCCGACCGGAGCTGGAGGACCAGCTCGGGGTCGTAGGCATAGTATTTGTAGTCCAGCACATCCACAATGGGATGGCCGTTGATGGCCAGCAGGGTCTCCCCGGGCCGGACCCCCGCCTGATGGGCGGGGGTGCCAGGGGCCACCGACTGGATCTTTGTCCGGGACATGGTCCCCGCCTCCCTTTCCTTGGTGGTCCGCGCCTGGCCAGGCGCGAAAAGGAGAAAAAAAGAAGAGGGGCTTCCCCCTCTTTCTTTTTCCCTATTAGTTCTCCTGCTGTACCGGAACCTGGCCGAACACCTTGCCGTCGTAGGTCATGCAGGCCTTGCACAGCCGGTGGGGCAGCCGATACGCACCGCACTTGGGGCAGGTCGTGACTGCGGGAGCTGCCAGCTTCCAGTTGGCACGCCGCTTATCCCGTCTCTGCTTCGAGACTTTACTCTTCGGAACCGCCATTTCGAGACACCTCCTTGGTGATGCCCTGTCGGGCAAAGTGGATTGGTTACTACTCAGTTTTTATTAAGTAGCTGCTCGAGAGCGGCCCATCTGGGATCGGCCTGCTTCTTACACCGGCAGGGCGCCTGGTTCAGGTTGACGCCGCAGCCGGGGCAAAGTCCCTTGCAGTCTTCTGAGCATAAGTGTTTTGTGTCCATATCGAGAATGAAGGCCGTGTAGGCCAGTTCCCCCACATCGACCTCGCCCTGGTCCAGCAGGACAATGTCGTCGTCCTCTCCCTCCAGCGTCTCCGCCAAGAGGAAGTGCAGGCTGACCGCCTTCTCCCGGCTGAATCGGCACATGCACCGGTCACAGGTGTAGTCCAGAAGGGACTTGGCCTCGCCCTCCAGCATCAGCACATCCGCCACGTTCTTCACGTGCCCCGTCACCGTCACCGGCCGGGAGATGGGATACTCCCCAAAAAATGCCTCCTGGCTGAGATCCAGCTGGAAGGCAAAGGGGATGCTGGCCCCGGGCACATGCATGATCTGTTGAAGATTCAGTCGCATAGCATACTCCTCACATGGTACAGGGGATATTGTAGCAAAAAAAAACGCCCTTGTCAAATACTTTTCTTCAATTTTCGCAAATTCATGGTATAATAGTCACCGAAATCCCAGCTTGTCTCCTCTGGACCGCCGCCAACAAAGTAGGATACACCCCTTCCCCGCCGGCGTCAAGAGGAAATTCATCGGAGAAAGGTTGTGCTCCCATGCGGGAATTCACCATAGGCCCCAACGACGCCGGCCAGCGGCTGGACCGGTGGTTGGCCAAGACCCTGCCCCTCCTGCCGGCCCCCCTGGCCCAGAAATACATCCGCATCAAGCGGGTCAAGTGTAACGGCAAGGGGGCCAAGCGGGACACCCACCTGGTCCAGGGGGATGTGCTTCAGCTGTACATCAACGACGAGTTTTTTGACACCCCCACCCCGGAAAACGCCTTTCTGTCGGTCTTCAAGCCCCAGCTGGACATTGTCTATGAGGACGAGAACCTCCTGCTGGTGAACAAGCGCCCGGGACTGGTGGTCCACCCGGACGAGCAGGAGAAGGTCAACACCCTGCTCACCCACATCCAGGCCTACCTCTATCAGAAAAAGGAGTGGAACCCCAGGCAGGAGAACGCCTTCGCCCCCGCCCTGTGCAACCGCATCGACCGTAACACCGGGGGCATCGTCATCGCCGCCAAGAACGCCGAGACCCTGCGGGTGATGAACCAGAAGATCCGGGACCGGGAGGTGGAGAAGTCCTACCTGTGCATCATCTTAGGGGCCATCACCCCCCCGGCGGGCAAGCTGGAGGGCTATCTGCTCAAGGACGAGGCCAAAAAGCTGGTCTCCGTCCACAAAACCCCCGTCCCCGGCGGGCGCACCGCCGTGACCCTCTACCAAACCCTGGCCCAGAAAAACGGCCTGTCCCTGGTGGCCTGCCGCCTGGTCACCGGCCGCACCCACCAGATCCGGACCCAGTTCGCCGCCGCCGGCCATCCCCTGCTGGGGGACGGGAAATACGGCCGGGCCCGGGAGAACAAAAAGTACGGCCGCACCGGGGGCCAGGCCCTCTGCTCCTACCAGCTGGCCTTCCGCTTCACCACCGATGCCGGCTGTCTGGCCGGCCTCAACGGCCGGGTGTGGACCGTGGACCAGGTGGATTTCGTGACAGACTACTTCCCCCACGTCCCCCTGCACCCGTGACAGGAGAGGCATTTTCTCGACGAAAAATTCTTTTCCTTGACAGGGGGATTTTTTTCTGCTAAAATACGCCCATATCTTAAATTGGAAAATCAGGTTTTGAGTCTTTCCAAAGCAAGACACGACCGCCACAGGGCCTCTCGCCCCGTGGCCAAGGCCACACGGACAGCCGGGTCGAATGCCGAGTTCCGCATGATGCGGCGGCAACTTCTGTTGCCTTATTGATTGGGTTCAAAGCCCAAGTTTTATAAGTTGGTAACTATAAACCGGTGCTCAGCCGAGCACGCAGCGCCTCCACGGGCATGCAAACTTGTGAAATGGTCAATAAGAGTAGTAAAAGTAAGTTTCTTTGCTATATAGACTCTCATCCCCTGATTCTCCACCCTCCTCTTCCCTGCCCAGGGATGCTTTGTGGAGCTTTTCCAAGTGACTGTATGCCGCCGGCGTGCAGTCACTTTTTTTGTGTTTTTGGGAGGGCCGTGTATGAAAAAAATCATCGAGCTGAAAAACATCACCAAAGCCTTTGACGGGGAGCCTGTGCTCCAGAACGTCAACCTGGACATCTATGACAACGAGTTTATCACCCTGCTGGGCCCCTCGGGCTGCGGAAAGACCACCATGCTCCGGCTCATCGGCGGCTTTGAGACCCCTGATGAGGGCGATGTCCTCTTTCTGGGCAAGAAAATCAACGACGTGCCCCCCTACAAACGGAACGTTAACACTGTTTTTCAAAAGTATGCCCTCTTTCCCCACCTGAACGTCTTTGAAAACGTGGCCTTCCCCCTTCGGGAGAAGAAGGTGCCCAAGGGGGAGATTGAGGCCAAGGTCCACGAGATGCTCTCTCTGGTGGCCCTGAGCGGTTTTGAAAACCGCGCTGTCACCCGCCTGTCCGGAGGCCAGCAGCAGCGGGTGGCCATCGCCCGGGCCCTGGTGGCCCGCCCCCAGGTCCTGCTGCTGGACGAGCCCCTGGGGGCCCTGGACCTGAAGCTGCGCAAGGACATGCAGGTGGAGCTGAAAAAGATCCAGAAGCAGACGGGCATCACCTTCGTCTTTGTCACCCACGACCAGGAGGAGGCCCTGTCCATGTCCGACACGGTGGTGGTCATGTCCGAGGGAAAGATCCATCAGATCGGCACCCCCATCGACATCTACAACGAGCCCCAGAACGCCTTCGTGGCCGACTTCATCGGGGAGAGCAACATCCTGGACGGCACCATGCTGGAGGACTACAAGGTCTCCTTCTCCGGCCAGACCTTCCCCTGCCTGGACAAGGATTTTGGCCGGAATGTCCCGGTGGACGTGGTGGTCCGGCCGGAGGACGTGGACATTGTCCCCCTGGAACAGGGCCAGCTCACCGGGGTGGTCACCTCCGTGACCTTCATGGGGGTCCACTATGAGATCATCGTGGACGTGGGCGGCTTTAAGTGGATGGTCCAGACCACGGACTTTGTGGACGTGGACGAGCACATCGGCATCGTGCTGGAGCCCGACGCCATCCACATCATGAAAAAGTCCGAGTACTCCAACCGGTACGGGGACTACTCCTCCTTCTCCAACGAGCTGGAAGAGCTGTCCGAGATCGCGGAGGAGGAAGCCGAATGAAACACACCGTCACCCGGGACCGGCGCAGGATGCTCCGGGCCGATTACGCGGCCCTGGGCCCCTACTCCCTCTGGGCCCTCCTGTTTATCCTGGTCCCTCTGGTCTTTGTGGCCTACTACGCCTTCACCGACAACAACTTCCAGTTCACCCTGGAAAACGTCCAGCGGTTCTTCACCGCCACCTCCAGCGTCCTCCAGGAGGACGGCTCCTCGGCGGAGGTGCACACCTACCTGCTCATCTTCTGGCGCTCCTTGAAATTGGCGGTGATCTCCACGGTGATCTGCCTGGTGCTGGCCTATCCCCTGGCCTACATCATGGCCCGGGCCAAGCCCAGAACCCAGAAGATTTTCCTGACCATCATCATGATCCCCATGTGGATGAACTTCCTCATCCGCACCTACGCCTGGATGACCATTTTGCAGGACACGGGCATTTTCAACAACTTCCTCACCCTGCTCCATCTGCCCAACGTCCACATCATCGGCACGGAGGCGGCCGTGGTCATCGGCATGGTCTATGACTACATCCCCTACATGATCCTGCCCCTGTACTCCATCATGGCCAAGATGGACGAAAAACTCATTGAGGCCGCCCGGGACCTGGGCTGCAACGGCCTGGGGGTCCTGCGCCGGGTGATCTGGCCCCTGAGCCTGCCCGGGGTGATCTCCGGGGTGACCATGGTGCTGATCCCCTCGGTGAGCACCTTTTACATCTCCCAAAAGCTGGGCGACGGCAAGATCATGCTCATCGGCGACGTGATTGAGGGCCAGTACGTGGCCAACAACCTCCACTTTGCCGCCGCCATCGCCTTTATCCTGATGATCCTGCTGCTGGTGTGCATGGCCGTCATGCGGAAGCTGGCCAGCCGCCACGTGGAAGGAGGGCTGTAACCCATGAAACCCATTGCCAAAGTCTACACCGCCATTATCTTCCTCTTCCTCTTCGCCCCCATCGCCATCCTCCTGGTCTTCTCCTTCAACAGCGGCAACAGCCTGTCGGTCTTCTCCGGCTTTTCCCTGTACTGGTACAAGGAGCTCTTCCAGGACTCCAACACCCTGGAGGCCCTGCGGAACACCCTGGTGCTGGCCCTGTGCGCGGCCATCCTCTCCACCGTCCTGGGCACCGCCGCCTCGGTGGGGATGAACAAGCTGCGCAGCAAGTACATGCGGGCGGCCATGAACACGGTGACCAACCTGCCCATGGTCAACCCCGAGATCATCACCGGCATCTCCCTGATGCTCATGTTCGTCTTTGTAGGGCAGATGATGGGGCTGTCCACCAGCCTGAATTTCGGCACCATCCTCATCGCCCACGTGACCTTCTGCCTGCCCTTTGTCATCCTCCAGGTGCTGCCCAAGCTGCGCCAGATGGACCCGGCCCTGCCGGAGGCCGCCATGGACCTGGGCTGCCCTCCCCTGAAGGCCTTTCTGAAGGTGGAGCTGCCGGAGATCTTCCCGGGCATTCTCACCGGGTTCATCATGGCCTTCACCCTCTCCCTGGATGACTTTGTCATCAGCTACTTTACCACCGGCAACGGGTTTGAGACCCTGCCCATCCGGATTTACAGCATGACCAAAAAGACGGTGACCCCCAAGATGTACGCCTTGGCCACCCTGATCTTCTTCGTCATTTTGATCCTGCTGCTCCTGTCCAACCTGTCCGACCGGGACGACAAGGACCCGGCCCGGCCCAGAGCCCGCCGGAAGCTCCGGCTGTAACCCCTGGATGCTCTGCCGCCAAGGCGGCTTCCATCACCCACCCATGAACCACAAAAAGGAGGACACCCCATGAAGAAAAAGCTTTCTGCCCTTGCCCTGGCGCTGGTCCTGGCCCTCAGCCTGTGTCTGACCGGCTGCGGCGGCTCCGACACCCTGACCCTGAACGTCTACAACTGGGGAGAGTACATCTCCGACGGCTCCGACGGTTCCCTGGACACCATCCACGCCTTTGAGGACTGGTATGAGAGCACCTACGGCCAGAAGGTCAAGGTCAACTACTCCACCTACGCCAGCAACGAGGACCTGTACGCCAAGCTCAAAAGCGGCGCGGTGAGCTACGATGTCATCATCCCCTCGGACTACATGATCGCCCGGCTCAAAGACGAGGGGATGCTCCAGCCCCTGAACTTTGACAACATCCCCAACTACCAGCACATCCACGAGGGCTTCCAGGGTCTCTACTATGACCCGGACAACCAGTACTCCGTCCCCTACACCTACGGCGTGGTGGGCATCATCTACGACGCCAACCAGGTGGACCCCGCCGACGCCCAGGGCTGGGACCTGATGTGGAACGAGAAGTACGCCGGCAAGATTCTCCAGTTCAACAACTCCCGGGATGCCTTCGGCACGGCTATGTACAAGGATGGCCTGGACGTGAACACCACCGACAAGGCCCAGTGGGACCAGGCCCTCCAGACCCTGCTGGACCAGCGGCCCCTGGTGAAGGGCTACGTGATGGATGAGATTTTCAACTCCCTGGAGTCCGGGGAGGCCGCCATCGGCGCCTACTACGCCGGGGACTACTTCACCATGGCCGAGGCCCAGGCGGAGAACGTGGACCTGCAGTTCTACTACCCCGAACCCACCAACTACTTCATTGACGCCATGTGCATCCCCACCGGCTGCCAGAACCAGGAGCTGGCGGAAATCTTCATCAACTACATGCTCAGCGAGGAGCCCGCAGTGGCCAACGCCGAGTACATCTCCTACGCCTCCCCCAACGCCCTGGTCTATGAGAGCGAGACCTACCAGGCCGACATGGGCCAGGAGGCCATGGAAATCCTCTATCCCGACCTGGGGGATTTTGCCCAGCAGTACAACACCCTGGCCTACCGGAACCTCTCCAATGAGATGCTGGACTACGTGAACACCCTCTGGGAGACCCTGAAAATCAACTGACCTCTCTGCAAAAAGCGCGGACCCGCTGTTGGCGGGTCCGCGCTTTTCTTCTCTTTTCACAAGGATAAAAACCCATCGTGTTTTACCCAAACAGGCTCATCTGACTGGTCTCCGGCAGGGTGCCCAGGGCGCCGGCGTCCCGGAGCTGCTCCACGTGGGTTTTGGAGACCTTGGGGCAGGCGGCCAGCAGCTCCTCCTGGGAGATGAAGGTCCGGCCCACCCGGTTCTCCACAATGGAGATGGCCGCTGTCTCCCCCAGGCCGGGGATGGCGGTGAAGGGGGGCAAAAGGGTCCCCTTCTCCCCGTCCATGAGAAACTTGGTGGCGTCGGAGCGGTAGAGGTCGATGTCCTCAAACTGGAAGCCCCGGAGATAGAACTCGTAGCACACCTCCAGGGTGACCATCATGTCCTCCTCCACGGCGGCGGCCTCCTTGTCCTTGGCCTCGATCTCCTTCATCTTCTGGCGGCAGACCTCCATGCCCCGGCACATGCAGGTGGCGTCCAGGGCCTTGGCCCGGATGGAGAAATAGGCGGCGTAGAAGGCCAGGGGCCGATGAACCTTGAACCAGGCGATGCGGAAGGCCATCATCACGTAGGCCACCGCGTGGGCCTTGGGGAAGAGGTAGCCGATCTTGGCCAGGGAGTCGATGTACCAGTCGGGGACGTTGTGCTCCCGCATGGCCTCCTCCCAGCCGGCCTGGAAGCCCCCCTTCTTCACCTTGCCCTTTCGCACCGCCTCCATGATGTCAAAGGCCATTTTGGGCTCCACCCCCTGCTCCATCAGGTAGAGCATGATGTCGTCCCGGCAGCCCACCGTGGAGTCAACGGTGGCCGTGCCGGAGACGATCAGGTCCCGGGCGTTGCCCAGCCACACATCGGTGCCGTGGGAGAAACCCGACAGGCGGATGAGGGTGTTGAACCGCTCCGGCTGGGTGTCGCAGAGCATCTGGCGGGTGAATTTGGTGTTGAACTCCGGCACCGCCACCGCCCCGGTGGGGCCCAAAATCGGGTCGTCCTCGTACCCCAGGGGGGCGGAGTTGGTGAAGATGGTCATGGTGTCCTTGTCGTCCAGGGGAATCTCCTGGGCGTTGACCCCGGTGAGGTCCTCCATCATACGGATCATGGTGGGGTCGTCGTGCCCCAGCATGTCCAGCTTCAGCAGGTTATCCTCCATCTTGTGGTAGTCAAAGTGGGTGGTGATGATGTCGGTGCCCGTGTCGTCGGCGGGGTGCTGGACGGGGCAGAAGTCGTAGATCTCCCGGTCCTGGGGGATGACCACCATGCCGCCAGGGTGCTGGCCGGTGGTCCGGCGGACCCCGGTGCAGCCAATGGCCAGGCGGTTCTCCTCGGCCTTGGTCACCTGGAGACCCCGGGCGGCCAGGTACTTCTTCACATAGCCGTAGGCGGTCTTCTCCGCCACGGTGCCGATGGTCCCGGCCCGGAAGACGTGGCCCTCCCCGAAGAGTGCAAAGGTATACTTGTGGGCGTTGGCTTGGTACTCCCCGGAGAAGTTCAGGTCGATGTCCGGGACCTTCTTGCCGCCGTAGCCCAGGAAGGTCTCAAAGGGGATGTTGAAACCGTCCTTCACATAGGGCGTCCCGCACACGGGGCACACCTGGTCGGGCATGTCCGCCCCGCAGCCATAGGCCTCCCCGGCTGCAAAATCCGCGTGCTTGCACTTGGGGCAGCGGTAGTGGGGAGGTAGGGAGTTGACCTCGGTGATCCCCGAGAGAAAGGCCACAATGGAGGAGCCCACCGACCCCCGGGAGCCCACCAGATAGCCGTGCTCCAGGGAGTTCTGGACCAGCTTCTGGGCGGACATGTAGATGACATCGTACTTGCGCTCAATGATGCCGGGCAGCTCCAGCTCGATTCGGTCCTTGACGATCTGGGGCGGGTCCTCCCCATAGAGCTCGTGGGCCTTGCCCCAGACCAGGTTGTACAGCTCCTCGGCGGAGTTCTCCAGCTTGGGGGCAAAGAGCCCGTCGGGCAGGGGCTTGACGTTGTCACACCAGGAGGCCACCAGCTGGGTGTTGGTGACCACCACCTCATAGGCCTTCTTCTCCCCCAGGTAGGCAAACTCCGCCAGCATCTCCTCCGTGGTGCGGAAGTACAGGGGGTTGGGGGCGTCGGCGTCGTCAAAGCCCTTGGTGTCCAGCAGCACATGGCGGTAGGCCTCGTCCTCCGGGTCCAGGAAATGGACGTCCCCAGTGGCGCAGACGGGCTTGCCCAGCTCCTCCCCCAGGCGGACCACCGTGCGGTTCCATTCCCGGATCTGCTCCCAGTCCCGGGCGATGGTCCTGCCGTTTTTATCCGGGCGGACCATGAAGCCGTTGTTGGACAGGGGCTGGATCTCCAGGTAGTCATACCAGGAGGCGATCCGCAGCAGCTCCTCCCAGTCCTTGCCCCGGACGATGGCCTGGTAGAGCTCCCCGGCTTCGCAGGCCGAACCCAGGATGAGGCCCTCCCGGTTCCGGTTGATCTCGCTCTTGGGCATGATGGGAAAGCGTTTGAAATAGTTCAGGTGGGCCAGGGAGATGAGCTTGTACAGGTTCCGCAGGCCCGTCTGGTTTTTGGCCAGGACAATGAGGTGCTTGGGCATCCGCTTGGCCTTGCCCAGGGAGCTGGTCTTGGCCAGGGCGGGGTTTACCTGCTGGAGGGTGTTCACCCCCCGGTCCCGGAGCATCTGGATGAAGGGCACCAGCATATATCCCACCATGGCCGCGTCGTCCGAGGCCCGGTGGTGGTTGAAGTCCGGCAGGTTCAGGTGGCGGCAGACGATGTCCAGCTTGTACTTGCCCAGCTCCGGCAGCAGGTTCTGGGCCAGGGGGAGGGTATCCAGAAAGGTGGGGGTAAAGGCAATGCCGTACCTCTCACACCCGGCCCGGACAAAGCCGATGTCAAACTCCGCGTTGTGGGCGGCCAGCGGGCGGCCGTCCACAAAGGCCAGAAAGGCCCGCAGGGCCTCCTCCTGGCTGGGGGCCCCCACCAGCATGTCGTCGGTGATGCCGGTGAGTTGGACGATGTTGGGGGCCAGCTTCCGCTGGGGGTCCACAAAGGTCTGGAACCGCTCCTTCACCTGCCCCTTCTCCAGGACCACCGCGCCGATCTCGGTGATCACATCCTCGGTCCGGCTCAGGCCCGTGGTCTCCAGGTCAAAGCAGACGATGGCCCTGTCCAGGTCCTGGTCCTGGGGGCCCCGGACGGTGAGGCGGTCGTCCACGTCGTTGATATAGTAAGCCTCGGTGCCCAGCAGGACCTTCAGCTTGTCCTTGCCGGCGCTCCAGGCATCGGGGAAGGACTGGGCCACACCATGGTCGGTGATGGCGATGGCGGGATGGCCCCAGGCAATGGCCCGCTTCACCGCGTCCTTGGTGTCGGTGAGGGCGTCCATCAGGGACATCTTGGTGTGCAGGTGGAGCTCCACCCGTTTTTCCGGGGCGTTGTCCTTCTTCACGGGCTTCTCCGCCGTCTCAATGATCAGGGGCTCCAGGACCATGTCGTTGTCAAACCGGTTCAGGTTCAGCCGGCCGGAGATCTTCAGGTGCATCCCCGTCTTGACCCCCTCCACAATGGGGAGTCCCTCATCCCCGGGCATGAACTTGCTCACCCGGATGGAGCTGGTGTAGTCGGTGATGTCAAAGCTGATGACCCAGGCGCTGCGCTTTTTCAGCTCCCGGTGCTCCACGGCGAAGACGTCCCCCTCCACGGTGACCACCCCCATGTCCAGCTCCAGGGTATTCATGGGCTTGGGGGCCTTTTTGATCTGGCGGGTGCCGTAGATCCGCTTGGCGGAAAAGCCCTGGGCCTGCTTGTGGGCCGCCCGGGCCTCCGCCATGGCCTTCTGGCGCAGGGCCTCCGTCTGGCGGAACAGCCGCTCCTGCTGGGAGAGGGACTCCTCCGACGGGGTCTCCTTCGGCGCCGGGGCGGGTGGGACAGCCGCCGCCGGGGCTTCCGGCGGGGATGGCGCGTCCGCCGGGTCTGCCTGGGCGCAGGCCGGGTGGAAGGTCACAGCGGACAGGCCATAGACCTGGGCCAGCTCCCGTTCCACCTGCCGGAGAACGGCGGGGTCCGGGAGCTGGGGGCAGAGGAGCTTGGCCTCAATGGTCCGGTTCTGGCTGTCCAGCACTGCGCCGGTGACCAGCCAGCCTGTCAGGACAGCGGCCAGGGCGGGGGCGGGGCGGTATTGAAAAAACATCTCAAAAAAGGGCAGATTTTTCTCTGGCATAGGTGACTTCCCTTCTCAAAAATGGCAAATTGTGCTGTGGGGGGACAAGCCCTGGGCGGGGGGGCGGTGTGGGGTTCTTCCCCTACGCCGCCCCCATCCCAACGGCGATGGGGTTCAAAGCTCTTCAATCAGCGCCATCAGCGCGTCCAGCAGCTCCTCCTGGGGCACCTGCCGCACCACTTCCCCATGGCGGAACAGGATTCCCTTCCCATTCCCCCCGGCAATGCCCACGTCGGCGGCGGCAGCCTCCCCGGGGCCGTTCACCGGGCACCCCATCACCGCCACGGTGATGGGCTTGGTGACGGTTTTCAGCCGCTCCTCCACCGCCTGGGCCAGGGGGATCAGGTCAATTTTGGTCCGGCCGCAGGTGGGGCAGGCGATGAGGTCCGGCCCCTCCCGGCGCAGGCCGATGGCCTTGAGGATGTCCCGGGCGGCGTAGACCTCCTCCACCGGGTCGGCGGTGAGGGTCACCCGGAAGGTGTCCCCAATCCCCAGGGCCAGCAGCCCCCCGATGCCGGCGGCGGACTTCAGGGTCCCCATCCGGGTGGTCCCCGCCTCGGTGACCCCCAGGTGGAGGGGATAGTCCGCCTGCTGGTGCATCAGCTCATAGGCCCCCATGGTGATGGGGACCGAGGAGGATTTGAGGGAGACGCAGATGTCGTCAAAGTCGTACCGGTTGAGCAGGGCGATGTGGCCAAAGGCGGAGTCCACCATGGCCTGGGGCGTGACCCCGCCGTACTTGGCCAGAATGGGCTTTTCCAGAGAGCCCCCGTTGACCCCGATGCGGATGGGGATGTTCCTCCGGGCACAGGCCCGGGCCACCGCCTTCACCCGGTCGGCTCCGCCGATGTTGCCGGGGTTGATGCGCACCTTGTCGGCCCCCGCCTCCACGCACTCCAGGGCCAGGCGGTAGTCAAAGTGAATGTCCACCACCAGGGGCAGGTCAATGGCCTCCTTGATCTTTCCCACCGCCTTGGCCGCGGCCAGGTTGGGCACCGCCACCCGGACAATCTGGCACCCGGCCGCCGCCAGCCGGCGGATCTGGGCCACGGTGGCCTCCACATCGTGGGTGGGGGTGTTGGTCATGGACTGGATGGACACCGGGGCCCCGCCCCCCACCGGCAGGCCGCCCACCTGAATTTGTTTTCCCATGCTTATTTCACCAGCTTCCAAATGTCACTGAAGGTGACCACCACCATCAGCAGAATCAGCAAGGCAAAGAAGATGCCGTGGAGCCAGGCCTCATACTTGGGGTTGAGCTTTCTGCCCGACAGGAGAAACCAGAGCTCCCCCACCAGCAGCAGGAAGATCCGGCCGCCGTCCAGGGCGGGGATGGGCAGCAGGTTCATAATGGCCAGGTTCACCGCGATCAAGGCGATGATGTAGCACACATTCTCCAGCCCGGCCACAATGCTACCCCCCTGGCTGCCCGCCTCCCCCAGATAGGAGACAATGCCCACCGGGCCCGACATATCGTCCAAGCCCACCTGCCCGGAGACCAGCATCACCAGCCCCGACCAGACCGCCCGGGCAAAGTACCAGCAGGTGTTCCAGCTCTGCTTCATAAGGCCCGGGAAGGTGACCTCCTCCACATCAAAATAAATGCCATACATCTTCACCGTCTGGCCGTCCACGGTATAGTCCTGGGGCTGGAGGGGGAGGTCATCCAGGACCACCTTCTCCCCGTTCCGCTCCACCACCAGGTCCATGGTCTCCCCGGTGGCGGTGCTGAGCTGGGTGGACAGGTCGGAGTAGACAAAAATCCGGTGGCCGTTCACCGAGACAATCCGGTCCCCCGCCTGGAGTCCCTCCGCCCCGGCGCAGGAGAAGCCGTCCATGAAGTCCCGGACCACCGGCACCACATAGCTGCCGGCGGTGCCAAACAGGATGGCCACCAGCACAAAGCCGGCAATGAAGTTCATCACCGACCCCGCGGCCAGAATGATGAGCTTCCGCCAGGGGGATTTGTTGGAAAAGGAGCGGGGGTTGTCGTTCTCCTCATCCTCCCCCTCCATGGCGCAGTAGCCCCCGATGGGAAAGGCCCGGAGGGAATACTGGGTCTCCCCCCGCTGGAAGGAGACCAGGGCGGGACCCATGCCAATGGCAAACTCATTGACCTGGACCCCCAGGAGCTTGGCGGTGAGGAAGTGTCCTCCCTCGTGGACCGCGATGAGCAGGCCGAAGAGGAGGATGCCGACGATGATATAGACAAGCAAATTGTTCACCTCAGAGATAGACTTGCCCCCTGGGGGGCGTTGTGGTTTTTTCTCGGCGCCGTTGGAACGGCAGGAACTTGGCCCTCCCGGGCGGGGCCCCATTTCTCTGGAGAAATGGGGGAAAGAGCACCAGGGGCTGTGCCCCTGGACCCCGCGGGGGAAAGAGTTTCTTTCCCCCACACCCCTTTTCTCTGGACTGTTGTAGAAGCGGCGTGGTTCTTCGATCGTCCTACCTGGCCTGCGGCCTCAAAGACCAACGCCTCATGGCCCGCCCACCAGCTCGGGCGGGCGGGAGAAGTGGTCTGTTGACGGGAGGAGAAAGCGGGAAACCAAACGGTTACTTTCTGCCTTCTCCCAAAGGGTACCCACCCACGTCCCCAGCCCGCCCAGCCGGTGGGCGGGCCGTTACCAGCGTGACAAAGAGAGGGCCGCAGGCCGGGTATCCCGTCAGAAGTACAGCCTCCCCCTCCACAACCCCACCAGAGAAGGGGGTCCCGGGGGAGGAACCTCCTCCCCCGGGGGTTCTTTCCCCCATTTCTTCCCAAGAAATGGGGCCCCGGCCGGGCAGGCCAAGGTTCCCTGCCGTTCCAACGGCGTAAGGAAAAACCCACAATGGGCCCCGCTCGGAAGGACCCCGTTCCCCGCCCTTCCCACGGCAAAGGAACCGCATCCCATCCCCCACCGGGTCCGGCTCAGCCCTCCGCCGCCCGGGCCGCCGCCCGCCGGGCCGCCTGGTCCGCGGCCTGAATACTCTCCAGGGTCAGCGCGGCCGCCCGGGGAACGGTGTCCAGGGCAGCCTCCACCACCTGGGGAATCTGTAAAAAGCCAATCTTCCCCGCCAGGAACCTCTCCACGGCCACCTCATTGGCACCGTTGAGAATTGCGGGGGCCGTTCCCCCCTCCCGGGCCGCCCGGATGGCCAGCGCCAGACAGCGGAAGGTCTCCAGGTCCGGCTGGGCAAAGGTGAGCTTTCCCACCGACAGCAGGTCCAGAGGCCGGGCGGGGCCGGGGGTCCGGTTCGGCCAGGACAGGGCGTACTGGATGGGCAGGCGCATATCCGGGTCCCCCAGCTGGGCAATCACGCTGTTGTCACAGTATTCCACCGCCGAATGGAGTATGCTCTCCCGGTGAATCAAAATTTGAATCTTCTCCGGGGGCACATCAAACAGAGACATGGCCTCCAGCAGCTCCAGGCCCTTGTTCATCAGGGTGGCCGAGTCAATGGTCACCTTGGCCCCCATGGACCAGTTGGGGTGCTGCAGGGCCCGGGCCGGGGTGACTCCCTCCAGTGCCTCCCGGCTCCAGCCGAAGAAGGGTCCGCCGGAGGCGGTGAGGAGGATGCGCCGGAGCTCCTTGGGAGAGCTGCCCTGGAGGCTCTGAAAAATAGCCGAGTGCTCCGAGTCCACCGGGACGATCTCCGCCCCCTTCTCCCGGGCCCGGGCCATGATCAGGGGACCGGCGCACACCAGGGTCTCCTTGTTGGCCAAGGCGATGCGCTTGCCGCTGTCGATGGCGGCCAGGGTGGGGGCCAGGCCGGCAATGCCCACCAGGGCGGTTACCGCCGTGTCCGCCTGGGGCAGACGGGCGGCGGCCAGGACCCCCTCCTCCCCTGCCAGCACACGAATGTCCGTGTCCGACAGGCGCATAGCCAAAGCAGCGGCGGCGGTTGGGTCCGCTGCCGCTGCGAGGATGGGATGAAAGGTCCGGGCCTGCTGCTCCAGCAGGGCAATGTTGTGGTGGGCGGTGAGGGCCAGCACCCGGTGGCCGCAGGCGGCCGCCACCTCCAGGGTCTGCCGGCCGATGGAGCCGGTGGAGCCCAGAACAGACAGCGCCCTCATGCCCCCGCCCCCTTGCTGAAAGCCGGCAGCCAGAGGATCAGCAGCTCCATGAGCGGGGCGCAGAAGATCACGCTGTCAAAGCGGTCCAGCACCCCCCCGTGGCCGGGAAAGACATGGCCGAAGTCCTTGATTTTCCGGTTGCGCTTGACGTAGGAGAAGGCCAGGTCCCCCACCTGGGTGATGACGCCGCCCAGGATGCCGTAGACCGCCAGGAAGTAGTAATTGACCTCTACCTTGGTAATAAAGTGGAAGACCACCCCGTACAGGATGGCGATGACCACCCCCACCACCAGGCCGCCCACAGACCCCTCCACCGTCTTTTTGGGGGAGAGATGGGGGGTGAGGGGATGTTTGCCCAGAAACATGCCCACCAGCATGGCCCCGGCATCCACCACGAAGGGGATGAGGATGGGCAGGAAGATGTAGCTGGTCCGCAGCTCCAGAGCCCCCACCCGCACCACGGAGGACAGGCAGTAGGAGATGACAAAGGCAAAGAAGAAGCCCGCACCCACCCGGTCCATCTTCACCCGCAGATGGCTGGCGAAGGCCTCCAGAAAGACCGCCAGCAGGTAGACCAGCAGCACCAGCAGGCCCCACTGGCGGGGCTCCCCAAAGTAGACCCAGAAGGGGATGGCCAGGGCCACGATGGCGGTGTACAGGGCGATGCGGGGGTGGTTCATGCCAATGGCATGGAGGGCCTCATAGGTGCCCACCGCGGAGAGCACGGCGATGAGGGCGGGGGTAAAGGGCGCGGGCAGAACGTACAGGACCACCAGGATCACAGGCACGCCCACACAGGCCACCAGAATACGATTTCTCACGTTATACGCCTCCAAATCTGCGCTGACGCCGCTGGAAGTCCACCAGGGCCGCGTCCAGGACCGCGGGACTGAAATCGGGCCAGAGCACATCGGTAAAATAGAACTCGGCGTAAGCCGACTGCCAGGGCAGGAAATTGGACAGCCGCAGCTCGCCGCTGGGCCGGATGATGAGGTCGGGGTCGGGCACGGTCCGGCTGTCCAGGTACCGGGAGAAGACCTCGTCGGTGAGGTCCTCCACCCCCTGGCGGCCCGCCAGCACGTCCCGCCCCCAGGCCCGGGCGGCCCGGAGGATCTCATCCCGTCCGCCGTAATTCAGGCAGACGTTGATCTGATACTTGGCCCCCGCCACCGCCGCGCCGGTCTCCTCCGTCTCCAGGCAGAGGGTGCGCAGCTCCGGGGGCAGGGCCTCCAGGTCCCCGAAAAACCGGATGCGGAACCCGTCCTTCTCCATCTTCTCCAGGGCCTCCAGCAGGTACTTGCGCAGCAGGTCCATGATAGCGGAAACCTCCTCCACCGGACGTTTCCAGTTCTCGGTGGAGAAGGCGTAGACGGTGAGGTAGGGAATCCCCAGGTCCCGGCACCGGTAGGCGATGGTGCGGAAGGTCTCCGCCCCGGCGGCGTGGCCGGCGGTGCGGGGCAGCCCCCGCTTCTTGGCCCAGCGGCCGTTGCCGTCCATGATGATGCCGATGTGCCGGGGCAGCCTGGTCAGATCAGGCTCCGCCCCGGCCGCTGGCCGTTTTTTTCTATGCCAAAACGCCATGGCCCACCTTACACGGCCATGAGTTCGGCTTCCTTCTTGGCGGTGAGGTCGTCGATCTCTTTACAACGCTTGTCGGTGAGCTTCTGCATGGCCTCCTCCAGCTCCTTCAGGTCGTCCTCGGTGAGCTCGGACTTTTTCTTCATGGCCTTGAACTTCTCCATGGCATCCCGGCGGATGTTGCGGATGGCCACCTTGCCCCCCTCGCCGTACTTCTTCACCTGCTTGGTCAGCTCCTTCCGGCGCTCCTCGGTGAGCTGGGGGAAGATCAGGCGGATCACCTTGCCGTCGTTCTGGGGGTTGATGCCCAGCTCGGAGGCCAGCAGAGCCTTCTCCACCGCCTTGAGCAGGGTTCCGTCCCAGGGCTGGATCACCAGGGTCCGGGCGTCGGGGGTGGAGATGGAGGCCACCTGCTGGATGGGGGTCTCCGTACCGTAATATTCCACGGTGATCTTGTCCAGCACCGCGGCGTTGGCCCGGCCGGCCCGCACCCCGGCGAAGTCGCTGACCACCACCTCGATGGTCTTCTGCATTTTCACGTCGTATTCCTGATACAGTTCCTTCATGACTTTGTCTCCTCCTCTACAATGGTTCCAATTCTCTCTCCCATCACCGCCCGGAGGATGTTCTGAGGGTCCGCCAGGGCGAAGATCATCACAGGGATATGGTTCTCCAGGGCCAGGGACGTGGCCGTCAGGTCCATCACCTGCAGGTGGTCGGCCAGGACCTGGTCATAGCTGATGGCGTCGTACTTCACGGCGCCGGGGTCCTTCTTGGGGTCGGCACTGTACACCCCGTCGATGTTTTTGGCCAGGAGGATCATGTCCGCCTGGATCTCCGCCGCCCGGAGAACCGCCGCCGTGTCGGTGGAGAAATAGGGGTTGCCGGTGCCCCCGGCAAAGAGAACCACCTTCCCCTCCCGCAGGTACCGGTCAGCCGCCGGCTGGGAATGGATCTCCCCCACCGGGCCCATGGGAATGGAGGTGAGAACCCGGGCGGGCTGCCCCAGCTGCTCCAGCACGTCCTGGAGGGCCAGGCTGTTGATGACGGTGGCCAGCATGCCCATTTGGTCGGCCCGGGCCCGCTCCATCCGGCCGCCCCCGTCCTTGACCCCCCGCCAGAAGTTGCCGCCGCCCACCACCAGGCCCACCTGGACCCCGTGGCGGACACAGTCCTGCACCACCTGGCATACCTGCCGGGCAAAGGCGAAATCAATGCCCCGGCCCGGCGCGCCGGCCAGAGCCTCGCCGCTGATCTTCAGCAGAACGCGCTGATACGTTGGTTTCTCCATAGGTACCTCCCTTGCCCGCCCCAGGGGGAGCGGGTCTGCTTCCTGACCGCCCCGGCCCGGGGGACGGAGCGGCATTCTGTTGTGGCTATTTTACTATAACTGCGCTGGTTTGCATAGGGGGTTTGCCCAACTTTTTGGAAAAAAGCCCGAAAATCCCCGGCGGACAGGGCCCGGTCTGGTCTCTTTTCCCCGAGAAGCTTGCGGGAGAAATCGCTTGCGTGAAATCCCACAATTTTACTGGGCTGTAATCTGTCTATTTTCGTCGTCTTTTTCTCCGGGTTCCATTGACTTTCTCCCGGCTGTCTCCTACAATGAGGACCGTTCTTTTCAGAACACGCTGACCACGGAGCGGACCCGGTTGGCAGCGTGGGGCGGGGCGCCGCGTATGCTCTCTCAACGCACGTCTTCCTGTTTGCCGGTGTCTGTGCCCCCCTGCGATTTCCTCCGCCGTCATCCCTGGCTGTTCGGGTCCGCTCCCGCGGCGCTTTCCTCTGGGAAAGGGCCGTTTTTTTGTGCCTTCGCCGCGCCGATTCCTATTGCGGCGGAGCGGGGGAATGCTTTATCATCTATAATAGATGATAGCGTGACAGAGAACACTGCACTTTACGTTGGGGAGGTAAGCTGGGATGCCAAACGAGAAGGTAGAACGGTGCGCGTGGGCAACAACGGACCTGTACCGGGCGTACCACGACAAGGAATGGGGAAACCCGGTCCATGCGGACGATAAATTGTTTGAAATGCTGATCCTGGAAGGGATGCAGGCGGGGTTATCCTGGCTGACCATACTGAACAAAAGAGAGGCCTTCCGAGAGGCCTTCGATCAGTTTGACTGCAGAAAAGTCGCCTGCTATGACGACGCAAAAATCGAGGAACTGATGCAAAATGAAAAAATTGTCCGCAATCGCTTAAAGCTCAAATCAGCGGTCACAAATGCCCAGCAGTTCCTCAAAATACAAGCAGAATATGGCAGCTTTGATGCATTTATATGGTCCTATGTGGATGGGAAGCCCATCCGCAACCATTTCACGTCGGAAGAGGAGGTTCCCGCAAGGACCCCACTCTCGGACAGAATCAGCAAAGATTTGAAAAAACGTGGTTTTAAGTTCGTAGGCAGTACGATCATATATGCCTATATGCAGGCAGTCGGCATGGTAAATGACCATGTGAAACGATGCCATCTATATCAGCCTTGAAACCAGTTTTGGGGAATTCTCCCTTCAAATTTCATCGTTTCCATAAAATTTTCTGGAATTTAACTCCTTTCTCCTGTAATATCTTCTAATTTTTCTCTTTTCTCTCTCCCCCTCTTGACAATTCCCCCGCCAGAGAGTAACGTGTTAAACAGACAATGAAATAGCGATCTTCAGGGCAGGGTGAAATTCCCGATCGGCGGTATAGTCCGCGAGCCGCGCAGCGGCAGGATTTGGTGTGATTCCAAAACCGACAGTATAGTCTGGATGGAAGAAGATGGATGACATACGCGGGGTCTCCGCGTCTGTTCGTCGTGGATTGCTCTGGGATGATGCCTCATTCCAGAGTTTTTTGATGGACAGAGAGAGGAGATCGCTGTGCTGGTTTTGTGCGCTCTGAAGGTTGGCTTCAGAGCGTTTTTTCTTGCGCGGAGGTGATCAAGATGACAGATCAGGACTATATGGCCCTGGCTTTGGACCTGGCCCAAAAGGGGGCCGGCTGGACCAGCCCCAACCCCATGGTGGGGGCGGTGCTGGTGAAGCAGGGGCGGATCATCGGCCAGGGGTACCACGCCCGGTGGGGAGACCTCCACGCCGAGCGGGCGGCGCTGGCCGCCTGCCGGGAGGACCCCGCCGGCTCCACCCTCTACGTCACCCTGGAGCCCTGCTGCCACCAGGGAAAGCAGCCCCCCTGCACCCAGGCCATTCTGGAGGCCGGCATCACCCGGGTGGTGGTGGGCTCCGGGGACCCCAACCCCCTGGTGGCCGGCCAGGGCCTGGCCCAGCTTCGGGCCCAGGGGGTCCAGGTGACCGAGGGGGTGCTGGCGGAGGAATGCCGGGCCCTGAACCACGTGTTCTTTCACTACATCCAGACCGGCCGGCCCTATGTGGTGCTCAAGTACGCCATGACCCTGGACGGCAAGCTGGCGGCCTACACCGGGGCCTCCCAGTGGATCACCGGGGAGGCCGCCCGCCGCCACGTCCACACCCAGCGCGGCCGCTACCGGTCCATTCTGGTGGGGGTGGGCACGGTGCTGGCCGACGACCCCCAGCTCACCTGCCGGATGGAGGGGGGGCGGAACCCCCTGCGCCTGGTCTGTGACACCCACCTGCGCACCCCCCTCACCGCCCAGGTGGTAAAGACCGCCGGGGAGATCCCCACCTGCCTGGCCACCTGCGTCACCCAGGAGGGGCGGCTGGCCCCCTACCGGGACCTGGGGGTCCAGATTCTCCCCCTGCCCCAGGGGGCCGACGGCCGCGTGGACCTGGCCGCCCTGGTCACCCTGCTGGGGAAGATGGGGGTGGACAGCGTCCTGGCCGAGGGAGGCGCCCAGCTCCACTGGGGGCTGGTGCAGGCGGGGCTGGTGAACAGGGTCCAGGCCTATCTGGCTCCCAAGCTCCTGGGGGGCCAGGGGGCCAAGTCCCCGGTGGGGGGCCAGGGCTTTCCCCACCCGGACCAGGCCCTCTCCCTCTCCTCCCCTACCCTCACCCGTCTGGGGGAGGACATTCTCTTGGAAAGCGAGGTGACCGGGTAAATGTTTACCGGTATCGTGGAGGAAATGGGCACCGTGAAGGCCATCCGCAAGGGGCCCCACAGCGCCGTGGTGGAGATTCAGGCCCAGGTGGTGCTGGAGGACCTCCACATCGGCGACAGCATCGCTGTCAACGGGGTGTGCCTCACCGCCACCGCCTTCTCCCCCGCCGGCTTCACCGCCGACGTGATGCATGAGACCTTGAACCGCTCCGCCCTGGCGCTCCTCCGGCCGGGCAGCCGGGTGAATCTGGAGCGGGCTCTGGCCGCCGGCGGCCGCTTCGGCGGCCACATCGTGGCCGGCCATGTGGACGGGGTGGGCACCGTCCAGCGGATCACCCGGGACGACAACGCCGTCTGGTATACCATCGCCGCCGGCCCGGAGATTCTGCGCTACGTGGTGGAGAAGGGCTCCATCGCCATCGATGGCATCAGCCTGACGGTGGCCAGGGTGGACGGCCAGTCCTTCGCCATCTCCGCCATTCCCCACACCGTCTCGGTCACCACCCTGGCCCACCGGCGGGTGGGGGACCCTGTGAATTTGGAAACCGATGTCCTGGGAAAGTATGTGGAAAAGCTCCTCCAGCCCCTCCAGGCGGAGGCTCCGCCCCCTTCCGGGATCACCCGAGATTTTTTAACCCGCTGCGGCTTTTGAGCCGGGAAAGGAATGACCCCATGTTTCAGTACAACACCATTGAAGAGGCCCTGGAGGACCTGCGCCAGGGCAAGATGATCCTCTGCACCGACGACCCCGACCGGGAGAACGAGGGGGACCTCATCTGCGCGGCAGAGTTTGCCACCACGGAGAACGTCAACTTCATGGCCACCCACGGCAAGGGCCTCATCTGCATGCCCATGTCCTATGGGTACGTCCAGAAGCTCCAGTTCCCCCAGATGGTCACCCGGAACACCGACAACCACGAGACCGCTTTCACCGTCTCCATCGACCACGTGGACACCACCACGGGCATCTCCGCCGCCGAGCGGGCCCTCACCGCCAGAAAGTGCGTGGACCCCGACGCCAAACCCCAGGACTTCCGCCGCCCCGGCCACATGTTCCCCCTGCTGGCCAAGGACAACGGGGTGCTGGAGCGCAACGGCCACACCGAAGCCACCGTGGACCTCATGCGCCTGGCCGGCCTGCGGGAGGTGGGCCTGTGCTGTGAGATCATGGGGGAGGATGGCACCATGCTGCGCTCCCCGGCCCTCCAGGAGAAGGCCAAGCAGTGGGGGCTGAAGTTCATCACCATCCGGGACCTGCAGAACTACCGCAAGCGCCACGAGGTCCTGGTGGACCGGGTCACCGTCACCAAAATGCCCACCCGGTACGGGGACTTCCTGGCCTACGGCTATGTCAACAAGCTCAACGGCCAGCACCATGTGGCCCTGGTGAAGGGGGAGATCGGCGACGGCCAAAACCTGCTGTGCCGGGTCCACTCCGAGTGCCTCACCGGGGACACCTTCGGCTCCCTGCGCTGTGACTGCGGCCAGCAGCTGGCCGCCGCCCTGGCCCAGATCGAGGCTGAGGGCCGGGGGGTCCTCCTCTACATGCGCCAGGAGGGCCGGGGGATTGGCCTGATCAACAAGCTCCGGGCCTATGCCCTCCAGGACGAGGGCATGGACACTCTGGAGGCCAACCTGGCCCTGGGCTTTGCCGGGGACCTGCGGGAGTATTACATCGGGGCCCAGATTCTCCGGGACCTGGGGGCCAAAACCCTCCGCCTGCTCACCAACAACCCGGACAAGGTCTACCAGCTGGCGGACTTCGGCATGGCGATTCAGGAACGGGTCCCCATTCAGATGGCCGCCACCGCCCACGATCTGTTCTACCTCCAGACCAAGCAGAAGAAAATGGGCCACATCCTCAGTTACTGAGTTCCCCGCCCCAAGGGGCGGAACCATCCCAACCACAGATGAAGGAGAGACACTGCCATGAAAACTTTGGAAGGCGCGCTGGTCGCGCAAAACATGAAGGTGGCCCTTGTGGCCGCCCGGTTCAACGAGTTCATCACCGCCAAGCTCATCGGCGGGGCCCTGGACGGACTCAAGCGCCATGGGGTCCCGGAAGAGGCCATCCACCTGGCCTGGGTCCCCGGCGCCTTTGAGATCCCCCTGGTGGCCAGCAAGCTGGCAAACAGCGGAAAGTACGACGCCGTGATCTGCCTGGGGGCGGTGATCCGGGGGAGCACCAGCCACTATGACTACGTCTGCGCGGAGGTCTCCAAGGGCATCGCCACGGTCTCCCTCCAGAGCCAGATTCCCGTGCTCTTCGGCGTCCTCACCACCGACACCATCGAGCAGGCCATTGAGCGGGCCGGTACCAAGGCGGGCAACAAGGGCTATGACTGCGCCCTGAGCGCCGTGGAGATGGTGAACCTGCTGCGGGAGATTGGGGACTGAGGGGGCCTTTTCCGCCGCGCTGAAAAAAAACACCGCCGGGGCCTGTGGGGCACGGCGGTGTTTTTGGTTTGGGCAGGGGGTTGGGGGGGCAGCCTGCCTGGATGGGGGTGCAAGGTTTTCTCACACCGTTGGAACGGGCGGGAACCTTGGCTTCCCAGCCGGGGCCCTATTTCTTTGAAGAAATAGGGGAAAGAACACCAAGGGGCTTTGCCCCCTGGACCCCCGCGGGGGAAAGAGTTTCTTTCCCCCACACCCCTTTTCTCTGGACTGTTGTAGAAGCAGCGTGGGTTTCCTGTTGGCCTACCTGGCCTGCGGCCTCTAAGACCAACGCCTCATGGCCCGCCCACCAGCTTGGGCGGGTGGGAGAAGTGGTTTATTGACGGGAGGAGAAAGAGAAAAACCGAAAAGGCCACTCTCCGCCTTTTTCCAAAGGGTACCCATCTGCGTCCCCAGCCCGCCCAGCCGGTGGGCGGGCCGTTACGGGCCTTTCGCTGGGAGGGCCGCAGGCCAGGTACTAAGACAGAAGTACAGCCTCCCCCTCCACAACCCCACCAGAGAAGGGGGTCCCGGGGGAGGAACCTCCTCCCCCGGGGGTTCTTTCCCCCATTTCTTCCCAAGAAATGGGGCCCCGGCCGGGCAGGCCCCGTTCCCCGCCGTTCCAACGGCGTAGGGAAAAGCCCCCACCACAGTCCCTACCCAGACAGGCCCAAGGGCGTCCCCCCTCACCCCTCCTGTGCCGCGATCTTCTCCGCCAGCTCGGTGAGATACACCCACCGCTCCATCTTCTCCTCCAGGGCAGCCTTCTCCCGCGCCTGCTCCTCCGTAAGCTCCTGGAGCTTCACATAGTCGCTGCCGCAGGCGGCCATCTGGGCCTCCAGCGCCCCGATGCTGGTCTCCAGGGCGGCAATGTCGTCCTCAATGGTGTCAAACTCCCGCTGCTCCTTGAAGGTGAATTTCAGCTTCTTGGGCCGCTGGGGTCTGGCCGGGGCGGGCTTTTTGGGGGCCTTCTCCCGGCTGGCGGCCGCCTGGGTCCGCTTTTCCAGGTAGTCGGTGTAGTTGCCGGTGTACCGCCGGACCACGCCCCCCTCCCCTACCTCGAAAATTTCCCGGGCCATCTTGTCCAGGAAGTACCGGTCGTGGGACACGGCGATCACCGCCCCGGGGAAGGTCTCCAGATAGGACTCCAGAATGGCCAGAGTGGTCACGTCCAGGTCGTTGGTGGGCTCGTCCAGCAGCAGGATGTTGGGGGCCTCCATGAGCACCGACAGCAGGTACAGCCGCCGGCGCTCCCCGCCGGAGAGCTTGCCGATGGGCTGCCCCTGGAGCTGGGTGGGAAAGAGGAACCGTTCCATCATCTGGGCGGCGGAGAAGTTCCCCTCCCGGGTCTTTACCTCCCCGGCGATGCTGTGGATAAAGTCGTATACCCGCTGATCCGGGTCCAGCTCCCGGCCCTCCTGGGAGAAGTAGCCGATGCGCACCGTCTCGCCCCAGTCGATGGTGCCGCTGTCCGGGGCGAGCTTCCCGGCAAGGAGGTTCAGCAGGGTGGACTTTCCCGCCCCGTTGCGCCCCACGATGCCCACCCGGTCCTCCCGGCCCACCCCGTAGGAGAAGGACTGGAGAACCACCCGGTCCCCAAAGGCCTTGGAAACCCCATGCAGCTCCACCGTCTTCCGTCCCAGGCGGCTGGAGAGGGTGGCCATCTGCACCGCCCCGTCGGTCTCCGGGCCGGTCTGGGCCTTGAGGGCCTCGTACCGGGCAATGCGGTCCTTGTTCTTGGTCCGCCGGGCCTGGGCCCCCCGCATGATCCACTGGTACTCCACCCGGAGGATGGACTGCCGCTTGCGCTGGGCGGCCTGCTCCCGCTCCTCCTGCTGGGTTTTGATGGCCAGGTATTTGGAGTAATTGGCCTCATAGTGGCGGATGTGGCAGTGGGAGAGCTCCGTGATCCGGTTGCACACCCGCTCTAAAAAGTACCGGTCGTGGGTGACCATGACAAGCCCCCCGGTGAACTTCCGCAGACGGTCCTCCAGCCAGAGGACCATGTCGCTGTCCAGGTGGTTGGTGGGCTCGTCCAAAATGAGCACATCCGCCGGGTGGAGGAGGACCGCCGCCAGGGCCACCCGCTTGCGCTGGCCGCCGGAGAGAGTCCCCACCGGCTGGGCGAAGTCCGTCAAGCCCAGCCGGGTGAGCATGGCCTTGGCCTCATAGTCCAGAAGGGCCCGGGTGTCTGGGGAAAACCCGGCAAAGACCTGCTCCAGCACCGTGGCCCCCGCCTCCATGGGGGGATTCTGGGGCAGAAAGCACACCTGAACATTGGGGTCCCGGGTGACGCTGCCCTGGTCGGGGGGCTGCTGGCCGGCCAGGACCCGGAGAAAGCTGCTCTTTCCCGTGCCGTTGATGCCGATCAGGCCCACCTTGTCGCCCTGGCTGAGGTAGAGGGTCACGTCGTCCAGCAGTGGCTTGAGGCCGAAGTTGAGGCTGATGTGTTCTGCGGAGAGCAGCATAGGGGATTCCTCCTTTGGGTCCCTGTGGGGGACGGTGTGGTTGTGGCTGGATGGGCAAAAGGATGGTTTTTCTCCTGCGCCGTTGGAACAGGCGGGAGCGGGGGCCGCCCGGGCGGGGGGCCTTGTGGGTTTCTCCCTGCGCCGTTGGAACGGCGGGGAACGGTGGCTTACCCAGCCGGGGCCCCATTTCTTGGGAAGAAATGGGGGAAAGAACCCCAGAGGGAAGAGGTTCTTCCCTCTGGACTCCCTTCTCTGGTGGGATTGGGTGGGGGGAGGCTGTACTTCTTATGGAATACCTGGCCTGCGGCCCTCTCAGCGAAAGGCCCGTAACGGCCCGCCCACCGGCTGGGCGGGCTGGGGACGTGGACAGGTACCCTTTGGGAAAAGGAGGAGAAAAACCGTTTCGTTTCCCACTTGTTCCTCCCGTCAACGAACCACTTCTCCCGCCCGCCCGAGCTGGTGGGCGGGCCATGAGGCGTTGGTCTTTGAGGCCGCAGGCCAGGCCCCTACCTGACGGAACCACCTTCCCCCGTTCCTCCCACCAGAGAATGGGGTTCCAAGGGGAAGGAACCTCCTTCCCCTTGGTGTTCTTTCCCCTATTTCTTCCAAGAAATAGGGCCCCGCCCGGGAGGGCCAAGTTCCTGCCCGTTCCAACGGCACAGGAGAAAACCCACACTGGCGCGGGACGCCCCCTCCCTCACAGCAGAAAGGAGGTCACCACCGGCAGCGTCACCGCGCAGAGGATGGTACTGAGAAAGTTCACCCGGGAGGCAAAGGTGTCATCCACCCCATAGCGGATGCTGAGGATGGAGACCATCGCCCCGCTGGGGCAGGCGGCGATGACCGTGAGCACCCCCAGGGTGGTGCCCTCCAGGAACAGCCCCAGCACCAGCCAGACCAGCAGCGGGCACAGCAGCAGCCGCACCAGGCTCACCACATAGGCCTTCCCGTCCCGCAGGGCCTGGCCCATGGGGACCCGGCTCAGGGAGATGCCAATGACGATCATGGACAGGGGGACCGTGGCGCCGCTGAGGGTTTTGATGGTGTCCCCCACCAGGGCAGGCAGGGGGATGTGGAGCAGGAAGATCACCATGGCCGCCAGGGTGCCCACCAGGGCGGGGGAAAAGACCTCCCGCAGGGTCACCCGTCCCTGGCCCTGGCCCGCCCGCAGCCGGCTGACCCCTAAGGAGAACAGGAGCAGGTTAAAGGGCAGGGTGGTCAGGGAGGCGCAGAAAACGGCGCTCTCCCCAAACAGGGCCTCCACCACCGGGAAGCCCACAAAGACGTTGTTCATAAAGAACACCGACAGCCAGGCCGCCGTCCGGTCCCCCTGGGAGAGGGGCAGCAGCCGGGCGCAGACCCAGCCCAGCACCCCCGCGATGGCAAAGAGGACAAACACCGCCGCCACCACCACCGCCATCTCCCCGCCGGTGAGCAGGGGCTGCACCCCCACCACCGAGGAGAGAATGGTGGCCACAATGAAGACGTTGGCCACCAACCGGCTGGTTTTTTGGCTGAAGGCGCTGTCCACCCACTGGGCCTTGGCAGCGGCGAAGCCCACCAGCATGAGGAGGACCAGCATCACCATTTTTTCCAGGGCGACCCATCCGGCCATGGTATATCACACTCACTTTCTCTATTTTCTTCTCTTTTCCACAGGAATCCCTCCCCGGGGCCAGGCCCTGGAGAGGGATTTGGGGTTCTATCTCACGTTCCCACGGGGAACTGCCCCGGGCATCACACGGTGATCTCCGCCCCTGTGCCCTGGAGGGCGTCGGGATAGCGGTCCAGCACCGGCCGGACCTGCTGGTCCAGGAACCGCTCCACCTGCTGGGGGCAGCAGCCGATGTAGGCGGCGGGGTCCAGATGGCGGAAAACCTCCTGCCGGCTCAGGCCAAAGGCGGGGTCAGCGGCGATGCGCTCCAGCAGGTCGTTGTCCTTCCCCTCCCCCTTCACCCGCTGGCCGGCGGCCAGGGCGTGGGTGCGGATGCGCTCATGGAGGGCCTGACGGTCCCCCCCCCGCTTCACCGCATCCATGAGGATGTTCTCCGTGGCCATGAAGGAGAGCTCCTCCAGCACGTGCTTTTCAATGACCTTGGGGTGGACCACCAGGTTGGCGGCCACGTTCTCATAGAGGTTCAAAATGGCATCGGTGGCCAGGAAAGCCTCCGACACGGCGATGCGCTTGTTGGCCGAGTCGTCCAGGGTGCGCTCAAACCACTGCAGGCAGGCGGTCATGGCCGGGTTGAGCCCGTCGGCGATGACGTACCGGGCCAGGGCGCAGATGCGCTCGCTGCGCATGGGGTTGCGCTTGTAGGGCATGGCGGAGGATCCCACCTGGTGGGCCTCAAAGGGCTCCTCCACTTCCTTCATGTGGCACAGCAGCCGCAGGTCGGTGGCAAATTTATGGGCCGACTGGGCAATCCCCGCCAGGGTGGACAGAACGGCCGCGTCCACTTTGCGGGTATAGGTCTGGCCGGAGACGGGCTGAACCTGGTCGGGGGCAAAGCCCATTTCCCGGGCAATTCGCCGGTCCAGCTGCCACACCTTCTCCTGGTCCCCCTCAAACAGCTCCAGGAAGCTGGCCTGGGTGCCGGTGGTGCCCTTACAGCCCAAAAGCCGCAGATGGGACAGGCGGTACTCCAGCTCCTCCAGGTCCTGGAGGAGCTCATACATCCACAGGGTGGCCCGCTTGCCCACGGTGACCAGCTGGGCGGCCTGATAGTGGGTATAGCCCAGGGTGGGCAGGGCCTTGTACTGGCGGGCAAACCGGCCCAGGGCCGCCAGGACCCGCACCAGTTTGTCCCGGAGGAGGGTCAGACCCTCTTTCATCAGAATGATATCCGTGTTGTCCCCCACGTAGCAGCTGGTGGCCCCCAGGTGGAGGATGGGCATGGCACTGGGGCACTGGGCGCCGTAGGCGTGGATGTGGGCCATCACGTCATGGCGGAGCTCCCGCTCCTTCTCCTGGGCCAGGTCATAGTTGATGTGGTCCTTCTCCCGCTCCAGCTCGTCGATCTGCCCCTGGGTGATGGGCAGGCCCAGTTCCTTCTCCGCCCGGGCCAGGGCAATCCACAGCCGGCGCCAGGTGGTGAATTTTTTATCGGGAGAAAAAATATACAGCATCTCCCGGCTGGCGTAGCGGGAGGCCAAGGGGCTTTCATAGGTGTCTTTCATGGGGACCACTCCTCTTTCCTTTGTGTGGACTGTTGCAACGGATCATTAGAACCCGGTTATTTTATCACAAAACAGGCAGGGAAACAATCCCCTTTCCCCCGCCCTGCGGCTGTGCTATACTGAAAAAAACACCTGTCAGGAGGATTTTATCAATGGAAATCAGAACCGCCGCCCCCCAAGACCTGCCCGCCGTGACCCGGCTGGAGGCCCTCTGCTTCCCCCCGGCGGAGGCCGCCCCGGAGGCGGCCTTCCGGGACCGCCTGGCCGCCTGCCCCCATACCTGCTGGCTGCTGTGGGAGGGGGACACCCTGCTGGCCATGGTCAACGGCATGACCGTCCAGACCCCGGACCTCACCGACGCCATGTATGAGACCACCGCCCTCCACGACCCCGCCGGGCCCTGGCTGATGATCTTTGGCGTGGACACCCACCCGGACCACCGCCGCCGGGGATACGCCGGACGGCTGCTCCGTCACGCCATCCAGGCCGCCCGGGACCAGGGGCGGGCGGGGGTGGTGCTCACCTGCAAGGAGCGGCTGCTGCCCTACTATGCCAAGTTCGGGTTTGTCAGCGAGGGGGTGTCCGCCTCGGTGCATGGCGGGGCGGTGTGGTACCAGATGCGGCTGGCTTTTTGAGGGCGGGCCTGCCGCGGTTGGCGTGGGGCCGCGCTGGGCAGCGTTCTTTTGGGGGGCTTCCCCACGCCGTTGGAACGGGCGGGAACGGGGGCCTGCCCGGCCGGGGCCCCATTTCTTGGGAAGAAATGGGGGAAAGAACCCCAGAGGGAAGAGGTTCTTCCCTCTGGACTCCCTTCTCTGGTGGG